>BNJS01001499.1_pt1:242500-1145108 | contig 1145108 bp, 1204 predicted proteins | sample 8540461 | NCBI WGS metagenome assembly BNJS01 (sample SAMD00202454, study PRJDB9452) | human saliva metagenome | isolation source: human saliva | place: Japan
GCAGCATTTTCATTCCCACCTCTCCGACATTGAGCGCGAGGTCGTCAAGCGCAGCCTCTTGGGCATTGCGCAGGTTGAAGTCGCCGTCAAAAACTTTTTGGGGCGACCTGTACAAGCACCTCCCCAAGCCCGAGTTCAATGGGCTCGGTGCGACGTTTGCCGAGTGCGAGCATCGCCACGCCATGGCCTATTCCCGTTTATTAGAAGTGCTCGGCTACAATGACGAATTCGAAAACCTCATCGAAATTCCCGTTTTTCGCCATAAACTCGCCCTCATCGACGAGCATTTCACCACGGCCAAGAGTTTTGTAGAGCAATTGCTTTTCTTTGTCATCGTCATCGAAAACTCTTCGCTCTTCTCTCAGTTCGCCAATATCCTCTCGTTCACGCATTTCCGCGGCTATATGAAGAATACGTCGAACGTCATTGCGTGGACCTCCATCGATGAGCAAACCCACGCCGACGCCGGGGTGTATTTGTTGCAGCGAATTTTCGAAGAGTTTCCCGAAATGCGCCCATCGCAGGAAGCCGTCGAAAAAGAAGTGCGCGAATACCTCTCTTACGAGACCGAGTTGCTCGATTGGATCTACGAAGAGGGAGAACTTCCCTTCTTCACCAAGGCCAACTTGCTCGACTTCATGCGCGCTCGCGTTGACAATGCCCTCTCACAAATCGGGTATGACAAACTTTTCAACATCTCTTCCGAGGCCTACAAGCCCATGCTCTGGTTTGATGAGAATGTTTTTGCCAACGAGTTGGACGATTTCTTCGCCAAGCGCCCCACGGCCTACACCAAGCACGACAAGTCCATCACCGAAGACGATTTGTTCTGAGGCTTAGTTCGCCCTATTTCGTGCCACGGTGCCGAGTTGTGGCGACGATTATTCTGTTTTTCTCCCTTCTTTTCCCCCTCTTTCCTCGAATTTCTCCCTCATGACCAAAGCACTCCCTTGGTGGTATAATGAGGAGTCGGAAGCCGTGCTCAATCGCGGCTACCTGCTCCACGGCGAAACGGTGCACGACGCCATCTATCGCATCACCAGCGCCGCCGCCCGCCGCCTTTATCGTCCCGAACTCCAAGAACGTTTTGCAGAACTCATTTACAAAGGATGGATGAGCTGCAGTTCGCCCGTTTGGTCCAACATGGGCACCTCGCGCGGCCTCCCCATTTCTTGTTTCGGTTGCAGCATCCCCGACAGCATCGAGGGCATCACGATCAAACTCGGAGAAGTGATGATGCAAACCAAGCACGGCGGTGGCACATCGGCCTATTTCGGCAACCTGCGCGGCCGCGGTGCAGCGATCACCAACAATGGTAAATCGTCAGGCGCCGTTTCGTTCATGCGTTTGTTCGACACCGTGATGGACACCGTCTCACAAGGCGCCACCCGCCGCGGTTCTTTTGCGGCTTATCTGGACATCGACCATCCCGACATCGCCGAATTCTTGCAAATCAAGGACATCGGCAGCCCCATCCAGAATCTTTTCTACGCCGTGTGCGTGCCCGACTACTGGATGCAGGAGATGATCGACGGCGACACCGAGAAGCGCAAGATTTGGGCGCGCGTGCTTGAGAGCCGCCAGCAGAAAGGCCTCCCTTACATCCAGTTTTCCGACAATGTCAACGCCCACAAACCGGAAATCTACCAGCAACTCGGTTTAGAGATCACGCATTCGAATCTCTGCAACGAGATCCAGTTGCCCGATTCCGAGGACGAAAGCTTCGTTTGCTGCCTTTCGTCGATGAACCTCGAGTTGTGGGACGAATGGAAGGACACCGACGCCGTGCGTTTGGCCATTTGGTTCCTCGACGCCGTGATGTCAGAGTTTATCGAGAAAACGCGCGATTCCGCCTTCCTGCGTCAAGCCAATCGCTTTGCAGAACGCCACCGCGCCCTCGGACTCGGTGTGCTCGGTTGGCACTCGTTGCTCCAAAAGAACCTCATTCCGTTCGAATCGATGGAGGCCAAATCACTCACCACACAGATTTTCCGCCAAATTCAGGAACAGGCCAAGGAAGCCTCGCTCGAACTGGCCGAAACCTATGGTTGTGCCCCCATTTTCAACGATTGCCCCGGCTATCAGGGGCCGAAATATCGCAACACCACCGTGACGGCCATTGCCCCCACCACGTCCAGCTCCTCGATTCTCGGACAGGTGTCGCCCGGCGTAGAGCCCTATTCGTCCAACTACTACAAGGCCGGGTTGGCTAAAGGCAACTTCATTCGCAAAAATCGCTATCTCGAAGCGCTTTTGAACGAGAAAGGCCGTAACAACGAAGAGGTTTGGCGCAACATCATGCTCAATCAGGGCTCTGTGCAGCATCTTGATTTCCTCACCGAGCGTGAAAAGGAAGTTTTCAAGACCTTCAAGGAAATCTCGCAGCACGAAATTGTTTTGCAAGCCTCCATTCGTCAGAAGTTTATCGACCAAGGCCAGTCGCTCAACATCAACATCCCGCCCGGACTTTCCGTCAAGGAAGTCAACGCCCTGCTCATCGAGGCGTGGCGCCTCGGCGTGAAAGGTCTTTACTACCAGCGCAGCCAGAGCATCAGTAAGGAGTTGCTCAGCAACATCGTTTCTTGTCGCAGCTGCGAGGCGTAAGCGGTACACATTTTGCCCCGATTTTGGGGAAACCATTCAGCGAAAGCCCCGAAAACCATAGCGGTTTTCGGGGCTTTGTCGTTTCGGGGAGAGATAAAGTGCGGCTGTCGCAGTGAAAAGCGAACACCGAGTGCAAAAAAACGCGAGTTGACACGGATAAGTGTGTCAACTCGCGTTGTCCTTTGTGCGCCGATGGCGGCTAAACGGTGTGGATGTGTATTAGTTACCCAAAATCCATGCGCCGGGATAGGTATCGCGGAGCGTGTTCTTGCTCTGCACAGCTTGGCTCTTCGAAGCGAAGGACGAAGCCACAACGCGATACCAACCGGTGTGACCGTTGATGGTTTCGTTGGTTTTCATCACACGAGCAGCATAACCACGATTGCGGAGGGTGTTCATCATGCCGCGGGCATTGGTTTCGTTGACGAAACTACCCACCACCACGCTAAATGCCTTCAAAGGCTCGCCGTCGATGACGCGCTTCTCGCCTTGGATGGTGCGCACGGGGGTGTTGTCTTCTTCCACCACCACGGTACGCTGCACCACGGGTGCGGCGGGTTGCTGCACCGGAGCGGGCTGTACGGGCTGCGGCTGCGTGTTTTGGGGAATGATGGTAACCGTCTGAGTGGGCTTGTTCATCTCTTGTGCTCTGGCCCGTTCGTAAGCTTGGCGATAGGCGCTCTCTTGAGATTTGCAAGAGGCGGCGAACAGGGCTACGGCGCAGAGACTTAGAGCGAGGATAGCAGGGTTCTTCATTTCAGTACGTTTTATTTCTGTAGTAGATATATATTGTCCGTGGTCTTTCATCCCGTTTCCGAGGATGATGCTATAATACGACGCAAAAATACAAGGAAATGAAGGATCAAGGGCGATATGTAATCATAAAAAAATGTAAACCACGCCTTTTTCTTCACGGGTTTGCGGCATATTGAGGAGAAAGTGCTATTTTTGAACTCGAATCATTATCCATTTTCAAATCTCAGAACATTATGAAAGGTCTTAGTATTCTCGCAGCTTTCTTGGGCGGTGCAGCAGTAGGCGCCGCATGTGGTATTCTTTTCGCACCCGAAAAGGGCGAAGACACGCGCACCCGCATCGCCGACATCATCCGCAAGCGCGGTATCAAACTCAACGGTAAGGAACTCGAAAGCCTCGTTGACGACATCGCTGATGAGCTCAGCGCAGTAACTGACTAAGTACACACCGAAGTGTGCTTAAAAAACTTGACGAACGATGATGTCGAGTGATCAGAATGTGAAAATTCTGGAGCGCCTCGTGCGCAATCTCAAGCGCTATGTCGACCTCAAGTTGGAGAGTCTGCGCTTAGATGCTGTCAGCCGCATCACGATGCTGATTTCGGCTCTCGTCATTGGCGTGGTGTTCTTCTGCCTTGCTTCGTTGGTAGCCGTCATGCTTTCGTTCGCCGCCGTGGTCTATCTTGCCCCCATCGTGGGTGGCTATGTGACCGCCAGCGGATTGGTGGCATTGTTCTACGTGCTTGTGGCTTTGCTGCTCATCGTCTTTCGGCGTCCGCTCATCATCGATCCCATCACGCGCTTTCTCGTCTCGCTCTTGCTTTCTGAGAAAGGAGAGATGGGGGTGCGCGACGAGCGCCGGGGCAATACCATCGGCGATACCACGACTTTTAATTCTCAAAGGCCATGAGCGCATTCATCTCTCTCGAACAAGTGCACTGGCGGCAGAAGCGGCTCCAAGTGGAGCTGGAAAAGCTGGGCGAAGAGATCAGCGACGACCTCGCAACGCTCACTGCGCCACCCGCCGGCGACAGCAATGTGATGGAAACCTTCATAAGTACGGCCACGCGTGCGTGGTGGATCTTCGATGGCGCCCTCACCGGTTACAAACTCTTCCGCCGCCTGCGTGGATTTGCCGGTTTCTTCGGCAAAAGCAAGCGCAGACGCTGAAAAAACTGTCGCACAGTCTCTCGGGCTGTTGCGGAACAAACGAACTTGCCTCCGCTCTACTTCGGTAGAGCGGAGGCATTTTTTTGCCCTCTGCCCACTTGGTGAAGAATTTCCTCAAGTGTGAGCGCACCGTCCGCAGTTTGTGCGAGAGGATGGAGGGGATGGGGAATGCGATGTGAGGTGGGGGCTTTTGTGATGAGTAAGAGAAGGAAAAACGCGGGCGATGCGGAGGGGAAAGGAGAGAGGAGCGGCCCCAAAAAAATGTCCGGTCGTCTTGGTTCGCCGGGGAGGCGAATTAGAAAAGAGGGGAACTATGGCCCAAAAGCAGCCGTGTTTTGCGAAAAAGTGCTCCACTTTTGCGCAAAAGTTCCCTTGTTTTCAACGCGTTCCGCCCATCCTTCGGCGGGCGGTGCTCGATTTTGCGTCGGAAGTAGAGCATCTTTCGAGCGATGAGCATGTCCTATCTTTAGGGGCATTCGTGAGATGGGGTGTTCAAGTGCCTTATTTTCTGCTTGTTGTACAACGATTGGGCGGCTTCCTTTGCCGAGAAATCGTCCCCTTCCGGCGGGGCATGACCGAAAAAGAGCGGAAGGTTGGTTGCTCGCTCGACCGAGAAAGTCGAGTTGTTGCACCGTTTGCCCTCACTGCGCATCGTGAAGGGTCGCGCCTTGGCGCGAAACAGCCCGAAATCGTGTGTAGAGTGAAGAAAAGACGCTCTCGCGCCGTGCTTTTGCCCCGATAGGCATACAGCGCAAGGCGAGAAAGTGGCACAGCGGGGCTAAAAAGTGCCATTATGAGGTTGTGGGGGCGAAAAAAAATAGGCTGTTCGCGTATGCACGTGGAGCGAAATGCCTATATTTGCACTATTATATGGCCCCGATTCGGCATCAGGCAACTCACTGCCGAACCGTTGAGCGGCTGCAAATGCCCAAACAATGATCCAAGAAACAGATAGAATCAAACAAGTGAATATCGAGGAGGAAATGAAATCCTCGTATATTGACTATTCGATGTCCGTTATCGTGAGCCGTGCGCTGCCCGATGTGCGCGACGGCTTCAAGCCCGTGCATCGCCGTATTCTCTACGGTATGATGGACATGGGTATCACTCACGACAAAGCCACAAAGAAGTCGGCTGCCATCGTCGGTGAGGTGCTCGGTAAGTATCACCCCCACGGCGACAGCTCGGTGTACGGGGCTTTGGTGCGTATGGCGCAGCCTTGGGCCATGCGCTATCCGCTGGTCATCGGTCAAGGTAACTTCGGTTCGATGGACGGTGACGGGGCGGCGGCCATGCGTTACACGGAAGCCAAGATGAGCCTCGTGGGGGAAGCCATGATGCAGGACATCGAGAAGGAAACCGTGGACATGAACCGCAACTACGACAACTCGCGCGACGAGCCGTCGGTGTTGCCCACACGCATCCCCTCGTTCTTGGTCAACGGGGCCACGGGTATCGCTGTGGGTATGGCCACGAACGTGCCCACCCACAACCTCGGTGAAGTCATCGACGGCTGTGTGGCCTACGTCGACAATCCCGATATCGATGTCGATGGCCTCATGGAGCACATCAAAGGCCCCGATTTCCCCACGGGAGCATACATCCTTGGCAACGCCGGTATCCGCAGTGCCTACGAAACGGGTCGCGGACGCGTGATGTTGCGTGCCAAGGCCGAAATCGAAGCCGGCACCTTGCACGATCGCATCGTGGTGCGCGCCGTGCCTTACGGTACGAACACCAGCGACCTGGTGAAATCTATCGCCCAACTGGCCAAGGAAGGCAAGGTAGAGGGCATCACCAACGTCAATGACGAGTCGGACCGCGAAGGTATGCGCATCGTCGTGGACGTGAAGCGCGGACAGAACGCCAATGTGGTGCTCAACAAGCTCTATAAGATGACGGGACTCCAAACGAGTTTCGCCGTGAACTGCATCGCCCTGGTGCCCATTCCCGGAACGAGCCCCGCCAAGATGCGTCCGCAGCTCCTCACCCTCAAAGACTGCATTCGCCATTTCATCGAACACCGCCACGATGTGGTGATTCGCCGCACGAAGTTCGACCTGCGCAAAGCCCTCGAACGTCAGCACATTTTGCGTGCACTCATCATCGCTTCGGACAATATCGACGAAGTGGTGGCCATCATCAAGTCGAGCCGCAACACGCAGGAGGCGCAAGAGCGCTTGATGCAGCGCTTCTCGCTCGACGAGGTGCAAGCCAAGGCCATTGTCGAGATGCGTTTGGCGCAACTCACCGGTCTGCAACAGGAGAAACTCCGCGGCGAGTACGAAGAACTCGAACAGCGCATTGCCTACTTCAATCAGATTTTGTCGGATCCCGAACTCTGCAAGAAGGTGATTAAGGACGAATTGTTGGAGGTGAAAGAGGCCTATGGCGACGAGCGCAAGACCGAAATCTTGCCCGACCTTTCGAATTTCAACGCCGAAGACTTCTATTCGGACGACGAAGTGGTGATCACCATCAGCCACCTCGGATACATCAAGCGCACACCGCTGGCCGAATTCCGCGCGCAAGGACGCGGCGGGGTCGGAGCCAAAGGCGGATCCACCCGCGATCAAGACTTCATCGAGTACATCTATCATGCCACGATGCACAACACGATGCTGTTCTTCACCGCCAAAGGCCGTTGCTACTGGCTGCGCGTTTACGAAATCGAGGAGGGTACGCGCCAATCGAAGGGACGTGCCATCCAAAACATGCTCAATATAGAGCCGGACGATCGCATCAATGCCTTCCTCCATGTGCGCAAGTTGCGCGATGAGGACTTCTGCAAGTCGCACTATGTGGTCTTCGCCACGCAACGCGGCGTGATCAAGAAGACTTGTCTCACCGAGTACTCGCGCCCCCGCACCAACGGTGTGAACGCGATCAACATCAACGACGACGACCGCGTGATCAGCGTGGCACTCACCAACGGCACGGACGAAATCATCATGGCCAACCGCAATGGTCGCGCTATCCGATTCAGCGAAAGCGCAGTGCGCACCATGGGTCGCAACGCTACCGGCGTACGCGGCATGGTGCTCGACGGAGGCGACGATGAAGTGGTAGGCATGGTGTGCGTTAACGACAAAGAACGCGAAACGGTGCTTGTGGTCAGCGAACAAGGTTACGGTAAGCGCAGCATTGTGGACGACTATCGCATGACCAACCGCGGCGGTAAGGGCGTGCGCACGCTCAATATCACCGACAAGACGGGTAGAGTGGTGGCCATCAAGAGTGTGACGGAGGAAGAAGACCTCATGATCATCAACAAGAGTGGCATCACCTTGCGCCTGCGTGTGGCAGACATCCGCCAAGCCGGTCGCGCCACGCAGGGCGTTCGACTTATCGACCTCAAGAAGCGCAACGATGTGATCAGCAGTGTATGTCAGGTGCCCACCGACGAAGAAGAAGAGGTGGAAACTGTGGACGGCACTGAACTGCCCGAAGAAAATGGTGTCCTCGAAACCGATACCGTAGAGGTGGAAGAGGTGACCACGGACGACGAAACGCCCGAAACTGACAACTAATAACCCACAATAAACATCCCCAGCCATGAAGAAAATGTTTTCTCTGGCCGTTCTCGGTGCTTTCGCCTTGGCAGGTGTGGCACAGAACAGCGTAGTCTACAAGGCAGACGATCTGCTTACGCAAAACAAGGCAGCCGAAGCGCTTGAACTCCTCAAATCGTCCTTCGACAACCCGAAGACCACGAAGTTCGGCGAAATTTACAACAAGGCCGGTAAGTGCTCGCGCATCTTGTTCCAGCCCCTGCTCGTGAATGCTGCCAATTCTCAACCGCTCGACACGGCACAGTTCATTTCGCGACTCGACGACATGGTGGATTATTACACCAAGAGCTACGTTTTCGAACATACGCCCGACGCCAAAGGGCAAAATGCCCAAGCAAGAATATAGCAATGAGGCCACGCAAGTCATTTACAATGCGCGTGACTACTATTTCTATGCCGGTATTTTCCTTAACAGCAACGGCAACAAGCCCGGCGCTTACAAGTATCTCGGCAAATTTGTCGATCTGCCCAACAATCCGGCCTTGGAGAGCAAGCGCGACTCCATGAAGATCACGATGGCCAAGGAATATGCGCAAGCCCTCTACTATCGTGCCATGTTGGCTAACGATATGAAGAAGTACGACGACGTGTTGTCGAACGTGGATGCGGCTTTCAAATATGACAAGGCGGTACTTGCCGAGGCCAAAGTGCCTGTGCGCGACCTTTACCTCATGCGTTTGCAAACCTACCTCGACGGCAAAAAAGACACCGTGGCTTATGTCAACGCATTGAAGGACGCGATCAACAACTTGGAAGACAACGCCTCTTTGTTGGAAAACCTGATCAGTGTCTACTATCAGAACAACGATGTGGCTTCTGCTGAGGCTACGGCCAGCGATCTCTTGAAGAGCAGCCCCGACAAGTCTTCTTCTTGGTACATCAAGGGTTGCGTGGATCTGAACTTGAAGAAGGACTACGCCGCTGCCCGCGAGGCTTTCGCCAAGGCGCTGGAGCTCAACCCCAATCATGTGGAGGCCAACACCAATATGGCCTATGCCTACATCAACGAAGTGATCACGAAGAAGATGAACGGCGGCTATAAGTATGCCGGTAGCAATCTTTCGAAAGTGAAAGGCAATGCTGCGATTGCACTCTATAATAAGGAGTTGAAAGACATCCAGAGTTACTACAGCAAGGCACTGCCTTACATGGAGAAAGTGCGCCAGCTCGCTCCCGACCGTGTGAAACTTTGGGCGCCGACTTTGCAACAGATTTATCAAAATCTCCTTCGCAAAGCGGAAGCCAAACAGATGGACGACCTGCTCGACGCGGCCAACCATCGTTGATCACGCAACAACAAGAACCATTACGCAGGGGCGTGCCGAAAAGGCGCGTCTCTGCTTTACTCAATTATGAAACTGAACGTAAGCTTAGCAACTATTTTTGTCGCCGGTCTGCTGTGCGGAGCCTGCAAAGGAGGAACTGATCCGCTCAAAGAGGTGAAAACTGCTTTGAACAACAAGCGTCCGGCCGACGCAATGAAGTTGATTCGAAAAATGGAGCGCGACACCGCGTACGTACCAGATGTTCAGTATTTCGAACTGGGCGCACTGGCGGCCAAAAAACTGAACGAGGCGGAAAACGAAAAACTTTATCTGCGTCGTAACCCCGATACCACGTCGTATTTCGCCACGCAATACGATGTTTTTGCCTATACGCTCCGCGCAGATAGTCTGCTGCGAGCGCAACAGGCCGATAAGAAGTCGGCCAACAGCGGCCTCCCCGCTGCTTATGCTGCGCTGTTGGGACGCTTATATCCCAATTTGGCCACGGCTTCGCGCTATTTCCTCGGTAAAGAGAAGTGGAGTGAGGCTGCGCGCTTCGCCAAAATGACCTTGGAAGCGCAAAAGGCTCCGCTATTCAAGCAGCGTCCACCGGCTTTACCCGAGGCGCTGGAAATGCAAAATGCGGCCGACTACCTGTATGCCGGCTATGCTTCGGGAAATTTCGACGAGGCCCCGCGCTATGCCGAGCTGGCGCTGCGCGATTCGGCACACCGTTCGACGGTGTTGCACACGTTGGCACTCAATTATGAGTCGGCGCGCAAGCCCGACGAGCTTTTGGCTTTCTTGCAACGCGGCGTACACGAATACCCCAACGACGATTTTTTCTTCAGTAAACTCGCAGAAGAATACTTCCGCCGCAATCGCGACCGCGAACTCCTGGCTTGTGTGGATTCTCTCCTGCCGTTGCGCACCAAAAAAGCCGCGCTTTATGATGCGCAGGCCGAAGCTTATGATCGAATGCGCAAGGATACGTTGTGCTTACAAGCGGCACAGAATTTGCAAAAAGTCGATCCTGACAACGCACGCGCCGATTACTTTATCGGAAAGGCGTATGTGCATCGGGCAAAGTCCATTTTATTGCCCACTTCCATCAAGGCGCCCGGTTACACAAAAGCCTTCAAAGCGCAGCGAAAATGCTACGAAGAGGCCAAACCTCACCTCGAACGCTTCAGAAAGGCGGCACCCGATGCCCCGCGGTTGTGGGCGCCGTTGCTCTATGACGTTTATTTGAATCTCAATCTCGGCAAAGAATTTGAGGAAATCTCCAAATACAATCCCGTTTGAACGCATGAAAAATCCGTTACTCCAATATAGATTTACCACTCCTCGCGAAACTTTCCCCTTTCCTGACATCTCCGTGTCCGACATTGAGGCCGCGATGCACAAAGGCATGGAATTGGAGCGCAGCGAGGTGGACGCCATCGCGCGATCTACGGCACAACCGACTTTCCACAACACGATTGTGGCGCTGACCTACACCGGCGAGATGCTCGAACGCGCCACTACGCTCATGTACAACCTACTTTCGGCCAACACGTCCGATGAGTTGGAAGAATTGGCCGAACGGATGTCGCCACTCTTGAGCGAACACAGCGCAAACATCATGCTCAACGAGCCGTTGTTCCGTCGAGTGCGCGCTGTCTACGAGGCCGAGAAGCAAAACCCCACGCTGACCGGCGAAGATGCCATGCTTTTGCAAGACACCTACGACGGTTTTGTGCGCTCGGGAGCCGCCTTGCCGGAAGAAAAGCGGGGACGTTACAAAGAAGTGAAAGCAGAATTGGCGAAACTCTCTCTGCAATTCTCGCAAAACAACATCAAAGAGACCAACGATTTCGTACTTCATCTGACGCAACGCGAAGAACTGGCGGGTTTGCCTGAATCGCAAATCGAACAAGCGGCGGCAACGGCGCAAGAGCGCGGAATGGAAGGTTGGGTGTTCACACTGCATGCGCCTTCGTTCGGGCCTTTCATGCAATATGCCGAGAATCGTGCGCTGCGCGAGAAACTTTATCGCGCTTACATGACGCGTTGTGCGCACGACAACGAGCGAAACAACTTCGAGATTTGTCGCAATTTGGTGAATCTGCGCATGGAATTGGCACAACTCCTCGGTTTTCCGTGCTACGCCGACTATGTGTTGCGGAAACGCATGGCGCAGACGCCCGAACGTGTGCACCATTTGCTCGAAGAACTTAAGGCGCATTATTTAGCCCCCGCCCGTCGGGAAGTAGCGGCCATCGAACAGCTCGCCAAGGAGAAAGAAGGTGAAGATTTCGAGCTGATGCCGTGGGATTTTGCCCACTATGCGCATCTGTTGAAGCTGAGAGATTACGATTTGGACGCCGAAATGGTGCGTCCCTACCTCGAGTTGTCGAAAGTCGTCGAGGGAGTTTTCGGATTAGCCACCACTTTATATGGTATTACCTTCAAGGAGAATCCCGAAATCCCCGTCTATCACGAGGAAGTCAAGGCCTATGAAGTTTTTGATGCCGACGGTAGTTTCCTTGCTGTGCTCTATACGGATTTTTTCCCCCGCTCTTCGAAGCAAAGTGGCGCTTGGATGACGTCCTATCGCGAGTCGGGTGTCACGCTGCAGGGCGAGACGCGTCGTCCCCACGTGAGTGTGACGATGAACTTCAGCAAACCCACCCCCTCGCGCCCCTCTCTGCTCACTTTCGACGAGTTGGAGACTTTCCTGCACGAGTTCGGACACGCCCTCCACGGCATTTTCGCCGATACGCACTATCCCGCGCTCAGCGGCACCAATGTCTATTGGGACTTCGTGGAACTCCCTTCGCAATTCATGGAGAATTTTGCGCTCCGTCCCGAGTTCCTTCGCACCTTTGCCCATCATTACGAAACAGGTGAAGAGATGCCGGAAACCTTGCTGGAGCGCATTCGACGAGCCCACAACTTCAATGCTGCCTATGCCTGCATTCGTCAGGTAAGTTTCGGATTGCTCGACATGGCTTACTATACGCGCACCGAAAAGCTCGAAGGAGACATTCGCAACTTCGAACGCGAGGCCTGGAAGTCGGTACAGTTGATGCCGTCTGTGCCCGAAACTTGTATGTCTGTGCAGTTCGGACACATCATGAACGGCGGTTATTCCGCAGGATATTACAGTTATAAGTGGGCAGAAGTGCTCGATGCCGACGCTTTCGAGGCCTTTCTCGAGCGCGGTCTCTTCGATCGCGAAGTAGCAAACGATTTCCGTCACAAACTCCTCTCCCGCGGCGGAACAGTCCACCCCCAACAACTCTATAATGACTTCCGCGGGCATCCGGCCACCATCAATGCGCTGTTAAAGCGCGACGGAATTCTACCGCGCGCTTAGCATTTAATCCAAGGTCACCATGGACAAGAAGATTGCACTCGACTATCGCTATTTGCGCATGGCCGATATTTGGGCCGAAAACTCCTATTGCCACAGACGCAAGGTGGGCGCGCTCATCGTCAAGAACAAAATGATCATCTCCGACGGCTACAACGGAACCCCTTCGGGATTTGAGAATGTTTGTGAGGACGAAGACGGACTGACCAAGCCTTATGTGCTACACGCCGAGGCCAATGCCATCACCAAGATCGCACGTTCCGGCAACAACTCCGACGGCGCCACACTCTATGTCACCGACGAACCCTGCATCGAGTGCGCAAAACTCATCATTCAAGCCGGCATTCGTCGTGTAGTCTATATGAGAGAATACAGATTGCACGCCGGTTTGGAACTGTTGAGGCGTGCCGAGATCGAAGTGCTGCATCTTCCCGAACAATAAGTCCTGTTTTTGCACATGAAATACTACGCATCGCGTTTGCTTCCTTTCTACATCTCCGTCGCAGTCGTCGTCGGCGTACTCATCGGAAGCTTTTATGCCACGCATTTTTCCGGCAATCGCATCAGTTTCATCAACACCTCGAGCAATAAGCTCAGCGATTTGCTCCATATTGTCGACGATCGTTACGTCGACACGGTCAACATGTCCGATCTCGTGGAGCGCTCCATGCCACAAATCCTCAAAGAGTTGGATCCCCACAGCACTTACATCACGGCCAAAGATGTTGAGGCCTCCATGCAAGACTTGCGCGGGAGTTTCTCCGGCATTGGGGTGCAATTCACCATCTATGAGGACACCATACGCGTGGTGCGCGTCATCCCCGGCGGCCCCGCCGAAGATGTTGGCCTTCGTCCCGGCGATTGCATCGTGGCGGTCGACGGAAAAACCTATGTCGGGAAAAATGTCGACACCGAGGGCACGATGAAGCGCCTCAAAGGCGAAGGCGGTTCCAAAGTTGTCCTCTCCGTGCGCCGTGCCGGAAAGCCCGGGTTGGAGAAATTCACCATCGTGCGCGGCGATGTGCCCGTCAACAGCGTAGACGCCGCCTATATGCTCGACGCCACGACCGGATACATCCGCATTTCGTCGTGGGGCGACAACACTTACGGCGACTTCTTGGCCGCCATGGCTTCGCTCGGCGCCAAAGGGATGAAGAACCTGGTGGTCGACCTGCGCGGCAACCTCGGCGGATACTGCAAGCCGCCGTCAAGGTGGCCAATGAGTTCTTGCCTAAAGACCGACTCATCGTCTACACGAAGGGACGTCGCTTCAATCAAGAGCAATACAAGAGCAACGGGCGCGGCACTTACCAACATTTGCCGCTCGTTGTCCTCGTCGACGAAACAAGTGCTTCGGCCAGCGAGATTTTTGCCGGCGCGATGCAAGACAACGACCGCGCCACCATCATCGGTCGCCGCTCCTTCGGTAAGGGACTCGTGCAAGTGCCCATCGAATTCCGCGACGGCAGCATGGTGCGCCTCACCGTTGCGCGCTATTACACGCCCTCCGGCCGCTGCGTTCAGAAGCCCTTCACGCCCGGCGACGAAGAAGACTACGAAGCAGACTTGCTCACGCGCGCTGCTCGCGGAGAATACTACAACCCCGACAGCATCAAGACTTCCGGTCAGCAATACAAGACCCGTCTCGGCCGCATCGTCTACGGCGGGGGCGGCATCATTCCCGATTTCTTCGTGCCGCGCGACACAACCGGCCTCACTTCCTATTATAAAGAAGTATATATGTCCGGCATGCTCAATCAGTTCGCCTTTTGGTACGCCGATCACAATCGAAGCCTGCTCAAAACGGTCAAAACTCCCGAAGCGATGGCCGCACATCTGCGTCGGGTGAACATTGTCGAACTATTTGCCGACTATGCCGACCGACATGGCGTGCAGCGTCGCAACCTGATGATTCGCACCTCCCGCAGTTTGCTCGAACGCATGCTCACCACCTATGTGGTTTCCGACCTCTTCGACCCCGCTTCGGCGCTCAAAGTCGAAAACATCAACGACCCCTTCCTCCAAAAGGCGCTCAATGTCTTCCGCGAAGGCAAGGCGTTCCCCACCGTGGGCGAGAAAAAGACCGCACGCACCGTCCTCGACTTCCTTCCCGCGGTTGTTTCCGGAGAATATGGACTACAAACAAAATTTGCGCTTGGCGCAACGTAGCCCTACGTCGCGAAAAAGTCGATTCCGTTCGGCGTAAATGCGCGACACAACGCTTGCTCGAAACCTTGGCCGCCGATGCTGAATGGTTAGCCGCCAAGGTAGTTCTGCTCTATGCCGATATGCCCGACGAAGTGCCGATGTGGCCCGTCATAGAGCGTTGGGAGACCGAGAAAACCCTCTTGTTGCCGGCCATTCGCCAAGGTGAGTTGCTGGTCTGTCCCTATCGTGGGCGCGAACACCTCCGTGCCGGTGTGTTTGGCCTCCTCGAACCCACCGCATCGCCCTACACAGCGCTCGAAAGCATAGACCTCGCCCTCATTCCCGGCGTGGCTTTCGATCGCAACGGCGGGCGACTCGGCCACGGCAAAGCCTATTACGATCGTTTTTTGGCACAATCCCCACTTCAACAGCTGCGGCGCGTGGGCGTTTGTTTTGATTTTCAAGTCGTTCCGGCCGTCCCCGTCGAAGCGCACGACGTTTTGCTTCATCGTCTCATTGTTGTTTGAATGAAATTCCACCTGCTTTTGCTATTGCTTCCGCTGATGTGGTGCGCGTGCAAGTCGCGCACTGCGCAGCCGTCGCCCATGAACGCTGCCTTTGAGCGCGAGAAAACAGCCGCCGGAGGGGAGTCTGACCTCGAAGACATACGACGAAGCGGAGAACTCATCGTGGCCACCATTTCCGGCCCCGAGACCTACTACGACTATCGCGGAGCGGGCATGGGATTGCAATACGCTTTGGCCGACCACTTCGCCCACTCCGAGGGACTCAAGGTCAGGATGGAGTTGGCGAAAGACACCACCGAGTTGCTCGATATGGTGAAACGCGGAGAAGCCGACCTCGCTGCGTTGCCCATCGACGACCGGCGCATTGCCGATGCCGGTTTGCAGGCCGCCGGAGTCAATGATGCCAAGCAGCATACGAGTTGGGCGGTGCGTGCCCACTCCGATGAACTCGCCGAAGCCCTCCGCGCTTGGTTTGGCCCCACCACCTTGGCCGAAGCCCAAGCCGAAGAGAAAAAACGCCTGCGGCAGGTGCATGAGGTGCGCCGACACATGCAAGCCGTCTTCCTCTCTCGCGACAGAGGCATCATCTCAGTCTACGATCCTCTCTTCAAACAAGCCTCGGCCACTACGGGCTGGGATTGGAAACTCATCGCTGCGCAGTGTTATCAGGAGAGTGGTTTCGACCCCAACGCCCGATCGTGGGCGGGAGCACGCGGGTTGATGCAGCTCATGCCGCGCACGGCCACAGAACTTGGGGTGCCTGCTGAGCAGGTCAACGATCCGCAGACCAATGTGGCCGCCGCAGCGCGACTCATCCGCAAACTCACCGGACAACTCGCCGATGTGCCCGATGCCAACGAGCGGCTCAAATTCGTACTCGCTTCCTACAACGGCGGACTCGGCCATGTGCGCGATGCCATGGCCTTGGCGCGCAAATACGGGCGCAACCCGCACCGCTGGGACGAGGTGGCTCCCTACATTCTCGGCTTGCAAACACCGCAATACTACAGAGATCCCGTCGTGAAGCACGGTTATATGATCGGCACCGAAACCGCCGGCTATGTTCAAGCCATCTTGAAGCGTTGGCAAGGCTACGGCGGAAGCGTTTTGCTCAGCCGCTCGCCCGCTTTGCCCGATCCCCCGGCGCAAAACGCGCCACCTGCGGCGCCCGATGCAGGAAAAGGCAGTCGAGCACCGCGCAAAAACAAATATTCATCGGGCGTGCGCATCATGTCCCCCGACGATCCCGAATTTAATCAAATGCAACCGCACTGACCGCTGCATGAAAATCTTACTCCTCGGCGATTATTCCAATGTCCACGCCACACTCGCCACGGCGCTCCGCGCCCTCGGACACGAAGTCACACTGGCCTCCGACGGCGATGGCTGGAAAAACTATGCGCGTGACGTGGATTTGAAACGATACGGCATGAATTGGCGCTCCACAATGGCCTTCCTTTGGCGATTGTGGTGCGCTTTTCGTCGTTTCAAAGGCTACGACGTCGTCCAACTCATCAATCCCGTGTTCCTTCCTTTGCGCGCTGAGCGCCTGCGCCCTTTCTACCGTGCGTTGCGGCGTCGGAATGGGCGCATCTTCCTCGGCGCTTTTGGCATGGATCGCTATTGGGTCAAGGCCGGATTGGACTGTCGCACGTTTCGTTACAGCGATTTCAATCTCGGAACGAAGGTGCGGCACCGTGAGGACAACGACATTTGGATCGCCGAATGGCTCAACGGCACCAAAGGCGAGCTCAACACTTGGATTGCCGAGGACTGCGACGGCATTGTCTCGGGACTCTATGAGTACGACGCCGCTTATCGCCCTGAATTTGCCGACAAACTGCGCTTCATTCCCTTCCCGATCGACGTGAAGCATGCCCCCGTGATTGCCGATTTTGCCAAGGTGGCATTTCCCCCCGAGCGACCGGTGCGGTTTTTTTGTCGGAGTGCAGCGCAGTCGCAGCAGCTACAAAGGCACCGACATCATGTTGCGCGCTTTGCGCCGCCTGGAGGGCGAACGCCCCGACGAGGTGCAAGTCGTGGCGGTCGAAAATCTTCCCTTCGACGAGTACAAACGCGCCATGCTTTCGTGCGATGTCTTGCTCGATCAGCTCTATTCCTATACCCCCGCCATGAATGCCCTCCAAGCCATGGCGCAAGGACTGGTGGTGGTGGGCGGCGGCGAACCCGAATCCTACGATTTGCTCGGTTGTGCCGACATTCGCCCCATCATCAACGTCTTGCCCGATGAGAACGACGTGTACGAAAAGCTTCGCGACTTGGTCGATCATAAAGCGCGCATCCCTCAACTTTCGCATGAGAGCCGCTTGTACACAGAGCGCTATCACGATCATTTGAAAGTGGCGCAGGCTTATGTTGACTTCTGGCAAAGTCGGAAAAACTAACCTCTTTGCGCCCGACATGGGGCGTGATTCGCCACGACGCTGAAGCGTCTTCGTCATCTTCCGGCGAGGACTTGGAAAAAGTGCGCAACATAGAGAAAAAAGTGGACTTGTTTTCGCGAAAACTTGGGACAAATCGGCCGATTTGTCCCAAGTTTTTTTGACCCGCCCCACAGAATACAGAAAAATAGGGAAAGGGATAGCGGAAATTCGTGAGCATGAATCGAAATTTTGAGGTGAGGCAACGTCTATTGGCAGCGTTTTTTGGAAAAGTCGAGCACAAGGGGACAAGCGTGTCGAGAATAGAAAACCCGGTAGTGATGTTTTTTATCCGCTGTGTCTGAAATTGTTACGCCCCCTATGTCGTTTGCGTCGTATGTGTGCGTTTGTCGGCGATTTTTCAAATAAACCGAGTTGTAAATCCTTGTTTTGAGTTCGAATTGCTATGTCTGAATTGCGTTTTGCGGGTATTTGTATTAAATGTAGCGGTTTCTTGTACCTTTCTCCGCTGCGATTTGCGGAGAGTATCTAAATTTGTACGCGTATAAGTAGCCACCGCTCACTCGAACCCTTGAGGCGGTAGGCAAATAGAGTATGCCTCTCGCCTGGAGATGAAAGCGAAACGTGGAAGCCGGACGATACCCGAGCGGGGTTGCCTGTTTTTCACCGACGAAGCGAGCGTTCCGCCAAGCCGGAACCCGACAAACGAGAGGATTTTGATCTACAGAAACAAAAAAACAATAGAATGAATAATCGTATTTCCAAACTTTTGGCACTTGCGATCCCCGCACTCTTCCTCCCCATTGCCATGAATGCGCAGAGTCGTCAAGATGCTGTGGGTGTAGGTGTGCGCGTGCCGACTGAGGATTTGCATGTCAAAGGACGTGTGCGCGTAGGTACACTCCCCAAAACCGGTACTGCGACCTCTGTTTACACCAAAACGGATGGTACACTTTCAGCCGGTGGACGCGACCAGACGTTCGATGCTGATGCGCATCGCGTATTGTTCTCCAACGACCAAGGTGTTGTGGGTCATGCCATGGCCGCCAAGCCGCTCTTCTTCCACATGCCTTGCGTTGTTTTGCCCCTCGAAAACACGAGCGAGTACTACAAAGCCGCCACGGGTTCTTTCGAAATGAACCTCTACCAGCGCTATGTTGAGCAGTTCACCAACCCCACGGGCACGCCTGTTGCGGGTTCGCCCGCTGCCACCCGTGCCGTGAGTCCCTTGGCCGGTGCGCTTCCTGTTGAGCAGGCTGTCGATCTTGAGTTCTACATCACTTACTACGATTCGAAGGTCTTCAAGGATGTGAGCATCGACAACAATGGTGTACTCAGATACAAGGTCATTGCCGGTTCGGAAGCCACTGAATACACCTTTATGGACGTGATTTTCAAACTTAAATAATTGCGCTCAGATCGCTGATGCCGCGAGTTGACGATCGAAAAAGCCGATTGGCTTTTGAAGAGAGACAACTTCGAGAGGAATGTACGGAACATCTTCCTTACTTCTTTCGGTTTTACCGGCGCGAGTGGACAGGGTCCGCCCCCCGGTAGACCATTGGCAGCACGAATCTTTTCTCAATTAAAATAGAACTCCTCATGAAACTTCGACATATTCTTTTCTTGGCAGCACTCACTTGCGGAACGGCTGCAATGGCACAAGCGACGGCTGAGCGCAACCGTGTGGGTGTGAATGTAAACACGCCGACCGAGCGACTCCACGTCAACGGAACCGCGCGTATTCAAACGCTTCCCAAAGACGGAGAAGGCGTTACGACTTCGGCTGCCGGTGCCTACGATGCCACGAAGGCCAACCTCTTCAAGGGCAAGCGCGTGATTGTGGCCGATGCACAAGGTGTATTCGGTTCCATGCCCGGTGTATGGCCGCTGTTCTTCTACTTCCCCGGCTATGTTATGCCCACCGATGTGGCTGCACCTGAATATGATGGCGATAAATTTACCATCGATCTTCATAAGATCTACCGCGAACGCTTCGTTCCGAGCTTGGCAGCGACGCCTGCGCCTGCAACGGCCAGCCCTTCGTCGACGGCTTTGCCCGTTGAACAATCGGCTGATTTGGGCTTCTTCGTGACCTATTATGACAACACGGTCATCAAAGACGTGGCCATCGACGACACGGGTATCCTGACTTACAAGTTGGTGAACGTTCCCGCCATCGTTACAGACAAGACTTATATGAACATTGTCTTCAAGCGCCTGTAAGCTAACGCACAAGGACTGGTTCTCACAACCACAACGCGCACTGTCAATCGAATTGGCAGTGCGCGTTTTTTGATCTTGTGGAAGGGATTTAGTGGGTGCACACCGCTCGGGACGATGTTAACTGTTTCCGTGTGGCGGCGGGTCGACTTGAGGGGTGAGACGCCGACTGTGGCTCGCAGCATGGCACAAAAAAACTCGCCACCTCAAGGATGAGGCGGCGAGCGGTGTGGTTGAGAGCAGGCTTTGGCGTTGTTGCGGAGCAATCGGTGAGAGATTTCGCGCAACGTGCCGATGGTTGATTAAGCCTTGAGGTAGTTGAGCACATTCTGCTCGATGCGCTCCGCAAGGTTGGTGTGGGCTTCGCGATCGAAGGCCTTACCCGTGATGTGTTCGTAGAGTTCGATGTAGCGATCGGAGATGTTTGAACGATTTCGGGCGTCATTTCCGGCACTTGTTGGCCGTCTTTGCCTTGGAAACCGTTGTCCATCAGCCATTCGCGCACAAATTCTTTCGAAAGTTGCTTTTGCGCTTCGCCTTTCTCGAAACGTTCGGTGTAACCCTCGGCATAGAAATAGCGACTGGAGTCGGGAGTGTGGATTTCGTCCATAAGATAAATCTCACCGTTGTGCTTTCCGAACTCGTACTTGGTGTCTACGAGAATCAAACCGCGCTCGGCGGCCATTTGTGTGCCGCGTTCGAAGAGAGCGAGCGTGTATTTCTCCAAGATCTCGTATTCTTCGGGCGTGGCCAAGCCGCGTTCGAGGATCTCTGCCTTCGAGATGTCGGCGTCATGTTCACCGATTTCGGCTTTCGTGGTGGGCGTTACGATGGGAGTGGGGAACTTTTCGTTCTCGCGCATACCATCGGGAAGAGGAATGCCGCAGATTTCGCGAGCACCTGCCTTATAAGCGCGCCAAGCACTGCCGCAAAGATAACCGCGCACGATCATCTCGATGGCAAAACCTTCGCAGGTGACGCCGACAGTGACCATGGGATCGGGAGTGGCTTGCTTCCAATTCGGGCAAATGTCCGTAGTGGCGTCGAGAAACTGCGCTGCAATTTGATTCAGCACCTGACCTTTGAAAGGAATACCCTTGGGGAGTACCACGTCGAAGGCTGAAATTCTGTCGGTGGCCACCATTACGAGGCGATCTCCGAGGTTGTAGACGTCGCGGACCTTACCATTGTACACACTTTGCTGACCGGGAAAGTGAAAATCGGTTGTTGTGAGAGCACTCATGTTGTATTATTTGAGGGGGGTTGAGTTGTTGCTTCAAAAAGTGGGGGAGTTTTCCTCGTTGGCTACCTTCTTTTACGCGTCGGCTGTCGACTTTTCCTCACGAGCCTCCTTCTTTTGGGCATAAGTATCGTAGGCTTCTACTATGCGGCTGACGAGTTTGTGTCGAACGATGTCCTTTTTCGTCATTTCGATGAAGGCAATGCCCGGCACATTGTGGAGAATGCGCTCGGCCTCCACCAGTCCGCTGCGTTGTGTGGGGGGGAAGATCGATTTGCGTGCGGTCGCCCGTGATGATCATCTTCGTGTTCCAGCCCATACGCGTGAGGAACATCTTGATTTGTGCCGAAGTGGTGTTTTGTGCTTCGTCCAAAATCACGACAGCATCGTTGAGTGTACGGCCGCGCATGAAGGCTAACGGCGCAATTTGGATGACTTGCTGGTCAAGGTACTCCTGTAATTTGGCAGGGGGGGAGCATTTCTTGCAGCGCATCGTAGAGCGGTTGAAGATAAGGGTCAATTTTGTCTTTCATGTCGCCGGGTAGGAACCCCAACTTCTCGCCCGCTTCGACGGCGGGGCGACTTAATATGATTTTCTTGATCTCTTTGTTCTTCAACGCCTTGACGGCGAGCGCGATCGCCACATAAGTTTTGCCGGAACCCGCGGGGCCGACGGCAAAGAGCATATCATTCTTGAAATAGGCCTCGACTAATCGGCGTTGGTTCTCAGATCTCGGCGCAATGGGCTTACCGGAGGTCGAATAGACGATGGTATTTCGGTCATCGTTGGTATTTCTGTCGCCGTGTCGGGCAATTTCCACCACATTCTCCTCGCTGAGGTTGTTGAAGCGCGCACAATGCCGTTGAAGTGCGGCGAAGGTCTCTTCGAACTCGGCCATATCTTCTTCAGCGCCCATGACTTTGAGCACATTGTCGCGCCCAATGATGCGCAGTTTCGGACGTAGCGCGCGAAGGAGGCGCAGATTGGCATTGCCGGCGCCAAAAAACGTGGCCGGATCGGCTTCTTCAAGCAAGAAATGCTTTTCTATCATATTCTCGTGCGGGTGTTGCGCGTGAATGTCCTCGGGGGAAGTGGCGCAACGGGGAGGAAATGGTGGAAATGTGTGGCAATATTACCGTTTTACGAGGACAAAGGTAATGGTTTTCGGGCAAGTGGCAAAGACGCGCCGCTCCTTTCTCTGCAGAGAAGGGAGCGGCGCGTGAAAGTGAGGGGAGACCGAGAGAAAACGCCCGCATTTTTCGGTTTACGCGGGCTGTTTTTACTGTGTAATGGGCGTTCGCGTCTGCACAGTTGAGCCTTCTTTTAATGCACAATGGTCGTTCTCTTTTGCAAGACAGCGACCTCTATAATATATAATGAGTGTTTCTGCAATGCGTAATGCTTGTTTGCCGGCAATGTTGAGAAGTCCTTAATGCACGATGGACGTTTGCGGATGACGCACGCCGGAAGCGTTGCGAAGGAAGGCTTTGGCCGTGCCAAAGTTGAGGTTCATGTCGAGGCGCACGGGAAGATGGTTCGCATCGTCGGTGATGTAGAAGCGCACAATCTCCTTTTCTTTATTGTTCTTGCGTTCCAAAAACGAAAACACCAAACAGCGGTAAGTAATGTCGGTGTGTTCTACCTTGAACGTCTTGCGTCCGCGGAAAAGAATGCTTTGTCTTCCGCAATCGCGGCCATCGGCCATCACAAAGTTGCGGCGTTCGCCCTCGTTCCAGCCCGTGGGATCGAACGAACGGGCGCGCAGCATCATCGAAACCATGTCGTAAATACATTCATTGCTCTGCAAAGCCACCGGATGTTCGGGGCCGTTGTTGGCCGCATAGCTCATATCCACGCGACATTTGCCTTTGGGATAACTGTAGCGCACCATGTCCGAGCGAAAATACTTGCCTTCGTGCGCCCGCTTCGTATAATAAAGAGGAGTCACGTTCATATCCGTGTAGCTCGTGAGGGTGTCGCGCATGACGAAGACCTTATCTGCGCGTTTGTTGGTCGACGTCGTGAGATAAGTGCGGTAAGCCGGTTTGCCCTCGAAGGTGGTTTTGCGAATGTTCCATTGTGCCTGTCCCACCTTGACCCAAACGAAGGCCCAGTTGTAGTATAAATCGTAATTCAGCGTTTCGCCGTCTTGAAAAGCGGTGTTGCCCGATCCGCACTGCGCAGAGGCCGAGGAAAAAGTCAGCCAAAGGCTGAGGAAAAGGAAGAGAAGTCGTTGCATAGTGGTGAAAAATGAGAGAAACGAGTGGCCGCTTTTGCCTTTTGTCCGCCGCGTTCAGGAGCGGGGAGGAGACATTTCAGGAGCCACACGGGCAAGATGGCGCTTGCCGTTCTGTGAAAGTTGATAACTGTTCCACACATTGTGGAAGATACTGTAGAAACCGCCTGCAATGGAGCTGACGGGATCGAAAAAGGTGTAGCCCGCCCAAATGGCGAAGACCGTATTTTTTTGTCCCAAGGCTTGTGCCGGCGCAATCGGCTCGCCGATGCGCTGACCGATGCGGCGTCCGAGGGCAAACTGCACGACGCAGGTCAGCAAAGCCGCGACACCGATGCCGAACAGTACCGTGCCGGGCGCATCGGTGTGCACCAGAGCGTGGGTAGATGAGGTGATGGCGAGCGTAAGGCACACCGCCCAAAGATAAAAAGCGAAGTCTTTGAGTTGCAACAGCCGGCGGTGGAGTCGCCCCCACCACAATCGAACCGCCCATGCCGCCAAACGGACAAATGAGCATGGGAAAGACGCGCGCAAGGATCATGGCAAACGAAGTGCCGAAATCTTGTCCGCCATGTGGCGCGATTACCGACAGCACTGCGGGAATGAGCAGCGCCGCCACGAGGTTGATGAGCATCGTGTAGGTGGTTACGCCCTCAATGTCGCCACCAAGTTTTCCGGTGATCACGGCACACGAAGTGGCGGTGGGGCAAATGAGGCAGAGCATGGCGCCTTCGATGACGGGGCGGCCATTTCCGACCGGAAGATAGTGGAGGACGGCCGCCAATGCGGTGAAAGTCAGCGCTTGGAAGGCGAGATGCCACGCGTGCCAGCGGCGTAGGCGCAGATGGCGCGGATCGATTTTGCAAAAGGTGACGAACAGCATCGTGAAAATGAGCCACGGCTGCACAAACTTCACCACGGCAATGGCTTCGGCTTCGTAAGTTGCGCCGAAAGGCAGCGCCATCCAACCGAAATAGAGGACAACGCCGAGCACAATGGCGAAGGCGAGCATCCACGAACGGAGGAAACGCAGTAGCGTGTCAACAGTCATGCGGAAAGAACAGTTAAGATTGGGCTTCGAGGGCCAACATTTCGTCGCGCAACTGTGCAGCGGTCACAAAATCAAGTTGTTCGGCGGCGCGCTTCATCGCATTGCGCAGGGTTTCGATGCGGGCGGCACGTTCTTCGGCCGTCAGCTGTCCGCCGTTGTCCGTCGTGTTTTCCGCCGAAGTCGTCCGTGCGGAGCCATAGGTTGCGGCGTTTTCGGCGGCACGCAGTGAAGGTTTGCCCGTGGTCGCCGTGTAGGCGGCATTGCCCTGCCCGCGGCGCGGTTCGATTTGCTGTGCTTCGGCGCGCTCCTTGCCCAACTGTCCGAGTTGGCTCGGCGCGCTGTTTTTCTTCACTTGCGTGGGCGTGATGCCGTGTTCGGCATTGTAGTTCATTTGTTTGAGGCGGCGGCGATTGGTCTCGTCGATGGTGAGCTGCATGCTGCGCGTAATCTTTTTGGCGTACATGATGACGCGCCCATTCACGTTGCGTGCAGCACGACCCGCCGTTTGCGTCATGCTGCGGCGGTCGCGCAGAAAACCTTCCTTGTCGGCATCGAGGATGGCCACGAGGGCTACTTCCGGCAAGTCGAGCCCTTCGCGCAAGAGGTTGACGCCCACCAGCACCTGATAGACACCGGCGCGCAGATCTTCCATGATTTGCACGCGTTGCAAGGTGTCGATGTCCGAGTGGATGTAGGCCGTGGGGATGCCCAAGCCCAGTAAGTACTCAGAGAGCTCTTCGGCCATGCGTTTGGTGAGGGTGGTGACCAGCGTGCGCTCATCGTGCGAAATGGCGATGCGGATTTCTTCGAGCAGGTCGTCGACCGGGAAGTCGGTGTCGCGCACCTCGATGGGAGGATCGAGCAGACCGGTGGGGCGAATCACCTGATCGACGTACACACCGCCCGGCCTCGGCGAGTTCATACTCGTCGGGGGTGGCGCTGACATAGATGACTTGGTGGGTGAGTTCGCGAAACTCCTCAAATTTGAGCGGGCGGTTGTCGAGCGCGGCGGGGAGTCGGAAACCATAGTTCACCAAACTCTCTTTGCGCGAGCGGTCGCCGCCGTACATCGCGCGGATTTGTGGCACACTGACGTGGCTCTCATCGATGACGAGCAGAAAGTCTTTTGGGAAAAAAAGTCGAGCAGACAGTAGGGGCGCATGCCCGGTTGGCGGCCGTCGAAGTAGCGCGAATAGTTTTCGATGCCCGAGCAGTGGCCGAGTTCGCGAATCATTTCGAGGTCGTAGCTCACGCGTTCTTCGAGCCGTTGGGCTTCGAGGGTTTTTCCCTGCTCTTTGAAGAGCGCCACTTGCGCCACCAAGTCGTCTTGGATCTGATGAATGGCCAGGTCTTGGCTTTCTTTGGTCGTCATGAAGAGGTTGGCGGGGTAGACCTTGTACTCATCGAACGAACCGAGGCGGGCTCCCGTCAGACCGTCCACCTCTTCGATGCCGTCAATCTCGTCGCCCCAGAAATTAATGCGCAGCACGTCGTCGGCATAGGCCAAAAAGATGTCGACCGTGTCACCTTTCACGCGGAAGTTGCCGCGCGAAGGGGCAACGTCGTTGCGGGTGTAGAGCGAATCGACGAGTCGGCGCAAGAGCACGTTCATCGTGATGGTTTGCCCCGTGCGCAACAGGATGACATTCTCATAGAACGCGGCGGGATTGCCCATGCCGTAGATGCAACTCACCGACGAAACGACCACCACGTCTTTGCGTCCGGAGAGGAGCGTGGAGGTGGCGGCGAGCCGGAGCTTGTCGAGGTCGTCGTTGATGGCCAAGTCTTTCTCGATGTACGTGTCGGTCGAGGCGATGTAGGCTTCGGGCTGGTAGTAGTCGTAGTACGACACGTAATACTCCACCGCGTTGTGCGGGAAAGCCTTTCATCTCGGTGTAGAGTTGGGCGGCCAGCGTTTTGTTGTGCGAAAGAATGAGGGTGGGGCGCCCGATTTCGGCGATGACGTTGGCGATGGTGAAGGTTTTTCCCGAGCCGGTCACGCCGAGCAACACCTGCGCTTCTTCGCCGTTGCGGAGGCCTTGGGTGAGTTGGCGGATGGCTTCGGGCTGGTCGCCCATGGGTTTGTAGGGAGAGGTGAGTTGAAATTCGGGCATGTCGAGTAGTGCTTGTGAAGAGGCGTGGCGCGCGGGCGCGCAGTGCACGGCCTTGACAGCGAAGTTACGAAAAAGCGGCGGAGTGACAAACGCTTTCTGCGTGAGCGCCGTGCGAACAAAATCAAACAAGGGAAGAATGACAAAAAAGTTGGGACATTTCGTCGAAAATGTCCCAACTTTTTCTGGAAAGTAGTCTACTTTTTTGAGCCGTCTGTGCGGCTTGTCGGGCACAGTGCCCGGAAGTGTCATCGTCCTTCGAGCGTACCGGCGAAATCGCGGTAGGCACTCATCATCACGGCCGTTTCGCGCGGATACTTTCGCGCGGCGGCTTTTTTATAGTGGCTCAGTGCAGTGGCCAACCATGGGTCTTTGCACGGATTTTGCCAGTAACATTGCCAAAAGAGGCGTTGTTCGGCCGGCGTGTGGCGCGCCAACAGTCGGAAGAAGGCAAGGGGATGGGCATCGGCGAAGGCTTTGAGCTCGCTTTGCAGATAGCTGGGCGCATCGGCCTCCCAATGTCCGTCCATGAAGAGGGTGATGAGCCGATCGATGCGCGTTTCGACGGGCACGGCCGGGATTTTGCTTCGGAAGGCTTCTGTGTAGTCGTAGCCCGAGGCATAAAGATTGGCGGGAATGAGCTCGGGATGGTGGCCGAAGAGGACTTCGAGCTCAAAAAACGTCTTCGGGAAGGCTTCGAAAAAGGCCTTTTGCCGTGCCGTGTCCGTTGGGCTTTGCTGCAATGCGGTGTAGGCTTCCGTGAGCCGCTGGGCGGCGGGCGAAAGGTCGGGGGCTTTTTGTGCCTGTGTGGCAGAAAGACCGAAGATGAAGAGGAGAGAACAGAGCTGGGTCTTCATGATGACGGGGGATTATGGTTGAATAATGTAATTAGTGGCGGGCAATTCATGTTCCGTCGAGGCAAAGGTAGTAAAGTTTTTGAAACTTCGTGCTTTTGGCACAAAAAAAACGACACGAATCCGTAGGGAAATCGTGTCGATTTTGTTTTGTAGATGGTATTTGATTTGTCAAGGCCAAGAGATTGGTCGGGATGACAACGCAAAGTTATGAATTTATTTCGGTATTGCAAAATTTTTCATTATGCCCTGCGGCATATACGAATTTAAATTCTATCTAATACCGTGGTAATCAAGGTATCAATCGAATTTTTATAGTTGGGATTTGCTTTACCGGCCACGCGATTGGCTACAACCATGCAGCAAGTCATGGCTTTGTGCCCCATGAGTCGTGCAAGACCGGCGAGGGCGCTGCTTTCCATCTCGAAGTTGGTGATGCAGAGATCGCCGTGTTTGAAGGCCATGATCTTGTCGTTGGCTTGCGGGTCGGCGAGGGGCACGCGCAGACGGCGGCCTTGCGGGCCGTAGAAGCCACCGCAGGCGATGGTGACGCCGCGAACCATGTCGGTGCCGGCAATGCGATCGAGCAACTCGGCATCGTTGTCGATGCAGTAGGGGTGGGCGATGCATTGGGTGCCCGTCCACTGCATGGCTTCGAGGAAGGCGCGCTCAAACTCGAGGTCGCAAACTTCGTTGCGGCCGTCGTAGAAGTTGAGCAAGCCGTCGAAACCGAGACTCTTTTGCGAAGCGATGAAGGTGCCTTCGGGGGTGTGGCGCTGCAAACCGCCACAGGTGCCGACGCGTACGAGGTGGAGCTGACGGAATTCGGGACGCTCGGTGCGGGTGTTGAAGTCGATGTTGGCCAGCGCGTCGAGTTCGTTGACGACGATGTCGATGTTGTCGCAACCGATACCGGTGGAAACGACTGTGATGCGCTTGCCTTTGTAGGTACCGGTCACGGTGCGGAACTCGCGGCTCTCGACTTCGCATTCGCGGTGCTCAAAGTGCGATGCGACGAGCTCAACTCGGCCGGGATCGCCGACGAGAATCACTTTGTCTGCGACTTGTTCGGGAAGAAGATGGAGGTGGAAAATCGAACCGTCTGCGTTGAGAATGAGTTCGGATTCGGGAAAATGGATGTTGTTCATGGCCATTTTATTTTGAAAAAGAAATAAAGGAATGGAGTTGCCGAGCGGAAATTCAGCGTTGTTCGGCACGCCGAATTTCCTTGGCGATGGTTTTGATTTCTTGATGGAGACGAGTGAGTGTCAACTCGGTGCGTCGCAGCGTTTGGGCGTCGGCTTCGTTGCGCTGTTGGGCATAGCGGCGCTCGGCTTCTTCACGTTGGCGGGCGACTTCACGGCTTTGTTCGGTGAGATCGAGCCATTGTGCGGCGAGCCGACGTCCGGTTTCGCTTTGAAAGTCGGCCAGCGATGTGGCTAAACGGTCATCGTCGATGACAAAGGTGAAGTCGGGCGGCGCGACTTCGTTGTGTTGGCGCTTTTGGGTGGCGAGAAATTGCCGATGTTGCGCAATTCGTGCCGCTTGACCGGCTTGTGATTCGGCCACCGAGTGGAGTGCTGCGGCGTGGCGGAGTAGTTGATGATCGTCGGTTGTGAGTTCTTCGAAATTGGGCGTGTCGAAGAGGAAGGTGTAGCGGCACACGCGGTCGGAAGGTTGGCGACGATTGGTGACAAGATAGCCTTGGTGGGCGGTGGCGTCGAGGACATAGCAAAAAAATCGTCGGCGGGGGAATTGAAGGGCATGCCGAGGCTGACGGGGCGGACGAAGCGTCGCGTGTCGGGGTTGTAGCGGGTGATGAAAAGATCGCGCCCGCCGATGTCGCTACCGGCGTGATGCGCCGAGAAAACCAAGGTGGTGCCGCCGTCGGGTGTGAGAAATGGGTAATCGATGTCGGTGAAACTGCTGTCAAGTCCGGGCAGCGGTTCGGGAACACTCCAACGATTGCCGGCTTTCACCAAGCGATAAAGACGGCGAGGGCTACCTGCGGGAAGAATTGCCACAGTGCCGAGAGCATTGACGAAGGCGGTGCCGCAATTCGGGAGGGAAGTGCCGAGCGAGGTGCCGACTACGAAACGACCGGCGTCGGGAGAGAGTGACAAACTGTCGAGCCAGTGCGCGCAGTCGAGCGAAAGGCTGTCGAGCCAGACGACTTTTTTGGTGCTGCCCATGAGTTCGGCGGCACGCTGCACGCGTTTCAGTTCGGCGGTGAGGGAATCTTTGGCCGTATGTAAGGGAGCGGCGGCGATTTCGGCGTTGAGGCGCAGTTCGGCTGTGCTCCAATCGTAGGCGGCAATGGCATCCGCGGCACTGCGCACGGCCGTCGTGTTGTTGTGAACAGGCGCCGAACGATGACGTACGGGCGAGTTTTTGCGCCGTTGTGCCGCAAGTGGAAGTGCCGCTTGGAGAATCAACAGCACAAGGAGTGTGGCAAAAGAAAAAAGTCGTGTCATGGTAGGAAAGGGTTGTAGCGCCGCTCGTGGCCGATGGTGGTGGCGCCGCCGTGGCCGGGGAGAATCTGCACGTCATCCGGGAGGGTGAGCAGCTCGGTGCGGATCGAATGGATCAATTGTTCGTGCTTGCCGCCCAAATCTGTGCGTCCGATGCTTTCTTCAAAGATCGTATCGCCCGAAAAAAGCACCTTTTCATCGGCTTCGTAGAAGCAAACACCGCCGGGAGTGTGGCCGGGAGTGTGCAACACGCGGAGTGTGTGTGTGCCGAGGGGGAGTGTTTGCGGACTGTCGGGCGTGCCGATGGGTTGGAAGCGCGAGGGACGGTGAAATCGGGGCAACTGCGCAAAAAATGTTCGGCATGTCGGGCGGCATGGGCGAAGAAAGGCTCATCGGCCGGGTGCATGTAGGGCGTCAGTCCATAGGTTTCGGCCGCCCATGCGCAACCGAAAACGTGATCAAAGTGTCCGTGCGTGAGTAACAGCAGGGTGGGGCGAAGCCGGTGCGCAGAAATGTAGTCGGCAATGGCTTTTTGCTCCTCGGGAAAGAGGGCGCCGCAGTCGATGATGGCTGCTTCGCCCGTGGAGTCGGACACAATGTAGGTGTTTTCCTGAATCGGATTGACGGTGAAACCTTGTATTTTGAGCATAGCGGGCTTAAAGTGTGACGTAAGCTACCTTTTTGTCTCGAAAAACTCTTCTTCGAAGTAAGTGTGCAGGGGCCACACATCGCAGCAGTGCTTGAAGGGACGCATTTCCTGCTGGATGTCGCCGCCTTTGAGGCAGATGAGGCCGTTGGGCAGGGAGTTGCGCTGCTCGTGGTGCACGTTTTTGCGGACAAGGCGCACCAAATCCTCCATTTGCATCACGGCGCGGCTCACCACGAAGTCGTATTTCTCCTTTTCCTCCATGACATTCTTGTGAGAGGTGCGCACATTGGTGAGTTCGAGCGCATCGGCCACGGATTGTGCCACTTTAATTTTCTTACCGATGGAGTCGAGCAGGTGGAATTGGACTTCGGGAAAGAGAATGGCGAGGGGAATGCCCGGAAAACCGCCACCGGTGCCGATGTCCATGACGTGGGTGCCGGGACGAAAGGTGATGACTTTGGCAATACCCAAGGAGTGGAGCACATGGTGCGGGTAGAGATTGTCGATGTCTTTGCGCGAAATGACGTTGATCTTGGCGTTCCAATCGCGATAGAGGGCATCGAGGGCGGCAAACTGGCGTTGTTGCTGCTCAGTGAGCTGGGGAAAATAGCGAAGGAGCTGTTCCATCAGGCTTCTGTTTGGGGATTATCTTTTCGGGGTGAGCGATGTCGGCCGCCGCGTCGCTTGGAAGCGGGTGAACCCGCGCTTTTTTCGTTGGAAGTTGCGCCGGTTGCGGAAGAATGGGTGGATTTTCCGCGTTCTCCTCCGGAGTTGGATTGGCGACGGTTGTTCTTTCCGTTCGATTTCGCCCCCTTATTGTCGCGGCGGTTCGACTTTCCGCTGTGCTGACCGCGGCCGCGCGCTTTGTCGTCGGCAGGTTCCGGCGCTTTGCAGCCTTCGGGGAGCGGATTGCGGGGGATTTTTGTCTCGAGCAGTCGTTCGATTTTGTTGAGCGAGAGGCGATCTTTTTCGCCGATGAGGGTGATGGCGCGTCCGGCGCGTCCGGCACGGGCTGTTCGTCCGATGCGGTGCACGTAATCTTCGGGATCGCGCGGTGCATCGTAGTTGATGACCATCTGAATGTCGTCGATGTCGATGCCGCGGCTCACGATGTCGGTCGCAATGAGGATGTCGATCTTGCGTTGCTTGAAACCGAGCATCACTTCGTCGCGTTCGCTCTGCTCAAGGTCGGAGTGCATGGCGGCGCAGTTGAAGCCGCGGCGTTTCAAAATGACGTTGAGTTCCTTGACCCGCTGCTTGGAAGAGATGAAAACAATGACGCGCTCGGGTTTGCCTTCGGAGAAAATGTGCTTGAGAATGGGCGTTTGTCGTTATCGCGGCAGATGTAGATGCTTTGATCGATTTTCTCGGCAGGTTTAGAGACGGCGATTTTGATTTCTACGGGGTCGCGCATGACTTCTCTCGCCATCTTGGCGATTTCGGGGGGCATCGTGGCCGAGAAGAGCACGGTTTGACGCTCAGCGGGGAGCTGTTTGATGATCGTCATGATGTCGTCGAAGAAACCCATGTCGAGCATGCGGTCGGCTTCGTCAAGAATGATGTGCGTGGTGCGCGAAAGATCGAGATTGCCGAGTTGAAGGTGCGAAATAAGGCGCCCCGGGGTGGCAACGATGATGTCGGCGCCTTGGGCGAAGGCCTTTCTTTCCTGTTCGAAGCGGATGCCGTCGTTTCCCCCGTAGACAGCGACGCTGTTGGTGCGCGTGTAGTAGGCAAAACCTTGCAAGGCTTGGTCGATTTGCTGCGCCAGTTCGCGCGTGGGCGACATGATGAGGCAGTTTACTGCGTCGTGCGGATGCGGTTGATCGCGCAAAACGGAGAGCATCGGAAGGAGATAGGCCGCGGTCTTACCGGTTCCGGTCTGTGCGATGCCAATGAGGTCTTTGCCTTCGAGGAGATGGGGGATGCAACGAGCCTGTACGGGGGTACATTTTTCGAAACGCATGTCCCAAAGTGCGTCGAGCACGTCTTCGCTCAAGGCGAGGTCTTCAAAATAGACGGTTTCATCGACAGGCGCTTCGGCGGAGTCGTCTGTAGAAACCTGTGGGCTTTCCGCAGAAACTTGTGGAGTTTCCGCAGAAAGTTGTGCGTTTTCTTTTAATTGTTGTGGAGTTTCTGCAATGGGCTCCGCGGTAGGCGTGGGTTGCTCTCCTTTTTCAGAGGAAAGTGTGCCGTTTTGGTCGGTGGATTGGGGATTTTCAGCCGTATGTTGGAGGTCGGCGGGGGTGAGTTCGTGTTCGGACATATATATAATGTGTGCGTCGATGCGGAAAGGAGGGAATTATGGAACGTTATTGGGGCGTGCGTCGGTAGAACCAGAGCGCAATGAAGGCAAAAAGGATGTTGGGCATCCAAACCGAGAGACCGGCAGGCCAACCGGCGTTGGTGGCGAACGAAGCGGCCACGGTTTGCAGCATGATGTAGGTAAAGGTGAGTGCCAAACCGATGCCAATGCTTGTACCCATGCCGCCTTTGCGCTTTTCGCACGAGATGGCAACACCGATGAGCGTAAGAATGAACGCGGCGAGGGGCGTTGCGAAGCGTTTATGGTATTCTACTTCGAAAGTACTGATGCCGGCTGCGCCGCGCAGGCGCTGACGATCGATGAAGGCGCTGAGTTCCGGCACAGTCATGGTTTCTTGCATGCCTTTGATGTAGAAAAAATCCTTCGGCTCCATGATAATTGTCGTATCGAGCTTCTCTCCGCTCTTGATCTTCTCGCGTGAGCCGCGAAGGGTGCGTTGCATGTAGCCGTGGAGCGTCCATGAGTACTTATGGTCGGCCAGTGTGTCGTATTGTATGGTCTCTGCGGTGAGGCGGGAGACGAGTTTCTTCTCAGAGAACTTATCGAGCGAGAAGCCGGAGCCGGATTTTGTGCGATTGTCGAAGTGGGCGATGTAGGCCACCACGCCACTGTCCACTTGCATCTGTATATTGTCGGCTTCGTCGACGGTAAGTTGTTTTTTTGATGTATTTGTTCTCGAAATTCACGCGCGCTACGTTGCCTTGGGGGATGACATAAGCGCCGAGGGCAAAGGAGGTGGCAGCGATGATGGCGGCGCCCATGAAGAAGGGACGCAGCAAACGGCGGAAACTCATGCCCGCGCTTTTCATGGCGATGATTTCTGAGCGGTTGGCCAACTGCGTGGTGAAGAAAATCACGGCAATGAAGACAAACAGCGGCGAGAACATGTTCGAGAAGTAGGGGATGAAGTTCGCATAGTAGTCGAACACCACTTCGTGCCAGCGGGCTCCGCCGTTGGTGAGCTTGTCGATCTTCTCGTTGAAGTCAAAGATGATGGCAATCGTGATGATGAGGGCCAACAAAAACACGTAGGTGCTGAGAAAACGCACGAGTATGTAGCGGTCGATGCGCTTGAAACCGATGATGCGCAAGAACAATCGGCCGATGGTCAGCAACAATCGCACGATCCAGCGGAGCAAATACCACGGAGACAAGAAGATATGGCGCATTGCGCGGCGCAACGTGCTTCCCCAGCGCATGGGGCGCCGGGGTTTTGTGGTTTCCGGTGTGATTGTCGTGGACGTTGTTTCCGTGCCCTCGTCGTTTATCGATGAAATCGGCTCATCGTGCGATTGTGTCGGCGATGAGGCTTCGAAAACTTCGGCTTCGGGAGTGAATAAAGGGGACGTTTCGTCCGCTTCGGCGGCGTCGTTGGGCAGAAAATCTTCCGGGTTTTCTTTATCCGTGTGGGAGAATTCCATACTTGTGTGGGGAGGCTTACAGTCGTTGGGCGAGGCGAGGCATTACTTGGCGCTTCCATTCTGAGAAGTCGTTGGCCAAGATGTGTTCGCGGGCTTGACGCACGAGTTCCAAGTAGAAAGCCAAGTTGTGGATCGAAGCAATTTGCAGCGCCAAGAGCTCTTTGCACTTAAAGAGGTGATGCAGATAAGCGCGGGTGTAGCGGTGGTCGACCGATGCCGTGCCTTCCGGATCGACGGGCGTGAAGTCGTTTGCCCATTTGGCGTTGCGGAAATTGATAATGCCTGCCAGGTGAAGATTTGTCCGTTGCGGCCGTTGCGCGTCGGCATGACGCAGTCGAACATATCGACACCGCGTTCGATGCCTTCGAGAATGTTTATCGGCGTACCCACGCCCATCAGGTAGCGCGGGCGGTCTTTGGGCAGAATCTCGTTGACCACCTCGATCATTTCGTACATCTTTTCGGCCGGTTCACCTACGGCCAAACCACCGATGGCGTAGCCTTCGGCGTCCTTTTCGGCCATGAATTGGGCACTTTCGCGGCGCAAATCGGGGTAAACACAGCCTTGCACGATGGGGAAGAGGGCTTGGTGGTAGCCGTACTTGTCTTGCGTTTCGGAAAAACGGCGAATGCAACGTTCCAACCAGCTGTGGGTGAGATTCAAACTCTTGCGGGCGTAAGCATAGTCGGCCGTTCCCGGCGGACACTCGTCAAAGGCCATCATAATGTCGGCGCCGATGGTGCGTTCGATGTCCATTACGCCTTCGGGGGTGAAGAAATGCTTCGAACCGTCGATGTGACTGCGAAATTCGCAGCCGGCATCGCTGAGTTTGCGGATGCCTGTGAGCGAAAACACTTGGAAACCGCCGCTGTCGGTCAGCATCGGGCGATCGAAACCGTTGAATTTGTGGAGACCGCCGGCCGCTTCGAGCACTTCAAGTCCGGGACGCAAATAGAGATGATAGGTGTTGCCGAGAATGATCTGGGCTTTAACTTCATCATAAAGCTCATGGATGTGTACGCCCTTGACGGTGCCGAGGGTGCCCACGGGCATGAAGATGGGCGTTTGTATGGTGCCGTGGTCGGTAGTCAGGAGACCGGCGCGCGCATCACTGCCGGTATCGGTGTGCTGCAGCTCGAAAAGTCGGCCTTCGGTGCGCCAAGTGGGGCGGAGTGACAGATTATTTTGACTCATTGTGGGAGTGATTGCCTTTTTTAGGGGGAGTGAGATCGAGCGGATGGGCTACTTTTTCGTCGAGCAAGGCGATGTTCCACACCTCTTCTACGGTTTCGACGAAATGGAACGTGAGTCCCTTGATGTAGCGTTCGGGGATTTCTTCGATGTGACGGACGTTCTCTTTCGAAAGAATGATCTCTTTGATGCCCGCACGCTTGGCCGCCAGTATTTTTTCTTTGATACCTCCGACGGGAAGTACCTTGCCACGCAGCGTTAGTTCGCCACTCATGGCCAAGCGTTTGCGAATTTTGCGTTGCGTGAAGACCGAAGCGATCGAAGTCGCCATCGTGATGCCGGCGGAAGGACCGTCTTTCGGAGTTGCACCTGCGGGAACGTGGATGTGCAACTGCCAATAGTCGAGCACCTCCTGCGGAATGTTGAGTTGAGCCGCGTGGGCTTTGACATATTGGAAGGCGATGGACGCACTTTCGCTCATCACTTTGCCGATGCTGCCGGTCAAGGTGCATTTACTTCCGCCCGAACCTGCGCTAAGACTGCTCTCTATGAACAAAATTTCGCCGCCGGCCGAGGTCCAAGCCAAGCCGGTTACCACACCGGCCTGGTTATTGTTTTCGTAATTGTCGCGAGTGTAGCGCGGTTTGCCCATGATGCGCTCGATGTCATCGGGGCGAAGTGCCGTAGAAGTGTCTTGTGCCTCGTCGGCAGCCGGCATTTCGAGATGGCGAACCACCTCTTTGCGCACAATCTTGTCGATGCATTTGCCGAGTTGGCGCACGCCGCTTTCCCAAGTGTAGTGTTCGATGAGATATTCGCTTGCAGCCGGTGTGAATTTCAGGGTGAAGTCGACCGAAAGGTCTTTCATCGCCTTGGGAACCAGGTGGCGGCGCATGATTTCCTTTTTCTCTTCGGTGAGATACCCGTCGACATGAATCACTTCCATGCGGTCGAGCAAAGGACCGGGCACAGAATTCAACGAATTGGCCGTGGCAATGAAAAAGACTTGGCTCAGATCGTAATCAAAATCGAGATAATTGTCGTGGAACGTGTTGTTTTGTTCCGGATCGAGGAGCTCGAGCAGCGCACTTTGGGGATCTCCGTTGTGAGTCTGGCCCGAAACTTTGTCGATCTCGTCGAGCACGAAGAGCGGGTTGTTGCTTTCCGACTTAATGATGCCCTTCATGATGCGTCCGCACATGGCGGCGACGTAAGTTCGGCGGTGTCCGCGAATTTCGCTCTCGTCATGCAAACCGCCGAGCGAGACACGCACGTATTTGCGCCCCAAACTTTCGGCGATGCTGCGGCACAATGAGGTCTTACCTACGCCCGGAGGCCCCACCAAACAGAGGATGGCCGGACGATGTGTGGTGCTTACGCTCATCAGCGCGAGCTGTTCGACGATGCGCTCCTTCACTTTCTCCATGCCGTAGTGGTCGCGGTCGAGAATGCGGCGCGCATGGCGCAAATCGCAGTTGTCGGCTGTCGTTTTGCCCCAAGGCAATGAAACCACGGTGTCCAAATAAGTGAGCGTAACGCCGTAGTCGGGGCTGCCGGGATTGAGGCGTTCCAATTTCTTTACCTCCTTTTCAAACAGCACGCGCACGTTTTCCGGCAAGGGCAACTGGGCTGCTTTCGCACGGAGCTGGGCACTTTCGCTTTGTTCGCCGTCGCCCAACTCGTTTTGGATGTGTTTCAGTTGCTGCTGGAGGAAATACTCCTTTTGTTGCTGGTCGATTTCGCGATGTGTGCGCTCTTGGATCTGTTTACTGAGACCGAGCAGTTGAATCTCGCGGTTGAGAATACGCAACAAGGAGTAGGTGCGCTTCACAAAGTTGTCTTCGAGCAAGAGCAGGGCCTTTTCTTCCGTTTCGATGGAGAGGTTCGTAGCCATGAAGTTCGTGAAAAACACCGGATTGGTGATGTTTTGCACGGCCAACTGGGCTTCCATGCCGAGAAACTCGCTGAGTTTGACGTATTGCAGCGCGGCGGAGCGAAATTGTTCGCAGAGGGTCACAAATTCACGGTCGTCGTCGCTCGGAAGGTCTTCGGGCAGCGAAGTCACGGGCGCAACAACAAACGGTTCTTGGCGGGTGAAGCCCTCATTAAGGCTCACACGGCCGTAGGCTTGGATGATCGCCGTCGTTTTTTGGTCGGGAAGTTCGATCACACGGAGGAGTTTCGCCAACGTACCGACGGGATAGAGGTCTTCAAATTGGGGGTATTCCACTTCCGCGTCCACCTGCGTCATCACGGCGAAGTAGGCTTCGTCGTCGGGCAGGCTGCTGATGTGTTTGATCAGCGCCATCGAACTTTCGCGACCGATGGTGACGGTGGTGACAACACCCGGGAAAAGCACCAAGTTGCGCAGCGGCAGAACGGGAAGTTCTCCGTCGCGGCGGTGTGCGAAGAGGTCGCGGATGTCACCGTCGAAGTCGGCGATGAGCGAGAAGGGATTATTGGGTCTTGAATCTTGATTCATACAGGCGTAATGCAGTGATGCAAAGTTACGGAATGTGCAACGGGCGACAAAATTATGGTTCGATGACTTCGTATTTGGCGAACTTGAGCAAGAGGTTCTTGCGTCCGGCACTTTCGAAGTCGACGAGGGCTTTGCTGTTTTCGCCGTTGCCTTCGACCGAAAGGACTTCGCCGCGGCCGAAACGTTCGTGTTCGATGAACTGACCCGGTGAAAGCGGGCATTTTCCGCCGGTGCTCGTTGCACTTTTTGGGGAGTGTGTCGACGCGCCGCAGTTGGCGTTCGGCATAAGTAGTGAGCGGTGGAGTCGAAGTTGAGGATTTGCCGCGTTGGGCGTTGAACTCCTCGCGAGAGATGCGCCCGTAAGTGGGGCGCGATTTGCCGCCGTCGAGGTCGTCGAGCAGCGCTTGTCGCGACGAGGCGGGGATATGTCGACCCGGGGAGGGACTGTTCGAGGCTTCGCGGCGCACAAAGCGCTCGTTGATCTCGCGAATGAAGGGACTTTCGTCCGATTGCTCGAAAGAATCGTAGCGGTAGCGACTTTGGGCGTAGGTGAGATAGCAGAAACGCTTGGCACGCGTCACGGCCACGTAGAACAGACGACGCTCTTCCTCCAACTCGCGAGGGTAGAGGCGCGCCTGCTGTCCCGGGAAGAGGTTGTCTTCCAGTCCGGTCACGAAGACGGCGTCGAACTCCAAGCCTTTGGCGGCATGAATCGTCATGAGCGTCACGCGCGGTGTGCCGTCATCCTGCTCGTCGCTGTCGGTTTGCAGGGCACTTTGTTGCAGGAACTCGGTCAAGGGGACGTGGCGCGGCGTGATGGGCGCGTCGGTTTCCTCCTCGGCTTGGCTGTCGCGCTCGAAGGCACGTACGGCGCCGAGCAGTTCCTCCACGTTTTCGCGTTTACTTTCGCCTTCCGGCCCGTCTTCCTTGTTGAGATCGGCACGAATGCCCGTGGCGTTGATGATGTCGAATGCCAAGTCGAAGGCGCTGACATTGAACAGCCGCGAACGGAATTCGAGAATGAGGTTGCAAAACGATTGGAGTTTGCTGAGCGTGCCTTTGGTGAGTTGCACCCCGTATTGTCCGGGTTGTTCGGCCACCGCCCACAGACTGACATCGTGTTCGCGAGAGGCGGTGAAAATCTTTTGCTGGGTGGTGGCGCCGATGCCGCGCGCGGGGTAGTTCACCACGCGTTTGAAGGCTTCCTCGTCGTAGAGATTGGTGACCAGGCGGAAGTAGGAGATGATGTCCTTGATCTCTTTGCGCTGATAGAACGACATGCCACCGTAGATGCGGTAGGGGATGTTGTGTTCGCGCAGGGCATCTTCGAAAGAACGGCTCTGTACCTTGGTGCGGTAGAGAATGGCGATCTCATCGTAGGGCACTTCTTCGCGACGATGCAGTCGGCCGATGGTGCCGATCACTTTTGAGGCTTCTTCCTTGTCGGTCGCGGCAGGCATCACGAGAATTTGTTCGCCGGCATCGTTCTCGCTGTACACCGTTTTTTCGATCTGTTCTTTGTTGTGGCGGATGATGCTGTTGGCCGCACCCACAATGTTCTGCGTCGAGCGGTAGTTTTGCACCAGTTTCACCGTGATCGCTTCGGGATATTGGCGGTGGAATTGGAGAATGTTGTCGATGTTGGCTCCGCGGAAAGAATAGATGCTTTGCGCATCGTCGCCCACCACGCAGATATTGTGGTTCTCGCGCGTGAGTTGGCTCACGATGGCGTGCTGCGCGTAGTTCGTGTCTTGATACTCATCGACCAAGATATAGCGAAAACGCTCGGCGTAGCGGCGGCGGGTTTCCTCGACACGATCGAAAAGCAGATAGGTGTAGAGGAGCAAATCGTCGAAGTCGAGGGCTTTGGCGGTGCGACAGCGACGGAAGTATTCGGTGTAGATGCGATGCACCTCACCGAGGTTGTCGCGGCGGTCGCGTTCGAGCGTTTTGGCGTCGGCGGCGTATTCTTGCGGGAGGATGAGACGGTTTTTGGCTTCGGAGATGCGGCCGGCCACGCGCGAAGGCTTGTAGGTCTTGTCGTCGAGCCCCATCTCTTTCACGATGGATTTGATGAGCGAACGGCTTTCGGACGAGTCGTAAATCGAAAAATTGGACTCCAAACCGATGGTGGCGCTTTCGGCGCGCAAGATGCGTGCAAAAATGCTGTGGAAGGTGCCGCTCCAAAGCCCGCGAGAACGACCCGGACCTACGATCTGTGCAATGCGTTCGTTCATTTCGCGCGCGGCTTTGTTGGTGAAAGTCAAGGCCAATACTTGCCAAGGATCGTAGTCATGCTCGAGCAAATAGGCGATTTTGAAGGTGAGCACGCGCGTCTTTCCCGATCCTGCGCCGGCAATCACCAATAGGGGCTTGTCGCAGGTGCGAACAGCGTCCCACTGACTGGCGTTGAGTTGAGATTGCCAGAAACTGTCGGGACGAGCTATCGGGGTTTCAGGGGTAGGGGCGGAAGTTTCAATCATGAGATTTGCGTTGCCGATGATCGTGTTGGAGTTTGCGTTCGTAAAACCGCAGGCGGCGGTAGAGTTCCGGTAGAGCGGGGCTTCCCTGTCGGCGGGAATGTGCGTCCGGGACGTCGGGAGAGTGGGGCGCCTTCTCGAGTTGGTCGATGGCGGTGCGAGTGGCGGCGAGGTCGATGCTGTCCATGAGCAAAATACCGTCTTCGCGTGCCGTCAGTGCGTGGGGATGCGCTCGCCGCATGGTGCGAATCGTGGCGCGCGCGCTGTCATAATGCTGTGTCGCGAGTTGTTGGCGTGCGCGTGCCAAGGCAGCTCGCCCGGCACTTTCGTCGGCGAGCCGGCGCGAGGACACCTTGGGCGTCTTTTCGCGACAGCCGGCACACAGGAGGACGAGGGAAAGAAGGGGGACGAGAAACAAACGCTGCATAGTGAGAGGACTATTGGGGGGGCTAAGTTACGAAAAAAAGGCCATATTGGCCGATTTATACGGGGATTTCGGGCGAAACGAGGCGAATAACGTTGGTTGCAGAAAAAATAATGAGTAAATTTGCAGTTAAACCATTATCTATTTTGACAATCCAATGAAACAAGCCAGTTTTCATCTTCCTTATCGTATTCTGACTCCGGGAGTCGACGTTTCGACCGAGACCGATGTGCGTTTGATCGAAGCGGCTAAGACAGCCACGCAAACGAGTTATGCCCCTTATTCGCATTTCTGTGTGGGAGCAGCCGTGTTGCTCGAAAACGGTGAAATTGTGTGTGGAAGCAATCAGGAGAATGCAGCTTATCCTGCCGGAACGTGTGCAGAACGAACCGCAATTCATTATGCCAATGCGCAATTTCCCGGTGTGCGCCCTGTGGCTATTGCGGTGGCTGCGCGAAAAGCAGCCGATAGTCACTTCCTGAAGCAACCAATCAGCCCGTGTGGCGTGTGCCGGCAGGTGATGATCGAAACGCAGGCGCGCTTCGGAGCGCCATTGCGCGTGCTGCTCTACGGCGAAGAGGCCATTTTTGATCTCGACAGTGCCTCGGTGCTTTTGCCGTTTCAGTTTGACAGTGCTTCACTCTGATGGATTCTGCGCAGATATAGCAGCGGAGAGGGTTTCCCTCTCCGCTTTTTTTTACCCGCTGTCGTGGCCGAAAGTTGGCGGAAACCACCGGTTGTTGAGTTGCTTGTTTGCACCATCGGTTTCGTTTTGCAGGAGAAAGGTCGGCACGACAACGATAGGGCAGTGGCGCCCGCGTGATTTGGGGCACAACATGGCGAACCGTGCTTTGGCCGCTGTGGGAAGTGCCCAAAGCATGTTGCTTCTTCTTCGAATTTATCGCGCAGGGGTTCGGATTATCGGGCGGAAAAACGGAAGAAGTTGCGGCACGATACAAAAAACGCCACACCTTTTGGCTGAAAGGTGTGGCGTTTAGTCTAAAATCAGGGAACTTTTCCCGAAAAACCGTGGACTTTTTCCACCTTCTCGGCGGTTGAGGTCTTGGTCTTGACTGCTTTGACTCGAAATGCTTATTTAATCGACTTGGGATTGACGAGTTTGGGCAGTTTCAAAACTTTGTTGACCTTGATGAAGTCGGGGTTTTGGATGTTGTTGTATTCAATGATGTATTTGGCGTAACCTCTACTTCCGTACGTGCGTTCGGCAATAAGATAGATGTTGTCGCCGGCCTTCATCTTGTGTACAGCGTGCGTGCCGGTGATGAGCATACTGCCATCTTTCACCTGCGGATATCTCGATGCGCGGGCATATAAGTCTTTGACGCGGGCTTGTCGCTCTGCTTCGGCTTTGGATTCTGCGGCTGCGCGCTCTGCTTCGGCAATCGCTTCGGCTTTTGCGCTGTCTTCCTTCGCTTTGGCAATCGCAGCGCGTTGTGCCGGGGTCGGAAGGACGGGTTGTACTGATTGGGCGTTGGCTGAGCCGATGACACCCGAGGTGGCATGGAGTCCGTTTCGTCTTCGGGGCTGAAGAATTCGTAAACGGGGTGCAACCAAGAGGGGATGTCTTTCGGTGTGATGACGCGCGAGTAGCAAAGATAGCCAAAGGCGCAGCAGAAAAGGACGATGATCAGCAGGACGAGACCGAGCATCTTTTCTCCCGACTTGCGTTTGCGGTGACGCCGTCTGGAGCGTCTCTTGCGTCTTTCGCGGTTTTCTTTACCGGTCGTGTCGGTTGCCGCGGCAGCTGTGGTGGCATCATCGGATTTTTCGTCCTGTTCCGTCGCCGTTTGGGCTGCAGCCTCTTCGCTGAGGGGCTGTTCCGGCGGGGGAGCTTCTGTTTCTTCAGCGGGACTGTCTACCTTTTCCGCCGTGTCGGGTGTATCGGGTGTCGGCTCGAGGGGAGCTTCTTCCTTTGTCTCTGTTGGTTCTTCGTTCTCCACAGCTGTTGCGATGGAGAGGGGAACTGAGAGAGGGGGCGGCGCAACAATTACTGTTTCGTCGGCCGATTCGGTCGGCGTTGCTGTCGTGTCTGCTGTTTGCTCTTCAGTAGTTTCGGCTTCCGATACCTCTGTTTCGGCTGCATCCACAGCCGTTTCCGTTTCAACAGCAGCTGTTGCTATTTCAGCAACAGCAGTTTCTGTTTCTGAAACCTCTGTTTCGGCTGCATCCACCACTGTTTCTGTTTCAGTTACCGCTGTTTCTGTTTCCGTCACCTCTGCTGCTGTGGAAGACTTGGCGGAGTTTCTCCCTCGATGGCCGTTTCTACGGTTTGAACGGGGAGGTTTTCCTCGGCGGAAGGCATCTTTGTTTCGAGAGCTTCGAGATCAATTTGCGGAGCCGCAATGGTGGAGGGGAGTGCCGGGCTGTTTTGCTCGATTTCTACCTGTTCGGCGTGTGCTGTTTCGGCCGCTTCTTCCGTTTCGGGGAGGGCTTCGGTCGTTTCGCTGACCACTTCGGTCGTTTCAGCGGGCTGGACTTCGGCGGCATCGGCTGTTTCGCATGTCGAGGTGGGAATTTCTTCTTTGCATTCCGCTTGTTCTACGGGCACTTCCGGAAGAACGGGAGTAGGATCGCTGTGTTTGATCTCAAAATCAACCGGGTAGCGATATTGATCTCGCAGCGGGAGTGCCGTTGTTGCGGTGGTTGGCGCTTGCGTTGCGGGCTTTTCTTCCGAAAGTTCGCGCAAGGCTTCGCGAGTCGGTACGAATTGGAGCGCTGGCCCGTGGGAAGGTTCTGGTTCTACTGGTGTTGCCGGGGCTTCCTCGGAAGTTTCGGCCGCAACAGGAGCACTTTCTTCCGCAAGTTCAGCGGAAGGCTCTTCTGACAACGCTAAATCGATGATCGGAGCGGCAACTGTTGAGAGAACGACAGGAGCACTTTCGCTTTCTGTGTGAGCGGGTTGAGCGTTTGTATCATCTTGTGCTGCAATCGTGTCCGTTTCTTCGGCAGTTTCCTCCGTGAGTGGGGCTTCAGCTGCTGTTTGTTCGAGAAGTTCGGCGATATTTTCGCTGTTTTCAGCGTCTTCCTCTTTGAAGTCTTCTTCATCTGCTTCGACTTCGTCAACTTCTTCTGCAGTGTCGTGGTCTTCCTCTTCGAAGTCTTCTTCATCTACTTCGACTTCGTCAACTTCTTCTGCAGTGTCGTGGTCTTCCTCTTTGAAGTCTTCTTCATCTACTTCGACTTCGTCAACTTCTTCTGCAGTGTCGTGGTCTTCCTCTTTGAAGTCTTCTTCATCTACTTCGACTTCGTCAACTTCTTCTGCAGCGTCGTGGTCTTCCTCTTCGAAGTCTTCTTCATCTGCTTCGACTTCGTCAACTTCTTCTGCAGCGTCGTTGGTTTCTTCGACGAGTTTGGTGATGTCGACTTCGGCTACTGCTGTGTATGCTGTAGTGGCATCAGCATTTTCTACAGCAAGGGGAGTGATTGCTTCCTCTTCTTCTATGCTGTCTTCAGCAATGGCGGCCGCAGTGTCAGGCGTTTCCGTGAGAAGTTCGGAAAGTAACTCGTTGTTGAGCACCGGAGATGGGGTTTGCGAGACGAGAAGTGCGTCGGCGATGATCGGAACCGGTGTGGGACGTTGGAGAAGGGGCGAAGTGGCCGGAGATACCCGGGCCGTTTTGGTAGAGGGAACGTCAGTTGTAGCTTTAATATGGCCTGGCTGGGCTGCTTCCTTCTCTGCCTGTTCCGTGTGAATGGCGGGTGTGCGGTCTACAATCGTCTTGCTTTCTTTGCAAGTGTTGCTGGTTTCCTCTGAAACTGTGTTATTGGACCCGCAATTAGTGTGGAGATTCTCGCAAACTTCACTACTTTGTTCACTAATCGGGTTGCTTGGCTCGAGAACCGTGCTGCTTTCTACAGCAACCGGTGTGGTTTGCGTAGCTTCCCCTACGGGGACAGTGCATTTAACGGCGGTTTCTTCGGTAGAATCGTCCTTTTCTACTTTCTTCTCTTCAACGGTTGGAGCAAAGTCTACTTCGTTGGAGGGCGTTACCGCTGTTTCTGTTTCCGTTTTTGCCGGAGTGACCGGTGCTTCATCGGCAGTTTGTTCCGCAGCTTCGAGGGCTGTTTCGGGCGTATTGTCGTTAAGCGTCACCGTTGTGAAGTGGGCGAACGGGCGGTTGACGAGTTCGCGCAAAGTTCCGTCGGGGGTGAAGCTAATCTTGTTGTGTCCGCTGATTTGGAAGCGCTCGCCGGTGTTGATGTTCACGCTTTCACGCTCACTGACCTCCACTAACTTGAAAGTGCCAAAGCCGGTGACTTTGACAAAGCTGTCTTTCAGCAGACCCTCTTCGGTCAACTCAAAGAAAGTGCGCACGAAGTCCTCCGCTTGCTCGGGGGACAGCGATTCGCGCTCGGCCAAAAGAGCCGACAGGTCTTGAAGTGTGTACTTTTTCTCCATATCTATATGGTGTTACGCGCTGGTTTGTGTGGGAAAAACAATCACGCGTTAGCCTTTTCCTTCATCGCATTGCTGGGTTTGAAGGAGATAGCCAATTTGGGAGGTACGAGTTGTCGTTGCTTGCTCGAGGGGTTGACGATGATGCGTTCCTTCTTTTTCTTCACTTCGAAGGCACCAAAACTCTGAACGTTGAGCGTATCGCCTTCCTCTAGGGTGTCGGCGAGCAATTCCACCAGGCTATCTATCAATAGCTTGGTACTTTTTTGACTTTTCTCGGTACGCGCGGCGAGGGCGTTGATAAACTCTTTGTTGTTCATGCCGGCAAGAATAGAGAAGTTGCTTTATTGTATTTCGGCGTAGAGGTCAAATTCCTCTGCAGCTGTGACTTTGGCGTTGTGAAACGAGCCGATTTCCAAAGGAGTCTCGGTGGCGCGAATCAAAACTTCGCAGTCCACTTCCGGAGAATCGTATTCGGTGCGACCAATGTAGTAGTCGCCTTCTTTGCGATCGATGACAATGCGGAAAACTTTGCCCACTTTTTCGGCAGAGAGTTCGGCAGAAATTTCTTCTTGCAGTGCCATCAGGCGATCCAATCTCTCTTGTTTTACCTCAGCGGGGACATTATCTTCGTAATTGTCGGCTCCGTAGGTTCCTTCTTCCTCACTGTAGGCGAAGGCACCCATGCGTTCGAAGCGAACGGTGCGTACGAATTCCATGAGTTCCTCGAAGTCCTCATCCGTTTCGCCCGGGAAACCCACCATCAGCGTGGTGCGGAGGGTAATACCGGGGACTTCACGGCGGAAAGCCGCGATGAGATCGAGGGTTTCTTGCTTGGTGATGTGTCGTTTCATGAGCGAAAGCATGTGATCCGACACGTGTTGTAGCGCGATGTCAAGGTATTTGCATACATTCTTGTTTTCGCGAATCACACGCAAGAGCTCCATGGGGAAACGGCTGGGGATAAGCATAGTGCAAACGAATCCATTCCACGCCCGGGATTTGCGCCATTTGCTCGATTAGTTCGGCAATTCGGCGATGGCCATACAGGTCTACACCATAATAAGTGAGCTCTTGGGCGATAACTTGGAATTCGCGGACACCGGTTTTCACCAATTCTTCCACTTCCGAGAGAATTTCCTCCATCGGGCGGCTGACATGGCGCCCGGTAATCAAAGGAATGGCGCAATAAGCGCAACTGCGATCGCAGCCTTCTGAGATTTTGAGGAAGGCATAGTGCTTGGGTGTCGTGAGTACACGCGTATTCAGCGCTTGGCATGAGGCACTTTCGGAAACACCGGCGGGAGAAAGGTCTTTGATCAGATCTTTCCAGTCGAACTTACCATAGAAACGATCCACTTCCGGGATTTCTTCCCGCAACTCTTTGCGATAGCGTTCGGAAAGACAGCCCATCACGTAGACGCGATTGAGGGTTCCTTCATTTTTTTGCTCCACCAATTCGAGAATGGAGTTGATACTTTCCTCTTTGGCGTCACCAATGAATCCGCAGGTGTTGATCACTGCGATATCGCCGTGCAGTTCATCCGGATTGTGGTGGAAATTGCAACCGATGGCGGCAAATTGGCGAAGTAGATTCTCAGAGTCCACGAGGTTCTTGGAGCACCCCATGGTGATAACGTCTATCGTATGTTTCATTGTTAAGTTCGTCTATGTCGTCGTGGAGAGGGGTGCGCTGCCTGTGGAGAGAATTTCCGTGAGCGTAGGGAAGTGGTGCGTAGAGCGCGGCAGGTTAATTGTCGGAAAAGAGGGAGTCGACAAATTCCGTTGCGTTGAAAGGTTGCAAATCGGTCATCTTTTCGCCGAGACCGATGTATTTTCACGGGGATTTTCATTTGGTGCGAAATCCCGATCACCACACCGCCTTTGGCCGTTCCGTCGAGTTTGGTGATGGCCAATGCGGAAATTTCGGTGGCCAGTGCGAATTGCTTCGCTTGTTCGTAAGCGTTTTGTCCGGTGCTACCGTCGAGAACGAGCAAAACTTGGTCGGGTGCATCGGCATCGAGCTTTTGCATTACCTTTTTGATCTTGCTCAGTTCGTTCATCAAGCCGACTTTGTTGTGCAGGCGGCCGGCGGTGTCGATGATCACCACATCGGCTTGTTCGGCTTTGGCGTGTGCCACCGTATCGTAGGCCACTGAAGCGGGGTCGGCCCCCATTTTTGTTTGACTACGGGAACTCCGATGCGTTGTCCCCAAATGTCGAGTTGTTCGATGGCGGCGGCACGGAAGGTGTCGGCCGCTCCGAGTATTACTTTCTTGCCTTCTGCCTTAAACTGGTAGGCGAGTTTGGCAATGGTTGTTGTTTTCCCCACGCCGTTAACGCCCACCACGAGAATGACGTAGGGGCGGCGACCTTCGGGGATCTCAAATCCTTTGTTTTCCTTTGTGTTGCCGTCGGTGGCTAAGAGAGCGATGATTTCTTCTTTGAGAATGCGGTTGAGTTCACTCGTACCTACATATTTATCTCGCGCAACACGCTCTTCGATATTGTGAATCACATCGCGGGTCGTGTTGACTCCGACGTCACTGGTAATGAGGACGTCTTCCAAATCATCGAGCACATCGTCGTCTACCTTCGATTTTCCGGCGATAACGTGGGCTATTTTGCTGAAAACGCTGGTTTTGGTGTTTTGAAGGCCATTGTCGAGCGTTTCTTTCTTTTCCTTTTTGGAGAATAAGTCGAAGAATCCCATGATGACAGATATAGTTTGTGCAAATTTACGACAAAAAAGTGGGATTCGTACACTCATCTATATAGAAAACAACAAAAAAAGCCATCGCTTGGTGAGGCGATGGCTTTTTTAGGAGGTGCTTTGTGGGCACCGAGTAGGAGTATTTCTGAGCAGAGTTGTCTCTGTTTTCGAAATTAGCCTTTGAAGAAGGCTGCAACGTCTTCGTTGCGAACCATCTGCTCGTCAAAGCAGTAGGCACCCGTTTTGGGGCTCTTTACCACTTTGATGACTTTCGTATAGGAGCGTCCGTCCGTCTTGCCGGATTGGAGCGATGCGACTGTCTTTTTAGCCATGGTGTGCTGCTATTGCGAGGTTATTATTTGATTTCCTTGTGGATGGTCATGCGCTTAAGAATCGGGTTGTACTTCTTCAGCTCGAGGCGTTCGGGAGTATTCTTGCGATTCTTCGTCGTGATGTAACGGCTAGTGCCGGGCATGCCGCTTTCCTTGTGTTCAGTGCATTCGAGGATTACCTGAACGCGATTACCTTTAGCTTTCTTTGCCATTGTAATGTGGTTTAGCCGATTACTTTGATGTCTTTCCAGTCGCAGTAGCCTTTAGCCACTGCATTGACGAGGGCGGCGTCGAGCCCCACCTTGTTGATCGTGCGGAGACCTGCTGCTGAGAGCTTCAGCGAGATCCAGCAACCTTGTTCCACGTAGTAGAATTTCTTGGTGAACAAGTTGGCATCGAAGGTACGCTTGGTGCGACGTTTCGAGTGCGAAACGTTGTTGCCAATCATGGCTTTCTTACCAGTAATTTGACAAATCTTAGACATTGCTATCTGTAATTTTCTTGTTTCTGTTGAAGTAGTTATTCCCAATCGAGGTGCAAATTTACACGATAGATTCCTATCTCACAAACTTTTTCTCCAATTATTTTTCCCTAAAGGTGTGAGATCGCACTCATTATTTATAGTGTAGTGTACACTTTTGCGACGTTCGCCGCGCAATTCTCAAAGCGGAATTGCGCGGCGAACAAGAGCTATATATAATAAGGAGTGCTTAGGCTTCTTCTTCTTCTTCGGTGCCGAGGTCGGCCTTGAGGAAGTCGAGGAGCATGTGCATTGCCGTGGAAGTGGCAGAGGCCAAGTTCTTGTCGCGGCCATTGTCTTCCTCCAACATCACCGTTTCAACGCGTTCGCTGTTGCCCACTGCGATCCAAATGGTGCCGACGAGTACGGCGTTTTTGCCGTTCTCCACACCGCCGGGGCCGGCAAAGCCCGTTACCGATACGGCGTAGTCGGTGTCGAACACGCGCAGGGCGCCTTTCACCATCTGGCGAGCCACTTCTTCGCATACGGGGGGTCTGTTCTTCGATGACTTGTGCGTCGACGCCGAGCAGATTGGTCTTTACTTCGTTGGCGTAAGACACCACGCCGCCCTTGAAGTAGTGCGATGCACCGGGCACTGCGGTGATCACGCTGGCGATGCGGCCGGAGGTGCAGCTTTCTGCGGTGGAGAGGGTTTTGTGGTTGCGCCACAGGATTTCGTTGATTTCCTTGCTGACAACTTTGAGGTCTAAATCCATGGTCTGGGAATTATGAGGGGATTGTGAATTGATGCGGGAGAGGGGTTAGAGTACTGTGCGCGAGAAGGCGGGCTTGTCGAGGGGGCAAAATTCGCCGTCCAGGTAGCGGTAGTGACCGCACATGGCAATCATGGCTGCATTGTCGGTAGTGTAGGTGAATTTGGGAATGTAGATTTTCCAAATGCCCTTTTCTTCCATCGCCTTGAAGGCGTTGCGCAGAGCCGTGTTGGCGCTCACTCCACCGGCCAGTGCGACGTGGCGAATGCCGGTGGCTTTCGAGGCTTCGATGAGCTTTTTCATCAGAATGTCGACCACAGTGGCTTCGAGCGAAGCGGCGAGATCGTTTTTGTTCTCTTCGATGAATTGGGGATTTTCGGCCACTTTGTCTTTCAGGAAGTAGAGGAAAGAGGTTTTCAGGCCGGAGAAGCTGTAATCGAAGCCGTTGATGTTCGGTTTGGCGAAGCTGAAGGCCTTGGGGTTGCCCTGTCGTGCGAGACGGTCGATGATGGGGCCGCCGGGATAGCCGAGTCCCATCACTTTCGAACACTTGTCGATGGCTTCGCCTGCGGCGTCGTCGATGGTTTGTCCCAAGATTTCGAAATCGTTGTGCGCGTTGACACGTACGATTTGCGAGTTGCCGCCGCTGACGAGCAGGCAGAGGAAGGGGTAGGGGGGATCGTCGTGCACTTCGTCGGCTGTGTGGATGAAGTGGGCGAGAATGTGTCCGTGCAGGTGGTTGACTTCGATGAGGGGGATGCCGAGTGCGGCAGCCAAGCCCTTGGCAAAGCTCACACCGACGAGAAGGCTGCCCATCAGACCGGGGCCGAGGGTAACGGCCACGGCGGAGAGATCGCTCTTCTCTACGCCGGCTTGTTTCAGCGCGGCGTCCACGACCGGGACGATGTGTTGCTGGTGGGCGCGGCTGGCCAGTTCGGGCACCACGCCGCCATATTGTTCGTGCACGGCTTGCGAAGCGGTGATATTGCTGAGGAGGATACCATCGCGCATCACGGCAGCCGAAGTGTCGTCGCAGCTCGATTCGATGGCGAGCAGGACGATGGGCTTATTTTGTGTCATGGAGATCGACGGGGTAGGGGGATTAGTAAGTGAGGATTTCAACACCGTTCTCGGTCATCAGGAGGGTGTGTTCCCATTGTGCCGAGGGGAGTTCGTCTTCCGTGACCACGGTCCAGCCGTCTTCTTCGTCGATGAAGACATCGCGTGCGCCGAGGTTGAGCATCGGCTCAATGGTGAACACCATGCCCGGGACGAGGAGCATGCCTTTGTGGCGAGTGTCGTAGTGGTCTACGATGGGTTCTTCGTGGAAGTCGTTGCCCACACCGTGACCGGCGAGTTCGCGCACCACGGTGTAGCCGTTTTCGTGGGCATGTTTACCGATGGCTTTGCCTATTTCGCCCACGAAGTGCCAAGGCTGAGCGGCTTTCATGCCGATTTCGAGGCACTCTTTGGTGCATTCGACCAGGCGACGCACTTTGGGATCGACGTTGCCGATCATGAACATGCGCGAAGCATCGGCGTAATAGCCGTCCTTGATCGTGGTCACGTCGACATTGATGATGTCGCCGTCGAAGAGGATTTCTTCTTCGGAGGGGATGCCGTGGCACACCACTTCGTTGATGCTGGTGCAGCAGTGCTTGGGGAAACCTTCGTAGCGGTAGGGGGCGCAGATGGCGCCGTGGTCGGCGGTGTATTCGGCTACCAAGCGGTCGATGGCTTCTGTGCTCATGCCTTCCTTGATTTCGGAAGCGATGAGGTCGAGAAGGCCGGTGTTGATGACGCCGGCGCGGCGAATGCCTTCGATGTCCTCAGCGGTCTTGATGAGAGAATTGGTTGGCACGACGAATCCCTTCTCTTGCATCTCGAGGATGCGGCGATCGAAGTCGGTGGGGGTGTGTCCTTCGGGCACGACCCAATTCTTTTTATGTGATTTTGCCATAACGGTAGACAGAGTTGAGGTTGTGGGAGGTTTTTCCTCCCGGTCACGCTGCGAAATTACAAAAAAAATTGGGGAAACGTCTTTTGCGGCGGTGGCTTTTGCGCGATAATCGCTATTTTAACGTAGGGGGAGGTTGGGCACTTTGCGTCTTTGGGCGAAAAAAATAGTGGAGTTTTGCGCAAAAGTTCCCGAGTTTTCGGATTTTCTTGTGGAGTTTTAGATGAAAGTCGTGGACTTTCTTTTCGTGTTCGGAGGAACTATTAAGGGGAAGGGCATTAGGGAGAGGATTGCAGGTAAGTAAATGGAAATGAGAGGGATTTGCAGTGTTTCTCTATGTTCTACACAGAGGGTAAAAGTGCAAAAGATGTGGATTTGTGCAGAAGTTCCGTTACCAAATCGTTAGCCCATTTTCCGAATGGTAACGAAGAGGTAGGAGCAGGTAACTGACGGAAGAGTATTCGGTAAGTGAACTCTCTGCGATTTCGTTGCTGTTGCTCTGATATACAACGCTTTGCATAGCTGAGAACGCTTCGGTAACGGGTAACTTTGCCCATAAAGAAGAAGCGTATGCAAACAGACAAATTCAAGGTTTTGCTCTACCTGAAAAAGAGCGGACGGAACAAGTCGGGGCAAGCTCCGATAATGGGGCGTATAACCTATGGTCGAACCATCGCCCAATTTAGTTGTAAACTTTCGTGCGACCCCAAATTATGGAATGCTCGTGAAAGCAGACTGAACGGCAAGAGCCGTGAAGCAGTGGCAACGAATGGCAAGTTGGAACGCTTGCTTCTCTCGGTGCAGTCGGCTTATAGAGTGCTTTGCGAGAGAGGTGTAGTCTTTACGGCAACAGACATCAAGGAGCAGTTTCAAGGCAGTATGCAAACTCAAATCACCTTTTTGGAGCGATACGACCGAATGGTCAAGGAGATGGAGCAAAAGGTGGGTATCGAGATAAAGGCAACAGCTCTGAACAGTTACTATACGATTCGAAAGCATCTGCAAGCCTTTATAGGGGAGAAGTACCACACGACAGATGTTTCTTTTGGACAGATGGAGGAAGATTTCTTGGAATGCTTGCGACACTACTCTGTTGGAAAGCTGGAACATTCGCAAGGTCATTATCGTAAGATGGCATTAGCGGTGAAGAAGGTCTGCCGTTTGGCATATCGTGAAGGGTTGATAACGCGACAACTGTTTGCTCACGTAACGATTGAACGAGGAGAGAACAAGCGACCTCGTGCATTGGATAGGGCATCGTTGGATAAGTTGCAGAGCCTGACCTTTGAGCCGTATGAGGTGGAGTTGGAGACTGCTCGAGACCTCTTTCTCTTCGCTTGCTATACGGGTGTTGCCTACTGCGATATGGTTGCCCTTAGTCGGGAGCATCTCTTTACGGATGATGAGGGGGCATTATGGCTTAAGTTCCGCAGACAGAAGACCAATACGCTTTGTCGGGTGAAACTCTTATCTGAAGCGGTGACTTTGATAGAGCGACATCAATCAAAGGAGCGTGATACGCTCTTTGCTCCCATTGCTTATTCGGTTTACCTCGCCCAACTCAAAGCTCTACAACTTCGAGCTGGTATCTCTATTCCCCTTTCGGCACACGTTGGTCGCCACACCTTTGCCACGTTGATAACTTTGGAGCGAGGAGTGCCGATTGAAACGGTGAGCCGAATGTTGGGGCATAGCAATATCCAAACGACCGAGCGATATGCTCATGTGACTCCGAAGAAGCTTTTCGATGAGTTTGAGCAATTCCTCTCATTCACTGAAGAGCTAACCTTAACCTTGTAAGAGCTATGCGCAGTACATTCAGAATACTATTCTATATCAATAAGAGCAAGATCAAAGCAGACGGCACAACGGCAATCCTTTGCCGTATCACCATAGACGGAGAGAGCGTGGTGATAACCACAGGCGAAAGCATTGCCCCAAACGATTGGAGCGTGAAGCGAAGGGAGACAAAGGAGAAGAAGACCAACCAACGCCTGCAAACCTTTCGAGAGAATGTCGAACAAGGCTACAATACATTGCTCTACAAATATGGAGCGGTGAGTGCCGAACTTCTGAAGAACTACTTGCAAGGCATCGGGAGAACTCCGACGACACTTCTTGCCCTTAGTGCAAACGAACTCAAAGCCCAACGAGAAAGCAAGAGCGAGGGAACGTATAGTAATAATCTGTGTTCTGACAGACAACTTAACTCCTTTGTACGAAGTCGTGGCGAGAAGGATATTCTCCTAACGGCTCTTACGATAGATTTCTTTGATGATTATCGCTTCTATTTGAAGAAAGAGGGCTATGCTCCTGCAACGATAAACGGGCATTTATGTTGGTTGAGTCGGTTGATGTATCGAGCCGTTGGTCAGGGGACAATCCGTTTCAATCCGTTTGAAGAAGCAAAGTACGAAGCCGTGGAGCGCAAACCTCGGTTTCTGAGCAAGGGCGATGTGGCAAAGCTCTTGGCATTCCCGTTGCAAGATGAAGGGGCGGAACTAAGCCGAAGAATGTTTCTTTTTTCCGTCTTTACGGGTTTTTCGTTTGCCGACTTACAGAGCCTGCGAGTTTCGCAAATCGAAACGAATAACGAGGGGAAGCGATATATCCGCAAGGCAAGACAGAAAACGGAGGTGGAGAGTTTGATACCCCTGCATCCGATAGCGGAGCAGATACTCGCCCTTTACACGAAAGAGAAGAGCAAGGGGGATTACAAGGTATTTCCCGATACGATGAGCAAGGGGAAACTACTCATTCATCTCAAAGCCGTGGGCTTGGCATGTGGCATTCGTACTACGCTGACTTGGCATGTCGGAAGACATAGCTTCGGTACGCTGACTTTGGAGGCAGGTATTCCGATAGAGAGCATCGCTAAGATGATGGGGCATTCGTCCATTGCCAGCACGCAAATCTATGCTCAAATCACCGACCAAAAGATTGCAAGGGATATGGACAAGTTGATACAACAAAGAATTATGTAGACTTAAATTGAAACGAGATTGCTCCATAAATAGAGCAATCTCGTACATTTATCAATGGAACCTCTTAGGATTTATATGTTAATCAAGCTATACATCCCTACGGATTAAACCTTTATTTTCTATCTCTTGATATAGTCCAATCAATTCTGATTTGTTTATTTGTTTTGCACTATTAATTCGACTAAGTAAACTTTCTATTCGTTCTAATCTATAGCTTGATGAAATATTGGAGAGGCGTTCAACTAAGAAAAAGGCTTCTTCATAAGAGTATTTTTTTATCCTTTTTTTATTTGGGAAAAAAAGTAATTAGTCGCTGATATTATTCCATTTATTTTTTCTCAAATCTTACAGAAGTTAGATAGAAATTTACAATTTCAGGTTTGGAAAATAATCTTTCAAAACCACAAAGAGAGCAGTATTTCAATGATTTTTCCTCTGTATTACTTTTTTTATTTGGACGAATAAAGAGAGTTCGACATAGTTGCATTGTTATTGTTGATCCGCCGCTTTTTAAAATCCTCTTTTTAATCCTATATGATTTAAACATAGACAAGACTGATCTACCTAAAGCTTTTATATCTACCCCTTTATGTTTAAAAAATCTCGCATCTTCAATTTCTATAAGTATCTGTTCAACGATCAGTGTGTCATATTGAAGTCTATCATGCGTAGACAGCTTAGCCCTGTACAGCACATACTCAAAGTTCTTAATCAGTTTTATTCTCAGTATCTTTGATACAATCTTGATGAAAAGCAATCCAAATGTTTCATGATACTCCCTTAGTTGCATTCTGTAAACATATACAAACAGCAGCGTTATGAAAACATTTACGAAAAACCAAAATTCTCTCATAAGTTCCCATTCCACATACTTGTATGTTAAGTACCACAAAATATTTAATGAGAATACTATTACCCAAAAGGGGCTACTACCAAAGCTGAGCCAACCAGGAAAGTGTTTTATAACAAAAGGATTCGTAGCTCCCTCAACTCTCCATCTTGGAATAGTTAATTGTAGATGACCATAATCTAATCCAAGCATACCTCGAAGTGTTATTGCTTTTCTGCTGTTTATTACAATTGTCTTTTGTAGTTCGATGAAATATCTAAGAACAATAAATCCAATGAGTGATAAGAAGAAATTTAAAACAAATACATTCTCTCTTACGACTGTAACGACTTCTACATTGGAATTATCCGATGATTTCACTAAAGCCGTGACTCCTACTGTGACAAAGGCAAGCAATAAATTTGCCAATTGTCCATACAGTTTACTTTGAGAATTTGAAATTCTTTGAGCTTCTTCAAATTCAAGAAGAACAACATCTCTATTTTCATAGCTATATGTTGGGTAGTATTGTTGAAACTTTTGCTCCATTTACTTCTGTAATGAGGAAAGGAAACTTGCTATACTATAGAATGTTCTGCATCCCTTTTGATTAGTTGGCGCATACTTTCGTTGAAACTTTCTCGCTCGGTGCGGAGAACTCCAAAGAACTCTCTATCTGTTTGCTCCACTGCAACTACTGCTTTTTGTACAAGGTCTAAGGCTTTTCGAGTGAGGGTTATTTCTTTGGCTCGCGTATCCGTTCTATGCTCTCTTCTCGCTATCAGTCCTTTTAATTGTAGTGTGCGCAAAACCTTAGAGACCATCATACGATCGGTTTCACTTTGATTTGCAATATCAATCTGTGTTACGATATTACCATTTTGAGAAAGCGAAGCAGCGGTTGCCAATAGCACGAATTGCGTGTGTGTCAAATCCAATAAATCCAATGATTGCTTTATGCGACGCTGCCAAAGTGTTGTAACCTGCCAAAGCAGAAACCCCGAACTATCTTCTGCCTTTTCGGCTCCAAAAACAATGTCTGTCTTATTCATAGTGTCTTGGCTATGTTTATTTGTTTTACAACATCTTTTGGAATTGAATTGAACAGATTTTGGGCAATAAGTTTCACCCACAAGAAACTCAACACTCCTTTTACCGTGATAGTATATGAAATTCTCAACCCATCAGAGGTTTCCTCAAACAAATGCTCGTGATAAATTTTTGCCAAAGGAAAAGAGGAAACCGTGGTAAACAATTGTTCATCTATTATTTCTGAAAGAACAATCTTTATCTTCGGACCTCCCTTAGGCTTCAATAGAATGTGGTTACCTTGTTCAAATGATCCATTCAATTGGGCATATTCCACCCCGCTATCCTATGTAGGCCAGCCATTGACATCAGCAAATAGCTTCCACATTTGTTCTCTTGTAACTTCGTTCGTTGTAATAGAATACGTTTTTGACCACATATTTAGATTGTCTTATGTTCTAAAAATTTCAGAAAATGAATAAACCGAAAATCGACGTTTCGCATCCCTATTCTTTCTATCTTCATGTGAGAAATTGTTTTGTTGGTGCAAAGATAATATATACGACAACAATAGCCAAAGAATAGAGAGCAATTTGTCATAAAGAGTTTTATCTCCGATAGTTCTCTTGCAGTAGACTGTTGATGTCAGATAGGCGATAGAGGATTTTCCCTGCAATTTGGGTGTAGGGGATAATACCCTTGTCCCGATAATCCTGCAAGGTACGAGGGCTGACGAAAAGTCGTTCGCAGACCTCTCGCCCCGTAAGGTAGATTTCTCCCCCGAAGAGTGGACGGTGCGTTTGGGCTATCTTCCGAAGGCGTTTGCTCACTTCTCTGATGCCCGAGATGAGTTGTTTCATCTCGGGCGTTTCTTTGTTTATAGTCTCGTACTCCATAGCTGTGGTTATTTGCGGTTGGACTTTTCGAGGAGTGCTTCTACATCCTCACGTTTATAATAGCACTTATGTCCGATTTGGATAAAGGGCAGCACAGACGAGTCCCGATAGTGCTGTAATGTTCGCTTACTGATGTTCAGTATTCGGCATACATCCCCGTTGTGCAATAAGTCAGGGAATTGGGCTGGTGGTGCAAAATGTTCATTGAAACTCTTTGTCAGCTCCTCGATGCACTCTTTCAGTTCCTCCCAAGCGGAGGTGTCAATGGCTGTAAATCTCATTTTGTTGTTGTGTTATTTGCGTTGTTATTACTTTCTGACGCAAAAGTAAGCAGGCTCTTCCATTATTCCTCCAAGCGCAGAGATAGCGGGATATACGAGGAAGTATTAGGAAGAATAGCTCTTGCAGACTGTATGATTGTCCATACTTTATTCCATTGCGTCACTAGTTCAAGCAATCACTTCAATCCATCGAAGTAAAGCAACGCGATCCATAGCAAACGACACACTTTTCGTTAGTGCTATTTGCACACTCATAGAGCCTCTTTTCCTCCAATCGGATTGTGAAAAGGGTCTTTTCGTTGTGTCGTGTCTGAGAAAAGCGATGCACTCTGAAGCAAGAAAACCGTCCTTGTGCTTCTTGCGAAAAAACTCTTCTAACTTGGCTTTAGCTCTCGAAAAGGAGCTAATCATCAAAACAATGTAATACAAAGCAATCCGCACAATGAAAATAGAAGAAAAGGATAGCCCCTCCAAAAACGACCAAATAGAAGCGTATCTTTCAGCTCAGTACCAGTTTCGGTGCAACACCGTGTTGCACCGAGCCGAGTATCGTCTACGAGGCAAGGGCGATTACACCACCGTAGACCGCTATCGTATCAACACCCTCAAGCGAGCCTTGGACAAGGAAGCCAATATACAGACCTCAACAGATAATCTGTACAGCATTATTGAAAGCGATTTCTCCCCACGTATCAATCCCGTACAAGACTATTTACGAGCCTTACCGCTGTCGAATGGTAATGCGGAAGCTATCACAGCTCTTGCCGACTGCGTGCGAGTAAACAATTCTGAGAAGTGGAAGGAATACCTTACCAAGTGGCTCGTGGCTGTAGTAGCCAATGCTATGGACGACAAGCAGTGTCGCAATCACACCTGCCTTGTGCTGACAGGCGAGCAAGGCAAGTTCAAAACGACCTTTCTAGACCTGCTCTGCCCACCAGCTCTATCCGACTACCGCTATACAGGAAAGATATATCCGCAGGAGAAAGATGTGCTGAGCCTTATCGGGCAAAACCTCATCATCAACATTGACGACCAGCTCAAAGCCCTCAACAAGCGAGATGAGAACGAACTGAAGAACCTGATTACCTGTCCGCAGGTGAAGTACCGTATGCCTTACGAGAAGCACATTGAGGAGCGCCCCCACTTGGCAAGCTTTGTGGCATCGGTCAATGGCAACGACTTCCTCACAGACCCTACAGGGAGCAGGCGCTTCCTCCCTTTTGAAGTATTGGCAATAGATATAGACAGAGCTAAAGCGATCCCGATGGATGCTGTTTACGGTGACGCCAAGCGACTACTGCATGAAGGCTTTCGCTATTGGTTCAATGATGAAGAGATTGTTGAGTTGCATAGAAACAGCGAGGCTTTCCAAGTCTATACAGCAGAGATGGAGCTGTTGCTCCGCTACTTCACATTTCCCTCGGAAGCTGAGATGGCTACGAAACGCTTCTATATGACCAATTCGGAGATTGTAGGGTATCTCTCCTGCTATACCCGACAACCCCTCTCTCCCAAACGGATGGGCGAAGCTCTGCGAAAGGCGGGCTATACGAGGGAGTGTCGCAGGATAAATGGCAATCCCGTATATGTCTATGCCGTTCGTAAGATTTACCCCGAGCAACCACCATAGCACTTTGTTGTTGCACTCCCTTTATAATACCCCTTTCTCGTTTTTTTCCTATTCTCCTTACTACGTTACTACAACTAAGGATAATACAGTGAAAGAGAAAGGATTACAGAAGACATTCATCTTACGACAGATGTTACTACAATCCTTCTACGCTTCTACAGCCTAATAGAGAATGAATGGTGTAGACAGATGATGTAGTAGGATAACCCCCGACAAAGTGTTACACTTTTCTCTTTCACTGTCAATTACTTATCCTAGTGTAGAAAGGTAGTAAGATAAAAAGGGGAAAACTCCAAAAAGAGAAAATAGAACATGCAATGAGACAGCAAACAAAGAATACCAAGAACCCGTGAACAATGAATACGAACAATCCAAAGACAACAGCAATGAACAACGAATATTACGATCTACAACACCTTAAGGCGATACCAATAGCCGACTATCTGCATACTACCTATGGCATCGAACCTGCCAAGCGGTACAACGGGTATGCCCTTTATCATGCACCCTACCGAGAAGACTTCAATGCTAGTATGAAGGTAGACTTTCGGGAGAACTTGTGGCACGACTACGGCACAGGTCAAGGCGGAAGCATCATAGACCTTGTGATGCGTATGCAAGGGTGTAGTGCTTATGAAGCAATGAAGCATCTTGCTGGAAAGCGTGAGACAATAGTCGCATCCTCTTCCTTTCATCGTGAAGAGCACAGAAGAGGTGAGCTGAGAGCAAATAATAGAAGGCATATCCTCTCCATCAGTGATGAGTTGCCCTCACATCTGCAACGCTATCTTCGAGAGGTTCGCAAGATAGATCTTGCAGTGGCAAGTGGGTATCTCCGTTACATCCGCTACGAGGTAGGAGGACTAGAATACTCCGCCATCGGATTTCCCAATCGTTCTGGTGGATATGAGCTTCGGGATGACAACGCATTCAAGGGAACTATTGCGCCAAAGGATATATCCGTGATTGCAGGACGAGAGGACACTGCCCCTCTCTGCATCTTTGAAGGCTTTATGGATTTCCTTTCCCTTCTTACGATAAACGGAAAAGAAACGGCGCCTTGCCTTGTATTGAACTCAGTCAGCAACATTTCACGAGCCATCGCCTATCTCCAAGAGCAAGACATTGACTCCGTTCGAGCATTCCTCGATAATGACCCAGTAGGACGGCAGGCACTCCTGACTATCCAATCATCAGGTGTGACCATAGAGGATATGAGCAGGCACTATGCCCGATACAAAGACCTCAACGAGTTTCTTGTAGCACAACGAGAAGCGCAGAAACAGAAAATAGGCCCTCGCAAAAGGGGGCTTAGACGATAACGCAAAAGAGAGAAATTTCAACAACGGAACCATCGGGTATTCGAAGAGACTAGAGCTGTAAAGCGTATAGATGTGAGCCTTTGTTTCAAGAGTTATGGCACCCCCTTGGAGTTGCAAGTTTGCAGGGGCAAACTTAGAAACAAAGACTCAGTGCATTCAGAGAATGCAAGCACTTCAAAGGCAGGTAGCAGGATAGGGCGGAGCGGGCATTTGGAGAAATGCCATAGCTCATTAGGGCATTTTCTTCACGCTCCACTTCGTTACCGCTAAAAAAGCCCTCCTGAGCCAAGGGGAAGCAGCCCCTTTGGATACTCCCTAAAACTATATTCAACTTATGGGCTACGCAGTATTACACATAGACAAGGCTCGGGGCAACGACTCGGCAATGAGTGCCCACATCGAGCGAACATTCGTGCCGAATAATGTCGATGCCTCTCGCACGCACCTCAATCGAGACTTGGTTCAATTCCCCGCAAATGTCACCAACCGTACAGAAGCTATTGCACATCGCATAGCAACGGCTGGTATCTACCGAAAGGTTGCGGACAATCAAGTTAAAGCACTTCGTTTCATCCTATCAGGATCACACGAAGATATGCTCCAACTTGAAAGCGATGGACGCTTAGAGGAGTGGTGCAATAGTACGATGCAGTGGCTTTATACCACATTTGGCAAGGCAAACGTGGTGGCAGCCACACTTCATGCCGATGAAGAGACCCCGCACATACATGCGACAGTTGTCCCGATTGTCACGGGAGAAAGGAGAAAAGCCAAACAGGAAGCTGAGAATGGCAAGCGTAAGTACAAGACAAAGAAAAACAAGATACGGCTCTGTGCTGATGATCTGCTTACACCCAAGAAGCTCGAGGAGTATCAAACCTCCTACGCAGAGCAAATGCGACCATTTGGGCTGAGTAGAGGGATACAAGGATCTGAAGCCAAGCACAGTACTAATATGGAGTATTACAAAGAGCTACTCAAAGAGACCAAGCAGAAACAACTTGAGGAGGAAGAACTAATTCAAAAAGGTTAGAGAGTTAGAAAAGCAGGCGGGCAAGCTCCGAGTAAAGGGTACGCTCTACTCGCTCTTTGGCAACTCAGAGCTTGACAAGGCGGAACAGCGCATCGAAGAGTTGGAGCAAGAAGTTGAACGGCAACAACAGCTCTCAGAGAAGGAGAAAGCCAAAATCCGCAAGGAGGTTATACTTCTTCAGGACACCATTAGAGATAAGGACAAGACTATCTCTGAACAACACCGAGAAATCAAGGTGTATGAGGAGGAGCGGAGTTTTATCAAACGCTTCTTTCACAGCTTCTACCTCTTACTCAATATCCGTCTGATGCTCCGCAAAATGGGCTTTGATGATGATACGGTGGTCAAGATGCACAAAGATCAAGAGATAGTCCGTGGTACGGCTACGGCATACTCGGGAATGTACAAACGAAACTTCACGGAGGAAAATGCGGAGCTACGCATTATAACCAACGAGAAGCGTCAGCCTATTCTCACCATCAATGGACTATCTGTTCCAGATTGGTGCGAACAGAAATGGAAACAGCTTGTCAATCGTAATCGCTCGCAACGACTGTAGAGATAAGACATCTTCTTCCCCTTTCATTGTAATGTTTGGACTCCGACTAAACTTTTAAGAAGAAAATCACGCAAGAACACTCACTTTCTCTCACGAATCACTATCTTTGCAAGTGATAATAGTGAGCGTTCTTTGGCTATCCAAAACGATGTACTTCAAAGCACTCCGCTCATTTCTAAATCGTTACCTGTTCGCATCGCTCCAAACGGTAACCTCTTACTTCTCAGCTAGATAGTCCGCAACCAAAAAATCTTCTTGGGTTAGTGCGAAAGGAGGGGCGAGTTTTGAGGAAAGCGCGTGTGTTGGGTGGAGTGGGGCGAGGGTGAAAACCGGAAACGCCGCGCTCCGCAAAGCGGGGCACGGCGTTGTTGATTCAGACTTTGGGTGCAGTAGCTTATGCTTCTGCGGGAGCTTCCGTGGCTTCTTCAGCGGCGGGAGCCTCTTCAGCGGCAGCTTCTGCCTGTGCTGCAGCCTCAGCTTCAGCAGCGGCTTGAGCAGCGGCGGCCTTCTTTTCGGCTACCTTCTCGGCGATCTTGGCGTTGGTGGCCTTTTCTGCCTCGAGGCGAGCTTCGAGTGCCTTTTGCTTGTCTTCGGCGAGCTTGCCGTTGAGCTTAGCGGTCTTGCCTTCCTTCTCCTGCTTCCAAGCGTTGAACTTGGCTTCAGCAGCAGCTTCGTCGAAAGCACCCTTCTTCACACCGCCACGGAGGTGCTTCATGAGAAGAACGCCCTCGTCGGAAAGAATGTTGCGAACGGTGTCGGTGGGTTGTGCACCGCATTCTACCCAGTGAAGGGCGCGCTCAAAGTTGAGGTCGACCGTTGCAGGATGGGTGTTGGGGTTGTAAGTACCGAGCTTTTCAGTGAACTTACCGTCGCGGGGAGCGCGAACGTCGGCGATTACGATGCTGTAGAAAGCATAGCCCTTACGGCCATGACGCTGCAAGCGAATACGAGTTGCCATGATGTGATAATGGTTTTGTGGGGACACGTCCCCTGTTGCTAAAATAAAGTTAGTTGCGTGCCGCCAACTCGTGACGGCGCGACAAAAGTACGCACTTTTTGTGAAACGGCCAAGCAAAAGTTGACCAACCCCGAAGAAAATGGCGCGAAAAGGATGGAATAAATGTAAAAGCGCGGGCTTTTGTGTGTTTTTTGTCGGTGCACGCAGGCGAAAACTTGGTGGGAAACAGATAAATGCCTATCTTTGCGACCTAAACTGTGCCTCAATGAAGAAATCAGTCATCCTTCTTTTAGCGGCGATGTTCGCCTTTGTGGCATGTTCCGACTATGAGAACGTGCTCAAATCTACGGACTATAATGTGCGCTACGAAGCGGCGAAGCAATACTACTTCGACGGTCACTACGGACAGGCCTCGAGTCTGTTTATGGATCTCATTGCCGGTGCCAAAGGTACCGAGCGCGCAGAAGAAGCCCTTTACTTATTGGGCATGTCGTCGTTCAAAGACAAAGCTTATGACGCGGCGGCAGGCTATTTCAAGAAGTATTACCAGACTTACCCCAAGGGTGTTTATGCGTTGCAAGCGCGCTACATGTGTGGACTCTCGCGCTATGAGAACACTCCCGAGCCGCGCTTAGACCAAACGGATACCTATACGGCCATTACTGAGTTTAAGGAACTGGCCGATGCCTATCCGAAAACGAAATATGCCAAGGAGGCCATGAAACGCATCTTCGAACTGCAAGACAAGCTGATAGATAAGGAGTATGCGGCGGCCAAATTGTATTATGATTTGGGAACGTATTTCGGCAACTGTACGAACGGCGGTAGTAATTACCAAGCTTGTATCGTCACCTCGCAGAATGCCATCAACGATTATCCCTATTCGCCGCGCAAAGAGGATTTCGCCATCTTGATTCTTCGGTCGAAATTCGATTTAGCAAAGCAAAGTGTCGAAAGTCGCAAGACCGAACGCTACCAAGCGGCCATCGACGAGTATTATGGCTTCGTCAATGAGTTTCCGGAATCGAAGTTTATTCCGAAAGCCCACGCGCTTTGGCGGGAAGCCCGCGCTCAGCTCGGTTTGCCTCAGCGGGAACAAACAGCGCCTGCCGATTCGACACACACGGGTTCAGAATAATAAATTGCACTATAACGATGGATTACAAAAAGTCTAAGGCGCCCAGCAATACGGTGACGCACAATCTGATGGACTTCGCAGAGCCGACCGACAATATCTATGAGAGCATTGTCATCATGAGCAAACGTGCCAACCAAATCGGTGCGAAGATGAAAGAAGATCTGAGCCGCAAACTGAAAGAGTTTGCGTCGAGCACGGAGAACCTCGAAGAAACCTTCGAAAACCGTGAACAGATCGAAATCTCTCGCTACTATGAGCGGTTGCCCAAGCCGACGCTCATCGCGGCCGACGAGTTCTTGCGCGGCAACGTGTACTTCCGCAACCCGCTGAAGGAACGCGATCAGCAGCTCAACGAAGATTGAACCTCAGACAACAAACCAAGCAATGGGTCTCCGAGAGTCTTGCGACCCTTGGAGACCTTGCTTTTTAATTTCAACATCAAGCCTTGTTATGATTCAACGCATTCAAAGCCTTTATCTCCTCATTGGGATTGTGCTTCTCGCCTTGGTTTTCTTCTTGCCCGTGTGGAGCTGGACCGCTACTGCCGGCAATTTGTATTATAACTTCAGTCCCTTCGGCGTAAGCACGAACGATACGAACTTCAGTTCTCCGCTTTGGTTCAGCCTGTTGATGGTTGTGTCTGTGGGTGGCGCATTGGCGCTGGACACTTGGGCACTTTTCGCTTTCAAAAGCCAAGCGCGCCAAATGACGCTCATCGTTTTTGCGCAGTTGCTCATTGTGGGTTTTTACGGAACGCTGCTTTGGCAGTGGTTCACCTTGTCGCCCGATCTCCCGCAGGGAGCTTTCAATCCCGGTTTGGCCATCCTCTTCCCCGCCATTGAATTGGTGTTGTCCATCTTGGCCTTCCGCGGTGTGAATCGCGACCGCAAACTCTTGCGATCGGCCGACCGCATCCGATAAACAGCCGGAAGGGGGCCGCAACGTTTCTGATCTTCACACTTTAATACGCAGGCTATGAATAAAGTTATGCTCATTGGCAATGTCGGGAAGGATCCCGAGATTCGATATGTGGACAATGGCGTTTGCACAGCCAAGGTTTCGTTGGCAACCTCCACGCCCGGTTATACTTGCCCAACGGTACGCAAGTGCCTGAGCGTGCAGAGTGGCACAATTTGCTCTTTTGGCGCAGATTGGCAGAAGTGGTAGAGAAATATGTGCGCAAAGGCGACAAACTTTATGTGGAAGGCGAGTTGCGTACGCGCAACTATACCGATCGACAAGGCGTGACGCGCTACGTTACCGAGGTGTGGGTGAATAGTATGGAGATGCTTTCTCCGCGCCCTCAGCACGCACAGACCGCAAGTCCCGCGCCGGAACAGACAACGCCTCAACAGGAGAATGCTGCTACGACGAAACCGGAAACAGCTCCTTTTTAATCGCGCGCTATGCCCCATTTTCGTGACTTGATACTGGACAACGTCCACGTTTCGTTTTGGAGACTCGAGGAGTCGGCCGACGAAATGTGGACGTTGTTGTCGACAATGACAGACTGTGCGCCTTATCGGGAGCGATTCTCGCAGATTGGAGCGGAAAAACGCCGCCGCGAGTGGTTGGCCGCGCGTTGTTTGGTGCATAAACACTGCGGTGCGGCGGTGGAAATGCGCTACCACGATTCGGGGCGTCCGTATTTGTGGAGCGAAGAAGTGAAGGATTTGCCTGAAATCAGTGTGACGCATTCCGGCGATTGTGTGGCGGTGGCTTTTTCCCCGCGCGACTATCGAGTGGGAATTGACCTCGAAGCCGACGAAACGAAGGCTTGGCGCGTGCGCAATCGCTTCCTTTCGCCCCGAGAACAGGAGATGTTGCCCGATAGGGCTGCGGTTTTGGGCGCATGGTGCGCGAAAGAGGCTATATATAAGTTGTGTGACGTACCCGGCCTGAAGTTCTTGGGCGAAATGGTGTGCGAAGACCTAAAAAAAGGGCAACTTCGTGTGAAGTTGCCCAAGATGGGGAAGGATGTTTTTGTCGTGTTGCACCGAATAGAAGGGCTATGTTTGGCCTTGGCGCAGTGGAAAACGACAAAACTTATTTGAGTACCAAGCGATCGCCTACAGCGAGTTCGTAGTCTTTGGGGAAGAGATTCCATTTGTAGAGGTATTTCATGCGCACACCATAGCGCTGTGCGATGGAATACATGGATTCTCCGGGCTGAACGGTGTGAAGCGTCATGCGAAGCGCCTCTGTGACGTGTTTCTTCTTCTCAGAGAGATAGACAATGTCGCCTTCGGCCAGCATATAGTCTTTGCCCACTTCGTTAAATTTGCGCAGTTTCGATTCTTTGATGCCCGTGTCTGTGGCGATGGTTTCGAAGCTATCGCCGCGCGATGCCACGACATAAACGATGTCATTGCACAAGTGCACGGGACGTTCTATGCCGCCATGGTCTTGACGTTGATCGGCATATTGGTAACCAAGCGCATACGGTCATACTGAGACAGCCCATATCGCTCGATGATGCCGACGAGTATCTCGGCATAACGCGGGTTGGTGGCATAGCCTGCCGCCTTCAATCCGGCTGCCCATCCGGCATAATCGGTAGGACTCAGGTAGAAAAGCGAGGAATAGCGGCCGCGCTTTGAGAGAAAGAGCGAATGGTCTTCGTAACTGTCGGCGGGGGAGTTGTATTTCCTGAATTGTTCGTTCGGCGCATCGTCGTTGCGCAGAATATAAGGCCCCGTCCATTGACCGCCGGTCTTGATCCCAAAATGATTATTCGCCAAGACAGCAAGCGTTGATTGTCCGGCATTGCTTTCAATCAACCCTTGTGCTAAAGTGATACTGGCCGGGATGCGGTAACGCTGCATCTGATCAATGGCCATTATCTTATAAGTTTCTATATATTGCCGATAGGCATCCGTCTGTGCAACGCCTCTTAAAGCCCACGATGCCAGGCAAAGAAAGAGAACAACGGTACGATGCATATTTGTATATTTAATTTATCGGCAAAGATACTACATTTGCTTGCGCCAGTCTTGCAACATGCCCGAAAAAGATGTAAATTCGCCTTGATTTTCACAGCTTTGTCCTTATGATTGATCGTACAACCGTTGATAGAGTCCTCGCAGCAGCGGATATAGTTGACGTGGTGGGGGATTTTGTCACCCTCCGCCGCTCCGGAGCTAACTATAAAGGCCTGTGTCCTTTCCACGATGAGAAGACTCCTTCGTTCATGGTGTCGCCGTCCAAGCAACTTTGCAAATGCTTCAGTTGCGGAAACGGCGGAAACGTGGCGAAGTTCGTCATGTTGCACGAGCAACTCACGTTCCCCGAGGCCATCAAATGGCTCGGTCGTCGCTATGGTATCGAAGTACGTGAGAAGGAACTCAGCGACGAAGAGAAAGCGCACGCCTCAGCCCGCGAGGCCATGTTCGTTGTCAACGAGTGGGCGCGCGATTATTTCGTAGATACGTTGCACAACAACGTCGACGGCGTGGCGGTCGGCATGAGTTATTTTCGCCGGCGCGGCTTGCGTGACGACATCATCCGCAAGTTCCAGTTGGGCTATTCGCTTGAACAGCGCGATGCCATGGCACAATCTGCTCGAAAGAAGGGATTTGAGGAAAAGTATCTCGAAAGTACGGGTTTGTGCTACCGCACCGACGACGGAAAACTCCTGGATCGTTATCACGGCCGTGTCATCTTTCCCGTGCATTCCGTCTCCGGTCGCGTTGTGGCCTTCGGTGGTCGCGTGCTGAACACGGAGCAAAACAAAAATGTCGGCAAATATGTCAACTCTCCCGAGTCGGAAATCTATTCGAAGAAGCGCGAACTCTACGGCTTATATCTCGCAAAACAAGCCATCGTCAAGCAGGAGCGTTGTTTTCTTGTGGAGGGTTACTTAGATGTGATCTCCATGCACCAAAGCGGCATCGAGAATGTGGTCGCTTCCAGCGGAACATCGCTCACCAAGGAGCAAGTTCGGCTCATCCACCGCTTTACCGAGAACGTCACGGTGCTCTACGACGGCGACGCAGCAGGCATCCATGCTTCGTTACGCGGTATCGATATGCTGCTCTCCGAGGGGTTGAACATCAAAATCCTGCTTCTTCCCGAAGGAGAAGACCCCGATAGTTTCGCACAGTCGCACACCGCCGAAGAGTTTCGAACCTACATCGAAGAGAATCAAACCGACTTCATGCGCTTTAAGACCGACCTGCTGATGAAAGGCGTGGCAGGTGATCCCATGAAGCGTGCAGAAGTGATTCGCGACATAGTGCGCAGCATCGCCGTTATCCCCAGTGACATCGTGAGACAAGTCTATGTTCACGAGTTGTCGGGCCGGATGGGCATGGAAGAAGCCGTGATTGTGAGCGAAGTCGGCGCTGAAATTCGAAAAATGCGCGCCGAGGCACGCAACGAAGCCGAGCGCCGGCGAGCCAACGAGGGCAATGCCGCGCAAGCCCCCACGCCGATCCCGAATGCCCCCTCCCATGGCGGGCATACGCCTCTTCCTGCGCCGGCAACTCCTGCGAGTGGAGCGGTGTCGGCGGCATCTTTGCCCGCCACTCACGCAGGGGCGCCCCCCCGAAGCGGAGGACGATATCCCCATCGAGGCCATCCTTTCGGGAGGAAGTGCCGGTAACGCGCAGGCACCCGCCGCTCCGGCACCATTAGCGTGGAGTGGGGTGGGCAAAGTGCAGCAGCATCTCGAAGCCTGTGAGCGCGAACTGCTCGAACTCGTGTTGCGCTACGGCGAATGTCCCGTCATTGTGCCGCCCGATCCCGTCGAGCGCCGATTTGGTGGCGCCACCACGCCCACACCGGAAGACAATCCCATTGACAGCCCGCTGGTCGCTCCTTATATATATGATGAGTTGATGGCCGACGACCTGCGTTTGCGCACGCCGCTCTACCACGAAATCTTGGAAGAAGCCGCTGTTCAGGCCGAAAGAGAAGGTTTTTGCGCCCGCGATTACTTCTTGGCGCACGACAACCCCGAAATCGGAAAAATAGCCGACGCGCTCACCGGCGAACGCTATGAATTGTCGTCCATGCAGCAGCAACAATACATTCCGGATGAGAAGCGTTTGGACGAAATCGTGCCCCGCGTCATCAACGACTACAAGCACGCCATCCTGCAAATGCAGAAAGAAGAAATCATGATCGAGCTGCGCAATCCCGATTTGGCGCAGCACCCCGAGCGAATGAACGAATTGATGCAACAATTGGTCGACATCAATCAGTTGGAAATGGCCTTTGCCAAAATTCTCGGCGATCGCGTTTTGGCGAAATAAACACCATAGCTGTTGCCCCAACGGCGGTATTCATCTTCCTGAATACCGCCGTTTTTTCGTTTCCACCGAGAATATGCCGTAAACCTGCCGCTCTATGAAGCAACGCGCCTGCCAATAATCGTTCATTCTCTGTCGAAAATGATACATTCCCGCTTTTTTCGGCGGCCTTCTCCCGTGTTCTTGTGCGTAATTTGCAAGGTTGAGTTAACTTTGCGGTGGTACGCGTGGGGAAGTACACGAACTTGGCTTTGCCAAAGGGGAGATGTTGCTCCCCTTCCTCCACCTTCCGGTGTTCATAATGCCTTTTTCGCCCAAGTATAGCGAACCCTACACCAAAATCCGCGCGAGTCTCATCGCCGCGTACCGATGTTTACACTCATCTTCTATAGCTTTCGCCATGAATAAGCAGTTTCTCAGTGCCCTGCTCGCACTTTTCTCCGGTGCCGTCTCCACCACTGCGCTCGCACAGCACATCCATGTCTCGCAAGAAGCGGACGGTGTGGTCGTCACGATCCAAAACCCCAAGAAATACCTCCTCATTCCCATCGAGGAGGAGCGCGGCGAAGTAAAAATGCGCCTTGAGACCGGCAGTGCCGCCGACACGTGGATGGACGTGCGCTTGGCACAGCTCTCCACCGACTACTATGTGCCGCTTCGCCTGCCCGAGGGCGAAAGCCGTGGTGCGTTTCTCCGAGGTCTCGCCCCAAGCCAGCGCTTTCCGCAACTTCAAACTCGCCGACGAGTGGAACGTGAAAAACACCGACTACTATCGGCCGCTCTACCACCATACGCCTTCCTATGGTTGGATGAACGATCCGAATGGCCTCATCTACAAAGACGGCGAATACCATCTTTACTATCAATACAACCCCTATGGTTCGAAATGGGGCAACATGCACTGGGGGCATGCCGTGAGCCGCGACTTGGTGCGCTGGAAAGAACTCGGTCCCGCCATTGCGCGCGACACCCTCGGCCACATCTATTCCGGCAGCACGGTGATCGACTTCAACAACAGCGCCGGTTTCGGCAAAGATGCCCTCCTCGCTTTCTACACTTCGGCAAGCGACGAAAACGGGCAGTTGCAGTGCTTGGCCTACAGCACCGACAACGGGCGCACGTTCACCAAATATGCCGGCAATCCCGTCCTTCGCCCCTTCGACGGATTGAAGGACTTCCGCGATCCCAAAGTCTTTTGGCACGAACCCGCCAAGGCGTGGTACATGATCGTCTCGGCCGACAAGGAAATGCGCTTCTATCGTTCGGCCGACCTCAAAAAGTGGGACTATGTCAGCGCCTTCGGCCGCGGTTACGGCGCGCAGCCCAATCAATTTGAGTGCCCCGACTTTTTCCCCCTCACCCTCGACGGCAAACAGAAGTATGTCATGATCGTCAACATCAACCCCGGTTGCTTGTTTGGGGGCAGTGCCACAGAATACTTCGTCGGCGACTTCGATGGTCGGGAGTTCAAGTGCGACACACCGCCCAACCGGGTGAAATGGCTCGACTATGGCAAAGATCACTACGCCACCGTCACGTTTTCCAACACCGGCGACCGCGTACTCGCCATGCCTTGGATCAGTAATTGGCAGTATGCTAACGTCACCCCCATCCGGCAGTACAGAGGAGCCAACGGCCTGCCGCGCGAGCTCAGTCTTTATCGCCACAACGACGATTATTATGTGGCCACCGACGTGGCGCGCGAAGTACGCGCCTTGCGCAAAACGCCCCTTGACCTCGGCACGTTCGTCCCTGCCAAGAAGCACGAGCTGCGCGACGTCTTGACCTCGACGAAAGACGCCTTCGAACTCGAATTCGACCTCACGCCCGGCAAAAGTGTCCAAAGCGGTTTCACGCTCTACAATGCCAAGGGCGAAAAGGTGGACATCTATATCGATGCCAAGCAGCATCGTTTGGTCATGGACCGCACGAAGAGCGGACTCGTGGCTTTCGGAGAGAGAGCCGTGCCCCACGACATCGAAACGGCCTACGACAAGCAAGTCTACGGCGGAGCCAAAGGCAAAACCTTCCGCAAGGCCAATTCGGTCAACTACGTCAATGATTTTGCACTCGGCACATGGGCGCCGTTAGACCTCTGTGAGGGCAAGACTTATCACTTCGATGTCTTTGTCGACAAATGTTCTGTCGAAATTTTCGTCGACGGCGGCCGCATTGCCATGACGAATCTCGTCTTTCCCACCGAGCCCTACAGGTCAGTGCTGTTCTATTCTAAGAAAGGCGAAACGACGGTGAGCAACGCTCGCCTCTATCCGCTCCAACCCACCGTGTCCACCGCCGAACGATAAGCCTTTGGTGTGAACCTCCGCCGTCATACCATGGCGGTCGACGGTAGGGATAGACCGATAACACGCCCTTGTCTGCGGTCGAACGTATGTTTTGAAGTGTGCGATCGTTGCGTTCGCCGCAGTCAGGCGTGTTTTCTTTCCGAACTGTTGATGTCGGCAAATTTCAAGGCGACACCATTTTCCCATTCGCCATGCCATCCGTCGGCATTGCGTTTTTTTGTCCAAAAGCAAGCCCCTTCTGCTGATCGTTCCACTACGGTTCACGAAAAGAGAAGGGGCTTGTTTTTGTTGTGGTCGATCGAATGCCACTGTTTGTCTGCGATGCGAATGGCTTTTTGCGGTTGCAAAACTTGTTGCCGGACGGCACGATTGCATTTCTTGAGGCGAAAATCTGTGTCAGAATAGGAGAGTCGGTGCGATCAGGGCTTCTAATTTTTGGTTGTCGATCAGTTCGAACTCCACCTTCAAGTATTTGAATTGATCGGCCAAGGTCTTCGGCAAATGAAAGCGCAGTGCCGGGCGCAGTTCGTCCAACGCGCCGTCGTTGGCTTGTTCAATGGTTTGATCGCCGTTGTGCGAAATACTGTCGCTGACACAAATGATATGGTAACCTTCCACACCTTCGTATTCAAAACGGAGAGGGAGTTTGATGAAGGCGGGGAGGTGGATGCGCACGTTGTGGTTGAGCAGCACACTCTTCTCGTCGGTTACTCCATAGACATTCAGCTGTTTGATGCCGCACAGTATGGGCGTTGTGCGGAATTCGGCGTTTGTCGCTGTTTGAAACTCCTTGACGAAAGTCGCTTTTTGCCGCTGATGAGGATTCACCGTCTCGCCTTCTGTCCAAATATCGAAACTCACCATGTTTTTTTCGGTCGGAGGGAGTTTCAACCACCGAGAACTATCTTGGGTGGTGGTGAGGAGTTGTCGCGGGATCAAAGGCACACGCCATACGACGGGACTGAAATCGTCGTTTTGCGTTTCTGTCACGAGTGGATAGGCTTCGGCGGCGGCGTGCAGAGCGTCTTGTGGACGCCGGGGTTCGTCGACTCCGCAAGAAAAAAGAAGTAGGGAAGAGAAAAGGAGAGCGAAGAATGTTTTCATCTGAGAGAGCGTTCGGGGCAAAATAGGCGGTAAGAAAATCAGCACCCGGGAGTGGGGGCTTAGTCGTCAGGGCTGATCAGTTCGATCATTGGCTTCATCAGTACAAAAGTAGTTTATTTGATTTTGTTGGGCAAATTCTAAGCGTTGAAGCTTGAGCTGGTGCTGATTTTACCCGGGAACCTTGCCGGGAATCTTGTGGGGGACTGTTCCCTTGTGGACAGCAGTGGAAGGAACTTACCGGACGATACGAAAAAACTTCCCCACTTTTCGCTGAAAGTAGGGAAGTTTTGTTCGAAAACGGAGCACTTTTTGCCGTTACTTGCGGGCTTTCCGTTTGCGGGTGCGTTTCCACCACAGATAGTAGCCCGAAAGGGGAAGAGAAGCGCCGAAGAGAGCCGCGAAGAATTGGACGATGCGCATCGGCCATCCGCCCCATCGGCCCGTGTGTACGGAGTAAATCCAACCGCGGATGCGCTGCCCGCGCTCGGCATCGGCATAGAGTTTGGACTCGGTGATGTGATGTCCGGTGGAATCGAAGCTGTAGCGATCCGTAGCACGGACATTGCCCCATTCGCCGAGCGACACGCTGCCGCCTTCTTCGCCCACTTCCACGGCATCGGCTGTGGGGTATTTTTGACGAAGTTGGTCGGCGGCGGCTTGCCATGCGGCATAAGTGCGTGCGTCGGGGCCGGCATTTTCGACGACCTCGGGCGTGGATTCGGACTTGGCGCCGTGTTCGGGGCGACCGCGATGGCCTTTGCCGCCTTTCTTCTCACCGCCACCGTGACCGCCTTTGTGTTGCGGAGGTTCGGCACCCAATACTTTATAGAAACCCTTCTTATACCAATCGAACGACCACGTCAAACCGGTGCCGGCCATGGCAAGCAGCAGCACAAAGAGGTAGGCGCCGCCGATGGTGTGGAGGTCAAACCAGCGGCGATGGCGTCCGCGGCGAAGGTGGATGGTGAGCTGTTTGCGCAGGCCGCGCGTGGTGCGCGGCCAAAAAGCTACGAGCCCCGTGATCAACACGAACAGAAACATGAGCGTGCTCACGCCCACGATGAGTTTGCCCCACCAGATGCCTTCGCCCTCGTGGGGGGAAGTCGAGCAACCAGCGGTGGAGTTTGAACATCACTTCGAAGAACGGGAGATGTTCCTTCGGGCCGGCGACGCGACCTGTGTAGGGATCGACGAGCCACTCGGTGCGCGGAGGAGCAGAGAGGTTGAATTCGTAGTTGCGCGTGCTGTCATTGGGAATGCTCACGCCCGTTATGGTGACGCCCGGCTCAAGATGCGGCTCGACACGCTGCACCAATTCCGGGAGCGGCAGGCGACCTTGAGCAGACACTTGGGCTTCATAGCGATCGTGGTAGGCCCATTCCGAAATTTCGCCTGCAAATTCGATCATGGCACCCGAGAAACAGATGAGCGCGATGATCAAACCGAAGGAACGGCGAGCCAAAGATGAAGACGCTTGAAAGTTTTTTTCATGTGTGGGAGGGTTGAGGGAAAAAGTCCGCCAAAGCGCGCCGATCGCCGAAGCGATGGCGCGCCAAAGCGGAATTTTGTCGTTCGAACACCGGAAAGTGGATGGGAACGATCAGAACAATCAATTAGAAGGGGAGTAGACGACCGACGGCATTGAGCTGAGTGGCATTAACTTCCACGCCACGGGTGGCCACACCGGTGGAGAGATTGATTTGGTAGATGGCCGGATTGCCGGTTTTCGTCATGACGGGAACATAAGCCACGCCGTTTTCGGCATAAGGACGGTTGCCCAGCGACACCACATCGGCGGGGAGCCCGGTGACAGAGACGAATTTACCGCTCTTGGCGCTGAAAACGCCGAGTTCGTTGGCCAGATCTTGGTTCGTGAGCTGACCATATCCCTTATTGTAGAGGTAGAACAGGAAGTTGTCGCCGCCAACGGGGAAGGTGCGCTGGAAGGCGCGACCGCCGGTGAGCGTTTCGAGGTTGAAGTAGTAGTTCTTGTCGAAATCGGCTTCACCTTTCTTCACGCGTACCACACCCGCGGGAAGGGAAGTCTGCTGGCGCTTGTCGGTCATGGTCTTGGCGAAGCTGGGAGAGAAGACGTAAAGATCGCCGTCGGCGTCGTTCCAGATCATTTGGAAGTACTGCGACTTGAAACGTCCGCAGGCGTAGCTGATTTTGTCCGTCTTGATGAGCTTACGTCCCTCGAATGCGTTGTTATCAAAGATGGCGATCCAGCATTCGTCGGGATATTGCGTCCATTGCAGTTCGCCTTTCTTGTAAGCACTGCTCTTGCTGCCGCCGTTCTCCTTCTTGACGAGATCGGCATAGCCGTTGCGAATGTATTTTCCGCCGTCTACCGACGAACCGTACTGGCTTAATCCCATGGGGATGGCGGCGGCGTAGAGTTTACCCTCGCGTTGGAGCAGACCGGAGAGGGTGACGTACTCACCGTTGCCGAGGAAATTCTCAGACAAGAACTGGGGCTGCTTGGTGTCGTTGTTGCGTTCGGTCTCGGCGGGGATGTTCAGATATGAAACGAGGAAGGTTTTGGGCAAATAGCCGTTGGCATCGGCGGCTTCCTTTGTTGCCGTCGCCCTGTCGAAACGGTCATCAATTCGTCATTCCACGTGCCGTAGGTAGTGAAGCGGCGCACTTCGAAACCTTTGTCGCGCTTTTCGAGCTGACCGTTGCGCAAAATGTACGAACGCGTGGTGCCGGCGTTGCCTTGGTTGTACTGCAACGTGCAGAGGTACTTGTTTTGGAAGAAAATGTACTCGAAACCGCCGTCGAAGAGGAGGCCGTTGTCGCGGGGGCTGAGGGTGCCGCTTGAGAGGTTGGCCGTGGTGAGCAGTACATGCGAGGCGGCGTTGCCCGAAGCGGTGATGTCGGCGGGGATTACGAAGGTGCCTTTTTGCTCCACCACCGGGGTGACGGGGGAGTTGTTGGGTTCGTCAGCGCCGCAGCTCGTGAGGGTGGCGGCAAGTAGGGCTGCGGGCAGCAGCGACTTGGAGAGGGAAGGGAATTGCATGATGCGTTTGAATTTGATTAGTTTGTGTTGTATGGAAAAAGTGCAGGATTTATCGCCCGAAGTTGAAACGCACTTTGGCGTAGAAGGCGCGTCCTGCTTTTTGTAAGCTGAAATTATCGTAGAGATTCTCGTCGGTGAAGTTGCGCGCCTCAAGACTCACGGCATAACGCCCATTGGCGAGCGTGAGGGTGGCGTTGAGGTTGTGAGAAAGTTGGGCGGGAACGATGTATTCGCCCTTGTTCGCGCCGAAACGTGAGGAGTAGAACGTGAAACTGTGGAGATATTGACTGTCGTAAGTCAACGAAAAGACGCGACTGCGCGAGGCGTTCAGCGGCCACCGCAGGGTGAGATCGGCGTCGGCGAACAAATAGGGGAGATTCGGCATGCGGTCGCGGTAACCATAGTTGCGTGTCACGCCATCTTGCGCCAAAGGCATGTTGTCTCGCACGTCCATGTAAGTGAAGTTGGCGCCGGCGCTGAGGCGGTGCCCAAGATCGTAGCGTAAGGAGGAGTTGAGGCCGTAAGTGCGCACGCGTCCGAAATTGACATAGCTGGCTCCGAAGCGGCCGCCCCCCACACTGATGACATTGCGCTGAATATAATCGCGCGTATCGCGGAAGATGCCGCCCACCTCGACCAACAAGTGGTGCAGACCGCTGCGCAGTGTGTAAGAAATGTTCAGATTGACGTTGTGACTCTGCTCGGGTTGCAGGGGTGACACTGCCGCTTTCGAGATCGTCGTCGCCGAAGAGTTCATCGACATTGGGCAGGCGACAAGCGCGTTCGTACGACAATTTGCCCTGCCAATGGGAAGAGAAACGATAGGTGCCCGCTGCTCCGAAGCCGAAGAAGCCCAGTTGGTGTTCCTTGCGGACGAATTTTTCTTGCAAATCGCTGGTACTCACCGGGCCGCTCACTTGTAAATGATAGAATTTCCCGAAGGCGGTCACATTCCAGCGCTCGTTGGGCGTAAAGAGGTAAGAAAGTCCGCTGATGTGCTTGGTTGTGCCGCGTCCGATGGGGGCTTTCTCGTTCTCGCGCGCCAAAAGTGACGTGGAGTTGCGATCGAAGCGGCCGAAAGTGTGGTGGAAGGTGAGGAGGTTGCGCTCATTGAGGCGAAAACGCGCATCGAGTCCGGCATTCCAGTTGTCGTCGTTGTAGCGCAAGTGGAGGTAATTTTGCTCGCCGGGGGAGTTTCGCGGAATAGATTCGCCACGCCAGTTGAAAGCGTAGGCCGCTGTGTCGACATTGGTGGTGAGGTTGCGATTATAGTTGGCCGTGAGCGTGAGATCGAGGCGGTTGTGCAGGAGATTGCGTTTAGCATATTGCAGCGAAGGCATGAAGGAATGCCCGAAACGATACTTCTTGCCGTAGACGACCTCCTGTCTTACACCGGTTTGTAGGTCTTTGTGCATGCCGGCCAGCGTGAATCCGAGCAAAAGTCGGTCGGCCCACGGCCGATTGATCACACCGCCGCGCACGGTCAGGGCTTCATTGTGATAAGTGTCGTGGAATCGGCGCACCCGCTCGGGATGTTTGAAATCAATGCTCCCATTGCTGAGGTCTTTCACGGGAGCGGTGATCGTATAGTTGTTGTCCGAATAGTTTTGAAAGGCACTCATTTCGAGTTTCCATCCCGACTGCCAAGTGCGATTCCAGTTGAGTGTGCTCTTATGCGTGTTGAATGAACCGCCGGCATACGAACCGTCGATGTGCCATCCCGATTGTGGCGTCTCGGTGACGATGTTGATCACCCCACCAATGGCGTCTGCGCCGAAAGTCACCGGGACAACGCCTTTGTACACCTCGATGTGTTGGGCAAAATTGACCGGTATATTATTGAGTCCGAACGCACTTCCGACGCCTTCTTGCGGAACGCCGTCGATGAACACTTTGACATGTTTTCCGCTGAAGCCGTCGAGCGAGACGTTCATGTCCGATCCTACACCGCCGGTCTCGCGAACCTTCACACCCGGCGCAGCTGCCAGCGCGTCGCCGAGCGATTTGGTCGTATTTTGCAGCGCACGCGTGTCGATGGCTATGGTGTTGAAAGCCGAATGTCGCAGCCGGCCGAGCCGACTTGTGGTGACTTCCACTTCGCGAAGGCTGTTTTGGAGCGGAAGTAGGCAAAAATCCAGTACCACCACGCTGTCTGCCGAGACTTTAAGCGCATGCGTGAGTTGACGATAGCCAATTGCAGAAACAGTCAGGGCTTGTTGTCCCGCGAGACGCCCCAGTTTGTAGACACCGGCGGAGTCGGTCAGTGCATGGCGCCCCGTTCCGCGAACGGTGACCACCGCTTGTGGCACAGGGACGTCCTTGTTGGTCGGTGATTCGTCCGCGCACTTCGCGATCTCCGGCCGCATGACCGACCGTGGCGCACAACAAGGCGGCAAAAAGCAAGGGCATGCGGCGTGAGCGGGTGCCCATCGCAGAATGAGCAGCGCGCAAACGGAAAAATCTCGTGAGGGAGGGGAACGAAATAGGGCGATCGTAAGTCATCTTGTGTCGTTTTTGTGTGGAGCGATGCCCACCCAGAGGTCGTCTGTGGGGGATCGGGGTTGCAAAGTTACGGCATTCGATTGCGCCGTGCAATCACTACATTTGGGTATTTTGGAGTCTTCGAAGTGTTAAGGGGCTTTCGTTTGTGTTAATTCTGTTTCTTGTTTTTGAGAACTGTATTCTCAACCTTACAAAAATGGACTTGCACGACATAAAAAGCCCGTTTCTTACCTACTCATCGCAGGTCGCGGAATGCCCCTTGAGTTGTATTTTTTTATTTATTTGTACTTAGAAATGGAGAATCCGCGGAGTTTTGCGATACTGTTATAAGATGTTTGCGACAAAACGTCAGAAAAAAGTAAATACCTATCTTTGTCCGACGAAAACATTGTGACATTTTGGAAACACATCGCTTTAGATTGAGACCATTTGGGGTCACCGTTCTTCTGCTTCTCTTGATTTGTGCTTGTACTCACCGAGAGAAGCGCTATGTCGTGGGCATTTCGCAGTGCTCGGACGACGCTTGGCGCGATAAACTCAACACAGAGCTACGCGTGGGCGCGCGATATTATGGTGACATCGACTTGCACATCGCCTCGGCCAGCGACAATGATCAAACGCAGGTGCGACAAATCAATCATTTCATTGATGAAGGTGTCGATTTGCTCATCATTTCGCCCAACCAGATGAGCACGATTTGCCCGGCCATTGAAAGAGCGCGCAAAAGGGCATACCGGTGGTGCTTTTCGACCGAAAAACCAACACCGACAACTACACGGCCTACATGGGAGCCGACAACTATGGCATCGGTCGCATGATGGGTAATTATGTTGCTTCGCGCTTAAAGGGCAAAGGTCGCATCGTGGAAATCAAAGGTTTGCGAGGATCTTCGCCGGCCATTGAGCGCCATCGCGGTTTCTTAGACGCCATTGCGCGCTATCCCGAGTTGCACATCGTGACAGCCTGTTACGCCGACTGGGTACGCGAGAAAGCCACCGTGCGGATGGACAGCCTTTTTGCGTGAAGTGGAGCAAATCGATTGCGTCTTTGGCCACAACGACGAAATGGCACAGGGGGCGCGTGAAGCCATGGTGCGTGCAGGGCGTGACAGTAGCGTCTTGTATGTAGGCATCGACGGATTGCCGTCGAAAGGCGGAGGCCTGGAGGCCGTGTATGCCAACCGACTCTCGGCTTCGTGCATCTATCCCACGCGCGGCGACTTGCTTTTGGAACTGGCGCGCAACATTCTCGAGAAGAAACCCTACAAAAAGAAAATGAACTCCCCGCTGCGCTCGTCACCTCCGAGAATGCGACGCTTTTTCTACATGCAGGGCATCGAACTCAAGCGACAATACCAGCGATTGGAGTCGTTGAGCAACGATGTCGAGGAGAAAGTGACGCAATATAACAATCAGAAAATCCTACTGGTTCTGTTTGTGGTGATCTTCTTGCTCGTGGTGGGCGGCGGTGTACTGATGTTGCGTTACTATCGGCTGAAACATCGCTTGGCCGAAGAAGCCGCCAATGCGAAATTGCGCTTCTTTACCAACGTAAGTCACGAATTCCGTACCCCCTCACGCTGATTGCCGATCCGATCGACCGCTTGCGCAGAGCGAGCACCTCGACGGACGCGATCGCCAACTGATGGACGTGGCACATCGCAACGTCAAAATCCTACTCCATCTCATCAACGAAATTCTTGATCTGCGCAAAGTGCAGAACGGCGCCATCTGTTTGCGGTGGTCGCGCTTCGACTGCGTGGCCTATCTCCGCCTATGGATGACCGGTTTCAGAAGTTGGGCGGAACGCATCAACGTCAATCTCTGTCTTGAAGCCCCCGAACACTATGAGATGACGGCCGACCTGGCGAAGGTCGAACACATCTTCTATAATCTCCTCTCCAATGCGCTGAAATTCACCCCCGAAGGTGGAACCGTAACGATTGCATTACGCCCCTTGTCCACAGGTGCCGAATTGGCGATTACCGACACGGGAGAGGGGATTGATGAGGCGAAATTACCGCACATCTTCGATCGTTTTTCAAGCTTCCGACAATACGTCGGGTGGTACGGGGGTCGGTTTGGCCATTGTCAAGGCTTATGCCGAAGCGCAGGGGGGCACGGTGCACGCCGCCAGCCATCCCGGCAAGGGCAGCACCTTTACGGTCTTTTTGCCTGCACGCCAAGAAGAAGCCCCCGAAGTGCCGGCCGCGGCTTTGCCCCTCGAAGCTGAAGTAAGCGCCATCGCCGAAGTCTACCGCGTGGGAGAGAGGCGGAGGAATGGAAGACAAACTGCTCGTCGAGCGGCTCATCAATCCCGAAAACGGCGGTGCTAAACCGCAAGTGCTCGTCGTGGATGACAATCAGGAAGTGCGAGAATATGTGGCACAACTCCTGTTGCCCTACTACGATGTGTGGATGGCGCCCGACGGCGAAGCCGCTTGGAACGAAACCCTCAAGCGCATGCCCGATTTGGTGGTGAGCGACGTAGCCATGCCCAAGGTCGACGGTTTGGAACTCTGCAAACGCATTAAAACGAGTGAAATCACCGGCCATATCCCGGTGCTTCTACTCACGGCCAATGCACTCGATGACGATCAGCGCATCGAAGGCTATGAATATGGAGCGGAGGCCTATGTGACGAAGCCGTTCAATGGCAAAGTACTGCTTTCGCGCATCGAAAATCTCTTGACCACGCGCCGTTTGCTGAAGGGGCATTTCGCCGGCAATGAAGTGGAAGAGGTACAAGCCTCCAATGCCGATGCGCAATTTGTGGAGAAGTTCAAAGCAGCCGTGCGTGCCAAGTTGGCCAATACCGAACTGAACGTCGAAGAACTCGGTGCCGATTTGGGAATGAGCCGCGTACAGCTCTATCGCAAGGTGAAAGCACTCACAGGGCTCTCGCCGGTTGAGCTGATTCGCATGACGCGACTCAAACGAGCCGAACTGTTGCTGCAACAAGGCGGCAAGACGGTCTCGGAAGTGGCCTATGAAGTGGGATTTTCTTCGCCCTCTTATTTCTCCAAATGCTTCCGAGATTATTTTGGATGCTCGCCGGGAACAAAAATGCGCCCAAGTTGAACATAAACAGCACCCATTGGCGTGGGTAAACTTGCGATCTGCCGGTTGAGGCTAGTCGCCGGTAAGTGCGCGCTGCGCCGCTTGCGTCGATATCATTACGAATCTATAGCGCCGCCTACGTTATGCCGAAATAACGTAGGCGGCGCTCTTTTCCCTCTTGGCTGCTTAGTGAGAAAAAGAAGACGACTTTTGACGAAAAGTGGTCTGTTCTGCGTAAAAAGCAGAGGAGTTTTTGCTCATAGTCGTCAAGCGCTCAACAGAAGGAGTGTAGCGCCAACAAAAAGCCGAGTCTTTCGTCTGAAGAACCGGACGCAACGGAGTCGACTGTGGGCAATCGAGGACTGCTCGGCACCGGTGTTTCGAAGGGATTTGAGGGGCTGGGATGGAGAAAAAAAGCACTTTTTCGCAACCGAAATCCCCTTTTTGGGGGGTGTAATTTTTGTTTCAAGGCCATTTTTCTTGAGTTGTGGAAGATTTCTGTGTGTTTGTATATGTTCTTGGTAATGAGTTTGTTGTGTTTTTGTGGTATATAAAGAAAATGACGAGATATAGCAAAAATGTTTCATGAACGATTTTTGCCGTCATAGGTAACGAATGTAGTAGGCTTTGAATGAGGGAAGCGCTACCTTTGCACTCGTCAAACGAACCGAGCATCGGATTCCGAACTTATTCGGACAAGTGATGAATGAAATCGGTTTCGTGGAGAATTGATGCATATTTGCGTGCGTAGGGCGGTCAAACATTTCCCTCACAGACTAGACAGCAGAGGTAGACGCCCATGGGAAGAAAGCCGAGTGCGACTTCCTGTTCTACCCCGACGGAGCATACCCTCACAGAACTGAATGAACGATTGACCCCGTTGACCAACACAAAAACGTGCCTGAGAGAGCACGAACAGAACAACCGCCCTACGCTGCAAATTTGTTGCCCTTTTTCATTGTTTTTTTGAACAAGCACTCCGTTGGAGTCTTTCGCTTTGCGGCCTCGAGGATTTTTGACTTTTTGGCCTAAACTCGCGGCGCTTTTTTTGCTTTATAGCTGCAGCGCCGAAGAGGTTGCCTGTTCTCTTATCATTTACCCCCTAAAACTTTTTAGGCTATGAAACCTTATGTCGTTGGTTTGGGAGAAGTCCCTGTGGGACGTGCTGCCCGAAGGTAAGAAGCTCGGAGGAGCGCCTGCCAATTTCGCCTACCATGTTTCCCAATTCGGTTACGATACGATGGCCGTCAGCGCTGTCGGCAATGATGCGCTTGGTGAAGAAACGCTCGAAGCGCTCAACGAGAAGCAGTTGAACTTCTGCATGCCGCGCGTCGATTACCCGACCGGCACCGTGCAAGTGACCCTTGACGACGAAGGGGTGCCGACTTATGTGATTCGCGAGGGGGTGGCCTGGGACAATATTCCTTTTACCGCCGAATTGGAGGATCTGGCGCACCACACCAGTGCGGTGTGTTTCGGATCGCTTGCGCAGCGCAGCCCCGAATCGCGAGCTACAATACAGGCCTTCTTGAAGGCGCTGCCCGAAAATGCGTTGAAAATTTTTTTGATATCAACTTGCGCCAAAACTTCTACACCCGCGATCTTTTTGGCCGAATCGATGAAGGCGTGCAATATATTGAAGATCAACGACGAAGAGGTGGTCGTTTTGGGACGCCTCTTGGAAATTTCCGGTCTCGATATGCAAAACAACTGCTGGTTGTTGTTGGGTAAGTTTGATCTCGATGCCTTGGTATTGACCTGCGGGGTGAACGGCAGCTATGTTTTCACGAAGGGGAATGTTTCTTATCAGGAAACGCCCAAGGTGGAGGTGGCCGATACGGTCGGCGCCGGCGATTCTTTCACGGCGGCTTTTGTCGCCGGCTGGTTGAGCCGTAAGCCGATTGAAGAAATCCACCGTGCGGCGGTCGAAACCAGTGCCTTTGTGTGTACCTCACATGGCGCAATGCCGGTATTGCCCGAGCGTATCAAGACATTGTATAAATAGCGCGTGAGCGCTGCATCGGACAACGATAAACCATCTGCATAGAATGAACATGTGCCCCCACAAACCCATCAAGGTTTGTGGGGATTTTGATGCTTCGACGAGGGGATGCGATGATACGGAGCGACGCGCCGCGGCAGAGTGGGGAGGAAAGTGCGAGAAACGGGGACGAAGCGTCGGAACGTTATCTAAAACGCCGAAACATGGGGCAATGCCCATTTGCAGACCATGATCGAAAATCGTGTGCGTGTGCGCTTGTGTGCGATGTTGCAGGGGTAGAGGTGAAGTACGTCGGAAAGAGAACGCGGAGTCGTGGGAGAAGTGCATAGAAAAATCCCCACTTGCCATGGGCAAATGGGGATTTGTGGATGAGGAATGCGTTGTATGGACTTAACGCAGATAGATGAATTTCTTTCCGTTGCGAACATAGAGCTGGCCGCTGACGGGTTGCGTCACTTTGCGACCGTTGAGATCGTAGATCGTGGCGGAATCGGTGTCGCGTTGTACGTGTTGTACGGAAGAGATGAGGAAATCGCCGAGCAATTCAGGAGCGGCACCGGCCGTCTTGGAGATTTCAATATAAGCCTTGCCGGCGGGAATGCTCGTTCCTTCTACCAAGCCGAAGCTAACTTTTGAGCATCTGTGTTGTAGCCCATCGCATAGTAAGCAACAGAAGCACTGCTGACAGTGGTTGCCGGAATTTCGGTCAACGAGCCTTTGAGATCGTTCTTCGCAGGAACAGAACCGGTTTCTGTAGACACATCGAGCGTGTAATTACCGGCGGCTCCGGTAATGATGACTGCCGTGTTGGCCGGTACCACATTGCCGATGGGCGTCAGCTTGAGCATGTGCTTTTGTGCGTCGATTTCACCGACATTTGCCGTGAGGCCTGCGGGAAGTTTCACCGTCTTGTCACCATAGTAAGTGGCATATTGCACCGCCGACATGGTGAAGGGGACTACGAGCTTGAAGAAGCGGGGAGCAGCTGTATTGTCTTTGAATCCAGGTTTTTTTCCTTTTTCTGTGAATACAAATGTTGGAGGGGTGATGTGCTTACCATAAACTAGCCAAGACTCTTTATTTTCCGCTCGAAAGGTGTATGCTGTCTCTCTTTGTTTTGTATAGTTCTTAGCGTACTCGGATAGTATAAGCCGAGTTGCCTTTGAGCTTTCTGTGGTGACATTTAATTGATTGCTTTCTCCTACAAGCATATATGCGCCAGTAGATTCATGCTTAATGGTGAACGTTCCTTGTTTCTGCTCTACTTTCCATACCGAACTACTCCTAGGAGAGTGGATTTCACCGTTCGATTCAATTTTAATTTGTTCTATGTCACCACGATTGGGGTTCCCCTTTTTTTCCCCCGTTTTTTTCACACCGCATAGTGCAGTTTCTGTATCAAGTGGACTAGCTAAGAAGGGCTTTATAATCACATAATACCCCTCAGTGAAATCCGCTTGAGAAGTAACTTCTTTGAAGACACCGTTGAAGTTTTGTGCCTGACTTGACAGAGAAGGGGAAAGAAATCCCAAAACTGCCGCTACAAGATAGGTAAAGGTTTGTTTCATAAGTGTAGGGTTGTTCGTTTTATTGTTTTACAATAGAACTTTGCGTGGCTCCGCATGCTGCGGCAGCGCCTGCAAAGAGTGTCGTTTTCAAATCGATTGTTTTGACACGGAGTTTCTTCCCGCCGACACGCGTGAGTTTTCGTGCCGTTTTTGGTAAGCGCCTCTTTGTCCGTGATCCAATCTTCAGCTTTGAGCAGGTTGTCTTGCTGAGCGTCCGTGAGGGCGTCGTATTGATAGCGAATGTTACGCAGGGTGGCTGTGTATCCACCATCACGTACTTCGAAAGTCAATTGGCAAATGATCGTGGCAAAGTCTGAAACCCAGGCCGAACGTTTGAACCAGAGGGTTTCGTGCAGCGTCATGGCCAAAGTTCCCTCTTCGGTTTCGGCAGCTGTGATGCGCGAAGCGGGGAGGGCATTCGGGCGCTTGAGGATTTGATCCAAGTATTGTTTGAGCTCGTTGAAAATCGCGTCGCGTGTCTTTCCGGGGACGGCGTAGACTTGTTGGAACACGACTTGTCCGTTGACTTCGGGCACGGCACCGGCCAAATAGAGGTTCGTCTCGCCTGTGGCGTGGACGGTTTGCGCTTTTTGCGCCTGGCATGCGATGGAACTACCGGCGAGCGTTGCGCTCTTCGCCGTGGCTTGCTCGCCGATCGAGGGCGATCAAGGCGAGAAATAGGAGAAGTTAGCTGTCTCATAGACTGAGGATTATTCGCAAAGTTACAATTTCTGTATCGAGTACTCTACTAATGGATAAAAAAAAGACAAGAAAAACATTCTTCTTGCGTTTTTGCTTGTCTAGACTTAGCAATTCTGTCTGTAAGAGGACAGAAAATACAGGGAGAAAAGAGGATAAAGCAAAAACACGCGGCATTTCGTCGACAAAAAACTGCCGTGCGAAACGCCGCGTGCGTAGAAAGTGGAGAATAAATAAGGCGATTCTTTGGATAGCCACTGCTTATTCTATAAGGAATCTGCCTAAGTGGGTACCGCGAATCGATTGCGCCGATGGTAAAACAGCGGCAGTGCGTCGAATTTAGAGGAGCATGTCTGCTCTGACGCGAGAAATCGTGGCAGAATCGACGAATCGAGCGGCAATGGCGAAAGCGAAATCAACTGTGCAGCCGGGACCGCGTGCCGTAATGATGTGTCCGTCTTCGCACACCCTGTCGTCGACGACTTGCGCGCCGCGCAGTTCGTGTTCGAAACCGGGATAGCAAGTGGCGCGTCGCCCGTTGAGCAGATCGCGACGTCCGAGTACCATCGGTGCGGCACAAATGGCCGCAATCAGTGTTTCGCGCAGGTTGTGCGCGATGAGGGACTTTCGAAGCCCTTCGTGGAGCGAGAGGTTCTGTGCACCCGGCATACCACCGGGAAGAATCAAACCTTGACTTTGAGAGATTTCGCCTTTGCGAAAAACGGTGTCCACCATGACCGGGATACCGTGTGAGCCTTTTATCAGCCGTGTGCCGGTTACGGAAACCGTAGCGACTTCAATGCCACAGCGTCGCAAAATGTCGATGGTGGTCAACGCTTCTATCTCTTCAAAACCATCAGCTATAAAAATGTGAAGCATAGGCTATAGAACGGGAGGATTATATGATGGAGCGGAGATTGGTGATCCGCCGGAGGTAGGGTGTGCGATCCTACCTCATCTATGACTGAACTTACCTTCCCGTTTGCAGGCAGTTCAGGTAGTGTTGTATGGTGGGTTGGAGTCCCATGCGCAGTGCGTCGCAAATCAGCGCGTGGCCGATGCTCACTTCGTCGAGCGCAGGGAGTTGTTGTGCAAAAATGGAGGTTTTCGAGACTTAAATCGTGTCCGGCATTGATGCCGAGTCCCAAGGTGCGACAGTGTCGCGCGCATTCCACGTAAGGAGTGATGGCCGAGTGCCGATCGTTGGCATATCCGGCAGCGTAAGGTTCGGTGTAGAACTCTACGCGGTCGGCTCCGGCACGCCGAGCGTAATCGGCCATTGAACAATCGGGATTGATGAAAATGGAGGAACGAATGCCTACCTTTTTTTCAGCTCCGACACGATTTCAGTGAGAAAATCTTGGTTTCGTTTCGTGTCCCATCCGGCGTTAGAGGTGAGTTGTTCGGGGAATCAGGAACCAGCGTCACTTGTGTGGGGCGAACGCGGCATACCATGTCCATAAACTCCTCGGAAGGGTAACCCTCGATGTTTAATTCGGTGCGGATGGTCTGTGCAAGCTCGAAAAACATCGGAACGGCGAATGTGTCGTTCGTCAGGGCGAGGATGCACGGTGATCCCTTGTGCACCATAAAGTTCACAATCCAGTGCGGCTTGCAGCACATCGGGGTTATCACCGCCGCGCGCATTGCGAAGCGTCGCGACTTTGTTGATGTTTACGCTCAGTTTAGCCATTCTTTCTTTGGTGCTATGAGGAGAAAGCTGTACTTTTGCCTAAAACAGGGGGACTTTTCGGCTTTCTTGTCGCAAAAGTAATCATTGCAATGCGATTATGCAAGCGGCATCGCGTTAAGTTAGAATAAACGGACTTTGATATGTGTAATCTATCACGTCGAGTAGCAATTTTTGGCAATTGTCACCAGGCGGAAAAAAGCGATCACACCGAAGCTGTGGTGCGTTTGCTTCGTGAAGCGGGTATGCAGGTCGCGGTGGAGCGAGAGTTCCTCAACTTCCTGCGTGAACAGACGGTTCACGGCCGTTTTTTTCAAACGGTGGACGGCTTCGATACAGCCGAATGCGCTGCCGATTTGGCCTTCTCCATGGGAGGCGACGGTACTTTTTCTTACAGTGGCAGAAAAGGTGCGCGATCGACGGATCCCTATATTAGGAATCAACACCGGACACCTCGGTTTCTTGGCCGAAGTGACGACGTCCGGTCTCGAAATGGCCATCGCTCGTGTGGTTCGCGGTGAGTATGAAGTGCAAGAACGCAGTTTGATCGCCATAGAAGATGAGGATAAGGAATTGACGCTTTATCCTTTCGCGCTGAACGAGGTCGCCTTGCTGAAATATGACAATTCTTCGCTCATCGAGGTCGAGACGCGTGTGGAAGGAGCATTGTTGGCCAATTATTTAGCCGATGGCCTTATTATATGCACGCCCTACGGGATCCACGGCCTACTCCCCTTTCGGTCGGAGGCCCAGTGCTCGAACCTCAGTCGGCCACGATCTGCCTTTCGCCTATCGCGCCGCATAGTCTCACGGTGCGCCCGGTGGTGCTGCGTGACGATGTGACGGTCGAAGTGCATGTGCGCAGTCGCAGTGGACGTTTCTTGCTTTCGGTGGACGGGCGCAGCGAAACACTTTCGGCCGATCGCGTTTTGCGCATTCATAAGGCGCACTATACACTCCCGTGGTGAGTATCCCGCCGCACCATTCTTTTTCTACACTGCGAGAAAAAATGATGTGGGGAAAGGATCGACGTCATTAAGATTTCTCTCTTGGATCAGAATTGTAGTTCCTATCTTTAGTTATGGCAGCCCAACGCCCATTTTCCCAATTATTTCTTTGGCTGTGGCATCACGGTCGGAAATTTTCGTACGCAGACGGTGCTCAACACCGTCACGGGATTGTTGTCTGTGGGATCGGGCTTGGCTTTTTGTGGGGATTACGAAAACGGCAATCGATGTCGCGACGCACAAAAAAACGACACTTTTACGCTCACGCAGGTCATTGTGATGATGTTGTGCGTCATGTTGTTTCAAATTGTGATCAACTTCTCCAACCGCTGGGTTCGGGCTTTGCTCGGTGTGCGCGCACAGAATCGCATGCAACAAGTCATGTTCCACAGGTTGTTGAGCCGCAACTGGATGAACATTCGTCACTATCACAGTGGTGATGTGCTGAATCGCTTGTTTAAGGACGTGGGGACGTTAGTGGGACTGCTCACTGACGACATTCCCGGTTTGATCACCACCATTGTGCAATTTATTGGAGCCTTTTGTTTCCTCTGCACTATGGATTCTCGCTTAGCTTGGGTGATTGTGGGGATTCTGCCGCTGACCTTGATCATCAGTAAACTCTATATGAAGCGTTTGCGCTCGCTCACTCATCAGGTGCGTGCCGAAGAGAGTAAGGTGCAGAGTGCAATTCAAGCAGTGCAGCATTCGCTCGTCATCAAGACGTTGGATAGCTTGGATTATGTGGTCGGACGTTTGGCCAACACGCAACAGCATTTGCATTCCAAGGTGATTGAAAAAACAAAATATTCGAGTTTTTCGGCCACCTTCGTCAATTTGGGTTTTGCTGCCGGCTATTTGGTGACGTTCGCATGGGGCGTTTTTGAACTGCAGCGCGATGCCATCACCTATGGTGTCTTGTTGGCGTTTATTCAGCTTGTCGGGCAAATTCAAGGCCCGCTTCGTTCGCTCTCCAGTTATGTGCCCACCTTTATCAATGCGGCCACAGCGTGTGAGCGACTGATGGAGTTGGAGCAGATGCCGGCTGACCGTGCTGCGATGAAGCGAGCTTTTGCTTCGCCGCAATCTACGACGGAAGCGGGGGAGAAAAAAACGCGTCGAATCTCTCCGACGGGATTGAGATTCAGCCATGTGACTTATCGCTACACGCCGACTTCGCGAATCGTGTTGCGCGATTTCTCTTTTATTTCGCTCGGCACTGTTACTGCCATTTTAGGCGAGACCGGGGTCGGTAAAACGACGCTGGTGCGCCTCTTGTTGTCGCTGGTTCGTCCGGTGGGTGGTTCCATGGACTTTGTGCTTGAGGATGGTTCTACGATGGCGGTGATGGCCGAACATCGCAATTTGTTTGCCTATGTACCACAAGGTAATAGCTTATTGTCCGGTACAATTCGCGACAATCTGCTGTTGGCCGATCCGCAAGCCACCGAGGAGCAGATGCGCACAGTCTTAGAAGTGGCGGGCGCCGATTTTTGTTTTTGCGTTGCCCCCAAAGGAATCGACACGATGTGTACCGAGCAAGGTGGTGGCCTCTCTGAAGGTCAAGCGCAGCGTATTTGCATAGCTCGCGCTTTGCTGCGCCCTTGCCCGTTTATGCTGTTTGATGAAAGTACGTCGGCTCTCGATGAGTCGACAGAAGAAGGGGTGGTGCAGCGTTTGGTGGAATATTGTGCCGGTCGCACGTTGATTTTTATCACCCATCGCCCGGCGGTGTTGCGCTATTGTACTCATCAAGTCCATTTGGCTCGCCCGGATGGAATGGCTGCTCATCAAGGTGCATCAACTTCGCCTGTGCGTAGGCGCTTCACGGGCGAAATGTTGTGAAGTCGTAGGTCGTGTGTATGATTTACGGACTTGAGCCTTTGCGATGGGGCACATTCTGTAAGTCAAAGATCGTCTGCGCTGAGATAAAGGGCGAGTATGTCCTTTGCTTCACGCTATATAGATGCCGCAGAGCGACAGGAAAAGGGAGGTTGTGTTTTATCAATCGCAAAGGTAAAACATTTATTTCGGATATTCGCGTATTTGTGATGGAAAATGCTTGTTTTTTTTCGATTTGAGAAAGGGTGGAGTAAAAGTTGTGGGTTTTCTTTCGATTCTCCTCTTGTTTTTGTATGTGATCTCACTTCTTTTTGAGAAATCGCGTTCGTTTCTATTTGTGTTGTTTGCAACTGTCCTCACGCGTGTGGGCGCGCTTAGGCGCACACGCGCCTGCGCATTGCGCACTCAGCGAGTTGGAAATTCTTGCCTTCACCCTTCACCTTCACCCCTAATCGATTGATAATTTGTGATTTGCGGGTGAAGGTGAAGGGCTTTTTTGTACTTCACCGGTGAAGGTAAAATAGGATTTGCCTTCACACCTAATTTCTTGTTCGTCAGTTATTTGTCCTTGTAGGGTGAAGAGGTGAAGGTTAAAAACGAAAAACGCCGGACGCGCGCGTGCGTACGCGTGTTGATGTGTTGTGCAGCATATTATTGTCGATAGTGAGAGATTTGTTTTGTGAGCAGATCTCTTATTCATAAGTGGAACTTTATATTGATGAGAGAGGATAGGCAAGTCAATTTCGTTTTATGGACAAGATGGACTTTTGTGCTATGAGGAAAGGTGGGCTTTGTATGGATGGTATAGTGTGTTTGGTCATCAACCATATTGTCGGTTTTTCAACTTCTTCTTGCCGAGTTTAATTCAAGTGATGTCATACGCGGTTTATTCTGATGACGTTGGTTGTGAAGGGGCTGTTTTCAAGTCGAGCAGACAGTGCCATGAAAAAGCTGAAAAACTGAAGGGGTAAAATAGATTGGGAGGAAAGGGATGAGCAGAATTTTTGGGCTTAATGGTCAAATGTACTCCTGAAAGGGGGCAAAAATGCTCTCTTTTTCATTTAATGGTCAAATGTACTCCTATAATAGTTGAACTCCCTAGTGTTTATCGGGGTTGTAAGCCCCTAATATGTTTCCAATAAGCAGTTCTCGCCTCTCTTTCGAAAGTCCTCGATGAAGACGCAATCTCATCTTCAATACAGAGTTAAGAGACTCAATAGCATTGTTAGTGCGTGGAACTTGATCGGCAGGGAAATTCTCAAAGGTAAATAGTGCATTTAGATTGCGTTTTAAACTATAAAAAGCACTTCTCGTTCTTCTATGAGTGAAGTGCCATTTGCCATCTTCACCATAAGACTCTCTTGCAAAAAAATCTTTCCACTTTTGCTCCCATTTTCAAGAGATGTCTCAAAGTCTAGACGACTAGATTGTGTAAGTTGATGCGCCAATGCTTTGAGTTCTTTGGCCGCAGGTAAGCGAGGATTAGTGGTGAGCAAATGTCTTATTCGCTGAAGCTGGTGAAACTGACAATACTGATAAGGTATCTCAGGAAATGCTTCCTTAATACCTGATAATGCGTCACTTACAATGGATCTGATTGTAAATCCTTGATCTTGGAGACAGGATATACCAGCTTGATAATCACTAATCTCTCCTTACCAACCTGAGTTCGGTCTAAGCATTTCCTCTAAAAATAATCCCACCGACTAAGTAACTTAATCGGTGGGAAACTTGTTCACGTGGCAATAAATTCGTAACTTTATAACTGATATCCAAATAGTTACTATTCCACATGAACACTGATAACACTGCAAAAGATAACGGAAATCTTTTATTCGGTCGACGAATTCTGTAAAGCAAATTGAACCGCAGTTCAAGAAAAAGCGATTGGCGAAGACGGAAAAAGAGGAGAAATCGCGCTTTTAAGATGAGCGACAGCGAAATTATCACCATTCTCATCCTCTTTCACCTCTCGGGCTACCGAACACTCAAGGCTTTCTACACCCAAATGATCTGCAAAGAGTGGCGACAACACTTTCCCGTCGTGCTCTCTTACAATCGCTTTGTGGAACGTGAGCAAATGGTTTCTCTCAAACTTTATTTGTTTCTCAACAACTGTTGTTTGAGCGATTGCACCGGCATCTCGATCATTGACTCCACCCCCATTCGGGTGTGTCACGACAAGCGATCGAGAAGGCACAAAAACCTTTCGGGACTTTGCCACAAGCGGCAAAGGGACTATGGGGTGGTTCTTCGGTTTCAAACTGCACATCATTATCAACGACCGCGGAGAAATCGTCCAATGGCAGTTGACACCAGCCAATACAGATGATCGTACCCCACTGAAAAACAAGAAGTTTACGGAAAAGATCTTCGGAAAACTCGTGGCCGACAAGGGATACATCTCGCAGAGCCTTTTTCGAAGAATTGTTGGCTTAATGGTCAAATGTACTCCTGAAAGGGGGCATAATGCTCTCTTTTTCATACCTTTGGAGGTGTTTATAATGCTATAATGGAATATCATCGTAAAAAGTGCCAGAAATGCGGTTCTCATGCTGTAATCCGCAAAGGAGTTAAACGTGGTGCCCTCGTATTGGTATTGCAAGAGTTGTCAATGCTATTTTAGTGGTCGTGAAAAGCCCTAATAAGGCTGCCATTGTTGAGTTCTATTTACAAGGGCGCCATACATTGCTTGAAACAGCTCAAGAATATGGTATTTCTGTTTCTACCCTACAACGATATCTCAAAAACGTACCCCAAAGTCAGGATGTTTCTTACAGAATTCCCCCATTGCTATAACGTTACAAATGGATGCTACCTATTGGGGTCAGAAACTTTGGAGTAGTCATTTTCATGGATGCTTCAAGCCACAGAGTATTACACTATCGCTTCTTACGTGGTAAGGAGAGAATTAGTGATTATCAAGCTGGTATATCCTGTCTCCAAGATCAAGGATTTTACAATCAGATCCATTGTAAGTGACGCATTATCAGGTATTAAGGAAGCATTTCCTGAGATACCTTATCAGTATTATCAGTTTCACCAGCTTCAGCGAATAAGACATTTGCTCACCACTAATCCTCGCTTACCTGCGGCCAAAGAACTCAAAGCATTGGCGCATCAACTACACAATCTAGTCGTCTGAGACTTTGAGACATCTCTTGAAAAATGGGAGCAAAAGTGGAAAGATTTTTTTGCAAGAGAAGTCTTATGGTGAAGATGGCAAATGGCACTTCACTCATAGAAGAACGAGAAGTGCTTTTTATAGTTTAAAAACGCAATCTAAAATGCACTATTTACCTTTGAGAATTTCCCTGCCGATCAAGTTCCACGCACTAACAATGCTATTGAGTCTCTTTAACTCTGTATTGAAGATGAGATTGCGTCTTCATCGAGGACTTTCGAAAGAGAGGCGAGAACTGCTTATTGAAACATATTAGGGGCTTACAAACCCCGATAAACACTAGGGAGTTCAACTATTATAGGAGTACATTTGACCATTAAATGAAAAAGAGAGCATTTTTGCCCCTTTCAGGAGTACATTTGACCATAAGCCGAATTGTTTGTCGACGACATTCACCTGATCACTCGCATACGCAAGAATATGAAGAACTCGTTGATGCATCTACGCGATAAAAATTCTACTGAGGAAAAGGTCGTTGATCGAGACGGTAAACGACGAATTGAAGAACATCGTTCAGATTGAACACACGCGCCACAGGAGCATCGGAGGATTTGCCACGAATCTCATGGCAGCCATGGCAGCATACAGTTTCTTGCCCAAAAAGCCCTCGCTTAATATAGAGATCATCGAAAGAGAAAGGAGAATTGCTTTAGGGCCGAACCTCAGGTTTACCACGTAAGAAGCGATAGTGTAATACTCTGTGGCTTGAAGCATCCATGAAAAATGACTACTCCAAAGTTTCGACCCCCAATAGGTAGCATCCATTTGTAACGTTATAGCAATGGAAATTCTGTAAGAAACATCCTGACTTTGGGGTACGTTTTTGAGATATCGTTGTAGGGTAGAAACAGAAATACCATATTCTTGAGCTGTTTCAGCAATGTATGGCGCCTTGTAAATAGAACTCAACAATGGCAGCCTTATTAGGGCTTTTTTCACGACCACTAAAATAGCATTGACAACTCTTTGCAATACCAACATGAGGCACCACGTTTAACTCCTTTGCGGATTACAGCATGAGAACCGCATTTCTGGCACTTTTTACGATGATATTCCATTATAGCATTATAAACACCTCCAAAGGTATGAAAAGAGAGCATTATGCCCCCTTTCAGGAGTACATTTGACCATTAAGCCAATTTTTGCTGGGTTTTTCCTCTCTCGGTGGATTGTGTAAGGCTGATATTTCAAATTGCGGGGTGTGCAAAGAATTTCGTCGTTTTTCGTGGGAAGTTTGCATGTTGTTTGCGACAGATGTACCTTTGCATCGTTTTTCATGGTATTAGATTTAAGGTTAAAAGAAAGAAGATTGGTTGTCGGGAGACAATCAATTTTTTTGTACCTGTACGTTCTACCGCTATGAAGCACAACCAACAAAAACTCAAAGCTTTATGGAATTGAAAAAAGTCGCTCTCTTTGATTTAGACGGTGTGGTGCTTGATACCGAAGGACAATATACGGTGTTTTGGCAGACGATCGGTGAGCGGTATTGCACAGAGGTGCCTGATTTTTCCACACGAATAAAAGGGATGTCTTTGGTGCAGATTTTAGCGTCTCACGAGAAGTTGCAACAGCATGAACACGAAATAAGAAAAGCGATAGATGAATATGAGGAAACGATGAGTTATCCGTATATTCCCGGTGCCTATGCCTTTTTATGTGCATTGCGAGAAGCCAGAGTTCCTCGGGCAGTGGTGACAAGCAGTAACCGCGCAAAAATGGAAAATGTCTATCGGATATTGCCGGAATTCGAATCGTTGTTCGATCGGGTTTTTACTGCCGATGACATAACTCGTTCGAAGCCAGCTCCCGATTGTTATCTTAATGCTGCGCATCGTATGGGGGCAGATCCTACGGAGTGTGTGGTATTTGAGGATAGTATCAACGGGTTGAAATCCGGTCGCGCAGCCGGTGCCTATGTTGTGGGGCTCTCCACTTCTTGTGCAGAACGAGATATTGTGCCTTTAGCAGAAATGGTTGTGCCCAGCTTTGTTGATGCTACCACTTGTCTTGCTTTGTTTGAGAAGACTCGGGGGCGCTAAAAAAAGTCACTTTGCTATTTATAAGCATTTGTTCCATGTGTTTTTTATGAGGAACGCTAAGAAAAAGCGAATAATGCTTGGAGCGTCTTGAAAGAATGATTAAATTTGCCCCAATAATTATGCTCACGCATTAGTTTAATTCATAGTCACACTCATGAAATCACTATCGATCTACGCGGTCGGACTTTCAGCACTCCTGTTCAGCGCGTGCGGATCTTATCAGAAAGTTCCTTATTTTCAGGACCTCAGTGATGCCACCGAGGTTTCGGCTTTGGCGGCCAATGTTGAGTTGCTTAAACTCGAAAGCGGCGATAAATTGAATATCGTGGTCAGCAGTGCGCTCACTCCCCGAAGCGGCAGCGAAATTTAATTTGCCTTTGCAGTCTACAAGAGTTGGTGCTGCTGAAAAGTCTTGTGGCTAATGCTTCCCAATCAACTTCTCCTTTATGTTGACACAAAAGGAGATATTGATTTTTCCGATACTTGGTAAAATTCATGTCGCAGGTTTGACTCGTGAAGAACTCGCCGAGCAAATCCAAACAGCACTCAAGACTCGAAAATTACTTAATGATGCCGTTGTGACGGTCGAAGTGTTGAATCACTTTGTCAATGTGTTGGTGAAGTGAATCGTCCCGGGCGCGTAGCCATTGTAAAGCGATAATCGACTTTGCTTGAAGCCATCAGTCAGTGCGGCGATTTGACGATTACCGGTGAACGCGATAATGTCTTGGTGATGCGCAAAGATGGCAACAAACGTCGTGCTTATCGAGTAGACCCTTACGCAAGCGCACATGTCTATGCGTCACCCGCCTATCAACTCAAGCAGGATGACGTGATTTATGTGCGCCCTAATGAAAAGCGTCAACGCCAAAGCACGCCGGTTGACAATGTTTGGCAGAGCCCCGCGACTTATCTTTCCATTACCTCTGTGATGGTCTCGGTGGCAGTGCTCATTAGTAATATTGTAAAGAAATAATATCTCTGATATGTCAGAACTCGAAAACAGCTCCACAGCCGAACTCGAAAAGAGTGGCGGACTGGATTACGCGGAGCTCTTTTATCGGTGCCTATATAAATGGTATTGGTTCCTTCTCTCTGTCGTTGTCTCGCCTGATCATTGGTTATGTCCAGATTCGTCGTACGACGCCTGTTTATGTGCGCGCGATGACGGTGATGATCAAAGACAATAGTAATCCGCGTGCTTCTTCTCTTGATCAGCAGTTGCAGCAGATTGGTATCGTGCAGAATTCGAAGGTGGCCAATGAACTGATCTCTTTCCAGTCGCCGGCTTTGATTTTTGGATGTGGTGAAGCGCTTGCATCTCGATATGAACTATAGCACGCATGGATTCTTCCATGATAAGCCGCTTTATGGTTCTACGCTTCCCATTCAAGTCGCAATTCCTTTCATTGGGTGATAAGGATGCTGCAAAGATGGTCGTTAAGTATAAGGCCGATGGTTCTTACGAGACTGACAGGATTTGCGTCTAATCGTGTTTGGGAATCACAGAAAGAACGTGTCGTCAAAGGTCGTTTCAACCAAGTGGTGAATACCCCTGTTGGCCGCGTGTTGGTAACGCCTACTTCGCACTTTGGTGCAGGCAATGATTTGCCCATTCAGGTCTTCCGTTCGACGATCTATGATGCGTTGAATGCCTACACACGTGTTCAGGTTACCCAAAAGGATAAGGAGTCGACGATGTTGCAGTTGGCACTTCGGATTACTCCATTGAGCGTGCAGAAAGATGTGCTTCTGTACGTTGGTGGACGCTTACAACGATGCCTGGCTTGAAGATAAAAAAATAAGGTGCAGCCAATACTCGAAGTTTATCAACGAGCGACTTCGTGTGATTGAGACCGAATTGGGCAATGTTGATCGCAGCATCTCTTCTTATAAGAGTAGCAACCTGATTTCTGATGCACCCAATGCATCGCAGGTTTATATTCAGAAGACCGAAGCGAACGGCGATCGCATACTTGATTTTGCGCAATCAGCTCTATATGGCTGAAATGATGCGCAAGATTGCGGGTAACAGCCAAAAGCTCGAACTGCTTCCTGCAAACTCGGGTATTCGTTCCGGTTCGTTCGAAGCCATGGTGAATGATTACAATGCTACAATTTTGCAGCGTAATCGTTTGGTGAAGAACTCTTCTACGGATAGCCCTGTTGTTACAGAAATTGATGCGCGCATCAATGAGCAACGCCAAAGCGATTGTAGCGACTATCGATAACCTCGTGATGACTCTCCGTGCGCAGTTGCGCGATGTGCAGAGCTCAAGATGGTTTGCTCAACTCGAAGATGGCTCAGCTCCGACTCAAACTTCCTATCTGACATCGATTGGTCGTGAGCAAAAGGTGAAAGAATCGCTCTATATCTTCTTGCTGCAGAAGCGTGAAGAAAATGAGCTCTCTATGGCTTTTACGGCTTACAATAACCGCGTGATTACGCCCCCGATGGGCTCGAACAAGCCCGTTTCTCCCAAGCGTCGCAATACTTTTGATGATTGCTTTTCGCCATCGGTTTGGCGATTCCCCTGCAGTTATTTATGCTTCTGTGGTACTCAATACACGAGTACGAGGACGCAAGGATCTGGAGAAACTTAGTATTCCCTATGTCGGTGAAATTCCGCACGATGAGATTAAGACGAAATCAATTTGGCGTCGTATTCTCAAGAAATTGGGCATCCGTAGTTCGCAGATTGACGTTGCGCGCAAAGATGTCGTTGTTAAGGCTCAGAGTACCAATAATATTAACGAAGCCTTCCGCGTACTGCGTGCGAACTTTGAGTTCTGTACGAAAAAGTATGGACGTGGTGTCGTTACAATGGTGATTTCTGCCAACCCTGCTTCCGGTAAGACCTTCTTGACCATGAACTTGGCCATGAGTCTTGCACTCAAGAAGAAGCGTGTTGTTGTTGTCGACCTCGATATGCGTAAGGCGGCTACATCGAAATACGTGCGCAAGCCGCAAGTGGGTATTTCCAGCTACCTCAACGGACAATGCGAACTGAGCGAAATCATCCACCGCTATGATGGAGTTGAACTTGATGTGATTCCCGTGGGTATGCTCCGCCGAATCCCACCGAATTGCTCTGATGAAGATCGCCCTCGGTCAGGGCTATCGAGCAACTTCGTAAGGACTACGACTATGTCTTTATCGACCGTCCTCCTGTCGAAATCGTGGCAGACCTCGCGATCATTGCACCCTTCGCAGACATTTCGCTCTTCGTTGTGCGTGTGCTTACCTCTTGGAGCGCTCCATGTTGCCCGATGTCGAGCAACTCTATCGCGACCAACGCTATCCCAATATGTTCATGGTGCTCAACGGCACAGAAAGCGGAAGCGGATACGGCTATCGCAAGTACGGTTACCGCTACGGCTACCGTTACGGTTACTAATTTACCGAACTCAGCTCTATTGCAACAGCACAACCGCTCACTGCGGGGTGCTGTTGCACGCTTAAAGACACTGTGTACTAGTTATGCGAATTTTGGCCATTGATTGTGGAAAGAAGCGCACCGGATTGGCGGTCACAGACCCTGCGCAGATTATTGCAAACGGTTTGACAACAGTCGAAAAGCGGTGAATTACTTTCCTTTCTCAAATCTTACGTTGAGAGAGAACCGGTTGAGCGTTTTGTGATCGGTTTGCCGACGCAACCGAACGGCCAACCTTCTGAAAAATCTCCCTCGTGTCAAGACGTTTGCTGCAAAGTTAGCTAAGATGCTACCGGATATTCCGATAGAATTCTACGACGAGCGGTTCACTTCAGTGCTGGCTCATCGTGCAATGATCGATGGTGGGTTGGGACGCAAGCGACGTCAAGACAAAGCGCTGGTCGACGAGATCTCCGCTACATGATCATCTTACAAAAATTATATGGAGCACCGCCGTCTGTGCTGAATAGCGCAGAGAAGTCTGTTACGCATGTGAGCGCATCGCGGTCTCTTTACTCAACACAATTCTCATGTTCTTACCTATTTACATTTACGGACAACCCGTACTGCGCGAAGTTGCGCAAGATATTACTCCCGATTACCCCGAATTGCCCACGTTGATCGAAAACATGTACGAGACGATGGAGAAAAGCGACGGCGTTGGTTTGGCAGCTCCTCAAGTGGGCTTGTCCATTCGTCTGTTGGTCGTTGGCCTCGATGTGCTTTCGGAGGATTATCCTGAATACGCCGGTTTCAAACGAGCCTATTTGAATGCACATATTGTCGAGACCGAGGAAGAAACGGTCAGCATGGAAGAAGGATGTCTCCCTGCCCGGCATCAACGAACCGGTGCGTCGCCCGAGCGCGTGCGGTGCATGGATGGATCCCGATTTCACGCAACACGACGAATGGGTCGATGGATTCCTGGCGCGTGTTTTGCAACACGAAATCGACCACCTCGACGGCAAGCTCTTCATCGACGGCATTTCCCTTTTGCGCCGTCAACTCATTAAGAAAAACTTTCGAACCTGCTCAGCGGTAAATTCAGTTGCCGTTACAAGGTGAAAACCAAGTAAGAATTGCCGAATGACCGACGTCTTTCGTCCTCTCTCTTCACTTCGCAGACGCGGTTTGCGTGTCTGTCTCGCTCATGGTCTGCGCTCTGTCCCTTGGGCAGAGCGCAAACCCATGTTGAGCATGTGTTGGATATGGGGCGTGTGGCGTTGTCGTACGGTGATTATATTACAGCGATTTCGCTCTTCAACCGAGCCATAGAAGCGCGGCCCTATACGGCGGAAGCCTATTATTTGCGTGCTGCAGCGAAATCTCACTCGAAGATTACGCAAGTGCGGCTACAGATCTGAACGAGGCGATTCGCCTGAACCCGTTTCGCTCGGAGTTTTACGCCTTGCGCGCCATTTGTCGGATACATGCCAAGCAGTATGAAGACGCCGTGACCGATTATGGAAAGGTGTTGGGCGAAAGTCCCGATGACCAGACGGCTCAGTTCAATATAGCCGTCTGTCGCCCGGAGCAAAAGCAATACCCATTGGCCGATTCGCTCACTGATGTTTTCATTCGGAAATGGCCAACCCTATGTGCGTGCTTATTTGATGAAGGCGCAGATCAAATTATTGCGTCGAGATACGGTTTCTGCACTGCATTGGATGGATTCTGCCTTGGTCATTCGTCCGAATGAGGCAGAAGCTTAGGATTTCAAAGGGCGCTATGCGCTGCAAAAAGGCAATACGCTCTGGCTGACTCCCTTTTTGACCCAAGCGGTGCGCAACAATGCGAACTATGCCGACACCTATATGGCGCGAGCACAGGCGCGGCATGCGCAGAACCGCTATTCGTTGGCGCTTTTCAGACTACGATCGTGTGATCGAACTGATTCCCGAACACTTTGTTGCGCACTACAATCGCGGATTGCTGCGTACGTTTATCGGAGATGACAATCGTGCGCTCAGCGATTTTGATTTCGTCTTGAAAAAGGAGCCCAACAATACGCTGGCGCGCTACAACCGAGCCATACTCCGCGAGCGAGTCGGACAGTTTGCTGCAGCGGCGGCAGATTATTCCGTTTTGTTGCGTGCCTATCCCCATTTCACAGCAGGCTATGCCGCTCGTGCCAAGTGCCGTCGGCGCATTGGTGATTTGCGTGGCGCTTTGGCTGACGAAAGCCGCGTGCAGCGTGCGCAACTCGACTTCTTTTTCAATGCGAGGCGTAAATCTGTGAAGAAAGTTCGCAAGCGTTCGGAGCATGCCTTAGAGCAATATGATCAACTGATCGAAGAAGAAGTGGATTCTGCTCGCACCTTCATCACCGCCTATTCCGGAAAGGTACAAAATCGCAAGGTCGATCGCGTATTCCTTGCTCCGTTTCGTGTCATCGCAGCTGCAGACACCGTCTCCGATCACCGCTCTGTGCTTTATCTCTCTGTGTCATGGACGTTGAAGGAGCACAAAGCGGAGGTCAGTGCAGAACCCGGCGAAATGATTTCCGCAGATCAGTTACACAAGTGGCTGAAATCGAATTCTGCAGTGCAGCGTGCTTTGTTTTTGGCCCAAGATGCCGCGACGTTGCCCGGTGATCGGGCAGACGAGGCATTGCAATTACTCGAAAAAGCCACGCAATTACAGCCGAATGCGGCTTATTTATATTACAACAAGGTTGTGTGCTCGGCGCACAAGGTCGTTTTGGACGAAGCGCGTGACGCCTTCACAAAAGCATTGACCCTCGATGACCGCATGGCCGGGGCCTATTACAATCGCGGTGTGGCGGCGTTGCTCGACGGACGTGCCGCCGATGCCCTTCCCGATTTGAGCCGAGCGGGCGAGCTGGGCATCTATCGCGCATACAACCCTCATCAAACAAGCGAAGAAAAACTCTCCAATGAGATCCATAGAACTGCTTTGTCCCGCCAAAAATGCGGAAACCGCTTTCGAAGCCATTCGTTGCGGCGCGGACGCCATATATAGGAGGGCCCCTCCTTCGGGGCGCGTGCCGCAGCCGGAAACTCTGTCGAAGATATACGTAGCATTTGCGATTTTGCCCACCTGTATGGCGGCGCGCGTCTATGTCACCCTCAATACGATTCTCTATGACGACGAGTTGAATGAAGCCGAAAAGATGGTTGCGCAACTCTACGAAGCCGGTGTCGATGCCCCTCATCACGCAAGATTTGGCCTTGCTCAAGATGAACCTCCCCGATTGCGCTCCACGCCTCCACACAGATGGACACGTGCACGCCCGAAAAAGCCCAATTCTTGGAGCGAGCGGGCTGTTCGCAGATCGTGGTTGCGCGTGAACCTCCCTGCGTCAGTTGCGCGCCATCAGCTCTGCCGTGTCCGTTCCCATCGAGGGCTTTGTACACGGCGCATTGTGCGTGAGCTACAGCGGACGTTGCTATGTTTCGCAGCATTGTTTCGGCCGATCGGCCAACCGCGGTTGCTGCGCCCAGTTCTGTCGGTTGAATTTCGACTTGGTCGACGCCAACGGCAAAGTGCTTTCCACCGGACACCAGCTGTCGATGCGCGACATGAACCGCACCGAGAGCATCGAAGACATGCTCGATGCAGGCGTCAGCAGTTTCAAAATCGAAGGACGTTTGAAAGATATCAACCATGTGCGCAACGTCACGGCGCACTATCGTCAACAAATCGACGCCATCATTGAGCGCCGTCCCGACGAATTTCGCCGTTCGTCGTTCGGCACGTCGAAGATCGGCTTCACTCCCCAAGTGGAGAAATCTTTCAATCGCGGATTCACCGATTATTTCCTCCACGGTCGTCGCCCCGATGTTGTCTCCATGCGCACACCCAAAGCCATCGGAGCGCCGGTGGGCGCGTGCATCGCGTCGGAAAGCGCTCGTTCACAGTCGACGGCACGGTCGGGATTTGCCAACGGCGATGGCGCTTTGCTATTTCGATGCGCAAAGGGGACGTTGCAAGGCTTTCGCGTGAACCGCGTCGAAGGCCGCGAACTCTTTCCATTGCGTATGCCCGATTCGTTGCGCCCCGGCACCGAGTTGTTTCGCAATGAGGATCGCGTGTTCGAGAAAGCCCTCCACCGCACCCCGAGCGAGCGTTTGCTGCACATAGCAGTGACGTTGAGCGAACGCCCCTGCCGAAGGTTTTCACGCTTTCGGCCACGACAGAGAGTGGAGAGTATGCCGCTTGGATTTTGCGGCCGAGTTGGTGGAAGCTAACACCCCGCAAGGCGAAAACATTCGTCGCCAGTTGAGCAAATTCGGTGGAACTCCCTTTGTGGTAGACCGAGTGGAGGTGAATACCCTCGGCGAACGCTTCATTCCCGCTTCGCTTTTGACTGCTTGGCGCCGTGAACTGACGGAGAAATTGATCGAAGCAGCGCGAGCCGCCCATCAGCGCGATGTGCGTCGTCCGTTGTCCGACGATTTCTCCCTCCGTGGTTTGAACTTAGACTACACGGCCAACGTGTCCAACCGCTTGGCGCGCGAATTTCTGTTGGAGCACGGTGCCACAGAAGTGGCGCCCGCTTACGAAATCACGCCCACACCCGGCGCACAGCTCATGACGTGCAAACACTGTCTTCGTTTCACGCACGGACAGTGCCCCCGCGAAACCGGACACGAGCCGACTTGGCGCGAACCCTTGGCGCTTCGCTTGCCCGATGGACAAGAGTTTCCGCTCACCTTCGATTGTGTGCGTTGTGAAATGAGTGTCGGAACAGAACGTTAGTCAGTTGTTGTTATGAATTTTCTCACCCGTTTTCTCCTTTCGGTAGGCTGCTTGTTGCTGATCGTGGGGTGTCGTGACACGCGCCCGCGGATGATCACATTTGGAGAGCGCGATATGCTCGATTCGGTGGCTTTTGCGCGGACGCATCACTATTGGAAAAACTACAATTTCCTCACCCTCGACTCCATTCGCCTCTCGGCTTCCGATCCCTCGGGCGTGGTTGGTGCTTATGGTGCCGACTCGGTGCAGCTCGGCGTCTCAGATGCCATCGTGGTGGCCAATGTGGCCAACGTACCCACCGACAGCATCGACAGTACTTGGGTCATGGTGGCGCGCGATGTCGAGACAATGGGCTGGGTGCGCGAGCGCGACTTGTTGCCCCACGTCGTCCCGGATCAATTCATCACGCGTTTCATCCACACTTTCTCCCTGGGGCGCACATGGGTCGTACTTTCGTTTGTTGGTTTTGGCCTTGCTGTTCCTCGTTGTCCAAAATCTTCGCCGCGGACGCCTGCAGATGGTGCATTACAACGACATCAAGAGTTTCTATCCCACCTTGTTGTGTTTGGTCGTCAGCAGTTCTGCGGTGCTTTATGGCGCCTTACAGCAGTTTGCGCCCGACATGTGGCAAGAGTTTTACTTCCATCCCACGCTCAACCCCTTTGCGCCGATCGCTTGGCCGTTGCGTATCTTCCTACTCAGCCTGTGGGGAATGGCGGTGGTGGGGATTGCCGCGATAGACGACGTGCGCAAATTGCCCGGTGTCGTCGATGATGTGGCCTATCTGGGTCATTTTGGCGGGAGTGTGCATGGTGCTTTACCTCTTCTTCTCGCTCAGCGTGCACATCTACATCGGTTACCCTTGCTGTTGGCCTATTGGACGTTTGCTCTGCGGAGGCATTTCCGTTTCACGTCGGCTCCCTATCGATGTGCGCGCTGCGGTGAAGCCCTACACGCCAAGGGGCGATGCCCGGCTTGCGGCGCCATCAATGATTGAACGCTCGTTGAGGGAAAAACATTCCCTCAACGAGTTTTTGTGCCTAAACGCCCGAAAAACAAAGCCTACTATGAGAAAAAAACAAAAGCTGTTCTCAAAAACGCCACAACATTTGGTGGAAACAAAGTGAAGTTTGTATCTTTTGCATCGCAATTAAGAACAAGGGCGCTTAGCTCAGCTGGTTCAGAGCGTCTGCCTTACAAGCAGAGGGTCGGGGGTTCGAATCCCTCAGCGCCCACTACCAAGTTCTTCGATTGTGCTTCTTCTGAAAAATCGGGCGCTTAGCTCAGCTGGTTCAGAGCGTCTGCCTTACAAGCAGAGGGTCGGGGTTCGAATCCCTCAGCGCCCACCACCGATTTTCCCGTTTCAGAAGATCCCTGATTCCCAATCGGGCGCTTAGCTCAGCTGGTTCAGAGCGTCTGCGCCTGACAAGCAGAGGGTCGGGGGTTCGAATCCCTCAGCGCCCACTACCAAGAAGCAACTCAAAGGTTGCTTCTTTTTGTATCTACAACTCCCATTGCCTTTTTCTTGCGCAGAAGAGCCTGTAGCACAAAAGGGAAGGGGAGGGCAGAAAAGCCGAGTGCTGAGCAAGCGGTGTGGAATGCAGAGATTTCTCGGTGGGGTAGCGACAACCGGTGTACATCGTTCGGCGAAGAGCGTAGGGGAGTGACATTTCTGCCCGAGGCAAAAAAAGGCTGCCCCTCATGTGAGGAGCAGCCCAGTATGCGGTGAAAAGAAACAGTCGGCCGATGAGCCGGGTTTTGTGCTTTGCGGTGCAAAGTGTTCGTCATTTATCTGGATGTGCCGTCGCCGACACATTTCTATCGTTCTACCCTCCGACGTTTCTCCGAAGAGAATCGAACGAGCCGCCCTCCAACGTCGGTTTAGCATGAACTTTCAGCTTCCGAAGTGCACGGCTTGCCGTGTCACCGACGGCAACCGGTGGGCTCTTACCCCCACCTTCTCACCCTTACCGGCGTGCGGTGCGAAACCTTGCGCCGGCGGTTATTTTCTTCTGCACGAGTTCGCCTTCACAGACGACTTCCCATTAAGAAGCGGAATGCCCTGTGCTGCCCGGACTTTCCTCACGCATCACACGAATGCGGGCGACGAACTGTCCGGCTGTTCCTTTTCTGCCTGCAAAAGTAGGGAAAAAAAGCGCATACGCGGGTGAGTTTCGCGGAATTTGAGTACTTTCGCAGATAGATTCAAACCATATCTCCTCACATGAAAACGCTTTTTTCTCCTTGTCGCCCCTGTTGTGCATGGCAGGTGCCCCCCTGAGGGCTGAAAATTATAAGCCCACCCCGGAAAATCTACAGAGTCGTCGCCAATTTTCTGAAGATCGATTCGGCATCTTCATTCATTGGGGCATCTATTCCACTTTTGCACAGGGAGAATGGTATTTTGCAAAATGGACCTCTCCGCCGTGAGGAGTATGCCAAGGCGGCAACGCATTCTCATCCGCATGCTTTCGATGCCAAAGCCTGGGCCAAGGTTTTCAAGAAGGCCGGTGCGCGCTACATCACGTTCACAACGCGCCACCACGACGGTTTTTCGATGTGGAACACGCAGCAGAGCGACTACAACATCATGCACACGCCCTACGGTAAGGACGTGGTGGCACAGTTGGCCGAGGCGTGTCGAGATAATAATTTGGCACCCATCTTATTATAGCCACATCGACTGGATGCGCGACGATTATCCCATGGGAAGAACCGGGCGCGGTGTGGGAAAGGACACGGCGAAAAGCCGATTGGCCGCATTATTTTTGCCTTTATGAACCGTCAACTCACCGAATTGTTGACCCAATACGGGGCGGTGCGTGCCATTTGGTTCGACGGGTGGTGGGATCACGATCAGACGAAACCGGCTTTCGATTGGCAACTGCCCGGAACAGTATGCCCTCATCCACCGTTTGCAGCCGGCTTGCTTGGTGGGTACTAACCATCATCAGCACCCGAACGAAGGAGAGGACTTGCAATTTTCGAACGCGACGTACCCGGTGAAAAATAAAGCGGGACTGAGCGGACAGGCCGATTAGCCGTTTACCGCTCGAGACGTGCGAAACGATGAACGGCATGTGGGGCTACAAGGTGGCCGATCAGAATTATAAATCTGCCGATCAACTGATTCAACTGTTAGTGCGCACCGCTTCAAAAAGGAGCTAACCTCTTGCTCAATCGTTGGCCCCCAGCCGGACGGCAATTTGCCTCGCCGCGGCAGTCGAAAGACTGGAGGCCATGGGCGAATGGCTGCAGGTGAACGGAGAATCTATTTATGGCACAGCCGCCGGAAGTCTGGGTGACGGAAAAAAATGTGGTGAGCACGCGCCGCGGAAAGAAGGTTTACGTGCACATCTTGGACGCTTCAATCAAAATGCTCGATTTGCCGTGCAGCGATCAGGTGAAGAAAGTCTATCGTTTGGGGAAAGGCACGCCGCTTTCCTTCAAATATGGGCGAAAAAAAGACTCTCGTTTGCCGCTGCAGATGAGCAAGTCCCCGATCGGATCTACGTCGTGGAGCTGAAATAAATGCCCTATGGTGAGAGTTTCCATACTGATAATTAGTCTATTGTCCTTCTTCTTCGTGTCGGCAAGGGCGGCTTCGCATCGCATCTTGCGCGAAGATATCCGCACCCTGCGGACTGATGTCGGAGGGCAGCTAGAAACGCTCCCAATCGTGCGATTGGGGTCTACAGATGTGGTCGAAATTAGTTTCGATCAGCTTTCGCACGATGGAAAAATGTTCTTCTATCGGGTGGAGCACTGGGATCGTGCGTTCGATCAACCCACTTCCGGGCTGTTCACGGGAGAGTTTTTGGAGACCAACTACGAGGAAATTCCGATAGAAAACTACCGCGAAAGCAGAAACACCTCGGTGCTCTACACACACTACGCTTTTCAGTTTCCTAACGCCGATGCGCGGCCGTTGGTCTCGGGCAATTACAAATTGAAGATCTACGATCGTGCCAATGCTGACGGGGATCCCGTGGCGGAAGTGTGCCTTTGTGTGGTAGAACCGCTGTTGAACGTGAGTGGTCGCGTATTGACGAACACTGAAGTCGATTGGAACGCGCGAAATCAGCAGGTCGAGTTGCAGGCGCAGGCGCTTTCCAATCTGCCGACGGCCGATTTGCGCTTGACCTTGCAGGCGACGGTGCGACAAAATGGGCGCAGTGACAACCTGTGTGAGCTCATGCCGCCCACAGCCGTGTTGCCCGGCAGGATTGCTCGTTGGGAACATGCGCAAAAGCTCATTTTCCCGGCAGGAAACGTCTACCGAAGTTTCGAACAGCTCAATATGCGAGTCGCGGGTAGTCGAGTGGAAAACCTGGATTGGCACAGTCCGTATTATCATGCCACACTTTTTCCCGATGAAGTGCGACGCAATTTTATATTGCGCGAAGATCGCAACGGTACGGCGGTGATTCGCAACACCGACAACCGCGACAATGCGACCGAAAGCGACTACTTGTTTGTGCATTTTGCCCTCGAGAGTGAAGAACTCCCCGATGCCGAAGTCTATGTCAGCGGGCGTTGGACAACAGGCGGCTTGGTTCCGGAATATCGCATGACCTATCAGCCCGAACGCCACGCCTATGAGACGGCACTCTTGCTGAAACAAGGCTATTATAACTACCTTTATCTCACCGTTCCCACGAAGCCGACCGCGCAGGACCCTTTGCAGCGCAAAGGCCTCACCGCGCCGACAGAAGGCGACTTCTACGAAACGCGCAACGCCTACACGGCATACATTTATGGCACCTTTCCGGCCGATCGTTACGACAGATTGGTAGAGTGGCCACCATCGGGCGTTGAGTCCCGATCATTCTGTTGAATCCCGACCATTCTTATCTACTTTATGACATTTCCCGAAATTACTTTTGCCAATGTTTTAGACTACATCGGCACTTTGGCCTTTGCCATTTCAGGTATTCGTTTGGCCAGTACGAAGCGTTTCGATTGGTTCGGCGCTTATGTGGTAGGACTGGCCACCGCCATCGGTGGGGGCACGGTGCGCGACTTGTTATTGGACGTGCCTGTCTTTTGGATGCGCAACGGTATCTATTTTCTTATCACGTTGTTGGCGCTTTTGCTCGTCGTTTTGTTCGGAAAGGTCGTGGTTCGGCAGAAATACACCTGGTTTATTTTCGATACCATCGGTTTGGGCATGTTTGCTGTGATCGGTATTGAGAAAACCCTCGGTGTTGGTTATCCTTTCTGGGTGGCTATCGTACATGGGCTCCGTGACGGGGGCCGGCGGTGGTGTAATTCGCGACGTTTTCCTCAATGAAGTGCCCTTGATCTTCCGCGCTGAGATCTATGCCGTGGCTTGTGTCTTGGGTGGATTGGCCTATTGGGCTTGCCATTTGGGCGGTTGGGGCAATGTGTCCTGCGGACTCGTCTGCGGTTCGGTCGTGATTTTGTCGAGAGTCTTGGCCGTTCGTTACCAAATCAACCTGCCGACGCTGCGAGATAGTGATGAATGCGCGTAACCATGGCGTCTTTCGGCTGCAAGTTTCCCATTTATTGCTGTCCTGTAAACTTCAAAACTGCAGAAAAATCCAACCCGAAGCCTTTTAGCATAGGACTTCGGGTTTTCTTTTTCAAAAGCAAGCTCCCGAAAGTTAAATAATGATGTTCGAATTCGCAGTCCGGGGGCAGGACAAGAAACGAATGGGCTTGCCCAAAGCGCGTTGTCCAAAGGAGGCGAGTGCCCCTTTTCTTGTGGAAGAAAAACAAGCCTTTGCTCCTCCTTCTTTCCGTACCAACCCCAAAGGGCGGGTTGCTGTCGTACAAATGTCTCCCGATTGGGAGGGACAGCGCCTTTGGAGCCTGTTCCGGTAGGAAGGGATCAGGCGAAGTCGCGATGGTTCAGTAAGTCAAAGAGCGTTTGCGCCGGATGGTCGGGAAAAGTTCCTCGACTTTGCGCTATATGGACGCCGCAGTGCGGCGGATGAAGGGAAAGTTGTGTTTTATCAAGCGCAAAAGTAGGGATTTAGTTTCGAACTAACGAAGGTTTTGCGGGAAAAATGTTTCGATTTTTGAGAATGGGGAGAGGTCGAATAAAAACTTGTGGACTTTCTTACGAAACGTCCCTTCTTTTCTCTTCTTCCTCCCCGCTTTTTTTGGAAAAGACGCCCGTTCCTTCGCCGACCATGACACTCGCCGTTTCCTCATCCGCACCTCCGTACGCGCGAACGGACACGCCCCTGCGCATCGCGCACTCAGCGAGTTTGTAATTCCTGCCTTCACCCTTCACCTTCACCCGCAATTCATTGATCCAGTGTGTCTTGCGCGTGAAGGAAATGCTGTTTTTTCGCCTTCACCGGTGAAGGAAACAAGTGTGAAACCTTCACACGCAAGTCGCTGTTCCATAGTTTCTACAGTCGTATGGTGAAGAGGTGAAGGCAAAAACGAAAAACAGCGGACGCGCGCGCTACGCGTGCGCGTTGGGGGCTGAGGTGGGAGGCTGAAAAAGTACTTTCAAAAGCGATATGCTGATAAACGTAACATTAAGGCAGGAAGAGTTGTTACAGATACAGGTCTTTCTGAGAAAAAAATAACGAAGTATCTGAGAACTTGATGAAAATGAGTTTGTTAAATAGGTGTATTGAGGACGGGAACTGTCCTTTTACCAATGGAATTCTAACCAGGACTGGAGTGTTCTATCGTTTGATACATAAAAGAACAGAGATCGATCAATCTGTTTTAGTGAAAGAAGATGATGCCTTAGATTGGATTGAGGATGAGTTTGAGACTTCTTTTGATGTAATCGCGATGGTTGAGAATGACTTCTGGATTGCGTATGGTTGTGAAACTAGTTGGGGAAGTGAAGGTGCAGTTTACGTCTTTGATAAACAAAAAAATCCATATTTGTATGGTTGATGATGCTTGAAAATGGAAACCCTTTTGATAAATTGCATTTCGAGGAAGATACTCTAATAACGACAGATAGTGCAGCACGTTTTGAGGAAGGTTGGATAATTCCGATAAATAAACCTTGGAAAATATCCTATTGGAAGAATACACAACCTTAACTCTACCGAGGGGAGTACCTCGACAGGGAGACGGGGCTGGCTTTCAGCTGCTTCCGCTACTACTCGCCCAAAACAGGAGCATACATCAGGCAAGACCCATTCGTCTCGAGGCGGGACTAACAAACCCTATACGCATACGTCCACGATGTAAATGCCTGGGTGAATCCGCTTGGTCTAGCCAAAGTGTTTCGATCAATGTCAAGAGCAGAAAATTTTGATATCAAACATAATGGGCGAATAGCTATGATGATGCCGTCGCATTTGGACATAGGTTAGGGCATGGAACAGATACGAAGTTCTATGTAGTCGGATTTGAGATAGGTGATGAGATTTTTATCTGGGGCATACAAGGTCAAAAACGGTTCATCTGACATTTGGAGTGATGGGGTTCTAAAAAGAAGAAAAACCGCTGAACAAATTGTATATTTGAATTAGTACCAACAAATATGCAGCAATGAACAGCAGTTTTTCTATATCATGCTTGGGGATTGTATCACCACAAGTGTCTACGAGAGGAATACAAAGGTAATACAATCATCTTACATATCGAAAGTAAACGAGCTCCGAAATACTGTCCCCAATGCGGTCATACCCATTTGGTGAAGAATGGTTTTTCGCACTCGCGACTTTTATCAGCCTTCCGATCGGAGGCAAAAGGTGATTCTGCGGATGAAAGTCCGCCGCTACAGTGCAAGTGTGCGGATTGTGACTATGATTGTCAGGAGCGAATATCCTTTGCCCCGGGCAGTCACAGTTACACTCGTCGCTTTGCAAGGTATGTGGTCGATCTTTTGAAGGAATGACCCTCAAAGACACAGCCCATCTTTTTGGGTGTGTCGGGACACGATCAAAAGAGATTCACACGCATCATCTTGAGTATCACTATGCTCCGCCCTCTCTTGAGGGAGTGGACAGCATCGGCATAGACGAGTTTGCCGTTCGAAAAAGGCCATGTGTACAAGACCATTGTCGTTGACCCTCAAGAGCGGGCGGATTCTCTGTGGGTCAGGGCAAGGCGGCCGATGCTTTGGCCGGATTTTGGAAAAGGGTCAGACGAAAGAAGCTCGACATCAAGTATATCGCCACCGATCTCTCTGCCGCTTTCATCTCCTCCGTACTTGAAAACTGCCCGAACGCCGTGCATGTCTTCGACCATTTTCATGTGGTCAAACTGATGAATGAGAAGTTGGACGAGATACGCAGGGCGCAATATAACATGGAAAAGGACATCAACAAGCGCAAAGTCTTGAAGGGGACGCGCTACCTGCTGCTGCGCAATGGAGAGGATATCTTCGACGAGCAATATCGGACAAGGCTTGACAATGCCTTGGATATGAACAAACCGCTCTCACAGGCCTACTACCTCAAAGAGCAACTCAGAGAGATATGGATGCAGCCCAATAAAACAAGCAGCCGAAAAGGTCATGCTCGATTGGGTGAAACAGGCGCAGGAGAGCAAAAGTGCCGTAGCTGATGAAAATGGCCGTCACGATCATGGCTTATAGAACCGGTATTCTGGCCTGGTACGACTGCCCCATATCGACTGGGAAAGTAGAAGGAATCAACAATAAGATAAAGGTGATGAAGAGAGTGGCCTATGGTTTTAGGGATGAAAGGTATTTTCAGCTAAGGCTATATGCGCTGCACGATTGCCGCATCACTCCAAATGTTGGATGAACCAGAAAAGGGGCGTTTCCAGTCTGTGTCATGTCCAAAGCAGCGGAGGGGGGAGAGGAAAATTGGGTATTTAATCCTGGCCTTCTTCGTCGAGAAATCGAAGAGAGAGGATCTTGCCCAAGCGTTCGCGCAAAGGAGCAAGCAGCGAAGCGCGGATTTCGATCGTTAGTGTCGTACCTTCGGCCGAGAAGTCGCGCGCCGTGATTTCACCCCCGCCGTCGCGGATAAAGCGCATTGCCACATCGGCATCCGTGTAGGGCACTTCCACTCGAAATTGCTCCATAATGAGCCGTTCCTCGACAGTGGCTTCGGCAATGGCTGCTGCTGCGGCTTCGCGATAGGCCACCACCAGTCCGCCGGTGCCGAGTTTCACTCCGCCGAAGTAGCGAACCACGACGGCAAGCGTGAAGGTCAGTCCCGCAGAGCGCAGGGCGCCGAGAATAGGTCGCCCCGCTGTGCCGGAAGGCTCCCCGTCGTCGTTCGAACGTGTGCGCTGTCCGTCGAAATCGAGGACATAAGCAAAACAAACGTGGCGGGCATCGTAGAATTGTTTCCGCAATGCCGCCACGCGTGCTTTAGCGCTTTCCTCATCATCCACGTGTTCGGCAAAAGCGTAGAACTTACTGCGCTTTTCGGTGTAGACCGCTTCGCCACTCGCGGAGAGTGTGAGGTAAGTGTCCATTGGTTAGGCCTGATCGAAGTGGTAGAGGAACGTAGCTACACCGTTGAGCGCAGGTTTCTTCTGATCTTTGATCTCAATGTTGAATTTAATTTCGGCTTTGCACACACCACGCAGGTTCGTGATGGAGGCCAGCGATGCGGTAAGGCGGATTTGTTGGCCGGAAAGCACGGCTTGTCCGAATTTCATCTTGTCCATGCCGTAGTTGACCATCATTTTGATGTTGCGCACCTCGATGATTTGACTCCAAAGGTAAGGAAGGAGCGAAAGGGTCAAGTAACCATGCACGATGGTTTGGCCGAAAGGCCCTTCTTTTGCTTTGTTTTCGTCAACGTGGATCCATTGGTGATCGAGCGTGGCGTCAGCAAACAAGTTGATACGCTCTTGTGGCACTTCAAGCCAGTCAGAGGTGCCTAAAACTTCGCCCAGATGTGAAGCGAACTCTTCGTAGTTGTTGATGATAAGCATGGGATGATTCTTTGCTTAAATAGGATTTTCAGATTATCTAAGTCCTTTTTTGGGGGATTGTGCTGAACTTATGATTCAAGAGCGTGAAATTTCTTTCATGGTGAGCGAAGAAATTTTCATTTCTCCGTTGAGGGTCGCATTCACCGTGTAAGAACCAAAGGTTTTCCCTTCGCCCGTGCGTTCAATGTGCTGGTCAACAGAGAAAGAAACGGTATAAGTCGTGTTGCCTTGCTCATCGACGGCTTTCTTGATTTGGTAATCGTCGTTGACCACGAAAGAACAATTTTTCGATGTCGCTGGAATAGGTGCGATTGATGATGTCGCCCACATCGGCCTTCGTGGCGTTCTTTTTGGAAAGGAACTGCGTCATGGTCGGCGTGATGTAGGTAAAGAGCGAAGCGTTGTCGTTTTCGCCGAAAGCCTGGAAGAAGCCGTGGAATGCGCTTGAGATTTGGCTGCGTTCTTCGGGCGTCACAATCGATTTTTTTCCAGCGTGTTTTGTACTTGGCTGGCATCTTGTGCGTAGCGTCCGTCGGGATGCTTCTCCATATAGTCGGCAAGCGCTTCGGGGGTGTTGAGCTTTTTAGCCGTTTCCCAGTCGAGCGAATCGATTTTCAGTTCGCATTGCTTCACCAATAGGCTTTGCGGGTAGTTTTGGCGGAAGCGTTCGAAGTCAGAAGCGTAACTGCTGTTGGCAATGCGTTGCCAATCTCCATACATCGTGCGCAACTTCTGGAGGCGCTCGCGCACTTCGTCAGCATGATGACTGCTCGGATAGCGATTCAGGTAGTTTTCGTAGTCCTCGATCGTCTCATTATTATTGAGTAAATCATAGGCTTCCTGTTCGCTCACTTGTTGATTGACATAAAAGTAGAAGCCGCCGGCCACTGCTGCGGGAATGAGGATGCAGAGCGCGATGATCACATAGATCCAAGGATTGCGCTTTTTGCGAACCGGAGGTTGTCCGCCCGGGAAACCGGGGGCAGGAGCGCCGGGGGCCGGCGTCTGCGTAGCATTAAATTGTTGTTCTTCCATGATGTGATGGATTTGCAGTTGTAAGATGCCGGCGGACTGAAAAGATCATATTACACAGATCCGCCGTTTGCGTGCAAATATACGAACTTTTTTCTTTTTCGCTTGGTTTGTCGTGCCCTTATGACTACTTTTGCAAGCGCTTCAGTTCAAAAACTAACAGTATAACAACTCATATACATACACTTATGAAAGGAATTAAGTTTGCAGCAGTAGCACTCTGTGCTTCTATGATGCTCACGTCTTGCGGCGATTGGAGCAATAAAGCGAAAGGTGGTCTTCTTGGTGGCGGTGCCGGCGCAGCCCTCGGCTCGTTGGTGGGTTACCTCATCAGCAAGGACGGTAAAGGTACGGCCATCGGTGCCGCTATCGGTACGGCTGTCGGCGGTGGTGCCGGTGTGATCATCGGTAACCGTATGGATAAGGCCAAAGCTGAGGCTGAACGTGTGGCTAACGCCAAGGCCGAAGTGCTCCAAGGTGAGAACGGTGTGAAATATGTCCGCGTGACTTTCGACAGCGGTATTCTCTTTGGCACCGGTAACGCTACGCTCTCTGCTTCGGCACAGAACTCGCTCCGCAAGTTTGCCACCGATGTGCTCGTTCCCAACAGCGATATGGATGTATCGATCATGGGGTACACCGACAATCAGGGCTGGAGAAACAGCACGACCGAGCAATCGCGCGAAAAGAACCAAGCGCTTTCTTACCAACGCGCACAAAGCGTGAGCAACTACCTCATGCAGAGCGGAGCTCGCTCGGCTCAGATTCGCGAGGTGAAGGGTCTCGGCGAGGAATTCCCCGTTGCTGACAACAGCACCGCAGCCGGTAAGCAGCAGAACCGTCGTGTAGAAGTTTATCTCTACGCTTCGCAGCAAATGATCAAGAACGCTGAGGCGCAGGCACGCTAAGTTGCCAATGCATTCTGCGTTTGTTCCATAAAAAAGGCACTCCGTCCTATGACGGAGTGCCTTTTCTTTTGTCTGGGTTGAGAGGGCGCGTGGAGCTAAGTTGAGGAGGTGCCTTTCGATTGTGTCCGAGGGGCAAAGAAAGACAGCGGAATAGCTTGAAAAAGTAGAGGAGTTTTAGTGCAAAGTTGAGAAGTTTTCGTCGAAAGTTGAGGTCTTTTTCCGAAAGGGTGGGAGAGTGCAAATGAAAGCCCCGAAGTTTCTGCACTTGAGAGACTTCGGGGCTTTGATCTTTCCGGGAGGAAAAGCGTAAAAGGGGGTGCTTAGTCGTCGTCGGTACGCGACTGTGTGACGATTTCTTTGAAGGTGGCGGCAATACCGCGCGCGGTTTTCTTACCGGCGCTCACCGACAGGCGTGCTGTGTACTGCAATCCAATCCAAAGGCCGACGCCAATGGTTTGAAGCAGACGCCACCAGTCGCGAGGGTTCGTCCATCTGAATCCGAACCGCACACAAAATTGGCGCCATCCCCAAACAATGAGGAGCGGCAGGCCGGCTCCCACGAAAAGGTAAGCGATCCAAAAAGCATCGTCCCGTTGTTCCGTCACAACCGGGTGGCCGCCGACCATTTCCCAGGCAATCCGTAAGCCAGTACCTTAATCATGCTCACCAATTTGAAGGCCAACAGATGAAAACCGAAGACGTAGATACTATTGTCGCCAATGTAGGCGAGGAAACGGGGCACACCGCGCGGAATGAGGGAGAGATAGTGAGAAAGACCGTACAACCAAACGAAGGCGGCAGGGCCTGCTACGGCTAATGCGGCCACAGCGAGCGGATTGTTCGTGGAGGGGGTCATGGACACCGGGAAGAAGGCGACCAAAAGTCCCAACACCACGCTGCTCCAGGTGAGGCCGAGGGCTGGATTGTTCCAAGCGGCGGCGATGGGAGTGCTGTTGTTGTGGCGAAACAAGAAACCGATGCTCATGAAGGTGATGCCCATCAGTTCGCGGTAGCCGCCTTGCGCCACGCCGGTGATGCGAAGTCCCTCAAACGACTGCCAAAGCGCGAGCAAGAGGGTGAGGGTGCCGACGGCGGCCACTTGTAAGGTGGGATTTTTCAACCATTTGACGAGCGTGGCGCCTTTGAACAGCAATAAGAAGGCAATGCTGGCGAGCAAAAGGGCACGGAAAAACCAAAAGGCGCCGGCGAGGAAGACGTCGTAGCCCGACATGTTGAACACAATGCTCCACAGATTTTGCATGGCTGTGTGCCAGTCATAGGGGTGTGTCACTCCTCCGGCGGCATTACCATAGGTTTCCGAGAGCAGGCCGAGGGGGAACAACAAATTGTGGAGGAGGAGAAAAAGAAGGCTCCATTTCACGAACGGAAAGTAGAGACGTCGCACTCGCCGTACCACAAAGGTGCTCTTGCACTCGAGGTAGTCGGGACGGAAGAAGTAGCCGGCGCAAACAAAGAAGGCCGGTACCGACACCATATAGGCAAAGCGGGACACATAGGTGGGAGCGGCAGCGTGTGCTGTCACTACAAGCAGGATGGCGAGGGCTTTTAATATGGAAAAGATGCGGTCGCGCTGTTCGTTCATGAGAAAAAAAAGAGATAAGAGGAGGACAAACGTCAAAAAAAAGTGGGACGTTGGTCGGTGGGGTTCAAATCATTGTGCTGAAAGAATCGACGATGCCGAGTAGTTGAGCCTTGTCGTCAACAACAAGTACGGAGTGTATTTTGTATTGCTGCATGAGTTGATCGATTTCTGCCACCTTGGTTTCCGAACGCACGGTTTTGGGATGAGGAGTCATCACTTCTCGCACGGTGTGTCGGAAGAAACTGTCGCCGAAGCGCTCCATCGCGCGACGAATGTCGCCGTCTGTGACGATACCGACGATGTTTTCGTTTTCCACTGCCACGCATAGTCCCAAACGTCCGGTGGTCATGCACACAAGTGCCTCTCCCATACAAGTATCGGGGGAGGTGGTGGGCAGATTGTCCGTGCGCATCACGTCGCGTGCGCAAGTCAGCAGACGACGTCCCAGGGCGCCGCCCGGATGAAAGCGGGCAAAATCTCCGGCCTTGAAGTCGCGCGCCACAATAAGGGCGCAGGCGAGTGCATCGCCCAGTGCAAGCGTGACGGTGGTGCTCGAAGTCGGTGCCAAACCCATAGGGCAGGCTTCGTGCTTTACGGCGATGTTCAAGTGAACCGTACTATATTGTGCCAAAAGCGAAGTGGGATTGCCGCTCATACCAACAATGGGCACTTTTTTTGCCAAGAGATAGGGGAAAAAGCGGAGCAGTTCGTCGGTTTCGCCCGAGTTGGAGATGGCCAAGATGAGGTCATTGTCGGCAATCACGCCCAGATCGCCGTGAAAGGCGTCGAGGGGATTGATAAAGAAGCTGGGAGTCCCGGTAGAGGAGAGGGTGGCAGCGATTTTTGCGCCAATATGTCCGCTTTTACCCACGCCCGTCACGATAACTTTGCCGGTGCAGGCCATAATGAGGCGGACGGCTTCGTCAAGTTCGTGGCCGATGGTGGGAATCAACGCCAAAAGTGCCTCAGCTTCGTCGCGGAGGCATTGAATGGCGGTGTCGGTGTAAATAGACATAGGGAGTTTTTAGGAAGAAGAATTAGCACAATTGGCGAAACAGGGCTTCGAGTTCGTCGAGCGCCAGCATATTGGGACCGTCGGACAACGCTTTGTCCGGATCGGGGTGCGTTTCGAGGAAATAACCCTGCGCTCCGAAGGCTTTGGCGGCCATGGCCATGGCGGGAACGAACTCGCGATCGCCTGAAGTTGTGCCGTTTCCGCCGCCGGGACGCTGTACCGAGTGGGTACAGTCCATGATTACGCGGTCGGCCCACTGCTTCATGAGAGGGATGTTGCGAAAATCGACAACTAAATTGTTGTATCCGAAACTATTGCCCCGCTCTGTGAGCCAAACTTCCTTCGCGCCGGACTCGCGACACTTCTCTACGGGGAAACGCATGTCGTCTCCGGAGAGGAATTGCGCCTTTTTGATGTTTACCACGCGACCGGTGCGCGAAGCGGCCACCAATAAATCGGTTTGGCGGCACAAAAAAGCCGGAATTTGCAGCACATCGACCACTTCGCCCGCTGCCGCCGCTTGATAACTCTCGTGAATATCGGTAGTCAAGGGCAGATTGTAGCGCGCACCCACATCGGCAAGTTGCTGCAAGCCACGTTCCAGCCCCGGTCCTCGGAAGGAACGGAGAGAGTGCGATTGGCCTTGTCAAATGAGGCCTTGAAATAAATGTCGATGTGAAGGCGTTGGCGAATTTCTACCAACTGTTGTGCCACGCGGTCGAGCAATTCAGTGCTTTCGATCACGCAAGGGCCGGCTATAAAGAGGGGCTTCATGCGAAGGTACACAATGGTTATTCTGCAAAAGTACAAAAAACTTCGCGGAAAGGACTTTGTGCCGCCCGAAAAAGCAATTTGCCGCGAAGATTCTTGGGCAACTCTCATTTTTTTTTGATATTTGCAGGTGTAGAGTCCGCTGGTTTTTCCGCTTACTTGCCGAAGATTTTATAGAAAGCCGCTCGCGGATTTTAGAACTCCACGATAACTAAGGTGTAGTTCCTCTTTAATACCAAGGTGTTGTCTCTCTGTTGCAGTCGAGATGCCTTGTGCTACAGTCAGAAGCCGCACCATTGACCGAAAACGAAACCTCATCTCGCTGCCGTCTGCGGCAGTCTTTGCTTTTCCACTCTCTAAATCTGTGCACATCATGCCCACAACTTCTCTAAAATACCTCTTTTTTGATACGGAGACCACCGGTATTCCGCAAAACTACAAAGCGCCCTGCACGGACACGGACAACTGGCCGCGATTAGTGCAGCTCGGGTGGATTCTTACCGACGGCGAAGGACAGGAACTGGGGCGCGGCAATCGTATTGTGCGCCCCGATGGTTTCGAAATTCCCACAGCGGCATCGGATGTCCACGGCATCACGACCGAGCGTGCCTTGGCAGAAGGAGAACCGCTGCACGATGTGATGATGGCCTTCGGGGCTGATCTGAATGCCTCGAATTGGTTGGTCGGACACAACATCGATTACGATTTGCACGTCGTGGGTACGGAGTATTACCGCTTGGGTTACGATCATCGCATCATGTTTGCGCGTCCTTATGTCTGCACGATGCAAGCTACCATCGACTTTTGCAACATTCCCGGCAAGTATGGTCCCAAATGGCCGAAGTTGCAAGAATTGTATGTGCGGCTTTTCGGCCATGAATTTGATGGAGCGCACGATGCAATGGCCGATATCAGCGCTACCAAGGATTGTTTCTTTGAATTGTTGAAACGTGGAGTTATAAGGGGTTGATATTTTCTGTTTTATCTGCTTTGTGCTGATTTGAAATGTAGGGCGTATTTTGTCGAATAAGTCCACCTGATTTTGAAATCAGTCATCGGTGGAAATAGACATCACAACGCTTTTCTTTTCTGTGTGGAGTGAGTGAGAAATACTCCTCCGATCCCGGAAAAAAAACAACGGCTTTATGGAAAATTTTGTGGCCATCGACTTCGAAACTGCCAACGGCAACCGCAGTAGTGTGTGCAGTGTCGGCATTGTCGTGGTGCGCGACGGAGAAATCGTCGACAAGTATTACAGTTTGATCCAACCTACTCCCAATTTCTACACTCGTTTTACCACGGCGGTTCATGGATTGACGAAGGAAGATACGGGCGATGCCCGTCAATTTCCCCAAGTATGGGCAGAAGTGAGCGCACATTTGCCCGAAGATTTCCCCTTTGTGGCGCATAACAGCCCATTTGACGAATCTTGTCTTCGGGCGGTGTTCGAAGCCTACGAGATGGACTATCCGGAATATCCCTTCTTTTGTACCTGTCGTGCCTCTCGTCGCACATTCGGAGGGCTGTTGCCCAATCATCAACTGCACACTGTGGCAGAACGTTGCGGTTTTCACCTCGAAGACCACCACCATGCGTTGGCCGACGCGGAGGCTTGTGCATGGATTGCCCGAGAGATTCTCTAACCCCTCCCATATATATTGAGAAGTCCTCTGCTCCCAAATAAAGGATACCGACCCTTTTACTGCGAATGCCTCTTCTTTCCAGTAGGCGAAGACGCCTTTGAGGAAGTGCTTGCTTGGAGTTTTCGAATTGAACAGCTCTGTTGAGCCGAAACAGCTCCTTCTCCGCTTTATCCCCCTTCCACTTTTCCCCCTCGAACACTGATGAAGAAACTGAAAATCCCCGTGTTGTTGTGCCTTTTCGTGGCGGCTGTGGCTGCCCATGGGCAGAAAACGAGGCAAACTGTACGCCAAGACAGCGCGCAAGCGCTACTTCGTTTAGATACCGGTCTGCATTTCAATCCCGAACGCTTAAAGCGCGGTTATGTGGAGAACCCTTTGGAAAATCTCTCCGGGCGTTTGCCCGGTGTGAGCGTAACTTCCGGCGCAGGTGACCGAATGGCCGCCTTGACGGGGGTGAGAGTACGCGGCACCACCTCTATTACCGGCGGAAATGATCCGTTGGTACTCATCGACGGCGTGCCTTCCGATTTGGAAACCCTCAGCACCGTCTACCCCGGAGACATCGAACAATTTGAAGTGCTCAAGAACGCTGCCGAAACAGCGCAGTACGGATCGCGGGGAGCCTCCGGTGTGATTGTGGTCACCACCAAAAAGGGAAAAAGCGGGCAGTTTCGCATCAGCTATGACGGCAATGTCGGTTTACAGTTGGTGAGTAAGCGACTCGAAATGCTTTCGGCGGAGGAATACAAGACGACTGCCCGGCAGCTGAACGTGCCGTTCGTAGACGGAGGGGCGAACGAAGATTATTTGCGCTACATCGAACGCACCGGTTTGCTCCACAGTCATCACATTGCCCTAAACGGCGGTACTGCAACCTCCAACTATCGTGCCTCGGTGGCCTACCGTGAGCGCGAAATGGTGGTGAAAAACAACAGCAGCAACAATTTTGTAGCGAAAATAGACCTGACTCAGCTTGCGCTTCAGGACAAATTGCGCATTGACTTCGGACTTTTCACTTCAGCTCAACAGCGTTCCGAACTTTTCGACGAACAAAAAGTTTTTTATGGTGCAGCGGCACAAAATCCCACTTACCCTTTGTCTGAGAAAAAGGGTGGCGGTTGGTACACCAACCCCACAGCTTCACAAATTGCAGCCCCCCAAGCCATGCTGAAGGCCGACAATGACGTCGAAAATCAGCATCTCAATGCGCATGTGCAGTTGAAATACAAATTGTCGGACGATTTGAATATCAGCGCATTGGGAACTTATACCAATAGTACGAATCAAGAATTACAATTCTATCCCACTTGGATTTGGGCGCAGGGACAAGCCGTGCGCAATCAGCACCATCGCAAAGAGTGGTTGGCCAATTTGGCGCTCGATTTCGACCGCTTTTGGGGTGCACACCGCTTGACAGCGCGTGCACTTGGGGAGTGGCAACACAGTCGACAGACAGAATTTGGTACCCTTGTGAAAGGTTTCACGAACAATGGCCTCGGCTATCACAATCTCGCCGCCGGTTCGTTGCGTCCCTACGGCGGTACGCGTAGTGACCAGCAGAAGTCCACCTTGGCCTCGGCATTGCTGTCTGCGCGCTACGGCCTTTTCAATCGCTATGCCCTCTCTGTCAGCGTACGTGCCGACGGCAGTTCGTTAGTCGGCGAGCGCCACACGTGGGGCCTCTTCCCCTCGGTGTCGGGAGAGTGGGATGTGAAGAATGAAGCCTTCATGCGTCATATAGAGGCCGTGAATCGTCTGAAATTTCGCATCGGTTATGGTGAGTCCGGGAATTTGGGCGGTATTTCGGCCTACAATGCGCTGCGACGCTTGGTACCCGTCAACGTGGTGCCCGTCAACGGCGCGCCGGTGGTGACAATGAACGAAGCGCGCAACTACAATCCCGATCTGCGTTGGGAAACTCGCGGCACGTTCAACGTCGGAGCCGAAGCGGCGCTGTGGGACAACCGTTTGGTTTTGACCGCCGAATACTATCATGCGGTGACGCGCGATATGCTTTACGAGTACGAAGTGCCCGTGCCTCCCTTTGTTTACGACAAACTGCTGGCCAACAACGGTAGTTTGGTCAACGATGGTTGGGAATTGGGGCTCGGTGCCTCGTTAGTGCGGACGCGCGATTGGGAACTCGACCTCAACGCCAACCTCACCGTGCAGCGCAGTCGTTTGCGCTCGTTGGGTGGCGACTATCTCGGCATGCAACTCACCGCTCCTCGCATCACCCCACTCGGAGGCTTGGGACTCGGCGCCGGTTTCCACGGAGGAAACAACAATGTGGTCTACCAAATTGTGGGACAGCCGTTGGGTGTTTTTTATTTACCCAAAAATACCGGTTTGCAACAGCAGGCCGACGGCAGTCGTCGCTATGGCATTGCCGATCTTGACGGGAATGGTCACGTCAATGTTGAGGACGGCGGCGACCGCTATGTGGCCGGACAGGCCACACCGAAGGTGATGCTGGGTTCGAACATTGCGCTGCGCTACAAAAACTTCGATTTCGCGGTGCAAATCAACGGGGCTTTCGGCCACAAGATCTTCAACGCGACCGCGTTGGCCTATATGAACATGACGAGTTTCCCCGACTATAACGTGATGCGCGAGGCGCCTGCACTGCACATCAAAGACCAAAACATCACCGACTACTGGTTGGAGAAAGGCGATTACGTGAATGTCGATTATATCACCTTGGGCTGGAACGTCCCCCTGCGCTCGCGCGCCGTTCGTGGCTTGCGCCTCTCGTGCAGTGTCAACAATCCGTTCACTTTCACCGCCTATTCGGGTTTGACGCCCATGATCAACAGCCACGCCGTGAACGCCTCGATCGGACTGGACGACAAGCGTTCGTATCCCGTGTATCGTACCTTCTCGATGGGGGTAAATCTTCAGTTCTAAAGCCACCATGATGAACAAAAACGCTCTTCCTCTTTTTCTTTCCGCTCCTCGCTTTGACGGCTTGCCTGCACGACGAACCGCGTAGCAGCCTGAATGAACAGCAAACTTATGACAATGCGGCGAATCTCTACGTCAACACCGTGGCCACCCTTTATGCGCACATCGGCGGCAGCAACGATGGCGAAGGATTGCAGGGCACTTACAAAGGCGTGTACGATTACAACACCTTCTGTTCGGACGAAGCCGTCATCCCCATTCGCGGGGGCGACTGGTACGACGGCGGTTTTTGGGAGAATCTCTACTTGCACCGCTGGACATCCAACGACCTGAGTTGCAAACGCTCTGGAATTACCTCTATCGGGTGGTGATGCTCAGCAATCGTTCGCTCGATCGGCTCGAACAGCACCGCGCGTTGCTCAGCGAGGCGGACTATGCCCAACATCGCGCCGAGGTACGGGCGGTGCGCGCGCTCTATTATTATGAGCTGCTCGACCTCTTCGGCGGAGTGCCCATAGTGACGAAATCCGACGCCCGAGTGGAAGAGGTACGTCCCTCCACTCGCTCGGAAGTCTACGCCTTTGTCAACAAAGAGCTGCGCGAAGTCTTGCCTCTCCTGCCCAATGTGAGAAGTAACGTGCCGGGTACGTATTATGGTCGCATTACGCGCCCGGTGGTCTTCTTCTTGTTGGCGCGTTTGGCGCTCAATGCTGAAGTCTATGCCGACGACGATGCTACAGACGGTCGACGACCGGACGGAAACACCCTGTTGTTTGACGTGAACGGCCGACAACTCAACGCATGGCAGGCCACTGTGGCCTATTGCGACTCACTGACGGCGGCCGGTTACACGTTGGAAACCAACTATGCCGACAACTTCAAGGTGAACAATGAGCAGTCGCGCGAGAACATCTTCACCATCGTGACGGATAAGACGCTTTATCCCTCGCTCTTCAAGAATCTTTTCCGTTCGCGCCACTATGTGCACGGTGGAGCGCAGCGAGGTGTCGGAGAAAACGGCAGTTGTGCGACCCCATCCACGCTCGATGCATACGGCTATGGCACGAGTGGAGAGGATCGTCGCTTCGCGTTGAACTTCTATGCCGACACGGTGCGAGAAAATGGGGAGAAGGTGATGTTGGATGCCAAGACACCACTCGTTTACCATGCCCGTGAGGTGAAACTCAGCTTGACTGGTTCGCCCTATGAGAAGACGGCCGGTGCGCGCATGCACAAATACGCTCCCGACCTCACGGCTTACAGCGACGGCCAGCTGGCCGACAACGATATTGTGCTCTTCCGTTACGCCGATGCCTTGCTCATGCGCGCTGAAGCCAAGGTGCGTGCCGGCGAGTCGGGCGATGAGGATTTGAACCTCGTGCGCGCTCGCGTCGGCATGGCACCTCGCACCGCCACGCTGGAAAACGTGCTCGAAGAGCGCCTTTTGGAGTTGATGTGGGAGGGGACGCGCCGCGCCGATCTCGTGCGCTTCGACCGCTTCCACCGCTCCTATACGTTGCGCACGGCTTTGCGCGCAGAAGCTGACCGCCACACCACGGTGTTTCCCATTCCGGCGCGGGTGTTGCAGTTGAATCGTCAATTAAAACAGAACCCCGGCTATTGACGCGTGGCGTATCGCACAGATGCGCTGAGCAGTTTTGCGTTTTGGCTCCGTTTACGACCAAAAGTCCCCCGTTTTCGCGCGAAAACGGGGGACTTTCTTTGAAAAGTGGGGGACTTTTGCAAAAAACTTGTGCGAGAATTTGGAAGATAAGGGAAGAATGCCTACCTTTGCACCCGTAATCGAAACAAGGTGCGTTAGTTCAGTTGGTTAGAATACATGCCTGTCACGCATGGGGTCACGGGTTCGAGTCCCGTACGCACCGCAAATTTCAAATTACTTCAATGCTTCATCCGAAAGGGTGGAGCATTTTTTTGTTTCACCCCTCTTCTGTTTTCGTTGTCGCGTGTAACTTCGCCGACTCGGCGGAGGAGGGGATTGAGTTTTGACGCGGTTGCCTGAAAAGTGGGTAGCTATATTTTGAGGAGCGCGCAAAGAAGGGAGTGTACGGCGTTTTTTTGTAAGAAATGCTTTGTGGAAAATTCTTTTATCCGTATGTTTGCGCTGTAACATGATATGCTTATTGTCTTATGAAACAGTCTTCATTTCTTAGTTCTCGCTTTCGCTTCTCTACGGGGGCTTTTTTGTTTGCCGCATTACTTGCTTTTGCCGGGAGTTCGGCGAGTGCAAAGGGCGTTGCTCCCGTGGCTATGGAGAAAGCCCCGGTAGTCGAGAAAAAGTCGGCTTTCGGCAGCTGCCGATGAGGCCGTTTTGCGGAAGTTTTACACCGAGGTGGTGTTGAAAGTCGGTAAGCTGGACAACAAACAAGTGGAGCGCGTCTGCACGCCCGCCCTGCTCCGTGAGTTGCGCAAGGTTTATGCCGAGGAGTATGACGGCACGGGTTATGGCATTTGGATCTTTCGCACGTGTATCAACGGTGGCGATGACAGCGCCGGCGTGTTGCAAATTCGTCTTAGCAGTGGACGAGATTATGTGGTGACGTATAACGACGGTGGCGTGAAGGGCGAGACGATTGTCCGCATGGTGACGCGCAACGGTCGCCCGATGATCGATAAAATCGTGCGCCGCGACAAAGGTTGCCGCTGATTTTTACTCCCGCTTGCTGCCTTTTTTGCCGTCGACCTGAGTTTTCGCAAGCAATACAAAAGAAGAGCCCGCAAAGCCATGTGCTTTGCGGGCTCTTTTGTGCGAATGCGTTTTGCCGCTGTGGGCAGTGCGCTTATTTGGCGTTCTTTTTCTGCAAACCGTAGCCTTTCTTCTTGTCCATGTAGAGGAGGGCAAGGGCAAGGAGAACGGAGATTGCGCCGAAGCAGGTGAAGATGGTCATCGAAGTCTTGTAGGTGGGATCGACACCGTTCATCTTACCGATCCACATGGGCACGAGGGTGAGGCCGATGTTCTGAATGTAGAAGATGATGGCGAAGGCCGATCCGAGCAACTTCATGGGAATGATCTTGGGCACGCTGGGCCACATGGCAGAGGGCACAAGGGCAAAGGCCACACCGAGAACGAGCATGAGAATGATGGCAAACCAGCCGTAGGGGAGGACGTGGAGCATGAAGGTGAAGTGCACGGCGGTGAGCATCACCGAGCCGATGAGCATGAGGGTGGCACCTTTACCCACCTTGTCATAGACAATGCCGAAAAGGGGCGTAAGGATGATCGTGCCGAAGGGGAGCAGACCGGGAATCAAGCCGGCATATTCTTCGGCTACGCCATAGTTGGAGATCATCAACTTGGTGGCGAATTTCAAGAAGGGGAATACGCCACTATAGAAGAGGAGGCAGAGGAGGGCGATGAGCCAGAAACCGGGATTGGAGAAGATTTTTCCGAGATCGGAGAACTTGAAGCTCTCGTCTTCGGCTTCTTCCGTGGCGGACTCGCCGGCTACGGCTGCGATCGAGGCGTCCAAACGGCGATCCATCACGTTGTAGACCAAGAAACCGAGGAGACCGGCGATGAGGAGGGCGGCTCCGACGAGGACGGGGAGCTGAAGGCCGAGATCGGTGGCTTTGGCCAAAGGAAGGTTCAGACCCAATGCGGCAGCAGTACCCAAACGTGCGAGGGCTACCTGCACACCCATGGCCAAAGCCAGCTCGTGGCCGGTGAACCACTTGGTGATGGTCTTGGAAATGGTGATACCCGTGATCTCACTGCCCACACCGAAGATGGCGAAGCCCAAGCAAGCGACAGCAGCCGACATGGGAAGGTGGAAAGAGCCGATGCTGAAGACGGCGCCGTGGAAGTCGGTGGAGACGGCTACGTATTTGATGAGTACACCGACCACCATCAGCGAGGTGCTGAGCACGCCGGTGAAGCGGATGCCGAGTTTGTCGAGGATGATACCGCCGAAGAAGAGCATCAAGAGGAAAACATTGATGAGGCCGTAGCTGCCGGAGAAGAAACCGTAGTCGTCGGCCGTCCAACCGAGGCCGCCTTGTGCGACGGGGGTGGTGAGTATGCTCTCAAGCGGCGAGAGAAGATCGGTGACATAGTAGCCCATCATCATGGTGAAGGCCACAATGAAGAGGGCTGCCCAACGAGCCGATGCGGAATCGTTGAGCTTTGTGAGATGGGTTGTGTTACGTTCATTGTCGTGAGCGTGGGGAAATGATTGATGATAAGGAAATAATGTTCTACTTGAGGTACTTGTCGAGCCAACGGAAGAAGGTACGTTGCCAGAGAATACCGTTTTGCGGACGGAGCACCCAGTGGTTCTCGTCGGGGAAGAGGAGAAGTTGGGCGGGAATGCCGCGCAGACGGGCTGCGGTGAAGGCACTTTCGGCTTGGGTGTACTCAATACGGAAATCACGTTGGCCGTGAATGCAGAGAATGGGCGTGTCCCAGCGGTCGACATAGAGGTGGGGCGAAGTGCGGAAGGCTTTTTGTTGCTGGCCTTCGGCATTCTTGTGCCAAGGAGCGGCGCCCATGTCCCAGTTGGCGAACCAAAGTTCTTCGGTTTCGGTATATTGTTGCTGGGTATTGTAGATGCCGTCGTGCGCAATGAAGGCTTTGAAGCGCTTGTTGTGGTTGCCGGCTAACCAGTAGACACTGAAACCGCCGAACGAGGCGCCGACTGCACCGAGGCGCTCGCGATCCACATAAGGCTCGGTAGCGATGTCGTCAATGGCGGAGAGATAGTCCTGCATGCAGAGGCCGGTGTAGTCACCGCTGATCTCTTCGAGCCATTCTTTGCCGAAACCGGGCAGACCGCGGCGGTTGGGGGCAATGATGATGTAGCCTTGCGCGGCCATGATTTGGAAGTTCCAACGATAGCTCCAGAATTGGCTGACGGGACTTTGGGGACCGCCTTCGCAGAACAGGAGGGTGGGGTACTTCTTTGCGGGATCGAAATGCGGAGGATAGATGACCCAGCTGAGCATATCTTTGCCGTCTACGGTCTTAGTCCAGCGCTCTTTGACGTCGCCCCACGCGAGGTGGTCGTAGAACCACTTGTTTTCCTCGGTGAGTTGGGCGACACGACCATTTTTCACATCGACGGTGTAGATTTCATCGGGACGGGAGAGAGAATGGCGCTTGACGAGCAACTGTTTCTCGCCGGGGAGGAGTGAAACGAGGGAGTAGTCGGCCGGGTCGTCGGTGATTTGGCGCAATTTGCCTTTGAGGTCGGCCACGTGGAGGTTGACTTTTCCCGTGCCACACGCCGGCAAAGTACAAACGCTTGCTGTCGGGCGACCAAAGGAAGGCATCTACGCCACTGTCGAAGCCTTCTGTGACGTAGGTCTTCTTGCCGGTGCGCAATTCGTAGACGCAGAGGCGCGCACGGTCGCTTTCATAGCCGTCGCGCTCCATGCTACTCCACGCAATGTACTTGCCATCGGGCGAGAACAGGGGATTCTGATCGTAGCCGACGTTGGCATCTTGGCCGTTCTTCGCGTTGACGGGCTGATTTCTGCAGGCTGCGGGTGTAATCGGTCTGGCTCGGCGCTGTCCAACCTTCGGGTTTACAGAGGTTGCGCGTGGTTTTCGACGCGATGTCGTAGAGAAAAATATCACTGTCGGTGGAAGTGGCATAATCGCGGCCTACTTTTTTACGACAGGTGTAGGCGATTTGTCGACTGTCGGGACTCCACGCCAGTTGTTCGTTGCCGCCGAAAGGCATCATGGGCGATTCGAAGGGTTCGCCCTCGAGCAGGTCTACGTCCACGGTGACTTTCGTGCCGTCGAAGTCGGCCAAGAAAGGATGGGGCGCGGTGGTGACGTATTGATCCCAGTGCTTGTACATCAAATCGTTGATGACCATGCCGGTGGCTTTGGGAAGGTCTTCTTCTTTCGGGGCAATGGCGGTGTGCTGGGCGACTTCTTTGACGAGAATCACGCGCTTGCTGTCGGGCGAGAAGAGAAAGTCTTGCACATCGTCGGCTTCGTGGCTGATTTGGCGGCGGTGACTGCCGTCGGACTTCATGACCCAAAGTTGGTTGCTGCCGCTTTCGGCCGAAAGATAGGCGATTTGCTCTTCGTTGCCGACTTTTATCCACACGGCACCGCTTTCGCTGTGGGTGGAAGTCGTGAGACGTTGCGACTGTTTGGTCTTGAGGTCCAAGAGATAAAGCACGCTGTGCGACTTGTTCTCCGCAACGCTATAATAAGTGACGGCGTATACGGCTTGCGTGCCGGCTGCATTGGCTTGAACACTGCCGATGCGTCCCATGGCCCAAAGGGCTTCCGGAGTCATGAGGTCGGACTTCAAGGTCGGAGTTTGCCGACCGATGAACGTTTGTGCGCTACTTTCGGAAGTAACAGCCCCGGTGAGTGTGGCAAGACTGAGTGCGGTGCCGATCATAAGGGATTGGATTGACATGGTATGGCTCTATTTATAGGTGTGAGACGCGCTCCGTGGGGCGCGTCTCACAGACTTGAGTTGAGAAGTGATCAATTATTTTGCCCATTGCGGCGGCGTTGTTCCTCGAGCATCTTCTGTTGTTGTTCATTCAGTGCTTGGAGTCGCGCTGCCAATCCCGATGTTTCTTTTGCGGGTTGTTCTTGTTCTTCTCGTAGTAGGCCTCGAGTTTGGCAAGAAGCTTTGCATCGTCGGTCGTACGACGGAGATACCACATCGTAGCGGCGGAACTGAACAAGGAAATGAAGTAGTAGAAGTTGAGTCCCGCGCTGTATTTGTTGAACATGAAGAAGAACATCACGGGCATCAGGAACATAGAGTACTGAAGTACTTTCATATTCGCTGCTTGGTCGGGAGAAGCGGCCATGGAGTCGCGCTGTTGGCGCATAGACATGTAGCTATACAGCAAATTGGCGAGGCAGAAGAGCACGCAGAAGAGCGAAAGGTGGTTGCCCAGTCCCCAGATATTGGTGCCCCATGAGATCAAATCGTCGTAAGCCGAGAGGTCATCAGCCCAAAGGAAGCTTTGTTGACGCAACTCAATGGCATTCGGCACGAAATTGAACATCGCAATCCAGATCGGCATCTGAATCAACATGGGCAAACAGCCGCCGAGCGGACTGGAACCATATTGAGAATAGAGTGCCATCGTCTCTTGTTGGCGCTTCAAGGCGTCCTCTTTATTCGGATACTTCGCATTGATGGCTTCTACCTTCGGGCGGAGTACACGCGTTTTTGCGGAGCTGAGGAAGCTTTTCTTTGTGGGAACGTAGACAATCGCGCGGAGAATCAGTGTGATGATGACCAACACCAACCACATAGGTAGGTTGAGTGAGGTGAGGAAATCGAACACATAGATCGTAAAGAAGCGGTTGATCCAGCGCACCACGGGCCATCCGAGGTAAACGAGCTTTTGCAAATCAAGATCGTGGTCGGGTGTCAACGCGTGCTTTTCCATGGATTGGAGCAAACGGAAGTTGTTCGGTCCGAAATACCACTGGAATTGCGCGGGAGTCTTGCCCGAAGGATCGAAAGGTGCCTCTAAATCAGCGGAAAAGCCCTTCAAGTAGCCGGAATGTTCCGCCAGTTGGCGACTATTGAAGTCGGCTGCGGTGAAAAGCTTCCTTGGCGATGAGCACAGCGCTGAAGTATTGGTTCTTGAACGCCACCCATTCAACGGGGCGCTCCACCTTTTTCTTGCTTGTCACCCTGTTCTTTGAGATGATCGCTGTCGCCGTCGCTGTCTTTGTACGTCAACGTCGAATACATGTTCTCAAAATAGTAGCCTTTTTTTCGTACTGTCGTACGTTATCTTGCCACTTTACGCCGAAAGTCTTCGTGTTGCGCGAGAATTGCTGCTGAAGTCCTGCTGTGCGTACGCTCATGTTGAGCATATAGTCGTCGGTAAGCGAATAGTCTATGGCAATTTTTTTCGCCATTCTTGCCATTCACGACCATAGACACGGCGCGAGAAGACGCTTTCTCGGGAGTGAAATAAAGATCTGACGTAGAGATGCTTTCAGACTTCGTGTCAAAGTTGAGATTGAGTGAAGCATCGTCTGAACTGTAGAGCACAAGTGCCTGATCCTTTTCCGGCTTTGTAGTCGGCATAGCTCTTGAAATCTTTCAAGACCACGCGACTTACCTGTCCACCTTTGGGACTGATGGTCACTTCCAGCTTATCGTTTTTCAACACGATGGGGGTGGCTACACTATCCGGTGCGGAAAGTGCCGCTGCAAAAAGTGCATTTGTGTCAGCCGGAAGGGCTGTTTGTTTCGCCACCGTCGCGGTTTGCGAAGCTTGTGCTGTGGTTTCGGTCGCCGCCTGTTGGTTTTTCTTATTGTTGTGCGAACTCCAATAAGAAAAGCCGAAGACGACCAAAATCATCAGCACGATGGCTGTGATATTATTCTTATTCATTGAAGGAAATATGCGCGCCGCGGGACGAAAGTCGTCCACTATGCGGACGCGGAGATGAATCTATTTATTCGCCTTGTGTAGAAATCGCGGTTTTTACGAAGTCCAAGAAGAGCGGATGGGGGTGGAGCACCGTAGAAGAGTACTCGGGGTGGAATTGCGTACCGATGAACCACTTCTTTTCGGGGATCTCAACGATCTCAATCAGTCCGCTTTCAGGGTTCGTACCGACGCATTGCATACCCGCCTTTTCGTATTCTTTGATGTAATCGCTGTTGAATTCGTAGCGATGGCGGTGACGTTCGCGGATTGTGCTTGTGCCGTAGATGGAATGTGTGTGAGAACCGTTGCGCACATCGCATTCGTAGCCACCCAGGCGCATGGTTCCACCCATATTGGTGATGTTCTTCTGCTCCTCCATGATGTCGATGACGTTGTGCGAGGTCTTGCTGTTCAACTCAGTGGAGTTCGCATCGGTATAGCCGAGGACGTTGCGCGCAAACTCGATGACCATCATTTGCATACCCAAGCAGATACCGAAGGTGGGCAGGTCGTTTTCGCGGCAATATTGAGTGGCAATGAGTTTGCCTTCGGTACCGCGTTGTCCGAAACCGGGGCAAATCACGTAGCCGGCCATGCCTTTGAGCATTTCGCCCACGTTTTCGCGCGTGATGTTCTCCGCGTTGATAAAGTGGCAGCGTACTTTTCGGTCATTGTAGACACCGGCTTGTTGGAGTGCCTCGATGATCGACTTGTAAGCGTCTTGCAAATCGTATTTTCCCACGAGACCGATGTGCAACTCCTCTGTGGCGTTGGCGCGACGGTCGAGGAACGCACGCCAAGGGCCGAGACTGGGCGTTTCGCCCACGGGCAATCCCAGTTTCTCGAGGATCACGCGGTCGATACCTTGATCTTGCATGCAAACCGGTACCTGGTAAATCGAGGGCATGTCGGGGCTTTGGAACACTGCGTCGGGGCTAACGTTGCAGAAGTTGGCCACTTTCTTGCAAAGACCGGCCGAAAGCGGGTGTTCGGTGCGAAGAACGAGGATATCGGGCTGGATTCCTTCGCTTTGCAGTTCCTTTACAGAGTGCTGGGTGGGCTTTGTTTTCAATTCGCCCGCAGCTGCCAAATAGGGAACGTAGGTCAAGTGGATGCAAACCGCGTTGCGGCCGAGTTCCCACTTGAGTTGGCGAATGGCTTCTACGAATGGGAGACTTTCAATGTCACCGATTGTACCGCCAATCTCTGTGATCACAAAATCATATCCGCCCTTTTTGCCCAAATAGAGCATATCGCGCTTGATTTCATCCGTGATGTGCGGAATCACCTGAATCGTTTTGCCCAAATAGTCGCCACGACGTTCCTTTTCGATCACGCTTTGGTAGATGCGTCCGGTCGTAAAGTTGTTATAGCGAGTGGTTTTGATGCCGGTGAAGCGTTCGTAGTGGCCGAGATCGAGGTCGGTTTCCTGACCGTCGTCCGTTACGTAGCATTCTCCGTGCTCATAGGGATTGAGCGTGCCGGGGTCGATGTTGATGTAGGGATCAAACTTTTGAATCGTGATGTTGTAGCCGCGAGCTTGCAGCAACTTCGCGATAGAACTTGCGATAATGCCTTTGCCCAGCGACGAGGCTACGCCGCCGGTGACGAAGATATATTTTGTATCAGCCATGAGGTGAAATGAGTTTTACTGAAGAACGCCGCTTTGGCGGAATGATTCGATGAGCTTGTCCACATCTGTGGCCATTTGTTCGCGGGTGGCACCTTCGTAGTGGGCTTGCAGGTAGTCAATCACGTCGGAAACCTCGAAATCGCGGTCGGCGAAATGAGTATAGATGTCGGCCGCGGTCTCATTGAGGTTGATCAAGTGACCGAAATCAACGTGTTCGGCACCGGTGGCGATAAGTACCGTTTCGCCGCAGATGTTTCGGAGGTCAAACGAAGTCTTAAATCTCATTGTATAGGGTGGAATTGAAATGTGCCGGTGGAGGGTTAAGCCGGGAAAAGGCGGAGCCAACGGCGATAAAGAGCGAGCAATATGCGCCGCATCGGTAAAAGCGCTACCCAAGTGCGGGAGTAATAGCGCCAAGTGCGGCTATTGGTGTAGAGCGGTTCGGCTTTCCCCTTGCGATAGAAGGCAATGGCTTTGGCGATGATGTCGGCGCGTGTGCAATGTTCGACGCCACACGCATTACCGTCCCCTTGTAAGGTGTAATGGTCGCCGTCGATTTGCATGATGCGGTGGAGAACGTAGTGTCCTTTGCTCACTTCAGCCAGCACAACGTCGTAACGTTGGGGCGTCTCATCGCCATAACCGCCCAAAAGCACTTCGTCGCGAGCATGTTCGATCATGGGGCGCATGCTCCAGCCCATGGCGCGAAATCGCACGGTGCGCCCCTCTTCGATGAGGTTGCGCACATGGGGGATGAAAGCCGCGTTAGTGACTTCTATAATATGGTGTTGCATAACCAAACTTAGCGAGCAGCGGTCATGGTGTCGTGACTTAATTCGGCTGCTTCGCGGTTGGGCAGGCATTCTAAGTCATAAGACGGTGTGCAAGCCACGATGTTATTGATCGTGTCGCAGATGGCCGTGTAGAGCGGTTGATCCCAAATCATCGAAGAGCACGACGAAATGATCGAACCGAAGGCGGCTACCGGACTTTGTCGGACAATGCGATTGTGCGGGGCTTGGTGCAAGCGGAGGAAACCGCCCACCTCACAGCGCAGATTGCGGTAGCAAGGTGTCTTCCCGCTCCAAGGTGTACCATATACATAGGCCTTGCTCGTTTTGGCATCGTAGCGAACAGCCGGATTGTCGTCGTTGAGCAAGTGAGCCTCCCAATAGGTCGACAACCAAAGGCGGCTATGGGTACTCTTGCCCGTGCCACTTTTGCCTTGGAAGATATAGCCCTTGTTGCCAATCATCGGCACGGAAGCGTGCATCAGTAGCACTCCTTGATGAGCACCGGCAAAGGCAAAGGCGAGCATCAGTGCATTTTCGATGCTGTTTGTGTGGTGGATCGAAGGACAATCCAAGTAGAGATGGCAATCGGTGAAGCGAGCATCGCTAATGAGAGTGCCAAGTTGCAAATCGTTTTCACCGATGAGCGTGATGCGATAGCCCCCCTCAGCATCTGTTTCCACGCGGTGAGCGATGTCAGCCCCCTCGTACAAGCCGATTTCGCTCCAGCGATGGGAATCCGACTCTGCGGCACCGCGATGCACAGCAACCGAAAAAAGAACCGGATGAGTGGGCGCGTTGCAGGCAAAAGGAGCCATGTTGGGGAGAATCATCAGCACATTGGCTGTGCTACCGACGAGTTCGATGCTGAACGTCTGTTCGGCTACGCAAAAGTAAGCTTTCATAGGGTGTAGGACGAGATGGGGTGAGGCCGAATGTGGGGATTATTGACCGATGGGTTTGAACACAAATTGGTCTTTATACACGTCTTTGACCGTGAGGGTGCCCAGCACAGCTTTGCTACCGGCCAGTTGTTTACGTAATTTCTCACGACGCTTCTCGGCCGCCTCGATACGGGTATCGAAGAAGACGGCCGTGGTTTGATGTGGAGAGGCAAAACGCTGCTGAACGTAGTCCTTAAATTGGTCGGCATACTGGTCGCGTTGCAGGAAATAGCCTTTTTCGAGCAGATGCGAGCCGGTGATGACTGTAATGTCGCTGACGTACGCAATGGTATCGTTCAAGTTTTGCGACACACCATAAATATAGAGGGTTTGCACGCCGTCGGCAGTGGTTTTCCGGTCGGGGGCGGCAGCAAAAGCCCGCATATTACAAGCGAGGAAAACGACGAGTGCCAAAAGCGAGAGAAGTTTGGTCGTACGCATAAGTATAGATGTTTCGAAACTGCCGCAAAGTTAGAAAAAAACACGCGTTCGGCAAAGGCGGTGCTGTACTTTCGACATTTTGTGCGCAGGTAGGCTCTCTTTTTGCCCGAAATAGGCTTAGAATTGAGCGAGATTCCGTCTCATAAAGGAAAAGTCCTGCGGACGTTTTGCGGTGAATAAAGAGTTTTTCGAGTATAATGCACGCTTTTTGCTTTTGTAATGTTTCCTTTGGTTGCCAATTTCTCGAGCGACGCGGGCTTTTCTACCATTTTGTCGCTATTGTGTTTGTCGTATCGGCAAAAAGGTCGCAAATTCGCGGCAGATTCTTTGTTCTGATAAAAGATAAACGCTTATGTTGACTATCAAGGCCGGCGAGATTGCAGGACGCATTTGGAATGCACTCGACGAAAAAGGCACACTGACCGGCAAAGAGCTGAAGAAAGTGTGCGGAAGACTCACGGACAAAGAGCTTTACCTCGGTTTGGGGTGGCTGCTCCGTGAAGAAAAGATTGAAACCGCTGAGGTTGAAAAAGACATTACGGCGCGTTTGAAGTAAGTCTTCGCGCCAAATTTGCATGTTGATTGTAGCCTGCGACGCCCATTGGGGCATCGCAGGCTTTTTTCGTGTCGTACTGTCTCGTGGGAGCGGTGGATGTGGGGAGCTGTCGGCTCAAGGTCAATACAGGTGGGAAGAAAGTGGAGAAGGTGTTTTGAAAAGTCGGGGAGTTTTCGGCAGAAAGTCGTGGCATTTTGCGAAAAAGTCCACGACTTTTTGAGCAAGTCGGAGGAGGGAAATAAGCCGATTGAGGAATGTTCATGCCGTATTCAAGTATCTATGAATTACTTCGCTTGACATTCTTCTTTTTGTTGTAAATCAGATGGTTGTGTAATGATTTGTTTGTGATAGTATTTCTTTATGTTTGTTGCAACTATCATATAATCAGATGGTTGTATCTCTTTCTTGATGTGGTTTGTCTGTAGTCTTAGTCTATATGATGGACATTATTTCATTGATTTATAATTGATTGTTTTGTTTCTTGTTTGAACTCGTTGGCTTTACCTTCGGTAAGTAAACGGGTATGTCGAATTACGGTGAAGTTTGAGCGCAAAAAAAGTGGGCCGGCTTCCGTTTTCGGAAACCGACCCGGCAGGTGTGTGGGCGTTATCGGCCGTAAATCGCAGCCGCTAACTGTTGTTTTAGAATTCGCTGGTGAAGTGGAAGCGAATGTGCTTGAAGTCTTGTTGGGCCATCTGCAACACATAGCCCGAGTCGGCCAAGAAGACATCGCGGCCTTCGCGGTCTTTGGCCATGTATTGGTATTTTCTCTTTTTGAATTGCTCGAGTTCGGCGGGATCGTCGCTTTCGATCCAGCAGGCTTTGAAGAGATGGATCGGTTCCCAACGGCATTTGGCGCCATATTCGTTCTCCAAACGATATTGGATGACCTCAAATTGCAGTTGGCCTACTGTACCGATGATCTTGCGTCCGTTGAATTCGTTGACAAAGAGTTGGGCAACACCTTCATCCATGAGCTGATCGATGCCCTTTTGCAGCTGTTTGGTCTTCATCGGATCGGCGTTTTCGATGTATTTGAACATCTCGGGCGAGAAAGAAGGAAGGCCTTTGAAGTGTAATTGCTCGCCTTCGGTGAGCGTATCGCCGATTTTGAAATCCCGTTGTCGGGCAAGCCTACGATGTCGCCGGGATAGGCTTCGTCGATGGTCTCTTTGCGCTGCGCCATGAACTGCGTGGGGCTGGAGAAACGGACGGTTTTGCCATTGCGGACGTGGAGATAAGGAGCATTGCGTACAAACTTGCCGGAGCACACTTTGCAGAAGGCGATGCACGAGCGGTGGTTGGGGTCGATGTTGGCGGTGATCTTGAAAATGAAGCCGCTGAATTTGGGTTCCTCGGGATCGACCACGCGTTCTTCGGCCGTGACGGGGCGGGGAGCCGGTGCGATCTTGACGAAGCAATCGAGCAATTCTTTGACACCAAAGTTGTTGAGTGCAGAACCAAAGAACACGGGCGCGACTTCGGCAGAAAGATAGGTGTCAATGTCGAAAGCGGGGTAGACACCGTCGACGAGTTCGAGGTCTTCGCGGAGTTTGGCTGCATCGCTATCGCCGACGTTAGCTTCGAGTTCGCCCTCTGCGTGGATGTCTACGGCCACCTTTTCGGTCACTTTTTGTTTGTCGGCCGTGAAGAGATTGAGTTGTTGCTCGAAGATGTTGTAGACGCCTTTGAAACGCTGGCCTTGGTTGATGGGCCATGAGAGGGGACGGACACTGATTTGGAGCTCTTCTTCCAACTCGTCGAGCAGATCGAAGGGATCGCGGCCTTCGCGGTCCATCTTGTTGACGTAGACAATGACGGGCGTCTTGCGCATGCGGCACACTTCCATGAGTTTGCGCGTTTGCGTTTCGACACCTTTGGCGCTGTCGACCACGATGATGGCCGAATCTACTGCTGTAAGGGTGCGGAATGTGTCCTCGGCGAAATCTTGGTGACCGGGTGTGTCGAGAATGTTCACTTTGTAGCCTTCGTAGTCGAACTCCATGACCGAAGTGGTGACCGAGATACCGCGCTGCTTCTCGATTTCCATCCAGTCGGAGGTGGCGGTTTTCTTAATCTTGTTGTTTTTGACAGCGCCGGCCACCTGAATTTGTCCACCGAAGAGGAGGAGCTTCTCGGTGAGGGTGGTTTTACCGGCATCCGGGTGCGAAATGATGGCGAAGGTACGCCGACGTTCGATTTCGGGATTCATCATATTGGTGTGTTGCTTATTTTGTCGAATTAGAAACAGGGGCGAACGTGCGCGTGGCTTTGCGCTTGCGGCGCATAAAATCGAAGAACGATTCGAAATCGTGCTTGAATTGGATGCCCAATCCCTGTGTGGTGAGTGCGGTGCGGGAGAAATAGCGCGTATTCGTTTCGCTATAGGCTTTCAGACTCCAGGTTCCGCGCGGGGTGAGGAGGTATTGCACATCGAAGTCGCCCACAAAGTTGGTGGTGGCGGCTTCTCGTTCGTGGTAGCCCACTTTGCCGTTGAACAAGAGGCGGTTGTCGAGCAGGCGGCCGGATAGTTGTCCGTCGACTTCCATGTTGTTCCAACCTTGTTGTCCTGTGCTGACGTTGGCGCCGAAGCTCCAATTGGAATTGCCCACGGCGTTGGCGATGATACTATTGAGTTGCGAGGAGAGCGTGCCTGCAAGTAGGGATTGCATCATCATGGCCGACTGACTTTGGTTGGCGGCGGCTACGGTGCTATTGTAATTGTAGGTGAAGAAACGTCCCCATACTCAGCAAGTAGAGCACTTGGGTGGTGCGCTCCTCGTCGGAGGCAATGAGATTGCGCACCATCATTTTTTCGTCGTCGCTGACATTGGGTAAATCGAAGTCGAGTGCGAGATTCATGTTGCTCATTTTGCCGGTGAACCTGATCAGGCAGTTGACCGGAATGCTGTTGTTGCTGAAATTACCCCCGATGTTCAAATCCGCCAGCGAGGCAGAAGTGACGAGATAGTTGGCCAGTACGTTGACATCGGCGTTGAGCGGATTGCCGGAGAAGACCACCGTACCGCCTTGGTGGAGGGTAAATGTCTTTTTGATGAGGTTTTGTATGCTTAAATCGTAGGTGCCGCGCTGTACGGTGTAGGTGCCGAACATTTGGAAGTCACCTTTATTATAATAGGTGGCTTGGATGGGGCCCGCACCGTGCACTGTGATGAGGTCGCCGCTCTTTTTGTCGGTGATCATGCGGAGTGTTCCGCTGGGATCGACCTCTACTTGCATGTTTAGGCGAATATCGGTGCTACTCGTGTTGTCGGTTTCGGGCGCTGTGTCCAGACTATCGCTTGAGGTGGCTTGTTTTTTCGAAGCGTCGCGGAAAGTGAGCAGACGGGTGTCGCTGTTGTCCGGGCGATCCAGCACATAGGTGAGCACACTGCCCGGTTCGGTGCGCATTTTGAGGTTTACGTCCAGTCGGCCGGGATAACCTTTGAGCAAGACGTCGCCGGTGCCGTAGGCTGTGGCGTAGAAGGGCAGGTCTTCCTCTTGTGGGCGATCGTAGAGCAGGATGTTTTCCCCTGTCATGGCAAAGTCATAGCGCATATCACGGAGGTGGCGGTGATTGAGGACCCCTTGTATGCGTCCGTTGCCGTGAATGCTGTCGGTGAGAGAGGCGTTGAGGAGCCGGAAACTACCCGGTGTGATTTGTATATCGGCTTCGTTGAGGTGATAGGTCACGCCGTTGATGGGCAATAAGGCTGATGCGCTTGCGCGTTGGGTGCCTTCGAAGTCAATACTCTTGAACCCACCGAAAATACGGCACGAACCGGTGGCACGACCTCGAATGTTGTGGAAGATGTCGCTGATGTAGTGATTGAGAAAGCCGAGGGGGGTGTTTTCTCCCTCAACGCGGAGGTCGAGATCTTTGTGTCCGAGACTCACATAGCCGGTGACGTTGGTCTGTCCGATGGTGCCTTCCGTCATATTGGCTTGAAGGCGAATGGTTTGGGCATCGGTTTCGAAGCCACCGCGTATGCGAGCGTGGCCGAGATAGGTGTCGTTGAAGCGGAAACCGGGAATGTCGAGGAAGGCAGACAAGCGAGGTTTATTGCGTTCGTCGGGCTTTACGATAGCACGTCCGCTGGCGCTACCGGCAAAGCGAACGACCTCGAGTCCGGTAAGCGCGAGTAACGAACCAATATCCACCTTTTGCAGATCGAGGGCGATGCCTTCTCCGCCTCTTGTATAGGTGCCGTGCACGGTGAGGTGCTGGTCGGCGTGGCGCAGGGCCACGTGGCGAATGGCGAACTCCCGATCGGTGAGGACGATGTTGCCGGGCTCTATGTCCCATGTGTTGCCATTGATATGGAAGTGGGTGGGTTGTACGTCGAAGTCGAATTTTATGCGCCGACCGGAGCCGAGTGCGGGGATATGGAGTTGGCCGGTGGTTAAAATATTGCCGTAGAAACCGTGATTGCGGCGTTCGTCCCACTGCAAGTTGTTGCTCCATTGGCCATTGTCGGCAGTGGTGTGGAGTTCCAGTTGGAGGACTGCATCACGAAGCGGCTTGCATGCTTTGGCCAACAGCGAGAGGTGGTTGCCGTCACTGCGTGCAGAGAGCGAAAGTGCCTCGAAGCGGTTGTCATTGATGGTGAGTTCGGGGATGTCTGCCGAAATGCGCATGAAGGAACCGTCGGTGGCCAGCGATCCGTTGACAACTGCGGGACGGGGGAGGTGGGCGTCAAGATTCAAGAAGTGGCGAAGGACGTCAGTGCGCTTAAGTGTGAGCGCAAAGGAGTTGCCTGTGTTGGCGGAGGCGACAGCTGTTGTCGTATTGGTGGGGGCGGCTACTGTTTGCAGCCACTGATTGAGGCTTTTTTTGAAGGAGGACCGGATCTATTTTACCCGTAAAAGCAGCATCGGCAAAGTCACTTTGCAGCCGGAGGTGCGAGCCTTTGGGATGATTTTGCGCTGTCAGATGCAGGCGGTCGAGGTGGTAGGCCGGAGCGCTGTTGCGTTCCGGAATGATGTTGAGATTCGTGAGGGCTACTTCGCCGAGAGGACGTTTGAAGTCGAGTGACGACAGCGAAACTTTGAGTTGGGCGCCCATCATTCCGGTGAGTCCGTTGAGGTTCAACCCAAAGAGGGTGGGAGAAAAATGGCGCACATCTAATTGTAAGTCGGCAGAGGTGGGGCGCCCTTCAGAGGTAAGTCGGCTCGATACTTGTCCGGTGAAATCGGCACCGGCATTGTGGCTGTCGAGTTTGAGGTCGGCCAATCCGTTCTTGTGGGTCAGATCCACCTTGATGTCACGGAACTGGTGATTTTCAATAGTCGCATCGCGCACAGCGAGTAGCACTTGTCCCTCGGGAAGGCGGCCGGCGATGAAACGAACTTGTCCACGTGCGTCAAAACGCAAGAGTCCGGGCACATATTTGTGCTCGGATAAAAGGGAAGGTCGTAAGTCGTTGGAAGAAAGTGTTCCGCTGAGTTCGTTATGAGCATAACGAAGATCAGCTTTCAATTCACCGGGAGCAGATTGCAATTGCCCTGTAAAAGTGGAGTTGTGGTCAGGGAAGTGATAACTTCCGCGGCCGATGAGCGATAGATCCCCTAATTTACCGATGATCGGGGGGACATCTTTGAGGGCAAAGGCTAAAACGGGTTGAAGAAAGCTTTGCGGTAGACTGAGTTTGTGGATTTGTGCGGTAACCTGTTCGGGCTTACTGGCTTTGAATTGCAGTATTGCATCGGTGTCCCAAGTGGAAGCGATGCTGACTGCCGACTATTGTCAGTTTTTGCGCTTTGATGCGGCGCGGGGTGTAAGCAATTTGTCCGTCGAGACGGAAGTTTTCGCGAAAAGTGAGGGGACGCGGTGTGATGGGCGCAAAATCTGTCGTGGATATGCGCCAGTTATGGGCTTTCCACTGGGCTGAAAGTGTGGAAAGCAGTGAGCCGGAAGCGTCTAAATCGTAGTGGGCTTGCAGTTCTTCTTGATTGATCGAAGAATGCGGGGTGGTTAGTTCGAAATCACGTAAGGTGCAGCGCCGGCGGTTGCCTTCAAATCGCACACTGAGCTGACGAAGATCCCAGCCGCAGGCTTCGCGCGCTGCCAACTGCCGAATACGAAAGTTGAGACTGTCGCGAGTGAAATGTTTGAGCGTGAGGTTGGCGTCAATATCAGACAACCGAAGATGGTGCGGTGAGAAACGACCGGCAAGCGGACGAGGATGGTACCACTCGTCATAGGTGAGTTTTCCGCGTCGCACGATGAGCGCGTTAATGCGAAGGTCGGTATTTTGAGGGCCGGTGTTGTCTTTACTACTGAAGGCGTCAATAATAAATTGAAGGTTGGTGGGTTGGTCCGGCTCTGCCTTATATATATGGACATCGGTGTCCAACAATGCGATATTGCGCAGGTAGATTTTCCCACGAAGGAGTGAACGAACTTGTATCTTCGCGTAGAGTAAGTTGCTGTTGAGTAGGGTTTTCCCGCTTTGATCCTTGAGTGTTACATCATGTAAGGAAACACTGTTGAGTAAGCCCACTTCTACACGTCCGATTTTGACTTCGGTGTGTAGGATTTGTTGCAGTTCGTGTTCGACAAGGTGTCCCAGTTCGTTTTGCACACGCGTATTGTTGAGCGCGAAAACGAGCAGGGTGTAGAGCACAATACATGTGCCTACGGTCCATTGTGCGAAAGAACGAAGCGTGGGAGTTCGCATACTAAGCGAGAAGAGCGTTTAGTTTTTGCTTTTGGGAATGTTGATGAGATAAGTTACCTTAGCCATGATCGCGCCATTGGCTGATCGTGAGAAAGGATCCTTCTTGGCGTTGCCGAAAAGATCGGACAGACCATAATAATAGCGTGCGTCCACAATAAAATGCCCGATGCCTGTGGTCAACTCTATGCCAAGGCCTGCGGTGATGCCGTAGTCTATTTTGTGATCGAGGGCTTTTCCGTATTGCGCATACACGTTGTTTGAGCGATCGGGTGTCTCTTGTCCGTTGGTCGTTGTGGTGGTCCATGTCGAAGAGCGCTCTTCGTGATCAGCTATAGCGTAGCTAATTTGCGGACCGGCCAATAGGAAACCTTTGAGTCCCTTGTATTCGTTGCCAAGTCCCAAGTTGGCCAAGATGGGCAGTTGTATATAATTTATTTTGCGCGTATAACTGTCGGGCAACTTTTCGCCTTGTGAAGAATAGATGTCTTCTTTCCATCCGGCTTGCCAGTAATTCGCCTCAATTTGCAGGGCGCAGATCAAACCATAGTAGCGCTCGCTGGTGTAACGAGCGGTAAATCCCCATACGCCTCCCGGGCTATAGGTTTGTCGCACGCCAGGATTGAAGGAAACTTGGTTCAAACTAAGCCCGGTGTTTGCGCCTATGGCCCAATCGTTGCGCTGCGACCCTAATTGGGCGGCAGTAGGCAGAGCGGTGGAGAGAAAAATCGCGCTAAAAAGCAGAGCGCTTCGCTGGCATAGGGTGAGGTGCATTGTGGAGTTGAGATTTATGCCGCGAAGTTACGCAAAAAAGCTCGACGAATCCCATGGTATTCTCTAATTTGTTGTGTCGCAGTGTTTCAGATCGAACGAATTGAAGATGGGAATTGAAAAAGTGGGGGAGTTTTCGCGCTGCTAATCTTTTTTCCCTAAAAATAAATGAGTAATTTCGCATCGGATTATAGCCGTTTTATTGATAATGAACGGCCAAGCAGTAGAATTCCTATGATCGTACAAAGGATTTTGCGCGTGAAGGCGGACTGCTTTGCATCTTAGCAAACGTATTTCCTATGAATATATCTTACAAGTGGCTGAAAGAGTATGTCGATTTTGACATGACAGCCCAAGAAGTGGCAGAAGCATTGACTTCTATCGGTCTCGAAGTGGGTAGCGTCGATGAAGTACAGACGATTCGCGGCGGCCTCAAGGGACTCGTTGTCGGAGAAGTGCTGACTTGCGAAGCGCACCCGGACTCTGATCACATGCACGTGACGACGGTTGACTTAGGCGACGGCAACGAACCCACGCAAGTGGTGTGCGGTGCCCATAATGTGGCCGCCGGTCAGAAAGTAATTGTCGCTACACTTGGCACGAAACTCTACGATGGCGATAGCGAATTCGTCATTAAGAAGTCGAAGTTGCGTGGTGTAGAAAGCTACGGTATGATTTGCGCTGAAGATGAGATCGGTGTTGGCACGGGACACGATGGGATTATGGTCTTGCCTGCCGACACACCGGTAGGAACGCCCGCTGCAACTTATTTGGTCTCGAAAGTGATTTCTTGATTGAAGTAGATATCACGCCCAACCGTGCAGATGCTTGCTCGCACTGGGGAGTTGCGCGTGATCTTTATGCCTATCTCGTGCGCAATGGTCAACCCACGGCCTTGCATCGCCCCGATGATGCTCAATTCGCCGTAGATCATAATGAATTGCCCATTGCTGTAGAAGTAGAATGCCCAGAAGCCTGCCTGCGCTATTGTGCTGTTACGCTCAAAGGCTGCGAAATCAAAGAGAGTCCCAAGTGGTTGCAAGACAAACTGAACACCATCGGTTTGCGACCCATCAATAATATTGTCGACATCACGAACTATGTGATGATGGCCTACGGACAACCCTTGCATTGCTTCGATGCAGATATGATCAAAGGTGGCAAGATTGTGGTGAAAACACTTCCTGAAGGCACGCCTTTTGTCACGCTCGATGGCGAAGAACGCAAACTTTCTGAGCGCGACTTGGCCATTTGCAATGCCGAAGAGCCGATGTGTATCGCCGGAGTTCTCGGTGGAAAGGGTAGCGGAACGTACGACACGACGCGCGATATCCTGTTCGAAAGTGCTTATTTCCACCCGACTTGGGTACGAAAGAGCGCACGCCGTCATGGACTCAACACCGACGCTTCGTTCCGTTTCGAGCGTGGTATCGATCCCGATGGACAACTTTATGCCTTGAAGCAGGCTGCTTTGTTGGCAAAGAACTCGCCGGCGGTGAAATTGCCATGGAGATTGTTGATGTACAATCGCCCGAGCTCAAGAAACACTTCGAAGTTGAGCTGGAATACAAGTATGTTCATGAATTGATCGGCAAGGAAATTCCCCATGATCTGATCCGTACGATTTTGACGGCCTTGGATATGGAGATTGTTGCGGAAAATGATGTGCAGCTCACGCTCCGTGTGCCCGCCTATCGTGTGGATGTACAGCGCCCCTGTGATGTTGTCGAAGACATCTTGCGCATCTACGGCTACAATAACGTAGAGATCCCGACCAGCTTGAAGTCTTCGCTTACAACCAAGAACGCTTGTGATGTAAGTCAACGCTTGCAGAATCTTGTAAGTGAGCAACTTATTGGTGAAGGGTTCAACGAAATTCTCAACAACTCTCTTACTCGCGAAGCCTACTACAGCGCTTTGAAAACGCATGCGCCCGAGCATTTGGTGCATCTCCTCAATCCGCTTTCGAGCGACCTCAATGTGATGCGACAAACGCTCTTGTTTGGCGGCTTGGAAAGCATTGCGCACAACGTAAACCGCAAGGAAGGCAATCTTCGCTTCTTCGAATTTGGTAATTGCTACGTCTACGATGCCGAAAAGCGCAACGCCGAGAAAGTACTTGCCCCTTATAGCGAAGAACTCCACCTCGGACTGTGGTTGACCGGTAAGCGCGTCATGGATTCGTGGGCACATGCCAACGAAGACAGCAGTATTTATGAGTTGAAGGGCTATGCGATGAACGTATTGTCCCGCCTGGGAGTACCTCTCGGCGGATTGCTGATAAAGGAAGGTACGAACGACATCTTCTCCAAGAGCCTTTCTATCGAAGATCGCAACGGAAAAGTTTGTCTCGAGCTCGGTTTGGTTAGCAAAGCCCTGCTGGTAGCTTGCGATGTGGAGCAAGAAGTGTACTATGCCGACTTCAATTGGAGTGTACTCATGAAGAAACTTCCCAAGAAAGAGGTTTCTTACACCGAATTGTCCAAGTTCCCCGCCGTTCGTCGCGACCTCGCGCTGTTGCTCGACGTGTCTGTTCCGTTTGCCGAAGTGGAACGCGTGGCTCGTGCCTGTGAGAAAAAATTGCTCCGCAAAGTCGAACTCTTCGATGTATACGAAGGAGATCGCCTCCCCGAAGGTAAGAAGAGCTATGCGGTGGCTTTCACGTTGTCTGACGAAACAAAGACGATGAACGACAAGCAGACCGAAGCCATCATGAGCAAGATTATTAAACAACTGCAACAACAATTGGGCGCAGAACTCCGTTAAGCCCAAATCGCTGTGTACCTTCTCTTATTCTACATCCTACCTCATAAGCGTAGTCGTGTGGAATAAGAGAAAGTACACGTAATACAAGAACATTTCTATCAATCATTCCTATGGGAAGAGCATTTGAATACCGCAAAGCCGCCAAAATGAAGCGGTGGGGTCACATGGCCCGTACATTTACCAAGATCGGCAAGCAAATCGCTGTGGCAGTTAAAGCCGGCGGTCCCGAGCCCGAAACGAATCCCACGCTCCGTGCGATCATCGCAACGGCAAAGCGTGAGAACATGCCCAAAGATAATATTGAGCGTGCCATCAAAAACGCGATGGGTAAAGACCAGAGCGAGTACAAGACCATGACCTATGAAGGCTACGGCCCCCATGGTGTCGCCATATTCGTCGATACCCTCACCGACAACCCCACGCGTACCGTCGGCGATGTGCGTTCGGTCTTCAACAAGTTCAATGGCAACCTCGGTACGATGGGGTCGTTGGCTTTCCTTTTCGACCACAAATGCGTGTTCGCCTTCAAGAAGAAGGACGGACTCGATATGGAAGAACTCATCCTCGACCTCATCGATTACGGTGTGGAAGACGAGTATGACGAGGACGAAGAAGAAGATAGCATCACCATTTACGGCGATCCCAAATCGTTCAGTGAGATTCAGAAGCACCTCGAGGCTGATGGTTTCGAAATCGTCAGCGCTGAATTCACCTACATCCCCAACGATTTGAAAGAAGTTTCGGATGAGCAGCGCGAAACGATCGACAAGATGGTGGAACGCCTCGAAGATTTCGACGACGTCCAAAACGTTTACACCAATATGAAGCCGGAAGAAGCGTAACTTCTCCCCGTTTCAGCTTCTAATCAAACGCTTAAGCCGATTCTCCCTCACCGGAGAATCGGCTTTTTTGTTTAGATTGTAAAACAGCGTGGCAAAAACTCCCTTGTTTTCGCGCGCAATTAACACTTCTGTTCGTATCTTTGCCGAAAGGCTTACACTTTTTCATCACAAAGCCCCTTCTTCCTATCATTCTTCAAATCTACATGAAGCAACTTTTATCCTCTTTACTTTTTGCGGCTGTGCTTTCCGGTACCGGAGGTGCCTACGCACAAACCGTCTACGACATCTATCCTGTCCCGCAACGCCAAGTTGCCGGAAAAGGATTAGTGAGTTTTTCCAAATCTGTCACCGTCGTGTGCGACGCTGCAATCGACGTAGCCACGCGCCGACGTGCAGAGCAAGTGTTGAAGGACGCCCAACTCGAATGCACGTTTGCCACCGAAGCCCCGGCAACCGGCGCTGTGCTTTACCTCGGTGTGAACGGGAGTGGAGAAGTAGCCGACCTGCGTGCCACAGCCCTCAACCTCGATCGCTCTGTTCTCTCGAAGACCGGAAAGTATGACCGCCACATTCTTTCGTTGTCTGACCGAAATGGCAGCGCGGAAGTCGTGATCATCGGCGAAAACACCGATGCCGCGTTCTTCGGATTGGCCTCGTTGGAGCAAATGCTCGAAAAAGGCACCGCCAACATTCCCAAAGTGACGCTCTATGATTACGCAGATCAGCAGAGTCGTGGCCTGGTAGAGGGATATTATGGCTATCCCTACAGTGTGGCCGTGAAGAAAGACCTCATGCGCTTTATGATGCGCATGAAGATGAACACCTATATGTACGGTGCCAAGTCAGATGTCTACCATTCGCAGAAGTGGGAAGCCGCTTATCCCGCGACACTGACGGCACAGCAGGTGAAAAACGGCTTTGCTCACGCAAAAATATGATTCGCGAAATCGCGGCGACATCGCAAGACACGAAAGTGAATTTCATTTGGGCGATCCACCCGGGCAATAGTTTCGTGGAAGATGCCAATGTGGTGAATCGCATCATGAACAAGTACTCGCGCATGTACGATCTCGGTGTGCGCCAGTTCGCCGTCTTTGTGGACGATGTCGGTGTGCCCAAGTCGGAAGCCGACTGTAAAACCAACGCCGATCATCTCACCGCCCTGCAAGCCGCCATCGACAAGAAGTGGAACAGCCAGACGGCAAAGCCCGAAGATCGCGTCCGTCCTCTGCACTTCGTGCCGCAGGTGTACACCCTCAGTTGGGTGGGCGAGGCCGATCGCAAGCGTTTCTACAACGCTTTGGCCAAGACTCCCGACAAAATCACGATCTATATCACCGGTTGGGGCGTGTGGTCCGTGCCCAATAGCAGCGATCTCGACGTGGTGCGCAAAGAATTGCAGCGTCCTGCCGCTTGGTGGTGGAACTATCCTTGCAATGACAATGCGGATGGACAGGTCTATCCGTCGGACATGTACTATAATTTCTTCGAGATGCCGTCTGTGGCCAACAATGCCAAGATGCCCAAGCAGTTGGAGCATGGGTTGGGCATTGTGTCGAACCCCATGCAAGAGGGCGAAATCTCGAAGACGGCGCTCTTCTCTGTGGCCGACTACGCGTGGAACAATGCTGCTTTCGACAATATGAAGTCATGGAACGCCAGCTTCAGCCGAATTCTCAGCACGCCCGAACAGCAACACGCTTACAAGACGCTCATTCCTTACCTCCGATGGAACGATGCCGAAGACATGCAACAGGCCATTGCTCGCTTCAAGGCCGGCCATACCGACAAACTGAAACAACTCGTGGAGCGTTTGTTACCGGCGGCCGAAACTTTGGTGCGTTTGAAGGACTCTGCTGTCGAGAATGAGCGTTTGCTCTATGCCGACCTCGCCCCGTGGTTGTTGAAACTGCGCACGATGCTCCTCGTGGCCGGACAAATGGTGGAAGTGGCCGAAAGTTCACAGCCCGAAGCGCGTTGGGAGGAATATGTGAAGCAGTTGGATCGCATTGCCGATCTCGATGTCAACACCGATTTCACCGCCTATGCGCTTGAAGGACTGGGCAGTGGCATCAGCGTGAGCCAGCGTCAGAGCCAGCCTTCGCAGAAGTATTTCTATCCCTTCATGAATTACCTCCGTGAGAATGGATTTGGCCGTCAGGCCTTTGGCAAAAGCGCGGAACCGGTGCAGGCGGTGAGCAGCGTGTCGGGCGTTTCGCCCCGTGTGGTGCAGCAAAACGGCGAAAACTATTTTAACGGAGCGAAAGTTACGCTGCCGGCCGGCGCATTCGTGGGACTTTCCTTTGCAGAACCTTTCGCGCCGGCTGAAGTGCGCATCGATGCGGCTCTTTTGAGCGGATTTGCTGTGCAATGGAGCGAAGACGGCAAGCAGTGGAACCGCATGCACAGCACGACTTGGCCGGAAGGTAAGAAAATGAAGTACGTCGTACTGATCAACGACCAAACAGAGGCTAAGTCACTCACGCTCACGCGCAGTAACTTCTGCTTTGTTCTGCCGCAGTTGCCTACGCTTACCGCAGTCGACGTGCCTACCGACGAAGTGGGCGAAGCGACCAACAACCAGTTGGGCAAGCGTGCCTTGATCGACGGCGATCCCTTGACCTTCTTTGCCGGCAAGCGCAACCAGATGAAGGACGATCGCTATGTGGTGCACTTGCAAAAGCCCACTGATGTGAAAGATGTGCGCATCTATTTCGGAACGAAAAACGGCGACCAGCTGCAAGCCGGTACAGTCGAGGCCAGTGTCGACGGCAAAGTGTGGAAACAACTCCATGTAGCCGGCAGTGTGGCGCGTGCAGGCGGCCTATCGCAAAGCAAACCCTACGCCGACGAAGTGCGCTATATCGATTTTGAAGGCAATGTGCCCGAGGCCAAACAAGTGCGCCTGACCGTGAGTTCGCCCATCGGCAATAAGTGGTTGCGACTCTACGATATGCAGGTCAATGTGTTGCACCGCGCGGCGCAGTTTGCTCCCGGTGTGACGGACGGCAAGGGCAAAGGCTCACCCCTGAAGTCACGGACGGCAAGGGATACAATGTCCTCACACAGGCCGGTGGCGGTGAGTTGCGCTACGAGATCCGTACGCTCGCCGAGTTGAAGGCCATAGAAATCTATTGGAATCCCGCAACATGGGCGGCCGAAGCAAAGCCCGAATTGGAATGGACGGCCGATGGCGCAACGTGGCAGACGATCGGACAACTGGGAACGGCCTTGACACGCGTCGCGGCCGCACAAATGCCCGAAGCCACCGCACTCCGTGTGCGTTGGACGGGACAACAAGTGCCCGCCATTTACCAAATGGTATCTGTCACTTCGCCGGCAATGCGAGAGATTGCGCCGACGGCAGTAAAAGCGGTGCGCACCGATCTCGCGAATAAGGCAGCATTGGACATCTACGACTTGAACGGCAAACTCGTAGGCCGCAACGGCAACACAGAGGGCTTGCCCTCCGGTGTCTATGTGGTGGGCGGTCGCAAAATCACGCTCTACTAACAGCCGTATCTTCTCCCTGTCAAACTAAAAACTCCCCTCGCGATCCGAAGGAATCATGAGGGGAGTTTTTTGGGCTTCAGTGAACTAAGCGGGGCAAGTCCTTGGCTTATGGAATTTACAAGGGAAGGGAGTGGGGAAAAGTAGGGGACTTTTGCCGAAAAGTGCTCTACTTTTGTCGGAAAACGGACAACTTTCTGCCGCTTATGGACAACTTGCGCCGAATTGTTGTAGCGTCGGTTTACCAAGAAGAGCATGTGCAGGTGCCCCCCGTGGATATTAGCCTAAACTGCGTGTAGCAATAATATGCTTCTCTCCTAAATCTGCATACCATGCTACGATTCTGCAAACGCAGTGGGGAGCTTATGGCCAATCGTGCAGCAGAAGGAAAGCCGGTATGCACAAAAAAGGCGTTCGAGCGGACTCGAACGCCTTGTAAAACGGAAACTTGGGGGAGAAACTCGGCAAGTCTGAACTTTAGCAGCTGTGCTTGCGGCTCATTGTTACCCCCAATCAGGTGAAGTCGGGGCGACAGGATTCGAACCTGCGACCCCCTGGTCCCAAACCAGGTGCGCTACCAACTGCGCTACGCCCCGTGGAAATTGTTTTTTCCGTGTGCAAAGGTAGAAAAAACTATCGGGGTGGCCAAATTGTTATTCGAATCTTATAGCTTTGGCCGGTTGAATGCGCGAAACAACGTAGCTGGGGCCGACGAGTGCGAGGATCGTGGCGAGTAAAGTGCCGATATTCACGAGCAGCACAATGGGCCAATTGATGTGGATGGGCACCGTTTCAAAATAGTAAGTGGCAGGGTCGAGTCGAAGCAGTCCCCACTGGCGTTGTGCGAAGGCAATGCCGAGCGCAAGGACGTCGCCGATGAGTAAACCGCGGAGGGTGATGAAGACTGCGAAGTTGAGAAAAATGCGGCGCACGCTGCCGTTGGTGGCGCCGAGTGCCTTGAGTAGGCCGATGGTTTGCGTGCGTTCGAGTACGAGGATGAGGAGTCCGCTCACCATGGTGAAACCGGAGATGCAAAGCATGATGATAAGAATGACCACCATGTTGAAGTCGAGCAGATTGAGCCAAGAAAAAACTTGAGCGTAGAGGTCGGTGATGGAGATGGCGTTGTGTTTTTGGCCGACCGAGACTTGATTTTGTTGTTGGCAGAGGTGGCGCACGATGGGCATCACCCCGGTGGTGTCGGAGAAGTGGCGCAGGCGAATTTCGACGATAGAGGCTTCGTCGTTCTCCCAACGATTGAGCTTGCGCACGGTAGAAATGGCGTGATGGCATAGGTTTTGTCGAAAATCGCCATGTTCGAACTGTAGATGCCGCAGACTTTGAAGCGGCGCATGCGGATGCTCTCTTCAAAGAAGTAGGCGAAGACGCGATCGCCGACCTTGAGATTCAAGTCGTTGGCTTGTTTTCTCGAAATCAAGAGTTCGTTGGAATCTTCGGCACCGAAATTCGGTAAACGCCCCTCTACAAGTGACGAAGAGAAGAACGAAGTGTCGGCATCTTTGGGCAGTCCTTTGAGGGTGATGGCTTGATAGTCTTCGGTGGTCTTGAGTATTCCCATTTTCTGCGCGGTGGGGGTCACACTCTTCACATCGGGCAGGCGACGCAAGGTGCTGAGTAGCGCAGGGTTGGCTGATATGGGATGAGCATCGGGAGCGGAGAAAGTGGCGAAGTCGAGAATCTCAATATGTCCTCCGAAGCCTTCGACTTTCTTGGTGATTTCTGATCGAAAACCGAGAATGATGCACACGGTGAGGAGCATAACGGCCAGCCCGACCGCCACTCCTGCAGTGGCAATCGAGACGGTGAGACGAGAAGCACGACTTTTGTCGCTGCTCATGCTCTTGAAAAAGCGGCGAGCGACGAAAAAGGAGAATTTCATCCGAATAAAAACGTAAGAAATGGGAAGACGTGAACGAACCGATGCGAACGGCCTTGAGGGGGGCGGTGAGCCTTTTTAGATATGTCCGGGATAGGCTTCTAAGGCGCGGCCCAAAATGAAGAGTGCGCGCTCGAGATCGTGCTTGTTGAGCACGTAGGCAATGCGCACTTCGTTGTGACCTGCGCCGGGAGTGGTGTAGAAACCTGCGCCGGGAGCCATCATGATGGTTTCGTTCTCGTAAGAGAATTCTTCTAAGCACCAAGCGCAGAAGCGTTCTGCGTCATCAATGGGCAGGCGCGCCATGGTGTAGAAAGCGCCCATGGGGATAGGACTATAGACACCGGGGATCTTATTGAGTCCGTCGATGAGGCAGTTGCGACGCTCTACGTATTCGTCGTACATTTCGCGGAGATAGTCTTCGGAAGTGTCGATGGAGGCTTCAGCAACCAGTTGGCCGAGCAGGGGAGGAGAGAGGCGTGCTTGGCAAAACTTCATGACGGCATTGCGCACTTCTTCGTTCTTCGTGATCAAAGCACCGATGCGGATACCGCATTCGGAGTAGCGTTTCGACACGGAATCGATGAGAATCACATTTTGCTCAATGCCTTCGAGATGACAAGCGGAGATGTAGGGAGAGCCGGTGTAGATAAATTCGCGATAGACCTCGTCGGAGAACAAATAGAGGTCGTGTTTCTTCACCAAGTCGCGAATTTGGTTCATCTCTCTGCGTGTATAGAGATAGCCTGTGGGGTTGTTGGGGTTACAAATCAAGATCGCGCGGGTGCGTTCGTTGATGAGTTCTTCAAACTTTTCGACCTTCGGCAGCGAAAAGCCTTCTTCGATGGTGGTGGACACGGTGCGAATGCGCGCGCCGGCCGAGATGGCGAAGGCCATATAGTTGGCGTAAGCCGGTTCGGGTACGATGATTTCGTCGCCGGGATTGAGGCACGACATGAAAGCAAAGAGCACCGCTTCGGAACCGCCCGTTGTGATGATGATATCGTCGGGCGTGAGGCTAATATTGTAACGATGATAGTAATCAACCAGCTTGCGACGATAGGAAAGAAAACCTTGTGAGGGAGAATATTCAAGGATGTCGCGACCGATGTGGCGCAAAATATCCAAACCTTCCTCGGGCGTCTTCAAATCTGGCTGACCGATGTTCAGATGGTAAATCTTTATGCCGCGATTCTCCGCGGCTGTAGCCAGCGGAGCGAGCTTACGGATGGGAGATTGCGGCATTTGAACCGCACGTTCAGATATGTGAGGCATAATCTTGATACTGAAAGAAATAAGTGGGGAAGGTTTGAGTCAAAAATCAGGACTCTTTTTCGGTGGCTTCGGGCTTTTTCTTCTTGCTTTCGGCAAACACTTTTGAGAAAGCCTTGGGAACCGGTGTTTCGAAGTGCAGCGGTTCGCGCGTGATGGGGTGATAGAAGTCGAGGCGGAAGGCGTGTAGACACAGACGGCCGATGGGGTCGTCGCCGTTTCCGTATTTGATGTCGCCACAAACGGGGCAACCGAGATCTTGAAGGTGGACGCGGATTTGATTTTTGCGGCCGGTGTCGAGTTTCAGCTCGACGAGTGAGTAATTGGGGCTGCGACGCAATGTGCGATAATGCGTGCGCGCAAACTTTCCGCCGTTGTCTGTCGGCGAAGAATAGGTGATATAGGCTTTGTTGTCTTTGAGCCAGCTTTCGACTACGCCCTCCTTTTGGCGCATTTCGCCCGACACTAAAGCCACGTAGCGGCGATCGGTGACGATGCGGCTCCAGTTGTGTTCGAGAATCTGCTCGGCTTCGATGGTTTTGGCGTAGACCAAAGTCCGGAGGTGTCGCGGTCGAGACGATGCACCACGTGTGCGGTGCATTTCTGGCGAGTTTTCCGGAAATAGTCGTCGAGTATGGTCTTTACGCAGAATTGTCCTTGCGTAGCGGCCATGGAAAGAATACCGATATTCTTTTCAATGACAATGATTTGCGCATCCTCATATACAATCTTGATAAATTTGCTTTGGAACTGCGTACGTGGTTTGTGTTTCGAGATCTCTACGACCATACCGGGGCGGAGTTCGAAATCGTGTTGCGACACATTTTTGTGATCGACGCGTATGCCGCCACCGGAGAGGATTGCTTTTGCCTTAGAGCGGCTGATGCCGTCGAGACATTGCATAACAAAGGGAAGAAGCGCATCAGCTTGTTTCACTTTGAAGACTGTAAATTGTGGCTTGCGAGGATTGTACATAGGGAAAGGAGGTAGTTTAGGCTGCAAATGTACGGCAAGAAGTTGGATACGGCAAACAAAAGTCGCAGCAATCCATTCGTATTGTTAAAAATGAAACGAAATGCTCTAAGTTTCGGGGAAGCGCTGAACCATATATCGGATAAATCTCTATCTTCGCAGCAAAGTCACATAAAAAAGACACAATATGAAACAGATAGCTCTTACCATTATAGCTCTCCTTGCAGCGAGTGCTGCTTGGGCTCAGGACGACGTTTATTTTGTGCCGACGAAAAAGGCGCTGGAAGCCGAACGCCAAGAGATGTATGGTCATAGTTCGTATGATCAAATCGCAATTCCTACAGATAAAGCCTTCGAACATAGTAATTGGGCGGATGGTCGCTCTGCCGGTGGACGGAATGTGGATGAATACAATCGCCGTGGCACTGCTCGTTCGAAGTATGACAGCCTGAACACGCGGGCTTATCGCGATTACAACGAAGATGATTACACGGCGACGGCACGAATCGTGCGTTTCCGCTCGCCGCGTGGCTGCATCCTCGCTTCGCCCTACTATTATGATTATTATGATCTGGGATTCTACGATCCTTGGTTTGACGATTGGGCTTGGGGCGGCCGTTTCGGCGCATATCCCTATTTCTCCTTCGGATGGAATAGCGGATGGTGGGGAACTTCTTGGAGCTTAGGCGGATGGTATTCGCCTTGGTACTACAATAGCTGGTACGGTCCCACTTATTCCTATTGGAACTCTCCTTATTATTATGGAGGATGGGGCTGGAGCAGTTGGTACTCGCCATTTTACTATGACTATGGGGCACGTTATACCTATACTCGCCCTCGCGGAACGTGGTATAGTGGAACTTATGGCTCAAGTGGCACCGGTAGTCGTGGAGACTTCTATGCCGGTGGCTCTCGTACGGGAGGTTTCTCCGGAAACACGTATTCCGGCACCCGAAGCGCTTACTCGCCTTCTTACAGTCGTGGAGATTCGCGCAGCAGCTACAGCGGATCGTATAGCAACAGCCAAGGATACCGCAGCGGTAGCCGAGACAGCGATCGCTCATCCTACACTCCTGCCAATACTCGTAGTTACGACAGCGGAAACTACAGCTCGCCTTCGCGCAGTAGCTATGAATCCTCGTCGCGCAGCAGTGGAAGTTATTCTAGTCCTTCGCGTAGCGGTGGATTCTACAGCGGCGGTAGCCGAACCGGTGGAGGATTCTCCGGCGGTGGCTACAGCGGTGGAGGAAATACAGGTGGCAGCGGTAGCGGCGGTGGATATTCAAGCGGTCGTCGTTGATCAATGTTGAACTCAGAGTGGACTTCTTTTTATCCCGTTCCATGTGAGCGGTGTGCCTAAATGCCATAATTGAATGGCTTTTAAGTGAAGTTTCTCTCGAAATCAAACACAGGATATGAAAAAGAAATATATAGTTGCAGCAACACTTGCGCTATTCGCAGCAAGTGCTTCTGCACAAGATATTTATAAAGTGGGGTTGCTCACGTCTACTGACCTAAATGGCGATGCGCGCTACGTGGGTATGGGTGGTGCGATGAGCGCTTTGGGCGCCAACATCTCAGCCATGAGCACCAACCCCGCCTCTACGGCTCAATATCGTCGCAATGACTTTGCGATAACGGGTGGTGTCTTGCGCAGCGCAGGCAATCCCGATGACTTTAGTTTCTTCAGTCAAAACAAAACGCGCGCCAGTATCGATCAGGCCGGCTTTGTTTATTCTTTACCGTTGCAAAGTGGTAGTATGCGCTTCGTGAGCCTTGGCTTCAACTACCGCAAGGCCAAGAATTATGCTGAGTTGACCACGCTCGACAATGTCCACGTTCCCGGGCTGATGTCGCAGACTTTGCAACTCACGCAGTTGGCACGAACCATTAAAGGCGATAAGCCTTTGGATCTTTCTGACAGCAGAGATCGCGCTAATACCATTCCGTTGGTCAATGGCGCGGCTGATGCTTGTTTGATTGACAAAAGATTTTCTGCCGACTCCAAAGAATTGATCGGCTACGCCCCTGCTTATGCGGAAGCATACAACTACGGAAAGATACAATGGGGCAGTAATCAGGCCTATGACTTCAATATGGCCTTCAACTTCAGCGAACAATTCTATTTCGGTGTGAATCTCGGGCTGTACAATGTGGACTATCACACGCGAATGCAGTACGAAGAAGATTCGCGCAAGAGCGGAGGCGAGAAACTTTGGGAAAGAAAAAATCCCAACGTGCAGCGTACCTACCAACTCAATGTCATGGAAGACGTTGTCGGTACAGGTGTTGACGCTAAAATTCGGATTTATCGTACGCCCGATGATCGACAATCCACTGCGGTTGGGCTTGAGCATCACCACACCTACGTTCTATTCGCTGGAAAGTACCGCAACGGATGTGATTCGTTCGCCTTATGGTTTGGTGGATTCCAATGGAAATGATGTGGATGATTATGGTAATGCCAATCTGACGACCAACAACAATTATAATATCGTCAGCCCTTGGAAGGCCAACTTCAGCGTGGGAACCACGATTGCCAACCGCATTGCTGTCGGCGCAGAGTATGAAATTACCGACCACACCAGCGGACAAGTGCGAAATACCGATGTGGCAGAAGGTTATTACGATTGGAGCACGGGAAAGCACGACAAGGATCTACAGCACGACATCAACAAATACACGAACGACACGCATACCTTGCGCCTCGGTCTCGAATATTTGGTGAACCGCAACCTTGCTTTGCGCGCCGGTTACAACTATGTGAGTGCTCCCTACAAGAAAGACGCTTATCTCAACCTCTTCACGGATAGCCCCACCTACCGTTATGCGATGGCAACGGACTACATTAACTATGGAGCGACGCAACGCTTTACTTTAGGCATTGGCGTGCGTGGTAGTAGCTTCTATGCCGATGCCGCGTATCAGTACCAAACGCAGGGCGCAGATGTGTATGCTTATCACTTTAATTCGGATAATAAGCTCTCACCCGTCAATATGTTGACCGGGCAGCACATCAATCAAACGCGAAACAGCTTCCAAGTCACGCTCGGCTATCGTTTCTGAGCCGTCGTTTAGGACATTAGAAATTGTAAACTCCCCCTTTCTGCAAAGAGAGGGGGAGTTTTTCGTGTGCGCCGGCATCAATTTAGAATTGTAGCTCCAAGCGTTGAGGGAACGTGGGGAGAGGAGGTTCTGCTAAGCGTTGATTTTAAGCGGGGTTGAGAATGAATAGTGACAAGTTGTCCCACTTGCGAATGAAATTGCGAGAGCGGGGTAAAAAATAGGGAAGAATGGAATGTAAGTGCAGTGTGTGCGAACCGACACAACGAAAGCACGACGACTCCGCACCAAAAAGTGGGAAATCGTCGTGCTTTGTATTTGTAAAGTGAAATGCGCCACGTCGTATGGTAGAGCTGTTTCGTCCGATAATTGCCGTTTAGTTTTCAAAAACCTTCTGCCGAAATCCGAGAGTCGTGAATTTGCAAGCCATGGTACTTGCAGCCGAGCCAGAACGCATTTACTTTGGAGCGTTTCAGGCCTTGATGAAGTTACTGACTGCCTGAAAAATGTCTTCTTGTGCCTTTGTCAAGTCATCGTTCACGATGAGGGCGTCAAATTGAGGAGCAAAGCTCATTTCATATTCCGCCTTATCCAAACGCATCTGGATGGCTTCGGCCGTTTCAGTACCTCTCTTTTCCAAACGCTCACGGAGTGCCGCAATCGAAGGGGGGCTGAATGAAGACGGTCAGACACCGATCGGCATAATGACGTTTGAAATTGAGCGCCCCTTTCACATCGATGTCGCTAATCACGTTTTGTCCGGCAGCGAGTTGGCGCTCAACGGGAGCGAGCAGCGTGCCGTAGAAACGATCAGTGTAGACTTCTTCGTATTCCAAGAACTCGCCGGCGGCGATGCGGCTGCGGAATTCTTCAGGAGTGAGGAAAAAGTATTCCACTCCGTCGCGTTCCGTTCCGCGAGGGGCGCGACTGGTTGCACTGACCGAGAAATGCAGGTTGAGGCCTTGGGCAATGAGGTATTCGATGAGTGTATTTTTGCCGGATCCCGAAGGGCCGGAGAAAGTAATCACTTTGGTCATGGAGCGGTTGAGAGGTTAGAGGACATTGAGTACTTGTTCTTTGATTTGCTCGAGCTCGTCTTTCATCTTGACGACGATGTTTTGCATTTCTGCTTGGTTACTCTTTGAGCCGGTCGTGTTGATTTCGCGTCCCATCTCTTGTGCGATGAAGCCCAACTTTTTGCCTTGACCGATTTCTCCGGCCAGTGTTTCGCGGAAATAGCGGAGGTGGTTGGTGAGTCTCTGCTTCTCTTCGTTGATGTCGAGCTTTTCTATATAATAGATGAGTTCTTGTTCGAGACGGTTCTTATCATAGTCCACGCCGGTGAGTTCGGCAAGACGCTCCTCGAGGCGAGTGCGGATTTTTTCCACACGGCTTTGTTCGAAAGGTTCGATGCTGTGAAAGAGTGCCTCGATGTGGTCGATGTTGTGCGTGAACTTTTGTGTGAGGGCTTCGCCTTCTTGAAGACGGAAGTCCTGCAAAGCCTTGATGGCGCGGTGCACTGCGTCTTCCACCACGTTCCATTCCTCGTCAGAAAGCTCTTCTGCGGGAGCAGATTGCGTGAGTTCGGGCAAACGGGTCAAAACTTCCCACAAACCGGCCCCAACCGGTGCGGCAAGTCCCGGAACCTGTTTGCTCACCGTCTGAATTTGTTGCACATAGTCGGCGACTGTGGCCGCATTGATCGTGCAACCGGCACTTTCTGTCGCTTTTTCGCACCAAACGGTGAAATCTACTTTTCCGCGAAGGAGTTCGGCAGCAATGAGTTTGCGCAATTCCATCTCTTTCTCGCGATAAGCGGTGGCAATGCGCGTGTTGAGGTCTAAGTTTTTGCTGTTCAGCGATTTGATTTCGACGTGGATTTTCTTTCCATTGTATTCGGCGTCGGCTTTTTCCGTAGCCGGTCATCGAGTGAATCATTGGTTTTCGTGTAGATAGCAGTTGCACCCCGACGGAGGCCGAGGTGCAAACGCGTGTTGATGCAAATTAGGCTTTAACGGGACGAAGATCGAGGAGAAGTTCGTCGAGCTGTTTGGGATCGACGGCCGAAGGCGCATCGAGCATGACGTCGCGGCCGGAATTGTTCTTCGGGAAAGCGATGCAGTCGCGGATGCTGTCGAGACCGGCGAAGAGACTCACGAAGCGGTCGAGACCATAGGCCAAGCCACCGTGAGGAGGTGCGCCGTATTTGAAGGCATTCATGAGGAAACCGAATTGCTCCTGTGCCTTCTCGGGCGTGAAGCCGAGCACCTTGAAAATCTTGGCTTGAAGCACCGCGTCGTGGATACGAATCGAGCCACCGCCCACTTCCACACCGTTGCAAACCATGTCGTAGGCATCGGCCAAAACGGAAGCCGGGTCGGTGTCGAGTTTGTCGATGTCGCTCGGTTTGGGCGAAGTGAAGGGATGGTGCATGGCCATCAGGCGATCTTCTTCTTCGCTGTACTCGAACATGGGGAAATCGACCACCCAAAGCAGCGCAAACTTGTTCTTGTCGCGCAGACCGAGGCGCTCGCCCATGAGCAAACGGAGCTCGCAAAGTTGTTTGCGCGTCTTGTTGGCATCGTCGCCGCTGAGAATAAGGATGAGATCGCCGGCATTGGCACCCATGGCCTCTTTGAGGTGCTGCAAAACCTCAGGCGAGTAGAACTTGTCGACAGAACTTTCACACTGTCGTCTTCACCCACACGGGCGTAGACGAGTCCTTTCGCACCAACTTGCTGTGATTTCACAAAGTTGGTGAGTTCGTCGAGTTGTTTGCGTGTGTAGCTTGCGCAGTTGGGAGCGCAGATACCGCCGATGTAGGCCGCGTCGTTGAACACGGCAAATTCGCCGGTGCCTTTGAGCACGTCCATCAGTTCCACGAACTCCATACCGAAACGCATGTCGGGTTTGTCGCTACCGAAGCGGCGCATGGCTTCGTGCCAGGGCATGCGGAGGAAGGGGGCGTCGCCCAAATCGTAGTTGCGCACCTTCTTGAAGAGGTATTTCGTGAGTCCCTCGAAGGTGTTGATGATGTCGTCTTGCTCGACGTAGGACATTTCGCAGTCGATCTGCGTGAATTCCGGCTGGCGGTCGGCGCGCAAATCTTCGTCGCGGAAACATTTGACGATTTGGAAGTAGCGATCCATACCGGCTACCATAAGCAACTGCTTGAGCGTTTGCGGGCTTTGGGGCAATGCGTAGAACTGGCCGGGATTCATGCGTGAGGGTACGATGAAGTCGCGCGCGCCTTCGGGCGTGGAACCGACCAAAATGGGTGTTTCGATTTCGAGGAAGTCGAGATTGTCGAGGTATTCGCGTACAGCAAGGCAGAACTTGTGGCGCAACTCGAGATTGGCGCGTACATTGGAGCGACGCAAATCGAGATAACGGTATTTCATGCGCAGATCGTCGCCGCCATCAGTGTTTTCTTCGATGGTGAAGGGGGGGACTTCGCTGGCATTGAGCACCGTGAGTTCGTCGACGATGATCTCGACGTCGCCGGTGTCCATTTTGTCGTTCTTGGCGTAGCGCTCATTCACGGTGCCCTTTACCTGAATCACGAATTCGCGGCCGAGTTTATTGGCTTGGGCGCAAAGTTCAGCATTGGTTTCTTCGTTGAATACGAGCTGGGTGATGCCATAACGATCGCGGAGGTCGACAAAAGTCATACCGCCCATTTTGCGCGTGCGTTGCACCCATCCAGAGAGGGTGACACTTTGGCCAACTTCGCTCAGGCGGAGTTCGCCACAATTGTGGGTTCTATACATGTTGCGTGTGCAATTTTTTGTTCGTCGTGTATGGGGGCCGAAAAGTCGTGGTGTGCAAAAATGTAAGTTGTACATTTGTTGCTTTTCACCGCGACAATGCGGAAGTGATAAGTGAACACGCCGGTGAACGTGGAGAGAACGTGTTGCCATGGCACCGGTGTGTCTGTATGCAAAAGTAATTGTTTCTGCACAAAATGCAAAGTTGAACGTGAACAAATTCTACGATAGGATAAAGAGAGGAGGGCCGGAGGAGAGGGGGAAGGGAATGTTTCTTCGTAGTCGGGTGGTGTAGCGGAGAGGTGGAAGCGAAAAGATGTAAGTTAGATTGAATGGGTGATATTGTCAATAAGTTTCTTGGTTTGTTTGTTGATTTCTGTTCGTAATTATTTGTTTTTGATCTGTTTATTCTGATGTCGGTTCTCGTTTTCCTGTTTGTTGTTGCTTGGAAAAATGGGCTTTTATCAATTTGTGGAGCGTTGCTTTTGCTCTGTCGAAAAAAAATAATGTGGATGTCCCGTAGAGTAGGGTGACGATGCTTTGCTATCCGGAGAGTCGCGAGGATATCCCGTAGAAACAAGGGGACTTTTTGTGGAAAGTTGTGGACTTTGCACGAAAAGCAGTGGTGTTTTGTTCCGAATTAGTGAACTGTTTCATCAAAGCGGTTTGCTCGTGGCCTTGATTGGATGTTGTTTTAACTAAACGCGCATCTTAATCACTGCGCAGCTACCATGTTTTACTGAATATCGCGCGATCTTCAGGCTAAGATCTGTAGTTTTCAGTGATTTTGTTTGTGCGATTTTCGTGAAAACCGAATAACGATGCTGCAATGTAGAGCAAGATATTGGTAATTTGAAGGGCTATTCAATTGTCTGAGGTTTAGTCACGAGAAAACGGCGTGGAATTTAGACGCCGACTACCCGTGTCCGATAAAAAGAGCGGCACTGTACAACGAGATGCTAATTGTAGGCAGAGTGAGGCTGACGCCTTGCTTGTTTGAAATTGCTGCTTCCGGATTGTTTTGGTACTCCATTCGTATGAGTTTGTCTTCAAATGATGAGAGCTGGCTCCATTCCTCTACGAGAATTGCATTGAGCATAGGAATTTCTCAATATGGGGGAGCACTGTATGACACGATCTATTATGTCTCGTTCGCTACTTTGTGTGAGAAGTTGATGTGTTCTGTAGTGAAAGGCCAACTGATTGGGGAACTAGCCATCCGCTGTGCTTGTTGTTGGGCTTTTCGGGGGCAGGAGTGGAGGGAGTTGAGCAGGCTTGCTGCTTCAATAATGTGTGACCACTCTCAAGTGCTGTTTGAATCGCGAGGAGTTGAGTGCGGAGAGAGAGCGTTCGACGCAAAGCAAGTGGAGGCTTGGCAAAAAGCACAAAAAAACTCCCCGAAGCCATGGGCTTCGAGGAGTTAAGTCTTTTGATCAATGGTGGCTTTCGCCTGATTTTGTCAAATTATTTGGAAGCGTAGCGCGTTTCCAAAACATTCCAGTCGATGATGTTCCACACTGCGGAGAGATGATCGACACGGCGGTTTTGATAGTCGAGGTAGTAGGCATGTTCCCATACGTCGATGCCGAGAATGGGCTTCAATCCGTGGCGAACAGGGTTGCCTGCATTGGGTTCTTGCGTAATAACGAGTTTCCCTTCGCGGTCACCGGCAAGCCATACCCAACCGCTACCGAAAAGACCGGCGCCTTTTTGTTGGAACTCTTGCTTGAAGGCTTCGAAAGAGCCAAATTGTGCATTGATGGCTTCGGCCAGTTGACCCACGGGCTTGCGATCTTCTTGCGGAGCGGCGAACTGCGTGAAGTAGAGATTGTGGTTGAGGATCTGTCCGGCGTTGTTGAAAACAGCACCTTCTGACTGCTCAACGATTTCTTCGAGCGTCTTACCTTCGAAGCCACTGCCAGGGAGCAGGTTGTTGAGGTTTGTCACATAGGTGTTGAGGTGCTTGCCGTGGTGGAACTCCACAGTGGCCGCGCCAATGACGGGTCGAGAGCCGAGGTGGCGTAGGGGAGTTTAACGAGTTCGAACTTACCGTCTACGGGTTGTGTACTAGCAAGTGTGCCGGCGGCAAAAAGAGCCAAAGCGGTATGAGTGAGTGCCATAATGTTGACTTGTTATATGGTTGATGTTCGTGAGAGTGATGAGATTTCACCCTTATGTTTGATGCAAAGATAGAATTTTATTTTCAATCGTGCAAGATATAACGAGAAAAAGTGGGGTGCTTATTGTCTTTTGCGTGTCTTTCGTGTGCGCATACGTTTCAAGACGATGCGTTTTGCAGCTCGCTGTGCGGGCATGAGGGAGTAGTCGTCGAGGAGTTCGAGTGTGGCGGTGAGTTCGTCACGGAGTTCCGGAGCAGCTTGGGTAAGGGTGGCGGCAATTTTCATGGAAAGTGCCGGAATGCAGGTGATGTCGGGCGTAGCGATGCGGAGCAAGCATTCGTCGTAGAGCTGTAAATGGCTGTCGGTGAGTGTGACGGGAGGAGTGTGCTCGATGAGCCGAAGCAAAAAGGAGAGGAGGAGACGACGAAGTGTGGGGGTGGAGGAAGATTGCGCGCGCTTGATCAGCTGTTCGGTGTAAGGCGCAAAATCAGTGAGGGCATTTTGGGGCAGATGGGTACAAAGATAGGCCGCGTTTTCGGCGGCCTTGATTGAAGAAGAGTGGATCCACTCGATCAACAGTTTGGGGTATTGCGGAGTACCGAGTGAGAGCAGGGCTTTGACGTACTGCTCACGTTCGGTAGGCGTGAGTCGCTGTTCGGGCGCACGTAGCAGGGAGGGGGAAATATGGGATTTAGCACACAAGGTTGGGGAGGAATTAAAAATAGAGTTTCCAGGGGATGGCAATGAGGCAAAGGGTGATGGCAAAGGCGCGGGGAATGAGTTTGAGATTGCGCGGATGGTAGGTGAGGGGTTGCGCCTTGGCAAAATAATGGTAGTAGAGACGTTGGGCAATGGTGCCGACGGCAAAGCCAAAGAGGAGCCCGACCACGATGTCGCCGACATAGTGCACACCAAGATAGACGCGTGTCCAACAATTGAGGAGTGCCCAGCCGAAAAGGCTCAAAGTGATGGCGCGACGGCGGAAGATCGGGGAGAGAAAAGCCGCGACGGCAACGGTGTTGGCGGCATGAGAGGAGAAAAAACCGTAGGGCCCGCCGCGATAACCGTTCACGATGTCAACAGCATCTTGGAGATAGGGATTATGTGTGGGGCGCCAACGGGCAACAAGGGGTTTGCAAATGGTGGAAGCGACTTGATCGCAGAGGAGAATGCAGAAAAGGATGCCGCCAATGAGGAAGAGCATACGCGGAAAATCGTGTTCGCGGAAAACAACATAGGCGACGACGAGCAGAAAGGGGATCCAAACGAACATTTGGGTGGCATTCCACGCCAAACTATCGAGATAAAGGGAAGAACTTCCGTTGAAAAAGAGAGTGATGACTTGATCCATGATGCAAAAAAACAAGACGGGATGCAGGACAATGGGGACGCTCGACGAGAGAATCTGCGTTGGGCGTGTGGTGTACTGCATCCCGTCTTGAGGGAAAATGGAAATAATATTATTGCATTGAGCCACCGGCGATGTCGAGGAGTTCGGCTGTGATGGCTTGCTGGCGCGTCTTATTGTATTGAAGGGTGAGTTGGCTGAGCAGTTCATCGGCATTGTCGGTAGCGACTTGCATGGCGATGACGCGAGCGGCGTGTTCTGAAGCTAAACTATCCAAGAGGGCAGAGTAGAGCTTCAAATGGAGCGAACGCGGAATGAGTTCGTTGAGAAGAGCTTGGGGAGAAGGTTCTACCAAGTAGTTGGTTGCGGTTTCGTCTTCTGTCTGTTCGCCTAATTCGATGGGAAGGTAGGTCTCAGAACGGAGAATTTGCGACCCGGCGCTCTTGAAATGGTAGTACTGAAGGTCTACTTGGTCGATTTCTTCTTGCGCAAACAATTCCATAACTTTGCGCAGCAAGTTCGCTGACCGGGGCGTATTGCGGGTGATCGAGCACATGAGAATAGTCTTGCTCCGCGATGAAGCCTAATTTCTTGGCGGCTTCTGTGACTTTGCGGCCGATGGGATAGATATGGGTGACTTCTATGCCACGCGAAGCGTAGTCTTCGAGGCTGCGCTTGAGTTGTTTGATGACATTGACGTTGAAGCCTCCACAAAGACTGGAATTGGAAGAGAAAGCGATGATGGCTACGCGCTTCACATCGCGACGAACAGCATAGGGGGAGGAAAGTTCGCCCTCGAGCGAAGCGACGAACGACGACATGATGCCATGGAGCTTCTGCTCGTAGGGGAGCATTTGTTCGATGGCCTGTTGTGCGTGGTGCAACTTCGAACTGGCTACCATTTTCATGGCACTTGTAATCTTACGAGTGCTGTTGACGGAAGATATTCGGTTCTTTACTTCTTCTTTAAGTGAGGCCATTGTTTTTAATTTTGTGGGCTTTGTCTACGGGGATCCCGACAAACTGGGTCGGAATCCCCGGACGATAAAGCGACTTGCTCGGAGGAGCGAAGTTTATTTGTATTGTGCAGCGATGTCTGCTGCCACTTGACGGATTTCGTTTTCGATGCTTTCGTCGATCTTACCTTCGGCAAGGGGACGAAGCACGGTGTCGTTGTGAGTGGCACGGAGCACGTTGAGGAATTGCTCTTGGAAATCGCGTACTTTCTCAAGGGGAACATCGGCCAGTAGGCCTTTGGTACCGCAGTAGAGGATGGCAATTTGTTCAGCTACGGGCATGGGGCTGTATTGAGCCTGGATGAGCAGCTGATTGTTTTTACGGCCACGGTCGATGGTCATGGCGGTTACGGCATCCATATCGCTTGAGAATTTGGCGAAAGCTTCGAGCTCGCGATATTGGGCTTGGTCGATCTTCAAAGTACCGGCCACCTTTTTCATCGATTTGATTTGAGCCGATCCACCAACACGGGACACGGAAATACCAACGTCGATGGCGGGACGGAAACCTTGGTTGAAGAGGTCGGTCACCAAGTAGATCTGTCCATCGGTAATGGAGATCACGTTGGTGGGAATGTAGGCCGATACGTCACCGGCTTGGGTTTCAATGATGGGAAGTGCGGTGAGTGAGCCACCTCCTTTGTACCAAACCTTGCAACGATTCGGGCAGGTCGTTCATTTGCTCAGCCACTTCTTGCTGGTTATTGATCTTTGCTGCACGTTCAAGGAGACGAGAGTGGAGGTAGAAGACGTCGCCGGGGTAGGCTTCACGGCCGGAGGGACGACGCAGAATGAGGGAGATCTCACGATAGGCCACTGCTTGTTTGGAGAGATCATCGTAAACTACGAGGGCGTGTTTGCCTCGGTCGCGGAAGAATTCACCGATGGCGGCACCTGCCATGGGGGCATAGTATTGCAAAGCGGCGCTGTCGGCAGCGGTAGCGGACACCACAACGGTGTAGTCCAAAGCACCTTTCTCCTTGAGAATGTTGACGATATTGGCAACGGTTGATGCCTTTTGACCAATAGCGACATAGATACAATAGACGGGATCGCCGGCTTCGTAGTTTTGTCGTTGATTGATGATGGTATCAATTGCGATAGCGGTTTTACCGGTCTGACGGTCGCCGATGATCAATTCGCGTTGTCCACGTCCGATGGGGATCATGGAGTCGACACTCTTGAGTCCGGTGGCCAAAGATTCGGTAACGGGCTGTCGGTAGATTACGCCCGGTGCTTTACGGTCGAGGGGGCATGAGATATTTTTCGCCCTCGATGTCACCACCACCGTCGAGGGGATTTCCCAGCGGGTTGATGACGCGGCCGAGCATGTTCTCATTGACCATAATAGAGGCGACGCGGCCGGTGCGTTTCACGCTGTCTCCTTCTTTAATGCCTTCGGAAGAACCGAGAATCACGGCACCGACGTTGTCCTCTTCGAGGTTCATGGCTACTGCCATTACGCCGTTGTCGAATTCGATCAGCTCGTTTTCTGTCACTTTGCTGAGACCGTAGATGCGAGCTACGCCGTCACCAACGGTAAGGACAGTGCCTACTTCCTCAAACTGAACTTCTGTGGAGATATTCTGAAGTTGTTGTAGGAGCACGGCTGAAACTTCGCCGGGCTTGATATTGTTGGGCATAGAGATTCTGTTTTGTTTGCTGTGAGATCCGTAATATGCTCAGCTGCATGGGCAACGTTGCAGGGAAAGTTACGTCTTCTTTGAGTGGAACGAACAAGGGGAGGAACAGAAGTTTCGGGGAGATGAAACTTCAGAAGCGAAGCTTAGTTTAATCTCCGTCTTAATTGGCGGAGTTGTCCTTGCAAACTGGCATCGACTCTGTAGTCATCGTAGCCAAGAATAAAGCCTGCTTTGAGTTCCGGGTCCGTTTGTACATGCAGTTGTACGGCGTTTCCAGTGCGGTTTCGTACGAGTCGGAGCATGCGTTCTCGAATTTCCGGGGCAACTGCTTCGGCTGTTGTCAGATAAGCACGGGTTATGTGATGCTCGTGTTCATAAGCGCTTAGAAAGGACGTGGCTATAAACTGCAGCAGCTCCGCGCGTCCTTTGTTTACCACGAGTCGGATAAAGCGTTGTGTGCTGTTGCTCACTTCGGAATCGTCGTTTAGACGAGCTGCCTCGGTGATGATGGCTGCTTTTTGCGCATTATCGAGAACTGGGTTGTTGGGGATATTGCGCAGCGCCGGTAGTTCTCGAAAATTTCGATCAAGTTGTTGCATCTCTGCATAAACCATCTCTGCTTCGCCGTTTTGTGTGGCGAAGTAGAGTAAGGCTTTTGCATATCGAGAGGCTACGATTCCGGTGTTCATTGTGCGAGGTTAAGTAATGACTGTTACTGTTTCTCGATGTCGTCGAGCAGTCCGTTAATGTAGTTCGTACGTTCTGTATCGTTGCTGAGTTGTTGACGAATGATTTTCTCCGCAACTTGAACCGAAAGGTCCGCAACTTGTGAGCGAATATCGCGCAAGGCGTTCGCCTTCTCAACTTGAATTTGAGCCTTGGCTTCGTCAAGGAGTTTCAACCTTCGGCTTCTGCCAAAGTCTTGGCTTCCTTGACCATTGCGTCACGAGTTGCCGTGGCTTCTCTGAGGATTTCCGCTTGTTTTTCGCGGGCCTCACGAAGCACCTTTTCACTCTCCGCTTGTATTCCGGCGAGCTTTTCGTTGGCGGCTTTGGCGTTGCTCAGGCTTTCATCAATAAATGCCTTGCGTTGTTCGACCATTCCTGTGATAACAGGGAAACCGAATTTAGCAAGAATGATGAACAGGAAGATGAACGCGACCAGCATCCAAAAAAGCAGGCCGAAATCAGGCGTAAGAATGGAGGGCAAATTCAATGACTCCATACAATAAGTTTAGAGCTCAATATTATTTGATGAGGAAGGCGCAAGCTGCAACAGCGAAGAGGGCAACACCTTCGATAAGAGCAGACACAACAATCATGTTGGTCATGATCTTACCGGATGCTTCGGGCTGACGTGCGATGGCTTCCATTGCGGAACTACCGATTTTACCGATACCAAGACCGGCACCAATCGTTGCAAGACCGGCACCGAGTGCCATACCAAGTTGTGCAAAGCCTGTGGAGGCTGCTTCCAAAAGAGGGAACATCATAGTGGTAATTATTATATGAGTTGATTTATACTTAATGATTTTACGAGAGAAGATTTACTCTTCGTGGTGTTCGGGGTGAGCTAAGCCAATGAAGATCGACGAGAGCAGTACAAACACATAGGCTTGCAGGAACGCTACGAGAACTTCGAGGCAATTGAGGAAGACCATGAGTAGAGCACTGAATACGGTAAAGATAGAACCCATAGCCGTACTGATTTGCCAAGTCATGAAAATCACGAATGTGAACGACAAAATAATGGCATGTCCCGCCATCATGTTGGCGAACAAACGGATCATTAGTGCAAAAGGCTTGGTAAATACGCCAAAGAGTTCAATCAGTGGCATTACAGGAGGGATCTTCAACCAGAGTGGTACGTTAGGCCAAAGGATTTCTTTCCAATATTCTTTATTACCAAAGAGGTTTACCGCCAACATGGTGCCCAAAGCGAGTAACAAAGTAATGTTGATGTTACCGGTTACGTTGGCACCACCTGGGAATATCGGGATAAGTCCCAAGATATTGTTGGTGAAGATGAAGAAGAATACCGTCAGCAGGTAAGGAGCATAGGGACGATAATGCTTTTCGCCGATCGAAGATTTAATCACATCGTCGTGAATTGTCATTACCAACATTTCCATTGCTCCGACAAAGCCTTTGGGGGCTTCTTCTTTTACGGAGTCATGCTTCTTATACCAGCGAGCGCAGGAAAGGAAAGTAACTATGAGCAGAAATACGACCAGCCAAATCTGCAGAACATTCTTTGTAATCGAAATATCCCACGGACGTTCTATTGTTCCGTCGGCAAGTCGTTCGTAGATCTTGTTGTGGTGTTCGGGAGAGAGGAAGAAACCTTCGTAGTCTTGCCTTGATGAGCAGCTTCCTCAAGTCGTTCACTGCTAAACACGTGCCAACCGCTTTCCTTTCCTTTGACAATGATGGGAAGGTGGACACTAATCGGTTTCCCGTTCCAGTTTGTAATGTGCCACTCGTAAGAGTCTGCCAAATGTTCAAGAATAAATCCCGAAACATTGATTTCCTCTTTCTCCTTAGCCCCATGCGCTCCGTAAGCTTCCGTGGAAAAGCAGGAAAGCAGGAGAGTGAAGAGTAAGAGACTAAGTCTGACTATTTTTTTCATTGCTATTATCTGTTGATTGATTCAGACTGCGGCGATGCCAAGTCGAGAAACACAGGGTGGCAAAGTAGTAAAGCATAACCACGAAAAATACAGCTGTGAAGTTGATTTCTTCGTGTTGCTTATAAATGAATAGGATGATCAGTGTGAGAAACAGGCGCAGCAGAGAGAACCCCAGGTTCGCACCGATGAAATACGATGAGTCTTTATGGCTCAATTGGGTTGTTACAGCAAGTTCCACCAAGGTAAAACTATAGAAAGCAACCGAAATGATAATGACTTCTTGGGCGATCTCAACCGGAGCAATGCCAAACCCTTGCGTAATGCCAAAGAAGAGGCAAAGTCCCAGTACTAAATATATAATGGCCAGTCGTAGAACGAGTCGAGCGAGTTTCAGCATATCATTTGGAAGTCTCTACGCAAAGCGTAACGTCGTTGTGATTTACTTCGACAAAGCCACCTGATACGCAGAACTGTTTCGTTTCTTCTCCAGAGCACGTTACGGTTCCGCTTGATAAAGAGGAAATTAGTGGTGCATGGTTGATCAAAACTTCAAACTCTCCCAGCGTACCCGGCATTGTAATGCTTTCGACTTCTCCCTCAAATAAGGTGCGTTCAGGGGGGAAACAATTTTGACGTGGAGACTATTCTTGTCCATAAGTTATTAGGCGTTGGCGGCAGAAAGCAATTTCTCACCTTTGGCAATCGCATCATCGATTGTACCTACGTTGAGGAAGGCTTGTTCAGGGAGATGATCCACTTCGCCGTCGATGATCATGTTGAAGCCGCGAATCACTTCTTCGATAGGAACCATTACACCTTTGACTCCGGTAAACTTCTCTGCCACAGTAAAGGGTTGAGATAAGAAGCGTTGAACGCGACGTGCGCGGTTTACGGTAAGGCGGTCTTCATCTGAAAGTTCGTCCATACCGAGAATCGCAATGATGTCTTGGAGCTCCTTGTATTTTTGTAGGATCTGTTTTACGCGTTGTGCGCAATTATAGTGGTCTTCTCCGATGACATTCGGATCCAAAATGCGCGAAGTTGAATCGAGAGGATCCACGGCAGGGTAGATACCCAATTCTGTAATCTTACGCGAGAGTACTGTTGTGGCATCCAAGTGCGTAAAGGTTGTGGCCGGAGCAGGGTCGGTCAAGTCGTCGGCAGGGACGTAAACCGCTTGAATAGAGGTGATCGAGCCGTTTTTGGTCGAGGTAATACGCTCCTGCATTGCACCCATTTCAGAAGCCAGTGTGGGTTGATAACCTACAGCTGATGGCATACGTCCGAGCAGTGCCGAAACTTCTGAACCTGCTTGAGTGAAACGGAAAATATTGTCGATAAAGAACAGAATATCAGTGGATTTTCCTGACTCTGCTCCACTGTCACGGAAGGATTCTGCGACGGAAAGTCCGGAAAGTGCCACAGAAGCACGTGCTCCGGGAGGCTCATTCATCTGACCATAAACCAAGGTTGCCTGACTTTTTGGCCACTTCGTTATAATCAACTTTAGAGAGATCCCATTCGCCGCGCTCCATTGCTTCGGTGAAGGCATCTCCATATTTGATCACTCCTGATTCAATCATTTCGCGCAGCAGGTCGTTACCCTCACGGGTACGCTCACCCACACCGGCAAATACAGAGAAACCGTCGTGTCCTTTGGCGATATTGTTGATCAATTCCATGATCAACACTGTCTTACCCACACCGGCACCACCGAAGAGGCCCAATTTTACCACCCTTCATATAGGGCTCAAAGCAGGGTCAATCACCTTGATACCGGTATAAAGTACTTCGCGTGAAGTCTTGAGGTCTTCAAATTTAGGTGCTTCGCGGTGGATGGGGTAGGCATTCTCTTCACGAGATACCGTTTGAAGTCCGTCGATCGTCTCACCGATCACGTTGAGCATACGTCCTTTAATCTGGCTACCCACGGGCATGGAGATGGGGGGCACCGGTCGATTTCACTTCCAAACCGCGCGAAAAGGCCGTCCGTGTTGTCCATGGCCACTGTGCGAACCACATCATCGCCAATGTGTTGCTGCACTTCGATCACGAGTGTGCGGCCATCGGGGTGTTGTACTTCCAGTGCATCGTGGATGTGCGGGAGAACTTCTTCGGCGGGGCGCCCGTCGAGTGGGAAATGAACATCGACCACAGGACCGATGATCTGAGAAATATAACCAATTTGTTGGCTCATAGTCGTCTGAAAACGAGATTGTTTTTAAATGCTGAGTTCGTTAAGAACTTGAATAAGCTGAGGATTTCATTCCCTTGCGTTTTTTTGCACGGCTTCAATGAAGGGAACGTAGACGATTTCGTGGTTACGAATGCCTACCATGACATTGCGTTGCCCTTGAACCAGTGCTGTGATGGCACCTACACCAACGCGAGAGGCTAAAACGCGGTCGCGAGCCGAGGGGCGACCACCACGTTGCAAGTGTCCGAGAATTGACACGCGAACATCAAATTGCGGATACTCCTTGTTTACGCGATCGGCATAATAGAGTGCACCACATTTGGGGCTTTCGCTGACAATTACCATACAGCTCTTTTTGGATTTGCGAATACCGCGCTCCATGAATTTAATGAGCTGATCCGAGCCGGTGGAATCTTCCGGGATAATGGCTGCCTCTGCACCGGCAGCGATGGCCGAGTTTTGTGCCAAGAAGCCGGCATCACGTCCCATTACTTCAATAAAGAAGATGCGTTCGTGAGAGTTGGCCGTGTCGCGGATCTTATCGACGCAATCCATAATGGTGTTGAGCGTCGTGTCGTAGCCGATGGTATTGTCGGTGCCGTACAAATCGTTGTCAATGGTACCCGGAAGTCCAATGCAAGGGAAGTCATATTCTTCTGCTAAAAGCATGGCACCGGTAAGCGAACCGTTACCACCAATTACGATGAGCGCGTCAATGCCTTCTTTGCGCAGCGTGTCATAGGCACGCTTACGTCCTTGAGGCGTTTGGAAATCCTTTGAACGAGCAGTGCGAAGAATCGTACCGCCGGTTTGGATGATGCCCGACACGTCCTCGGTGGTGAATGTCTTAACTTCACCGTTCATCAGTCCTTCGTAGCCGCGATAAATGGCTTTCACTTTGAAACCGTTGGAAATTGCACTTCGTGTCACGGCACGAATAGCGGCATTCATACCGGGGGCGTCGCCACCGGAGGTCAAAACGCCGATACATCTGATTTTTGCCATAGGAGGAGTTTTAGCAAATCTATATTGAGCGGCAAACGGGGCTCGAACCCGCGACCCTGGGCTTGGGAAGCCCATGCTCTACCAACTGAGCTACTGCCGCCTGTGTTGGTTGGTAGTCCGTGCAAAGATACTCCTTTATTTGTGAGTAGGCTATCTCGAAAACGTGTTTTTTCGCCCTAATCTTCAAAAAAGATAAAATGAAGAGGCGTTTTGAGGTGCAAACTCTGTTTTCTCTGTGTGTTCTTCATTGTTTGTCCAAGAAACGATTGGGAACGTCGAAGGTTGGAGAGAAAAAGAACTTTACGAGAAATACCATCTGAGGTATAATCGACTATTGTATATTTAAGATGAGTTTTTTACTATGTGCTATTTCAAAACGTTGATTATAAGAACTTTGTTTCTGCTCTACTGGCCGAGGTTTATGTTTTATTTAAGCAAGAGAATTGAGTTGGTAGAGGAAAAAATGAACACCTTCTTAACGTGTTTGTGTACTTATCCGACTAAGCGAGTGTGGGTTCTCGTTTCTTCCATAAATATCGGGGTTGAAGCTGTGAAATGTCACCACAATGTGGAGGGGACAAAGTGTAAATCAGAGCAGAGAAAAGCATTTCTAATTGTGAAAAGCGTAAGTTGTTGTGCTGTTCTTCGTCAAAGGCACAAGTTGTTCACGTAAGCTGGTGAATATAAGGTGCGGATTGGCCGTTGGATGAAGGCAAAACAGAGGGGATGATAGTTCTGTCTCAGCGGATACATTATATATAAACCTGAGTTCGGCCTAAGCAATTCTCCTTTCTCTTTCGATGATCTCTATATTAAGCGGGGCTTTTGGGCCGAAACCTGTATGCTGCCATAGCTTTGCCACATGAGATTCATGTAAATCCTCCGATGTCCTGTAAGCAATGTGTTTAGTCTGAACGATGTTCTTCAATTCGTCGTTTACCGTCTCGATCAACCTTTTCTACTCGAAATGGGGAACTTATCGTAGATGCATCAAGTTCTTCATATTCTTGCGTATGCGAAGTGATCAAAATTGAATGTCGTCGACAAACAATTCTTCGAAAGGCTCTGCGAGATGTATCCTGTCAGCTGGTTTTCCGAAGATGCTTTTCCGTAAACTAACGCTTTTCAGTAGGGGTACGATCATCACCGCCAGTGGCTGGTGTCAGCACCATTGGACGATTTCTCCGCGGTCATTGATAATGATGTGCGGTTTGAAACCGAAGAACCACTGCAGGATGTCACGAGGAAAAATAGCTGCGCGCACCGAAGCAATCGGTGCGCGCAGCGTATTTGAAGGAGAGCTTAGCTTACTTTGAACATGATTTCCGAGTCACGTTCGGCTGCTGCTGCCGCCCAACCTTCCGGAATGAAGCGCCAGTTATTCAGCGGCTGAGGATTGATTTCTTGATGGCGGGCAATTTCACGGCGCAGGTATTCGCGCATTTCGCGATCGGAGGTCCAGATCACGCGTGAGCGCAGTAGATTCTGTGGAATGCCCGCTCCTTTTATCAGTAGCCCGCCGCCGCCATTGGCGCGATAGAGTTGAGTGCCACTTTGTAGGTCTTCTGTAGGTCAAAGGGCTTGCCATCTGCCATAGAAAGGATGGTAATTTTCTCGCCCTTGGGCTTGCGGAGATCCACTGTGTACTTGATTCCGGCAGCCGAGTCGAAGTTATAGGACGAATGCTGCAGGCGTTGCCATGGCTCTGTGGCCTTCTCGTAATTTTCGTTCAGCAGCATCATGTGGTCGCTGGGCGCTTTCATCTGCCGAGTCCAGATTCCATAACTCTCTTCGAGATAGTTCTTGATTTCCTGCCCGGAGAGTTTCATGACGTAGAGCTGATTCTCATATTTATAGAGGTTGAATAGGTCAGCCATGCTGATATTTCCGGCTTCAACCTTTGCATCGTATGAGAGCGGAGCGGCAAATGAGATATCGGCTCCTGAAACAGCCAGTTGAATGCGATGGATGAAATCGACAAAAGCCGACGAACCGAAATAAGCCGAGCGAGTATCCAGTTCGTTGCGGTTGCGCCCGACCACTTGCGTGGTGAATTTGCGGATGTCGTTGAACTCTTTGGCGTAGTGAGAGAGGAACACGGAGTCCGGTTCTTCTCCGCGAATGTCAATCACGTTGCCCACAATTTCTTTTTTTCTTCCGTTTCCCGTCTGCGCCGAGCGTTACTTTAATATCTGCCTGCGCGATGTTCATCGCGTTGGCGCCGGGATTGAGAATCAAGGTCTGTCGGCCGCTGATTTTGTTCGTCACAATCGTATTGGCCACGCGGTGATCGTGCCCGCAAAAGAGTACATCAATGTCAGGCACCTGTTCAGCCACTTGGAATGCGGCATGATCGAGCATACGACCGGTCGCATTGTGTTCGCCCACGCCGCTGTGCATTACCACCACCACGATGTCGGCTTTGGCAGCGCGGCGAATGATAGGCACCACTCGGCGTGCTGTTTCCACACAGTCGCGAAAGTCGAGATATTTCCAAAGGTTTTCGGGCAACCATTGTGGAATGGTCGGGGTGACCATGCCGAGCACGCCGATGCGCACGCCGTCCACCTCTTCCTGCACATAGGCTGTGAGATAGAGTTTGTTCTTGCGTTTGTCCACCACGTTAGCGCCCAACACGGCGAAGCCGCAATCGTCCATCCAACGATCGTAGACCGAATGTCCCGTTTCGATGTCGTGATTGCCCAAAGTGCCGCAGAGATAACCCATTTCGTTGAGCATGCGTGCACAAAGGTGAGTGGAAGTGGTGTCTACGTAATTATAATAGTAGGCAGCCGGCTGGCCTTGCAGAATATCTCCGTTGTCGACGAGCAGCACGCGCCCCTCACCCTGTTCGGCGCGCAGGCGTTTCACGTAGGTGGAAATGCGACTCAAACTACCTTCTCCGGGCTTGTCATTGATAAAATCATAAGGAAAATAGTTGCCATGCACGTCCGAGGTTTCAATGATGGAGAATTTGACCTCTTTGTTTGTGTTTTGTGCGAGCAACATGGCACCGGAGCAGAGCCACGAGGCAAGGCATAAGGTGGCTGTGCGGAAAAGGCTATTCATAAGCGAATGTAATCTGCAAAGGTAAAGGGTTGTTCATTTTGGGCATCCGCGGGATAGTCTTCGCGGAAGGTACAATTCCACAGTGTTTCGTCTATTTCAGGGAAAAAGACGTCAGCCTGTGGAGCCGTGGCGTGGATGTGGGTCAGACACAGGCGGTCGGCCATCGGCAAAGTGGCTTCATAAACGGAAGAACCGCCGATGATAAAAATCTCTTCGGCATCGCCGGCGGCTTGGAGGGCGTCTTCCAAGGAATGAAAGAGGTAAGTGCCGGCCGGTGCCTCGGTCAGCGAGCGGCTGATCACAAAGTTGCGGCGATTGGGAAGGGCACCTTTGGGCAACGAGTCAAAAGTTTTTCGCCCCATGATCACGGTGTGTCCCGAAGTGAGGGCTTTGAAGCGTTGCAAATCGGCTCGCAATCGGAAAAGCATGCGGCCTTCGAAGCCTATGGCGCGTTGCCGGTCGAGCGCGCAGATGAGCGTGAGCATAAATGAAGGAATTTAGACCGAAACCGTCGCCGGAATGTGAGGATCGGGCGCATAGTCTTCGAGTGAGAAATCTTCGAAACGAAAGGAGAATAGGTCGTTGACGTCCGGATTAAGACGCATCTTTGGGAGGGCGCGCGGCGTTCTACTCAACTGCAGACGTGCTTGGTCTAAATGATTGAGATAAAGATGCGTATCGCCAGTGGTGTGAATAAATTCTCCCGGGTGCAATCCGCACACCTGCGCCATCATGAGGGTGAGCAGCGCATAAGAAGCGATATTGAAGGGAACGCCCAAAAAAGTGTCGGCACTGCGTTGGTAAAGTTGCAGCGAAAGTCGTCCTTCCGCCACATAGAATTGGAACAACAAGTGGCAAGGGGGGAGTGCCATGTCCTCTACTTCCGCCACATTCCACGCACTGACCACCATGCGGCGGCTGTCCGGTTGGTGTTTGATCTGGTCCATCACGCGACTGATCTGATCGATGTGCCCACCGTTGTAGTCCGGCCACGAACGCCATTGGTGTCCGTAGACGGGGCCGAGCTCTCCCGATTCGTCCGCCCACTCATTCCAAATGCGCACGCCATGTTCTTGGAGATAGCGCACATTGGTGTCGCCACGCAAGAACCAAAGCAGTTCGTAAATGATGCTTTTGAGATGCAATTTCTTGGTCGTGAGCAGCGGAAAGCCTTCTTCGAGATCGAAACGCATTTGATGTCCGAATACTGAGAGCGTGCCGGTACCGGTGCGGTCTTCTTTGCGCGTGCCTTCGTCAAGAATCCGTTGTAAGAGGTCGTGATATTGTCGCATGGAGTCGAGGCGATGAGAATTTATTGCAAGGCGAGCACACAAATAGAGGCAGCGGTGAGCAGCAGTCCACCGATGGCCGTGTAAATGGCACTCCGTTCGCGCGCCCAACCCCAAAAGAACAAACTTACAAAGAAGCTGATGATCGGACCGATCCAGAAAAAGTTGGATAAGTAGGTATTGCAAGACGTTGAGCAGCGTGCTGTCGCTCTCAGGCCACAAGAGGACGTTGCCGAACAAGAAGAAAACCAGCGTGCCGACGGGAACTAAAAATCGTGGGAGCGAGGAGTATCAGCAGCCAAACGGGATATTGACGCATGTTGACGAGAACTTTCGTGAAAAAAGAAATGAGAAGTGCGTTTTATGACGGCAAGGCATCATAATTGAGCACCGACGAATCGCCGTAACTTAGGAAACGGAATCCGTGATCGAGGGCGTAATCATAAATTGAGCGCCAGTCGCCCCCCACAAAAGCACTGACCAGCAGCAACAACGTCGACTGCGGTTGGTGGAAATTGGTGACGATGGTTTTGACGATCTTGTAGTTGTAGCCCGGCGCAATGATGATTTGTGTGGCGCTGTGGAGCACCTGTAGTTGATTCTCCAGCAGATAATCGCGCACTGCTTCGAGGGCTTCACGCGGCGTGAGGGGATTTTCGCAAGTTTGGGCGTAGTCGTAGGGCAACCATTGCGGCACGTGCAAATCCTCTTCGTTCGGTTCGTGTCCGGCCTCGCGGCATTGGCGAATGCGTACACCTATATAATATAGACTCTCGAGGGTGCGCACACTCGTTGTTCCCACAGCAATACATTGTGCGTCGTGAGCTAAGAGACGTTCGATGGACAAAAGGGGCACGGCAATCCACTCGGCGTGCATTTCATGTCCGGCAATTTCTTCGCTTTTCACCGGTTTGAAAGTGCCGGCGCCAACGTGCAGTGTGAGCTCGTTGCGTTCGATCCCGCGCTCGTCAAGGGCGCGCAACACTTGTTCCGTAAAATGCAGACCGGCTGTGGGGGCTGCCACCGAACCCTTGATTTTTGAATACACTGTTTGGTAGGTTTTCAAATCCGTGGCCTCGGTGTCGCGATTCAAATAGGGAGGAATGGGCAATTCGCCGATGCTATCGAGCACTTCGGCCCAACTTACGCTCGGGCTGTCCCAAGAGAAGCGCACTTCGTGTCCGGTGCCGCTCATGCCGAGCCGTTCGGCGCGCAAGGTCAGTGTGACGCCGCCGACGGTGATGGGGCGTTCGAGTACGCCTTCTTTCCATTTTTTTCAAATTACCGATCATGCAGGTCCACGTCACCGCGCCGCAGGTGGAAAACGACTGTTGATAGTCGAGCGGGGTGTGGGGTTCGAGGCAAAACACCTCGATCAGCGCACCGGTTGATTTGTGGAAGTGCAATCGAGCCTGAATGACTTTGGTGTTGTTGAACACCATCAGTGCGCCGGCCGGTAGGTAATTCGGGAGATTGACGAAGCGGTCTTCGCCGATTGTTCCGTCTGTGCGTCGCGTGAGCAACTTAGATTGGTCGCGTTCGGCGAGAGGATATTTGGCAATGCGCTCGTCGGGAAGCGCATAGTCGAAGTCTTTGATTTTGAGTTGGCGGGGATTGGTCATGGGGCGCCTACTTATTTTGTCGTTTGGTCGAGTTCTATTTTTTCTACGTTGCCCGTAGTCGGAGATAACCAAACTTTTGTGTTGAATTTCTTGTTAAACAGAGTGCCTCCAAGGTGTTCTGTTCTACCGAATTGAGCCATTGGGAAGTTCGCCTCGTAGAGTATGTCATCGCCTTGCGCTATGCGCACTTTGGCTTCGCCCGGCACCCGATAGCGGAGGTCTTCTTGTTCTTTTTTCTTCTTCGGTTTTCCGTCGTCGTAGGCCGGTCGCACACTTTGCAGGTCTTCTACCGTAAGGGTCACGGGCATGCCGGCAGCATCGTCGGGATCAGTCACCCCGAGGTACTTCGAGAAGCGGAAGAGCACACGGCCTTGCTCAGTGCGGCGGGGCACATAGTCAAAAGTGAAGGTGCGTTCTTCTTCGGTATAGGTGCCCACGAAAAGGGACGTGAGGGCTTTCTCGCGTTCGTCGAGTTGAGCCAACATGGTCTTGAGTTGTTCGCCGTCTTTTGGGTGAAATCTGCTTGTCCCTTGATGAGTTGGTTGCGGTTTTCGCGGATGTCGAAAATCTCGGCTGCCGCGAGTTCTGCGCGACGGGCGGTGCTGCCGGCGCGAAGCATGTCGGGCGTTTTGTAACGATCGGCGTTAAGCGTCTCTCCGGCGATGGGAGTTACCATGGGTTGGGAGAGTGCGGTCGGTTGCGGTGCTTCGGCATTCACGGCGAGGAGTAAACCGTTGGGACTCAGTGTGACCAAAGGGGCTGCCGTGCGATGATCTAAGCGGATGGTGTAGGCCGCTGTGCTGTCGGGCGTGCCAAAGGCATCGACCTTCACGCCGGTGAGTGTCCAAGTGTCGAAGGCATTGAGCGACACTTCTTTGCGGTCGAGCAGGGCACGGGCGTAAGGGGCGTACTCGCCCGGCACATAGTGTCGACAGCGGGTGTGTACCGTGAGATGGAGCGCCGTGAGCGGCAAATGGTAGGTGATGCCTTCGGCTGTGAGGCCGGGGCGATAGGGTGCGACGGCTGTTTGTGCCGAAAGGGAGGGAACCGTGGCGGCGAACAAACCAAGGGAAAGTGCAAAACGGGTGAGTGAGCGTGTAGACATGGTTCAGGAGGTGGGAAGGAGGTGAAGAAAGGCCTGACCGAGGGCTTCTACCAAATGGGAAGCCACTGTGGCCGGCGCAGAATGACGGGCGGCGGCCATTTTTCCGGCCTCGCGATGCAGGCAGATGCCGAGTGCCGCGGCTTGTATCGGAGGATAGCCTTGCGCAGCGAGACCTCCGATCAGTCCGGTGAGGACATCGCCGCTGCCGGCCTTGGCCAAGGCGCTGTTGCCTTCGCCTTCTGCGATGAGCAGGCTGCCATCTGCGGCAAAGAGGTGGGGGATGTGATTCTTGAGCGCAATGGTGAGTCCAAGCGCTGCAGACAAGGATTGTGCCGATGATTGCAGTGCGGCGAGATCTCCGTAGGGTAGGTCGAGCGCTTGGCACAAACGCTGCATTTCGCCGAGGTGGGGTGTGAGGACACTGCCGGGAGGGAGGAGCGAGAGCAACTGGTAGTCGCTGGACAAGAGGTTGAGTGCATCGGCGTCGAGAATCAGCGCCGGCGCCTTTCCCTCGGTGTCGAGTTCGAGGAGCTGTTTCAGCAGGGAACGGAGGGCGAAGGCCGTCTCACCGTCGGTGCCTAAACCGGGACCCACCGCGATGGCGGAGAAAGGAGTCGGGTCGATGAGCGAACTCCAGCATCGGTCGGAACCTTCGTCTATTTGCAGCACGGCTTCCGGCACAGCGATTTGCAAAATGTCGCGGCCGCATCGGGGAATGTGTACGGTCACTTTGCCCACGCCGCTGCGGAGCGCTGCGCGCGCGGCAAGTACCGCCGCACCGATCATGCCTTCGTGGCCGGCGATGAGGAGGAGATGTCCGAACGTGCCTTTATGTCCGTCGGAAGGGCGGTTTTTCCACTTTTCGACGAACCATTGGCGCGAGATGATTTGCGCGTTACTTGCATCCATGCTGCAAAAATACGCATTTTGAGTGGGTTTAGCTGTGTTTGTTGCGTCTATTTTGTTTTTGGTGGTGAGTCGTTTGCGATGGGGTGCGAGGGTGGGCGAGGACAAGCCGGTAGTGGGGAAAAGGGGGAAGAAGAAGCTAGAAATGGCATAGGGAGAAACAGTTTGATATCAACAAATGTACCCAGTGGGGCAAATGCCTTTTCATTTACGGTCAAATCACCCATAATAGTTGAACTCCTTAGTGTTTATCGGGGCCAAAGTTCTCAATAAGTTTCAAAGGCGGCAGTTCTGCCTCTTTGAAAGTCTGAGGAAGACGCGAACTTTACCCACAGAGTTATGAGACTCATTATACTGTTAGTGCGTGAACTGATCGGTAAAATTCTCTAAAGGCAATAGTGCATTTAGATTGGTGTTTTAAATTGCAAAGTACTGCTCTTTCAAGGAGTGAAGTGCTATCATATTCTCACCATAAGACTTTCAAAAATCTTTCCACTTTTGTCTCTATTTTTCAAGAGATGTCTCAAAGTTCAGACGACTAGATTGTGTGTTGATGCCAATGCTTTTGAGCTCACGTTAAGGTAAGCTTAGGATTGAAAAGTATGTCGTCATTCGTATGAAGCCGGTGAACTGACAATACTGGATACAGTATCTCAGGAATGGCTTCCTTAATACCTTTGATAATGTCAATACTTACATGGATCTGATTGTAACCTGATCTTGAGACAGATATACCAGCTGATAATTCATCATAATTTTCCTTACCACACGTAAGAAGATAGTATCACTCTGTGGCTTGAAGTATCCATGAAATGACTACTCCAAAGTTTCTGAATTCTAATAGAGGAGTATCCATTTGTGTGTCTATAGTACTGGGGAATTCTGTAGAAACATCCTGACTTTGGGGTATGTTTTGGAGATATTTTAGGGTAGAAACAGAATACCATACCTGGAGTTGTTTCAAAGCAATGTATGGCGCCCTTTGTAAATAGAATCACTGATGGCAGCCTTATATTTTTCAATGACCACTTCAAAAATAGCATTGACAACTCTTGCAATACCAATACGAGGCAATACTGTTAACTCCTTTGGTGGATTACAGCATGAGAACCGGGCATTCGGCACTTTTACGATGATATTCCATTATAGCATTATAAACACTCAAAGGTATGAAAGAGAGCATTATGCCCTCAGAGTACATTTGACCATTGCTTCAGAACAAGCGAAGTTTGCTCTAAAACTCCTCAGCTTTTTGCCGAAAAGTTCTCTTGTTTAGCGAAAAAGTTGTGGACTTTTTTTAGACGAATGTCTGGTCGCTTTTTGGGCAAAAAGGGGCGTGCTTTTCGTGGGTCGGTCGGCCCCCTTCGGCGATAAGGCTTGAGATATGAAAAAACAGTGGGTGAAAAGGGAGAGAATTTGGGTACGAAAAAGCGGGCAGTCGACCATTGTGGTCGGCTGCCCGCCGGTGTTGTACCCGAAATGGGCTTATTTCTTTGTGCTCTTGTAGCGTTTGTTCATTCCTTCGATGACGGCCTTTGTGAGGTTGAGCGAAGGATCGGCATAGAGGACGTTGTCGCCTTGTTTGGAGACGATCATCGAGTAGCCCATCTCTTTGTTGTAGTCTTTGAGGAAGGATTGCAGGCTGTCGCGCAGCGTGTTGTTGAACTTCTCTTGTTCGGCTGTCATGCGCTTCTGCAGTTGTTCTTCGAGTTTTGCGCCTTCTTGCTGCATTCTTTGGATGCGGAGCTGAGCGGCTTCAGCTTGTTCGCGCGTGGTGAAGGTGCCGTTTTGCATCTTCTGCTGGAAGTCGGCGTAGGCTTTCTGCACTTGTGCCATTTTTGTGGCTACCTGCGACTGGTATTGCTTGCTTTTGGCTTCGAGCACCGATTTGTTTTCGGTGCAGAACTTGTATTGTGTGAGCAGGGAGTCTACTTCCACGTAGGCGATGGGGGCTTGCTGCTTCTGTTCGGAGGAAGTTGCAGTTGGGGCTTTGGGGCTGCTCGAATGGGTGGCGCTGTTTTCTTTCTTGCAAGCCGACAAGCTCGCCAGAATCATCAATGCTGCCACGAAGAAGAAGGAAAACGGTGTCTTCATACTCAGGTTGTTAGGCGTTATTATAGGGTTATGTTCGAATGTCAAATTGAAGTGGTTCAATGTTGAGCCGTTTCGCGTGAATGCTCACTCACCGCGTGGGGATTCTCCGTGCGCAGTTCAGCATCTTGGGTGGAGGCGCAGTGCACTCCGCAGCTCTCCAAAGCTTTGTTTCCACTCACGTGCGTATTGACGAAACGTCCTTTGATGAGAATCCCAACGGAGAGTAAGAGCACCGAGATTCCAACAATAATTAATGTGAGTAGTAAAAGGATTCCATATTTTTCTCTATTTTTGCGGTGCAAATATAGTGCAAAGACCTCGTCCGCGACAAATGATTTGCACATTTTATTGTTCTACTTTCAATGTAGTGAGCTATGGCACAATTACAACCTCAATCCGTATTCGATTGCTTCGCGCAAATCAACAAAGTTCCTCGTCCTTCTAAGCGCGAGGAAAAGATAACTGCCTTCCTCCGTAAATTTGGTGAGGATCTTGGCCTCGAAACGCTGGTGGACGAAGCCGGCAATGTGCTGATTCGCAAACCCGGTACGCCCGGTTACGAAAACCGCAAGACGGTCATTTTGCAGAGCCACCAAGATATGGTCTGCGAAAAGAACAAGGACGTAGAATTTGACTTCGACAACGACGCCATCCAAACCTATGTGGACGGCGATTGGCTCAAGGCAAAGGGGACAACGCTCGGCGCCGACGATGGTATCGGCATCGCCATGGAAATGGCACTGCTGCAAGCCACAGATATCGAGCACGGCCCGATCGAATGCGTGTTCACGCGTGACGAAGAAACCGGTTTGACGGGAGCTTTCGAGATGAAACCCGGATTTATGTCGGGCGACTATCTCATCAACCTCGACTCTGAGGACGAAGGTCAACTCTTCGTAAGTTGTGCCGGTGGGGTACGCACGGAAGCCACCTACACCGTGGACGAAGAAAAACTGCCCGAAGGCTTTTCGACGTTCAACTTTGTCGTGAAAGGCCTGACCGGCGGACACTCCGGTGACGATATCAATAAGAATCGCGCCAATGCCAACAAGCTGTTGGTGCGCTTCCTCCTCGAACAGTGCGAGAAAACGGATCTTCGTCTCTGCGATATTCAAGCCGGTGGCTTGCACAACGCCATTCCCCGCGAGGCACATGTGACAGTGGCCGTACCCACGGCTTATGCTGCGACGTTCGTTACAGAACTTGAAGCCTTCGTGGCGAAGGTGCGCGAGGAATTCTCCGTAACAGAACCCGATTTGACGGCAGCCCTCGAAGCGGTGGATGCAGCTCCTACTTGCATTTGCCCCGAACAGGCTGTGCGCATGTTGAAGAGCCTCAGCGTGGTGCACAATGGTATCTTTGCGATGAGTCAAGACCTCGAGGGCTTGGTGGAAACGTCGAGTAACCTGGCCAGCGTGCGCAAGCAAGGCAACCAAGTTGTGGCTACCACTTCGCAACGCTCGAGCGTGGCCAGCAATTTGGAGTACATGGCTGCTGTGGTTCGTTCGGCCTTTGAGTTGGGCGGTGCGAAGTGCGTGACCAATGAGGGCTATCCCGGTTGGAAAATGAACCCGAAGAGTGAAATCTTGAAGGTCTGCGTGGAGAGCTACAAGCGTTTGTTCGGCAAAGAACCCCTTGTCCGCGCCATTCACGCCGGTCTCGAGTGCGGTCTCTTCAGCGAAAAATATCCGAACCTCGACATGGTGAGCTTCGGTCCCACGTTGCGCGGTGTGCACTCGCCCGATGAACGTCTGTTGATCCCCACAGTACAGATGGTATGGGATCATCTGCTCGACGTTTTGAAGAATATTCCTGCCAAATAATTAGGTGAAGCACTTACCTTTTTTCTTCCTTTTGTGTTCCCTCCTCTGCTCTTGTTTGAGCGAGGAGGGGTACACTTCTTCGGCTGATGCTCAACTTCGGCTGGAGCGCGACACTTTGGCACTTGATACGGTGCTGGCCGGCGAACCGACCAACACTTATACGTTTCAAGTCTTCAATCCGCATCGAAAGTCGCTGCGGATTGCCGGCGTGCGCTTGGCATTGGGTGCCGCATCTCCGTTTTCGGTGAACGTAGACGGTAGCTTTTTGGCCAATGGAGTTGGGGAAGCAACAGAAGTGGCGGGCGGTGACAGTCTGCGCGTGTTTGTGCAACTCAATGCGCCCGCTTCGGATGCTGTGAGTCCTACGGCCTTGGAAGATCGTTTGGTGTTTCGTTTGGAAAGTGGGGTGGAGCAACAAGTGCTGCTCACCGCCTCGACGCAAAGTGTGATCAACCTGCGCGCTCATCGCGTGGAAAGCGACATCACTTGGAGCGATCGACGACCTTATCGCATTTTGGACAGTTTGGTTGTGGCCGAAGGAAGTACACTCACCTTGAGTGCCGGCACACGCCTGTCTTTCCATCCTGAAGCGCGACTCATTGTGCACGGCACACTGCGAGCTGAAGGGAAGAATGGAACCCCTGTGGAATTGCGCGGCGACCGTTTGGGCTACATGTTCAGCAACCAGCCCTACGATCGTATCCCCGGACAATGGGGTGGGGTCGTCTTTTCAGACAAAAGCCACGACAATGTCTTAGAGTATTGTGAGATTCATAGTGGAGATTTTGGTATACGTTGCGACTCTTCATCAATTGATGTTCAGAAACTTACGTTGTCGAATTCTTTGATTCATAATGTCGGTGGACATGGGCTGTATGCCCGCCAATGTGCGCTGACTGTCGGCAACACCCAGATCACCAATGCGGCAGGAGATTGCGTTCGCCTGATTGGTGGACGTTCGGAATTCACACATTGTACGATTGGACAATTTTATGCTTTGGCAGGTGACCGCGGTGTCGCGCTGCATTTCAGCAATTATGGTGAGGGGAGCCGTGCTCCGCTCGAGCGCGCGTCGTTTGTCAACTGCATCATCAGCGGATACAACAACGATGATCTCGTGGGCGAGTCTTCTCCGCGTTATAAGAACGATGCGTTCAACTATGATTTCTCGCATTGTTTGCTTAATACACCTAAACCGACCAAGAAGGAACACTTCCGTAACTGCTTGTTTGAGCAGGATTCACCTGAAAAGCGCCGCCAAGCCGGGAATTTCAACCCGAGTTTTGATTTGCAGAAGTTGTTGTTTACCTTTACACTTGACGCCAAATCAGCGGCTGTCGGTGCAGCAGATTTTGCAGTGACGCAGCGCACTTTTCCGTTTGATCGCAACGGAAAGTCACAGACCGAAGGCGGAAATCTGATATAGGATGCTATCGCCATATCAAACCTTGATACTCCTTATTTATATATGCGATCTCGGGGACCTCATCAGTCTCCGTTATTGTATATCATGATGACTATGTTAAGGCAATGAGGTGTTTTAATCACTTCTGTAACCCTTCCTATTGTTATGCCACAACCTTCCTCCCGTGCGCCGCGGCGCAAGAAAGTGGATGTCCCCACGCAAGATACATTTGGCCGTTTGCAACCGCAAGAATTGGACTTCGAGCGCGTGGTGCTCGGCGCCTTGTTGCTGGAAAAAGACGCCTATTCTCAAGTCAGTGAGATTCTTAAGCCGGAAACCTTCTACGATCCGCGCCACAAACTGATTTTTGAGGCCATTCGCCGATTGAACATTGAACAGAAGCCACTCGACTTGCTCACCGTCAGCGAGCAGTTGCGGCAAACCAATCACTTTGAAGAAGCGGGTGGCCCTGTTTACTTGGCACAGCTGACGCAAGGGGTGGTTTCGGCGGCGCATATTGAATATCATGCTCGCATCATCGCGCAGAAAGCGACGGCACGCGATCTGATTCGCTACACGAGCGGTATACAAGAGAAGGCTTTCGATCCGACACAGGATATTGATGAACTGATGCAGCAGGCTGAGGGTGAGCTTTTTGAACTCTCTCAGTTGAACATGAAGAAGGACTATATCCAAATTGATCCGGTGATCAATGATGCCTACGACATGTTGCACAAAGCGGCCGAACGCTCCGATGGTATGTCGGGTATTTCTTCGGGTTATCGCGACTTGGACAAGATGACTTCAGGTTGGCAGAATTCGGATTTGGTGATTCTTGCCGCACGTCCTGCCATGGGTAAGACGGCTTTCGCGCTGTCCATGGCAAAGAACATCGCAGTCGATCAAGGAATTCCTGTTGCCGTGTTCTCGCTTGAAATGGCGAACGTACAGTTGGTCAATCGTGTGATTTCCAACACGTGTGAGATTGAAAGTGAAAAAATCAAGAGTGGGCAGCTCGAGCCTCACGAATGGGCACAATTAGACAGTAAAATCAAGGATCTCTACGGTAAACCGATGTTTGTCGATGACACGCCTGCGCTTTCGGTTTTCGAATTGCGCACGAAAGCGCGCCGTTTGGTGCGCGAACACGGGGTGAAGTTGATCATGATCGACTATTTGCAGCTCATGAATGCCTCGGGAATGAACTTTGGTAGCCGACAAGAAGAAGTTTCGACGATCAGTCGATCCCTCAAAGGTTTGGCCAAAGAGTTGAACATCCCGATTTTGGCACTTTCGCAGTTGAACCGTGGTGTGGAAAATCGCCCCGGTGCCGGTGGAGCGGAAGATCACCGTCCGCAGCTTTCCGACTTGCGTGAATCCGGAGCCATCGAGCAGGACGCCGATATGGTAATTTTCATCCACCGTCCCGAGTACTATCGTATATTTAAGGACGAAAACGGAAATGATCTGCGTGGCATGGCGATGATCATCATTGCCAAGCACCGTAACGGTGCGGTTGGCGATGTCTTGCTACGCTTCAAAGGCAAGTACACACGCTTCGAGGACGCAGATGAGAACGCCTCTTATCCGCTTCCCGGTGAAAGTGCGGCCGGCGGTTTTCCACAAATTGGAGGAGGCCCGATCACCGATGCGGATATCCCTCTCCCCCCCGATGTCGGGATGGGAAGTCCTTTCCCACCGGGCGAGGGAAGTATCGTGCCCTTCTAAGCGAATACGAACCGATAAATGGAAAAATGGGGGATTGCTCTTTGATTTCGTGAAGAACAAGCCCCTTTAACGAATTATGCAGCACTTCATTCGCCTAATTCCTATGGAAATAGTAAATTTGCTGCAACTCAAACAACAAACAACACTTGCCATAACGCAATATGGAAAATCAAGAACTCATTGCGCAATGCACTGCAACAGCACAGCAGTGGATTGACTCTCCGCTCTACGACGCCGAAACGAAACAGGCCGTGAAAGCGATGATCGAAGCCGAAGACAAAACGCCGCTTATCGATGCTTTCTACCGTTCTTTGGAATTCGGTACTGGTGGTCTCCGTGGCATCATGGGACCCGGCACCAATCGTATGAATGTCTATGTAGTCGGTGCGGCCACACAGGGATTGGCTAACTATCTGCTCAAGAACTTTGCTGATCGCAAGGAAATTTCTGTTGTTGTTGGCCACGATTGCCGTAACAACAGCCGTCTGTTTGCAGAAACGGTCGCCAATGTCTTCTCGGCCAACGGGATTAAGGTTTACCTCTTCGAAGACCTCCGTCCCACTCCCGAAGTTTCTTTCGCCATCCGCCACTTCGGTTGCCAATCGGGTGTGAATATCACCGCGAGCCACAACCCCCGCGAGTACAATGGTTACAAAGCCTATTGGGATGACGGCGCACAAGTGTTGGCTCCCCACGATAAGGGCATCATCGATGAGGTGAACAAAGTATCGCTTGCCGATGTGAAATTTGAGGGAAATCCAGCACTGATCCAATCGATTGGTAAGGAAGTGGATGACCTCTACCTTAGCGAGGTGCACAAACTGAGTATCGATCCTGAAGTCATTCGCCGACAGAAAGATCTTTGCATCGTCTACACGCCGCTTCACGGAGCTGGTCGTGTATTGGTACCCGCTTCGCTCAAACTCTGGGGATTCGAGAATGTGCACACCGTACCCGAACAGATGGTAAAGGACGGCAACTTCCCCACAGTAGTATCTCCCAATCCTGAGAATGGCGAAGCCTTGACGCTTGCGCTCAATCTGGCCAAGAAATTGAATGCCGATATTGTGATGGCGTCCGATCCCGACGCCGATCGCGTAGGCATGGCTTGCAAGAACAACGAAGGCGAATGGGTGCTCATCGACGGTAACCAGACGTGCATGATCTTCTTGTACTATATCATCAAGAACCGCATCGCCGTGGGCAAGATGAAGGGAGACGAATATATCGTCAAGACCATCGTAACAACCGAACTTATCAAGGAAATTGCCGATAAGAACAAGGTCAAAATGTACGATGTGTACACCGGCTTCAAGTGGATTGCTCGCACCATTCGTTTGCTCGAAGGCAAAGAAACCTATATCGGCGGTGGTGAAGAGAGCTACGGTTTCATGGGACAAGATATTGTGCGCGACAAAGATGCCGTGTCTGCCTGCTCCCTGCTTGCTGAAATCTGTGCATGGGCTAAGGATCAGGGCAAGACCCTCTTCGATGTGCTCATGGATATCTACCTCGAATATGGTTTCTCGCTGAACCACACAATCAATGTCGTGAAGCCCGGTAAGAGCGGAGCTGACGAAATCAAGGCGATGATGGAAAACTTCCGCACAAATGCGCCGAAGGAAATCGCCGGTTCGCCTGTAGTCTGCACCAAAGACTACGAGACGCTCAAAGCCACTGATGCTGAAGGGCACACAACGGATCTCGACTTCCCCACTACGAGCAACGTACTGCAATGGTTCACTGCCGACGGTACGAAAATCAGTGTTCGTCCTTCCGGTACGGAACCCAAGATCAAGTTCTATATTGAAGTACGTGGCGAAATGGAATGCCCGAAGTGCTACAAAGCGGTTCAGGCAGAAGCGCTCCAAAAAGTGGAGGCGGTGAAGAAGAGCCTCGGACTTTAATCCACTCATTCCAACTCACACAGGCAGCATCGTATCCTTTGGGATCGATGCTGCTTGGTTCTTTATATATCGTGTTATGAATAAGTGGTTTATCTTCTATCAGTCAGAGCTGATTCTAACTGCTGAAAATGAAATCCCCGTTGGTGAAGTTCCTCCGTTTCCGTTAGAACCATGGCATCGGCGGCAAACTTTGCCAAGTTTGGAAGGTACTGCTTGCGTAGCAGTGGAAATCGATCACCCCATTAGTCCAGATACAGGTTTTCATCAGCTGGCATTGCGCCAAAGCTTTGAGGTCTTGTCGCGTGCGGATTATCGCATGGCAGGAAAAGCACGTGAGTTACTTTATTGGGACAGCCGCACGCATTATTGTGGATCGTGTGGAACTCCGCTCAAACCACATACCGATATTTCGAAGAAGTGCCCGCAATGCCAACGAGAGTATTGGCCTTCGCCGAGTCCCGCTGTGATTATCCTCATTGAGCGGCGTGCACCCGGAGAAGATCGCGATGCCGATGAAATTTTGTTGGTGCAATCCCATAATTTTTCCGGAGACTACTATGGATTGGTGGCAGGATTTTGTGAAACCGGGGAAACCCTCGAGGAAAGTGCCTGCAGAGAAATTTGGGAAGAAACCGGTCTTCGTGTCCGCAACTTGCGTTATTGTGGATCTCAGCCCTGGCCTTATCCTTCAGTGCTCATGGTCGGTTTCTCAGCAGAGTATGAAAGTGGAGAACTATCGTTGCAACGCTCAGAATTGCGCAAAGGACAATGGTTCCGCCGCAATGCACTTCCGCGCATTCCCGGCACGGTCAGTCTTGCACGTCAGTTGATCGATCGTTGGCTTGACCAAACCTTGTAATCACCTGTACTTTCTGAACCGAAAGCAAAAAAGTTGGGCACTCTCTTTGTGGTCTGCAGGGAAACACTTAACTTTGCTATCGCAAGCTAGAGAGATAGCGGTGCGGAATACGCACCCCAATATCATACTTATAGGCTGTGTCGGTTCGATTGGGATACTCATCAATTATTTTCAGAATCACCGAGAAGGCTCTCCGCCCAATGGCGTGCCGATGCTGCGCTTTCAATGCAGCGTGGAAGTCGGATTACAAAGGACGGCGGAGCACTCAAATCCTTTCTACTCGGAGTTTCATCATCAACACCGGCACAGCCCTTTTTATATCCTATCGCTATGGTGCTCACCCCCATGCAAGAAGCCGCACACGCGGCTATCAGACAACGTGAAAGCGTCTTGCTTCTATCCCCCACAGGTAGCGGTAAGACGCTGGCCTATTTATTGCCACTCATTGAACGTGTTGAGGAGAAAATCGACGCGTTGCAAGCCGTTGTAGTCGTTCCCGGGCGTGAACTTGCCATACAGGTGGAACGCGTGCTTCGTGAGCAATCTACCGTTGTGCGCGCCATGGCGCTTTATGGGGGACGTCCCACGATGGAAGAGCATCGTCGCTTGCGCGAGTTGCGACCCCATGTGGTGATTGCCACTCCCGGGCGTTTGCTCGATCATATCGATAAAGGCAACCTCGAACTCTCCGGCGTTCGCCTGCTGGTGATCGACGAGTATGACAAGTGTTGGGAGTTCGGCTTCCGAGACGAAATGGCGCGCATCGCAGAAAGTTTGCGTCGCGTACCGCAAGTCGTCATCGCTTCGGCCACGCCCTTCCGAGAGGAAAACGAGGAAGAAAGCGGTGCGCCGAAACTGCTGATCAATCGAGACTATCATGTCATTGATTTCCTGCACGAAACCTCAGCCTTGCAAGACCGTTTGCGCATTTATGCTGTCCCTTCGCCGGAAAAAGACAAACTACAGACACTCGCTCGTTTGCTTTCGCAGAAAGGTGCTACGCAAACCATTGTTTTTGTGGCACATCGTGAGAGTGCAGACAGAGTAGGGCAGTATTTGCGTAGCGAACGCTTCACCGCCGTGGTCTATCACGGAGGCATGGAACAGGATGCACGCGAACGTGCGCTCTTCCGCTTCCGATCCGGCGCCGCGAATGTGTTGGTTAGCACCGATCTTGCGGCACGCGGATTGGACATTCCGGAAGTCGGTGCCGTGGTTCACTATCATCTGCCGGCCGATGAAGCCGCTTTTGCGCACCGCTCCGGTCGCACCGCACGCTGGCAGTCTGTCGGAGAGGCCTATCTGATTGTAGGTCCCTGAGGAAGTAACTCCTTCTTTTGTGGAAGTGTCCGGCAACGCAGAAGTGAACCATGTATCGGTTCGCCCCGCTGCTCCCCTTTGGGCGGTCTTATACATCGGGCGCGGTAAGCGCGATAAACTCTCGAAAGCCGACATCGTGGGTTTCCTTTGCAAGAAAGGAGGACTTCGCTCGGCGCAAATTGGTCATATTGAATTGGCTGCCCACACCGCCTATGTGGCCGTTGAGCGCAAGGCGCTGGCCGCCTTGCTCAAACAGGTCGCGGGAGAGAAAATCAAGGGAATGAAAACCATTATAGAGGAAATGAGACAATGAAAATAAGCCTTTCTGATGCCACTTTGCGGCAAGCCGCCGAGAGCGGTACTGACGCTTTCTTGCAAACGGTGGTCGATGCCATCGCCCATCAAGCCGGTGGAACGCTGACGGCCGATGCACTCACGCAATTGTCGCCCGATCAAATCACTTTGTGGGCCTACGTCATTTTGCGTGATGAACTCTGCGATGGCGGATTCATCCAACTCATCCACAACGGTTATGGGCCTTTCTTCTTCCTCAATCCCTTTGCCAAAGCCATGCGCCTTTGGGGATTGAAAGATTTTTCAAAATTGCTCTATCGCGCTCGCGAACTTTACGAACTGCATGCCGAAGCGCTCACACAGCCCTGCACAGACGAGGAGTTTATGGCACTCTATGAGCAGTTTCCCGAATTCGACGACCTCGACGACGCCTTTATGGAGCGAGAAGAAGAATTTACCAACGGCGTCGCTCATTATTTAGACGAACATCTCACAGACTTTATCGACATCACTCATGGCTAAGAAAAACGGCGGTAAAAACAAACCGCAGCGCGTGCGCATCAAGAACAAGCGCGCCACCTTCGACTACGAGGTGATCGACAAGTTTATGGCGGGCATCGTATTGACCGGCACAGAGATCAAAAGCATCCGTGACGGTAAAGCCTCGTTGGTCGATACCTTTTGTTTCATCCACGACGGAGAAATCTGGGTGAAGAACATGTACATCGCTGAATACGCGTGCGGTACCTACAACAATCACGCCACACGCCGGGATCGCAAACTCTTGCTCAACAAGAAAGAAATCCGTTCGTTGCAAAACGATACGCTCACACCGGGATACACCATTGTTCCGCTCGTGTTGTTCATCGACGACAACGGACGTGCCAAACTCGACATCGCCCTTTGCCGCGGTAAGAAAGAATACGACAAGCGCGCCACCATTCGCGATCGCGATGACAAGCGCGAACTCGATCGATTCATCAAACGATTCTGAAACAGAAGATTGGTTATATAATCGCCCGTTCTCATCGCTGAGAGCGGGCGATTATCATTTTATATACAATGTATGAGGAATAAAACATATGAGGTGGTGGTCTCTCGGCCAATATTACCTACTTTTCGGACATTACCGTAAAGACATTGTTTTGCTACATCCTTATATTGTTTTCTTTGACAAAGATTTTGTCGTTAAGTTTTTTGTTGGTAGTTTTACGGTGAAAACAACGCGTAGGTTTAACAACTGCTACAAAAGTAAGCGCAACTTTTGGGGTAAATGTGCAGCACATCAATTAACACAGATGGAAAGCACAGAACTTATTTATCACCAATTCATGATTCAAACATGGCAAAAATCTTTCCCACATCGCAAGCCTGTATTTATTATTACACAAACGAACACTTATGATACGCTTTATTCTTTTGGTATTGTTCTCTCTTGTGGGACTTACCTGCAGTGCACAAACCGCACAATCCATTTTTGAGTGGAAATCAGGCTCTGAAATCACAACAAAAGATATTTTTCTACCTCTAATTAAGTATAGCTATACTGTCTCGCTCAATGATCCCAAATACAAAGTCTATACGTTGCACACTTACACCGTGAAGAATCCCCAAGGAGAAGCTTACACAATTAAGTTGAACAGTGTAGATGATTCTCGCTCTAATCGTGAGAATTACAATGGTTTCTCTATAGAATATAAGGGGAAAAGCATTCTTGCTTACTATACAGACCTTTTGTACAATTGCGGTAATATCACGCTTTGGAAGGATAAATCTCGCTTCTTGCAAATTCCTCTCGACAACAAGAGTTTTGCACTTTGCTTCGGTGGTTGGATATACGACCAAGACGAAGCTCCTGAGTTGGTCATCGTTGTTGTGTCAGACGGTAAGGCTCAAGTTGTGTTTGACAACTATGCGTTTGCTTACAAATACATGCCGGCACCCAACTTCTCCATTGAGTTTGTCGACGATTGGTCGGGCATAGGCGAAGATCCTGACATCTACAAAAAGCCCTCCTTCTTGCTTGGTCGCACCAAGCACAAGATTTGGCGTGAGGGCAATGTCCTCAAATACAAATCTTGGAAGTAATTTGTCCTGATAGTGCTGTGGCGAGCCAGGGCTTTGCCGCAGCGCATTCTTTCCTTTATGCTGCCACGCTTATGATACGCTTTATTCTTTCGGCTTTGTTCTCTCTTGTGGGACTTGCCAGCATTGCACAAACTGCACAATTTATTTTTGAGTGGAATTTAGGGTCAGAAATCTCCGCAAAAAGGGTGTTTTTTCCTTTAATAAAAGAAAGCTATTCTGTGTCTCCTGGAGATTCATTAGCTAAGCTTTACGTACTTCATTCTTATACCGTAAAGAGTTCCCAAGGAGAAGCTTACACAATTAAAATCAACAGTCTAAATGATGCAAGAAAAGATCGTGAGGATTATGATGGCTTCTCCATTCTATATAATGGCAAGGACATCTTGACGTATTATACAGGAGGCCCATTATACAATTGCGGTAATATCACGCTTTGGAAGAACCAGTCTCGCTTCTTGCAAATTCCTCTCGACAACAAGAGTTTTGCACTTTGCTTCGGTGGTTGGATATTCGACCAAGACGAGGCTCCCGAGTTAGTCATCGTTGTGGTGTCAGATGGTAAGGCTCAAGTTGTGTTTGACAACTATGCGTTTGCTTACAAATACACGCCGGCTCCCAACTTCTCCATTGAGTTTGTCGACGATTGGTCGGGCATAGGCGAAGATCCTGACATCTACAAAAAGCCCTCCTTCTTGCATGGTCGCACCAAGCACAAGATTTGGCGTGAGGGCAATGTTCTCAAATACAAATCTTGGAAGTAATTTTGTCCATACGTGCTGTGGCGATCCATGGCTTCGCCACAGCACATTCTTTTCCTTTATGCTGCAACGCTTATGAAACGCTCTATTCTTTTCCAGAGTTCGGTCTAAGCAATTTCTCTTTCGATGATTTCTATAACGATCATGGCTTATAGAACCGGTATTCTGGCGTGGTACGACAGCCCCATATCGACCGAGAAAGTAGAGGGGGTCAACAATAAGATAAAGGTGATGAAGAAAGTTACCTATGGTTTTAGGGATGAAAAGGTATTTTCAGCTAAGGTTATATGTGCTGCACGATTGCCGCATCACTCCAAATATCGGATGAACCTAAAAAATGTACTTTGGCTCATGTTACTAGCGTTTTTTTGCCACAAGCAAAGTAACAAAAGAGGCTGAAATCCCACAAGAGGGTTTCAGCCTTATTTTTTAGTCATGTAAAACTTTTTAGCGGACAGCAATATTTTTGTTTTTATAAGCCTAGTTCTCTTCTGTAGTTGTCTCTTGTTAACTTTAAAAGGGTCTTGAGGTTTTCTGAGTTTATGTTTTTATTGTTGTTAAAGTCGTCTATTATAGACTTGCATATTTGTTGTTCTTCCTTTGTCCCTAGTAGGAAAATGCCTTCTGATATGGAATCAAGTGATTTTTTTATATAGTTCTGCTCTTCTTTTGTTGGTGGATTAGGAGAGTCGTTGTTTTCTTTCAGTATTGTATAAATTCGAATTATAGAGTTGTAGGTTTTTGTTAGCAACTCTATTCTATATTTTAAAGCAACTTTGGCTATTTCGTTTTTTCTGTTTAAATCGCTTTGGATGTACCAGCTATCTCTTGTGCTTTTTAAAGCCAAAAGATTGTAAATCACAAAGCCAAGGATTGTGCTAATGATCGTAAAGGTAAGTGTAATGCATTCAGTGCTCATTTTTGTAAAATTGAAAAAGTGATTATTTGTGTTTTGGTCTTTGCTAATACTATTTGTTTTTGCAGTTGAGATTCTGCTGAGCTTAAAGGTTTCGAATATTTGGATCTGGTTGAGTCATGTGTATATATTATTATGATTAATTGTTTCCAGCTATTGGAGCAAGAAATTCAAGGTGATTCTAAGATGATGAAAATTAATCTTGAGAAGGAGTGTACTTTCCGCTTTAGATAACCTTATTGGGTTGACTGTTTTGTAGTATAGAACTGTTTTGTTTGCAAAGTTAATAAAATACATCTATATTAGCAAGGAATTATGGAGGTAAATTATGAGGTTTATCCGACATTTGGAGTGTAGTTGTTTTCGAAGATCGTTTTTGCGGGAAGGTCATTTGTTCAAAGTGTTCGTCTTTCTTTTGCAGATTAGCGTCAGGGTAAAATCGATTGAAAATAGACTTCCCTCGCGCGCGCACGCGTCCAGTGTTTTTTGATTTTTGCCTTCACCTCTTCACCTGATGGGGGTATGTGGTTGTATATGAGTTGGTTAAGTGTGAAGGTAAATGCCATTTTCCTTCACCTTTTGAGCACTTTTGTTATGGTAAGTGTTTGGTTATTAGTATATTGAGGGTGAAGGTAGCTCTTTTCAGTGTGAGTTTTAGCCGTGTTTTGATGGAGGAAAGCAAGGGCAGGCGAAATCGAAGGAAAGGGGAGGGTGAATGTTAATTCGATGTCTTGCCTTCACCGTAAGAAACTGATATTTAATATGTTATTCATGAGGTGAAGGGTGAAGGCAAAAAACGGAAATTCGCTGAGTGCGTGTGCGGGAGCGTATGTGTGTACGCGTGCGAGGCGGTTGGGGAAGAAAAACGAGAAGTGGAGGGGAAGAAGAGAAAAGAAGACCGGTTTGGCGAAAATGTAGAGGGGGATTTTCGAAAAGTCCTCAACTTTTCGAATCGACAAAAATAAATTCTCGAATTTGTTAGGAAGTGTGTTCGGAATGATGTACTTTTGCCTTCGCAAACGGAGTTGTAGACTTCGTTGATGGCCTGCTGTGGCTCATATAGGGGCTCCCACCGGAGACCGAGCGAGCCGTGGCTTTGAAAAACACCCTTTTCCTTTTCTTGTCGTGCTGAACGACAAGTCGATATATACATTCCTTTTCTCCGACGGCAGGCAATTGGTGCTGTCTCGGGCTTCGTTTTCTGTCTGTAGAAGGGAGTAGATCCTGTTTCTCGGCAGGAATTGTGGTCGGTCATACCAGTATGATGCCAGAGTAGATACGCCCGGATTGAATGCCGAGACGGCGCGCGGAGAAAAAGCGATCCGGGCAGGTGTAGGTGTCGATTCCACTCACGAGAATGGCATCAAGCGGCACGCCGCTCAGTTCAAGTTCATGCACGGCGGCTGCCCAGAGGTCGATGTGCGGGCGCTTGAAGAAACCACGTCGCACGACGCTTGGTGGAAACTTGGCCTGCAAAAAAGCGTCGACCACTTCTTCGCCCACTTCGAAGGAGTCGGGACCGATGCAGGGGCCGACTACTGCACGGAGGTCACGCGGATTCGTCCCCAAGGTGCGCATAAGTTCGATGGTGTCGGCAAGGATGTGCCCCACCATGCCGCGCCAACCGGCGTGAGCGGCACCGATGATGTGATTTTGCGGATCGTAGAGCAGCACCGGTACGCAATCGGCGGTGGAAATGCCGATGCATACGCGAGGCAGTGCAGTGACTAAGGCATCTACGTTTTGTAAATGCGCATATCGCTCACTACTGTCCATTTCCATCAGTGCTTCGTCGACAAGGGCTACCCGGTTGGTATGGGTTTGATGCGGCAACAAGAGTTGGTTATCACTGATTTTCAATGCTGCACACAAGGCTTCTCGGCACTCCGTGACGTGGGTGGGATTATCCCCACAATAGTCGGTGAGATTGAAACCGGCATAGGGCGCATCGGTTTCAATGGCCGAGGACAAAGTGGTGCGCGGTGTGGAAAAAGCGCGTACTTCGGGGGCAAGTGTGTAGTCGAGAAGTTCCATGTGTGAGAATCTGTGGGGCGTGTTGAAAAGAAGAATGCCGGTGGATACAAAAAACACCGGAAAGCCTCGTGACTTTCCGGTGGAATGGGGGAGGGATACGAGCGAATCGGAAGTGGGTATGACGATTTTATTAGTCGTCAACGTCTTCGATTTCGTAGTCTTCGAGTTCTTCGATGTCATCGTCGTCGATCTCCACGACATCGTCTGCCCAGTCGGCGAAATCACGATCGAGGTATTCGACTTCGCGATCACGGTGGACGATGCTTCCGCCTTCGGCAACGCTTTGAAGTTTGTTGCTTTCGGAGTTGAGCTCTGTCCAGAGCAGGTCTTTGAGTTCGGTGATGTGATGGCCTGCAACGGCGCTGATGAAGATGACGGGAAGGTCGTCGGGAAGATCTTCACGGAGCATTTCCATGAGTTCTTCGTCGAGGAGGTCGCTCTTGGTGACGGCAAGGATGCGGTGCTTGTTGAGCAGTCCTTCGTTAAAACTTCCCACTTCGTTGAGCAGAATCTCGTATTCGCGCTTGATGTTGTCGGTGTCGCCGGGCACCATAAAGAGCAAGAGCGAGTTGCGCTCGATGTGGCGAAGGAATCGCAATCCCAATCCACGTCCCTCGGCTGCGCCCTCGATGATGCCGGGAATGTCGGCCATGACGAAGGAACGTCCGTCGCGGTAGGGCACGATGCCGAGCGAGGGTTCGAGGGTGGTGAAGGGGTAGTTGGCAATCTTGGGGCGGGCATTGGAGAGCGCGCTGACCAGCGTTGACTTACCGGCGTTGGGGAAGCCGACCAGACCGACATCGGCGAGGAGCTTCAATTCCAAGACCACCATCATTTCTTGCATGGGCTCGCCGGGTTGGGCGTAGCGCGGTGCTTGGTTGGTGGAGGTGCGAAACTGGAAGTTGCCCAATCCGCCGCGTCCGCCTTTGAGCAGCATCACGACTTGTCCGTCTTCGACGACATCGCAGAGATATTTACCGGTTTCGGCATCGTAGGCCACGGTGCCGGGCGGTACCTCGATGTAGCGATCTGCGCCGTCGCTGCCGTGGCTGCAGCATTTGCCGCCGTTGCCGCCGTTGCCGGCAAAAACGTGGCGGTCATAGCGCAGGTGGAGCAGCGTCCAGTAGTTGCGGTTGCCGCGGAGGTAGACATTCCCCCCCGCGCCCACCATCGCCGCCATCGGGGCCGCCGAGGGGCTGGTATTTGGCGCGGTGCATGTGCATCGAACCGCGGCCGCCCTTACCGGAGCGACAGTAGATTTTGACGTAGTCTATGAAATTGGTTTCCATAATAGGATCAGAGGGCGTCGATCACGGCGCAGAGTGCCGCGTTGATTTCTTCGAGTGCGCCGTGTCCCTTAACGGCATTGCGAAGGCCCTCTTTTTCGTACCACTCGATGAGGGGAGAAGTTTGGTTGTGATAGACGGCGAGACGCTTGCCGATAGTCTCTTCGTTGTCGTCGGCGCGACCGCTGGTTTTACCGCGGTTGATGAGACGCTCCATGAGCATTTCGTCGGGCACGTTGAGTTCGAGCATGGCGTGCACTTGCGTTCCACGTTGAGCGAGCATCTCTTTGAGCGCTTCGGCTTGGGGAATGGTGCGGGGGAAGCCGTCGAAGATGACACCGGCCTTTTTGGGGAGGGCATCGTAGGTGGCGGCGAGGATGTCGATCATCAGCGAATCGGGGATGAGCTGACCGTTGTCGATATAGCTTTTGGCCGTGCGACCCAGTTCGGAGTCGGCTTTGATTTCGGCACGGAGTACGTCGCCGGTGGAGATGTGGTCGAAACCATATTTTTCGACCAAAATATCACTTTGTGTGCCTTTACCGGAGCCGGGGGCACCGAAGATGACGAGATTCTTCATGAGGTTGTTCTATGTCTGAGTAAAGTTGAAGTTCAGTTCATGACTGTATAGATGGCGGGCAGGTTGCGGCCGTATCCATCGTAGTCCAGTCCGTAACCAACGATGAAATCATTGGGGATTTCGAAGCAGGTGTAGTCCAGTTTGAGTGGGACTTGGAGATTGTCGGGCTTGACGAGCAATGCTGCGATGTGCAACTCGGCCGGCTGGTGGTCGTTGAGGTTGGCGAGCAACTGTTGCATGGTCAGCCCCGAGTCGATGATGTCTTCGATCACCACGACGGTGCGATCCTTGATGTCCTCGGTGAGGCCGATGAGTTGTTTGACCTGACCGGTGCTTTGCATGCCTTGGTAACTGGCAAAGCGCACAAACGAAATTTCTGCGGGAATGTCGATGCCGCGCATGAGGTCGGCGGCAAACATGAAGGCGCCGTTAAGTACGGCGAGAAACAAAGGATTCTTCCCTTCGAGGTCGCGACTAATCTGTTGAGCCACTTCGGCAACACGTTCGCGCAGGCGCGATTCGGGGATAGAAATCGAGAATTGCTTGTCTTTTACGGTAACTACGTCCATGGAACTGCGAATTTTGCTTGCAAAGGTAGGAAAAAAATGCCGAAGGTGCGCGACGGCAATTCCTTTTTGGGCGAAAATCAGTAACTTCGCCGAGTAAAATATCACACAATGAAAGAATCTCACCTGTTTTATGCGCCGCAATTGAAGGCGGAGGGCTGTCTGCCCGCGGACGAAGCGGCGCACGCTGTGCGTGTGTTGCGAATGCAAGAAGGCGATGCGCTGTGGGCCACCGACGGTTGCGGTAGTTTCTACGATTGCCGGATTGTTTCTATCGTTGCCGGCCGTCAGCCGGAGTGTTTCGTGGAAATCGACAGCGAACGGAAGTGGAATCGGCCGTGGGGCACCGACGTGTGTCTTGCGGTGGCACCGACCAAGCATGCCGACCGAATCGAATGGTTGGCAGAGAAGGCCACGGAGATCGGTTTGGACAGCGTGCAGTGGTTAGATTGCGCTTTTTCTGAGCGTCGAAACTTGAAGTTGGAGCGTTTGGAACGTATCGTGGTGAGCGCGATGAAGCAAAGCCACAAGGCGATTTTGCCCGCGATGGGAGAGATGATGAAGATGAAGCAATTTTTGGAACTCCCGTTCGATGGGGATAAGTTCATTGCTCATTGTTATGCGCAGACTGACATCGGCGAAACGGAGGAAAAGCCTCATCTCTTCGACGTCGTTCGTACGGATCGTCCCACTTTGGTGTTGATCGGTCCGGAAGGCGATTTCTCCGTTGAAGAAGTGCGTGCTGCACAGGCTGCGGGCTTCCGCAGCATCACATTGGGTGAAAGTCGTTTGCGCACAGAAACGGCTGCCTTGGTGGCGGTGCAGTTGATGAACTTGAAAAAGACGCTGGGATGAACGAAACATTGAACGCACTGTATAAGGAGGTCTTCGGTGCAGTGCCGGCTAAGGTGGAAACTTTGCCGGGAGCCGGATCGAATCGTGTTTATGTGCGGTTTACGGCGGCAGATGAGACGACTTGTATTGGCGCATTTGGCAATGATTTGGAAGAGAATCGATCCTTTCTCTATCTGGCGCGTCATTTTTCTTCCAAAAGTCTGCCGGTGCCTCAGGTGCTGGGAGTTAGTGACGACGGACATAGTTATTTGCTTGCGGACTTGGGGGATGTGTCTCTTCATCAGGCGCTTTCTGATTGGCGCAAACAAGGCTATAGTGAGCACGCTGATAGTGCGGAGAGCGCCTATGCGTTATTGCGACAAACAGTGCGCACCTTGCCTCACTTCCAGGTGGAGGGCGCTCAAGGTTTGGACTTCGAGCGTCTACTTTCTCCCAATACTTTCTGCGAGCGCTCGGTGATGTTCGATTTGAACTACTTCAAGTATTGTTTCCTCAAAACTGCTGATTTGCCTTTTGATGAAATGCAGTTGGAAGATGACTTCGAAGCCTTGACGAAGGACTTGGTTGAGGGTGTGGATAACGAGGCCTTTTTCTTGTATCGCGACTTTCAGTCTCGGAATGTAATGATTTGTGATACAAATTCTTACATGATAGATTTTCAAGGAGGGAGACGGGGGCCATTGCCTTATGATGTCGCTTCGTTCTTGTGGCAGGCTTCTGCCGGTTATCCACAAGCGCTTCGAGATCGACTGATAAAAGAATATTTGGAAGAGTTGAATTCGTTGCGACCGGTGGATCGCGAACAATTTCGTAGTGACTTACGCCGGTTCGTACTTTTCCGATTGTTGCAAGTGCTCGGTGCCTACGGTTTGCGCGGCCGGTTTGAGCGGAAACCCTATTTCTTGCAATCCATTCCTCCCGCACTTGAAAATGTACACGCTTTGTTAGCGACCGGAGTTGCTTCGGCTTATCCGACGCTCGAATCGGTCTTGCGGAAACTTTCTCTGCAAAAATAATAATCTCTATGTCTACTATTGAATCTCTTGCTTCTCACGATACGGCGCTGGTGGTGCGCGTTTTTAGTTTCTCCTACAAAAAAGGCCTTCCTGCCGACGAAAGTGGAAACGGCGGCGGCTATGTTTTCGACTGCCGAAGCACTCACAACCCCGGACGCTATGAACCTTACAAACAACTGACGGGGTTGGATCAACCGGTGATTGATTTCTTGGAAGAGGATGGCGAAATTGTCACTTTTCTTGAGCATGTTTATGCGCTGGCCGATACGCATGTGGCGCGCTATATCGAGCGTGGATTTACAGCGTTGATGTTTTCGTTCGGTTGCACCGGTGGACAGCATCGCAGTGTGTATTCTGCGCAACACCTTGCCGAACATTTGCATCAAAAGTTCGGTGTCGAGGTGCGACTCGTACACCGCGAACAAGGAATCGAAACCTTCTTTCCCGCAACGGCTTCTCACTAAATGACAAGCAAACTTCTTCTCTTTTCTTGTGCTGGGAGTGGGTACTTCTGCCTTTGCTCAGCGTGCCTGTCGCGTGTTCGGAACGATACGTGACAGCGAGGGACAACCGATCGCGTTGGCCTCGGTGCGTGTGGCCGGCAAGCCGTTGCTCACGGTCGCGAACATCAAAGGCGAATATGCGCTGACTTGTGCTTCGAATGACTCGGTGACGATGGTGTTTTCGATGTTAGGTTATGAAACGCGGAAACACACGCTCTTACTACCGAGTGATTCGGTGCGCTTGGATGTGACTTTACCCCTGTATACGGCATCGTTCGGCGAGGCTGTGGTGAAATCGCAACGAAGACAGACGACGGCCACACAGCAGTTGAACCCCACTTTGTCCAAAGGAGCGCCTTCAGCTACGGGAAACGCAGTGGAAGAATTGGTGATTGCTCAAGCGGGTGTGTCGACTCATAGCGAACTCTCCTCACAATATAATGTGCGTGGAGGTTCGTTTGACGAAATGTCGTATATCTCAACGGGATAGAACTTTATCGTCCGCAGTTGGTGCGTTCCGGGCAGCAAGAAGGGCTTTCGGTCATCAACAGTGCGATGGTGGAAAGCATTAAGTTTTCGTCGGGAGGTTTCGAAGCGAAGTATGGTGACAAGATGTCGTCGGTGTTAGACATCACTTATCGACGTCCCGAACAGTGGGAAGCGTCTGTCAACGGCTCTATGTTAGGCGGAGGCGTTTATCTCGGTTGGGGAAACAAGCAGTTTTCGGTGATGACGTCTGCTCGTTACAAGACAACGCGTTACCTTTTAGGCTCTCTCGACACAGAAGGAGAATACCGCCCGAACTTTTTCGACTATCAATTGGTGATGTCGTGGCGACCGTCCAAGCAGTGGTCGTTTGATGTGCTGGGGAATGTGGCAGACAATCACTATAATTTTGTACCTCACGACCGCGAAACGCGTTATGGTACGATGTATGACGCGCGTTCGTTCAAGGTCTATTTCGATGGACAAGAGCGTGATGCGTTTCGCATACTTTTTGGCGCTGCCACTCTCACGCGGCATTTCACTTCCCACGGCCTTTTTAGCTTTGCAATGGTCGGGATTCGGCACGCGAGAGCGCGAAACGTATGATATTCAAGGCCAGTATTGGCTCAATGAAGTGACCACTCGCAAGCAGTTGGGCGTGGGTACCTATATGGAGCACGCCCGCAACGCGTTGACGGCGCGGGTGATGAAAGCCGGTCTACGCGGCGGAATGAAGATCGGAGAGCATCGGTTGCTCGGTGGATTGGATTGGCGCAGAGAATCGGCCAATGAACGTGCGGTGGAGTGGGAGATGCGCGATTCTACCGGTTATTCTTTGCCCCACAGACCGAATGCTTTACATTTGATTTACGCTTTGCGATCGACGAACCGCTTGGTGGCGCATACCACAGAGGCTTTTTTACAGGATACTTGGAGGCATGTTGCCTCGCATGGTTTGTTCAACGTGACTGCCGGTGTGCGATTGACGCACCGCGACTGGAACAACGAGACGTTCGTCTCGCCGCGCTTGTCTGTTGGTTATATTCCCGGAATGGAATGATCGTTGGACGTTGCGAGCAGCTACCGGATTGTATTATCAAGCGCCATTTTATAAAGAATTGCGCGACACGGTGCGTTCAAATGGTAGCGTGATCGTACAACTCAACCCCGCAGTGCGCAGTCAGCGATCGGTGCATTTTGTTGTGGGAGCGGACTACACCTTTCAATTGATGAAGCGCCCGTTCCGTTTTACGACTGAGGCTTATTACAAAAGGCTGTCGAATCTCATTCCTTATACGGTGGATAATGTTCGCGTCGTGTACTATGGTCGCAATTTGGCTTCGGGATATGCTACGGGAGTTGACTTCAAGTTGTTCGGAGAGTTTGTACCCGGCACCGATTCATGGTTGACGTTCTCCTTGATGCAAACCCGCGAGAAAATGGGAGGTGTGTGGTATCCGCGTCCCACCGACCAGCGATATAATGTGTCGCTCTACTTCACAGATTATTTCCCCGGTTCTACGCGATGGGCGCTCACTTTGCGTGCTGCCTTTGCGCATGGATTGCCTTTCGGTCCGCCGCATTCCTCGCGTGGAGAGCAGACTTTCCGTGCACCGGCCTACAAGCGAGTGGACGTGGGACTGAACTACCACTTGTTCAAAGCGGAACTCAAGAATGGCCGTCGTCCCGTGGTTGGATGGGGCAAGTATGTTCGCGATGCTTGGTTGGGCATTGATTGTTTCAATCTGCTCGGCATTCGCAATGTCAACTCCTATTATTGGATCACAGACATTGAAGGTAATCGCCATGGTGTGCCTAACTATCTGACCGGACGCCAACTCAACTTGCGCTTTAATGTAGAGTTCTGATTGAGTATCGAGAAGATGTTCGAAAAGCAACATGATGCCTCCCCCTTAGCCGATGGGCTAAAGGGGAGGCATCTTTTATATGCGGTATAAGAAAAAGATTGCGCCGGCATACTTGTGAAAAGTATGCCGGCGCATGTCTTGTGGAGCCGGAGGGGATTGAACCCTCGTCCAAACGGAGAACTAACTTGCTTTCTACACGCTTAGCTTTCTATCAGATTTTCGTGCGCAGCTTGAGACGAAAGCAGTCGTGAACCGCGCCTTATCCTCTAAAATTTCGGACAACGAACGAGGCTTCGAAATCCTATCTCCTAATTACTGCACCACCGATTCAAGACGCAAAGGAGAAAGTGCTCTTGGGTGATGTCTCGTTCCCGCTCCTAGAGCAGGAATAAAGCCAATCTACTGTACTTCGATTAGGCAGCGAGAGCAAAGTTGTTTTCGCCAGATAAATTCTTGATAGCCGAGATTAGAGTGCCCGCTAACATCCGCACTGCGTGCTTACAAATCACCTCGAACCGCTGTCAAATCCAGTCGACCCCAGGGTTTGTGTCTGCAAAGATAGAACTTTTTTCGATGAAACCCACGAATAGTCCGTTCTTTTTTTACATGCGCAATGCACTCAAAGTGTGAATACCCATGAGGCGACTGCGGTCTACGTTCACGCGAATGCCCGGGACGCGGCCGGTTTGTGAGTACTGCCACATCACATAATCAGTGTTGTCGTCCAGATAAGGCTCTTCGCGGTGATATTTCGCGATCATCCATTGATATCCCCAAAGGTGCCCACCAAATGCTTGTTGTAGAAGTTTTGGTAGGTGTAGAGTAGGGGACGGCGGCCGTAGAAAGCGGTCACTTTTTCGACAAAAACCTGCAAGTCGGCCACAAATTTGTCGTGTGGAACGCCGCCGGTGGTTTCAATATCGATGAGCGGCACCAAATCTTGCTCGTGCTTTTGTACCACCGTGGTGAGATTGGCCAATTGCTCGTAAATGTCGATCTGCGGGCGGTAGAAATGGTAACTACCGACACTCAATCCGGCTTGGCGAGCACCATACAAGTTGGTCGCATAGTAGGGGTCTACCAGCGAAGAACCTTCCGTGGCTTTGATATAGACGTAGCTGACGCCCCCTTCTGTACCGACGCGATTCCAATCAATGTAGCCTTGATAGCGGCTCACATCGATACCTTCGCGATAGCGAGCATTGATTTGTCCGGTGGTAGGGCGCACAAAAAGTACGCCGGGAATGCTGCGCTGCGTGTTATTTTCTGCGCGCGTGGGCAATTCATCGGCCACAACATTCGTCGGGCGAGGTTTGTAGGTGGGATTCACCTTGGCTTGAGAGCATAGCGGAGCCAGTAGACTGAAAAATATCGCTAGCCCGAAAAGCCGATTTAGCTTTTTCATAGGCTGATCTGTCAAGAGAATTGAAGTCAGTATTGTTCGTGCTCGGAAGGGAAGTCTGCACTCTTTACGTCTGTGACAAATCTTCCGATGGCATCGGTCATTATGGTGTGTAAATCTGCGTAGCGACGCAAGAATTTCGGGGAGAACGATTTGTTCTTGCCCAGCATATCGTCGATCACCAGCACTTGGCCGTCGGAGGGGCCGGCACCGATGCCAATCACGGGGATTTCCAACTCATTGCAAACGCGGGCATTGAGGCTGGCGGGGACTTTTTCGACCACCAAGGCGAAGCAGCCCACTTCTTGCAGAGCTTTGGCATCGCTGATCAATTTGTTGGCTTCGGCTTCTTCACGTGCGCGGACAGCATAGGTGCCAAACTTATTGATGCTCTGAGGGGTGAGACCAAGGTGTCCCATCACGGGGATGCCGGCTTCGAGAATCTTTCGTACTGTGTCGATGATTTCAACGCCGCCTTCGAGCTTCAGCGCGTCGGCGCCGGTTTCTTGCATGATGCGAATGGCATTGCGCACCCCTTCGGTGGGGTTCACTTGGTAAGTGCCGAAAGGCATGTCGCAAACCACCAATGCGCGCTTCACGGCGCGCACCACCGAACTCGCATGATAGATCATTTGGTCGAGCGTAATGGGCAGGGTGGTCACATTGCCCGCCATGACGTTCGATGCGCTGTCGCCTACGAGGATGCAGTCGACACCGGCTTCATCGACGATGCCGGCGGTGGTGTAATCGTATGAGGTGAGCATGGCAATCTTCTTGCCTTGCAGCTTCATTTCAAGTAGTCGGTGAGTGGTTACTTTGCGGGTGTCGTCTACCAAATATCCGGCCATTGTATTTTAGAGGTCTTGAGGTTGATCGTTGAAAATGTCGTCCTAAAAGTGAGGGCGTTGCGGCAAAGATAATAATAAATCGGTGCCTACGTAGCAATTTGTGCAGTACTAAACATTATTTGTGATAGACTTCGGCTAATCCGCCTTCTGAAGTTTCACGATAGAGGGAAGGAAGGTCGCGGCCCGTCTTACCCATTACGATGACTGCCTTGTCGTAGGAAATGTGGTGAATGCCTTCGGCAAAGGTGGCATAGATATTGGCGTCGAGCGCGCGGGCAGCTGCATGGGCGTTGCGCTCGATGCACGGAATTTGTACCAAACCGCAGATCGGGTCGCAGGTCATGCCGAGGTGGTGTTCCAATCCCATTTCCGCAGCATACTCCACACTGGCCAAACTTCCGCCGAAGCAGTAGTTCGCCGCTGCGGCGGCCATGGCACAGGCCACACCCACTTCGGCTTGGCAACCGGCTTCCGCACCGGAAATCGAAGCAAGAGTCTTGGCAACGTTGCCAATGAGCCCGGCAGTGGCCAAAGCATGGAGGATACGAGTCTCACTAATTTGGCGGCTCTTATATATATGATATAGGACAGCCGGAACCACACCGCACGATCCGCAAGTGGGCGCCGTCACGATTTGACCGCCGCCGGCATTTTCCTCACTCACGGCCAGTGCATAGGAGAATACCAAACCGCGCGATTGCAGATTGGCACCGTAGCCCTTGGCTTTGATGTAATAGCGGGGGGCTTTGCGCTGCAGGTGGAGTTCGCCGGGCAAAACGCCTTCGTGTTCCAAACCGCGTTCGACGGCAGATTTCATCACTTCCCATACTTCCGCTAAATAAGTCCATATTTCCGGACCTTCGCAAGCCTCAACGTAGTTCCAGTAGTCCACGCCGCGTTTGGCGCACCAGTCCATGATGTCGCCCAAGTGGTCGAGTTCGTAGACCTCATGCGAGGTGATCTTTTCGTCGTGCTCTTCGGCCAAAGCACCACCGCCGACAGAGTACACCGTCCAGGGATCGGAGACTATGCCGTCGCTGTGTTCGACCTCAAACTTCATCCCATTGGGGTGAAAGGGGAGGAAGACGTCGGGCTTCCATATAATGTGTGTGCGTTGTTCGCCCAACACCTCTTTAATAGCCATGTCGGTTAAGTGACCCTTGCCGGTAGCGGCAAGACTGCCATAGAGCGTTACGCAAAAACGAACGGCTTCGGGGTGACGGAGTTTATATTGTTCGGCGGCAGAGCGTGGACCCATGGTGTGAGAGCTGCTGGGGCCGTAGCCGATGCGAAAGAGTTCGCGAAGACTTTTCATTGATGAGTCAAGTAAATAGTTGTGTCTATTGAGTAAGCATCGCCCTATAATAGAAGATGCATCGACAAAGATACTTCATTTCTTTGGACTTTGTGGAAAAACAAGGGAATTAACTCAGAAAACAAGTCCGTTTTCGTCGAAAACCAGTGGAGTTTCGCCGAAAACATGGGGACTTTGAAGAAAAATGCGCGGGGAAATGAAAAAAAACGCGCTTGAGCTTGGTCAATTCAGAGAAATGTGCTTCCTTTGCAATCGCAAACGAGGAACAACGGATGCTTCTAACGAACACCACTCCTCAAAAATGCAAACGGTGCGTTAGTTCAGTTGGTTAGAATACATGCCTGTCACGCATGGGGTCACGGGTTCGAGTCCCGTACGCACCGCAATCAAAATTACTCAATATCAGAGTTTCGGCTCCGTAGCTCAACTGAATAGAGCATCTGACTACGGATCAGAAGGTTACAGGTTTGAATCCTGTCGGAGTCACTCTACTGAAATTGATGAGCTGTTTTGAGGAAAATGGCTCCGTAGCTCAACTGAATAGAGCATCTGACTACGGATCAGAAGGTTACAGGTTTGAATCCTGTCGGAGTCACAAAGGATTTCGCAAAGCAATTTGCGAGATCCTTTTTTTGTCCCCGTTCTTTACGGGTTTCTTTTCTTTCATTGTATTGAGGTTGGTGATTGTGCGGTCAAATTGCGTGGAGAGTGTAAGTCGACTAGGGTGAATAATCGGTAGAGCGTGAGGAAGTAGATTTGAGGAGACAGATGTTACTTGTAGAAAAAGTTTGCATTTGTGTGAAGGGTGAGTGGAATCCGGTGCGGAACGCAAAAAAGAGGCTTTGGGAAGCCTGAATAAGGGATTTTGATGAGTAATGATGAGAAAAATGCATCGAAATTTGGTGGATTCAAAATAAATCCGTTCCTTTGCAATGCAAACCAAAAGGAATGCATCCCACCACATGGGAAAGTGCCACACGGCTAGCTCCTTTCGAATCCTCCAGGGCTTGATCGCAGCAAAGGTAGTTAGTTGTAGCGGCGCGATGTGGAGAGCTTTCCCACCTGCCTCTTTAGCTCAGCTGGCCAGAGCACGTGATTTGTAATCTCGGGGTCGTTGGTTCGAATCCGACAAGAGGCTCTCAAAAACAGAAGAAGATATCTCAAACGAGATGTCTTCTTTTTTTGTGTATATACGAAAATCTGGTTTTCTGCGGAAAGAATTCTTTTCCATTTGTCGACAGAAAACAGCTCCGGAGGTTGCTTTTTTATGGAGCGGAGAGCCGTTTCAACAGAATTATTGCTATATTTGCGGTATGAAGTGCGAGACAAACTTTTGCCACTGGGTGCAGAGGAGTTGCCGTGCTTCTCTTTTATATAAGGTAATCAATCATTCAGTATTCAATGAAAGCATACGTTTTTCCCGGTCAGGGTGCCCAATTTGTAGGAATGGGCAAGGATCTCTATGAAAATCATCCCGTGGCCAAGGAACTCTTCGAGCAAGCCAACGAGATCTTAGGTTTTCGCATCACCGATATCATGTTTGCCGGTACCGATGAGGAACTCAAGCAGACAAAAGTGACGCAGCCCGCCGTCTTTTTGCACAGTGTGATCAGCGCGCGTTGCCTCGGCGCAGAATTTCAGCCCGATATGGTCGGCGGCCACTCGCTCGGCGAATTGTCGGCGCTCACAGCGGCCGGCAGTCTTCGCTTCGAAGACGGTTTGCGCCTTGTGGCGAAGCGTGCCATGGCCATGCAAGCGGCCTGCGAAGCCCGTCCCGGAACGATGGCAGCCATCATCGGACTCGAAGATGATGTGATCGAAAAGGTTTGCGCCGAAACGAGCGAAGCCACCGGCAAGGTGGTGGTGGCAGCTAACTACAACTGCCCCGGACAGCTCGTGATTTCGGGTGAACGCGAGGCCGTGGAAGAAGCCTGCACGCGACTCAAAGAGGCCGGTGCGAAGCGCGCACTTGTTCTCCCCGTGGGTGGCGCTTTCCACTCTCCGGTGATGCAAGCGGCAAAGGAAGAACTCGAGGCAGCCATCGCAGCGACTGAGTTCTCGCGTCCGAATTGCACCGTCTATCAGAACGTCGACGGGCAAGCGCACACGGAGCCGGAAGAAATCAAGGCCAATTTGATTGCGCAACTCACTTCGCCCGTGCGTTGGACGAAGGAAGTGAACAACATGGTGGCAGCCGGTGCTACTTCCTTCGTGGAATGCGGCCCGGGCAAGGCGCTCCAAGGCATGATTTCCAAGATCTGCAAAGGTAACGCAGAGGTGACGGTGAGCGGCACCAATATGTAATTCCAAAACAACACAAGGGTAGGTGTCTCGCTGAGTAGGAAAGCGAGCTACCTACCTTTTGTCTTATCTTTTCGTCGGTTGAGTCCCATGAACATCTATCAGATTTTCACTCGCCTCTATGGCAATTCTAAGCACACCAATGTACCCGATGGCACGTATGCAGAGAATGGTTGTGCGAAATTCAATCATTTCACGGCAGAACGCTTGAATCGAATCCGTAAATACGGGTTTTCGCATGTGTGGTTCACCGGGGTGATAGAACATGCCACGCAAACCGACTATTCCGCACAAGGCATATCCGTGGATCATCCTTGGGTGGTCAAAGGGAAGGCCGGTTCACCCTATGCCATCAAGGACTATTTCGACGTCGACCCCGATTTGGCGGAGTCCGTTCCCGATCGCATGGCAGAATTCGAAGCCTTGTTGCAGCGAGTTCATGCGGCCGGACTGAAATTTGTGCTTGACTTTGTGCCCAACCATGTGGCGCGTCAGTACGCTTCAGACGCAGCACCGCAGGGACAACGCGATTTGGGCGCCGACGATGATAGCGAAATGGCGTTTTCGGTCCGCAACAACTTCTATTATTGTTGGGGCGAGCCGTTGCATACCGATAATTTTGTGGCACCGACCGCAGCGGGTTATCCTTATCTCGAAATGCCGGCCAAAGCCACCGGGAATGATCTCTTTAATGCGTGGCCCGGCCGCAACGACTGGTACGAAACCGTGAAACTCAACTACGGAGTGGATTATGTCGGCGGAGGTGCACGACATTTCGACCCCATTCCCGACACGTGGAAGAAGATGACCGACATTTTGCTCTTCTGGGTGAAAAAGGGAGTCGATGCTTTCCGTTGTGACATGGCGGAGATGGTGCCCGTAGAGTTTTGGCATTATGCCATAGCGCAGGTGAAGCAGCAAGCCCCGGCCGTGCAATTCATTGCTGAAGTATACAATCCGCAGGAATATCGCAGTTACATTGCACATGGTGGCTTCGATTTTCTCTATGATAAGGTGGGGCTCTACGATACGCTCCGCGGTGTGATTTGTCGTTACGCATCGGCCTCAGCTATCACGCAGGCTTGGCAAGCCACAGACGACATTCGCGAGCACATGCTTTATTTTTTAGAGAACCATGACGAACAACGCATCGCTTCCGATTTCTTCTGCGGAGATGCTGCCAAGGCTTTGCCGGGATTGGTGGTCGCTGCTTGCATCGGCAAGAACCCGCTGATGATTTACGCGGGGCAAGAACTCGGGGAGCCTGGTATGGATGCTGAAGGCTTCTCGGGAAAAGACGGCCGTACGACGATTTTCGATTATTGGAGTCCCGAAACGCTGCGCAAGTTGGCTACATTGCCCGAATCGCTCGAGGAGGTCAAACAATCACAGTTGCTGAATGCCGAAGAACAGCGTTTATATGAGGATTATCATACCATTTTGCGCCTGCGCGAGACTTCTCCGGCACTGCGTGAGGGCGCTTTCTTCGATGTGATGTACGTCAATTATCAATCCATCAGTGGTTTTGATCCCAATCGGCACTATGCTTTTTTGCGCAAGACCACTGACGAGGCTATTCTTGCTGTGGCCAACTTCTCCGATCAAGACATTAGCGTGGGAGTCAAGCTTCCCGCGCACGCCTTCGACTATTTGCATTTGGCAGAAGGCACGTTTGCGGCGCGTGATTTAATGAGCGGACGCAAAACCGACATTGTCTTGACCCGCGACGGAGAAACCTCGGTGCAAGTCCCCGCCAACAGTGCGGTACTCCTTTCCTTTTGCCCCTAAACGGCAACTTTGTTTCATAGAAAATACGCAGACTTATGGTAGTATTTCCTTGTTGCAAAATCAACTTGGGATTGAATGTTGTGGAACGCCGTTGTGATGGTTATCACAACATCGAAACGGTGTTCTATCCCATACCTTTGCATGACAATCTTGAGGTGCTTTCGGCAAAGAATGCATCTCAACCCTATCTGTTCCACCAAACCGGTTTCGAATTGGAGGGAACACCCGATAATAATTTGGTGATTCGCGTGCTCAATCAGCTGCGCGAAGACTATAAGCAGATACCTCCGCTTGAAATTTGGTTGCACAAACGCATACCTTCGGGAGCCGGTTTGGGCGGGGGGAGCAGTGATACGGCTTTTATGATGCGCCTGCTCAACGAACAGTATGATTTGCAAATGGACGATGAAGATATCGAATATCGTCTTTCGCAACTTGGGGCGGATTGTGCCTTCTTCTACAAGGCAAAACCGGCTTACGCGACTGGCATCGGCGACCAACTCATGACTTTGGACTTCGATTTGGCCGGATGGAACTTGGTTTTGGTAAAACCCAAGATCACGGTGTCTACTCGCGATGCCTATGCCATGGTGAAACCCAAGCCTTCGGAAGAAAGTCTTCTTCTTTCGTTGTCTCGCGACCCCGAAACCTGGAAAGACACGGTGAAAAATGACTTCGAGCCCAGCGTCTTCCATCGTTATCCCGAGATCGCTGCTATCAAGCGCACGCTTTATGACATGGGCGCGACTTATGCGGCCATGTCCGGCAGTGGGTCGAGCGTGTTTGGGCTCTTTCGCAATCACCAACCCGAGGCGGCTGAAATCTTCCATGACTGTTTTGTGGCAGAAATGCGCTTGAGATTACCCGAACCATGATTTATTATTTCTCCGGCACCGGCAATACGCGGTGGATTGCGGAGCAAATGGGGCAACTCTGCGGGCTCCTCGTGAAGCGGATCACCGATTGTGTAAGCGAAGCGGAGGTTGTCGCAACGGAACAAGGGGATAAGCTGGTCTTGGGCATGGCTTTTCCGATTTATGGGTGGACGCTTCCGGCGGTTGCTATGGACTTTATTCGACGATTGCCCAGAGCTGAGGAAGGAAAGTCCTACTACGTCTTCGCGCTGCTGTCTTGTGGTGATGATATTGGCCGAACCAATCTCTATTTGGCCAAATTGTTGGCAGAAAAAGGCTACCGCCTCGATGCCGTCTGGTCATTTCGATGCCAAACACCTATATTGCCTTGCCGTTTTTTGATGTAGATTCGGAGGAATTGGCGAAGCAGAAAGTGGAGGCTACGCGCCTAAAGTTGGTACAAGCCGCACAGACTGTGCAAGTACGGAAGAGTGGGGTGGTAGATGTGGTACCCGGTGCTTTTGCCCGCCTGAAAAGTGGCTTCCTTCGCTGGTTCTTCTACCGATTTTGGGTGGGGCCGCATTTATTTGCTACGAATGGGCGGTGTACAGCCTGCAAACGTTGTGAAAAGGCCTGTCCGATGCACAGTGTCAAGGTCGAACAAGCGAAGATTGGCCCCAAGTGGGGCGAACATTGCACCTTTTGTTTGGCCTGCTACCACGTTTGTCCGGAAAGCAACATTCATGTCCGTCCCGCTGGGGCAAATAAAGGACGGCATACACAGTTTTTGGATACCTATATCTAACCTTTCATACCATGACCGACGTCGAACAGCACAAGAACAGAGAGTTTTTCATCTCTGTCGCCCATGAGTACATCAAACGACCGGGCGTTTCGGAGCTGTTGGCCTATCTAAACCAGAAAACTGATTTCTTTTGGGCACCGGCTTCGCTCAATGCACATCTCAGCGAGCCCGGTGGTTTGTGCCAGCACTCCATCAATGTTTTAGAAACCGCTTTGCGCATTTACAAATCGGTGTTACAGCCTTATGCGTGCTTGGGAGCAAGCCCGGAAAATGAAGGATTGACAGAAGAAAGCATTGCTGTCGTCGCTTTGTTTCACGATGTTTGTAAGTGCAACACCTTTCGGCAAACCGAAAAGCGCAGAAAAAATGAGAAAGGCCAGTGGGAAAGTTATCAAGGCTATGAATTGGTTGATCGTTTTCCCTTTGGGCAAGGCGAAAAATCGTGCATTATCGTCAGCCACCTGCTGCATTTGACGCGCGACGAGATGCTGGCCATACGATGGAACAAAGGAATGTTTGATGTCGGTGAGAACGGTTCTGCAAAGCCGCCGCGCATTTTATGACGCCGCGCGCATGACTCCACTGGTTTCGTTGCTGCAAGCTGCCAATTTATTGTGCGCGCAATGCATAGAGTAGGGCGGATTGAAAAATAAACCCCTATATCTGTAATTTGTAGGTGACAAAATGATGTGTTATTGCGTTGCTTTCCTGTTTCGCTCCCTTGTTTTATTGCTGTCATTGCACATTTACACTATCTTTGCGCAACTAAAAATCATAAGTATAATCTATTCCCACAACATAGCACACATGACTCACAATCTTCTGAAAGGCAAGCGCGGAATCATCTTCGGCGCACTCAATGAACATTCCATCGCATGGAAAGTTGCAGTTAAAGCCGTGGAAGAAGGGGCGACAATCACCCTTTCCAATACGCCGGTAGCACTTCGTATGGGCGAACTCGATGCGCTTTCTCAGCAGCTCAATGCCCCTGTCATCGCAGCCGACGCCACCAGCGTTGAGGATCTCGAAAACGTTTTCGCCGAAAGTCAGCGTCTCTTGGGCGGTAAAATCGATTTCGTCCTCCATTCCATCGGTATGAGCTTGAACGTGCGCAAGCAACGCACCTACGATGATCTGGACTACAACTATCTTGCCAAGACTTTCGACATCTCGGCCATTTCTTTCCACAAGATGTTGCAAGTTGCTAAGAAGCAAGACGCGCTCAACGAGTATGCTTCGGTGGTAGCCCTCAGTTATGTAGCAGCACAACGCACCTTCTTCGGCTACAATGACATGGCTGATGCCAAGAGTCTGCTCGAAAGCATTGCTCGTAGCTTCGGTTACATCTATGGTCGCGAGAAGCACGTGCGCATCAACACCATTTCCCAAAGCCCCACGCCCACAACGGCAGGCAACGGTGTCAAGGGGATGGATCACCCTCATGGATTTCGCCGACAAGATGTCGCCCCTTGGCAACGCATCTGCCGAAGAATGTGCTGACTATACCGTCATGATGTTCTCCGACTTTACCCTGTAAGGTCACCATGCAGAACCTGTATCACGATGGAGGGTTCTCAAGCATGGGTATGAGCATGCGCGCCATGAACCAATATGCCAAGGACACGAAAGAGTTCGAGGACGAAAACGGCCAAATTATCTACGGATAAAAAAGCAACCATCCCCTATATCAAAGCGTGCAATGCCTTTTTGGCGTTGCACGCTTTGATTTTATCTCCAAAAGTGTTATATTTGCTACATCAACTATCGTTTTATGGCGCATTCGTTTGACATCGCTTTTGTCGGTTCCGGCAATTTAGCATCGCACCTTGCAAAGAATTTGCAAAAGGCAGGCCATCGCATTTTGGGAGTGTCCTCCCGACGCATGGAACGTGCGCAGGAGCTTGCTAAACATCTCAGTGCAGATACCCTTGCTGTGGATGATCCCAAGCAGTTGCCTGAGGCTGAGATCTATGTGCTCGCGATTGCCGATGATGCCTTGCCTAATTTGTGGCAAACGTGGACGCCCCCGAACAAACGAGCCCTGGTGCTCCACACCTCCGGCAGTGTTTCGTTGGATAGTATCCGGTCGCTTTCGGAACGCACCGGCGTTCTGTACCCCTTGCAAACGTTTTCTGCCAATCGGCCTCTTGATTTCTCCGAAATTCCATGTTTCGTGGAGGGGAGTGATGAAGAAGTGACGCAAACACTGCTTGAATTGGCGAAAAGCGTGAGCCATGAAGTGAATCCTTTGGACTCTGAACGGAGAAGAACGCTACATCTCGCGGCAGTATTCGCATGTAACTTCGTAAATCACCTATACGAGGTGGCTTCTTCCCAATTGGAAGCTCAAAGTCTGTCCCCTCGTTGGCTGTTACCACTGATTACCGAAACAGCTCGCAAAGTTTCAGATCTCACTCCACACGATGCACAAACAGGTCCCGCAAGGCGTGGCGATCGTCGTGTGATCGAGGCGCATTTGCGTCTACTGGATGGGCAACCGACGTGGCAAGAGTTGTATAAAATCATAAGCGAGAGCATATATCACCAATTCCACCAATGATAAACTACGATCTAACCAAGATACGCGCGCTGATTTTTGATGTAGATGGCGTGCTGAGTGATAGCAATGTCTTACTTATGGGAGGACAACCGGTTCGTACTGCCAATATCAAGGATGGTTATGCTTTACAACATGCCGCAAAGACGGATTTGAAGCTGGCAATTATCACCGGAGGCCGCAACGAAACCATCAAAGAACGCTACATGGGATTGGGGATTACCGATATTTTCATGGGTGTCTCGGTAAAAATAGACGTTTATCGTGATTATTTGATAGCCAACGAGTTGAAGCCCGAAGAAGTCCTCTACATGGGAGATGATATCCCCGATTATGAGGTCATGAAGGACTGTGGATGCCCCTGTTGTCCCGCAGATGCTGTGCCCGAAATACGCGAAATCTCTTGCTATGTTTCCCACGAAAAGGGTGGAGCAGGCTGTGTTCGCGATGTTGTTGAACAAGTTTTGCGTGCGCAACACTTATGGATGCACAATGCGGAGGCTTTTGGATGGTAAATCATTATTGAGATAGAGCGAAAATGCTGGATAACTTACAGAAGTACGAAATCATTCTTGCAAGTAATTCACCTCGTAGACGTGAGTTGCTTACTAATTTAGGCATAACTTTTCACCTTTCGTGATTTTCGGAATCGATGAAAGTTATCCTTCAGATTTGAAAGGCGAAGAGGTGGCTCTTTTCGTCGCAGAAAAGAAAGCGGCTGCCTATAAAGAGCACATTCGCGACAATCGATTGATTATAACTGCCGATACGATCGTTTCCACGGCGGAAGAAGTCTTGGGGAAACCCCAAGATGAGCAGGCCGCACGGGATATGTTGCGCTTGATTTCTGGTCGAGAACACACCGTGACAACGGCTTTCACCCTGAATACCACGGAATGCCATGTCAGCCAGGCGGTGACTACGGTAGTCAAATTCGCACCACTCACCGACGAGATGATTGAATATTACATTCGTCGTTTTCTTCCTTTCGACAAAGCCGGTGCCTATGGCATTCAAGAATGGATTGGACTGGCGGCCGTCGAATCGATCAAAGGATCTTATTCAAACGTGGTGGGTTTGCCTACACAACAGCTATATGAAGCGTTGAGCAAACTGTGATCCAAATAGAATTATTCTACGATAAGAACATTATGATTAGTATGAAACCGAAAATACTCTCTTTTCTGCTCCTGCCAATGTTAGTGGCTTGCGTAGATGACGCAAAAAAATACACTGCTGAGTTCCCAGAATTCGAACCCTTAGAAGTAAAAACGCCCCCCGGTACTAATCCGAAAGTCGGGAAGGCTGTTGTGGTCGCAGCACGTCAAAAGAAGGCTGGCCAGCATCTATATGAAGTGAATTATAAATGGACGGTTACCGGTCCCGGTGAGGCGGTTCAGCGCTATAGAAAGTCGGCTATTTATAATGAGAACACACCGATGCCAACAGATACGATAACTTTCAGCGAATCAGGACGATACAATGTTGTTCTGGTAGCCTCGTACGAAGTGGCGGGAGTGGGTAAAGGACAATCTTTTACCGAGAATTTCCCCAGTCGTCAAGGATCTGCTAAGTACGAAGGCTCCGCTTTGAGATATCGTGTAACGTTGGAGCGAACCTTTGATGTCGAAGATTAAAGCGCTGCAAGCGCGGTTGAACTTCATTCTTCTCTTGAGTTTTTCAGGATACCTTCAGCTAATCATCCGAGAATGAAAGTTCTTGGAAAAAGTCGTGAGGTTTCTACTCAAACTTCTCAAGTTTTCTCATAAAGTCCTCTTGTTTTTCTGCTTAATCCTCTGTTCTTCAATCTCTTGATCTGGACTTGTTAGGAACAAACTCGTGCCTTTATCTTCATTGTTTTCTGCTATCTCCTAAAACATTAAGAATAGGTATTATGATTAATAGAGGTTCTGGATTTCCCCCTACTACCATATTGGACTATGCCTAAACATGTAGTTGTGCAAGCTGATCTTTTACCTCAAGGAGTTGAATTTGTGGAGCTTCCCACTCATGTTGATGATCGAGGTGAGCTTGTAGTGGCCGAAAACTCAAACCTTCCTTTTGAACCAAGGAGGTTTTTTTGGATTACCCACGTGCCTACGACTGCAGAACGTGGCGGTCACGCACATAGAACGTGTGCTGAAGTGCTTTATGCACTTGTAGGAAAGGTAAAAATCGATCTTTCTGACGGAAACCGAGAAACGACCATTGAGTTGTCTCAAGCAAGCACTGGAGTCATAATCCCTTCGATGGTTTGGTGTCGACTCTATGACTTCTCTTCTGATTTCGTTGGACTTTGCTTTGCGTCGGAACCCTACCAAGCCGAAGGTTATCTACGCGAATGGGATGATTTCCTCAAAGAAGTAAATTCTACTAAACATAAAGTCTGATGCGTATTTTCGTTCGTCCGTACAATGAATCATTCTGTGAGACGTGGGATGAATTTGTACGCAGTTCTCGCAACGCCACTTTTTGTTCCGGCGAGCATTTATGGACTATCATCGCGATCGTTTCGTAGATGCATCATTATTGCTGTTCGACGAAAAAAATACGCTGCGTGCTTTGTTCCCGGCAAGCCTGCATGAAGCAGAAGATGAAGTGAGAAGCCACGGAGGTTTGACTTATGGTGGATTACTTTTGGGAAAACATGGACATACCGCTGAAGTTGGGAACATGTTATCGGCGATAATGAGCTATTATTCTCAACTCGCTGTCGAAAAACTCAGAGTACGACCGATTCCGCATATCTACCACGAATTTCCCTCCGAAGAAGAATTATATTGGTTCTTTCGTTTAGGCGCAAAGTTGACTTCTCGCTCCGCTTCAACGGCTGTGAACTTGCAAAAGCCTTTGCACTTCTCGTCTTCTCGTCGGAATAATCGAAATAAATTGCTGCGATCTGGTTGGGAACTTCAGTTTGAAGGATCACTTCGCACCTTTTGGACACTTTTAGAAGCGACTTTAAAGGAGCAACATGGAGTCACTCCGACGCATAGTTTCGAGGAAATTGAACGTTTGTGTGGTGCTTTTCCGAAAAATATTCGCTTAGTGACAGTTTCTTCTGCTGAAGGAGAAATGTTGTGCGGCACCCTACTCTTTTTGACTCAGCAAGTGGCTCATGCACAGTATATTGCGGCCTCTCCTCGTGGAAGAGCGTTACGAGCACTTGATTTTTTATTCGTAACGCTTATAGAAGCCATACAGAAGGAGGGAATTTCCGGTTACACCCCGGCTTATTTTGATTTCGGCATCTCAACAGAATCTCACGGGAACGTACTTAATGAGGGACTCATCGAACAGAAAGAACGTTTCGGGGGATATACTGTGAACTATGATGAATATATTCTGAATATCGTATGAGCAATAAAGTGTCTTTTTTTGGACTTGAGGAAAATCAATGCGCGCTTTTTCTGATGATTTTCCACGAGGGATTTATCAAGAGTCTTGAAGAGTGGATGGTATTTGCGCGGAGAGGCCACTGCACAATTTGAGCAATCTTTCGCTAAGTATTGCGGTGTTGAGCATTGTGTGGGCGTTGCCAACGGATTAGATGCGCTAACCCTCACTTTATTAGCCCAAAAAGATCTTGCAGGTTGGTCGGATTCGGCGGAAGTTATTGTACCGGCGCATACTTTTTGTCGCAACTGCTCAGGCCGTAATGCGGGCGGGTTTGCAACTGGTTCTCGTGGATGTGCTTGAAGATGGCCTCATTGCTCCGAAAGCGGTAGAAAGGGCAATCAATCCTCGTACTCGAGCCGTGATACCTGTGCATTTATACGGTAAACTTGCCGCGATGGAGGAAATAACAGCTCTTGCGAAAAAAAGCACGCTCTATTCGTTTTTGGAAGATGCTGCACAGGCACATGGCGCACAGCGAGATGATCGAAAGGCAGGTGCGTGGGGCGATGCTGCAGCCTTCAGCTTTTACCCCGGAAAGAACCTTGAGCGCTCGGAGACGGAGGGGCTGTTACGACAAATTGTCCTGAATTGGTAGAAAGAATACGCTGCTTGGGAAATTATGGAGCCCCCGAAAAATACAAACACACGTGGTTAGGAACGAACAGCCGTTTAGACGAGCTGCAGGCCGCTTTTCTGTCGCGAAAATTGACGAGACTAGATGAAGATAATGCGCGCCGCAGAGTGATCGCTCGCTACTATACGGAATATATTCGTAAAGATTGCTTTGCACTCCCCTACTCTGATGCTCAACTAATTGGAGAAGATCATGTTTTTCATATCTTTCCGTTGAGAAGTCCGCAAAGAATGGAACTTCAAAGCCACTTGTCACAGGCGGGAATCGAAACTTTGATCCATTATCCTGTGCCGGTGCATTGGCAAGAGTGCTTCTCTGGTCGGATACCTGCCAATTTGCATTTCGAACAAGCGGAAGCCTGGGCAGCCGAGGAACTGAGTTTACCGATTAGTCCCGTTATGGGAGAAAAAGAAGCAGAACTTGTTGTCCAAACACTCAATCAACTAGAACTATGACATTAGACATATTAATTTGTTCGCTCAACAAAGGCATTGTTCGCATTGACGATCTGTTGCGCCCAGAGCAAGATGGCGTGCGCTATGTGGTTTCTTATCAATACACGGACGAGCGTTATTTAGAATTGGTGCCGGACGTGTTGAAACAGCGGAAGGATGTAGTGCTTAGTGTTTACAAGGGACAGGGATTGTCCAACAATCGGAATCATGCGCTGGAGTTGGCCAAGGCAGATCTTGTGATTTTTGCAGATGACGACTCGCGTTTGAGTGACGAGGCACCGGCTATCATCGAAAAGATCTTTTCGGAAGATCCGGACTTGGACGTTGCGTTTTTCAGAGCGAGTACTTATACCGGAAAGATGCTCAAGCAATATCCGGAAAACGAGCGCCAATTTAAGGAAGTCCCCACCGATTACGATGTTTCTACGATTGAAATGGTCTTTCGCCGTGAAAAGGTGCAGAATCAACTCTTGTTTGACGAAAGATTTGGCCTCGGGACGAAGTTTTTGACCTGCGGTGAAGAAGAAATATGGTTGATTGACGCCCTAAGAGCGGGTTTGAAGATCAAATACTTCCCCGAGCGAATCGTTGAAACCAGCACTATGCTCAAACGATCGATGATCTATGTCGATGCCGGGGTGCAGCGATCAAAAGGTGCCTTGTGTTATTACAAATACGGCAGTTCGGCATGGATGCGCTGCTTTGCTTTCGCATTTAACTCGGCGCGGCGTCGACTTTGCCACTTTTTCCCAATGCTCCGGCACTTGTATCAGGGCATTCGCTATGTGAAGCGTCACTAAGTTGAAGCGAAGTCGGTAGAAATATCAAAGCATAAAGCCCAAAACTCCCTTCTTTTTCTCTTGATCGTTCTCTAAGAACGACGATAAGGAGAGAAAAAGAAGGGAGTTTTGGGCTTTTCTGTATCTGTAATCACAGTATACATTGTCTCAAATGGGCAATTTCCTGCGGGCCTTGGCAGATTAAAGTAAAACAGGCGAGGTGGCAAGCCTTAAGTCTGTCACTTTTCGCCCGGTGGTTGATTGTCTTTGATTTGACGGAAGAGATCAGATGCGAAGATGAAGCTGTTTAATCGCTCATTGTCCGCATTCATCACCTCATCTTTGCTGCCTTCCCATTCGCGGCGTCCCTCATAAATGTAGAGAATATGCTCGCCGATGCCCATAACCGAGTTCATGTCGTGGGTGTTGATAATGGTTGTCGTACCATATTCCTGGGTGATGGAGTGAATGAGTTCGTCGATGACCAACGAGGTCTTGGGGTCTAGTCCGGAGTTCGGCTCGTCGCAGAAGAGATACTTGGGCTTCAAGGCGATGGCACGAGCAATGGCCACACGCTTTTGCATACCTCCCGAAATTTCACCCGGGAACTTGTTGCCGGCTTCGGAGAGATTGACGCGGTCGAGGCAGTATTTAGCACGACGTCGGCGCTCTTTGTAACTTTCGTCCGAAAACATATCGAGCGGAAACATTACATTTTCTTCCACCGTCAGGCTGTCAAAGAGCGCAGAATATTGGAATACCATTCCCATCTCACGACGGAGCATCACGCGTTCGCGCTTTTTCATGCTCACAAAGTCGCGTCCATCATAAAGGATCTGTCCCGAAGAGGGAGAAAAGAGTCCCACGATGCACTTCATCAGCACTGTTTTTCCGGAACCGGACTGCCCAATGATGAGATTGGTCTTGCCGGCTTCGAAGGTAGAGTCGATGTGTTTGAGCACCTCTTTATCTTCGAATGATTTGCAAAGGTCTACGAGTTGAATCATGAGAGCAGCTGTGTGAGAAAGAGGTCGGAAAAGAGAACGAGCATGGAGGAACTTACCACGGCATCGGTAGAGGCTTTACCCACTTCGACGGAACCGCCTTCAACGCGATAACCATAGAAAGCAGAAACCGTGGCAATGATGAAGGCAAAGAAGAAGCTCTTGATGACACCCATCCAAAAATACCACTGGTTGAAGTCATATTGTATGCCTTCGGTGAGGTGAGCCGGCGTAATAATGTGCCCGATGAAAGCCGTGGCGTAGGCTCCGACGATACCGCTGGTAGTTGAAAACACCACGAGCAAGGGAATCATGGTGAGCATACCGGCGATTTTGGGCAAAATGACGTAGGAGGCGGAGTTTACGCCCATGATTTCGAGTGCATCAATCTGTTGTGTGACGCGCATCGTACCGATTTCGGACGCAATGTTCGAACCTACTTTACCGGCTAAGATCAAACACATGATCGATGAGGAGAATTCCAGCAACATGATCTCGCGCGTGACGTAACCGCTCACCCATTTGGGCATCCAAGCGCTTTCGATGTTGAGTTTGATCTGGATGCAGATGACGGCGCCGATAAAAAAGGAGATGAGCAAGACGATGATGATCGAATCTACGCCGAGGGCTGCCATCTCTTTCACATAGCGTTTCCAAAACATGCGAAAACGCTCGGGGCGCGAGAAGACGCGCCCCATAAGCATTAGGTATTCTCCAAAAGTTTGGAGCATTTTGATCAGCAACATGCGACTTATTTCTTGTTGAGCGCTTTGGTGATCACTTCTTTCACTACTTCATTGCCGGGATAGCCGCCTTCTGTGAGATTCTCGAAAGCAATTTCGCCCTTACGGTCGAGGAGGAAGTAAGCCGGAATGCCGGGCATGTGCAGGTTGTTGTTGATTTCGTTCCACTGCTTGTCTGTGAGGCGGTAGTGGTCGCCGTGGATTTCGGTCAAACTGTTCTTCCATTCGTCTTCGGGCGAGGTCTCTCCGGTGATGTAAACGAAGACTGCACCTTGCTTTTGGAGTTCCGGTTTGATTTGATCGACGTCGCGCATCGCGGCGCGGCAGGGCGGACACCAAGTGGCCCAAAAATCGAAGAAAGCCACTTTGCCGGTGTAATTCTTCTTGATCGTTTCGAGCGCTTCCGCCCCGCTGAGGTTGGGATCTACTTGGCGGATCACGGCTTGTGCACCGTTTTCACCGTCTGCAGTGGCCGATGTCTGTTCTGTGGTCTCGGCAGTTGCTTGCGCTTCTGCATTGTTGGGTTTATTCTTGCAGGCTACGACTGTGGTGAGTAGCAGCGCCGAGAGGAGAAAAATCTTCTTGTACATAATGGTTGGATTCTATAGAAGTTTGTGCCCATGGGGCACGTTGATTAGTTTGCAAATATAGTGGATTTGAGCGACATACTCAACTAAATATGGAGGTGTAAAAGGAGAAAATTGCAGGGAGCGCCTTTTTTCCTTCTCCTTTCGAGAAAAAGTAGCGCGTTTTTTTCTAAAAACGGGGAACTTTTCGGAGAAAATCGGGCTTAATGGTCAAATGTACTCCTGAAAGGGGGCAAAAATGCTCTCTTTTTCATTTAATGGTCAAATGTACTCCTATAATAGTTGAACTCCCTAGTGTTTATCGGGGTTGTAAGCCCCTAATATGTTTCCAATAAGCAGTTCTCGCCTCTCTTTCGAAAGTCCTCGATGAAGACGCAATCTCATCTTCAATACAGAGTTAAGAGACTCAATAGCATTGTTAGTGCGTGGAACTTGATCGGCAGGGAAATTCTCAAAGGTAAATAGTGCATTTAGATTGCGTTTTAAACTATAAAAAGCACTTCTCGTTCTTCTATGAGTGAAGTGCCATTTGCCATCTTCACCATAAGACTTCTCTTGCAAAAAAATCTTTCCACTTTTGCTCCCCATTTTTTTCAAGAGATGTCTCAAAGTCTGAGACGACTAGATTGTGTAAGTTGATGCGCCAATGCTTTGAGTTCTTTGGCCGCAGGTAAGCGAGGATTAGTGGTGAGCAAATGTCTTATTCGCTGAAGCTGGTGAAACTGACAATACTGATAAGGTATCTCAGGAAATGCTTCCTTAATACCTGATAATGCGTCACTTACAATGGATCTGATTGTAAATCCTTGATCTTGGAGACAGGATATACCAGCTTGATAATCACTAATTCTCTCCTTACCACGTAAGAAGCGATAGTGTAATACTCTGTGGCTTGAAGCATCCATGAAAATGACTACTCCAAAGTTTCGACCCCAATAGGTAGCATCCATTTGTAACGTTATAGCAATGGGGAATTCTGTAAGAAACATCCTGACTTTGGGGTACGTTTTTTTGAGATATCGTTGTAGGGTAGAAACAGAAATACCATATTCTTGAGCTGTTTCAAGCAATGTATGGCGCCCTTGTAAATAGAACTCAACAATGGCAGCCTTATTAGGCTTTTCACGACCACTAAAATAGCATTGACAACTCTTGCAATACCAATACGAGGCACCACGTTTAACTCCTTTGCGGATTACAGCATGAGAACCGCATTTCTGGCACTTTTTTTACGATGATATTCCATTATAGCATTATAAACACCTCCAAAGGTATGAAAAAGAGAGCATTATGCCCCCTTTCAGGAGTACATTTGACCATTAAGCCGAAAATCGTGAGGTTTTGGTGCGCGGCCTGAAGCTATCATCTGCCTGCCGGCGGCTATTCGCGCAACTTGCTGCAGTTGTGTGTGTTGTTCGGTGAGCAGAAAAGAAAAACCCCATTTCTCGTGATCGAGAAATGGGGGAATGTGTATGCAAAGTCGTTGCTGTCAATTGAAGACGTCGTTGCCGTTCGCTTTAGCCTTGGGCTTAGGTGATGTGGATTGACTGTTGTTTTGTGTCTCCTTTCGCGGTGTTCCATTCGCCGGTTGTTGTGGTTGCGAGGGAGTGTTGTTGGCCGGTTGCGCGGGTTGAGACGGTGAATGCGTGCCCTCTCCGGAGTAATTCTCGCCTCGATCTGCTTGGTTGGCTTGATTTTCCAACTCTTGGTAAGGCGCGTCCAGATCTGTAAAATCTGTGGAGTCGGCTTCTTCCGATGCCCTTTGTACCGGTTCGTCGCGCTTGGCAATGTCGGCCGGATTCACCCCTTCCGGAATCGGATATTTAGCCAAATACTTCGGTGAGAGCGACGGATCGGAAAGAACTTTGCGCATGAAGAGACCGAAGATGGGCAGTGCGGTGCGAGAACCTTGTCCGAGCGCGCCGGAACGGAAGTGGATCTGACGGTATTCGCCACCGACCCAAGCACCGCCCACGAGTTTCGGGGTGACGCCCACGAACCATGCGTCGGCATGCGAGTTGGAAGTACCGGTTTTGCCGCCGGCATCAATGCTCTTGTTCCAATACCATTGGCCGATGTAGGAGGGGCTGACCAAACTTTGGGAGGTACCGCCTGCGTCACTCACGCTTGCCGCCTAAAAGGGCTTGCATGTAGTAAGCTTCTGTGGGATTGAGCACGGTGTGCACGTCGCGGTGGTGCTCATAGACCACTTTTTCCGTCGGCATCTACGATCTTTTTCGATCGTGTAGGGGGCATTGTGTTCACCGCAGTTGGCCACACTGGCATAGGCACCGACAAGTTCGGTGAGGTTCACGTCGCTGGGACCGAGCGGGAGCGAAGGGGCTTCGCGCAACTCGGTTTTGATGCCCATATCTTGCGCTGTTCTGATCACATTGTTGATGCCTACTTCTTGTCCGAGCTTAATGGCGATGGTGTTCACGCTCTGTGCGAATGCACTTCGCAGGGAAAGTTTGGCGCCGGAGAAGCGTCCGTTGGCATTGTGGGGGGGTCCAGACCGTGGGCTTGCCGTTTTTCGTCTGTCACATTCATGCGAATGTATGAATCTTGGAGACGTGCGTCGGAAGGGAGCCAACCCATTTTGATGGCAGTGGCGTAAACGAACAATTTGAAGGTGGACCCCGGTTGATGGGTGGCGCTTACGTTGTCGTGTTGCCAGGTGTTGAAGTCAATGTCGCCGACGTAGGCCTTGACTTCGCCGGTTTGCGGTTCTACGGCCACGAATCCGGCATGCATATAGCGCAGCATGAAGCGCAGAGAGTCGACAGATGACATGACGCGCTCAATGGGGCCATCGTAGGTGAAGAGTTTCACCGGATGGGGCGTATTGAGAATTTCAAGCACGCGCTGCGGATTATCGGGATGGCGGGCCGACAACATTTTGTAGGCATCGGTTTGCTTGAGTTTCTCTTGTAGGAAATTCGGGAGGGGCTGATTCTTTTCATTCACCCAAGGATCCAGGCTTCCCCAGTGCGATTCGAAGTTCTTCTGCACATTGCGCATTTGTTCGCGCACGGCTTCTTCGGCATACTTTTGCATGCGGCTGTCTACGGTGGTGTAGATTTTGAGGCCGTCTTTGTAGGGATCGAGGTCGGGGGTGAGCGATTTCATTTCTTCTGCCACTGCTTGGCGGAAGTAGAGGGCATTGCCGTCATAAGCGCTCTCGACACTGAATTTGAGTTCGATGGGCTTGGCTTTGAGGTGGTCGTATGCTTCTCTCGAAAGGCTGCCGTGGGTGTACATATTGTGCAGCACGACGTTGCGACGTTGCAAAGCATTGCGCGGATTGCTCTTGGGATTGTAGGCCGAAGTGGCTTTGAGCAAACCTACAAGTACGGCTGCTTCTTCTGTTTTTAGTTGAGCCGGAGTCGTATTGAAGTAAGTTTTCGCTGCAGTCTTGATGCCAAACGCGTTAGAGCCGAAGTCTACGGTGTTGGCGTACATGGTGAGAATCTCGTCCTTCGTGCAAAACAGTTCCAACTCGGTGGCAATAATCATTTCCTTGAGCTTCATGATCAGAATCTTCACACCGGGAATGTAGCCCAAGAGACCGGTGGAGTATTCTGTGCGCACGCGGAACATGTTTTTCACCAATTGCTGGCTGATGGTTGAGGCGCCTCGTGCATGACCGCGGAGGGCGTCTTTCATAGCGCCTGCTGCTCCGACAAAGTCTACCCCGTGGTGGCTGTAGAAGCGTTCGTCCTCGGTCGAAATCAAGGCATGGACGAAAGCGGGGGAAATGGAATCGTAAGGAACGGGGGTGCGATTTTCGCTGAAGAACTTGCCTAAGAGTTTATGGTCGGAACTGTAAATCTCAGAGGCGGTAGCATTTTTCGGATGCATGATGCTGGACAGCGAAGGAGAGCGTCCGAACAGCCAAAAGAGGTTGACCTGAATGGCAAAACAGGTGAAGATGATGAAGAAAATAAAGGAGGAGAAACCGATAAGCAGTTTCTTCCACCAAGGCGCTCCACGGTAAAGAGATTTATACCAACGCCACAAGCGCACCGGCGCACAGACAATCCAAATGATCGGTGCGAAAAGTTTAGACCAAATGCTTTTTTTGGGGGTGTGACATATGCAATATATATAATGTATGGTCGCGAAAGTACAGCAAAGTCGGGAGTACACAAAGCACTGCCCGACTTTTTTGGTGATCGTTGTCTTGTTTTGGCGTGTTTGGATCGGTTTCCTGCGTCCATACACGGCCTATTGTGGCGTAGGCGGCGGGGATTTACGCCAAAGTTGTGGGCGTAAAGTTTAGAAAGGCCACCACCCTTTTTTCTTTACGGGAGGTTCGATGATTTCTTCTGAAATGAGGAAATCGCGCAGGTTCATTTTTCGTTTGATGAGGGCATAGATTGTCGGCCAATCGGGGAGACCGCCGACATTGCGGTCGTCGATGAAAAGATCGGCTTTGATTTTGCGCGAATAGTGCTTGCCGGTGCCGTCTTCCTCTTCGAAGTCGCGGTTGACGGCAAAGAAGGTCACGCCACGCTGTTCGCAAAAATCTACAGCTTCTTGGAGGAGATCGCCTTCGCGTACGGACCACAGAATGAGTCGGTGGCCGTCTTCCATGAGTTGACGAAGGGTTGCGGTGGCAAATGGAAGTTCTTTGCCGATAGCCGGGTATCTATGTTCGACGACTGTGCCGTCAAAATCTACTGCAATGATCATTTCTTTATGGTTCTGAGTGGTTTATATCACTTGTTGGCCTGAACGCATCACTTCTCGTGTGGTGCGTTTGGGACGCTCTTCGATTTCGAGCGTCTGTTGGGAACTTTTGGCTTTGAGGCGGTGACGCTCTACAAGGCGCAGGCGGGAAGGAGAGAAAAAGTCATACGGATTTTCTTCAATCACATAGGTTCCCAACTGGACTTCAAAATTTTGTGCAGGAAGTTCTACCTTTCCCACTGATTCACAGCGGAGAACGTATTGACGTGCAATGAAAGCAAACATCGTTTGTCCGTTGTCTCTCACTTGTTGTTGGTGGTCCACTGCCCCATCGGCTGTATGTCGCAAGGTGCCGCCTTTGATTTTCTGTTTGGCTGTATCTTTGGACTTGAACTCCACGAAAGGAAGGTTGGCATAGAGGACAACGTTGACCAAACAGCTGTCGCCTACAAATTTAGGAGTGTGAGACAACTCGATTTTGGCGTAGCATTGTGGTTTTGCTTTCTGCGCTCCGGCAGAAAAAGTGCCGAAGAGGAGGAATAAAGCCAAGAGCCAGCGAAATCTTGTGGAGAGTGTGCTCATTGTTCATTCGTTTTTGTCAAGTAAGCTGTCGCATTCGCGCAACCACTCGTCGGCACAGGCGTCAGACGGCATGCGCCAGTCGCCACGCGGCGAGAGTGAACAACTACCTACCTTCGGTCCGTCGGGCAGACAGCTACGTTTGAATTGTTGCGTGAAGAAGCGGCGGAAGAAAGTGCGCAACCATTGTGCGATGGTTTCGGGTGAATAAGTGATGCCCTGCCGTCCGTCGAAAGCCTGTGAGGCCAAAAGGAAAATCTTTGTGGGGCGGAAACCAAAACGCAACGTGTAATAAAGGAAGAAGTCGTGAAGTTCGTAGGGTCCTACGAGGTCCTCTGTGATTTGTGCGATGTTGCCTTGCTCATCTGCGGGAAGGAGTTCCGGGCTGATGGGCGTATCGATGATATCGAGGAGCGTTGCTGTACAAACAGGGTCTTGTTGCTTGATTTGCTCGGCCAAGTGGCGTACCAAAGGGCGGATGAGGGTCTTCGGAATGGAGACGTTGACGGCATACATCGACATGTGGTCGCCATTATAAGTCGCCCATCCAAGCGCCAATTCCGACAAATCGCCGGTACCCACCACAAAACCGTTGGTTTGATTGGCAATGTCCATCAAAATCTGCGTGCGCTCTCTGGCTTGTGCGTTTTCATAAGTGACATCGCGCACTTCTGCGTCGTGATCTATGTCTGCAAAATGCTGCATTACGGACTTTCCGATATTCACTTCGCGCATTGTGATGCCAAGTGCCTTCATCAGTTGAATCGCATTGTCGTAGGTGCGTCCCGTTGTGCCGAATCCGGGCATAGTTACGCCGATTATGCCACGACGCTCTATGCCGAGGAGATCAAATGCACTTGCGCAAATCAAGAGTGCTAAAGTTGAATCCAAACCACCGCTGACTCCGATCACAACGTGTTTGCAATGCGTGTGTTCGATGCGACGAGCCAACCCAAATGTTTGGATACTGAGGATTTCACGGCAACGAACTTCGAAATTTTGGGGGGCGGGAACGAAAGGCAGGGTGGAAATGGGACGAGTGAGCTTGATATGCTCACGTTTTATCTGCCCTTGCTCCAATTCTCGTACATCGTAAGGAGAATCCTTCGCGAAACGGCCTGCGCATTGTGCGAAGGAGGTATTGGTTTGTCGTTCACTGCGCAGAATGTCAAGGTCAATTTCTGTGACGACCAGTTGACTTTCCGTGGCAAATGGTTGCGCTTCTGTCAATAAGTGCCCATTTCGGCGATGAACGCTTTGCCTCCGAACACTACGTCTTGCGTGCTTTCGCCATACCCACTGCTTGCATAGATATAGGCGCAGTGGCAACGCGCACTTTGTCCCACTACGAGATTGCGCACGTAGTCATTTTTGCCAACCAACTCGTTGGAGGCGCTGAGGTTGAAGATCAGTTCAGCACCTTCCAGCACTGCGCGATTGCTTGGCGGGATGGGTGCCCAAAGGTCTTCGCAGATCTCAATGCCGAAGGTCGTGTCTTGATGCTTAAACAACTGCTTTGATCCCAAAGGCACGGATTGTCCGCAAAAACGTATGAGTTCGTTTTCGTGTAAGTCCGTGGCAGAGGTGAACCAACGCCGTTCGTAAAATTCTTTGTAGTTGGGAATGTAAGTCTTCGGCACCAATCCGTGCAACTTCCCGTTGTGTACAACCGCGGCGCAGTTTAACAGCATGCCCCGGTGGTAGAAAGGAAGTCCAACGAGTGTGGTTACTTGTAAGTTACGGCTCAGTTCGAGTATTTTCATCAGCGCGTGTTCTGCCTCTTCGAGCAACAATTGTTGAGAGAAGAGGTCTTGACACGTATAGGCCGTGATGCTGAGTTCCGGGAAGCACAGAATGTCAATTTTCTTGCCATCTGCAGCCACCATCAGGTTCTCTATTTCTTGAGTGTTGGCGGTCGTGTCGGCCACGCGTACCTTAGGTACGGCTGCAGCCACGCGCAAAAAGCCGTTAGTCATGGGCTAAGATATAAAGCATGTGGGGTGTGCGCTCGGCATACCCTGATATTCTGGAAATAAAACGATGAAAACGTTCGAACATTTAGAGTCGCGAACGTTTCATTATCATTGTGTCGGGTACCTTGACCAGTTTACGTCCTTTCACGCGGCGAACATTGTTGCCCTCGAGCGCTGTGTACTGATAGGTACCATCGGGAAGAGGTTTTAATTCAATGGTTTGCGAATCTGAACCTATATCGTTGGTAAAGCGGAGAATAGCAGTTCCTCCCTTGCGCTCACGCTTGGTGAGCATCCACACACCGTAGATTTTTCCGTTCATGTAGGCATGTACTTGTCCGAGGAAAGACATACCGGGCACGGTCAGGCTTTCTTTCCCCATGTCAAGACAAATGCGAATGCCTTCTGCTTCACAATAAAAGGTGGCGCGAGTGGTGTCGTTGATATCCACGGCTTGCGCATGGCTCCGTACAAAGGGAGTCAATGAGAGAAGGAAGAGAAAAAAGAGTTTTTTCATAAGCCTATAAATGAGGATTATTCTTCTTCAGGTGGTGTACCTTCGTGGAGAATCATCGTTGTTGCACCGATCGTTACGATAGCCCCTTCTGAAAGATTGACGCGTTCTTTCACGCCCACCAATTCATTCATGTGGAAAGTGCCTGTTCCCGAAGGCCCGTCGCGTAAGACGAAAAGCAAGCGTCCGGCTTTGGTACGACTCACTTTGATGGCGCAGTGTGTTTCGTCGACACTGGGGTCGACCGTCTTGAAAGCGGCTTCGGCTTTCGTGCCTTTTACATGGCGACCGATGCGGTTTTCGCCTTCTCTGAGGGGGACGATCTGGCGGAGGTGGAAAGCGTTTTCCAAAACGACAAGATAGCCCACTGCCGGCTTCTCTTCCGGTTCGGGATCGGTGCCGAAGGAATCAGAGTATTGGCTGGTGAGTGCTTTTCCTCCTACGCGGATCTTAAATTGTTTGCGGCAGGAAGGGCATTCAAACACGAGGGTGCGTCCGGGAGTGTACAGCGAGTCGTCGAACAATATGGGTTCGTCGCATTTCGGACAACGTATTTTTTTCATGGGCTATGAGCAATGAGAGAAGCCGAGCGAAAGCCAAAAGGCTGCACAGGGCTCGGGTGTTATTCTTCTGTGATCCACGCTTCGTCAAAGTCGAGACTCTGATTGCGGCCGGCTGTCAGTGCGGCCTTCGCGGCTTGACGGGTGAAAAAGTGGCCAACGAGCACTCTTGAGGAGCCGTTGTGTCTTTGTGCGCGAGCACTCTTGAAGCCCTGTTTTTGGAGGCGATTCACCAAACGATCAGCTCCTTCGCGTGTGGTTTGGCTGGCGAGCACCAGGGCAAATCCCTTTTCAGCGGGTTCTTCCGTTGCCTTCGCCTTTGTTGTTGCTGTTGATTCGGTAGTTTGCTCGGGTGTTGCGGTAGAGGCTTGAGCCTGTTTCTTGAGGCTGTCGGCTTCTTGTTCGTCGAGTAGCGCTTCTGCACCGAGACGTGTGGTGGGTACCGGTGTTTCTTCGCCTGAAATGGAAGAAAGCACTTCGCCTACGACTTTCATCTGAGGAAGTTGAGCAAACATCTCCGTATTGATTTTGTTATCGGGGAGATGGCTATTCCGATTTAGAGGAATGGACCAAAAGAAACAAAGGGCGATGACAAACATGGCCGCAAAGGCGCGATAGGCGTTGCGCGAAAAGAAAGGAGAGTCGGCCGCCGTGGTAGGATGCTCAACTCCTTCGCCCACTTCGGCTTTGACTTCGGGGGCGGAAGAGGGGGCTTTCGGCTGGGGAGGTTGCGATGATGTCGGTCGCCTTTTGGGGAACTGTCACAGGAAGTGCGCTCAGTGTGAGCGGTGTGAGGAAATAATTTTCCGGCGCAAAGGTGGTTTGTTCCGAAGGGCGGAAGTCAAAATGGCCATTCGTGGTAGGACTGAGTGTCCCTACCCCATCAAATGCCACTTCAATGCCGCGCATCAAATCGCGTTTCATGTCTCTCACGCATTGTTGCACAAAATCTGCAGCTTGCGCATAGGGAATGCGCCGAGACTTGCACACTTCGTGTGCCAATAACCCATCTTCAGCACGGAGCAACGCGTTGAATCCCACCGTTTTGGACGGCGGGAGCAGTTGTTCGTTCGCAGTTGCGCGATGCGCCGGGTGACGTTGCATCACGAAACCACCGAAATCCGGAATGATTGCACAATCATGTTCCAGCAACAGTTTGCGAAGATAGGGTGAGAGCTCGTTCATTACTGCAAAGTTACGGCTTCGTGAGCGATAAACAAAGTGTTTTTACAGAATAATCTTTCCCGCTTCTCATTTGTTTTGCGAGTTCCTTTTATTGATGCCCATCTTGAGGTTCGGGAGGTGAAATATGCGCCGTGGAAAGCCTCGTTGACGATCTTTTTCGTTGGGGCCTGAAAAGAAAATATGCTTTGATTCGATCAGAGGACACAGCTTTTGGCGTAACGCTCTCGAAGGGAGAATTTTAGGTGTTTTACATTTGGAAAAAGCAAGTGGACTCGGTATGTAATGCCTTGTTCTTCCCCAACAATGCGACGATTCAAGTTTGAAATATCGCAAGCCACAAACCGTAAAATGACATGTTTGTGTAAAAACATCGGTAGATCTTAATTCTCGGTTGCCAAGAGGTGGATATAAACCCCACGACTATTGGACAAAACACCTCTTGTTTTCGCGAAAAATGCACTGCTTTTTCTGGGTACTTGTGGACTTTTTATTTGTTCCTGCAGTCAACTCGGTGAGCCATGTGTTGTAGTCCTGTTGGGACGTGGACTGTCGAGTGGAGGTTTGCAGGCTATAATATAATAAGGAGTGCGCCCACGTGGAGTTGGGGTAACTCGGTGTGGGACGCACAAGGCTTATTTATAATAAGGTGTGACTGCGTTCAGTCTACGTATTCCAAATCTTCTGCATCTCGCTTTTGAGCAGGCGATGCAGGAGTCGTTTCGGAGTCGGGGCAGGGTTGCCTTTTTTGTTGTAGAGGCCGTATGTTGTGCGCAGTACGCGAAACTCCGTTCTGCGGTTCAAGGCATTGCAGGCGTCTTGCTGTTCAGGTGTGAGACGCAGAATGTAGGCTTCAGACAGCGTATCGCCCTCGTGGAGATAGGGATGCGTTTCGAGCAACTTCTTGTTCACAATTTTGGGAGTGGCTTCTCCATAGCCTTTTGGGGAGAGACGATCGGGGACAATGCCTTTGGCAGTGAGATAGCGCACCACACTTTCGGCGCGGCGCTGCGAAAGCTGCAAGTTGTAGGCATCTGCACCGCGATAGTCGGTGTGAGCTGCCAACTCGATGGTGATGTGCGGATTTTCTTTGAGCAAATTGGCCAAACGGTCGAGGGCGGTCGAAGATTCCGGGGTGATTTCGGCGCTGTCGAAGGCATAAAACACATTGCGCACGAGTACCGGAATATTCATCGAGGGGAGCGGAAATTGCAACACGTATTGATGTGCCTCGTCGATGGAGTCTGCGTGCAGGCGGTTGGGGGCATTGAGATAGCCGCGGCACGAAGCGAGAAAAACGTAGTCCACTCCCGGGGAGACAGCCTGCTCGAAGGAGCCATCAGGCTTGACGGGTAGTTTGAGATTTGTGCCGTCGCTGCCGATCATTTGCACTTGGGCAGCCGGGAGTTCGTAGCCGTCTTGCTCGTACACCCAACCTTTGACGGTAAGGAGGTTTTCTGGATAAGAGAATTCGTAGATTTTATCCCAACCGCGCCCACCGGTATTGCGCGAAGAGGCGAAATAACCTCGATTGTGGAGCCCGTCGAAGGTCATGCCGAAGTCATTTCCCTGTGAGTTGATAGGTGGTGGCAAAGTTTCGACCGTCCATCGACCGGAAATCGTGTCTTGGGTGGCACGAAAGAGGTCTAAACCGCCCATGCCTCCGCGGCCGTCGGAAGAGAAGTAGAGTGTGCCGTCCGGACGAAAGGTGGGAAACATTTCGCGCCCCGGCGTATTGATTTGCGGTCCGAGGTTTTCGACGATGCGTCCGGCTTTATTCTCTTTGAGTTCGGCGCGCCACAAATCGGTCTCCCCTTCCCCACCCGGCATGTCGGAAACAAAATAAAGCCAACGTCCGTCGGGTGAGATGGCAGGGGTGTGCCATGTTGGAAAGTGTGTCGGAGAGGAGTTCCAAGGGTTGTGGCTTGCTCCACGAAGCGTCGGCGCGCGCAGAAGTATAGATGCGCGCAGGTCGAGGATATTGTGGATGAGTGGGGCAAACGGTGAGGTACATGGTCTTGCCGTCGGGCGAAAAGCAAACTGCCCCTTCGTCATCTGCCGTATTCACGGCGGCAATGGCTTCTGGGCGTTTCCAATTTCCTTTTTCGTCGACGTTGGCCACATAGATATCTCCATTTTTCAGCCCCGTTATGCCCGAAAGCTGATTGCCTTGCGTGGCGGTTCGGGTAGTCGTAAAGTAGAGTTGACGGTCTTTTCCCTCATTGAGGAGCACCGGTGCGTAGTCGGAGCGATTGTTGTTGAAGAGTGTGGCCGGTTTGACGGTATAAAGCGAACCTTTGGTGCGGAGTGCCGATGCGTTTTGAGCGCCTTCTAAGGCACGCTGTGCAATTTGATCCTCCGGGTGCGCGGCCAGATAGTCTTTGAATGCAGTGGTGGCATTTTTGTAGTCGCCGTTGAGGAGCATCATGGCACCGGCCTCGCGCAACAAGGTGCTGTCAGCATATTTGAAGCGTACAGCATTGCGGTAGGCAGCCAGCGCACGCGCCGAATAACCGTAGCGGCGGTAGCATTCGCCCATGAGAAACGCAATACGCCCCCGCTCTGTTTTATTCGTGGCGGGGGTAAGGCGATAGGCCGTTTTGTAAGCGTCGGCTGCTTCGGCATATTCGCCGATTCGCAGGGCTTGCTCGGCCCGATGTAGACTTTTCTCAGCGCTGTCGCAGGAAGCACAAAGCCAAAATGCTGCCCCAAGCAGGCTGAGTGAGGAGAAATGAACGTTCATACGCTCCTTATAACGCGAACGCGCGCGGAATATTGTGCAGGATCCGCATTTTGTGCAACGATCGCGGTTGTTTTAGGAAAGAAAGTACTAATTTTGCCTTGCAGTCGCGCGATTTCTCCTTTTATATAAGGAACGACCTAGATTCCGAAATCAAGTTTTCCAATCAAGGCGGTGGGTTCGTCCCACCGAAAATGGTGTGATGAGCATATTCTTTTTGTTTAATACCCACAAATCATAATCATGTTACAGCAGATTTCCAATGGACGTATTCTCACGTCGGAAGGCTGGCTCAACGGTGGCAGCGTCATCGTTGAAGGAGGTAAAATTTTAGCAGTTTCGAACAATGCCCTGCCGGTTGAAGGCGCGCAGCAGATCGACGCCAAGGGATGCGACATCGTGCCCGGTGGTATTGAGTTGCACATTCACGGCGGTGGTGGTCGCGACTTCATGGAAGGTACGGAAGAAGCTTTCCGTACGGCTGTGGATGCCCACATGAAGCACGGCACAACGGCCATCTTCCCCACCCTCTCTTCCAGCTATCGCGAGTGGATCGACAAAGCGATCGTCACTTGCGAGAAACTGATGGCCGAACCCGGAAGCCCCATCATGGGATTGCACCTCGAAGGACCCTATTTCAACTTGAAAAAGGCCGGTGCTCAGATGCCCGATATCATTCGCAACCCCGATCCGAAGGAGTATGAGAGTATCTTTGCTTCTACGCGTTGCATTAAGCGTTGGGATGCCGCTCCCGAACTGCCCGGCGCAGAAGAGTTCTTCAAATGCTGCGTAAAGAACGATTGCGTTCCCTCGATCGCACACACGGATGGCGACTGGGAAGATGTGCTCCGCGCTTACAAAGCCGGCGTTCGTCTCGCTACGCACTTCACGAACGCCATGAGCATGTTGCGCAAGGATCGTGAATTCAAGAAAGTTGGTGTTGTGGAAAGCGTGTTTGCGCTCGAAGACTTCAATGTCGAAGTGATCGCCGACGGCATTCACGTGCCCCCCCGTCCTGATGCGTGAGATCTACAACGCGAAGGGTATCGATCACATGTGCTTCATCACCGACTCGTTGGCTGTGAGTGCGATTGAGCCCGGCAGTGATGTTGATCCCGGCATTATCGACCCGCGTACCATCATCGAAGATGGTGTTTGCAAACTCAAGGATCGCAGTGCACTGGCCGGTTCGATCTCTACTATGGATCGTCTTGTGCGCACGGCGGTACAGCAAGCCGGTATCCCGATGGAAGCCGCTTGCCGCATGATTGGTGAGATGCCCGCAAAGTTCATGGGTATCGACGACCGAAAGGGCTTCATAAAGGACGGATATGATGCCGACATCATTATGTTTGACGCCGATCAGCAACTCACGTTTGTGATGCAGAACGGCGAGATCAAGCGCAACGACCTCTGAACCTAAAACTTCCTCGCCGCATGCTCTGTGAGCTGTGGCGAGGAAGTGTTTTTCTATACCTATTATCGTTTTATTGAAGCACGCAAAATGAGTTTCAACATTGTAGTTTTGGCTAAACAGGTGCCCGACACCCGCAACGTGGGGAAGGATGCCATGACGCCACAGGGCACGGTGAACCGTGCAGCGCTGCCTGCGATTTTTAATCCGGAGGATTTGAATGCGCTCGAGTTGGCTTTGCGCATTAAAGATGCGCACCCCGGCACCACGATCCAAGTCGTGACGATGGGATTGCCCAAGGCCGCAGAGGTCATCCGCGAGGGCTTGTTCCGCGGTGCCGACGGTGGTGTGTTGGTGACCGATCGTGCGCTGGCCGGTGCCGACACCTTGGCCACCTCTTATGTACTGGCGCAGACAATCCAAAAGATGGGTCACGTGGATTTGGTGATCGGTGGACGACAAGCCATCGACGGCGATACGGCGCAAGTCGGCCCTCAGGTGGCGCAGAAGTTGGATATCGATCAAGTGACGTATGTGGAAGCTGTTGAGGCTCTCGACGAATCGAGCGTAACCGTGATGCGCCGCATCGACGGAGGTGTGGAGCGCGTCAAAGCGCCGCTCCCTGTCTTGTTGACGGTGACCGGCTCGGCTGCCCCTTGCAGACCGCGCAATGCCAAGTTGGTCATGAAGTACAAGCGCGCGCTGGCTCCGGCCGAGCAACGCGCCGATTTGCCTTATGCCGAAGAATATGCACGGAAAGCTTATCTGACGATTCCGCAATGGGGCGCGGCAGACATCGATGCCGACATCGAACAATGTGGTTTGGCCGGTTCGCCCACGAAGGTGAAGACGGTGCAAAATGTAGTGTTTGCCACCAAAGAGAGTCGCCGCTTGACCGGTAGCGATGCCGATGTCGAACAATTGATTGTTGAACTGCTGGATAGCCACACAATTGGATAAGCTCATGAACAGTGTTTTTGTATATTGCGAACTGGAAGGTACGCAAATCGAGGAAGTGAGTTTCGAGCTCCTCACCAAAGGACGCAAATTAGCCTCTGAACTGGGCGTGAAATTGGAAGCCGTCGTGGCCGGACACGGTGTGAAAGGTAAGGTCGAATCGCAGATCCTCCCCTACGGTGTTGACGTACTCCATGTTTTCGACGCGCCCGGTCTCACGCCTTACACGACGCGCCCGCATACCGCGGTTTTGGTTGGTTTGTTTGAACGCGAACAACCGCAAATCTGTCTGATGGGTGCGACGGCGATCGGGCGCGATCTTGGCCCTCGTGTTAGTTCCACGCTCACAAGCGGGCTCACCGCCGATTGCACCGCCTTGGAAATCGGAGATTATGAGGACAAGAAGAACAAGAAGAGTTACGAAAACCTCCTCTATCAAATCCGTCCGGCCTTCGGTGGAAACATCGTTGCCACGATCATCAACCCCGATCACCGTCCACAGATGGCCACGGTGCGTTCCGGGGTGATGAAAGCCGAGGTGCTCGACGAGAATTACGTCGGGCAAGTGGTTTATGAGGACGTTGATGCCTTTGTGAAGCCCGAAGACTATGTGGTTCAAGTCCTTGAACGTCACGTCGAAAGGCAAAAAATAATTTGAAAGGCGCTCCCATAGTGGTAGCCGGCGGTTATGGTGTGGGTTCGAAAGAGAATTTCGACTTGCTGCGCCAACTTGCCGAGGAACTTCACGGCGAGGTCGGTGCCAGTCGTGCGGCGGTCGATGCCGGTTTCTGCGATCACGATTTGCAGATCGGACAAACCGGCGTGACAGTGCGCCCCAAAGTGTTTATAGCGTGTGGTATCTCCGGCGCCATTCAGCACGTGGCCGGTATGAAGGAAAGCGGCATCATTATTTCCATCAACACCGATGCGAAAGCGCCCATCAATGAATTGGCCGACTACGTAATCGAAGGCAAGGTGGAAGAGGTGGTGCCCAAACTCATCAAATTCTACAAAGCGCACAGTAAATAATTCTCATTCAGACAGACAAATGGCAAATCATTATACTGATCATCCTGAACTTCGCTTTGAATTGCGCCATCCCTTGATGAAGCGCATTGTGGAATTGAAGGAACGCGATTTTAGCGAAAAGGACACTTACGACACGGCACCTTTGGATTTCGAAGACGCCATGGACAATTATGATCGCACACTCGACATCGTGGGCGACATTGCCGGCACTATCATTGCCGACAATGCCGAAGGCGTCGATCTCGAAGGCCCGCACCACGAAGGCGATCGTGTGCGTTATGCCTCGGGCACGCAGCGCAACCTTGAAGCCATGGTGGCCGCCGGCTTGAACGGCATGACCATGCCGCGCCGCTACGACGGTTTGAACTTCCCGATCATGCCCTACACGATGTGCGCCGAATTGGTGGCCGCTTCCGATGCCGGTTTTGGCAACATTTGGTCGCTTCAAGATTGCATCGAAACGCTCTATGAATTCGGTACGCCGGAACAGCATGCTCGTTTCATCCCCCGTGTTTGCGCAGGGCAGACCATGTCGATGGACCTCACAGAGCCCGATGCGGGTTCGGATCTGCAAAGCGTGATGCTGAAAGCCACCTATTGCGAAGAAGACGGCACATGGCGCCTGAATGGCGTGAAGCGCTTCATCACCAACGGTGATGCCGATATTCATTTGGTACTGGCTCGTTCGGAAGAAGGCACAACGGACGGACGCGGATTGTCGATGTTCATCTACGACAAGCGCGACGGCGGCGTCAATGTGCGCCGCATCGAAAACAAATTGGGCATTCACGGCAGTCCCACCTGCGAATTGGTCTACAAAAATGCCAAAGCAGAACTCTGTGGCAGCACCCGCATGGGGCTGATCAAGTATGTCATGGCCTTGATGAACGGTGCTCGTTTGGGCATCGCCGCACAATCTGTCGGTCTGTCGCAAGCGGCTTACAACGAGGGACTGGCTTATGCGCGCGATCGTGAGCAATTTGGCAAAGCCATTATCGAAATGCCTGCCGTCTACGACATGCTGGCCACGATCAAAGCGAAACTCGATGCCGGTCGTGCGCTGCTCTATCATTGTGCCCGTGCGGTAGACATCTACAAAGCGCTCGAAGACATCTCCCGTGAACGAAAACTCACCGCCGAGGAGCGCGCTGAAATGAAAGCCTACAATAAGTTGGCCGACTCGCTGACGCCGCTGGCCAAGGGCATGAATTCGGAGTATTGCAACCAAAACACGTATGATGCGTTGCAGATTCACGGCGGATCGGGCTTTATGATGGACTACCCCATCCAGCGATATGCGCGTGATGCTCGCATTACTTCGATTTACGAAGGCACGACGCAGTTGCAAGTGGTGGCCGCGATTCGTTTCGTCATGAACGGGGCGTATTTGAGCCACTTGCGTGAGTTGGAACAACAAGAAGTGAGCGCCGAAATGAAAGAACTCCAAGTGCGTGCCACTAAAATGGCCGACGCGTTTGAAGTCGCTGTAGAACGCGTGAAGGCTGCCGGTGTACAAGAGTATCAAGATCTCTGCGCACGTCACTTGGTGGAGATGGCAGCCGACACCCTGATGTTGCATTTGCTCACCTATAATGCCACGCATGCGCCGGAACTTTTCAGTAAGTCAGCACGCGTTTATGCTCGTTATGCTGCAGCCGAAGTGGAAAAGCACTTGGCTTTTGTGAACGAGCTTTCGCCCGAGGACTTGGAAGCCTACCGCCAGGTGTGAAGTTGCTTTACGGTGCATAACTGAGAGCACTGCTTTTCGATGATGATCCCCCTAACCGCATGAGCGATTAGGGGGATCATTGTTGTTGGGGACTGACTGCCATGTTGCTGTGTCCTGAGTGCCGGTCGGGAGCGCTCATCGGTGCCCAACGCGCGTGCTTACGCGCGCGTCCGCCGTTTTTTGATTTTTACCTTCACCTCTTCACCTGTAGTGGGTAAACGGTTGATGAACAGGATTTTAAGTGCGAAGGCAACGGGGTGGGTACCTTCACCCGTGAAGTGTTAAAATGAAGGAGAAGTTCACCTATAAATAGTTTGTTAATTATTGCTGTCCGGTAAACTTCAAAACGGCAGAAAAATCCAGCCCGAAGCCCTTTAGAATAGGACTTCGGGCTTTCTTTTTCGAAAAGCAAGCCCCCCTAATCAAATAATGATGGTTCCGGCGGTGGGGATTTATCCCTTTCAGCGCAAATTACAGATTATTGCTGTCCGCTAAACTTCAAAACACCACAATTTCCCTATCCGCAATGCCCATCAATAGGTGTTGCGGACTTCTTTTTGAAAAAGTAAGCCCCCCTTCCGACGATCATTCATTGGCTGTCCGCTAAAACGAGAGAATGGAAGACACGAGATGTGGCCAAATGTGTTCTTTAAGCCTCTGAGAGCCTTAGAGTATGGCGAATTCTATTGATTTACGTGAATCGGATCACCGTATACAACGGCTGTCCGCTAAAAAAACGCTTGCGAAGAACAGAAAGAGGGAAACTTTAGATGAGGTAAGATGAATCAACCTGTTTAGCGAGGTCAGAACGACAAATTTGCTGCGTCTAAACTTTTACCGGACAGCAATAATTACAGATTCATCCTTTTGGGGATCTTCCATGAAAGCGATGAAATTGGTGTAATACATGAGCGTCAATCTAAGCATGGTCACGATTTGGGAAAACGCAACGTGCCTTTTGATCATTCGGGACAGTACCCGGCATTCGCACGCGCTACCCTAACGAGCGCCACAACTTTTTCGGCGACCGCATTTCTGCTCCCCAACGGATGGCCGTGCAAGGCACGCACCAACGCATCGTCCCGATCTCCCGTCCCTTCTTCCGCTGAACAAAGAGCGCCACGCTGCAGTTTTGCAGCGTGGCGCTTTCCCTGCGCACCGATGGACAGCGCAAGAAGAGAGGAAATCTTTAGAGTGCTGTCATGGTTTGACCGTCTTCTTTCCGTTCACCACATACACTCCGGCCGGCAAATGTTTCCACTCCCCGCGCACGCGCTTGCCTTGCAGCGTATAGATGTGTTGCACACCGTCTGCACCGAAGCGCACGCTTTCTACTGCGGTGGGCTTAGCCGTGAAATAGCCCGTTTCCGGATTGGCCATCTTTGCATCGGTCTTGTTTTCGTCGTAGGCCACCGCGCCCTTCAACTGTGTGCAACGGGCAAACATATCTTCCGATCGTGGGCACTGCCAAGCCCTATTGCTGCTGATGGTGGTCAGTGCCGAGCAACCATAGAACATGTAGCTCATCTCGGTGACGTTTTGGGTGTTGAAGTGCGACAAGTCAAGAGAAGTCAAACCAGAGCACTTGGAGAACATCGCACCCATGTTGGTGACGTTTTGGGTGTTGAAGTGCGATACGTCCAAAGAAGTCAAACCAGAGCAACCATCGAACATCCCAAACATGTCGGTGACGTTTTGGGTGTTGAAGTGCGATACGTCCAAAGAAGTCAAACCGGAGCAATTGTAGAACATCCTCTCCATGTCGGTGACGTTTTGAGTGTTGAAGTGCGACACGTCAAGAGAAGTCAAACTATAGCAACCCCTGAACATCCCAGACATGTTGGTGACGTTTTGCGTGTTGAAGTGCGATACGTCAAGAGAAGTCAAACCAGAGCAATCAAAGAACATCCCAGACATGTTGGTGACGTTTTGCGTGTTGAAGTTCTTCAAGTCCAGAGAAGTCAAACCGGAGCAATGAGAGAACATGTAGCTCATGTCGGTGACGTTTTGCGTGTTGAAGTGCGACAAGTCAAGAGAAGTCAAACCAGAGCAATCGGAGAACATCTCATACATGTTGGTGACGTTTTGCGTGTTGAAGTGCGATACGTCAAGAGAAGTCAAACCAGAGCATCCCCGGAACATCAGATCCATGACGGTGACGTTTTGGGTGTTGAAGTGCGACACGTCAAGAGAAGTTAAACCAGAGCATCCCCGGAACATCTGATCCATGACGGTGACGTTTTGGGTGTTGAAGTGCGACAAGTCAAGAGAAGTCAAACCAGAGCATCCCCGGAACATCTCACCCATGTTGGTGACGTTTTGGGTGTTGAGATATTCCAACCCTTCGATCTCCTTGAGCGCATCATAATTGTAGAACCACCGGGCAGTGGTGGTGGGACGGAAATCTCGGAACGAGGCATCGAATACCACGCGCGCGGTGACACGGTCTGCCACATTCCATGTTCCTGCCCATGCAGGGAAGGTGTCATCTCCCTCTTTTTTCGTCTCCTCGATGCCCCAGGACTTGCCGGTGCGGGTGGCACGTTGGTCGTCGTAGTAGAAGGTGAGCGTCGTCTTGTCCGCGCTTTGCGCCACATAGGCTTCCACACCTCCGCCATTTGAGCGAGTGAAATAGCCCGTTTCCGGATTGGCCATCGTAACGTCTGTCTTGCTTTTGTCATAAGTTACCGCCCCCTTCAACTTCGTGCAGCCGTCAAACATTTCTTTCGATTGGGGACACTGCCAAGCCGTATTGCTTTTGATGGTAGTCAACGCCGAGCAATAGTAGAACATCCCCAACATGTATTTGACGTTTTGGGTGTTGAAGTGCGACACGTCCAAAGAAGTCAAACCGGAGCAACGGGAGAACATCCCACTCATGTCGGTGACGTTTTGGGTGTTGAAGTGCGACACGTCCAAAGAAGTCAAACTGGAGCAACGGGAGAACATCCCCAACATGTTAGTGACGTTTTGGGTGTTGAAGTTCTTCACATCGAGAGAAGTCAAACCCGAGCAACTGGAGAACATGAAGCTCATGTCGGTAACGTTTTGGGTGTTGAAGTGCGACAAGTCCAAAGAAGTCAACCAGAGCAACCGGAAAACATTTCTCTCATGTCTTTCACTTCCGAAGTGTTGAGGTGTTCCAGTCCTTCTATTTTCGTGGGGACTGTACAATTTAAGAACCACATGGCAGTGGTTGTGGGACGGAAATTTCGGAACGACGCATCGAACACCACACGCGCAGTGACACGGTCTTCCGCACCCCATGTTGCTATCCATGCAGGGAATTCGATGCCTGCCTTATTTTTCATCTCCTCGATGCCCCATGACTTGCCGGTGCGAGTGGCACGTTGGTCGTCGTAATAGAAGGTGAGGGTCCGCCAATCCGCACTTCGGCTCTCATTCACATAGGCCTCGCGGGGTTGCGCTTGCGCACGCTGCGGAGGAGCGAGCAGGACACTAATCAGTGCGAAGAACATCGCACAGCAATAACGTAAATAATGGATCATAAGGTGGTGCTCCTCCATTTCTTTCCCCGATCGGGGGAAGTCGCCTTCGGGAGCAGGGGCAGAGGGTGAAAAGATAGAATTAAACGGGGGTATGTTTTATATTCCCAATAGAAACAGGATTAGGCAACTTAAAAAAAGCAGTTTTCTTTCATCAATCGAGCGGTTCAATACTAAGTTTTGGCAAAGATACAGAAATAAATCGTTACAATGAAATAAAAAAGGCCAAAACCAAGGATTGTCTTCTTTGCCTTTGAAGTACGCTTGCCAACCGCTATCAAAAATGTTTCATCGGCTTGCAAAAAATGGACACGCCTCGCGTGCGCGTGCGTCAGGTGTTTTCCGTTTTTTGCCTTCACTCTTCACCTCTACGCCTTACTTCCTGATTGACAAGCGATTGCAGGTGAAGGCAAAGACCGTTTTTGCCTTCACCCCTTGTGACTTACCTTTCCTCACTCGACGCGGACGGGAAATACCGCACGAAAATGCGGAAAAAGCAGTGGACTTTGAACAAAAACGTGCCAACCTTCGTGCCAAAACCCACAACAATCCAAGCGACTCCCGCACAGCGGTGAAGGCAAAGGTGAATACAGACCTTCACCTTTGCCTTCACCACATCAATTTGATTTACTGCGTCTTACACAAGCAGGTGAAGGGTGAAGGCAAAAAACGAAAATGCGGTGTGCGCACGCGCTCCCGCGCGCGAGGAAATGTACGTTTCGACAAGTCCCGACAGTCTTTCGAGAAATATTGCTGTCCGGTAAAAGTTTAGACGCCGCAAATTTGTCGTTCTGACCTCCACTAAACAGGTTGATTCATCTTACTTCATCTAAAGTTCCCCTCTTTCTGTTCTTCGCAAGCGTTTTTTTAGCGGACAGCCGTTGTATACGGTGATCCGATCCACGAAAATCAATAGAATTCGCCATACTTTAAGGCTCTCAGAGGCTTAAAGAACACATTTGGCCACATCTCGTGTCTTCCATTCTCTCGTTTTAGCGGACAGCCAATGAATGATAGTCGGAAAGGGGGGGCTTACTTTTCCAAAAAGAAGTCTGCAACGCCTATTGATGGGCATTGCGGATAGGGAAATTGTGGCGTTTTGAAGTTTAGCGGACAGCAATATTTGTTAATCAGAGTGTTAGGTGTGAAGGTGAAGGGTGAAGGCACAAAAAGGAAACTCGCTGAGTGCGCGATGCGTGGGCGTGTGTCCGTTTAGGCGTACCTACGCGAGCGTGAGAAACACCAATCACGAAGTAGGAGCTGCGATTCTGAAAAAACGAGGGAGAAAATGGGGCTTAATGGTCAAATGTACTCCTGAAAGGGGGCAAAAATGCTCTCTTTTTCATTTAATGGTCAAATGTACTCCTATAATAGTTGAACTCCCTAGTGTTTATCGGGGTTGTAAGCCCCTAATATGTTTCAATAAGCAGTTCTCGCCTCTCTTTCGAAAGTCCTCGATGAAGACGCAATCTCATCTTCAATACAGAGTTAAGAGACTCAATAGCATTGTTAGTGCGTGGAACTTGATCGGCAGGGAAATTCTCAAAGGTAAATAGTGCATTTAGATTGCGTTTTAAACTATAAAAAAAGCACTTCTCGTTCTTCTATGAGTGAAGTGCCATTTGCCATCTTCACCATAAGACTTCTCTTGCAAAAAAATCTTTCCACTTTTGCTCCCATTTTTTCAAGAGATGTCTCAAAGTCTAGACGACTAGATTGTGTAAGTTGATGCGCCAATGCTTTGAGTTCTTTGGCCGCAGGTAAGCGAGGATTAGTGGTGAGCAAATGTCTTATTCGCTGAAGCTGGTGAAACTGACAATACTGATAAGGTATCTCAGGAAATGCTTCCTTAATACCTGATAATGCGTCACTTACAATGGATCTGATTGTAAATCCTTGATCTTGGAGACAGGATATACCAGCTTGATAATCACTAATTCTCTCCTTACCACGTAAGAAGCGATAGTGTAATACTCTGTGGCTTGAAGCATCCATGAAAATGACTACTCCAAAGTTTCGACCCCAATAGGTAGCATCCATTTGTAACGTTATAGCAATGGGGGAATTCTGTAAGAAACATCCTGACTTTGGGGTACGTTTTTGAGATATCGTTGTAGGGTAGAAACAGAAATACCATATTCTTGAGCTGTTTCAAGCAATGTATGGCGCCCTTGTAAATAGAACTCAACAATGGCAGCCTTATTAGGCTTTTCACGACCACTAAAATAGCATTGACAACTCTTGCAATACCAATACGAGGCACCACGTTTAACTCCTTTGCGGATTACAGCATGAGAACCGCATTTCTGGCACTTTTTACGATGATATTCCATTATAGCATTATAAACACCTCCAAAGGTATGAAAAAGAGAGCATTATGCCCCCTTTCAGGAGTACATTTGACCATTAAGCCGAAAATGGACGAAACAAGACGAGATTCGTAGAAAAGTCCACTTGTTTTTGTGGAATGAGATATGATTTCCTCTTTTCGCAACTTTTTCTTTTTGAAAATCGCGGAAATTCGAAACTAAAATCTTACTTTTGTGCTTGATAAAACACAACATTCCTTTTTCCACCGCTTGGCGGCGTCTATATAGCGCGAATTGGGGAACTTTTTTCCAATGAGTTAGCGCAGATGATCTTTGGCTTGCTGAAAAAAACGATACTTTACAATGGGAGGTATCGCGATTGGTGCTTGAAGGCTTTGTTTTTTCGTCGCCTCCGGTGTATCGAAAGAAGAAGGGCGTATTCTTTCCCAACTGACCTATTTGACTCGAAGGATATCACTCAACTTAGTGCTATAACTCGGGGATCGTAATTTGCTGGAAACTATGCTTTCTACGTGTTCTTGAGAGGCCAGTCGAAGGCTGTCTCGTCCCATCTTGTGGGTTACGGAATCGAGGGCTTGCAACAGTCGCTTTTGGCGATCGCGATCGACACTATCAAACAATCCGCGCTGAATGGCGGCGTGTTCGATGCCGTCCACCCATACGCCGGCGCGTTTGGTGGGGGTGCCGTCGACATAAACCGTAGAAAGTAGGCAGCGTGTTGCGGCTGAGAATTCACGTGGATCGGCTGTTGCGACTTCAAACGAGTGAACGGCCGTGCGCTGGATGAACGGGACATTGGGGTTGAAGCGATCGGTGGAAAAGAAAATGCCGATACTTCGTGCAGAAGAACGTTCTTTGCGCAACTTTTCAGCCACTTGAGCGCAGAAATCGGCCAATGCGGTGTGCAGTTCGCGTGCCGTGCAGATGGGGCGGCTGAAAGAGCGTGTGGATTGAATCGATTTGCGCGGTGTCGGGACGGCAAAATTTAGTACGGATTCGCCGTTGAGTTCGCGCCAAGTTTCTTCACCCGCAACGCCCATGAGCTGCTTGATTTGTTGCCGTCCCGATTGGGCGAATTGCCATGCGGTGTGGAGGCCCATCTGCTCGAGCTTTGCCGCACTTTTTCTCCCGATACCCCACACATCGCGTAGGTCGGTGAGCTCCAGCGCGCGTTTTCGCTTTTCGGGCGTGTCGATGAGACAGCAACCTTGGTAACCTTTGTGCTTTTTGGCAAAGCGGCTCGCGAGTTTGGCCAGCGTCTTGGTAGGGGCAATACCAATGCTGACGGGGATGCCGGTCCAGCGCTCAACGATTTGTGAGAGGTGACGGCCGAAGGCGGCATAGTCTTCAGTTTCGGGGAGGCGGATGAAGCATTCGTCGATGCTGTATTGTTCGATTTGGGGCACATGGCGACGAATCACGGACATCACCCGGCGGGACATATCGCCGTAGAGCCCATAATTGCTCGAGAGTGCCATCAGTTGACCGCTTTCGACCAATCCCTTCACCTTGAAGAAGGGGACGCCCATGGCGATGCCCATGGCTTTGGCTTCGTTGGAGCGAGCGATGACACATCCGTCGTTGCTGGAAAGAACCACCGTGGGGCGACCGATGAGCTTGGGAGCGAAAACGCGTTCGCAAGAAACGAAGAAATTATTGCAGTCAACGATTCCTATCATGGAGAAGGGCTGTTAGAACCGGCGGCGCGTGTGTTTTACTGCGTGGATGACGTAAGTCACGATGCCCCAAACAGAAAAATCATCGTTGTGGTCGACACGAAGCACCGGATAGTCGGGATTGGCCGGGCGAAGAAGGGCAAAATCTTTGTTGATCTCGAGGTATTTGACGGTAAATTCGCCGTCGATGATGCAGAGGGCGATATCGCCGTTTGTGGGGGTAAGCGATCGGTCGATGATTAGAATGTCGCCTTCGTGGATGTTGGCTCCGATCATCGAATCTCCCTCAACGCGGGCGTAGAAGGTGCTTTCCGGGTTGTCAATGAGGTCTTTGTTCAAATCGATGGCGGATTCCATCGTGGACTGAGCCGGTGCCGGAAAACCGGCGTGTACGCCATCGTCGGCATAGGGCAACGATAGGTGCGCTGTGCTTTGGATGGGGAGCACGGTCATCCCCGATGCCGTTTGCTGTTCGGGGAGATCATTGGTGAGCATAGGGTGAAGTTTGTTTTTGTGGATGAGGCGTTTGTTGCGAAGATTGCGCGGCCCGGCACGCTGCAAGCCTGTTCGTGGCAGGGGCTTTTCTATGGGAACATAAAAGGGGAGAAGCTCGCTTTTAGCGTTAAGTACTTGGCTTTGGTTATCTGCTTTTTGTGTCGGCGGCTTCTCACAAAACACAACAAGCTGTATGCAAGTACACGGGGTGCACTTGTATACAGCTTGTTGGTAGAGGGCGGTGGCTTAAGCCTGCACCAGTGTGGAGTAAGCTTGTTCGATGCCTTTGGAGAAGTCTTCGCGCAGTTGGCGGTAGAAGCGTTTTACACTACCCTGCTCTGTGTGGCTGATGCGGCTGACAATTTCTGCCTGCAAGCGAAACACTTCTTGTACAGCGGCTTGGATTTCGGGCGTCAGACTGCCTTTTTCTGCGTAAGAAAGTCCGCAAATGTAGAGCATTTCACCACAGATTTGGTGCACATTCTTTTTGAGACGTTTTCGACTTGCCATTGTTTTGGAGATTGAAGGGTGAGAACTTAGCGTTGTACGAGCTCCATGCCTTTGAGGATGGCCTGCTCGTTGGCGGGAAGCAGGTGGTGATGGCGTTCCGGTAGGGTCTTGCGCAGGGCTTTCATCACACTTTCCACTTCTACGATGGGATGTACTTTCAGGTAACTGCCGAGAATGAACATGTTGAAGCACTTGGCCAACTTCATTTCGGTGGCTGTGGTCATCGCGGGGACGCAAAAGACATTGATGTCTTCGCGCGTGGGCGGTTGAATCACACCAAATCCGTCGTAAATAAGGGTACCACCGTTTTTCACTTTCGATTGGAACTTATCGACAGAGGGCTGGTTGAGGAGAATGGCGGTGTCGTAGCTGGAGAGAATGGGCGATGAGATGCTCTTATCGCTCACAATGACGGTGACGTTGGCCGTACCTCCTCGTTGTTCGGGACCATAAGCCGGCATCCAACTCACTTCGCGCCCTTCCATCAGTGCGGCATAGGCCAAGATTTTACCCATCGAGAGCACGCCTTGTCCGCCGAAACCGGAGATGATTATTTCTTGTGTCATGCTTTCGGGGCTTTGGTGTTGTCTTTAATATCCCCTTTCGGATAGTAAGGGAACATGTTGTCTTGCATCCACTTATTGGAGCTGACCGGAGAAAGTTTCCAACCCGAAGAGCAGGTAGAAACAATTTCGACCAAGCACGATCCTTTGTGTTGCATGGAGATGTCGAAGGCTTTGCGAATCGCTTTTTTGGCTTTGGCGATGGCACCCATGGTTTCTACGCTTTGGCGGGTGACGAAAGCTGTTCCTTCGAGCAATGCCGCAATTTCTCCGAGTTTCAAGGGATAACCGTGCAAGGCGGCATCGCGTCCGTAGGGGCTGGTGGAAGTGACCTGTCCCATAAGTGTGGTCGGTGCCATTTGGCCACCGGTCATACCGTAAATCGCGTTGTTGATGAAGATAATGGTAATGCCTTCTCCACGATTGAGGGCGTGCAGCGTCTCGTTGGTACCGATACCTGCGGCATCACCATCACCTTGGTAGGTGAAGACCAAATGATCGGGCAACACGCGCTTAATGCCGGAAGCAACTGCTGCGGCACGGCCGTGAGCCGCTTCTTGGAAGTCGATATCGAGATAATTGTAGGCAAAGACACCGCAACCGACGGGGCTCACGCCCACCGATTTCGGCCATTCCCATCTCCTCCACGACTTCGGCGATGAGCTTGTGCACAACGCCGTGGGAGCATCCCGGGCAGTAGTGCATCGTATTGGTATTCAGCAGACGCGGCCGTTCGTAGGCCACGGCGCCTTTTTGGATGATTTCTTCTTTCGTCATGACTATAGTTTGTTGAAGACCCCGGGGAGGCGGAAGATGGCTTCCACCATTTTGACGATGATGGCGAGAATCGCAATACCATAGCTGAGGGTCAATCCGCGTTCACCGGCTCGGAAATACAACACACCGACGATGGCGATGAGCGCGAGGACAATGAACAGGCCGTTGAGCCAATTGCGTATGATGAGATTCCGACGTTCGCGGCGCATGGCCTGCAGTTCGTCTTTTTCGGTTGGGCCGGGGGTGTTCATAGCATGGTTTTGAGCTTGTCGAGAATCTCGCCCGGGCTGGGGACTATACCGCCTAAGCGACCGTAATGCTCAACCGGCACGCGACCTTCTACATGGTAGCGCACGTCGTAGACCATTTGTCCGGCATTGATTTCGACGGTAAGAATGCCTTTGACTTTAGAAGCCAATTCGACAACGGCCTCTTTCGGGAAGGGCCAAAGGGTGATGGGACGAAGTAGTTGCACTTCGATACCTTCTTCACGAGCCAACTCGATGACTTTCTGAGAGATGCGGGCTGCTGAACCGAAGCCACAATACCGAGTACTGGCTTTTCAGAACCGCTCACTTCATAGCGAACTTCATTTTTCTCGATCTCACGATATTTGGCTTGAAGGTGGAGGTTGTGTTGCTCCATGATTTCGGAGCGCAGTTCCACGGAGGTGATGACGTTGGGCTTGCGGCCTTTGCAACCTGTGGTGGCCCAAGGATAGCGTTCAGCCACTTCTTCGGTGGTGAGGCGTGCTTTTTGGGGTTGGAGCTCTACCTTTTCCATCATTTGTCCGATGACACCATCGGAAAGCATGATGACGGGATTGCGATAGCGGAAAGCCAGCTCGAAACCGAGGTCGACGAAGTCGGCCATTTCTTGTACGCTGTTGGGGGCAAGTACAATCGTTTCGTAGTCACCGTTACCACCACCGCGGGTAGCTTGGTTATAGTCACTTTGAGAAGGTTGGATTGTGCCCAAGCCCGGTCCACCGCGTTGTACGTTGACGATGAGCGAAGGGACTTCGGCGCCGACCATATAACTAATGCCTTCTTGCATGAGGGCAATACCTACGCTGGCCGATGACGTCATGACGCGTTTACCGCAGCCGCCGGCACCGTAAAGCATGTTGATACTGGCCACTTCGCTTTCGGCTTGGAGCACAACCATACCGGTTGTTTCCCAAGGCTTGATTTCTGCGAAGGTCTCAAGCACCTCACTTTGCGGCGTGATGGGATAACCAAAATAGGCATCGCACCCACAGCGAACGGCAGCGTGCGCGAGCGCTTCGTTGCCCTTCATGAGATATATTTCTTTTTCCATGTGGTGTGGAATCAAAAGAGGTTGGGATGATAGAAGAGAAAAGCCTATTGCTCTTTCAAAAGCAAAGCAATATGGCTTATTGCTCTCGGAGTTTGTAGACTACGATGCAGGCATCCGGACAAACCGTGGCGCAAGCGGTACAACCGATGCAGGATTCGGGGTTTACGTCCTGGCTGAATGCATAGCCGTGGTGATTGACGGCGGTGGTGCTGAGTGCAAGCGTCTGCGTGGGGCAAGCCACTACGCAAAGATTGCAGCCTTTGCACGCTTCTGTGTCAATGACAACGGCGCCTCTGATTTTCGCCATATCGTTGTGTCTTAAGGATTTAAATTGTCTTTGTAATAGAAGTCGTATATGTCCGTGATCATGCCGAGCATTTCGGCGGCGGGGCTGTCGGGATCGACCTTCTGTGCTTCGAGAAAGCAGTTTTTCGCTGTTTTCCAATCGCCGCGTTTCGCTGCGAGCAAACCTTCAACATAATATCGATCGCCCGAGGTCAGTTCTTCGGGAGCGGCATCGCGGAGGGCGGCTTCGGCTTCCACCAGTTGCTGTTTGTCTATCAGCTGTTTGATATAGTTTGCCTTATTCATGATATTGCAAAAGTACACTTTTGTGGAGAATATAGGGCATCAAGAGCGGCCTTTTTTTGTCGCGCACGTTAATATATTGCAAGGCGGCGTTCGCAAATGGGACATTCTCAAGTGGGTCAATACTCGCGCTCTCCGAAAATTTTGGTGCCGACGCGTACCATATTACTGCCACATTCGAGGGCGATGGGATAGTCTTCGCTCATTCCCCAAGAGCAGATGTTGAAGTTGGGGGAGTCTGCGAAGAATTTGTGTTTCGCCCATTTGAAAAACTCGTGCGCGATGGTGAATTCTTGGCGAATGATTTGCTGTTCATCCGTGAAACTCGCCATGCACATGATGCCGCGTAATTCTACATGGGACAAATCGCGCCAAACTCCGGAAGTTAAATATTCACGCGCTTTGTTTGGTGTGAAACCGAATTTGCTTTCTTCGCGCGCCACATGTAGTTGCAACAGACAGGGTACACGCCGATCGAAGCGACGGCCTTGTTTGTCGATCTCGATCAGTAGTTTTTCGCTGTCCACGCCATGGATGAGTGCAACGAATGGAGCAATGTATTTTACCTTGTTCTGCTGAAGATGTCCGATGAAGTGCCACTCTATGTCTTGTGGCATAACTTGCTGTTTCTCCACAAGTTCTTGTACCCTGCTCTCTCCAAAAATGCGTTGTCCTGCATCATAGGCTTCGCGCAGCGCTTCGACGGGATGAAACTTCGAAACGGCGACGAGTTGCGCATCTGCCGGGAGCGCTTTATGTAATGTGTGAATCTGGTGTTGGATCGACATAAAGAAGAGAATTGTGGAGTGTGTGGGGAAAGAGGCCGAAGGAAGCACGACTTGAGGGGGGAAATCAAGCGGTGCCGCTGAGCCGATCCGAGTAGAACGTTGATAGTATGTCGGGGTGTTGTGAAGCGAAACGCTTATTTTTCGCCCTTTTCGGGAACGTCGTCTGCCTTGTAGTGGAAAACATCCATAATTGAGGTTTCGGAGACGGCAGCGATTTCGTAGTCCATCATCGACCCCTTCATTCCCTCGTCCAAACGCTTCACTGCGTCGCGCAGATCACCGGCTTGTACCAGCATGTTGTGCGAGGTCTTTTTTTCTTTTCCGCTTTTCTCATCGAGGGTGATGAACGACAGTTTGGCTTTGTACCAACGATCGGCGGCATCATCGTTCGTTTCAAATATTTCTGCGAAGCGGGCGCGTTTGATGTCGCTCACTTGAAATTCTCCACTCATGAACGGGGCGACTTCTTTAATGATACGTCGCTCGGCTTCCGTGAAGTTCAGCGCATCCACGAGGTAGGGTTCGTTGACTTTCTTCACCAAACCGTTGTCCATTGTGCGTTCGTACTTAATTTTGCATTCAAACCATTCTGCCATAGTCGTTTCGGGGAGGTTATAGGGAAAATATCTGTTCGACAATATTGTCGTTTTGGCAAAGGTACGAACTTTTTGCAGCTCGAGAGCCTTTGTCCGACTTAAATATATGAGAGTTTGCGTGAGAATAGACACGAAGATTTGAGAAGCCTTAGAAGTGAGTTGTTGATGTGAGAACACAGGGGTAAGGATAAGACGAAAAAGATAATCATAAGCGGGTATATACACGTATAAAGAGAAAAAGGACTTTCTTGCAGAATGTCTGCAAATTGAGAATCAAGTGATTGCATTGACAAACGCTCTGCACAGATTGAGCGGTAAAACAACGCATTTGGGCACTTTTTTGAGGCGTTCGCAATACTTTTCGCGAGAAATGGCTATATTTGCAGTCAGATCTATGCACAAGGTAGCCTACTCTTTCTTCGTGCTTAGAGTGCAAAAATGTACACACAACCACTATAACATACAGTTCAATGAAGAAAAACCTCATTCTCTCGCTCCTGTTCGCCGCAGCCTGCTCTTTCGCGGGGTTCAACTCGGCTCAGGCTCAGACGGTCAAGGGCGTTGACGTTCCTGCGATGCAGGCCGACGTGCAAACAATGGCCGACGAGGTGATGGCCAATCAGCTCAACGACCCCGACGAAGCCAACAAAACGTTCTCCAAGCTCGTCAAGAAAATTAAAAATGACAAAGAACAACTCGTGGCTGTCGGCAATTTCTTCTTGGAAAAGAAGATTTATCCTTGCGCCAATCAGTGTGCCAAGCAAGCCTATACCTTAGATCCTCAATATGTGCCCGGTCTTATGTTGCAAGCACAGGTGTGCATGCTGAGAAAGGACTGGGGCGGTGCCGGTCAGAAGTTCGATGAAATCTGAACATCCAGCCCGACAACATTGAAGCTTTGCGTTTGAGTGCACGCGTTTACAAGTATGTGAACCCCATCGTGGCCAAAGAAGCTTTGGAGAAGATTCTTGAGCGCGAGCCCAACAACCTCACGGCTTACAAGGAACTTGGCGACATCGCCTACACGGCCAGTGAATATAAGGATGCAGCTGCGGCCTATAAGAAGTTCTTCGACGGCACGCCCAATCCGACAATCGACGATGTGCACGCAGGTGAGAACTATCTCCTCTCGCTCATGAATCAGTCTGACTTCACGACGATAAAGGAGATGGCCAACAAGCTTCTCCCCCTCGCACCGTCTGATCTCATCTTGCGCCGTATGCTTTTCTATGCACAGGTAGAAACGATGGATTTTGAGCACGCCAAGGAGAGCATCGCCTACTTGAGCGATAGCCAATATCCCGATTCGGCGTTCCTCTATCGTGACTATATCTATGCAGCCAGTTTTGCGGCCGATGGCCTCGACGATCGCGCACAAGCTATCGAGTACTACAAGAAAGCTTTCGAAAAAGATTCGACGAAGGCCGACGGTTATCGCCGCATGGCCATCTTGCTCCGTTCGAACAAGCAAGCTGTAGACGCTATCCCCTACTACAAGAAGTATCTTGAGCTGCTCGGTGAAAAGGCTGATGCCGCAGAGCGCTTCGGTTTGGCAAATATCTACATTGCTGCTCAAAATCAAACGACGGATCCCGCTGAGCGTCAGAAGTTTGTAGAAGCTGGTGATAAGATCTTCGCAGAGTACATGGAAGCGCAGCCCGAAAAGTATCAAGGTCCTTTCTATCGCGCTCAACTCTGGATTCTCGACAGCAGCCAGCCTGAAGAGAAGCCCCGCGAATACTACACGAAGGCGCTCGAACTCATCGGCGACAACAGCGATTACGTTTCGCAAAAGCAAGTCGCTTTGCGCTATCTCGCGTTCTACTACTTGAAGAAGAACGAAGACGCAACGTGCTTGAAGTATGTAGATCAGTTGCTGAAACTCGATCCCAAGGACAGCTTCGCTCTCAAATTGAAGAGCGTGCTCAAATAAGCGAAAGGCATAGCCTACTTCACGAATAAAACAACCCCTCGGTGTTCCGATAACACCGAGGGGTTGTTGTTTTCTGTAAGTTGGTGCGAAGCCTTTAGATCAAGGCGCCAATGCCCATTGATAGGTTAGGAACTTGCCGAACGGGCTTGCAGCGTGTGATCGGCAATGTAGGCCATGAAGCGTTCACGGTATGAGTCCGAGACGGGGATCATTTTGTCGCCGAAAACGATTTGCCCACGTTCGATAACGCCGATGTGGTTCACGTTGACAATAAACGAACGGTGGATGCGCATGAAGTGATCGGCAGGCAAAGCGGCTTCAACTGCGCGCATCGAGATCAGCGAAATGATAGGGCGCAGATCGGTGGTGACGTAGATCTTTACATAGTCTTTCAGCCCCTCGACGTAAAGAATGTCGGAGAAGCGCACGCGCACCAATTTGTAGTCGCTCTTCACGAAGAAGCCATCGGCAGCATCGGGCAGTCGAGGCAGTTCGCGGGCGAACCATTTGCGCGCTTTTTGCACCGCGGCAAGAAAATCTTGGTAGTCGACAGGTTTGAGCAGATAGTCCAATGCATCGGCCTTCCACCCTTGGAGCGCATAGTTGGCGTAGGCGGTGGTAAAGACGATGCGAGAGTGAGTATCGGCTATCATTTTAGCGAATTGCAAGCCGTTGAGCTCTGGCATTTCGATGTCGCAGAAGATCAAATCGACAGGATGCTCCTCCAATCCCGGCACGGCTTGAACGGCGCCGGAATAGGTGGCCACCAATTCGGTTTGAGGAGTGCGTTGCACGTAGTTTTCTAACAATTTCACCGCAAGCGGTTCGTCGTCAATGATGGCACAAGTTAAGTTCATAGGTTATTGTGTTGGCGATTTCGGAGACACGCTCCGATACTTTGTTATAAGTCCAGTGTGATGCGCGAGTAATACTCTTTACGCGAGCTATCAATGCCGTGTTCCCAAGTGTGCGTACCCGGGTAACTGAGTTCCAACCGGCTTTGACGAGGCGAAGACCGATGCCCCCATCCGGGTTTTCGTGTGTTCGCTGCGGGAAATAGCTGTTTCGGCAGTCGAAGTTGAGTCGTTTGCCGTCACAGTCGAGGCGAAGGTGCACATGGCTGGGAGCCGTGATACTCACCCCGTGCTTGAAGGCATTTTCTACGATGGAAATGAAGATGTGAGGAGCGACCTGCATCTCCTTGTGGGGTGTTAAGCGGAAGTCTGTCGTCACTTCAACATTCTTGTTCAGACGAAGGCGCATCAGCGCAACATAGTTTTGCAGAAACTCCACTTCGCGTTCCACACTCACACACGATCCCAATTCTTCGTAGAGTTGATAGCGGAGCATTTTCGAGAGTTCGAGAATGGCGGATTGGGCTTTTTCCGTGTCGATCGACGTCAGGGCGTAGATGTTGTTGAGCGTGTTGAGTAGAAAGTGCGGACTGATCTGACTTTTGAGACTTTGCAGTTCGGCCTCCGCGCGTTCGAGTTCTGCTTTGCTGCGCGCCATTTCTGCAGCATACCATCTTCCGCTCAATCGTGCGGCAAGCGCACAGCCGAGGGCGAAAGTGAGGTTGATGACATTGCGGAAAAAAAAGAAGACTTTGAAGTCGCGAGTGATAAAGTGCTTGTGACTGGGCGAAAAATCGTGTGTGTCGTGTGGAAGTCCCAATGACTGGGCGGCCAACTTGAAAACCATGAACTCGTGCATCAATTCATAGAGCCCCGAGAGCGTGATGATGAGCAGCAGGTTGCAACCGTAGAACGTGCGGTGGTGGTCGGTCAGAAAAAACTTGGGAATGAGGAGAAAATAGTTGAGGTAGAAGGTCAATAAAAGGGCCAAGGAGAAGAATTCGCGCGACAGAATGTGGCGCCAATCGATGGGAATATTCTGTGGAGTGAAGAGCAAAGGAGAGAGAAAGATGTAGGTCCACGATAAAATGTGGATCATCCACAGCAAAGCATTGGAGCGAGGTTTCATAACGGCGAGCGTTGGGGATAGGTCGCCCATCTTGCACAGTTCATGTGCAGGAGAAGGAAGTCCAATCTCTGAGATAGGCGAGCAAAAGACTTTGAATTCATCTCTATTGGAATAACAAAGGTAGTAGTTTTTCTCGTTTTTGACGCGAGATTAACAGCTTTTCTACGCATTCTTCCCCCTAATTCGCCGAAGGAGCCCGAGTTCTGCTGAGATTTCGTATCTTTGTAGTTACATATCAACAGCCTATCTTATGTTTTCAGGAATTGTAGAATCGACGGCACGCGTAGTGCGCATCGAAAAAGAACAAGAAAATATGCATTTCACACTCGAGTGTGACTTTGCACCCGAATTGAGCATCGATCAAAGCGTGGCACACAATGGAGTTTGCCTGACCGTCGTCAGTCAAACGGGCAACGAGTATGTCGTAACGGCCATGAACGAAACGCTCGAGCGCAGTAACCTCGGAGAATGGAGCGTAGGCACCGAAGTCAACGTCGAGCGATCGATGATGATGAACGGACGTTTGGACGGGCACATCGTTCAAGGCCACGTAGATGACACCGCCGTTTGTGTCAACAAAGTGAGCGAAGACGGTAGCTACCGCTTCACCTTCAAATATGCTGCCAATCGAGAAATGGCACAGCGCGGCTATTTGCGTCGACAAGGGCAGTGTCACCGTCAACGGCGTGAGCCTAACAGTTTGCAATCCCGGCGATGACACGTTCGAGGTGTGCATCATCCCTTACACTTACGAGCACACGAATTTCCACAACATCGAGGTTGGAACCCGCGTGAATCTCGAGTTCGATATCATCGGTAAGTACATTGCTCGCTTGCAGCATTTTGCCTGATCGGCGTTTTCTGTAGGCTATGCGCAAACAAGATCGATATAACTATGTGCTCGATTACTTATCGCGCACGTTGAGCGATACCGAAACGGAACTCGACTACAGCAACAACTTCGAATTGTTGGTGGCCGTGGTACTTTCTGCACAATGCACAGACAAGCGGATCAATCAAATAACCCCCCCGCCTGTTTGCCGACTACCCCACTCCCGAAGCCATGGCATTGGCTTCGCCCGAAGTTTTGTTCGATTACATCAAGACGGTGAGCTATCCCAACAACAAGGCGAAGCATTTGCAGGGATTGGCGCAAGGGTTGGTCGAAAGGTTCGGAGGTGAGGTGCCGTCTACGCTCGAAGAGTTGACTTCCTTGCCGGGAGTCGGTCGAAAAACAGCAAATGTCATTCAAGCGGTGGCTTTTCGCAAAGCGGCCATGGCGGTAGATACGCACGTCTTCCGTGTGGCTCACCGTTTGGCCTTAGTGCCCAAAAGCTGCACCACGCCTTACAGCGTGGAGATGGAGCTCACGCGCCACATTCCCGCTGATTTGTTGGCTTCCGCCCACTATTGGTTGTTATTGCACGGGCGTTACACCTGTTTGGCACGCAAGCCGAAATGCAATGCCTGCGGTTTGGCGGAAGTTTGTCCGTCGCGCAAAATGTTTGTTGAGGCTTGAAGTCGCTACCACCCTACCGCTTCTTTATGAGATCCGCAATGCCCATCTGTAGGCATTGCGGATTTCTTTTTCGAAAAGCATACAAGGCGCCCATTTGTTTGCCTGTTTCTTCTGAAATGGGGGCCAACGCGCGCGCATACGCGCGCGTCCGCCGTTTTTCGTTTTTTTGCCTTCACCGCTTCACCCAGAGGGTATAATTGTTTGATGAACAAAGGTTTAAGTGTGAAGGTAAACCAGCTTTTTCCTTCACCCGTGAAGTGTTAAAACAGCGAATCTGTTCACCCGAAAGATGCAAACAATCAGTCAGTTAGGGGTGAAGGTGAAGGGTGAAGGCAGGAATTACAAACTCGTTGAGTGCGCGATGCGCAGGCGTGTGTCCGTTTAGGCGCACCTGTCTACGCGCGTGAGGAACTGTTGACTAAGGGGAGCGGAGAAAGAAGGCGCCTTCTCTTCAAAAGGAGAGAGAAAACGTAGAAAATACGGGAAGTTTCGTGAAAAAGTCCACTTGTTTTTGCTGAAGATCTCGAGATGATGAAAAAACGTAACTTTTTCTTCGCGAAAACCTCTGTTTTTTGAGATGAATGATTTACCTTTGCGTTTGATAAAACACAACTTTCCTTTTTCTTCAGCCGCGTTGCGGTGTCTATATAGTGCATTTCGAAGGGCTTATGCCTTGTGAATCAGCGCAAATGATCTTTGACTTACTGTGAGATGAACAATTTCCTATCGTTGTGTGCCTTCGGGTGAGGGAGATACGGTAGGATTCGCCAAAGTGGCAATTCCCTTCTCAAAAAACTGATATGAAGTTTCGATTTCTTGCTGCGTGTGCTTTCTTTGAAGCAACTTCTCTGCGTTTATGAACTGTGGGTGTTTGCAACAAAAAAAGTCCCCGAACGCATCAAGAAAATGCATTCGGGGCTGCTTATCATTGGATGATCGAGCGTTTTCTCGCCTCGGGCTGTCCAATTCGCGTTGCGACTTGAACCCGCCCGCTTTTCGGCTTATCGAAAACGTCAGACTGTTTTTGCGCTGTAGATCAGATGGCGCGAGCAATGGCTTTGAGATATTTGGCTTGCGCTGCCTGGAAGGCCTTGGTAGCCTTCGCTTTTGCGGCGTCATCGGTCGCCTTGGCAATGGCATCATAGAGATCCCAAAGCTTGAACTTCTTGGCGGCAGCGACTTGAGCTTCGGTCGAAGCCTTGGCAGCGGCTTCTACTGCACTTTCGTTGGTGGTGTTGTAGGCGTGCTTGTAGCCTTTCACTTCGTTCCAGTGACCGCGCGTGAAATCGGGGAATTCCACCGCTGCGCTGTTGTGGTCGAGCGAGAGAGCGCGCTGAGCTCAGCGAGGGCACACCACTCTGCCAAGTCGTAAACGTCCATGTCGAGGGGCAGACCATTTTGGAGGCAGTAGACCATGCGGGCATCCATCATGTAGTCCATACCGCCATGACCGAGTTTGCGGCCAAGTTCACCATACTTCTTGATGATGGGGCTTTTATATTTCTCCGTCAAGGCCTTAGCTTCAGCGGCGGGAAGGAAGTCGTGTGCGCTGAGATTGTCCATTTGGGGAGCCACTCCGTTTTCTTTGAGCTGTGCAGAATTGAGGGCAAAGCGCTCTTCGGGATATTTGGTGGCGTATCCCTTCGTGCCGGAGAGTTTGAACAGACGGTTGTAGGGTTGCGGATTCATCACGTTGTGCTGAATTTCCACGACCTTGCCTTCCGAGGTGCGCATTAGCGTGGTGGTTTGGTCACCGCTGCGGAATTCTTTGCAGGGTTGTCCCGTTACGCGTTCCACATATTCCTTACCATGAACAGACTTTGTGTCCATTGCGGTGAGAGTCGTGAAGCGATCGCCGCGGTGTATGTCTAAACATTGTGCAACCGGGCCGAGTCCGTGTGTAGCATAGAGGTCGCCGCGATTTTTCATGTTGTAAGCCATGCGCCAACCCAGTTTTTTCGAGTCGGGATCATTGGGATTGTGCCAATATGCGCCCCAGTATTTGTCGAGGTCGTGGATGTAGGCCCCTTCGGCACGCAGAATCTCACCAAAAACTCCGTTTTGTGCCATATTCAGTGCATTGAGTTCGTAGTAGTCGTAGCAGCAGTTTTCGAGGATCATGCAGTGCTTGCGCGATTTCTCAGAGAGGTCGATCAGCTGCCAGCATTGGTCGAGGTTCATGGCCGAGGGCACTTCGATGGCCGTGTTCTTGCCGTTTTCGAGTGCGCACTTGGCTACGGGGAAATGGTGATCCCAGTCGGTGGCGATGTACACCAAGTCTACGTCGGGGCGAGCGCAAATGGCCTTGTAGCCTTCAGGGCCATCGTAAATGTCGGCAGGAGCGAGACCTTTCTTGCGGAGATCCTCCTGGCACTTCTCTGCTCGTTCACGTTCATAGTCGCAGAGTGCCACGATTTGTACGCCGGGAATGTGTGCGAAGCGCTTGACTGCCCAAGGTCCACGCATGCCGAGACCAACAAAGGCCACGCGCACGGTTTTCATTTTGGGAACGGTGAGACCGAGCACGTTTTGTTGACCGGGAGCGCGCTCAGGAGTTTTCGTTACGATGGTTCCTTCCTTCCAATGCCAGTTGCCGGGCTCAGAATACTTGGAAAGAGATTGAGCGGATGCGTTTGCAAAGAGTAAAGCTGCAAACGTAGCTGTCAATAGACTCTTGAATTTCATAGGGAAACGGGTTTATATTTGAATTTATTGTTCAATGTTAAGAGCGGAAGAGCCGATCATTTGGCCGTCGCAGAAGAGGTGCACGCTGTAGCGGCCGGGGCGCGAGGAAGTCGTTGCCGGCGGCTACGACGACACTCATGTGTTGTTCTTCGCCGGTGTACTCGATCGTTTTCGCAGCCGAACTTTCGAGCGATTTCTGCTCGTAGGTGAAGTTGCCGCTTGCCCCGATCACGGCGCCGGAGGGGCTCATGAGGCGAACATAGATGCGACGTTCGCCGGTGCCGGCCGTTACGTTGCGGTTGATGGTGAAGCTGACCACAAAACGAGCGATGTCCTTACTCTTCTTGGCTCCTTTACCGTTCTTTTTTTGAGCGGAAAGAACGATGCCCGAGGCATTGAGTTGAGCGGCGATGGCTACTTTATCGGAAAGTTTGGCGCGTTCTTGGTCTAAGGAGTTGATGCGCACATTCGCATCGCTAAGTTGACTGCGCGCCACGTCGCGTTCACTGGCCAAACGGCCGTTTTCGCGGGTGAGGGGAGTCGACTTGAATGATGTAGGAGCGCAACACGGCGCGCACGGTTTCCAGCTCTTGTTTCAAACGGCGGATTTCTGCCGCATCGGTGGCTTTGGTGCGACGCAATTCGGCCAAGAGCGATTGGGCACGTGCCTGTGCTTCACCGAGTTGACGAAGCAAAGAATCATTTTTGATCCCTTTTTTCAGTTCGTCGTACTGCTGTGCGAACTGTTCGTACTGGTTCTCCATTTCGCGGCGATCCATGTCGGCCAGTTGTCGCAGTTCTTTGAGCTCTTTGTCCTTGTCGTCTTCTTTGTCTTTGCGACCATTGCAGGCCGAGAAGGCAAGACTTAGTGCACCGGTGGCCAAGAAACAGAAAAAGAGTTTTCTCATGACGATCGGGGTATGACGGTTCAGTCGATGATCGTTACCCAACCATGGGGATCGGGCTCGATGCCGTATTGAATGTTGCGCAGACGGGTGTAGAGTTGCTTAGATACGGGGCCGGGCTGTCCGTCTTGCGAGAATTGATAGCTGGTGCCGTTGTCGGGGTCGTCGATGCGGCCGATTGGACTGATGACAGCTGCTGTGCCGCAGGCGCCGGCTTCTTCGAAGGTGGAAAGCTCCTCCTCGAGGATGGGCGCACTTCGACTTTGAGTCCCAAGTCTTTGGCGATTTGCTGCAAACTTTTGTTGGTGATCGAAGGCAGAATCGAAGAAGACGCGGGGGTGATATAGGTGTTGTCTTTGATACCAAAGAAATTAGCGGCACCGCATTCGTCGATGTATTTCTTTTCTTTGGCGTCCAGATAGAATTCGCAGGAATAGCCGTTGTCGTGTGCCCATTTGTTGGCGCGCAGGCTGGCGGCATAGTTGCCTCCCACCTTGAAACGGCCGGTGCCGTGAGGAGCTGCGCGGTCGAACTCGCGGGTGATCACATAGTTTGTTGCGGCAAATCCACCCTTGAAGTAAGGACCTACGGGGGTGACGAAGATGATGAACAGATATTCGTCGGCGGGGCGAACGCCCACTTGTGCGCCGGTGCCGATGAGCAGCGGACGGATGTAAAGTGCTGCACCACTCTCGTAGGGCGGGATGAAACGCTCATTGAGTTTCACCACGTGACGCACCATTTCCACAAACTTCTCGGTCGGGAGTTCGGGCATCAGAATGCCGCGGCAAGTGCTCTGCATGCGTTCGGCATTGTCGGTGAGTCGGAATGCGCGGATTTTACCATCGGGGCATCGGAAGGCTTTTTGTCCTTCGAAGGCCTCTTGCCCATAGTGCAAACAGGTGGCGGCCATGTGCAGATTGATGGTTTCGGACGACGATACTTCTATTTCGCCCCATTCGCCGTTGCGATAGTAGCAACGCACGTTGTAGTCGGTGGGCATGTAGCCGAAGGGCAAATTGGCCCAGTCGATATCTTTCATGCTATTCGTAGTTGATGATTGACTTGAATGAAAGGTTCACGCGCAATGCACGTGTGCAAAAGCAGAGCAGACATCGGCGCTGTGTTTGCTGCCTGAGGTCGCTAAGCTTGTTGCAAAGATAATAATTAAAGCCCGATTTTTGCAACCGGGCTTTCTAATTTCTTGGGATAAAAGTGGCTCAAAGTGATAATTTCAAGCCTTCTCTGGCTAAAGTGGTGTGAGGAAATACACTTTGTGCTTCGTGGAGCAGGATATTCTCATCGTCGTAGCGCGCGGAGAAGTGGCCGATGACAAGCCGCTTGACCGCTGCGTCGTGCGCCAAAGTAGCGGCTTGACGGGCTGTGGTGTGAAAGGTTTCGCGGGCGCGCTTTTCTGCGTCGTCGGCAAAGGTGGCTTCGTGAAAAAGGAGGTCGACTCCGCGCAAGTGCTCGGCTAATTCCGGTAGATAGATGGTGTCTGAACAGTAGGCATAGGTGCGTGCCGGTTCGGCGGGGAGAACGAGGCGAGCGTTCGACCACACTTTGCCGTTTTCGTCCGTCCAATCTGCGCCGGCCTTGATGTTGGGCACGGCGTGAAATGGAATTTTGAGAAAATCAATCATATCGCGCCGGATGTGCGGGAGCGGTGCTTTCTCGCGAAAGAGATAGCCGCAGCAGGGAACGCGGTGTTTGAGCGGCAAGGTTTCGACGGTAAGGGTTCGGTCCTCATAAACCACTTGGTGCTCTTTCCATTTCACCGGATGAAATACAACTTCGTAGTTCATGCCGCGACAAAAATAGTCGAGCCACGGGCGCATGAGTCGTTCGAGGTCGTCACCGGGGCTATAGACATGGAGTTTGGAAGTGCGTCCGAGCAAATCGAAAGTGCTGAACAAACCAATTAACCCAAAGCAGTGATCTCCGTGAAGATGAGAGAGAAATATGTGGTTGAGCCGGGAGAATTTCAGCTTTTGTCGACGCAGTTGAAGCTGTGCTCCTTCGGCACAGTCGATCATGAAGAGTTTGTCGCGCAAATCTACGACTTGCGAGGTCGGCAAGTGTTTGGCGGTGGGGATTGCACTACCGCAACCGAGGATGTGTACGTCGAACTTTTCCATGGAAATTGCAGAGGAGTTTTGAAAAGATTGAAGAGGAGAAATGACGAAAACACGAGGGACTTAGTCAAAGAAGCGAGCCCACGAACTTTCTGCGGCGGTAACCATGTCGAGCGGTGCCTTGAGGATGCGTCCCACTCGGAAGTTTTCGGCCGCAGCGGCGGCACGAAGTTCTGTTTCGAAGACGGAAGCGATGCTCCCCACGAAGTGGATGTCTAATTCGCGGCGATCGTAGGCGCGGATGTTGCGAGCGAAAAAGGAGCGGAACTCAGAAGCGAGCAATTCTTGCACAGAAGGTTCGTCGCGGTGGGACGATAAAAAGTGAGTGAACTGTGCTAAATAGCGATTGGGAGAGGGTTCGCGATAGACACGTTGAATCACTTCGGGAAGATCCACTTCGTATTGTGATTCAAAGAGTTGACGCAGTGCGGGGGGGGGAAGAGACCTTTGAGCATGTCGGCCAAAAGATGTTTGCCGAGTGAGCCACCACTTCCCTCGTCGCCGAGGATGTACCCCAGACTGGGGGTAGATTGCACAAAGCGGCTTCCGTCGTAGAGGGCACTGCCCGAACCTGTGCCGAGAATGCAGACTATCCCTTCGGAGCGGTCGCAGAGTGCGCGTGCAGCACCGAGCAGATCGGAGGCGACGTTGGCGCGTTCCACACCGAGGACGTCACGAAGGGTACGACTCATGCGGTCGATTTGTTCAGGACGGCAACCGGCACCGTAGAATTGGAGGGTCGGGGCCGGAAGCATGGTGCTTGCGTTCTCATCGGTGTTGGGTATGAAGCCGGTGTCGAAGAGGCGGGCGAATTCGTGCAGTTGTGGAAGCACTTCGGCTTGCAAAACTTCACGAATCTGCGCACCGCTCATCAAACTGGGGTTGAGTCCGCGGCTCTTGAAGCGACGAGGGACGGCACGATGGCGCAAGAGGATCCAATCGGTTTTGGTCGAACCGCTGTCGGCAAGGATCTGGAACATGGATAGAATCTATAAGTTGAGTCGGAATTGGGCATTTTGAAATCAAAATGCTCAAGTTGCTGCGGAATGTGTATAAAAGAAATGGGCGCGAACGTGCGAGGCGGATGGCCGTCGAACGTTCGCGCCCGGAGAGATCTGTGACGAAATGAATTTATTCGTCGAACTTGCGATAGCGAATGCGCTTGGGCTCTTCAATGCCCAGTCGCTTGGCTTTGTGCACTTCGTAGTCGGAATAGCTGCCTTCAAAGAAGAACACATTGCCGTCGCCTTCGAAGGCCAGAATGTGTGTGCAGATGCGATCGAGGAACCAGCGGTCGTGGCTGATCACTACGGCGCAACCGGCGAAGCCTTCGAGACCTTCTTCCAAGGCGCGGAGCGTGTTGACGTCGATGTCGTTGGTCGGCTCGTCGAGGAGGAGGACGTTGCCCTCTTGTTTCAGTGCAATGGCCAAGTGCAGGCGGTTGCGCTCACCACCGGAGAGGACGCCGCATTTCTTTTCTTGGTCTGCGCCCGAGAAGTTGAAGCGCGAGAGGTAGGCGCGGGCATTGATGTCGCGACCGCCCATGCGCATGAGTTCGTTGCCTTGCGACACGACTTCGTAGACACTCTTGTCGGGATCGATGTCCTTGTGTTGCTGGTCGACGTAGCTGAGTTTGACGGTTTCGCCGAGTTCAAACGTTCCGTTGTCGGGCGTGTCGAGTCCCATGATGAGGCGGAACAGTGTGGTCTTACCGGCACCGTTGGGACCGATCACGCCGATGATGCCGTTCGGGGGCAGCATGAAGTTGAGGTCGGAGAACAGCACCTTCTCGCCGAAGGCTTTCTGCACATGTTGGGCTTCAATCACCTTGTTGCCGAGACGCGGACCGTTGGGAATGTAGATTTCGAGGTGCTGCTCCTTCTCCTTTTGGTCTTCGTTGAGGAGTTTGTCGTAAGAGTTCAGACGCGCCTTACCTTTGGCCTGACGTGCCTTCGGTGCCATGCGCACCCACTCAAGTTCTCGCTGTAAAGTCTTGCGACGCTTGGAAGCCACTTTTTCTTCTTGCTCCATGCGCTGCGTCTTTTGCTCAAGCCATGAAGAATAGTTGCCCTTCCAAGGAATACCTTCACCGCGATCGAGTTCGAGAATCCATCCGGCCACGTCATCGAGGAAGTAGCGGTCGTGCGTCACGGCGATAACCGTTCCTTCGTATTGATTCAAGTGCTGTTCGAGCCAGTCGATTGATTCGGCGTCGAGGTGGTTGGTGGGCTCGTCGAGGAGCAACACGTCGGGCTTCTGAATAAGCAAACGGCACAAGGCGACGCGGCGACGTTCACCGCCGGAAAGGAACTCACAGGTTTGATCTGCGGGCGGGCAATGGAGAGCGGCCATGGCGCGGTCGAGACGGCTGTCGAGATTCCAGGCATCGGTGGCGTCGATGATGTCTTGCAGTTCACCTTGGCGGGCGAAAGCTCGTTCATCTTGTCGGCATCTTCGTAATATTCGGGAAGGGCGAACTTTTGGTTGATTTCTTCGTACTCGGCCAAGGCTTCTACTACATGCTGAACGCCTTCTTGTACGACTTCGCGCACGGTCTTTGCCGGATCGAGTTGTGGTTCTTGGGGAAGATAGCCCACAGAATAGCCCGGAGAGAAGACCACTTCGCCTTGATAGTCGTTGTCGAGACCGGCAATGATCTTGAGGAGGGTCGATTTACCGGCACCGTTGAGACCGATGATACCGATTTTTGCTCCGTAGAAGAAGCTGAGATAAATGTTCTTGAGAATGGTCTTGTTGGTTTGGCGAATGGATTTCGTCAAACCGACCATAGAGAAAATAATTTTCTTATCGTCTACTGTTGCCATAGGTGATTATTTTGCTGATTGAGCAGGAAAACGAAGCAGGAATTGGAGCATGGCGCTCATGGCTTGTGCGCGAATTTGCGCATCGCTGATGCATTCGAAGGGGAAACCGAGGGTGAGGGTGCGCCCGTTCTGTCCATCGTGTGCAACACCGGCACTATAGCCGCCGTTGCCATAGGCGAAAGCAGAGAAGGCACCTTCAGTGGGTTCCAATACATCCGAGATGTTGCATGCAAAATGGTCTGCGTTCGGGGTATTATATACCGGAAGTTGGAGATTGAGTCCCGTGAAAACGGATAAACTGTCGTTGCGTACGTTACCGGGGCAGCTGAGATGAAGGGTTTGTGCCAAGAAACGCTGCTCTTCTTCGCTGCGAAGATCTGAACCGATGAAACTCCCGCTGACAAGCAGGTGGCCGCCGTTAGATTGGAAGTGTTGAAGTTGACGGCGCGCGGCAACCGGAATGGCTTTGTAGGGGCGGAGATTGTGGGGCGCGTCGCGTTCGAGACCGGCAGCGTAGTCGATGAGACGATAGGCGGAGAGTTGTTTCTCACTCAACCCATTGAATGCATCGACACAAGTGGAAGATACTGACACATGTGGAGCCGCTTCTATAATCGCTGCCGTGTGGGTCTCGCTACCGTCAAAGTTATTGCCGGCAATGCGCCGTCCTAACCATTCACTACCGCCGTGTCCTAAGCTGCGAGGCCCTTCTCCTCCCATCGATTGGCGGTCGAAATTGGTCTGTTTGCCGATGAGTGCGAGCGTATACCCGCGGGGAACTCCACAATCGGCGGAGAGATCGAAGCCTAAACTGTCTACTGTCTCGATTCTTGCCGGACCGCTGAGACGATTGAAGGCGTCTACGACCAACACTTCCGGAGCTGTCGAATTTCGGTGGCCGCGTGCGCAGTAGACGCTCAGCTCCGGGGAGTCGAAACTCCTGCCGCCGGCGTTCAAAGCTGCCACCTTATATATATAATGTATACCAGGAACTATGGGGAGGGTCACAGCTGTGCGGCCGCCGGTGAGCCGTCCGTTGTCGAAATCGGTGTTGGGCGTGCGCGTATATACGATGTAGTCGGTGGGTGTTGCAGAGGTTTCGAGCGAATCTTCGGTGGGATGCCATGAAAGTTGTACGGCATCTTGCCCTTTGACCAAGCGTGCCGAGAAAGTGTTGACCGGCAGAGGCTGAATGGCGGGTTGTGGTTCGCCGTGCATGGCCGAAACGTATTGCAGCATGGCCTTATAGATAGCGCGTGACGCGGTGAATTTGAAATTCGGGTCGTGCGCAAACTTCATATCTGCGAAATTTTGATGCGCCAACAACTCCAAAATCATCGAAGGTACCTCTGGCATTCGCGTTTCTGCGTAGTTCTTATCGAAAAGTTCGCGTAAATGCCAATCTGTGCCATAAGTTCGCGTGAGATCGTTGTGGAGATTCGTCATTACGCGACGTGCATAGTCGAGAGAGGTGCGTCTTGCGGTGCCGGTGCGGTAAAGACTATCGCCTTGTTCGTTGACTCCGGTGAATAGTCCCAATGTGCCGTAAATACTTCCGTTGCGATTGAAACCGGCGTCGGTATGCAGTGCGAAAGAAAGTTCGAAAGGCACACGTGCGCCGAGGGTATCCGGCATAAAGGGACTACCTCCTCCCAAATAGTTGAGCAGATGTGCTCGGGCACGCAGGTCTCCGTTGTAGTCGCTCGTTTCGTCCCGGTGACGGTAGAGCGTATCGGGCAGACCTGCCCATTGTGCGTAGTAGCGCGCACCTTCTAATCGGCGCGACAAACCGCTGGTTTGTCCGGTACGCGGGTAGTTGTAGGTAAAAATACTGTCCGGGCTGATCGTGATTTGGGGCATGGAGCGCGAAGCGATCCCCATTCCGCCACCAAATCGTACGGCGTCGGCAGAAACGTGCCCTTTGTGCGTGCTGGCATTGTCTAAGACAACGCGTGCTTGTTCGTTTTCGCCGGCTTCGAAGAGGAAAGTTCCCAAATAGAGCCAAGTGCCGCCGCCCATACGTTGGTTGACGCGAAATTCTGTCTTGCCTCCCGAATGAAAGACGGTGTAATGGGCGTCATCTACCGCATCGGGTAAAGTGGTATAACTCACATACACGGCATAACGTCCGCGACGTGCCAAATTGGGTGTCCACGAAGCTTCGGCGCGAGGTTCGTTTCGGCGTGAAGTGGCGACACAACGAGAGGTTCCGTTGCGAAATGGTTGATCATTGTCCGTCAAATGCCGATGAGGCAAACCGAACCCCGGAGCATCCGCCGTGCGCCATGCTTTGCCTGTAGCGTCGCGCTCCACATACTGCCCTTCCGAGGTGGGATGATCGTTGTCCACGACGGCTTCTTCCGTTTGTGCATCGCGTTCGCGTGGAGTATAAACCACTGCTCCGGCATTTTCCAACATCGGAATGAGGTAGGGGAACACAAAACTCTGAGAGAGTAGATCTTCGGTGGTACAAAATAGAATCGGGCGCTGCCATTTCCAGCGTTCGCCGTCGAAATATCGTCCGTGGCTCGGCCAAACGAAGAGATGTCGGCCGGCTAATCCTGATTTTAAGTGATAGGGGCTCGATACGTTGCGCACCCACGGCATACCGCTGTAGTCCAAACCGTCCCAAGTGGTGGGAGCGCTTGTGGAACTGCCCATGGTGTAAAGGTCGGGGCTGTCTTGCGCACGCGCAGTGGTGGAGAGTGCCAAGCAAAGGGCGAGCGAACCAAAAAGACGAGGGAGGGGGCTCAACATAAGGGAGTAGAGTTACAGGCTATTCTCGATGGCGAATTTCAGGATAGAAGGCGCATCCTTCAAAAGGACGATAGTATTCCATGATACGCTTCATGTCGGCTTCCACATCTCCCGACGGCCACAACTCTTTGGTGCAGACGATGCGTTTATGTTTGGCATCGATGGCAAAAAGTTGAATGGGAATTCCGGCTTTCAGCGCGATGTAGTAGAAACCGCGCTTCCAGGTTTCCACACGTTGGCGTGTTCCTTCCGGTGTGACCGCAAGATTGAAATAATCTGCGGATTGAGCCAGCTCACCGAGTTGATCCGTGAGCGAAGTATGGCGCGAGCGTTCCACAGGGATGCCACCGATGCTCCGAAAAAAAGAACCGAGCGGCCAAAAGAACCACTCTTTTTTCATCAAGAAACCGGCTTTCTGTCCGATGGAGCGGATATAGAGTTCGCCGAGTAGGAAATCTTTGTTACTCGTGTGGGGAGCAACGCAAATCAAGCACTTGTCGCGCGCCGGAACGGTGACTTCTGCTGTCCAACCCAGGACGCGAGTTAAAAGAAAGTGGCAGAAAGATTGCAACATGAGGGAGTTTTGAGGCACCTCAAAGGCAGGTGCTGTTTCGTATCGGCGCACCGACTGTCACCGGTGCACACACGCTACAAAAATACGCACAATTTATCAACCTACAAAATCGCACCTTGCAAATCTCTCTTGCGGGTGGTTTCCACTTTTCGCACGATGGGTCGGGACGGACAGTGAAGCAGGATAGCCAGAGGGTGCAGATCGAATGACCGCTTGCGGATTGTCGGGGCATTTCTTTCAAAGCTTCCCTATATCTAAAGCCCGGGGACTTGGTAAATCGCCCTCGATTGAGTATTTTTGCACGAACAACCATATCTTCATGCACATGAAACTCTCCGTCATCATTGTCTCTTATAACGTTTGCCACTACCTTTGTCAGTGTTTAGACGCGGTTTGGCGTGCAGCGCAGGTGGCCAATGTCGAAACGGAGGTGTTTGTGGTGGACAACCACTCGACGGACGGCAGCGTTGCCCTACTCTCTCGTGAATATGCTTCTTATCTCACCGCTGAAGGTGAGGGGCATTGCCGTCTTCATCTCATTGCCAATCATCACAATGCGGGATTTGGGCGCGCAAACAACCAAGCCTTGCGACAGTGCACGGGAGATTACATCCTGTTTCTCAACCCCGATACCGTAATCGGCGAGCATTCGTTGGTTGATTGCTTGGCCGAGGCTAAGTCGTGTCCCCAGCTTGGAGCCATCGGTGTCAAAATGATGTATCCCGATGGGCGCTTTGCATTCGAAAGTCGCCGCGGTTTACCCACTCTTTGGGTCGCTTTCTGCAAAATGAGTGGCCTCAACACTCTTTTCCCTCACAGCCGTCTGTTCGGACGCTATTATCTGCGTTTTTTACCTGAGGAGGAATCTGCTTCGATTGATATTGTCAGTGGGGCTTTCATGTTTTGCAGTCGAACCGCCCTTGAGCATTGCGGCGGGTTCGACGAATCGTTTTTTATGTACGGAGAAGACATCGATCTCTCCTACCGTTTTTTGAAAGCCGGCTTTCAAAATCGTTATGTGCCCACGCCTATTCTTCATTATAAGGGCGAGAGTACGCAGAAAAACAGCTTTCGCTATGTGAATGTCTTCTATCAAGCCATGCTCATCTTCTTCCGAAAACATTTTCCGGCCACTTCCCTCCTGATCACGCTGCCGGTTTATGCCGCGATCTACGGACATGCGGCCATGACCTTGCTGCGTCAACAAGCAAGATCCTTGGGGCGTTTCCTCTACCCTCGACGTCGTGCCCGGGAACTCTCGGCAGTGTTTGTGGGAGAAGAGGCCGATGTGGCAAAACTCTCCGCCTTGGCCGAAACATGGGGCTTGCAACTCACCATCGCTTCCGATCTTTCGGTGATACCGCCCGCCGAAGTGCTCATTCTCTCCACCGCGTCTTGTCGTTTTAGCGAAATGTTGCAAGCCGTAGAGCGTTCTTCGCATCGTTACCAGTTGGGCATTTTTCATCCGCACCGTAATTGGCTCATTCTCTCCGGAGATGTCTATACTTCTGCCTTATGATTCTTCGTGCACCTGAATATTCGGATCTCGATTTATTCTTTGCGTTGGAAAACGACCCACAACAATGGATCACTTCCAATACGCGTGCGCCGTTCTCGCGTGCTGCGCTCAAACAGTTCATCGTGCGTTCGGCTCAATATGATATTTTTGCCCTGCGTCAACAGCGCTTTGTCATCGAATTGGGGGATGAAGGAAAAGAGGCGGCAATTGGTTTTGTCGATTTGACAGATTTTTCGCCCGAGCATCATCGGGCTGAAGTCGGCATCCTGCTGTTACCGGCCTATCGTGGACAAGGTTATGGGAAAAAGGCCTTGCAATTACTCGAAACCTACGCGCGGGAAATCCTTTCATTGCAAAACTTATATGCTTTCGTACCTGCAGACAACATTGCCTCACGGCGTCTGTTTGAAACTGCGGAATTTGACAAAGTCGGCTTGCTGAGCGATTGGTTTTTTTCTTCGGAGGAGTGTATCGAGATGCGCATTTCTTCCAAAAAAACTCTCGTGATTTTTTTGGCCGTGCCGAGAAAAACGCGTACTTTTGCACACGAAATCCCACCAAAGAACACGGTGCGTTAGTTCAGTTGGTTAGAATACATGCCTGTCACGCATGGGGTCACGGGTTCGAGTCCCGTACGCACCGCATAAAATCTCCCGCTACTCCAATGAGTAGCGGGAGATTTTGTTTTCTTCCGGGCTGATTCTGATGAATAGAAGAACGTTTTGGGAAGGATTTTGTTGGAAAGAGCATCACACATCGGCTACTGTCGTGAGAAAATGGCAGTAAATAATAAAGGGACAGACCTATTTCTATAGGACTGTCCCTTTTTCTTGAATATGGATGCGGAATTATTTGAAGATGTGGCGGTCAAGCTCTTTTTTGATACGCTCTTTGAGGTTCTTTTCTTTATCTTCTTCTGTTGGATTGCCGAAAAAAGTGCGTACGTGGCGAGGTATATTCATGAGCGTTTCAAGTAAAGAGTCGTTCTGAGGAGGCTCGTAGTGGTTCTTAGACATGATATGTTGAATGTTATGAGGATTTGAGGAGTCGGTAGTGGTTTGTGGCCGAGGTTTGAGAACTTGTAAAGAGAGGTTTTGATCAATTGATAAAACGATGATCCCATGCTTAGGTTTATGCCTGCTTGACGTCGAGGCACATCATATTTAGTGCGCCGGCACGTTTGAGGTCTACACCATAGAGTGCGAGGAAGCGTTCTTGTACGAGTGTTCCTCCGTTGGTAATGACGGGATTGGAGGGAGATTGAGTGACCACTTCGACGCTCATACCGGGTTCGATGAATACGCCGTTGGTGTTTTTACGCATTTTGGTGGTGACGATGAATCGTGGCATAGTAATAAAAGTTTGAAGGTGAGTCTATCGGCGCAAGGTCGATGGTTGGAAATCATAGAAAGGAGTAAGATCGCATGAAAAACTCCTGTATTAGGAGCGGATTTCTTCGCCAAATTCTTATATGACTGACGGTGCAAACATCTCAATATGTATTTTTTGAGGAAAAGGCGAGTCGAACAAGGGGCGATCATCTGTGACAAAGCTACAGCTTTATTTGCGAATATGTGGGACTTGTCTTTGCTTTTTTGAAGTTGCCGGTGATTTTGTTTTCAAAATTAGAACTTGTAAGGTGAAACCTGGCTGAATCGAGAAAAGTATTTCCAAATTTTGAACGCGCTGTGTCATTAGTCTTTGTTTTGACGTAGAATTACTCCAGAATCTTCTCGAGGCGAGTACTTTGCCGCTGATATATTCCCGGATGTCTCATTCTCGAGAAGCATTTTGCAGAAGAGGTGTGAGCACTTTTCATCGGAAGGGTTTTTCAAAGGGATGGTTTCAGGTGCGCGGAAGCCAGTTGCGTTACGGATGCAGTGTGATGGTAGCCGCATGTGGGGGAAAGAAAATAGATAATCGGGACATCGGAAGGTGGATGAGGTGAGCTTTGCTCTCCTCTTGAAAGGTGTCGTGTGGCTGAAGCGGCATTGGTTGCAAAAAAGAGGATTGATCTTAAGAGAAAATGGGGGCAGTTGCGCGCATTGTGCATAGAGAAGATGAAAGGGTGCGCGACTATTTCGGAAAACAAGGAACTTTTTCGCCAAAAAGTTGGGGTGTTTTGTCGAAAAGTTCTCTTGTTTTGCGGAGAAGGTGGGCAGTTGCTTTTACGAAGGCGAGAAGAAAGGGGCGAAAGGTGAGGTGCGCGGGATGAGATGCGACGAGAGTGAGCACGGATAAGGGAGATGAAGAGCGAAAAAAGAGGAGGAAGTCGTGAGAATGCTCCTTGTCGGGGAAATCTGTGGCGCAAAGGTGCGGAGATAACGAAAAAAATAGTACTATCTTTGCAGCACAAAACCATTCCCCCCAACCAACACAGATGGAACAGCTCAAGCACGAATGCGGAGTCGCCATGGTGCGACTACTCAAACCGCTGAGTCATTACAAAGCACGCTACGGCACCTGGGCGTACGGGCTGAACAAACTCTATCTCATGATGGAGAAACAGCACAACCGCGGCCAAGAAGCGGCCGGTTTGGCGGCGCTGAAGCTCAATGCTAACCCCGGTGAGGAATTTATGTTTCGCGAGCGTGCCATGGGTAACACCGCGATTCAACAAATCTTTGCCACGGTGCACGAAAAGTTTGCCAATTATTCTTCGTCAGAACTTGCCGATGCTGATTTTGCCGGCAAGAATATTCCCTTTGCTGGGGAAATCTATATGGGCCACCTCCGGTATGCTACGACCGGCAAGCGTGGCCTTTCGTATGTCCACCCGTTTGCGCAGAGACAACTGGCGCGCCAAAAATCTTTGCATTTGCGCGAACTTCAACATGACGAATGTGCAAGAGATTTTCGACCACATTGCCGTCAAAGGGCAGCACCCGCGCATGCTGAGCGACACTTATCTCTTGCTCGAACAGTTGGGCCACCGCCTGAACCGCGAGTCGGAACGCTGCTTCGCGGCAGCTGAGGCGATGGGGCTGTCGGATCGTGACATTACGAACTATATTGAGCAGCATATCGACGTGGCCAACGTGCTCCGCGAGTCGGCTCCCGTGTGGGACGGCGGTTATGTGGTGTGCGGCATCACGGGTAGCGGCGAAACCTTCGTGTTGCGCGACCCGTGGGGCATCCGTCCGGCATTTTGGTACAAGAACGACGAGGTTTTTGCCTTGGCCAGCGAGCGCCCTGTGTTGCAAACCACCTTCGATCTCGAAGTGGACGAAATTGTGGAGCTCCAACCCGGGCAAGCCCTCATCACAAGCCGAAACGGTGAGTTGCGTGTGGAACAAATCCTCGAGCCGAAGACGTTGTCGGCCTGCTCGTTTGAGCGCGTGTACTTCAGTCGTGGATCGGATCGTGACATTTACCACGAACGCAAGGAGATGGGGCGCCGCCTTGTGCCGGACATCCTCAAAGCCATCAATTATGAGGTGGAAAACACGGTGTTCTCTTATATCCCCAATACAGCTGAGTCGGCTTACTATGGTATGATTCAGGGATTTGAGGAATATCTCAACGAACAGAAGACGCGCGAGATCACTGCGCTGCTCGCTGAATCGGCGAACGGGGAGGAAAGCGCCACACAAGCCAAGATCGGACAAATCTTGTCGCGCCGTATTCGTGCGGAAAAAGTGGCGTGGAAAGACATTAAAATGCGCACCTTCATCGCAGAAGGCAATTCGCGCAACGATTTGGCGGCGCACGTCTACGACATCACTTACGGTAGCATCCGCCCCGGGGGTGGACAATCTGGTGGTGATCGACGACAGTATTGTGCGCGGCACCACGTTGCGCGAGAGCATCATTCGCATTCTCGATCGTTTGCACCCCAAGCGCATTGTGATTGTGAGCAGTTCGCCGCAAGTTCGCTACCCCGACTATTACGGCATCGACATGGCCAACATGGACGAGTTCATTGCTTTCAAGGCGGCCGTGGCCTTGCACGAGGAACGTGGCACGCAGCATGTGCTGCGCGACATCTACAACCGCTGCAAGGCGCAGGCGCACCTGCCGAAAGAAGAGATTCGCAACTATGTGTGCGAACTCTACGAGCCGTTCAGCGTGGAGGAAATCAACGCCAAGATGATCGAACTGTTGCGTCCCACGGAGGTGAAGACGGAAATCCACCTCGTGTATCTCAGCCTCGAAGGTTTGCACAAGGCTTGCCCCACAAGTCCCGGCGATTGGTACTTCAGTGGACGCTACCCCACCCCCGGTGGTAACAAGTGTGTGAACGATGCGTTCATTCGCTACATGGAACAGGCGTAAAGCGCCCGCTGTTCTCTTTCAAACATCTCGACAACCTATTATACCCCCAAAATATAGACATGCGCAAAGTCACCCTTTTGCTCAGCGACGGTACTCGCTTTCACGGAGAGAGCTTCGGCTACGAAGCTCCCGTGGCCGGTGAGGTTGTTTTCAACACGGCCATGACGGGCTATCCCGAGAGCCTCACCGATCCTTCCTATGCCGGACAACTTATGGTGCTCACTTACCCGCTGGTGGGCAACTATGGTGTGCCACCCTTCACGTTTGAAGAAAACGGGCTGGCCACTTTTATGGAAAGCGACCGCATCCACGCGCGGGCAATCATTGTCAGCGACTACAGCACGAACTATTCGCATTGGAATGCGAAAGAAAGTTTGGCCGAATGGCTGCAACGCGAAAAAGTGCCCGGCATTACGGGCATCGATACGCGTGAACTCACCAAAGTGCTCCGTGAACACGGGGTGATGATGGGAAAAATCCTTTTCGACGACGAGGCGGAGAACGTGCCCGACGCTCAGTATGAGGGCGTTAACTTCGTTGCGGAAGTAAGTTGCAAGGAAGTCGTGCGTTATGCGCCGACTAACGGCGACGCCTCGGCTCCTAAAGTGGTTTTGGTGGACTGTGGTGTGAAACACAACATCATTCGCTGCCTGATAAACCGCGGTGTGGAAGTGATTCGCGTGCCCTGGGACTATAACTTCAATGAATTGGAGTTCGACGGCCTGTTTTTGGCCAACGGCCCCGGCGATCCCGACACCTGTGTGAAGACTGTTGAACACATTCGCGCTTTTCTCGCCAATCCGAAGGTGCGTCCTTGCATGGGCATCTGCATGGGCAACCAGTTGCTCTCGAAAGCTGCAGGCGCATCGATCTACAAATTGAAGTATGGTCACCGTTCGCACAACCAACCTGTGCGCATGGTGGGCACCAACCGCTGTTTCATCACTTCGCAAAACCACGGTTATGCCGTGAAGAGCGAAACGTTGGGCGCCGATTGGGAACCCTATTTCGTGAACATGAACGATGGTTCGAACGAAGGGGTGCGTCACAAGACGAACCCGTGGTTCTCTGCACAATTCCACCCGGAAGCCTGCAGCGGTCCGGTAGATACTGAATTCCTTTTCGATGATTTCGTCAACCTCCTCAAATAATCCGAAGCATGATTGATCCTAACATTAAGAAAGTCCTGTTGCTCGGTTCGGGCGCTCTGAAGATCGGCGAAGCCGGTGAGTTTGATTATTCCGGTAGCCAAGCGCTGAAAGCACTCAAAGAGGAGGGCATCGAAACAGTGCTCATCAATCCGAACATTGCTACGGTGCAAACTTCGGAAGGCGTGGCCGACCGCATTTATTTCCTGCCCGTCACTCCTTATTTCATCGAGCGCGTGATAGAAAAAGAACGCCCGCAAGGTATTATGCTGGCGTTCGGTGGACAAACGGCGTTGAACTGCGGTGTTGAACTCTACCGCAGCGGCGTATTGGGAGAAGTATAATCTCCAAGTGCTCGGCACGCCCGTGCAAGCCATCATGGACACGGAGGACCGCGAGCTGTTTGTCAAGAAACTGGACGAGATCGACGTCAAAACGATCAAGAGTGAGGCCGTGGAAACGCTGGAAGACGCGCGCCGCGCGGCAAAAACGCTGGGCTATCCTGTGATTATCCGCGCGGCCTACGCCCTCGGCGGACTCGGTTCGGGCTTTTGCGACAACGAAGCCGAACTCGACAAACTGGCCGAGAAGGCTTTCTCGTTCTCTCCGCAAGTCTTGGTCGAAAAGAGCTTGAAAGGCTGGAAAGAAGTGGAGTATGAAGTGGTGCGCGACCGCTTCGACAACTGCATCACGGTCTGCAACATGGAAAACTTCGACCCGCTCGGTATCCACACGGGCGAATCGATCGTGATTGCCCCGTCGCAGACTTTGACCAACAGCGAATATCACAAACTCCGCGAATTGGCGATCCGCATTGTGCGCCATGTCGGCATCGTGGGTGAGTGTAATGTGCAGTATGCCTTCGACCCCGAGAGCGAAGATTACCGCGTGATTGAGGTCAATGCGCGTCTGAGCCGCAGTTCTGCGCTGGCTTCGAAAGCCACGGGCTATCCTTTGGCCTTCGTGGCCGCGAAGTTGGGCCTGGGCTACGGACTTTTCGACCTGAAAAACTCAGTGACGAAAACAACTTCGGCCTTCTTCGAACCGGCACTCGACTATGTGGTGTGCAAAATCCCGCGTTGGGACTTGGGTAAGTTCCGCGGTGTGGATCGCGAACTCGGCAGTTCGATGAAATCGGTGGGCGAAGTGATGGCGATCGGCCGCACTTTCGAAGAAGTGATCCAAAAAGGCCTCCGCATGATCGGACAAGGTATGCACGGCTTCGTGGGAAATCGCGAATTGTCCATCGATGATGTCGACGCTGCCCTCAAAGCGCCCACAGACAAGCGCATTTTGTCATCGAGAAGGCCTTTAAGAACGGATACTCCGTAGAAGATGTGCATCGCCTCACGAAAATCGATCGTTGGTTCTTGCGCAAACTTTACAATATCTATGAAACGGAGCAAGAACTGAAGTCGGCGGGCAACATCAACGTGCTTGACAACGACTTGCTCGCTCGTGCCAAGCGACAAGGCTTCACGGATTTCCAAGTGGCACGCGCCCTCGGCATGGAAAGCGAGATGGAAGTTGAGCGCGCCCAGATGTTGGTGCGCGAACGCCGCAAGCAGGCCGGCATTGTGCCCTTTGTGAAGCAGATCGATACGCTCGCCGCCGAATATCCTGCGCAGACCAACTACCTTTACCTCACTTATAGTGCGGTGGCTCACGACTTGCGTTACGAAAACGACAAGCGTTCGGTGGTCGTCCTCGGTTCGGGTGCTTACCGCATTGGTTCTTCGGTAGAGTTCGACTGGTGTGGTGTGCAGGCGCTCAACACGATTCGCAAAGAGGGGTATCGTTCGGTGATGATCAACTACAACCCCGAGACAGTTTCTACGGACTACGACATGTGCGACCGCCTGTATTTCGACGAACTCACGTACGAACGTGTGCTGGACATCCTCGATTTGGAAGCACCCTACGGCGTGGTGGTGAGCACCGGCGGTCAGATTCCGAACAACTTGGCGATGCGTCTTGACGAACAGCGCGTGCCGCTGCTCGGCACGCAGGCCAAATACATCGACAACGCCGAAGATCGCGAGAAATTCTCCGCTATGCTCGGACGTATCGGCGTGGATCAGCCCGAATGGAGCGCGCTCACGTCGATGGACGACATCAATGCGTTCATAGAGCGCGTAGGTTTCCCCGTACTCGTCCGCCCCAGTTATGTTCTCTCGGGTGCTGCCATGAATGTGTGCCACTCGCAAGAGGATTTGGAGCGCTTCTTGACCATGGCGGCCAACGTCAGCAAGAAACACCCCGTCGTGGTGTCGCAATTCCTCCAACATGCCAAAGAAGTGGAGATGGATGCCGTGGCAAAGGACGGAGAAATCATTGCCTACGCGATTTCGGAACACGTGGAATTTGCGGGTGTTCACTCCGGAGACGCCACCATTCAATTCCCGCCCCAGAAACTTTATGTTGAAACGGCGCGTCGTATCAAGAAAATCTCGAAGCAAATTGCCCGCGAACTGAACATTTCGGGTCCGTTCAACATTCAATTCTTGGCGCGCGAGAACGATATTAAGGTGATCGAGTGTAATCTTCGCGCATCTCGTTCGTTCCCCTTCGTAAGCAAGGTGCTGAAGATCAATCTCATCGAGATGGCTACGCGCATTATGCTCGGCCTTCCGGTAGAAAAGCCCTCGAAATCACTCTTCGACCTCGACTATGTGGGTGTTAAGGCCTCCCAATTCTCATTTAACCGCTTGCAAAAAGCAGATCCCGTGCTCGGCGTCGACATGGCTTCGACCGGTGAAGTGGGATGCTTGGGAGAAAATGCAAACTCTGCCTTGTTGAAGAGTATGCTTTCGGTAGGTTTACGCATTCCTGAGAAGAATGTGCTTCTTTCTACGGGTAACGGTAAGCAGAAAGCCGAGATGCTCGAAGCGGCACGCAGATTGTCGCAGCACGGCTACAACATTTTCGCCACAGCCGGCACTTCTCGTTATCTCACCGAGAACGGTATTGAGAATCAGCGCGTGCTTTGGCCGAGTGAAGTGGAGACTTTGGCAGAAGATGCCCCCGAAGCTGCATTGCCGCGCGCCCTCGACATGCTTCGCGACAAGCAGATCGATATGGTGGTCAATGTTCACAAGAATTTCTCCACAGGCGAGCTCACAAACGGCTACAAGATCCGCCGTGCGGCGATTGATTTCAACATTCCGTTGTTGACTAACGCACGTTTGGCCTCGGCGTTCATTTACGCCTTCACTACTACGCCGCTGGAAGCCTTGGAAATTAAGAGCTGGCAAGAGTTCTAATTTTCAATGCTTGCCTAGTTTCCGCTAAAGCCTACTCCACCCCTTTTCTTGCTTTCTTCACAATTCGGTTTGATTGTGGCTTGAAGGCATGAAAAGCGGTGGAGTTTAGTGGCACTATAAGGACAGAGCCATCCCTACTTTTGTAATTATCAATCCCTATCTTATATGTTTATTTCTTTTCTCACTGCTACTTCGACGCCGGAGCGCGTTACTGAGCAAGTCACTGAGCAAGTGCGCTTGCAAGTGGAGCAAAATGGAGTTGGAAAGCTCCAACATATCACTTCTTGGCTTTCAGAACATGCCGTAAGTTTTGGAGTTCGCGTACTTATCGCGCTCGTAATTTTCATCGTAGGCCGATTTGTGATTCGATTCATCAATAAACTCATTGCGAAATTGCTCGAGCGTCGTCACATTGACGTGGGAGTACAGAGTTTTGTGAAGAGCTTGGTGAACATACTGCTCATGGTTCTGCTCATCGTTGCGGTCATCAGCCAATTAGGTGTGGAGACCACGTCGTTTGCAGCCCTCTTGGCTTCAGCCGGTTTGGCGGTCGGTATGGCACTCTCGGGTAATTTGCAGAATCTCGCCGGTGGTCTTTTGATTCTCCTCTTCCGTCCGTACAAAGTTGGGGACTATATCGAATGCCAAGGCCAAGGTGGAACGGTTCGTGAGATCCAAATTTTCTATACCATCCTCGTTACGCCCGATAATAAGGTGATCTATTTACCCAACGGCCCGTTGAGCAGCGGAGCTGTGGTGAATTACAGCCAAGAGGAGACCCGCCGTGTGGAATGGACCGTCTCAGTGGAATATGGTGAGGACTTCGAGAAGGTAGAACGCACCCTGCGTGAACTCGTTGCCGCCGATCAGCGTATTCTCAAGGATCCTGAGCCAACTTTTGCCTTGTTGTCACTCGCTGCAAGCAGTGTCGACGTGGTTGTTCGCGTTTGGGTGCCGACGGCTGAGTATTGGAACGTCTATCTCGACATGAACAAGCATATCTACGCCACGTTCAACAAAGCCGGCATCGGATTCCCCTTCCCACAAATCACAGTTCATCAGGCAGAGAAGTAATCTTTTCGACATATCCGTCAATAAAAAGCGAGCCGCATGGGATCATGCGGCTCGTTTTTGTGTAGGTGTCGCAAGGACTTGCGGACAAATGAGAAAAAGCATCCCCCTACTATCCAACGCCTGTCGTTTGCGTTCGGCTGTAGGGGGATGAACCTTATATCTAAGGACGATTCTTTGGGAGATTCAACGAGCGCGCTCGTAAGTAATCTCGTAGAAATAGGGCTTAACGTCGTTGATGGCGACTTTTTGTCCCTCGTTTCCGGGCACAATCAAGCGTATTTTGGCAATCTGACTGTCCGCGGAGTGCTGACGCCCGATATTCAAGTAGCGCAACGGCAACAACCATGCAGAAGGTACGGCAGATCCGTAAGTAGTGTACATCAATCCGGAAACAAATACGCCGTTCAGCGTGCCCGAGTTGTTGTTTACGCTAATCAAATCGGGACGTTCGGGATGATCTAACAAGTTGGAGGTCGTAATGCTGTCGCCCGCAATGCTGAACTCCGTGAATCGGCTGATTACACTGGCTCTTTCGCCCGAAGCAATGCGCGTTCCGGTGCCTTTGCGGATGATTTGCATATAAACGCCCGTGCCGAAGAGAACATATTCGTTCTTCGAAACATCGGTCGTCGTGTCTTGTGCTAAAAACTGTGCTTCTGAGATAACTTTGATGTTCCCCGGCACGTTGAGCACGTCAAAACCGTGGATTTTGTCGCGTACCACACAACCCCGACGCAGGAAAGCTTGAATTTGCTTGTCTTCTTTCTCTCGACGTTCGGCATAGGTGTCAGTGTCGCGGCAAGCGCTGAACAAAACGAGGCTGGTAGCCACGAACAGTAAGACTTTTGTGAGCTGATGTGTCATGTTGAGGAGTTGAATGTGGAGCAAATGTACGAAAAAAATACGTGTCCTGCGCCTGCGAGCGGTCTTTTCTTGCTCGCAGGCGGGACGTTTCTCTGTTTATCGTGCGATGAATTTCTTTCCGTTGCGGAGATAAATCTGACCCGGTGCGGGTTTACTGATGCGAACACCCTGCAAATTGAACAATAATGTTGCTTCGTCAGATTTTTTCGCTTGAAGAGTCGACGTGATTAAGCCAATTTTCAGCCCATCGGGCGAAGCACCGATCAGGCCGTCGAGGTTTGAAAGGTAAGCGCGGAAAGGACGTTGCCAAACGCTGAGGCGCATGAAATCACCGGTCGAACGTGAGAGGGCAAAAGTCTCATCTGTCGGTGCCTTATGGGGCGTTTCGTAGCCAAACAGCACGTTCTTTTCGTCTGCGATGGACGGGAAGGTGCGTTTCTCCTGCAAGGTAAGCGTAGCCCAAGTGTTGGGTTGTCCGGAAAGGATGAAGGCCGTGCCGGCAGGAATATTGTTTGAGAGTTCGTGCAACTTCAGTCCGTTGGTTTGAGGCGTTCCGCCGTAAGCCTTTGCGTTCTTAAGTACCGCATCAACAGGCGTATAGAATGTGCTGTAGCCGAACTGACCGATGAGAACAGGCAACTCGTTGACCTTTTCGATCACCACTTGTTCGGAAAACGTGAAGCTATTGTTATAAATCCATCTCATTGTGTGTTTGCCCCACGCGCTCTTGATCAGTAGTTCGTCGGGTTGGTCGGCATTGAGTGCTACTTTTAACCCTTCGGTGAGTCGTTCATCTGAAGAGGCGTGGAGCAATGCGCGCCCTCCCGAAAGGGTGATTAAGCCGTTGCCGGTGAGTCGGAAAATCGTTTCGGGGCTGGGTATAGTCGTTCCGTTGATGTTTCCGTCAGAGGTCGAAAGTCGCGTGTCTTGGCTTTCGGTTGCCGAGGGAGCCGTCAGGTATTGTCCGGACTGCAGGCGAATTCTCACGAAATCACCCAGTTGAGGTTGATAAGTATTGTCCTTTGGGCGCGGAACATAGGTGCTGCCGGAGAAGGTGTAGGTGTTCGTTCCGCCATCAGTAACCGGAATAACGACGCGTTTTCCACCTTCCATGTAGGTGGCAATTAGGCGGTAGGCGCGGTCATTGACGACTCTGAAATCTTGTGCCTTCATAAAGCCAAGATTCATGTCTACACTATAGTCTCGGCTCATCTGAACAGATATGAATCTTCCCACCTCTGTGCGGTCGCCCGATTCGACATCTTCCCAATAGAATTCGATCATTCCCGAAAAATTTCTCTCGGCGGCGAAGAGACGGCCTTTGATTGCGAAAGTTCCTCGTGTTAAGTTTATGTAGGGATTGAGGATCAAATCACCGTCTCCGTTGTAGATGCCAAAGCCCGAGAGACTGAGTGCCGGAGCCAACACCGGTTCTGTGATGTTGAGTTCAAAGAACTCGCCACCTTCATGAGTGGTCAGCTGAATGGGAGCTCGTGTTTCGTCAGTGAAGATCAATGTGAGGCGCGCATTGTACTTTCCGGTGCGGATTTTTTCATCCGCAGTCAGTACGATGGGAACGTTCTGTTCGTCGAAGGCATCAAAATTAATTTCACTGCTTTGGGCTGTTTGCAACACCTTCTTGTTCTTATCAAGGATTTCCAATTTGAGGTGGCACGGGGGCGTGATGCCGCTGAGGCTGTGCAGGGGGATGCGCAGTACTGTAGATTTACCGACTTGTAAGTCCTTGTTTTCCAAAGGTCCAGTCACACGATAACCGGCATCGGGATAGTTTTCTTCCGTTACTTTAATTTGGTTCTGTTCCACCGTGAAGTTCATACGCGGCGAGAGACTCATTTTGACCCAGTTGCCGAGTTGCCCATCGTTGAGCGTAGCACTCATCGGCACGATCGAGTAGTTGCCGGGTGTGAGTGTGCGAGTGTCCAAGTGCATTTTGAGGGAGTCTCGATAAAGTTGGTCGTGCCTCAACGTATGATATCGGTTAGTAAAGAATTGTTTGCTACCGGAATCGGAATACTTGAAAAGTGCCACTTGTTGGTCATTTTCGTTGACAATCGCCAAACCCACATCCCCGTAAAATTCGAAGTAAGAAGAATTCTTGAAGTAGTTCATCAGCACGTCAAGACCTTGTGCCAAGGGGAAGACTTTTTTTCGTTTGGTCGGTCAAACGGAGGGTGCCCTCTCCGGTGAAGGACAAACGGCGGTTGTTTTCAGCCCAGGCGGCGGGAATGGGTTTGTCGTTGGCGCGATTGGGGTGTGCCAGTACAGCTTCAAGTTGACGGTTGAAATTCAGTGGACGACCGCCAAATTCGCTACCCGTTTGGCCTACGGCCATGGATTGTAGGTTGTAATAGGCATTGGCAGCCCCACCCCACCCGAAGTTGATGTGCAGGAGGCCTTCGCTGTTGATGCCGTCGACCACCATGGCGTGGCCGCTAGCAGCTCCTTCTGCATTGCCGGCAATGTAGACGGGATAACCGTTCTTCAACTCTTCGTAGAACATGTTGACAAAGCCGCGTGCACCTTCGTTGAACTTTGTGGTGGCCCCTACATTGTAGGAGAAATAGTCTCGGAGGGCTACACGCGCCGCGTAGCTTGTGGCCGAACTTGCGCCTTGCGTATAGCGCATGTCCACCGCAGCTCCGATGTCGTGGTGCAGTTTGCCGATTGCCTCTCTTTCTTGGTCATTGAGTGCGCCTCTATCGTAGTTGTCGCGCATGAGATTCCATGCGTAGCGTGACTGGGAGAAATCTATCTGGGCGGTATTTCCCTCGTAGGTTCGATAGCTCTTCGTGCCCGTGCCTTGTTCCGGCCAGCGGTGGAAGTACATAATCTGGGCTACAGCCGTGGCCACACAGCCTGTGGGGTACCCACCGACGTTATTGTTGTAGGGATAGCCTTGGTTCCATTTGCTTTTCAGCAGCGGTGTGACGGGAGTGTAGGTGCCGTTTGTCGAATAAGCGGTGAAATAGCGTTTGCGGTCGGCTGTAGATAACTTTTGCACCGTTTGAAAGCGCTCGCGATAGGCTTCGAGCAAGAATTGCAAGCCTTCGGGCGCGTGGAGGGTGTCGAGCGGCGCCTCGATGCCGTGAGCCAGCACGGTGCCCATGGCGTCATTGCCGGCCACAAGGACGAATCCATTGTTGGTCGCGTCGTTGAAGAGATAATAAGGAGCACCGGTTTGGTTAGAAAGCGTGCGACTTTTGAGCGTGCGTTGCGCGGTGGCAGAGAGTCTGACGTATTGTTTGGCTATCGCAGCGGCTCTTCTGTAACTGATGTCACCCTCGCCTGCTACAACCGGGGTGATCCCGGCGGACACGAAGAGGGCTAACAGCGAGGTGCGTAAGGAGAAGTGAGGCATAAACGGCATATAAATTTGAATATCTCGTAATAGTGGGGCTTATTTAGCGCTTGTGATTCGCCACTCCGATGGACGGTGTGGCGAATCACTCGCAAAAGATAGAAAAAAAGTAGTCAGTCTTATGAGAAAAGTAGAGACGTTTTTTTCGCAAACCTGTGAGGTTTTGCGAAAAACTTGTGCGCTTTTTATTCTGTGTAGAGGAAGCGTTTGATCGAACGCTTCGGCGTTTTCTCAAACTCCTCTTCGTGGAGCCGGAAGCTGACGATTTGTTCGTAGGCATTGACCATAGTGTTGATCATGCGGCGGTTTTCTTCCATTTGGCGGTTGAGGGCGTTCTCATCCAAGCCGGCTTTTTCGACTTCCTCGTAGTCGGGGTGGATGAGGGCGTGGAGTTTGTCGCCTTTCTGGATGACTACGCTCTCCAACACGTAGGGCAGTGTGTTGAGCTTGTCTTCAATCTCCTCGGGATAGATGTTTTGTCCGCTCGAGCCGAGCAACATATTCTTGCTACGGCCACGAATGAAGAGATTGCCCGCTTCGTCGATCACACCGAGGTCGCCTGTGTGGTACCATCCCTCGGCATCGAGTGCGGCCGCGGTGGCTTCCGGATTTTTGTAGTAGCCGAGCATCACGTGGGCGCCGCGCGTGAGAATTTCGCCCACAACGTGTTGCGGATCGGGACTGTCTATGCGCAATTCCATGCGGGGAACCACCTTACCGCACGAACCCGGTACGAATTCTTTCCAGTCTTCGTAGGTGATGAGCGGAGCGCATTCCGTGGCGCCGTAGCCCACAGTATAGTTGAAGTTGATTTTTTGTAAGAACTGCTCTACTTCTTTGTTGAGTGCCGCACCGCCGATCACAACTTCATAGAATTCTCCGCCGAACACCGCTTGAATCTGTTCACGCACTTTGTGCAAAATCTTATCGCTGAGAACAGGAACGCGCAGCATGAGCTTCATCGAGTGAGTGGCCAGCTTGGGCATCACGTTCTTCTTGATGATCTTCTCGATGATGAGCGGAACACTAACCACCACGGAGGGTTTCACCTCGCTGAAGGCCTGAATGATGACTTTCGGGCTGGGGAGGCGAGTGAGGTAGTGCACGTGAACACCATGAATGAACTCAAAGAGGAACTCGAAAGCCATGCCATACATGTGTGCCATGGGAAGCATCGAGATGATACGCGAGCCGGTCGGTGCCTTGTCTCCCAGTCTTTCTTGGGCAAACTTGCAGTTGCTCCACAAAGCGCGGAACGGAAGGAGCACGCCTTTGGAGTTGGAAGTCGTTCCGCTGGTGTAATTGATCATGGCCAGTGCTTCGCCGTCGGGGGCGGGGCGATAGTTAACGTGCTCGGGGCGGAAAAATTTGGGATAGCGCTTGCCATAAAATTCGTTCAAGCGCTCGCGGGCTTCGGTGAGCGCCTCTTTTCGGCTCACCAACAGCATGAAGTCGGGGATATGAATGATGCCTTCGAGTTGGGGCATGGCTTCTGCATCGAGAGTGGCCCAAACCATGTCGCCGGCAAAGAGAAGACGCGCGTCAGAGTGGTTGACGATATTGTGTACCTGCTCGGCTTTGAACTCGTGGAGGATGGGTACCACGATGGCGCCATAGGTCATTGTGGCCAAAAAGGAGACAGCCCAGTGTGCACTGTTGCGTCCGCAGACGGCAATCTTGTCTCCCGGCTGAATCCCGGCCGTTTCAAACAGAATGTGAAGCTTCTCAATTTTGCGAGCCACATCCTTGTATTGGAGGGTCACGCCCTTATAGTCGGTGAGGGCATTGAGGTCCCAATGATCAATGATGCTCTTTTGAATCAGACCGACAAAGTCTTCGTAATGGTATTCCATGAAGAATGATAGAGGTTGGCGGCAAGTGGCGAATAAGCGTTGATCCGTGACGAATAAATATCGCTTGGCAGAATCGCTACCTGCTCAAATTCTTTAGATGTGTGCAAAAGTAATACATTTTCTTGATGTGCAGGGAGAATGCACCGCGAAACTTGCTCAACCAATGGGATTTTTGTGTAATTTTGCGCTCGAACGGAGGCCTAATTGCCCCTAAACATCATTTTCATTGATCGGTTTCTTGCCCAACTTTTGGTGGCTTGCAGGCCAAAGGATTGTACCCTTATGAAACAAATTCTTCGCACGCGGTGGATTGTAGCCGCAGCCCTGGTGGGCGTTCTTCTACTTGTGGCACTCTATTCCCTTTTTGGAAGCCTAAACGGGAGCAGCGAGCGCATTGTTTACATTGACAGCGACGACACGGTCGATTCTGTTTATAACAAAGTGTGCAGTGAAAGTCATTTCCCGGCTAACTCCACTTTTAATTTGCTGACTTCGGTTTTTGACTATGGGAAGCATATCCGCCCCGGTCGTTACGATGTGGGTTCCGGCACCGGCGTTTTGAGCGTATTTCGCAATTTGCGCAACGGAAACCAAACGCCTACTCGACTCACGATTCCTGTTTTGCGCACAACACGCGATTTGGCCGATCTCTTGGGACGCGAATTGCATGCTCCGGCCGACTCTTTTTATGCCGCGTTGACCAATCCCGAATTGTTGTCGCTCTACGGCAAGACGCCCGAAACGGCAGTTTGCCTCTTTCTGCCCAACACCTACGAGGTGTATTGGACGCTTTCGCCCGCGGCACTGTTGGCTCGAATGAATAAAGAAAGCAAAGCGTTTTGGACTCCCGAGCGTTTGGCCAAAGCGCAAGCTGACAGCCTCACGCCCGACCAAGTAATCACGGTAGCCTCCATTGTGGAACAAGAAACGGCCTACAATCCCGAAAAACCGATGGTGGCGGCGATGTATCTCAACCGTTTGCACAAAAAAATGCCGTTGCAGGCCGATCCCACGGTCAAGTTTGCCCTGGGAAATTTCGGTTTGCGTCGCATCATGCATGAGCATCTCAAGGTGGAGAGCCCATACAATACTTATAAGCAGGCCGGTTTGCCCCCGGGCCCCATTTGCATCCCGTCGTTGTCGAGTATCAATGCGGTGCTTGACCACGCTCACCACGATTATCTCTACATGTGTGCGAAAGAAGATTTCTCCGGTAGCCACAATTTTGCTGTGACTTACGGCGAACACTTGAAGAATGCCGCTAAATATGCGCAGGCTCTGAACGCGCGAGGCATTAAATAACTGAATGTTTTACACCCATTTTCGATAGATGCCGGCGCAAGGAAGTAAATGATTGAAGATTTACTGCCTTCGCGCGGCTTTGTCGAAAAACTTAATCTCTTTTCAACGATTCTCCCTATGCGCCGAATCTTTCTTTTGGGCTTGACGGCTGTTGCAGCTTTCGGGACGCTCCAAGCTCAAACTGCACGCCGCGGACATCGCGGCGTGACGCATGCAACGGTCGATTCTACGACACTCATTGCTGGCAATTATGCACACCGACTCGATAGCTTATCGCAAGCTACTCGCACTGCTGAAAATGATAGCGACGATGTGCTCGAAAATCCTTATTACTTCCCGCTTTTTGCCGGAAACACGCTCTACGATGCGCAACTGCGTGATGCGTTGGGACGCCTTTCGACGGAAAAGAATGGTGTGCCGAGTGCTGTTTCGAGTGCGCTGCTGGATATCTACACGCAACGTCCTGATTTGGTAACGCGCGTGCTGCCGGTTGCCGCTCCGTCGAAAACGAACCAGGCGAGCGCCAAGTCCACTGCCTCGCAAGTTGAACTCTCGGCACCGAAACCTGTACCCGTGGCTCCCGTTGCGCGTCCGTGGATGGACGATGCAGCACTCAATATTCAAGTGGAGCGTCCGAACTTTTGGACTTTCAAAGGCAATTTCTCGTTGCAGTTCATGCAATATTACGTGAGCGACAACTGGTATAAGGGAGGTGAAGACCACAATTCGCTCTTGGCGATGCTCAATGCCGAAGCCAATTACGACAACAAGGAGAAGCTGACTTTCTCCAATAAGTTGGAAATGCGCTTGGGCTTCCAGTCTTCGCAGTCGGATACGCAACATGAGTATAAAACCAACGCCGACCAAATCCGTTTGACCAACAAGTTGGGACTTCAAGCAGCGAAGCGCTGGTACTACACGGTGATGTTGCAGTCATGGACACAATTCTATCCCGGTTATCAAGCCAACGATCCCAAAGTGTATTCCGACTTCATGTCGCCTTTTGAGTCGGTGCTTTCGGTCGGTATGGACTACAAGTACAAGAAGGGCAGTTTTGAACTTTCGGCTACCCTCTCTCCGATCGCTGCCAACTACAAGTATGTCGATCGTCTTGCACTTGCCGGACGTAATGGTATTGATGCCGGCAAACACTCGCGACTGAACTTCGGTTCGACGGTGACGGTCAATAGCCGTTGGGAACTGGTGAAAGGCTTGCTGTGGACTACGCGTTTCTACGCCTTCACAAGTTACTCACGCGTTCAGGCGGAGTGGGAAAACACGTTCGCGCTCAAAGTGAACAAGTACCTTTCTACGAAAATCTTCCTCTATCCTCGTTTTGACGACGGTGTGAAGCGCAAGCAAGGACAGAGCTATTTCCAATTCAACGAATACCTTTCGGTGGGATTGGACTTGGGTTTCTAAAGAATACTCGACGCAGCCCTACTCTACAAGGCAAAACAAAGCGGAGCAAACACTCTTTGAAGTGTTTGCTCCGCTTTGTTGTGTGGCATGGGGCACGGCACAGATTGGTACCTCATGATATTACAGAAAGTCGCTTTATTTGTGGGCTTTATTCTTGTTTTTGGCGTCTCCAAGCTCAACGGTGAAAGAGCGGTTGAGGCCACTTTGCGTTTTTGCGCGAATCCAAAGCACGCGATCGCTGCTTCTGTTGGCGGCTTTGACGGCTTCTTCGAAATCTTGCACAGACGACATCACGAGATCGTTCACTTGCATGATGATAATGCCCTTTGTGATTCCGGCATCTTGGAGTTTTCCGGCTTTGATGCTGCTGACCAAAAGACCATTGCGCAGACCCAATTCGCGCTTCTCGTCGTCGGTCAGTACGCGCAAGGCGGCTCCCATCGATTCGGTGTCCACTGTTTCGAGATTGCTGGTGGTACCTTGCTCGTTGCGCAGCGTGAGGGTTGTGGTGTATTCCTTTTTCTTGCGGAGATAGGTCACTTTCACTTTGTCGCCGGGACGATGCATGGCAACGATCTCTTGCAACTGGCCGAACTTGTCGATTTTCTGGCCATCGATGGCCGTCACGACGTCGCCTTTCTGCAAACCGGCAGCATCGGCTGCGCCGTCGGCGGTGACTTCTGCGACATAGAAGCCGGAGAGTGTGCCGAGGTCGGTTTCTTTGCCCTTGTCTTTCTGTTCGTCGATGTAGTTAGATACCGAAGTTCCGCGGATGCCCAGCAACGCGCGCTGCACTACGCCAAATTCACGGAGGTCTTTCACCACCTTGTTCATAATGGTGGTCGGGATAGCAAAGCCGTATCCGCTGTAAGAACGCGTTTCGGAGTAGATCATCGAGTTGATGCCGACCAATTCGCCCGCAGCATTGACGAGTGCACCGCCGGAGTTACCGGGATTGATGGCGGCATCGGTTTGAATGAAGCTTTCTACCGGATTGGCCGACTGCATGGAACGGGCTTTCGCGCTGACGATGCCGGCAGTGACGGTGGAGGTGAAGCCATAAGGATTGCCGATGGCGAGCACCCATTCTCCGATTTTCAGTTTCTCACTGCTACCTACGGTGATGGGTTGCAGGTTTTTGGCTTCGATCTTGATCAAAGCGAGATCTGTATCTTTGTCTTGTCCGATGATACGGCCTTTGAACTCGCGATTGTCGTTGAGTTTTACCAAAAATCTCGTCAGCATCTTTCACAACGTGGTTGTTGGTGACGATATATCCGTCGGCGGTGAGGATAACTCCCGAGCCGGCTCCGCTACGTTTGGGCGTTTGACGCGGTTGTTGCTGGCGCGGTGTGCTTTTGGCCGAAGAAATCTCCGAAAAAGTCTTCGAAGGGTTGAAGTATTGCACGTTCTCTTTGGGAGCCGAGGCGGAAACCTTTATGTAGACGACAGAGTTGAGTGCTTTTGTCGGCCGCAACCGTCAAATCGATGGGTTGCGACGCAGAACCGCTCTGTGCGGGAGAGGAAATAGGAGTGGAAGATTTGGGGCTTTCCATTGCCATTGTTTTTCGGTGCTGTGCAAATAGCTGCGGAAAGAAGGAAAGCAGAAATGATTTTTCATGTCCATATGTATAGTTTTTATTGGTTTGTTCTGACGCAAAAGTAAGTTTTTTGGAGCTCAAAGTGCAAGTATTTGATGCAAAATGCACTGGGGGTTTAAGTTAGATTTTACACTTTTTCTCGTGTGAATTGTGCGAATCGGCAAGTACTTAGGACTTTTTTGAAGCAAAATGCGCCAACTTATTCTTCCCACATGAGGTCGGACATCACATCGTCTGAAACAAAGATGCCGGAAGCGGTAAGTCGTAGTCGATCTTGCGCATCGAGTTCCAAACGTCCGCCGTCTATGTGCGGTTGTGCCAGGCGAAGCAGCGTGGTGCGGTGTGATTCCGGCACTTCTTGCAGGGAAAGGCCTTCGAGCGTGCGCAGGCGAGTGCAAATCAACTCGTCGTAGCATTCGTTGTCCGTGAGGGTTTCGATATTATGTGGGACGTCGGCAAAAGAACTTGCCCTACCGGCCTCCATATATCGGCGCAGGCTGTATTCGTTCACTCGTCTTTGGCGGTGTCCGTCGTAGGAATGGGCGCCGGGGCCTAAACCAAGATACGGAATGCCTTGCCAATAGGAGGAGTTGTGGCGCGAACGGTGGCCGGGACGTGCGTAGTTTGAGATTTCATATTGCTCAAATCCGGCAGCTTTTGCGTGTTGTGTGAGAGATTGGAACATGGCCAACGACGTTTCGTCGTCACATTCTTGCACGATGCCGCGCTCGCGTGCATAATATAATGGAGTGCCTTCTTCGTACATGAGCGAATAGGCAGAAAGATGAGCGATGGGGAGTTGGAAAGCTTGCTCCAATTCCCATTTCCAATCAGAAAGTTGCTGTCCCGGTAGGCCAAAAATAAGATCGATGCTGATATTTTTGATTCCGGCGTCTTGTAGAATGGCGATGGCCTCAAGTGCTTGTTGGGCGGTGTGGCGTCGTTTGAGAAATAGCAAACGCTGTTCGTCGAAACTCTGCACACCGAGGCTGATGCGGTTCACACCGAGTTGTAGCAAGTGGTGGACTTTTTCCGGTGTGATGTCGTCGGGATTGGCTTCGAAGGTGATTTCCGCGTCGGGAAGGAAGGAACAATGGCGCTGCAATGTCGAAAAAATGATTTCCATTTCCTCGTCATCGAGTTGAGAAGGCGTTCCTCCACCGAAATAAAGCGTGGAAACGGGTGAGCCGTCGTATCGAAAAGCCAATTCTTGGCAGAGGGTGTGTACAAATGCATCGCGTTCCCTTTTGCCGTGGACGGTGCTGTAGAAACTACAGTAGATACATCGTTTTTCGCAAAAGGGAACGTGAATGTAAATGCCTGTGGAATGTGGTGATTTTAGTCTATCCATGATTCAGGAAGCGGCCGGCAGTTGTAGCAAGAAGCCATGATTTCTCCGTAGGCTCCCGCAGATTTGAACGCAATCAAGTCGCCGCGTTGGGGACTGGGCAGGTTATAGTCGGAAAGAAAGACGTCGCTGCTTTCGCATATCGGACCAACAATGTCGAAGCGGGCGATGGGAGCTTCGGGATGCGACAGATTGCGCGCTTCGTGGGTGCTTCCGTAGAGAGCAGGGCGCATTAAATCTGTCATACCGGCATCGACGATGACAAAGTCCTTTTCGTGCCCGTGTTTTACGTAGAGCACGCGGCAGACAAGTGAGCCACATTGTGCCACCACCGCGCGGCCGAGTTCGAAATGCACTTGTTGTCCCGAACGCAGCACGAGTTTTTCTTTGAAAACGCGGAAATAACTCGCAAAATCAGGGATGGGGTCTTCTTCCGGCTCTGCATAGTTGACACCCAATCCTCCACCTACGTTGATCCATTCGGTGCGAATGCCTTCTGCATCGAGCACGTTTTGCAGTTCGTTCACGCGTTGCACCAAATTCTCGAAGGGTTCGAGTTCGGTGATCTGACTGCCGATGTGAAAGTGGAGTCCCACGTATTTCACTGCGGGCAACTCTTGGGCACGACGTATGGCCGGGAGCATGTCTTCCATGGCCAAACCAAACTTATTTTCATTGAGGCCGGTTGTAATCTTCACATGGGTGTGTGCATCTACGTTGGGGTTGATGCGAAAAGCCACGTTGGCGACTTTGCCTTGGGCTGCTGCGAGTTCATTGATCACTTCCAATTCCGGAAGACTCTCGACATTGAAACAACTAATGCCTAAACGTAGCGCAGCGTTGATTTCTTGGTCTGATTTTCCCACACCGGCAAATACAATGTCCGCCGGAGCGAAACCACAATCGGCGGCGCGCTCAACTTCTCCCCCGCTTACGCAGTCTGCGCCGAGGCCGGCAGCAGCGATGAGGCGCAGAATGCCGGGAGTGGCGCAGGCTTTCACGGCATAGTGTACATGAAAGTGCGGCGCATCGGCGATGGCATCGCGAATGGCTGCGAGTGTTTGCTGCAGAAGTTGAGTGTCGTAGGTGTAAAAGGGAGTGCGGCGTTCTGAAAAGCGCTTCAAGTCCATGATGAGGTGCATTAAGATGAAAAGGTCGGCGCACCGAAAATCGATGCGCCGTAAGGAGATCTGATTCTTACTTGAAGAGTCGTTGTTGCAAAGCCTGAAGTGCAGCTTGTTTGTCGTCCATGCTCACCAAGAAAGAGATGTTGTGATCCGAACCGCCGTAGCTGATCATGCGAACGGGGATATCTTTCAGTGCCATGGTGGCCTCGCTTTCGAAACCTTCGTTGCTCCATCGCAGATCGCCCACTACGCAGATGATGCACATATTCTCATCAACGACCACCGTGCCCACTTCTTTGAGTTCATCGACGATTGCTGCGAGCCGACTTGTGTTGTCAATGCTGAGAGATACGCCCACTTCGCTCGTGGTGATCATATCAATCGGGGTGTGGTACTTGTCGAATACGTTGAAAACCTTGCACATGAAGCCGCAAGCCAACAACATACGCGAGCTTACGATCTTAATGGCCGTGATATTGTCCTTGGCTGCAACGGCTTTAATGCGTCCGGCTTCCACTTCGTTGTTAATCAGTGTGCCGGGTGCAGAAGGATCGAGTGTATTCTTCAGACGAACGGGCACTCCGGCGTAGCGTGCAGGCTGAACGCAAGTGGGATGCAAGATTTTTGCACCGAAATAGGCCAATTCTGCGGCTTCTTCAAAATTGAGTTGGCGCACAGGAGTCGTACCTTCCACGAAACGGGGGTCATTGTTGTGCATGCCGTCGATGTCGGTCCAAATTTGATTTCATCGGCGCGCACTGCCGCACCAATCAGCGAGGCTGTATAGTCAGAACCACCACGTTGGAGGTTGGAAACGTCGCCTTCGGCGTCGCGACAAATGAAGCCTTGGGTGATATAGATGTCGTATCCGGGATGTTCGCGCAGCAATTCGTCGAGATGTTCGCGGATGAAAGCCGTATCGGGTTCGCCGTTGCGATCCAAACGCATGTAATCCAAGGCCGGAAGAAGCACGGCTTTCACACCTTGCTCTTTGAGATACTCCGTAACCATGTTCGTACTCATGATCTCGCCTTTGGAAAGAATCTCTTTTTCCACCACTTCGTCAAAATCGCGCGTGCGATAGTCGTGGAGTTCGAGGAAGATTTCGTCGAGCAAGTGGCGCACACGATCTTGGGTGTCGCTCTTATCAAAGAGTTCCGGCAGGTGACGGCGGTAAGTGTTGTGCAGAAGGTTGATCACATTGCTTGCACCTTCGGGATTGGCTTTGCTGAAATAGTCGGCAATCTCCACCAAACTGTTGGTGGTGCCACTCATTGCAGAAAGAACTACGATTTTAGGTTCGCCGTCTTCCGTAATCAGTCGGCATACCTCCTTCATTCGTTCGGGTGAACCCACCGAAGTGCCACCAAACTTGTAGATTTTCATGCTCATTGTTGGGTTAAAGGGTCAATAGAGTTGTTGTTGAGGATCGAGTACCGGGGGCACGACAGCCTGACGAGCCGTGTATTCTGCTGAAACATCCTGCAGTCGGCTGTTGGCGCACTGTATTACTTTGCCCGGATAGCGCGAAAGGAAACTTTGGTTGTGTGTAACCATGACAACTGCCGTACCTGCGGCGTTGAGCTTGCGGAGCAATTCCATAATCTGCGTACCGGTCTCTTGGTCTAAGTTACCTGTCGGCTCATCGGCCAAGATGAGTTTCGGATGGTTGAGCAGTGCCCGCGCAATACCGATGCGTTGGCGTTCGCCTCCCGACAGTTCGTGGGGATAGCGTCGACGTTTGTCAGCCATGCCCACTTGTTCCAGCACTTCGACGATGCGATTGCGACGAGCCTTGGCGTCTTTCCACTCTGTGGCGCGAAGGACGAAATCTAAATTGTACTCCACGTTTTTGTGGGCGAGGAAAAGGCTTTCTTGAAACACGATTCCCAGCTGTCGGCGCAGGGCTTGCACCGCTTTTGCACCGGCTTTTTTGAGATCACAGTCCAAAACGTTGAGGCGTTCGCCCTTGCTTTCCAATTCGCCATAAAGCATCTTTGAGCAGAGAGCTTTTGCCGCTGCCCACGCGTCCGATGACGTAAACGAAATCTGACTCGTTTACGGCAAGATGTACGTTCTCTAATATCGCACGTCCGTCGATAAATACTTTTGCGTTGTGAAGGTCAATGAGCATGCCTGAAGTCTATGATGATGCGAGAGGTGATCGACCGCAAAGAGGACTTCCTCTTGTTGGATCGTTGCCGGAAAGGCGTAAAAATAAGGGTCGATCTGCTGACAATTGCTGCAAAAATAGCCATTATCTCTGACATATCGACGTGTAAAGGCCTTTGTTTTGCGAATTAACGCACGAAAGTGGGGCTTTGCGTTGCCTTTGCTTAATGAGTGACTGTCTTGTTCGCGATTATTCCAGGTGCGAGGTGTGTTTCAGCCAATCGGCCACGACAAACGAACTACCCCCGATAAAGATGGTTTCGTTTTCTTGTGCACTGCTTTGGGCTGCTCGCACAGCGGAGGGAACATCGGGATAAACGGTACCCACTAACCCTGCTTGAGCTGCCGCTTTTTGGAGTTCACCTGCGGGTAAAGCACGTTTGATATTCGCATTTGTGAAATAATAGGTTCCTTCTTTGGGAAGTAGGTGTAGTATTTCTGTTAAATCCTTGTCGGAGCAAACCCCAATAACGAGGTGGAGAGGTGATTCGAGCGAACGAAGTTGTGGAGTTAGGCTGTTCCACGCATCGGCATTGTGTCCTGTGTCTAAAATTATTCGAGGGTGCTGCCCCACTTCTTGCCATCTTCCGCAGAGGCCCGTCATTTCAACTACGTGCCCAAAGGCTTCTCGTACGCTTTCATGAGTCACTTTCTGAAAAACGTCTTTCGGTAAATGTGCGATGGCAGAAAGGATTGTGCGTGTATTGTGAATTTGGTAGCTGCCCGCGAGTTGCCCCTCTATTTTGCCCCAATCCGCAGTAATATAGTGAAGTTTGCCGTCCACATTTTGGGCAGACACTACCCTGCTCTCCTCTTCCGACCAATAGAGGGGGGCTTTTGCCTCATCGGCGAACGCTTGGAATACGCGGCGCGTTTCCGACGTGGTTTGTCCCACGACTACGGGAACGCCGGGTTTGATGATACCGGCTTTTTCCGTGGCAATTTTTTCGAGGGTGTCTCCTAAGAATTGTGTATGATCGAGAGAGATATTGGTGATGACACACAATTCAGGAGAAATGAGGTTGGTGCAGTCCAAACGCCCGCCCAACCCGACTTCAATCACCGCGAAGTCCACCTTTTCCTCGGCAAAGTAGAGAAAAGCGAGGGCGGTGGTGAGTTCAAAGAAGGAAGGGGCGAGCGGTTCAAAGAAGGAGCGTTCGCGTTCCACGAAGTCTATGACGCGCTCTTTGGGAATGGGGTTCCCGTTGACGCGGATGCGCTCGCGAAAATCGACTAAATGCGGTGAAGTGTAGAGCCCTACGCGGTAACCCAGGGTTGAAGTAAAGCCGCCAACGTGTGCGAGGTAGAGCCCTTCCCGTTGGTACCGGCCACATGGATACTGCGAAACGAGCGGTGCGGATGTCCAAAATGCGCATCGAGCGCATGTGAGGTGGAAAGCCCGGCTTTATAGGCACCTGCCCCGATGTTTTGAAACATCGGGGCAGCGTTATAGAGATAATTGAGCGTGTCAGTATAGTTCATTGTCAGCTGAAGTAAGCACGGAACGACTGGAAAATCTTATCCTTAATGCTCTTGTTGGGTTGCAGGTTGTCGCTGTTCTTCATCGCTTCGAAGGCTTTCTTTTCGTCGGCCGAGAGCGTTTTCGGGAACATAGACACTCACATTGATCACGATGTCGCCGCGTCCGTAGCCGTAACCTTGCAGAGCGGGCAAACCTTTACTGCGCAAGCGCATGCGCGTACCGGGTTGGGTGCCGGGCTTGATGTTGACGCGTGCCTTGCCTTCGAGGGTGGGAACTTCGACGGTGTCGCCGAGTGTCGCTTGGCTCACGGTGAGCAGCAAGTTGTAGATCAGGTCGTTGTCGTCGCGGATGAAGTTTTCGTGAGGAATCTCCTCGATGAGCACTTGGATGTCGCCGGGCACACCGTTGTGCTTGGCAGCATGCCCCTTACCGGGCACGTTAAGCACCATGCCTTCGGCCACACCGGCGGGAACATTGACTTCTACCACCTCTTCGCCCGAAACTGTACCTTCACCGTGGCACTTGTTGCAAGGGTGAGTGATGATTTTTCCTTCGCCGTGGCACGTGGGACAAGCTACTTGTTGCTGCACGGTGCCGAAAATGCTGCGTGCATTGCGCACTACGTAGCCCGATCCGTGACAGGTGGAGCAAGTTTCGGCTGAGTGTCCGGCTTCGTTGCCGCTGCCGTGACAGGCTTCGCACGCCACTTGTTTCTTGATCTTGAATTTCTTCGTTACCCCCGTGGCGATTTCTTCGAGGGTGAGACGGGTTTTGAGGCGAAGATCGCCGCCGCGGTATTGTTGCGGAGCGGCACTTTCGCCGCCGAAACCGCCAAATCCGCCGAAACCTCCGCCCATTCCACCGAAGATGTCGCTGAAGTGTGAGAAGATGTCGTGAATGTCGGTGAAGCCCTGGCCGCCGCCGAAGCCGCCTTGTCCGTTCACGCCCGCTTTTCCGAATTGGTCATAGCGTTGGCGTTTTTCCGGGTCGCGCAGTACTTCGTAAGCCTCGGCGGCTTCCTTAAATTTCTCCTCGGCGGCTTGGTCGCCGGGGTTCTTGTCCGGGTGATATTTCATGGCCACCTTGCGGTAAGCCTTCTTGATTTCGGCATCGCTTGCGCTCTTGTCGACACCCAGTATTTGATAGTAATCGAGATCTGCCATGTTTTGTCTGATGTTTGGATAGTGTTTTCGTTTCGGAGTGAAAAATAATCAGCCCCTTATATAATAAGGAGTGTCACACGTGGGGAAACGATGGGACTCGGCACAGCGCCGAGCAGAAAGTGCGAAAGAGACGCCGCGCCGTGTGTGGTCGCGGCGAAATGGACTTTCGTCGTTATTGGCCTACTACCACTTTCGCGTGACGAATCACTTTGTCGTTGAGGAGGTAGCCGGTTTGCACGCAGTCGATCACATGGTTCTTTTTTTCTGCCTCTTCCGTCGGGAAAAGCGCCACAGCTTCGTGGTAGTCTGTGTCGAAGGCCGTGCCGGTGGTGTCCATCTTTTGGAGACCTTGTTGCTCGAGCGTGCGCATGAACTTTTGGAAGATGAGCGAAAGCCCCTCGCGGAGTGTGGCGACATCGTCGCTTTGCGCCATATTGGTCTCGGCGCGCTCCATATCGTCGAGGATGGGGAGCAACTGCTCAATCACTTTCTTGCCGCCGTTGAGCACCAGTTCGGTGTGAGTGGCCATGCTGTGCTTGCGGAAATTGGCAAAATCTGCGGCTTGTCGCAGGATTTTGTCCTTCAGTTCGGCAATTTCTGCCCTGTGCAGCGGCGAGTTGTTCGGCTTCCGTGGCTTTCAGCTGCAGGAGCTTCGCCCTCGGTGGGTTTGCCGGTGGGAGCTGCGGCTTCTGTCGCCTCTTCGGGCGTGGGCGTATCTTGTACTTGTGTTTCGGGTTGGGGGTATTGAGGTCCTTTTCTTCCATAATTGCTTGTATTCGTTTGACCCTCTTTCTGCAATTTCTGTGCCGAAAGAGGGTCAAATGTCAATAGATCAGTGTGTAACAGCCTGAATGGCAGTTTTTCTTGGCTTATTCTTCGCCGTAGAGTTGAGCGCGTTGGGCGCGGATGCGCTCATCGTGCATATAATCCTCATAGCTCATGAGTTTGTCGATGGTGCCGTTGGGCGTCAACTCAATCACGCGGTTGGCCACGGTGTTGATGAATTCGTGGTCGTGCGATGCGAAGAGGATGTTGCCGCGGAAGCCCTTCAGGTTGTTGTTGAATGCCTGAATCGACTCCATGTCGAGGTGGTTGGTGGGCGTGTCGAGGATGAGACAGTTGGCATTGCGCAACTGCATGCGGGCAATCATGCAACGCATCTTTTCACCTCCCGAGAGGACGTTGACCTTCTTGAGAATTTCTTCGTCTTTGAAGAGCATGCGGCCGAGGAAGGCCTTGAAATACACCTCATTGCCTTCGCCGTATTGCGAGAGCCAGTCGAGCATGTTCAGGTCGGTGTCGAAGAACTCGGTGTTGTCGAGCGGCAAATAGGCCGTGGTGATCGTGACACCCCAGTTGTAAGTACCGGCAGCAGGCTGTTGGTTGCCGTTGATGATCTCGAAAAGTGTGGTCATAGCGCGGGGATCGTGGCTGATGAACACCACCTTTTCCTCCTTTTCAATTTGGAAACTCACCTTGTCGAAGAGCACGGTTCCGTCGTCGGCCACGGCTTTGAGGTCTTGTACTTCGAGAATTTGGTTGCCGGGTTCGCGATCCATCTGGAAGATGATGCCCGGATAACGGCGCGTCGAAGGCTTGATTTCCTCGACGTTGAGCTTCTCGAGCATCTTTTTGCGTGAAGTGGTCTGACGGCTCTTTGCCACGTTGGCAGAGAAGCGGCGGATGAACTCCTCCAACTCCTTCTTCTTCTCCTCGGCCTTTTGGCGTTGGTTTTGCGCTTGGCGCAGCGCGAGCTGCGAAGACTCGTACCAGAAAGAATAGTTACCCGAGAAGAGCGTCACCTTGCCGAAGTCGATGTCGACCGTGTGGGTGCAAACTTGGTCGAGGAAGTGGCGGTCGTGCGAAACGACGAGCACGGTGTGTTCAAAGTTACCCAGATAGTCTTCGAGCCATTCCACCGTTTCGAGGTCAAGGTCATTGGTCGGCTCGTCGAGGAGGAGGTTGTCGGGCTCACCGAAGAGGGCTTGTGCCAACATCACGCGCACCTTCTGCTTGTTGGAGAGGTCGCCCATGAGTTTGCCGTGGAGGGGCTCCTTGATGCCGAGGCCGGAAAGCAAGGTGGCGGCGTCGTTTTCGGCCGTGTAGCCGCCGATGGTGGCAAACTTGTCTTCGAGTTCGGCCACTTTGATGCCGTCCTCGTCTGTGAAGTCTTCTTTAGAGTAGAGGGCGTTGCGCTCTTGCATGATTTGCCACATCACAGTGTGACCTTGCAACACCGTGTCGAGCACCGTTTGGTCATCGAATTTGAAGTGGTCCTGCGAGAGAACCGACAGGCGTTCGCCGGGACCGAGTTCCACTTGCCTTTGGTGGGCTCGAGTTCGCCGCTGATGGCTTTGAGAAGGGTGGATTTACCGGCACCGTTGGCACCGATGATACCATAGATGTTGCCGTTCGTGAATTTCATGTTCACATCCTGATAGAGGACGCGCTTGCCGAACTGAACGGCTATGTTGGAAAGTGTGATCATTAGGAGTTTATAATGCTTTGTGAGGGCAAAGATACGACTTTTTTTGCAGAACTTGCCCTTTGCTCGCTGCAGTGGGGAGAAACATGAGGACTTTTCGCGAAAAAGCGTGGAGTTTTGGCAAAAAACGCCCAGTTTTTGGGGCAAAGTGCAGGGAGATTATTGCATACTGTTGAGGGCGGGTGGAAAGGTGGGCTGTATCGGAAGCAATAGCCCGGTGCAATGAGGTGACAACACTACTCTCTTCAAGCGGAAGATGGAGTCCTGCGGGGAGTAACAGCGTATGAGTATGGAAAAGCCCCACATTTCTCAAAAAGGAAATGTGGGGTGTGGAAAACTATTAAAGCGTTTCTGTCTACCAAGCTTGTTAATCTGTTGATTCTAATTTGCTTATGAGTTCTTCGTAGGTCTTCTCCGGGTCAAAGAAGGCCAATTCGTCGTGAGCCGGCCAATAGAAGGCATAGAGTTGGGCGAGGCGGTCGAAGAAGATTTCGACGGCGTCGTTGGGAAGCACGTTCTTGAGAATGCCGGAATCGACGTTGTCGAAGGTGATGTCGCGAAATTCGCCCTTGTGTCGCAGATTGATGATCAAATTTCTGCGGGTGCGTGTGGCATCGAGCACTTCCATTTCGCTCGTGGGCACGGGATAGAGATCGGCTAAGCTCAATTCGAAGAGGAAAGCTTCGTGTGCCCAATGGGATTCGCCCTCGCGATCGATGATGCGTTGCCAGAGTGCGCCGGCGTCGTCGTGGGTTGCGCTGACCCGATCGAGGGCTTCGGGCAGGAAAGATTTCGGGATTGTTTTCGCTCGGCGTGAAATGAAACTGAGTGTCGGTGGCGTTGAGCGTATAGACGTAGGAGGTGTAGACAAATGCCTCTTCCGGATCAAAGCGTGTGCAGATCAATTGCTCTTTGCCGGCGTTGAATGAGATGCGAGCGTGCCGAACTGGGCGCAGTGTAGTGCTCTCCAAGACAAATTCTGTGATGGAGTAAGCTTTCGGGGCGAGTACACCATCGGCAGTGCGGGTGGGTTCGCGAATGACCCACAGCGAATGACCGTCGGCAGGGGCTTCGCCCACTTTATGCCAAAAACTCACGGTGCCGAGGAGTAGATGTGAGCCCATGCGCGGACTGCGTTCTGCATCGGGGTTGCTGTATTCGCCGATCATGAGCTCGGCCAGTTGCACGTAGTATTGGAACGAGAGCTCGTTTGTTTCGAGTGGGAAGTTGGAGTTCTATTTGTGGGAAGATGTTGCGCCCATATCGGCGAGGATAGTGGTGGGCAAGGTGCTCATCCAAGTTTTTAAGGGCTTCCAAAACCACAGTGATCTCATTGGGCTTACCTTCTAATATACCGATGCCTTTGATGAAAAAATGTGCCAGCACAAGACTGATCCAAGGGAAGGCGGAAGAGCGAGTTTGGAGGAGCCCATTCAATTTTTCATGCTGCTCGGTAGGAAAATTTTCGGGAATGATGCCGGCAGACAATGAGGTGACCCATTTGCAGAGTGAGTGTATAGTTTTGTCGCTGTGCTCTTTCCACGCATCATAGAGCATTTGGGCTTGATAGAACTGTTGCGGGAGTGTGCAGAACATCTCTTCGCTGATCTCGTAGTGGTGAATGAGTTTGTCGCAGATGAGATTGAGCGTTCCGATTCCGGCATTGTATCCTTCTTTTTCGTAGCGCGAGAGTGTTTTGGTGCTTACATCGATGCGGTTCCCCAAATTGTTGAGGCTGGGCGCAAAGAAATGTTGCCGGAGTGCGGCTTGTAGTGCGACGAAGCGTTCGGATTGTTGGGGGGAAGGCTGCTGCTTGGCCATAGTTTTCGAGGACAGATTGTTTTAATGATGGGACAAAGATACAATTTCAAACACGCGAAACAGATAGATAAGGGCGTGTTTTGCCGATTTGTCGGGCTTCTTGTGTCATAATAGAGTGTTTTGTCCTAACAATGGGGCGCTTTCGTAGGATGGAGCCGTCAAAGAGTAGATTTGTCTGCGTTCCTTTTTTTGCTGAAGGTGAGGTTTTATTTTGTCCGGCAGCAATAGATGTTATTCTATAATGAGAGTCTATAGCATGGAGAGCATAGCCAAAGGGGCATGTGTGACTTGTGGTGAAAGGGGATATGTATATAATATAAATCGGCAGTACCTTTCATTGAAGTACTGCCGATTTTGACTTCCCTACGTGTGAGGGCGTAAGATACGTCGTTTGTTTATCGCTTTTATAGGGGGCTGATTGTTAAACCGAGGTGGTTAGTCGCGGAAAAGATGGTGAAAATAAGCATTATGGGTACTTTTTTGTGTCATAACAGAGTTGTTTGACACAAGTGTGAGAAAAAGTATCTTTTTGTTGTATTCTTTCTTTCGAAAGTGTTATGCTCTCCTTACTTTTGCAATATCAAAATCACCGCCTGAGACGGGAACAAGTAAACTTGTAATCAGCGAATTGGGCTTAGTTTAACTCTAAAAAACTTTTTATCATGGGATTCCTTGAAGGACTTGTTGAATTTATCGACGGATTCGTAGACGGATACAACTCTACTCGTAATCGATAATCTAAATGGTAAGACGAGAGTCGACTTTTGAGTTGTTATGACTCTCGTTCACGAGCTTAGGAACCGATTATTCTTGGTTGATCCATTGGGAATGAGGTTCATAAAGCTTTATCCCTTCTACACGAAAAAAGAATGCGGTAGCTATTTTTCTAGCTACCGCATTCTTTTTTATGATATTACACACGTTCGATGAGAGCAACGGCGTGAGCGGCCATGCCCTCTTCGCGACCAACGAAACCCATGCGCTCGCTGGTGGTGGCTTTGAGCGAAACGGCATCAAGATCGACATGGAGCAGCGGGGCAAGGACGGCTTTCATCGCGTCGATGTGGGGATTGATTTTGGGGCGCTCGGCACAAATCGTGCAATCGACGTTGCCTACGCGGTAGCCGTGCGCTTCGAGCAAATCGACGGTGCGGCTGAGGAGCACTTTGCTGTCAGCGCCTTTATATTCGGGGGCGGTGTCGGGAAAGTGATAGCCGATGTCGCGGAGATTGGCTGCACCAAGGAGGGCGTCGCAGATGGCGTGAATGAGCACATCGGCATCGCTGTGACCAAGGAGCCCTAAACTGTGGTCGATGCGCACGCCGCCCAACCATAAATCGCGGCCTTCGACGAGACGATGCACGTCATAGCCGTAGCCTACTCTGATGTTCATAATAAATAAAGGGAAATGGCGGTGAATGATTAGCGGCTCTTACCTACGAGTTCGCGAAGGCCGTCCATGTCGAAGGCGAGAGAGACGCGAAGCGTTTGGTCGAGAGGGTTAGAAGGTGTGGTGGCCACAACGTAACCGGCATCGATGCTGAGCACATTCATCTTGAAACCGGCACCGAAAGTGAAGTATTTGCGGTTGCCCTGCGCTTCGCTTTCATGATGATAGCCGGCGCGGAGGGCGAACTTGTCGTTGTAGGTGTATTCGGCACCTACACTCCACTGAATTTCTTCGAGTTCGCCTTTGAAACCGCGTTCGCTGTCGTTGAAACTCTTGAACATACCCGAAATCGGAGAAATGTCGTAGTGGTCTTTACGGATGCGCTGTTGATAGTCCTCATTGTTTTCGTTGTCTTGACGCAGCGGAAGGGAGGGAACGAGGAGTTTGTTGGCGTCGGCCGTGATAGAAAAACGGTTGAACTCGTTGACGGGGATGAGCAGGTTGGCACCGAGGCGCAGGTTGGTGGGGATGAAGTAGGAGTATTCGGATCCGAAATTGATTTTCGATCCGATGTTGCTGACGTTCAAACCAAGCGCGAGGTTGCATTCGCGGGCGCCGATGTTCACATAGTTGTTCCAATACATGGCGACGTCGGCGGCAAAGGCGGAACCCGGCGTGACTTCGTTGGAATAGTGGCCGGTGAGATCGGAATACATGTAGCGCATGGCAACGGCAGCCGAGAAACGCTCCGAAAGCATGCGTGAATAGGCCAAATCTACAGCAAATTCGTAGGGACGAATGCTGCCGCTGTTGTTTTGGAGGGGAACTTCGCCGACGGTGAAGTATTTGATCGAACCGGAAAGGGCTTGATAATCACCAAGTCGTGAATACCCTACTGCATTGACGAGCGCGATGCCTTCGGTCAACTGGCGAAGCCAAGGAGTGTAGTTGAGAGAAACACCGGCACGCGAGACGGTGAAGGGGTATTTTGCGGGGTTCCAACTTTGGGAGTTGACATCCGGATCTGTGGCTGCACCAACATCGCCGAGTGCAGCGGCGCGTGCATCGGAAGCAATGGTTTGAGAGATGACAGCGGTGTGAACCGGATTGAACTTGTCGCGTATGTCATCGTCGGCATGGGCTACACCGGTGGCGGCGATGACGAAAAGGGGAAGAAGGATGCGTTTCATTGAATGGAAAGCCTTGCGGCGAAGTTAGGGTCTGACGATGATGAGTTTTTGAGTGGCTTGTTGCGCTTTCTGCCCGTTGGCTTTGAGTGTGGCCTTGACGACGTACACGCCCTCGGGCGAAAGTAAGCCGTCATTTGAGCGGAGATTCCATGCAACAGCCGCGGTGCCTGATTTTGCGGCAATAGTATTATGTTTAGTCCAGATGGGTTTTCCGGTGCGATCAAACACTTCCCAAACGATAGTCGCCTCGTTTTCGCCAACAGTGGGGAAACCGGCAACAAAAGTGGTGTGGGTAGAGGCGGGATTGACCGTGGAATAAACGCGAGTGCCCTGCCCTGCTCCATCAGACACGATGAAACCGAGGCGTTGTGTGGTAGAATTGTTGTTGACATCCCAAACGCGGAGGGTCATTGTGTGGAGTCCAGGCATGAGAGTCGGGAGGCGGTAGACGAGTTGTCCGCTGTTGTAGGAACCGGGAGCATAAGTGAAATGCTCGTTTAGGCTCACGGTGCTCGAAAGGTCCTCGTCGAGGGTGAGTTCGATGTCGTGTCCGATGCTGGTTCCGGCGGTGTTGATTCCTGAATCATCGGAGATGTCGGCGATCAGTGTCGGTGTGCGACCGACAACGCCGTATTCCGGTGTTTCGACTTCGTTGAGATAAGCCACTACCTTGGGGGCGATGGTATCCGGACTGGCTTTTTCTGCTGTGCCATTGAGGTGGAAGCCGGAATTTGTGCCGTTGCATTCTGTTTGCTTGTCGTCACTTACTGCATAAAAGCTGATTTTTGCAGCTTCATCACTGTAACTAATATCACGCGGAATGGAAGCGGTAATTGTGAAACGTCCGTTTTCTACTCGGGTTGTTCCTCTAAAAACTTTATTCCCGTGAGTGGTGAAAGTAAGTGGACGTCTGCCGACGCGGGCGGCGCTACCATCGTTGTCTTTGCAGGTACGAGTTTCGTCGCGGTCGTAGATTTCTGCAGTCAATGTGCCGTTAAAACTTTGATCTATAGCAGAATTGTTCTCTCCACCCTCAATGTGTCCGGAGAAAGTGACTACTTGCCCGGCAGAGAGGCGAACATTAGAGGAAGAGTTCAAGGCTTTACCATCGATACTGTCGAGTACTGCTGTACCGGTGGGCACAGAAAGTGGAATAGCCGGATCTCCGAATAGCACATATTTCATCTTATTGATCGTCAGATCGGACTGAGAAGAAATAAGTTCGTTCTTTAGCCTGACGCAAGGCCTCTCCCATCGTGGTTAATTTGCCTTGTTGGTCTCGAGTGAGCAAGCGTTTGCAAAATTCGATGTTGAGGGCGTTGTTTTGCGTAGCGTAAACGGCACGAGTTGCGCACATGAATGCCACTGCCCCACTATTGGGACGGAAGAGAAATACGTCAGCGAGATTATTTTCGCGCGAGTCAAAGGGATAAATTTCGCAAGAAGCCAATACCCAAAGTCCAAGATGGGGAGCGGAGAAGCGCTTGAAGTCATCGAGAACGAGTGTCTTCTCATTGGAAATCACCGTTGGGGAGCCGTGACCGCTGTAATTGAACAGTGCAGCTCCCGAGGTGATGGCTTGTTCTATGGCAGCGGATGCTGCAGGATAGGTCAAACTGGTTGCTCCCGGCACGCGATTGTAATAATCCCAGTAGACTTTGTCGACGGTGAAGCGTTTTTTTCCGCCTTGCGCGATAGGTTGCGAAACGCGTTCGGCATCTTCTGCGTGTTCGTTGGAGTCTCCGTCGTCGGCCATCATCACTATTCGGTTCTTCCAGGGGCCGGCGTCTTCGTTCTTGAGGTAACGCTCTACTTTGTCGACGAGTGTTTTCGCTTCCTCTTCGGTGGTGCAAACCATTCGTCCGGTAGAAAGATCTACTTTCTCAGAATAGATATACTTTCCTTCTCCATCATCAAGCAGTGCATAGAAGTCGTCTGTCACAAAGCTGCTGACTGTGCCGATACTTTGCGTTGAGGCATCGTATTCGTAGGCCAAAAGATAGTCGTCTACGGAGAGTTTCTTCCATTCTTCCGTGACAAAGCGATTGTCCCAGGGGCTTTTTCCCATCAAGAGGAGATAACGCGGTGCTTTGTCGGGAGTGGCTGCGCGATCATAGAGCATTTTGAGGTAGCGACGCAGGGCATTGGCATCGGGAGTGCCGGATGAGAACTCATTGTAGAGCAGGTTGGCCGGAACCACTTTGACGGTTAAACCGCGTTGGCGATGAATTTCGGCCAATCGCTCGGCTTGCGCGGTGAGTTTCCCACCGGTAGGCACGGCGATCACATAATCTATATCGTGGTCGGCGTGTAAATTCTGATTCGCTACGTTTCCTACAAACTCCGGCTGGGGGAAATCGCGGTTTGTGTTGAAGATGACGAATCGGCGCTGTGGAGTGTCAGTCGTAAAGAGCCCTTTTCCGTCAGTTTGTTGGGTGAGCGTCAGTGCCGCTGTGGGACTTCCGACCTGACCGATGCGCCAAACTTGAGTAAACTCCCCTACTCCATCGGCTTGCAAGGTCGTGGTCATATCGGTCTGTGGCGAAAAACTATAAGGACGTTCGGCAACGGTGAGCAAACGTGGGTAGTTAATCGTGATATAGTCCAACCGCGCATGATTTCCTTGCGTGGTTACCATATTAATGGTGTTCTCGCCGGAACGAATCGTGTGCTCAAACACCGAAGTATTGGCGCGTGCCGATTCTGTGAGGCTGTAATATGAACCGATTGCGGCACGGCCGAGATTTCGCCGTTGAGTTTGAATTCTGCCGTCGTAGTTCCCGTTGCCGATGAGGCACCCCACGCAATTTCTATGGGCAGTGCGTCAGCAGAAGCGGGATCTAAATCGAGGACATTGACTTTGAAGTTGCGAGAGTTGCCAAGGGCAAAGTCATGGCTGTCAAAGAAACGTCGTCCTCCCTCATAAAATCCTGCTTCGTCCGTATCAAGCGTCACGGCATAGGGCACTGTAGTGCGGGGAGTTTTGTTGTCTGCCGTGACAGCGGGCAGTTTTTCAACCGTAAGCGGCGCCTCTCCTTCGGTTATAAAGTAATATGAGTGAGAAGAATAGCTGTTTTGGCTGAGTGTCCAGCGTTTTCTGTAGCGGTCGTAGGTGCGACGCGTAGTTCCCTCAGCCCAAAAGAGAATCTTTCCATTTTCGCGTAGCGTAGGGACTTCTGTGAGATCATCGGCCACGCGTTTTGAATCTTTACTGGGGGATTCTGTGTCGAAGGCGAGGACTTCATCTTGTTGCAAGCCACCGTAGCCGTAAACTTTTACGCGTTCGAGATCAGAAAAGCCCAAACGTCGCAGAAAATCCGGTGTGATTTGATAGATTCCCTCCTCCTTCACGCGAATTTTAGCCCATTTCCCTTGTGCAAGTACGGACTGTGTTGTCCAGCGTTCGTCGGCATTTGTATTTCCACGCGTGGAAAGTGGCGCAGAAGTTACAGGAACGGCACGCAGTTGACAAGAGGAAACGTATTTCCACTTACCGTTTTGGTATACAAACGGAGTGAACGACACTGAGATCACAGGCATACCACGGTCCACAAGTATCGTTTGCTTGATTTTCGGTGCAGTGGGCGTTCCCAACTTGCTGCGCAGTGTCGGAATCAAGGCACGCTCAGTAGAAGTTAGTTCACGGTATTCGGGAAACAACAACTCAATGCGATAATTACCTGCCGATTGCGTAGGACGCAACTCTTCGGTAAACACGGGAATGCTGTCTATTACTGAACATTGTTGAGCTGTAATATGGTAGAATGCTTGTTCGTCGGCCATAGCGGGGAGTGTGGCGAGCGAAGCGAGCAGTAAAAATGAGCGAAGGAGGGGCATAGGCGTTAGCTAATGTGTGAACCGAGCGAATGTCTTCATTTTATTTTGAAAGAGAGGACGCATTCGTCGTTCAAGTAGGTTTCTACGCGGCCTTCCGGGCCGAGAAGTAAGTGGCTTGGCGGAGTTCCGAGCAAAATCAAGTCGCCGTTGCGCACAGTGTGGTAATGACTGATTTGCGCGATGAGGCGATCTGCATCATGTTGCAAAGCATTTCCGTGACCTTTCAGCTTTTCTTCCCCATTCAGTCGGAGAGAAAATTCGCATTGGGACAACGCTGTGCGATCAATCGGAACGAAACGGCCGGTGGGGAGCGCATTGTCAAAGCCTGCAGTGGCTGCCGTTGGAGGGGGCGTTCCACTATTTTCCGCCTCGTTGGCTGTCGGTGCTGAAAAATGCGGAATTACTGTGGCTGCGTCGTAGTAGCGGTGAGCAAATCGCTCGGAGATGCTGCGCCCAAGACGACAGATGCGCACGGCAAGGTACAATTGAACCTGCGCCGGATTGGCAAAATCCGGTAAGAAGAGCGGACGCTCATTGCGGAGTTGCGCTGTTTCCGGTAGAAAATCGTAGACGACAGCAGGGACTTTGTCTATTAACGCAGAATCACCGTAATTATTGCGTACGATGATAATATTCATAAGATCTAAAGACGGGCAGAAAGGAAAAAGCTCTCCGACGCGACGAGCATCGCAGCCGGAGAGCCTATGAAAATGTGGGAGAATTTAGAATTGAGCGGACTTCGGCGTGCGCGGGAAGGGAATCACGTCGCGGATATTCTGCATACCGGTCACGAAAAAGCATCAAGCGTTCGAAGCCGAGACCGAAACCGGCGTGCGGACACGTGCCGTATTTGCGGATATCGAGGTACCACCAAATGTCTTTGTGCGGAACTCCCATTTCCTCGGCGCGAGCCACGAGTGTATCGTAGTCTTCTTCACGAACCGAACCACCGATGATTTCACCGATTTGCGGGAAGAGCACGTCGGTACCTTGCACCGTTTTGCCGTCTTCGTTGGTCTTCATGTAGAAAGACTTGATTTCCTTCGGGTAATCGATCATGATCACCGGCTTCTTGAAGTGCTCTTCCACGAGATAGCGTTCGTGTTCGGAAGCCAAGTCGCAGCCCCAGTATACGGGGAACTCAAACTTTTTGCCCTTGGCAATAGCTTCTTCGAGCAAACGAATACCTTCTGTGTAAGGCAGACGCACGAATTCGGTGTCGATCACGGAGTGCAGGCGATCGAGCAAGGTGTTGTCGATCATCTTGTTGAGGAATTCGAGATCGTCAGCGCAGTGTTCGAGTGCCCAACGTACGCAGTGCTTGATGAAGTCTTCTTCGAGATCCATCAACTCCGTGAGGTCCATAAAGGCCACTTCCGGCTCAATCATCCAGAACTCCGCAAGGTGGCGCGGGGTATTCGAGTTTTCGGCGCGGAAGGTCGGACCGAAGGTGTAGATCGCACCGAGTGCTGTGGCACCGAGTTCGCCTTCGAGCTGTCCCGATACGGTCAATCCCGTGCTCTGACCGAAGAAGTCGTCGGAATAGTCGATCTTTCCTTCGTCGTCTTTGCGCAGATCATAGAGATTCTTCGTCGTTACCTGGAACATTTGTCCGGCACCTTCGCAGTCACTGGCCGTAATAATCGGGCTGTGGAAATAGCAGAAGCCGTGTTCGTGGAAGTAGGTGTGAATGGCCATCGACATTTGATGGCGAATGCGGAAGATGGCACCGAAAGTGTTGGTGCGCAGACGCAAATGGGCGTGTTGACGCATGTATTCAAACGTCTGTCCTTTCTTCTGCATGGGATAGTCGCTGCCGCAAGTACCGTAGACTTCGATCTTTGTGGCTTGGATTTCGGCGGCTTGTCCCGCGCCTTGACTTTCCACCAGCGTACCTTCTACGCAAAGGCAAGCACCGGTGGTGATGAGTTTGAGCAGTTCGCCGTCAAACTTCTCAACGTCGGCCACAATCTGTACATTCTTGATGGTCGATCCGTCGTTGAGGGCGATGAAACTTACGCTTTTGCTGCCGCGACGGGTGCGTACCCAGCCTTTAACGCAGACTTCTGTTCCGAAATCGGTGCGTTGTAGCAGCTCCTTTATCTTCGTTCTTTTCATTAGTTTGAAAGTTATTCAAATGAACCCATACGCAACATGCGCACTTCTTCCTCGGTGAGGTAGCGCCAATCGCCGCGTTTTACGTTTCTTGGTCAGACCGGCAAAGTATACGCGGTCGAGCTTGATGACGTTGTAGCCAAGGGCTGCAAAGATGCGGCGAACAATACGATTCTTGCCGGAGTGGATTTCGATACCCACTTGTTTGCGGTCTGTTTCGCTGGCATATTCTACGGCGTCGGCACGGATGTCACCATCTTCGAGGGTAATACCTTCGGCAATCTGATGAAGATCCGCAGCCGTCACGTTGCGATCGAGATAGACGTGGTAAATCTTCTTTTTCATGAACTTCGGATGCGTCAGCTTCGAAGCCATTTCGCCGTCGTTGGTGAGAAGCAACACACCGGTGGTGTTGCGGTCCAGACGGCCCACGGGATAGATGCGTTCCATGCAGGCATTGCGCACCAAGTCCATCACCGTTTTGCGGTTTTGGGGGTCTTCGCTGGTGGTCACGTAGCCTTTGGGCTTATTGAGCAGGACGTAAATCTTCTTTTCGGCCTTTACTTGTTGGTCGTGGAAGAGCACCGTGTCGCTGCGCAGCACTTTGTGTCCCAATTCGGTGACGATTTCGCCGTTCACCGTCACTACGCCGGCTTGAATGTACTTGTCGGCGTCACGACGAGAGCAAACGCCGGCGTTGGCGAGGAACTTGTTGAGGCGAATGGGCTGGTTGGGATCGTAAGACTCTTCTTTGTAGTCAACGCGTTGCTTGCCCGGGTTGAAACGCTTGGTGTTAGGTTTGCGGAAACCGCCATTTTGCGGTCCGCGGCTGTACCCTCCCCCTTGGGGACCACGGCTGTAACCATCGCTATATCCGCCGCGATTGCCGTAGTTGCCGGCATTGTTGCCGTCCACGAAGCGCGGACGAGGTGTGTAGCCGCCGCGACGCGGTTCGTAGCCACCTTGGTAGCCACCGTTTTCGTTGCCTTCCTGTTGGCGGTAACCGCCGGTAGGACGACGGAAACCTTCGCTCGGGCGACGATATCCACCGCCGGAACGATCGTAGTTGCCGCTGTTTTGACGGAAACCACCCTGACGTTCATAGCCGCCGGTACGATTATATCCACCTTGACGGGGAGAGTTGTTATTATTATTGTAGCCGCTCTGGCGATCATAGCCGCCGTTGCGTCCGTTTTCGTTGGTTCCGCGATTGCCGTATGAGGCACGTTCTCCACCGTTGTTGCGGGTGAAGCGTTGGCGCGGGCTGCGGCCGCCGTTGTGTCCTCCGTTAGACGAAGAATAGCCGTCGCGGCGGGCTCCGTCAGCATGTTGTTGATCGAAATCGCTCATTTGTTGTCGTTTGTTTGTAAGGGTAAGGTCATGAATAAATGGGAGTCGGCCTCACGGCCAACGGGAAGAGGGGTCAAATGCCGGTGTAGTTGCTCGGATTGATGCGATGCAGTTCGGCTTTCACAGCGTCACTCACATTCAGTTGATCAATGAATTCCGAGATACTTTGTTCCGTGATGGCGGCATTTGTGCGGGTCAAGGCTTTAAGTGCCTCATAGGGATGGGGATAGCCTTCGCGGCGGAGGATGGTTTGGATAGCTTCTGCACACACAGCCCAGTTGTTCTCGAGATCCGCGTGCAGCGTTTCTTCGCGCAGCAGGAGTTTGCCGAGTCCTTTGAGCGTGGAGGCGAAGGCGATGAGCGCATGTCCCATCGGGACACCGATGTTGCGGATGACGGTCGAGTCGGTCAGGTCGCGTTGCAGGCGGCTGATGGGCAACTTCGTGCTCAAATGCTCCAAAATGGCATTGGCGATGCCGAGGTTGCCTTCAGAGTTTTCGAAATCGATGGGATTGACTTTGTGCGGCATGGCGCTTGAGCCTACTTCGCCCGCTTTGATTTGCTGTTTGAAGTACTCCATCGACACGTATTGCCAGAAGTCGCGATCCAAGTCGATCAGAATCGTGTGAATGCGGCGCATGGCGTCGAACATCGCAGCGAGGTTATCGTAATTGCTGATCTGAGTGGTGAAGCGTTCGCGCGTCAGTCCGAGGCGTTCGCTCACAAAACGATCGCCGAAGGCCGCCCAATCGTGTTCCGGATAGGCCACATGGTGGGCATTGTAGTTGCCGGTGGCGCCGCCGAACTTGGCCGAAATGGGACAAGCACGCAGTTGAGCCAACTGTTGTTGGAGACGATAGACGAACACCCGCACCTCTTTGCCCAACCGTGTGGGAGAAGCCGGCTGACCGTGCGTCTTGGCGAGCATCGGGATGGCATCCCATTCGTCGGCGCGCGCTTCGAGGGCGGCAATCACGCTTTCGAGCATCGGCAGATAGACGACTTCGAGGCTGTCTTTGAGCATCAGCGGGAAAGCGGTGTTGTTGATGTCTTGCGAAGTGAGACCGAAGTGTACAAACTCTTTGTATTCCTCCAAACCGCCGATGGCATCGAACTGCTCTTTGATGAAATATTCGATGGCTTTCACGTCGTGGTTCGTCACACTCTCGATGGCTTTCACGCGTTGTGCGTCGCTTTCCGAAAAGGCCGTGTAGATATTGCGCAGGCGGTCGAAAAGTTGGTGATCGAAAGTGGAGAGTTGGGGCAACGGGAGCTCGCAGAGCGCGATGAAGTACTCAATTTCAACGCGGACGCGGTATTTCATCAGTGCGTATTCTGAGAAATAGGGAGCCAAAGCTTCCGTTTTTCCGCGATAACGCCCGTCAATGGGCGAAACGGCGGTGAGGAGGTCTAATTCCATGGGGGCTGGGGGGAGTTTGTGGGGGAAAATAAGGTGTTGAGTGGCGATTTAACGTAACCGCCAACGATGATTCACGTAGACGAACGAGAGGAGCACCTCTTCGTGCGTGTTGTTTTTATAGTTCACGCGCACAAAGGCATTGACTTGTCGGCGATCGGTCGAGGCCTGCAGGCGCTGCACGCGTGCATCTCGTGTGCCGCCGGTCATCAGTGCTTTGCGGTAGGCGTGGGTGCGCAGCAAGTCAGCCATTTGCCGGCGGTGTGTCTCCGAAGTGTTGTCGCACGAGGCGATTTCGGCCACATAAGCCGGATATTGCGCCGTGAGATAGAGATCATACACGCGTTGCACCTCGCCAAGGGTGAGTGCGGGCGGTTCGGAAGCGGGAGAAGGCTTAGCCGACTTGCAACCGAAGAGCAAAAGGGGGAGCAGCGCGCCGAGGAACGGCGTGCTGCGAAGAGAGAAAATCACTTTTGGCGAATGAAAATATTGATCGGGCAGCCGGAGAAGTCCCAGCGTTCGCGAATCTTGTTTTCGAGAAAGCGCTTGTAGGGGTCACGAACGTACTGCGGAAGGTTGGCATAGAACACGAAGGTGGGAATCTGTGTGTCGCGAATCTGGGCGCAGTATTTGATCTTGATATATTTGCCTTTGATCGAGGGAGGAGGATAGGCTTCGATGAGGGGAAGCATTTCCTCGTTGAGGGCAGAGGTACCTACATGGCGGTTGCGATTGAGATAAACCTCCTTGGCTGTTTCGAGCACCTTGAAAATGCGCTGTTTTGTCAGTGCCGAACCGAAAATGATGGGGAAATCGGTGAAAGGAGCCATGCGTTCACGAATGGTTTTCTCGAAGTGCGAAATCACCTGTTGGCTCTTCTCCTCGACCGTATCCCACTTGTTGACCACTACCACCAAGCTCTTGTTGTTGCGTTGGATCAGTTGGAAAATGTTCATGTCTTGGCTTTCGATACCACGGGTGGCATCGATGAGCAAAATGCAGACATCGGAGTTTTCGATGGCACGAATGGAGCGCATCACGCTGTAAAACTCCAAATCTTCGGTCACTTTGTTCTTCTTGCGGATACCGGCTGTGTCGACGAGGTAGAAGTCGAAACCGAACTTGTCGTATTTCGTGAGAATCGAGTCGCGGGTGGTGCCGGCGATATCTGTGACAATGTGGCGGTCTTCGCCGATGAAGGCATTGATGAGCGAGCTTTTGCCGGCATTGGGGCGGCCAACGACCGAAAAGCGGGGAATATCGGCATCGCCTTCGTCAATGCGGTCGGCGGGCATCTTTTCGAGAATGAGATCGAGCAGGTCGCCGGTACCGCTGCCCGAGGCGGCGGAGATGCAATAGGGTTCGCCCAAAGCCGAGGGCGTAGAATTCTGCCGCACCATAGCGGTCTTCGTTTTGGTCGGTCTTGTTGGCGCACAGAATGACCGGCGTTTTGGCACGGCGCAAGATGTTGGCCACTTGCGTGTCGAGGTCGGTGATGCCGTTTTGCACATCGACGACGAAAAGAATAAGGTCTGCTTCTTCGGTGGCGAGGGCTACTTGTTTGCGGATCTCTTCTTCGAAGATATCATCGGAGTTAACGACCCAGCCGCCGGTATCTACAAGCGAAAACTCACGCGTTCCCCATTCGCACTTGCCGTATTGGCGGTCGCGCGTTGTGCCTGCCTCGTCGCTGACAATGGCTTGGCGGGTTCCGGTGAGTCGATTGAAGAGTGTGGACTTCCCTACATTGGGGCGTCCCACTATGGCTACTAAATTAGACATGCGTTATAACGTTCTATTGGTGAGGGGCGAGCACAGCCTCACGGCTTCTCTGACCTGAAATATCTGCAAAAATAGCGATTCCTATCTGATGTACAAAGATTTGAGGGGGATAAAAGGAGGGAAAGCAGGAAGTTTCTCCGGTTTGGGGTTGCTTTGTGTCGAAAGATGGACGAATGTGAAGTGACTTGTGGCGGTATTCGTGTGAATGTCGTGTGCGTTTTCTTGTAATTGCTCTTGGTCTTGTTTTTATTGGGCTACTTTTGTTGTTTTCTTTTGCTGTCCTCGGTTTTATTGCGCAGGTTTCACGAAAAACAAGTGGACTTTTGCCCAAAAGTCCACTTGTTTTGCGAAAAACTTGTCTTGTTTTTCGTGAAAGGTTTCAATGTCTCTTGTCCATGAGCCGAATGCGGACGAAAGAGGCGGGGCGAAGCCTGCAAAAAGGTGAGTGATGGCACGTTGGGCGAGAAGTATGAAAGTGAAGTTGTGCGGTGAGGTGGAAAATGGGGGATGGCGATGTGCAATTGGCTTGAAAATTAGTGGGAGTAGCCCACGAATGGTGCACTAAAAGTGGCAATCGGAAAGAAGAGGGGCATTTGCCTGCAATTTCGAGGGATAGAAGTAGGGGTATCTCCCAATAAAATCGTAAATTCGCATCGTTTAGCCCCATATTACCTGATGATGATACGCTCATTCCTCTTTTTCCTGTTTTTCTGCTGTGCTTTTATCGGTAAAGCACAGTCGCAATTCGAACGCGATTTTCGTGATTCGACGTTACGCATCGACTATGTGTTTTCCGGTACGAACGATACACAAGAGATCGCCGTGGATGAACTGAAATCCTTTGCCGGATGGGCCGGTCGCAGAGTGAATTTGCAGCAGGTGCCGCTGAAAGGGAATGGAGAACTCGTGATGTGCGACGCGCAGGACGGACGTGTGCTCTACAAGCACTCGTTCAGCACGCTGTTTCAGGAGTGGCAGAGCAGCGAGGAGGCGACATCGGTGCGCCGCTCGTTCGAAAATGTATTTCTCCTCCCCTTTCCACGTCGTAATGTAAAAATTACGGTGTCATTGTATGACAGCAAGGGCAAAACGGTGGGCACGATGACGCATCCGGTGAAGGTCGACGACATCTTGATCCGTCCTGTTGCCTCTCCGGCGGGGGCGTGGCGTTTCGTTCATCGCGGCAAGGCCGATGAATCGTGCATCGATTTGGTGATTGTGGGCGAGGGCTACACTGCAGCTGAGCAGGAATCGTTTTTTGCCAAGGCGAAAGCTGCAAGCGATGAGATTTTGAAGTATGCTCCTTTTAGCGATTATCGCGATCGTTTCAACGTGCGTGCTGTGGCCTTGACCAGTCCCGAAAGTGGGGTGAGCATTCCGCACGCCGGGATGTGGAAGCAGACAGCTTTGTCTTCGCATTTCGATACGTTCTACAGCGAACGCTATCTCACGACGCTGAAAATCAAAAACTTGCACGATGCTTTGGGCAATTTGCCTTATGAGCACATCATCATCTTAGCCAACACAGAGCAATATGGTGGGGGCGGCATTTACAACAGTTATGTGCTTTCGGCTGCCAACAACCGCTTGTTCCTTCCGGTCACGGTGCACGAATTCGGACATTCCTTCGGGGGATTGGCCGATGAGTACTTCTATGACGACCAATACAGCAATTTCTATTCGGCTGATGTGGAGCCGTGGGAACAAAATATCACCACATTGGCCGATTTCGGCAGCAAATGGCAAGATATGCTCCCCCGCGGTACGAAAATTCCCACCTCGCCCAAAGGACTCTCGGAGTTGGACATGCGCCGCATCGGCGTATATGAAGGTGGTGGCTACATGTCGAAAGGGGTGTACCGCCCTTATGTGAATTGCCGCATGCGCACAAATGAGGTACCCGAATTTTGTGGGGTATGCCGCCGTGCGCTACGCAGAATGATTGAATTCTATACTCGCCCACAATAAATATGACCGACAATGGGGGCTTTGGGGCAAAAAACACCTTGTTCCTCAAACTCTAATTTCAAACAACAGACAATGGCATCTAAAACAAAAGGAAAAGGAAATAAGAAAAAAACGACCAAGAAAGGCGGAAAGACGGTAGGCAACCGACGCAGTGAGCTGAAGCAAGAGCTGCGCGAGGTCGTAGGCGTACAGTCTAAAGTCGACTTGGTGCGCGTGTTGTTTGGAGTCGCTTTTGCCTTAGTTTCGATTTTCCTCATTTTGGCGATTGTTTCTAATTGCTTTACCGGAAGTCAGGATCAGGCAGGAGTGGAAAGTGGCCGGTTGACGCAACCGGCTAACTATGCCGGAACCTTAGGGTGCCTATGTCAGCTACTATATGATGCACAACCTCTTTGGGGTGTTCAGCCTTTTGATTCCTGTCTTTGGCATCACGGTGGCAATTAAACTCTTTCTCGACGATCCGAGAGCGATTCGTCTTTGGAAGGTCTTGATTCACCTCACGATCATCATGGCCGTGGGTAGTGTGGATTTGGCTTTTGTGCAAGAAGCATTCTTGCCGCAGTCGATTGTGCAAGTTTTGCCTTTTGATCTCGGCGGCTTGCACGGCAAGTTTGTCTTGGAGTTTATCAAACACTATGTGGGGATGATTCCTACTGGCATCATTCTTGCATTGCTTACCTTGTCGTATGTGGGTTATTGGTTCATTCAAGTGCTCATTACGTGTGTGGCCGGCATTTCGGGCTTCTTTGCTTGGATTTTGGCGTCGACCAAAACAGATGATGACGAGGTGGACGAAGAAGACGACGAAGCAGAAGAAGTAGACGAAGAGGCTGAGGACGATGAGGAGGAGGATTCAACAACTGAAGAGGTTGAGGACAATCCTCAAAAAGAAGAGGTGGAAGTAGAGAACAATGCCCCGACCACGGAGACTCCTTCGACTGTGATAGGACTCGACCTTGACGACGGTTTGGAAGTAACGGTCCCGGCTAGCCCTGTGGCGGCCGAAGAGATAGTGCCTCTCCCCTCCCCTCCCGCCGAGGTCGAAAACGAAGCGCACAATGAGTCGGGTGAGGTAGAGCTGTCGGTGGAAGCAACTCACGTGGAAAAGCAGGCCGGTAGCAAGACTGTGTCAGCTATCGAGGGCTTAGAAGCCTACGATCCCCGAGCTGACCTTCGCGCTACAAGTTTCCCCCGCTTTCGCTTTTGGATAAGCACGAGGTGGTGGATCTTCCCATAGACATGGAAGAGTTGAACGCAAATAAGCGCCGCATCGTCGAGGTGTTGAGTAGCTTCAACGTGAAAATCGTGCAGATTACAGCCACTGTTGGCCCTACGGTGACACTCTATGAGGTGACGCCGGAGCAAGGGGTGCGCGTTTCGAAGATTAAGAACTTGCAAGAAGACATTGCCATGTCGTTGTCGGCTATTGGTATCCGCATTATAGCGCCCATGCCGGGCAAAGGTACCATTGGCATCGAAGTTCCCAACCGAGAATCGCAGATCGTATCGATGGAGAGCCTGCTCAATACGCAAAAGTTCAGAGATACGACAATGCAGCTCCCGATTGCGATCGGAAAGACGATTACCAATGAGGTCTTCATGGTCGATTTGGCCAAGATGCCGCACTTGCTCGTAGCCGGTGCCACCGGTCAGGGTAAGTCGGTGGGCTTGAATGCCATTATCACCTCACTGCTCTACAAAAAGCACCCTGCCGAAATGAAATTGGTGATGATTGACCCGAAGAAGGTGGAGTTTTCGATGTATAACCCCATTGTCAATCATTTCTTGGCGCAAGTTCCTGACAGCGATGAACCGGTGATCACCGATGTGAAGAAGGTGGTGCAGACACTCAATAGCCTTTGTGTGGAAATGGACGCGCGTTACGACCTGTTGAAGGTTGCAGGCTGCAAGAACATCGTGGAATACAATGCAAAGTTCGTTTCGCGTACCCTAAATCCGAACGATGGGCACCGCTACTTGCCTTATATCGTGGTAATCATCGACGAATTCGGTGATTTGATCATGACGGCCGGCAAGGATATCGAGTTGCCTATAGCGCGTATTGCGCAGTTGGCTCGAGCCGTGGGTATACACATGATCATTGCCACACAGAGTCCGCGTACAACGATCATCACCGGTAAGATCAAAGCGAATTTCCCTGCCCGAATGGCTTTTAAGGTTTCGGGATTGGTGGAGAGTCGAACGATTCTTGACCGTAAGGGAGCCGAAAATCTCATCGGTCGCGGCGATATGCTCTTTATGGCCGGCAGTGACATCGTGCGTCTACAATGTGCTTTTGTAGATACACCGGAAATTGAGAAGCTGACCGAATACATCTCTCAACAACAGGCTTATCCTTATCCTTTTGAATTGCCTTTGGTGTCTGAAGATGGTGTCGAAAGTTCGTCCGACTCATTTGGTGGTTCGGGAGGTAGCACCTTTGAACAGGTAGCTCATTTTGTGGTAAGCACCGGACAAGGTAGTACATCGAAGATACAACGCACGTTTAGCATCGGCTTTAATCGCGCCGGAAGGCTGATGGATCAGCTCGAAGAGGTGGGGATCGTCGGCCCGGTCAACGGTTCGAAGCCTCGAGAGGTGTATGTGCAGACTGAAATGGAATTAGAACAGATCCTTGCTGACCTGAGGGCGCAAGGAAAAAAATTTGATTGATATGAACTACGAATGCTAATGATGACATGTGCCTTCACCGTACTCGGTGCGTGGGCGCAATCCGCCAAATCTGTCTTGGACAAAGCGGCTTCTCAACTGAGTCGCGGTGCTGTTTCGGCTCATTTCACCGCAAGTGGTGCAATGGGTAAGCAGAACGGTACACTGGTGGCACAGGGCAATAAATTTGTTCTCACTTCACCCCAAGCCCGTATTTGGTTCGACGGAAAAACGGAATGGGCGTTGGCACAAGGTTCCGGAGAAGTGAATGTGACTACTCCTTCGGCTGCGGAAGTGGCTTCGATGAACCCGATGAACTTCGTAAACCTCTACAAGCGAGGCTATAATGCCACGATGACGGACAAAGGTTCCGCGTATGAAGTGCATTTGGTGGCGACGAATGCCAAAAACTCTATTAAAGAGGCGTACGTCACGGTGGCAAAGTCTTCTAACTTGCCGCAGCAGGTGCGTGTACGCACGGGGGCTTCGTCGTGGACCACGATTGCGATTTCCGGACTCCAAGTCGGCGCAAAAAAAGCAGATGGCTTTTTCCGCTTCAATCCGAAAGACTTTCCGAAAGTGGAGGTCGTAGACCTTCGATAATGATATAAAACTACCCCAGATTCTTATGGAACATCTCAAAACACTCATACTCGGTAGCGGCCCTGCGGGCTACACAGCTGCCATTTACGCCGGTCGTGCCGGCTTCTCGCCCGTTATCTATGAAGGACTTCAGCCCGGTGGACAACTTACGCAAACCACGGAGATCGAAAACTTCCCCGGTTATCCCGAAGGAGTGGAAGGTAACCAGTTGATGGAGGACCTTCGTAAACAAGCTGAGCGCTTCGGTGCAGAAGTGCGCAACAAAGTGTGCGTCAGTGCCGATTTGTCGAAGCGTCCTTTCACGTTGAAATTCGATGATGAGAGCGAAGTGCTGACCGATACGCTGATTATCGCTACCGGTGCCACGGCGAAATATCTCGGTTTGCCTGATGAAACGAAGTATCAGGGACTCGGAGTTTCGGCATGCGCCACTTGCGATGGTTTCTTCTACCGCAAGAAAGTAGTTGCTGTTGTAGGCGGTGGCGATACGGCTTGCGAAGAGGCTACGTATTTGGCGGGTTTGGCTTCGAAAGTGTACATGATTGTGCGCAAACCTTATTTGCGTGCTTCAAAGGCGATGCAGGATCGTGTGTTGAACAACGAAAAGATTGAAGTCTTGTTCGAAACGAATACGCTCGGACTGTACGGCGAAGAAGGCGTAGAGGGCGCTCATGTGGTGCATCGCAAGGGAGAAGCTGACGAACGTGAATACGATCTGCCGATTGATGGCTTCTTCTTGGCTATTGGGCACAACCCGAACACCGAACTGTTCAAGGGACAGTTGGATATGGATGCAACGGGCTATCTTGTAACCGAAGGTCAGACGCCGCGCACGAATATTCCCGGTGTTTTTGCCGCAGGTGACGTGGCTGACCCCATTTATCGTCAGGCCATCACCGCAGCGGCTATGGGCTGCAAGGCGGCTCTTGAAGTGAAGACGTTCTTGGACGAGCATCCCGCCTAATTGTTTGATTGCATCATTTCGCGATAATAGAAGCGCCTCCCCACATCATTGTGGGGAGGCGCTTTGCTTTGCAGTAGAAAGGACTGTTGTCGTTCTCTATACATGCAATCGCCCCCGCATACCTTGAAGTGGTTGTGCGGGGGCGAGGCTATCTTTAAGCTGTGAGCTCAATTTTATGCGCAGAAACGCTTGGCTGCTCGAAGCAAGTGGCGCGCATTGGAGATAATTTCCTGAGTTTCTTGGAGCGTACTTAGGTAGAGAAGTGCAATTTTCAGACTTGATTCGTCATTTTGAATGCGTTCGAGTAGCGAATGACGGATGGCTGAAATGTCACTCTTGAGGGCATTGCCTTCGACGAGGATCTGATCGCTTTGAGAGAAGTCGTTTTGATCGATACACTTCTGGATTTCTTCCAAAAGGTGGTCGGTGCGCTCAATGATAGGGGTGTATTCCTCTACATAGGCGTCAGGCAACGGGTTGAAGTTGTTGTCGACGTGCTCGAGGATGGGTTCCGACATGCGTTTCAGCCCATATAATATCTGAGAGATGCTGTTTGTGCCGAGATAGAACCAAGTGTTCTTTTCGACGGCCACCAAACGGTCCACGCGGCGCATGCCTAAAATCTCTTTTCTGCGATAGCGCTTCCACATCTCGCGCTCTTCTTTGAGCTTTGAGTCGGCCGTACGGACAGAACGTACATTGTCGTTAGTCAAACCGTGGGTTACGCCTTTGAAAATCTCGCGAGATGCGGCAATGAGGTGGACTTGCGTGTCTTGAGTGTGGCGCAAAAGCAGTTGCCACACTTCTTTCTTGTCGCGCGAGTTGACCATTTGACGGAAAAGCACGTCGACATTCTCAGATTGCTCTTGTTTCTTCTTGAATCGGCGGTTGTTGCTGATCATGGTGAAGGCAATGAGCAGAATGATTCCGGCCATGGCAATGACACCGCCGACATTGTTGAGCGTTCCGATGAGGAAGGCCATAATAAATGCGGCCCCGGCGGTGATGAACCAGCCGCCGACAACGGTAATCACACCGGTAATGCGGTAAACTGCGGTCTCACGTCCCCAAGCTCGGTCGGCAAGCGACGAACCCATTGCAACCATGAACGCAACATAGGTTGTTGAGAGCGGAAGTTGGAAAGAAGTACCGATCGTAATGAGTAAACCGGCCAAAACCAGGTTGACACTGGCGCGAACAAGGTCGAAAGCAACGCCTTCTTCTTGATCGGCTTCGTCTTTGTTGAAGCGTCCGTTGACCCATTCCTGTACACTTTCGGGAATGTAGCGAGCTACCTTACTATTGAAGTTGAGTACGTTGCGAACTGTGGTGCGGGCAACCTTGGAAGAGGAGAAGACTTCTTCACTTTCGTTCTGGCTTGACAGATTGATCGTGCTTTGTACGACCTGTTGTGCCTTTTTCGAAGTCCAAATGGCCACGGTCATGACAACACCTGCCCCAATGAGGAACAAATGCACGCCTGGGAGTGTTGAATCTTGGGCAAGCACACTCATTTTATAAGTGTCTGCCGTTGCGCCATTCGCGTGATTGGTGAAATCAAGGAAACTTTCCAATCCGGCAAGCGGAACACCGATGAAGTTCACAAGGTCATTGCCTGCAAAGGCCATGGCCAATGAGAAAGTACCGAAAAGAATGATGAGACGGAAGATGTTTACACGCAGCAAATGGAGGATTTCTACGCAAACGGAGGCGATGAGCGTCGTGTAAATAAACAGTTGTACGGGATGATCTTGCACGAAATGTCCAAAATCGCTGTTCTGCACCATCGGAGAATTCTTGAAACCTGTGGTCATCAAGAAAAAAAAGATGAGTGCAATGGAGATGCCGCCGTAAATGGCGATGGTCCAGCGCAAGTGTTTCTTATAATTGAACGTAAACACGATGCGCGTGATCCACATGACCACAAGTCCGACAACAAATGCAATGGCAACGGAGAGGAAGATACCGAAAATGACGGTAAGTGCTTTGTCCGTATTGATCAGTTGGGAATAGGCCAAACCTTCATTGATGATATGTTTCAATGCTAGGGCTGTTGATCCGCCAAGTAGTCCGAATACCATCGAAACTGTGGTGGAAGTTGGCATTCCCAGTGTGTTGAAGATGTCAAGTAGGATGACATCGGTGGCACTTACTGCAAGAAAGACGCACATTACATCTGCAAAACTGTAATGTGCCGGCTGTAGTATGCCGTGACGTGCGATGTCCATCATTCCGCTTGATGTCGAAGCGCCAATAAAGATGCCGATTGCGGCAACCAGGAGTACGATTCTGAATTTGGCTGCTCTCGCGCCTACAGCAGGCGAGAGAAAGTTTACAGCATCGTTGGCCACTCCGACGCTGAGGTCGAAGACTGCCAACAGAAGCAGGAAGCCAAGAATTCCAAGGTACATAAAGTCCATAAAAGAGTAGCTTGCTTTTGGTGGGAAATTAGTTTCGTGGCAAAGATACTTTTTCTACTTCAATTTTTAGGTATCCTCTTTCTGAAAAATGAAGCCTTTATTGTTGATTTTCTACGATTGGAGTCAGTCCCGTCTCTGAGCAGAAAACGGAAACTCCATTGGGAAGGAGGATTTGTACTGTCTGTTGATCCGTTTTGTCGAGAATACGCACCGTGGTTCCTTCATATAATGTCGGACCGGCCTTGCCTTTTCTGTTTTCTGTGGTGCTTGTGGAGAGTGAACTTGTGGTCACTACGGCCGTAGATGTATCGTTGTATAACGAAAGCGCCCGATAGGCCGAAAGAGTTGTAAATGTGAAACCTAATATCCCGATCACAAAGCTGGAAAATCCTATCTTTTGAACGAATATCTTAGAAGCTAAGCGCCAAAATCCAAATCCGAGGAATGAAAGCAGGAGAAAAATGAAAATTCCATACGTCCAAAATGCGAGACTATGGGTGTCTATCCATCGAGAGAGGAGCGCTTGCCAAAGGCTGTTGTCCGTAGTCGGGATAGCCTTGGGCAGATTGCTTTCCACCAACGTAAGGTTGTGACGGGCATCTGCATTATCCGGATCGAGACGCAGAGAACGGCGGTAGGCCAATACTGCTTTTCCGTATTCTTTCAGGCGATAGTGCGCATTGCCTAAGTTATAATAGGCCGCGGAGGAAGGATTTGCGAGAACTTCCGCTTGATAGGATTGCAAAGCTTGAGTAAAATTCTTTTCTTCGTAAGCGCGATCACCGGCTGTTGGCGAAACTGCATGAACAGGTTGGCCAACCATCGTTGAAACGAGGAAAAGGAAAAACAAAATGAGGTGTCGCATAACCGAATTATTTGGACGATTGTTCGATGGACGTGAGCAATGACTTGATTTCAGCGAGTAAGTTTTGAGCATCAGCGCTTCCTGAACTCGGAGCAAACTCAAGAAAATCAATGCGTTGGATTATTTCTTCCGTTTGTTTGACCACTTTTTCCGGATAACCGCCTGCAGCGAGCCGCTCTTGCAGGGCTTGGAGCGTGAGCATAGAGCGATTGCTTCTCAGTTTATCGGCAAAGTACTGCAAAAGCACGGCTTTCAGTGCTGCCGGTTGGTTGTTTGTGGGGATCTTGTCGCTCGTTTTCTCTAATTGATCGAGAGCTTTGAAAGCCACTTGCGCAGCTTTACCGTGGCGCAAGGCAGTCGTATCGCTATGACGAGCGATGTATTTGCGGAGATACTTATAGATGAAAGTGAAGCTGCCCAACAGACAGAAGAGAACGATGAAGAATGGGAGCGTGCCGAAGTGATTCCAGGCAGCCTGTCGATAGGCGGCGTGAGTACCCGTTTGGATGGGGCGAATATCCGAGTTCCTGAGTCCAAGTTCGGCGTTTGTTTCTTCCAAACTCTTTTCGCCTTTGAGAATTTTCAGGGCGATAGGAGTCGTTTGTGCCGTGGCATACCGCTTTTGATTAGGGTCAAAGTAGACCAATTGCACAGGGGGAATCGTGTAGTTTCCAACTCTTTTCGGCACAAAGTTGTAGTCAAATTGCATATTTCCCGTGACCCCTTCCGGCGTGATTTGGACGTTGTCCGTGACTTTCGCGGGATAACTGTCAAAGTCTTTTGGGAAAAGAATAATGGGGGCTTTGATCAACTTGAGGTTGCCCTGTTCCGGTGACGGTGATGCGCAATGTTCCGATATCATTGGTGCGCGGCTGGGGTGAAATCAGCTCGGCCGTAACTTGGAACTGCCCTACTCCACCCGAGAAGTTTTGAGGTTTTGGAAGCGGAAGGGGAAGAACCCGGAGTTGATTGGCCGCAGAAGTGACCTGCACCTTCTTGTTGATCATGCCACCTCCATTGAAGAAGGCGTCGATTTCGTCTATGGCGTCATCTTTTTGCGCTACATCGCAAGTGAAAGAGACGGAAGGAATCGTGAGGGTGCCGGTCTGTTGTGGAAAGACGAGATATTGAAAAGCGGGGCCAACGGCATACATTTTCCCGCCAATCGTGGCCGCCTTAGGACTTACATTTCTTGATTCGGGAATTTCTTGCGTCCAGAAACCTTGTAATTCCGGCTTCTGTGAAAGAGATATCTGTGTAAGAGCTACGCCAACTTTCGCATGATATCGATAAGTCAGCATCACGGCTTCTTGCTCATAAACCTCTTTTTTGTTGAGATCGGCGGTGAGGTAGAGATCGTTTGGAGAAATTCGGCTACCGCTTCTCTGTATGTTGTTCGTTGTCGGCGCAGTGGAAGCAGAAGCGCCCATATTGGTGCCGTTGCTTTTGGCTTCACCGTTGACATTCACCGTAGTAGCCACAGTTTGATAGGTCTTTCCGCCGGCATGCACCGAGGCTGAACCGATTTTCAAGGCCCCTTTGCGTCTGGGACTCAAGATGTAAGTGTAGGTCGTAGAGGTCTGAGAACTACTGCGTCCGTTGCTGACGTAGACGTTCGAAAAACTGGACACGGAAGGGCCGGCCAATACTTCAAAGTCGTTGAATTTAGGTGGCGTGAAGCCCTCCCCTTCTGCGCCTGTGAGGACAAACTGGACACGAAGTTCTCCGTTTACCTCGGCTTTAGACGGTATTTGTGCTGAAAATCGTATTTGGGCTTGCATAAAAAACGCCCAAATTGATAGCATGAGAAGAGTAATTGTGCGTAGCATGGTGCTTTATGCGGCATTATGGAGCGGGATTACCAGTTTTTGTCCAGTTGTTTGACCCGCGGTTGTTGTGCATTTTCTACTTTCCGGCGTGTTTGTTGTTCGTTTTGCCGTGAAAGATTGAGCAACTGTTCAGCATTTTCCTTTGATATGCCGGAATTGGGCTGTTTGTTCTGCTCTTTCCGTTCATCTTTGAGGAGTTTGCTGCTTATCTTGTTGTTCGTTTTTCTCTTTGTTGCTCTGTTTGTTGTTTTTGTTCTCGTTCTGTTTTTGTTGATCCTCTTGTTTCTTTTGCTTTTGGCAGAGCACTAAATTATAGCGCGTGTCGTCGTCCTTCGGATTGTTGCGCAACGCATCCTTATAATAGTTGATGGCGCGATCATACTCTTTGGCCACATGGTGAATGTACCCCATGTTGTGGTAGGCCATGGCACGAACGAGTTTCGATTTCTCTTGTTTAGCAGCCTGCTCGTAGAATTTCAGCGCATTTTGTGCATCCTTTTTGTTCAAATACACGTCGCCGAGGTTGAAAGCTGCTCTTGCACTGCGCGGATTCGCTTTCAAAGCTTGCCGATAGGCCTTTTCGGCGGTCGACATATCGCCCGCTTTGAAAGCACTATTGCCTTTGTGTAAGTTGATCCATTCGGGAGTTTGAGCCGTATTCGTTAAAACAGAGCACAAGAGTAGCCCGATGAGGCATAAACGGAGATATATTGTTGTCATCACGACTTGCTTTTGAAAAGTTTGATGCGCTGAGTCCAACTCCTTTGTCTCTCAGAGAGGAAAAGCTCTCCGAGAAGAGTCGCTATGAAACATAATGTTGCTGCCGCAAATAATTCGTTCGGGCTACCGGAGAATTCTGACGCATTCTCAGCGCGTTTGAGCGTATCGAGTTTTTTCTGCAACAAAGTCTGCGCATTGCTGCTTTCATCGAGATGAAAGTAGGCTCCTTTTCCGGCTTTTTGCCAGTTTTTTTCGCAGGCCGATTCGTTCAAAGCGGTGTGCACGACTTGCCCAGAAGCGTCGCGCAGTGAGCCTTCAGGAGTCGGGAATCTCTGCACCTTTCGTGCTTCCAACGCCAATCACATAAACATGGCATCCGTATTTGGCTGCTTCCTCGGCCGCTTGTTCAGCACCTTCTTCGTGGTTTTCACCGTCGGTGATGACGATAATTGCTTTGCCCACCTGTTTGCGTTTGGAAAAACCTCGATAGGCCAGTTTGATGGCCGACGCAATGTTGGTGCCTTGGAGGGTGACCATATTGGTGTTGACATTGTCGAGGAAGAAGTTCGCGCTGGTGAGGTCGCCGGTCAATGGAAGAATGGGATAAGCCTCTCCGGCAAAGACATTGAAGCCGACTCTATCATTTTCCATTCTCGATACGAGGTTGGAAATGAGCAGTTTGCTTTCGTTCTAATCGCGAAGGAGTCACGTCTTGCGCGAGCATGGATTGCGAAATGTCAAGTGCAAAAAAATCACTTCAATGCCTCGGCGAGTTTCTGTCGTGGAACTGTTGGTTCCGTATTGTGGACGAGCGAGCATCAGTACCCCGCATGCGAGAGCCAAGAGGAGGAGGGTGAATTTGAACAAGGGGCGCTGAGCGGAAAAAAACCTTGGGTTTGCGTTCGAAACAAGGCCGCATCCCCCACTGCTTTTTTTGCGCAAGTGGTTTCTCCACGCGCCATAAGCGTAGAGCAAGACGAGTGCTGGGATGAGCAGCAGCAAATAAAGGTATTCGGGATGAGCAAACTTGAACATAAACTTTACGGAATGCGGCGCAGCCAAGTGAGTCGGAGGAGGATTTCTAAGAGCAGCAGTCCAAATGCAGCCCAGGCAAACGGAGTGTAGGCCTCAAATTTTTGACTATGGTTTTGCAGAACGAGTTTAGTGCGCTCCAGTTGATCAATGTCCTGATAGATTTTTTCGAGTTCACCTTTCGAGGCTGCTTCGTAAAATTTACCTCCGGTCGTTTTTGCTATGGCGCGCAAGGTGTTTGGATCCATATCGCTCTTCACCGTTGCGTAATAGTAACTACCATCCGGGAGTACGCTCACCGGTTGGCGCACATTTCCGGACTTACCCACCGCAATGGTGTAAACGCGAACTTGCTTTTGCTTGGCGATTTCTGCTGCTGTGAGTGGAGATATTTCGCCGGTGTTGTTCGTTCCGTCCGTTAGCAAAATGACGATTTTGGATTTTGTTTTGCTCTCGGCCAATTTACTCACGGCGTTGGTGAGCCCCATACCGATGGCGGTGCCTTCTGCAATGATACCATTGGTTTGGAGGTCGCAAGTGACATTGTTGAACATCGACAGCAGAGCTGTGTGGTCTGTGGTCATGGGGCATTGCGTGAAGGCTTCTCCCCCGAAGAGCGTCAATCCGATGTTGTCATTTTCGCGCCCGGCAATGAATTCGAAAGCCACCTGCTTCGCCGCTTCGATGCGGTTGGGCTTCAAGTCCGGGGTGAGCATACTTTGCGAAATGTCCATCGCAATCATGATATCGATGCCTTCCACTTCGCGCTCGCTGTATGCCGTGCTTGTTTGTGGGCGCGCCAAAATGATGATGGCGAGAACAAAAACGAGCATTCGCAACACGAAGGGCAGATGCACTGCCGCTGCGCGTAAACTAAAAGGGGCAGAGGCCAAAGCAGTGCTATCGGCCACGCGTAAAGTCGGTTCTTGGCGTTGGCGACGCAGCGCGTACCAGAGTATGATGGGGATGCCGAAGAGCAGCAACAGGAAATAACCGGGATGAGCAAAAGTCATAGCAGTCCGATAATCAGAGGATTAAAACAGAATGAGCCACAAGGTGCCACAGAGGTGGAAGAGCACAACAAAGAGCGCCGCGAGACAAACGAGCAGGGCCACGAGGCAGTAGGCTCGTTTGTGGTTTTCAGTGCGCTGTTCGACGGGCACAATGCGCTTTTCGGTCTTAGGCACTTCGCTGTCAGCGAGTTGGGTGTGGCGCACATAGTTGGCGGCCTGAAGAAGAGAGCGTTCCCGTTCTGTCATTGCCGGAGCGAGTCGTGCAAATTTCACCAAGTCTGCAGTTTGCAAAATGTCTTTCAACTCCCGTAGTGCCTGTTCGTCGTTGCTCTTGCGCAGTTGGTCGATGATTTCCGGCGTGGTCATTTCCATCGCGTTGAACCCAAATCGATCGTGGAGATAAGTGCGCAGAATGTCTGTGAGTTGGGTGAAGTATTGCTGATTGGCTGCTGTGTCTTCGGGCGTGGTGTTGCGCAACTCGGTAATGGCTTGGATGGCCACGGCATGTGCCGGTTGAGGAGCCGGAACGGTGATGACCATCGTGTGTTTGCGCGGTGCCGAAAGGCGCAGAAGTAGCGCGATGCATGCGGCAAATAGCAGCCACGCGAGGGCGCAATATCCCAATAGTGCGGCGTTCCACTCAAATACTCCTTCGACAGGGCCTTTGGGCGAGCGGAGTTTGTCGGGTTGACGAAGATCGACCGAAATCGTGTTCACTTTCAGTGCGATTTCGCCTCTCGATCTCACCTTTTGTCCATTGATTTCCACCTCAATGGCCGGCAGGCGATACAAAGCGCTGTCGAAAGAGGTCAAAGTATAGTCGCGTTTGATTTGCCAGCGCTTGCCTTCATTGAGCAACACGGTGTCGGGGCGCGAAATCTCTACGATTTCTACTCCCGGAGTGAGGTTCGTACCACTTTTTTCTTGGAAACGAACGCGCGATCCGGCGTTGCAATTCACGATGGTGTGCAGCACCACTTGCTCACCGACGAGCATTTCGGTGGCATCGATCACTGCGTTGACCGTGTTTTGCTGTCCGGCTGCCGGAGCAGCGAATAGCAAAGCCAAGAGCAGGGGGAGAAGCGTTCTATACATAGGTGAAACAATGGAGCCGTAGAGAGGAGAGGGCGTGAAATCTTGTTTTCTTTGGGGAAGGTGAGCCGCTTTGTTTCAGCGGGCACGCTTGGCAAAGAGCGCCTTGAGCGATTGGATGTAGTCGCCGGCTGTGTTGATCGAAACGTGGTCTACACGGTTGCGGTTCAGGAGGTTGCGGAGCGAATTCATGCGCTGTTGCCAATGTTCGGCATAGGTTTTTCGCACAGCCGGCGACGAGGTGTCGACATATTGTTGGTGGCCGGTTTCGGCATCTTCCCATTTCATGAGTCCCACATCGGGAAGCGTGGTCATGCGCCGGTCGTAGACTTGCAAGGCTACGACGTCGTGGCGACCGCGCGCCATGGCCAATGGTCGACTGTAGTCTTTGTCGTCGACAAAGTCAGAGAGCAGGAAAACTACGCATTGGCGTCGCATCACGCGCATGAAGTATTCGAGCGCCCCGCCGATGTCTGTGCGTTTGCCGGTGGGACGGATTGTGAGAAGCTCACGGATGATGCGCAGGATGTGTCCTTTACCTTTGGCGGGTGGGATGAACTTTTCGACGTGATCGCTGAAGAACAGAACCCCGATTTTGTCGTTGTTGCGAATGGCCGAAAAGGAAAGTGTGGCTGCAATCTCTGTGACCAAATCACGTTGCGTGCGTTCTTCCGAACCGAACTCCAAGGAGCCTGACACATCGATGAGGAGCATCACGGTGAGTTCGCGCTCTTCTTCGTAGACCTTCACATAGGTGCGGTCAAAGCGTGCTGAGACGTTCCAATCAATGTCGCGAACATCATCGCCGGGTTGGTATTCGCGGACTTCGGCGAACGACATACCGCGCCCTTTGAAGGCCGAATGATATTGTCCGGCGAAAACATTGTCGCTCAGTGCACGTGTTTTGATTTCGATGCGGCGCACACGCTGCATCAGTTGTTGCACTTTGTCGTCCATGGGGTGCGAAAGGATTAGGGCACTTCGACTTTTGCGAGAATTTCGCCGATGATTTGATCGGCAGTGACACCCGGCTGCTTCGGCCTCATAGGTGAGTCCGATGCGGTGGCGGAGCACATCGCCGGCCAAAGCGCGAACATCGTCGGGCACCACATAACCGCGGCGATTGAGGAAGGCTAAACTGCGTGCGGCGAGTGCCAAACTGATGCTGGCACGGGGCGAACCACCGTAGGCGATGTAGGGCTTGAGTTGTTCGAGTCCGTATTGTTCGGGATAGCGCGTGGCAAAAACCAAATTGGCCACATAGCGTTCGATGCGCTCATCCACGTAGATGGATTTTACCAACTGGCGCGCGCGTCGAATCGTTTCGAGATCCACGACGGGGCTGACCGGGGTGTCGCCGATGTTGCCACTCATCGAAGCGCGAACGATGCGCTGTTCTTCTTCCAAACTCGGGTAGTCGATGACGACTTTGAGCATGAAACGGTCGGTTTGCGCTTCGGGCAGTGTGTAAGTACCTTCTTGTTCGATGGGGTTTTGGGTGGCCATCACCAGGAAGGGATCGGGCAACGCCATGGTGTCGTCGCCGATGGTGACTTGGCGCTCTTGCATGGCTTGGAGCAAGGCACTTTGCACTTTGGCGGGGGCACGATTGATTTCATCGGCCAACACAAAGTTGGCGAAGATGGGGCCGCGGCGCACATTGAAGGCGTCGTCTTTTCGGCTGTAGACGAGTGTGCCCACGACGTCGGCGGGGAGCAAGTCGGGGGTGAACTGAATGCGTCCGAACTCGGCGTCGATGAGTGAGGCGAGGGTGCGAATGGCAAGCGTTTTGGCCAATCCCGGCACACCCTCGAGGAGAATGTGTCCGTCGGAGAGGAGTCCGATGAGCAGAGCTTGCGTGAGGTGGGGCTGCCCCACCATAATGCGCGACATACCTTCGGTGAGCGATTTGACGAAACCGGAGTTCGCCTCAATGTTGGCGTTCAACGCGCTGATATCTTTATATTCTGACATAATAGTGTCGTAAGTTGCATAAGGTTGATGGTCGTACAAAGTTACACCTTTTCGGGCGAAAGCCGGCTCTCTGTATAGAAAAAGTCGGAACTTTTTGGACTCGCTGTGTGTTTTGTCCTTTGGGTTGACCAAATCTCTTCTTGTCTCTTTCCGTTCTTGTGTGTTGTTGTTTTGTGGCATCGCACTACCCTGCAAAACTTGAGGAGATCTGCCGGAAACTTGGGGAGTTTTCGGAGAAACAAGGGGATTTTCTTCGAAAAGGTGTGGATTTTTCTTGCCGACTTCTCTATGGTGTGGGGAGGACGGCAATGAAGTAATATATAAAGAGGAGTGTAGGCTGGTGATTTTCCACTTAGAGCGGAGGGAGTTGGCGAAGCAAGATTTGGATGGTGCGCTCTTTTTCATCAACGAGTTGTTGCAATCGCGCAACTCGTTCACGCAGCAGGGCGATTTCTGCCGCAGTGCTGTCGGTGGGGTGCTCTGTTGAGGGAAGGAAGGTGTCGAAAGGAAGCAGCTTTTCTGCTTCCTCTGTTTGTTGGTTGGGTGAGAAGGAGGCTGTTGTGTCTGTTTGTGGGTGTGCTGCCAGGTAGGCGCGTATGCGTGCCTCGGGAATGGGCGTGAGCCCGGATTCGTAGGCTTGCAGAGTGCGTAGGCTTACGCCAAAATCGTCGGCGAAGTCTTTTTGATTCATTCGTAGCGATAGACGAAGTGCTTTCAATTCTTGGTTGGTCATGGGGAGAATGGGTGTGCGGAGGGGAAACAAGCGCAGCAAGTTGTGGATTGGATGGTAGAATTGATGGGCGCAGTTTCTGCGGCTGCCGTGATCTTGCGTATTCTTCTGTCGTCTTGCGGCAAATTTACGCAGTTGAATTTGTTTTTCAAGGGGTGGGCGCAGAAATTGCGTGTTTTCCTCTTTGTTTTTGCTCAGAATACCATCAACGGGCGACATTTATCACAGTTCTATTGGAGATTAGTATGCAGAGGGTGAGTGAATGTGTAACTGCACACCTGTATATATGAAAATGGCGAGATAATAGTGAAATTGTCTCGCCGTGGAAAATAAAAGTAGGGGTCGTTTTTGGTGTTTATGCAGAACGTTTTTCGTAGAACGCAGTTTTATCTGGTGTTGATAATCAGGGTGTTGTGTGTAGTTGCTGCTTTCTTTGAATGTTGCGCTTAGAAAGATGTTTCTCTTGTGGAGTTGAGTGAAATAGAAGGCTTTGCGCTTGGGATACTTGTCAGAAACGAAAAAACTAACTATTTTTGCAAGGCCATTCGTATGCACGAGCGACGCGCGCAAAGCGGGCGACGCCCGCGCGCTGTTTTGTTTGCTGCCAAGGATGGCTAAGATTCAGCAATAATTTTTTCTCACTATATGGACATTTACAAGATCAAAAAGGGGTTGCGCCTGCGACTGACCGGTGAAGCGCATCGGTCGACGCGGGAGGTGGCTCCTTCGACTGAGTATGCTGTGCGACCGGCCGACTTTGGAGGCATCACCCCCCAAAGTGCTCGTTAAGGTCGGCGATGCCGTGCTCGTCGGTACCCCGTTGTTTGTGGACAAAGCAACGGAGCAAGTGAAGGTCGTTTCGCCAGTCAGCGGAACGATTACCGCTGTGGAGCGCGGTGAACGCCGTAAACTCTTGAGCATTCGCATTCAGCCCGACAGTGTGCAAGTAGCCAAAGAGTTCGAACTCCCGAACGGCGAAGGCGATGCCATGGTACGTTTGCTGCTCGAAAGCGGACTCTTCGCTTATCTCCGTCAGCGCCCCTACGATGTGGTGCCCACTCCTGGTGTGGCGCCTCGCGATATCTTCGTGAGCGCCTTTTCCTCGATGCCTCTCGCTGCCGATTTCACGTATGTCGCCGCAGGACAAGAGGAAGACTTCAAGCAAGGTATTGCTGCATTGGCGAAGGTGGCTCCCGTACATCTCGGTGTCAACGACGAACAGCTCAACACGCCCCTGCTGCCCATCAGCGCGCCCAAGGTCACTGTGGCTTGCTTCCGCGGCCCCAACCCCGCCGGCAATGTGGGAGTGCAGATCAACCGCGTGGCGCCTGTCAACAAGGGTGAAACGGTGTGGACGATGGCTCCCGAAGTGGTGATCTTCCTCGGCCGATTGTTGCGCACGGGTAAACTCGATTTCACACGCACCATCGCAGTGGGCGGTAGCGAGATCGAATCACCGCAATATGCACGTGTGAAAGTCGGTGCCCAACTTTCGTCCATTCTCGACGGACAGCTTTTGCCCGCTCAGCACAATGTGCGTATCATCAACGGTAACCCGCTTGTGGGTGAAAAAGCCAGCCTCGATGATTTCCTCGGTGCGCATGTCACAGAAATCACCGCCATTCCCGAAGGTGATGACGTACACGAAGTGCTGGGGTGGATTCGTCCGCGCTTCGACAGCTTCTCAACGAGCCGCAGCTACTTCTCATGGTTGGGCGGAAAGAAGCACTACACGCTCGATTGCCGCGTGAAAGGCGGCGAACGCCACATGATTATGTCGGCCGAATACGAAAGTGTGTTCCCGATGGACATCTATCCTTCCTATTTGATCAAGGCGATCATCACCGGCGACATCGATCGTCAGGAGGCGCTGGGCATCTACGAGGTGGCACCCGAGGATTTCGCTCCCGCGGAATTCGTGTGCTCGTCGAAACTCGAGTTGCAGCGCATCGTACGCGAGGGACTCGATTTGCTCCGTAAGGAAAACGCATAGAAACTCACCAACGACAATGATACAAAAGTTTTTTGACAACGTCCGTCCGCATTTCGAACCCGGTGGAAAGCTCCAAGCCTTTCACAGTGTGTTCGACGGACTCGAGACATTTGCCGTAGTGCCCAACAGAACCTCTCGCGTAGGGGTGAGTGTGCACGATGCCATCGACTCGAAACGCATTATGAGTTTCGTCGTCCTTGCACTGGTTCCCGCACTGCTTGTGGGAATGTACAACATTGGTTTCCAAAACTACAAAGCCGCAGGCGTCGATGGATCGTTCTGGGCTTGCTTCTTCTACGGTTTAGCCGTGACGCTGCCCAAATCGCGGTGAGCTACATCGTTGGTCTAGGCATTGAGTTTATCGTCGCCCAGTGGAAGAAAGAAGAAATCCAAGAAGGTTTCCTCGTTTCGGGTATTCTCATCCCGATGATTGTGCCCGTCGGCACTCCCCTGTGGATGTTGGCCGTGGCCGTGGCTTTCTCGGTGATTTTCGCTAAAGAAATCTATGGTGGTACGGGTATGAACATTTTCAACCCCGCACTCGTGACGCGTGCCTTCCTGTTCTTTGCATGGCCCACGAAGATGAGTGGCGATGCCGTATGGGTGAGCACAGAACAAGTGTTGGGATTGGGACAAAACCTGCCCGATGGCTTCACGGCAGCCACTGCCCTCGGCCAAGCCGGTGCCAACCACCCCGTTACCACTTCGGTTTGCGAAATGTTTACCGGCTTGATGCCCGGTTCCATTGGTGAGACTTCGTTCATCGCCATCATGTTGGGAGCTGCTCTCCTGCTCTGGACGCGCATTGCTTCCTGGCGCACGATGTTCAGCGTCTTTGCCGGTGGAGCACTCGTAGCGTTGCTCTTCAAGAGCTTCGGCGCGGCCGACAATGTTTCGGCACAACTCGGTGTAGAACACTTGTTGCTCGGTGGTTTCGCTTTCGGTGCCGTATTTATGGCCACTGATCCGGTGACTTCCGCACGCACCGAAAAGGGACAGTTCATCTACGGTTTCCTGATTGGCGCATTGGCCATCACGATTCGCGTGCTCAATCCCGGTTATCCCGAAGGCATGATGCTCGCCATCCTGTTTATGAACATGTTTGCACCGCTCATCGACTATGTGTTCGTGCAGCGCAACATCAACAAGCGCTTGCGTCGCGCCAAACAACAATAAAGCGATCAAGACAATGAAACTCAATACCAACAGCAACGTATATACGCTCGTCTACGCCTCGGTGCTGGTGATTTCGCCGCCTTCTTGCTGGCATTCGTCGCCTCTGCGCTCAAAAGCAAGCAAGATGAGAACATCGCCAATGACAAACGAGGACAAATCTTGGCTGCACTCAACATTCGCAACACCGCGAATGTCGTAGAAGCGTACAAGCAAAACATCGTGGCCGCTCCTGTGCTCAATGTAAAAGGAGAGGTGGTTGACACCGCAGGTGGCTTCGACGTAGAATCGAAAGACATCACGGCCAAAGACGACAACGCCAAGCGCCTTCCCCTCTATGTCGCCAAGGTGAACAACGACACCATCTACGTAGTACCCCCCTCTACGGTCGCGGACTTTGGGGCGGTATCTCGGGCTATTTGGCACTCAAAAAGGATTTCGAAACCGTTTATGGTGCCTATTTCACTCACGAGAGTGAAACAGCCGGTCTCGGTGCGCGCATCGTGGAAGAGGAATTCCAGCAAAAGTTTGTCGGCAAGAAGGTGTTTACCGACAGCACCTTCAACCACGTCGCACTCGCGCTCAGCAAAAAGATCGAAGATCCCGAACATCAAGTGGACGCCATCACCGGCGCTACGCTCACGAGCAATGGGGTGACCGACATGTTTGCCACCAGCCTGCTGCCGTACAAGCGCTATTTCTCGGCTCATCATCAATAACCCCTAAGGACGACAACACTATGAGTCTTTTTCTAAACGAAACAAGGAAGTCCTCACCGGGCCCTTGAATCTCGACAACCCCATCGTGGCGCAGGTACTCGGTATCTGCTCGGCGCTGGCTGTGACTTCGCAGTTGAAGCCCGCCATTGTGATGGGACTTTCGGTGACGGTGATTACGGCATTTTCCAATGTCATCATTTCGCTCATCCGCAACACCATCCCTTCGCGTATTCGTATCATTGTGCAACTCGTCGTTGTGGCGGCGCTTGTCACGGTGGTGAGCCAAATCCTCAAAGCCTACGCTTATGATGTGAGCGTGCAGCTTTCGGTCTACGTGGGATTGATTATTACTAACTGTATCCTGATGGGACGTCTCGAAGCCTTCGCCATGATGAATGGCCCGTGGGAGTCTTTCCTCGATGGCATCGGCAATGGTTTGGGCTATGCTTGGGATCTTGGTGGTCGTTGGCTTCGTGCGCGAACTCCTCGGTTCGGGATCGCTCTTCGGAGTGGCTATCCCCGGCCTCGAAGACAACGCCTTCTTCCACAACGGTATGATGACCATGCCCGCCATGGCGCTCATCATTTGCGGTTGCGTGGTGTGGGCGCATCGTGCTATCAACGATCGCCGGAAACAATGATCGATTCCGGACAAATGACAACTGACAAATAGATATGGAACATCTGCTAAGTCTTTTCGTCCGCTCGATTTTTGTGGACAATATGATATTTGCGTTCTTCCTCGGTATGTGCTCTTACTTGGCCGTATCGAAGAACGTGAAAAACGGCCTCGGGCTCGGCATCGCCGTCACATTTTGTGCTGCTGGTGACCGTCCCCATCGACTATCTCCTGCAAGTGTATGTGTTGAACCCTGATTGCATTGTCGAAGGTGTGGATTTGAGCTTCCTCTCGTTCATTCTTTTCATTGCCGTCATCGCCGGTATCACGCAGTTGGTGGAAATGGCCGTCGAACGCTTTTCGCCTTCGCTCTACGCGGCGTTGGGTATTTTCCTTCCCCTCATCGCCGTGAACTGTGCCATCATGGGTGCGTCGCTCTTCATGCAGCAGCGCGTGCTCATGGATCCCGCTACGAGCACACAAGCCATCAGCAGCGTGTGGGACGCCCTCGTCTATGCGCTCGGTTCGGGTATCGGTTGGCTCTTGTCCATTGTGGCACTAGCTGCAATTCGCGAGAAAATGGCCTATACCCACGTGCCTAAGGCGCTCCAAGGTCTCGGCATCACGTTCATCACCGTGGGGTTGATGGCGATGGCCTTCATGTGCTTCTCCGGTCTCAAAATCTAAATCGGAAATTTCCACTACCCTATGGATACAACTCTTATTCTTACCAGTATTGGCGTCTTCTTTGCCATCATCATTGTGTTGGTGGTCATTCTCCTCATCGCCAAATACTATCTTTCTCCTTCCGGCAACGTGAAAGTCACGATCAACGGAAAAGAAACGCTCGAAGTAGAGCAAGGTGCCAGCCTGCTCACCACGCTTTCTGAGAACGGTGTCTACCTGCCTTCCGCTTGTGGCGGTAAAGGTTCGTGCGGACAATGCAAATGCCAGATTGTTGAAGGCGGTGGCGAGATTCTCGACTCCGAAAAGGGACACTTCACCCGCAAAGAAATCAAGGACAACTGGCGTTTGGGCTGCCAAGCGAAAGTAAAAGGCGATTTGGCCATCAAAAGTCCCCGAAAGTGTGATGGGGGTCAAGGAGTGGGAATGCACCGTGATCGGCAACCGCAACGTAGCCACCTTCATCAAGGAGTTTAAGGTGCAGTTGCCTCCCGGAGAGCACATGGATTTCGAACCCGGTTCGTACGCCCAAATTCAGATCCCCGCTTTCTCGATGGACTATGACAAGGACATCGACAAGAGCCTGATCGGCGATTTGTATCTCCCCGCTTGGGAGAAGTTCGGCCTCCTGGGGTTGAAGTGTGTGAACACCGAACCCACGATCCGTGCCTACTCCATGGCCAACTATCCCGACGAAGGCGATATCATCACGCTCACCGTGCGTATTGCCACGCCTCCTTTCAAACCGAAAGACCAAGGCCCCGGTTTCCTCGATGTGACGCCCGGTATCGCTTCTTCCTACATCTTCAGCCTCAAGCCCGGCGACAAGGTGATGATGAGCGGCCCTTACGGTGATTTCCACCCGCGCTACAACTCAAAGCGCGAAATGATTTGGGTCGGCGGTGGTGCCGGTATGGCTCCTCTCCGTGCGCAAATCATGCACTTGCTCAAAACGAAGAACGTGCGCGATCGCGAGATGCACTATTTCTACGGTGCACGTGCCATTGACGAAGTTTTCTTCCTCGAAGATTTCCTTCAGCTCGAAAAGGATTTCCCCAACTTCCACTTCCACCTCGCGCTTGACCGTCCCGATCCCAAGGCCGATGCCATGGGTGTGAAGTACACTGCGGGCTTCATTGCTCCCGTGATGGGCGACACCTACCTCAAGGCACACGAAGCGCCCGAGGACATCGAGTATTACCTCTGTGGACCTCCCATGATGTCCAAGACGGTGCTCGACTTGCTCGACTCGCTCGGTGTGGAACGCGACATGATCTCGTTCGACGACTTCGGTGGTTAATCCTAACCCGTATATCTCTTCCCTCTCTCGACTCAGTCGAGGGAGGGATTTTTGTTTTAAAAGTCTGCTCGATTGGGAAGTGGCGCAAAAAGGATCGGACGTCAGCAACAGACCGTGCACTTGTTTCGTGAAAAAGTCCTCCCCCATTACAGGTCAGTCTATCTTGTTGGTGCTCAATGGTGTCCTTAGCGGCATCGTGTTTCGGGTTTTTCATAAAGTCAAAGATCGTGTGCGTTGGTCGATTGGGAGAAACCCAAGATTTCACGCTATATGGACGCCGCAGTGCGGCTGGGAAAAAGGGAAAATGTGTTTTATCAAGCGCAAAGATAAAACTTTTGTTTCGAATCGTCGAGATTTGTAGAAGAAAATAGTTGTCATTTTTCGAGAAGATAGAAGTAGGAATAAAAACAAGTGGACTTTTTCTCGAATGTCGTCTACTTTCATCTGCAAGTTCTCTCTATTTTGAGAAAAGGTGGGTATTCTCTTGTCTGAGGTTTGGAGTGCTGTTCTACCTCTCGCGCGTAGGTACGCCTAAGCGGACACGCGCCTGCACATCGCGCACTCAACAAGTTCGCAATTCTTGCCTTCACCCTTCACCTTCACCCGTAATGAGTTGATTATTCGCATGTTGTGGGTGAAGTTTTGTGCCTTTTTTAGCGTTCACCGGTGAAGGGAAATAAGGTGAAACCTTCACCTGCAAAGGTCTGTTCATCAGTTGTTTACCCTCTCAGGGTGAAGAGGTGAAGGCAAAAAACGAAAAAAGCCGGACGCGCGCCTACGCGTGCGCGTTGGGAGTCTCGGAGCATATGATAGCCATTGGGGAATGCACATGTACTTTTTCATCGAAGGTTCATCGGTGCGAGGGCATCCCGTCATCGACTGTTTGCACGAGACAAGAGGAAACATCGGGTGCGTCTGAATAAAAGTTTGATGAAAGATCGGTCATTATTTCATGGTGTCGGGAGAAGTGCCTAATTTTGTTTATGATGATGGTTACCGTAAACTACTCGCGTTCGGTAGTATAGGCACGCTAAGGGGGCGTCTGATGAAGAGCGGGCAAGGATTGCTTTAGGGGAATAACGTGGAGCTTACGCTTCTCTTCCTATGGTCGTACGCGAGAAGAAGCAAAGAAAATGGCGAAAGATATGACTAAACAGGAATTATTAGAGACATCCTTAATTCAAGCGGTTTGCTACGATAGAAATTTAGAGGAGGTACAACGAATAGCCAATGAAGCACCTGAACTGTTTACGCACGAACGCAGCTTGGGAAGCCACGGAAACGTCCTAGCTTGCACTGCAGCTTCGTGGCATAGCACCGAACTGTTGGAATGGTTGCTGGAACGCTTCCCGGAGTTTGATATTGACTATTGTCACAATGGGGTCTCACCGCTTATTCGTGCTGTAGTGCATAAAAGGAAGTCTTGTACTTTGTGGCTATTGGAGCGAGGGGCTTTGATTGATAATCCTGAGGGAAGAGTCCCACCTCAATGGTGTGCTGCAATGGATGAAGATATTCAACTTTTGGAGCATCTGCTCGAGTTAGGTGCAGACCCTAATCGAATGCATGTGAATTTAGATACTTTTCCGCTGGATGTGGCTAAAGGAGCAACTCGGCAAATCTTGCAGCGCCTTAATGCCATAGGGCTGTATGAACGCCCCGATTGGGCGCTTGAGGACATTCCGGGCAATGCTGTGATGGGCGAATTGATGCTTAAGCTAAAGAGTCGAGTTTCGCCGCTTATCGTAGATGTGCAATCGGATATAGACGTTCGGCTTCGTATGATGGCAGTCAATAAAGATAAGCATCGTCTACTCTTCACTCATGGTTTGTTTGCATTGGATGCGACATTTGAACTCTCTTTGGTCGTGGCACATCGTTGGAATCCTTACAGCAGGGAGACATTATCACGTTTTCTATAGAATTAATCAAGAGATTGAGTCATTATTTCTATAGGGAAGCTGAGCCTCATGATGGTTTGTTCATCGATAAAGAGGCTGAGCCGGTGAAGGATTTGGCTTGGCCTGAAGGTATTGTGGGCATGATGCTCAGTCACTTGAATTGGGCGGATGGTTTTTCTTACACGCTATATACTTTACTTCCTGTCCGCAGTAAGCGCAGCGTTAAGGACATTCAGATGGTGGAGAAGAATAGGAGTGCAGGTTGGCAGAAAGGAGCGATATACAAATAAACTCATCAGGCTGTATATTCCCAAACAAGCCAACTTCGATGATTTGACAGATAAAAAGATTGCAAGTATACAGAAGAAAATCAACAATAGACCGAGGCAAAAGCTGAGGTTTGAAACACCAAAAGCAGAGTTCTACAAAAGAATAGTCTAATTTTGCACTTGCCGGTTGACTCTACGAACTGCATCATTCAAGACAGAATGCAAAAGGTTCTCTCAGCATCAACTCATCAAGGTACTATTCATCTAAGGCGCTTCATCCATGCTTACCTAATTCGCATCCAGACAATCTCGTAAATCAAAGTCCTTTTATGTAGACCTGGAGGCCTGCAGGAGAGAGCGAGCAGAAGCCGAAATACAGAAAAGACATGTAGCGAACATTGGATCTCAAGCGGTTCATTAGAAAAACATCATGATATCATTAGATCGTATAAACAAGCTAAAAGAGAATGGGTGGTGGTATGACACACCCTCAGAAGAGTACATCAGTGCTCTCAGAGAATTAGGCATTGATCCTAACAGTGCAATAGGACAATTTTATATCCATGCAGAGGATGGTCCCACATTCACCAGCAAAGGAGTTGTTTTATATCATATCTGTTGGTTTTTATTATTCTCGACCTATGAACTCGATATGCTTAGAGCTTCTGATGGATTAGGATTACCCAAAGAGTTCATTCCTCTTGATAGTTTTGAGGGCGAGGTTGGTTTTTTTTACAACAAACAGACTGAAGAAGTCTTTCAGTTTTCATTGAATCGATCAACCGAAAACACCACACAACTAACTACTATTGCAAAATGGGATACATTTGATCTTTTCTTAGATTGGTATCTGTAAAAACCGCTGTTCGGTCTAAGCAATTCTCTTTTCTCTTTCGATGATGTCAATATTAAGCGAGGTTTTTTTGGGGGAGAAACTCTATGCAGCCATGGCCGCCATGAGATTCGCGGCAAACCCTCTGATGCTTCTGTGGCGCGTGTGTTCAATCTGAACGATGTTCTTCAATTCGTCTTTCATCGTCTCGATCAACAATCTTTCCCCAGTAGAATTTTATCGCGTAGATGCATCAACGAGTTCTTTATGTTCTTGCGTATGCGAGTGATCAGGTGAAGGCAAAAAACGAAAAACAGCGGGCGCGCGCTACGCGTGCGCGTTGGGGGCTGAGGTGGGAGGCAGGTGCACTTTCGAAAAAGGTTTCTGGTAGTGGGTGGGGCACTGCAGGTGTTGGATAAACCAAAAGATGGGAGTGAACAGCAAAAAACATTGCACCAGACAAAAACAAAAGTTTGAAACATCAAAAGCAGCGTGCTACAAAAGGATTGCTTAATTTTGCACTTGTCGGTTGACTCTACGGGCACAAAATGCAACGCTAAACTCAAAAAAACGCGGTCAACTCTTGCCAGTTCAAGAAAAAGTAGTACCTTTGCACTCGTAATCAAGACACGGTACCATGGCCGAGCGGTTAGGCACAGGTCTGCAAAACCTGCTACAGCAGTTCGAATCTGCTTGGTACCTCTTCGCAATGAAGGAGCGGCTCTTAGAGTCGCTCCTTTTGTTTTTATATTTGCAGCCATCCTTTCATTGTTTATTTCATGGAAGATTTAGAAAGCAACGGACAAATGGGTGTCCCTACTCAGGAATCGACGTCGATGCCTGCCGTTGAGGCCTCGGACGCCCGCAAGACCGACGGGGACGCAGAACATCTTGTGCTCCGCACCGAAGGACTCGTGAAGCGTTATGGCAAACGAACGGTGGTGAACGACGTATCGTTTGAAGTTCATCAAGGTGAAATTGTCGGATTGCTCGGGCCGAATGGAGCCGGGAAGACGACATCGTTTTACATGACCACCGGTTTGGTGGTGCCCAACGGCGGGCATATTTATCTCGGTGAGAAAGAAATCACGAAAGCGCCGGTCTATCGCCGTGCAAAAGCCGGTATCGGTTATTTGGCGCAGGAGGCTTCGGTCTTTCGCAAGATGAGTGTCGAAGACAATATTCGTTCGGTGCTCGAAATGACCGGAAAAAGTCGTGAGGAGCAGCGCGAGCACTTGGAATCGCTCATCGCGGAATTTCGATTGCAGAAGGTGCGCAAGAACCTGGGTGACCAACTTTCGGGCGGTGAGCGCCGTCGAACGGAGATTGCTCGCTGTCTGGCCATCGATCCCAAGTTTATCATGCTCGATGAGCCCTTTGCCGGTGTCGATCCCATTGCGGTGGAAGATATTCAGTACATCGTGTGGAAGCTCAAAGACCGCAATATCGGTATCTTGATCACCGACCACAATGTGGAAGAAACGCTTTCGATCACCGACCGCGCCTATCTGCTTTGAAGGTCGTATTTTGTTCCACGGCACGCCCGAGGAACTGGCAGAAAACGAGGTGGTGCGCGATCGATACCTCACCCACTCTTTCGTGCTGCGTCGTAAAGACTTTGGGGCGTTGGCCGCCAAACGTGGCCTTACGTCTTGATTCCGATCATCTAATCTGCGTGCCTTTCTTGAAAGGTTCGCGGATTTTCTCTGTTGATACCTTGCAGAGGAGGCGCGGCCTCTTCTGATCACTTATAGATTCCTATTTCATGAAACATTTTCTCCCTTTATTGTTTTGCGGACTCACCGGTCTGCAAACGGCAACGGCGGTATGGGCGCAGCCTGCGCACAACAGCGCGGCGAGTAAAGCCGACACGGTGAAAGTTTCCTCAGCCGAACTCACCGGTAGCTTTCCTTTGCGTCGTCCTTTCGCGACCGACAGTGTAAACCTGGCCGATCGGCCGTTTGATCCTGCAGAAGTGCTGGAACAAAATGCGCTGATCGCCAAAAAACGTGGACAAAAGTCTTTGCGTCGTCTGACCACCGGTGCACCGATCGACAGCAATGCGGTGAGCGTATTGCGCTTTACGGTGGACACCGAACGCTGGCGCACGGCTCGTTTGCAGACGCCGCAGTTGAAGCGCTACGATACTTTCCTGAATGGGGTGAAAGTGACGGATGGAAATCTCCGTTTTTGGCCGGGACGCAGCGAAGTGACTTTGATGGTCTATGCCGACCGTCAAGCGCGCGATACGTTCAACGTTAGTCTTACCGGCGATTCGTTGAATGTGCTGCGTACGAACGCGACCGATCTGCGAAAGTTCGCTTTCGATGATATGGTGCACGGCAAGCGCTACTACAATGCCGACATTTCTCCCACCGGGCGTTATGTCTTGACCCATTACATCGAAACGCGTCGTGACGGCGCGAGCACTTACTCGTCGGTGCTCACCGATCTCAAGGACGGCCGTACCCTACTCCGCACGGCTGAATATTTGCACGGCTCGTGGATGCCGAAAACCGACGAGTTGTATTTCAAACGCAACACTGACGGAGGCACAAACCTCGTGCTGCTCGATCCGGCCACGATGAGCGAGCGGACGCTTGCGACACGTTTGCCCGAAGGTTCGCTCACATTGTCGCCCACGGCGAAGTTTGCCATCATTTCGCGCGAAGAAGACGGTCCGGCCACCGACGGCCCGCTCAAACAACTGTATGCGCCGGACGACCGCCAGCCCGGTTGGCGCGATCGCAGTGCACTCTATTTGGTGGATTTCTCCAATGGTTTTTCGCAGCGGCTCACTTATGGCCGCGAAAGTGTTCATCTGAACGACATTTCGCCCGACGGTAAGCGATTACTCCTCACGCGGAACCGGCATGATTTGACGAGAAAGCCGTTTGACCACGTCGATGTGTTCGAAATGCACCTCGAAGACGGGCGTGTCGACACCCTGCTCACGGATCAAGCTTGGTTGGACGATGGCTGCTACAGCCCCTGATGGCAAACTCTTGCTGTTCAAAGGCAGCCCTTCGGCTTTCGAAGGTATCGGCAGCATATTGCCCAAAGGGAGAGGTGGCGCAGAGTTTCGACAAGCGCCTCTATCTCTACAATCCTGCGACGAAGCAGGCCACGGCGTTGCTCAAGGATTTTGCTCCCTCTGTGGGCGAATATGACTGGAACGCCGGTGACGGTAACATCTATATGCGTTGTACCGATGGCTATGACGAAACTTTGTGGCGCTTAGACCCTCGTACGGGACGCCGTTTCCGTTTTGAACTTCCGGTTACCGTCATTCAGCGTTTTTCGTTGTCGGAAACGCGTGTGCCGCGTGCTGTTTTCTTCGGACAAACGGGTACGACGTCGCGCAATGCCTATGTGGCAGAACTCTCGTCGGCACGCCCTAAGTGTAAACCCTTCGGCGAAGTGTCGTTTGCCAATTCGTTGGGCGATGTTCGCGTGGCTTCTTGTACGCCGTGGAGCTACAAAAGAACGGAGCGTGATACGGTGGCCGGCTTCTACTTTTTGCCCGCCGATTTCGATGCGAAGAAGAAGTACCCGATGCTGGTCTACTATTATGGAGGTTGTGTACCGACGACTCGCGAATTGGAGTTCCACTACCCGCTTTCGGTGTTGGCCAACATGGGCTATGTGGTACTTGCTCTCGAACCTTCCGGTGCGATTGGTTTCGGCGAGGAGTTTGCAGCGCGTCACATCAATACCTGGGGAAAGCGTTCGGGCGATGATATCATCGAAGCCACGAAGGCCTTTATGGCTACGCATCCTTATGTCGATGCCAAGAAGGTGGGTTGCATGGGCGCAAGCTATGGTGGCTTTATGACTGAGTATCTCCAAACGCGCACCGACATTTTCGCCGCGGCGGTGAGTCATGCCGGTATTTCGAACATTGCCTCGTATTGGGGTGGCGGATATTGGGGACATACTTACGGCGAAACCGCACAATACGGCTCCTATCCTTGGAACAACCCTGACTTGTATGTGAAGCAATCGGCTTTTGTTCAATGCAGACAAGATCCACACTCCCGTTGCTTCTGCTTCACGGTACGGCGGATACGAACGTGCCCACCAATGAAAGTCAGCAACTTTTTCACCGCGTTGCGCATCTTGGGTCGTCCCGTTCAGTACATTCAAATCGAGGGCGCCAACCACGTTGTCACCGACTACCGCCAGCGTATGAAATGGCAAGAAACGATCATGGCATGGTTCGCCAAGTATTTGCAGGGCGACGAGGCTTGGTGGAAAGGAATCGGCTACAAAGATTAGTTCCCCCCTCTTTTGAAAGACGATTCTCCCTTATTTATAGACAAAGAACGAAGAAAGCGAGGTAAATAGGCCTCGCTTTCTTTGTTGTTTTCGTGATTCGCCGTAACTTTGTCGAGTCATTTAGTAACACCTGATGAAAATAAATTTTCTCCTTTTGACCTTGTTCGTTGGATTGCTGTGTACCGTGGGCTGCAAAAGCCGCACGGAAACACCGGCGACGCCCGTAGAAGAGGTAGTTGATAGCGTAAAAAGCGACAGTGTGGTCGTCGATTCTGTGCCGGCTGTGGCAGAAACGCCCATTCCCAAGAAGGCCGATGAGTTCTTCGATGACTTTGCTTTTGCTTTTATGAAGAAGCCGCGTTTTCAACGCTCGCGAATTGTGTTTCCGTTGGAGCATATTGTCGACGGCAAGCGCTTTGAAATTCAGAAGTCGGCGTGGAAATACGATCGTATGTATTCGGCCGGAGAAACTTATACGCTCATTTTCGACAGTGCCAAGGGCGCCGGAATGGCGAAGGACACCAGTGTGAGTCGTGTGGTGGTGGAAGAATTGAACTTGCCGCATCATCGCATCAAAAGTTACCTTTTCTTGCGCGAGAACGCCGAATGGCGCCTGACTCAGCTCAAAGAAGAAAAGATGGAACGCAGTGAGAACAGCGATTTCTATGCGTTCTATCAGCGTTTTTCGACCGATGAAGAGTATCAGCGCGAGCACATTGCCCAACAACTGAGTTTCTCGACGTTCGACGAAGACAACTTCAAGCGCATTGAAGGTTTCATTTCCGCTTCGCAGTGGCCTGATTTTGCCCCCGAGTTGCCCAAAAATATGTTGACCAACGTGCTCTACGGGCAGACGTTCAAAAACACGAATTTGCGTGTACTCTCCATCTCTTCGCTTTCCAGTGGACTCACGAGTACGCTCACATTCCGACGTCGCAACGGGAAGTGGATGCTCACGCGTCTCGAGAACTAAATCGTCCGTTGCATCCATTTGCCGCAGATTCGACAGTACGCTTGTAGACGTGTGTGAGAACCCGTTTGCTGTGCGATGAATTTGCCTAAACACCTGACATAACGAAACACGACTATGCCCTACTCTCTCCTTCAACACAATACTTTTGGCATTGATGCCTCGTGCCGACAATTTGTTGAGTATGCTTCTGTGGCACAACTCAAGGAGGTTGTCGCTACGCTCGGAGATACCCCGTGGCTGCACATCGGTGCCGGCAGTAACTGCTCTTTGTACAGGATTATGACGGCGTTGTGCTGCACAGCAAGATCATGGGGAAGGAAATCTTGGCCGAAACGAGTGAAGCGCTTCTTTTGCGTGTCGGAGGCGGCGAACCTTGGGACGACTTTGTCGCTTATTGCGTCGAACACAGGTATTACGGTTTGGAAAACCTTTCGCTCATTCCCGGCGAGGTCGGAGCGAGTGCCGTGCAGAACGTCGGGGCTTATGGTGTCGAGGCTGGTGATTGCATTGAGCGCGTCGAAACGGTAGAGATGGCCACGGGTAGAGAATGTGTGTTCTCGCACGATGACTGTCAATACGCTTACAGAAGCAGTTTCTTCAAGCATGAGGGCGCACATCGCTTTGCTGTGACGCACGTTGTCTTTCGTTTGCGCAAACAGTTTGTACCCATTTTGACACATGTGGCTGTTTCGCGGGCTTTGGAGGCTATGGGCGTCCAGCCTGCTGAGGCCAACGCGCAGCAGGTGAGAGAGGCCATCATTCAGGTGCGCCGTTCTAAATTACCCGATCCCGCAGAAGTGGGCAGCGCCGGTTCGTTTTTTATGAATCCTGTGGTTTCCTCAGAGAAACTCGCGGAACTGCTGGAGCTGTATCCCGATATGCCTCATTATGCCTTGGAAGAAGGGGCTAAAATCCCGGCTGCTTGGCTCATAGAGCAGTGTGGATGGAAGGGACGTCGCATGGGAGGCGCGGGCGTGCACGCTTTGCAACCGTTGGTTCTCATCAATGCAGACCATGCCACGGGCGAAGAAGTGGTAAAGCTGGCGGAAGCCATTCAAGCTGATGTGAAAGCTAAATTCGGTGTCGTAATTACTCCTGAAGTGTTGTACGTTTAGCGTATGTATTGAAGGGTTAAGCGTTGGGGGTAACTCGTTTTTATGAAAATAGGGGATGTTCGAATCCGAACATCCCCTATTTTATGGAGTTGTCGACGTGTGGATGTTATTTACCGGCTTGTGTAGTTGTGTTGTACAAAACACTTCAAGCATTGTTCTGATAAACGATTAGATTCTTGAGTATGGTTTGAAATCTTAGTCGGTATGTCTGAATCATGGTGGTGAGAAATCTGTTTCAACTATTGAGTTGAATTCTCTTTCACATCGGAGTTATATACGAAACAAGGGGAGTTTTCTTTGAAAATAGACTTATTTCAAAGAAAACTCCCCTTGTTTGTAGGAAACTTCTCGATATGTTGTTTTTACCGGTGCTCAATGATGAAATTATACCGAAGAAGTTGTTTGATCAGAAGGATAAACGAGAAATAGATAAATGGAGTTTCTTATCCAAAGATAGCACCAAGGCAAAGGCAGAGCATACTGAGGAAGACGAGGGCGAGGTCGACGGCTTTCGAGCGGAGATTATTTTCGTGTAGCAGGAATGCTCCGAAAAAGAAGCTGACTAATACACTGCTTCTGCGTGTCATAGAAACAACGGCTATGAGAGCGCCCGGAATGGAGAGCGCGTAGAAATAGAAGAGGTCGGCGGCGGTGAGAAACAAACTGATGCCTACAATGCTCCAGCGCCAGGTGAATGTTGTGGTGCGGTGTCGCGATGGCCACCAGAGGGAAAAGAAGATGAATAACATTAGTGCAAGTTGGTAATAATTGAACCAGGATTGCACAAATAGCGCATTTAACCCCTGTCCTCCTCGATCTGTTGGCGCCAGCAGGAACTTATCGTACAAACCACTGCAAGCACCGAGCACAGCGGCAAGAATAAGCAGCAGGATGTAGCGGTTGTGCAAAAAGTGGATCCCTTCTTTGCGTCCGCTACGGCTGAGGAGAAAGAAGGAGCAGATGGCCAAGAGCACACCTGCCCACTGCCAAGCGTTGAATTGCTCGTGGTAGATGAGCAAGGCGCCCATGAGCGTCATTACCGGCCGTGTGGCGTTGATAGGACCGACGAGAGTGAGCGGCAAATGCTTGATGGCAAAATAACCGCATACCCACGAAGATAGCACAATTACAGCTTTTCCCATCACAAAAAGATGGTGTGTCAAAGGGGCCGGCGGAATATACCAGCGGCTATCGGGTGATATCCATGAAAGTTGGCTTCCACTGAGCAAAGGAAGAAAAAGAAGGCTGCTCAATGCGGTATTGATGAGCAAAACAGGAATGACAGCATTATCGCGTAAGGACTGTTTTTTGAAAACATCGTAGAAGCCAAGCAGAATGGCTGAGGCAGCAGCGAGAAAAAACCACGTCATTGATGAAAGTGGGTTAAGTGAAAATCAATACTGAATATCTACGAGAAAAAGTGCATTGCCCGGGACGCTTTCGCCAGCAGAACAGCGGTTTTTCGCAGCTATTACTGCTCGAAATTCCTCGAGGGATAGGCGTCCTCTTCCCACTTCAAGCAAGGTGCCTACGACCGCTCGCACCATATTTCGTAAAAAGCGATTGGCTGTGATCTCAAAACGCCAGTGATCGCCTTCTACTTGTGTCCAGCGTGCGTGCGTCACTTGGCAAAGGTTGGTCTTTTGGTCGTTGTTTACCTTTGAGAAACTAGTGAAATCGTCGGTTTCAAGCAAAATTTCCGCTGCACGGTTCATCAGTTCGTAGTCGGGATCGAAGGTCAGGCGAGCTGCGTAGTGACGTAGATAAGGATCTTTGTGGCCGTAAACAAAGTAGTGGTAGGTTCGGCGCTTGGCGTCGAATCGGGCATGAAGGCGCTCATCTACTTGCTGCACGCGTTGCACAGCGATATCCTGAGGTAAAATACGGTTTAGGCGAAAGGCCATTTGCTCCGGGTCGATAGGTGCGTCAGTGTCGAAATGAGCCACCATCATCGAGGCGTGAACGCCGGTGTCGGTGCGGCCGGCTCCTACGCACTCCGTGGGGACGGGGAGTAGTTTGGTGAGGGCATCGTTGAGGCGCGCTTGAATGCTATCGGCATTGGGTTGTATTTGCCAACCGTGGTAGTTTGTGCCGTCGTAAGAGAGGGTTATGAAGTAGCGCATGAGGCGAAAAGTCTGGAGGGAGCAATGCTACAAAAACAAAGCCGTGCCCCAAGTGGAGGCACGGCTTGTTGTGTGTGGTTGGGAACCGTTTGGATTAAGCTTCTTCGGCAACAACCTCGAAAGCAACCTCAGCGGTTACATCCTTGTGAAGTTTCACGGCAGCTTTGTAAGCGCCAACTTCCTTGACATCCTTGAGGACGATGCTCTTACGATCCACTTCGATACCGAGCTTAGCGAGTTCTTCGGCGATGTGGAGGTTCGTAACCGAACCATAGATGGCACCGGTGGCGCTCACCTTGGTAGCGATCTTGATACCCTCTACAGCGTTGATCTTTTCAGCCAATGCGATAGCGTCGTTCTTGATCTTTTCGAGCTTGTGAGCTTGCTGCTTGAGCGTCTCTGCAAGTTCCTTTTTGGCAGAAGCCGTAGCGAGGACAGCCTTACCGGTGGGAATGAGGAAGTTGCGGCCGTAGCCGTCTTTCACGGTGACGATTTCGTTCTTGAAACCGAGACCCTGCACGTTTTCTTTGAGAATGAGTTCCATGTGTATACCTCCTCTTTTAATTATTTCATCAAGTCAGTTACGTAGGGAAGGAGCGAAAGGTGACGAGCACGCTTCACAGCCTGAGCCACGCGGCGTTGGAACTTCAAAGAAGTACCAGTGATGCGGCGGGGCAGGATTTTTCCCTGTTCGTTGAGGAACTTCTTGAGGAATTCGGGATCTTTGTAGTCGATATACTTGATACCGCTCTTCTTGAAACGGCAGTACTTCTTCTTCTTGACATCAACGGTAGGGGGAGTCAAGTAGCGAATTTCAGATGCTTGTGCCATGGATTAGTCCTCCTTTTTGTTAGAACGACGCTTTGCGGCGTATTCAGCAGCAAATTTGTCGAGTTTTACAGTCAGAAAGCGGATAACGCGTTCGTCGCGACGGAAACCGATTTCCAGTTTTTCAACAACGGTGGGGTCAGCCTTGAACTCCAGCAACTGATAGAAACCGGTGCTCTTCTTGTCGATGGCGTAAGCCAACTTCTTGAGGCCCCAGTTCTCTTCATTGATAACCTCAGCGCCGTTGGCAGCGAGGATACCCTTGAATTTTTCGACCGTCTCCTTCATCTGAACATCAGACAAAACGGGAGTGAGGATGAAAACGGTCTCATACTGATTCATCATAGGTGATGTGATTGAATTGAGTGAGTATTGTGTTTATGGGATCTGCGACGCCTTGTCGCTGTCATAATGGCAGGACGACGCCACAAAACGGTGCAAAAGTAGGGGATTTTTGACAAATAGCCAAGAAAACTCCCGTGTTTTTCGCTGCTGTGCATATAATTTGCAAGAGGAGCGGCTACGATACCGCAAATTTTCGTACATTTGCATAGCTATTCCACAGACGCATATATAATACTGATTATGACGCAAAACTTATCGCCACAAATCGCCCGTGTTCTTGCGCTCGGCAAGGCGGAAGCACGCCGCACACACCAAGAGAAGGTGGGTGCTGTGACGCTTTTGCTCGGTATGCTCAACGATCGTGAGGGTGCGGCCCTAAAAGTGATCGAACAGTTTGGCATTTCCACAGAACAACTGCGCAACACGCTGGAGGCACAGATTGAACCGTCTTCCAATGAAGGCACCACCGCAGTAGAAGATACAGAGGTGGCGCGAGATGTCGATCGCATTTTGCGATTGGCACAACTTGAAGCGCGTTTGCAGCGAGAAAATAATGCCACGGACGTACATTTGTTCCTGGCCATGCTGAGAGATAAAACCAACGACGGATGCAAAGTGCTCGCGTCGTTCAACCTCAATTATGATAGCGCGATGAAGTTCATCGCCAAAGATAACCGCAATGTTACCGGTCGTGCTCCCATAGCTTCGAATATGCCTGGTGGGGACGAAGCGGTGCCGGCAGGAGGTGATCCTCGTCAGAGCGGCCGCCGCGGAAATGATGCGACGACTGATAAGGCTTCGGGAAAAGATACTCCCATTCTCGACAATTATGGGGTAGACTTGACTAAGGCTGCCGCTGAGGGGGTGTTGGATCCGATTGTTGGACGCCACGATGAAATCGAACGCATGGCGCAAATTCTTACGCGCCGCAAAAAGAATAATCCCATATTGATCGGTGAACCCGGTGTGGGAAAGAGTGCACTCGTGGAAGGTTTGGCGCAACTGATTGTAAAAAACAAAGTGCCCCACCTGCTATCCGGTAAGCGATTGGTTTCGCTGGACATGGCTTCGATCGTGGCCGGAACACAATACCGTGGCCAGTTTGAAGACAGACTGCGCAAACTCATTGACGAATTGAAGGCGCATCGTGAAGTGGTACTCTTCATTGATGAAATCCACACCATCATCGGTGCGGGAAGTGCACCCGGTAGTTTGGATGCCGCCAATATTCTGAAACCTGCTTTGGCGCGTGGCGAAGTGCAATGCATCGGTGCCACGACCATCAACGAATTTCGGAAGAGCATCGAGAAAGACGGTGCATTGGATCGCCGTTTCCAAAAAATACAGCTGGAGCCGACCACGGCGGAAGATACTTTGCAAATCCTCAATAACATCAAGGAGCGATATGAAGATCACCACAATGTGACCTACACTCCTGAGGCGATTGAGGCTTGTGTCGCGCTGACCGAAAGATACATCAGCGATCGTGCGCTGCCTGACAAAGCCATCGATGCTTTGGACGAAGCCGGTAGTCGAGTACATTTGCTGAATGTGCGCGTACCTGAGCCGATTGCTGCAAAGGAAATGGAAGTACAAAATCTTCGCAAGGAAAAAGAGGAAGCTGCTGCGCGCCAAGAGTATGAACAGGCCGCCGGCTTGCGTGACCGCATGTTGCAATGCGAGGCTGAACTCAAGACTTTGCAAGAAGAATGGCAACGCGAGTTGAGTGAACATCGGATCGTCGTAGACGAAGACGCCATCGCCGGTGTTGTTTCAATGATGAGTGGTGTGCCGGCTGAGCGCATGAAAGAGTCCGAAACGGTTCGACTGAAGGGGATGAAACAAGCCCTTTCTGAGAAGGTTATCGCTCAAGATCGCGCTATTAAGCGTTTGACGCGTGCCATTACGCGCAACCGCCTCGGCTTGAAAGACCCTAATCGCCCGATTGGTACGTTTATGTTTGTCGGTCCCACCGGCGTGGGTAAAACCCATCTCGTCAAAACTTTGGCCGAGTTCATGTTCGGCAGTAAAGATGCCTTGATTCGTATCGATATGAGTGAGTATGGTGAGAAATTCTCCACTTCTCGACTCGTAGGTGCTCCTCCGGGGTACGTCGGGTATGAAGAAGGCGGACAATTGACAGAGAAAGTTCGTCGACACCCCTACTCTATTGTCTTGCTTGACGAAATCGAAAAAGCACATCCGGACGTCTTTAATATGTTGCTCCAAGTGATGGACGAAGGACGCATGACAGATGGAAACGGAACGACGGTGGATTTCCGCAACACGATTTTGATTATGACTTCCAATAGCGGAAGTCGCCAAGTCAAAGAGTTTGGAGCGGGAGTTGGTTTCTCGGCTTCGATTGACGGAGTGACCGCAGAGGCGGCTGAGCACATTGTGCGCAAAGCATTGCAACGCCAGTTCGCTCCCGAGTTCTTGAATCGTTTGGACGAAATCGTGATGTTCGATCCTTTGACGCGAGAAGGAGTGGAGCAAATCGCTGATTTGGAAATCCGAGCGCTTGCACAACGCTTGCAAACTACGGGACGTCAGATTTCATTCTCTCCCGAGGCTACACGTTTTGTGGCGCAAAAGGGATTCGATCCGCAGTATGGTGCGCGCTCTTTGCGCCGTACGTTGCAAGAATATGTAGAAGATCCTCTGTGTGATTTACTCCTTGAAGGAGAAAATGGAAAGTCTATTCGTGTGGAGCTCGATGCAGAGCACGATAGACTGAAAGTGACAGCCGAAACAACGGCTGAGAATTGATATAACGGACGACTGTCGCGCTGCTTGCGGTGCGGCGGTCGCCAACCTATATATATATGGTGCACAAAATAGATGTTTTCATTCAAACGGACTGTGTCGGCAACTTGTCGGCTGCGCGCGAATTGTCATTGCTTCCGGAGGTTGGAAGCGTATTTGCGTTGACTACGGTTGAACAAGAGGAGGAAGAAGGCGTAACGACTATGCCGGTCGACGATTTTTCTTCGTCTAAGATGCTTCGCAGCGTTGCACGCGCCTCAACAGCCGAATATGTCGCACTCTTTTTGAAGCCTACCGGTTTCCGCCCAGCCTATCGTTGCTTGCAGCGCTTGCACAATGTGATGCTGGATAGCGGCGCGGCGATGGTATATGCCGATCGTTGGGAACAACGCGTGGATGAAGATGGTCAAATCGCCCTACCCACGGAGCACCCCGTGATTGATTATCAAGAAGGTGCTGTGCGTGATGATTTCGATTTCGGTGGGTTGTGGCTGGTGCGTGGCGACCTACTGCGACAATTTGCCGCGGACAATAAACAACGCTACAAGTATGCCGCTAGCTATGCCCTACGTTTATATTTGAGTCGTCACGGGGATTTGGTGCACCTGAGAGAACCCCTTTACACCGAACAGGAAACGGATTTGCGCCGCAGTGGAGAAAAGCAGTTTGATTATGTAAATCCGGCTGCGCGCGAGGTGCAAATTGAAATGGAACGTGCTTGTACCTCCCATCTCAAGGCTGTGGGAGCTTGGCTTGCCCCTGACGAATACGATGATGTTCCTCTGCGTGAGGAAGATCAAGCATTGTCACAAATCACGTCTTTTGCCTATTTCGACTGCGCAAACTGAAGTTACCGGCGAACTGCCCTAGTGAAAAAGTATCGGTTTCTTCTTTCCCTGTTGTAGCCTCGGTTATTATCCCTGTTCGCAACCGTGTGCGTACGATAGGAGATGCAATTCAATCTGCCCTTTCGCAGGAAACTAATTTCACGTTTAACGTAATTGTCGTAGATAATCACTCTACTGATGGAACCGACGAGGTCGTTCACCGTTTTGCGCAGGACGAACGCGTAGTCTTATTGCAGCCCGATCGCACAGATTTGGGCATCGGAGGATGTTGGGATTATGCCATTCGTTCGAACTCCTGCGGTCGTTATGCCGTTCAGTTGGATTCTGATGATCTTTATAGTGGTACTGATACGTTGGCGCGCATTGTCGAGGCTTTTGTGAAACAACGTGCGGCAATGGTCATTGGTTCCTATCGAATGGTGAACTTTAATTTGGAGACATTGCCTCCCGGATTGATTGACCATCGCGAATGGACTCCTGACAATGGGCGAAATAACGCTTTACGCATCAATGGTTTGGGCGCGCCGCGTGCTTTCGACACTGCGGTGTTGAGAGAGATTGGTTTCCCGAATACCAGTTATGGTGAGGATTATGCGCTGGGGTTGGCTATTTCTCGCCGTTTCCGCATAGCGCGTATTTACGATGAACTCTATTTGTGTCGTCGTTGGGAAGGTAATTCCGATGCAGCGCTGGATGTGCATCGAGTGAATCGTCATAATGCTTACAAAGATGAATTGCGTACACTCGAGTTGCGTGCTCGTCGCAAACTTAATATGAGTTGGCAGCACGCGATTGATCAAACAGAAGTGAATACTTTCTTTGATAAGCAACTGAGCGGTTGGGAGAGTGCGCGCCAGCGTTTTGACGATTTACGTGAAACTGTGCAGGCAAAGGCACTTGATGCGGAGGATTATGCCTTGTCCATTCAACATAATCCTTCTCGCTTGATTTCGACCGCTGCGAAGATTGATCGGAAATCACTCAAAAAGCGAGCTTGCTTTCTTGTGCGATAATCACCGTCCGGCGGAGCAAATCGGTTTAACCGTTGAAGGCAAGTATAATGTGTTGGTGAACCCTTACCCGATCTTGCCTCATCACCTGACCATTATCAATCGTCGCCACACACCGCAGACGATGAGTGGGAATTGGTCGTCGTTTTGTCGCATCGCTTCGCAGTTAGACGAGTATGTTGTGTTCTACAATGGCGCACGATGTGGCGCCTCAGCCCCCGATCACATGCATTTCCAAGCCGGAGCTCGCGGCATTGTGCCGTTGGAGCGCGACTGGCAACGCTATGAGGGACGTTTGGATCGTGTATATCCCCAAACGCCGGAAGAAACTGCTGTGGTAGAAGAAGCCGGTTATGAAGACAAGCGAGCAGGCATCTACTTATTGAAAGAATATGCCTGCCCCGTCTTTGTTGTAATTGGCGAACATGCTGAGGGCGAGCAACTTTTGCTGAGAAAACTTGTAGAAGCATTGCCGGGAGCCGAGCAAAATCGAGAACCCGACATGAATTTGCTCGCCTGGATGGACAATCATCATCCCGCCCACCCGGATTCTTTGGTTACTTTGGTGTTCCCTCGCGCAAAGCATCGTCCCGATTGCTATTTTGCCGAAGGAGATAAGCAATATTTGATTTCTCCCGGTGCCATTGACATGGCGGGTCTCATCATTGCCCCCAAACCTGAAGACTTTGAGCGGATGACACCGCAAAAGGCCGCCTCCATACTTGCGGAAGTTGCACTTTCGGAAAGTGAAATAGCCCAAGTCATTCGCCGTTTGCACAAAGGAGGCCGCCGCGTGTCGCGTCGAAAGGCCTCAGATCTCTTCGAAAATGGAGCAGAGCCACGCGTTGCTGTGGGAATTATGCGCGCCCAGCGTATTTCTTTCGTACTCAATACAGAATTCATGGCCAAAGGTGCGCCGGTGATTGGCGAACAGGTTGTGGAGTACAGCGATGGAGGCATAAAGTGGAACGGTAACGTCTATAGTGAGTTGAATTTCCATCCCCACCGGCGAAGATACAGCGGTTTCGTTCACCTTGAATGAAGTGCCCATTGGCATCAATTTCCATTGGGAACGCCAACAAAACCAAACTTTCCACGGCATGCTGAGTTTTGTGGTGGACGAGGAAAAGCTCGTGGCCATCAATCAGGTCTCCGCTGAGTTGTATTTGGAAAGCGTCATCGCCTCTGAAATGAGTGCTACCGCATCGCTCGAACTACTCAAAGCCCATGCTGTCGTAAGTCGTAGTTGGCTATTCAAAATGATGGAGCAACGCCGTTGGCATGCCCAAAATCCGGAAGGCAACTTCTTCTCGTTCCAGAGAAAAGACGACGAATATATTCGCTGGTACGACAGAGAGGATCACACGCTCTTTGATGTGTGTGCAGATGATCACTGTCAGCGCTATCAAGGCATTACGATTGTAACAAGACCTGAAGTTCGCGAAGCGATAGTTGCCACGCGTGGGCAAATTCTCACCTACGGCGAAGAGATTTGTGATGCACGTTTCTCGAAATGTTGTGGAGGAATGACCGAAAAGTTCTCTGCTTGTTGGGATAACCACGATGAGCCCTATCTCATTCCGACAAGAGACATTGCACCGCGCGAAGCGAGTGTAGCTCTCTCCCCCGATCTTACACAAGAAGAGGCAGCTAAGGAATGGATGCACACCCGTCCCGAAGCATTTTGCCGCACGTCTGATCCACAAATTCTCTCGCAGATTTTCAAAGATTACGACCGCGAGACAGAAGATTTCTACCGTTGGAATGTAAGTCTCACGCAAGATGAGATACGCACGCTGATTGAAGAACGCACCGGCTTGAAGTTCGGGAAAATTCTCGACCTCATTCCCGTTGAGCGCAGTGAAAGCGGTAGAATTGTGCGTCTGAAAATCGTAGGTGAAGAGCGAGAGTTTGTCATCGGCAAAGAATTGGAAATTCGCCGTACCCTTTCGCCTACTCATTTGTATTCCAGTGCTTTTGTCGTAGAAAAATCGGATGAAACGATCGAAGGCGCTCCCACTGTATTCCGCTTAGTCGGTGCCGGATGGGGACATGGAGTGGGATTTATGTCAAGTAGGCGCAGCTGTAATGGGGGCGGAGGGGTATGCTTACCGCGACATCTTACTCCATTACTATAAAGAGGCGCAAATTGAAAGAAAGTATGAATAACAATCGGTCGCAACCTTGGCAATGGGTGCCCTCACTTTATTTACTGAGGGCATCCCCTATTTCATCGTAAATTCGGTGGCGTTGCTCATGTACAAGCGCTGTGGACTGAATGACGAAGAGTGTGCGCTTTATGCCTCATGGCTTTCTTTGCCTTGGGTCATTAAACCCCTATGGAGTCCCATTGTTGAGATTCTGAAGTCTAAACAGTGGTGGATAGTGGTCATGGAGATGACTATGGCCATTGCGTTGGCAGGCGTTGCCTTTACGCTTCCCACTCCGTATTACGTGCAATTGACGATGGCGTTTTTCTTTTTGATCGCCTTCAGCAGTGCAACGCACGATATTGCCGCAGATGGTTTTTACATGGAAGCCCTCGATGAGCGTCAACAAGCCCTGAATGTTGGTGTGCGCAGCATCTTTTATCGCCTTTCTAAGGTCATCAGCGAAGGACAGCTGATCATGTTCATCGGCTCATTGGAAGTCTATACGCGTAGTGCCTTCACAGCGTGGAGTTTAGGCTTGGGAGCTGTCGCATTGTTGTTGGCATTGGCCACTCTCTATCATTGGGTTGTACTCCCCAAACGCACAACTTCTTCGGAAACCACGGGGACTTTTGTGCAAAACAAGGCGGTTTTTGATGAAAAACAGCCGACTTTCGTTGACGAAACAGAGAGAGGGCAAACCGTCAGAGGGGCAATGAAAGAGTTTGCTGACACCTTTGTCTCTTTTTTCAAGAAGCCCGGCATTCTTATGGCCATCACTTTCTTGCTGCTCTACCGCCTTCCTGAAGCTATACTCACAAAAATCTGTCCTTTGTTCCTTACAGAAAAGGTAAGTTTGGGAGGTTTAGGACTTTCCACTTCAGAATATGGCCTTGCCTATGGTACTTTGGGGGTCATCGGTTTGCTGTTGGGAGGAATATTAGGCGGGATCGTGGTAGCCATGGACGGATTTCGCAAGTGGCGTTGGCCGATGGTGATGGCCATCTCGTTGCCTAATTGTGTCTATATCTTCTTGGCTTATTTCCAACCGGAGAATATTTGGTGGATCAGTTCGGTCATTGCCATTGAACAATTCGGTTATGGCTTCGGTTTCACCCTCTACATGCTCTTCATGTTGTACTTCTCACAGGGTAAATCAAAGGCTGCTCATTATTCACTTTGTACCGGTTTCATGGCCTTGGGCTTGATGTTACCCGGACAAGTTGCGGGCTATGTGGCTACGTGGTTCGGATATTACGGCAGTTTTATCCTCGTTATGCTACTTGTTCCGATTACGTTTGTCGTTACTTCGCTCATTCGTGTGCCGGATGATTTCGGACGTCGAGCAGCTTAATCCCCCTATCTTTCTATTTCTCTTTGCATTTTAGAATCAACTTATGACACCGGAAGAAATAAAGAATCAGCGCCGGCTCAATTTTCGCCAAACTAACGCCTATGCTATGCAGTATGGCGCATTGATGGGCGGGTATGCCGTAGCCGCAGAAGTTTGTTTTGTGCTCGGACTGAAGATGGCTCCATTGATGAACATCCAGTCATTACTCACATTAGCTTATCCCTTGGTCGTACTCTTAGTCGCTTTTCGTTTTCGAAAGCAGGTGAGCGAAGGACTTCCCTACTCTTTTGGTCGTGGATTCTTCTTTACTTTGTTGGTTGTACTTTACTCCGGTGTATGGGCAGCGCTCGTAGCATTACTTTATCTGCTGCTTTGATCACGGTTATCTCTTTCAAACCTATTTGGAGTTGCTGAATCGTCCCGACATGGTGAAAACGATGCAACAGTCCGGACTCACGGCTCAAATACAAGCCTCTACCGGGGGACTGACCCCGACACAAGTAGTAGAACGCTTACAGCAAACACCGGCTTCTGTCTTTGCTGCCACCATTCTCTACGCATTTATGCTCACTGCCCCCATTTTTTCACTCATTTCGGCCCTCTTCACGATGCGTGGTAGTCGCAAAACTTATTGATTTTCACATCGTCTCCTGATCTCTTCAATGAATACCTCTGAAACATCTCACCTCGACATTACCGTTGTCGTACCTCTCTATAATGAGGATGAAAGTATTCCCGAGCTCCACGCTTGGATCAAACGTGTGATGAGCGAACATCAGTTCTCGCACGAAATTATTTTTGTGGACGATGGCTCCACCGATCAATCATGGCCGATCATCGAACAACTTTCGCAGTGTGATTCGGCGGTGCATGGAATTAAGTTTCGTCGCAACTATGGGAAGAGTCCGGCACTCTTTTGTGGTTTCCGTGCAGCGAAAGGAGAGGTGGTCATTACGATGGACGCCGATTTGCAGGATAGCCCCGACGAAATTCCTGAACTCTACCGCATGATCAAGGAAGAGGGCTATGATTTGGTGAGTGGTTACAAGCAAAAGCGCTACGATCCCATTTCTAAAACGATTCCCACAAAGCTTTTCAATGCCACTGCGCGCAAAGTGAGTGGCATCCCCAATCTCCATGATTTTAATTGTGGGCTGAAAGCCTATCGTCTCGAGGTGGTGAAACACATTGAGGTGTATGGTGAAATGCATCGCTACATCCCTTATCTGGCTAAGAACGCTGGTTTCACAAAAATCGGGGAAAAAGTAGTGCACCACCAAGCTCGCAAATTTGGAAAGTCGAAGTTTATGGGACTCAATCGTTTCATAAATGGCTATTTGGACTTGCTTTCACTTTGGTTCCTCAACAGTTTCGGCTTGAAACCCATGCACGTGTTTGGGTTCTTGGGTAGTTTAATGTTTATCGTGGGATTCTTTGCCGTCCTTGTGGTGGGAGGGATTAAATTCTACCACATTTGCTGCGGAACGCCCGCACCTTTGGTCACTTCCTCGCCCTATTTTTATATCTCGCTTACCATGATGGTTTTGGGAACACAGCTGTTCGTGGCCGGTTTCCTCGGTGAACTCATCAGTCGTAACGCGCAAGGGCGCAATGACTACCACATTGAGAAAGAATTCTAACTTCATTGAGCGCTCTTCGCCTATGATTCGACAAATGTTGTGTTGGGCTGCCGGCTTGTCTTTGTGCGGTTGTGCCAATATCGATTGCCCGCTCGATAACCAAACCGAAATGCAAGTGCATTTCTACGATGCTGCCACGCGTGCCGAGGTGAGTCTCAGCGACAGCCTTACGATTTTCGGAGTCAAAGGGGATTCGACGGTGCTACTCTACAATCGGGCTTACGGAGTGAACTCCCTAAAGTTCCCACTCAACGCGGCTTCTGATCGAGACACACTCCTGTTTCGCTTCATCAGTGCCGATGGTACTTTGTCGATACACTGTATGTCGATCATCGTCGCCAACCGCATTTCGAATCCCTCGATTGTCCGGCTTCGATGTTCCACACCCTTCAGCAAATCCGTGTGCGAGCAGCCACTCTCCCTCGTGCGTCGTTGGGAATAGACAGTGTATCGATCGTCAACCCGAAAGTTCAATATCAAGATGTCGACAATCTCAAAGTTTATTTGCGCGCTGTTAGTCAGTAGTGCTGCCCTCGGTGCGCACGCGGCGGGCACGGCAGCTCCCGACTCATTGCGTGAACGCAAAGCGCAGGGAGTTCAGTTTGCCGATGCTGATCGAGAGCGGCTGGCACGTTTGATGGGCAATCGGAGTGTGCCAACTTTTGCCGGACTCAGCCTATCGGCCGATCTCGCCGGCGCCTTTTTGGCGGCAACGCGCGGTGTGGGCAATTACGAAGCGGCCTTGCGCTTGAACCTGAAGAACACGTTCTTCCCTGTTGTTGAGCTCGGTTGGGGCGTTTGTGACCAAATTGGCGACGCTACCCAGTTGCACTATAAAGTTCATGCCCCTTATGGACGCATAGGTATTGACTATAACGTGAAAAAGGACAAGCAGAGTCTCAATCGGGTGTTTGTCGGTTTCAGATACGGCTATTGCAATTATGTCTACGACTTGTATGCTGACGGATTGGTAGACACACATTGGAAAACAACCGTTCCTTTCCAATATCTTGACCAGTCCGGAAGCGCCCATTGGGGAGAAGCGGTCTTTGGTCTGCAAACGTCGTTGTGGAAGTTCGTTCATTTGGGTTGGTCTGTCCGCTATCGCTTGCGCATTGCCGAACAGCAGGCCATTGCCGGCCGCGCATGGTACGTCCCCGGCTTGGGGCGGAATGTCGGAGGAAGCAACTTCGCCGGCACATTCCAATTGGTTTTCGATCTAACCCGTTACAAGAAACATAAGTAGCCCCTTAATTTCCTCCCTTTCGATATGAAGAAAATTCTTTCCGCCCTCTTTCTCGTTGCTTTGATCGTGGGCACGGTGTTCATTCTTTCCGGTTCGAAATACTACACCAACGAAGGACAGATTTTTGGCACCACTTATCACATTACCTATGCCGGTACGAATGACTTAGACAAGGAAATTCGTGCCGAATTGCAGCGTGTGGATGATGCACTTTCGATGTTCAATAAGCAGAGTGTGCTTTCTAAGTTCAATCGCAACGAAAAATATGACGTTTCCAATGCTCGTTTCAACGATGTTGTTCGTCTGTCGTTGCAACTTTCTCGTGAAACAGACGGCGCTTTTGATATCACGGTGGCTCCCCTTGTCAACGAATGGGGATTTGGTTTCAAACATCGTGAGAGAATCAACGCTTCCAAAATAGATTCGCTCCGCGCGTTTGTTGGATACGACAAACTTTTTTTACGAAGGAAATCGATTGAACAAACGCGATTCGCGCGTCACCATCGATTGTGGTGCGGTGGCGAAAGGCTACGGCGTAGATTGCGTGGCACGTTTGCTTTCTTCCAAAGGCTGCACCAATTATATGGTGGAGATCGGTGGCGAGGTTGTTGTGAAAGGGAAGAACGCAAAAGGCAAGAAGTGGACGATTGGTATCAACAAACCGGTGGATGATAGCACAAAAACCGTCAGTGAAGTGCAGAATATCTTGCACGTCAGCGATTGCGGCATTGCCACTTCGGGCAATTATCGCAACTTCTATTACGTAGACGGACGTAAAGTGTCGCATACCATCGACCCCAAAACCGGACAACCTGTACAACATAGCTTACTTTCGGCCACTGTCCTCACCCCATCGTGTGCAAAATCCGATGCGCTCGCCACTTCCTTTATGGTGATGGGATTGGATCGTGCCAAAGCCTTTTTGGCCAAGCATAAAGACGTACAAGCCTATTTCATTTTTGCCGACGGACAGGGAAAATACAATGTCTGGATGACCGAAGGCATGCAAAAACTCACAGAACCTTGATCATGGAACAGCAATTCATCGATCGTCTCAGCGAATCGCCTCTCTTCCAAGGCCTCACGCTCGACGACTACATTAGTATCAATGAGCGCGTGCATTTTGAGTTCCTCACCGTGCCGCGTGGGACAGCCATTGTGGAAGAAGGCGATCCGTGCGAATCGCTTATTTGTACGCTCAGCGGAACCGTATGCCGCGAGGAGCGTTGCGACAACGGCAGCTACATCTTCCGTGAATTCAGTACCACGGCCATGGTGCTCCAGCCGGAACGACTTTTCGGCCTTCGTCAGCGATACAGTGCCGGGTTTTCGGCAGAAACGGAAGTGAAGTTGCTCAAAGTCTCGAAGCACGATGTGCGCGACATCCTTTTTGGCTATATGCCTTTCCATATCAACTTCTTTAATCACATTTGCTCGAGCCACCAACTCCTTGATGCCCGGTTTTGGCGCCCCATGCCCGACTCTCTTGAGCAACGCTTCGTCTATTTCCTCCTCACACGGTCCACACGTCCCGCAGGTCGAAAGGAGTTGGTCGTCGATATGATTGCTTTGGCCGGGGAACTGGTGGCCACACGTTTGCGCGTGTCGCAAATGCTCAACAATCTCAAAGAGAGAGGACTCATCGAACTGCGTAGAAGTCACATCGTTGTGCCTTCGCTCGAAACTTTGATTCAAAATGCACAGTAGACAAGAAAAACTCGAAGCGCTCAATCGTGTACTCGACGTGCTCGAAGAGTTGCGTGAAAAATGCCCTTGGGATAAAAAGCAAACGAACGAAAGTCTGCGCCCCAACACCATTGAAGAGGTGTACGAACTTTGCGATGCCTTGATGCAAAGTGACGACAAAGAGATTTGCAAGGAATTGGGCGATGTTCTCCTCCATGTGTTCTTCTATGCCAAAATCGGCGAAGAGCGCGAGCAGTTTGACCTCGCCGATGTGTGCAACAAACTTTGCGACAAACTCATTTTCCGTCATCCCCATGTCTATCCTCCCGCCGATGTCGAAGCCGCCGGAGCGCGTCAAGGCATTAAAGTGGAGACCGCGGCGGATGTCAGTGCGCAGTGGGAGCAACTCAAGCAAAAAGAGAAAGACGGCAACGAAACGGTGCTCTCCGGCGTGCCTCAATCCCTGCCCACGCTCATCAAAGCCTATCGCATTCAAGACAAAGCACGCAATGTGGGCTTCGATTGGGAAGAACGCGCGCAAGTTTGGGACAAGGTAAAAGAGGAAATTGGTGAATTTGAAGCCGAACTCGCCAACATGGATCAAGACAAAGCTGAGGCAGAGTTTGGCGATGTCTTGTTTTCGCTGATCAATGCGGCTCGTCTTTACAAAATCAACCCTGACAACGCGTTGGAGCGCACCAATCAGAAGTTTATCCGCCGTTTCAATTATCTTGAATCCAAGACACTGAAGCAGGGTCGTGCATTGACTGATATGACGCTTGCTGAAATGGATGCAATTTGGGACGAAGCAAAACAAAAGGAACGAGAATCGTGAAAGAAAACGGATCGGCAAAGTGTCGAGTGGAAACATTGAATGAAGCATGCTCTGCCGGTGAAGGATATTGCGCACGCGTGTTTTATCGTTTGCCTGAAGCTGTTGATTACGTGGAAATACGGGCGAAGCGAGAGCCGCTTCGCCTGACACATTATGCGCAATTGACCGCAGCCGAGGGATATGTTTTTGCTCCCTTCACCCTTTCCGAACAGAATCCGTTTTGGTTGATTCCTGCCGACGAAAAGATTCGGCACAAAGTCGAAATCCCTGTTACGCAGTCCCCCAAGGCGGAACGCTGTGAAGGAGATACAGAGATCAAAAGTTACGCCCGCGCTTTTGCGCAGTGCAAAGAAATGCTGTCCGATGGGCATTTGGAGAAAATCGTTCTCTCGCGAACGGCGACTTTGCGCATGTGCACTCCTTTGACGGTCGTACATCGTCATGCTTTGTTTCTCGAATCTTGCCATAGATACCCTCATTCGTTTGTGAGTTTGGTGGAACTCCCTGCCCCTTATGGAGCTTGGCTGATGGCTACGCCGGAAGTGCTTGTAGAAACGGAAACAAATGGATTTCATACGATGGCTTTGGCGGGAACCTCACCTGTTTCTGATGAGAGCAAATTGCTTTTAGAGAATTGGTCGCCTAAGAATCGTAGAGAGCAGGCTTGTGTTGCAGACTATATCGGCAAGCACCTGACCGCTTTGTCGACTGAGGTACGCGAATCAGCCGTTTATGTGCGAAGAGCCGCTTCCTTGCTCCATCTTTGTACTGATTTTCATCTCACTTCTTCAGGCGAAACGACACTTGCTTCGCTCGCAGCGGTACTCCACCCCACTCCGGCCGTTTGTGGAACGCCGGTTGAGGAAGCGCGACACGTCATTGCGCAGGTCGAAACGCATGATCGTGCATACTATTCTGGGTTCTCGGGGCCCGTTTCTCAAGATGAAGCCCATTTGTATGTCAATTTGCGTTGCGCGCACCTCTTTCCCACGCATGCCACGCTTTACGCCGGCGGCGGATTGCTGCATGAAAGCGATTTCGATGCAGAATGGCGCGAAACGGAACGTAAATTGACAACGATGGCCGATTTATTTCGTGCTTAGTCGTTGAGACTCAAACCTCAAGTGCTTACGTTTTTTCTTACAATGGAACAAACGCATCTTTACTCCTCGCGCCACAACGTGAATTTACTCACGGCAGCCTTGCTGGCACACAACATTCGTCATGTTGTGGTGTGCCCCGGTTCTCGCAATGCCCCGGTCGTGCATAACCTGCAGGTGAATGGGGGCTTTTCTCTCTATTCGGTCACCGATGAACGCTCGGCAGCCTTTGTGGCATTGGGCTTATGGTTGAAAGTTCGCACCGGTGTGGCACTTTGTGTTACCTCCGGCAGTGCATTGCTCAATACGCTACCTGGAGTGGCCGAAGCCGCTTTGAGAAACATCCCCTTAGTGATCATTTCTGCCGACCGTCCGCAGGAGTTCCACGGCATTTTGGATGGACAAACCCTACCACAACAAGGGGCACTGTTGCCCTATGTACGCACTTGGCAGGTGAACGAGTGTACACTCGAAGAAGATCGGAATTGTCGAGCGACATTGAACGAAGCGTTTCGAGGCTTTTCAACAGCAGTACCGCAAGCGATTCATTTGAATGTGCCAATTTCTGAGCCGCTTTTCACATTTGACGTCGAGCAACTGCCAAACTTTGATTGTGCTGTTCCACAGATTGATTTAAAGAGTAATTCTGATCTTCTTGAATTGTGGAAAACGATTTTAGTGCAAGCGAAATGTCCAGTCTTGGTTATCGGACAAGTCGATGATCCTAAACTACTTCCTGTAGTAAATCGTTTGAAAGAGAAACATCAATTGTTGGTCTATGCCGAATGCTTGAGCCAATGTCACGATCATCGCGCAGCTTTATGGCTGGACGAGCACGAGGAGATAGTCCCTGATGTGGTGATTCATTGTGGAGGATGTTTTGTCAATAAACAATTCAAACAGCGCCTGCGTAAGTCGGCTCAACTTCAAGTACTTCGATTGGATGCCGCCGATGAAAATTTATCGGCAAATGGTTGCGCACAGCAGTGTCCGGACACATTTTTCAAACAACCTGACTGGTTGCGCGTCTCCCGACCATGGAAAGTACTCGAAGAATTGGCCGAGGGCTTACCCCAAAATGAGCAAGTACGCCAAATTTATACACAGCTCCCTGAGTCTACTCCACTTTCCCTTGATTGTGAAGCCTTATTTGTTGGCAACAGTCGGGCGGTAAGAGTGGTGAACCGTCATTGGCCGGTCGTAGATTTTCCTATTTATGGAAACCGAGGCACCAATGGCATTGAAGGTTCTCTTTCCGTGGCTGCGGGCTATGCCATGGCTTCTACGGGAAAAGTACTTTGCATCTTGGGCGATCTTTCGTTTCTTCTACGATGTAAATGCTTTGTGGAATCGTCAACTTGATGGACGGTTGCGCATCTTGTTACTCAACAACGGCCGCGGCGACATCTTTTATGCTCTACCCGGCCTGAGTGCGTCGCCTGCTCTGCCGGACTACGTGGCTGCCACGCACCAAACGACGGCGCGCGGCATCGCGGATAGTTATCATTGTATTTACCATTCGGCTACAGCCGATAATATGGAGGAGGCGTTGGATCAGTACACAACGGCTTTGTTGGCTTTGCCTGCTGATCGCCCCGTCCTCTTTGAAATATTCATCTCCTAATAATTCTCTACTCTTATGCGAAATTGGACCCCCATTCGTCAATATCAAGAGATTCTGTTCGATCAGTTCGAGGGAATCGCCCGCATCACGATCAATCGCCCGCGCTATCGCAACGCTTTCACGCCGACCACCGTCATGGAGATTTCGAATGCCTTGAGCATTTGTCGTGAAGATGCCGATATTCGCGTGGTTGTGCTCACCGGTGCTCACTCCCCTGCTCAAGAAGGGCAAACAGAAGCAGAGCGCTTGCGCACAGAGGCCTTTTGTTCCGGTGGTGATATGCACGTAAAAGGACGAGGAGGTTACGTTGGTGGAGATGGTGTGCCTCGACTGAACGTGCTCGAAGTGCAGAAACAAATTCGCTCCATCCCGAAGCCGGTAATCGCCATGGTCAATGGTTTCGCTGTGGGCGGTGGACACGTGCTGCATTTGATGTGCGACCTGACGATCGCTTCCGAGAATGCCAAGTTTGGACAGACGGGACCGAAAGTCGGTTCCTTTGATGCCGGTTTCGGTGCTTCTTATTTGGCGCGTGTCGTGGGACAAAAGAAAGCCCGCGAAATCTGGTTTTTGTGCAATCTCTACACTGCAGCTGAAGCAGAACGTATGGGACTGGTAAACAAAGTCGTGCCCTTCGAGCTGTTGGAGGACGAAGTGGTGGCCTGGGCACAGCGCATGATGGAACATTCGCCTTTAGCATTGCGCATGATCAAAGCCGGACTCAATGCTGAGCTTGACGGTCAGGCCGGTATCCAAGAGTTAGCCGGTGATGCCACGATGCTTTATTATCTGCTCGATGAAGCGCACGAAGGAGGACAGGCTTTCTTAGAAAAACGTAAGCCGGATTGGAGCCGCTTCCCCAAACTTCCCTAAGTTTTGATGCCTCTAATGGAACATATTTGTACAAGCGCTTCGCCTAATTTAGGCGAGGCGCTCAATTTAGACGCTTATCTTGCTGACAACGCCACTCGTGTGCGAGAGTTTCAGGGTTAATTGGCGACTCGAAGAACTGCAGTTCAAGGAACCCTGCCGGTACCTCTCGTGGGGTTATGCGTACTCGAAAAGTCTGGTATGTGGAGTTAAATTGTATAATTGACGATAATTGTTATACAGGAATTGGAGAATGTGCACCATTGCCCGGGTTGAGCTGCGACAATTGTGCAGATTATGAAAATATACTCTCGATGCCTGCCAACAATGGCAAAGCGCAGCGTCGAGTCCCAAGCAGCGAACTCATTGACTACCCTTCGATCTTGATGGGATTTGAAACTGCAGAGCGTTCTTTGCTTGGGGATCTTGCAGGAATCAGCCCTTATGCCTTGTGGCATTCGTCTTTTTTTAGAAACGGATGAAGGGATTTGTATCAATGGATTGGTATGGATGGGGACCGCCGAAGAGATGCAAGCACGGATGGATGCCAAATTACGTATGGGATTCAGTTGCGTTAAATTGAAAATTGGAGCAATAGACTTTGAGCGTGAATTGGATTTGATCAAAAGCTTACGTGAACGATATTCGGTAGAGCGTGTAGAGTTACGTTTAGACGCGAATGGCGCTTTCCCTGTCGAAGAAGCACTTGAACGATTGCGGCGGTTAGCTCCCTACGACATCCATAGTATCGAGCAGCCCATTCGACCGGGACAATGGGATGCTATGGCAAATTTGTGTAGAACTTCCCCTATTCCCATTGCATTAGATGAAGAGTTGATAGGCGTGAATCGTATAAATGATAAAATTCGCCTGTTGGACGTTGTTCAACCGCAATACATTATCTTAAAGCCCTCTTTACATGGTGGTTTTAGTGGTTGTAAAGAGTGGGAAACTTTGGCAGATGAGCGCAGTATAGCTTTGTGGTATACTTCGGCATTGGAGAGTAATGTCGGTTTAAATGCAATTGCTCAATGGACCTCGCGTTATCAGTTTAATGATTCTGTAAGTCTAAGAGGGAATGAATCTAAAAAAACTGCCCGCGATTTAACACTGCCGCAAGGCTTAGGAACAGGTCAGTTGTTTGTCACAAATTACGCTTCTTTGCCTTTGTACGTTGAGGGCGAACGATTGTATTTGCGGAGCAAACAGGAGCGCTTTGAACGTGCGGTAGATGAATTTCGTGAAATATGGGAGAACGATCAAATTGAAGAGTTGTCACTAAAAACCAGTGGCAGCACGGGCTCTCCTCAAGTTATTTGTGTGACAAAAGCGCAGCTGCGTGCCAGTGCGAATAGAACCATTCACGCACTCAATCTTCCAGAAGGGATTCGTGCACTTCTTTGTTTGCCGATCGTTTATATCGCCGGAAAAATGATGTTGGTGCGCGCATGGGAAGGCAAGTGGCAACTCCAATGTGTGGCGCCTTCCTTACACCCTTTTGCGGACTTATCTGAATCTCCCGATTTTGTAGCGCTCACGCCGGCACAAGCTACTGCCACTTACGATGTTCCTGCAGAACGATCGTTGCTCGAGCAGACCGGCTGCGTATTGTTGGGGGGCGGAAAAATCGACGAGGCTTTGGAATGCAAATTGCAGTCATGTCAAGGACGCGTGTGGAGCTCGTATGGAATGACAGAAACACTTTCACATATTGCACTCAGACGAATCAATGGTGAACAAAAGTCGCAAGGGTATTCCCCTATGGCTGGAGTTTCTGTGAAAATAAACACTGAAGGTTGCTTGGTTGTTGGTGATTTGCCACTGGGCATTAAAGGATTGGTCACGCATGATTTAGCACAAATCGCACCCGATGGTAGTTTCACGATTCTGGGTAGAACTGACAACGTGATTAATTCCGGTGGAGTGAAGTTACATTTGGAGGCACTTGAGGAACAGTTGGCCGCTTTACCCTTTCGATTTGTCTTGACTTCTGTTCCTGATGCTGTACTCGGGGAAGCATTGACACTCTTGCTTGAGGAGAGTCCGTTAGCCCGAACGTGGTGCGGAGCAGACGAAGAGGAGGTATTTACCCAAGTCGATCTGTCTGAGTCCACTCTACTCCTTTCATTCTTGCGCGCGAAGCTAACTTCGCACAGTATGCCCAAAAAAGTTTTTGTGGTGGAGCAGATTCCGCTTACAGCATCAGGTAAGCCCGCACGATCTCGTATCAAAGCCTTAGCAGCGCATTGTCTTTCGCACGAGGAAGATGGAACAAAGCGCAGTTGATAGGGCCGCTATCTCATGAATGAACTGCCCTTAGACAAGATTGGCCGGGCATTTTACATGTCCGGCCGATCTTGTTGGTAAGTCGTATTTAGTTTTCCCAACTCCATGCTCCGGTTTGTGGGATCTGGATGTTCGGGAAGTGTTTGCGGAGCAAGCGCACGCTAATGGAGCTTGGGCGCTCGAAATAACATCGTTCGTAGCGAGTTAGTATTTCGTCTTTTTCGAGTGGACGATGTGCATCCGCCAATATGCGCGCAATGCGACAATAGTCAAAGAGTAGTTGTTCGGAGATCAAGCGTACGCCCTTCTCCCCTTGTTCGATCCATGGATGGTGTTGCAACAAGGCTTCGAGACGTTTTTCTTCTGTGATGGTTGCAATCTGGTTCGTTGTTTCCTGATCTGAGATCATCCGCGGCAACAGGTCTGCCGCGATTTTTTCGGGCGAAACGTACGAAGGAACGAGTTGTAAATAAGTCAGTGTGGCGCGCAACATTCTGCGTGTGGCGATAATGTCGCCAATAGGGACAATTAAATCCCCGGCCCACGTAAATTCAGCGGCACTTCGGGTCATCACCGTCAACCCCAGAAGATGGAGGAAACGTTCGGGAAGCATGGCGGTGAGTGATGTGAGCGGCTCTACAGGCATCATTAACAAACGATCTCGAAGCAGCGTCATTCTTTTTGGGAAATCCTCATCGAGCGATAAATTGGAAAGCGTTTCTCCGTTGAGCAAAGGACGTAAAAAAACATGCTCAATCTCATGGGTGACAACGACGGCAGAGCGAAGGCGAAGAATGTTGGCGATCACCTCCGGCGAAAGGCCTTCTAAATAAAAGCGACGCACCATCTCTGCCAAATCGGGAATGCGCGTTTGTAGCAGGTGGATGATTTCTGTGAAAACGCATTCAATTTCGATGATTTCCGCAAAACAATCTTCTTCTGTGGAGGTCGGGGTCAGAAAGGAATGTGCGTTTTCGTTGAGCTGATGTGCCGTTGTCGACTCACTGTCGGCAAATAACTGATTGTCTGTGATTTCAAACGGATGAAGCTGATTTAGATCCTTGGGAAAGGTCAGTGGAGCGCGCTCGTTGATCCATTTCGTGACGATGCCTTCGGGATCTGCATGCACTTCTTCACGCATTTCATCGAAAATTGTGAGAAATACACTGCCGACCCCGGGCCATTCTGAAACCTCACCGCGGTGCAACTGAAGTAGCCCACCGATGCTGTGGGTATTTTGGCGCTCTAATCGGCGTATAACGGCTCGGCGTTCGGGATTCGTACCCTAAAAAAATGGAGGCATATTTTCTCAAGAGCAGCCATCACACGCTCGGTGTGTTGCTGATCTTGCAAAAAATCAAATGAAGAATAGTCTGGAAAAAGGGTTGCTTCCATCGCCCGACGTTTTGTTGCGCAGCTCTCTATTCAATGCGCGAAATGATGTTTCAGAGCAAATATAATCAAAAACTCTCATTTTCCGAAGTTTTAAGCGGAAAAATAAGGTTCATCCGACATATGGAGTGATGCGCGTAGAGTCAACCGGCAAGTGCAAAATTAGGCTATTCTTTTGAAGAACTCTGCTTTTGGTGTTTCAAACCTCAGCTTTTGCCTTGGTCTACTATTGATTTTCTTCTGTATACTCGCAATCTTTTTATCGGTAAGATTATCGAAGTTGGTGTGCTTTGGAATATATTGTCTGATGAGTTTGTTTGTATTTTCTATCGCTCCCTTTTGCCATGAGGCATAAGGATCTGCGAAATAAACGACTGCCCCCAAATACTTTGTAATGAGCTTGTGTGCGGCAAATTCAGGGCCGTTGTCAGTGGTTATGGTCTTGATGTGTTTCTTGTAGGGTAGCAGCAGACGTCTGACGGCTTTGGCCAACGGCTCGGACTTCTTTCCATGCGCAAGTTTGGTCATAAAGAGCATGTTTGTGGAACGTTCCACGATTGTGAGTATGGTGTGGTTGTGAGCATCCACAATCAAATCCATCTCAAAGTCCCCAAAGCGTTTTCCGTCCGCCTGCTCGGGACGCGAGTGAATGCTCGTTCTCTCGGCAATGGGAAAACGCTTGTATTTGGGTCTGCGCCTATATTTGAGCTTGTGGCGGGTGTGTCGCGCCAATTCTCCGGTTGTGTCGGCATGGATCAGGTTGTAGATGCATTGATGTGAGACACCGATGCCTTCCTTCTTCAACACGCCCGATATTTGTCGTGGTGACCACTGTTCTTCGATGATGAGTTGTTTGATTCTCCACACCAATTCCGGAGCAAGGGCAGCATTGCGTGTGGAACGCTTGCGACGTTCCATCGCCTTGTCGTGCGCCTTGAACCAAATATACTTGCCCGACGGGGTGCTGTTGCGTCTTAATTCACGAGAAAGCGTGGATTGGCTGATTCCCACGATACGTGCGATCTCTTTTCTTGGGCATTTTCTTTGCAGCAAGGCAAAGATTTGCGACCTTTGCTCCGAGGTTAGTTGTTTATACATACGCAATACAAAGATAATTAATCTCCGAGAGTCCTCGAAAGGGGACTCTTTTTTTGTATTGCCGGTATCGCTCTTCGGGGCTACGCGCCCCGGCCGCTAGGCCAACCCGCGGTGTTTTTCATAGATTAGAGCCTATGAAAAAACGAATGATTTGTTGCACTTCGATTTTGAAAGTACGTGCGGGTCTAAAAAGAAGAAAACCGCTGAACAAATTGTATATTTGAATTAGCGCCAACAAATATGCAGCTATGAACAGCTGTTTTCTATATCATGCTTGGGGATTGTATCACCACAAGTGGATACTGTCCTATAAAAGTGTGTAAGCTCCAAAGTTCTTATATTTGTGGTGAAATCAAAAATCAAATCAAGAACAATGAAGCTTACAACGGAACAAAGATCGGAAATTATTTCGGAAATGGCCTCAAGTGAGGCTGGTTTTAATGAGTTGATGCGCGTACTTTTGGATAGTTTTTCCAAGTAGGAACGTGCCCTCTTCTTAGAGGAACATAAAGGTGAACAAGGCAACGGTTTCCGTCCTCGTCGTTGGCGTGGTCACGGGTGCAGTTTTCAACTTCGCGTTCCTCGCACTCGCTCGGGTGCTTTTCAACCGATCATACTCGGTACCTTGGCTGCTCAGGAGAGCGAGCGCGCGCTGCTTTTTCATGAGTTGTATGCGCGTGGACTTTCTTGTGAAGACATCGCCGAGGTGGGGCGTCGCATCTACGGTCACCACTACAGCAAACAGCAGGTGAGCCGGCTGTCCGGAGCTTGCTACGAGGAGATCCAAGAGTGGCTTGCGCGCCGACTTTCTTCTCACTATTTGGCCGTCTACATCGATGCCACGTTCTGCAGCACGCGTCGTGACGGGAGCGTCTCGAAGGAGGCTTACTACACGATGTTGGGACTGTTGCCCGACGGGAGTCGTGAGGTGCTCACGGTGGTTAATCACCCCACAGAAGGGGCAATTGCATGGGAAATGGAGCTCGAAGCGCTCAAGGAACGCGGCGTGGAACAAATCGATTTGATTGTCTCCGATGCGTTGAGCGGTATCGAAAATGCGGTGTGTTCGGCTTTTCCCACGGCGCTGCACCAACTCTGCGTCGTGCATTTCAAACGGAAGGTGTTGAACACCGTTTCCACCAAAGACAAAGCCGAGGTCGGTGAGGAGCTCAAAGCGCTCTTTCCCGTGGAGCATGCCGACATGACTCCTCTGGCGGCTTATGAGAATTTGCGTACCTTTGCCCGACGTTGGGGCAAGAAATACACAAGCCTTGCCCGATTGGACAGAGAACGCAATGCGGCCTATTTCACTTATTTGAGGTTTCCCGAAAGTGTGCGCCGGATGATTTACTCGACCAACTGGGTGGAACGTCTCAATCGCTGCTACAAGCGCACTTTACTCATGCGGGGAGAGATGCCTTCTACCGACTCGGTGGTTTATCTCTTGGGCTCTGTTGCCAAGGAGAAAACGGAAGGGACGTATGCAAGACGACTGCCATATTTTCGGGAATGGAAAATCAAGTAAAACGACAAATAAAAATCAACATCACAATTTCCCTCCGGCTTGGGGTACCCCAAGCCAGAGGGGAAGGACGAAGGAGAATCTTACACACTTTTTCGGACATTACCATTTATTTGAGAATACCAGCATTTGTATCCTTATTATCTAGCTCTACATCTTGAGCCTTTGATTTCAAACCATGATCCCACCTCCACGAGAAAGTAAGGAGAATATGGTTACCCGCTTCAGGATTGCGTTGATATGACGTCTTTCGCACAACATTATTCGTTGTTATGACACTACTATTCGTTCCAGTAGGTTGCAAAGGTTGCTCCCATACTAATCCTACTTGATAGCTCTTCCACTTGTACGTCGCGCTAAGAGAGCTAGTGTATTCATTGTACCAAATACTCTCAGCGTGTAGAGCATTGTAGCGACTACGTATGTTAGCCGAGAGATAAAACTTACCTAAATAACTCTCAACTCCCAAATTGCCAAAGAAAAAACCACGGCGATTATTGTAAAGTTCGCTATCGGCATGGTAGTGAATGTAACTTCCCGTGCCACTCAATACTAGTTTATTTTGAAATAACGTATAGCGCAAATATGCCGTCAAAACCCATTGTTTGAAATCACGTTGATTTCCGACACCATTGTCAAAAAAAGACGTGTCCATTCTCTTCTTCCGTACGAATTAGGGTTGGCATAATTGCATTTTTTTATTGTACCCATATGTCCCTAGCAACATAGCATAGCACTTTTGATTGTAATAAGCCAACGTTAGCGAATGCTCAATGTGATTAAATGGCTTCAAACTAGAATTTCCCACGCGACGCTCCCATTGGTCAATCTGGTAAGCTGCATTATTCATAGAACTCAGTGCAGGCAGACGAGATGCAAGGTTGAAATTATACCCCAAACTCAGATGCTGATTGATGGCATAGTCCAGTTTACCGCTTGGGCTAAACATCTGCTTGTGGTAACGATCACTTTGTTGTTTGTAATACTGATCTTCTATGGCCAAATTTGCACTGCCTGAAAATTTTTCCCATTGACCATCTAGCTGAACGTAGGCATTGGAACTGATGTTTATCATCTTTCCCTCGTTAGATACGCCACTCGTATAGTGGTTGTTTGTGTGCTCATAGAAGGAACGTATACCAGAAGTCAAACTTCCCCATTCGAAATCTTTTGCTGTATCTCGCTTCTCCAATAACAGAAGATTTCTTTTCCTTCCACACCATAGCTAGGTTGAAAACCATTGTCCTCTTGGGTATAACGATAATCGTAGTCTGATTTGATAGTTGTACCCACCGCATTAAACATAAGCATCTGCTCGTTAGGTAGATATTTCTTAAAATACAAGTTGAGCGCAGTTGAATTGTATTCGTCTCGATTATGGGTGTGATAAATATAGTCGTTCTTTCCGGTTTCGCGAACGAGGAACGATTTTTTTCCAGCTTAGGAGTACGATGCGATGTGATATAGCCTTTGTACTTGAAACACGAAATTGTTTTGACTGTGTAAAATTGTATTTAACCGTTGTACCGTGCGTAGCCGACAGCGTACGCGTCAATAGAGTTTGTTGTTCAATCTTATGCCAAGAATTATTGGGTAAGAGGTATTGTCGTAATTCTTCCGACTCTTGGCGTGAATAGTTTTGGTAATCCTCATCTTGATTAAGGGAGAACTGGGATTTACCACGAATGTAAGTGGCAAAGATATTGTTGTTTCTCTCTTGAGAAGGATAGAATTGGTGGTGTTCATTCCCCAATGATATTCCATTTCTAGCTTGTTTGAGCACGATATTAATTGCCATCGCGAGTTGATCACCATACCTCATACCTGGTTTACGTACGACTTTCCACGTATCGTATCTGTTTAGGGTCTAACACAGCTACTTCATTGGCATCGGCAGGGATGTCATTAATCAATATCGCCACCCCGCCCGAAGGGTCAAGAGAGTTTATGGTGCGATTAAAAGGGTTAATATCCAATAGTGGAATGGGGAGTTTTTGTAATAAATCCAGTCCCCCTCCCGAGGTTTCTGTTTGTTGCTTTGAGGGATAGATAGCTTGCTTGTTTGCTGTAAAAACATTGCGACTGATACTAACCGTAGCTTCTTTCAGTTGCACACTCTGAGGAGACATTATTAGTGTGCCTAAGGATAAAGATGCTTCCTTGTTTACTTGTACTTCTGCAATGTAGTCTGTATATCCCATATGTGTGCATACAAGAGTGTAATTTCCCGGATTGACACCTTTCAGAATAAATGCTCCATCAGAAAGAGATTGTGTTCTTTCCATCACTTGTGCTCCCTCCAATGTGCGTATAGTTATATTTACGCCAACTATAGGGGTATTAGATGAGTCTTTTATAACGCCCTGTATATCTGCTGCTTGTAGACATATTGAATACAGGGTAGATAAGAGAATAATAGAAAATGTTTTCATTATAATAATGCTTTAAGTCTTTTGGTTATTGCGTTATATCTTTCGAACTTTTGATTCATGTTCTTGAATAATTGTGTTATATTCCCCGCGCGAGTATTGCACTCCGTAACGTCGGAGTACCCAAACTCACTCTGTACAGAAATAAACGGCCATATGACAAGTTTATTTGGCGTAGAGTCAACCGGCAAGTGCAAAATTAGGCTATTCTTTTGAAGAACTCTGCTTTTGGCGTTTCAAACCTCAGCTTTTGCCTTGGTCTACTGTTGATTTTCTTCTGTATACTCGCAATCTTTTTATCGGTAAGATTATCGAAGTTGGCTTGTTTGGGAATATATTGTCTGATGAGTTTGTTTGTATTTTCTATCGCTCCCTTTTGCCATGAGGCATAAGGATCGGCAAAATAGACGACCGCCCCCAAATACTTTGTAATGAGCTTGTGCGCGGCGAATTCAGGGCAGTTGTCAGTGGTGATGGTCTTGATGTGTTTCTTGTAGGGCAGCAGCAGACGTCTGACGGCTTTGGCCAACGGCTCGGACTTCTTCCCATGGGCAAGTTTGGTCATGAAGAGCATGTTTGTGGAACGCTCCACGATTGTGAGTATGGCGTGGTTGTGACCGTCCACAATCAAATCCATCTCAAAATCCCCAAAGCGTTTTCCGTCTGCCTGCTCGGGACGCGAATGAATGCTCGTTCTATCGGCTATGGGGAAACGCTTGTATTTGGGTCTGCGCCTGTATTTGAGCTTATGACGCGTGTGTTGCGCCAATTCCACGCTTGCATCGGCGTGGATCAGGTTGTAGATGCATTGATGTGAGACACCGATACCTTCCTTCTTCAACACGCCCGATATTTGTCGCGGTGACCACTGTTCTTCGATGATGAGTTGTTTGATTCTCCACACCAATTCGGGAGCAAGGGCTGCATTGCGTGTGGAACGCTTGCGACGTTCCACGGCCTTGGCATGCGCCTTGAACCAAATGTACTTGCCCGACGGGGTGCTGTTGCGTCTTAATTCACGAGAAAGCGTGGATTGGCTGATTCCCACGATACGTGCGATTTCTTTTCTTGGGCATTTTCTTTGCAGCAAGGCAAAGATTTGCGACCTTTGCTCCGAGGTTAGTTGTTTGTACATAAGCAATACAAAGATAATTAATCTCCGAGAGTCCTCGAAAGGGGACTCTTTTTTTTTGTATTGCCGGTATCGCTCTTCGGGGCTACGCGCCCCGGCCGCGAGGCCAACCCGTGGTGTTTTTCATGGATTAGATCCTATGAAAAAGCGAATGATTTGTTGCACTTCGATTTTGAAAGTACGAGCGACCAAACTATATGATATCTTGTCGCCTATTGTTGAAGTCATGTTTGCGCTTCTTGATTTCACCATAGGGAGCCCAACGCGTGCGCGCATACGCGCGTCCGCCGTTTTTCGTTTTTTGCCTTCACCGCTTCACCTAACCCTGTTAAAAGGTTGATGAACAGGGAGTTAAGTGTGAAGGAAAACCTCTCTTTCCCTTCACCTGTGAAGTGCTAAAATGACTAAAATGTTCACCCGTAAGCTGCCAAATATCAGGTTGTTAGGTGTGAAGGTGAAGGGTGAAGGCTAGTATTGCGAACTCGCTGAGTGCGCGATGCGTAGGTGCGTGTCCGTTTAGGCGCACATGCGCGTGCGAGAAAACGGAATGAAGAGAGCGGGCTAGAAGAAGGGCGAATCTTTTCCCGAAAACAAGTGAGGAAATAGAAGAAACAAGAGAAGGAACGAAAAAAAGTCCACTTGTTTTTCTTGAAGTGGTATGACTATCGAGAAATATTGGTATTTTGGCTTAATGGTCAAATGTACTCCTGAAAGGGGGCAAAAATGCTCTCTTTTTCATTTAATGGTCAAATGTACTCCTATAATAGTTGAACTCCCTAGTGTTTATCGGGGTTGTAAGCCCCTAATATGTTTCCAATAAGCAGTTCTCGCCTCTCTTTCGAAAGTCCTCGATGAAGACGCAATCTCATCTTCAATACAGAGTTAAGAGACTCAATAGCATTGTTAGTGCGTGGAACTTGATCGGCAGGGAAATTCTCAAAGGTAAATAGTGCATTTAGATTGCGTTTTTAAACTATAAAAGCACTTCTCGTTCTTCTATGAGTGAAGTGCCATTTGCCATCTTCACCATAAGACTTCTCTTGCAAAAAAATCTTTCCACTTTTTGCTCCCATTTTTCAAGAGATGTCTCAAAGTCTAGACGACTAGATTGTGTAAGTTGATGCGCCAATGCTTTGAGTTCTTTGGCCGCAGGTAAGCGAGGATTAGTGGTGAGCAAATGTCTTATTCGCTGAAGCTGGTGAAACTGATCAATACTGATAAGGTATCTCAGGAAATGCTTCCTTAATACCTGATAATGCGTCACTTACAATGGATCTGATTGTAAATCCTTGATCTTGGAGACAGGATATACCAGCTTGATAATCACTAATTCTCTCCTTACCACGTAAGAAGCGATAGTGTAATACTCTGTGGCTTGAAGCATCCATGAAAATGACTACTCCAAAGTTTCGACCCCAATAGGTAGCATCCATTTGTAACGTTATAGCAATGGGGGGAATTCTGTAAGAAACATCCTGACTTTGGGGTACGTTTTTGAGATATCGTTGTAGGGTAGAAACAGAAATACCATATTCTTGAGCTGTTTCAAGCAATGTATGGCGCCCTTGTAAATAGAACTCAACAATGGCAGCCTTATTAGGCTTTTCACGACCACTAAAATAGCATTGACAACTCTTGCAATACCAATACGAGGCACCACGTTTAACTCCTTTGCGGATTACAGCATGAGAACCGCATTTCTGGCACTTTTTTTACGATGATATTCCATTATAGCATTATAAACACCTCCAAAGGTATGAAAAAGAGAGCATTATGCCCCCTTTCAGGAGTACATTTGACCATTAAGCCGGTATTTTCTTCTCTAAAACTTCGATGATTCGAAACTAAATGCTTACTTTTGCCCTTGATAAAACACACCTCTTCCCTATTCTGCCGCATTGCGGCGTCAATATAGTGCAACATCAATGGACTTTCTCCTTGAGAATCAGCGCAAACGATCTTTGATTTATTGAAACAAGTGATACTATCCCCAATAAGTGAATGTGTAGACGAGCATTTGCGAATCGCCAAGCATCGGGCGAAGAACCGTACAAGAAATTGAGATACAGCGTAAGCAAGCCAAAGACAGCACATTGGCTGTATACAGCGACAAGGTGACTTTCCTGTCAGCCTGTAGTCATTGGATGCTGTGATATCGTTGTGGCTCCGCTCCCTCTCCTTACGACCTCGTCTTGCTGCTCCCTTGTCCTTAATTGCAGGCAACTTGTACAATGTACAAAAAATCGCCACACTCAGCAGAGTGCGGCGATTGGGTGTGGTGTTGTGCGTGACAATTACTTGCCGGCACCACCATTGTGGTGGGGAGCATTGAGCTCATCCTTGTCGCAAGAAGCGATAGAAACGGTAGTTCCTACGAGAACAGCTGCGAGCAAGAAGATTTTCATGTACTTGTTCATGATGTCGTTTGTTTTAAGAGGTGAATATTCAGATCTTCTATATAGAATGCGCCGATGAGACAATCAACGACGACTTAGTTTATTTTATTGTCGAGGAAGCGTTGCAAATAATGCTCGATATAGGCCGCTTGCCAGTAGTGAGTCGTAAAACTCTTATCGGGAATTTCTTTGTAGGTCACGCCCATATGTTCAAATGCGTAGCGGTAATAGTTGAGCATGCTGTATTCCCATGAAAAGTATTGGGGCAATCGCAGGCGAACTGTTTGACCGAGCCAATTACTTTGGCGTTTTGCACCGAGCGGTATGGCGAAATTAAATCCGGCATTGCGCTCGCCGTCTGTAAAGATGGCATAAGCTCCGATGGCGTATTCGCCAAAGTGCCGAATGACGTCCACTCTACCGCCCTAAATCGCCGTAAGCAAAAGAACCGGCGGAGAGTTTCACTTGCAATGCCGTGCGCGGCTCATAATAATCGGCCACGGCCATCGCTCCGATGTGCAGTTTTCGATCTCTCTCCCATCTTCCGCTGTTGCGACGAACGCGAGTTGTCGCGCTGAGGCGTAAACCTAAGTCTAAGGTGGACGTTAGGTGATAGTTTACCTCTTGATGTAGGCCGGCTAAATCATATAAGAAAAGCCCTGCTGTAGAGGAAGCGCGCCAACGGCGGTTGGCGAACCAATCTTGTCGGATACCGACAACGCCCCATTGGAATTGACTTTCCGGGTTATTGTCCGGTATATTGGTAAAGACCGGCAGGATGGGTTGGAATATCAAACGATTTCCGCGCCAGAGTGTGGTTTCAAACGAGGGGGCGAGGTAAATTCCTACGCGTGCCAATTTGTTGAGGATGTGATTGTCTATAGAGACAATGGGATAGAGCGTGATGTCTATTTTTCTCTGATGATTGGCCTTGAGCGTGGTTTGTGCTGCGCCTTCTGTGAGTTGCTGCCAAGTGGTATGCGTATCGTAGTGGGCGCGAACTTGCCAATGATTGGCTTCGTGCGCAGCCTCTATGGCGATTTGTGGTTGCCCATATTCTCCAAGCAGAAGGCTATAATGCCGAGCGTTGGGGAAACTTTGTGCCAAGTTTCTAAGAGCTATTCCCAAGGCACGATATGACCCTCGAATTTGCGGACTCTCGAGAGCCACAAGGATAGTGTCACCCTGGGAGCGAAGGCGAATTTGCTCAAATCCGGCTTCTTCGAGTGAGTGGGTTCCTGTCTGGTCCGGTGTTTGTCCGTGTGCACTGTTGCTTTCGGCCGCAAACCACGAAAAGGATAAGCTTAATAGTAGCCCCTTTAGCAATGAAGGCGTGGAAATTGGGAGAATGTTCCTTTTCATCATCTTCAAAACTTGATGGTCGTACGATAGCTTAAACCAACGCCCCATCCTTTCAATTGATGGGTGAAAGCAAAGGTGCGGAGGTGTCCCCACAAGGTATAACCTAAACCGAGGTTCACTCCTTTCGTGTCATAGTCTGCCATCAATTGCAGTGGTATTTGCCTTGTTGGGCGATATTCGAGACCGCCAAAGAGGCCATTGTACATCTTTCCTGCTTTGAACGGATGAAAGTATCCGGCCGAAAGAGCGAATTGCCCGCTGCCTAGTGAAAAGTGCTTTGTCACTACTCCATAATATCCGGCGTAAAAACTGTTTCCATAGGCGGAATACAGATCATTGACACCGAAAACAATCGAGGGCCACCACTTTCCGCTACGTTCTGCGAGAGGACGCACGCGAATGGTCGACGAGCGATCTTGTTGGTAGTAGTTCCAAGTTTTCTTTACAGAGTGTTGGGTCTTACACAGCGTTTCTCTGAAAGTGAATTCAAAGAAGCTGAAGGGAGTGAAGCGCACATAATAAAGGCCTGTATCGTAGTTGATCAGATCATGGTATGCGGCTTGACCCGGCCCATCGTGCACCGCCGTCAAATGTGCCATCGGGCTGCATATCGGCAGTGGGAACATTGATTAAGCCCGTGGTACCAATCAAGTCTTGAGCCGAAACTTCGGTGAAGCCTGCAGCTACACCGAGAGTGAAAATCAGGGCAAAACGACGAAACTGGTACATATCTACAGGTTCTATGACGCTGCGAATATACGAAGAAAACGAAAGAGCGCAAACGATTGAGCAGAAAAATCGGATGATTCTACGGGAAATGTTCTATTTTGCGAACAAAAAGCCCTACAATGCCCCAAGTTTTTCTCTAAAACGTGTGATGATTTCGTTTTGTCTTTCGACCGGAATTTCAACACAATGCGTTTCAAGGAGTTCACGGAGGGCTTCCATCGCTTTCACTTTCATTTTTGAAGTTCCCGCGCGCACCCCGCTTTGATAGGAGTTGGACGGGAGCATGCTACGATTAAAATTTCCGTCAGACATAGCCGAGTTTCGAATTATTCGAAGGGTTTGAGTAATGTGGCCAGGGGCAGGAGCTGAAACACTCGTTTGCCATCAGGTGTAAAGGTGGGGGTTTCGTGTCGAAACAAGCGGTCAATTAGATCTCTCATCTCCTCGTTGCTCATTTCTTGTCCAACGGGAATCGCTGCTTTGCGTGCCAATGAGAGTGCCATGGTGTTTACCAATTCTTCGTGCACCTCACTCCCCTTTTGTGTGGCGTCATCGAGCATGCCGTTGAGCAGCACCACCGGGTCGAGGCCGTCGAGGCCGGAAGGAACGCGGAGAATCGAAAAACTGTTGCCACCGAGATAAGACAATTCGAAACCAATGGCTTCGAGTTCTGGGAGAATCCCCCTTCTAAAATGGCCTGTTGTGAGGCCGAGACTTCGAGTATTTGCGGGAAGAGAATGCCTTGTGATTGTGGTTCTGCTTCGCGTACACGTGTTAAGTAGTCCTCAAAGAGAATACGCACGTGAGCTCTGTGCTGATCGACCATGAGCAAACCCTCCTCTGAAGGGGCGATGATGTAGCGCCCTTTATATTGTATATATTGAGTGCCTGCGTTGGTCCAGCTGCCTTGTTTGTTTTCGGGGAGATGTTCGTAAAGCGTGGCTTCAGTGGCGGGCGTTTCTTCAGCCTCGGCAAAATCTGAGCTGAACACCGTGGAGGAAGCAAGAGAATCTTGGGTGTCGAACGCGTTTTCAAAGGCACCTTCCCACCCTTTTGCACTCGTTCGGGGCGAATAGGAGGACGTGCTGCCTGAGGCCGGGGGGAACAGAGAACTTTCCTTTGGGGCGGCCGGTTGAGAATTGGCGAATGGATTGTAGTTTTCGTCAATTTCGATACTTGGGGGGGGCGATATTCACGTCGCCATCTTGAAAGACCGGAATATCCGGGCGATCTTCGACGTCAAAGTCAATGGTCGGTATCGCATTGAAGCGGCCTAATGTTTCGCGAACGGTGGCGCGTAGAATTTGCCAGATGGGTTGTTCATCCTCGAACTTGATTTCTGTCTTGGTCGGGTGAATATTGACATCGATGCGACAGGGATTGATGAGGATTTGCAAGAAGAACGGTACTTGTTCTCCATCGGGAATGAGTCGTTCGTAGGCACTTTGTATCGCTTTCGCGAAGTAAGGGTGGCGCATGTAGCGTCCATTGGCAAGAAGAATTGTTGTGCGCCTTTTTTCTTGCTACTTTCGGGATTGCCGACGAAGCCAATGATCTCCACAAGTTCAGTTTCCACATGAACGGGCATCAGATATTTGTCCATCTTGCGGCCAAAGATGTTGACGATGCGTTGGCGGAAATTACCGGAGGGGAGATCGAGGAGTACGTTGTCGGGAGTTGAGAGGGCAAACGACAAGTCGGGATGCGCCAGCGCGATGCGCTCAAACTCGGCTACGATGTTTGACAATTCCGTGTGATTGCTCTTGAGGAATTTGCGGCGTGCCGGGATATTGAAGAAGAGGTTCTTGATAAGAAAATTCGCACCGACAGGACAGACGATGGGTTCTTGCAGTATAACCTTTGAGCCTTCGATCTGCAAACATACACCCAACTCATTATCGGGTGTGGCGGGTGCGCAATTCCACTTGGGCAACGGCTGCAATAGAAGCCAAGGCTTCTCCGCGAAAGCCCATTGTGGTCAGTGCAAAGAGGTCGTCGGCTTTCGTGATCTTGGAGGTGGCATGTCGTTCGAAGGATAAGCGCGCATCGGTTTCCGTCATGCCCTTGCCATTGTCGATCACTTGCACGCAAGATTTACCGGCGTCGGTCACGATCACTTGGATGCGTGTTGCGCCGGCGTCAATCGCATTCTCAACGAGTTCCTTGATGAGTGATGCCGGTCGCTGAATCACTTCGCCTGCAGCGATTTGATTGGCGACGGAGTCCGGCAAAAGATGAATGATGTCGGGCATAATCAGTGAGTGTTGGACGAGTTGGAGGGCAAACTATCGTTTACGCTCGTTTGCGTGGGAGGGGAAGTCGGTGTTTCGAGGGGTACTTCGATCTTCTTTTCCCACTGCGAGGCACCGGTGGCTTTGTTTTTGTCGAGCGTTTGCATCGGTGCTGCACGGCGCGGGAGGATTTTGAGTTTGTTTTCGTCGCTCTTTGCGCGCCACTCAAAGAGGTCGTGCGGCCCTTGGGGGCGGATGCGACTGAACCACGCAAAATTACTGAACTTTGTGTGCTCTGCCGGCGCCATATTGATGGGATAAGTTTTGGCAATGGGGGAAGGGCCGGCCCAGTAGCGCCGCATTTTTCGATCTACGATGTCGATGCGCATTTTTGCGGCCTCGCAGTAGTTTTGATAGAGCAAAGAGGAGTCTTTCTCTATCGGGAAATTGATCACCATCGCGTTGCCGTTCACACGCGCTTGGTAAAGTTGCCCTTTGGCGAAGTAAGCCTGCAACATATTTCCCGATACTTGGTTGAAGTGGACGGTATCCGGTAGTTGTTGCACGATGAGGGCTTGGCGCTCCACGTATACAGAGTCGAGCGTGGAGTCATTGGTGTAGACATTGATTTCTTCGCCCAAAATCTGTCGGTCGTCGCTCCATGCGATGGGATCTCGGTAGAGCGACAACTTATGAAGTTTGGAATGGAAGACGAGTGAATCGCAAACCGCTTGCACGTCGGTGCGATAGGCGCGCACATGGAAATAACCGTGCAGCACGCGGTAAGCGGAATCGGTGCGCAGATCGTAAGAGAAGAGGCGGAGGGTATCGGCGTGCACATAGAGGGTGTCCGCGTTGCGTGAGAAGTTTTTGGCCAGCGCGCGTTTCGTGGCCAAAGCCTCGCCTACTTTTTCTTTGTACCAGCCATAGTCCCCCATCAAGATGTTTTTGTTGTTGGCATCGGTGGAGTCCGTGAACACGATGTTGCGGAAGGCTTGTGAAAAACCGGTCTTTTTATCGTAACTGATGCTGTCGCCGGTGAGTTTACGTCCCTTGTTGAACAACTGCGGGCGCTTTCCCAAGCGAGCTTTCTCGGTCTGTGTGTTGTAGTAGCCGTCTGTCGTAAAAATGCGGCTACCTCCGCTCAATAGGTTGGTAGGGCCGGTGGCGTGCGCCCATTTGGTGCGCGTATTATAGTGGAGCGAATCAGTACGGAGCGAGTCGCGCTTGGCCGTTCGCAGCAAGACGTCTTCGTTGAAGACGGCTTCGCGAGTGCCCGTGAAGTAATCTCCCTTTTGAGAGGTCAGAATGTTGGTGCCGTCGATGATTTCTCCGCCGACATCGTAAACCCGCGTCCGGAAATGCGGTCGTAGTTGAGCAATTCCGTTTTGAGTTTCATTTTATGGTGGCGCATCACGACGTCATGGAAGACGCGGGCGAATTGCGAAGAGCCATCATAGAACAAAGAGTCACCGGTGAGTGAGAGCGTGTCGCCCTGTGTGAAACGCACTTTCCCATAAGCCAAGAAAGAATTGGAGGCTTCATAGAAAACGGCGCTGTCGCAGGTGAGGCGCATGCCGGCATGCGTCATCAACACGTTGCCTTTCAATACTTGCCCGTCGCCGGTGGTGGCGGCATCATGAAAAAGCACATCGGCATGGTGAATGCGAATGCGCTGATCCTCTTGTGATACTTTTTTCTTGCGAGGCGGAAAGAAGGTAAGGGCAAAAGTGTGTGCAAGGAACAGAGCAAAAAGCCCCATTCCCAGCACTAATATTCTACGAGTAACGAAAAGCGTGTTCAAAACTTACGTTTTGTGTAATTTGAAGTAAGTAAATCCGTCGGGCGCTGTGTGCTGCCCATCGGAGGAAGGGACATTATTTAATCCAGCCTTCGTGTTGGAATTTATGGTTGCGCCATTCGGGATTGATGCGCGTGTAGGTCGTTTTGATCTTCTCGGCAATCCATTTTTGCAGCGCTTCGTTTTGGCGCTTCTGCACCACTACGTTTTTCAGCACCTGAAAATCATCGGTAATGTTAGCGCGGTGGCTTTCGATTCTGTCCTTGAGTTTCACGATGGCACAGATTTCTTGACCGGTCTTGCTGTCCATCATGCGGAAAGCCTGCGAAACTTCGCCCACCTTCATCGTGTCTACCACTTTTGCTACGTCTTGCGGCAGATTCTTCATTTGGAAGCGAGCGGTGAGCGCACCGGTCGTTTCGTCTTGCGCTACCATCAGTCCCTTGTTGTTGCGCGTGTCCTTATCGTCCGAGAGTTGTTGTGCCGCTTCTTCAAAACTGAACTTGCCGGCTTTTGATGTCGGCAGCGATAGAGTCGAGACGCGAAGTCAAACGCTCGTATTCTCCCTCTTTAATTTCAGGTTTGAGTAGAATGTGGCGTACATTGACTTTGTCGCCCTGCTTTTCGATGAGCTGCATGATGTGGAAGCCAAATTCCGTGCGCACGATTTTCGACACCTTTTTCGGATCGGTGAGCGCGAAAGCCACATTAGCAAATTCCGGTACCCATTGTCCGCGACCGCTCAGACCGAGTTCACCACCGTTACGCGCGCTACCGTCTTGCGAATAGAGACGTGCCAAAACCGCGAAGCTCGTTTCGCCGCTGTTGACGCGACGTGCAAATTCGCGCAAGCGGCTTTCTACGCGTTCCACCTCTTCGCGATCCACCGTGGGGCGCTGCGTGATGATTTCCACTTCCACTTGTGTGGGAATCATGGGCAGGCTGTCTTGCGGAAGTTTCGAGATCTCACTACGCACTTCCGCTGGAGTTGCCGTCACATTCGCAGTGAGTTTCTTTTGTACCCCTTGCGTGAGGAAATACTCGCGTGCCGATTGCATTAAGATCTCGCGGATTTGAGGAATCGTCTTGTGATAGGCCGCTTCCAAGGCTTCTTTCGAACCATAACGGCGGATATTTTCTTCCAAACGGTAATCGGCCATCATTTTTGCCTGTTCGTCGGTCACCGTGATGGAGTCTAATTCCGCTTGGTGGAGGAAAAGTTTTTGAATCGCCAGTTGTTCCGGAATTTCGGCATACGGGTCTTTGAAGGTTTGTCCGCTGGCTTCGGCGTTTACGCGGAAGCCTTCGACGTCCGACAACAAGATGGGCGAATCGCCTACCACCCAAATCACTTCGTCTACGATGTTTTTGGGGCGAATTTGCGCAAAGGCAACACCAAGTGCGATGAAGCCGGCGATCAGAATAGGAATTCGTTTGTTCATATCGAGTGATTATTGAGGGTGGTTGATAGTTTCGAAAACTTTGGTGTAGAGTTGCACCGGATATTGTTGGCGGAGTTTCAACAGCCAGGCTTGTTCACGTTCTTTCTGCACGTCTTCAAGCACTTGGCTGCGCACATCCACATAACTTGTGGGGCGTTTTTCAATGCGCCCCACCACGGTGGTGTATTTCATGCCGGCATCGACACTGCGTGCGGTGGCTTTTTTGTCTTTGAACGCAAAATGATCGATGGTGCTGTTTTCTCCTCGCTCGACGGTGTAGGGGCCGGCCACTTTGACGCGCACCGAATCCTTATTTACACCACTACGCAGGAAATCCATGGCTTCCATCCCCGCCGGAACGCCGCGACTCAATGCTTTTTGGGCAGCGCGGAGCGCGTCGGCATCGTTGGCGCTTAAGATATAGCCTTTGAAGTGAGGGGCGTTCCAACGATATTTTTTGCGGTTGTCACGAAATTTTTTCTCCAAGGCCACTTCGTCTTGAGCGGCGGCATCCCATACATTGTTCTTCTCGGCTTCGAAGAGCAACAGGCCATCGTGATACTCCTGTATGAGATAGCGAAGTTCGGCATTGGCGGCTGCACTCACGTTGGCGAGGCTGTCCATCGCGGCCTCGCGGGTTTGGCCGTGGGTGGCCATGAGGCGCGACAGCGTGTGCTCTGCAGCCTCCTCTTCGATGCCTTGTTCCTTCAAGGTGTTGAGGAGGTGTGGATAAGCCGTTTGGAAACTGGGAGCCGATTTCCGCTTGATCAGTTTGGCAATGTGGTACCCTACTTCCGTAACGAAGGGGGCAGAGATTTCTCCTTCGCGCAAAGCATATACTTGATCTTCGAAAGCCTTGAGGGTTGCACCGGCTGTGATGGTCGGCAGTAGACCTCCGTTGTTTTTGGTGCTTAGATCCTCACTGCTGCTGCGCGCTACGGCGGCAAAATCGGCACCGGCGAGCAGTAAACGGTAAAGACTGTCGGCATGAGCGGCAATCTTCTTTCGCTCTTCGGCGCCGGCCATCGTCGGCACACGCAATAATATATGAGAAACGGTGAGCAGATCTTTGCCGTCGAGTCGTTGGAGTTCTCGGTTGTAGAGTGCGCGGGCAGTGGAATCAATGTACGACTGGTCGATCAGCATTTTCGACAGCAACTGATCGCGGTAACCGCGAAACTCGTTGCGGAAAGTGGCCAACGTGTCGAGTCGATGATCTTCTGCGGCGATGACTTTGAGTTTGTAGTTGATGAACAAATCGAGATACTCGCGTGCCGGCATTTGTTGTTGCCCGGCTTGTACGGCATTGTTCTTGTTGTAGGCGTACAGAAATTCGCCACGGGTGACGGGACGTCCCCCCGATGCGAAGCAAAACCGATTGGTTTGATGTCTCGGCATGGGCGCTCAGCGCGCAAGTCATGAGCAATAAGCTCGAAATCAAGTGTTTCATACGAGTCGTTTCGTGCGGCTTTTGTCCATGCTGATGTCATCTCGTGCAAAAGCCGTGAAAGGCCTTCGAGGTTTTGACCTCGAAGACCCTTACGGTGTGTATGTCAAGCGGCAAAGGGGGCGAAGACCGGAAAAGCCTGTGCCAAAATGCCACGTCGGAATTTATTCACTACGCGAATAGTTGGGAGCTTCGCTCGTGATCGTAATGTCGTGGGGGTGACTTTCTTGTACACCGGCGTTGGTGATGCGGGTGAATTTGGCACCGTGCAGCGCTTCGATCGAAGCCGCACCGCAATAACCCATACCCGAACGGAGACCACCGACAAGTTGGTAGATGACTTCCTGCACACCGCCTTTGAAAGGTACACGACCTGCGATGCCTTCGGGCACGAGCTTCTTCACACTCTCCACACCACTTTGGAAATAACGATCCTTCGAACCGTTTTCCATGGCTTCGAGCGAGCCCATGCCGCGGTAAGTCTTGAACTTACGGCCGTTGAAAATAATCGTTTCGCCGGGGCTTTCCTCGCATCCTGCTACCAACGAGCCGATCATCACGCAATTACCGCCTGCTGCGAGTGCTTTCACCACATCGCCCGAGTAGCGCAAGCCACCGTCGGCAATGAGGGGCACACCGGTGCCTTCGAGGGCGCGAGCCACATCGTAGATGGCCGAGAGTTGCGGTACACCCACACCGGCCACGACGCGCGTGGTGCAGATTGAACCGGGGCCGATGCCCACTTTCACTGCGTCAGCACCTGCATCGGCGAGCATTCTTGCGGCTTCGCCCGTGGCGATGTTACCCACCACGATGTCCACGCCGGGGAACTTCGCCTTGGCTTCTTTGAGTTTTTCGACAACGCCCTTCGAGTGGCCGTGCGCCGTGTCAATGACAATGGCATCGACGCCTGCATTGACGAGTGCCTCGATGCGTTCCATCGTGTCGACTGTCACACCTACGCCGGCAGCAACGCGCAAACGGCCTTTGGCATCCTTACAAGCCATGGGTTTGTCCTTGGCTTTCGTGATGTCCTTATAAGTAATGAGTCCGACCAAGCGACCGTTGGCGTCTACTACGGGGAGTTTCTCAATTTTGTTTTGTTGCAAGATTTCACTTGCGCCGGCCAAATCTGTCGTCGTGTTGGTTGTTACGAGATTTTCGCGCGTCATCACTTCGTCGATCGTGCGATCGAGGTTGTGCTCGAAGCGCAAATCGCGGTTCGTGACAATACCCACGAGCTTCATGTCATCGTCTACGACGGGGATACCGCCGATGTGATATTCTGCCATGAGCGCCAAGGCGTCTCCGACGGTTTTTCCGCGTTGGATGGTCACAGGATCGTAGATCATGCCGTTCTCGGCACGCTTCACGATGGCCACTTGACGCGCCTGCTCTTCGATCGACATATTTTTGTGGATCACACCGATACCGCCTTCACGGGCGATCGCAATCGCCATGGGGGCTTCGGTCACAGTGTCCATGGCTGCCGTCACGAAGGGGATGTGCAGCTCAATATTGCGCGAAAAGCGCGTCGTGAGCGACACCGTGCGGGGCAGGACTTCAGAATAAGCGGGGATAAGCAGGACGTCATCGTAAGTGAGACCGTCCATCACAATTTTGTCGGCAATGAAATTTGCAGTCATAAGGCGAGGTACGAATTTAATTGCGTGCAAATGTACTCATTTTTCTGCACACTGCACAAGTTTGCCCCGCTGTTTTTTGCGCATCTTCATCGATTTATAGGGCTTTGTCTTATTGCAAAAAACTCACACTCGAACGGGAGGCTTTGCAGTCTCCGCGATCGAGTGTGAGTTGTGGTGAGGTTGACGACCGAATCAGGGCTTATTTCTTATGCCGATTGGCGCGCCGTTGACGGATTTCCGCCTTCTTTTTGGCAGCGCCCGAACCATGAAGACCGGTGATGTATTTCTTCTTTTTGGCTTTCGTCTTCACTTTCTCTTCTTGAGGCTTGCGAAGCTTCGCCCCTTTGAAGGTGATGCCGGTCATCATTGCGGCGGTGATTTCTTCGTCACTGACGTGTCGTTGCATAGGGATCGGTTTTGGATGATTTTTAGTGATGGAAGAGGCGAACTCCCGTGAAGGCCATGGCGATATTGTATTTGTCGCAGGTTTCAATCACATGGTCGTCACGAAGTGAGCCACCGGCTTGTGCCACATAGGACACCCCACTGCGGTGGGCGCGCTCTATGTTGTCGCCGAAGGGGAAGAAGGCATCGGAACCCAAAGCCACACCGGTGTTTTGAGCGATCCAAGCGCGTTTTTCTTCCGCGGTGAGCGGGGCGGGACGCTCGGTGAAGAACTGTTGCCATGCACCTTCGGCCAGTACATCGTCGGCATCTTCCGAAATGTAAATGTCGATCGTGTTGTCGCGGTCGGCGCGGCGAATACCGGGGACGAAGGGCAACCCCATCACCTTGGGATGTTGGCGCAACCACCAGATGTCGGCTTTCGTACCTGCCAAACGGGTGCAGTGAATGCGGCTTTGTTGGCCGGCACCAATGCCGATGGCTTGACCGTCTTTCACATAGCAAACGGAGTTCGACTGTGTATATTTGAGGGTAATCAAGGCGATGGTCAGATCGCGCACGGCCGAGGCGGGCAACTCTTGGTTCTTCGTGGGGCGTTGGTCGAAGAGGTGCGGATCCGAAAGATCCACCTCGTTGCGTCCCTGTTCGAAGGTGACGCCGAACACCTGTTTGCGTTCGATGGGATCGGGTACGTAGTTGGGATCCACTTGCAGAATGCAATACGTGCCTTTGCGCTTGGCTTGCAAAATCTCGAGCGCTTCGGGGGTAAAACCCGGGGCAATAACGCCGTCGCTCACTTCGCGTTTGATGAGCAGGGCGGTTGCTTTGTCGCATTCGTCGGAAAGGGCGATGAAATCACCGTAGCTCGACATGCGATCGGCGCCTCGAGCACGGGCATAAGCTGAGGCAATGGGGGTGAGCGGTTCGCCGAGATCGTCGCAAAAATAAATCTTTTGCAGCGTTTCATTCAGCGGTTCGCCCACTGCTGCGCCGGCAGGAGATACATGTTTGAACGAGGTCGCTGCCGGCAGGCCGGTGGCGGCTTTGAGCTCGCGCACTAACTGCCAACCGTTGAGTGCGTCGAGAAAATTGATGTAACCGGGACGCCCGCCCAGCACTTCAATGGGAAGCGCTGTGCCGTTGTCCATGTAAATACGAGCGGGCTTTTTGGTTGGGATTGCAACCGTATTTGAGCGCCAGTTCATTCATGGGAAAAAAATAATTGGGGGTTAGTTTGGGGCAAAATTTACGTATTCTGTGCCGAACGGCCAAACAATCCACCCCACTCTCCTGCCCGATTTCGGTGATGTCGTGGCTATTTGAAAAAGGAAATGAGAAAAAGAGGAAACTTCAACTGTCTGTACTCCGGCTGCGTGGTGTTACTTCAAAAAGTACACAACTTTCGGTCAATAGTAGGGATGTTTTGTCGAATTGTTGTGGAGTTTTCGGCAAATGTTGTGGACTTTTGCCGGTGCTTATAGTAAGGGTTTTTTCTTGTAGGGTGCACTTTGAAAACTTAGGTGCACGGGGAGATAATAAAAGTCGAAGACTATGAATCGAAAGGTGCTATATCATTGTGTGGCGTTGGGGATGCGTTGCCTCGGCATTTCGGAGGTTTTCTCCGTTTTGAACTGCGAACGAAGAACTTTTGAGGTGGATTGCGGCGAAACGGAAAAGTTTTACTACGTAAGGCACAAAAAAAAGTTGTCTTTTGTAAGATAGATATCACAAAATAATTCGTAACTTCGCCACATCAAAGTCAACCTGAGGACGCGGATGGCATGTGATCGGATGAGAAATCGTAAAACAAATTGGATGATCTCCGCGCGTGCTTCCCTCCCCTATTTCACAACCGAAAAATGAAAAAGACCATTCTCGTCACGGGCGGTACCGGTTTCATCGGTTCGCACACCACTGTCGAACTCCAAGCTGCAGGCTACAACGTCGTGATTATCGACAACCTCAGCAACTCAAAAGCCGAAGTCATCGACGGCATTGAAAAAATCAGCGGCACTCGTCCGGCATTCGAACAAGTGGACTGCTGCGACTACGCTGCTTTGGAAGGCGTGTTCCAAAAATATCCCGGCATCGAGGGCATTATTCATTTTGCCGCTTCGAAAGCTGTGGGAGAGTCGGTGGAAAAGCCTTTGAAGTACTATCGCAACAACTTCGTTTCGCTGATCAACCTCTTGGAGTTGATGCCTAAATATAACGTGAAGGGCATTATCTTCTCGTCGTCCTGCACGGTCTACGGACAACCCGATCCTCAAGATCTCCCCGTGAGCGAAAACGCGCCGATCAAGAAGGCCGAATCGCCTTACGGCAACACGAAGCAGGTGAACGAGGAAATCATTCAAGATTTCGTAGCCAGCGGTGCTCCCATCTCGGCCATCATCTTGCGCTACTTCAACCCCATCGGTGCACACCCCACTGCCCTTATCGGCGAAGTGCCCAACGGTGCGCCAGCCAACCTCATCCCTTACCTCACGCAAACGGCAATCGGCATTCGCGAACAGCTTGCTGTCTTCGGCGACGACTACGATACGCCCGACGGATCGTGCATTCGCGACTTTATCTATGTGGTTGACTTGGCCAAGGCACACGTTGCGGCCATGGCACGCATTGTCGAAGGCAAGAACACCGATCCCGTTGAGGTCTTCAACGTGGGTACGGGTAACGGCGTGAGCGTTTTCGAACTGATCAACACCTTCGAAAAGTGCACGGGCGTGAAACTCAATTACAAAGTGGCTCCCCGTCGTGCCGGAGACATCGAAAAGGTGTGGGGCAACGTGGACAAAGCCAACAAAGTGCTGGGCTGGAAGGCCGTGCACACCCTCGAAGACTCGCTGACTACGGCTTGGAAGTGGCAACAAAAGCTGCGCGAAGACGGCATCATGTGATCTTCAGCCTTCAATATTCTCTCACCACGAGCCGAATCTGCCGAGCCATGCTTGCGCCGATTCGGCTCGTGCGCTTTACTTTATGACTCATCTCTTTCCTACGTCTATGACCTTTCCCACCGCCCCGTCGCCGGCCTACATTCTCGAAGAGCGTCTTTTGCGCCGAAATCTTCGCCTCATCACGGACATCTCGCACCGAAGCGGCGCGGAGTTCATTCTTGCTTTCAAGGCCTTCGCACTTTGGAAAACTTTCCCCATCTTTCGCGAGTACATCGCCCATACCACGGCGTCCTCTCCTTACGAAGCGCGCTTGGCGCTCGAAGAGTTCGGCAGTCGGGCACACACTTACACTCCGGCCTACGAAGCGGCCACCTTCGATGAGATGCTCCGCTGTTCTTCGGTCATCACTTTCAACTCGCTCACGCAGTATGCGCAATTCTATCCGCGCATTCGTGAATGGAATGCCACGCATGGCAGCGACGAGCAGGTGGATTGCGGCTTGCGCGTGAACCCCGAATATTCGGAAATTGAGACGGCGTTGTACGATCCGTGCGCGCCCGGTTCGCGTTTCGGCTTACTCAGTGCCGATCTGCCCACCGAACTGCCGGAAGGCATCCGCGGTTTCCACATTCACTGCCATTGTGAGAGCAGCAGCGAGGCTTTCGGCCACACGCTGCAGCACATCGAGGCGCGTTTCGGCGCTTGGCTCGACCGCCTGGAGTGGATCAACTTCGGAGGTGGACACTTGGTGACGCGTGCTGACTATAATGTGGAATTGCTTGTGGAGTTGCTCAACGACTTCCGCGCGCGCCATCCGCAGCTGCGCGTCATCATGGAACCGGGCAGCGCCTTTGCGTGGCAAACGGGGCCGCTGGTGGCACAAGTGGTGGATGTGGTGGAGAACGCCGGGATCAAAACGGCGATTTTCAACGCATCGTTCACTTGTCACATGCCCGATTGTCTCGAAATGCCCTACCATCCTGCCATCCGCGGGGCGGAAACGCTCACCGATGGGGAGGAAGTGGGACACGAAACAGACGAATGTGTCTATCGCTTGGGCGGAAACAGTTGCTTGAGCGGCGACTATATGGGTTATTGGCGCTTCGCACGTCCGCTTCAAGTGGGCGATGAACTGATTTTCGAGGACATGATCCACTACACGACCGTGAAGACGAATATGTTCAACGGCATTCACCACCCTGCCCTCTGCTTGCTTCGCGAAGACGGCACGCTCGAAACGCTACGCACCTACACGTACGAAGATTATCGCGATCGCATGGACTAAGCTCTCCATGTTCTGTTTGTCGTCGCTCCGGTTTTAACTCGTACTCGACTGCAAGGAAACGTTTTCTCTGCTCAACAACGCTCATTTGAACTATCTCGATCAAGACATCACTTATCTAAAAGGAGTCGGACCCGCACGTGCTGCGCTGTTCGCCTCCCAAATGGGCGTGCACACCATCGGCGACTTGCTGCACACCTACCCTATCGTCACGAAGACCGCACGAAGGTGCACCGCATTTGCGATTTGGTGGAAGGGATGCAGAACATTCAGTTGCGCGGCCACATTGTGCTGATCAACAAGGTGGGCGAAGGACCCAAACGCCGCTTGGTGGCGAATTTTACCGACGGCACGGGCTACATTCAGCTGGTGTGGTTTCGTGTTTCCAAGGCGTTGGAGAACATGTATAAGGTGAATGTCGAATACCAAGTGTTCGGTGAGCCCAAACCTTTCGGGCATTATCTTTCGATCGCCCACCCCGAAATGGAAGAGTTGGAGCGGGTGAAAAATCGTCCACTGCTGCGCATGCAACCGGTCTATCATTTGACCGAACGACTCACGCGTGCGCACATCACTTCGCGGACGATCAATGAATTGGTGGCCAATGCTTTTGAACGGTTGGCTTCGCCGATCGTCGACACGCTGCCGCCGACGCTGGTGGCGGAGCATAAATTGGTGAGTCACGACAAGGCGGTGCGCGATTTGCACTTCTCACAGAGTGCACAAGACGTGGCGGCGGCGAAACGACGCTTGAAGTTCGAAGAACTCTTCTACTTACAACTTTCCATACTCCAATATAATAAGGAAAGGAAGACGGAAGTGATCGGATGGTCGTTTCCTCGCGTCGGACCGCTCTTCAAAGATTTTTACGAGCACCACATTCCCTTTGCCCTCACGGAAGCACAAAAACGAGTGGTGCGCGAAATCCACAGCGACTTGCGCAGTGGCCGACAGATGAACCGGTTGTTGCAAGGCGATGTGGGCTCGGGCAAAACGATGGTGGCCACGCTCACCTGCTTGTTGGCGCTCGACAATGGTTTTCAGGCGTGCATCATGGCGCCGACCGAGATCTTGGCCGAACAGCACTACAAAGGAATTGCCGCCCAACTCGAAGAATTGGGCATCCGAGTCGAATTGCTCACGGGCAATGTCAAGGGAAAGCGTCGGCGAACGGTGCTCGATGCTTTGGCAACAGGCGAAGTGCAGGTGCTCATCGGCACACATGCGCTCATCGAACCCGGCGTGGTCTTTACAATTTGGGGCTTTGCGTGATTGACGAGCAGCACCGTTTCGGCGTGAAGCAGCGTGCGGCGTTGTGGGACAAGAACACGCGTCCTCCACATGTGTTGGTAATGACCGCAACACCCATACCCCGCACCTTGGCCATGACGGTTTACGGTGATTTGGACGTGAGTGTCATCGATCAGTTGCCACCCGGACGTAAACCGATTCAGACGCGGCACTATCGAGCGCGGCAACGCAGCCAACTCTTTCACGGCATTCGCACGGAATTGGAGAAAGGACGACAGGTTTATTTCGTCTATCCACTGATAGACGATAATGAAAAATTGGATCTCTTGGCTTTGGAGAAAGGCTACGAGGCGGTTTGCGAAGCCTTTGCGCCGTGGAAAGTGGGACGGGTGCACGGCCGCATGAAGCCCGCTGAGAAAGAAGAAGCGATGCGTGCTTTCTCGGCGAACGAAACGCAGATCTTGGTTTCCACGACTGTGATCGAGGTCGGGGTGAATGTCCCGAATGCGTCGGTGATGGTGGTGGAAAATGCCGAAAGGTTCGGCCTCGCGCAACTGCACCAACTGCGCGGACGGGTGGGACGTGGGGCGGAACAAAGTTATTGCATCCTTGTCACGAAAGACAATCTCGCTGAAAACTCTCGCCAGCGGATGGACATCATGGTAGAAACGACCGACGGATTCGTCATTGCTGAGGCCGATATGAAATTTCGTGGCCCCGGAGATTTGGAAGGAACGGCACAAAGTGGTTTGCCTTCGATCTGCGCATTGCCAACTTGGTGGGCGATGCGGCATTGATGAGCGAGGCGCGCGAAAGTGCGGCGCGTATTTTAGAAGAGGATCCCCATGAGTCGAAAACGGAGAACGCGGCGATGTGGGCAGAGTTGCGCAGATTGCGACAACTGCAGCAAAACTATTCGTCGATCTCGTAGCGATCTATATAATAAGGAGTATACGGTGAGGGCTTTCTCCGGAGAGGCTTGCGCGTGCAACGCGATAACCTTTATGATAGCCCCGAGTTGGTGCGCGCTTCTCTTCACACTGACAAATAAGTTGTCGTGTTTGCCGCGTTGCTTGACAAAATATCAATTTCGAGCGGGAAATATTGCGCGATAACACTAAAATACGCGCATTTATTTCTCGTGTGTCTTGTTTTTGACGGCTAAATCACGATATTTGCAATCATCACCTCTAAAAAAATAAGCGATATGAAACGATTACTTCTCTCCCTCTTTCTCGCTGCTGCCGGCGTATCGGCTTCCGCGATGAACTATGCCGATGCTCGTGAATACGCCTATTTCCTCACCGACAAGATGGCGTATGAGTTGAACCTCACGCCGGCGCAATATGATCAGGTCTACCAAGTGAACCTCGACTACTTCCTTTCTGTCAATTCTTCGTACGATCTCTACGGACGCTATCGTGATTTCCGAGACGATGACCTCCGTTATATCCTCTATGATTGGCAGTATGCGCGTTATGTTGGCGCGGATTATTTCTGCCGCCCGCTTTCTTGGACGGGATCTTCCTTCATCTTCAACGTCTATACGCGTTATTCCTACCGCGACCGCTTCTTCTTTGATCGGCCTTCGGTGTATGTGAGCTATCGCGGCTCAGATTGGGGATATCGCCGCCCCGAATACCGCTCACCCTACTATGGTTTGCGCGTAGTGGAGAGCCGTTACGGCGGATTGCGCGACAGTTATGTGGCGCGCTACGGCGATCGCGGCTACAACGACTATTATCGCAACGAACCTTTGCGCATTGTCGAAGGACGTTATGGCGGTAGAGGTTGGAGTTACGACACCGGCAATACATACTACGGCAGCGGTGCCTATAGCAGCCCGCGTCAGTCGGCGCCGGCCTACACTGCGCCCTACAACGGCGGCGGGTATGCGCCTTCTCGTCAGTATGAGAATAGCGGAATGTCCGGACGTCGTGGCACGACTTACAGCAGCGGCGGTTACAACGGCGGCGAATCGTCGAACTATTATGGCAACTCTCGCTCCTACGACGGCGGACGTAGCAGTTACTCGCCCACGCGTTCGGATAATAATGGAGGTGGAAACTCCGGTTATTCGTCCGGTCGTCGCGGAGGTGCTGCGGAATCGCAGAATAGTGGTGGAGGTTCGCAGAATTACAACGCGGGAGGCTACACGCGTTCGGGAAGCACCACTTATAGTGCCCCTGCTCAGCCGCAACGTGGCTCATCGTCTTCTTCAGGCGTGACGAGTGGTCGCAGATAAGTCCATAACTTTTTGTCTGAAACAGACGTGTGTAAAGTGCTGCTCACCGTAGTTGTTCTGCTCCTCCTCTGTTTTGAAAAATGGCGAACTGAAAAAAAACGGGATCGATTCTTCTTTTTGAGAATCGATCCCGTTTTTAGTTTTAGGCCGGTGCGCCTTCGGGCGAAGGAGCGCGATCGTCAAGATAGGAATCCTTGAATCCTAAGAAATAAAGCACGCCGTCGATACCGACCGTGTTAATACTTTGCTGTGCGTTCGCAATTACGCGCGGTTTGGCGTGGAAGGCGATACCCAATCCCGCAGTGGAGAGCATCGGCAAGTCGTTTGCACCGTCGCCCACGGCGATGGTTTGGCCGAGATCCACCTTTTCCACTTGCGCGATGAGGCGGAGCAGCTCCGCCTTGCGCTGTCCGTCGACAATTTCGCCCACAAAGCGTCCGGTCAAACGACCGTCTTGGATTTCCAACTCGTTGGCATAAACGTAATCAATGCCGAAGCGGCGTGCCAAGTGCTCACCGAAGAACGTAAATCCGCCGCTCAGAATCGCAATCTTGTAGCCATGGCGTTTCAACACGTACATCAAGCGTTCCACACCTTCGGTGAGGGGGAGCTTTCTGCGATGTCTTGCATCACACCGGCGTCTAATCCCTTGAGCAACGCCACGCGGCGAGTGAAACTCTCCTTGAAATCGATCTCTCCGCGCATGGCTTGTTCGGTGATGCGCTTCACTTCCTCGCCCACTCCGGCACGTTCTGCCAGTTCATCGATACATTCGGCTTGAATCAGGGTCGAATCCATGTCAAAGCAGATCAATCTCCGCATTCGGCGGTAAGCATTGTCGTGTTGGAACGAGCAATCCATTTCCAAGTTCGCGCTGAGGTGGAGCAAGTCGGCTTGCATTGCCGGTAAATCGGCAGGTGTGCCGCGCAACGAGAATTCAATGCAAGCGCGCACGTTGTCTTGATGACGTTCCAGCGGCACACGTCCGGTGAGACGTCGGATACCGTCGATGTTTAATCCCTGCGCAGCCACGAGTTTGGTCACTGCTGCCATTTGTCGTGCCGTAAGATGGCGCGCCAACACCGTGAGAATGTAGCGATTGCGCCCTTGCGCTCGCACCCAATCGGCGTATTCATCTGACTCGATGGGATAAAACCGAACGTTTACGCCGCGTTCCGCTGCTTTGAAAGCACTTCTTTCATCACTGAGCCCGATGTCTGTTCATTGGTGTGGATTAAAATGCCCAATGACAGCGTCGAATGGATGTCAGCTTGTCCGATATCCAGAATATCTACTTCGTATTTGGCCATAATCGCCATGAAATCGGCAGTTAATCCCGGGCGATCTTCTCCCGTGATGCGGATCAATATCAGTTCTTGTTGCATAAGTCTATAGCGTTCGAAAGAAAGGTTCTTATATATATGGTGTGATACTTCTCGCGAAGATGGCAAATCGAGAAGCTATCTTCGCGAAAGTAGGAAGAATTTCACAAGCAGACAACTTTTCTCAAGCCTTTTCCGTAAATTTGCAGCTCATTCCTCAAGTCACCATGTCTGTTTACTTTATCCTACTCCTTGCGCTCGTGGTGGGATTGGCGCTGGGTTATTATGCCGGCCGCCGTTCGCTCGACGATTTGCGCAACGAACACGAACGCCATTTGGCCGAATTGCGCCGATCTGCAGAAGTTCAAGCCGCAGAACAGCGGAAAGAAAATGAACGTCGGCTGGAACTCATGGCCGAACGTCTTAAAAATGAGAGCGAGCGCCAAATGCGCGAACGAGGTACGCAACTCCGCGAAGAGAACATGCGTCAACTCGGCGAAATCCTAGGTCCGCTGCGCAATGGTATACAAGAAATGCGCCATGCCGTGCAACAAGCCGACAGTCGCCACCTGGATTCCATGTCAAGGCTCGACGAAAGCATTAAAGTTACCCTTGCCCAAGCTCGTTTGGTGGGCGAACGTGCCGACAAACTCGCCGCTGCGCTCACAGGAGAGAACAAAACGCAAGGTAACTTCGGAGAACTTCGCCTGCGCACCCTCTTGGAAGATATGGGACTCGAGCGAGGTGTGCAGTTTGATGAGCAGTGGACGGTGAAAGACGAGAACGGCCAAGTCGTTACCGACGACGAAACCGGCAGACGCCTCATCCCCGATGTCGTTCTTCATTTCCCCGACAAACGCGATGTTGTGATCGACTCGAAAGTCTCGCTCACCGCTTACAAAGATTACTACGAAGCGAAAACAGATGAGCAACGCAAGTTGGCTTTAGACCGACATGTCAAGTCCTTGCAGCAGCATGTCAAACAACTTTCGGCCAAGAACTATGTCGGACACCTCAGTGCCGACCGCTCGCGCCTGGACTTTGTCGTGATGTACGTCTTCAGCGACAGCGCACTCAGCCTCGCGCTCACCGCCGCTCCCGGTTTGTGGAAAGAAGCCTACGACAAAGGCGTGTTCATCACCTCAAGCCAGAATCTCTATGCCCTGCTTCGCATGCTCGAACTCTCGTGGAAGCAGCAATTGCAGGTGCAGAACCAACAAAAGATCGTGGACCAAGCCGCGCTCATCGTGAGCCGCGTGCAACTCTTCTACGAACGCTTCCTGAACGTCGAAACTACGCTCTCAAAGACGCAAGCCGCCTTCGACTCCTTGCGTAGAATGCTCCTTCCCGGGGGACAAAGCATCATTTCCGCGGCCAATAAACTCGTAAAGTTGGGAGCACGCGAAGATCCTCGCCGCCGTCAGCCCTTGCCGAAGGACGATAATGCCGAAGACGAGGACGATAATTCCCCGGAGTTGACGAGTGACGAAACCTCGGCTGCAGCATTTCTGCAAAAACGTAACTTCTTTAGATTCATAAAAACCCCTCTTTTCATGCATATCGCCATCGCCGGAAACATCGGCAGCGGAAAAACCACCCTCACCGGTCTACTTGCCCAGCACTATGGCTGGATTCCCAAGTTCGAAACCGTGGCGGAGAATCCTTATCTCGACCCTTTTTATAAGGACATGCCGAGATGGGCGTTCAATCTTGAAGTTTTTCTTTTTGAAAGAGCGCTTCAAAGATGTTTTTGGACATCGCGCACGCCGAATCTAACGTCGTTCAGGATCGAAGTATCTTCGAGGGAGTGTATATCTTCTCGGCCAATAATCGCGACATGGGCAACCTTGACACGCGCGACTTCGAGACGTATATGGAACTCTTCGAATTGATGACCTCACTCGTCGACGCGCCCGACTTACTCATCTATCTTCGTTCCACTGTCCCCCATTTAGTGGCCAACATTCGCAAGCGTGGACGAGAATACGAGCAATCCATGTCCATCGAGTACCTCGAAAATCTCAATCGCCGATACGATGAGTTTGTCTTCGACAAATATCCCGGGCAGAAACTCGTCATTGACGTCGATGGTCTCGACTTCCTCTACAATCCCAAGGACTTCTCCGACATCGTCGACCGTATCGACGCCAAGCTCTTCGGACTCTTCGAAAAAGTATAGCCACACCTCCAAATAACACGACAACCATGCACATCGCCATCGCCGGAAACATCGGCAGCGGGAAAACCACACTCACCAAAATGCTCTCCAAGCACTACGCTTGGTCGCCCCTCTTCGAACCCGTAGACTTCAACCCCTATCTCGAAGACTTCTATAAAGATATGCAACGCTGGTCGTTCAATCTGCAAATCTACTTTCTCAATAAGCGATTCAAGGATGTAGTGGCCATTTCGCGTAGCGAAGAAACCATCATCCAGGATCGTACCATCTTCGAAGACGCGCGAATCTTCGCTCCCAACTTGCATTCTATGGGTATGATGAGCGATCGCGATTTCGCCAACTACACCGATCTCTTCGATCTCATGATGTCGCTCGTCAAACTTCCCGATCTGATGATCTACATCCGCTCCTCCATCCCCAATCTCGTGTCGCAGATTGAAAAACGTGGACGCGATTTCGAGAAAACCATGCGCATCGACTATCTTCAAGGCCTAAACGACCTTTATGAGCGCTGGATTGCACAGTACGAAGGCCGTTTGGTCATCATTGACGGCGACAATCTCAAATTTGAGTCCGACCCCGAAGCGTTTCGTCAAATTACCGACCGGATTGATGCTGAACTTTTCGGTCTCTTCTCCTGATTAGTTCTTCGAGACGGCGAATTGTCGTCCACCTGCCCGTACAGTCGGGAGTTGTGTTCCCCTCTCTCCATTTTTTATTCCCCATTCGCCTCTCGTTGCGCCGCGTAAGTTGCGCAACGAGAGGCGTTTTTTTGTCACTCCACGTTTGCCACCTCCGCTTTTCTCCTTATTTTTGTGCAACATTCCTCACATTGTGCAGCCTCATCACCGCAGTGGCGGCGCATTTATTCCATTGTCCTTTCTTTTCGCAATGAAGATTCTTATCACAGGCGCAGCCGGATTCGTCGGATGCCGCGCCACTCGTTTTCTTGGCCTCTCCCATCAAGTCATACCGCTCAACAGCAAGCAACTTGACGTCACCGACGAGGAGATGATTCACACCCTTTTCATGGATCATGCCCCGAAAGCCGTCATTCACTTGGCCGCCCTTTCCGATACGGCCTATTGCGAAGCGCATCCCGACGATTGCGAAGCCGTGAACTATATCGGCACACTCAATGTGGCGCGGGCAGCCGCGGCTGTCGGTGCGAAACTCATCTATGCCAGCAGCGATCAGGTCTACAATGGCTGTACAGAGACAGGACTCCTCGGTGAGGATGTGCCTCTTGCGCCCAAAGGTGTCTATGCTGCGCTCAAATATCGTACAGAATGCGAGGTGCAAGAATTATTGCCCACAGCGGTGGGACTTCGTCTCTCGTGGATGTACGATGTGCCTAACTCCCCTTGCGACAAAACCACGGTTTGCTGCTTCGTCTGCTCGAAGCGGCTCGAAGCGGTGTACCTTTCGCTGCTTCCGTCAACGAATGTCGTGGCATCACGAATGTTTGGCAAGTCGTGCGCCGCATCGAAGCCGCCATCGCCCTGCCCGGTGGAATTTACAACTTCGGTTCGCCCAACCGTTGCTCCACTCACGACACGGTGCTCGAAGCCGCGCGCTTTTTGGTCGCCGCCGGGCATTTGGAAGCTGGGAGTGCCTCGCCCGTCAATGCCGTCGAAGCGCCGCAACGCAACTTGGCCATGAATTTGCACCGCATCGAACAGTTCGGACTCACCTTCCCCGATACCATCAGCGGCTTGAAGGCTGCCCTACTCCACGGCGCGTAATCCAATTTGCGCGAAGACACTGCGCAAACTCCCGTCCTTTTCTTTCCCAACACCGACTATTCAGCTCTTTTCTATGCGATTTACTACGCTCATCTTTGATCTCGACGGCACCCTGCTCGACACGTTGGCCGATCTCCACGCCTCCGTGGCGCACGGTCTGCGCACGCACGGATTGGCCGAACGCAGTGTGGCCGAGGTGCGTGCTTTTTAGGCAACGGCATCCGCAATCTCATAGAACGCTCCGTGCCCGAAGGCACCGATACTCCCACTCTCGAAGCCGTTTTTTCTGATTTTCGTGCGCACTACCTGCTTCATTCACTCGACACCACGCAACCCTATCCCGGCATTCTCGAATTGCTTGAGCGATTGCGCGCAGCCGGCGTGCGAATGGGCATTGTCAGCAACAAACTCGACCCGGCGGTGCAAGAATTGAACCAACGCTTTTTCTCCCACTTCATGCAAGTGGCCGTAGGCGAGAGCCCCGGTGTGCGCCGCAAGCCGCATCCCGATGCTGTGCTCGAAGCCATGCGCCGACTCAATGCAACGCCGAGCGAAACATTGTACGTCGGCGACAGCGAAGTCGATTATGCCACGGCACAGGCGGCAGGTATTGCTTGTGCGTTGGTGCTTTGGGGATTCCGCGACGAACCGGAACTTCGAGAACTGGGCGCCGACTTCTATGCAGCCGCACCGGCTGACTTGTGGACGGCCATTGCCGATTGATCGGTGGCGGTATGCGCACGGCCGATGTTGCCGCGAGTTTTCAGGCTCGTCCTTTTCCCTGCACGACTCGCCGGTATCGCCGCTCTTCTCGCCTCGTAAATCGAAGCATGGCCGAGCGCGCGGACAAGGTTGCGCTGTATGAATGTGATTTTTCGGGCAATGTTTATTGTTTCCACAGAAAAAATGGCTATATTTGCACCTGCAAAGCCCAAACTTTGCTCATAAAAGGTTTGGTTCCGTAGCTCAGTCGGATTAGAGCAACGCCCTTCTAAGGCGTGGGTCCTGGGTTCGAGCCCCAGCGGAATCACATTTTCAAGTCGACAGCGGCAGTAAAACAAAGTAGCGCGAACAGTTTGTTCGCGCTATTTTCGTGTTTGGGGAGAGAGTCCGCCACGTTGGGCGAAAAGTACCCTTGTTTCGTTGAAAAGTTCCCAGGTTTTCGCTAAAACTTCCCTGTTTTTCAGCATTCCTTGCTGTGTTTTTGGGAGCGGACGGAGTACATGAAAAATAGCTTCCGACAAAACGACTGATATGAGAAGCTGCAACCACAGCAAAAGGCCGAAATCTCGCCTCCCGGTAATGTCCGAAAAAGTGTGTAAGATCCTCCTTCCCCTCCGGCTTGGGGTACCCCAAGCCGGAGGGGAATTTGTGGTGTTGATTTTTATTTGTCGTTTTACTTGATTTTCCATTCCCGAAAATACGGCAGCCGTCTTGCATACGTCCCTTCCGTTTTCTCCTTGGCAACAGAGCCCAAAAGATAAACCACGGAAGCGGGAGAAGGCATCGCTCCACGCATGAGCAAGGTGCGCTTGTAGCAGCGGTTGAGACGTTCCACCCAGTTGGTCGAGTAAATCATCCGACGCACATTTTCGGGAAACCTCAGATAGGTGAAATAGGCCGCATTGCGTTCTCTGTCCAATCGGGCAAGGCTCGGGTATTTCTTGCCCCAACGCCGGGCAAAGGTACGCAAATTCTCATAAGCCGCCAGAGGAGTCATGTCGGTATGCTCCACGGGAAAGAGCGCTTTGAGCTCCTCACCGACCTCGGCTTTGTCTTTGGTGGAAACGGTGTTCAACACCTTCCGTTTGAATGCACGACGCAGAGTTGGTGCAGCGCCGTGGGAAAAGCCGAGCACACCGTATTTTCGATACCGCTCAACGCATCGGAGACAATCAAATCGATTTGTTCCACGCCGCGTTCCTTGAGCGCTTCGAGCTCCATTTCCCATGCAATTGCCCCTTCTGTGGGGTGATTTACCACCGTGAGCACCTCTCGACTCCCGTCGGGCAACAGTCCTAACATCGTGTAGTAGGCCTCCTTCGAGACGCTCCCGTCGCGACGCGTGCTGCAGAACGTGGCATCGATGTAGACGGCCAAATAGTGAGGGGAAAGTCGGCGCGCAAGCCACTCTTGGATCTCTTCGTAACAAGCCCCGGAGAGCCGGCTCACCTGCTGTTTGCTGTAGTGGTGACCGTAGATGCGACGCCCCACCTCGGCAATGTCTTCACAAGAAAGTCCACGAGCATACAGCTCATGAAAAAGCAGCGCACGCTCGCTTTCCTGAGCAGCCAAGATACCGAGTATGATCGGTTGAAAAGCACCCGAGCGAGTACCGGGGATGCGAAGTTGGAAACTGCAACCGTGACCACGCCAACGACGAGGACGGGAACCATTGCCCTGCTCGCCTTTATGCTCCTCTAAGAAGAGGGCGCGCTCCTGCTTGGAAAAACTACGTACTTTCAAAATCGAAGTGCAACAAATCATTCGTTTTTTCATAGGCTCTAATCTATGAAAAACACCGCGGGTTGGCCTAGCGGCCGGGGCGCGTAGCCCCGAAGAGCGATACCGGCAATACAAAAAAAGAGTCCCCTTTCGAGGACTCTCGGAGATTAATTATCTTTGTATTGCGTATGTATAAACAACTAACCTCGGAGCAAAGGTCGCAAATCTTTGCCTTGCTGCAAAGAAAATGCCCAAGAAAAGAGATCGCACGTATCGTGGGGAATCAGCCAATCCACGCTTTCTCGTGAATTAAGACGCAACAGCACCCCGTCGGGCAAGTATATTTGGTTCAAGGCGCACGACAAGGCGATGGAACGTCGCAAGCGTTCCACACGCAATGCTGCCCTTGCTCCGGAATTGGTGTGGAGAATCAAACAACTCATCATCGAAGAACAGTGGTCACCACGACAAATATCGGGCGTGTTGAAGAAGGAAGGCATCGGTGTCTCACATCAATGCATCTACAACCTGATCCATGCCGACACAACCGGAGAATTGGCGCGACACACCCGCCACAAGCTCAAATATAGGCGCAGACCCAAATACAAGCGTTTTTCCCATTGCCGAGAGAACGAGCATTCACTCGCGTCCCGAGCAGGCGGACGGAAAAACGCTTTGGGGACTTTGAGATGGATTTGATTGTGATGCTCACAACCACACCATACTCACAATCGTGGAACGTTCCACAAACATGCTCTTTATGACCAAACTTGCGCATGGAAAGAAGTCCGAGCCGTTGGCCAAAGCCGTCAGACGTCTGCTGCTACCCTACAAGAAACACATCAAGACCATAACCACTGACAACGGCCCTGAATTTGCCGCACACAAGCTCATTACAAAGTATTTGGGGGCAGTCGTTTATTTCGCAGATCCTTATGCCTCATGGCAAAAGGGAGCGATAGAAAATACAAACAAACTCATCAGACAATATATTCCAAAGCACACCAACTTCGATAATCTTACCGATAAAAAGATTGCGAGTATACAGAAGAAAATCAATAGTAGACCAAGGCAAAAGCTGAGGTTTGAAACACCAAAAGCAGAGTTCTTCAAAAGAATAGCCTAATTTTGCACTTGCCGGTTGACTCTACGCTATCCAAAAGTACGCGCATCAACTCATTAAAACCTGCCTCACTTGAGGCCATTTCGGAAATAATTTCCGATCTTTGTTCCACTGTAAGCTTCATTGTTCTTTGTTTGATTCGTTATTTCACCACAAATATAAGAACTTTGGAGCTTACACACGTTTATTGGACAGTATCGGTGCCATCGCCACAGACCTAAAGAAGCGTGGCTTCAAGTACCTTGGTTCCACACTCATCTACTCATTCCTTCAGAGCATCGGTATGATTAACGGCCACAGTACCGGCTGCTGGATGTTTGAAAAGATTGGTGGAATTTTCGTCAAATGAGCAAAATCTTCAAACCTCTGCCCGAAATCGGCACACCCCACATCTATCTTTGCAACGAAAAGTCAAGAGCACGTATGGCAACGAGTCAAATTAACAAGTATGTCTGGCTGGTGGACACCATCCATCGGGCTAAACGGATTTCCTTTGAGGACATCAACCGCAGATGGCTAGCCAACGACATGAGCGAAGGGCTGGAAATCCCCAAGCGTACCTTCCACAAGTGGCGCATTGCGATTGAGGAGATGTTTGGGCTGCTCATTGAGAATGAGAACTGCGGTGAATACCGATACTACATTCTCAACGATGATGAGATAAGCCGTGGAGGTCTGCGCACATGGCTGGTCAATACCATTGCTGTCAGCAACCTGATTACAACCAATCAGAGCATTAAGGACCGCATCGTGTTGGAAGACATCCCGTCTGGACAGCTGTTCCTTCCATCTATCTTGGAGGCACTGAAAGAGGAAACTCTCCTGCGGATTACCTATCAAAGTTTGGAAGAATGAAGCATTCACTTTTGACGTGGAACCATATTGTGTAAAGCTGTTCCGCCAACGGTGGTACTTGGTAGCACGCAGCACCTATTATGATAAGGTAATGATTTATGCGGTTGACCGCATGTCGGAGGTGCATAAGACATCCACTCCATTCGACTATCCCAAGGATTTTACACCCGAAGAGTTCTTCTACGGTTGCTTCGGTGTGATAGCCGGTGACGGAACGAAAATCGAGCGTGTAGAACTGCAAGTGTCGGCGAGACAAGCCAACTACTTGCGCTCGCTGCCTTTACACCAATCACAGATTGAGTCTTATCGTGGCGACGAGTATAGTATCTTTGAGTATCAGATACGTCCAACGTTTGATTTCCAGTTGGAGATACTGGCACACACGCCTGACATCGAAGTGCTTTCTCCGATATGGCTTAGGGAAGAGATAGCTGGTAAAATCGCATACATGAACAAGAAATATAGGTCAGCCAAATGAGAGACTTTGCAGCAATAGATTTGAAACCGCCAACAACGAGCGCAGCTCGGTGTGCAGTGTGGGCATCGTGATTGTTCGCGATGGAGAGATTGTGGATAGCTTCTATTCTCTCATCAATCCCGAACCGAACTATTACAACTACTGGTGCAGTCAGGTACATGGACTGACACGAGAAGACACCGATACGGCTCCAATCTTCCCCGAAGTGTGGAAGCAGATAGAACCGTTGATTGAGGGTCTGCCTCTCGTGGCGCACAACCGTCCATTCGACGAGAGCTGTCTGAAGGCTGTGTTCCGCGTCTATCAGATGGACTATCCCGACTATGAGTTTGACACACTCTGTGTCTCCCGTCGGGTTCTGCCAGACTTGGAGAACCACCAGTTACACACCGTGGCAGCTGCCTGTGGCTATCAGTTGGAGAATCACCACCACGCACTGGCTGATGCAGAAGCTTGTGCTTGGATTGCAAGAGAAATTCTATAATGCACAATATCAGAAACTATGAGTATATATTCAGTTAAAGTAAAAAAGGATGGACGTAACGGAAGCACGTCTATAAGTGTAGGTATGGAAGTGAATGTTGTTAGCAACCTTTCAGCATCTAACATCACAGCCACAAGAGATGGACAAAATGCCACCGTTGCTGCTTTCAAAAGTAAGTATGGTATTGATGTCATGAACTTTGCTGACGGAAGTGGACGTGCAAATATGTATTTTGAGGTAAAGCAACTTTAGTATTATCGCATATGGCTTGGATAGACCAAAATCTTGAAAATTTTATTAGGGAGGAATTCCCCGATAGAATAATTAATGCCTACCATGCGTATAGAACATGGCAGTCAAATCGCTATATATGGGTGTCTACTATCCTGACAAAAGACGGAGACCTTCATTATGAATACTTCCAAGACCACGTGGAATTACATCTTGAAGGCAAATTCCAAAGTGAAGACTATCGTTCTTTTGCAAAAGAACTAAGGGTAAGAACTGCTAGGATTCCTGACCTTACCTGGTTAAGATGGCAGGGACATAGCCAATGTCGATGCACTCTTCAACACCCAACGGGCTCGCGGGAAGAGCTCCTTTCCGCGTTCCGTTGTATTATGCGCATATTTGACCCTATTATAAAGGACTTCTTTGAAAAGAAACACCAAGACACGAGCACAGATGCCTATAACGGTGTCATTGAATTCCATGAATGTGAGCTTGAAAGTGAGCATGTTAGTTTGGAAACATGCTCTTTAGGACAATTGTTTTCTAATCATCTTGTCATACCTGACTATCAGCGTAACTACTGTTGGGAAGAGAAACAGGTTAAAGACCTGTGGCATAGTCTTAAAGAAATACCCGTGAATGGGAAATATCATCTAGGGACAATTATCTTGCAAAAGGACACAACTGGCAACTATGCTGTCATTGATGGGCAACAGCGGTTAGTAACGCTTACCCTCATCTGTCGGCAGCTTGGATATAAGGGAGAAATGCCTCTGCTTAAACAATCGTTCCGTTCCACAGCTTCACGTCAACATGTCGCTAATAATCGCTTTCAAATCGAACAATACTGCAAACGCTCACATGATGAAAAGCTTTGTGGTAAACTAATAAACAACCTCATCTTCTCTGTCCTTATTTTGACAGATAGCCGCCTTGATTTGGCCTATACATTTTTCTCCAATGAGAACTCGAAGGGCGTTCCTCTGACAGACTACGACCTATTGAAGGCTCATCATCTGCGTTTTGTCTTCAATGAAAAACAGGCAGAGCACTTGGCAGGCAAGTGGAATTCCTTGACTAATCAGAAATATAGACTGCTGGATACCACTCTTTCATCTCATTTATTCCGCTTAAGGAAATGGATGCGTAAACGCGATTACGATTCGTCGCAAAAATTGCGCACTAAAGAAGAATTTTCAGCTGCTCTTATAATACCTGAGATACCACCTTTCGGTGAGCAATTTGAATACTACGAAAAAATACAAGGGGGAACTCACTTTTTCGCCTATGCTGAACATTTCGTAGAACTGTTTGATAGATTTGAACATGCAAATCCAGTTGAAGCTCTCCGCAGACATCTTAAATGGGAAAGTCATTCAAGATACGCAGATGTTATTGAGACTTTACTTTTCGGTTACTTTCTGAAATTTGGAGCCCAATATCTGGCTGAAGCTCTGTTTGCATTGCCGGATACATTGCCCAACACCGATACACCTCGCGTCGCGCTCTTTCATATAAAATTCGAGAATTTGCAAAAAATAGCGAGATTGTTATGATGATAGATCAAGCCTCTTCGCCTACATTCTTCCTTGCAGAGTGTTTAGCGGGAATTAAAATTAGCGGCAAGGATATTGATGAGCAAGGTATCGAACTTCGATTCTACCACCGGCTTCAAGATTTGTTCTTGGAACTGAATGAAGAATTCACTGATAGCACAATAATTGAACATTACAACAATGAATACGCATAGATATACTCCGCAACTTATAGTTGAAAACAAAGATTATTTGTGCTTCAACATTCCACTATACCAACGTCTCTTTGCGTGGGGAGAGTCTCAAGTATATGGACTTCTATACGATATGAAAGAGCATTTCAGCAAAACAGGCAAAGAAGAGCCATATTACCTGGGAATGCTATCTTGTATTGCCCGAGGCAATGTATATGACCTCATCGATGGCCAGCAACGTTTCACGGTAATGACTTTACTTGCGTTAGTGTTGCGCAAATACGATGAGCGTTGGAATAAGTTCCTTGATGAAGGCAAGAGACTTCATTTTGTGGCCAGACCCAAAGACCGAGAATACCTACTGGCTTCTATAAGGAATGTAGTTGGACTGGTGGACGAACCAAACAAAAGAATGCAGTCCGCCATCAACCTGGCAGAGGAGTTTGTTAAAAGAGATTTCCAATCCGATGAGGACAGACTGGTTTTTGCAACAAATGTTTTTGAACGTCTATCATTCTTTTTCTCTGTTCTTCCTAATGAATACTTGAACGACCCGATGTCGCTTAACAAGTATTTTGAAGCAATGAATGCTGGAGGAAAGGGGCTGGAGCAGCACGAAATTTTGAAAGTTCAACTTATGCGGGGAGAGTCCAATCAGGAAAAACTTACTCGCATTTGGAATAGCATCAGCGATATGGGGCATTTCATCATAAAGAAACGCGATGACTGCCGTGAAGACGAATATCGCCAAAGTTACATGAATGCTATAAATCTCTGTCGTGAAGGGCGATTTGAAGAAGCCTTTACCTTATGTGAGTCTTCCTTTGACGCTGAGGATGATGTAGAAATTGGCATGATAGCCGCGTCCGAACGCAAGGATAAACTCTCAAAGAGAAGAGCCTGCCGATCAGTCCATACTAACATTCCCAGAATTTTTGATGCTTGCCCTTGACATACATCTTCATCTGAATGGTTCATATACGTTCTATCGGACTGATCTTCTCGTCGCCTTTGAAAACAATCCAATCTCAGATGTACATTCGTTCTACAATACAATGTTGTTCTATCGTCTGCTCTTTGATTATTATATAATCACTAAAGAAGATAGTCCAAATGGAAACAAATATGAGATCATTGCACGAACTGGCAGCGATTTTGAGGTGGACTGTGTACGTCAGTATCAGTCGATGCTTTATGTATCTAACACACCTTTTTATAATTGGCTGAAACCACTTCTCATAAACCTTGCTTCCATCCCCATACATCATGCAAAGGAGTTGCTATCGCTATTGAAGAATATCGACAATGATTTACGTAGCCTCCCGGTGTCTGTAGAGGAAATGTCATACGACAAATCGCCTGATAGGTATTGGTTCTGGAGGCTTGACTACTACTTGTGGGAACAGAAAGAGCAATTCTTTAAGAACGCCAAAGAGCTTGAAATCGTTGGTGACTATGTGTTCCGTGCAAATCGTTCCTTAGAACATTTGCACCCACAGCATCAGGACAATAATGATGAGTGGCCAACAGAGTGCATACACTCGTTTGGAAACTTGGCTATGATTTCGCAAAGTTTCAATTCACAACAAAGTGATGACCCCGTTACGGTTAAATTTGCTAGAATTTCAGACCAAGCCAATAACCATGCCCTCCAAAGTATCAAGCTATATCGAATGTATCTTGATGCACAAGGAACGCCAGACGGGTGGACACCCCAAAAAATGGATGCTCATAAAACAGAAATGTTTAATTTCTTGTCCGAAACATTCCCCGCAAAAAACGTGGACGATAATGCTTGACTTCATATCTGACACCGAACACTTCACCAAGGTGCTTGCCCTTGCGGCAAAGGCCAAAGAGACGCTTTGGATTGGCACGGCTGACATCAAAGATCTGTACGTGGTGCAAGGCAAGATGGCAAAGCCGTTCCTTGGTGTATTGTCGGACTTGATAGGCAAAGGGGTGGAGGTACGGCTTATCCATGCCAAAGAACCTGGCCCGAACTTTCGGGAGGATTTCGACCGCTACCCACGACTGGCCACTATGCTGGAACGTGTCATGTGTCCGCGCGTCCACTTCAAGATTATTGTCATTGACCAAGCAGTGTGCTATGTTGGCAGTGCCAACCTAACTGGTGCCGGCATGGGCATGAAGTCGGCTACACGGCGCAACTTTGAGGCTGGTGTCCTTACGGATATACCGTCCATTGTGGACAATGCCGCCAACGAGTTTGATAAGGTGTGGTGCGGTAGCGAGTGCCGTAATTGCCAACGGAAAAATGTTTGTCCTGACCCCATCGTAATAAAATAGCCGTATGAAGAATCTGTTATTGACCATCGCCCTTATGCTGGCAATCGTCAGCATGTAGGCACAGAAGATAAGCCATATTGAAATATTGCTGTCCGGTAAAAGTTTTACACGGTGAAAAATAAGGCTGAAACCCTCTTGTGGGATTTCAGCCTCTTTTGTGACTTTACTTGTTGCAAAAAAAAGGTTCGTCCGACATTTGGAGTGAGGCCTCAACTGCCGGAACCCCTTTCTCAAAAGTGCACTGGACTCCCACTTCAGCCCCCAACGCGCACGCGTAGCGCGCGCGTCCGCTGTTTTTCGTTTTTTGCCTTCACCTCTTCACCATACGACTGTAAGAAACTCAGAAACAGCGACTTGCGGGTGAAGGTTTCCCCCCTTTTTCCTTCACCGGTGAAGGCAAAAAAAGAGTCTTTCCTTCACGCGCAATACACACAGTATCAACGAATTGCGGGTGAAGGTGAAGGCAAGAATTTCGAACTTGCTGAGTGCGCGATGCGCAGGGGCGTGTCCGTTCGCGCGTAAGGCTGTGCGGATGAGGAAACAGTGGGTGAGACCGTGAGCGAAGGGATGGGCGTCTTTTCAAAAAAAGCGGGGAGGAAGCAGAGAAAAGAAGGGGCGTTTCGAAAGAAAGTCCACAAGTTTTTGTTTGTTCTCTCCCGATTCTCAAAAAACGAAACATTTTTCTCGCGAAATATTCGACAGTTCGAAACTAAATCCCTACTTTTGCGCTTGACAAAACACAGTTTCCTTCATTCCGCCGCACTGCGGCGTCCATATAGCGCAAAGTCGAGATCCTTTTCCCGACCATCCGGCGCAAACGCTCTTTGACTTACTGAACCGGCGCGACTTTGCCATATCTCCACCTCTCGGAACAGACAAAAAGGCGCTACGTTCCGGCGCGCGGCGCGTCTTCACGCGACCGCGACGAGACATTCTCGAAGCTACCCAACCCTCTGTTTATTCAGCATACAATTCGCTGTACAACAATCGTTTGCGCCACTTAAAAAGGCTGCGGCAAGGGTGTCGCCCACGAACGAGGAGCCCAAGGAAATCAGCGTGCTGATTTCGGTTTATTGCGATCCGCGAAAAGTTTAGACGCAGTAGACCTCACATGCAGACTTAAGTTCGGGCTAAGCATCTCCCCTAAAAAGCATCCCGCCGACCATAGTGCGTGAAAGGTGGATTACTTAGACCGAACTCCGGTTTTTTCAGAAAGAGAAGGTGAGGCACGAAGCCCGATGCGTAGAGTTGTGGAGCAACAACTCTCGCAAGTCGGTAACCTTATCCGGTGGATTGCGGCTGAAAAAGAGGCAGGGGCAAAAAAGTTTCCCACCGACAAAATAATTTTATCGGAGGGAAACAGCCAAGAGAATAGAGATTCTTATAATGAAATTCTTCCACGTTTCACTGTGAGTGGTCACAAGGAAAAAGGAAGAAGTTGCGGACGGATAGATTTGTAACCACCGGTTACTCATATATACGTTTATTTTAGACGTGCGTCTGCAAGAAACGCTCTACGGCGCGGTAGAAATCGAAGCGATTTCTTGATTGGCAAAGCCGTGGCCTTCGTTGTCTTTCACCATATACTCCACTTCGACACCGCGGCTGCGGAGTGCGGCCACCATTTGGTCGCTTTCGTCCTTGTTGACGCGCGGATCGTTGGCACCTTGTGCGATGAAAAGAGGGCAACGAATGGCATCGGCATGCAGCGCCGGAGAGGTGGCTTCGAGTTGCGCGTGGTCGCGTTCCGGATGGCCCACTTGTTCGTACATCATCTCGAGCATCGAACGCCAATAAGGCGGAATCGTTTGGAGGAAAGTGAGCAGATTGGACACTCCGACATAGTCAATGGCGCAGCAATAGAGGTCGGGGGTGAAACACGCCCCGGCCAAAGTGGCATATCCCCCGTAGGACGCACCGTAGATGGCGATGCGTTTGGGATCGGCAATGCCGGAATCGATGAGCCAATGCACCCCGTCTGTGATGTCGTCCTGCATGGCGAGTCCCCACTGTTTATAGCTCTTTTCGAGAAACTCGCGCCCATAGCCTGTGCTACCGCGGAAGTTGAGTTGAAACACTGCATAACCGCGCGAACAGAGGAATTGCACTTCGGAAGAAAAGCCCCAATCGTCGCGCGTCCATGGGCCGCCGTGGGGATTGACGATGACGGGCAGCGGCGCATCGATGGCATTGAGTTCCACACCGGGCGGTAAACTGAGATAGGCTTCGATGAGGAGTCCGTCGCGTGTGGTGAACGTCACCGGATGCATGGGCACCATTTCGGATTCGGGCAACCAAGGGGCCACTTCGGCGAGGAGTTCCATGTGGTCGCTCTCGCGATCATAGAAATAGTAGGCTCCTCTTGTGCGATCGCCGGCCACCAGGACGATGCAACGCACCTCGTCGCGATCGGTATCGACAAGACCAATTTGCCGCCCCGGGAAATGTTTTTTCGAGGCGGGCGCGCTGTTCTCGCGCTGTTTCGTCGAAGTAGTGGCGAACCGGTTCGCGATGTCCGGCACAAAAGGCACCGAGTAGACAGCGACGTTTGCGCGAATAGGTAAGCGCGTCCACATCATAGCGCTCGTGTTCAAAGAGTACTTCGCGCTCTTCGGCAGTGGCGGGGTCGATGAGTACCAGTGCGTTTTTTTGTCCCGACCGCGATTGCTCACGCCCCACACCATTCTATTGTCGGGAGTGAAGAGGGAGTAACACACGTTTTCGCGGAAATTCGTCGTTAGCACGGGGCGGAAATCTTCGCCTTCGTGATCACGATAGAGAATTTGCGTGTTTACGCCGTCGACAATGGCATAAACCACGCGCAAACGTCCTTCGTGGTCGGTGGTCCATCCTTGATAATTGCCGGGATTTTCGGCCAAGAGCGTGAGTTCGCCTGTGTCGAGATCGAGGCGATAGGGATCGAAGGCTTCAGGATTGCGACGATTCATCTCGATGAGGATTTGTCCCGGCACTTCCGGGAGGTCATCGATGATGCCGGCGCGCACGCCCGGGAAATTGGTGTAGGCGCGTTCGTCGCTTCCGTCACGGCGAATGCCGAAAAGGTGATAGTTCTCGTCACCACCCTCGTCTTTGGCATAGATCAGTCGCTCATTGTCGGCCCAAAGGAAGCCGCCGAGACTGCGATCGGTCTCGCTCGTGAGGCGAATGGGGGCACCGAGTTGCCCATCGGCGGCAATGCTGCGCACAAAGAGGTTCATGCGGTCACAGTAAGGGGCAAGATAGGCAAGGTTGTGGCCGTCGGGCGACAGACGGTAGGAGGAAGATTCGGCGTTGCGAAAGAAATCTTCTAAGGCTATCATATATAAAAAGGTGGGGAAATGAAGTGTTGATGAGGGAATGAGTGAGCAAAAATACAGTTTTTGAGGCAAAAGCCCGGCAGGAGCCAAAAGAAAATAGTAACTTCGCTAAAAGTATAACGCTTTGTGGATAGACAATTCTCCGACCAATGTTAGAACTACTTGAGTATCTCCTGCAAATGATTGGACGTGGGGGGAAAAAGGTAATTGGACTGCTATATTCTCTGTGGTTGACCTTTTATCGCCGACTTAAATCTGTTATTTCGGGCGATGCTTATGTGGCATCGGCCACTGCGCTTGAGCTTTTATTTCCCCACTTGCAAATTGAGTGGAAGAAAACCGGCTTCATGTGCCAAGAGGGCGACCAAGGCTACGCGTTTAGTTTCCAAGGTGGCAATTTTGCGAGTGTGGCCAATTCGAGAAACTCGATGGTCTGCTTTTACTTTCCGTCCATCGAGCGGCGACCTTTGGGGCGTTTGGTGGCGGTGCGCCATGCTTGCAACGAGTTCAACAGCCTGGCGGTAGCGAACTATTCGGCCTACTACACCATTGAGCCCGAAATCACGAAGTCTTCATCAATTTGCGTTTCGGACTGTCGGTAAACTCCACCGGCAAGGACCTACAGGAGCGACTCTTAGCGCATTTGCAAAGGTGCTTTGTCTATGCTCGTTGGATCGAAACGACGTTGAACACTATCGAGGACGATGACGACAACAACTTGGAAGAGAATGCCGCCATCAGCAGCCGATTGAACTTCTTGGCACACGCTGTGGAGATGAATCACAACCCCGCTTTGCCCAACTGGCGTGAAGAGCGGGAGCACCACCACACGTTGGGCGATGTGTTTGCCACTTTTTACAATGAAGGACAACAGGTGCAGTTGCTTCACTTGCACGGGCTGTTTTCCGGAGTCCGGAGCGACGAAGACAGCGAGCAGCAGCCGTTGGAATTGCACGATGAGGAAGCGATCGCCTCGTTTTCGTTTGTGCAACGTCTCATGACGTTGGGCACGACTCACGAGGAATTGGAAGGACGTACCTTGACTTTGGTGATTGGTGCCGACATCGAGGGCCTCGGACGGCAAGATTGTTTGCTGCATGTGGAGTGTGAAAGCGAAACGGAACACGAATTGTTTCCGCGTGAACTTCACGCGCCCTGTTGCCCGGGTTTCGCCCCATCATTCGGCCATCAATACAAAAGCCGAGCAAAAAACAAGTGCGGTGAGCTTTGTCGTGGCTTACGACAAAACGAGTTCGGAACAACGCCAAAAGGAATTTGACTACCGCTGGAGGGAAGCCGAAGACGCGGCCGCCCGAGGGGAGGAACTCACCGAAGAGCAAGATGAAATGCTGGCTTGCAAAACACCCTATTACGGATTTTGCATGTATTGGGGAAAACGTTTTTATGCTTCGGAGCGCTATTTCGAGGCGTTGGACTACTTCCGCAACGTGTATAACTGGCTTTCGCCGATGTTCAACTATATGAATAAGGTGCAGCGAGGCCATTTCTTTGATTTGATCTACTATATCGGCTGTTGCTATAACGGATTGGGACGCTATCCCTTGGCTTACTACTATTTAGATGCGCTCTACATTACCTACAAGCCGCGTTATTGCAAAGCTTATGTGAATGCGCTGGTCAACGGACACGACTTCCGCGCTCTTTTTGTGATCGATCGTTTTCTCGAACAGAGTGCCAAAGAGAGCGAGGGTGAAGATCCGGAAAGCAGAGAAGAGAAAGAACGCCAAGCCTATGTGCGCTTTCTGAAACGTCGCCGCGGTACGGCGCTGGCCGACAGCGGTATGCTCGACGAGGCCGAGGCTCAATTTCAAGAACTGCTGCAACATCCCGATTGTGAGGATACGGCCATCGAAGAACTCCTGCGCATACAACAAATAAGAAACGAAAAAGAAGAAAATTCTCAGCCTACCAACTCATGACAATGATTTCTCCTTCGCTGCTCAGTGCGGATTTTGCCAACCTGCAGCGTGATATCGAAATGCTCAACGAGAGTACCGCCGACTGGTACCATCTCGATGTGATGGACGGGGTGTTTGTGCCCAACATCAGCTTCGGCTTTCCCTGTGATGGAAGCCATGGCGCGCCACGCGCGTAAGCCGCTGGATGTACATCTGATGATCGTTTCGCCCGAAAAGTTCATCCCGCAGGTTAAAGCCCTCGGTGCGCATGTGATGAATGTGCATTACGAGGCTTGCACGCACTTGCATCGCGTGGTACAAGCCATTCGCGCGGAAGGGATGTTGGCCGGCGTGACGCTCAATCCGCACACCCCCGTGAGCGTGCTTGAAGAGATTGCGCCTTATCTTGACTTGGTGATGCTCATGAGCGTAAATCCCGGTTTCGGCGGTCAGCAATTTATTCCGACGATGGTCGAAAAAACGAGGAAATTGCGTGCCTTGCTGGATGCTTGCGGATCGAAGGCACTGATTGAAGTGGACGGTGGAGTGAATCGTGAAACCGGAAAATTGCTGGTCGACGCCGGCGCTGATGTGTTGGTGGCCGGTAGTGCGGTGTTCAACGCCCCCGATCCGAAAAAAGAAATTGAAATCCTACGCAATCTCTGAACCGATGGAAATCTCTCCCCTTCTTGATGGCAAACAGCTCTTTGAGTTGATGGCCTTGTTGCGCGATGCCCAGCGCGTGGTGATCACCGCGCACCGTGGTCCGGACGGCGATGCGATGGGATCGACGCTGGCTTGGGCTGACTATTTGCGCAGTTTGGGCAAACAAGTGCGCGTCATCTTGCCGACACCTTGTCCCGACTTCCTGCGCTGGCTACCCGGTGCACGAAATGTGCTTTATTTCTCGAACGACGACATGCGTCCGATGGCCACAAAGTTCATTCAAGAGGCTGATCTGATCTGTCTTTTGGATTTCAATGCCCTGCATCGTTTGCAAGATATGGCGCAGGTGGTGGAACGCTCGAAGGCCAAACGCTTAATGATCGATCATCACGAAGGACCGGACGAGAAGGCGGCTGACTTCATCATTTCGCACCCAAAAGCGTCGAGCACTTGCGAGTTGGTGTTCAAACTCATTTTCCAACTCGGTGCTTTCGATGAACTTTCGCGCAATGCCGCGGCGTGCATCTATTGCGGTATGATGACCGACACGGGTGGTTTTGCCTATGCGTCGAACGATCCGGAGATTTTTATCATCATCGCCCACTTGCTCACCAAAGGAATTGACAAGGATAAGATCAATCGCAATGTGAATAACACGTGGTCGGAAAACCGTTTGCGCTTCTTCTCTTATATATTGACTGAGCGTTTGCGTTTCTTCCACGAGCACAAAGCCGGACTTTTCACCATCACGCGCGAGGACATGAAGCAGTTCCACTATATTCGCGGCGATGCCGAGGGACTGGTCAACGAGCCCTTGAAAGTGAAAGGCATGCGCTTGAGCATTAGTTTGCGTGAAGACACGGAAGTGGACAAAATCCGCGTGTCGGTGCGCAGTGTCGACGATTTTCCCGCCAACAAACTGGCAGAAGAATTCTTCAATGGAGGCGGACATTTCAATGCAGCGGGCGGTGAACTCCCCTTCCCGTTGGAAGAGGCCATCCGCACGGCAGAACGTGCGATCGAAGCTTATGCTGACCGCCTGTGAGGCGATGAAAAAGAATAATTTACCCGAACCGACGGCATTTTTTATGCCGTCGGTTTGCTGTTGTAAGGAGAATGATGTAAATTCGCGCTAACCCATTTCAACTAAAAAGTACAAGCCTATAGACACATACTCTACTTCAAACTAAAGCTCAATGAGTATGAACAGAAGAAGCACGATGACCGATGACGCGTTGGTGCAAGCTTATCTCGAAGGAAAAGTAGAAGCCTTTGACGAATTGTTGGCGCGCCACCAAAATCGGTTGTTTCAAAACATTCTATATGCTGTACATGACGAAGATTTGGCCAATGACCTCTTCCAAGAGACGTTTGTCAAGGCTATTCTTTCGTTGCGACAAGGAAGATATGTGGAACAAGGGCAGTTTTATGCGTGGATTTCCCGTATTGCCCACAACTTAGTGGTAGATCATTTCAAAACGCTGCGCGGAAAGTGCAGTTATGACGAAGAGAATCAAGAATTTGCCGATGAAGCGACGCTACAAATCGCGTGCGTAGGGCGCGAAGAGGAGATGATTCGTTTAGAATCCATTGAAATGGTGCAAAAGTGGATAGCCCTGCTCCCGCCCGAACAGCGAGAAGTGGTGAAAATGCGCTTTTATCAAGAAGTGCCTTTCAAAGAGATCGCCGAAAAAACCGGGGTGGGAATCAGTACTTCGCTGGCTCGAATGCGCTATGCCTTGCATAATTTGCGGAAAATGGCACAGCGCGAAGGAATGTTGAGTGCAAATTAAGACCCGAAGGCGCAAAAAAAGTGATCCTCGGTGCATTAAAAGAAGTACTTGCACGTTTAGAGTATAGACAGCAGTATTACACTAACGTGCCTATGGATTATTCTACGCTCCCTACCCCCTCTCCCAAACATGAGACCTTAGAATTTATCAAACGCTTCGCCCGTTTGCAACATATTGCGGATACGGCTTTGGTCGAAGGACTGAAAGTGCATATTTTGTGTCCGCAAGCGAACAGCGGGGCGTGTTGAATGCGCAAAACGGATTGAATGAAAAAGATTTTGCTCCTTGGATCGGGTGAACTCGGTAAAGAGTTTACGATCGCGGCCCAACGTTTGGGACAGTATGTCGTGGCTTGTGATGCCTATGCCGGTGCGCCGGCTATGCAAGTGGCCGACGAAAGTGAGGTTTTCTCGATGCTTGACGGCGAGGCTTTAGATCGTGTCGTTGAAAAACATCGACCGGACATCATTATCAGTGAGATCGAAGCCATTCGCACGGAACGACTCTACGAATATGAGCAACGCGGTATTCGAGTTGTGCCTTCAGCCAAGGCTGTGAACTACACGATGAACCGAAAAGCCATCCGCGATCTGGCAGCCAAAGAGTTGGGTATCAAAACCGCGCGCTACCATTATGCGACAACGGAGGACGAATTGCGAGCAGGTGCCGAAGATTTAGGCTTTCCCTGCATTGTTAAACCCTTGATGAGCTCAAGCGGGAAAGGACAATCCGTGATTCGTTCGGTCAATGACGTGCAGCATGCTTTCGAATATGGCATGGCCGGCAGTCGCGGTGACGTAAAAGAGTTGATTGTTGAGGAGTTTGTGGATTTTGATTACGAAATCACGCTGCTGACGGTCACACAAGACAACGGACAGACCTTGTTTTGTCCTCCCATCGGCCATGTGCAGCAAGATGGCGACTACCGCGAGAGCTTTCAGCCCAGAGCAATGCGCGCAGAGCACTTGGAAGAGGCCGAACGCATGGCAAAAGCCGTGACTGAAGCCTTGACTGGAGCAGGCATTTGGGGTGTTGAATTTTTCGTCAGTGAGAAAAATGGCGTTTATTTCAGCGAATTGTCCCCACGTCCCCACGATACGGGTATGGTAACGCTGGCCGGTACGCAAAACTTCAATGAGTTTGAACTGCACTGCCGTGCTGCACTCTCTTTGCCCGTTCCCTGCGTGAAAAACTTGCGCATCGGTGCCAGCGCAGTGATCTTGGCCGGTAAGAATGCTGAGGGAAAACCAAATTATCTCGGCTTGGAGAAAACGTGCGAGGAGGATGCCGACGTGCGTATCTTCGGAAAACCGACCATGCGTCCCAAGCGTCGAATGGGCGTTGTGCTGGTCAGTGGAGAACTCGATGCCAACCTCGACGAAGTGCGCTCGAAGGCGAAGCGACTGGCCGACTATGTTCAAGTAGTTCGCTAAACTGACTGAATTACACATAAAGTTCTTCGCGCAAAAGGGCACATTTGATTAACTCTTCTCGTCTGTGCAAAATAGAAAGGCTCTCTTCTGAGAAAAGTTGCCAACTTTTGAAGAACAGCAGGTGGGAGTCGCCTTCTCCCACTTGGGCATCCCCTACTTGTCAGCCTGATTCCATGAAGGGGAATGCGGGATTCACGCAGAAGTTCAGGCATTTTCGCCTGAAGAGGCGGAAGTTTATTTTCTATTCCCCTTTTCGGAGTTAAGACTTCAATCCTATCAAACACCCGATCAAGTATTTTGCTTGATCGGGTTTTGCTTTTTCGAAAAATGCACCTCCTCTCATGCCAAAAACGCCTCGCTGCTTGCTCAGAATCAGTTTTTTTGCGACGGCATGAGCGTTGATCGCTCTTTTTTGCCTAACTTTGTAGTCGATACGCGGAACGTAGGCTTCCGGCCGACGTGATTTTTTCGTGATATTACTTCTCATCTCTATTTTAATCCAAGTTCGGAAATGAAACTCATACTGATGACTCGTCCTGATTTCTTCGTCGAAGAAAGTCAGATCATCACAGCATTGTTCGATGAAGGGCTGGAGCTCTTGCATGTGCGCAAGCCTGAATCAGAACCCGTCTATTCCGAACGCTTGCTTTCGCTCATTCCCGAAAACTACCACAAAAATATTGTGGTACATGATCATTTCTATTTGAAAGGTGAATACGGTTTGAAAGGTATTCACCTCAATGCACGGAACACGCAGTTGCCTCACAACTACAAAGGACACATTTCTTGCAGTTGTCTGAACGCCGACGAACTCAAAGAGCGAGTTCGTTCGTTTGACTATGTCTTTTTGTCGTCGCTCTTCGATGCGACGCGCGAAGACGGATTTCGGTGAGCAATTCAGTGTGCAGAAATTGAACGAAATGGCCGATAACAAACTCATCGGTCGGAAAGTCATGGCATTTGGAAACGTTGACATCGACAACATGCCGCTGGTCAAAAGTTTAGGCTTCGGAGGGGCTGTGATTTTGGGCGATCTTTGGAATCGTTTCAACATCCATACCAACCGCGATTACAAAGAAATGATCACCCACTTCAGAAAATTGCGCCGACTTGCCGAATAATATGAGGTGAGCCGGAGCTTATTATATTACCCAACGCGAGAGAAACTTCCCACAAATCAACTCTTTCCATACAATGAACAGTAACTTCAAAGTATTCTCGGGCACAAAGACTCGTTATTTGGCCGAAAAAATCTGCGACAACCTGGGCTGCCAGCTCGGAGATGTGAGCATCACTTATTTCTCGGACGGCGAGTTTGAGGTTTGCTATGAGGAGTCTATTCGAGGATGCGACGTCTTTTTGGTGCAAAGCACGTTCCCCACGACCGACAATCTGATGGAGCTTTTGCTGATGGTGGACGCAGCCAAAAGAGCTTCGGCACGCACCGTCAACGCTGTGGTACCCTATTACGGTTGGGCACGACAAGATCGCAAAAGCAAGCCCCGTGTCTCTATCGGTGCCAAGTTGGTGGCCAACATGCTGAGCGTGGCCGGAATCGACCGCTTGATCACGATGGATCTTCACGCCGATCAAGAACAAGGTTTCTTTGAAGTACCTGTAGACCACCTCTTTGCGTCGACAATTCTCCTCCCCTACGTGAAGAGTCTCAACCTGAAGAATATTTGCATCGCAACGCCCGACGTCGGTGGCTCGAAGCGCGCAAGCACTTATGCGAAATACCTCGACTGCCCCATGGTGATCTGCAATAAGACGCGCAAACGCGCCAATGAAGTGGATTCGATGGATGTCATCGGCGATGTGGAAGGCATGGACGTTGTACTCGTTGACGATATGGTCGACACAGCCGGTACGATCACCAAAGCTGCAGATCTCATCAAGTCGAAGGGGGGCCAACTCCGTGCGTGCTTTGGCTTCACACTGCATCATGTCCGGTCCCGCCGACGAGCGTGTGGAGAATAGTCAGCTCGAAGAAATGGTCTTCACAGACTCTATTCCCTACGCCGGCACGAGCAAAAAGGTAAAACAACTGAGTGTTGACGCCCTTTTTGCCGAAACGATCCGCCGCGTGCTCGACAATAAGAGCATCAGTAGTCAATACTTGATCTAAAGTTACTTATATAGAGGGGCGTGCCTGCGAAGAAATCGAGGGAAACCGGTTTCTCACACACAGCGAAAGTCCGTTTGGCTTTCCTCATCGCCAACGCAGGCACGCCTTTCTTCTTTTTCTTCGTGCTTTACCAAAGCTTTTTCTTTTCACAGAATTTGCATGCGTAGAAAGTTCGTCTATATTTTATGGTCTATTCTGGTCGGTCTTGTGCTGTCCGTGGTGCTCTTCGTCGCTGCTGTGGAGCGCGGTTGGATTGGCTATATGCCCGATCTTGAACGTATTCAGAACCCGATCAATAAGTTCGCGTCGCAGGCCCTTACTGCCGACGGTAAATTGTTGGGTACATGGTCGACCAGCGAAAATCGTATATTTGTAGCCACCGACAGTATATCGCCTTACCTCTTCAAGGCGCTTGTGGCCCACAGAAGACGAGCGTTTTTACAGCCACAGCGGCATCGACGCCAAAGCGTTAGGACGTGCCATTGTGAAACGCGGCATTATGGGCCAACAGAATGCGGGCGGTGGTTCGACCATCACGCAGCAGTTGGCTAAACAGTTATATTCCGGTAAAGCCTCCAATACACTCCAGCGCTTATTGCAAAAGCCCATCGAATGGGTCATCGCAGTTGAGATTGAACGCTACTATACGAAGGATGAGATCATGACGTTGTATCTCAACTACTTCGATTTTCTGCACAATGCCGTGGGAATTAAGACGGCAGCCAATGTCTATTTTGGGAAAACGCCCAGTGAACTGACCATCACCGAGGCCGCAACATTGATCGGAATGTGCAAGAATCCCTCTTTGTTCAATCCTGTGCGCGATGCTGAGCGATGCCGTCAGCGTCGCAACGTGGTATTGTCGCAAATGGTCAAGGCCGGCTTCTTGTCGGCCCAAGATTGCCGTACCTTGAGTGCAAGTCCCTTGGAATTGAACTTCCACCCCATCGATCACAAAGAGGGAGAAGCCACCTACCTTCGCGAGTATCTCCGCCAAGTGCTCATGGCAGATAAACCCAAGCGCGCCAATTACCGCGAATGGCAGTACGGACAGTACTATGCCGACTCCCTCGCTTGGATCAACAACCCCCTTTACGGTTGGTGCAAAAAGAACAAGAAAAGAGATGGCTCCAACTACGATATTTATACCGACGGCCTGAAGGTTTACACCACCATCGATTCGCGTATGCAGGAGTATGCTGAGAAAGCTGTGTTCAATCACGTCGCTTTGAAGCTCCAACCCGAGTTCGATCGCCGGAAGAATAGCGAGAATTTCCCGTTCAACACCAGTCTCTCGTCTAAACAAATCAAGCGCATCTTCGATCGTGCCATGCGCCAGAGCGAACGCTACCAAACCATGAAAGCCGCCGGCGCGAGCGAACAAGAAATTCACGATGCGTTCTGCACCCTCACGCCGATGTCGGTCTACACTTACCATGGTGATGTGGACACCGTGATGACGCCCCTCGATTCGATTCGCTATTATAAAGCGTTTTTGCGTTCCGGGCTCGTGTCTATCGATCCGAGCAACGGGTTTGTCAAAGCCTATGTGGGCGGTCTCAATTATGCCCATTTCCAATATGATATGGCCATGACCGGTCGACGACAAATCGGTTCGACAATGAAACCCTTTGTCTACGTCATGGCGCTTGAAGACGGCTACACACCCGAATCGCTCGTGTTGAATGCACAGCGTACTTATCGCGTGGGCGGATCTTTTTGGACACCGCGCAATGCCAACAGCGCAAGAGCCGGGCAGATGGTACCCCTCATTTGGGGACTTTCGCAGTCGAGCAACTGGGCCACGGCCAACCTCATGAGTCAAGTTGACCCCAGCGGTAGCCGACTGAAGCGCTTGGTGCAAAACTTTGGCGTTGCCAATCCCGACATTCACCCCTCCATGTCACTCTGCCTCGGCCCATGCGAGGTCACCGTGGGAGAAATGGCCTCGGCCTACACCGCCTTCGTCAATCAAGGCATCCGCTGCGCCCCTACCCTCGTCAGTCGTATCGAAGACAGCGAAGGAAATGTGATTGCACAGTTCACACCGCGCATGAACGAGGTGATTTCTGAGCGAAGCAGCTACCAAATGATCAATATGATGCGCGCCGTTGTCGATCACGGCACAGCGCGTCGATTGCGCTTCCAGTATGGACTAAATGGCCCCATCGCCGGTAAAACCGGTACCACCAACAACAATGCCGACGGTTGGTTTATCGGCTATGTTCCCTCCTTGGTCACGGCCTGCTGGGTGGGCGGTGAGGATCGCGACATTCATTTCACTTCCACTGCCGAGGGACAGGGCGCTTCAACGGCATTGCCGATTTGGGCACTCTTTATGCGCAGTGTCTATAAGGACAAAACACTGGGATACAACCAGTTTGAACCTTTCAAAATGGGGCGTTCGCGCACTGCTCCCGCCGCGACCGGAAAGGCCGGCAACGACGAGGAGCAAAGCGCCAATTCTGCACAAGAAAACAACGTGTTTTTGTAGAAAAAGTCCACGACTTTCGCACAAAACATCCCCGCTTTTCTCAAAAACTCCACTTGAAAATGAAAATACAAGCCATCATCCCGGCCAGATACGCCTCTACTCGCTTTCCCGGCAAGCCGTTAGCGCTTTTAGGAGGCAAGGAAATTGTGCAACGCGTCTATGAACGAGCACAAGAGGTCTTTGAAGAAGTGTGGGTGGCCACCGACGATGAACGCATCGCCGAGACTGTCGAACGATTTGGCGGCAAAGTGGTGATGACTTCTTCGGCACACAAGAGCGGAACCGATCGTTGCCGCGAAGCTGTGCAGAAGACGGCACTGCGTCCCGACGTGGTAGTCAACATTCAAGGGGATGAACCTTTTGTACACCCCGAACAACTGCGTGCACTTTGTCAGTGTTTCGAGGACGAAAGTACGCAAATTGCCACCCTTGTCAAGCCTTTTACGCCCGACATGGGACTTGCAGCATTGAAGAATCCCAACTCTCCGAAAGTCGTGGTCGGACAACAGCAACAAGCGCTTTACTTTTCGCGCTCAGTGATCCCCTATCTCCGAGGAATTCCTGAAGAACAATGGCTGAGGGAGCATGTGTTTTACAAGCACATCGGACTTTATGCCTATCGTGCCACTGTTCTCGAACAGATTGCGGCCTTGTCACAAAGCCCACTTGAGCAGGCAGAGAGTTTAGAACAGCTCCGTTGGCTCGAAGCCGGATTGAAAATTCGTGTTGCTGTCACAGCACATGAAACCATCGGGATTGATACGCCCGAAGATCTGCGCAGAGCGGAAGAATTCCTCTGCGCAAAACGCTAAAAAACGTGCCATCTCCTTGGCCGTTTCAATAAACTGCAATATCTTTGCGCATATACGAGGGCGTTTTTGCCCTCCAACAGCTCAAGCTCACTATCTATGATACGTAACTTCTCTCTCCTTATATTATTCTTCCTCTCGTTTATTGTTGTCGATGCCCAAAGAATCGTCATTGGTTCCTATACCTTCAAGGACGGTGCGGTTTCACCGGCGAAATGCTCGGCAATAAGCCGAACGGCAAAGGGGTAACGGTGTATCCCAACAACGATAGATACGAAGGTGAATATAAAAAAGGTAAGCGTCAGGGGTATGGCACTTATTCTTTTGCCGACGGCGAAAAATATGAAGGCGACTGGTTCAACGATCAGCAGCACGGTAAAGGAACTTTCTACTACATCAACAATAACCGCTACGAAGGGCTTTGGTATCAAGACAAAAAGCAAGGTCGTGGCAAGATGTACTATTACAACGGCGACGTCTACGACGGAGAATGGAAAGACGACAAGCGAAATGGCAACGGAGTCTATCGTTTTGTGAGTGGTGCTTTCTACAACGGTCAGTGGGTCAACGACAAAAAGCAAGGTAAAGGCACCTTCGATTGGAACGATGGCACGAAATATGAAGGCTACTGGTTCAACAATCTTCGCAATGGATTTGGCACTTACCATTATGCCGACGGCGACGTCTACAAAGGCGAGTGGAAAGACGACAATCAGAACGGAAAGGGCATTTACACCTTCCGTAACGGCGATATTTACGAGGGACAGTACCAAAACGGCGAACGTACCGGCGAAGGTGTGACGACTTTTGCCAACGGCGACAAGTACACCGGCCATTTCCTCGCCGGCGAGCAGAGCGGTCAAGGTACTTATGTCTGGAAAGGTACAGCTTCGTACGTAGGTACGTGGAAAGCCGACAAACCCCACGGCCGCGGGGTCTACAAAACGAAGACCGGCGACAGCTATGACGGAACTTGGAAGAACGGTAAGATGGACGGCGAAGGCACGCTCATTTCCGCTCAAGGAGATAAGTACAAAGGTCAGTTCCGCGATGGTCAAAAGCATGGTTTCGGCATCGAAATCTTGTCCGACGGTTCGCGCTACGAAGGTTCGTTTGTCAACGGCGAACGCGATGGTGCGTTTGTAGAGTACGACCGCAACGGCAACAAAACAGCCGAAGGCGTCTACACCAACGGCCGTCGGCAAGCCAACAACCGATAATATCTTAAATACCATAGCGTTTGTGACGAGTGCTGTTGCACTCGTTGCGCGCAAATAAACATTCATGCAGTTGATTATGAAGGTCTCACAGCAGAAAAAAGCAACAAAGACCGCCGGCGCTACCCCGCGCAAAACGGCGAGTTCACGTACGCTGCTCAAACTTGTCAAGAACGACGAATGGCTCGCCCCTTACACAGAGGCCATTCGCGGGCGTCACGAGCAGGCTTTGCGCAAAATCGAAGAACTCACGCAGGGTAAACAAACGATCTCAGATTTTGCCTTGGGACATCACTATTTCGGACTGCATCGTACACGAAAGAATTGGATCTTCAGAGAATGGGCGCCCAACGCCACCCGCATCTTTTTGGTCGGTGACTGCAACGACTGGCAGGAACACCCCGACTATGAATTGCATCGTATCGAAGATTCCGGTAATTGGGAACTGACTTTGCCTGCCAAAGCGCTCAAACATGGTCAGTTGTACAAACTCCATGTGTATTGGGATGGAGGTTTCGGCGAGCGGATCCCGTCTTATGCCAATCGCGTGGTACAAGACGAAGCAACGAAGATATTTTCGGCTCAAGTTTGGGACCCTGCCAAACCTTATCACTTCAAGAAAGAAAACTTTAAGCCCCAACGCTCTCCTCTACTCATCTACGAATGCCATATCGGAATGGCGCAAGATGCGGAAAAGGTGGGAACTTACAATGAGTTCCGCGAGAATGTGCTGCCGCGCGTCGTGGCAGATGGATACAACTGTATCCAAATTATGGCCATTCAAGAACATCCTTACTATGGTTCTTTCGGTTATCACGTTTCAAGTTTCTTTGCTCCCTCTTCACGCTTCGGCACTCCCGAAGAATTGAAGCAGTTGATCGATGCTGCCCACGAACTAGGGGTGGCCGTTATCATGGATTTGGTGCAAAGTCACGCCGTGAAGAACGAAGTTGAGGGCTTAGGCAATTTCGCCGGCGATCCGGAACAGTATTTCTACCCCGGCGATCGACGCGAACATCCCGCATGGGATTCTCTTTGCTTTGACTACGGAAAAAATGAAGTCATTCATTTCCTCCTTTCCAACTGCCGTTACTGGTTAGAAGAGTTCCACTTCGACGGATTCCGCTTCGATGGAGTCACTTCTATGCTCTATTATAGCCACGGTCTTGGTGAAACATTCAATGGTTATGCCGATTACTTCAACGGCCACCAAGATGACAATGCTATCTGCTATTTGACGCTGGCCAATGAGGTGATTCATCAATTCAACCCTCACGCGATTACGATTGCAGAAGAGGTGAGCGGCATGCCCGGTCTCGCCGCACCGTTCAAAGACGGAGGCTATGGCTTCGACTATCGCATGGCGATGAACATTCCCGACTACTGGATCAAGACGATCAAGGAGTTGAAAGACGAAGATTGGAAGCCCTCATCTATCTTCTGGGAACTGACGAATCGCCGTGCCGACGAAAGTAACATTTCTTACACGGAAAGTCACGACCAAGCGCTGGTTGGCGACAAAACAATCATCTTCCGTCTCATTGATGCCGATATGTATTGGCATTTCCGCAAGGGCGACGAGAACGAGCGCTCCATTCGCGGTATTGCTTTGCACAAAATGATTCGTTTGGTCACGGCTTCTACCATCAACGGCGGATATCTCAACTTTATGGGCAACGAATACGGCCATCCCGAGTGGGTTGATTTCCCAAGAGAGGGCAACGGTTGGAGCCATAAGTACGCGCGCCGTCAGTGGCACCTCGTTGACGACAAAGAACTCTGCTATCATCTGCTCGGAGACTTCGACAAAGCGATGCTCAAGGTGCTGAAAAGCGAGAAACAGTTCCAAAAACTGCCCGTTGTTGAGATTTGGCACAACGATGGCGACCAAATTTTGGCATACCAGCGCGGGGATTTGCTTTTTGTCTTCAATTTCTCGCCCACCACGTCCTATGTTGACTATGGTTTCATGGTCAAGGAAGGTGCTTATAGCGTAGTTCTCAATACTGACGCAGAAGAGTTTGGTGGTCAAGCGCTTAATGACGATTCGCTCACTCACTTTACGAACTACGATCCCGTACTTGAGAGCGATGGCAAGGGTTGGCTGCAACTCTACATCCCTGCTCGTACGGCAATTGTCTTGCGAAAAAATAAATGACAGACGATCACAAACCGATCCGAAGAGTGCGTATTTTGCAATACGCACTCTTCGGTGCATTTGTTTACAGCTATTTCGGCGTACTGCTCTCAGAACGCCTCATGGCCGGCACCTATGCGCTGATGCCGGCCTTCACTACCCGATTTCTCCTCGGCTTTCCACATTTCTTTGGTCTCCTCGCGCTTTTCATCTTCTTGCCCTTGCTGATTTTCTGCAACAAACGATGGCAACTCTTCAAGCGTTGCGGATCACTTACGCGACAAGTGCTCTATCTAACCTTGTTGTTTGTTGTTGTAGGCTTGATTCCGGTTGCCGACGAGCAAACTATTTAGAGTTGCGCACGGCACGTCTCATTGCGCTGCATAAAGAGGATGAAGCATTGGAGGTGGGGCGTCGCTATGTGCCTGATTCTCCCCGATTGCAGATGTTGCGTTTGCGCGCTTTGGGCACTATCGATCGCATGGCCGACCAGTTTTTTGCGCTGCCCGGGGCCTATCATCCGTTTAGTGACCGTATTGTTGCCGAACGCCTCGTGAATACGCCCATTGGCAACGGAGGTTACGCCTATTTGCGCGAAGGGGATTCCACATTCTCTGTTCCTCCGGCCATGACTGCCCTACTCGATGGCAATCTCGACCGATTTGCCGGAACCATCCCCAACGTTTATCTCTCGGAGCAGCGAGTGGAAAAGATTCCGGTGGCGCTTCGGCAGGCACTTGTGCTCTATGTTCGTTTGACAACGCACCCCATTCTTGATTATACGGACGAGGCGACGGAAGCCAATTACAGAGATTTCGTCAATCGCCGCGACAGTATTAGAAAACAGTACCCCCGCGACGTAAAAAATGCCGCGAAGGCGGAGCGCAACCTCATGGCGGAAGACTTTTATGGCACGTATTGGTTTTATTACTTCTACGAATGCCCCGATCGCAAGTTCGGATTGTAAAACACCGGTGGAGGGAGTGAGTATTTAGGGCTACTCCGCTGCGAAACCCCTCAACTTTTTGCTGAAGAACACGCAGAAAGCCGTAACTTTGCAGCCCCAACACGTACAACATCAGGATATGAACAACATTTATCGCCGCGATATTTTAGATTTCGTCACTGTCGCCACAGAATTCTGCAAGCAAGTGGAACAATGTGCGGGAAGTGAGCGAGCAGAGTTCACCACAATCATGCAACGTCTCTTGCCTATGGTCTATCTCAAGGCATCTTTCATCGACGAGTTGGAGGAAGGTGTTGGATTTGTGGAGGCTGTTGTCACAGAAAGCGACTACGAATACGTGCGTACTCAGATAGCTAGCATTATGCGCGACGCAGATGATTATCTTGATGTCTTTGTTGAGCAGTTTCGCTACTCGGATGCGCCGGTGGTCTGCACTGTCAGCGAATCGTTGGCCGATATCTACCAAGCCTTGCGCAATATGGTCGAAGCCTTCCGCAACGAGATAGAAGAAGCCATGGAGGTGGCTTTATTTGAGTGCATAGAAGAATTCAAAATGCACTGGGGGCAGCAGTTGCTCGGCGCTTTGCGCGCACTTCATGAGCTGGTGGTCTCCGGACAAGTGGACGAACTCTGAACAGTGGGGAACTTTTCCTTCAGATAGGCTCCCTGTCATTTTTTTCCTCACAATTTATGCAAGAACTTTTCGTCCAAACGGACAAAAAACTCATACCAACCCTCCCCCCGCTATACCTTCGAAGGGCGAATCGTTGTCGTCCAAAGCGAACAAGAAGCGGAGCGTGCTGTGCAATACCTCAGCCGCAAGACGGAATTAGGCATCGATACCGAAACCCGCCCTTCTTTTCGCAAAGGACAGCAGCATAAAGTCGCGCTTTTGCAGGTGGCAACGGCTGATTTGTGTTTCCTTTTCCGTCTCAACTACATGGGGTTGCCGAATGCTTTGGCGCATTTGCTCGAAAATCCCGAAATAAAAAAGATTGGGCTCTCACTCAAAGACGATGTGCAGCAGCTTTCCAAGCGCCGTCCCTCGTTAAAACCCAAGAATTTCGTCGACTTGCAACAGATGGCAGCGCAGATGGGCATTCGCGACATGAGTTTGGCGAAACTCTTTGCCAACTTCTTCCGTCTTCGCATCTCAAAAAATGCGCAACTCTCCAATTGGGAGGCCGATGCGCTCGACGAAAAACAACGAATCTACGCCGCAACTGATGCCGATGCCTGCTTGAAACTCTATCGTCGTATGCAAGAATTGCAGCAAACAGGCAACTTCCAACTCGTAGCTCCCGAAATTCCCACCACAAAGTCCACAGATCAATGACCACACTCCAACTTCGCCGCGGAAAATCTGAAAGCCTCAAACGATTCCATCCCTGGATTTTCTCCGGTGCCCTGCGCGGCACGTTGAATCGCGAACCACTTCCTCAAGAAGGAGAGGTGGTTGACATCGTAGACAGCGACGGGATTTTCATAGCTCGTGGCCATTACCAAATAGGTTCCATCGCCGTGCGCGTTCTTACCTTCCGTGATGAGCCAATAGACCATCATTTTTGGGTAACTCGCTTGCGCGAAGCCTATCGTATGCGAAAAGCCCTGCAACTCAACATCAATCCCGATACAAACGGCATCTATCGTCTCGTACACGGCGAGGGCGATCGACTTCCCGGCTTGATTATCGACATTTTCGGCGACACTGCCGTGATGCAAGCCCACTCTGTCGGCATGCACTGCGATAGAGAAGCGATTGCCGACGCGTTGTTGGAAGCCACAGCAGGCAGTGTTCGTCAGGTTTACTACAAAAGTGAGACCACCCTCCCCTACAAAGCCGATTTAGGGCAAGAGAATGGTTTCCTGCGCGGCAACACGGAGGAAAAATATTGCAGTCGAAAAACGGATTAAAGTTCCACATTGACTGGCTGAAAGGACAGAAAACCGGCTTCTTCGTCGATCAACGCGACAACAGAAGCCTTTTAGAGGAATATAGCAACGGCCGTTCCGTCTTGAACATGTTCTGTTATACCGGCGGTTTCTCGGTTTATGCCATGCGTGGCGGCGCGAAATGTGTGCACAGTGTGGACGCCAGTGAACAAGCCATCCGACTTACCGAAGCCAATATCGAGTTGAACTTCCCGAACGACCGACGTCACGAAGCTTATGCCGAAGATGCTTTCAAATTCCTCGATCGTGCCGGTAGCAACTACGATTTGATCGTGCTGGATCCGCCCGCTTTTTGCAAAGCACAAGGACGCATTGCGCAATGCGCTCAAGGGCTACACGCGACTCAACGCCATTGCGTTCCGAAAGATCAAGCCCGGCGGCATCGTCTTCACGTTCTCTTGCTCACAGGCCGTCAATAAAGACCAATTCCGCTTGGCTGTCTTCACGGCAGCGGCGCAAAGTGGCCGACATGTCCGCATCTTACATCAATTACATCAGCCTGCTGACCACCCGATCAACATCTATCATCCCGAAGGTGAGTATCTTAAAGGCCTCGTCCTCTATGTAGAATAGAATTAACTCCATTGCACTCTATTTCTTCCCCGTATTTCGAGTAATCGACCGTTTGGTGAACACCAAATCCCCAATTTATGGCAAAATCCCCTTGTCCTCTGCGCAGGACAAGGGGATTTTTCTTGTTAGAGTGAGTAAGGCAAAGTGCAATTCAGCAGAGCACTCAGGGAAAGTGCACAGTTTCGCGTGAAAGGTGTGCGCCGCGCTGCTCCCCTGCGAGGTAAAACGGGGGAAACGCATGGACTTTTGATAGAATGAAGGCCGGTGACAGAGAAATGATGCCCAATCAGGCTTCCAATTCGCGATTGATGAGGTCACGAATCAAGGCAAAATCGATTTCCGACCAACCGATGGCGCGCAACTCTTTGAGATCTTCGTCGAAAAAGTTCGCATTTGCATGCGTATCGCCCTTGATCGAAAGCCCACTGATGTAGTATTCGATGGCTTTGTCCGTCTTTCCGAGTACCCAGGCCGTGTGCGCAGCGTGATAATAGTCACCCGCTTTGACGAGGATGACGTTTTCGCGCTGCTTCTCCTCGTCCTCTTTCTGCAAAGCCAAAGGCGTTACGTCCGCCGTGAGGAGTGCTTCGAAGAGCGGCTCTGCTTCTGTGTAACGCTCCAAGCAGAACAAGCACAAGGCCTTGGTTCGCTTCGCCAACAAGTTGTCCGGGTAGAGATACTCCAGTTTATAGAGGTATGACAAGGCCAGGTCATACAATCCCAAGCGAGCATAGCACACCGCGATCATGAACAGCAGTTGTTCGTCCTCTGGTTTCTGCGCTTCCATCTGCACCAAATAGGTGAGTTCCTCCTCGTTCTGTTCCAACTCATCGTAGATTCGAGTGATGCCGCGCAAGACTTCATAATTATTGGCGTCGAATTGCAAGGCGAGTTCGAGGATGCGCGCCGCTTCTTTCAAGTTTTTCAAACGATAGTGGGCAAAAGCCAGTTTGCGCAGGGCATCAATGTTCGTAGATTGTTCGCTAATGAGTTCCGGGACACAGTTCCACAACTTATGGCGGAGACAAAATTCGGCAAGTTCTTCTCTTCCCTCCTCCTCTTCAAAGGCGGCGGAAAAAAGTGGTGAAGCCGCGAGGAAAAGATCGCCGTGAAACGGATTTTCTTGTTCGTTGCGGTGGGCGTAGAGACGACGAAAAGCGGAACAAATCGCGCACATAGCCCTTGACGCGGGTGATGTCTTCCGTGTCGCCCACCACATCTACTGTGAACACAAAGTTGGCTTCAGCAAAAGGCGAAGTGAACTGCATGTTGCGTTCTTGTTTTGTCAACTCGTCGGTGAGAGCGCTGATCAGCTCCGCAGCTTTCACCCACCCGAAGCGCTCCGTGTTGCCAATGCGCCCGGCTTGTGTAGCCGCATTCACATCAATGTCTTCGGGCAAGTGGGCGAATTCGCGATGTGTGGGCGAAAACTCGTAGAACCAGTGCGAAGCCTCGCGGAAGAAGGGATGCGGAGCCAAGAAGCGGCTGAAGATGCCATAGTTTACGTCCATTCCCTCACCCTGTGCGCGAGCCACCTCCATAAACACACGACGGATATTTCTCTTCCTGCGACAAATCTTCCCCCTCATAGAGAACGCGCTCCACCTCCTCGACCGATGCGGGAAAAGCGCCGCGGCTTTCGAGGATCAAGGGGAAGTAAGTCTTTCACCAAGTGGCGATTGAAGCTCACCGTTTCCTGCGCTGTCCAAAAAGCGCACTGCAGTGTCTTTGCCAAACGGCGCATATAAGAGGAGCCCACGAGCGTTTTGAGTGCGGCTTGCGATTCCGGGAAAAGCGGAAGCCACGTTTGTTGTTTTGCGGCCACAAGTACGGCCCCTGTCAGGGCACGTACGCGGAGTACGGCATCAGTTTTCTGCGTCACGGCTTCGCACAACCATGCAAACTGCCGATCGTCGAATGAAGCGAAGAGGCGCAAGGTGACGGCAGAGGCTGCCATTGCGCGTCGCTCGGCATCAACCGTTTCGCGATAGAGAAAAAGCTGTGCCGCCTCCGCATCTTCCTCACTCCATTGCGGCGAGGTCCAAAGCACATTGAAGAGCGTTTCGTTCGGAGCTTGGCCGTCGAAGACCGAACGCACAGTAGGGCGAGTTTCGTCTTGCGCCAAAAGCTGATGGCGCACCACACGACCGTCCAATTCTTTCTCGGGGCGCACGAAACCGCAGGCAAACTCGAACCGATAGTAGCGATGCAAATCGTCAGTGAGGCGGTAAGTTTCCTGCAAGAAAGCATACTGTTGTGCTTTTACTCTCGGAACTCCGCCACCGGCTAGCAACTCGCTGAGTAAATCAGTGTATTCGCTGTTCAACACGCGGTAACGGTGTTGCAACTCATCCGCGCCGGCCAGTTGCCGGAGTTGCCCATTGAGGGAGCGGAGGGCGTCTGTGAGCCGAAATTCACGCAGAGCACGCAGGGTGTCCTCGCGAAGTGTGAGATAGGTGACAGAATTCATAACGAGAGTGTGTGGTTGGGGCGGATTAGTGCGCCGGTTCGTAGTGTGGAAGTCGAATGGCCGAGAGTTGGTTGGCCGGAACTTGGTAATCTCTGACTAAGACCGTGTCCAAATGTGGAGTACGGCCCTTATTGAGGGCGGCCACAGCCAGATTGTAGGCTTTTTGCAAAAGTTGTGCCTGATCGCGGTGTCGTTTGTTGCGCAGCGTGCGCTGACGGAGGAAGAGCGACATTTGCATCTCGGCGGGTCGTGCCGCAGACAGGCGCACATTGCCTTTCGGCCAAGGCGCGTGAGGCATAAGGCTCGGGAAGCACAGCGCAGTCGATTTGCTCATTCTGCAGCATGAGCAGACGAATCTTGTAATTGTTGATCTGTGCGTAGAAAAGATCATCGCTTTTCAGGCGCAAACTGTCGCGCAATCGCGAAATGTAATGATCAGAATTGGCGAAACGTGCCATGCCCACGGTGCGCCCTTTGAGGTTGCGGAGTTCGCGAATGCGCAAACGACCGCCGGCCACCAGCGACCAACGTCCGTCGAGAGAGAGAAAATGGTCGAAATCGCGCATCTTGCCGCGCGAACGATAGTAGGCCGCGCGATATTGGTCGGTGACTCCGCCGTCGACGGTGCGACCGAGGAGTGCGGTGTCCGCATCAAATTGGGCAAAGTACGTTTTCACGCGCAGCGGTAGCCCGATCGAGTCGCAAATGCCACTGCGAACTGCATAATAGAATGGTAGACTTTCGGCAGTAGGGGTGCAAGCAATGCGAAGCGAAGTGCTATCGTCGGGGGCACGGCGATTGCCGACCTCAATCGATGCGCCGGTGCGATGGCAAGCGGCCATAGTCAGGCACAAGGCTCCGAGGGCGCTCACACGGAGGACGCGTAGGGAGGAGAAAAAGGAATGCGACATGTAGAAAAAGCAAAAGTTACGGTGTGGCAACGCTTGTGGCGTTGCGCACTCCGTAACTTTGAATGGGTTATTGCTAAGAAAGCGATGGATTATTCGCCCTTGATGGCTGCAACGCCGGGGAGCACCTTACCTTCGATGGCTTCGAGCAGAGCACCGCCGCCGGTGGAGATGTAAGATACTTGGTCGGCCATGCCAAACTTGTTGATGCAGGCTACGGAGTCACCACCGCCGATGAGCGAGAAGGCACCGTTCTTCGTGGCAACGGCAATAGCATCGGCAATCGCGCGCGAACCGGCCGTGAAGTTGTCGAATTCGAACACACCGGCGGGACCATTCCAGAGAATCGTTTTAGCGGGTTCGATGACAGCGGCAAAGGCCTTGCGGCTTTCGGGACCTGCGTCGAGACCTTCCCAACCGTCGGGGATGGCGTTGACGGGAACCACCTGCGTGTTGCAGTCGTTCTTGAAAGCGTCGCCGGCTACGCAGTCCGTACCCAGGACAAGATTCACACCCTTTGGCCTTTGCCTTCTCGATGATGGAGAGCGCGAGATCGAGCTTATCTTCTTCGCAAAGCGAGATACCGATTTTTTTCCGCCGAGTGCGCGTGCAAACGTGTAAGTCATACCACCGCAGAGGATGAGGTTGTCGACCTTGTCCATGAGGTTCTCGATGATACCGATTTTGGTCGACACTTTCGAACCACCCATGATGGCGGTGAAGGGGCGCTTGATGTTTTTGAGGATGTTGTCGACAGCTTCGACTTCCTTCTCCATGAGGTAACCGAGCATCTTGTGGTCGGCATCGAAGTAGTCGGCGATGACAGCGGTCGAAGCGTGCTTGCGGTGAGCCGTACCGAAGGCGTCCATCACATAGTAATCGGCGTAGGAGGCGAGCGTCTTGGCAAACTCTTGCTGACGCACCTTCATTTCTTTCTTAGCCTGGTCGTAAGCAGGATCTTCCTTGTCGATGCCCACGGGCTTACCCTCTTCTTCGGGATAGAAACGGAGGTTTTCGAGCAGAAGCACTTCGCCGGGCTTCAGGGCTGCGGCTGCTTCCTGTGCTTTGGCGCAGTCGGGGGCGAACGTCACGGGGGCGTTGAGCGCAGCGGCTACGGCTTCTTTGATTTGACCGAGAGAGAACTTGGGGTTCACCTGGCCTTTGGGCTTACCCATGTGGCTCATGATGATAAGCGCGCCGCCGTCGGCAAGCACCTTCTTAAGGGTGGGGAGCGCACCGCGGATGCGGGTGTCGTCGGTGATGTTACCGTTCTCGTCGAGGGGCACATTGAAGTCCACACGTACGATGGCTTTCCGGCCTGCGAAGTTGCAAGTATCGATTGTCATGATGTTGTGAGTGTATGATAGATATATTTACGTTTTACGTTCTGTGGAGCTTCCACAACGCTGCCTTGTGCCCTGCGTTTATCGCCGATGGTGGAGAAAAATGAGAGAGGGGCACAATGACCGCGCGGCGCTTGATTTTCGGCAAGGCCGTGCGCTTGGTGAAACGTCCGTGGTCTCCACTGCAAATGTAGCGATAAGCGTACACATTACAAAGCCTTCGCACGGAAAAGTGTAGAAATGTGCTGTGTTTTGGGACTTTCCGTGTAGGGGCTTTTGCACATTGAGCCGAAAGGGGCACCAAGGGGTAGGAAAAGTTGAGGACTTACGAAAAAAAGTCGTGAAGATTCGATCGAAACTTCACGACTTTGATGAAAAAGTGGACTGTTTTTTTCTTGCCCCACCCTATTTCGGGAAATGGCCAACGCGTTTCGTCCAAAAACACGGTTGCAGAGGATCAGTTTTGGAAGAGTTCGGGCTCCAATTCGACGGGATCGATTCGCCCGGTGTAGACATACCAAACAAAGCCGCGGACGTTGCGCCGCCCCATCTGTGTGAGCAGTGCGCAGTATTGCTGCACCTGCTCGTGATGTCGGCGATGCGGTGCGCCGAACTTGTAGTCGACAACGACCGTTTCGCCATTGCGTTCCATGACGCGGTCGGGACGTTGCGGCATTTTGCCCTTGCGCAAAATGTTTCGTTCGCGGTATAGACTCCACGAGCCGTCGAACCACTCGCGAGCTACGGGCTGTGCCAAGGCTTCGGTGAGTTGTTGGATGACCGTAGCGGCATCTGCGTTATCAACCAAGCGGCCTTCGGCTGCAAAACGATTGACGGCGGCCTCGACTTGGTCGGCTGTATCGACCTTTTCGAGAATGGCATGGAGCATTTCGCCGCGACGACGTGCTTCGAGTTGCTCGATTTCGCCATGTGTATCGGCGTCTTCGAGCAGGCGGGCGTTGAAGAGGTGGGCACTGTTGGACTGCACGACTTGCACCTTGCGGTCATTGAGCGCGTATTGCACCGTTTCGGCAGTGGGGTCGAAGAGAAGAGGGTTGGTTTTCTCTTTCTTCACGCTGTTGGTCTCGCATTCGAGATGAGAGGGGGGTGCCCCATTCAAACAGCAGTTCGCCCTCTGCGGCAAACGCCGGTGCCGAAGCCGATTTCTCGTCGTTGGCGTCGTCGCCTTCCGGCATCCGGCCGAGGTGACTAATGGACAAACACGATTTCAACTCCTCGTTTTCCTGCGTGGTACGCCACAATGCGGCGGCAAGTACCTCGCGGAAGGTATTACTCTCCTTGTAGGGCGCGATGACGACAATGTTTTGGCGCGGACGGGTGAAGGCAACATAGCCGATGTTGAGACTTTCGACACGGCGGCTGATGCGTTCCTGCACATAGTGCGGAGCGTAGATGCTGTTGGCCGTCTTGCTGTTGAGCGCTATCGGCAGTAAGGGTATTTTGTTGTAGGGACTCTCTTCGGGTTCTATCCATAAGAGATCGGAATTTCGGTCTTTCTCGATATCCCAGTTGCAATAGGGAATGAAAACCGTGTGAAAATCGAGCCCTTTTGACTTGTGGATGGTGAGAATGCGCACGCCCTTGGCCGCGGCAGAGGGGATGCTCTGCTCATGTAGCTTCTCGTCCCAGTATTTTAGGAAGGTGGCGATGTCGGGGATGTTCTCTTCGAGGAAGGTGATGACGGCATCCAAGAAAGCGTAGAGATAAGGCGCTTGCCCCTTTTGTGCATTGAGCGCAAAGAGCTCTACGATTTGTTCCACGAGTTCGTAGAACGGCACATTGCGGTAGAACTCGCCCTGCCATTGGTGGATTTTTTCGAACACCTCGGCCTGTTGCTCCGGCGAACTGTGGGCTTCGACGTAAGCGCGCGCCACTCCATCGTCAGAGTGCAGCACCAAGCGGAGCGTATGGACGATGGTTTGCACAGCCGGTGAGGACTCTAACAAAAAGCCTCGTCGGACATCAACTGCATGGGGTCGTTGGTGAAGTATTCGTGAGCAGAAAGCGTGGCAAAGAACGACAAAAGCCGTTGGGCCTCGGCTTTGACGCGCACGAGGATGGCCATTTTGTCATAAGGGATGCCGGCTTGGCGCAAACGAATGATTTGTTCGGCCAATTCTTGCTCTACATCGTTCGCTTCGCTGGCGGGATCGACAGCGGCATCGCCCTCTTCGGGATTGGCCTTCTTGGGCTTGGGGAGAATATGGATGCGCACGAAACCACCGTCGTTCTTCGGCACTTGCTCCACTTCCTTTTCAGCGTAAAGGTTGGTGATGGTTTGCGCTTTGTCCAGTCCGTCTTGGTCGAGCACTTGTGCCGCGTGAACAAAAAGTCGGTTGTTGAAACGCACAATGCGCTCGCCACTGCGATAATTGGCTTCGAGGTGGTTGATCTCGGTGTTGGCGTCGTCGCGAAACTGAGCGAGGGTGTTCCAATCTCCTCCGCGCCAACGGTAAATGCCCTGCTTGACATCGCCCACTATCATGCTGCTGTTGCCGGTCGATGTGGTTTCGCAAAAGAGGTGACTGAGGTTTTCCCACTGAAGGTGGGAGGTGTCTTGAAACTCGTCGATCATGATGTGCCGGAAGTTCGTGCCGGCGCGCTCAAAGACGAAGGAGACTTCGTCCGTGCCCACGAGCTTGTGAAAAAGCAAAGGGGTGTAGGCCAACATGAAGGCATTGCTTTCTCGATTGAGTGCACGGACTTCGCGATCGATGTTGTCGAGCAAGCGGAGGGAGTTGAGCTTCTGCAGACTCAATTCGCACGAATTGATCGTTTTCAACTCGTTGTCTACGCATTGGCGGAAAGCGGCAAGTCTTTTGCGAGACTTTCTACCCAAGTGTTGCACGGCCCTTTGTATTTCTTGTTGAGTTTGGAAACGGGATCAGCTATGAACTTGTCGATGGTGTCGGTTTTGACCTTATTCACCGAACCGGTTTTTCCAAAGTCCCAATCAATATATTTTTTCAGGAAGCCTTGGAAAGAGTCTTTCCCTCTGCTGAGTTTGGTGTACCCATCATTTGCCGTGATATGTTCATCCAGTTGCGCGGCTTCCGCTTGCATGCGCTTTTGAGCGCCTTGTTTGAGGGCATTGATGTCGGCACGGTAGTCTTTGATGGTGGTATTGTCGAGGGGGAAGCGCACGAAGTCTATCGGCATTGGTCATATAGACCTCTTTCGTGAGTTCGGCGGCCAGTTCGTTGAGGGGAAAACTGACATTCCAGCTTTTGGAATCTTCTAATCGCTCTTCGACGAAACGAGTCACCCATGCCAACTCCTGCGAACCGGGGCGCAATTCGCGCAACATCTTCTCGACCGCGCGGCTTGTCGTGTTCTTGTCGTTGAGTTCCACGCGAAAGCCGGCCGACAACCCGAGGTCGTGTGCCAAAGGAGGTAAGCATCGACTGGAAAAAGGAGTCGATGGTCATCACACGGAAGTGGTCATAGCCGTGAAGAATCTGATGAAGTGTTTTTTTTGCCCGATCGCAGATGGCGGTGTCGCTCAGTGGTTGCGTGAGTCGCGCACGCACCGCGACGAGCATCCCCACGTTGGCCATTTTGTTGTAGGCTAAGTCGTAGAGATACTGCAAAATGCGCTCTTTCATCTCGTTGGTGGCCTTTTTGGTAAAGGTAATGGCGAGTTGATGGCGGTGTGCGTTGTCGAAAGTGTCGAAGTCATTCAGCAGGTTGGCGATGAACTCGGCGGCCAACGTGAAGGTTTTTCCCGATCCGGCGGAGGCTTTATATATGCGTATGGGTTTGCTGTTCGACGTCATCAATGTTTTTGCTTTCCGAGGCGGTAAACTTCTGTTGTTCCTTTGGCAACCAAACTATCGGCATCAAGTTTCACAATTTCTACGGCCTCGGCTTGTTGGGAAGGATGGAGGTATAATTGTCCGTTCACGATTTTGAAGTCGTCGCCCACAATGCTTTTCAGTTGTGTGAGGTTGATGGCGGTGTCCAAAGAAGCCCCGTTGTCGGTGGTTGTGATGGCATATTCGCTGCCCGGCTCCAAATCGCCAAAAATCTCGGCCGGCGTGCCGTCGTTGCGAGTACGAACCACTTCGACTTCGCGGCCGTCGGCTGTCTTGAGGGCGAAAGTACTCATGCCCCAATCGTCGGTCGCCGTGCCGTAGAGGGTGGAATCGGCTGTTTGGGTTGAGTCTTGCACCACTGCGGTGCTGTCTGCCGTGTTTTGAATGGGGCTGTCGCTTTTCTTGGAGGTGCAGGCTGCGAAGACCAAGAGGGAGGTTGCAGCCAAAAGTTGGAGCGTTTTCTTCATAAGTTGTGGAGTTTTGTTGGGGCGAAAGTACAATTTTCGCTCAACAAAGCACGCAGAAAAAGGCGAAAAATCTCTCACTTACAGCGAAATATTTACTTTGAAATCCACCCATCTCAAAAAAAACACCTACATTTGCAGACGATTCTTTGCGGGGTTTTGCCCCGAATTGAATTTCCGTTGTCGCGCCACGACATCACGAGCGCAGCCCTCTTTCTCCAATATGGGACACTCGGACGCGGCCGACACGGGCTTTTAATTATCCACATTTATCAACTAACTAACATTAATGGAGAATCTCAAAAACGTTGCTCCTCTCGCAGATTTCGATTGGGATGCATTTGAAAACGGCACTGTTGCCACCGGCGAAAACCACAAGGCTACCGAAGCGGCTTACGAACAGACGCTCAACAACGTGCACGAAAACGAAGTGGTAGAAGGTGAAATCACCGACATCACGAAGCGCGAAGTTGTGGTACGCATCGGCTCTAAGAGCGATGGTGTTATTCCCGCCAACGAATTCCGCTACAATCCCGAACTCAAGATCGGTGACAAGGTAGAGGTGTACGTAGAAAACCTCGAGGACAAGAAGGGTCAGCTCATCCTCTCTCACAAGAAGGCTCGCGCAAGCAAGTCGTGGGAGCGCATCAACCAGGCTCTCGAGAACAAGGAAATCATCAAGGGTTACATCAAGTGCCGCACGAAGGGTGGTATGATCGTCGACGTATTCGGCATCGAAGCCTTCCTTCCCGGTTCGCAGATCGACGTTAAGCCCATCCGCGACTATGATGTATACGTTGGTCAGACCCTCGACTTCCAAGTGGTTAAGATCAACCAAGAGTACAAGAACGTTGTGGTTAGCCACAAGGCACTTATCGAGGCTGAACTCGAAGCTCAGAAGCAACAGATCATCAGCACGCTCGAGAAGGGTCAAGTGCTCGAAGGTACGGTTAAGAACATCACCAACTACGGTGTGTTTATCGACCTCGGCGGCGTTGACGGTCTCGTTCACATCACGGATCTCTCTTGGGGTCGCGTAAGCAATCCTCGCGAAGTGGTGCAGGACGACGAAAAGCTCAAGGTGGTTATCCTCGACTTCGACGAAGAGAAGAAGCGCATCGCGCTCGGTATCAAGCAGCTCACTCCCCATCCCTGGGATGCACTCGATGCTGACCTCAAAGTCGGCGACAAGGTGAAGGGTCGCGTAGTGGTAATGGCAGACTACGGTGCATTCGTTGAAATCGCTCCCGGCGTTGAAGGCCTCATCCACGTTTCTGAAATGTCTTGGAGCCAACACCTCCGCTCTGCTCAGGACTTCCTCAAGGTGGGCGACGAAGTGGAAGCTGTTGTCCTCACGCTCGACCGCACGGATCGCAAGATGTCGCTCGGTCTCAAGCAGCTCAAGGAAGATCCCTGGAAGGATATCGAAGTGAAGTACCCCGTTGGTTCGCAGCACACGGCTAAGGTGCGTAACTTCACCAACTTCGGCGTGTTCGTAGAACTCGAAGAAGGAGTTGACGGTCTGATCCACATCTCCGACCTCTCTTGGACGAAGAAGGTGAAGCACCCCAGCGAATTCACGCAGGTTGGCGCTCCCATCGAAGTAAAGGTGCTCGAAATCGACAAGGACAACCGTCGTCTCAGCCTCGGCCACAAGCAGATCGAAGAAAATCCCTGGGATGTATTCGAAACTGTGTTCACCGAAGGTAGCGTACACGAAGGTACGATCACTGAACTTCACGACAAGGGTGCTGTTGTTCAGCTCCAGTATGGCGTTGAAGGCTTCGTAACTCCTCGTCACCTCGTTAAGGAAGACGGTTCGAAGGCTCAGCTCAATGAGAAGCTCCCTTTCAAGGTGCTCGAATTCAACAAGGACAGCCGCCGCATCCTCCTTTCTCACACGCGCACGTTCGACGAAAGCGTATCGGCTGAACGCACCGAGAAGAAGCCCCGCCGCGCTGCTGCTCCTCGCGCCAACAAGGAAGAAGCTGTAGTTCTCAACAACCAGGCTGCTGCTAACCTCCTCGGCGACAACGACGCACTCGCTGCGCTCAAAGCTAAGATGGAAAAGGGCGAATAATTCTTCGCACTTCCTGATTTATACTCCACTTCCCACTTTTGAGGGAAGTGGAGTTTTTCTTTTTCGGTGTGACGTGGTCTGTTTTGTGCGCAATTTGCAGGATACGGATGCAGAGATTGTTGTTGTAAATAATTGCTGTCCGGTAAACTTCAAAACAGCAGAAAAATCCACCTCGAAGCCCTTCTGAATAGGACTTCGGGCTTTCTTTTTCAGAAAGCAACCCCCAAAAATCTATCAATGATGATCGGATTCGCCGCATGGGGGCAGGACAAGAAACGAATGGGATTGCCCAAAGCGCGTTGTCCAAAGAAAGCGAATGCCCCTTTTCTTGTGGAAGAAAAACAGGCCTTTGCTCCTCCTTCTTTCCGTACAAACCCCAAGGGGCGCGTGTTGCTGTCGTGCAAATGTCTCCCGATTGGGAGGGAGAGCGTCTTTGGAGGCTATTCCGATAGGTAGGGATAAGGCGAAATCCCGATGGTTCAGTAAGTCAAAGAGCGTTTGCGTCGGAGGGTCGGGAAAAGTACCTCGACTCTGCGCTATATAGACGCCGCAGAGCGGCGGGATGAAGGGAAAGTTGTGTTTTATCAAGCGCAAAAGTAGACTTTAGTTTCGAATAATCGAATCTTTTACGAGAAAAACATTTCGTTTTTTGAGAACAGGGAGAGATCGAATAAAAACTTGTGGACTTTCTTGCGAAACGCCCCTTCTTTTCTCTTCTTCCTCCCCTTTTTGGGGGAAAACGACGCAGGCTTCTTCCCACCCCTGCCATTTGCCGTTTCTCCCTCTGCAGCTTCGTACGCGCGAACGGACACGCCCCTGCGTATCGCGCACTCAGCGAGTTCGCAATTCCAGCCTTCACCCTTCACCTCTACCTACAATTTATTGATACATAGAGTTTTGCGGGTGAAGGATTATGCTTTTTTTGCCTTCACCGGTGAAGGAAACAAAGGTGAAAGCCTTCACCTGCAAGTCACTGATGCATAGTTTTTACGGACTTATGGTGAAGAGGTGAAGGCAAATAACGAAAAACGCCGGACGCGCGCGTAATGCGCGCGCGTTGGAGGTTGAAGTGGGGGCTGAGGGAGCTGAGGTGGGAGGCGGGGGAATCCATGATCGAGAGGGCAGACCGAACTCAAATGAAAAGAGGTCTTTCGGTAGTTGCCGCATGGCTCCCAATGTCGGATGAACCTGAGTTCGGCCTAAGCAATTCTCCTTTCTCTTTCGATGATCTCTATATTAAGCGAGGGCTTTTTGGGCAAGAAACTGTATGCTGCCATGGCTGCCATGAGATTCGTGGCAAATCCTCCGATGCTCCTGTGGCGCGTGTGTTCAATCTGAACGATGTTCTTCAATTCGTCGTTTACCGTCTCGATCAACGACCTTTTCCTCAGTAGAATTTTTATCGCGTAGATGCATCAACGAGTTCTTCATATTCTTGCGTATGCGAGTGATCAGGTGAATGTCGTCGACAAACAATTCTTCGAAAAAGGCTCTGCGAGATGTATCCCTTGTCGGCCACGAGTTTTCCGAAGATCTTTTTCCGTAAACTTCTTGTTTTTTTCAGTGGGGTACGATCATCTGTATTGGCTTGCGTCAACTGCCATTGGACGATTTCTCCGCGGTCGTTGATAATGATGTGCAGTTTGAAACCGAAGAACCAACCCATAGTCCCTTTGCCGCTTGTGGCAAATCCCCGAAAGGTTTGTGCCTTCTCGATCGCTTGTCGTGACACACCCGAATGGGGGTGGAGTCAATGATCGAGATGCCGGTGCAATCGCCCAAACAACAGTTGTTGAGAAACAAATAAAGTTTGAGAGAAACCATTTGCTCACGTTCCACAAAGCGATTGTAAGAGAGCACGACGGGAAAGTGTTGTCGCCACTCTTTGCAGATCATTTGGGTGTAGAAAGCCTTGAGTGTTCGGTAGCCCGAGAGGTGAAAGAGGATGAGAATGGTGATAATTTCGCTGTCGCTCATCTTAAAAGCGCGATTTCTCCTCTTTTTTCCGTCTTCGCCAATCGCTTTTTTCTTGAACTGCGGTTCAATTTGCTTACAGAATTCGTCGACCGAATAAAAGATTTCCGTTATCTTTGCAGTGTAATCAGTGTTCATGTGGAATAGTAACTATTTGGATATCAGTTATAAAGTTACGAATTTCTTGCCACGTGAACAAGTGTCCCACCGATTAAGTTACTTAGTCGGTGGGATTATTTTTAGAGGAAATGCTTAGACCGAACTCAGGTCGGATGAGCCATTTTTCTGCCGTTTTGAAGTTTACCGGACAGCAATAATACAATATGAAGTATAGTGGAGGCACGACTCTCCCCTCTTGCCTTCCTCTCCGACAGAGTTTGCAGCGCATGCCATAGAGGCCAAGCGATGCAAGCGAAGCTTTAGCAGGAAAATGTCAGGCTGTTGATGACAAACAGTTGGATGTAAGCGAGAGAAGCCAATTTTCAAGAGCGTAGTATTTGAAGTTGACTGAAGATTTCTTACCTTTGCTTTGCACCATCAAGTATATTGAAATGAACGCCTATCGTAAAGCCTTCTTCATCTTAGCCAGACGCCGGCACACGGCTATTCGTCAAATCGGTCTCCCTTATTTATTGAGCGCAGTGTCTGCTGCGATTCTCGCAGTCGGTTTGGCTTCCGCCGTATATCACTGTCTCGCGCCGATGCTGGCCTTGATGTTGGAAAATGTCGAACCGAGTGTGGCTTTCAGTGCCATCGGTTTAGACTGGCCGGGACTCATTTGCACCACAATAGGTGGACTTCTCTTATTAGGTTCTTTGTATTCCGCGCATCGCGCGACATTGCGGATGCTGCGTTCTCAACGATGGACACTAATGCCTGAAAGAATGAAACCATCTACGGACAAACGCTTGTTGCGTTTCACATTGGATGTTTCCATGTGGCTTGTTATTATCGGTTTGGTGGCGCTTCCGCTGGTATTGATTGGAGTAGGCCTCATTGAAAGCGCCTTATCCGAATTGATGTTCAACGAATCAAACGTACCGCTTTGGGTATATGTGGCGGCAGCTGCCTTTTCTGCTGTCGGCATTCTTGTATTTGAAATCACTGCCCTCTACCGTCGTATTGTTGGCTTGCATTATCACTCGCTATGACTAAATCTCTCGCCCTTACTTGCCTCCTTTCTACAACTATTACCGCTGCGCTGGCCACGCAGCCGGTGCGACGCATTCTGGTTTCGGACGGAGATGGAAAAATCTCGTCTGTAGCGTTGGATAGTTTGGGACTTTCTCGCCCCGGAGGTGGAGAAATGCGCTGTCCTTACCAGGTTCCGCAACGTGCCACACGCTCTTTCCATACGATTTCCGAAGATGGACTTGGTCGCTTGGGACAAACGGCTTTGGGTACGCTACCGAGCATCGGAAAGCAACGGATTCCGGTAGTACTCGTGGAGTTTGCCGACATTTCTTTCAATGAAAAGTCTACAATTGAAGGTTTTAATCAGCAATTCAACGCACCGGGCTATCGTCAGAACAAAAGTTCGCGAGGAAGTGTACGCGATTATTTTGTAGATCAGAGCTATGGTCGATTCACTCCGGAGTTTGACATTTTGGGAAAAGTGCGTCTTTTGCGCCCTCGCTCCTTTTATGGTGCGAATATCGGCAATAGCAAGAACGGCAATATCTATGAGTTCTACAATGAAGCGCTAGATTTGGCTCAGAAGCAAGGGATGAATTTCACGCCCTTTGTTAATGGCAATGCCGTTCCGCTGGTTGTCTTCATTTTCGCCGGAGAAGGAGAACACAACTCCAAAACCAGAGGAAGCGAAGATTTCATTTGGGCACATTATAAGGCCGAATATACGCGCGTCAATGGTGTTGCTTTCAATAGTTACTTTGTGGGGAATGAATTGACGCCGGTTTATAAGCGAGAAAATGGACAAGTGGTGATGCAAGACGGCTATCCTGTTGTTGACCATGTGGCGCTCGACGGAATTGGTGTGCTGTGTCACGAATTGGGACACGCATTGGGCTTGCCGGACTTCTATTCAACGAGTGGCAGTCCGCTCGATTATCAGACACCCGACCTCTTGGATGTGATGGACTATGGGCAGTATTGGAACGATGGCTACGCCCCGATGGGCTATTCGGCCTACGAACGTGCGTGCTTAGGGTGGTTACAACCTGAAGAATTGAAAGTTGCTAATGGACAACTGACCATTGCTTCGCTGTCGCAGTCTTCTTCTACCCATCCCAAAACTTATTTATTGCGAAACCCGGATCGTTCTGCTGAATACTACATCTTGGAGAATCGACAGCCCTCGCGTTGGTTTCCCAAAGGCATCGGCCAAGGGATGTTATTCTACCACATTGACTACGATGCTGACAACTGGGCGCTCAATGCGGTGAATACGAACCAGCAACACCTGCGCTGCAGTATTGTTCGTGCAGATGGAATATGGCAAAGTGCTGCGAAGGCAAAACATTTGGATGAGTATCGCGGCGATTTCTTTTCCCGGTTTGAGCGAAGCCAAGGAGTTTTTCTGTAGAAAGCACGCCTCGTTTCTTCTGGTACAAGGGAACTTCTCGCCACCGCTTCTATGGTATGCGTACCAATGAAGACAGTACGATGACGTTTAGTTACGATGATTATAGCGTGGTGGGCTTGCCTCAATCACAAGCCGTCACACAAAATGCCGAAACTCCCTCTATGATTTGAGTGGACGAAGAGTTTCAAGCCCGCTTCCACCCAATCAAATTTATATTGGTGGTGGAAAGAAGCGATTAAGTCCTTCGACACGATAAAGTCGTGTAGGACTTCGCCATCGTTTTATACTTTTCGAAAATACTCTATGCAAGTCACGAAAGCTTGACTTCGTTTTCCCAGAAGAGTTGGCATTGCTTTCTCTCTTGCTCGCAGCATTCAACAAGAAATCAATTTAATGGACAGACATGTTCCCATACGCTGGGGATTTATCGGCTGTGGTCAGGCCACAGAGCTGAAAATGTTACCGGCTTTCACGGAGTTAGCCGACGCAGAAGTCGTTGCGGTGATGAGTCGCAACGGACTTCGTGCGAGAGCTTTTGCCGAACGTCACAAGATAGCCCATTGGTATGCCGATGCGCAGAATCTTGTGAACGATCCTGCCGTAGATGCTGTTTATATTGCGACCCCTCCGTCGACACACGCCATCTTTGCGATCATGGCGCTCAAAGCCGGCAAGGCAGTTTACGTAGAAAAGCCACTTGCCACCAGCTATGCCGACTGTCTTCGCATCAACCATATCTCCGCAGAAGTGCGCCGCCCGTGTTTTGTGGCCTACTATCGGCGCTACCTTCCCTACTTCGACCGCGTACGTCAATTGTTGGAGGAAGGGACGATCGGGAAAGTGCTCTCCGCACAAATCCGTTTCGCGGTCCCGCCGCGTGATTTGGATTATAGTTCCAAAGATTTACCTTGGCGCCTACAACCCGATATCGCCGGTGGGGGATATTTTTATGATTTGGCGCCACATCAATTAGATTTGCTCCAGCAATTATTCGGTCCCATAGTGGAGGCCACAGGGTATACCGCCAATCGTGGCGGACTCTACCCCACCGAAGATACGGTAAGTGCGGCTTTTTCGTTTTGCAGACGGCATGCCGGCTTCGGGAACGTGGTGCTTTTGTGGCGCACGAGAGCGCGAAAGAAGACAGAATCCTCCTCATTGGCGACCGCGGCCAAATCTCTTTTTCCGTTTTTCACCTATGCTCCCTATCCATGTTCAGTGTGAATGTGGCGAGCGTCACTTGGTTGTCGAAAATCCGGAGCATGTTCAAGTCCCATTGTTGCGTGAAATCATGGGACATCTCCATGGACATACTGTTTGCACCTGCGATGCGGTGAGCGCCACGCCAACAAACTGGGTTATCGACCGCATTCTGGGCAAAATATAAGCCTGTTACAGCGATAGTTGCCGCTAAATGCGTAACTTTGCATCATTACTTTTCTTATTACGACACAAAGAATATTGATCTATATATGGAATTAGCCACGAAATACGCCCCTGAGGCAGTGGAAAGTAAGTGGTATGCTTACTGGACCGACCATAAACTTTTCAGTTCTAAGCCCGACGGGCGCAGGCCTTACACGATTGTCATTCCTCCCCCCAATGTTACCGGCGTTTTGCACATGGGACATATTCTGAACAACACGATTCAGGATATTCTCGTGCGTCGTGCACGCATGGAAGGCAAGAATGCTTGCTGGGTGCCCGGCACTGACCACGCTTCTATCGCGACTGAAGCCAAAGTGGTCAATAAATTGGCGAAACAAGGCATTCGCAAGCGTGATTTGACGCGCGAAGAGTTCCTTGCCCACGCCTGGGATTGGACAGAAGAGCACGGCGGCATCATTCTCAAGCAACTTCGCAAGCTGGGTGCCTCCTGCGATTGGGATCGCACCGCCTTCACGATGGACGAAACGCGCAGCAAAAGCGTGATCAAAGTCTTTGTTGACCTCTTCAACAAAGGATTGATCTATCGTGGCCTCCGTATGGTCAACTGGGATCCCAAGGCGCAGACCGCACTCTCCAACGAAGAGGTGATCTATCGCGAGGAGAAAAGCAAACTCTACTACCTCAAGTATTATGTTGAGGGAGATAACGGTGCCGCAACGGGAGTTGAGGGCGAAGTCATCCATAGTGACGAGAAAGGTCGCTATGCCATTGTCGCAACCACGCGCCCCGAAACCATTATGGGCGACACGGCCATGTGCATTAACCCCAAGGATTCGAAGAATGGTTGGCTGAAGGGACAGCAAGTGCGCGTCCCCCTCGTGGATCGTGTGATTCCTGTCATTGAAGACCGCTATGTCGATATCGAATTCGGTACCGGCTGTCTGAAAGTAACGCCCGCTCACGACACGAACGACTACATGCTTGGCAAAAAGCACAATCTTGAAACGATTGATATCTTCAATGCCGACGGAACGCTCTCTGAAGCCGCAGGAATGTACGTCGGTCAAGATCGTATGGCGGTGCGTGAACAGATTGCCAAGGATCTTGAAGCCGCAGGCCTTCTTGAAAAGGTGGAAGACTACGACAATAAAGTAGGTTATTCGGAACGTAACGCAGATACTGCCGTTGAACCCCGTCTTTGCATGCAATGGTATCTCAGCATGCAACACTTTGCCGATCTCGCCTTGCCGCCCGTGATGGACGACGAGATTCGTTTCTATCCCGCAAAGTACAAAAACACCTATAAGAACTGGCTTAGCAACATCCAAGACTGGTGCATCAGCCGTCAACTGTGGTGGGGACATCGCATCCCTGCCTACTATATCAGTGCACCCAACGCTGAACAGGAAGAGTTTGTGGTGGCCGAAACCGCAGAAGCCGCTTTGCAGTTGGCACGCGAGAAGACCGGTCGACAAGACCTGCAACTTTCTGACTTGCGTCAGGACGAAGACGCACTCGACACCTGGTTCTCTTCGTGGCTTTGGCCCATTTCGTTGTTCGACGGCATCAATCATCCCAACAATCCCGAGCTCGAGTACTATTACCCCACCAGCGATCTCGTAACCGGCCCGGATATTATTTTCTTCTGGGTGGCGCGCATGATTATGGCGGGCTATGAGTACACCGGCAAGATGCCTTTCAAGAATGTCTACTTCACCGGCATCGTTCGCGACAAGTTAGGGCGCAAAATGTCGAAGTCACTGGGCAACTCCCCCAACCCCCTCGATCTCATCGACCAGTTTGGCGCAGACGGTGTACGTATGGGCATGATGCTTTCCGCACCTGCCGGCAACGACATCCTCTTTGACGAATCGCTTTGTGAGCAAGGTCGTAATTTCTGCAACAAGATTTGGAACGCTTTCCGCTTGGTTCAGGGCTGGCAAGTGGACGAAAATCTCGCGCAACCCGCCACTTCTCAGCAAGCCACGGAGTGGTTCGCCGCACAGCTCCGCAAGAGTGCAGCCACCATTGCTGACTTGTTCTCGAAATACCGCATCTCCGAGGCCCTCATGGAAGTGTATCGTCTCTTCTGGGACGAGTTCTCCTCGTGGTACCTCGAAATGGTGAAGCCCGCATACCAAGCGCCGATCGATGCTGCGACTTATCGTGCCACCCTCGGCTTCTTCGACGACCTGCTCCACCTCTTGCACCCCTTCATGCCCTTCATCACCGAAGAGCTTTGGCAACATCTTGCCGACCGCCGCGCAGGCGAGAGCATCATGGTGTCGCCGCAGACCATCGAAGCGCCCCGTACCGGTGACGAAGCGCTCATCGCGCAGTTCGAAACCATCAAAGGCATCGTGGCCGGTGTGCGTGCCGCAAGAGCACAAAAGAACATTTCGCCGCGCGAAGTCCTCGCGCTCACCGTTGTCGGCAAGAACGAAGTCAGCGCCTACGATGCCCTCGTCTCCAAGATGGCTTCTCTCAGCGAAATCAAGGTGGCTGAAGAAGTTTCGGGCGCCGGCTACTCCACTTTCCTCGTCGGTACCACACAATATGCCCTCTATCTCGGTGATGTCGTGGATCTCGAGGCAGAGAAGGAAGCTGCGAAGACCGAACTCGAGCACTTGCGCAAGTTCTTGAAGAGCATTCAAGGCAAACTCTCCAACGAGCGCTTCGTCAACAACGCTCCCGAAGCCGTTGTTGCCCTCGAGCGCAAGAAAGAGGCCGATACCCTCGCTAAGATCGCGGCACTTGAAGCCAACTCTGATTGTGTGCCGCTCTAAATTAGACGTGTTTTTGTCGATCGGTATGCGAATCGATTGACAAAGCCTTACCCCTTCATAGAAAGTGCACGCTTCGCTCCCTGAGCAATGCGTGCACTTTTTTTGTTATACGGAAGATTGTTTCTTATGATCTCAGTACTTATTCCCACTTACAACGTCGATTGTCTGCGTTTGGTGGCCGATGTGCAGAAACAGTGCGAAGAATTGCAGGCACAATATGGAGATACGGAATTCGACTACGAAATTCTCGTTGTCGACGACGCATCACCTGACGAAAGCATCGTCGAGCGCAACGAAATGATCGAACTCCTGCCCAACTGCACACATTTGCGCCTTGCAGAAAATGTAGGTAGAGCCGCCGCACGGAATTATTTGGTCGAGCAATCCCGCTTTCCTTATATCTTGTTCATGGATTCCGATGCAGAAGTCTGCACCGACGATTTCATTCTCGCGTACTGGCAGCAGCGTGAAGCCGCCGATGTGCTCATCGGCAGCATCACCAATCTCGCCGAAGCCCCCGCCGGCTGTGAATTGCGCTGGCGCTATGAGAAGCAGGCCGAGCTTCATCGCACCCTTGATGGATCGGCGGCAACATCCGGCCGCGGAATTTACCGTCTTCAACGCTTTCTTCCGCCGCTCGGTCTTCGATCGTGTCCGTTTTCGACGAGGCGCGCTGCAAAGACTACGGCTACGAAGACGCCCTCTTCGGTTTGGAAGTCGCGGCAGCCGGCTTTTCTATTCTCCCTGTCGACAATCCCCTCCGCCATCTCGGCATTCATCCCAACGAACACTTCTTGCACCAAACAGAAATCGCGCTCCGCACCCTCGCTCGCTTGGGAGCGCCGATGACGGAACGCGCAAAAGTGGCCAAAGCGTGGTGTCGCTTGCACCGATGGCGCATGGACGGCGTCTATCGCCTACTGTTCAAAATGACAAAATCGGCGTTGCGGCGCAATCTGCTCTCACAACGTCCGATTTTGTTCTTGTTCAATCTCTATAAACTCGGCATCTACTGCGAATTGATGGGCAGTTCGATGCGAAACACCGTGCCTTCGCCCGGTGCTGAGCGCAGCACGTAAATGCGACCGTGGTGGTATTCCTCAATAATACGCTTGGCCAACGACAAACCTAAGCCCCAACCGCGTTGCTTCGTCGTGAAACCGGGGCGAAACACGGTTTTGTGGTGCTTACGTTCGATGCCTTTGCCCGTATCGGCCACGTCAATCACATAACGGTCGGCCATTTTTCCGCCGCTGATGCCAATTTGTCCCACACCGGGCATGGCATCGGCGGCGTTTTTGCACAGTACCTCGACCACCCACTCCACCAAGGGTGCGGAGATGGGAATCAGCGCGTCCTTGTCACGCAGGTCGACTTCCAACTTCACGGACTTCGGAATGCGTCGGCCGATGTATTCCGCCACGCGCTCTACAATCGGGCCGACCGCTTCGGGGCGCAGTTTCGGCGCACTGCCGATTTTTCGAAAAAGCGTTCGGCCACCATCTCCAACCGTCGCACGTCGGCCTCCATCTCGTCGATGAGTGCATCCTTCGGATAGGCTTCGCGCATCACCGCCATCCAAGCCATCAGTGACGAAATGGGCGTTCCCAACTGATGCGCCGTCTCTTTCGTGAGTCCGACCCACACTTTGTTCTGTTCGGCGCGCTTGGTCGAGAGTAAAGCGAGCAGCGCCACGAAAAGAAACACCGTGACCACGCCCAACTGCACATAAGGGAACCATGCCAACCGCTGCAACAGCAGTGATTCGCCGTAATAGATGTGCAATGCCGCCGCGTGCGGACTACCCTCTCCGCTTTCGCTCAGGGCAATGCGCATCGTGTGGCCGCTTACTTTGAGCCGTTGCAGCGCTTCGCTCACCTGTTTCACCGAATCCTCGGCACTGCGGTAGTGCAAGCGGAGATTGCGCGAAGTGCTCACCGTTCCTTTTTCGTCCGTCACGATGACCGGAATCATATGGTTGTCGTTGATCACACGCAACACGAGGTTCAGATCGGTCGTTTCGTCGGCCGACGTCAGTGAGCGCATGGCTTCTGCCCACACCCCCATCTTGGTTTGTTCCTCGGCCTTGAGGTCAGTGATCAAGCGGTGAGAAACCAGCAACGAAGCCCCGACAATGAGCACCGCCACGGCCACGAGTATGCGCTTCATGCGCCGCACGCCGTCGTAGCGGTTCATGCGTTTTCGTGAAATTGTGCGTTGATTTGGTCGATATAGTCGAGCACCTCATCGCGCCCGCGACCTTGTGCACTGCTTGTCACGAAGTGCGGAGGCAATTCTTCCCACTCCTTGCGCAGTTCGTCGAGAAAGCGGTTCACGTTCTTGCGCAGTTCGCCGGTCTTGTTCTTGTCGGCTTTGGTGAAGATGATCGAAAACGGCACGCCCTCTTCGCCCAACCACTGAATGAACTCAAGGTCGATGCGCTGAGGGGTGAGGCGCGAGTCGATCAAGACGAAAAGACAAGTCAATTCTTTGCGCTCGAGCACATAATACTCGATCAGGTTGCGCAGTTTCTCCATTTCTTTCTTGCCGCGCTTCGCATAGCCGTAGCCCGGCAGGTCGACCAAAAACCATTCGTTGTTGATTGCGAAATGATTGATGAGCATCGTCTTGCCCGGTGTCGACGAAGTCATGGCTAACTTCTTGCGGCCGGTGAGCATATTGATGAGCGAACTTTTGCCCACGTTGCTTCGTCCGATGAAAGCATACTCCGGTCGTCCCTCTGTCGGCGGGCACTGGTCGGCTCTGGCCGACGAAATGACAAATTCAGCAGTTTTGATCAGCATATCAATCAGATTTCATGGTGTTTGTCGAACTTAGGGAATGCCATGATTCCCAGCACGAGCGAAATGAGTACACAGTATTTGGGGTTTTCAGCGTAGGAAGCCAAACAATAGGCCAACACGTTGAAGTTGAGCACCAGCGCAAAAGCGCCCGTACGCACAAAATGCGCTACACGCACCGCGCGGCGCACGGTACTTTTGTCGGGCGATTGCAGTTGTCGAGCCACGAAGCCCAACTTCTCCCACGACACTACGACGAACACGGCCGCCGCGGTGACAGCGATGCACACGAGATTCACGACATAGCGCGACGTCGGCGTGTTGCCGCACAGGTCGGTGCCGTCCAACGCGAAATAAAGCACTGCAGCGAGTACGATGGCTGCAAGGTAGAGGGCATAGACGCCCGTCTTGTGAGTATAAGTCATCTAAATAATTTTGATTGTCGAGCAAGTACTGCTCTGTTGGGGTAATGGTGCTTGACTTAGTTTTTAAGATCCACGCGATCTACGAGTGAACGGCCGAGGGTGACTTCGTCGGCGAACTCCAAATCGTCGCCCACCCCGATGCCGCGCGCCAAAACACTCATGCGCACCGGATGTTCGGGCGTCATCACCGCCGCCAACTGGCGAGAAATGTAGAAATTGGTGGTGTCGCCTTCCATCGTGGGGTTGAGAGCGAAGATCACTTCGTTGACCTTGCCCGTGCGGACACGGTCTACCAACGAAGCGATGGTCAAATCGCCCGGCGCCACCCCGTCCATGGGGCTGATCACGCCGCCCAGCACATGGTAGAGGCCGGCATAGATACCGGTGCTCTCGATGGCCATCACGTTTTGCACGTTTTCGACCACACAAATCTGCGTTTGGTTGCGGCGCTCGTCGGCACAAATCTCACACACCTCGTGGTCGCTGATGTTGTGGCAGTGTGTGCAGTATTTCACCTCGTTGCGCAGCCGCAACAAGCTGTCGGCCAGCGCATGGGTCACGCCTGCGTCTTTGCGCAAGAGGTGCAGCACAAGGCGCAACGCGGTTTTTCGTCCCACACTCGGCAGTTTGGCTGTTTCCGACACGGCGCGCTCAAGCAGTTGGGAGGGAAATTGGTCTATTTTCATATTACGGCAAAGTTACGGGCTTTCGCGCTTTTGACCAAATTCCGCGCAAGCGGAAAATCGAGCGCGCGACATAAAAAGTGTAGTCTTCACAAGTGCGACGCTTTTCGGCTGATTTTGAGCCCCGAAACATAGGTTGGATATCACACACACCCATTGCGCGGAAAAAGTCCACCACTTTCTCGCAAAACACGTGAAGTTTGTGAGAAAATACGTGGACTTTTTGTCGACAGACCACGACTTTTCAGAACGGCACTTCTCGTTACCCTCAAACGATAGGAGCAATGAACGAAGGCGAGTGGACTTTCCTTTTCATCTCGTTGCTGTTGCCTATCGATATGGCGCCCGGCGACGTACTTCCAACTACTATTCAGCCCCGGCTTCGGTTTTAACGCTGTGATTCATGGGGGAACCGGTAGAAAAGGCTAAATTTGACGCACCAACTTCATTCTTCTTTGCGATGAAAAAAGAAAAACTGCTTCAACTTTGCAAGTATTACAAGGGCGAAGAGCGCTGCCCCGAAACGTACACTACAGCTGCCGAACGAAAATTGTGGAGAGCGGAATATATGATTTGCAATGCCCTATCCGACATGGTGAAAGTAACCAAACTACGCGAAAGTTTCATTGGCGCGGTGTGTGCCTATGTAGAAAAATGGGATCCTTATTTTCATCATGAGGTGATCGATCTTTACTTGAAGCAGCAAAAACGATCATAAAGGTAACGATTGTACTGTTTTCAGCCCTCGAAAAAGGGCAAATGTAGGTTTTTACTCAAAAAAATACACCATCCTATTGCTCGGCTGTGAGGTTTTCTTTACTTTTGCCCTATCAAACCACAAATAATTGACAAAATGACAACGCAACGCTACTTTTATAGCTACTTCTTTTACTTTACCTACCGGGTGAAGCGGGAAGTCGTGCGTTAGTGTCACGAAAGAATATAGGCCTTGGCCTACGATTAGATCCCGCTTACCACAAGCGGGATTTTTTTATGCCCGCAGTCGTGGCTCGCCCTCTCACATTTTTCATCTCCCAATCCTCTACACTACGATGAACATTGCCATTCAAGGTATCCTCGGTTCGTTTCACGACATTGCCGCTCGCCGTTATTTCGGCGATGCCGACCTCGATATGATTTGCTGCGACACCTTCGAAGCGGTGTTTGACGCCCTGCGCAACGGATCGGCCGATTTGGGACTCGTGGCCATCGAGAATACCATCGCAGGCAGCCTGCTTCACAATTACGAACTGCTGCTCGAGAACGCCGTCACCGTGGTGGGCGAACACAAGTTGCACATTGAGCACGCATTGATGTGCTTGCCCGACGACGACTGGACGACACTCACCGAGGTGAACTCACACCCCGTGGCGTTGATGCAGTGCCGGCACTATTTGGCGCGACATCCGCAGCTCAAAGGTGGTGGAAACCCACGACACAGCCGGCGCGGCGGCAGACATTGCTCGCGAACAACGGCACGGACACGCGGCCGTCTGTCACGCCGATGCCGCAAGACGGTATGGACTCAAGCTGCTGGAGCGAGGCATTGAGGACAATAAGCACAACTTCACGCGATTCTTGGTGGTGAGCAGCAGCGAACGGGACAATGCTGTGCCCTGTGTCGCATTGCGCAACAAGGCCACGCTCGTTTTCACACTGCCGCACGAAGAGGGCACACTGGCACGCGTGCTGAGTATCCTCTGCTTCTACAAAATCAATCTCACCAAATTCAGTCGCTCCCCATCATCGGTCACGAATGGCAGTACCGCTTTTATGTCGATGTGACCTATAATGAGTATGCCCGCTATCTCCAATGCGTGGAAGCCATGCGCCCTCTCACCCTCGAACTCAAAATTTTAGGCGAATACACCGCCTGCTAAATATCCCCCCACACCATGAACATCGCTGTCCGCCCCGCACGCCGACTTGCCGACGTGCAAGAGTATTACTTCTCGCGCAAACTCAAAGAAGTGGCTCGCCTCAATGCCGCCGGCCACGATATTGTGAGTTTGGCCATCGGTTGCCCCGACCTTCCCCCGTCTCCGGCCACGATCGACACCCTTTGCCAAGCCGTTCGTGAACCCGGTGCGCACGCTTACCAGCCTACGATCGGCACACGTGAACTACGCGAAGCCATGGCGCGCTTCTATCGCCGATGGTTTGACGTGGAGTTAGATCCAGAGCGCGAAATTCAGCCGCTCATCGGCTCGAAAGAGGGGATTCTTCACACGACATTAGCCTTTGTCGACGCCGGCGACCAGGTATTGGTGCCCGATCCGGGCTATCCCACCTACACTTCGCTCTCGCGTCTGCTCGGTGCAGAGCCGGTACCCTACAATCTTCGCCCGGAACGCCAATGGCAACCTGATTTCGACGAACTCGAAGCGATGGACACTGCGCGGGTGCGCTTGCTGTGGTGCAACTATCCGCACATGCCCACAGGGGCACGCGCCTGTCGCGAAACCTACGAGCGATTGGTGGACTTCGCCCATCGTCGCCACCTTGTGGTGGTGAATGACAATCCCTACTCTTTCATCCTCAACGAGGGAGAGCGGCTTTCGATCTTGTCCGTTGACGGCGCGAAAGATTGCTGCATCGAACTCAATTCGATGTCGAAGAGTCACAATATGCCCGGATGGCGCGTGGGCATGTTGGCAGGCAATGCAGAATTTGTTTCGTGGATTCTCAAAGTGAAGTCCAACATCGACTCGGGAACGTTCCGCCCTGTACAGTTAGCCGCCGCAGCGGCAGTGGACAACGACGACCTTTGGCACCGCCAATACAACGTGCAGCGCTACGCCGAGCGTCGCAAACTGGCGGAAGCCATCCTAAGCACCCTCGGTTGCCGATATGACCGTGAACAAACGGGGCTATTTCTTTGGGGCGAAATCCCCGCTCATCTCGATGACGCAGAAGTGTTGACGGAACGTGCCCTGCATGAAGCGCGTGTGTTCATCACGCCCGGATTCATTTTTGGCGAAAATGGGCGTCGTTATGTGCGCCTTTCACTGTGTGCCGACGAAAACCGACTTGCCGAAGCACTTTCTCGCCTGCAAAGCGTGTTCGGATAAAGGCAGACTCACGATTTATTTTTATTTTTGCAATTCAATCATCTCTCGATATGGAACTCGAACTCTCTCCCCTCTCTCTTCCCGGCATCGATGCGGCACGTCCCACCGTGATCGCCGGTCCTTGCTCGGCCGAAACTGAGGAACAGGTGCTGACCACGGCGCGGCAACTGCTCAAAAATGGGATCAAAATATTTCGCGCCGGTATTTGGAAACCCCGCACTAAGCCCGGCGGCTTCGAAGGTGTGGGCGAAACAGGACTACCTTGGCTTGTTCGTGTGAAAGAAGAACTGGGTATGCTCATCTCCACCGAGGTGGCCACGCCGGCACACGTGGAGGCGGCACTGCGACACGGTATAGATCTGTTGTGGGTGGGCGCACGTACGGTGGTGAATCCCTTTGCCATGCAGGAATTGGCCGATGCTTTGCGTGGCGTTGACCTCCCGGTGCTGGTGAAAAACCCCGTGAATCCGGATCTCGAACTTTGGATTGGCGGACTTCAGCGCTTGAACGATGCCGGTGTGCACCGACTCGGCGCGATTCACCGCGGTTTTTCGAGCTACGACAAGCGCCTCTATCGCAATCCTCCGCTCTGGCACCTGCCCATTGAGCTGCGTCGCCGCATTCCCAACCTGCCGATTTTCGGAGATCCATCGCACACGGGCGGAAGTCGCGAACTCATCGCCCCACTCTGCCAGCAAGCGATGGATTTGGGCTTCGACGGCCTGATCGTAGAAAGCCATTGTTGTCCCGATGCGGCGTGGAGCGATGCCTCGCAACAGGTGACGCCCGATGTGCTGGGCTTGATTTGCGACAAACTCGTGATTCGCGAAGTGACCGACCTGACGGAGAATCTCGAATCGCTGCGCAAACAGATCGACGAGTGTGACAATGCACTGCTCGACCTCTTGGCGCGCCGCATGCGCATCAGCCGCGAGATCGGAGCCTACAAGCGCGACCACAATATGGCCATCGTGCAGACGAATCGCTACTCAGAAATCTTGGACAAACGCGGGGCTCAAGGCAGTTTGTGCGGTGTGAACGCACGTTTTGTGCGCGAACTCTTTGAACTGATCCACGAAGAGAGCATCGCGCAACAGGTAGAAGTGATGAATAAATAAGGAGTGAGCCGGAACAGCGCGCACGATCGATGAACGATGCTGCACGGTCGGTACTGTGCTGCGCTGCTCCTTGTTCAAACAAGCACAGCCGTATGAAAATCTTAGTCCTCGGTGCCGGTCGTATGGGGAGTTTCTTTGTCGACCTCTTGAGTTTCCACCACGAAGTGGCCGTTTTTGAAACCGATGCACAAAAGTTGCGCTTCGTTTATCACGCCTTGCGCTTCACCGAACATGAAGAAATTCTGGATTTCGCCCCCGAGCTGGTGATCAACGCCGTCCCGCTCAAATATACGCTTGAGGCTTTCCGCCAAGTGGAGGAGTTTCTCCCCAAAGACTGCATTCTCGCTGACATTGCCTCGGTGAAAACGGATTTCCAAAACTACTATGCGCAATGTGGCCGCCGCTATGTTTCGACGCATCCCATGTTCGGCCCGACCTTTGCGCGACTGGACAATCTGAGTCAAGAGAATGCGATTGTCATCACCGAAGGCGACCACATGGGACGCCTGTTTTTCCTCGATCTCTATCGGCGTTTGGGGCTGAATGTCTTCGAGTTCTCGTTTGCCGAGCACGACAAAACGATGGCTTACTCCCTCTCTACGCCGTTTGTCTCGACCTTTGTGTTCGCAGCGGCCATGAAACAGTTGCAAGCTCCGGGCACGACGTTCAAACGCCACTTGGCCATCGCACGCGGTGTGCTGGGCGAGGATAACGGGCTGCTGCGCGAAATTTTGTGGAACCCACATACCGTGCAACAAGTGGAACTGATTCGCAACGAACTGGCGGAACTGAGCGAGATCATCGCAGACAAGAACGCCGATAAGTTGGACGCCTACCTCACTCGCCTACGAGATAACATCGGACAAGGCGAAGGAATGAGATAGCGAATGAGGTTTCGAATGAGATATGGTCTACTTCGTCCACCAAAGTGAAAGAATCCAAGCAGGTTATTTCGGAACTCAAACGCATCGCCCCACATAAATTCAATGTTTTGATGACTTATGACTCGAAAGCGAAAAATACTCGTCAATCTACTGAAGGTTCTTCCCATTTTATTGCTTCTGGCTTATCACATTATGGGATATACAGAAAAAGGAATTGACATCTCTCATCATAATATCCGATTTTCAAAACAAGACTGGACGTATCTGCGCGAACAGGGATACAGCTTTTGCTATATAAAAGCAACGGAAGGTTCGCATTTCCAAGATGATACGTACAAACGGGTGGGCAAGGCAGCTCGTGATGCCGGTTTTGAATTAGGTTATTACCACTTTTTCCGCGACAATGTGTCGGCCGAAAAGCAGTTTGCCAATCTTGTGGGGCATATTGACACGCGTTTGACAACGTTGCCGATCGTGTTGGATTACGAGAAAGATGGGTTTGTCGGTAAAGAGTCGGAAAAGGTGAAGAAACAACGCCTCAGGGCGCTTTCTATACTCGTTGAAAAATATCAAGGACGCAAACCGATTATTTATTGCAACCTGATCGAAGCGGCTAAATTGTTGCCCTCTTTCCACGACCATCAGTTTTGGATTAGTGACAATGTGCCTCTTGGGTATATGTATCAGCAGCAAAAGACATTCAAAGGTAGCCCGTTGGATGTCAATCGGCGAAAAGGGTCGGTGTTCAGTTGGTTCAAATCAGGCAAACGATGACAGAAAAACGAGCGGACTGCTCCTTTGTCCTACTTTAGTGCAGTAAAAAACATAATCATATCGTTACATGGCGGATATCTATAACTTAGAACGCTTCAAACAAGCGCAAGATCTCGGAGTTTATGACAAGGCTCTTGAAGAGGTGCAGAACGGACGAAAAACAGGACACTGGATTTGGTTCATCTAAAATCGTGTATTTTTGAAGGATATTCAAGAAAATAAAATGTAAAGTCTATAGGATTTTTTGGGCTTTAGACACCGCCAACAGCAACCCACGAGAATCTACTAATAAAAAGATAGAGGTCGGGCGCAAGGGGGATATTTTTTTCAAGCTCGATAATTCTATTTATCGTAGAGGAGGGAGATTTTTTTCTCTTTCCTTCTTCCAACTTTTATAAACTTTTCTCCTATTCTCCAAAAGAACGTGGTAATTTTTCTTGATTATCCATTCAAAGATAATCTCTAATATTATATGTTCCATAATTATTATTATATTGTTACACCATAATAATACTATCGCATTGACGGAAAACCAATTCTTGCGAGTTTTTTGCTTTTTTTATTTTTTTGCGCTTGTGTTACCTTGAGAGTCGGTTCTTTGAATCTTCTTTTTATCTTTGCAAAGTGGGAAAAAAACTATATATAATATACGCCCCCCTATGCGCGCGACAAGGTAGCGAAGCGACCGAAGGCGCGCCATCTTCCCCAGGTGAGAGGATTCGGTAGTTCTTACAATTCTCACTTCTACGGCATCACCTGTGCTGATGAAGCGAAGGCCTATCTTGCAGACCCCGTCTTAGGGCGGCAGACTCAGAGCAATCGCACAAGCTTTTCTCAATACACCTTTGTCCCCCTTTGAGGTATTCGGTCGTATCGATACCCTCAAAGTTCGCTCTTGTATGACACTATTCGACTTTATTTCGCCGAACGATCTCTTCGGACAAGTCCTGGATGCGAAATATGACGGAGCAAGGGATCTCGATTCGCTGGCGTTACTGCAGAATCCCCATTACAAGCCTGCTGAGCCCCGAAAGAGATTGTTCAATCCGAACGCCTGATACAGAAAACTGCTGATCATCCATGCACATGGTTTTGTGCTTTTCTGAGATGATCAGCAGTTTTCTTTGTTTGTGGGGCATGCTCAAAGGCAAAGGGGTGATTTCTGTTTTACATGGCACGCTTCTTCTCGAAAACGCTCCTTTCCGCGTGGCTACCTGCTGTGTTTTCATCGACAGGGACGACGAAAACGAATAATTTGTTGCATTTCGATTTTGAAGCACAGGACAGACGAAAAAAAAATCTTATATTTGCATTATAACGTATTTGACACGACATTATCATTACATGAAATTTATATCTTGGAACGTCAATGGTCTCCGAGCTTGCCGCGAGAAAGGTTTTGAAGAAATCTTCGCTCGACTCGATGCAGACTGCTTTTGCCTGCAAGAAACAAAGTTGCAGGAAGGACAAATCGACCTCAAATTTGAAGGGTACGAGAGTTATTGGGACTACGCCGAAAAGAAAGGCTATTCCGGAACCGCTATTTTTACGCGCATCCGCCCTTTGAGTGTATCTTACGGCTTAGGGAATGGACGAACACGACCACGAAGGTCGTGCAGTGACCTTGGAATTTGAAGATTTCTACCTCGTTACGGCGTATGTCCCCAACTCGCAAGACGGTTTGCGCCGCTTGGATTATCGAATGACGTGGGACGACGCATTCCGTGACTATCTTTTGGCACTCGACGCGAAGAAGCCTGTCGTGATGTGCGGCGACTTGAATGTGGCACACCGCGAAATTGACTTGAAATCCCAAGTCGAATCGTAAAAATGCGGGCTTCACCGACGAAGAACGCGCGCAATTCACCAAATTGCTCGAAAGTGGATTTACAGACACCTTCCGTTTCTTCAATCCCGACGCAGAAGGAGCCTACTCTTGGTGGAGTTATCGCTTCAAAGCACGCGAAAAGAACGCAGGGTGGCGCATTGATTACTTCATTACCTCCAAGCGTTTGGACGATCGCCTCGAGTCAGCGTGCATCCACAGCGACATTTTCGGCAGCGACCACTGCCCCGTCGAATTAGTGCTGCGATAAAACACCAGCCTACTCCTTATATATAATGAGTGTTCCTTCTTTGCTCAGACTGCTGCCCATTTCACAAGAAAACATGGCCTGACGAGCAGAACCGTAGGGATCATCTCGCATTTCTTTCAGCAACCTCTCGGAGGGAATTGACTTCTTCTTGTCGCAATTTCCCTCCTTTTCCCTCTCTCCCCGAAGATGAAAAGTTTTTTGAAGCAAGTATTGGCCGTAATCGTCGGCATTTGCTGCGTCGGCGTGTTTGCAACGGTTATGTTCTTCTTGATGCTCGGCGCAATGATGGCCTCCGGCAGCGGAAAGAAGTCGGTAGCCGACAATTCTATTCTGCGCATTGAATTGAATGGTGCCCTTGTCGACCGCTCCACCTCAGAGAATCCGCTGAATCAACTGCTCGGCCGTTCGAAATCTCATCACAAGGACTCGATGTCCTCATTGATGCGGTGAAAACAGCCAAGAACGACAAGCGCATCAAGGGTATTTATCTTGAAGGCGGTGCAATTTCATCGGACTTTGCCACACTTCAAGAATTGCGTGGCGCACTGTTGGACTTCAAGAGCAGCGGAAAGTTCATTGTTTCGTACGCCGATTCTTACAGCCAAGGGGCATATTACATCGCCTCTGTGGGAGATCGCGTACTTATCAACCCTTCCGGCTTATTAGACTGGCATGGTATCGCCATGCAACCCATGTTTTGGACAGGACTCATGGAGAAAGTGGGCGTCAAAGCACAGGTTTTCAAAGTTGGTACCTATAAAAGCGCCGTAGAACCCTTCATTCTTAAAGAAATGAGCCCTGCCAACCGCGAACAGGTACAGAGTATGATCACCGACTTGTGGAAAGAAACCTATTCGGCAGTGGCCTCTTCGCGCAAACTCAACCCCGATACCCTCAATGCCTATGCCGATCGCTACATTACGCTGGCGGATGGCGCGGACTATAAGCGTTTGAAGTTGGTAGACGACTTGGTTTACATTGATCAAGTGCGCGATGAACTGCGCAAGCGCGTGAATGAGAAAGAAGTGAAGTTCGTCAGCGCAGAAACTGTGGCCGACAACGCAAAAGATTCAGGCGACGACGATCAACAAATCGCTGTTTACTACGCTTCGGGCAATATTGTCGATGTTTCGGGCAGTGGTGCCCTGATGGGCGGCGGTGCAGAGATCGTAGGTAGCCAAGTAGTCGAAGATCTGGACAAACTCGCCAACGATGATGATGTGAAAGCTGTCGTTCTCCGCATCAATTCCGGCGGAGGCAGTGCGTATGCCAGCGAACAAATGTGGCGTGCCGTGCAACTGCTCAAGAAAAAGAAACCTGTTGTCGTTTCGATGGGCGGAATGGCGGCCTCCGGCGGTTATTATATGTCTTGTGGAGCCAATTACATTGTGGCAGAACCCACGACGATCACGGGTTCGATCGGCATTTTCGGCTTGATTCCCGATTTCTCCGGCTTGGTGAAAGACAAACTCGGCCTGCGCTTCGACGTAGTGAAAACGAACAAGTCAGCCGACTTCGGAACCCTGAGTCGTCCCTTCGATGAAGCAGAAAGCGCAGCACTGCAAGGACACGTTAATCGTGGGTATGCACTCTTCTTGAAGCGTGTGGCGGAAGGACGCACCGCAGCCGGGCGCAAAATGACGCCTGAAACGGTTGATCCCATCGCACAAGGTCGTGTTTGGACCGGCAACCAAGCCCTCAAAAATGGCTTGGTAGACAAATTGGTACCCTCCAAGATGCAATTACCAAGGCGGAACAACTCGCCAAAGTGGAGAATCCGTCCATTTCACGCTTCCCCCAAGTAAAAAGTTGGATGGAAAATCTCAATCAAGAAAAGACGGAAGAGGATTACCTCGAACGAAAGATGAAAGTCGTCCTCGGCGAATACTACGAACCGCTGAAATTCATTCAAAACGTCGATCGCGGCAATTACTTGCAGGCGCGTACGTTCTTCTATCCGGCCTTCAGATGAAGCGTTTGTTGTGGCCTTTCGCCTTGCTGTACGACGGAGTGACGCGATTGCGCAACACTTTGTTCGACAAAGGCTGCTTGACGGAACATACCTTCCCCATTCCGATCATTTGCGTGGGCAACCTCGCCGTCGGGGGAACGGGAAAAACGCCACACGTTGAGATGATTGTCGGCTGGTTGCTCGAGGCAGGCTTTCACACTGCGATACTCTCGAGAGGATATGGGCGAAAGACCAAAGGTTTCCGCCAACTTTCAGAAAAAGACACGGCCGAGAAAGTAGGCGATGAACCCTTGCAAATGTTTCGGCGCTTCCAACATCGCTCCTTCCTCTCCGCTGTTTGCGAAGATCGGGTGAAGGGAATCAAACAACTAATAGCCGACCATCCCAATCTTGATGTTGTTGTTCTCGACGATGCCTACCAACATCGTTATGTAAAACCCGGGCGTCGCATCCTGCTCACCGAATATGATCGGCCGTTCGACCGCGACTTTCTGTTGCCGATGGGCAGACTGCGGGAATCGGCTCGTGGGGCGCAACGCGCAGATGTTGTCATTGTCACCAAATGTCCGTCGGCGCTTTCTGAAACGGAGCGGGATCAATACATCGCTCGCCTACAAAGTCGCCCCGATCAGCCGGTGTTTTTCAGCACCATCGATTATGCGGCGTTGCCCGCTGTAGAGGAAGCCGCGCTCGTCACAGGAATAGCCAATCCCTCTCCCCTACTACATCACCTCAAAGCTAAGGGCATCAAGGTGGAGCATCTCTCCTTTCCCGATCACCATCGCTTCAGTGCAAGTGATCGTGCCGAGATTCTCCAACTTGCCGAGCGCCATGCTGTTGTTTTGACAACAGAAAAAGATGCCGTACGGCTGGAACTCTTACAGTTCCCCGAACACTTAAAGACCAAAATCTACGTCCTTACCATAGCGACGCGTTTGTTGTTCGACGAAACAGCAACGTTGCGCGAAAACCTTATAGAATATGTTAGAACAAATTCAAGCAGCTGCTCAGTGGATTAGCACCCACACCACACTTCGCCCCACCGTTGCGATAGTACTCGGCACCGGTCTCGGTCGTCTCGCTGAAGAAATCGAAGTCGTCGAGAAGTTTTCTTACGCTGACATCCCCCATTTCCCCGTTTCCACGGTAGAAGGTCACTCCGGTTGTCTCCTTTTCGGCCGTTTGGGCGGTAAAGAAGTGCTTGCCATGCAGGGACGTTTCCACTACTACGAGGGTTATGACATGAAGCAGGTGACTTTCCCCATTCGCGTCATGTACGAATTGGGCATCAAAACCCTCTTTGTTTCCAACGCTTCGGGCGGCCTTGCCCCCGAAATGCGCATCGGCGACATGATGTTCATCACCGATCACATCAATTTCTTCCCCGAACACCCGCTGCGCGGCAAGAACTTCCCCACCGGCCCCCGCTTCCCCGATATGAGCGAGGCCTACGACCGACAACTCCTCGAGTTGGCACGCACTATTGCCAAAGAAAAGCAACTTCGCCACGTCGAAGGCGTGTATGTCGGCACCTCCGGCCCCACTTTCGAGACGCCTGCCGAATATAAGATGTACAGAGTCATCGGCGGTGACGCCGTGGGCATGTCCACCGTCCCCGAAGTGATCGTCGCACGCCACTGCGGCATTCGCGTTTTCGGCATTTCGATCATCACCGACCTCGGTGTCGAAGGCAAAATTCAAGAGGTGAGTCACGAAGAAGTGCAGGAAGCTGCCAATGCCGTGCAACCCTTGATGGCAGACATCATGCGCGAAATGATTGTGCGCAGCTGCTAATCACTTTTTGAGCAATATCGCGGGAAATGTCCCGCGATATTGCACACTTTCGATATAAATGCGTAACTTTGCACCACGATTTTTGATCCGAATCCTATGTCCATAACCAAGACTCGACAGAAACTCATAGAGGTGGCGCGCGAACTTTTTGCGCGCAAAGGCATTGAAGGCACCACAATGAACGACATTGCCACGGCTTCTCAAAAAGGAAGACGAACGCTCTACACCTATTTCCGCAACAAGGAAGAAGTTTTTGCTGCAGTCATCGAAGATGAACTCGAACACCTCTCCGACGAGATGGACAAAGTGGTCAATCTGCCACTGCCCCCCGACATCAAAATCGTAAAACTCATCTACACGCACCTCAGTTTGATTAAGGATGTCGTTAAACGTAACGGCTCTTTGCGTGCTGAGTTCTTCAGCGACATCAATCTTGTGGAGAAAGCGCGGCGAAAGTTTGACCTCGAAGAAATTTCTGCTCTCAGAAGCATACTGAGAGAAGGGATGGAAAAAGGCGTTTTTCACATCGATCATCTCAAACTCACCGCCGATGTCATCCACTATGCCGTGAAAGGCATCGAAATTCCCTTTATGTTTGATCGTCTCGGCGAAGGACTGTCGATGGAAGACAGCGTTGAAGTGGTGGAACGCCTCATTCAGCGTTCGCTCGGTGTAACTTTACCTTCAGAAAACTCCTAATTAAAATATCACTATGGGACTCTTATCCGGAAAAACCGCTCTCATCACCGGTGCCGCACGCGGTATTGGTAAAGCACTCGCGCTTAAGTTTGCAGAAGAGGGCGCTAATATCGCATTCACCGATCTCGTCATCGACGAAAACGGAGAAGCTACTCGTCAAGAGGTTGAATCCAAAGGCGTGAAGTGCATTGCTTACGCTTCGAACGCAGCTAACTTCGAAGAAACGGCAGAAGTCGTGAAAAAGGTGCACGAAGATTTCGGCCAGATCGATATTTTGGTCAACAACGCCGGCATCACGAAAGACGGACTCATGCTCCGTATGACGGAAGCCCAGTGGGATGCCGTGATCAACGTCAACCTCAAATCGGCTTTCAACTTCACTCACGCCTGTGTGCCCATCATGATGCGCCAACGCGGCGGATCGATCATCAACATGGCCAGCGTCGTGGGCGTACATGGTAATGCAGGGCAAGCCAACTACTCCGCTTCGAAAGCAGGTATGATCGCTTTGGCCAAAAGTGTGGCTCAAGAAATGGGTAGCCGCGGTGTTCGTGCCAATGCCATTGCCCCCGGCTTCATCGAAACGGCCATGACTGCTCAACTCTCTGACGAGGTGCGTAAGGAATGGATGAAGACCATCCCCCTCCGTCGCGGTGGACAGGCAGAAGACGTGGCCAATGTCGCTGTTTTCCTCGCTTCCGACCTCTCGAGCTACGTCACCGGTCAAGTGATTCAAGTAGATGGTGGTATGAACACCTAACCGTTCGCCCCACAACACAATACAATCAGCCGAAGCACTCGTTGCTTCGGCTTTTTTGTACACGCATTCGAGCGCAATGCGTGCTCTTTTTTTGTTTTCCACTTTGCGGGATGCCTAAAAATGCAGATCTTTGCGCGCATCTGTCACGAGGCGCCCAGTGCGAGCGGCAAAGTACCGACAACGTCCCTGCGCACCATTTAAGCGGAGGGTGAAACGTACGAGGATAACAAATTGATTCACAATCTCTCGGCGCTTCTGTTCTGCACCAAATTCCGCCTCCCATCTCTCCACGCACTCATCATTATATATAAATGGAAGTCCTTTACGAAGACAATCACGTGATCATCGTCAACAAAGCCCCGGGCGAGATCGTCCAAGGCGACAAAACCGGCGATCGAACGCTGGCCGATGACGTTAAAGCCTATATCAAAGAGAAATACAACAAGCCCGGCGAAGTTTTTCTCGGCACAGTGCATCGCCTCGATCGTCCGGTCAGCGGGGTCGTTGTCTTCGCGCGCACCTCAAAAGCCCTGACGCGGCTGAACGAAATGTTCCGTCGCGGCGATGTCCACAAGACTTATCACGCCATCGTTCCGCTCATTTCTGAGCGCGCCCACAGTGTCCAAATCCCCACATCAGGCGAATTTCTAACCCTCACGCACTTTCTCACCCGCGATGAAAAGCGCAATAAAGCCTTTGCCCACAACCAAGAGGTGCGTGGCGCGAAACGCGCGGTGCTTGATCTCAAAGTGCTGAAAAATGGTGAGCGCACCCGTCTTGTTGAAGTCCGTCTTCACACCGGTCGCCACCACCAAATCCGCTGCCAACTGGCCACCATCGGTTTTCCGATACGCGGCGATTTGAAATACGGCGCCCCGCGCTCCAACCCCGACGGCAGTATCTGTCTGCATGCGCGTCACATCGCCTTCATTCATCCCGTTTCTCAACAGGAAATCGCGGTGACTGCCCCCTACCCCACACTATCTATTTGGAAGAATTTCGAGTAGAGAAACAAAATCGCCGGTGCGTAACGATTTACGCACCGGCGTTTTTTGTATCTGTCCTTTTGCCCTTCACTGCAGTCAGCCTGCGCTCACGCAGCGGCTACTCACGCGCGATGGTGAGCGGGAGGTTGCCCAATTCTGCCGCTGTGTCGGTGAACGAACTCCAATATGAGCCGATCAGACGGCGGGTTTTCGAGAGCACAAAGAGGTCGACCACTGCTGCCTCCATACCTTCGCGCGTACTTCGGGTCGAGGCTCCGGCTTGTGAGAGGATGCGACCGGGGAACAAGGCGCACAAGTGCTCGCGCACCCCTCGTCGTCTGTGGCTAAGTAGAAAGTCACCTCCGGGTCTTCGGCTAATGCAGCTTGCATCTCTCGCACGAAAGCCGACAAGGGACTGACGTTCCAACTTTTCTCGTTGTCGGTGCGGCGAATATGCACCCCGATAGTGTTTTTTCCAAAGGAGTTGACCCAAGATTCTATTCGCCGACGAAGCGGAGGTAATGGGTTTAAGACGCCCCACTCCGCCGCAGGGGTGGAACATAAGGGCGAGCCGGTCGAAATATAGACCCGTTGGGTTGCGCGAAAGTGCACGAGACACTCAGCAGGAGCCGCCGCCGAATGAAAATCAGCATATTGGCTATCATACCGAAGGCGACGCAGCAAAGCAGGTAAACGCAGATTGCGGCGCAGTACGGCAGGGGCGTCAAGGAAGCCGGCACTACGAAATGCAAACCGCCCGGCAATAGTTAGGTTGTCTTCAAACAATTCGTCGAACCGGGCGGCACATTCGGCTTTCGCCGCCCACACCACTTGAATGCGGAGCGCAGGATCGTAGGACAAGAGACAGCGCGCCGAAACTAAGGCGCGCAGCCGATTGCAGAGGCCACCCAGTGGAACCAACGTGAGGTCTTTCATTCGGAACGGATTTGTTTTCTATCGTACAAAGATAGATAAATCACGAGAGATGGGCAATTTGTCGATTCAGATTCGGTGCTTCGGCGCACAAAGTGCACGTGCTCGTCGCGTCGCGGGGGGCTGTTGATTCAACCCGCGAATAGGGTCGTGAAAAGTCCACGACTTTTCGCCGAAAATGGACTCCTTTTAGGCAAAAGTCCACGACTTTCTGCCAAAGCGTGCGAGAAAACGCGTCGACCTGCGCTTTTCGCCCTCACCTTCTTGGCTATTTCGCAGAATATAAGTACATTTGCATGCCGATTATTATCAAAGTGCCTCAAAAGAGTGCACGGCCGCGTGTTAATAGCCGAGTTTCATTGGCCGAAAATCGGTGGTTAGTGAATCGCGGAAACGATAACTTAATTGAAATAGGAGTACGCTCCTTAGTAACTACAAAAATCTCAACAAAAAGAATGGACACTTTAAGCTACAAGACCATTTCTGCCAACAAGGAAACCGCACAGAAAGAGTGGGTCATCGTTGACGCCACCGACCAAGTGCTCGGTCGCCTTGCTTCGAAGGTCGCCAAATTGCTCCGTGGTAAGTACAAGCCCAACTTTACTCCCCACGTTGACTGCGGTGACAACGTCATCATCATCAACGCCGACAAGTTCATCTTGACCGGTAAGAAGATGACGGATCGCACTTTACTACACCTACACCGGCTACCCCGGCGGTCAACGCGAGCACACGCCCGCTTCGATCCTCGCTAAGCCCAACGGTGCAGACAAACTCCTCCGTCGTGTCGTGAAGGGTATGCTTCCCAAGAACCGTCTTGGCGCTAAGCTCCTCAGCAACCTCTACGTTTATGTAGGCGAAGAGCACAAGCACGAAGCACAAAGCCCCAAGGCTATCGATATTAACACCCTCAAGTAAAAATCGTAGACACAATGGAAATGATCAATGCATTGGGCCGTCGCAAAAGCGCCGTTGCCCGTGTTTTCCTCACGGAAGGCACCGGTAAAATCACGATCAACAAGCGTGATCTCACCGAATATTTCCCCTCCTCGATCCTTCAGTTCGTGGTGAAGCAGCCCCTCGCGCTGCTCGAAGCCACTGAGAAGTATGACATCAAGGTGAACCTTCACGGTGGTGGCTTCACCGGTCAGAGCCAAGCGCTCCGTCTCGCCATCGCTCGCGCACTCGTTAAGATCAACGCCGACGACAAGAAGGCGCTCCGCGCAGAAGGCTTCATGACGCGTGATCCGCGTCAAGTTGAACGTAAGAAGCCGGGTCGTCCCAAGGCACGCCGCCGCTTCCAGTTCAGCAAGCGTTAATCGTCCTATCGGCAAGTTTGCTGAAGTTCAAACAACGTTTAGCATCCAAACTCGTGAGACCATTCGCCACCTTTGGGTGGAGAGATGCTACTTGCGGGTTGGTTGAACGCCCATACACGCTGTAAACGTGAGGGCTACTCAATTTATCGGGGCACATGTCGCCGTTCCTGTGGCGACTGATCACGGTCTTCATTCGGACTTGTGTAGAATGCACCGCAACTTCCAGGAAAGTAAACAATCCCTTTTCAAAATGTCTAGAACTAATTTTGAAACCCTTCTTGAGGCCGGATGTCACTTCGGTCACCTCAAGCGTAAGTGGAACCCCGCTATGGCTCCCTACATCTTCATGGAGCGTAACGGTATCCACATCATCGACCTCCACAAGACGGTCGCTAAGATCGACGAGGCTTGCGAAGCCCTTAAGGGAATCGCTAAGTCGGGTCGTCGCATCCTTTTTGTAGCTACTAAGAAACAGGCCAAATTGGTAGTTGGCGAGAAGGCTTCTTCTGTCAACATGCCCTACGTGACGGAACGCTGGCCGGGCGGTATGCTCACCAACTTCCCCACGATCCGCAAGGCTGTGAAGAAGATGACCAACATCGACAAACTCACGGCCGACGGTACCTACTCCCCAATCTCTCTAAGCGCGAGATCTTGCAAATCAGCCGTCAGCGTGCAAAGCTCGAGAAGAACCTTGGATCGATCGCCGATCTCACGCGTCTTCCCGCTGCCCTCTTCGTAGTTGACGTATGCAAGGAACACATCGCCGTGAAGGAAGCTATCCGTCTCGGTATTCCCGTGTTCGGCATCGTTGATACCAACGCTGATCCTAACCTCGTTGATTTCGCAATTCCCGCCAACGACGACGCTACTGCCAGCATCGAGGTCGTTCTCGACGCTGTTTGCGGTGCCATCGCTGAAGGTCTCCAAGAACGCAAGGTCGAAAAGGCCGCTTCTGACGAGAAGAACGAAGACGAAGGCAAGGGTCGTCGCAGCCGTCAGGCACGTACCGAAAAGAGTGAGGAAGCTCAGGCTTAATCGCCCGATCGGACTTTTCGGATAACTCAGAGCGAGGTGGAGCTTGCGCCATCGTGCACACGCATGGTGGCCACCTCGACCTCGCTCTTTTCTTTTTAACTCAAGGATCTCCCTGATCCAACAACCCCCATATCAGCACCATGGCTGTAAATATTGAAGACATCAAAAAGCTTCGCGCCCTCACCGGCGCAGGTCTCAGCGACTGCAAAAACGCTCTCGCAGAAGCAGAAGGCAATCTCGACGCCGCAGTAGAACTCATCCGCAAGCGCGGTCAAGCCATTGCCGCTAAGCGCTCCGATCGTGAGGCTGCCGAAGGTTGCGTACTCGTGAAGATCGATGGTAACTTCGGTGCCATCCTCGCCCTCAAGTGCGAAACCGACTTCGTGGCTCAAAACGCTGACTTCGTGGCTTTGGCCAACGAAATCATGGACGCTGCCGTTGCAGCTCGCTGCAAGACCCTCGACGAGGTGAAGGCACTCACCCTCGGCGACCGCTCGGTGGCTGAACGCGTGACGGATCAGTCCGGTATCACGGGCGAAAAGATGGAACTCGACGGCTACCAAGTGGTAGAGGGCGAGAACCTCGCAGCTTACAACCACCAAAACAACAACACCCTCTGCACCCTCGTAGCCCTCAGCGCCAAAACTGAAGATCCTACCGTAGGTAAGAACGTGGCTATGCAGATCGCTTCTGCATCTCCCGTGGCTATCGATGAGAGCGGCGTACCCCAGGAAACGAAGGACGAAGAACTCAAGGTGGCTATCGAGAAGACGCGTCTCGAACAGGTACAGAAGGCTGTTGAAGCTGCCCTCAAGAAGGCCGGTTTCAACCTCTACATCGCCGAGAGTGAAGAGCACCTCCAAGAAGGTGTGATGAAGGGTAGCATCACAGAGGAACAAGCTGAAGAAATCCGCCAGCTCAAGGCGAAGACTGCCGCTGAGAAGGAAGCTAACCTCAACGAACAAATGATCCAGAACATTGCTAAGGGTCGTTTGGCTAAGTTCTTCAAGGAAGTTTGCCTCCTCGATCAGGAATACATCTGGGACAAGTCGAAGACGGTGGCTCAGTTCCTCAACGAAGTTGAGAAGGGTCTTACCGTAACGGACTTCAAGCGCTTCACGCTCCGCGCTGAATAAACCGTTATTCGCACATTTGCCCTCAGGCACGAATACAGCGAACTGACCTGCGGGTCAGTTCGCTCTTTTCTTTTCGTCTGCTCTCCTACTCCTCTTATATATATAATGTGTTTTGGCTCTTCACGAGCCATCCACAGCACAGTATTTTCTGCCCATGCGCATTCCCAGTCAAGAAGAATTTGTTGCTCATCTTCAAGCCCCGCACTTTCGTCTGCTCACTGACACCATCGACGCTCTCGGCCTCGAAGGCTACATCGTAGGCGGCTACGTTCGCGATTACATCCTCAAACGTCCGTCGAAAGACGTTGACGTGGTGGTGGTCGGCTCGGGCATTGAAGCCGCACAAGCCTATGCCAAAGCACTCGGTAAGGGGGCACACTGCAGTGTGTTCCGCAATTTCGGCACGGCACAGGTGAAGTGGCGACACAAGGTGCAAGCGGAAAACGGCAAGATGGAGTGGCAGGAACAAGAAATCGAATTTGTGGGGGCGCGCAAAGAGAGCTATTCCCACGATTCGCGCAAGCCGATTGTAGAAAACGGCACGCTCGACGACGATCAGCGCCGCCGCGATTTCACCATCAACGCCCTTGCCATCAGCCTCAACGCCCGTAACTTGGGACAGCTCGTCGATCCGTTCGGTGGGCTCGACGATTTGGAAGATGGCATCGTGGCCACTCCGCTCGATCCCGATATTACGTTCAGCGACGACCCGTTGCGCATGATGCGTTGCGTGAGATTCGCCACTCAACTCAATTTCCAGATCGAAGAAGAGACGTTTGAGGCACTACAACGCAACCGCGAACGCATTAAGATCATCTCTGCAGAACGAATCATCGACGAACTCAACAAAATCATGCTCTCGCCCCACCCCTCTCGGGGCTTCATCGACCTGTATCGCTGCGGTTTGCTCGAAATCATCTTGCCCGAAATGACGGCCCTCGACTGCGTGGAGGAACGCAACGGGCGAAAGCACAAAAACAACTTCTACCATACCCTCGAAGTGCTCGAGAATTTGGTACAACGACAGCGCGACGCCGAAGAAATGCACCGCCTCAAGAACGAAGCGGACAGCGAACCACTCTTTTCGCAAGACCGCTTGCTCTTTCTCCGCTGGTCTGCGCTACTCCACGACATCGGTAAACCAAAGTCAAAGCGCTGGGACAATAAAATAGGCTGGACCTTCCACAACCATAACTTCATCGGTATGAAAATGGTCAAGCCGCTCTTCCGCCGCCTGAAACTCCCGCTTGACGAACGTATGAAGTACGTCGAAAAGCTCGTCGATCTCCACATGCGCCCCATCAACATTGCCGACGACGAAGTGACGGATTCTGCTGTGCGTCGACTACTTTTCGATGCCGGCAACGATATTGACGATCTGATGATGCTGTGTGAGGCAGACATCACCTCGAAGAATGAGCGCCGCAAGCAGAGTTTCTTTGCCAACTATCGATTGGTGCGCCAAAAACTGCTTGACATTGAAGAGAAAGACAAGATCCGTAATTTCCAACCGCCCGTGAAAGGCGAGGAAATCATGCAGTTGTTCGGCTTAGCCCCCTGCCGTGAAGTCGGTTCGCTCAAGTCTGCGCTCAAAGATGCCATTCTCGACGGAGATGTCCCCAATGAGCACGAAGCGGCGCTGGAATTTATCATAGAACGTGCCGCAAAAATGGGGTTACATCCCAAACATTGAAACAAAATCAAAAAGGAAAACCCTGAAGCTTCTCGCGTTTTCCCGGAGATTTCCCAGTTTCGCTTACATTGTCGCTTTCATTTATTCGTTACTCGAAAAGATAGAAGTAGACAAAGCCATAATTTTGCGGAAAAGAGGTGGCAATTCACGACTAAACAACACAGACAAAAAAATAACGAACGCTAAAATCTTGCACAAGTGCAAATTTTCAAAGTAAACGCTCGCCACAACGAGCGTTTATTTTGTACATTTGCCAGTATAGCTCCCTGTGATTAGTGGGATTTCCACAACTTTAGACGGAGCATTTATAAAACTCGTCCAACAACGGCAGATAAAAAACGATCACACACGAAAACTTACAGTATGAAACAAATCGCCTATCTTTTCGCACTCGGCCTTACGCTTGCAGCTTGCTCAGGCAACAAGCAGCAAATGATGGGGGCAGATAACAATGAGTTCGCAGTCGAAACCGTAGAACCCGGTGCTACAGATCTGAGTACCACCTACCCCGCTACGATTCGCGGCGTGCAAGATGTGGAAATTCGCGCAAAAGTGTCCGGAAACATCATTCGCCAACTCGTCGATGAGGGCGATTTCGTGAAAGCCGGCCAAGTTTTGTTCGTTATTGACCCTACGCAGTACAAAGCAGCGGTGGATCAAGCGCGCGCTGCCGTGAAAGTGGCACAAACCGCCATCAACACGCAACAACTCACCGTCAACAATAAGCGCGCACTGCGTCAAAAAGAGATTGTTTCGCAGTATGACTTGGAAGTGGCCGAAAACCAACTTCAAACGCTACGCGGACAACTTGAACAAGCCAAGGCTGCGCTCGCCAATGCCAACGATCAACTCTCTTTTTGCACCGTTCGTGCCACAAGTTCGGGCGTTATCGGTAGCATTCCCTATCGCGTCGGGGCACTGGTGGGGCCTTCGACACAAGAAGCCTTGACCGTGGTTTCCAACCTCACGCAAATGTATGCTTACTTCTCGATGACGGAAAAACAACTCCTCGAGATGACGCGCACCACCGGCGGGGTTGAAGCCGCGATTCGCGAGATGCCCGCGGTTTCGCTCGTCTTGGCAGACGGAACCACCTACGATCGCAAAGGAAAGGTCAGCGCCGTATCCGGTGTGGCCGATGTAGGCACGGGAAGTGTGAAGATGCGCGCCACCTTCGACAACCCCCATCAAGTACTCCGCTCCGGAACGACGGGACAAGTCAGCTTCCCGGTGAATAAGAGCAATGCGATTCTCGTACAGCAAAAGAGTACGGTTGAGATCCAGAATAAGAAGTTTGTCTATGTTGTGGACAAGAACAACAAAGTGCACTCCACCGAGATCGAAGTACTCGCCCAAAACGACGGACAAAACTATGTCGTGACGAAAGGTCTCAGTGTAGGTGACCGCATTGTCGTAGAAGGAGTGAACAAACTCAAGAACGACATGGAAATTAAGCCCATCACCCCCGAACAGAGTGCCAAACAACTCGAAAAGTCGATGGATCACATGGCAAAGAAGAAAATGCCCGGACAAGAGTAAACGGAAGTAAGGGTACACCACTCTACTTCGCCTCACGTCTACGCAACTTTCCTCCAATGCAAAACAAAATTGCTGATCAATGAAATTAGATCTTTTCATCAATAGGCCGGTTTTGTCCACGGTGATCTCCATCTTCATCGTGCTTCTCGGCTTCCTGGGACTGGTTTCGCTCCCCATTACCCAATATCCTGACATCGCGCCCCCCACAGTGCAGGTGTCTACCGCCTATCAAGGCGCCAACGCCCAAACCGTGCTCAACTCCGTGATTGCTCCCCTCGAAGAAGCGATCAACGGTGTGGAGAACATGGACTATATGAGCTCATCTGCAACGAATACTGGTGTAGCTTCGATCCAAATCACCTTCAAAATGGGTACGGATCCCGACATGGCCGCCGTGAACGTGCAGAACCGCGTGGCCAAAACCACCGGTGTGCTGCCGGCAGAAGTCACACGTGTCGGTGTGATCACGCAGAAGCGTCAAAGTTCAATGCTCATGGTGTTCTCCGTTGTCGACACGGAAGACCGCTATAGCAGTGACTTTATCGAAACTACGCGAAGATCAACCTCATTCCCCTCGTGCAACGTGTGCCGGGTGTCGGTGATGCGCAAGTCTTCTCGGGGTCTTATGCCATGCGCATTTGGCTCGATCCGCAAAAAATGGCCTCCTATGGTTTAGTGCCCACAGACGTTGCGGGGGTGCTTGCCGAACAGAATATCGAAGCGGCGCCGGGTAATGTCGGCGAACGTAACAACAACACGTTCCAATACACCCTCCGCTATCGTGGTCGCCTCGAAGAACCCGAGCAATATGAGAACATGGTCATCAAGGCCACCGCAGACGGAAAAGTAATCCGCCTGAAAGACATTGCACGCGTTGAATTAGGCTCTGATACTTACGCATCCGGCAGTCGCACCAACGGACACACCGCAGTTTCTTGTATGGTATCACAGATTGCCGGCTCGAATGCTACGGAAATTGTCGAGAGCATTCAAAAACAACTGGACGAAGTGCAAGGCACACTCCCCACGGGATTGGAAATTCGTACCGTCATGAACGTCAACGACTTCCTCTTCGCCTCGATTCATGAAGTGGTGAAGACGCTCATCGAAGCCTTTGTCCTCGTGTTCCTCGTGGTGTTCCTCTTCCTCCAAGACCTCCGCTCTACGCTCATCCCCACCATCGCCATTCCGGTGGCCTTGATTGGTACATTCTTCGCCCTATACATCATCGGGTTCTCCATCAACCTCCTCACCCTTTCGGCTATGATTTTGGCCATTGCCATCGTGGTCGACGATGCCATTGTGGTGGTGGAAGGCGTACACGCCAAGTTAGACATGGGCTATACCTCAGCGCGCAAAGCATCGCTCGATGCAATGAGTGAACTCGGCGGAGCCATCATTTCCATCACCCTCGTTATGATGGCCGTCTTCGTCCCGGTTTCGTTCTTGGGCGGCACCAGCGGTACGTTCTATCGCCAGTTTGGTATCACCATGGCCATCGCCATCGGTTTCTCTGCCCTGAACGCACTCACCCTCTCGCCGGCCCTCTGCGCCATCTTCCTCAAGGCACACAACGATGAGCGCCCGTTAGGCGAACGCGTCAAGGAAGCACAAGGCGAAGCCTTCCACATCATGAAGGAAAAGTACAAGGTACGCGGCATGCGCTTCAGTTTGTCGCTCCCGCCTTGGCTCACGCTGCTGCTCCTCCTGGCCACAGTGGTCATGATGGTGGCCGGTTTGTTCACTTCTGAGCATCTTTACCTCTCGATCCCCGCATGGATCATTGCCGTTGTAGCCGTCCTCGGTCTGTTCTCCCAGCGATTCCTCGATGCCTTCAACGCCTCTTACGATCGCTTGCTCGAGCGCTATAAGAAAGGAGTGGCTCACTTCGTCAAACGTCCTTGGCTTTCCATGGGTTTGGTCGCGCTCTCCATCGTGCTGCTCGTCTTCACGATGAGCAAAACGCCCACTACCCTCGTGCCGAACGAAGATACTGGCACAATCATGGGTGCTGTGACCCTCCCTCCCGGCACCTCGCAAGACCGCACCGACAAGATGCTCCGCCAAGTAGAGCAACTCGTACTCGCTTCTCCGCTGGTAGACAATGCGATGGTGATCTCTGGATTCTCCTTCCTCGGCGGACAAGGTTCGTCCTATGGCTCGTTCATCATCAAACTCAAGCCTTGGGAAGAGCGCAACTCCGTGACGGAAAGCTCCACCATGGTCTTTGCCAATCTCTATCTTGAGTCGCAGAAAGCATTTAAGGACGCACAAGTGCTCTTCTTCCAGCCGCCCATGATCACCGGTTATGGTATGAGCAACGGTTTCTCGCTCAATCTCCAAGACCGCACGGGTGGTGATCTCAACAAGTTCAAGGAAGTCGCCACAGATTTCATCGCCGAACTCACCAAGCGTCCCGAGATCCAATCGGCACAAACCAACTTCGACACGCGATTCCCGCAGTACACGATCGACATCGACGCTGCCCAGTGTAAGCGCGCAGGCCTTTCGCCCACCGACGTCCTCACCACGCTCCAAGGCTACCTCGGCGGGCTCTATTCCTCCAACTTCAACCGCTTCGGTAAGGTGTATCGCGTCATGGTACAGGCCGATTTTGCCGATCGCACCAACATTGAGTCACTCAATAATATTAAAGTGCGCAACAATCGTGGTGAAATGGCGCCCATCACCCAGTTCATGACACTCACGCCCTCAGAAGGTCCCGACGTCATCAGCCGTTTCAACATGTTCACGTCGATTGCCATCAACGGCAACCCCGCCGACGGCTACACCTCCGGAGAAGCCGTGAAGGCAGTCGAAGAAGTGGCCAAGTCCACCTTGCCTGTGGGCTACACCTACGAGTACTCCGGTCTCACTCGTGAGGAACAATCATCCGCTTCCGGCACCACCGGTTTGGTCTTCGTGCTTTGTTTCGTCTTCATCTATCTTTTGTTGTCGGCGCAATACGAAAGCTATTTCCTCCCCTTCGCCGTGTTGCTCTCCGTACCCTTCGGTTTTGCTCGGTGCCTTCCTCTTCATTCACTTGATGGGCAGCCTCGGTTACCTCCCCGGCCTGCCCGGCAAGCTTCTCGGAGCCATCTTCGGACAAGCGCAAAACAACATCTATGTGCAAATCTCCCTCATCATGCTCATGGGGCTCTTGGCCAAGAACGCCATCCTCATCGTTGAGTTCGCACTCGACCGCCGCAAGATGGGAATGAGCATCACCGCCGCCTCCCTTCACGGTGCCGCAGCCCGTCTGCGCCCGATCTTGATGACCTCCTTGGCCATGATCATCGGTTTGTTGCCCATGATGTTTGCCTTCGGTGTCGGAGCCAACGGTAACCGCGCCCTCGGCACAACGGCCGTCGGGGGTATGTTCATCGGTATGATCTGCCAAATTTTCGTGGTGCCCGCGCTCTTCCGCATTTTCCAAGGCATTCAGGAACGCATCAAGCCCATCGACTTCGGCGATCTCCACGACGCCGACGCAGCCTCCGACTTGCAACAGTACACCAAGTAAAGGCGTTCTAACCTCACCGTGGTGAGTCGTTTCAAACGGCGGGGAGCACACACGAGTTCTCCCCGCCGACGACCACCCTAACACAGCTTTCAAGCAATGAAACATACACTCCTCCTTTGTTCCGCGGCACTGCTGCTCACCGGCTGCAGCACCTTGTTCGGACGCTACGAGCGCGACACCGAACACGCGAAACAGGCCACACGCGCGCTCTACCGCGACACCACCGCTGTGGGCGGTGCGCTCACGGTGACCGACACCGCTTCATTTGGCAACACCCCTTGGCGCCAAGTCTTCACCGATCCGCAGCTGCGCACCCTCATTGACACCGCTTTGGTGCGCAACACCGACTTGCGCAAGGCAGTGCTCACCGTGAAGCAGGCCGAAATCGGATTGCGCATCAACAAAATGGCCTATCTCCCGCAAATCGCGCTCAACCCGTCGGGCACCGTTTCTCACGCTTTGTCGATCATGCCACAACAAGCAAGACGTATTCGATTCCCGTGCAGGCCTCTTGGCAAATTGACGCCTTTGGCACACTCTACAATGCCAAGAAGCAAGGCGAACTCTCGCTCGAACAGGCCAAATGGGCGCGCCACGCCACACAAACCGCCATCGTGGCCGGAGTGGCCAACCTCTATTACAGTTTACAGATGCTCGACGAGCGTTTGGCCACCACAAAATCGACGCTCGACCTCTGGCGCAAGAACATTGTGGCCATGGAGGCCATGAAAGAAGCGGGCTACATGAATTCAGCTTCCATCGCCAGTGCAAAAGCGCAGGTGCTCCAAATCGAAGCCACCCTTCCTACCATCCAAAAGAACATTCGCGAAGTCGAAAACTCACTGTGTCTTTTGCTCCACGAGCCCCCTCATGCCATCCAACGCACAGCGTTCACGGCCGAAGGCTTCCCCCAATCCTTCAGTGTCGGCATGCCACTCTCGCTCCTCGCCAACCGACCTGATGTCGCCATCGCCGAAGCCAAATTGGCACAGTCCTTCTACGGCATTCAAGCCGCTCGCGGTGCCTTCTTCCCCAAAATCACCCTCTCGGCACAAGGCACTTTCACCAACTCGCTCGGCGGGATGATCATGAATCCCGGAAAGTTCATCGCAGCCGGCGTGGCCTCGCTCACACAACCGCTCTTTGCACAGGGCAAACTCAAGGGCAACTACGAAATCGCCAAGATCGCGCAAGAATCTGCCCAATTGGATTTCGAGAAAACCCTACTCAAGGCCGGACAGGAAGTGAGCAATGCACTCAATGCCTACAACACCGCTTGCCAAACCACCGAAATTGCCCAACGACAGGTCGTGCAACTCCAAAAGGCATACGACGACACGGAGTTCCTCTTCAAGCATGGCAACACCACCACCTATCTTGAAACACTCAATGCGCAAATGTCCCTGCTCAACGGACAACTTTCGCTCATCAACAACCGTTACGAAAAAGTCCAAGCCGTCGTGGCGCTCTACCAAGCCCTCGGAGGTGGACGACAATAACCCCCTTACAACGTAATACCATTATGATCAGTCCTCTTGCCTACGTCGACCCCGCCGCGCAAATCGGTCAGAACGTCGAGATCGGTCCCTTTGTCTACATCGAAGGCGACGTGCGCATCGGCGATGATTGCGTTATCATGCCCCATGTGTCCATCTTAAATGGGGCCACCATCGGAGCGCGCAACGTCATTCATCAGAACACGGTCATCTGCGCTGAACCGCAATCCTTCCACTTTGAGAAGGGACAGCAACCTCATGTGGTGATCGGCGACGACAACGTCATTCGCGAAAACGTACTCATTGCCGGGAGCAACCGCACTGAAGATGCAACGCGCATCGGCAACCACAATCACCTCATGAACAAGGTGCACATCGCCCACGATTCCCGAATCGGTAACCACTGTGTGCTGGGCATCTCGGCCAGCATTGCAGGTGTTTGCGTTATCGACGACTACGCGATTCTTTCGTCTTCCACCATTGTCCAACGAGGCGTACGCATCGGTAAATTTGCCCTCTTGCAAAGTGGCTGCCGCGTCAAGCACGACGTCATTCCCTATGGCATCTTCGGCGGAAACCCCGCCGCTTACCATGGCGTCAACACCAAAGTGCTTTCCGCGGTTCGCCCCAAGACGGACGAACGCCTCTTGCGCCACATCGCTAACGCCTTCCGGATGATCACCGCAGGCAACTTCTCACTCGAAGATGCCGAAATCAAGATCAAAGAACAAATTCCCCTCTCTCCCGAAATCGAGGATATCACCCGGTTCATCACTTCTTCTGAAAATGGCGTCATCCGCTACGCTGCAGAGAAAGCCTGAACCCGTTCTACCCCACACCACAACCGCCCCGAATGCGCAAGTATTCGGGGCGGTTGCTTGTATACGGAGTTCATCGGTGGCGAACCGGCAGAAAGGCAGCGCAGAATTGATCTGCACCCCCGCTTGTTTACGGGCGAACCGCAAGCGCAGATATCCCCCGTCGCGTACTTTTCACCACCCACCGAGGTCTCTTTTTGCCGATGAACTACCCTTGCCCCAAAACACCACGTCTTGAACCTGCCCTTTTGCGGTGGCTTGCACCAAGGCCACCCCTTACCGGCAAAGACTCTCGCCGTTTCACTAACCGCAGGGAAGAACTGAAGCGTACGTCCTTAGGAGACAATGTTCACCTCGATCATTGTGGGCGAAAGTCCACGCCCTTGCACGAGAGACCGAGAACGCGCTGACGAGTGTTGAAAGATCTGTAGAAAAAGTCCACCACTTTTTGGGATAAACTCCACGCCTTTCGCAAAAAGTCCACCATTTTTTTATAGGAAACTCCACAACAAATGCAGCTGAAGTGGACCACTAACTTGAATTTCCCACTTGCAAAACGCACCAAGCAAAACGAAAAAAAGCATCTTCGGCTTGGCTACATGCAAAAAACTACTTACTTTTGTCGTACGATAATCTCATTTTATCCTCATCTCAGTCGCATAAGCAGTGGAAATCATAGATGCTGATGTCGAAACTATCCACGGCGCGACTGGCTTCCCTTTGAAACAATTCAAATTTATCTCTCACTCAAATCCTTATCTAAATGGCAACTACAAATGCTACGGCAGCCAAGGGTGCTGCCCCCAAAAAAGGCTTTACGGGCATCAAGTCCGGTTTTGCAGTAATCCTCGTCTGCATCCTCATTGCTGAATGTCTCTATGTCTTCGGTGCCGGTTACCTCGGAAACTTCCGCGGTACGGAAGATGCTACGGGACTTCCCTTCCACTTCTTCCAGGACAAGAGCTTTGAGCCCGACGGCATCGTGGGTACAGTCTACAAGGGTGGTTTCATCGTACCCATCATCTGGTCGCTCTTCATCACCGTTATTGCACTCGCCATCGAACGCTGGTTTGCCATTAGCACGGCCAACGGTAAAGGTAACCTCGGTAAGTTCGCCGCTGCTGTGAAGTCTGCACTCAAGCAAGGCGATGTCGCTAAGGCAGAGCAGCTCTGCAACCAGCAGCAAGGCTCTGTCGCTAACGTGGTACTCGCTGCCCTCACCGAATACAAGAAGCAACAAGGCACCGATCTCGAAACTGAAAAGAAGGTACTCGCTATTCAGAAGACGATCGAAGAAGCAACGGCGCTCGAAATGCCTATGATGCAAGAAAACCTCCCCATCATCGGTACCATCGTAACGCTCGGTACGCTCATGGGTCTGCTCGGTACGGTTATGGGTATGATCAAGTCGTTCTCGGCTATGGGTAGCGGCGAAGGTGGTGCTGACTCTTCGGCTCTCTCTGTCGGTATCTCCGAGGCACTCGTGAACACGGCTTCCGGTATCGCCACCGGTGCGGCTGCCGTTATCGCCTACAACTACTACACTAACAAGATCGACCGTCTCACTTTCGCTATCGACGAACTCGGCTTCACTATCGTAGAAACCTTCAAGACCACTCAAAAGTAATCATAAACAGGTAACTCCAAAACAATGGGACGTTTTCATGTAAAAAAACAAGACACATTCATCGACATGACCCCCGATGAGTGACGTCATGGTCCTGCTGCTTACCTTCTTTATGCTTACTGCCACGTTCACCAAGGAAGAACCTGTTAAGGTGAATGTGCCCGGATCGGTCTCTGACATTAAGATTCCGGAGAACAACCTCCTCACGATTTATGTTTCGCCCCAGGGAAAAGTGTTCATGAATATGGACAACCCCACCGCACAAAAGGCGATGGCACAAAACCTCGTGGACAACAAGAAGCTGGAGCTCAACAGCGCGCAGCTCAAACAGTTCTCCGAAGTTCCGATGTTCGGGACGCCCCTCAATACGATCAAAAGTTGGTTGGAATCGGGCGACAAGCGCAACGATATCCTCCAAAAAGATCCCAATGCGGGCATTCCGTGCGACAGCACACATAATGAACTCAAAGATTGGGTAACGGCAGCACGCCAAGCAAACGGTGAAAAGATGGGCATCGCCATCAAGGCGGACGAAAAAACACCGTACAGCACCATCAAAGAAGTTATGAACTCCCTTCGTCAAATCGACGAGTCGCGATACAACCTCATCACGACCCTCAAAGGCGAAGAGAAATAATCGGATAGAATAAAGTTATGGCACAATTAGATACTGGCGGCGGAAACGGCAAGGGTAAAAAATCCAAGCAGAAGAAAATGAACGCCCGTGTCGACTTCACTCCGATGGTCGACATGATTATGTTGCTCGTGACTTTCTTCATGCTCTGTACTACGCTCCTCAAGCCCCAAACGATGCAGATCACCATGCCTTCGGACAAGGACGACATCAAACAGGAGAACAAGAGCCAGGTGCAGACCGATGAAGCTATCACGATTATCATTGGCAAAGACAATAAGCTCTACTACTTCGAGGGTAAACCCTCTGAAGCCAAACTGGAAGAAACCACCTACGGCAAAAACGGAATCCGCGCTGTCCTGCTTCGCAAGAACAAGGTGGCGAAGGCCAAGGTGGAGGCCCTCAAAAAGCAATATGCAGGTATGTATACCGGTAATGCGCAGAAGGCCGAAGCTAACAAGGCTTGGTATAAAGAGGAACTCAAGAAGATCAAGAACGCTGACGGCACGCCTACGGCCATCATCAAGCCGATGGACGAGTCGACCTACCTCAACTTGATCGACGTACTCGACGAGATGCAGAATTGCTACATCGGTAAGTATGTGATCGACAAGGTAAACGATCGTGATAAAGAGCTCGTTGACGGCCTCTCCAAGTAAAAACCATAAGTAAAGTAATTCGCTATGTCAAAAGTCGATATTATCTCGCAACAATGGTGCGACCTCGTCTTTGAAGGACGTAATAAGAGCTACGGTGCTTATGATTTGCGCTCCAAAGCCGGACGTCGTCACGTTCTTGCCCTCATCGATATCCTCATCGGTATTGGTGTTTTGGCAGCATTGATCTTCAGTTACTCTGCCGCCAAGAAAGCTTATGAAGCAACCATTGGCGTTGACAATCAAGCAGTAACCGAACTCTCCGAACTCAAGAAGGACGAACCGAAGAAGGAGGAGAAAAAGACCGAAGTGAAGCAAGAAGAACAGAAACCGCAGCAGCAAATCCAAAAGGTGGCTGTTCGTGCTTCGATGGCCTTCACCGTTCCTGAAATCGTCGACAAGGTAGATGAGTCCAAAAAGCTCAAAAACCAAGAGGAACTGAACCGTTCTAATATCTCCATCGCCTCGCAAGACTATGCGGGTGACTCAAAAGATGGTATGAACATCGATGACCTCAAGGACAATCAGCGCGCCGGTGGTGATCAAGTACCTGTCAAGGAGGAAGAAAAAGCTCCTGAAGTACACACCATCGTTGAACAGATGCCCGTCTTCCCCGGCGGTGAGCAAGCACTGCTCGCTTATGTGGCAAGCCACGTTAAGTACCCCGAAATTGCGAAAGAGCAAGATGTACAAGGTATCGTCCAACTCCGTTTCGTCGTTCTCGAAAATGGTAGCATTGGCGAAGTCCAAGTGGTCAAATCACTTGAATCTCATTGCGATGCTGAAGCAAAGCGTGTGGTGAAGTCACTCCCCGCTTCGTTCCCGGTAAGCAGCAAGGTAAGGCTGTACGCGTTTGGTACACCCTCCCCATCCGCTTCCAGATTCAGTAAGCTCTCGAACGAATACATTTTTCTATCCGCGCTCCGGTTTCTCCGGTGCGCGGATTTACTTTTCCTCAAAACACTCGCATGAAAAAGTGCGACGCAAGTTTTGAGATTGAAGCAGTTGTTGCTACCTTTGTCCTGGGTAACAACCCAAACCCTCAGACTAACTCCCAAATTCGAAGGACTATGCTGAAACATCTCCTCATTGTAGCTATGCTGTTGACTATGTCAGCGACGCTTAGCGCGCAAAACACCAAAAGAAGCCACGACCGACTTCCCGTCAAAGCGGAAGAAAGAAGCCAGGAAGTGTGCACCATCGTCGAGTACATGCCGGTTTTCCCCGGAGGTGAGTCTGCCTTGTTGGCTTACGTGGCTCAGCACCTCAAGTATCCCGAACAGGCAAAAAAAGACCGTGTGGAGGGTGTCGTCCTGCTCCGTTTTGTCGTTCTTGAAAACGGCCGCATCGGCAAGGTACAAATCATCAAATCTCTCGAATCTCATTGCGACGCTGAAGCCAAGCGCGTGGTGAAATCTTTCCCCCGCTTCATTCCCGGTAAGCAACAAGGTAAGGCAGTACGTGTTTGGTACACTCTCCCCATTCGCTTTCAACTTCCGGGAGCAACGGCCGGAAAATAATTCACTCACCTCGACATTTTCAACCGTGTGCCTCTTCCCACTGATGAAAGGGCGGATGACCGGTTGTCTCCAACGAGCTACTCTTCAATAAAACCCTATCTCCATGCGCAAATTCACCTTTCTACTCCTATTGGCCGCCCTCCTTACCGCGGCATGTGGCACCAATCCGAAGGCAGCGTACAATGACCTGCACGAAGACGACGTTCACTTTGCCGCCGATGAGAGTTTCCAACCCATTCTCTCAGAACTCTCCGACCTTTATGCCCTCCGTAAGCCGGAAGCAACCATGATGCCGGTTTATTGCAGCGAAGATTCGGCCCTCCGTTTGCTGCTGAACGACTCCGTACGCATGGCCATTACCACGCAACCCCTCAACGACAAGCAGAAAGAGTTCGTCGCTGCCCACCACCTTGCCGTGACACAGAGTAAAATTGCCTACGATGCCTTTCGCCCTCATCGTCAATAAAGCGAACACAGACACCGTAATCAACCTCGAAGAGCTGCGCGGCATCATACAAGGGCGCATCACCGATTGGAAACAACTCGAGGTGACGCACCGCAGCGGCAAACTTTCTTTGGTTTTCGACGCTTCCGGCTCGAGCACTGTGCGCTACATGAAGGATAGTCTCAACGGTGGGAAAGAACTCAAAGGCAACATCTTCGCACAAGGCAGCAACCTCAAAGTGATTGAGGCCGTGAAAGAAAACCCCAACGTGATCGGCGTCGTATCCACGGACTGGTTGCGTCAACAAAAGGGAGATTCTACTACGATTCAGAGCTTTCAAGGCCTTGATGTCAACGTTATGTTGGTCGGCAAACTCGGTAAAAAAGCGGGCGATTGGCAACGTCCTTACCAATATTATATTGCCACCGGCGAATATCCTTTGGTGCGCAGCGTGTGGGCCATCAGCACCGATCCGAGAACGCGCAGCACGCTCAAATCTTTCTATTTCTTCCTCAAAGACAACGTGGGACAACGCGTGATTTGCAACTCTTCGCAGCTCCTTCCGCGCAATCAAGTGCAAGTAAGAGAGGTCAATGTGCGATAAGTTGTACCCTATTTTCAAGGGCTCGGCGTGTCCGAAAGAATAAAACATAATCTTCATTTCGTATTTCCCAACGAACGACCGACAACGCGCTTTCCTGTGCTAAAAATCGGCGTTCGTTGGGAATTCGAATAGAAATAGTTATATTTGCATCTCACATTTTCTCCCTCCGCTACTCGTGCAAGATTCAACTTCCCCCCCTTCCCTATCGCTCTATGAGTTGAATTCCATCGTCCGCCAGACGTTGGAGTTGACACTCATGGACAGTTTTTGGGTGGTGGCTGAGATTGCCGAGATGCGTGAGCCACCTAACGGGCATTGCTACCTGGAACTCGTTGAAAAGGACGAACGTTGCTCCGGAGAGTTCCGCGCAAAGGCGCATGCCAACGTATGGAATAAGACATGGCAGCGACTTCGTGCACGCTTTGAGCGCGAAACCGGACAATACTTGCGTAAGGGACTGAAGATTATGGCGCAAGTCCATGTCAGTTTCCACGAAGTGTATGGCTATTCGCTCAACATCATTGATCTCAATACAGAGTTTACGCTCGGAGAGTTGGCCAGACGGCGGCAAGAAATTGTCAATCAACTGATCGAAGACGGCGTCTTCACGTTGAATAAAGAGATCCCGCTGCCGAGATTGACCAAGCGCATTGCCGTAATCAGTTCAGAAAGCGCTGCCGGCTACGGAGATTTCTGTCACCAGATCGAACAATCGCCTTACGCCTTCCAACTTTCGCTCTTTCCTGCCCAAATGCAGGGCGCAAATGTGCCGCAAACCGTCATCAGTGCCTTGGACAACATCGCGCAAGAGCTCGATAAGTGGGATGCCGTGGTCATCATTCGCGGCGGTGGTGCCACAACCGATCTCGACGGCTTCGAGGATTATGAATTGGCAGCCAATGTTGCCCAATTTCCCCTCCCCGTCATCACCGGTATTGGGCACGAACGCGACGAAACCGTGGTCGATTTGGTGGCCGGCGTGCGCTGTAAAACACCAACAGCCGTCGCGGCTTTCTTGATAGAGCGCATGCAAGCGGAGGAACAAGGCTTGTTGCAAGCCGCATCTGCCATAGAAAATGGCATTCTCCACAGGTTACAAACGAAACAGCGCACCTTTGAACTCTTAGCCCACCGCTATTCCGTGAGCGCTACGCAGTTTGTCTCCGCACAACAGCAACGTGTGTTGCGACAAGCCAACCGTTTGCAAAATGCAGCGCTCGAGCAACTCACCACCGGCTCACATCGACTCGAACATTACCGACAACGGCTGGCACCCGCGGCAGAAAGACTGCTCGAACGTGCCGCCCATCGATTGGAAGTCGCCGACAAAAGTGTGAAAGCCGCCGATCCCAAGCGCATTCTCCGCATGGGTTACTCCATTACCTACACGCTCGATGGAAAAACCGTGCGAAATGTGGCTCAACTCCCCGTCGACACCCTCATTGAAACCCATTTGGCAGAAGGAACGGTGCGCAGTCGCGTCGTTCGTCCCGAATAATTTGTTTTCTCATGCCTCGTACCAAACCATCTTACGAAGAAGCTGTGAGAGAAGTCGAACAAATCGTTGCCGAAATCGAACGCGGCGAAATGGATATCGACCAACTCACCCCAAAACTCAAGCGTGCTCAAGAATTGCTCGCGCTCTGCCAATCACAACTTAAGAAAGTCACCGACGACGTCAAGAAACTTTTAGACCATGAGTAAGAACAAACTCTCCAAGTTTGCCGAGATGGCGACCTACCCCCACGTTGTCGAAGCCCCTTTTCAGACACCTGACACGCCGCCCCACCCTCTTCGCGGCAAATGGCACAGCGATTTCTTCAAAAACGACCGCCCCATCGTGCTCGAACTCGGTTGTGGACGCGGAGAATATTGCGTGGGACTCGGTGAACTCTTCCCCGAAAAGAATTTTATCGGCGTCGATATCAAAGGCGCCCGCATGTGGAGCGGGGCAACGGAAGCGCACGAAAAAGAAATGCACAACGTCGGTTTCTTGAGAACCCACATCGAATTTATCGATAAGTTCTTCGCGCCCGGCGAAATTGCCGAGATTTGGCTCACTTTTTCCGATCCTCAAATGAAAAAGGTGACCAAACGACTCACCTCCACCCATTTTCTCGAACGCTATCGCCGCATCTTGGCGGACAATGGCCTCATACATCTCAAAACAGACTCCAACTTTCTGTTCACCTATACCGACTTGATGGTCAAAGAGAACCAACTTCCCGTCGAATTCCGCACCGATGATCTCTATCATACGCTTGCGGCGAACGAAAATGCGGAAGTGGCCAACATTCTCGGTATTAGAACCTACTACGAACAGCAGTGGATCGATCGCGGACTCACCATCAAGTATCTCAAATTCCGCCTCCCGCAAACCGGAGTCCTCGTAGAACCCGACGTAGAAATCGAGATGGACGACTATCGCTCCTACAATCGCCATAAGCGTTCGGAACTCAACAAAGCCAAATAACCTCTTTTTTTATATTTACACGCAACCTCATGCTCAAACATATCGTAATGTGGCGCTACAAAGACGGCGTCGACGGAAAAACAGCCCTCGAACACTCCGCTTGGATGAAAGAAAATCTCGAAGCCCTCGTGGGTGTCGTGCCCGAGCTCAATTCTCTCGAATACGGCATCGATGTGCTTCGCACTCCCTCCTCTTATGACGGCGTACTCACCGTGACAGTCGACGACATCGACGCCTTGTCGCGCTACGCCAACCACCCCGAACACCTCAAAATCGTGGAATATGCCAAGCGCGTGGCCGAAAGTCGCGTGGCTGTAGACTTCGAATGCTGATCCCCTCCCCTCTTTCTCTTTCCGCATGACCCTCTATCCCAAACTCATCACCGATGTGCTGGCCAATGTCCGCTATCCCGGCAACGGCAAGTCGATTATCGAAGCCGACATGCTCGATGATCAGCCGCACATCGACGGCATGAAAGTGAGTTTCTCCATCGTCTTCGACAAAAATCCCGATCCTTTCATGAAGAGCCTCTTCAAATCGATTGAGGCCTCCATACATCGCGAAATCAGTCCTGACGTTGAAGTTGAAATCACCCCCGTCTATCGACAAACAGAGCGTCCGGAACTCGAAAAAGCTCCTGCCCGGCGTCAAAAACATCATCGCCGTGAGTTCCGGCAAGGGCGGTGTGGGCAAAAGCACCGTCTCCGCCAACCTCGCAGTGGCCTTGGCCGCACAAGGTTATGAGGTCGGACTGCTCGATGCCGACGTCTTCGGTCCCTCGATGCCCAAGATGTTCAGTTTAGAAGACGAAGCCATCTATGCACACATCGTCGAAGGCCGACAACTTCTCATCCCCGCGCTCAAATATGGCGTGAAACTCCTCTCTGTCGGCTTCTTTGTCAATCCGCAAACCGCCACTCTTTGGCGCGGATCCATGGCTTCGAACACGCTCAAGCAGCTCATTGCCGACGCCGATTGGGGCGAACTCGACTATCTCATCATCGACACGCCCCCAGGCACGAGCGATATTCATCTCACCCTCTTGCAAACGCTCGCCATCACGGGAGCTGTCATCGTAAGCACCCCACAAGAAGTCGCACTTGCCGATGCCCGCAAGGGAATCGATATGTATCGCAACGAGAAAGTCAACGTTCCCATTCTCGGCCTCGTAGAAAACATGGCATGGTTCACGCCCGCCGAACTGCCCAACAATCGTTACTACATTTTCGGGCGCGAAGGTGCCACAAGATTGGCCGAAGAGCTTGGCGTCCCCGTACTCGCGCAAATCCCCATCGTACAAAGCATCTGCGACGGGGAGATAGTGGCGAACCGGTCGCACTACGCCCCGAAACCATCACGGGACAGGCCTTCGCCGATCTCGCAAGTGCCGTGGCAGAAGCCACCGAACGCCGCAATCGTGAACTCGATCCCACCAAAATCGTCGAGATCACGGTAAAGAGCGCTAAAGACATGCAGTAAATTCCTCCCTTCCGTGCTCATCGGTTGAAGGCCAACAGCCAATGCGCCCCCTTTCTGTCATACAGAACGGGGGCGCGTTTTGGTTTTCTTCGTGCCTGCGCCACAGTCAACGAGCGGTGCCTGCCTTTTACCGTAGGCTGCCGAGCAAATTGCCCCGTGCTTGTCACAGAAATGCCCTTGGACGTATCACCGACAGACTTCCGGTCGAAAAAAGTCCCCAACTTTTGTTTCCACCGGCAGGAAAATCACACTGTTTTTCTTGCTTCACACGGCAGAACTCACTACTTTTGTACATTATCTGTCAAAACCCTTCATCGGTTCCATGATTCTCGACGAACTTTCGCGCCTTCGCGCCTACTCATCACTCCATCCGCGTTTTGCACTGCTCGCTGATTACCTCGAGCAGCACGACTTGACCAACGCCCCCACGGGACGGATCGAAATCGACGGCGAAGCGCTGTTCATCAACGTCGACGATGCTGAGATGCGCCCCCGCGAAGCGCAAATTCACGAAGTGCATCGCCGCTACATCGATGTACACTTCCCACTCTCAGGCACGGAAATCTGCGGATGGTCGCCCCTTTCGTCACTCACCACACCCCTTGTGCCCTACGATGAGCCGCACGATCGCGCATTTTATCCCGGCCCGGCGCAAACCTACTTCACCGTTCAGCCGGGACAATTCTACATTTGTTTCCCCGAGGACGCCCACGCGCCCATCATCGGCGAAGGCGCGCTGCGCAAGCTCGTCGCCAAAGTGCGCATCGATCGCTGAAGTCCTCTATTCTCCTCCATTCATTACCCATATCCACCAAAATTTCCTCTTCATGAAATACGATTTTTATAAAGAAAACGACAACGACCGAGTTTGGTGGGTCAACACGGTGGACAGAGTGGGGCTCTACCTCTTCACCTTCGACAGGAAGAAAATCTACAACCTCTTCTCCGACTATCCGCACAACCTCTCTCCTGAAGAAAAAAAGATCTTCGATGAAGAGAACCCCTATTGGAAAAAATTCTTCCGGGCGTAGTCTCCTACTGCCGCCTCTGTTCCTTTTGAGGCAGGGCTTCTCTCACGTTTTAGCGCCGAGGCTCCGCTCAAACCGGCATTTTTTTCAGACGACCGCGTCCGGAGCCGAGTCATATCGGGAGGTTTTTCCTCATCACAGCAATCAATCCCCATCCACATGCTTACATCTCAAGACCGCGAACTCCTCGCCCAAAAGGGAATCACCGAGGAGCAACTCAACCGACAACTTGCCGACCTCAAGCACGGATTTCCGTTTCTCGAACTCGAAGCCGCCGCTTCCGTTGACAACGGCGGCATTTTTGCTCCCACAGAGACGGAGCGCAACCTCTATCTCGCGGCATGGGAACGCTATTTGGCCGATCCCGATCACGAAGTGGTGAAGTTCGTTCCGCCTCCGGCGCCGCCAGCCGCATGTTCAAAAACCTCTTTGCCTTCCTCGACGGCGAAAGCGAGACGCCTGTCGACGCCTTCACGCAAACGTTCTTTGAAAACCTGCCCAACGCTCCCTTCTTGGCCGCACTCGATGCCGCACTCGTGAAACTTCACGGTCAAGACAGCGCCACTTTGGTGGCAGCCGGCGAACACAAAAAGGTCGTAGCCGCCCTGCTCTTGCCCGAAGGACTCAACTATGGCCGTCTGCCCAAGGGCTTGCTCCAATTCCACCGCTACCCCACCGGCGCGCGCACACCCTTTGAGGAACACCTCGTCGAAGGTGTGAACTATGCCGCCACCGGTCGCCGCGTGCAGCTCCACTTCACCGTCTCGCCCGAGCACCGCGCGCTCTTCGAAGCCTTGGCGCAAAAATGTGCCCCCGTCTTCGTCCAAAACGAAGGCGTGCAACTTGACATCGCTTTCTCGGAGCAGAAACCCTCGACCGACACCGTGGCCGCCAATCCCGACGGCACGCCGTTCCGTAATACCGACGGCAGTCTGCTTTTCCGCCCCGGCGGACACGGCGCGCTCATCGAAAACCTCAATGACATCGATGCCGACATCCTCTTTGTCAAGACCGTCGACAATGTTTGCCCCGACCACTTGAAAGCCGACACCGTGACCTACAAAAAGTCTTGGCCGGCCTGCTCGTCACGCTCCAAGCGCGCGCCTTTGCCTACCTCGAAGAGCTCGACATGGGGAATGTGAGCGAAGAACGCTTGCGCGAAATGTTGCAGTTCGTCGAACAAGACTTACACTGCCACAGCGACGCCGCACAAGCCCTCGATGGGCTCGAACTCCTCGACTACCTCTATTGCCGCCTGAACCGTCCGATGCGCGTGTGCGGCATGGTGCGCAATGTCGGCGAGCCCGGCGGCGGCCCCTTCCTCGCGCACAACCCCGACGGCAGTGTTTCGCTCCAAATTCTCGAGAGTAGCCAGATCGACATGAGCGATCCCGCTAAGAAAGCCCTCTTCGAAAAGGGCACCCACTTCAATCCCGTCGACTTGGTCTGCGGTCTTCGCGACTACAACGGCGAGAAATTCAACCTCCCTGACTTTGTCGATCCCGCTACGGGCTTCATCTCACAGAAATCGAAGGACGGTCGCGAACTCCTCGCCCTCGAACTCCCCGGACTGTGGAACGGCGCAATGAGCGACTGGAACACCGTGTTCGTTGAAGTCCCCCTCAGCACCTTCAATCCCGTGAAAACGGTGAACGACCTCTTCCGCCCGCAACACCAAGCCTAAGTGCCTCTTGCACCAAGGCTCAAATGCTTAGCTACTCCTCCCCTTTCCTGCCGACCTACGCAGCAAAGGGAGGTTTGCTTGTTCCTCCACACAAACGAGGAGAGTTCCCCCGCCTCCTCCGCCCGTTGCGCGCACCATCCACCAACAGCGATGCGCTTCGCCCGATCAGTGCGGAAAAATCGAGGACTTTTCAGAGAGAGTCCACTTGTTTTGCCGAAAATCAGTCTACTTTCTGACGTAAGTCGCCCACTTTTTCCTCCTTCCCACCACATGCGGCGGACAGCGGCGCATTTCCCCCCTCTCCCACTCGCGTTCGCAAGCAATTTCCCCTATTCCCCAGCTCTCGCCCACACTCATCGGAGAGCAACTGCCAATTCGTCAGCCGGAGGCCACGAGTTGGCGCTGACTTCCGGGGCGCTTTTACCCATTCCTCGCGACGCAAAGGCCGAAAACGACAACTTCGAAACACATTCGCGCGAAATACATCCAACACGACACTTATTTTCGCGCATTCTTATCGCTCACCGACAAAAAAGTAGTACATTTGCAACGTATTGACAAGTAGCCGCAGCCGTATTTCAACTCCGCAGCGGGGCGAGTAGAGGCCTGTTTTTCGGTGCTTGAAGTCTTTGCAGCGGCACTTCCGAGTTCTCTGCTGCGCGGTTCGCAGCTCTCGAAATTCGGCAGCAGTTTGTTGTCATGCCCTTTCGACCGATGACCACAACAACGCAGTCGTCGGCGAGCCAAACGACTCACTTCCCCTTTTTTCCCTCAGCATTAAGATGTTAGAACAAATCAATGATTTTTTCGGTCGGGTTTTCTCCTTTCTTCAAGCCCATCCCAAATACGGGCTTCCGGTGGCCATACTGCTCGCGGGCATTTATCTTTTGGGGCTCATCCGAAATTGGAAATGGACGCTCCTGCCCGGTAGTGCAAGCGATTGTACTGCACTTTGGATTGAGCTCTTCGGCGAAAAAGCGGTGCGCATCGGGAAAGGCGTTGTGGCCGTTCTGCTCATTGTCTGCTTGTTTTATCTTTTCCTCAAGCTCTGAGGGAGGGCGATTGACTCAATACGCCCCGCAATAGGCGGTGGACGAAGCGGTGCAGCCACCGATCGAACTGCCCATTTTGACAGTCTGCCGTCGGCTGCCGACAGTTTGGCACGCTATTGGCACTTCACTACGCAACAAGGCAAATTTTTGCCATCTAACTCCTACGCGAGTCGCACAGACTCGGCGATTACAAACTCAAATAATATCACAAGCTTTATGGCACGTCTCATCAACTCTTCCGAATTCTCCGGACTCCTCCAAGAAGATAAGCTCCTCGTCGTTGACTTCTACGCCACTTGGTGCGGTCCCTGCAAGAAACTCTCTCCCACCCTCGACGAAGTGAGCGAAGAGCTCGGCGAACAGGTAAACATTGTCAAGGTAGACGTAGACGAGAGCGAAGATCTCGCTATGGACTACGGCATTCGCTCTGTCCCCACGGTGCTTTTCTTCAAGAACGGACAGCAGGTTGACAAATTCGTGGGCGCTCTCCCCAAATCAGAAATCGTTGCCAAGATCCAGGCGCAACTCTGATACAATTTCCTTTCCACTTTTCAAAACGCTACTCCCATGGCTGTATTAGACAACGAACTCTTGGAAGACGCAGCGCTCGATGCGGAAATCGTGGCCCACGTGCAGCGCACACTGCCTGCCGAAGTCGCTGCCCGATTTGACGAAGAGCAACTCTACTACTTCCACGATTTGATCGAAGAATTCCTTGCCGAGAGCGACATCCTCGAAGCCGAACCCGACGAAGAGGGTTTTGTCAATGTCGATCTGGAACGCATAGCCGACACCTTGCGCCGCACGGCACTCAAAGACAAGGTGGGCGATTTCGCGGTCGAAGACCTTGAACTCATCGTCGAGGCCGAATTGTCTTACGGCGATGACTTTGAGTGATGCGTTCGGGCTTGTCCCACACCACACAACAACGTCCCTTGCCGATCTCCGCGATCGGTAAGGGACGTTTGCGCTTTTTGCCGGCGGGGATTATGCACTTCATTTTTCTTAGCCGACGAGCAGTGCACAAAGGTTGCCACATCGGTTTTTCATCTCAAACGACTCCACAACGCATTGTCCTCATTTTCGGCCAATAATGCGCGAAAAAGAGAAACGAGGCATCGGGGCTCGACATTTTTTCGCTAACTTTGCAGTGAAAGCAACACGCGCGATCACAACGCGCCTCTACACCTACAAAAAAATAACACCAACACAACAAACGGCATGCGCATCGACATCATCTCCGTCGTTCCCGAAATGCTCGACGGCTTCCTGAACACCTCCATCTTGGCTCGCGCCCAGAAGAAAGGCTTGGTAGAAATTCATGTGCACAACCTGCGCGACTATACCAACGACAAGCATCGTCGGGTAGACGACTACCCTTATGGCGGATTCGCAGGTATGGTGATGCAATGCCAACCCATTGACGACTGTATCGCGGCGCTCAAAGCCGAACGTGACTACGACGAAGTAATTTTCACCTCGCCCGACGGAAAAAAGTTCGACCAACCGATGGCCAATGCCCTTTCGATGAAGGGCAACCTCATCATTCTCTGCGGTCACTACAAAAGGGATCGACTACCGTATTCGCGAACATCTCATCACCAAGGAGGTTTCGATCGGCGACTTCGTGCTCACGGGCGGAGAGTTGGCCGCAGCCTGCATGACCGACGCGATTGTGCGCATCATTCCCGGCGTGATCGGTGACGAACAAAGCGCGCTCAGCGACTCTTTCCAAGACGATCTGCTCGCGGCGCCCGTCTATACGCGACCGGCAGACTACAAGGGTTGGAAAGTGCCAGATGTGCTCCTTTCGGGTCACGATGCCAAGATTCGTGAGTGGGAGTTGAACCAATCACTCGAACGCACCAAGCGCCTGCGTCCCGACTTGCTCGACGACTAAGCCTTGTCGCTTCGCACCATGCCCTGCGCGGCTCGTCCCCTTGCGCATTTTCACGGCGACTTCGCCGCCCTCATTCGCTTTTTGCTCCAAACACAACGACGCGCACCACAATCAGTGATGCGCGTCGTTGCTGTTTTTCTGATGACGGTGTGCTGCAAGCAAATGAGATTCGCGGCGGCTTGCTCAACGGTTGGCGAACTTGGGAGGAACGTAATGAGCATTGCCGCTCCGCAGCACTACACGTGAGCAATCGTTGTGCGACTTTCCCTGCCCTTATTCGTAAACGTGGAAGATACGCTCCATGCGTTGCCACTTCTCTGCACTGCCGGCAGTGGGATCCGCACGCTGAAAACGCGAAACGAAGGCTTCCCACTCTGCTTGCCGCGGGCTTGCCCCCATGCGCGCCATGACTTCGTCCCAACTGTCGTCGGCCGCCAACTCAACGATCATAAACAGGCGCGTACCGAGCAGGTAAATCTCCATTTCGAGGACGCCGCTGTCCTTAATGCCCTGCAATATCTCCGGCCAGATCCCTTCGCGGGAGTGCCAATGCTGATATTCGGCCACCAACTCGGGGTCGTCTTTCAAATCCAAGGTTTGTACCACACGCTTGGTGGTGCCGGCAAATTGCCGCACGGGGTAGGCATAGTTTTCCATTGTCGTGCTTTTGGTGAGTTCGTTGTAAATCATTCGACCGATTCGTCCGATCTGCCTTCGATCTTGCCGTTCGGTCTGCTCACAGCTTTTCCTTTCTGCTGTGCGATGACGCAAATTTAAGCAATCGCCGCCAATTCCTTCGGCAACTTTGCGCGAAAACACGCATTTCGCTCATTTTTCGAGCTTAGCATTTCTTCATTTCAATGAAATGTACTATCTTTGCACTCGCAAACGAGAAAAATTCGTTTGCCATTCTCGATTCGTTCGAGAAAACTCTTTTCAACCGGAGAGGTGCTCGAGTGGTTGAAGAGGCACGCCTGGAAAGCGTGTAAACGCCTAAAGCGTTTCGGGGGTTCGAATCCCCCTCTCTCCGCGTAAAGTACTCTGAAACTTAGTTCAGAGGAAATCAAAGAAAAACGTAAGTATCGTAACTTCAATGAGTTACGATACTTTTCTTTTATACATCATTGTCCTTCCAGAGTACGTAGAGAGTATCCAAATACTCCCAAAAGACTCTCCTATGGCTACAATCTGGCTACACTTTTTTCTGCAAAATAAAAATTGTAGCCAGGAGATAGTAGAGAGTTCGTTTAGAGTTCGCGTAGATTACTGCTATTCAAAGTATTATGTTGAACTTTGTAGCAGGACTACAGAGTGATTTATCGCCATATCTGGCTACAATTCTAGACAGCCTTGGCTACAAATACTCTCAGTTTGGCTACACTAAATCCAAAAGACAATGATGAAGTCAATTTTCAGAGTAGTCTTCTACCTTAGAAGTAACTATGTAAACAAGGAGGGGAAGACCTCCGTGATGCTCCGCATCTACCTCAACAATGAGCGTCTATCGCTTGGCTCCACTGGTATCTCTGTCAAGTCCTCTCAATGGGACAAAGAGAAAGAGCGTATCAAAGGACGCACCACTGAAGCACTCAACACTAACTTGCAGCTCGACAACATCGCAAGTGGACTACAATCTATTTTTCGCAGAATAGAAATGTCGGATGTCGTTTCTCTTGAGCGTATCAAATCTGAGTTTCTAGGCAAAAAAGAAGAAATAGATACGCTGATGCAACTTTTCGAGAAACATAATGGCGATGTTGCAAAACAGGTTGGTGTGTCTGTGGGCAAGCAACATTGCAGAAATACAACGTATGCAAGCGTCACTTTTCGGAGTTTCTTGAAAAACAATACAAACGTAGTGATCTCAAACTGACAGAGCTAACCTATGTCGTGATTCGTGAGTTTGATTTGTATCTTCGCACCGAAGTAGGACAAAATCCCAACACTGCCACTAAAACGATGAAGACCTTCAAGACGATAACTCTTCTTGGTCAGAAGATGGGTGTCCTTTTGCACGACCCATTTATGCACCATCGCTTTCATATTGAGCCTGTCAATAGAGGATTTCTCACTGATGAGGAAATCCTACTTATTGCTCATAAACAGATAAACATACCACGTTTAGAGCTAATCAGAGACATTTTCATTTTTTCCTGCTTCACTGGGCTAGCCTATATAGATGTATCCAACCTCACTCCCGATCACATCGTCACCCTTGGCGATAAGCAGTGGATTATGACTCAGAGACAGAAAACAAGTGTGGAAACAAATGTCCTTCTTTTGGACATACCCAAAGCAATCATTGCTAAGTATGGTGGAAAGACTTATCGAAACGGTAAACTCTTTCCAATGCTTACCAATCAGAAAACAAATTCGTATCTCAAAGAAATTGCCGATATTTGCGGTATCAAGAAAAACCTCACCTTCCATTTGGCACGTCACACGTTTGCAACGATGTCACTCAGTAAGGGAGTGCCGATGGAGAGTGTTTCTAAGATGCTAGGTCATACCAACATCCGCACCACGCAAATCTATGCACGCATTACCAACAAAAAGATTGAGCACGACATGGAAGAACTTGCCGATAAACTCGACAAATTTAATGATGCCATGGGACTCTAAAATACGAATGTATCACTTTTAATCTCTATATTTATTATGAACACAAAAGCAACTCCCGAGCTTTCTTACTTCCGTTTGAAACTCACAGCCTATCTCCGCGACCATCAACCCGAGCTTGTGGACGATGCCACCCTCGTTTCCTCTCGTTCCGATGCAGCCCTCACCGCCTATTGCGATGCAGTGGCGCAGGGCTTCTCACATCCCGAAGCCGAAAGCATTGCCGGCAATGTACTCTTTGAAGGTTTGCATTTCTCAAAGTACGACACCCTAGTGTCTGTTTTGGAAAATGAATTTGAGGCAGAGCTTCCTAGTCCACTTCCTGAGAAACTCGCTCCCATTCTCCTCCGCAATAAGGCGGTGCAAGGCATCTTTGCCAACTACAACCTCACGGACGACTTTGCCGCAAGTCCACAGTACGAAGACCTCTACACCGAACTCACAGGAACGATAGTCTTGATCATCGAGCAAAACAAATTGCCTACCGTTGAAGGAGCAAACGCTGTGGAATAGTTATCATTTGTCATATCGAGAGTGCGGTGGTATCAAGAGCTAAGATAGGTATTTCTCTCCACTCGCCAAGCATTTTTCAAACCCTTGTCTTAGGTGTCACGAACTATCTTGTTGTTGCTCTTGAATCACCAAACACTCTCCGATATGAATCATCAAATTATGCCCACAGACCTTCACTCTCCATCCTTCAACCGAGTAGACAAAACAGCTTCTCAGCAAGACAACCCTCCCTCCAGCGTGCCTGCGCCCAAGCAAGTCCATCGTTTCTCTTGGACACGCTTCATTGGCTTAGTCACACTTCTAGCGTTGCTTATCGGCTTTGTGTCTCTTCTTTCTAAACTCGTCACGCCACAAGTCGTCACCGCGATTTCCATTCTCGGAAGTTTCCTCTTATTGCGCTTGTCGTCAAAATAATTTTGGAAATCACTTTCACGCTCCTGCGTTACTTGTTTTGGTTCGCTGTTCTCCGTGCTATCCTGCTCTGCGTGCTTTGATAAGCACAGTCTTCTCTCAAACCGAAAAGTGGTTATCTCTTCGCGAGATAGCCACTTTTTCTTTTATGCTTTTCTTTTTTCTGGATAGTCGAAAGATTAAGGCTTTGCACTTTCGCTTCTTCATCATAGCTCCACTTGATGCCCCTCCAAGACGGATGCTGTTTCCTCTTTTCTTTCGCAAAGGTAGTAGGTCGCTTTAGCACTGCGTCAAGGTCAAGTCTAGCGATTAGTCGAGAAATCTCCAGCTCCGCTTTCGCTAGGCTCGTATTTCTCGTCTAAACCTTGTCGCAGAGCTGCTCCCCTCCCTTCTTTTTGCTACGAAAAAGGAATCAGCATACTCCGATCTTTGGACGCATAAAAAAAATGTCGCTATGGATAAGCAGAAAGTAAATACAACATCTTCGATGAGTAGAAAAGGAAATAGCTCCTCCTCTCATTACCGCATAAATGCTGTAAGCCTACCCACCGATAACACCCTTTAATCTCTATCAATATGAACGGAACAGACCAATTCACACGCACCATTGCCGAGTATCTTAATCAGCGAGCAATGACAGACCCCTTGTTTGCGCCCAACTTGATGAAACCGAACAAGAATATAGAGGAGTGTATCACCTATATTCTGAGTGAAGTGCAGAAAAGCGGTTGTAATGGATTTGAGGATGATGAAATCTATTCAATGGCGGTACACTACTATGATGAAGACGATTTAGAAGTGGGCAATGCAATCCCCTGTAACGTAGTCGTCAATCACACCATCGTATTGACAGACGAGGAAAAAGCCGAAGCTCGACAACATGCCTTTGCACAATATCAAGCCGAAGAACTCCGCAAATTACAAGACCGCAAGCGAAGTAAGCCAAAGAACGAAGCCAGTACAGAAGAAGTACCTCAACTCACACTATTTGATTAAGACGATGAAAGCAAGAAATAAGTTTGAAGCAGCCGTAATGGAGCAAAGCAAGAATCTTCGCCCCATAACAAAGCAACAAATCAAGTGGGCATTTCGAGAATGTATCACTCACTTCGCCTACCGACTACCCAAAGGTCGCACAACGTGTATGGATTGTGGGCATCGTTGGGCAATGAAAAAACATAGAGAAACTTGCACTTGTCCTCATTGTAGAGCCAAGTTGCAAGTGCAGACCACAAGAGCGAGGAAACACAAGGAACAGCATTATTTCACCATCCTCACCACATCGGGAGATTATCAAGTCCTCAGAATGTACCTACTCATTGTGGGGATGGAGAAAGGTTGCAAGGCATCATCATACACTATTGAAATCGGTCAGTATTGGTGGAACGCACAAGGACGAAAGACGATTGTTGCCGTTCAGAGAGTATTGGGCAGATACATCGACACCTTTTCCTATTGCTCGCCTATGGCAGTGAGAAACGACAACGAAGCCTACCGCCATATATCGTACTCTCAGATATATCCTAAGTTCAAGGCAACGGAAGCACTCCGCAGGAATGGATTTAAGAATGATTTTCACGACATCGCACCAACTGTTCTCATTCCAGCCCTATTGTCCGACAGCCGTGCGGAAACATTGATTAAAGCAGGTAGAACCGAGCATCTGAAATACTTTCTTGACAATTCGAGGGCATTTGACGCTTGTTGGCAATCCTATAAAGTCGCCACTCGCAACGGCTATGACATAGAGGACATTTCAATATGGTGCGACTATGTGGATATGCTCCGCAGATTGGGCAAAGACATACACAGTCCGAAGTATGTTTGCCCCACCGACCTGCATAGGGAACACGTCCGCAGACAACACGAACTCCGCAGACAAAGGGAAAGGGAAGAAAAGGAGAAGAGACGCAAAAAGGCAATGGAGGACGAGAGACGTTTCCACGAACTCAAATCAAAATTCTTCGGTATACGTTTCACGGACGGCACAATCCAAGTCCACGTTTTGGAGAGCGTGCAGGAACATTTGGAGGAGGGAACGGCAATGCACCATTGCGTATTCTCCAACAATGCACCTCAAAACCTGAGTTCGGCCTAAAAGCAATTTCTCCTTTTCTCTTTCGATGATCTCTATAAGCGAAGGGCTTTTGAACTTGAAAACTGTATGCTGCCATGGCGCCATGAAGTTGGCAAATCCTCCGTGCTCCTGTGGCGCGTCGTGATTCAATCTGAACGATGTTCTTCAATTCGTCGTTTGCAAATGTCGATCAGCGAGCACTTTTCACTCAATTTTATCGCGTAGATGCATCAGCGAGTTCTTCATATTCTTTGTACGTATTACGGTGATCGATTGAATGTCGTCGGCAAACAATTCTTCGAAAAGGCTCTGCCGAGATATTGATCCTCGACCATTTCCGAATCTTTTCCGTAAACGCGTTTTCAGTGATCATCTGTATTGGCTGGTGTCGGCTGCTGCCGTGGTTCTCACGGTCGTTGATGATGTGCGGTTTGAAGTCGGGAACCACCCCGCGGTCCTTTTGCCGGCGGCAGCCGTCCCAGGTTTTGTGCCTTCTCGATCGGCAATAGTGACACGCGAATGGGGGTGGAGTCGAATAATCGGATGCCGATTCTAATCCTTAAACGCAACAGTTGTTAGTAAATAAAGTTTGAAACCGGTAACTCACGTTCCACAAAGCGATTGACAAGAGGCACGACGGAAAATCATTGTCGCCACTCTTTGCAGATCATTTGGTGTGAAAACGCACGGTGTTCGGTAGCGAAGGTGAAGGATGAAATGGTGATAAGGCTAACTGTCGCTCATCTCAAAAAGCGCGATTTCTCCTCTTTTTCCGTCTTCAAACCAATCGCTTTTTGCTTGAACCAGTTTGCCCTGAATTCGTCGACGAATAAAGGTTTCGTTATCTTTGGGTCGTCAGTGTTCATGTGGAGACAATAACTATTTCGGTGTCAGTTATGAAGTTACAATTTCTTTACGTGAACAAGTGTCCCACCGATTAGAGTTGGTCGGTGGGATTATTACAAAGGAAATGCTTGGAGCCGAACTCAGGTCCTCAAAGAAACTTCCTTGATACTTTCGCGGCGGCAAAGCCAGAGGGCAGACGGATAGAAACGATTGAAGTCAATCTGGACACGCTTAAAGTGGTGCAAAAGTCGTGGCGTGTGCAATAAGAATACGGAATATCACGACCAAATCGTGAGCCTTGTCAATGCCAACCGCAAATTGATAAGACAGAGAATGAGAGCGATAGCATAAGCAACAATCACCAAAAATATCACAGATATGAAATTGAAAGCATCGTATGTAATTGGGCGGATGAGATACCCCATATCCTTATAAGGATAATCAATGCCATTACCCTATCCACCAACGAGAAGGAATTGAGGGCAGCCGTCAATCGGATAGCTGAAGAAACGGAACTTGACAAGTTCTTTTGTATACGGCTATGGCGCACACCATTTTTGGCTTACCCACCGCAGGTTATCCAATGGAGAGCCAAAGGAACACAGATTATTAAAGGTTGAATTTTGAGAATATGAAGAAGAGAGTTTACAGAGTACGGACGTAGTACATTTTCGAGGGAGTGTTTGAAGTGATTGCCGAGAGCAGAGAAAGCGCACGACAAAAAGTCATTCAGGATTGTGGTTTGGTGATGGGCGGAAATGTTCACAGCACCCTGCCCGATGAGGAAATCAATTGGGTTTTCTCCCGCACCCCGAAATAAGGATGGGACGAATAACCATTCAAGAAGAACAGACGGAGTAATGCGGTCGGCAAACTTGCCGACCGCTCCCTTTCTTTCGTGAGCTTCGGGCGGACAAAAAAAGGAGCAAAGACCCCCCGATGAAACCAAGAAAGAAACTAAAATACAGAACACTACTAGAACTATTATTACTGAATCTGACATACTGTCGCGTCTATCACTAGGAACTGTACAATCTAATTTGTTTCTCAATAACAGTCTCTATGTCACATAATATTCCTATATTTGTTGCCCCAATAAATAACTAAATAACAAAAGTATAAGACAATGTGCGATTTAGATGAGTTACAAGAGCAAATTTCGGTTCTTGAAGAAAGTATTGAAAGAATTGAGGCGGAAATTTCAGACTTAAAGGATTTGATAGACAATGCTTCTGATAATATTCCTGATTACATTATGCAAAATTGGGAAAACAAATTAGAGAATCTGTATGAAGAGAAGAGCGACAACGAAGAACGCCTTGAAGAATATCAAAATGCTTATGACAATTGGGATGAATGTGATGATTAATTTTATTAGATATTTGGTGTATTTCGTTTGAAAAGTTACTCATTCATAGCGAGAAAGACGAATAAAACGGCAAGAAAAATCCCCTTGCAAGCCAATAAAACTTGCAAGGGGTGTACTTGGTTAAATCAGAGAATATAAAACAGGGCAAACTCCGCTCTCCTTCTTTTAACTAGTCCCCTCAGAATTTTGCCCTTGTAGTGGCAAAAAGAGAGGTATTCCTGAATATAGTTCCTATCTCCCGACTCTATTTTGCGCAGAAGTTGGCTCTTTGGCTGCTTGCCATAGCCAAGAATGCGCCCAGCGCCGACATTATAAGCCAGAAGAGAAAGGAGTAAAGCATCTTTGCCATAGCATTTGAAGCGGTCGAATTGCGCCATAAGGTCAGCGCGGAGCAAAGAGTCCGCTTGCCCCTCGGGCATATTCGAAGAAAAACGCTCCCCCTTTTGGAGTTGATGCCCATAACCCACATAGGGATAACAGCCCTTTCCGTGAAATCCCTCAAAGAATTTCACACACACCACAGCACGCTCAAAAGGAGGAAGCCGAGCAAAAGCAATCCTCTGCTGAGCTCGCAGCCATAGCCACGGGAAGCAGAGAAAAAACAAACAGAACAATAACTTACGCATCTCGTTCATTTTTTGAGGTAGGATGAGTAGGTTTAGGATGATCCACGTGCTGCTCAGCACTTTTTCCATTAAAACTAAAGTGCAGCTCCTTCTTTTGCCCGAAATTGTCTTCCACATACACATCAATCGTCTGTCGGTCAGAAGAGAGTGACGTATAGTATAAACGAAACTCCTTCCTAGTGAGAGGATAGCTGTCGTTAGACTTAAAAGAGTCCCATTATCAAGTCGCAATTCCCCCTTCCCATCGGGTTGGAAATAGCGAATCGTATAGCGCGTGTCCTTAAAATCGCCTTCCGCTTTGAGTGAACAGCGAATTTCGGCTACCGCCCCCTTTATGATGTCCTTTTGAACGGGCAACGTTTGCAGAGAAAAGTCATAAGACTGCTGCACATCCAACTCAGGAGTACAACTAGATAGACAAAACCCGGCGAAGGAGAGTACCCCCATCACCCATATTGCACCTAAAATGTTACGTTTCATAGAGTAAAAATTAGAGTTGATAGCGAAGTCCCAAACCCAGCATCGGTCTAAGTCTGTGAACATCCGAATTAAAAAGATAACGCAGTTGAGCTTTTCCACCGACAATAATCCTATCCGTGAGAAAGAGTTCCACACTCGTGTGCAACCCTGCGCCATACACCCAGCGTGAGCCGTCCAATAATTTCGCCCCATCGGGCAAAATCATCTTATCTCGATTGAGTTGCTCATAGCCCACCAGCGCAGAAGTACCAAGATAGAAAAACACATTCTTTCCTTTGTCCGAAAGCAAGGGATGTGCATACCCCATCTGCACGAGATAGTCACGCAGGGGCACTTGGTAACTGCGATAACTCAAGGCTTGCTGTTCATAACCAGCCGACAAGAACGTATATTTACCCCGTTTGAGATAGTGAGAAAGCGACAAAGTCAGCCCAAAATCGTCTTGCTTAAAGAGCGATTTGCCTTTTACAATGGGCACACTCGCCGACACTTCCAATCCCTTTTGACTAGGCACCAAACGCTGTGCCTGCACAGCAGTGGGCAATCCCACCACTAGTGCAGCACAGAGCGAAGAAAACAAGAGCTTCTGTTTCATAGTTCTTACCATTTCAGTTTGAGTTGATCAATCTTTTGCGCCAACAAGAGGTCCTCTTGGTCAAGCGAAAAAGAAAGCGTGCGTCCTCCTCCACGTTCGTAGAGCGTCACTTGCAGTTCCTTGTCTTGAGAAAGCGAAAATTGCTCCAAAACAAAGACCCCACGTTCGTTGTCGTTCGCCTTTACCTCCAATAATTGATGATAAGCACGAAGCGGTTGCAGCACTTGTTCCTGCATCGCAGTGCGCTTCGCCACCTTTTTGTCCACCACTTTGAACGTCACAAAGTCCACAGCAAAAGGTATATTCGTGTCATTGTCGATACGCGTGTAAAAGTAGAACAATCCATTGTGCGCATAAAGACCGCGGAGCGAGAATTTCATTCCAAATTGTTGCGCACCGATGTGCTTAATCCTGCGCTTATCGCTTTGGTAGATACTCTGCATAATGAGTTTCACCAAGGTAGGCGACTCACTGCCCAGTTCCTTGAAATAGATGTCCGAGCGGTTGGAAGGCAATCTTCCAGCCGTAGGCGCAAGGAAATCCTGCATCTCAATGTTGAGCTTCTCAGGTTCGGCAGCATACTTCACATTAAAGGCGTAGAACGAGCCATCTTCGCAAATCACCGATAGATTAGTCTCCGTTTCAAAATCTTGCACGGCAGCTTTGATGCGCAAGACATTTTCCGCATCCTCCGCTTTGCCGGCAATGATGTTTTGCGGCTTAATGGTCAAATGTACTCCTGAAAGGGGGCATAATGCTCTCTTTTCATACCTTTGGAGGTGTTTATAATGCTATAATGGAATATCATCGTAAAAAAGTGCCAGAAATGCGGTTCTCATGCTGTAATCCGCAAAGGAGTTAAACGTGGTGCCTCGTATTGGTATTGCAAGAGTTGTCAATGCTATTTTTAGTGGTCGTGAAAAAGCCCTAATAAGGCTGCCATTGTTGAGTTCTATTTACAAGGGCGCCATACATTGCTTGAAACAGCTCAAGAATATGGTATTTCTGTTTCTACCCTACAACGATATCTCAAAAACGTACCCCCAAAGTCAGGATGTTTCTTACAGAATTCCCCCATGCTATAACGTTACAAATGGATGCTACCTATTGGGGTCGAAACTTTGGAGTAGTCATTTTCATGGATGCTTCAAGCCACAGAGTATTACACTATCGCTTCTTACGTGGTAAGGAGAGAATTAGTGATTATCAAGCTGGTATATCCTGTCTCCAAGATCAAGGATTTACAATCAGATCCATTGTAAGTGACGCATTATCAGGTATTAAGGAAGCATTTCCTGAGATACCTTATCAGTATTGTCAGTTTCACCAGCTTCAGCGAATAAGACATTTGCTCACCACTAATCCTCGCTTACCTGCGGCCAAAGAACTCAAAGCATTGGCGCATCAACTTACACAATCTAGTCGTCTAGACTTTGAGACATCTCTTGAAAAATGGGAGCAAAAGTGGAAAGATTTTTTGCAAGAGAAGTCTTATGGTGAAGATGGCAAATGGCACTTCACTCATAGAAGAACGAGAAGTGCTTTTTATAGTTTAAAACGCAATCTAAATGCACTATTTACCTTTGAGAATTTCCCTGCCGATCAAGTTCCACGCACTAACAATGCTATTGAGTCTCTTAACTCTGTATTGAAGATGAGATTGCGTCTTCATCGAGGACTTTCGAAAGAGAGGCGAGAACTGCTTATTGGAAACATATTAGGGGCTTACAACCCCGATAAACACTAGGGAGTTCAACTATTATAGGAGTACATTTGACCATTAAATGAAAAAGAGAGCATTTTTGCCCCCTTTCAGGAGTACATTTGACCATTAAGCCTGTTTTGCGAACCCAAGTCCACATAGCGAATAGGCGCAGGAAAGAGGAGATGCGTGGTCTTGTCGAAAGTCACCTCCAAGCCATAAGGCAAGACAACTCGAGCGTTGGGCACACTTCGGCTCAATCCCTGGTAGAGCGTCCCCGACGACAAGAGCGAAGAAGAAGGATTCGTGGGTTTATCCTTGCTCTGGGCAAAGACAGCTGTGCTACTCGCCACGAGGAGTAGCGCAGAGAAAAAGAAATGTTTCATTGTTTATAGCAATTGATTGAATGATTATTTGGTAGGCATCAAGAAGAGTTTGTAACCACTCTTAATGGTCACTTTAATGGTACGCAGTTTCTTTTGCAAGAGCTGACTCGCCCCTTGCATCACCCCGCGTGCCGTTTCCGAGATGATTTGGTCTTTGGCAGAAGAAGCGAAGGTAAAACTCGTTCCCATCGTTCCCCCGATGTTAGCTCCCATTTCTTTGAGGGCAGAGAGGTTCTCCAATTCAGGAATGTAGACACCTTCCTGGCCGTCCATATCATAAGCCGATAGTTTGATAGGAAGAATGCGTCCGGCGTGCTCAATGCTTTTGACCAATAGTTGCATCCGATGTCCTTCGATTTTGGCACTTGCAATGATGCGACTCCGGCGAGGAAGGTGCAAATCCCCAATGCGCGCATTTTCTAGCAAGCGCAACACCACATCATCCCCCTCTTTGAGAACAAGGGTATGGTCAATCTGCACCCGAATCGTATTGCGTTCCACGCTCTTTTTCTCATTGTTCATAGAGTGAAAAGCAAGATTGCGCCCCTTCGTGCCATACATTTTGACAAAGTCCGCATCACTCATCACCCCCGAGAGAGAAGACACCACTTGTTTTCGTTCGGGAAGCACCTCCACCGCCTTTGCCCCTTCCGATTGTTTGTCAGAAGAAGGCGCAACAATGGTGTGTTCCTGCGCTTGAGCAAAAGCATTGTTCAGCTCGGTAGGATTATTCGGCGTAGACTTAGGAAGATACTTTGCAGCCATCTGATAACTCTTTTCCATCAGCGCCAATTGACGTTCCTCCTCATTCTCTTGTTTATCATTTTTCTTCGCCAATTCATTCTTCAGTTCAGCCACTTGTGAGCGGAGTTCTTCGCGCTCCTTCTCACTAGGGTCAGTGGCATAGAAATCATTGAGCAAGCGGTTGTTCTCCGCATAGCGTTGCATCGACCGCTCAATCTTACTTCGAGAGCGAGAAGCTTCCACTCTTTCCGCTTCTTCAGCCGCATTTTGCGCTGTAAACTCATCGGAAACTTCCGCCATCTCCGCCTTTGCTTGCTGTTCTTCAGCCGATTTGTTGCCCTGTTCATAAGCCTTCAGTTTGTTGCCGGGCAATTCTTCCACAGTCGCTTGCGGAATACTGTCATTGAGTCCCTGCTGTGCTGCCGTTTTCTCCTTGCCCGAAGGGGCAAAGATAAACCACATAGAGAGCGCAAAGAGCAATCCTAGTCCGCCAAAGACTAGCCCTTTTTCAGTTGGTCTTGTTGTTTCTTATCCATAATTGAGGTATTGGTTTTAATTGCTGATTTTCCGTGTCTTGTTGTGGGAGGGCAGGTCTGTCCAGATGTTCATTCTTCGGAATGGGTAAGGCAGTAGCGTGAGGAGTCACAAAGAATTGCGCAATCATCAAGAGAGAGCAAAGGAGATACACCAAACTAATGCCATAGACCAGGACTTTCCTCTGCTTCGTACTTAGTCGCTCGCATTGTTGTTTTAACCACAGCTTTCCACGAATGATCCACCTGCGGAGCATTCGTTGGGGAGAATACGTTCGTGTCATCGTTTGTAAGTTTGAAGGTCTTGATTCTCACGCACAACGAAGTGTTCCATCAGAAAGCCCTGCGGATTATTGTCCGAACGCACCGCATTTTGCAGGGTGCAAGTCGTGATCAGACTACGTTCCGTCACGTTACTAGGACGCACGATGAAGACCCGTGCATAGGTTGTCACGGCATAAGGATACACCTTAAAGTCACATTGTATAGAGTCAATTTCCACACGCTGATTCACATTGCCCGAGATGGCACTATTGAAATAACCCTTTTCTGCCAAATCCTTGTAATAATCAAAAGCCGATTTATCACAAAGCGCAAAGGCACGTGCCATATTTTGCTCAATAGCATCCTTGTCGGGAGCAATGCTAAAGAAAAGCTCGTGGAAACGTCTGACATGTTCGCGTGCTTCCACAGGACGATTGCGAGAAGCATCTTGACTCAGTGCCAACATCAAAGATTTCCCTTGGTCAAGCACGTAGATTTTTTCTCGTTGCTCTCGAGCAAAATTGTAGGAAGCATAGAGCGCATAAGCCGTAATGGCCACACAGAGCAAGGCAAAGACGATGATGTATAGCCTAATCTGACTAAATGCCGTCTGAATGTTTTTTAGAGATTTGAATTCCATAGGAGTGTATGTTGTTGTTATTTGCCTTTAATGAGCATCCCTTTGATACGTCCACCGATATTTCCCACGGTAGCTCCCATACCGGCTGCAGAAGCCTTACCACCTGTGTAGGCTCCTTGTGCGCCACTCTTTGCCACGCTATTGACATTGCGACCATAAGCCCCCAATACCGCCACCGGCTTCGATGATCCAGCCGGCCACAGTGGGCACACAGAAATATCCCACAATGCCAATGAGGAAGAAGACAATGTAATACCACGTTCCCGAGTCGGGAACATAGTTCGCACTCGAAAGCGCTGCAATATCTTTTTGCACCATCAAAACTTCAATCTTGGCAAGCAAAGCCGAAAGAATAGAACTCACGGGCAACCACAGATAGACCGATATGTAGCGCGAGAACCACGCACTGAGCGAACCCGAAAGTCCATCCCATACCGAGATACCAAAAACGACAGGTCCTAGAATGGAAAGGACAATAAGGATAAAGGTGCGGAGGGTATCAATAATCAAACCGGCCGCATTGTAGAGCAATTCCATGAAATCTCGAAAGAGTTTCATAAACCATTGCTTCGTCTGATAGGCAGCCCTTTCGGCATACATTCCGGCAATGGTCACCGCATCTTCCGGACCGATGATACCCATCTCCTCAATCTTCTCGTCAAACTTCTCATTAGATACCAAATAAGCCGTTTCGGGATTTTTCAGATAAGCCGCCTCTTGGAGTTTATCCCTCCTTTTCACCAACTGCGCCAACGTGTTTTCTTGTTGATGCACCATCGCTTCTGTGCCTTGCACCACAGGAGAAAGCACCGCATTCATCGTCCCCAACACCACCGTTGGGAAAAACATGATGCAAAATCCCAAGACAAAGGGACGGAGCAAGGGAAACACATCGATGGGTTCAGCCCGTGCAATGGATGCCCAAACGCGCAGGGCAATGTAAAAGAGCGCACCTAGACCGGCAATACCCTTGGCAATGCCCGACATCTGCGCACAGAGCGGCATCATCTCATCGTAGGTAGAGCGCAGTAGGTCGTGTAAACTAGCGAAATCCATAGCACCCACTCCTACCAATATCGGTTTGCCGTGTTGCCGTATAGGGCTTGCACCGCAGAGAGGTCACCCTTTTCTCTGGCACGTACGTAGCTCACCGAGATATTTTTCCTCGTATAGTAGGAAACCAACGAGCGATACTCACGCAGTGTGGTATAGATGCGGTCGATGGCTTGCATACGCTCGTGATCGTTCATCGAAAAAACACCACTCTTGGCAACAGACTTGAGTTCTTTCAAACTCTCCCCACTTTGTTCCAAGAGTTTGGTATATCCCGAAGCGATGGCAGCGAGTTCCGAAGGGCGGAAGTTGGGGTCACGAAGCATCTGTTTGTAGGAGGTGACGTAGATGTCAGAAATATCGCCCACCATCAAGATACACTCCTTGACTTTGTAGGCATCGCCAATGAGATTGTTCACCTTGCGGAGCGCGTCATAGTATTTCTTGGTGTCGTTGTAGAGCTTCTCCACCTCCTTAAATCCAGCCAAGGTATTCTTGACCGTCTTACCGGCCGTGGCGATTTCTTTGACCGTGTTGGCAATGTTGCCCGCAAAGTTGGTAGGGTCAGTTACCACCCATTGGGCATGAGCCTTTCCACAAACGAGAGTGGAAAGCAATAAAACTGAGAGAATGTACTTTTTCATTTGTTGGTTGATTTGAAATGATGAGTATTCGAGTTAGATGTTGAGAGAAGGCAATAAAAACAAGGGAGTTTTTGAGAAAAAACGTCCGACTTTCTTCGAAAACCTCCCAGGTTTTTGGAAAAAGGTGGGAGATTTCTGTGCGCTTCTTTGGAGGTTCATTTATTCCTCGTGTCGTTTCTCCCGAGCCAATTGCCGAATGGCAGCTTCGATGTCCCCACCGAGTTGCTCGGCAAGACGCAGCACCTCCACCTTCTCCGTCTCTTCTGTGGTGTAAGTCAAGTATTCCTCCAAACTCACCTCAGTGGCATAGACCGCACTCTGCATACCGCCCAGTCCAATCCACACCTCTTTGTAAAGGCGATGAGGGTCGTTGTTCTGATTGATGGAAAGAATTTGGCTCTTCTCCTTTTCCGATAAGCCCAGCATCGCTTGGATGCCATCAAACTTGGTCATATACTTGCGCTGGTCGAGGAGGATTTTGCAGTCGCTATTGTTGATGATACTCTCCTTCACAATGGGAGATTGAATGATGTCGTCCACTTCTTGCGTCACCACAATGGCTTCGCCAAAATACTTGCGCACCGTCTTGTAAAGATACTTGATGTAGTCCGCCATATTAGCCGAAGCAATGGCTTTCCACGCTTCTTCAATGAGAATCATTTTGCGAATACCTTTCAATCTTCGCATCTTGTTGATGAAGGCTTCCATAATGATGATTGTCACCACAGGGAAGAGGTCTTTGTTGTCCTTCACTTGGTCAATCTCAAAGACAATGAAGCGTTTAGAAAGTAGGTCGATGTTCTCCGTAGAATTGAGCAGAAAGTCATAACGTCCACCACGATAGTATTGTTTGAGCGTAGTGAGCAGGTTGTTGATATTGAAATCTTGGAGCGTCACCTTGATTTCTCTTTCCTCCATCTCCTTGCGATAGACATCTCTGAGGTATTCATAGAAGGTATTGAAGCAAGGCGTTATACTATGGTCTGCACGGATGCGTTCAATGTAAGCATTCACAGCCGAACCCAACTCACCCGCTTCCGTCTTGGTCAGCGGTTCATCGGCACTCTTCCACAGCGTAAGCAGCAACGTGCAGATACTTTCTCGCTTTTCCACATCAAAGACATAGTCATCGGTGTAGAAGGGATTGAAGGAAATGGGACTTTCATTGGTGTAAGTGAAGTAGACCCCATCCGCTCCCTTGGTCTTTCTGTGAATGAGTTCGCAAAGTCCTTGATAACTATTGCCCGTATCCACCAAGAGCACGTGCGCCCCTTGTTCGTAATACTGACGTACCATGTGGTTGGTGAAGAAGGATTTTCCACTGCCCGAAGGACCTAAGATGAACTTATTGCGGTTGGTGGTAATACCTTTCTTCATCGGCAGGTCAGAAATGTCCAAGTGAATAGGCTTACCCGACAGACGATCTGCCATGCGGATGCCGAAGGGAGAGAGAGAATCTTTGTAGTTCGTTTCTGCCGTAAAGAAACAAAGAGCAGGTTCAATGAAGGTGTAGAAACTCTCTTCTGCAGGAAAGTCTCCGGCGTTGCCGGGGATACCCGCCCAATAGAGCGTAGCCGTGTCAATCGTGTTGTGCCGAGGTTTGCATTCCATCAGCGCCAGCGCAGAACCAACGTCGTTTTTTACCTGACGCAGTTCTTCTTTGTCATTGCTCCATGCCAAAACATTGAAATGTGCTCGAATAGAAGTCAGTCCCTGAGAGTGCGCCAAGTTGAGATACTCCTGTATCCACTCCTCGTTGATTTGATTACTTCGGCTATAACGCGCCAAAGAGTGCATATTCCTCGCCTGCTTTTCAAAGCGTTCAAGGTTGGCATCGCTATCTTCGATGAAGAGATATTGATTGTAGATGTGGTTGCACGAAAGAAGCAAGCCCACAGGAGCGGCAAAACTCAGTCGGCAATCACTGCGGTCGGTAGAAAGTCGTTCATAGCGCGCATCGGTATGCACACTTGTGGGGAGGTCGTCCGTATCGCTCAGCGTGTGCAAGCAAAGCATTTGGTCGCCCACACGTACAAGGTCTGCTCCCAAACGAATATCCTCCAAAGAAGCGTGCTGACTCTCCGAAAGCGAAAAGTATCTATCGAGGAGTCCGGCCTTTTCTTTCGTACCGATGAGTTCATCCTCAGTCATTCTCGTCAAACGAAGATGGTCACTATCATTGATAATCCGTTCAAATTGGTCTACGGCTTCTAAGAATTTCGCCACCGCTTCCTTATCTTCGATGTCTTTGGGGATGAGATGCCCACGGCACAAGGCAGAGAAATTACTCTGCTGTGCCATGCGCTTCTTGGTCGTTTTGGTGAGAAAGAGATAAACCGCGTGATGGAGGTAAGGTCGCTCATTGAAATGTCGCTCGAAGCACGAGCCAGAAAAACTGAGTTCTCCTTATTGAGTTCAGGGAGCATAGTTTTTCTTGGATAAACCAATCCTGCTTATGCACGATGCTGTAATTGGGGAGCACCTTGATCGCCTTATGCCAAGCCGAGTGCATCGCTTCATATTCACTCTCTGTCACGGTGAAGAGTTCGGGAAGTTCCAACCCCAAAAGGCAATAGTCAGGTCAGCATCCTTGCTCACAAGGCAACCGTGTTCCACTGCCAAAAGAGGAAACTTAGCTTCGAGCGTACTTATTTTGCCGGTGTTGCGCATTTACTGTCGATGTTTAAGATTACAAATCAGGGTGATAGACCGTACGGCGGTTAATAAGATAGCGCGGATGCATACGAATAGCCCCTTGCTTCATCAGTCCATACTGACCATACTTGCGGTTCATGGCAAACGTTTGCCACACAACAAGCGTGGCACCCACTAAGCCGATACCTAAGCACAGCCACTGACTCATACCGCAGAGATAGCATACGACCACAAGCACGAAAACCGCCAAGAGTCCTCCGGCAAAGAGGAAGAGGTATTGCGCTTTCAAGCCCCTTAAACTCCACCGTACGACCTATTCCCTTATTGATGTCCCACGATGCCAGTAGAGGAAGAAGCTACGCAGGATGGTGGCTGCCACAATGAGGAAGATACAAGCCCCAAACCAAGAGGCAGCTGTCTTGCTGGTGTCGGGATCACCACTGGAAAACTTGTTGTAGACCTTGATACCACCAATCAGACCAACGACAGCACCGATGGCATAAATGAGTTTTGTACCGGGATCAAAGTAGGAAGTCACCATTTTAGTGGCTGCATTGATACCTGCCATGCCGTTACCTTGGGCATAAGCTCCTGCCGTTGCGACAAACATAGTGAGCAGGACGAGGAAAAGTTTCTTCTTATTCATAATACGATGAGATGAAATGATGAATATGGTTGATGTTTTACAGATAATAGTCGAGGGAATGGACTTCGGCTGCTGAGTTTGCAGAAGAGAAGAGCTGTGATACTGTCTCCTCTTCTTGTTCTTCTTCGGCTTCCGCCTTGCGAAGAACTTGTAGGAGTTTCTGATGAGCTGCGGTTTTGCTTCGTGAGTTCTGCCATATACCGGGTAAGCAAGTCTGTGCCTTGTAGAGACTGAAGCGTGGTTTTCACTTCGCTTTCATCTTCTTCGTCCAAGCTGTCATCCTGCTTGCTCCACTTACTGAGTCGAAAAAGATCACGAGTGAGGATACTTGTCGGAGAAACATCCTGCACTAGATTGTCCTGCCATAAGATTTCCTCACGAAGGACCTCTTCTTCATCGATGTCCTCCTGCGCATAGTCTACTTCCAACTCATTAGACTCGGCATTTTCGTCCTCACTTTCTGCATTTTGCGCAGCAAAGTTAGGGGCTATTTCAGCTGATTTCTCAGATGAGAAAACTTCGGGAACAGCTGGGAAAATTGGGGAAGTAAAACCTTTACTCCTTCCCACCAGATGATGCTTCTCTTGTGTCTTTGGTGAACTGGCAGATGCTTCTGATTTTGGACTTTCGTTCTGCCCTTGTACCCTCCTGCTCCTCCATTTGTCGTAGGTATAAGCTATACCCAATACCATCCAAAGAATGGAAAGTACAAGGAGCGTGTCCAATAGTAGGGGCGTTATCATAGTTGTATGGTTTGTTCTCGCTTACGTTTGGCAATCTCTTTATTGAGGAGTTCCTGATACGCTCGGAGATGTGCAACTAGAATGCGCTCGATATAGCTCGAAAGCGTGGTTTCTGCACGTAAATCGCTCAGCACGTGACGCAGAGTATGCAAGACTTCTGTACGGATGGTGAAGCCCGATTTTGCCCCCTTGCTACTCTGCGGACAGAGATAGCAAGCTTCGTAATCGGTAAATTGAAGAGGGGAACATGCTTCTTCCTTGAAGTTTTCTTCTTTCTCTGTTTTCCTCACCGCTTGCTCCATTGTTGTGGGTTTATCATAGAAAGGAGCAGCGTCTTCGCTTCGCTCTTTTGTGCCTATGTCGCCAAGCTCTTGGAGCTTCTCTTGGAAGAGTCTCGTGCGTTGTTCCTTGATACTACTCATCTGAATGGGGGATTACAAGGTGTAACTTCTCAATGACTTCATCCACCCACACATCGATACCCAAGGCAGTGCGATACATCGGAGATGGAGCGAGGTAAGTACTGCGAAAACAAGTCTTGATACTCCCTGCCTGCCGTAGTTCTCAGGGCGATTTTTCACGGAGTGGTAGATTTGACTATCCAAGACACTCAGTCCTTCCTCCTTGGCATAGGCGGTAAAGGCATCTTGAACGGCCGTACTTGCACTGCGATTGATCTTGTTCCACAAGAGAAAGAAGTCTTCAATTCGTGCATCTTCAAAGCCTAGTCCCAAGTCGCGTATCGTTCGGGCATAGGCAAAGGAGGAAGCCAGCGACTGTGGGTCGGCTTCTATGGGAGAGAGGATGAAATCCATCTCAACCGAGAAGCGAAGCAGACTTTCTGTGCTGGCGTGGCCCGGGAAATCAAAGATGACTAGTTGCTCTCCTCTTCCTTGCTTTGGGAGATACTCACTGACTAGGGCCAACGCTTCCTCGGGTTGGGAGCGCAAGATGGGATAGGAGGGCTTGCCCAATTGGGTGAAATAGGCTTGCATCTCGGCTTGAAGTTTGGCATCGGACTCGATTAAGTCTCTTTCTCGCTCTCTGAGCTTAAAGAAGGACTCTTGCGTGTGGTCACAATCCACCACCAAGAGCGGTAGTCCTCGCTCATAATACAGCACACCTGCCAATACTTCAGCAAGGCTACTCTTGCCCTCCTCCCTTTTTGGGAAGCAAAACCGACATATAAGGGTCGTGATTCTTCTTTTGCATCGCTGCTTGTGTTTTGAGTTCAACACTAAGGTCAAGACTTGAGTCGATACGAAGTTATTCCGTGAACTCCTTGCAGACCTACCGAACTATTGCTCCATCGACTGATTGACTTAGGTCTATCGGTCAGTTGGTCAGTAAGTCAATGCGTAATTCTCGACCTTTTGGGCTTGCAAAAGAACTCACTTTTGAGTCTACTTTCAAGCGCTAAGGAAAGCAGGGAACTTTCGGGATTTATCGGACATTTTCCTCATAGTGAACGATTTGCGATTAGGCTGTAACTTTGCAGACGAACAAATACAACCTCTAACACGACCGAAGGAAACAGCCCACTAAGGGCTGGATGCTTCCTCAGCATCAACTCTTTTTACCGGCAAGGTGTGTCTTTGTAACACAAACCGCAGTTTGTCTCACAAAAACGCCTTGCCTCGGTGCGAGGAAACGCTGAACTCCAAAGTCGTCAGTAAAGAAGAAACACATGAAACAGCAAAGCAATCCCTCCACTGAGGGCTTAAACTCCGATAAACCTCGGTGGGACAATTGGCACGTACGCCTACCTAACCCCAAAGACCAACAGAAAATCATTGATTTGTTCCGGCGTTCGGGCGCAAAAACGAAGTCAGACTTTGTGCGTGCTCGCTTGTTGGGTGAAGAATTTAAGGTCATTTCCGTGGATAAAACAGCCGTGGAATACAACCGAAAGCTGTCGGAATTCACGGCACAACTACATAAGATTGGTATCCTCTATAACCAAGCCGTACGCGCCCTCAATACCTATCATTCCGTTAAGACAGCACAGGTGATGCTCGAGAAATTGACCCACTATTCCACGCAAATTCTTGCGTTGCAATCCCAAGTTATTGCCCTCACCATGGACTACCGCAAACGATGATTGCCAAAATTTCTGCCACGGAAAACCTCGGTGGTGCGTTAGGCTACAACTTTAAGAAAGTGGAAAAAGGAGATGCCGAAGTCATTCTAACCAAAGGGCTCTATCAATCGGCTGAAGGGGAATTTAAGATGGAAGAAGTACTGCGAGATATGCAGGCACTTATCCCTACGCATTGCCGAACTAAGAAGATCGTCTTCCATTGTTCCCTCAATCCTCACCCGGATGAACGCTTGTCGGATGAGAGGCTAGCCACCTTAGCCGAGGAATATATGCAGGCACTCGGCTACGGCTCACAACCCTACATTGTGTTTAAGCACCACGACATCGAGCGAGAACACATTCACATCGTTTCCTTGCGAGTAAATGAGCAAGGAGAGAAAATCAATGATGGGTTTGAAAAGCGAAGAAGCAAGCGTATCACAGATGCTCTGGAGCAAAAATATGAATTGATACCCAGTACGCCGACCCAAGAGCAAGTGCTTCAAAAAGCAAGTACAAAAGAAACGCTCAATGAGTCCGTGGAGAATAGAAAAACAAAGGTAGAAAAAGTGCTTCGTGCCGTACTTGCACACTACAAATTTGCTTCCTTGGGAGAACTCAATGCCATACTCGCACACTATCATCTCACAGCTGAAGAAGTGAAAACAGAAGTTCGGGGCAAACGCTATGATGGACTGGTCTACCTCCTCACAGATGATGAGGGTAAAAAAGAGAGTATGCCCATTGCAGCCTCTGAACTAGGTCGAGGACTGGGACATACCGCTATCACCAACCACATCAAACGCTCAAAGTTTGCGCTAAAAACAGATATACCCAAGGTAAGGCAACGCGTACTTATGGCAATGCGCACTTCGCCCTCGTCAGAAATCGATTTGAAGAAAAGCCTTATCCAACAAGGCTTGCGAGTGGTACTTCGCAGGAATAAGGCAGGGCGCATCTATGGCATCACCTTTATAGACGACAAAGAAGGAATAGCCCTCAATGGTTCACGTTTGGGCAAGGGATATTCTGCCAACGTCTTTGCCCAATATCTGCAAGACACCGGTCAAAATCCTTTCTTGGATGAAAGACGTTATCCCAACAGCCTTTGGAAAAGTGCTGAAGGAAGAGAAAAAACAAGGGACATTTCTCAAAAAAGCTCCCATGTTTTTCCTGAAAAGTCCCACGTTTCTCACGACAACTCAGAAAGCGACAATCTCATTGACGAACTCTTAGACGACACCTTAGATACTTTGGCAGCGCCGGCAGGGAATGATGACTGGAAAGAAGCAGCTTGGCAACGCAAACTGCGCAGACAGAGTAAGGTTCGTTTGGGAAGAAGAAAGCACTAGTTCTAAAGGCATTATTATAGAATTCAAACACCATTCAAACAAACACATACCTCTATGGCACAAGAAGACGATTTACGAGCATTGGGAAAGATTATGGACTTTATGCGAGGCATATCCGTACTCTTTCTCCTCATCAACAGCTATTGGTTTTGCTATAGCGCATTTGAAACGTGGCACTTCACGCTGGCTATAATCGACAAAATCCTACTCAATTTTCAGCGAACAACCGGCTTGTTCTCCTCCATGCTGTGGACAAAGCTCTTTTCTGTGGTTTTCCTTGGACTTTCTTGCTTAGGCACAAAGGGCGTCAAAGAAGAAAAGATAACGTGGGGAATGATTTACTCAGCCCTTGCCGTGGGCTTTGTCCTCTTCTTTCTCAACTGGTGGGTACTGGCTTTGCCTATCTCGGCAGTCGGTGCTGCGTCTCTTTATATCTTCTCGCTCTCCCTCGGCTACATCTGCCTTTTGATGGCTGGAGTGTGGATGAGTCGTTTGCTCAAAAACAACCTGATGGATGACGTTTTCAACATGGAAAACGAGAGTTTTATGCAAGAAACACGGCTGATGCAAAACGAGTATTCGGTGAACTTGCCGACACGCTTTTACTACAAAAAGAAATGGAACAAGGGGTGGATCAACATCGTCAATCCTTTCCGTGCTTCAATGGTACTCGGCACACCGGGTTCGGGTAAGTCTTATGCCATTGTGAACAACTACATCAAGCAACAGATTGAAAAAGGTTTTGCGATGTACATCTACGACTACAAATTTCCCGACCTCTCAGAAATTGCCTACAATCATTTGCTCCATCATTTGGATGCTTATGAGGTTAAACCCCAATTCTTCGTCATCAACTTTGATGACCCGCGCAAGAGTCATCGCTGCAATCCCATCAATCCTAGTTTTATGACGGACATCTCCGATGCCTACGAGAGTGCTTACACGATTATGCTCAATCTCAACCGCTCGTGGATTCAAAAACAAGGAGATTTCTTTGTGGAGTCGCCTATCATCTTACTCGCAGCTATCATTTGGTTTCTCAAAATCTACGAGAATGGCAAGTATTGCACCTTTCCCCACGCCATTGAGTTCCTCAATCGCCCCTATGCGCAGATATTTCCCATCCTCACCGCCTATGATGAATTGGCGAACTACCTTTCACCCTTTATGGATGCTTGGGAGGGGGGCGCGCAAGACCAACTGCAAGGGCAGATTGCTTCGGCAAAGATACCGCTCTCACGTATGATAAGCCCTGCTCTCTATTGGGTGATGACAGGAGATGACTTTTCTCTCGACATCAATAACCCACGTGAGCCGAAAGTCCTTGTGGTGGGCAACAATCCTGACCGCCAAAATATCTACTCAGCAGCACTTGGACTCTACAATTCGCGCATCGTAAAACTCATCAACAAGAAAAAGCAACTCAAATCGTCCGTCATCATAGACGAGCTACCGACCATCTACTTCCGTGGCTTGGACAACCTCATTGCCACGGCACGCTCTAACAAAGTGGCAGTCTGCTTGGGCTTCCAAGACTTCTCGCAACTCACTCGCGACTATGGCGACAAGGAAAGTAAGGTTATCCAAAACACCGTAGGAAATGTCTTTAGCGGTCAAGTCGTAGGTGAAACAGCCAAGACCCTCTCCGAACGCTTCGGAAAAGTCCTCCAGCAACGACAGTCAATGACCATCAACCGCAACGACAAGTCTACTTCTATCTCCACGCAACTCGATAGTCTTATTCCTGCTTCCAAAATCTCCAACCTCACACAAGGCATGTTTGTCGGAGCCGTCTCCGACAACTTCGACGAGCGTATCGACCAAAAGATTTTCCACGCAGAGATTGTGGTGGATTCCGCCAAAGTCTCTGCCGAAATGAAAGCCTATCAGCCTATTCCCATCATTGCAGAGTTCACAAACGAAGATGGCTCCGATTATCTCAAAGAGACTATCGAAGCCAACTATAAGCGGGTTAAACAAGAGGTGCTAAGCCTTGTCGCCAGCGAGATAGAGCGCATCAAGAATGACCCTGAGCTAAAAGGGCTGATTAAGGAGTAGGAAGCATATTCTTAGCTTCTCGGAGGATACACTCTCCAAGCATTCTTTTCTTTATCATACTTATAAGAGGATATAAACTCTTTTTGCCGTAAGAGTTTTAACAAACGACCATTGTAATCAATATGCTCAATGAGTGGATGCCTATTTCTACTTGCAATATCAGAGTAGACATCTCCCAAACTATTTAGTATCTCCTCTATGTCATCATCATACTGTGCTGTCCGAATCAACTTAGTTGCTACTATAACTCTATTTCTCTAGCATTAGAAGCCTTGATAACCTCAATGAGTGTTTCCTTATCACTAATGAGTTCTTCAGAAGAAGCTTCAAGTCTTATGACTTCATTGGCAATGTCTGTCGTTGTACTTAGGTATGATGGGGGAATAGCTCCTAACAATCTCCGTTTTTGTTCGGCATTGAAACTATTTGATAGTAAGAGCTTCTCTGTTCTTTTTTGAGATACGAACCAGTCTGGAGACAGGGAGGCTATCGCTTCTTCGGGATAATGGGTAAGATAGTCTGTAAAAACTTGAGTTTTTATCATTAGCTTCGTGTTCTTCTCAGAGAAAGGAATCTTATCCTTTCTCAGCAGCAATCTGAGCCTATCTTCATCTAAGTTTTGAATATCTATTCCATCAAGAACAACCTTTGGGAAAGAGTGTATGAGTTGATTTAAAGCTTCATCACTAATTCTCTCACTCAGGACAATTCCTTCAAAAAGGTCTTGCCCTGCATTATCAGAAACCACAGAGGCTGACAATGTGGTGTGGTAGTGATTGATATAGCTATCTAATTCTGTATCAGCATTGTTTTCGAGACTATCGAAGTATCCTATCACATTCTCCCATGTTGGCTCTATAAGGAATAGAGTAAACGCTAACTCGCGATACTGCTTTTCAATATTTATGTAGCTAGTCAATCTATTTTCTTGATAAGATAGGTACTCTGTCTTAGTCGCTAAATCTATTGCATCTGTATGTAATAGAGACAGGATTGCATCTGCTTCTTCCCTCTTGGATGCAGCTGAAAATAGCATTAAGACCTTACTTAGATTATCATCCACATATCCAATAACCGAATCATTGTTTGTCTTCAAACACCAGCTATAATTGAGCAACGTTGTTTGAACTTCATAGCCTACAAGATGAGATACCACTACAGATAGATTCTCTAAGGTTAGGACGTAGGATTGGCTATTGATGACGCAGTTCAATAGCTCTAGGTCTGTAGAGCTGATGCATTCAAACTTTGCTGCTTTCGTTAGGCATAGCACCGGTCTCTACCAATACCTTCTATGTGAGCAAGCAAGAAGTCATAGCTTGCGTTTATCCAAAGAAGCTGGAATATAGTCAGAAGAATCTGAATATCGTAGCCAAGTTTCAGTGAGAAGCTCTCGCTCAAGATTATCCTCGTGTGACTCTATCTGTTCCCAAGAACGTCTAGCATCCCAGGTAATAAAATGCTGAAAGAGCGGTTTCGGATCTTTGCCTACGGAGTAATACTGGGCAAGAAAATCAAGTGGAGGAGAATCTACCTCAATTAGTTTTGCAATGCGTTCAAACTCCTCTTTCTTATCGTGTCGAATAATGTAATCTACCAAATCATTATTGAGAATAGACTTATGATCAAACATATAGGGCTTGAGTTCCTTGAAGAAGTTATCAATCTTATCTATATGAGTTGCATATGACTTGGAGTGACGTTGCTTTATAGCAAGTAGCAGGTCATGATCATTCTGAGTTATCATACCCTCATAGAAATAAGAGATGTAATCATAATAATCTTCGTCAATGTACCCCAATCTCAAGAATACTTCCATTATTGGGGATAAGCCGATGTTGGCATACTCTTCTATTCCTTGTACTTCTATTCCATACAAGAGTTCCTTTAGTGCCAATCCCTTTATTTGGGACTCTTGAGATAGAATGTCTTTCTCCGTCTGTTGAAGGGACTCTGTCGATGTTGTTATTGCAATCAATCGCTCACTATAGCGTATTTCTTTATCAATGGATTCAAAGTTGATTGAATACTTTGAGAATACCCTCTATCATAACGACATACTACAGAAGTTGAAGACTTAAACTCTTCAAATAGAGAGTCATCATTAGCTATATCTCTAAGAGGTCGGTACTCTCCCTGTATATGGATGGTTAAGTTACGAAGGTCTCCTATGGATTCTCTCCAATGATAAAGTAATAGCATTCTTAGATCAAACACTTGTAAATGTTGATTTTCAGCGTGCTTTTTCCTCATTTCATCTAGGATTTTCCTTTCTTCTGCAAACCTAGAAAGTAGTTTTTTGATAAGAATGGGCTTTAATAAGCAGAAGCAGTCATATATTTTTCCCTGCCTATGATGTAGCAGTGCAAAGTCTTGTGGATGGTAGTTTTTATATACTATCATTGCCAACAGCTTGGTATGATTTAGTTGTTGGTTTTTACTACATAGTTGCTGGCGATATTGTGTATACTCGTTCGCTATGTTCTTGAGAATACGCATGTCTTTAATAAAGAAAGCCATTTCTGATAAGTCATCATCGGAAATTTCATTTGCAGTAAGACCTCTCTCTTCTAAGGCTTTCTTCAGTTTCGCTTTTGAATTTGAGGGATTAATGATAGGAATAACCGTAGAGATGTAGTCAAAGAACTTGGCTCTTTCCTCATCTTTGAAAATGTCGTCTTTCACGGCATATAGAAACACGATATGTCGTTCAACCGCCTTGGAAGCATTAAGAAGAAAATTAAGTTCTCTTAGCTTAAGGAATATCTTAGAAGTACCAAACCTATCCAGGTCTTCAATGAAGACGACATCATAGTTGGTTGCCTGAAAGAAGTAGAGTATCTCATCAAGATGCCTATTGAAAATAGAGGTATCTTCCGATAGCTCAATCACTCCATCTTTAAGGTTCAACTTGTCTAACTTAGAGTTTGCGTAGCTTGGGATAAGTATACGTAGTATTTCAAATATACCCCACAGCATATAGGTCACTGAGACCATGTCTGCTATTAGATTCAAGCATCTGATACCAAAAAGATTATACAGCGAATCTATCCGTCCCCATGAAGGCTCAAAGGCAATAAAGAAAGCCAGTACAAACAGCACAAAGTAGAGAGAGTATTTACATAACCTGTTCGTAGGAATATGCTTAATTCTACGCATCTGAGTATTAGGAACATCATCAATTCTCTCTCTGTAAATAAGCTGCTGCAGGATACTATACTCTATCTTACGATTTAGCTCCTCCTCTGTAATGGTTTCGGCAGACTTATCGTGCGAAAACTGATTATCTGTCTGATATTCTACTAATGATGTATCATCCACACGAAGTGTGGCCAAGGAAAGTTCCAATACACATCTTTTCTTTGGGTAATACCATCTTTAGTGTTTTTTTAGAATAGAACTTTTACCCGAGCCGTAAGGCCCTGTAAGTGCAATATTCTTTATCTCTTTACCATCAAAGGCTACCTCAAGAACATTACGCAAGTCCTCTACTATTGCATAGGCATCATCTTTCTCATTAATGAGTTCTGGTAAGAGAGAAGTATACTTTATATCATTCATAAGTCTATCGTTATATTCTTTGTTTATATCTATACCCCTAAGTTCTCAATACATCCCATCATACCTTTGTTGCTAAAGTGCAACTGATTTGCATTGCTCATCAATAGATATGGGAGAGCATCTTCGACCTCTCCCCATATTACATAGCTTTCTGTTACGGATACACTCTTACTCCTGTCGGTACTCGCTCTCCCAAGTCGTGTCCTCGGGCTTATCGCCCTTGTGACCTGCAAGCTGGATAACGAAGCTCTTGGCTGGGAAGTAAGGCGTGATATGAATATCAAGTAGAACTCTATCCTTCTGATTCGGATCTTGCTCTATCTTCAGCACCTTGAACTTCTCAATGAGTCCGCTTGGTCCTTGCACTCCATCCAAGAACTTGACAATTTGCGCACGGAGGTCTGCCTCAGTGCGTGTTGTCCAGTTCTCAAAAGCTCTGCGGTTGAGAAAGTCAAACAACACCTTGGTGATGTAGTCGAAGACACGCACGACAGAGTAAGTCTGTAGACCAATGTTATCTCCATTGAAGAGAGTCTTGGCTGAGAATGCCATCACTCGACTATACTCATTGACCATTGGAACGAGTCCCATACGCTCAAGCTCTGATATCTCGCTCTTCTTTAGATCAAAGTGTACGCTCTCCACTTCGTTGATGCCACCAAACTTCTTACCTGCCACTACTTGAGACATCTTCGTTGAGTAGATACGTCCAGCAAGAGCTGCTGATGGAGCAACGTAAAGATGCTCCTCTTCACCTGCAACGTCTACTTTGGCTCGTCCCAACAACCAGTTACAAGTCATTATCGTGTTGGACTTGTAGACTTCTCCTCCTGTATGGTCTGAACTGGAGAACATATCCACGACGTCTTCAGGGCTCTCCAAGTTTTGGAAGTCCGTGATAAGGAGCGCCTTGTTGTCGTGTGCAATCTTTGCCCATTTATCCAGCACAGCATTAGAGCCAAGATAGCCTGGCACAACGAGTAAGGAGTAGTTACGACGTAGGTCGAGGCGGTCAAAATTATGTTTCAGTTCATCGGCAATGTGATCAATAAAGAGCGTATTGTCAAGATCCGTGAGTTGTGAAAGTTCTGCATTGACTATTGTCAGGTTCTTGACCTTGCTCTCCTCAGTGTTTTTGAAGAAGTGAGCCACAGAGCGGTAGGAGGCTTCCAACTCACGAGTACGTTTGAGCGCGGTCAAAAGATTGGCATTAAGCGTTTCCTCTACTTCGGTAGCACGTTCCTTAGCGAAGTCTCGCATCTTATCAGCTGTCTCTCCTGATTTCAAGAGATTAAGCCAAATTTTGATACGCCCTGTCAGCTGACGACGAGCATCTTCTCGTCCCTCATCGGTCAAGAAGATGTTACGTCTTGCTTTACGATCAGGATTCATATTAGAGAATTCATCGATGATTTGCTCCAAGAACGCAAAGCCACCATAAGCCTTGAGCTTATTAATGACTGAGCGATTAGCAGAGCTGACTTGCTTTGTCGTGCTATTGCTTGCACTAGGGCTTTGCTCTAACTGAGGTTTGGGAGTATTCTTATCTGCCATAGCCGTGTAGTCTGTTGGGTTATTCTTTGGTTCTACTTGCTTCCTCTAGTTCTAGGAGTGATGCCTCTAGAACCTGTATCATCTCAGCTCGTGCTTCCTCATCACTCAAGCTCTTCAGAAGAGCCTTGTTACTACTCAGAAGACGAGATATTTTGAGGTACTGCTCTCGCTCAATATTGAGTTGTGAAAGGAAAGGGCTATTCTCCTTAAGCTTCTTAGCACTGAAGTCACTGAGTCCTTTGAAGTCTAGCTTCTCTGGAATCTCATTGCCCTCTTGGTCTTGAAATTCCAGCTCCACCGAGGGTTGGAAGCGTTCGAAGACGTCCTCGAGCGTTTCAAGACCATAAGTCGTCTCAGGCTGAAGTGGAGCTTCTTCCGTGAGTTTCTGAACGAGTAGCGTACGATTGGAGGGAATCTCCGCTATTGCTTCGTTGGCGTCAATCTTGACTTCGTTTCCTCCGACACCGTATTCGTATAATGCCATAAGCTTTAGTTGTTAGGTGAGTTTACTATTGATTGCTTTTGTTCTGGTATCACTAAAGTCTTCACAAGCTACTGAAAGCAAGAGGATTCCTATAACGAACCATCATAATGCGAAAGTAAGCACTTCTCCCGACATCACCAAATCTTTCCCAAAAACTCATCAAACTTTTTTACAGGGGAGCGACCTAAGTAGGACTAGAGACCTTCTTCCATTCCCGCCGATAAAATTCGTTAATGAGCCTATAAATTAGGGATTCCGTCAATGTTCCAACAGAGGTTTTGCACCTTCCTGCCATCGGCATAAGTCGCCATCGTCAGTTCACCCGAGGGGCTGTAGCTATACTGAGTAAGTCCGTAGCGGTCATCCTCTATAGAGAGAAGCCTATCGGCACTGCCCCAGTTGTAGTGGCGAGAGCGTCGTTGCTCCGCCGAGCGGTGAATCTTGCTATTGACCAAACGTCCGATGTTGTCATAGGCAAAGCTCTGACTAACCCCTCCTGGCAAGAGACGCTCCAGCTCAAAGCCTAGACTATCATATCGGTGCTCACTTGCGAAGCGTGCATTCGTCTCTGCTTCGTTTGCTTTGAAACAAATAAGCTCACCATACTCATTGCGCTCATAGCTCAGCTGTGCTCCTAGGCTACTCTGAAGTGAGCGAATGAGTCCGTGCTTGTCGTAGCTACGCTTGATAAGATGTTCATCACAACGTGCCTCTACAGGCAAGCCCATATCATCATAACGGAAGCTCACACGAGCGTGTTCATTCACCGCCTCGCGTATACGCCCCGAGGTCCAGTAGCTATAGCTATGCTTCTCGACCTGGTCATAGTCGTGGGTGATTTCTGTGACACGTCCACACTTGTCATAGCCGTACTCTTTGAACCTGCCACTGGGAAGAGTTATTATGGCATACCCAATACAATCTGACTTCTAGCTAGGACACGCTCCATCGAGTCCTTGCCACTCTCCACATAATTCGCAACATCTAGCTCAATTCTGTAATGTTTCCATCCCTCCCCGTTGCTTCTCGCAGTAGGCGTTTCAGCTTACTCTCTACACGAAGCATTACAAAAACTGCGATATAGTAGAGGAGTGTTAAAGCATCCACAACAACTCGAAGAGAAATACTGTAAACACATCTTGTTATTTGTATACGTAATGGGATTTATGGGCTACATTGTAATATTTAATGGATTCTCTTCTTTTTTTCTAAAGCTCTCAGATCCCCATCAATGAAGTATGAGCTACCTCGCAGAGTTAGAGCCTCTAAATTTCTGAGAGGTTCTAGAACCCTAGAACTCTCCAAGGGAACTGAATCACTTAGTATAAGCCATTCTAAATTGTGTAATTCAGAAATCAGCTGAATATTGTCAACTTTCTTTGAAGACATAATTCTAAGCCTCTTTAGACTATCCCTTAGGTACTGTATGCCCTCTAAATCGAATCCTCTCTTCATATGAGTAAAATCCAAGTTTTTGAGTGAACTATTTTCTTTCAAGAATGCAAGGCCTTGATTCAATATCGAACGACCAATTACTAATCTTGACAGCTTACTATAATTCCGAAAAAAACTTCAATCCTAAAAATATTCATCTGTTCCATTGCCGACCCCTATTGAAGTTAAATTCGAGAGTCGGTCTAAGCCTTTTATTTGCCTTGAGTAGGAAAAATCCAAATGAGATAGATTTTGCAATAGGGATAAGTCGACAGGCGTTTTTTCGTTAGACGAAAACGAAAGTAGCTCTAAGTTTTCAAGAGAGGCTAATCCTTCGTAATGTTTCACTTGAGAGCATGACCCCATCTGAAGCCTTTTAACAAAGGGAATTTCTTGTAAAAAAATCAATATTATCAAGATGAAACCCATCAGAATTAGGAATAAGCATTAGATTCTCGATTCTGTTTGTTTTGATATAATCTAGATCTTCACCTAAGTTTTGGGAACTTAGATAGAGATACTCTTCCTGATCAGATGTGGGTCTTTTAAGGCGATCTACGATACTCATAATTCAAATATACTTGCTCCCTGGGGAGTTCCTAACATTATAATTTCCAAGATTACTTTCTCCAGCTCCTCCAGAATCTCTTATACCTCGAGCTTCAGCTTTTAGTGCTTCAAAGCTATTTGAGTAATTTTGCTGGTTTTGAATTGAGAACACTCTATCTGGATTCTCTTCTGATAGTCTTCTAAGGGATTGCTTTGCTCGTTTCCCCTTTATATCTCCCACTCCGTGATAAACACGCTCTTGGTCATCTACTATAACATAGTGTTGCCGAGGTTTCTTACTGTGGATAGAGTTCCCATGAGACGAATCGTGCTTCTTTTTTCTTCCGGGCTTTTTCCCGAATTGCCCATTCTTCCTTCGGTATATTTGTAGCCCATAAAAATCGATACAGTCATTGCTATCCTCCACATAACTATGTAGTGCAAGTGTTCCACTAGCGAGTCCAATCGGATCTTCAGATATGTATCTGCCCAGCTCAGGGTCGTAGTACCTAAAGCGATTGTACGCCAGTCCCGTCTCGTAGTCGTAGTATTGCCCCTGAAAGAGGAAGGGTATCGACACATAGCCCTCGGGGTTCAGCCCAGGCTGAGTCTCTTCAAGAATCTTGCCGTTCATATCCAAGCGACGATACCACACTTCCTTGCCCTCCTCGTCATACGCCTCTGTGGGCGTACCGAGTTGGTCGCAGACGATGCTGTATGCCTTGCCCTCTTGGATGAGAGCAAGTGGTACGAAGCTCTCCTCTTCAAAGAGCCAAGTTTTGAAATCTTCGCTGTAGGGCGTCAGTATGCTACCCACATAGCGATTGCCTGTCTGCCACTCGTGCAAGGGAACATTACCATTCCACAGGTAGTGGAAGGTCACATCCCCGAGCTTTGTCAAGCGACGTCCCAAGGCATCATAGGTAAAGCTCGTCCAGTGTCCATGACGATGAGGAGCAAAGACGCCCTTGAGTGTACCATTCTGATTCCAGCGATACTCCCAGCAATCCTTCTTTGCACTGAAGAAACCTGCCTTACCTCGGAACTTCTCTATGAGTTGTCCATCCTTGTCATACTTGAAGGTCCATTCTCCCGACTTCTCGATGCGACCTCCTTCGAGGTACTTGCGTAACTTCTTGTCGGGATCATTATACAGATTGCCCACCTTGTCGGAGAGACGATACTCCTTCGTGCCATCGGCATAAGTCGCCATCGTCAGCTCACCCGAGGGGCTGTAGCTATACTGAGTAAGTCCGTAGCGGTCATCCTCTATAGAGAGAAGCCTATCGGCACTGCCCCAGTTGTAGTGGCGAGAGCGTCGTTGCTCCGCAGAGCGTCGGGTCTTGCTATTGACCAAACGTCCGATGTTGTCATAGGCAAAGCTCTGACTAACACCTCCCGGTAAGAGACGCTCCAGCTCAAAGCCTAGACTATCATACCGGTGCTCGCTTGTGAAGCGTGCATTCGTCTCTGCTTCGTTTGCTTTGAAACAAATAAGCTCACCATACTCATTGCGCTCATAGCTCAGCTGTGCTCCTAGGCTACTCTGAAGTGAGCGAATGAGTCCGTGCTTGTCGTAGCTACGCTTGATGAGATGTTCATCACAACGTTCCTCTACAGGCAAGCCCATACCATCATAACGGAAGCTCACACGAGCGTGTTCATTCACCGCCTCGCGTATACGCCCCGAGGTCCAGTAGCTATAGCTATGCTTCTCGACTTGGTCATAGTCGTGGGTAATCTCTGTGACACGTCCACACTTGTCATAGCCGTAACGCTTAAACTTACCACTGGGAAGGGTTTCCTTTAAGAACGCGTCCTGCGCTATCGCGCTCATAGTAGCGTGTTGCTCCGTCAAAGCCCGATTCGGCAATGACATAGCCTGCGGCATCTAACGTGAAATCGTAGCTTTCCCAATTCTCATTGCGTACTTCCTTGAGACGCTCCTCGCAGTCGTGGAAGAAGTTGATGACTCCACGATGGTCTCTACGACGCACCAGCTTCCACATCCCCTCATAACCGTACTCCACCTCCTGGTGGTCATCTTGGTAATGAACCAGGTTATCTATACCATCATAGCTCAGCTTGATGTGATTACCATCAAAGTCATCGACACCTATGATACGTCCAACTAGATCGTAGCGCCTACGCTGACGTGCACCCTTGGCATTGATAACTTCTATACAGCGTCCAAGACCATCATAGCTGTAGCGCGTGACATTGCCTCGGCTATCGGCTGCTTCACTGACGTTGTGCCAGCGGTCATAGCTAAGCTTAGTCACCACACCGAAGCTGTCGGTCACTTCTTCTACTAATCCATCCTTATAGCTTAGGGTGGTCTTTGCGCCCTTAGGATTGCTTCGCTCGATAACATTGCCCTGCCTATCGTAGGCAAAGCTCCAGCTTCCCCCATCGAGGGTGCGCACCGCCAAAGGACGATAGCGAAGCTCCCGACTCTTGTAGTAGGTCAGTTCAATGTTTCCGCCCTCGGGGTCTGTGCTACTGATGCGATTACCCAAAGCATCATAGCTATAGAGATAGCTATTGCCCTGCGGGTCTATCTCTGCCGTGACTTGACCCTCATCGTTATGCTGCGTACGCCACGCTGCACCGTTAGGATCGATGCGTAGATAGACAAGTCCATCCTTGTGGTAATAGGTCGTCTTCTTGTCATAGCTATCCAAGACTTCGGTATAGCCCTTAAAGAAGCGAAGCTTGTGGTTGTAGATATTCTGAGAACCCCAGGTGTGGATACAGCGTGCGCCTATCTCCCTGCCATCATACTCAAAGAACCATTCTACGCCATTGCGCCATACCTCATGCGTGAGCAGACGCCCTTCATAAGCATAGCGGATGCTATCACCTACGGCATTCGTTTCTTCCAAGAGGTTGCCCTTTTCGTCATAGCGATAGCGTGCAATACAGATTTCTTGGTGAAGCCAATATTCGGGGTCGGGAGCATAGACGGCAAGGATACGTCCCTTGTTGTCGTGTTCAAAGCGAAGCTTGCGCTCTGCTGTATCGATGATTTCCTTAAGCCGGCCCTCTGCTGTATAGCTCAAGCGTATGCTGAAGCCATTGCTATCACTGATGCGCTCCAAGAGATGAACCTCATCATAGCTCTCCTCGGTAAAGTGGTAGTAAAGGTCTTCGTCGATTTGATAGAGTGTATAGCGTCCATCGCGATCAATACGAAGCTCTACACGCTCCTTGACATCAAGCGTAGCTTCTGCCTCGTTAGGATGACTTAAAGCTATTGGTCGTCCATCGCTAAGACGAAGAGTTATATTCTGCTCATCCACGACTAGCCCCATGTCATAGGCATGATGCCAACCATTACCCAGAGGACCTTCGTAATCGCTCTTGCTATACCACGTACGCTCCCAGCTGATAGGGATAACACCTGTCAGGAAGAAGTCCTCCTCATCCGTGAAGAAGAGTCCTGAGCTAACGTCTACAGGGTGACCTGTCACCGTACAAATGGCCTTATGCCACAAGTTCTGCAGGCGCTCGCTGCCTATCTTGCTGTTAACCTTAGCGTGAAGCTTTTGGGCAAGACGCTTTGTCTTCTTGCGATAGAAGCGACCCAATGAGCCCATCAGCTTACGCTTCAAGGCTGCAATAGGGTTAAGGGGCGTAGGGATAGGATTCGTCAGTATGGGACGAGCCGGAGGAATAGGGATAATCACCCCTGTAGGCATAAAGAGGGCAAAGTACTCTGACCCTCCTTTGATGATATGAGGAGTGGGGAGACCAATATCCCAGCAGTCCATATGTAGATGTGCTCCTCCGCCTGAGAGTGGCTCGCCATCGGCTAGCACATTCAGGCTGCCCATAAGGCATGCCCCACGTTGCGAGGAGGAACTACAAAGCTCCCTCCTATAGGGAAGTGGAATACGTTTCTCGTGGGAGTCCCTGCAACAGCTCGAGGTATGAAGCCGCCAATCTTGACCGTTGCCCCGGTCATCGAAATCACCATCGTTGCTGCCGTATGGGCTAGCTCCATAAGCTTAGAGCTATCGCCTTCTCCCGACTGAGCATCCGAAGGTGGAGCTGGGGGTGGAGGAAGTATGCTTGCTAAGGCAACGGCTATGAAGTCCTTGGGGTTGATTAGTAATCCAATGTAGGGATTAGGCAGTGGTCCACCCGGAACCATCACGTGACAGTCGATACCCAATACCGGGTCTAACTGCTTGCTCACAGGCAAGCACGCCATACCCTTAAGACCCAACTGTGCTAGAGCTGGAAGATAAGCCGACTCCAAGCCCTGTTCTACTACTCCCTGCAAGGCCATTCCCGCCTTAAGACCCGTGTCTACGGCATTCAAACCGGGAGAGACGCCCGAGGCGGCATTGCTCTCCCACATTCGACACCACTCCTGCGCACGACCGACCTACACTCAGCTCCAACTGAGTGCTTACGCTATCAAAATAGCTATGCTCAGGAGTGTTACGACGAGGCATAGGCGAATATATCTATGACTATATAATGTTTACTCTACTGATAGCATACTAGACAGAAGTCTTAATATATATTATAAGTCTCTTCGATGTGTATATCCTCACAAATAAGAGATAATCGATCAATCCAATGGGCTAAATCCTTAGACGGAAATAATAGAAAAGCTCCTGGAATAGGATATTCTATACCTGTTAAGAAGAAAATCTTCTGCAACTTAAGTAGATTGTCAATTAAATCCTTTGCATATGTATCATCATTAAGCGAATTTAATATGAATGGTTTCTTAAGTAACGAACTCTCCTCCACCTTTCTTCCATATTTCTCTAGAAGCATTCGTTTATGCTCTGAAGTACGATATCTTTGAACATCTTGCTGTAATTCCGTCATTAATAATTGTTCTCCATAAATACCAGGGACAGTTATTATGCCAGAATGGAACCTCTGACACTTTGGGCTAAAGCACGACCACTCTTTTCCCAAAACAATATCAGATATTTTGTGCAGGACATCCACGGATAGTTCTACACTTCTCACAGGATCTACTTTATACGCGTCGGCACATAGAAGCATCAAAGCTTCTGTGTCCTTGAAATATGGAATTCTTCTACAGATACGCCTATAAATTGAAACTGAATTTATTCCCATATGTATATAAAATGTTCACCTTTAGTATTGATCGAATGAATATGCCCTCTCCCATGGTATTCGGGAATACCAGGATTTCCTGCATCACTATGTCCATCAGGATGCTCCATCCAGTAATTAGAGGTATTATGACTATTTTTTGCTCCTAAAGACTTCACTCCCCTAGATTTTCTCTCTGAAAATTCTCTTCCTCTACTTGTTTCAAGTAGTTCGTCGATGGGAATTGCTATACCTCCTCTAGATTGTCTTGGTACTTTGGCATGATCACGAGCTTGAATAAGAGCATCTCTTCTATTCTTTGCTTTGATAACTTTATAGGAAGATAAGCCATAATGGTCTACTTCTGTGAAGGTATTCTCTACATATCCATAGATAGAAAAAACTCCGCTAGCTAATCCAATCGGGTCTTGTGAGATGTATCTGCCAAGTTCGGGATCGTAGTATCTGAATCTGTTGTACGTCAGCCCCGTTTCGTAGTCGTAGTACTGCCCCTGGAAGAGGAAGGGTATCGACACATAGCCCTCGGGATTCAGCCCAGGCTGAGTCTCCTCTAGGATCTTGCCGTTCATATCCAAGCGACGACACCACACTTCCTTGCCCTCCTCGTTATACGCCTCTGTGGGCGTGCCGAGTTGGTCGCAGACTATGCTGTATGCCTTGCCATCTTGGATGAGCGCAAGCGGTACGAAGCTCTCTTCTTCGAAGAGCCAAGTTTTGAAATCTTCGCTGTAGGGCGTCAGTACGCTACCCACATAGCGGTTGCCTGTCTGCCACTCATGCAAGGGAACATTACCATTCCACAGGTAGTGGAAGGTCACATCCCCGAGCTTCGTCAGGCGACGTCCCAAGGCATCATAGGTAAAGCTCTACCCAGTTCGTCCTGTGGTGCGACTTAACTGCTTTAAGCGCCTCGTTCTGATTCCACTCATACCGCCAACATTCATGCTTCGTATCCCACCACTTGCCCGTGCCTTTGTTCTTCTCGGTGAGTTGCCTATACGAAGCGAAGAGAGAGTACTTTTAGAAGAAGTATCAACCTATATTGTGGCATATTTATTTAGGCAATCGGGAGAGTCTCTTCGCTTGGAACTTGAAGCATTCCGTCTGCGCCATGTAGAGATTTGAGTCTTTGAACCTCTTCTATGAGCATCTCAGAAAAGCAACTCCACTCTTTGAGTGGAGTTGCATCTCTCCGAGCACAATAATATACTTTATCAGAACCATCCTTCATGTATAAGCGAGAACCATCTTTGCTATAAGAGGCAAAAAAGAAGCAACTCTTATCTGCATTTTTAGGACGTTCATACACATTAGGATCCGATAAATCAAATGGGCCTTGAATGCCAAGTTTCCTGTTTATGCTTCCTTGGTGTCCGTAGAGAAAGAGCCCTCTATGGAATATGAATAGCCCATTACTAACATTGGTAAGAAATGTCCTATATTGGCAAGGGATTTCTCTTCCAATATTTTGTTCCACCAGTGCGAGTTGCTCTTCTGTAAGGGGTGCAAATGTATAGACATTATATGCCTCTGGACCTATCAGAGGTACATGTCCATATCTTGAAACCACCTCCTCTTCTACAGCCCCTAGGGCTTTTTGCTCTATTATCAGAGCTTGTATGTGACTTATATACTCCATAATTACATGTTATAAAATAGTCCTACTTACTAACTTCCCCTGCGTTGGGTTATGGTAGTTACCTCCATGGGCATCTAAGTGTTCTATAGAGTCTACAAATCTAATGTTCTCAGGAACATCTGCCAATTCGGGATGAGTACTGACACTATTAATGTGGTGTCCCACATAGCCCTTAACCTTCCCCGTGGCACGTAGCTCAGCCTTTTCCTCATCTGTCCAAAACCGGGTACCTGCTTTCCCATGCTCAATAAGCTTACGCTCTTCTTCCCAAGCGAGCTTTACCCCCTTCCTCCGTCTTTGCTCTAATTCTCTTTTTCTATCCTTGCGGCTCTTTCTTCCGGGCTTTTTCCCAAAACGACCATCCTTTTTTCTGTATATCTGAAGTCCGAAGAAATCTACACTATCATTAGGGTTCTCTACGTAGTTATGCAGGGCTATAGTACCACTCTCAAACCCAATTGGATCTTGGCTTATGTATCTGCCAAGTTCGGGATCGTAGTACCGGAATCTGTTGTATGCCAGCCCTGTCTCGTAGTCGTAGTACTGCCCTTGGAAGAGGAAGGGTATCGACACATAGCCCTCGGGGTTCAGCCCAGGCTGAGTCTCCTCTAGGATCTTGCCGTTCATATCCAAGCGACGACACCACACTTCCTTGCCCTCCTCGTCATACGCCTCTGTGGGCGTACCGAGTTGGTCGCAGACTATGCTGTATGCCTTGCCATCTTGGATGAGAGCAAGTGGTACGAAGCTCTCTTCTTCGAAGAGCCAAGTTTTGAAATCTTCGCTGTAGGGCGTCAGTACGCTACCCACATAGCGATTGCCTGTCTGCCACTCATGCAAGGGAACATTCCCATTCCACAGGTAGTGAAAAGTCGTATCCCCAAGCTTTGTCAAGCGACGTCCCAAGGCATCATAGGTAAAGCTCGTCCAGTGTCCATGACGATGAGGAGCAAATACGCCCTTGAGCGTACCATTCTGATTCCAGCTATACTCCCAGCAATCCTTCTTTGCACTGAAGAAACCTGCCTTACCTCGGAACTTCTCTATGAGTTGTCCATCCTTGTCATACTTGAAGGTCCATTCTCCCGACTTCTCGATGCGACCTCCTTCAAGATACTTGCGTAGCTTCTTGTCGGGATCATTATATAGATTGCCCACCTTGTCGGAGAGACGATACTCCTTCGTGCCATCGGCATAAGTTGCCATCGTCAGCTCACCAGAGGGGCTGTAGCTATACTGAGTAAGTCCGTAGCGGTCATCCTCTATAGAGAGAAGCCTATCGGCACTGCCCCAGTTGTAGTGGCGAGAGCGGCGTTGCTCCGCAGAGCGTCGGGTCTTGCTATTGACCAAACGTCCGATGTTGTCATAGGCAAAGCTCTGACTAACACCTCCCGGTAAGAGACGCTCCAGCTCAAAGCCTAGACTATCATACCGGTGCTCGCTTGTGAAGCGTGCATTCGTCTCTGCTTCGTTTGCTTTGAAACAAATAAGCTCACCATACTCATTGCGCTCATAGCTCAGCTGTGCTCCTAGGCTACTCTGAAGTGAGCGAATGAGTCCGTGCTTGTCGTAGCTACGCTTGATGAGATGTTCATCACAACGTTCCTCTACAGGCAAGCCCATACCATCATAACGGAAGCTCACACGAGCGTGTTCATTCACCGCCTCGCGTATACGCCCCGAGGTCCAGTAGCTATAGCTATGCTTCTCGACTTGGTCATAGTCGTGGGTAATCTCTGTGACACGTCCACACTTGTCATAGCCGTAACGCTTAAACTTACCACTGGGAAGGGTTTCCTTAAGAACGCGTCCTGCGCTATCGCGCTCATAGTAGCGTGTTGCTCCGTCAAAGCCCGATTCGGCAATGACATAGCCTGCGGCATCTAACGTGAAATCGTAGCTTTCCCAATTCTCATTGCGTACTTCCTTGAGACGCTCCTCGCAGTCGTGGAAGAAGTTGATGACTCCACGATGGTCTCTACGACGCACCAGCTTCCACATCCCCTCATAACCATACTCCACCTCCTGGTGGTCATCTTGGTAATGAACCAGGTTATCTATACCATCATAGCTCAGCTTGATGTGATTACCATCAAAGTCATCGACACCTATGATACGTCCAACTAGATCGTAGCGCCTACGCTGACGTGCACCTTTGGCATTGATAACTTCTATACAGCGTCCAAGACCATCATAGCTGTAGCGCGTGACATTGCCTCGGCTATCGGCTGCTTCACAGACGTTGTGCCAGCGGTCATAGCTAAGCTTAGTCACCACACCGAAGCTGTCGGTCACTTCTTCTACTAGTCCATCCTTATAGCTTAGGGTGGTCTTTGCACCCTTAGGATTGCTTCGCTCGATAACATTGCCCTGCCTATCGTAGGCAAAGCTCCAGCTTCCCCCATCGAGGGTGCGCACCGCTAAGGGACGATAGCGAAGCTCCCGACTCTTGTAGTAGGTCAGTTCAATGTTTCCGCCCTCGGGGTCTGTGTTACTGATGCGATTACCCAAAGCATCATAGCTATAGAGATAGCTATTGCCCTGCGGGTCTATCTCTGCCGTGACTTGACCCTCATCGTTATGCTGCGTACGCCACTCTGCACCGTTAGGATCGATGCGTAGATAGACAAGTCCATCCTTATGGTAATAGGTCGTTTTCTTGTCATAGCTATCCAAGACTTCGGTATAGCCCTTAAAGAAGCGAAGCTTGTGGTTGTAGATATTCTGAGAACCCCAGGTGTGGATACAGCGTGCGCCTATCTCCCTGCCATCATACTCAAAGAACCATTCTACGCCATTGCGCCATACCTCATGCGTGAGCAGACGCCCTTCATAAGCATAGCGGATGCTATCACCTACGGCATTCGTTTCTTCCAAGAGGTTGCCCTCTTCGTCATAGCGATAGCGTGCAATACAGATTTCTTGGTGAAGCCAATATTCGGGGTCGGGAGCATAGACGGCAAGGATACGTCCCTTGTTGTCGTGTTCAAAGCGAAGCTTGCGCTCTGCTGTATCGATGATTTCCTTAAGCCGGCCCTCTGCTGTATAGCTCAAGCGTATGCTGAAGCCATTGCTATCACTGATGCGCTCCAAGAGATGAACCTCATCATAGCTCTCCTCGGTAAAGTGGTAGTAAAGGTCTTCGTCGATTTGATAGAGTGTATAGTGTCCATCGCGATCAATACGAAGCTCTACACGCTCCTTGACATCAAGCGTAGCTTCTGCCTCGTCAGGATGCCTTAAAGCTATTGGTCGTCCATCGCTAAGACGAAGAGTTACATTCTGCTCATCCACGACTAGCCCCATGTCGTAGGCATGATGCCAACCATTACCCAGAGGACCTTCGTAATCGCTCTTGCTATACCACGTACGCTCCCAGCTGATAGGGATAACCCCTGTGAGGAAGAAGTCCTCCTCATCCGTGAAGAAGAGTCCTGAGCTAACGTCTACAGGGTGACCTGTCACCGTACAAATGGTCTTATGCCACAAGTTCTGTAGGCGCTTGCTGCCTATCTTGCTGTTAACCTTAGCGTGAAGCTTTGGGCAAGACGCTTCGTCTTCTTGCGATAGAAGCGACCCAATGAGCCCATCAGCTTACGCTTCAAGGCTGCAATAGGGTTAAGGGGCGTAGGGATAGGATTCGTCAGTATGGGACGAGCCGGAGGAATAGGGATAATCACCCCTGTAGGCATAAAGAGGGCAAAGTACTCTGACCCTCCTTTGATGATATGAGGAGTGGGGAGACCAATATCCCAGCAGTCCATATGTAGATGTGCTCCTCCGCCTGAGAGGGGCTCGCCGTCGGCTAGTACATTCAGACTGCCCATAAAGGCATGCCCCACGTTCCGAGGAGGAACTACAAAGCTCCCTCCTATAGGGAAGTGGAATACGTTTCTCGTGGGAGTCCCTGCGACAGCTCGAGGTATGAAGCTGCCAATCTTGACCGTTGCCCCGGTCATCGAAATCACCATCGTTGCTGCCGTATGGGCTAGCTCCATAAGCTTAGAGCTATCGCCTTCTCCTGACTGAGCATCCGAAGGTGGAGCAGGTGGTGGAGGAAGTATGCTTGCTAAGGCAACGGCTATGAAGTCCTTGGGGTTGATCAGTAAGCCGATGTAGGGATTAGGCAGTGGTCCACCTGGAACCATCACGTGACAGTCGATACCCAATACCGGGTCTAACTGCTTGCTCACAGGCAAGCACGCCAATACCCTTAAGACCCAACTGCGCTAGAGCTGGAAGATAAGCCGACTCCAAGCCCTGTTCTACTACTCCCTGCAAGGCCATTCCCGCCTTAAGCCCCGTGTCGACGGCATTAAGCCCTGGAGAGACGCCCGAAGCGGCATTGCTCTCCACATTCGACACCACACCTGAACACGACCGACCTACACTCAGCTCCAACTGAGTGCTTACGCTATCAAAATAGCTATGGTCAGGAGTGTTACGACGAGGCATAGGAGCACAAGTAGGAGAGGTTCGTATAGACTATGATGACTTCTAAGAGAGGACACAAATCTATTTAAAACTAAAACTATTAAGTCCAGCTTCTTCTGAAGGGGAGAATTCTATTCCTATGAGTTTCATTCCCTCGCACCTTTGACGAAATTCCTCAGAAACAAACAAAGTGAATGATATAGGACTAGGTGATATGACAAAGGCTTCCCAAGTGACATCTTCTCTAATGCAGAGACGTTCTATACGCTTTACCCACCCAGTCTTCTCTAGCTGTAGTACAGACTGTTCTTTGTCAATAAGATCGTCTGTCTTGGAGTAGAACTTTATGAAGTAGTATTTACTCTCAATAATAGACTGCTTCCTCTTGTTTACTATGAATACCTCCCTGTAAACGAAAGGTTGAACCTCCATTGAGAGCAAAAGAGAAAGAAATCGTTCAGAGACAACGAACCAATCATAGTACTCTCTTAAATCAAACTTATACTTCCTGTCAGGACTAATCAACCAAAGCTCTTCGGGAAATTCCACTCGTTCCCAGCTTACTTCTCTCCAAGCCCCATGATCAGCTGGACGTAGGCTCCAAGGATTTTCGTAGAATGCTGTATGTAACACACACTCATGAATAGAGACAGGTGCACATCTCTCTGTTATCTGTTTTAACGCCCAGTATTTATTCAAGTCTGCCATTATATGTTTTAGTTTTTAATCTTACCTTTCCGTATCTTTTTTTCGAAGGCTCCTTTGGAGAGCTTTTTACATACATTACAGCCTCCTCTTGAGATATTTCCCCTCCATTAAATCTCTTCTTTATACGATTAAGTTTTCTTATAACCAAATTTGTATATTTACTATGCCTTGAGCTATGATACAGCTTATTTCCGTGAAGCTTTGCAGAAGCTTCGCTATCTGACATCAGTAGTCCATTAGATGCTGCATCTCTTTGTCCAGATAGCTCTATCTTATCAAAGAAATCACTATTATTATCCCATGTTTTTCAGGAATCAAATGATGAGCCATCTTTTGGTCTCCTTTCACTCCGCCCAAAGCCTTATCCAAAGCTCGAGAACCAGGAGAGAGGCCTAGGATATCGATAGCATAAAGTGGATCCTCTACATATCCATAGAGCTTAATGCCTCCAGCCAGCCCAATCGGGTCTTGTGAGATGTATCGTCCTAGCTCAGGGTCGTAGTATCTGAATCTGTTGTACGCCAGCCCTGTCTCGTAGTCGTAGTACTGTCCTTGGAAGAGGAAGGGTATCGACACATAGCCCTCGGGATTCAGCCCAGGCTGAGTCTCTTCAAGAATCTTGCCGTTCATATCCAAGCGACGATACCACACTTCCTTGCCCTCCTCGTCATACGCCTCTGTGGGCGTACCGAGTTGGTCGCAGACTATGCTGTAGGGCTTGCCATCTTGGATGAGAGCAAGTGGTACGAAGCTCTCCTCTTCAAGAGCCAAGTTTTGAAATCTTCGCTGTAGGGCGTCAGTACGCTACCCACATAGCGATTGCCTGTCTGCCACTCGTGCAAGGGAACATTTTCATTCCACAGGTAGTGGAAGGTCACATCCCCGAGCTTCGTCAGGCGACGTCCCAAGGCATCATAGGTAAAGCTCGTCCAGTGTCCATGACGATGAGGAGCAAATACACCCTTGAGCGTACCATTCTGATTCCAGCTATACTCCCAGCAATCCTTCTTTGCACTGAAGAAACCTGCCTTACCTCGGAACTTCTCTATGAGTTGTCCATCCTTGTCATACTTGAAGGTCCATTCTCCCGACTTCTCGATGCGACCTCCTTCAAGATACTTACGTAGCTTCTTGTCGGGATCATTATACAGATTACCCACCTTGTCGGAGAGACGATACTCCTTCGTGCCATCGGCATAAGTTGCCATCGTCAGCTCACCCGAGGGGCTGTAGCTATACTGAGTAAGTCCGTAGCGGTCATCCTCTATAGAGAGAAGCCTATCGGCACTGCCCCGGTTGTAGTGGCGAGAGCGGCGTTGCTCCGCCGAGCGTCGGGTCTTGCTGTTGACCAAACGTCCGATGTTGTCATAGGCAAAGCTCTGACTAACGCCTCCCGGTAAGAGACGCTCCAGCTCAAAGCCTAGACTATCATACCGGTGCTCACTTGTGAAGCGTGCATTCGTCTCTGCTTCGTTTGCTTTGAAACAAATAAGCTCACCATACTCATTGCGCTCATAGCTCAGCTGCGCTCCTAGGCTACTCTGAAGTGAGCGAATGAGTCCGTGCTTGTCGTAGCTACGCTTGATGAGATGTTCATCACAACGTTCCTCTACAGGCAAGCCCATACCATCATAACGGAAGCTCACACGTGCGTGTTCATTCACCGCCTCGCGTATACGCCCCGAGGTCCAGTAGCTATAGTTATGCTTCTCGACCTGGTCATAGTCGTGGGTAATCTCTGTGACACGTCCACACTTGTCATAGCCGTAACGCTTAAACTTACCACTGGGGAGTGTTTCCTTAAGAACGCGTCCTGCGCTATCGCGCTCATAATAGCGTGTTGCTCCGTCAAAGCCCGACTCAGCAATGACATAACCTGCGGCATCTAACGTGAAGTCGTAGCTTTCCCAATTCTCATTGCGTACTTCCTTGAGACGCTCCTCGCAGTCGTGGAAGAAGTTGATGACTCCACGATGGTCTCTACGACGCACCAGCTTCCACATCCCCTCATAACCGTACTCCACCTCCTGGTGGTCATCTTGGTAATGAATCAGGTTATCTATACCGTCATAGCTCAGCTTGATGTGATTACCATCAAAGTCATCGACACCTATGATACGTCCAACTAGTCGTAGCGCCTACGCTGACGTGCACCCTTGGCATTGATAACTTCTATACATCGTCCAAGACCATCATAGCTGTAGCGCGTGACATTGCCTCGGCTATCGGCTGCTTCACAGACGTTGTGCCAGCGGTCATAGCTAAGCTTAGTCACCACACCGAAGCTGTCGGTTACTTCTTCTACTAGTCCATCCTTATAGCTTAGGGTGGTCTTTGCACCCTTAGAATTGCTTCGCTCGATAACATTGCCCTGCCTATCGTAGGCAAAGCTCCAGCTTCCCCCATCGAGGGTGCGCACCGCTAAGGGACGATAGCGAAGCTCCCGACTCTTGTAGTAGGTCAGTTCAATGTTTCCGCCCTCGGGGTCTGTGTTGCTGATGCGATTACCCAAAGCATCATAGCTATAGAGATAGCTATTGCCCTGCGGGTCTATCTCTGCCGTGACTTGACCCTCATCGTTATGCTGCGTACGCCACGCTGCACCGTTAGGATCGATGCGTAGATAGACAAGTCCATCCTTGTGGTAATAGGTCGTCTTCTTGTCATAGCTATCCAAGACTTCGGTATAGCCCTTAAAGAAGCGAAGCTTGTGGTTGTAGATATTCTGAGAACCCCAGGTGTGGATACAGCGTGCGCCTATCTCCCTGCCATCATACTCAAAGAACCACTCTACGCCATTGCGCCATACCTCATGCGTGAGCAGACGCCCTTCATAAGCATAGCGGATGCTATCGCCTACGGCATTCGTCTCTTCCAAGAGGTTGCCCTCTTCGTCATAGCGATAGCGCGCAATACAGATTTCTTGGTGAAGCCAATATTCGGGGTCGGGAGCATAGACGGCAAGGATACGTCCCTTGTTGTCGTGTTCAAAGCGAAGCTTGCGCTCTGCTGTATCGATGATTTCCTTAAGCCGGCCCTCTGCTGTATAGCTCAAGCGTATGCTGAAGCCATTGCTATCACTGATGCGCTCCAAGAGATGAACCTCATCATAGCTCTCCTCGGTAAAGTGGTAGTAAAGGTCTTCGTCGATTTGATAGAGTGTATAGCGTCCATCGCGATCAATACGAAGCTCTACACGCTCCTTGACATCAAGCGTAGCTTCTGCCTCGTCAGGATGACTTAAGCTATTGGTCGTCCATCGCTAAGACGAAGTGTTATATTCTGCTCATCCACGACTAGCCCCATGTCATAGGCATGATGCCAACCATTACCCAGAGGACCTTCGTAATCGCTCTTGCTATACCACGTACGCTCCCAGCTGATAGGGATAACACCTGTGAGGAAGAAGTCCTCCTCATCCGTGAAGAAGAGTCCTGAACTAACGTCTACAGGGTGACCTGTCACCGTACAGACTGCCTTATGCCACAAGTTCTGCAGGCGCTCGCTTCCTATCTTGATGTTAATCGTGTGAAGCTTTTCGGCAAGACGCTTCCTCTTCTTGCGATAGAAGCGACCCAATGAGCCCATCAGCTTACGCTTCAAGGCTGCAATAGGGTTAAGGGGCGTAGGGATAGGATTCGTCAGTATGGGACGAGCCGGAGGAATAGGGATAATCACCCCTGTAGGCATAAAGAGGGCAAAGTACTCTGACCCTCCTTTGATGATATGAGGAGTGGGGAGACCAATATCCCAGCAGTCCATATGTAGATGTGCTCCGCCGCCTGAGAGTGGCTCGCCGTCGGCTAGTACATTCAGGCTGCCCATAAAGGCATGCCCCACATTCCGAGGGGGAACTACAAAGCTCCCTCCTATAGGGAAGTGGAATACGTTTCTCGTGGGAGTCCCTGCGACAGCTCGAGGTATGAAGCTGCCAATCTTGACCGTTGCCCCGGTCATCGAAATCACCATCGTTGCTGCCGTATGGGCTAGCTCCATAAGCTTAGAGCTATCGCCTTCTCCCGACTGAGCATCCGAAGGTGGAGCTGGCGGTGGAGGAAGTATGCTTGCTAAGGCAACGGCTATGAAGTCCTTGGGGTTGATTAGTAATCCGATGTAGGGATTAGGCAGTGGTCCACCCGGAACCATCACGTGACAGTCGATACCCAATACCGGGTCTAACTGTTTGCTCACAGGCAAGCACGCCATACCTTTAAGTCCCAACTGTGCTAGAGCTGGAAGATAAGCCGACTCCAAGCCTGTTCCACTACTCCCTGCAAGGCCATCCCCGCCTTAAGACCCGTGTCTACGGCATTCAAACCGGGAGAGACGCCCGAGGCGGCATTGCTCTCCACATTCGACACCACTCCTGCGCACGACCGACCTACACTCAGCTCCAACTGAGTGCTTACGCTATCAAAATAGCTATGCTCAGGAGTGTTACGACGAGGCATATACGAATGTGGGGAAAATTATGCTAGTAAGTCCTTAGGAACAGGTAGATGAGTCCTAGGATAGCAACAAAGATGAAGAAGCCACTTACGATGCGCAAGCCTGTACGGCCGAAGAAATCCTCTATCATATGCCAACCACTATAGTAGCCAGCAGGATGCACTGCCCAGTCCTTATTAAGAATGATACCGATAAGATATACTGTGAATGCAAGGACGAGTAGCAGGTATCCCCAGCTTGGATGGGCGAGGACCTCTGCTTTGATAACTTGCCAAAACTGGTCAATCTGCTGAGTAATCTTCTCCATCTACTTGAGGGCTTTGTGGTGGCTGTTGTTCTACAAGTTTCTTGAAGCGATATAGCTCTATGGACCAATCTTCGCCATAGAGAGTTTCTAATGTTTCAGTGAAGGCTTTGTCTGAGATGAACTTTTCTCTGTACCTATTATGTTCGAGGGCAATAGCGATGAAAGGGAAGGTTGAATTCTTAATAACCTCAGAGCTTAGCCACTGATTTAGTAGGAAGCCCTGAACGTAGTGCTCGGCAGCCTCTTTGTCTTCTGAAATCTTCTCCGAACATAAACCACACATACGCAAGGCATCCATCTGCATAAAGTAGTCCTTGCAATAAGCATAAGCACCCGAACCTTGTAGATAAAGCTCTCGTGCAGGTCTCCATTGTTGCATTCCAACAAGAATACTCGCCTTGGAAAGAAGGGTATTTCCAAGAAGACGATAGGCTTGTGAGTCTTCTAGAGTACCAATGCTCAGATGAGCAGATTCGATAGCTTTGTCTGCAAAATAGAGAGCTTCGTCTGTCTGTTGATAGCCAAGCTGGTCATTCATTAAAAGAGCATAGATGCTAACAAACTGTCCTATCCAAGCATGTTCTTTTTCTATTTTACGTAGGGCAATGTCAAGGCACTGTTTGGCTAAACGTTGGGTAGCATCAGCGTCTCTTTGCTTGACGCTATTGACCAGCTGAACTAGTGCTAAGCGAAATTCATCTTCGCTCGAATCTTCAGCTTCACTCTCTTGGAGTGCTTGTTGAGCCACTTTCTCCATAGCACTATCCAAATCAATTGGGGGCTCATAGTCTATGACTGTATCTGGAAATCGTCTGACAATACTCTTTAGCTTTTGTTCTCCAAGTTCGTCTGCTATGGTAAATGTCATCCGCTCAAACCACGGTAAGGTCAGTGCGAACTCGAGCCATTTAACCAAGACTTTTTCATTCACTGTTCCCTGAAAATCTATAACGAAATTACATTTCCCCTCAGGAACATCTTTCAGTATGTCTTGAGCAAATGAGGATAGATTGCCTACAGCTAAAGAGGCTGGATTCGTTTCGTCTTTGTACTGAGAATTTATTCTCCAATCTACATGATAGGGCTCAAATTCTTCAGGTCGAGATGAAGTATTCCATAGTTCTATCTCTTGGCTTAGAGCTTGTAATAGCTGCTGAGAGAAATCCTCTAAGTCCTTGCAGCTTACCTGCAAGATAAACCAGTTCATCCGAATCGCTCTCAATATCTAGAAGGTAGTCATAGAATGCACCGAGCATTAGCTCATCCTCCTGTTTATAGAGTAGGCGGATAAGCTGCACGTGAGAGGAAGCTACTACATTCTCCCAACCATAGCGCATACGCTGAGCTAATTGTTCAATGGCATTACTCATACTTACTATGCTTACAGTTGGTTAGTTAAGCTTCACAATAGTTCCAGACACAGAGGTTGTTCCCATAGAATCCAAGGTCGTTTTAGCTGTTCCTGATATGGTTACTTCCTTTTGCCCTGAAAGCGTAACATCCATAGCACTGATGGTCTGACTTTTTTCTGCAGTTGAGTTAATCTCTTTTGAGCTTAGTGAGAGACTCGTTTCTCCTAAAAGGACTAGCTCTTTACCTGCTATCGCAATCGTTCCATCTTCCTTCAGTGTAATAGAAGCATTTCCGCAATTCAGAAGAATCTGTTTACTCGCATCTATCGTAACATTTCCAGAACCATCAGCACTAAAGCTATTGCCTTCTTTGTCCTTGACACAGACACTCCCTTTACTATCATCGAGGATGACTGCAACACCGCTCCTTGTGGTGAGGCTTTTGACATTATTGTCCGCCCCGCCACCACCTGCGTTCTTACCATTGAAAAGGCTACCTTGCACATAGGGACGGTTGGGGTCATTGTAGTGGAAGCCTATCATCACTTGGTCACCCTTTTCAGGAATGAAGACAAAACCACGGTTGGAGGAAACCTTGCCGCTACTACCTGCATCGGGTGTCAGTACACGTATCCACGAAGTCTTCATTCCTTTGACCTGCCAGTTCATTCGCACCTCGACACGACCATGCCCTTGTGGATCTTTGTTGCTGATGACTGTTGCCATCTGAGGCTCTGCCACAGGAAGTGCAACGCCAGCCGTTGGTAGCGTATAAACAGAGGCTGGGATAGCTCTAAAGGAAGCTCGGTAGCGTCCTGGCTCATCCGCATAGTGTACTATCTCGGTGATGAAGTAGCTACCGAGGATTTCATCCTTATATTGATTGCCCTTGACCTGAACGCTACTCTTGATGGTGACTACGTCACCTACCATCAGTCCGAGGTAATCGGTGTCGGCTGTGATACTATGCGAGTAGGCGGCATCGGCTTGTTGCTTCTTCTCTAGATACTGCTGTAGCTCGTAATCGCTACCAACACGGATGTCAGAGTACTGATTACCAGGCGTGGAGAAAACCTTGATGGATTGTTCAAAGGCCTGATAGCCAAGTGAACCAAAGCCTTTAGGGGTATTGGGACTCTCGGCTCTAAAGGTTTGATCGTTTTCCGAGCGATGGGCATAGCCCGAAGAAGCCTTTGCCGAGGCTTGTATACCTATATTTAAGTGGTCAAGATCTTGCTGATAGATGAGCGTAATATCCTTAGGAAGCATAGGCTTACCAAAGACGAGCTCCTCGCCATCGAAGTAGAACCACTCGTAATGCTGTTGTGCTAGACGCTGTAAGAAGCGGAAGTTGCTCTCTCCATACTGGCACTCATACTCAAGAGGTTTGGTGCGATCGGGGCTGATTTTAGCTGCAACCTTAGCTTCACTCGTTAGCTCTGAGACGATATCCTTGAGCGTAGACTTATTCCACGAGGCAAAATGAGGTTCTGTTTCCAGAAGATAGGTGTAGGAATAGCCCGAGACATTAAGGAAAGTCGCTCCTGTGTCTTTGTAGAGACTGACTTCGGTGATGATGCCTCGGAAAGTACGCTCACCAAAGATGATTCCGGTGAGCTGCCCGAGCCATTGGGTGGTCTTATCCAAGGTGTATGCCCCAGCAGACTCCCCAACCTCATAGTCCAAGAGAATCTGAAAGCGGTGATGCTCATTGATACGCTGTTCAAGACGCAAGGACTTGAATGAATGCAGGGGATTACCTGCTATCACCACTTTAATGATGGGTTCAGGAAGCTTTTCGTGCATAAACCTTTCGTGTAGTTGAGCGTATTTAGTTTTTTTTTGCTATCGTTAGGAAGATAAGAGTAAGCTTATCTCCCTAACGATGGCATAAGAAAGATTGCTTAAGCCTTTGGCCAGCGGTTGTCGTGTTCGGCGGCACCCACTGTGATGTTCTCAGCCGAGAAGGTCAGAGTGATGGTCATAGGCACGTCATTGTTCACGTCCAGTGTTTCCTTGTAGTGAACGATGTAGGCGTTTTTGAACTCCACCTCCTTCATCTTGGCATCTTCATCAGTCTTCTTGTAGACGAGCTTGCCTTCGATGGGCTTGAACTGGCTGTTGAGCATCGCCTCAATCGTTGAGGTATCTTCGGTAGACTCAATGGTGACAACGACACGCCCTCCAGTGATGCTGGAAGAGGGCTTACCCTTACTGTCGGTTGAGCGAGCAAACTCAACATTGGAATAGAGGACATCGTACTCTTTGCCCCCAAGCTCTAGTGATGCACGGAATGATCCCATACTGAACTTTATTTAATAGTTAATACTAATATCGACAAGAGGCTCACTCTGCTATAGGGATAATCCTTAAAAGCAAAAAGAGACCTCCAGACCAATATATGTGTCTGAAAATCTCCGTTCATTTGCATCAGCTCTGTAAAGACCTATCGGCTAAGGGAAGAGGAGAAAAACAAACCTTGGTCTTATCTATGAACAAAGGTAGGCACTTATTCTCACTCTACCAAATATTTAGCCCGATATTTCACGCCTTATCCCGAAAAAAAGAACAAACGCCTCCTTTTAGAGCTTATCTTTCTTACGTTTAGTACGCATCTGCCTGTAATGGAGGAGTCCACTGATAACTAACAAAAGTACCCAAGTAAGCGCCAAAAGATAGCCCTGAAACACTTGTCTCTCTTGGACTTGGGCTAGGCTTTCTTGTATGGACTCCAAACTTACCGCATGAGGAAAAGATGCTGTCTCCAAAGAGAGTGCAGCAGAGCTTACCCCCCAACATAGTCCACCAAGAACAAACCCCAAGAGGAAGACTGTAAGAGCTTGGAGAATGTGATAAGACCTAACAGAAAACTTCGTATCTAGTTTCTCTTGATGTGACTTCTCTACGTCATCGTATTTTATCCCTTGATCAAGTATTCTCACTTTCTGTGCTTCCGGTTCTCGCTCTTTAAGTCGTATCTGCTCCTCCTTGCTGAGCTGATATTTCCCGAGATAGAGCTTCACTCGCTGTTCTTCAACAAGCTCGGTAAGCATGTCCGTTACTTCTCTTTCACTTACTTCCGCAAAGGGGAGTGACCAGTAAACCTCACTGGCATTGATCCACAGCGGATGCTCTAAACTCTTTGCATAGAGGACGGCAAGAACAGCCTCCTCTAGAGCTATCTTTGTGATACGCATGGGGCTAAGGGAGGAGTATTTGAGGGATGAAATAATAGCTTGCTCCACCTTGATGAACTATTTCTAGCTTTCCATCTCGATAGGTAGCCTCTAGGTCTTTACGCTTAGCGAGCAGCTTGTGGTAGCCAGTATTCAGCTCTGATAGCTGGGAGTCTTAAGGCAAAGCTCCCTAGGTTCAAGCGTGAAGAAAAGCTCCTTGGATGGGCGTACTCCTGTGCAGAGTTCAAAGAGATGAGAAAGCTTGTAGTGCTTCGGGAGCAATTGCTGAGCGAGGGCTTGCTTAAGGCGGTGGGCTTCCTCCTTATAGATACGCCTTAAATAAGACAATTCTTCTTTCCTGAGACTATCGGTAAACTCAGGCAGCAGACGCTCGTAGTTCTGCAGCAAGCTCTGCACTTCCTCCTCCCTTAGGAGGTAGCCACTTTGCAGGTTTTTGCTTACTGAGTCGGACAGCCAAAGCGACGTATAGTAGGTGTCGCTTGCTGCATTACGATCGATTCCACTTAGTGGTGTCTCCATAAGGCTATCTCTTGCGTGTAGCTTCGCAAGCACAGGATTAGGCTTACTTCTTAGGATACCTAGTTTGGTCTCATACTTGCCGAGACTCTCTAGGAGAAGTTTGCTCCTAGCATCAAACTGACGCTGTAGGGTATCCAAGCAGATCTCTACCGGTCTTCCCGAGAGTATACTTCCTGCGCTGGGATAAGCGATACCTCCCATGACCAAACTACTTTCAGGGGCATCAAGAAGATAGACCTTTTCCTCACTTCCATAGTCACCAAAGAGGTAGGGTCGTTTCAAACCTGCATCGACTAAGTAGCTCGATACATATTTATCATAGGCTATGATGTAGCTATTGAGTAGCTCCTTAGCATTGAGCAAGAAATCCTGCCCATCATCACTTGCTTCTCCGCTAGTTTGTAAAAAGACAGGAATGATGGATCGTCGTGCCAATCCTTGGATTTGCTGATTGCTCAAGTTCAGCGCTTGCTTACTTCCAAAGATAAAGAGCAGGTTGCCTGCAAAATTATCATTGGGGATAGCCTTCATCAGCTCATCCATCGCAGCGGAAAATCCTCCTGTGCGAGTCTGTACCTTTGCTCCTTTCCCCGAGAGCAAAAAGTCTAGCCAAGAGGCCATATCTGTGCTTGGCGCAAGATGCCTAATACCTTGCGAACCGATAACGCTTGCTGAGAAGAGACACTGCTTATATTCGGGGGCTATGAGGGCAAGTCTCTGAAAAGAACTGAGCACAGGGCGAAGACGTGACCAGTCGCTCTCGAAGAAGACCACATGGCAGGAGAAACGTTGACTTCCTCTTCGTATCCGTGCTACATCTTGCATGCTAATCTCTCCTCCCTCGATATTGAGGAAGCGATTGGAGGCTTTGTCCCATACCGAAAGAGGAAAGACAAGATCAGAAAAACCTTCGCTTAGTTGCAGTATACCTTGAAGGCTATCGGTAACAAGCTTATCCCGACACCCTCTATCTCGTAAGAATACCGTATTGGTATTGAGATTCTCTTGCTTGATGGTTAAAGTATCTAGTTGGTCAGCATATAAAGCAGATACTCCTTCTACACCTATCAAACTAAGGTTATCTCCTTCTTGAAAGCGATAGACTGCTCCTTGTCCCACCTCGGCAAGCATACCAGAGGGAATCCAGCCTAAGACCTTGCGCTTGCTATCCTGCAAGCTAGAGCAGTCACTGATAAGAATACTCTTTCCTGATTCATCCTGCTTATAGGCATAGACCAGTTCTCCTATCGTGAGCGCAGTCTTCTTCTGACGCTCTTTGAGGTAGGGATCGCTATAGACTTGCAAGCTATCTCCCCTTAGATAAGATTTCAGCTCATAGAGCTGTGCAAGTTTACTGATGCCTACGGCATAGCGCAACGGACGAAGCGTTTCGGGGTTGACATAGCTGTGGTTATAGACCAGTAAGTTTTTCTTGCTTACCCAACCTAGATAGTTAACTCCTTTGATATCTTTGAAATGCTTCTTACTCCCATAGAGGAAGCTCCATAGACCACTAGGTTTACCTATGAGCTTAGCATTTGCCTCAACAAGCTCCGAATAGCCTCTCTTCTCACGAAGAACGAAGCAAGCGGTACCTAGAGGAGGTTCACTGAGGACTAGCCCTCCAAAAGCATGTTCATAGCCCTTGACACCCGATTGAGCGATATAGACAACTTTAGGAGAAGAACTTCTCTTGGGTAAGTGATACACCACGCGCCCTGAAACATAGTTATAGCGTTCTCTCCCCTGTAACTTAATAGAACTATAGGTACCAACTTGCCCCTTGCCGACCTGGCTGAAACTAAGGAGCAGTAGAATGAGGAAGGAGAGATAAGCTCGTCGCGTGGAGCATAGGGAAAATAAAGATGTGGCTGTATTCATTGCTCTGCTGTTGTTTGGGTGACCTGCAAAGTAGTTACACAGTGAAGCTGGTCTAGCTTAACTCCAGTAATTTGCACTCTTCGCTTAGGGCTACTTTCTAAGAAGTGGAGTCCTTGACAATAGCCGAGGAAGTCGTTGTACTTATCGCCATTAACAACTACCGCAACCTCACTAGCTGGCGTACAGAAGTAAGTGGAGCGAATATAGTTCACCTGCTCTCTATAGCGAGCTTTATCACGCACTGAAGTATTGGCGATAATTTGCAGACGACGACGGATGTCCTCCTCAGCAAGACTCAAAGAGTCCACAGCTATAACTTCTTCCACCTTCTCAAATCGAGGAAGGATTTTAATCTTATGTTCTATAGGATACTTGGTGGTATTTGTGCTTAGACGGATGGTATAGTTGCCTGGCTTTTCGTAGGTATAGTTCACTTGTCGCTCGTAAGCATCTACCCCTCCCGTCTCGCCAAACTCCCAAAACCAAGTATCTGCGCCTTGCCCCACTGCCGAGAAAGTGAGTTCTTCATCTTGGTAGGCTACACTCACTCCATTGATACGTGGTACGGAATCAATGGTTGTTATCTCTCCTGCTTTTACCACTTGAATGTAGCGACTAGAGAGCAAACGACCATCCAAACGCAGAGTCACAAGGTACTTACCTGCTTCCCTATATTGATAATACGCTATAGGATTACGATGCAATGTGTCACCATTCCCCAACTCCCAGAGAAGGTCTTTGCCTCGAACAAGACTACTATCACTAACGACAAAGGCGAGTTCTTCTCCTACCTCATAGTGGAAGTTACTATTCTCATCACGAATACCAAAGTCTACACTTCCCTTTACGGAGCGAGAGGGGAATCCACAAGAGTACGGCTATTCCTGTAAGCACAAGAATAGCCAGTACTAAGGCGCTTATCTTTTGTCTTTCGTTCATAGGATTATAGGTTGGCTTTGCAATCCTCAAGATTGGTCTTAATCATCTGATTGCCAGCCTTAGTGTTAGAGGACTCTTCCTTAATATCAAAATAGCTACGGGTAGCACGAAAGGCTTGAATACCGAAGAGGTACTTCGAGTTGTTGTCGTGCTGACGATAGCTATCTTGTAGCGTGCTGATCTCGCTCTTGACCTCATCGAGACGCTGTACTTGCTGGATATCAAAGCTAAGGGAATCAATCTCGCCTTTTAGTTTACTCAATTGCCCTGCACTCTGCTCTTCTTCTTTGAAAATCTGATTAGCTTCATGGATACTTTGTATCAGATGTTCACTCTCCACCACAGGCACACGAAAAACGTACTTACTTAGAAGCGTTATCAAGCTCACCGAGCAAAAGAAGAGCAGTAGCCCAAAGCGCACATGCGTCCATAAACGCTCATCTCTAGTTTTTTCCATTCTTGCTCTTGCTTAATTCTTGATACTTCTTGCGACATTTCTCCAGCTGGTCCATATTGTAGAGTCTATCCCTACGTACGGCATCCAGCTCGTCTAGCTCTCCTTGGGTGGCTTTGATGACCTCTAGGATTTCAGCATAGATTATATAGGGCTTACGCTCCTCTTCATTCATCATTGAGAGCTCTTCCTCCATCAGCATGCGGTTTTGTGTGATACGCTTCTGCATATACTTGTACTCGCTACTGGTTCGAGACTTTGTTCTCAGACTATGCAGATCCTTGAAGAGCTCTTCCAGCTGGAAGTTCATCTCCGCTTGCTTCTGAAGTACTCTATCATAAGCCGAGGCTTTCTGCTCCAAGAGAGCAACGCCTCGCTGTGCCGTTAGGAGCGTGAAAGCTCCTGCGCTCCCAATGCCCACAAGGAGCACGAGGAAGCTCAACATAAAGAGCAGGAGCATACGTCTGCGCTCTGGCTTGTTCTTCAGCGCCTTTTGTTTTTTTTGTTCATTCTCCCCCTGGGAATTGTCCCTCAAGAGTAGCTTGCTGTTTCTGTTCGTCTTCCATCGCTTGCTTAGTCTAGTATCTTCCAAAAACGACGCTCCTTACTGCGTGGTGAATCTTCTTCCTCGCTGATGATGATGTTCTCACGTACCACACCGATGTATTCAAGTTCGCTCATACGACTAAAGATGCGTTCTAACAAACTGAGCGAGTGGAGAATCGCACGAAAGCTTTTTGCTATGTCTATGTGGGAGTAGCTAACTCCTGCGAGTTTCCCCATTGCTTGTTCTATGTCAGCCGGAGAGCAATCCGTCCAAGTATAATAATACTGGAGCAAGCGTTCGTAATCATTTTCTGACATACGCGTCAGAACACAGATTAACTTTTGTCCAAGGATACTGAATTGTTCAACAAGTCTGCAAGGTGACTCTTCAGAGAGAAGGTGCTTCAGCGCAAAGCTATGTTCTGTATAGAAGTCCTGAAAAAGCGGAGCAGAATAGAAGAGAGCTATCTGCTAGAGGATTGCGGTGAGTGCTAGAAACATTCCTTCGATACATCTGCTGGGTGTAGCTATATAGACGCTCCAAAACCTTGATAATGTTTTGCTGGAAAATGACGGCTTTCTTACTATAGCACAGACGCTGTATTGGAGGAATATAGTCTTCTTCCGCTTTCAGGATGCCATTGTTTAGCTCATAGCGTCCAACAATGAGATAGTCTACATCCTCTGTACTCGTATTCAGCGTATTTTGACGTACAAGATGCACCTTAACCTTGGGGAGAGCATAAGGATGATGCAGAGGCACAACTTCAGGATTAGGAGTACCAACAGGGACTCGACTAAAGGAGCAACAGAGACAAGTACATAGAATAAATCTCCATCTTTTGCCTCCTCAACGTTTTGCGCCTCAGAACACACGGTATGTGTACCATAGATTTGTCTATCGTAGCTTATTGTATAGCCACTTGGGGTTATTCCCTCACAATGGAGAAGCTCTATAACGGCACTATTCGGTGTTGTTCCAGAGAGCTGGTAATATACAGCTTCTTCAAAGGTCTCTGGTTTTCCCAAGCCAAAGTTGAATTTTGTCAAACTAAAGGCTTGTATCTGAACACTACGCTCTACTTGACTAAGATAGCTGTGAATGAAATGTTCACTGGATAGCTTCGTTCCATTCGTCCAGTTAATCGGGAGGTACTTATTCTTCTTCATGTTGTGTGTCATTTACGTAGAATACTCGTTTGATGTAGATGATTTGCCCCTTACGTACACTATTCTCTCCTGCCGTTAGCCGAGGATTCAGGATGTGAATAAATAAAGGATAGCTAAACCACTTAGGGCTATAGAAGAGCCAGCCACTATCCTTGTTACTTCCAGTGCCCTCGATTGGTGTCTTGGGAGAACGCTTTGCCTGATCTTGCATGAACCAATCAAACCAATCCCCTAAAGTAATTTCTTCGGGGATACGAGCCGAGAGGATCATATAGCTTTTATCCCCTGTTTTTCGTTTGATCTTGACTTTGATAAGTTTGGCCTTGAAGTGATCTTGAGCCTCCCAGTATCGTCTATCATAGTGACTGCTGGAGAGCTTCCATAGCTCATAAATAGGAGGAGGCACGAGGTGAAAGCGACTGAGGCTAAACTCTGTGAGGAAAGGAATGAGAAACCAGAGGGACTGCATCATGGCAATATGCCCATAGGGCAAGCCCCCAAACCTCGTAAAGAGGAGGTAGTGTATCCATGATCCTAGGATCGTAGACGCAATAAGGATGCAAGCTTGTCCGAAAGGCTTGTCGGAAACACCGAGCGACTTTCCCACGCCTCCCTTCATCGTCAGCAGGGCAAGTAGACCTAAAATGAAGTAAGTTACCACAGAGATGAAGATACCACCCCACACGTACTCATCCTGCAAGACGGATAAGAAACCAGGCGTGCCAAGTAGTAAACCTGCTATAAGAATGTAGAGCAGCGCATACTTCATGCTGAGTTGCTCCTTGAGCCCTTTAAGACTCCCCATCACCAGGAGCAGAATGATGATGAGCAAGGGAGCTAAGAGGTAGCTCTGAAAGAAAGTTATCAGTCGTTCCATGTTACATTGTATCGTTTATTTAGACCTCTCTTGTACGACTTCTATAGCTGGGTATCATAGCCCAGTCTGCGGTCCCCTAAGAGTAGCGTATCATTGCCCTCCTTGGTATAGCTCGTATGTATCGCTCTTCCCGAATGAAGGACAAAGCCAAGGATAGCTTCGATGTTAGCTAGATCACGGCATACTATGGGATGCTCTGGAATTTTATCCTCATAGACAATCCGAAAGGCAATATCATCTAGTTCTGCCGTGACCTCTCCCGATATGCCTGAGCTATAACCGAGGAGCATTTCCCCGAGCTTCGTATAGGGACTCTCCGTTATGCGATGCAAAACGTAAGAGAGTTCTACTTTTAGCCCCAAGACAATATGCAGAAGCTCGGAGATTTTAGCCAAATCCTCCTTGTAATCTTCTACGCTCAAGAGGCAAAGAAAGAGCTTATAACGCTCGTGCGCCGTGAGCTTTAGCTCGGGCTGTGCTATGATGGCATCCAGCAACTGATGGAGGATGCTCTTCTTATCTCCTCGTTCTAAGCCCGAGAAGAGTCTGAGATAACGCTGATGTATCTTGACGCGCTCCTTGAAGAAAGCCGTATCAAAGGGAACGAAGAAGGGCTTTACTGGCCTCAGTCCGTTCCTTATTCCGTTTGATAGCACTTACCAGCTCCTGAGGACTCATTCCTGGCTCATTGAGAGAGAGAGGGTGGAAGAGAAACTCGGGTAGCTCGTGATACAAGCTGTTGCGTGCTAGCTCCAGTTCTATCGTTTCCCCAAGGCCATAGACATAGCCCTGCTTTAAGGAGAGAATGTCAGCCCCCTTAACGCGTGGGTTCATCCCTTGCGGACGCATAACGAGATTCTCTAGTAAATCCTCATCAAGGACATACTGAAGCTCCTCTAAGAAGACTTCTGCCTGAAGATTACTCGCCTGACTCTTCTTAAAACTATTCAGACGTTCCGTCTTCGGCTCCTTGGCTTGTTCACTTAATATAGCTCCCACTTCAAACTGTTTTCATCATAGTCTACCAAAACACTATCGCCTGCCTTTATCTCTTCTGCAACCATGAGCCGTGCTACCTGCTTCTTCAGGTAACTACGAATGACGCCAGCGATGGGGCGTGCACCATACTGTGCCGAATAGCCCTTTTGAGCAAGGTAGACTAAGGCGGATTCGCTGAGAGTTAAACTAACCTGCTTCTCTTCTTGTAGCTGTCTTTGCAAGCGACCAAAATGGAGGAGGAAGATTTCCCGAGCAATAGCTTCATTAATGGGAGCAAAGGGAACGACCTCTGTGAGACGTCCAAGGAACTCAGGGCGGAAGTAATCCGTCATCACTTCGATGAGTGCATTGGAGGAGGGGCGCTTCCCTGCGGTGATTTGCTCGGCTATCCACTGACTACCGATGTTGGAGGTGAAGATGACAATGGCATTGGAGAAGTCACCTTCTCGTCCGAGCTTATCGTGTATCTTTCCCTCATCCATCAGTTGCAGAAAAACATCATAGATGCTGCTATGCGCTTTCTCTATCTCATCGAAGAGCACCACGGAATAGGGCTTCTGACGAATGCGACTAACGAGGAGTCCGCCCTCTTCATAGCCAACATAGCCTGGAGGTGCACCATAGAGCAGGGCTGCAGCATGTTCCTCCTTGAACTCAGACATATCAAAGCGTATCATCGCCCCCTCATCATCAAAGAGAAGTTCGGCAAGCGATTTGGCTAGCTCCGTCTTACCCGTCCCTGTCGGCCCGAGAAAAAAGAACGACCCGATAGGTTTGCGTGGATCACTCAGTCCGCTACGCGACTCAATGATAGCATCTGAGAGTACCTCGATAGCCTCACCCTGTCCTTTCACGCGCTCGGCAAGCCTCTCCTCTATATTCAAGAGACGCTCCTTCTCCCCTGCTTGGAGCTTTCCTAAGGGGATACCCGTACGCTCGGCGACAAGTGCGTCTAGTTCATGAACACCCACAGAAGCAATGCCTCGCTCTGCGATGTCCTGAAGGGTATCAAGGCGTTTTGCAAAATGTTCTAGAGTAGATAATGGGGACTTCTCGCCTTGATGAGTATGCTCTTGTGCATCTTCTTCCTGCAAGCGTGAGGTTAGCAAGACGCTGAGACCTGAGAAAAGACTTTTCTCCAACAGTTGAAGGGCTTCTTGACTTTCGGTCTCTTTACTTTCATCCTCTGCACTTTGAGTAAGTCTCTCTAGCTCCTCTCTAAACTTCCTTAATTGTATTTGAGACTGGTCATTGCTCAAGCTTGCAGCGGCAAGCGTGCGCTCCAGTAAGTCTAAAGATGCAGCTGGCTCATTCTTCTCCTTAAAGAAGCGACTTGAAAGCCACAGCGCATGTCGATAAGCCTCTGGGCTAATACTGAGTTTATAAGCTTCGCAAAGACTCCTTGTACGCTCTTTGAGGATGCTCACAAGCCAATCTTTAGGTAGCTCTTCCAGATTCAGAACTTCTGCTTTATGGTTTAAGCTGTGCTTCTCCCAATGTTGGCGATAAGCATCAGCACTGGTACTAATCAGGAGATTAACCTCGCCCTTATCTAAGGCTCGCTGTAAGATGCTTAGCAGCATCGAAGACTTTGTACTATGTCCGGCATCCAAGAGCATCTGCACATCATCGATGACAAGCAAGCTCGATTCTTCCATCTGCTGGAGCTTTGTAAGAAGCGAAGAGATACGCTGTGTCTGTTCCCTTTCGTCTGCCGAGCTTGCTATGAGCTTCGCTACATCAAGCCCAAGGGGAAGTAGCTCGCTAAGTTTCCCCACTCGCGGACTTTGTAGTCTTTGTACAAAGGCTTCTATTAACCTCGTCTTGCCTATCCCCGAAGCTCCGACCAAGAGAACGGCTTGTCCACCCAGACGCTCTAAGGCTTCCTCCATATGACGAAGTTCTTTCGCTCGCCCTTGTATATTGGAGCTAATACAAGCAGCTTCCGTGGAGAAAAGGATACACAAAGGGATAGGTGACCAATAGCTGGCTGAGCTTATCATTAGGAAGAATACTCTCACTGGCTTCAAAGAAACGAAGCAGTTCCTCCTCCTCCAGTTCCAAGCTTTGAAGCTGGCTGTCAGAATAGACAACACCTCGACGCACGACAGCTAAAAAGCACGCAGAGACCATCAAGCTCCTCCTGACCGAGCTTAATCTTGGAACGCTCGGATTCCTCTAAAAGATGTAAGACATCGTTGTCTGCTCCCCAAAGCATTCTCCGTATCTTTATCCTCTTCCTTGGGAACATAGAGCTCTCTGTAGGTATCAAACCACTCCATCACATAGGTCAGATCCTTATGCATGGAGCAGATTAGGTCACGTAGTCCGCTAGAACTACTCTCGTGCAAGAGTGCCAGAACAAGATGCGCTACGCCAAAGGAGCTGTGCCCCTCAGCACTGGCCATTGATGAGGCAAGAAGCAAACTCTCCTGTAGGCTTCGGCTATAGTATAGTGGTGTCGTCATACAAATCGTACTTTATAGGTGGTATGAGCTACAGAACGCTCTTTGAGTTCTGTTTCTAATCGGCTTGAGAGATGAGCTTGTTCTTCCTCGTTTAGCTCGATTCCTTGCTTTACTAACTCAAGGAAGACGTCGGTACATCGTACTAGCCCTTTATTGGGATCTTGGGAAATGGTCACACCATCGCGAAGGTCTACCTTTCTCAAGGTAATCCCCAAGCGGTGCTTGAGGTAGCTCTTGACATCTTCCCTTGTAACAATACGCTCCTTGGAGAGCAAACCATAGCGCAAATGAGCTATCAACATATCTTCTGTCTCAGCTGCCCGACCGCCCTTTGTCTTGGTTCGTAGTCGGATCGAAGCACTGTCGAACTTATCAGGTTCTAAGGACTGGATGATATCTTGAGGACTTAGCCCATTAGCTAGCCCTCCTGTACTCTCCCAATAACTGAGTGCTAAGTGCTCGGCTTCAGCTTCAGGCATAGTCATCAAAAAGGCTTTGCTCGGTCCCGACTCGCTTTGCATCTTACCCACTGTCTTCTCCAGCGTCGTAAGACGATCTTGGAGCTCTTTCAGCACCGAAACAAAGCTACTATTGTCTACCGCAGAGAAGGCATTCCCTTCCTCTCGGACGAGCTGAAGCACCCGACGCAACTGACGCTGGGCATCACTGGCATCGAAGCGTTCTAAATCGCCAAAGTAAAGGCTATACACACCTAAGGCTCCTGCCTCATAGCTCCTCTCCCGAGGGATATAGACTTTGCCAAGATTATCCTCAAGAGACTCGATGCTGAGAAAATGCCCCTGATCGGAGGTACTCAGTGAAAGGATACGCCCCTCGCGCTCCAAGCTATGGAGCTTACGAATAAGTCTTCGATTGATAACAGGAACGGTATTGAGATGGACTCCCATACTTGCCATATCATCCAAAGTAAATACAGCAGGAAACTCTAAGCGAATCCAGTAGAGCTGAGATGCCACATCATGAAGTTCTTCCTTGAGCTTCGGGAAGAGCGAGGTAAGACTGCAAGAGGCTTTACTCTCTCGGAGTTCTATTTCATATAGATAATGGCAGTAATACTCCTTGAGGTCTTGAACGTAATGCCCCTCGTAACTAGCTTCGGGGATGTTTTGCGCCTGAATAACCAATGGGTGCTCCCACGCATCAAAGGCTTGGATTTCCGAGAGGAAGGGTAGCAATTCTCCACGCTCGGGCAGGATAGCAAGGCGTAGTCTATCGGTATGTAATAGGTTTTCCTCTGCTATTTGAATACCTAAATAGAGAGTATGGTCGCCCAAACGATCTTCTTCAGCAAATGCTTGCTCGGTATAACAACGTCTTCGTCCCAGCTCCTCTAGCTGTGTACCCCATAAGCGATAGCGAATCTGTGCGTCCAAGAGCTGAGTAGCATAGAGGGGCGTAAAAAAGAGTGGAGGACTCTTCACCCCTTGCACTACACGATTCACAGAAAAATGGTCATGAGGACTAAGCTCCATCAGATGTTCTCCCGATTTGGGATGCACTGAGAGCAGTCCGTGTGCTGGACGAGGCAGCATCCACTTCTGAGGTATAAGGAGACGAGACAAACGTCCTAAAAGTGCTGCATCGGCTCGTGCTAAGGTCTCCTCCAGCTGAAAGCTCTCAAAAGCTACAGCCTCAAGCAAGAGGTCTACCACAGGATCTAGCTGACGCTCATCTTCTATACCCCATAAGTTCAGAGCCCTATCTAAGAGTCGCTCTTTTATACCTAAATACCGCTTATCCATTGCTGCCATTGTAGTATTGTTCTGCAGGAAATTTACCTACTGTGAGAGGGGGCTAATGTAGACCTGCGTCTGAAAAGAGAAAGGCTCGTCGGTGCTGTCAATCACCCCCTGCACACGAATGCTGGCCCGACGTCTGACATAAGGATGCTTGCTCTTTATATCTTTATCGGTATCATCATCAATCTCAGCAAGACGTACCTCGAGTACCACATCCCTGAGTCGAGGCTCATACCGCAGAATACTGTCTAAAAGCGAGTTATGCACTTCTTCTTCCCAGTCCTTAATCTTGACGAGCTGATGAAACTCCAACTCCCAAATCACAGAGCCGAAGTCTTCTCGCCCAAGCACCTCTCCAGGATGAGAGACGATGAGTAACATCAGCTGCTGCGCAATGGACTCTGCCAGTGAGCAACGTGACAGCGTCCCTCGAAGGGCTGAGGAGAAATCTAGAGGTAGTTTCAAAAAGCTCATAATGGTCTCATAAGTGTATAGCTAAAGAGCTCGCACATAGTGCATACGTGCAAATATAACGATTGACGTTCAAGTAAGCAATTATTTCATTAAGAATTTTATATTCTCCTGCTTCTTCCTTCCTCTTCCTTCCTTATCCTCCCCCTGCTTAGTGCGTTGTTTTAATCTGTATTTTTGCTTCTTAGAGTGTTATATATCAACTAATTGATAGTATTATGGACAACAATCACATGGACGACTATGTGCTGGTCTTGGAAGACCGCACGGAGGTCAAAAACGAGGCGGAAGTGGGCAAGCTCTCCGTAGTCTCCGACATCGATGAGAAAGGGAAGCTTAAAACAGCCCCAGCGGAGGAAGCACAACAGAGTAGCTTTCTCAAATTCAACAACAGAGATGGGCTCTTGAAGAACTTTATGACGAACTTTCTCAAGCAGTTCAACGAGCCGAAACGCTTCGGCTTGTACAAGGTGCTGGCGAGTAACGTCGAGCAAGGCGTAAAAATTTAAAAGAAGCACTCCAAAACCGAGATATACCCGAGAACAAACAGCAACTTGAGACGGCTCAAGTACGCTTCGGTGACTTCCTACCTCAGCAGAAGAACGCGACAGCCATCAATCCCGAACAGATTGATTGGAAGTTACTCGAAACACTCGGACTCTCTCGGGAGAAGCTGGAGCAAAGTGGGGAACTAGACAAGATGCTCTCGTGGCAAAAGAGTAAGCTCCTACCCATCGCCGTTCCCTTTGGCGACAGCACCGTTTACACAGAAGCTCGCCTAGCTTTTCGAACGGACGAAAACGGCAATATTGGGCTTGCTGTACATTCCCTGCGTAAAGAGCCACAACTGGATTTCCCTTATATGGGGCATAAGTTTTCGGCTGAGGAGAAAGAGACACTGCTTGCCACGGGAAATCTTGGCAAGACAATTGAATTAACCCCCAAAAACGGAGAAACCTTCTCAGCCTACATCTCCATCGACCCTCAGACGAACGAAGTGCTTGCCCTGCGTGCCGACAGAGTGTCTATTCCCAAGGAGATAAAGGGGGTAACGCTCTCAGACCAGCAGTATAAAGATCTTGTAGAGGGTAAGGCGGTGAAAGTGGAAGGAATGACTTCCAAGAACGGCAAATCCTTTGATGCCACGCTTCAAGTCAATGCCGAGAAGAAAGGCATCGAGTTCATCTTCGGTGATAAGAAGAGTTTGCAGGAACGTAAGGCACAACATCAAGAACAAGGACAAAAGCAAGGCGGAATTCCTCGTAAACTCTGTGGACTCACGCTCTCCGATAAACAGCGCGAATCCTTGAATGCAGGTAGCACGCTCTATCTCAAGAATATGGTAGACAAGGAAGGCAAGAGCTTCAATGCCTATGTCCGTATGGACAAGGAGGAAAACCGCCTACGCTTTTACAAGTGGAATCCTGATAAGAAACAAGACAAGGGTAAGGTTGAAGCCGTAGCCGAGGAAAATAAAACTCAGGTTGCTGTGAACAACCACGGCAAAACCAACGAAGCCACGAAAGACCTCAAAGAACCGCTCAAATCACAACAGACCCAACCCACAGAAGCGCAGCAAGCCAAGCAAGAACAAAAAGCAAAGCGCGGTCGCAAGATGTGAACAACAAACAAAATAATAAATAAAATAAGCTATGACAACCTGTATCATTGCCGAAAAGCCCTCCGTGGCGCGTGACATCGCGCGTATAGTTGGTGCGAATCATAAAGAAGATGGCTTCCTTGAAGGAGCAGACTACCTTGTCACTTGGGCATTCGGTCACCTCATCACCTTGTCAATGCCCGAACAATATGGCTATGGAGCTTATAAAGCAGAGGAACTCCCCATCGTTCCACAGCCTTTCCAGCTCATGGTGCGCCAAATCCGCAAAGGCAAAGACTTTGAAGACGACCCAACCGCCCTCAAGCAACTCAAAATCATCCGCTCCTGTTTTGAAAAAAGCGACCAAATCATCGTAGCCACCGATGCCGGACGAGAAGGAGAACTCATCTTCCGCTATATCTATGGCTACCTAGGTTGCCAAAAGCCCTTCCGGCGACTTTTGGATTTCGTCCCTCACCGATAAAGCCATCCGAGAGGGACTCGCCCACCTCAAAGCCGGAAGCGCGTATGATGCCCTTTATCTAGCAGGCAAAGCACGCAGTGAAGCCGATTGGTTGGTTGGCATCAATGCCAGTCGAGCATTGTCCATTGCTCGACGCGGAGCCTATTCACTAGGTCGTGTGCAAACACCCACACTAGCCATGATCTGCCGTAGGTATTTGGAGCATCAAGGATTCTCGTCCGTCCCCTTTTGGCGATTACAAGCCTTTGTGCAGAAAGACGGTGTCCTTTTTCAGACCACTTGTGCAGAGGATTTCGCTACAGAAGGAGAAGCACAGACCGCTTTTGCTACGCTAAGCCGTCAGTCCTCCTTGGTAGCCACCTCTGTCAGTCGCAAGGTGGCAGCAATGCCCCCACCTTTGCTCTATGATTTGACAACCCTTCAAAAAGAAGCCAATCGCCAACTCGGATATTCCGCAGACAAGACCCTTTCTCTGGCACAATCTCTATATGAAAAGAAAGTAACGACCTATCCCCGTACGGGCAGTTGTTACATTAGTCAAGATGTCTTTGAAGAAGTGCCACGGCTCTTGAGTGCACTAGGAAAAGAGTTGAAAAGTCCACTCAATCCTCACTCCGTAGACGACAGCAAGGTGACTGACCACCACGCCCTCTTGCCCACAGGTGAGGGAAATGCACAGACATTGTCATCCGATGAAGCTGCCATCTATCAAATGATATGCGCGCGCTTTGTGGCTGCCTTCGCCCCCAATGCCCAAGAAGAGCGTATGCAGATAGAACTAACTGATGGCACTCATCGCTTTGTCTGGCACGGTAAACAAATTTTGTCGCAAGGATGGAAAGCCTATACTTCCCAAGGAGAGAAAACGCAATCCGATGAAAGCGAAGAAACCAAGGAAGAACTTCTCGCCGAGCTTCCCAATGTTCAAGAAGGTGAGAATCTCCCTCTTGACCACGAATCAATTACGCAACATAAAACCAAGCCCAAGCCCTTGTTTACAGAAGCCACGTTGCTCTCTGCGATGGAAAACGCAGGACGAGAAATAGAAGATACAGACACTCGCAAAGCCATCAGTGATTGTGGCATCGGTACACCGGCCACACGCGCCAGTATCATCGAAACCCTCCTACTTCGTGACTTTATCCGCAGAGAAAAGAAAACACTCCTCCCCACGGAAAAAGGCTTATCCGTTTATGGCATCGTCAAAGACCAACGCATCGCCAATGCAGAAATGACGGGGAATTGGGAACTCGCCCTCTCCGCCATCGAAGCAGGCAAAGCATCTGCCGAGGACTTCTCTACACGCATCAAGGACTATACCGCAGAAATCTGTCGTGAACTCCTTGCTTTACAAATAGTGCAACCCCAATATCCCACTTATCGTTGTCCAGTGTGCGGTAAGGACACCGTGGGCATCTTCCCCCAAAGTGGCGAAGTGCAAGAGTGAAGGTTGCGATTTCCACGTCTTTCGCGAGATATGCGGCGTCACCCTCACCGAAGCGCAGACGAAAGACCTCCTGACGACCAAGCGCACAACTCTCATCAAAGGTTTTCAGAACAAAGCAGGCAAGAAATTCAATGCCCATCTCGTGCTTCGCGGCGATGGTTCCACCGCTTTTGAATTTGACAACACCACATCTAAACCCAAAGGTAGGAAGTAAGCCATAAAAACGTGGGAGATTTCATCAAAAAAGTCTGAGCTTTTTCCGAAAATCTCCCACGTTTTCTTGAAAACAAGCCACATTTTCTGCGCCCCCCTCCCCTATCCTTTACCCACCATTCAATTCTCTCATTTCTTTACTATGTCTTACAACAAAAAAGCTGTATTAGCAGCCAACACAGCAGCCATAGGTCTTCTCCTTCGTTTGGAGAAAGAACAACGCAGCGCCACCGAAGAAGAACAAAAAGTACTGCGCGCCTATCAAGGTTTTGGCGGATTGAAGTGCATCTTAAACCGAACCGACCAACCCGAAGACATCCGCTATTGGGCAAAGTCCGAACAAGACCTCTTTGCCCCCACTTGTGCACTCAAACAGCTCATCTATCGAGAAGCCCACAGTGCCGATATGGCTAAACGCTATTGGGAAAGCATCAAGGCAAGCGTCCTCACCTCCTTTTATACCGACACACGCATCGTCAATGCCATTGCCGACTCCTTAGAGAAACCAGGTGTAACCTTTCGCACTTGCCTAGACCCTTCCTTAGGAATGGGGGCATTTGCCGAAGCTCTCGCCCCACACGTAGGTCGGGTAGACGCCTTTGAAAAAGATTTGCTCACCGCACGCATAGCCCAAAGTCTACATCCCCTGGGGCAAAGCACCATCTTTGTGCAGCAAGCCCCCTTTGAAAGTATAGAAGAACGCGCAGAAGCCGACAAGTATGACCTTATCGCCAGCAACATTCCCTTTGGTGACTTTATGGTCTACGATAGAGCCTACAACAAAGGACAAGACGCCATCAAGAAAGAATCCACACGCGCCATTCACAATTACTTTTTCATCAAAGGACTCGACAGCATTCGCGAAGGAGGCGTACTAGCTTTCATCACCTCACAAGGCTTATTAGATGCTCCACGCAATGAAGCCTTCCGCCGTTATTTGATGGAGAATAGTAAACTCATCTCAGCGATTCGACTGCCCGGAGGAATGTTCAGTGAAAATGCAGGCACAGAAGTTGGGAGTGACCTCATTGTCTTGCAAAAACAAAGTGGAAAAGGCATTGCAACATCGGATGAAGAAAAGTTTGTGCAGACCATTGCAGTTCCCAAAGGCGATGGTTTCTCAATGGCATTCACACACAGTGCCCTCTTTGAAGGCAGTTGGGAAGACATCCAATCGCACACCATCGCCACTACTCGAATAATGGGAACAGACCCTTATGGCAGACCCACGTGGGAGTATCAATTTGAAGGAGGAATTCAAGAAATGGCTGACAGTTTGCGTGAGCAACTCTCACACGATATAGAAGAACAATTTGACCGCAAACTCTATCACACAGGCGTTGCGATGAGTGAAGAAGAACGCCAAGTCGAAGCCGAAAAGAAACTGCGAAAACTCGGAGTGACCGCAGGATTGTCAGGGCAGAAAGAAAAGAAGGAACAATCAACTCCACAAGAAGAAAAGGAAGCAAACGATGCTTACAACTTGATGCCCAAGGCCATTCAAAAGCAGCTCCCCAAACTCTATTCCACACAAAAAGAACTAGTTGGCGATAAAACAGCGTATGCACGCTATTTCTTTCCGATGGGTGCTTACACCGCATACATATTAGAATACGACCCCAAGACCCGAATAGGTTTTGGAGCCGTAACGATGGGGTATGGTTGGAAACTTGGAAATATGTCGCTCGATGAAATGCAAGAAGTGAAGGTACACGGCTTAGGAATAGAGCGAGACCTCTATTTCACGCCCTGCAAACTCCACGAAATAGAAGAACTAGAAGACTTGGTACAAGGACAATTCACCAAGGAAAAAGTACAGATAGAAGAAGCTATTGCGGAGGAAATAAAAGAAGAGATTAAGGAAGATACAAAGGAGCAGGAAGAAGCAAAATCTCAAGAAGAACAAATGACTCTGCAAACAGATATTGCAGCAATGATTTCCGAAGAACCCGCTCCCGAAGGGGTGCCTACATTGACCCTATTCCATCAATATGAAGAGAAAGCAGAGAAACGCCCTGACGTGGAAGCCCCACGCGAGATGAATGGACAAACTGTTTATTTCGATGACGACCACCATCCCATTGTAGAAAGCAACAATAATCAGGAGTATCTGCTCTTTGCTCCCGAGGAATACACACTGTGGACACAAGAAGTAGAGCGCGTCAGTGCAGAACTAAAAGCCAATACCCCCAAGAAGGCAACCGCTAAGACGCAAACAAAGTCAAAGACAAAACCACAGACAACCGCTAAGTCCGGGAAAGCCACGCAAAGCACGACTTCCGAGCCTTCGCTTTTTGACTTTGTCCATGAAGACACCACGCTAAAACCACAGCCCATAGCAGAGGTGAAACAAGCCTTTGATGCCAATCCCCGACCATTTCTTTCTGCCCCCAACAGTCATCTGCGTGATGGCTCAATTGTGGTACAGAAAGGACAAGTGGAGCTATCTCTCCGACCTCAAGCGACAACCCACCTTTCATCCGATGGATTTGCCCCTCACGCAAATCACACGCCTGAAAAGCCTATGTGGAAATTCGTGAGTGCTACCATCGTCTCTACGACTATGAAGCCACGAACCACGCAGAAGATAAAGAAGAGCGTGAGAAACTTAATCGCTTGTACGATAACTTCGTAGCACGCTGGGGAGCACTCAACAAAAAAGCCAATACCGACCTCATCAAGATGGATGCCACGGGAGTAGAAATGCTATTTCTGGAGCGTTCCGAACAAGGAAAGTATACCAAAGCCGACATCTTCGACCATCCCACAGCCTTTTCAACCTCAGAACTCACCATTGCTTCCGACCCCTTGGAAGCACTTGGCGCATCCCTCAACAAATATGGCAGTGTAGAACTCGGTTATATGTCTTCGCTACTCCCCGAGATGGAAGAAAGCGATATCATCTCCGCTCTTGAAGGACGCATCTACTATAACCCAGAAATCGAAGGTTACGAAGTAGCAGACAAATTCATCTCAGGCAATGTCGTCGAAAAAGCAGAGCGCATCAGTTCTTGGCTCTTAGACCATCCCAACCACGAAGAAGCCCAACAGAGTTTAGCAGCCCTCATAGCCGCCAAACCCACTCCCATTCCCTTTGCAGAATTGGACTTCAACCTTGGTGAACGCTGGATACCCGCAGGCGTTTATGGACAATTTGCCACAGAGTTTTTCGGTACAGACCTAAGAGTGGGCTATCATCCCAACATGGACGAGTATACCATCGGTTGCGACCACAAGAACGGTAATATCTTGCACAAATATGCCGTGCAGGGAGAGTTTCGCAAATACGATGGGTTGCATCTGCTCAAACACGCCTTGCACAATACCATTCCCGACATCAGCAAAAGCAAGGAAGTCATCGACCCCATCACCGGAGAAGAACGCACCATCAAAGTGCGTGATGGAGAGAAAATCCAACAAGCCAATAGCAAGATTGAGGAAATCAGACAAGGATTTGTAGATTGGTTAGGCAGACGTCCCGACAGTTTCAAAGAACAGTTGGCTCATCGCTACAATGAACTCTTTAATTGCTTCGTTCGTCCCAACTTTGACGGAGGACATCAGAGCTTCCCCAACTTAGACCTCAAACGATTAGGTATTCCCGACCTCTACAAAAGTCAGAAAGACGCTGTTTGGATGCTCAAAAACCAATGGCGGTGGCATCTGCGACCATGAAGTGGGAGCAGGAAAGACACTCATTATGTGTACAGCAGCCTATGAAATGAAGCGATTAGGGATAGTCAACAAACCCATGATTATAGGACTCAAAAGCCAATGTCTTTGATATCGCCGATACTTTCAGAAAGGCATACCCCAATGCGCGCATACTCTATCCGGGTAAGGATGATTTTACCAAAGCAAAATCGCCAGCGTATCTTTGCCGACATCAAGAATAATGACTGGGACTGTATCATCCTGACCCACGAACAATTCGGAATGATACCGCAGGCTTTAGAGGTGCAAGAAGCCATTTTCCAAAAGGAGAAGGACTCCATAGAGGAGAACTTAGAGGTTTTGCGTAACGAAGGCAAGGACATTTCCAAAGCGATGCTCAAAGGCTTGGAGAAACGCAAACAGACGCTCGAAGTGAAACTGCATGAGATACAAGACAGTATCGCCGAACGCAAGGATGATGCGGTGGATTTTAAGATGATGGGCATCGACCACCTCTTTGTAGACGAAAGTCACCAGTTCAAAAACCTGATGTTCAACACCCGCCACGACCGCGTGTCCGGCTTAGGGAATCCCGATGGTTCGCAACGCGCACTCAATATGCTCTTTGCCATTCGCACCATTCAAGAACGCTCAGGTAAGGATTTGGGGGCAACATTTCTTAGTGGAACGACGATCAGTAACTCGCTAACGGAGCTCTATCTCCTCTTCAAATACTTGCGTCCACAAGCCTTAGAGAAGCAAGGCATCAACAGCTTTGACGCGTGGGCAGCCGTCTTTGCCAAGAAGAGTACTGACTACGAGTTTTCCATCACCAACGAAATCATTCAGAAGGAACGTTTCCGCACCTTCATTAAAGTGCCTGAGCTTGCGAGTTTCTATGCGGAGATTTGCGATTTCCGTACCGCTAAAGATATTGGTATCGACAGACCCGAAAAGAATGAGATACTACACAACATTCCGCCTACACCCGAGCAAGAGGAGTTCATCAAGAAGTTGATGGAGTTTGCGCGCTCGGGAGATGCAACACTTTTGGATAGAGAACCTCTCAGTCAAAAAGAAGAAAAGGCAAAGATGCTTATCGCCACGGACTATGCCCGCAAGATGAGCTTAGACTTGCGCATGATTGACGAAAGCAAGTATAGTGATCACATTGATAACAAGGCTTCGCACTGTGCCAAGATGCTCAATGACTACTATCAAAAATACAATGAACAGAAAGGAACGCAGTTTGTCTTCTCAGATTTGGGAACATACAAGGCCGGTGAATGGAACGTGTATTCAGAAATCAAGCGCAAACTTGTAGAAGACTACAACATTCCAGCCCACGAAATTCGATTTATCCAAGAGTGCAAGAATGAGAGAGCCAAGAAAACGATGGTAGATGCGATGAATCGTGGAGACATACGTATCATCTTTGGTTCAACTTCTATGCTTGGCACAGGAGTAAATGCGCAGCAACGTGCCGTAGCCATCCATCATTTGGACACTCCGTGGCGACCTTCAGACCTTGAGCAGCGCAACGGACGAGCCGTGCGCAAGGGAAACCTCATTGCCAAAGAATTTGCCGATAATAAGGTAGATGTAATCATCTATGCCGTGGAGCGGTCATTGGATAGCTACAAATTCAATCTGCTGCACAACAAGCAGCTTTTCATCAATCAGCTCAAGAGCAACACCCTTGGCGCAAGAACCATTGATGAAGGCTCGATGGATGAAGACAGCGGAATGAATTTTTCCGAATACGTAGCTGTACTTTCGGGCAATACCGACCTTCTGGAAAAGGCAAAGCTCGACAAGAAGATTACAGCCCTAGAGTCAGAGCGCAAAAACTTTATGAAGGAACGCGATTCGGCTTCGGGAAAACTCTGTGAACTTCAACATGCTGTGGATTTCCATTCCTCACGTGTGGTAGAAGCCCAAAATGACCTCGCACAATTTGAGAAACGTGTGGTGCGAGATGGCGAAGGTAATGCGGTCAATAAATTAGACATCAATGGTGTTTCTGACAGTAACGATATGAAAGCAGTGGCTGCACGCTTGCAGGAAATAGCCGAAAAAGCGCGTACGGAAGGAGAGCATCACAAGATTGGTACGATTTATGGTTTGACATCTTGGTCAAAACAGAGAGTTCGACGAAAGACCTTTTCCAAGGCTCTGTCAATCGATTCTTTGTCAAAGGAGAGGGTAATATTCTCTATACGCACAACAACGGCAAACTAGCCAATGACCCCAAACTAGCTTGTCAGAACTTCCTCTCTGCACTCGAGCACATACCGAAAGTCATTGCCACCCACGAAAAGGAACTTGCCAAGGCTACAAAAGACATTGACGTCTACAAAGCCATCTCCACCGGAGTTTGGAACAAGGAGGATGAGCTGCGTGGCATTAAAGCCCAAGCGGCAGAACTTGATCGTAAGATTGCACTAACCCTCAATCCTCCCTCGGAAGAGCATGTAGCGAAAGAAGGGCAACAGACAAGGAATATGCAGGAGCAGAGCGGACAGCACCAGAGCATCAGAAATGGGAATACCGCTGGTTCTCCATTGGATACTTCAAAGACTTTAAAGTCTGCTTCCACCTACGCTCAAACTTTTACTCCACAAAAGGAGGAGAAACAGGATATCATGAGCAAAGTAGTGTTCAGTAGACCGAAGATGAGATAGTGTTTTCCCCTTTCTTCACTTCTAAGCCCTTATAAAATGAAAAACGCCCCTCAAGTATGCTGTCTTTCGACAGCCTGAGGGGCTTATTCGTTTGATGTTACTTGCTTAAGCATTCTAGGAACTCTAGCATTTCGTGTATCTGTGTGTAAGAGTGCAAGTCTTCAGGAGTTTCTTGAGCCAGTTGCAAGAGCTGGCTCGCATAAGAAACAGCGCGAGACAAATCGCCATGTACAGAAAGGTACTGATAAAGCGGTATTTTCTTGAAGTACTTCTTGCTCTTTTCATAATTAGGGAGGTATCTACGCAGGTCTACAACCACCTCTTCATAGCTTGTATAAGTCTTAGAAGATAGCTTCGGCAAGAAATGCAATAAGAACCAAAACTCAGTACAAGGATTAGTTTCAATTACTCTAATTCCTGCTTTTTCAGTCTTGATTTTAGCCTTTTGATAAACAGGCATTTCCGAAGGCTTGCTATGCATCACATCCATATCTACCAAACAGATAACCACGTCATACTTTTCCGCAACGCATTGAAGAGCTTGCTTAAAAATATAACGCCAATCCGAATGCTTCGGAAAGGTCGGTTTCATCTGAAAGGGGTAGCGTTTAGCCACACGGAGAGATTCAAGATAAAACCATTCTGTTTCTCCCTCTCCTATAATCGCTATACTTTTCTTTGCCATAACTTAGCCTCCATTGATGTCTATATATTGAGAACCTACAAATGGCAAACGAGCCAGTTTGTTTTGGCGGTAAGCGTTGTAGGGAGAAACATTCTTGTGCAAACCATATTGGGGTAAGCGAGTCAAACGACTTGCTCCATACTCATCTTTCTCCGTAAACCAAATCGTGTCTCTGCGAATGAAGTCTTCATTGAGAAGATTCAAATCGTGGGTGGTAAAGAGAATCTGTGAAGGTGTTTCGCTACTAGCGATAAAGGTACGAACGAAATAAGACAATAGTTCGTAGTGAAGACTAGATTCGATTTCATCAATTACCATTATACGCTCTTCATGCAGCACTTTATAGAGGAGAACGGAGAGCATCAACATCTGGAATGTTCCTGACGACTCTACGCTTTCTGGTAGTTGGAATGTACCTTCCGCTGTGCGATGAGTGAAGACGAATTGCTCTTTATGAAGCACGCCATCTCTTATCCAATCTAATTTCGCACTTTCTAGTAAGGGAAGAGAAGAAAGAATACCTCTTATTGTCTCATTGATTTGTACCTCTTCATCTTCTATCTCAATATCTGAGATATTGAAATCTGAGGCTTTGCAGAAACTTCTTAGCAAAAGTCCTTCACAGCACCATCTTGGTCATTACGGAGCGTTTCCCTAACGTACGACGCCAAGGAAGATGGAGAAGAAATTGGTAAGAATAATTGCTCTGAGAAGAAGCGGTATACATCATTCAAAACGAGATACTTCTACATTACTTTTTGCTCCATGCTGCCATTACTGACATATTGGGAATCGTATTCCCTCTATTGCCGCAGTACTTTTTCTTACTTAGCTTCAGATAAGTACCCCAAGCGATTTCTACGAGGTCTTGCTCTGCATTGTAGGTCCTATCATATAAAACAGCAGCACGACTAGAAGGGTAATACACCAAGCGTTCTTGATAGATGCGCTGGCTATCGACCAAGAGCGAAAGAGAATACTTTTCAGTTCCGATGTAGAAGGTTAGTTCAAAGGAAGACTTTTCTTCTTTGGAATGCGCATCAAGCAAAAAAGGCACGACATCCACTGCCTTTGTCTTATCCTCTGTTGGCAGGCACATAATCGTGCGAAGCGTATCAAGGGCATAGATCAAGTTTGTTTTACCCGATGCATTCGCCCCATAAATGATACCTATCTTAAGTAAGCGCACTCCTTCCTTTACTTCAACCAAATACTCGTCTGACATAAAGCTGTCGCTCGTTGGCTCGAAGCTATATGTCACAGGCTGTCGGAAGGAAAGATAGTTTTGAACAGTGAATGATGCTATCATAATCTACATACTTTAGTTCACTGCAAAGGTACATCTTTTTCGCTAGAATAAAGAATGAAACTGATATAACCGTACAAATCAAACGGTATTTCGTTTTCAGAACTTATAAATTCCATTCAAAGAAGCTTTCCTTGCCTCGTTCATCTGATACTATTTTGTGGTCTACATAGAAGAATTCTACTAACATTCCCTCCGTTTAAGCATCTCATCGATCTCATCTCGCAAGAAGAGCAAGCGACCATTAGCTTTGAGATAGGGAATCTTTCCTTGCGACACCCAGTTGTATATGGTCTTCTGCTCAACTTTGAGGAGCTTGGAAACATCAATGATGTCAAGATACTCTGGTCTGAGAGGTGGATGAACTGTAGTTGCGCGTTCTTGAGCTTGCAATGAAACTAACTCATCAAGTTTAAGTTCCATCTGCAAGAGCTTCTGAAACAAATTCCGAAATTGTTCTTCGGTATAATGCGGATCTAGATAAGGCATGTTTTTCTTTGTTGGTAGTTTCCTTGGCTATCCTGAATGAGGATACCTTGTTCCTTCATATAAGCAATATATTTTTTAGCTGTGCGGTCTTTGATGTCGAGTTCTCGCATCAAAATCTCACAGAGCTGTTGGTAAGAAAGACGTGTTGCTGAGCGAAAAGCATCACGAATAACTGCGTGGAGTTCATTGCTCTTACGTTTATCCTTGTCTTCCTTAGATTTCTTCTCCACGATAAACGTGCATATCGAGTGCTTTGTCCCAGCCAAATAGCGTCATAGGTACATCTAATGGACTTCCATCACGCACTTTCAAGGCTTTCACTACCGAGTATTCAGGGTTTTCATCTTTCTCAATGGAGAGAATGCCAGCTACCTTTCGCTGTAGCTCAGAACCGATATGCCCTCTCAGCTTGATACCATTCGGCACAAAGTGAAGCACACAGATGATGCACGTGTTATAAATACCAGCCAAGCGGTAGAGTTCATCGACAATGGCAATGCTCTCGGTTTCATCATTAGCGGAGCGAATGAGATCGGCTATGCCGTCAATAACTACGAGATGTATTCCCCCATGTTTGTGATGAAACAAGTCCATACTCTCTCTGATAAGCTTTAGCCTATCTTTACGAGACAAAGAAGCTAGGTAGAGGGAATGGTAAAACTCTGGGACGGCTGTTAGCGAAGCTCTCCGAAGCGTCTTGCCTAGATTTTTGTGGAGTTGCGCCTCTGATTGCTCGGTATCATAATGCAACACGGCTAATCCCTTTGGATTAGGTGTAACCTCAAGTCCTAGCGTTTGTTCTGCATCCAATCGTTCAGCTCCTAACGTGCCAGCAAGTATAGCTGCGATGTAGTTACTTTTGCCTGTTCCTTCTCCTCCAGTGATACAGAAGAGATTGTCTTGTGTACCGAGAGGAACGCCATTAACGGCTACTACTGACTTTGAAGCATCAGGTGGATTATCATAGTCTATTTCACACGAACGTAGCATCATCATAGTTTGCGTGTACATTTGAGAGAAAAGCTTATCGAGCAACTTACGAAAGTCCTCTTCCTCATTACCTAGTGCAAAGTAGTCGGATATATCCTTTTCTGTCTTTGTTCCTTTTAGTGGTAATTGAAGCTGTTGTACCTTGTAAGCCTCTAGCAGATTTGCTTGTCTATCAGATTCTCTTACCCCTGTCTCATCCATATCATAGAGTAAGATAATGTGTCGAAAGCGTAGCTGTAAACTCTCTATAATATTCTCTGGTATTTGTGCTGTTTCACTATTAAAGCATATCGCATGGAAGTGATGAGCAGAGAGAGACAGAACATCCTTTTCTCCTCCAGTGATAAAGAGTATATCTCCTTTACTTGGAATCTGTTCCATTCCGAAACTGTAAGGATTGGGCATTTGCCCACCATAGAGAAAACGCATCTTTGGACTATTGGGGCGATAGATTTTGATGTATCCATTTCCTATATACGCAAATATGGGTTCTGTTGGTGTAGCCCTGATCTCAAATTGTTTTCCCTCTCTTGTTTGACTAGAATAGCTTTTTAGAGCACGAACCCGAAATCGCCTCAGTGTTTCCTCATAAATGCCATAATGAGCCCAATAAGCAAGAAGTGCAGCATCGAAAGGTTGTATCTCAAAACTATAAGGTAGCTCGTCAGCCTTTTCAGCATGTTTTGTTTGGCATTGAGGGAGATAGGGGCTGTCGGTTTCATTTTTTTGTTGAAACAAACTTGTGCAGCTGCTTAACATCATCAAGAATACAAAGATCTAGGTCTTTGGCTATTGTTTGAAGTAGTTCTGGAAAACTAGTCTTAAGGTCTATGCCTCTCAACTCGGATACGAACCAGAAGCAATCCCCCGCATAGGAGGGATTGCCATGGTCATAGTACTTATAAGTCGAGGATCTTTTGTCATAATAGATATGGCAAGAAGCTCGCTTATCATCGTAGAATGGACTACGAAAGTTACGATGCAGATTGACCTCGAAGCCTAGATAATGACAGAAGATTCTTAGTCCTCCATCTGTTAATGCTAGTATTCTTTCTTTGTCTATCATTGTTCGTCTTTTTGTTCTAAACTAAGGCAGTTGCAAAGTATCAGTTTATCCTTGTAGCGAAGTAGGCGCTCCAACAATTCGTCATTGCGCATACCCGATATGCGTAGACGATTGCATCGAGCGCAGATGAGTAGTGACTTATAGAAGTAACGAACATCTCCACTCTCCGTATAGCGGAAGCGAACAATATTCTTTTTACGCCAACGGTATAAGGTTGATTCTGAAACATCCAAGGTATCAATGAGATCCTTGGTAGACATCTCGAGTTCATCGTCGATGTCTTGAAGCAAGTGCGTTGTGCGTTCAACGTACTGCTCAATTCGATTGAGACGGTCTATCAGGTCCTGGTAGACACTGCTCTCCATTGAGATTACTTCCATTACATTAGATGAGTTTTAGTAAAGTCAATGTCATTACCCCCTTCTTTGAGAAGAAGGTCAACAAGACGATTGAAGGTTGCTTTGTTGTAGGTAGATATTTCAATCCTCCCCACAGGTCTTGGTTGCTCATTTGCAAGTAGTGCAAGTACGTCGTAGCATGAGAGGCTTAGAAAGCTCGCATACTCGAAAAGCTTGTCAGTACTTGGGAAATTTCCCTTAGACTCCCAGCGAGAGATTGTACTTGAGGAAATACCCAGTTTTCCAGCAAGATACTCTTGAGAGATGCCTTTTTTTCCAGGCGATTTTCTCTCAGAATCTGAAGTAACTTTTTTTCATATAGTCAAAGTTATAAACGCATCCTAGCTTGACCAACCCATATAATGCAAGTTTATGCGCCCAATGCAAGAGGTCTTGCATCAGATGCAAAGTAAGTATTAGTAGGAATGCAATAGGGCTGGTATAAGATAAAGGGAGGGCAAAAATTGGGGCATGAAAAAGTTAGTTTTTGCAACTACCAGGAACATTGAGTGCACGGTGCAAGACCCTTTATATATAAGGGCTTGCACCGTGCACCAGGCAGTGTAGCAGAAAAATCTGTAAATAATTATGAGAGAAGACTTTGGTAAATGGTTCTTTTTTATGTACCTTTGCACCAAAGAAAAGAGAGCTATTACGCTTTCAATAGCCCGTCAGAAAGGTAGTCATAAGGTAGTCAAAAAACTGCTACATAATTGCTACACTACCACTTGACAGAATTTGCTAAAGACCTGTTATACAACGAAATAAGAGAGGTTCGTTCCTTTTCCTCTCTCTCCGCCATACAAAGGATGTAAATTTCTGATTTACATCCTTTTTTTCTTTTCTCACACCTTTCCCCGAAAAAACAACGACACCCAAGACAACGGTCTCGGGTGTCGTTGCGCTTATTGCGGATTTTTTCCTCGTTTAGGCAATTGCTTCACCATCTTGTCAAAATCACTTTCCAGCCGCTCCATCTCTCTCTGCGATAAATCATAAATTCTCGCTCAGCTTTTTTTCGATGGCTGCTTTGTGCGAAACACTTCCTTTGCCTTCGAGGAGCTTACGTTGTAGAGCCAAAATTTGATTATCCAAGGCAGCGATCCAGTCGGCCATGCGCATAGGGCGCTCTTCCAAAGCCTGAAACTCAGCAAAGTCCAAGAATTGAGACACCAACAAATTTAATCTTTGCAGCTCTTTTCTCCGAAAGATAATTCTTCGCAATTCTCACATCCTCCTTGGTGATATAGTCGCCCTTGAAATTAGTCATCCCCAAAAGAGGCTTATTGCTGTCGGCCCGTTCGAAGATGATTTCTGCCGCAGTATGTTCATGAACAGCATAATGCAACTTGTTTTGAATCGCGGCAAAAAAATCATGCGTCAACTTCGTGCGAGGATCATAATCCACAGACGTTGCGTAGATGTCCGTCACCTGCTGGTAGAAATTACGTTCCGAGGCGCGAATGTCCCTAATGCGTTGCAACAACTCTCTGAAGTATCGGTTACCTCCTTGCTTGAGCCGATCATCATCCATTGCAAAACCTTTTTGGATATATTCGTGCAAACGCTCCGTTGCCCAACGGCGAAAACGCGTCGCGACTTGCGACTGAATCCGATAACCAAGCGCTATAACCACATCAAGGTTATAGTGATCCATCTCGCGCCGCACACTGCGAGCCCCTTCTTGTCGAACTAATAAGATTTTCTTATAAGTTCGAACTTGCTCTAACTCAGCGTCTTTGTAGATATTCGAGAGGTGCATCGAAATATTTTCTTGCGTCGTGGCGTAAATTTCAGCGAGCTGAGCTTGTGTGAGCCACACGTCTTCATCAGAAAATCTCACATTCACCTTGACTGAACCATTGTCATCTTGATAAATGATGAGGCCATTTTCCTTATTTTCTTCTTTCATAGGTCAGCCTACAGACCGTGCTGTAGGATTTACTTCATATTGCGTTCAAGTTTTCAGCCCACTCCGCAGAGTCTGCCGGCAAGTGCAAAAATAGGCAATCCTTTTGGAGCACCCGGCTTTTGAGGTTCCAAACTTTTGTTTTTGTCCGATACCTCGATTCTTTTTCTGCTGTACCCCCGCCCTCTTTTTAGCTTCGCCCGACCTTTGCAATGATACGGCAACGATCAGAAGCACCTCTTATCGAAAATGTAACTGCAGCCAACCGCAGGCATAGCCCCAACGCGCGCGCGTCACGCGCGTCAGGTGGTTTTCGCTTTTTTGCCTTCACCTCTTCACCTCACGGGTGTAACTCACTGAAAACAAGCATCTTGTGTATGAAGGCTTCACCTTTTGACGAAAACAGCATATCTTCCTATCATTCAACAACTTAGGTGTGAAGGCAACTGCCTTCACCTCGGCCTGCCCTGCGGACAGTCGGCGGCACGACAAAAACGGCGGCGCAGAATGTCCCTCGCCACGGCGGCGCGGAGGGTGAAGGCAAGGGGCGAAAATTCCACCCCCTTTGCCTTCACACACAACACACTGTGCGACAGATGATTACAAAGAATTTTAACACACGTTTGCGCGGTGAATCCTTCACACGCAACCACCTATAAATCAACCGATTGCAAGCGAAATGTGAAGAGGTGAAGGCAGAAAGACGAAAACTCGCTGAGTGCGCGTAACGCGCGCGAGGGGGGAGGTGGCGGCGCGGACGACGGCCGACACAAACAGCGCGACGGCCGAGAGCAACGATGCGACGACTGACAAGAAACTAAGCAACGGGGGTGAGAAAACAGCGCGGCGGGTGAGAGAAAACGGACTCCTTTTCGTCGAAAGCGCGCTACTTTTCGCGAGAAACAGACCACTTTTCTCCCCACCGCTTCCCCTATCCCACCGGCGGCGTGTTAAAGGCGCGCGCAGAGGGGCGGCGAGTCCTAAAAAATGAGTATATTCGCACGATAATCTCAACAAAACTCGAACGATTCACTTCCGCTCTATGTCCGAAACCACCCAACGCACCCAACTTCAAGCCGCCATTTGGCGCATCGCCGACGATGTGCGCGGCGCTGTCGACGGCTGGGACTTCAAACAGTTTGTGCTCGGCGCCCTCTTCTACCGCTACATCAGCGAAAATTTTGCCGCCTACATGGAAGGCGACAACTCCGATAAGCACTACGCAGCCTATACCGACAGCCAAATGAATGCCGAACTCGTCGACACCGTGACGCGCGAAAAGGGCTATTTCATCTATCCCTCGTAACTCTTCGCACAGGTGGTGGCCACGGCCGAGAGCAACCCCAATCTCAACACCGAGCTGGCGGCCATCTTCACCGCCATCGAAGCCTCGGCCGTGGGCTACGCTTCGGAGCGCGCCGTCAAGGGGCTTTTTGCCGACTTCGACACCACCAGCCCCAAGTTGGGCAACACCGTCGAGGAGAAGAATCGCCGCCTCTGCGCCGTGCTGCGCGGCGTGGAGAGTTTGGACTTCGGACACTTTGCCGACCACAAGATCGACCTCTTCGGCGACGCCTACGAGTTTCTGATTTCGAACTATGCGGCGAACGCCGGCAAGTCGGGCGGCGAGTTTTTCACCCCGCAGACCGTGTCGAAGCTCATCGCGCGCCTCGCCCTCTCGGGACAGACGAAGGTGAACAAGATCTACGACCCGGCGTGCGGTTCCGGCTCGCTGTTGCTGCAAGCCAAGCGGCAGTTTGACGAGCACGTGATCGAGGGCGGATTTGTGGGGCAGGAGATCAACCACACCACGTTCAACTTGGCGCGCATGAACCTCTTCCTGCACAATGTGAACTACGACAAGTTCGACCTCGCGCTGGGCGACACCCTCCTCTCGCCGCAGCACCGCGACACGCGCCCCTTCGATGCCATCGTGTCCAACCCACCCTACTCGGTGAAGTGGGTGGGGAGCGACGACCCCACGCTCATCAACGACGAGCGTTTTGCCCCGGCCGGCGTGTTGGCGCCGAAGGGCAAGGCCGATTTTGCCTTCATTCTCCACGCCCTCAACCACCTCAGCGCGCGCGGCCGCGCCGCCATTGTGTGCTTCCCCGGCATTTTCTATCGCGGCGGAGCGGAACAGAAGATCCGCCAATACTTGGTGGACAACAACTTTGTGGAGAGCGTCATCGCGCTCGCGCCCAACCTCTTTTTCGGCACGAGCATCGCGGTGTGCATCCTCGTGCTCTCGAAGCACAAGACCGACACCCTCACACAGTTCATCGACGCGAGCGGCGAGGAGTTTTTCCGCAAGGAGGGGAAGAACAATGTGCTGACCGAAGAACAGGTGGATCGCATCGTTTCGCTCTTCGAGGAGAAGCGCGAAGAAGCGCACGTTTCGGCGCTGGTGGATCACGCCACGCTGGCGGCCAACGACTACAATCTCTCGGTGAGTTCGTATGTGGAGGCGCGCGACACGCGCGAGGCGGTGGACATCGACCTCCTCAATGCCGAGGTGGCGGAGACCGTGGTGCGCATCGACGCGCTGCGTCGCGACATCGACACGATCATCGCGGAACTCAGTGCCTGAATGGCCGAAGGGGGCGATGCCTTTCTGCGCTCGCCCCCCATCTCTTTTTTCGGTGTGCCGACGGCCGCAACGCCGCCGCACGCCTTCAACCTAAAAGGCAATGAACAACGCTAAAAATACAACGCTCTTTCCCTACCTCGAACGACTCCTCGAGGGGGAAGCCGTGGAATGGAAAACGCTCGGGGAGGTGTGCGATTACGAACAACCCACCGCCTATTTGGTGCGCAATACAAATTACTCTGACCAATACCCTATTCCTGTGCTCACAGCAGGAAAAAAACATTTATACTCGGATACACCAATGAAAACCACGGGAATATACCGTGCTTCAGAACATCCGACAATCATCTTTGATGACTTCACAACCGCCAACAAATGGGTTGATTTTGATTTCAAGGCTAAATCTTCGGCAATGAAAATGCTCACGTCCAAAGATGAAAAAGTCTGCCTATTGAAATACATTTACTATTGGTTGAATACACTTCCGGCTGATTCTATTGTAGGTGATCACAACAGACAATGGATTAGCAACTATGCACAAAAGTTATTTCCCCTTTCCCCTCTGCGCGTACAAGCGCGCATTGTGGAGATCCTCGACAAGTTCACACAGCTGGAGGCGGAGCTGGAGGCGGAGCTGGAGGCGCGTAAAAAACAATACGCGTATTACCGCGACCAACTTCTTAATTTCTCACAATGCCCCCCCCTAAACGTTAATATCGAATGGAAAACGCTCGGGGAGGTGTGCGAGAATATTTGCTCCGGAGGAACTCCCTCGACAAAAAAGAAACAATACTACCAAGGCACCATACCTTGGTTACGGACGCAAGACATTGATTGGCGAGAAGTCTACGATACGGAAATAAAAATAACAGAAGAGGCTATTGCCAATTCCTCTGCAAAATTGATTCCCACAAACTGCGTCATTGTTGCAATGTATGGGGCTACTGCCGCCAAAGCCTGCATAAACAAAATTCCGCTTACCACAAATCAAGCGTGTTGCAACTTACAAGTTAACGAGAAAGTAGCACACTACAAATATGTATATTACTGGATTTCTAACGAATACGAGCGTCTCAAAGCGCAAGGTGAAGGCAGTCAATCAAATTTGAACGCAAGAAAAATCAAATCTTACAAGATCCCCGTCCCCCCACTCTCCGAGCAACGCCGCATTGTCGACATCCTCGACCGCTTCGACACGCTGACGAACTCGATCAGCGAGGGGCTGCCGAAAGAGATTGCCCTGCGACGCAAACAATATGAATACTATCGCGATGCGCTGATGAACTTTCCCGGACCGGAAGCCACGGCTTAAAACGCACTTTCACGAAACATCCCTACCCCCCTCTGCACCATGGCACAATACACCCCAATCGCCGAAACGCAAAACTTCATCGTGCTGGATCGCTACACGAAACACGCGGAGCTCCACGAGACACCGAGCGGCTACCAAACGGAAACGGAACTGGAAGCGGAATTCATTGCCGACCTGCGACAACAGGGCTATGAATACCTGCCCGACCTGCGCACCCCCGATGCGCTGCGCGCCAATGTGCGCCGACAACTCGAGGGACTTAACGCGGTGCAGTTCACCGATGCGGAGTGGCAACGCTTCTGCGACGAGTTTCTGGACTGCCCGGGCGACACGATCACCGACAAGACGCGCAAGGTGCAGGATCATCCGGTGTACGATTTCACCTTCGACGACGGCCGCCTGCAAAACATTCACCTCGTGGACAAGCGCAACCCGGCACGCAACAAACTGCAGGTGATCAACCAGTTTGAACAGAAGGGCACGCACAAGAACCGCTACGACGTGACGATCTTGGTGAACGGCCTACCGATGGTGCAGGTGGAACTCAAGAAGCGCGGGGTGGCTGTGCGCGAGGCGTTCAACCAGGTGCACCGCTACAGCAAGGAGAGTTTCAACAGCGAGGCTTCGCTCTACAAATATCTGCAGCTCTTCGTGATCTCAAACGGAACGGACACACGCTATTTCGCCAACACGGTGCGGCGCGAGAAGAACAGTTTCGACTTCACGATGAACTGGGCGCGGGCCGACAACACGGCGATCAAAGATCTGAAGGATTTCACGGCGACGTTTTTCCGCCGCGACACGTTGCTGCAGGTGCTGCTGACGTATGCGGTGTTCGACACGAACGACACGCTGCTGATGATGCGCCCCTATCAGATCGCGGCGACGGAGCGCATCATCTGGAAAATCAGATGCGCGCACGAGGCCAAGCAGTGGGGTTGCCCGGAAGGGGGCGGCTATGTGTGGCACACGACGGGCTCGGGCAAGACACTGACGAGCTTCAAGGCGGCGCGACTGGCGACGCAACTGGAGTTTGTGGACAAGGTGTTTTTCGTGGTGGACCGCAAAGACTTGGACTACCAGACGATGCTCGAATATCAACGCTTTTCGCCCGACAGTGTGAACGGCTCGGCGAGCACGGCGGGGCTGAAAGCGAACTTGGCGAAGCGCGACAACAAGATCATCGTGACGACGATACAGAAACTCAACAACCTGATGCGCAGCGAGACGGACTTGCCGGTGTATGGGCAGGAGGTGGTGTTCATCTTCGACGAGTGCCACCGCTCACAGTTCGGCGAGGCGCAACGCAACCTGCAACGGAAGTTCAAGAAGTACTACCAGTTTGGTTTCACGGGTACGCCAATCTTCCCGGAGAACGCGGCGGGGGCGGAGACGACGGCGAGCGTGTTCGGCCGCGAACTGCACGCCTATGTGATCACCGACGCAATTCGCGACGAGAAGGTGCTGAAATTTAAGGTGGACTACAACGATGTGCGCCCGAAATTTAAGCAGGCGGAGACGGAACGCGACGAGCAGCGACTGACGGCGGCGGACTATCGCCAACTGATGCTGCACCCGGATCGCATCGGGGAGATTGCGCAATATATCTTGCGCAACTTCCGCCTGAAAACGCACCGCGCACAGGGCGGGCAGGGCTTCAATGCGATGTTTGCGGTGAGCAGTGTGGAGGCGGCGAAGCGTTACTATGAGGAACTGACGCGACGACAGGCCGAGGCGGAACATCCGCTGCGGATTGCGACGATTTTTCTCCTTCGCCCCCCAACGAGGCGCAAAACGCGGTGGGCGAGATCGATGAGGAGACGTTCGAACCGGCGGCGATGGACGCGTCGGCGAAGGAGTTTCTGAGTAGGGCGATCGCGGACTACAATGCGATGTTTGCCACGAACTTCAGCGTGGACGGCGCGGAGTTTCAAAACTACTACCGTGACTTGGCACGCCGGGTGAAGACACAAGAGGTGGATCTACTGATTGTGGTGGGGATGTTCCTCACGGGCTTCGACGCGCCGAAATTGAACACGCTGTTTGTGGACAAGAACCTGCGCTACCACGGCCTGATGCAGGCTTTCTCGCGCACCAACCGCATCTACGACGCGACGAAGACGTTCGGCAACATTGTGACCTTCCGCGACTTGGAACGCGACACGGTGGACGCGATTTCGCTCTTCGGCGACAAGAACACGAAAAACGTGGTGCTGGAACGGAGTTACGCGGAGCAGTTGGCGGGCTTCACCGACGCGCTGACGGGCGAAACGCGCCGAGGTTTCAAAGAGATCGTGCAGGAGTTGCAGGAGCGTTTCCCGAATCCGGACGAGATCGACAAGGAGGCGGACAAAAAGGGCTTCGTGAAACTCTTCGGCGAGTATCTGCGGGCGGAGAACATTCTGCAAAACTACGATGAGTTCACGCAGTTGAAGGAGTTCCAACAGATAGAACAAACGGATGTGACGGCGGTGGAGGCGTTCAAGACGATGTATTGCTTGACGGACGAGGACATCGCGCTGATGCGCACGATCGAACTGCCGACGGAACGCATGGTGCAGGACTACCGCTCGACGTACAACGACATCCGTGAGTGGATCCGCCGCCAACGCCACACTAAAACGAAGGTGGAACCGACGGTGGACTGGGACGATGTGGTGTTTGAGGTGGATCTCCTGAAATCGCAGGAGATCAACTTGGACTATATCTTGAAACTGGTGTTCGAGCACAGCCGCGGCACGGCAGACAAGGCGCCGCTGGTGGAAGAGGTGCGCCGCACGCTGCGTGCGAGCATCGACAACCGCTCGAAAGAGGAACTGATGGTGGACTTCATCAACCACACGGATTTGCCTTCGTTCAATGAAAAGACGGAGGTGATCGAGGCGTTCTATGCCTTTGCGCGCGAACGACAGCGCGAGGAGGCGGATCGGCTGATCGATGCGGAGGAACTAAACGACGAGGCGGCAAGACGCTACTTGCGCACGTCGCTCCGACAGGAGTTTGCGAGCGAAAACGGTACGGATCTGAACGAGGCGCTGCCGAGATTGAGCCCGCTCCACCCGGAATATGTGACGAAGAAACAGGGTGTGTTCCAAAAGATCGTGGCGTTCATCGAAAAGTTCAAGGGCATCGGCGGCGAGATTTGAGGGAAGTGAGTGGAGCCGACGAGAGGGGGCCACATAATAAGGAGTGGGCTCGATGTGCTGTTGCGCTTTTGCTCCTTTCGTTCGTTGTGTTTCCTTGGGAACGCGACTTTAACTCCACTGGCCTCCATGGCATGGTTTTCTGTACACTAAGAGAGGAGCGGTTTTGCCCTGCGAACCGTACGCAGGTCGAACTTTTCGCTTGGCACGTTGTCGAGAACGGACATTCAACGTACTTTCGAAATCGACGAGGAACGAAAAAGATGATATTTTTTGTGCCGGGGAGAGGGAATCCCCCGCAAGAATGCGTAAATTTGAGGGCGTAAAGCAATTTCCAAAACTAAGACTCTCATGACCACAAACAGCAGCTTGGTGAGTATCGCGAATCTTTCGCGCGAGAAAATCCTGTATCTCATGGAGATGGCGCACGAATTTCGAACTGCGCCCCAACCGCAAGCTCCTCGACGGACGCATTGTCGCCACCTTGTTTTTCGAGCCCAGCACACGCACGCGACTTTCGTTTGAAACGGCTGCGAACCGACTCGGCGCACGCGTCATCGGATTTACCGACCCGAAAGTGACTTCCTCGACAAAGGGTGAAACGCTCAAAGACACCATTATGATGGTGGCGAACTACAGCGACGTGATCGTGATGCGCCACTATCTCGAAGGGGCGGCGCTCTATGCGAGCGAACTCACTTCGGTGCCGGTGGTGAATGCCGGCGACGGGGCGCACCAACACCCGTCGCAGACGCTGCTTGACCTTTACACCATGATGCAGACGCAGGGGACGCTCGACAACTTGCACATTCATCTGGTCGGCGACCTCAAATACGGTCGCACGGTTCACTCGCTCATCATGGCGATGCGCCATTTCAATCCCACGTTCCACTTCATCGCGCCTGCCGAATTGGCCATGCCGGACGAATACAAGCAGTATTGTCGCGAACACGGCATTCAGTTTGTGGAACACGAGCATTTGACGAAGACGTGATTGCCGAGGCTGACATTCTCTACATGACGCGCGTGCAACGTGAGCGTTTTTCGGATCTCATGGAGTATGAGCGTGTGAAGGATGTCTACATTTTGCGCCAGGAGATGCTGGCGAAAGCGCGTCCCAACCTGCGCATTCTCCACCCGCTGCCGCGTGTCAACGAGATCGCTCAAGATGTGGACGACACGCCACACGCCTATTATTTCGAACAAGCGCGCAACGGTTTGTTTGCCCGCGAAGCCATCATCTGCGACGTGTTGGGCATTACCCTCGACGAGGTGCGTGCCGACGGCGCTGCTCTTTCTCAAAACTCCGCCCTATGAAACGCGAAAAACTCATGGTGGCCGCCATCGAAAACGGCACGGTCATCGACCATATTCCCTCAGAAAAGCTCTTTGCCGTGATTCGTCTGCTCCACATCGAGGAGTTGGATCACGACACGGTGTTCATCGGCTATAATCTGCACAGCCACATCATGGCGCGCAAGAGCATTGTGAAGATCGCCAACCGCTTTTTCTCCGAATCGGAATTGAACCAGCTCTCGGTGGTGGCGCCGAATGTGACGTTGAGTATCATTCGCGACTACGAGGTGGTGGAAAAGCGCCGTGTGGCGATGCCGGATGAATTGACTGACATCGTGCGCTGCAACAACCCGAAATGTATTTGCAACAACGAACCGATGCCCACGCGCTTCACGGTGAGTGGCGATGTGCTGCGCTGCCACTACTGCGAAATGGAACAGCCGATCGGTACGGTGAAGTTGGTCTAACGACGCGTTTCTCCCGTCGTCGACGAACCGAATACGTAGGCATTCGAGCATCTCCTGTTCATCCTCTCTTTCTGTCTTCCAAACGCCGAATTCTTCTCTCCTCGGTGCGTTTCAAGACGAAAAAGCCACAGAAAGTGCGCAAAAGTTTGCATATCTCACAAGGATGTATTACCTTTGCACTCAGATGATCGCAGAAGCGCCTTGCAAAGACTTCGTTCTTCGCCTTCCGCTTCGAGATGCCATCAGGAGAGATGGTAGAGTGGTCGATTACAGCAGTCTTGAAAACTGCCGTACCGAGAGGTACCGGGGGTTCGAATCCCTCTCTCTCCGCGTGAAGTACTCTGAAACTTAATTCAGAGGAAATCAAAGAAAAACGTAAGTATCGTAACTTCAATGAGTTACGATACTTTTCTTTTATACATCATTGTCCTTCCAGAGTACGTAGAGAGTACCCAAATACTCCCAAAAGACTCTCCTATGGCTACAATCTGGCTACACTTTTTTCTACAAAATAAAAATTGTAGCCAGGAGATAGTAGAGAGTTCGTTTAGAGTTCGCGTAGATTACTGCTATTCAAAGTATTATGTTGAACTTTGTAGCAGGACTACAGAGTGATTTATCGCCATTTCTGGCTACAATTTTAGACAGTCTTGGCTACAAATACTCTCAGTTTGGCTACACTAAATCCAAAAGACAATGATGAAGTCGATTTTCAGAGTAGTCTTCTACCTTAGAAGTAACTATGTAAACAAGGAGGGGAAGACCTCCGTGATGCTCCGCATCTACCTCAACAATGAGCGTCTATCGCTCGGCTCCACTGGCATCTCTGTCAAGTCCTCTCAATGGGACAAAGAGAAAGAGCGCATCAAAGGACGCACCACTGAAGCACTCAACACTAACTTGCAGCTCGACAACATCGCAAGTGGACTACAATCTATTTTTCGCAGAATAGAAATGTCGGATGTCGTTTCTCTTGAGCGTATCAAATCTGAGTTTCTAGGAAAAAAGAAGAAATAGATACGCTGATGCAACTTTTCGAGAAACACAATGGCGATGTTGCAAAACAGGTTGGTGTGTCTGTGGGCAAAGCTACATTGCAGAAATACAACGTATGCAAGCGTCACTTTTCGGAGTTTCTTGAAAAACAATACAAACGCAGTGATCTCAAACTGACAGAGCTAACCTATGTCGTGATTCGTGAGTTTGATTTGTATCTTCGCACCGAAGTAGGACAAAATCCCAATACAGCCACCAAAACGATGAAGACCTTCAAGACGATAACTCTTCTTGGTCAGAAGATGGGCGTCCTTTTGCACGACCCATTTATGAACCATCGCTTTCATATTGAGCCGGTCAATCGAGGATTTCTCACCGATGAGGAAATCTTACTTATCGCCAACAAAGATTTGAGTATTTCACGTTTGGAACTCGTACGTGATATCTTCATTTTTTCTTGCTTCACTGGGCTAGCCTATATAGATGTATCCAACCTCACTCCCGATCACATCGTCACCCTTGGCGATAAGCAGTGGATTATGACTCAGAGGCAGAAAACAAGTGTGGAAACAAATGTTCTTCTTTTGGACATTCCCAAAGCAATCATTGCTAAGTATGGTGGAAAGACTTATAGAAACGGTAAACTCTTTCCAATGCTCACCAATCAGAAAACGAATTCGTATCTCAAAGAAATTGCCGATATTTGCGGTATCAAGAAAAACCTCACCTTCCACTTGGCACGTCACACCTTTGCGACGATGTCACTCAGTAAGGGAGTGCCGATGGAGAGCGTTTCTAAGATGCTAGGACATACCAACATCCGCACCACACAAATCTATGCACGCATCACCAACAAAAAGATTGAGCACGACATGGAAGAACTTGCCGATAAACTCAACAAGTTTAATGACGCCATGGGACTCTAAAACACGAATGTATCACTTTTAATCTCTATTTTTATTATGAACACAAAAGCAATTCCCGAGCTTTCTTACTTCCGTTTGAAACTCACAGCCTATCTCCGCGACCATCAACCCGATCTTGTGGACGATGCCACCCTTGTTTCCTCTCGTTCCGATGCAGCCCTCACCGCCTATTGCGATGCTGTGGCGCAGGGCTTCTCACACCCCGAAGCCGAAAGCATTGCCAGCAATGCACTCTTTGAAGGTTTGCATTTCTCAAAGTACGACACCCTAGTGTCTGTTTTTTGGAAAAACGAATTTGAGGCAGAGCTTCCTAGTCCACTACCTGAGAAACTCACTCCCATTCTCCTCCGCAATAAGGCGGTGCAACGCGTCTTTGCCAACTACCATCTCACGGACGACTTTGCCGCAAGTCCACAGTACGAAGACCTCTACACCGAACTCACAGGAACGATAGTCTTGATCATCGAGCAAAACAATTTGCCTACCGTTGAAGGAGTAAACGCTGTGGAATAGTCATCATTTGTCACATCGAGAGTGCGGTGGTATCAAGAGCCAAGATAGGTATTTCGCTCCACTCGTCAAGTATTTTTCAAACCCTTGTCTTAGGTGTCGCGAACTATCTTGTTATTGCTCTTGAACCACTAAACACTCTTCGATATGAATCATCAAATTATGCCCACAGACCTTCACTCTCCAGCCTTCAACCGAGTAGACAAAACAGCTTCTCAGCAAGACAACGCTCCCTCCAGCGTGCCTGCGCCTAAGCAAGTCCATCGTTTCTCTTGGACACGCTTCATTGGCTTAGTCACACTTCTAGCGTTCCTGGTCGGCTTTGTATCTCTTCTTTCTAAGCTCATTACGCCACAAGTCGTCACCGCGATTTCCATTCTCGGAAGTTTCCTCTTATTGCGCTTTGTCGTCAAAGTAATTTTGGAAATCACTTTCACGCTCCTGCGTTACTTGTTTTGGTTCGCAGTTCTCTGTGCTATCCTGCTCTGCGTGCTTTGATAAGCACAGCCTTCTCTCAAATCAAAAAGTGGTTATCTCTTCTCGAGATAGCCACTTTTTCTTTTATGCTTTTCTTCTTTTCTGGCTAGTCGAGAGATTATGGCTTTGCACTTTCGCTTCTTCATCATAGCTCCACTTGATGCCCCTCCAAGATGGATGCTGTTTCCTATTTTCTTTCGCAAAGGTAGTAGGTCGCTTTAGCACTGCGTCAAGGTCAAGTCTAGCGATTAGTCGAGAAATCTCCAGCTCCGCTTTCGCTAGGCTCGTATTTCTCGTCTAAACCTTGTCGCAGAGCAGCTCCCCTCCCTTCTTTTTGCTACGAAAAAGGAATCAGCATACTCCGATCTTTGGACGCATAAAAAAAATGTCGCTATGGATAAGCAGAAAGTAAATACAACATCTTCGATGAGTAGAAAAGGAAATAGCTCCTCCTCTCATTACCGCATAAATGCTGTAAGCCTACCCACCGATAACACCCTTTAATCCCTATCAACATGAAAGGAACAGACCAATTCACACGCACCATTGCCGAGTATCTCAATCAGCGAGCAATGACAGACCCCTTGTTTGCGCCCAACTTGATGAAACCAAACAAGAATATAGAGGAGTGCATCACCTATATTCTGAGTGAAGTGCAGAAAGCGGTTGCAATGGATTTGAGGATGATGAAATCTATTCAATAGCTGTACACTACTATGATGAAGACGATTTAGAAGTGGGCAACGCAATCCCTTGTAATGTAGTCGTCAATCACACCATAGTCTTGACAGACGAGGAAAAAGCCGAAGCTCGACAACAAGCCTTTGCACAATATCAAAGCCGAAGAACTCCGCAAATTGCAAGACCGCAAGCGAAGTAAGCCAAAGAACGAAGCAAGTACAGAAGAAGTAACTCAACTCACCTTATTTGATTAAGACGATGAAAGCAAGAAATAAGTTTGAAGCAGCCGTAATGGAGCAAAGCAAGCATCTTCGCCCCATAACAAAGCAACAAATCAAGTGGGCATTTCGAGAATGTATCACTCACTTCGCCTATCGACTACCCAAAGGTCGCACTACTTGTATGGATTGTGGGCATAGTTGGGTAATGAACAAACCTAGAGAAACTTGCACTTGTCCTCATTGTAGAGCCAAGTTGCAAGTGCAGACCACAAGAGCGAGGAAACACAAGGAACAGCACTATTTCACCATTCTCACCACATCGGGAAATTATCAAGTGCTCAGAATGTGCCTACTCATTGTGGGGATGGAGAAAGGTTGCAAGGCATCATCATACACTATTGAAATCGGTCAGTATTGGTGGAACGCACAAGGACGAAAGACGATTGTTGCCGTTCAGAGAGTATTGGGCAGATACATCGACACCTTTCCTATTGCTCGCCTATGGCAGTGAGAAACGACAACGAAGCCTACCGCCATATATCGTACTCTCAGATATATCCTAAGTTCAAGGCAACGGAAGCACTCCGCAGGAATGGATTTAAGAATGATTTTCACGACATCGCACCAACTGTTCTCATTCCAGCCCTATTGTCCGACAGCCGTGCGGAAACATTGATTAAAGCAGGTAGAACCGAGCATCTGAAATACTTTCTTGACAATTCGAGGGCATTTGACGCTTGTTGGCAATCCTATAAAGTCGCCACTCGCAACGGCTATGACATAGAGGACATTTCAATATGGTGCGACTATGTGGATATGCTCCGCAGATTGGGCAAAGACATACACAGTCCGAAGTATGTTTGCCCCACCGACCTGCATAGGGAACACGTCCGCAGACAACACGAACTCCGCAGACAAAGGGAAAGGGAAGAAAAGGAGAAGAGACGCAAAAAGGCAATGGAGGACGAGAGACGTTTCCACGAACTCAAATCAAAATTCTTCGGTATACGTTTCACGGACGGCACAATCCAAGTCCACGTTTTGGAGAGCGTGCAGGAACATTTGGAGGAGGGAACGGCAATGCACCATTGCGTATTCTCCAACGAGTACTACCTCAAAGAAAACTCGCTGATACTTTCGGCAACCATTGAGGGCAGACGGATAGAAACGATTGAAGTCAATCTGGACACGCTTAAAGTGGTGCAAAGTCGTGGCGTGTGCAATAAGAATACGGAATATCACGACCAAATCGTGAGCCTTGTCAATGCCAACCGCAAATTGATAAGACAGAGAATGAGAGCGATAGCATAAGCAACAATCACCAAAATATCACAGATATGAAAGCAGAAATTGAAAGCATCGTATGTAATTGGGCGGATGAGATACCCCATATCCTTATAAGGATAATCAATGCCATTACCCTATCCACCAACGAGAAGGAATTGAGGGTAGCCGTCAATCGGATAGCTGAAGAAACGGAACTTGACAAGTTCTTTGTATACGGCTATGGCGCACACCATTTTTAGCTTACCCACCGCAGGTTATCCAATGGAGAGCCAAAGGAACACAGATTATTAAAGGTTGAATTTTGAGAATATGAAGAAGAGAGTTTACAGAGTACGGACGCAGTACATTTTCGAGGGAGTGTTTGAAGTGATTGCCGAGAGCAGAGAAAGCGCACGACAAAAAGTCATTCAGGATTGTGGTTTGGTGATGGGCGGAAATGTTCACAGCACCCTGCCCGATGAGGAAATCAATTGGGTTTTCTCCACGCACCCCGAAATAAGGATGGGACGAATAACCATTCAAGAAGAACAGACGGAGTAATGCGGTCGGCAAACTTGCCGACCGCTCCTTTCTTTTGTGAGCTTCGGGCGGACAAAAAAAGGAGCAAAGAACCCCCGATGAAACCAAGAAAGAAACTAAAATACAGAACACTACTAGAACTATTATTACTGAATCTGACATACTGTCGCGTCTATCACTAGGAACTGTACAATCTAATTTGTTTCTCAATAACAGTCTCTATGTCACATAATATTCCTATATTTGTTGCCCCAATAAATAACTAAATAACAAAAAGTATAAGACAATGTGCGATTTAGATGAGTTACAAGAGCAAATTTTCGGTTCTTGAAAAAGTATTGAAAAGAATTGAGGCGGAAATTTCAGACTTAAAGGATTTGATAGACAATGCTTCTGATAATACTCCTGATTACATTATGCAAAATTGGGAAAACAGATTAGAGAATCTGTATGAAGAGAAGAGCGACAACGAAGAACGCCTTGAAGAATATCAAAATGCTTATGACAATTGGGATGAATGTGATGATTAATTTTATTAGATATTTGGTGTATTTCGTTTGCAAAGTTACTCATTCATAGCGAGAAAGACGAATAAAACGGCAAGAAAAATCCCCTTGCAAGCCAATAAAACTTGCAAGGGAGGACTTGGTTAAATCAGAGAATATAAAACAGGGCAAACTCTGCTCTTCTTCTTTTGACTAGTCCCCTCAGGATTTTGCCATTGTAGTGGCAAAAAGAGAGATATTCCTGAATATAGTTCCTATCTCCCGACTCTATTTTGCGCAGAAGTTGGCTCTTTGGCTGCTTGCCATAGCCAAGAATGCGCCCAGCGCCGACATTATAAGCCAAAAGAGAAAGGAGCAAAGCATCTTTGCCGTAGCATTTGAAGCGGTCAAATTGCGCCATAAGGTCAGCGCGGAGCAAAGAGTCCGCTTGCCACTCGGGCATATTCGAAGAAAAATGCTCCCCCTTTTGGAGTTGATGCCCATAACCCACATACGGATAACAGCCCTTTCCGTGAAATCCCTCAAAGAATTTCACACACACCACAGCACGCTCAAAAGGAGGAAGCCGAGTAGCAATCCTCTGCTGAGCCCGTAGCCATAGCCACGGGAAGCAGAGGAAAAACAAACAGAACAATAACTTACGCATCTCGTTCAGTTTTTGAGGTAGGATGAGTAGGTTTAGGATGATCCACGTGCTGCTCAGCACTTTTGCCATTAAAACTAAAGTGCAGCTCCTTCTTTTGCCCGAAATTATCTTCCACATACACATCAATCGTCTGTCGATCGGTAGAGTGTGAAGTGTAATACAAACGGAATTTCTTTTGCATCAACAAATAGCGGTCGTTGGGAGAAAGCAACGTGCCATCCTCCAAGCGCAATTCCCCCTTCCCATCGGGTTGAAAATAGCGAATCGTATAGCGCGTATCCTTAAAATCGCCTTCCGCTTTGAGCGAACAGCGAATTTCAGCCACCGCCCCCTTTATAACGTCCTTTTGAACGGGCAATGTTTGCAGAGAAAAGTCATAAGCCTGCTGCACATCCAACTCAGGAGTACAGCTAGATAGACAAAACCCAGCGAAGGAGAGTACCCCCATCACCCATATTGCGCTTAAAATCTTACGTTTCATAGAGATAAAAATTAAAGTTGATAGCGAAGTCCCAAACTCAGCGTCGGTCTAAGTCTGTGAACATCCGAGTTAAAAAGATAGCGCAGTTGAGCTTTTCCACCGACAATAATCCTATCCGTGAGAAAGAGTTCCACACTCGTGTGCAATCCTGCGCCATAGACCCAGCGTGAGCCGTCCAATAATTTCGCCCCATCGGGCAAAATCACCTTATCTCGATTGAGTTGCTCATAGCCCACCAGCGCAGAAGTACCAAGATAGAAAAACACATTCTTTCCTTTGTCCGAAAGCAAGGGATGTGCATATCCCATCTGCACGAGATAGTCACGCAGGGGCACTTGGTAACTGCGATAACTCAAAGCTTGCTGTTCATAACCAGCTGACAAGAACGTATATTTACCCCGTTTGAGATAGTGAGAAAGCGACACAGTCAGCCCAAAATCGTCTTGCTTAAAGAGCGATTTGCCTTTCACTATGGGCACACTTGCCGACACTTCCAATCCCTTTTGACTAGCACCAAACGCTGTGCCTGCACAGCAGTGGGCAATCCCACCACTAGTGCAGCACAGAGCGAAGAAAACAAGAGCTTCAGTTTCATAGTTCTTACCATTTCAGTTTGAGTTTATCAATCTTTTGTGCCAACAAGAGGTCCTCTTGGTCAAGCGAAAAAGAAAGTGTTCGTCCCCCTCCACGTTCGTAGAGCGTCACTTGCAGTTCCTTGTCTTGAGAAAGCGAAAATTGCTCCAAAACAAAGACCCCACGTTCGTTGTCGTTTGCCTTCACCTCCAATAATTGATGATAAGCACGAAGCGGTTGCAGCACTTGTTCCTGCATCGCAGTGCGCTTCGCCACCTTTTTGTCCACCACTTTGAAAGTCACAAAGTCCACAGCAAAAGGCATATTCGTGTCATTGTCGATGCGCGTGTAAAAGTAGAACAATCCATTGTGCGCATAAAGACCGCGGAGCAAGAACTTCATCCCAAATTGTTGCGCACCGATGTGCTTAATCCTGCGCTTATCGCTTTGGTAGATACTCTGCATAATGAGTTTCACCAAGATAGGCGACTCACTGCCCAGTTCCTTAAAATAGATGTCCGAGCGATTAGACGGCAGACGTCCAGCCGTAGGCGCAAGGAAATCCTGCATCTCAATGTTGAGCTTCTCAGGTTCGGTAGCATACTTCACATTAAAGGCATAGAACGAGCCATCTTCGCAAATCACCGATAGATTAGTCTCCGTTTCAAAATCTTGCACGGCAGCTTTGATGCGCAAGACATTTTCCGCATCCTCCGTTTTGCCAGCAATGATGTTTTGCGAACCCAGGTCCACATAGCGAATAGGTGCAGGAAAGATGAGATGCGTAGTCTTGTCGAAAGTCACCTCCAAGCCATAAGGCAAGACAACTCGAGCGTTGGGAACACTTCGACTCAATCCTTGGTAGAGCGTCCCCGACGACAAGAGCGAAGAAGAAAGATTTGTGGTTTTATCCTTGCTTTGGGCAAAGACAGATGTGCAACTCGCCACGAGGAGTAGCGCAGAGAAAAAGAAATGTTTCATTGTTTATAGCGATTGATTGAATGATTATTTGGTAGGCATCAAGAACAGTTTGTAACCACCCTTAATGGTCACTTTAATGGTACGTAGTTTCTTTTGCAAGAGCTGACTAGCCCCTTGCATCACCCCACGTGCCGTTTCCGAGATGATTTGGTCTTTGGCAGAAGAAGCGAAGGTAAAACTCGTTCCCATCGTTCCCCCGATGTTAGCCCCCATTTCTTTGAGGGCAGAGAGGTTCTCCAATTCAGGGATGTAGACACCTTCCTGTCCGTCCATATCATAAGCCGAGAGTTTGATAGGAAGAATGCGCCCAGCGTGTTCAATGCTTTTTGACCAAAAGTAGCATCCGATGTCCTTCAATTTTGGCACTTGCAATGATGCGACTTTGGCGAGGAAGGTGTAAATCCCCAATGCGCACATTTTCTAGTAAGCGCAGCACCACGTCATCTCCCTCTTTGAGAACAAGGGTATGGTCAATCTGCACCCGAATCGTATTACGTTCCACGCCCTTTTTCTCATTGTTCATAGAGTGAAAAGCAAGATTGCGCCCCTTCGTCCCATACATTTTGACAAAGTCCGCATCACTCATTGCACCCGAGAGAGAAGACACCACTTGTTTTTCGTTCAGGGAAGCACCTCCACCGCCTTTTGTCCCTTCCGATTGCTTGTCAGAAGAAGGCGCAACAATAGTGCGTTCCTGCGCTTGAGCAAAAAGCATTATTCAACGCAGTAGGATTATTCAGCGTAGACTTAGGAAGATACTTCGCAGCCATTTGATAACTCTTTTCCATCAGCGCCAATTGACGTTCCTCCTCATTCTCTTGTTTATCATCTTTCTTTGCCAATTCATTCTTCAATTCAGCCACTTGTGAGCGGAGTTCTTCGCGCTCCTTCTCACTAGGGTCAGTGGCATAGAAATCATTGAGCAAGCGGTTGTTCTCCGCATAGCGTTGCATCGACCGCTCAATCTTACTTCGAGAGCGAGAAGCTTCCACTCTTTCCGCTTCTTCAGCCGCATTCTGCGCTGCAAACTCATCGGAAACTTCCGCCATCTCCGCCTTTGCCTGCTGTTCTTCAGCCGATTTGTTGCCCTGTTCATAAGCCTTCAGTTTGTTGCTGGGCAATTCTTCCACGGTCGCTTGCGGAATACTGTCATTGAGTCCCTGCTGCGCTGCCGTTTTCTCCTTGCCCGAAGGGGCAAAGATAAACCACATAGAGAGCGCAAAGAGCAATCCTAGTCCGCCAAAGACGAGCCATTCAGTTGGTCTTGTTGTTTCTTATCCATAATTGAGGTATTGGTTTTAATTGCTGATATTCCGTGTCTTGTTGTTGGAGGGCAGGTCTGTCCAGATGCTCATTCTTCGGAATGGGTAAGGCAGTAGCGTGAGGAGTCACAAAGAATTGCGCAATCATAAAGAGCGAGCAAAGGAGATACACCAAACTAATGCCATAGACCAGCACTTTCCTCTGCTTCGTACTTAGTCGTTCGCATTGTTGTTTTAGCCACACCTTTCCGCGAATGATCCACCTGCGGAGCATTCGTTGGGGAGAATACGTTCGTGTCATCGTTTGTAAGTTTGAAGGTCTTGATTCTCACGCACAACAAAGTGTTCCATCAGAAAGCCTTGCGGATTGTTGTCCGAACGCACCGCATTTTGCAGGGTGCAGGTCGTGATCAGACTACGTTCCGTCACGTTACTAGGGCGCACAATAAACATGCGTGCATAAGTCGTCACGGCATAAGGATACACCTTAAAGTCACATTGTATAGAGTCAATTTCCACACGCTGATTCACATTGCCCGAGATGGCACTATTGAAATAACCCCTTTTCTGCCAAATCCTTGTAATAATCAAAAGCCGATTTATCACAAAGCGCAAAGGCACGTGCCATATTTTGCTCAATAGCATCCTTGTCGGGAGCAATGCTAAAGAAGAGCTCGTGGAAACGTCTGACGTGTTCGCGCGCTTCCACAGGACGATTGCGAGAAGCATCTTGACTCAGCGCCAGCATCAAAGATTTCCCTTGGTCAAGGACATAGATTTTTTCTCGTTGCTCCCGAGCAAAGTTGTAGGAAGCATAGAGCGCATAAGCCGTAATGCCCACACAGAGCAAGGCAAAGACGATGATGTATAGCCTAATCTGACTAAATGCCGTCTGAATGTTTTTTAGAGATTTGAATTCCATAGGAGTGTATATTGAAATTATTTGCCTTTAATAAGCATCCCTTTGATACGTCCACCGATATTTCCCACGGCAGCTCCCAAACCAGCAGCAGAAGCCTTACCACCTAGGTAGGCACCTTGTGCGCCACTCTTTGCCACGCTATTGACATTGCGACCATAAGCCCCAATACCGCCACCAGCTTCGATGATCCAGCCAGCCACAGTGGGCACACAGAAAAATCCCCACAATGCCAATGAGGAAGAAGACAATGTAGTACCACGTTCCCGAGTCGGGAACATAGTTTGCACTCGAAAGCGCTGCAATGTCCTTCTGCACCATCAAAACTTGAATCTTGGCAAGCAAAGCCGAAAGAATAGAACTCACGGGCAACCACAGATAGACCGATATGTAGCGCGAGAACCACGCACTGAGCGAACCCGAAAGTCCATCCCACACCGAGATACCAAAAACGACAGGTCCTAGAATGGAAAGTACAATAAGGATAAAGGTGCGGAGGGTATCAATAATCAAACCAGCCGCATTGTAGAGCAATTCCATGAAATCTCGAAAGAGTTTCACACACCATTGCTTCGTCTGATAGGCAGCCCTTTCGGCATACATCCCAGCAATGGTCACCGCATCTTCAGGACCGATGATACCCATCTCCTCAATCTTTTCGTCAAACTTCTCATTAGATACCAAATAAGCCGTTTCGGGATTTTTCAGATAAGCCGCCTCTTGGAGTTTATCCCTCCTTTTCACCAACTGCGCCAGCGTGTTTTCTTGTTGATGCACCATCGCTTCAGTGCCTTGCACCACAGGAGAAAGCACCGCATTCATCGTCCCCAACACCACCGTTGGGAAAAACATGATGCAAAATCCCAAGACAAAGGGACGGAGCAAGGGAAACACATCGATGGGTTCAGCCCGCGCAATGGATGCCCAAACGCGCAGTGCAATGTAAAAGAGCGCACCTAGACCGGCAATTCCCTTGGCAATGCCCGACATCTGCGCACAGAGTGGCATCATCTCATCGTAGGTAGAGCGCAGTAGGTCGTGTAAACTAGCGAAATCCATAGTACCTACTCCTACCAATATCGGTTTGCCGTGTTACCATATAGGGCTTGCACCGCAGAGAGGTCACCCTTTTCTCGGGCACGCACGTAGCTCACCGAAATGTTCTTTCTTGTGTAATAAGACACCAACGAGCGATACTCACGCAGCGTGGTATAAATGCGGTCAATCGTCTGCATCCGTTCGTGGTCGTTCATAGAAAACACTACTCTTGGCTACCGATTTGAGTTCTTTCAAACTCTCCCCACTTTGTTCCAAGAGTTTGGTATATCCCGAAGCGATGGCAGCGAGTTCCGAAGGACGAAAATGAGGGTCGTGCAGCATCTGCTTGTAGGAGGTGACGTAGATATCAGAAATGTCGCCCACCATCAAGATACACTCCTTGACTTTGTAGGCATCGCCAATGAGATTGTTCACCTTGCGGAGCGCGTCATAGTATTTCTTGGTGTCGTTGTAGAGCTTCTCCACCTCCTTAAATCCATTCAAGGTATTCTTGACCGTCTTACCGGCCGTGGCAATTTCTTTGACCGTGTTGGCAATGTTGCCCGCAAAGTTGGTAGGGTCAGTCACCACCCAGTGGGCATGAGCCTTTCCACAAACGAGAGTGGAAAGCAATAAAACTGAGAGAATGTACTTTTTCATTTGTTGGTTGATTTGAAATGATGAGTATTCGAGTTAGATATGTGAGATTTCTGTGCGCTTCTTGGGAGGTGCTGTTTATTCCTCGTGTCGTTTCTCCCGAGCCAGTTGTCGAATGGCAGCTTCAATGTCGCCACCGAGTTGCTCGGCAAGGCGCAGCACCTCCACCTTCTCCGTCTCTTCTGTGGTGTAAGTTAAGTATTCCTCCAAACTCACCTCAGTGGCATAGACCGCACTTTGCATACCGCCCAGTCCAATCCACACCTCTTTGTAAAGTCGATGAGGGTCGTTGTTCTGATTGATGGAAAGAATTTGGCTCTTCTCCTTTTCCGACAAGCCCAGCATCGCTTGGATGCCATCAAACTTTGTCATATACTTGCGCTGGTCGAGGAGGATTTTGCAGTCGCTATTGTTGATGATACTTTCCTTCACAATGGGCGATTGAATGATGTCGTCCACTTCTTGGGTCACCACAATGGCTTCTCCAAAATACTTGCGCACCGTCTTGTAGAGATACTTGATGTAGTCCGCCATATTAGCCGAAGCAATGGCTTTTCCACGCTTCTTCGATGAGAATCATTTTTGCGAATACCTTTCAATCTGCGCATCTTGTTGATGAAGGCTTCCATAATGATGATTGTCACCACGGGGAAAAAGGTCTTTGTTGTCCTTCACTTGGTCAATCTCAAAGACAATGAAGCGTTTAGAAAGTAGGTCGATGTTCTCCGTAGAATTGAGTAGAAAATCATAACGTCCCCCACGGTAGTATTGTTTGAGCGTAGTGAGCAAGTTGTTGATGTTGAAATCTTGGAGCGTCACCTTGATTTCTCTTTCCTCCATCTCCTTGCGATAGACATCTCTGAGATACTCATAGAAGGTGTTGAAGCAAGGCGTGATGCTATGGTCAGCACGGATGCGCTCAATGTAAGCATTCACAGCCGAACCCAACTCACCCGCTTCCGTCTTGGTCAGCGGTTCGTCGGCACTCTTCCACAGCGTAAGCAGCAGCGTGCAGATACTTTCTCGCTTTTCCACATCAAAGACATAGTCATCGGTGTAGAAGGGATTGAAGGAAATGGGGCTTTCATCGGTGTAAGTGAAGTAGACCCCATCCGCTCCCTTGGTCTTTCTGTGAATGAGTTCGCAGAGTCCTTGGTAACTATTACCCGTATCCACCAAGAGTACATGCGCCCCTTGTTCGTAATACTGACGCACCATGTGGTTGGTGAAGAAGGATTTTCCACTGCCCGATGGACCTAAGATGAACTTATTGCGATTTGTTGTAATGCCTTTCTTCATTGGCAGGTCAGAAATGTCCAAGTGAATGGGCTTACCCGACAGACGATCTGCCATGCGGATGCCGAAGGGAGAGAGAGAATCCTTGTAGTTCGTTTCTGCCGTAAAGAAACAAAGAGCAGGTTCAATGAAGGTGTAGAAACTTTCTTCTGCAGGAAAGTCTCCTGCATTGCCAGGGATACCTGCCCAATAAAGCGTAGCCGTGTCAATCGTGTTATGCCGAGGTTTGCACTCCATCAGTGCCAGCGCAGAACCTACGTCATTTTTCACCTGACGAAGTTCCTCTTTGTCGCTACTCCATGCCAAAACATTGAAATGCGCCCGAATAGAAGTCAGACCCTGAGAGTGCGCCAAGTTGAGATACTCCTGTATCCACTCCTCGTTGATTTGATTGCTTCGGCTATAACGCGCCAAAGAGTGCATATTCCTCGCCTGCTTTTCAAAGCGTTCAAGGTTGGCATCGCTATCTTCAATGAAGAGATATTGATTGTAGATATGGTTACACGAAAGAAGCAAGCCCACGGGAGCCGCAAAACTCAGTCGGCAATCACTGCGGTCGGTAGAAAGTCGTTCATAGCGTGCATCAGTATGCACACTTGTGGGGAGGTCGTCCGTATCGCTCAGCGTGTGCAAGCAAAGCATTTGGTCGCCCACACGTACAAGGTCTGCTCCCAAACGAATATCCTCCAAAGAAGCGTGCCCACGCTCGGAGAGGGAGAAATACCGATCGAGAAGTCCAGCCTTTTCTTTCGTTCCGATGAGTTCATCCTCAGTCATTCTCGTCAAACGAAGATGGTCACTATCATTGATAATCCGCTCAAACTGGTCTACGGCTTCGAAGAACTTAGCGATGCCCTCCTTGTCTTCTAGCTCTTTGGGGATGAGATGCCCACGGCACAAGGCAGAGAAATTACTCTGCTGTGCCATGCGCTTCTTGGTCGTTTTGGTGAGAAAGAGATAAACGCTGTGATGGAGGTAAGGTCGCTCATTGAAATGTCGCTCCGAAGCACGAGCCAGAAAACTGAGTTCTCCCTTATTGAGTTCAGGAGCATAGTTTTCTTGGATAAACCAATCCTGCTTATGCACGATGCTGTAATTAGGGAGCACCTTAATCGCCTTATGCCAAGCCGAGTGCATCGCTTCATATTCGCTCTCTGTCACGGTGAAGAGTTCGGGAAGTTCCAACTTAAAGGCAATAGTTAGGTCAGCATCCTTGCTCACAAGGCAACTATGTTCCACTGCTAAAATAGGAAACTTGGCTTCGAGCGTACTTATTTTGCTGGTGTTGCGCATATGTTCGTGTTTTTGTTTGAGGTTACGAGGAATGTTCGCAGAGTGCGGTAATAGCTAGGCACTGAGACAGAGGGCGAAGGAGCGTACTTGAAGTACGTGACTAGCCCTGAATGTCGAAGTAACGACGCTAGTGCCGTGCTATGTGAGCATCCCCTAATGAGGTGATAGACCGTACGGCGGTTTATAAGGTAGCGCGGATGAATACGTATTGCCCCTTGCTTCATCAGTCCATATTGACCATACTTGCGGTTCATGGCAAACGTTTGCCACACAACAAGCGTGGCACCCACTAAGCCGATACCTAAGCACAGCCACTGACTCATACCGCAGAGATAGCATACGACCACAAGCACGAAAACCGCCAAGAGTCCTCCGGCAAAGAGGAAGAGGTATTGCGCTTTCAAGCCCTTAAACTCCACCGTACGACCTATTCCCTTATTGATGTCCCACGATGCCATTAGAGGAAGAAGCTACGAAGGATGGTTGCTGCCACAATGAGGAAGATACAAGCTCCAAACCAAGAGGCAGCTGTCTTGCTGGTGTCGGGATCACCGCTGGAAAACTTGTTGTAGACCTTGATACCACCGATAAGCCCAACGACAGCACCGATGGCATAGATGAGTTTTGTGCCAGGATCAAAGTAGGAAGTCACCATTTTTGTTGCTGCATTGATACCTGCCATACCGTTACCTTGGGCATAAGCTCCTGCCGATACGAGAAAGAGGGCGAGAAGCACGAGAGAAAGTTTCTTTGTTGTCTTCATATTGATAGAAATTAAATGTGATTATTGCTGGGGAGAGAGAGTGGAAGTGAGAACAGAGGGAGGTATTGTAGGCTCTAGTAAAGGACGGATTGGTGTGTAACCTCACACCTCCGCAGTGTTCTCCTGTTCCGAATAGATGGTTTTACAGATAATAATCGAGAGGATGCGCAGTAGTTTCAGTCTTATCTCCCGAGAAAAACTGTGGTGCAGTTTCCCCTTCTTGTTCTTCTGTTTCAGCCTTGTCAATGGCTTGCAAGAGTTTCTGATGCACCCTTTCTTCTTGGGAGAGTTGAGCTTTATATTGCGTCAATAAGTCCGTACCTTTCAGGCTTTGGAGCATATGGACAACCTCCGTTTCGTCCTCCTCATCAAGACTATCATCTTGTTTGTGCCAATGATTCAATCGCACTAAGTCGCGAGTGAGAATGCTAGTGGGCGAAATATCGGTAGTAGCGTTGTCTTGCCAAAGGATTTCTTCGCGAAGCACTTCCTCCTCATCTACTTCTTCTAGGGTATAGTCCACCGCGATTTCACTCTCTTCGGTCTGTTCGCGGGAGTCTTCGTTTTTCTCTGCAATAACATTATCCAGCGCTTTACTAGCTGTTTCAGTGGCTTCTGCATCGGATGTCGCAGCAATAATTTGTGTCGTCAATCCTTTGCTTTTGCCCACAAGGATATGCTCTTCAGCAGCTTGGGGTGTATCTCGCTGCGTATCAGCTTGGGGTACAACTTTATGTAGCGTTGAACATCCACTTCTCCAACGATGAAAGGTATAAACCAGCCCCATCGCCACCCAAAGGATGGAGAAAAGGAGCAAAATATTAAGTAGAAAAGCAGTAATCATAGTTGTATGGTTTGTTCCTTCTTGCGTTTGACAATTTCCTTGTTGAGCAATTGTTGGTGCGTGCGAAGATGTTCCACGATAATGCGTTCAATGTAACTCGAGAGTGTCGTATCAGACCGCAAATCACTCAGCACGTGCCGCAGTGTTTGCAACACCTCTGTGCGAATGGTGAACCCCGATTTCGCACCTCTGGTACTATTGGCGGTCAAATAGAGGTCTGCATATTGAGAAAATGAAATCGTTGATGTGGACTCACTCGTGATTTCCTCCTCCTTATTCTCTTTTGGAGGAAGCGCAGGGGAAGTTACGGGCTTGTCATAGAAAGGTGCATCATCTTCATTGCGGACCTTCGTACCCATATCTCCCAATTCTTGGAGTTTCTCTTGGAAAATTTTATTGCGTTGTTCCTTCAGACTACTCATCAAACTTTAGATTTATAAGGTGTAACTTCTCCATCACCTCATCCACCCACGCATCAATGCCAAGGGCAGTGCGATACATCGGAGCAGGCGCAAGATAAGAACTGCGGAAACAAGTCTTGATTCCTCCTGCAGCTTGTAATTCTCGTGCAATCTTCACCGAATGATAGATGCAAGTATCAAACATACTCAAACCCTCTTGCTTGGCATAGTCCGTGAAAAACCTGTTGAATCGTGGGATTTGCACTGCGATTTACCTTATTCCAGAGAAAGAAGAAGTCTTCAATGCGTTACATCTTCAAAGCCTAAGCCCAAATCACGGATGGTGCGAGCATAGGCAAAAGAAGACGCTAAGGACTGAGGGTCGGCTTCGATGGGAGAGATGATGAAATCCATCTCCACAGAAAAGCGCAACAAACTCTCTGTGCTGGCGTGTCCTGGGAAATCAAAAATCACCAGTCGTTCTCCTCTTCCTTGTGTGTCGAGATATTGTTGCACCAGCGTGAGAGCATCTTCGGGTTTGGCGCGTAATATCGTATAGGAAGGTTTCCCTAAGCGCGTGAAATAGGCTTTCATCTCAGCTTGAATCTTGGCATCCGACTCGATAAGGTCGCGTTCGCGCTCTCGTAACTTATAGAACGACTCTTGTGTTGCGTCACAATCCATGACAACAAGAGGAATCCCACGCTCATAATACAGCACCGCAGCCAAGACTTCGGCTAAACTGCTTTTTCCCACTCCACCTTTTTGAGAAGCGAAGCCTAAAAATAGAGGTCGTGATACTTTCTGTTGCATAATGAATCGTGTTTATAGGTCGTAATGCTTATACTTTTCTCTGTATAGACTCATAGACTTAAGTCAATTGGTCAGTTGGTCAATTGGTCAATTGGTCAGTTAGTCAGTTAGTCAATTAGTCAATTAGTCAATTAGTCAATTGGTCAGTTGGTCAATTGGTCAATTGGTCAATGAGTCAGTCCATTTGGATGTCTTTAGCTCAGTCTATACAGACCTTTTGACTCTGCAAAAGAACTTAGTTTTTAGTCCACTCACAAGAAAAGGAGAAAAGAGGGAAAATAGGGATGAATTGGGTAATCCTTTCGTATTGAATGATTTAAGTTTAGGCTGTAACTTTGCAGACGAACAAATACAACCCCTAACACGACCGAAGGAAACAGCCCACTAAGGGCTGGATGCTTCCTCAGCATCAACTCTTTTTACTGGCAAGGTGTGTCTTTGTAACACAAACCTCGGTTTGTCTCACAAAAACTCCTTGCCTCGGTACGAGGAAATGCTGAACTCCAAAGTCGTCAGTAAAGAAGAAATACATGAAACAGCAAAGCAATCCCTCCACTGAGGGCTTAAACTCCGATAAACCTCGGTGGGACAATTGGCACGTACGCCTTCCTAATCCCAAAGACCAACAGAAAATCATTGATTTATTCCAGCGTTCGGGAGCAAAAACAAAGTCAGACTTTGTGCGCGCTCGCCTGTTGGGTGAAGAATTTAAGGTCATTTCCGTGGATAAATCAGCCGTGGAATACAACCGCAAGCTATCGGAATTCACAGCACAACTACATAAGATTGGCATCCTCTATAACCAAGCCGTACGCGCCCTCAATACCTATCATTCCGTTAAGACAGCACAGGTGATGCTAGAGAAATTGACGCACTATTCTACACAAATCCTTGCGCTGCAATCCCAAGTTATTGCCCTCACCATTGACTATCGCAAACGATGATTGCCAAAATTTCTGCCACGGAAAATCTAGGTGGTGCGCTAGGCTACAACTTTAAGAAAGTGGAAAAAGGATATGCCGAAGTCATTCTATCCAAAGGACTCTATCAACCAGCAGAAGGGGAATTTAAGATGGAAGAAGTCCTGCGAGATATGCAGGCACTTATACCTAAACATTGCAGAACAAAGAAGACAGTCTTCCATTGTTCCCTCAATCCTCACCCCGATGAACGCTTGTCGGATGAGAGGCTAGCCACCTTAGCCGAGGAATATATGCAGGCACTCGGCTACGGCTCACAACCCTACATCGTGTTTAAGCACCACGACATCGAGCGAGAACATATTCACATCGTTTCTTTGCGCGTAAATGAGCAAGGAGAGAAAATCAATGATGGGTTTGAAAAGCGAAGAAGCAAGCGTATCACAGATGCTCTGGAACAAAAATACGGACTGATACCCAGTACACCGATCCAAGAGCAAGTACTTCAAAAAGCAAGTACAAAAGAAACGCTCAATGAGTCCGTGGAGAATAGAAAAATAAAGGTAGAAAGATTGCTTCGTGCCGTACTTGCACACTACAAATTCGCTTCTTGGGGAGAACTCAATGCCATACTCTCACACTATCATCTCACAGCTGAAGAGGTAAAAACAGAAGTTCGGGGCAAACGCTATGATGGACTGGTCTACCTCCTCACTGATGATGAGGGCAAAAAAGAAAGTATGCCCATTGCTGCCTCTGAACTAGATCGAGGATTGGGACATACCGCTATCACCAACCACATCAAACGCTCAAGGTCTGCGCTAAAAACAGATATACCCAAGGTAAGGCAGCGCGTACTTATGGCGATGCACACTTCCCCCTCCTCAGAAGCCGATTTGAAGAAAAGCCTTATCCAACAAGGTTTGCGAGTGGTACTTCGCCGAAATAAGGCAAGGCGTATTTATGGTATCACCTTCATTGACGACAAAGCTGGCATTGCCCTCAACGGTTCTCGGCTTGGCAAAGGCTACTCAGCAAATGTTTTTGCGCAGTACTTACAAAACACTGAGGTCAATCCGTTCTTGGATGAAACACGTTATCACAACAGCCTTGGGGAAAGTGCTAAGGAACAAGCAAAAACAAGAGATTTTCCTTTCGAAAACGCAGAAAACGACAATCTCATTGACGAACTCTTAGACAACACCTTAGATACTTGGATAGCACCAGCAGGGAATGATGATTGGAAAGAAGCGGCTTGGCAACGCAAACTGCGCAAACAGAGTAAGGTTCACTTGCCAAGGAGAAAGCACTAGTTCTAAAGGCATTATCATAGTATTCAAACACCATTCAAACACACACATACCACTATGGCACAAGAAGACGATTTACGAGCATTGGGAAAGATTATGGATTTTATGCGCGGCATATCTGTACTCTTTCTCCTCATCAACTGTTATTGGTTTTGTTATAGCGCATTTGAAACGTGGCACTTCACGCTGGCTATAATAGATAAAATCCTACTCAATTTTCAACGTACGACTGGGTTGTTCTCCTCCATGCTGTGGACAAAGCTCTTTTGCGTGGTCTTCCTTGGGCTTTCTTGCTTAGGCACCAAGGGCGTCAAGGAAGAGAAGATAACGTGGGGAATGATTTACTCAGCTCTTGCCGTGGGTTTTGTGCTTTTCTTTCTTAATTGGTGGTTGCTAGTTTTGCCCATATCGGCAGTAGGTGCAGCATCACTCTACATCTTCTCTTTGTCCCTAGGTTATATCTGTCTATTGATGGCTGGAGTGTGGATGAGTCGTTTGCTCAAGAACAATCTGATGGACGACGTCTTCAATATGGAAAACGAGAGTTTTATGCAAGAAACACGACTGATGCAAAACGAGTATTCAGTAAACTTGCCGACACGCTTTTACTACAAAAAGAAATGGAACAAAGGATGGATCAACATCGTCAATCCCTTCCGTGCATCTATGGTACTTGGCACACCGGGTTCGGGTAAGTCTTATGCCATTGTGAACAACTACATCAAGCAACAAATAGAAAAAGGTTTTGCGATGTACATCTACGACTACAAATTTCCCGACCTCTCAGAGATTGCCTACAATCATTTGCGCCATCATTTGGATGCTTATGAAGTAAAACCCCAATTCTTCGTTATCAACTTTGATGACCCTCGAAAATCGCACCGCTGCAATCCCATCAATCCTAGTTTTATGACGGACATCTCGGATGCCTACGAAAGTGCTTACACAATTATGCTCAATCTCAACCGCTCGTGGATTCAAAAACAAGGAGACTTCTTTGTGGAGTCACCTATCATCTTACTAGCAGCCATCATTTGGTTCCTCAAAATCTACGAAGACGGCAAGTATTGCACCTTTCCCCACGCCATTGAGTTCCTCAATCGCCCCTACGCGCAGATATTTCCTATCCTCACCGCCTATGATGAATTGGCGAACTACCTTTCTCCCTTTATGGATGCTTGGGAGGGAGGGGCGCAAGACTCAGTTGCAGGGGCAGATTGCTTCAGCAAAGATACCGCTTTCACGTATGATTTCGCCTGCTCTCTATTGGGTGATGACGGGAGATGATTTCTCGCTCGACATCAACAACCCACGTGAGCCGAAAGTCCTCGTCGTAGGCAATAATCCTGACCGCCAAAACATTTATTCGGCAGCACTTGGACTCTATAATTCGCGCATCGTAAAACTCATCAACAAGAAAAAGCAACTCAAATCTTCCGTCATCATAGACGAGCTTCCGACCATCTACTTCCGTGGATTGGACAACCTCATTGCCACAGCTCGCTCTAACAAAGTGGCAGTTTGTTTGGGCTTTCAAGACTTCTCACAGCTCACGCGTGATTACGGAGATAAGGAGAGTAAGGTTATTCAAAACACTGTGGGAAACGTCTTCTCTGGACAAGTCGTAGGTGAAACAGCTAAGACCCTCTCCGAACGCTTCGGAAAAGTCCTCCAGCAACGACAGTCGATGACCATCAACCGCAACGACAAGTCTACCTCCATCTCCACGCAACTTGATAGCCTTATCCCTGCTTCCAAAATCTCTAACCTCACACAAGGTATGTTTGTCGGAGCCGTCTCCGACAACTTCGATGAGCGCATCGAGCAGAAAATCTTCCACGCTGAGATAGTTGTAGACTCCGCCAAAGTCTCTGCCGAAATGAAAGCCTATCAGCCTATTCCCATCATTGCAGAGTTCACAAACGAAGATGGCTCCGACAATCTCAAAGAGACTATCGAAGCCAATTATAAGCGGGTGAAACAAGAGGTGCTAACCCTTGTAGATAGCGAAATTGAGCGAATCAAGAATGACCCGAATCTAAAGGACTGATTAAGGAGTAGAGAGATGCTTAAAACTCAGCGTACTCGGAGTATATATATCTATCCAAGATGCGTAAGGTATCGGACTCTCTAATATACCAAACAGTGATAAGAGTATCATCTTTAACTCTCCAAGTAAACTCTAGTATCCATGTATCATGTGCCAGGCGTTGTTTCATTGGAAACTGCTGTTCAACAGGGTGTCTAAATTCGTCATGCTTCTCTTGCAAAATAAAACTATCTCGGTAAAGAGTCTTATAGAGAGTATCTAGCTCACCTGGTAGGTAGCTTATTGGAACTTTCGAACGAAGCTTTTGCATTGATGTCTTCTTATTCCCTTCGTGGCTGTGGCATGAGATGAACCCCAGCAATAGCCATATAGTGATGAGAAATCTTATGGAAGTATTCATATCTACACTTCTATTACTTCATCTATCTCGAAATAGCATCCAAAGAAAGGCGAACACATCGAATTAAGCTCTTGCATAATATAGTCTAAATGGCGTTTTCTAAGGCTATTCCCAACATTCATAATACTATTCAAATCCTCTATAAATTCTCTCCTTTGTTGATTAATTCTTATATGGTTCTTTTGAGTAGTAGAGACTCTATATTCATCTCCATGAGTGATTACAGATATACTGCTGAATCCCATAATAAGCGATGGAAGGGCTCCCCGAGTGTTACCAATTGTATGTCCAAACTCATGGGCGACAGGATATTGCATGAGACCATCTGGTGCACCACATTTTTCTTGAGGAGTTACATCATATACATCAAGAAGTATCTTTCGTTCTGTCCAAAGGACAGAACTTCGCCCTCGCGGCTGCACATATACCTTCCAATGTTCGTTAGAAGTAACCCATCTAATCTTAAAGTCAAGCCTAAAAGATTTCTTGCGGTCTTCTTTCTTTATTGCATTTTTATCTATGAGGTTGATGAAGCATCTACGGTTCCAAATCGTTTGAATCGTTGAGACTACCATTCTCTTGAAATGCTCAATAGAGGCTGATGAGTTATTACCCTTATCAACAATCCTCCAACGTTGAGTAATCAATACAGCCCTATTTTCCATATCGATATCAATTGTCATTCTAGAGGTTTCCTTATGCTTGAATAATAGCCAATCCATTGTTGTAGGTCCTTTATAATAGCACAGGGGGGAAGATTTCCATCCTCCCCCACTACTATATCTGTTATCTAGTCTTTTGCTTACTCCTGTCGGTACTCGCTCTCCCAAGTTGTGTCCTCGGGCTTATCGCCCTTGTGACCTGCAAGCTGGATAACGAAACTCTTGGCTGGGAAGTAAGGCGTGATATGAATATCAAGCAGGACTCTATCCTTCTGATTTTGGTCTTGCTCTATCTTCAGCACCTTGAACTTCTCAATGAGTCCGCTTGGTCCTTGCACTCCATCCAAGAACTTGACGATTTGCGCACGAAGGTCTGCTTCAGTGCGTGTTGTCCAGTTCTCAAAAGCTCTGCGGTTGAGAAAGTCAAACAACACCTTGGTGATGTAGTCGAAGACACGCACGACAGAGTAAGTCTGTAGACCAATGTTATCTCCATTGAAGAGAGTCTTGGCTGAGAATGCCATCACTCGACTATACTCATTGACCATTGGAACGAGTCCCATACGCTCAAGTTCTGAGATTTCGCTCTTCTTCAAGTCAAAGTGTACACTCTCCACTTCGTTGATGCCACCAAACTTCTTACCTGCCACTACTTGAGACATCTTCGTTGAGTAGATACGTCCAGCAAGAGCTGCTGATGGAGCAACGTAAAGATGCTCCTCTTCACCTGCAACGTCTACTTTGGCTCGTCCCAACAACCAGTTACAAGTCATTATCGTGTTGGACTTGTAGACTTCTCCACCTGTATGGTCTGCGCTGAAGAACATATCTACGACATCCTCTGGGCTCTCCAAGTTTTTGGAAGTCCGTGACAAGGAGTGCCTTGTTATCGTGTGCAATCTTTGCCCATTTATCCAGCACAGCATTAGAGCCAAGATAGCCTGGCACAACGAGTAAGGAGTAGTTACGACGTAGGTCGAGGCGGTCAAAGTTCTGTTTCAGTTCATCTGCGATGTGATCGATGAAGAGAGTATTGTCAAGATCCGTCAGCTGTGAAAGTTCTGCATTGACTATTGTCAGGTTCTTGACCTTGCTCTCTCTGTATTTTTGAAGAAGTGAGCCACAGAGCGGTAGGAGGCTTCCAACTCACGAGTACGTTTGAGCGCGGTCAAAAGATTGGCATTAAGCGTTTCCTCTACTTCGATGGCACGTTCCTTAGCAAAGTCTCGCATCTTATCAGCAGACTCTCCTGATTTCAACAGATCAAGCCAAATTTTGATACGCCCTGTCAGCTGACGACGAGCATCTCCTCGTCCCTCATCGGTCAAGAATATGTTACGTCTTGCTTTACGCTCGGGGTTCATATTAGAGAATTCATCGATGATTTGCTCCAAGAACGCAAATCCACCATAAGCCTTGAGCTTATTAATGACTGAGCGATTAGCAGAGCTGACTTGCTTTGTCGTGCTATTGCTCGCACTAGGGCTCTGCTCTAACTGAGGTTTGGGAGTATTCTTATCTGCCATAGCCGTGTAGTCTGTTGGGTTATTCTTTGATTCTACTTGCATCCTCTAGTTCTACGAGTGATGCCTCTAGAACCTGTATCATCTCAGCTCGTGCTTCCTCATCACTCAAGCTCTTCAGAAGAGCTTTGTTACTACTCAGAAGACGAGATATTTGAGGTACTGTTCTCGCTCAATATTGAGTTGTGAAAGGAAAGGGCTATTCTCCTTAAGCTTCTTAGCACTGAAATCACTGAGCCCTTTGAAGTCTAGCTTCTCTGGAATCTCATTGCCCTCTTGGTCTTGAAATTCCAGCTCCACCGAGGGTTGGAAGCGTTCGAAGACGTCTTCGAGCGTTTCAAGACCATAAATCGTCTCAGGCTGAAGTGGAGCTTCTTCCGTGAGTTTCTGAACGAGTAGCGTGCGATTGGAGGGAATCTCCGCTATTGCTTCGTTGGCGTCAATCTTGACTTCGTTTCCTCCGACACCGTATTCATATAATGCCATAGGCTTTAGTTGTTAGGTGAGTTTTCTATTGATTGCTTTTATTCTGGTATCACTAAAGTTTTCACAAGCTACTGAAAGCAAGAGGATTCCTATAACGAACCATCATCAATGCGAAAGTAAGCACTTCTCTCGACATTACCAAATCTTTCCCGAAATTTCATCAAACTTTTTTACAGGGGAGCGACCAAAGTAGGACTAGAGACCTTCTTCCATTCCTGCCGATAAAATCCGTTAATGAGCCTATAAACTAGGGATTCCGTCAATGTTCCAACAGAGGTTTTGTACCTTCGTGCCATCGGCATAAGTCGCCATCGTCAGCTCACCCGAGGGGCTGTAGCTATACTGAGTAAGTCCGTAGCGGTCATCCTCTATAGAGAGAAGCCTATCGGCACTGCCCCAGTTGTAGTGGCGAGAGCGTCGTTGCTCCGCCGAGTGGTGAGTCTTGCTATTGACCAAACGTCCGATGTTGTCATAGGCAAAGCTCTGACTAACACCTCCTGGCAAGAGACGCTCCAGCTCAAAGCCTAGACTATCATACTGGTGCTCACTTGTGAAGCGTGCATTCGTCTCTGCTACGTTTGCTTTGAAGCAAACTAGCTCGCCAAATTCATTACATTTCTATTATTAAATCTAATCTCCGACAAACAGTAGTGGCTCATTAGAAAATGGAGAAAAGCCTGCTTGTAGCTGCCCTAGTATCACATACTCTTTATTAAAACAATACTTAGATGATAATAGGGTACGTCGTTTCTCTATTTCATTGAATAGAAAAGTTGCCTGGCTCGAATCTAGGCGAAAAGTCCCGTATATATCAATACCAAGGTGGTATTTTTTTTCAATATCCTCCAGGTAAGAACAAAAAACATCCAGAAAATCATCTAGTATTTGAAAGTCAGGCATTCTTTTTGATGCAGGAATACCGTTGTCTATATAAACATCCAACATTTTCTATTTAAATATCTTAGCTGGGAACGAAGTTATAATCTTATGCTTATTCTCATCCACAACAACCCGAACAACTGTTTCATTACGAGTTCCAATTACTCGTGCAAAATCCTTCTGATATAGAATTCGTCCATCTTCCTGAACTATTTCTTATCGTATTTTTTCATTGTCCGAGCTTCTAATTTTCGGCGTTGAGAGGGTTTTTGAAATTTCGCTTTTGTTGAAAACTTCGAGCGGCTAACATGACGATTTTCTACATGTTTAGTCCTCCTATAGTGACTTAAGCCCCAGGAATCAATCTCATCATTTGAATCCTCTACATATCCATAGAACTTAATACCTCCAGCCAGCCCTATCGGATCTTGTGAGATATATCGTCCTAGCTCAGGGTCGTAGTATCGGAATCGATTGTACGCCAGCCCTGTTTCGTAGTCGTAGTACTGCCCCTGGAAGAGGAATGGGATACGGATACGGTCGCTTCAGGGGCATTCCTGTCGTCCCCCCCTCGTGTATCTTACCATTTATCAAGCCTGCGATGCCAAATCTCTTCACCCTCGGCATTGTACACTTCGGGTCCTGCTTTCCCCCTTTGGGATTGCTTCGCCCTAGGACATTGTCCAGATTTCCTTTATACAATGTAAAAACTAAATCATAAATCTCCGTCCATATATACGCTAGGGGAGATTAATGTCAAATTCAAACACTGTATTTCAATATTTGCGTCTCTAGAAGATAATGAAAGGTCATATACTTTATCATTTTTGGAGATCGCCAGCATCATTCTCATATGAGTAGATATTCCCTGCATTGAGAATTTGCTTACACCAAAGCAATCAGCTCCCATCCGACATCTATTGTAGTCAATATTGGGTTCACCCCAGTGTGGTAGAGGGCGATCGGGTAGGCTATCAGCTAAATCAAAGTGAAGCCTAACAGTCGGACCATCTCTAATGACATCAATGTTAAATAAGTTAATATATCCTATCTTAATGCAATCAGAGAATATCTGATTCAAAAGAAAAGTGTCCTCTACTTCATTCCAAAATTCAAACTTCATACACTATACCCTAATAATTATAATGCTCTAATGTTCCGGCAAGTTTTCCAGTTCTCGTATTCTCGATAGGTCTTATATTGAAATGAGAACCTTGATTTCCCACACCATCTAGGAACTCATGGCCCGCAGAATGATCCTGGATAATAACTTTAGACCCATCATTGCGAGTATATTGATATTCTCTGGTCCATATTGGTTTTCCCTTGTCATTTTAGTATAGCTGATCCATTTCTATCTGTCATTTTTACACGACGATATTGCTTCAATTGGCCAGTATAAGGATCCTTGATTTTGTCAGGATGTTGTGAGATAGGTATTCCTGCATCGCGTTTAGCAGATCGGAATGCTTCCTTCCTAGAAGTAAATTGCTTATAACTCTTTAGCCCGAGCAGATCCACCCAGCTATTGACATCTTCCACATAACTATGTAGTGCAAGTGTTCCACTAGCAAAGCGTATCGGGTCTTCAGAGATATACCTGCCCAGCTCAGGGTCGTAGTAGCGGAATCTGTTGTATGCCAGCCCTGTCTCGTAGTCGTAGTACTGCCCCTGAAAGAGGAAGGGTATCGACACATAGCCCTCGGGATTCAGCCCAGGCTGAGTCTCCTCAAGCACCTTGCCGTTCATATCCAAGCGACGATACCACACTTCCTTGCCCTCCTCGTCATACGCCTCCGTTGGCGTACCGAGTTGGTCGCAGACTATGCTGTATGCCTTGCCATCTTGGATGAGAGCAAGTGGTACGAAGCTCTCCTCTTCGAAGAGCCAAGTTTTGAAATCTTCGCTGTAGGGCGTCAGTACGCTACCCACATAGCGATTGCCTGTCTGCCACTCATGCAAGGGAACATTCCCATTCCACAGGTAGTGGAAGGTCACATCCCCAAGCTTCGTCAAGCGACGTCCCAAGGCATCATAGGTAAGCTCGTCCAGTGTCCATGACGATGAGGAGCAAAGACGCCCCTGAGCGTACCATTCTGATTCCAGCTATACTCCCAGCAATCCTTCTTTGCACTGAAGAAGCCTGACTTACCTCGGAACTTCTCTATGAGTTGTCCATCCTTGTCATACTTGAAGGTCCATTCTCCCGACTTCTCAATGCGACCTCCTTCAAGGTACTTGCGTAACTTCTTGTCGGGATCATTATACAGATTGCCCACCTTGTCAGAGAGACGATACTCCTTCGTGCCATTGGCATAAGTAGCCATCGTCAGCTCACCCGAGGGGCTGTAGCTATACTGAGTAAGTCCGTAGCGGTCATCCTCTATAGAGAGAAGCCTATCGGCACTGCCCCAGTTGTAGTGGCGAGAGCGTCGTTGCTCCGCAGAGCGTCGGGTCTTGCTATTGACCAAACGTCCGATGTTGTCATAAGCAAAGCTCTGACTAACGCCTCCTGGCAAGAGACGCTCCAGCTCAAAGCCTAGACTATCATACTGGTGCTCACTTGTGAAGCGTGCATTCGTCTCTGCTTCGTTTGCTTTGAAACAAATAAGCTCACCATACTCATTGCGCTCATAGCTCAGCTGTGCTCCTAGGCTACTCTGAAGTGAGCGAATGAGTCCGTGCTTGTCGTAGCTACGCTTGATGAGATGTTCATCACAACGTTCCTCTACAGGCAAGCCCATACCATCATAGCGGAAGCTCACACGAGCGTGTTCATTCACCGCTTCGCGTATACGCCCCGAGGTCCAGTAGCTATAGTTATGCTTCTCGACCTGGTCATAGTCGTGGGTAATCTCTGTGACACGTCCACACTTGTCATAGCCGTAACGCTTAAACTTACCACTAGGAAGTGTTTCCTTAAGAACGCGTCCTGCGCTATCGCGCTCATAGTAGCGTGTTGCTCCGTCAAAGCCCGATTCAGCAATGACATAGCCTGCGGCATCTAACGTGAAGTCGTAGCTTTCCCAATTCTCATTGCGTACTTCCTTGAGACGCTCCTCGCAGTCGTGGAAGAAGTTGATGACTCCACGATGGTCTCTACGACGCACCAGCTTCCACATCCCCTCATAACCGTACTCCACCTCCTGGTGGTCATCTTGGTAATGAATCAGATTATCTATACCATCATAGCTCAGCTTGATGTGATTACCATCAAAGTCATCGATGCCTATGATACGTCCAACTAGATCGTAGCGCCTACGCTGACGTGCACCCTTGGCATTGATAACTTCTATGCAGCGTCCAAGACCATCATAGCTGTAGCGCGTGACATTGCCTCGGCTATCGGCTGCTTCACAGACGTTGTGCCAGCGGTCATAGCTAAGCTTAGTCACCACACCGAAGCTGTCGGTCACTTCTTCTACTAGTCCATCCTTATAGCTTAGGATGGTCTTTGCACCCTTAGGATTGCTTCGCTCAATAACATTGCCCTGCCTATCGTAGGCAAAGCTCCAGCTTCCCCCATCGAGGGTGCGCACCGCCAAAGGACGATAGCGAAGCTCCCGGCTCTTGTAATAGGTCAGTTCAATGTTTCCGCCCTCGGGGTCTGTGTTACTGATGCGATTACCCAAAGCATCATAGCTATAGAGATAGCTATTGCCCTGCGGGTCTATCTCTGCCGTGACTTGACCCTCATCGTTATGCTGCGTACGCCACGCTGCACCGTTAGGATCGATGCGTAGATAGACAAGTCCATCCTTATGGTAATAGGTTGTCTTCTTGTCATAGCTATCCAAGACTTCGGTATAGCCCTTAAAGAAGCGAAGCTTGTGGTTGTAGATATTCTGAGAACCCCAGGTGTGGATACAGCGTGCGCCTATCTCCCTGCCATCATACTCAAAGAACCACTCTACGCCATTGCGCCATACCTCATGGGTGAGCAGACGCCCTTCATAAGCATAGCGGATGCTATCACCTACGGCATTCGTCTCTTCCAAGAGGTTGCCCTCTTCGTCATAGCGATAGCGCGCAATACAGATTTCTTGGTGAAGCCAATATTCGGGGTCGGGAGCATAGACGGCAAGGATACGTCCCTTGTTGTCGTGTTCAAAGCGGAGCTTGCGCTCTGCTGTATCGATAATTTCCTTAAGCCAGCCCTCTGCTGTATAGCTCAAGCGTATGCTGAAGCCATGCTATCACTGATGCGCTCCAAGAGATGAACCTCATCATAGCTCTCCTCGGTAAAAGTGGTAGTAAAGGTCTTCGTCGATTTGATAGAGTGTATAGCGTCCATCGCGATCAATACGAAGCTCTACACGCTCCTTGACATCAAGCGTAGCTTCTGCCTCGTCAGGATGACTTAAAGCTATTGGTCGTCCATCGCTAAGACGAAGTGTTATATTCTGCTCATCCACGACTAGCCCCATGTCATAGGCATGATGCCAACCATTAGCCAGAGGACCTTCGTAATCGCTCTTGCTATACCACGTACGCTCCCAGCTGATAGGGATAACACCTGTGAGGAAGAAGTCCTCCTCATCCGTAAAGAAGAGTCCTGAACTAACGTCTACAGGGTGACCTGTCACCGTACAAATGGCCTTATGCCACAAGTTCCGCAGGCGCTCGCTTCCTATCTTGCTGCTAACCTTATTATCGTGAAGCTTTTCGGCAAGACGCTCCGTATTCTTGCGATAGAAGCGACCCAATGAGCCCATCAGCTTACGCTTCAAGGCAGCAATAGGGTTAAGGGGCGTAGGGATAGGATTCGTCAGTATGGGACGAGCCGGAGGAATAGGGATAATCACCCCTGTAGGCATAAAGAAGGCAAAGTACTCTGACCCTCCTTTGATGATATGAGGTGGGAGACCAATATCCCAGCAGTCCATATGTAGATGTGCTCCTCCGCCTGAGTGGCTCGCCATCGGCTAGTACATTCAGGCTGCCCATAAAAGGCATGCCCCTCGTTCCGGAGGAACTACAAAGCTCCCTCCTATAGGGAAGTGGAATACGTTTCTCGTGGGTGTCCTGCGACAGCTCGAGGAATGAAGCTGCCAATCTTGACCGTTGCCCCAGTCATCGAAATCACTATCGTTGCTGCCGTATGGGCTGGCTCCATAAGCTTAGAGCTATCGCCTTCTCCCGACTGAGCATCCGAAGGTGGAGCTGGTGGTGGAGAGTATGCTTGCTAAGGCAACGGCTATGAAATCCTTTGGGTTAATCAATAACCCAATGTAGGGATTAGGCAGTGGTACACCTGGAACCATCACGTGACAGTCGATACCCAATACCGGGTCTAACTGCTTGCTCACAGGCAAGCATGCCATACCCTTAAGACCCAACTGTGCTAGAGCTGGAAGATAAGCCGACTCCAAGCCCTGTTCTACTACTCCCTGCAAGGCCATTCCCGCCTTAAGACCCGTGTCTACGGCATTCAAACCGGGAGAGACACCAGAGGCGGCATTGCTCTCCCACATTCGACACCACACCTGCGCATGACCGACCTACACTCAGCTCCAACTGAGTGCTTACGCTATCAAAATAGCTATGGTCAGGAGTGTTACGACGAGGCATAGGCGGTACGAGGGAAAGCTAATGTGAAGAGAGCTGATCTTTTATCCAGTTTCTCACCTCAAGAACAATGTCTTTCCATTGCTCAGTTTTGCTAAGAAGCTCAGCTATTATTCCATATCCATCAGATTTCGACATTCCTAAATTTTCTATTGGTGTAGAGAAATAGGAGTGACTATCAAGCCCTACAGTGTTGAAGGAATGTAATTCTTCAAGTAAGGATTCTGCTTTACTCGATATATTCAGTCCTTGTTCTGGAAGTTGTTTTATCTGATTAAAGTAGTACTCTTCAGGCTTACCCAATATATTGAACTGTTTTATCTTTGTTAGCAAGTGCCTGCGGTGATTATCTTGTTCATTACCTTGCCCTGTTAGATGCTTTTTTAGTTGTTCTAGACGTTCATCATCTGTGAGATATTTATCTCCATCTAAGACAAAAATCATCTTCTTTTGCTTCAGCTCCTCAATTAACACACAAGAAACCGCTAAAGCAAAAGCATTTTCTATTGCTCCAAATGTAGATACTGCCACCCTCTTCATACACCTTTCTTCAGAACAGATTTGTCGAATCAAGGCTTTGCTCAATTCATCTTCAACATAGATCATAATATCTTGTTGAACTTCATCTGTAAGTTGCTCAAGCGCTTGTGGGTCATTACCAGCTAAGCAATAGCACTTATCTTGTTTATGAAGAATATGACGGAAGTCTACTTCTGGGCATGTAAGGATAAACTGATTATGCACAGTAAAGATAATCTGTAGATGCTTCTTTTCTGCTTGAGATGCCAGTTTCTCAATTAAACGCTTTAGAGAAGACTGATGTAACAACAGGTCGAGTTCATCAATCAAGATTAACCCATAGGGTTCTGCTTTATCGACTGCTTCTAATATAGTAAATACTCGTTGTTCTCCTGCGCCCATTGATAATGAAGAATATAGTGTAGTACCAACCTTAACACGTTTATTCGTTCTTTTATCTCGACGACGACAGACCTGGCATTCAGCATAGTCTTTTCCCAGTATGTATCTAGCATCATCTAATATACTGGGACTCATCTGTGATAAAGAGATGTAGCTAATATGGCTTTTCAACTTTTCCTTCTCTATATCTGGAACACAAGTTTCTATCCCGATGTAAGAAACCCAACGCTTTGGACGTTTATTATATCTCATCCAACGAGACGTCGATTTTGAGACATTGAGAGGTCTTTCTTGTGAATTGAGATAATAGTAATAGGTAAAGCTTGTTCCTTCCCAGCTATACTGACTTTTATCGGGATAAGATACGGGTAGAAAAAACGAAGGGTATCTAAAGTCTGTCCCATTCTGATCCGTAGTATTATACCCACACGCTAGAAGATGTAGAATCGTACTCTTTCCACTTCCATTAGGTCCTAGTATAGCAGTAAGCCCCTCTTTCTTAAAGGGAACAACTAATCCTTTGAGACTCTTCGCTTCGTGAATCTCTATTTTGAGTATTGACTGAACTATCATACTTTTCTAATATATGTATTACTCTATCCAACATCTTCTATTGCCAGAATACTGTTGTCTATTTCCTATATGATTTTTTTGTACTATAATCTGAATTTACATCCTTTGGAATATCTAACAACGAATTCGCTCTACCCATTGTTCTTGCATCAAATGGGTGTTTGTCAATGTCATGACCTCTATTCTTATTGCGAAGTCCTGCCTGTTCAAGTTGTACTCTAACACTAAAATATGGAGAATAGTAATACTCAGCTATTCTAGTCCTCAAGAGTCTCACCTCAGCAGTTCTTGCCTGATCATGATTTAAGCCTTTGTCTATAACCTGCATTCGTTCTTCAGACTGTAGTATACCGGAGCGGACATACTCCGTCTTAAGTATAACAGAAACTCTTGCTGTAATACCATAATACTTGACCACGCTATCCTTCTCTAGGAGCTGGTACACCCGGTCTAGCCCCAAATATTCCCAAAACAAGGGGATTCTGAACGTAGTAGTAGAATGCTAATACCCCACTAGTGAGTCTAATTGCGTCTTGTGAGATGTATCGTCCTAGCTCGGGGGCGTAGTATCGGAATCTGTTGTATGCCAGCCCCTTCTCGTAGTCATAGTACTGTCCTTGGAAGAGGAAAGGCTTCGACACATAGTCACCGGGGTTCAGTCCAGGGTTGCCTGTATGCTGTTCCTTGTCTCGTGTTATTTTATAATACTCACCGTTCTATTGACAACTGGACAAAGCTTAATGTCGAAATCTCCTCTCTTTCGATTAAGTCCTTGAATCGCTCAGATACAACAATGAACAGCATGTTCTTGGGCTGAAAGATATCAATACTAGGGGAAGATGCTAGGGCAAGGTTAGAGAAGTCAAAGTAATCACGTGTATCAGAAAGCTTTTTTTATTTCCCCGTTTTTGCCTACTAATAGCTCCCAGGCTCGGGGAGCACTTCGGATTAAATCTTCTGAGTTTGCACCTTGTCGGATGTAGTTTATAGGGGAGTTGCCTTTCGGATAGAACAGGGATCTTCGCTATCCAAATCCCAAGACTGCCAATCAATGTCCACCATTTTCTTTACAATGGCTCTTCTATACCCAGTTATCCCCGAGATATCAGACGATTCCAGTAGAGTCTTTACCCTATCTGTTACAATGATATTACAAGTATTAGCCATGTATATATCGGGGAAATATGGGCCAGCCCGTTCTATTTCAGGGATCTCCAAATCATCATAGTGCTCATCTAACACCTTTAAGAGGCCTGAGAATAGCATATTCCCATAATCTCCCCAAGGCATCAACCTATTGTCTAGTATATAGTACTTCATAACAATCACTTTTTCTTTGAATATCCTGTTCTTTTCTTTGTTCTTCGACCATACTTTCGAGAAAAGTTTCTCGATGACATCGGAACGTTATACTTCTTCATTAGAGACCTCAGCCCGTGCTGTAGTTTTTTCTTTGTAAAGGAAAGATTTTGATTATACCATCTTTTAAAGTCAGTGTTCCAAGCACCACCACCAGGTCCTTTATGTAGAGCTTTATGTTTTGATTCCGTTATGTCTGCAGTTTGTCTATGTACATAACCTCTAGGGTCCTTGATGCCAATGCTCTTCAGTTGCCTCATAAAGCTTGAATCCTCAAGCATCTCTTGGGGAATTAAATGATGTCGATTAATTGTCGCGGGAGATTCACCGAATACATCAATCCACACATTCGTGTCTTTTACATATGTATGAAGAGCAAGTCCTCCAGCCAGCCCAATTGGATCTTGGCTTATGTATTGTCCCAGCTCAGGGTCGTAGTACCGGAATCTGTTGTATGCCAGCCCCGTCTCGTGGTCATAGTACTGTCCTTGGAAGAGGAAGGGTATCGACACATAGCCCTCGGGGTTCAGTCCAGGCTGAGTCTCTTCAAGGATCTTGCCGTTCATATCCAAGCGACGATACCACACTTCCTTGCCCTCCTCGTCATACGCCTCTGTGGGCGTGCCGAGTTGGTCGCAGACTATGCTGTATGCCTTACCATCTTGGATGAGAGCAAGCGGTACGAAGCTCTCTTCCTCGAAGAGCCAAGTTTTGAAATCTTCGCTGTAGGGCGTCAGTACGCTACCCACATAGCGATTGCCTGTCTGCCACTCATGCAAGGGAACATTCCCATTCCACAGGTAGTGGAAGGTCACATCCCCGAGCTTCGTCAGGCGACGTCCCAAGGCATCATAGGTAAAGCTCGTCCAGTGTCCATGACGATGAGGAGCAAATACGCCCTTGAGCGTACCATTCTGATTCCAGCTATACTCCCAGCGATCCTTCTTTGCACTGAAGAAACCTGTCTTACCTCGGAACTTCTCTATGAGTTGTCCATCCTTGTCATACTTGAAGGTCCATTCTCCCGACTTCTCGATGCGACCTCCTTCAAGATACTTGCGTAACTTCTTGTCGGGATCATTATACAGATTACCCACCTTGTCGGAGAGACGATACTCCTTCGTGCCATCGGCATAAGTTGCCATCGTCAGCTCACCCGAGGGGCTGTAGCTATACTGAGTAAGTCCGTAGCGGTCATCCTCTATAGAGAGCAGCCTATCGGCACTTCCCCAGTTGTAGTGGCGAGAGCGTCGTTGCTCCGCCGAGCGTCGGGTCTTGCTATTGACCAAACGTCCGATGTTGTCATAGGCAAAGCTCTGACTAACACCTCCTGGCAAGAGACGCTCCAGCTCAAAGCCTAGACTATCATACTGGTGCTCACTTGTGAAGCGTGCATTCGTCTCTGCTTCGTTTGCCTTGAAACAAATAAGATCACCATACTCATTGCGCTCATAGCTCAGCTGTGCTCCTAGACTACTCTGAAGTGAGCGAATGAGTCCGTGCTTGTCGTAGCTACGCTTGATGAGATGTTCATCACAACGTTCCTCAACAGGCAAGCCCATACCATCATAACGGAAGCTCACACGTGCGTGTTCATTCACCGCCTCGCGTATACGCCCCGAGGTCCAGTAGCTATAGCTATGCTTCTCTACTTGGTCATAGTCGTGGGTAATCTCTGTGACACGTCCACACTTGTCATAGCCGTAACGCTTAAACTTACCACTAGGAAGTGTTTCCTTAAGAACGCGTCCTGCGCTATCGCGCTCATAGTAGCGTGTTGCCCCATCAAAGCCCGACTCAGCAATGACATAGCCTGCAGCATCTAACGTGAAATCGTAGCTTTCCCAATTCTCATTGCGTACTTCCTTGAGACGCTCCTCGCAGTCGTGGAAGAAGTTGATGACTCCACGATGGTCTCTACGACGCACCAGCTTCCACATCCCCTCATAACCGTACTCCACCTCCTGGTGGTCATCTTGGTAATGAATCAGATTATCTATACCATCATAGCTCAGCTTGATGTGATTACCATCAAAGTCATCGATGCCTATGATACGTCCAACTAGATCGTAGCGCCTACGCTGACGTGCACCCTTGGCATTGATAACTTCTATGCAGCGTCCAAGACCATCATAGCTGTAGCGCGTGACATTGCCTCGGCTATCGGCTGCTTCACAGACGTTGTGCCAGCGGTCATAGCTAAGCTTAGTCACCACACCGAAGCTGTCGGTCACTTCTTCTACTAGTCCATCCTTATAGCTTAGGGATGGTCTTTTGCACTCTAGGATTGCTTCGCTCAATAACATTGCCCCTGCCTATCGTAGGCAAAAGCTCCAGCTTCCCCCATCGAGGGTGCGCACCGCCAAAGGACGATAGCGAAGCTCCCGGCTCTTGTAATAGGTCAGTTCAATGTTTCCGCCCTCGGGGTCTGTGTTACTGATGCGATTACCCAAAGCATCATAGCTATAGAGATAGCTATTGCCCTGCGGGTCTATCTCTGCCGTGACTTGACCCTCATCGTTATGCTGCGTACGCCACGCTGCACCGTTAGGATCGATGCGTAGATAGACAAGTCCATCCTTATGGTAATAGGTTGTCTTCTTGTCATAGCTATCCAAGACTTCGGTATAGCCCTTAAAGAAGCGAAGCTTGTGGTTGTAGATATTCTGAGAACCCCCAGGTGTGGATACAGCGTGCGCCTATCTCCCCTGCCATCATACTCAAAGAACCACTCTACGCCATTGCGCCATACCTCATGGGTGAGCAGACGCCCTTCATAAGCATAGCGGATGCTATCACCTACGGCATTCGTCTCTTCCAAGAGGTTGCCCTCTTCGTCATAGCGATAGCGCGCAATACAGATTTCTTGGTGAAGCCAATATTCGGGGTCGGGAGCATAGACGGCAAGGATACGTCCCTTGTTGTCGTGTTCAAAGCGGAGCTTGCGCTCTGCTGTATCGATAATTTCCTTAAGCCAGCCCTCTGCTGTATAGCTCAAGCGTATGCTGAAGCCATTGCTATCACTGATGCGCTCCAAGAGATGAACCTCATCATAGCTCTCCTCGGTAAAGTGGTAGTAAAGGTCTTCGTCGATTTGATAGAGTGTATAGCGTCCATCGCTATCAATACGAAGCTCTACACGCTCCTTGACATCAAGCGTAGCTTCTGCCTCGTCAGGATGCCTTAAAGCTATTGGTCGCCCATCGCTAAGACGAAGAGTTACATTCTGCTCATCCACGACTAGCCCCATGTCATAGGCATGATGCCAACCATTACCCAGAGGACCTTCGTAATCGCTCTTGCTATACCACGTACGCTCCCAGCTGATAGGGATAACACCTGTGAGGAAGAAGTCCTCCTCATCCGTAAAGAAGAGTCCTGAACTAACGTCTACAGGGTGACCTGTCACCGTACAAATGGCCTTATGCCACAAGTTCCGCAGGCGCTCGCTTCCTATCTTGCTGCTAACCTTATTATCGTGAAGCTTTTCGGCAAGACGCTCCGTATTCTTGCGATAGAAGCGACCCAATGAGCCCATCAGCTTACGCTTCAAGGCAGCAATAGGGTTAAGGGGCGTAGGGATAGGATTCGTCAGTATGGGACGAGCCGGAGGAATAGGGATAATCACCCCTGTAGGCATAAAGAAGGCAAAGTACTCTGACCCTCCTTTGATGATATGAGGAGTGGGGAGACCAATATCCCAGCAGTCCATATGTAGATGTGCTCCTCCGCCTGAGAGTGGCTCGCCATCGGCTAGTACATTCAGGCTGCCCATAAAGGCATGCCCCTCGTTCCGAGGAGGAACTACAAAGCTCCCTCCTATAGGGAAGTGGAATACGTTTCTCGTGGGTGTCCCTGCGACAGCTCGAGGAATGAAGCTGCCAATCTTGACCGTTGCCCCAGTCATCGAAATCACTATCGTTGCTGCCGTATGGGCTAGCTCCATAAGCTTAGAGCTATCGCCTTCTCCCGACTGAGCATCCGAAGGTGGAGCTGGTGGTGGAGGAAGTATGCTTGCTAAGGCAACGGCTATGAAATCCTTTGGGTTAATCAATAACCCAATGTAGGGATTAGGCAGTGGTACACCTGGAACCATCACGTGACAGTCGATACCCAATACCGGGTCTAACTGCTTGCTCACAGGCAAGCATGCCATACCCTTAAGACCCAACTGTGCTAGAGCTGGAAGATAAGCCGACTCCAAGCCCTGTTCTACTACTCCCTGCAAGGCCATTCCCGCCTTAAGACCCGTGTCTACGGCATTCAAACCGGGAGAGACACCAGAGGCGGCATTGCTCTCCACATTCGACACCACACCTGCGCATGACCGACCTACACTCAGCTCCAACTGAGTGCTTACGCTATCAAAATAGCTATGGTCAGGAGTGTTACGACGAGGCATAGGAGCACAAGTAGGAGAGGTTCGTATAGACTATGATGACTTCTAAGAGAGGACACAAATCTATTTAAAACTAAAACTATTAAGTCCAGCTTCTTCTGAAGGGGAGAATTCTATTCCTATGAGTTTCATTCCCTCGCACCTTTGACGAAATTCCTCAGAAACAAACAAAGTGAATGATATAGGACTAGGTGATATGACAAGGCTTCCCAAGTGACATCTTCTCTAATGCAGAGACGTTCTATACGCTTTACCCACCCAGTCTTCTCTAGCTGTAGTACAGACTTTTCTTTGTCAATAAGGTCGTTTGTCTTGAGGTAGAACTGTATGTAGTAGTATTTACTCTCAATAATAGACTGCTTCCTCTTGTTTACTATGAATACCTCCTTGTAAACGAAAGGTTGAACCTCCATTGAGAGCAAAAGAGAAAGAAATCGTTCAGAGACAACGAACCCATCATAGTACTCTCTTAAATCAAACTTATACTTCCTGTCAGGACTAATCAACCAAAACTCTTCGGGTAATTCCACTCGTTCCCATTTTCCGTCTGTCCAACCTCCATAATCAGTTGGACGTAGGCTCCAAGGATCTTTTTCGTAGAATGCTGTATGTAAAACACACTCATGAATAGAGACAGGTGCACATCTCTCTGTTATCTGTTTTAACGCCCAGTATTTATTCAAGTCTGCCATTATATGTTTTAGTTTTAATCTTACCTTTCCGTATCTTTTTTCGAAGGCTCCTTTGGAGAGCTTTTACATACATTACAGCCTCCTCTTGAGATATTTCCCCTCCATTAAATCTCTTCTTTATACGATTAAGTTTTCTTATAACCAAATTTGTATATTTACTATGCCTTGAACTATGATACAGCTTATTTCCGTGAAGCTTTGCAGAAGCTTTGCTATCTGACATCAGTAGTCCATTAGATGCTGCATCTCTTTGTCCAGATAGCCCTATCTTATCAAAGAAATTACTATTACTATTCCATATTCTTTCAGGAATCAGATGATGAGCCATCTTTTGGTCTCCTTTCACTCCGCCCAAAGCCTTATCCAAAGCTCGAGAAGAGAGGCCAAGGATATCGATAGCATAAAGCGGATCCTCTACATATCCATAGGGCTTAATGCCTCCAGCCAGCCCAATCGGGTCTTGTGAGATATATCGTCCTAGCTCAGGGTCGTAGTACCGGAATCTGTTGTACGCCAGCCCCGTTTCGTAGTCGTAGTACTGCCCTTGGAAGAGGAAGGATATCGACACATAGCCCTCGGGATTCAGCCCAGGCTGAGTCTCCTCAATGACCTTGCCGTTCATATCTAAGCGACGATACCACACTTCCTTACCCTCCTCGTCATACGCCTCTGTGGGCGTGCCGAGTTGGTCGCAGACTATGCTGTATGCCTTGCCCTCTTGGATGAGAGCAAGTGGTACGAAGCTCTCCTCTTCAAAGAGCCAAGTTTTGAAATCTTCGCTGTAGGGCGTCAGTACGCTACCCACATAGCGGTTGCCTGTCTGCCACTCGTGCAAGGGAACATTCCCATTCCACAGGTAGTGGAAGGTCACATTCCCGAGCTTCGTCAGGCGACGTCCCAAGGCATCATAGGTGAAGCTCGTCCAGTGTCCATGATGATGAGGAGCAAATACGCCCTTGAGCGTACCATTCTGATTCCAGCTATACTCCCAGCAATCCTTCTTTGCACTGAAGAAACCTGACTTACCTCGGAACTTCTCTATGAGTTGTCCATCCTTGTCATACTTGAAGGTCCATTCTCCCGACTTCTCGATGCGACCTCCTTCAAGATACTTACGTAGCTTCTTGTCGGGATCATTATACAGATTGCCCACCTTGTCGGAGAGACGATACTCCTTCGTGCCATCGGCATAAGTCGCCATCGTCAGCTCACCCGAGGGGCTGTAGCTATACTGAGTAAGTCCGTAGCGGTCATCCTCTATAGAGAGAAGCCTATCGGCACTGCCCCAGTTGTAGTGGCGAGAGCGTCGTTGCTCCATTAATCGTCACATTATCACAAGACGACCAGTTTGATTGTTGTATAACGGTCTTTCCAATCACCATTGAGGGACTGGAGTTAGCCCCTTAAGCTCTAGCTTCTGCCAGCCGGCATTTCTATTCTTCTCTATCGTATTAGCTTCCTTGACACTTCGCTTACTTCGAACAGGAAGCAGGGTATATAAGGTGAATGGGAAGTCCTCTGCCCAATGCAAGCAGGTAAGTATCATGCCTACAATACCCTCGGGCCAAGGTAAGTCCTTGATCAATGAATCCCCTTTGTCGATGAACAGACCATCATGGGGCGCTACATTCTCATGGAAATATAGGCTCAGTCTCCTTATCAGCTCAATGGGGAAGCGTGACAATGCCTCCTGACTGTAAGGATTCCATCGATGAGCCACGACTAAGGATATCTCGAACGTAGACTCCAAGGCAAAGAGACCGTGGGTGAAGAGTAGACGGTGCTTATCTTTATTGACGGTCATCATACGAAGCCGAACATCTATATCCGATTGGATGTCTACGATGAGTGGGGAGATTCGACTTCGTAGCTTGAGCATCAGTTTCCCCATAACGGCATTACCTGGAATGTCTGCAAGGGCCCAATCAGGCTGTTCGTATAGTCCTATGGCATTGAGGCGCTGCAAGACTTGGCGCGTTTCTCCTCTAGCTACATCCAGTGGGAAGGTATCCAGATTGACGTGCATCCGATTAGGGTCTGCTCCTAGCTTCAGCAAATGCTCTAGGAGTTGGGTGTCTCCTTTTAGTGCTGCACTCCACTGCGGTGGAATCCTTCCCTCGGGATGATCAATTATTGCTCCATGCTCCAATAACCACAGAGTACAAACCTTCTTATTGTGCATTACAGAGTGAATAAGCGGTGAGACTCCATTATGGCAATAGTTAACATCTAGTCCTGGAAAATGATCCAGTAACCATTCTAAGAGCTCAGTACTACTCCAAGATGCCGCCGCACAGGTCAAGACATTCCCATGGCTCCCCAAACTACGTTCGTTGGTAAACAGCTCGGGGGCTTCATCTGCAATCCGTCGTACCTCTTCCAGGTTGCGATCGTAGCAAATTGCTTGGATCAACAATGCCTCTAACATCTCTAGTCTACTCATAAAATTTCCCTTCATGCATTTCTTTTGCCATCTGATTAAGTGCTTCTACCACCGATTTTTTATTCTTGCAATCTTTCAAACGTTTATATACATGATGTGCCGCTCTTTTAGTATGTGCTCCATCTCCATTTTGTGCAACCGTGAAATTTCGCTTATTTCTATTTAGGTCTATTTTAAATCGTTTAAGGATTGATTGGCTTTTAATTATGTACCCTCTATGCTCTTTATCCCAGTTACGCGGAGCATTCTCTCTCACAATATGATGAAAATGTGGCCTTTTTATACCTTCTGAAGGAAAATCCTCAAGGACTTCTCTTTTATCTTTAGCCGAGAGATAGCACTTCTCAAGTCCAAATCCATCAAAATGAATACTTGTATCTTCTACATATCCATACATAGCTAAAGTTCCACTAGCGAGTCTAATTGGATCTTGGCTTATGTATCTGCCCAGCTCAGGGTCGTAGTAGCGGAATCTGTTGTATGCCAGCCCTGTCTCGTAGTCGTAGTACTGCCCCTGAAAGAGGAAGGGTATCGACACATAGCCCTCGGGATTCAGCCCAGGCTGAGTCTCCTCAAGCACCTTGCCGTTCATATCCAAGCGACGATACCACACTTCCTTGCCCTCCTCGTCATACGCCTCCGTTGGCGTACCGAGTTGGTCGCAGACTATGCTGTATGCCTTGCCATCTTGGATGAGAGCAAGTGGTACGAAGCTCTCCTCTTCGAAGAGCCAAGTTTGAAATCTTCGCTGTAGGGCGTCAGTACGCTACCCACATAGCGATTGCCTGTCTGCCACTCATGCAAGGGAACATTCCCATTCCACAGGTAGTGGAAGGTCACATCCCCAAGCTTCGTCAAGCGACGTCCCAAGGCATCATAGGTAAAGCTCGTCCAGTGTCCATGACGATGAGGAGCAAAGACGCCCCTGAGCGTACCATTCTGATTCCAGCTATACTCCCAGCAATCCTTCTTTGCACTGAAGAAGCCTGACTTACCTCGGAACTTCTCTATGAGTTGTCCATCCTTGTCATACTTGAAGGTCCATTCTCCCGACTTCTCAATGCGACCTCCTTCAAGGTACTTGCGTAACTTCTTGTCGGGATCATTATACAGATTGCCCACCTTGTCAGAGAGACGATACTCCTTCGTGCCATTGGCATAAGTAGCCATCGTCAGCTCACCCGAGGGGCTGTAGCTATACTGAGTAAGTCCGTAGCGGTCATCCTCTATAGAGAGAAGCCTATCGGCACTGCCCCAGTTGTAGTGGCGAGAGCGTCGTTGCTCCGCAGAGCGTCGGGTCTTGCTATTGACCAAACGTCCGATGTTGTCATAAGCAAAGCTCTGACTAACGCCTCCTGGCAAGAGACGCTCCAGCTCAAAGCCTAGACTATCATACTGGTGCTCACTTGTGAAGCGTGCATTCGTCTCTGCTTCGTTTGCTTTGAAACAAATAAGCTCACCATACTCATTGCGCTCATAGCTCAGCTGTGCTCCTAGGCTACTCTGAAGTGAGCGAATGAGTCCGTGCTTGTCGTAGCTACGCTTGATGAGATGTTCATCACAACGTTCCTCTACAGGCAAGCCCATACCATCATAGCGGAAGCTCACACGAGCGTGTTCATTCACCGCTTCGCGTATACGCCCCGAGGTCCAGTAGCTATAGTTATGCTTCTCGACCTGGTCATAGTCGTGGGTAATCTCTGTGACACGTCCACACTTGTCATAGCCGTAACGCTTAAACTTACCACTAGGAAGTGTTTCCTTAAGAACGCGTCCTGCGCTATCGCGCTCATAGTAGCGTGTTGCCCCATCAAAGCCCGACTCAGCAATGACATAGCCTGCAGCATCTAACGTGAAATCGTAGCTTTCCCAATTCTCATTGCGTACTTCCTTGAGACGCTCCTCGCAGTCGTGGAAGAAGTTGATGACTCCACGATGGTCTCTACGACGCACCAGCTTCCACATCCCCTCATAACCGTACTCCACCTCCTGGTGGTCATCTTGGTAATGAATCAGATTATCTATACCATCATAGCTCAGCTTGATGTGATTACCATCAAAGTCATCGATGCCTATGATACGTCCAACTAGATCGTAGCGCCTACGCTGACGTGCACCCTTGGCATTGATAACTTCTATGCAGCGTCCAAGACCATCATAGCTGTAGCGCGTGACATTGCCTCGGCTATCGGCTGCTTCACAGACGTTGTGCCAGCGGTCATAGCTAAGCTTAGTCACCACACCGAAGCTGTCGGTCACTTCTTCTACTAGTCCATCCTTATAGCTTAGGATGGTCTTTTGCACCCTAGGGATTGCTTCGCTCAATAACATTGCCCTGCCTATCGTAGGGCCAAAGCTCCAGCTTCCCCCATCGAGTGCGCACCGCCAAAGGACGATAGCGAAGCTCCCGGCTCTTGTAATAGGTCAGTTCAATGTTTCCGCCCTCGGGGTCTGTGTTACTGATGCGATTACCCAAAAGCATCATAGCTATAGAGATAGCTATTGCCCTGCGGGTCTATCTCTGCCGTGACTTGACCCTCATCGTTATGCTGCGTACGCCACGCTGCACCGTTAGGATCGATGCGTAGATGAGACAAGTCCATCCTTATGGTAATAGGTTGTCTTCTTGTCATAGCTATCCAAGACTTCGGTATAGCCCTTAAAGAAGCGAAGCTTGTGGTTGTAGATATTCTGAGAACCCCAGGTGTGGATACAGCGTGCGCCTATCTCCCTGCCATCATACTCAAAGAACCACTCTACGCCATTGCGCCATACCTCATGGGTGAGCAGACGCCCTTCATAAGCATAGCGGATGCTATCACCTACGGCATTCGTCTCTTCCAAGAGGTTGCCCTCTTCGTCATAGCGATAGCGCGCAATACAGATTTCTTGGTGAAGCCAATATTCGGGGTCGGGAGCATAGACGGCAAGGATACGTCCCTTGTTGTCGTGTTCAAAGCGGAGCTTGCGCTCTGCTGTATCGATAATTTCCTTAAGCCAGCCCTCTGCTGTATAGCTCAAGCGTATGCTGAAGCCATTGCTATCACTGATGCGCTCCAAGAGATGAACCTCATCATAGCTCTCCTCGGTAAAGTGGTAGTAAAGGTCTTCGTCGATTTGATAGAGTGTATAGCGTCCATCGCTATCAATACGAAGCTCTACACGCTCCCTTGACATCAAGCGTAGCTTCTGCCTCGTCAGGATGCCTTAAAGCTATTGGTCGCCCATCGCTAAGACGAAGAGTTACATTCTGCTCATCCACGACTAGCCCCATGTCATAGGCATGATGCCAACCATTACCCAGAGGACCTTCGTAATCGCTCTTGCTATACCACGTACGCTCCCAGCTGATAGGGATAACACCTGTGAGGAAGAAGTCCTCCTCATCCGTAAAGAAGAGTCCTGAACTAACGTCTACAGGGTGACCTGTCACCGTACAAATGGCCTTATGCCACAAGTTCCGCAGGCGCTCGCTTCCTATCTTGCTGCTAACCTTATTATCGTGAAGCTTTTTCGGCAAGACGCTCCGTATTCTTGCGATAGAAGCGACTAATGAGCCCATCAGCTTACGCTTCAAGGCAGCAATAGGGTTAAGGGGCGTAGGGATAGGATTCGTCAGTATGGGACGAGCCGGAGGAATAGGGATAATCACCCCTGTAGGCATAAAGAGGCAAAAGTACTCTGACCCTCCTTTGATGATATGAGGAGTGGGGAGACCAATATCCCAGCAGTCCATATGTAGATGTGCTCCTCCGCCTGAGAGTGGCTCGCCATCGGCTAGTACATTCAGGCTGCCCATAAAGGCATGCCCCTCGTTCCGAGGAGGAACTACAAAGCTCCCTCCTATAGGGAAGTGGAATACGTTTCTCGTGGGTGTCCCTGCGACAGCTCGAGGAATGAAGCTGCCAATCTTGACCGTTGCCCCAGTCATCGAAATCACTATCGTTGCTGCCGTATGGGCTAGCTCCATAAGCTTAGAGCTATCGCCTTCTCCCGACTGAGCATCCGAAGGTGGAGCTGGTGGTGGAGGAAGTATGCTTGCTAAGGCAACGGCTATGAAATCCTTTGGGTTAATCAATAACCCAATGTAGGGATTAGGCAGTGGTACACCTGGAACCATCACGTGACAGTCGATACCCAATACCGGGTCTAACTGCTTGCTCACAGGCAAGCATGCCATACCCTTAAGACCCAACTGTGCTAGAGCTGGAAGATAAGCCGACTCCAAGCCCTGTTCTACTACTCCCTGCAAGGCCATTCCCGCCTTAAGACCCGTGTCTACGGCATTCAAACCGGGAGAGACACCCGAAGCGGCATTGCTCTTCGCATTCGACACCACTCCTGCGCACGACCTACCTACACTCAGCTCCAACTGAGTGCTTACGCTATCAAAATAGCTATGGTCAGGAGTGTTACGACGAGACATATACGAATGTGGGGGGAAAATTATGCTAGTAAGTCCTTAGGAACAGGTAGATGAGTCCTAGGATAGCAGCAAAGATGAAGAAGCCACTTACGATGCGCAAGCCTGTACGGCCGAAGAAATCCTCTATCATATGCCAACCACTATAGTAGCCAGCAGGATGCACTGCCCAGTCCTTGTTAAGAATGATACCGATAAGATATACTGTGAATGCAAAGACGAGTAGCAGGTATCCCCAGCTTGGATGGGCGAGAACCTCTGCTTTGATGCCTTGCCAAAACTGGTCAATCTGCTGAGTAATCTTCTCCATCTACTTGAGGGCTTTGTGGTGGCTGTTGTTCTACAAGTTTCTTGAAGCGATATAGCTCTATGGACCAATCTTCGCCATAGAGGGCTTCTAATGTTTCAGTGAAGGCTTTGTCTGAGATGAACTTTTCTCTGTACTTATTATGTTCGAGGGCAACAGCGATGAAAGGGAAGGTTGAATTCTTAATAACCTCAGAGCTTAGCCACTGATTTAGTAGGAAGCCCTGAACGTAGTGCTCTGCAGCCTCTTTGTCTTCTGAAATCTTCTCCGAACATAAACCACACATACGCAAGGCATCCATCTGCATAAAGTAGTCCTTGCAATAAGCATAAGCACCCGATCCTTGCAGATAAAGCTCTCGTGCAGGTCTCCATTGTTGTAATCCAACAAGAATACTCGCCTTGGAAAGAAGGGTATTTCCAAGAAGACGATAGGCTTGTGAGTCTTCTATAGCACCAATGCTCAGATGAGCAGATTCGATAGCTTTGTCTGCAAAATAGAGAGCCTCGTCTGTCTGTTGATAGCCAAGCTGATCATTCATTAAGAGAGCATAGATACTAACAAATTGTCCCATCCATGCAGGTTCTTTTTCTATTTTACGTAGGGCAATGTCAAGGCACTGTTTGGCTAAACGTTGGGTAGCATCAGCGTCTCTTTGCTTGACGCTATTGACCAGCTGAACTAGTGCTAAGCGAAATTCATCTTCGCTCGAATCTTCAGCTTCACTCTCTTGGAGTGCTTGTTGAGCCACTTTCTCCATAGCACTATCCAAATCAATTGGGGGCTCATAGTCTATGACCGTATCTGGAAATCGTTTGACAATACTCTTTAGCTTTTGTTCTCCAAGTTCGTCTGCTATGGTAAATGTCATCCGCTCAGACCAAGGTAAGGTCAGTGCGAACTCGAGCCATTTAACCAAGATTTTTTCATTCACTGTTCCCTGAAGAACTATAACGAAATTACATTTCCCCTCAGGAACATCTTTCAGTATGTCTTGAGCAAATGAGGATAGATTGCCTACAGCTAAAGAGGCTGGATTCGTTTCGTCTTTGTACTGAGGGTTTATGCCCCAATCTACATGATAGGGTTCAAATTCTTTAGGTCGAGATGAAGTATTCCAGAGCTCTATCTCTTGGTTTAGAGCTTGTAGTAGCTGCTGAGAGAAATCTTCTAAGTCCTTGCAGCTTACCTGCAAGATAAAAACCAGTTCATCCGAATCGCTCTCAATATCTAGAAGGTAGTCATAGAATGCACCGAGCATTAGCTCATCCTCCTGTTTATAGAGTAGGCGGATAAGCTGCACGTGAGGGGGAAGCTACTACATTCTCCCAACCATAGCGCATACGCTGAGCTAATTGTTCAATAGCATTACTCATACTTGCTAGACTTAGAGTTGGTTAGTTAAGCTTTACAATAGTTCCAGACACAGAGGTTGTTCCCATAGAATCCAAGGTTGTTTTAGCTGTTCCTGATATGGTTACTTCCTTTTGCCCTGAAAGCGTAACATCCATAGCACTGATGTTTTGACTTTTTTTCTGCAGTTGAGTTAATCTCTTTTGAACTTAGTGAGAGACTCGTCTCTCCTAAAAGTACTAGCTCTTTACCTGCTATCTCAATCGTTCCATCTTCCTTCAGTGTAATAGAAGCATTTCCGCAATTCAGAAGAATCTGTTTACTCGCATCTATCGTAACATTTCCAGAACCATCAGCGCTAAAGTTATTGCCTTCTTTGTCCTTGACACAGACACTTCCCTTACTATCATCGAGGATGACTGCAACACCACTCCTTGTGGTGAGGCTTTTGACATTGTTGTCCGCCCCGCCACCACCTGCGTTCTTACCATTGAAAAGGCTACCTTGCACATAGGGACGGTTGGGGGTCATTGTAGTGGAAGCCTATCATCACTTGGTCACCCTTTTCAGGAATGAAGACAAAACCACGGTTGGAGGAAACCTTGCCGCTACTACCTGCATCGGGTGTCAGTACACGTATCCACGAAGTCTTCATTCCTTTGACCTGCCAGTTCATTCGCACCTCAACACGACCATGCCCTTGCGGATCTTCGTTGCTGATGACTGTTGCCATCTGAGGCTCAGCCACAGGAAGTGCAACGCCAGCCGTTGGTAGCGTATAAACAGAGGCTGGGATAGCTCTAAAGGAGGCTCGGTAGCGCCCTGGCTCATCCGCATAGTGTACTATCTCGGTAATGAAGTAGCTACCGAGGATTTCGTCCTTATATTGATTGCCCTTGACCTGAACGCTACTCTTGATGGTGACTACATTACCTACCATCAGTCCTAGGTAATCGGTGTCGGCTGTGATGCTATGCGAGTAGGCGGCATCGGCTTGTTGCTTCTTCTCCATATACTGCTGTAGCTCGTAATCGCTACCAACACGGATGTCGGAGTACTGATTACCAGGCGTGGAGAAGACCTTGATGGATTGTTCAAAGGCTTGATAGCCAAGTGGACCAAAGCCTTTAGGGGTATTTGGACTCTCGGCTCTAAAGGTTTGATCGTTTTCCGAGCGATGAGCATAGCTCGAAGAAGCCTTTGCCGAGGCTTGTATGCCTATATTTAAGTGGTCAAGATCTTGCTGATAGATGAGCGTAATATCCTTAGGAAGCACAGGCTTACCAAAGACGAGCTCCTCTCCGTTGAAGTAGAACCACTCGTAATGCTGTTGTGCTAGACGCTGTAAGAAGCGGAAGTTGCTCTCTCCATACTGGCACTCGTACTCAAGAGGTTTGGTGCGTTCGGGGCTAATTTTGGCTGCAACCTTAGCTTCGCTCGTTAGCTCTGAGACGATATCCTTGAGCGTAGACTTATTCCATGAGGCAAAATGAGGTTCTGTTTCCAGAAGATAGGTGTAGGAATAGCCCGAGACATTAAGGAAAGTCGCTCCAGTGTCTTTGTAGAGACTGACTTCGGTGATGATGCCTCGGAAAGTACGCTCACCAAAGATAATTCCAGTGAGCTGACCGAGCCATTGGGTGGTCTTATCCAAGGTGTATGCCCCAGCAGACTCTCCAACCTCATAGTCCAAGAGAATCTGAAAGCGGTGATGCTCATTGATACGCTGTTCAAGACGCAAGGACTTGAATGAATGCAGGGGGTTACCTGCTATCACCACTTTAATGATGGGTTCAGGAAGCTTTTCGTGCATAAACCTTTCGTGTAGTTGAACGTACTTAGATTTTTTGCTATCGTTAGGAAGATAAGAATAAGCTTATCTCCCTAACGATGGCATAAGAGAGATTGCTTAAGCCTTTGGCCAGCGGTTGTCGTGTTCGGCGGCACCCAATGTGATGTTCTCAGCCGAGAAGGTCAGAGTGATGGTCATAGGCACGTCATTGTTCACGTCCAATGTTTCCTTGTAGTGAACGATGTAGGCGTTTTTGAACTCCACCTCCTTCATCTTGGCATCTTCATCAGTCTTCTTGTAGACGATCTTGCCTTCGATGGGCTTGAACTGGCTGTTGAGCATCGCCTCAATCGTTGTGGTGTCTTCGGTAGACTCAATGGTGACAACGACACGCCCTCCAGTGATGCTGGAAGAGGGCTTACCCTTACTGTCGGTTGAGCGAGCAAACTCAACATTGGAATAGAGGACATCGTACTCTTTGCCCCCAAGCTCTAGTGATGCACGGAATGATCCCATACTGAACTTAATTTAATAGTTAATACTAATATCGACAAGAGGCTCACTCTGCTATAGGGATAATCCTTAAAAGCAAAAAGAGACCTCCAGACCAATATATGTGTCTGAAAATCTCCGCTCATTAGCATCAGCTCTGTGAAGACCTATCGGCTAAGGGAAGAGGAGAAAAACAAACCTTGGTCTTATCTATGGACAAAGGTATGTACTTATTCTCACTCTACCAAATATTTAGCCCGATATTTCACGCCTTATCCCGAAAAAAGAACAAACGTCTCCTTTTAGGGCTTATCTTTCTTACGTTCAGTACGCATCTGACTGTAATAGAGAAGTCCACTGATAACAAACAAAAGTACCCAAATAAGTGCCAAAAGGTAGCCCTGTAATACTTGTCTCTCTTGTACTTGGGTTAGGCTTTCTTGTATGGACTCCAAACTTACCGCATGAGGGAAAGATGCTGTCTCCAAAGAGAGTGCAGAAGAGCATATCTCCCAACATAATCCACCAAGAACACCCCCCAAGAGGAAGACTGCAAGAGCTTGGAGAATGTGATAAGACCTAACAGAAAACTTCGTATCTAGTTTCTCTTGATGTGACTTCTCTACGTCATCGTATTTTATCCCTTGATCAAGTATTCTCACTTTCTGTGCTTCCTGTTCTCGCTCTTTAAGTCGTATCTGCTCCTCCTTACTGAGCTGATATTTCCCGAGATAGAGCTTCACTCGTTGTTCTTCAACAAGCTCGGTAAGTATGGTCGTCACTTCTCTTTCACTTACTTCTGCAAAGGGGAGTGACCAGTAAACCTCACTGGCATTGATCCACAGCGGATGCTCTAAACTCTTTGCATAGAGGACGGCAAGAACAGCCTCCTCTAGGGTTCTCTTTGTGATACGCATGAGGCTAAGGGAGGAGTATTTGAGGGATGAAATAATAGTTTGCTCCACCTTGATGAACTATTTCTAGCTTTCCATCTCGATAGGTAGCCTCTAGGTCTTTACGCTTAGCCAGCAGCTTGTGGTAGCCAGCATTCAGCTCTGATAGCTGGGGTATCTTAAGGCAAAGTTCCCTAGGTTCAAGCGTGAAGAAAAGCTCCTTGGATGGTCGTACTCCTGTGCAGAGTTCAAAGAGATGAGAAAGCTTGTAGTGCTTCGGGAGCAATTGCTGAGCGAGGGCTTGCTTAAGGCGGTGGGCTTCCTCCTTATAGATACGCCTTAAATAAGACAGTTCTTCTTTCCTGAGACTATCGGTAAACTCAGGCAGCAGACGCTCGTAGTTCTGCAGCAAGCTCTGCACTTCCTCCTCCTTTAGGAGGTAGCCACTTTGAAGGTTTTTGCTTACTGAGTCGGACAGCCAAAGCGACGTATAGTAGGTGTCGCTTGCTGCATTACGATCGATTCCACTTAGTGGTGTCTTCATAAGGCTATCTCTTGTATGTAGCTTCGCAAGCACAGGATTAGGCTTACTTCTTAGGATACCTAGTTTGGTCTCATACTTGCCGAGACTCTCTAGGAGAAGTTTGCTCCTAGCATCAAACTGACGCTGTAGGGTATCCAAGCAGATCTCTACCGGTCTTCCCGAGAGTATACTTCCTGCGCTGGGATAAGCGATACCTCCCATGACCAAACTACTTTCAGGGGCATCAAGAAGATAGACCTTTTCCTCACTTCCATAGTCGCCAAAGAGGTAGGGGCGTTTCAAACCTGCATCGACTAGGTAGCCCGATATATATTTATCATAGGCTATGATGTAGCTATTGAGTAGCTCCTTAGCATTGAGCAAGAAATCCTGCCCATCATCACTTGCTTCTCCGCTAGTTTGTAAAAAAAGACAGGAATGATGGATCGTCGTGCCAATCCTTGGATTTGCTGATTGCTCAAGTTCAGCGCTTGCTTACTTCCAAAGACAAAGAGTAGGTTGCCTGCAAAATTATCATTAGGGGATAGCCTTCATCAGCTCATCCATCGCAGCGGAAAATCCTCCTGTGCGAGTCTGTACCTTTGCTCCTTTTCCCGAGAGCAAAAAGTCTAGCCAAGAGGCCATATCTGTGCTTGGTGCAAGATGCCTAATACCTTGCGAACCGATAACGCTTGCAGAGAAGAGACACTGCTTATATTCGGGGGCTATGAGGGCAAGTCGCTGAAAAGAACTGAGCACAGGGCGAAGACGTGACCAGTCGCTCTCGAAGAAGACCACATGGCAGGAGAAACGTTGACTTCCTCTTCGTATCCGTGCTACATCTTGCATACTAATCTCTCCTCCCTCGATGTTGAGGAAGCGATTGGAGGCTTTGTCCCATACCGAAAGAGGAAAGACAAGATCAGAAAAACCTTCGCTTAGTTGCAGTATACCTTGAAGGCTATCGGTAACAAGCTTATCCCGACACCCTCTATCTCGTAAGAATACCGTATTGGTATTGAGATTCTCTTGCTTGATGGTTAAAGTATCTAGTTGGTCAGCATATAAAGCAGATACTCCTTCTACACCTATCAAACTAAGGTTATCTCCTTCTTGAAAGCGATAGACTGCTCCTTGTCCCACCTCGGTCAGCATACCAGAGGGAATCCAGCCTAAGACCTTGCGCTTGCTATCCTGCAAGCTAGAGCAGTCACTGATAAGAATACTCTTTCCTGATGCATCCTGCTTATAGGCATAGACCAGCTGTCCTATCGTGAGCGCAGTCTTCTTCTGACGCTCTTTGAGGTAGGGGTCGCTATAGACTTGCAAGCTATCTCCCCTTAGATAAGATTTCAGCTCATAGAGCTGTGCAAGTTTACTGATGCCTACGGCATAGCGCAACGGACGAAGCGTTTCGGGGCTGACATAGCTATGGTCATAGACCAGTAAGTTTTTCTTGCTTACCCAACCTAGATAGTTAACTCCTTTGATATCTTTGAAATGCTTCTTACTCCCATAGAGGAAGCTCCATAGACCACTAGGTTTACCTATGAGCTTAGCATTTGCCTCAACAAGCTCCGAATAGCCTCTCTTCTCACGAAGAATGAAGCAAGCGGTACCTAAAGGAGGTTCACTGAGGACTAGCCCTCCAAAAGCATGTTCATAGCCCTTGACCCCCGATTGAGCAATATAGACAACTTTAGGAGAAGAACTTCTCTTGGGTAAGTGATACACCACGCGCCCTGAAACATAGTTATAGCGTTCTCTCCCCTGTAACTTAATAGAGCTATAGGTACTAACTTGCCCCTTTCCGACCTGGCTGAAACAAAGGAGCAGTAGAATGAGGAAGGAGATATAAGCTCGCCGCGTGGAGCATAGGGAAAATAGAGATGTAGCTGTATTCATTGCTCTGCCGTTGTTTGGGTGACCTGCAAAGTAGTTACACAGTGAAGCTGGTCTAGCTTAACTCCAGTAATTTGCACTCTTCGCTTAGGGCTACTTTCTAAGAAGTGGAGTCCTTGACAATAGCCGAGGAAGTCGTTGTACTTATCGCCATTAACAACTACCGCAACCTCACCAGCTGGCGTACAGAAGTAAGTGGAGCGAATATAGTTCACCTGTTCTCTATAGCGAGCTTTATCACGCACTGAAGTATTGGCGATAATTTGCAGACGACGACGGATGTCCTCCTCAGCAAGACTCAAAGAGTCCACAGCTATAACTTCTTCCACCTTCTCAAATCGAGGAAGGATTTAATCTTATGTTCTATAGGATACTTGGTGGTATTGGTGCTTAGACGGATGGTATAGTTACCTGGCTTTTCGTAGGTATAGTTCACTTGTCGCTCGTAAGCATCTACCCCTCCCGTCTCGCCAAACTCCCAAAACCAAGTATCTGCGCCTTGCCCCTCTGCCGAGAAAGTGAGTTCTTCATCTTGGTAGGCTTCACTCACTCCACTGATACGTGGCACGGAATCAATGGCTGTTATCTCTCCTGCTTTCACCACTTGAATGTAGCGACTAGAGAGCAAACGTCCATCCAAACGCAGGGTCACAAGGTACTTACCTGCTTCCTTATATTGATAATGCGCTATGGGATTACTATGCAGTGTGTCACCATTGCCCAACTCCCATAGAAGGTCTTTGCCTCGAACAAGACTACTATCACTAACGACAAAGGCGAGTTCTTCTCCTACCTCGTAGTGGAAGTTACTATTCTCATCATGAATACCAAAGTCTACACTTCCCTTTACGGAGCGAGAGGGAAGCCACAAGAGTACGGCTATTCCTGTAAGCACAAGAATAGCCAGTACTAAGGCTATTATCTTTTGTCTTTCGGTCATAGGATTATAGGTTGGCTTTGCAATCCTCAAGATTGGTCTTAATCATTTGATTGCCAGCCTTAGTGTTAGAGGTCTCTTCCTTAATGTCAAAATAACTACGAATAGCACGAAAGGCTTGAATACCGAAGAGGTACTTCGATGTGTTGTCGTGCTGACGATAGCTATCTTGTAGCGTGCTAATTTCGCTTTTGACCTCATCGAGGCGTTGTACCTGCTGGATGTCAAAGTTAAGGGAGTCAATCTCACTTTTAAGTTTGCTCAACTGTCCAGCGCTCGTTTCTTGCTCTTTGAAGATTTGATTGGCTTCATGGATACTCTGTATCAGACGCTCACTCTCGACTACTGGAACACGTAGCACGTACTTACTCAGGAGCGTAACCAAGCTTACCGAGCAAAAGAAGAGCAGTAGCCCAAAGCGCACATGCGTCCATAGACGCTCATCTCTAGTTTTTTCCATTCTTACTCTTGCTTAATTCTTGATACTTCTTGCGACATTTCTCCAGCTGATCCATATTGTAGAGTCTATCTCTACGTACGGCATCCAGCTCGTCTAGCTCTCCTTGGGTGGCTTTGACGACCTCTAGGATTTCAGCATAAATCACATAGGGCTTACGCTCCTCTTCATTCATCATTGAGAGTTCTTCCTCCATCAGCATGCGGTTTTGTGTGATACGCTTCTGCATATACTTGTACTCGCTACTGGTTCGAGACTTTGTTCTCAGACTATGCAGGTCCTTGAAGAGCTCTTCCAGCTGGAAGTTCATCTCCGCTTGCTTCTGAAGTACTCTATCATAAGTCGAGGCTTTCTGCTCCAAGAGAGCAACGCCTCGCTGTGCCGTCAGGAGCGTGAAAGCTCCTGCGCTCCCAATGCCCACAAGGAGCACGAAGAAGCTCAACATAAAGAGCAGAAGCATACGTCTGCGCTCTGGCTTGTTCTTCAGCGCCTTTTGTTTTTTTTGTTCATTCTCCCCTGGGGATTGTCCCTCAAGAGGAGCTTGCTGTTTCTGTTCGTCTTCCATCGCTTGCTTAGTCTAGTATCTTCCAAAAACTACGCTCCTTACTGCGCGGTGAATCTTCTTCCTCGCTGATGATGATGTTCTCACGTACCACACCGATGTATTCAAGTTCGCTCATACGACTAAAGATACGTTCTAACAAACTGAGCGAGTGGAGAATCGCACGAAAGCTTTTTGCTATGTCTATGTGGGAGTAGCTAACTCCTGCGAGTTTCCCCATTGCTTGTTCTATGTCAGCCGGAGAGCAATCCGTCCAAGTATAATAATACTGGAGCAAGCGTTCGTAATCATTTTCTGACATACGCGTCAGAACACAAATTAACTTTTGTCCAAGGATACTGAATTGTTCAACAAGTCTGCAAGGTGACTCTTCAGAGAGAAGGTGCTTCAGCGCAAAGCTATGTTCTGTATAGAAGTCCTGAAAAGCGGAGCAGAATAGAAGAGAGCTATCTGCTAGAGGATTGCGGTGAGTACTAGAAACATTCCTTCGATACATCTGCTGGGTGTAGCTATATAGACGCTCCAAAACCTTGATAATGTTTTGCTGGAAAATGACGGCTTTCTTACTATAGCACAGACGCTGTATAGGAGGAATATAGTCTTCTTCCGCTTTCAGGATGCCATTGTTTAGCTCATAGCGTCCAACAATGAGATAGTCTACATCCTCTGTACTCGTATTCAGAGTATTTTGACGTACAAGATGTACCTTGACCTTTGGGAGAGCATAAGGATGATGCAGAGGCACGACTTCAGGATTAGGAGTACCAACAGGGACGCGACTAAAAGGAGCAACAGAGACAAGTACATAGAATAGATCTCCATCTTTTGCCTCCTCAACGTTTTGCGTCTCAGAACACACGGCATGTGTACCATAGATTTGTCTATCGTAGCTTATTGTATAGCCACTTGGGGTTATTCCCTCACAATGGAGAAGCTCTATAACGGCACTATTCGGTGTTGTTCCAGAGAGCTGGTAATATACAGCTTCTTCAAAGGTCTCTGGTTTTCCCAAGCCAAAGTTGAACTTTGTCAAACTAAAGGCTTGAATCTGAACACTACGCTCTACCTGACTAAGATCGCTGTGAATGAAATGCTCACTGGATAGCTTCGTTCCATTCGTCCAGTTAATCGGGAGGTACTTATTCTTCTTCATGTTGTATGTCGTTTACGTAGAATACTCGTTTGATGTAGATGATTTGCCCCTTACGTACCTTATTCTCTCCTGCCGTTAGCCGAGGATTCAGGATGTGAATAAATAAAGGATAGCTAAACCACTTAGGGCTATAGAAGAGCCAGCCACTATCCTTGTTACTTCCAGTGCCCTCGATTGGGGTCTTGGGAGAACGCTTAGACTGATCTTGCATGAACCAATCAAACCAATCCCCTAAAGTAATTTCTTCAGGGATACGAGCCGAGAGAATCATATAGCTCTTATCCCCTGTTTTTCGCTTGATCTTGACTTTGATAAGTTTGGCCTTGAAGTGATCTTGAGCCTCCCAGTATCGTCTATCATAGTGACTGCTGGAGAGCTTCCATAGCTCATAAATAGGAGGAGGCACGAGGTGAAAGCGACTGAGGCTAAACTCTGTGAGGAAAGGAATGAGAAACCAGAGGGACTGCATCATGGCAATATGCCCATAGGGCAAGCCCCCAAACCTCGTAAAGAGGAGGTAGTGTATCCATGCTCCTAGGATTGTAGAAGCAAGAAGGATGCAAGCTTGTCCGAAAGGCTTATCGGAAACACCGAGCGACTTTCCCACGCCTCCCTTCATCGTTAGCAGGGCAAGTAGACCTAAAATGAAGTAAGTTCCCACAGAGATGAAGATACCACCCCACACGTACTCATCCTGCAAGACAGATAAGAAACCAGGCGTGCCAAGTAGTAAACCTGCTATAAGAATGTAAAGCAGCGCATACTTCATGCTGAGTTGCTCCTTGAGTCCTTAAGACTCCCCATCACCAGGAGCAGGATGATGATGAGCAAGGGAGCTAAGAGGTAGCTCTGAAAGAAAGTTATCAGTAGTTCCATGTTACATTGTATCGTTTATTTAGACCTCTCTTGTACGACTTCTATAGCTGGGTATCATAGCCCAGTCTGCGGTCTCCTAAGAGTAGCGTATCATTGCCCTCCTTGGTATAGCTCGTATGTATCGCTCTTCCCGAATGAAGGACAAAGCCAAGGATAGCTTCGATGTTAGCTAGATCACGGCATACTATGGGATGCTCTGGAATTTTATCCTCATAGACGATCCGAAAGGCAATATCATCTAGTTCTGCTGTGACCTCTCCCGATATGCCTGAGCTATAACCGAGGAGCATTTCCCCGAGCTTCGTATAGGGACTCTCCGTTATGCGATGCAAAACGTAAGAGAGTTCTACTTTTAGCCCCAAGACAATATGCAGAAGCTCTGAGATTTTAGCCAAATTCTCCTTGTAATCTTCTACGCTCAAGAGGCAAAGAAAGAGCTTATAACGCTCGGGCGCCGTAAGCTTTAGCTCGGGCTGTGCTATGATGGCATCCACCAACTGATGGAGGATGCTCTTCTTATCTCCTCGTTCTAAGCCCGAGAAGAGTCTGAGATAACGCTGATGTATCTTGACGCGATCCTTGAAGAAAGCCGTATCAAAGGGAGCGAAGAAGGCTTTACTTGCCTCAGTCCGCTCCTTATTGCGCTTGATAGCAGTTACCAGCTCCTGTGGACTCATCCCAGGTTCATGCAGGGAGAGTGGATGAAAGAGAAACTCGGGGAGCTCGTGATATAAGCTGTTACGAGCAAGTCCCAGCTCTATCGTTTCTCCACGACCATAGACGTAGCCCTGCTCCAAGAAGAGGATGTCAGTCCCCTTTACTCGAGGATTCATCCCTTGCGGATGCACAACAAGCTGTTCTAGTAGCTCCTCATCAAGGATATACTGAAGCTCCTCTAAGAAGACTTCTGCCTGAAGATTACTCGCCTGACTCTTCTTAAAACTATTCAGACGTTCCGTCTTCGGATCCTTGGCTTGTTCACTTAACATAGCTCCCACTTCAAACTGTTTTCAGCATAGTCTACCAAAACACTATCGCCTGCCTTTATCTCTTCAGCAACCATGAGCCGTGCTACCTGCTTCTTCAGATAACTACGAATGACGCCAGCGATGGGGCGTGCACCATACTGTGCCGAATAGCCCTTTTGAGCAAGGTAGGCTAAGGCGGATTCGCTGAGAGTTAAACTAACCTGCTTATCTTCTTGTAGCTGTCTTTGCAAGCGACCAAAATGGAGAAGAAAGATTTCCCGAGCAATAGCTTCATTAATGGGAGCAAAGGGTACGACCTCTGTGAGACGTCCAAGGAACTCAGGGCGGAAGTAATCCGTCATCACTTCGATGAGTGCATTGGAGGAGGGGCGCTTCCCTGCGGTGATTTGCTCGGCTATCCACTGACTACCGATGTTGGAGGTGAAGATGACAATGGCATTGGAGAAGTCACCTTCTCGTCCGAGCTTATCGTGTATCTTGCCCTCATCCATCAGTTGTAGAAAAACATCATAGATGCTGCTATGCGCTTTCTCTATCTCATCGAAGAGCACCACGGAATAGGGTTTCTGACGAATGCGACTAACGAGGAGTCCGCCCTCTTCATAGCCAACATAGCCTGGAGGTGCACCATAGAGCAGGGCTGCAGCATGTTCCTCCTTGAACTCAGACATATCAAAGCGTATCATCGCCCCCTCGTCATCAAAGAGAAGTTCGGCAAGCGATTTGGCTAGCTCCGTCTTACCCGTCCCTGTCGGCCCGAGGAAGAAGAATGACCCGATAGGTTTGCGTGGATCACTCAGTCCGCTACGCGACTCAATGATAGCATCTGAGAGTACCTCGATAGCCTCACCCTGTCCTTTCACGCGCTCGGCAAGCCTCTCCTCTATATTCAAGAGACGCTCCTTCTCCCCTGCTTGGAGCTTTCCTAAGGGGATACCCGTACGCTCGGCGACAAGTGCGTCTAGTTCATGAACACCCACAGAAGCAATACCTCGCTCTGCGATGTCCTGAAGGGTATCAAGGCGTTTTGCAAATGTTCTAGAGTATATAATGAGGACTTCTCGCCTTGATGAGTATGCTCTTGTGCATCTTCTTCATGCAAGCGTGAGGTTAGCAAGACGCTGAGACCAGAGAAAAGACTTTTCTCCAACAGTTGAAGGGCTTCTTGACTTTCGGTCTCTTTACTTTCATCCTCTGCACTTTGAGTAAGTCTCTCTAGCTCCTCTCTAAACTTCCTTAATTGTATTTGAGACTGGTCATTGCTCAAGCTTGCAGCGGCAAGCGTGCGCTCCAGTAAGTCTAAAGATGCAGCTGGCTCATTCTTCTCCTTGAAGAAGCGACTTGAAAGCCACAGCGCATGTCGATAAGCCTCTGGGCTAATACTGAGTTTATAAGCTTCGCAAAGACTCCTTGTACGCTCTTTGAGGATGCTCACAAGCCAATCTTTAGGTAGCTCTTCCAGATTCAGAACTTCTGCTCTATGGCTTAAGCTGTGCTTCTCCCAATGTTGGCGATAAGCATCAGCACTGGTACTAATCAGGAAATTAACCTCGCCCTTATCTAAAGCTCGCTGTAAGATGCTTAGCAGCATCGAAGACTTTGTACTATGTCCGGCATCCAAGAGCATCTGCACATCATCGATGACAAGCAAGCTCGATTCTTCCATCTGCTGGAGCTTTGTAAGAAGCGAAGAGATACGCTGTGTCTGTTCCCTTTCGTCTGCCGAGCTTGCTATGAGCTTCGCTACATCAAGTCCAAGGGGAAGTAGCTCGCCAAGTTTCCCCACTCGGGGACTTTGTAGTCTTTGTACAAAGGCTTCTATTAACCTCGTCTTGCCTATCCCCGAAGCTCCGACCAAGAGAACGGCTTGTCCGCCCAGACGCTCTAAGGCTTCCTCCATATGACGAAGTTCTTTCGCTCGCCCTTGTATATTGGAGCTAATACAAGCAGCTTCCGTGGAGAAAGAATACACAAAGGGATGGGTGACCAATAGCTGGCTGAGCTTATCATTAGGAAGAATACTCTCACTGGCTTCAAAGAAACGAAGCAGTTCCTCCTCCTCCAGTTCCAAGCTTTGAAGCTGGCTGTCAGAATAGACAACACCTCGACGCACGACAGCTAAAAGCACGCAGAGACCATCAAGCTCCTCCTGACCGAGCTTAATCTTGGAACGCTCGGATTCCTCTAAAAGATGTAAGACATCGTTGTCTGCTCCCCAAGCATTCTCCGTATCTTTATCCTCTTCCTTGGGAACATAGAGCTCTCTGTAGGTATCAAACCACTCCATCACATAGGTCAGATCCTTATGCATGGAGCAGATTAGGTCACGTAGTCCGCTAGAACTACTCTCGTGCAAGAGTGCCAGAACAAGATGCGCTACGCCAAAGGAGCTGTGCCCCTCAGCACTGGCCATTGACGAGGCAAGAAGCAAACTCTCCTGTAGGCTTCGGCTATAGTATAGTGGTGTCGTCATACAAATCGTACTTTATAGGTGGTATGAGCTACAGAACGCTCTTTGAGTTCAGTTTCTAATCGGCTTGAGAGATGAGCTTGTTCTTCCTCGTTTAGCTCGGTTCCTTGCTTTACTAGCTCAAGGAAGACGTCGGTACATCGTACTAGCCCTTTATTGGGTTCTTGGGAAATGGTCACACCATCGCGAAGGTCTACCTGTTTCAAGGTAATCCCCAAGCGGTGCTTGAGGTAGCTCTTGACATCTTCCCTTGTAACAATACGCTCCTTGGAGAGCAAACCATAGCGCAAATGAGCTATCAACATATCTTCTGTCTCAGCTGCCCGACCGCCCTTTGTCTTGGTTCGTAGTCGAATCGAAGCACTGTCGAACTTATCAGGTTCTAAGGACTGGATGATATCTTGAGGACTTAGCCCATTAGCTAGCCCTCCTGTACTCTCCCAATAGCTGAGTGCTAAGTGCTCGGCTTCAGCTTCAGGCATAGTCATCAAAAAGGCTTTGCTAGGCCCCGACTCGCTTGCATCTTACCCACAGTCTTCTCCAGCGTCGTAAGACGATCTTGAAGCTCTTTCAGCACCGAAGCAAAGCTACTATTGTCTACCGCCGAGAAGGCATTCCCTTCCTCTCGGACGAGCTGAAGCACCCGACGCAACTGACGCTGGGCATCACTGGCATCGAAGCGTTCTAAATCGCCAAAGTAAAGGCTATACACACCTAAGGCTCCTGCCTCATAGCTCCTCTCCCGAGGGATATAGACTTTACCAAGATTATCCTCAAGAGACTCGATGCTGAGAAAATGCCCCTGATCGGAGGTACTCAGAGAAAGGATACGCCCCTCGCGCTCCAAGCTATGGAGCTTACGAATAAGTCTTCGATTGATAACAGGAACGGTATTGAGATGGACTCCCATACTTGCCATATCATCCAAAGTAAATACAGCAGGAAATTCTAAGCGAATCCAGTAGAGCTGAGATGCTACATCATGAAGTTCATGAAGTTCTTCCTTGAGTTTTGGGAAGAGCGAGGTAAGACTGCAAGAGGCTTTGCTCTCTTGGAGTTCTATTTCATATAGATAATGGCAGTAATGCTCCTTGAGGTCTTGAACGTAATGCCCCTCGTAACTAGCTTCGGGGATATTTTGCGACTGAATAACCAATGGATGTTCACACGCATCAAAGGCTTGGATTTCCCGAGAGGAAGGGTAGTAATTCTCCACGCTCGGGCAGGATGGCAAGGCGTAGTCTATCGGTATGTACTAGGTTTTCCTCTGCTATTTGAATACCTAAATAGAGAGTATGGTCGCCCAAACGATCTTCTTCAGCAAATGCTTGCTCGGTATAACAACGTCTTCGTCCCAGCTCCTCTAGCTGTGTACCCCATAAGCGATAGCGAATCTGTGCGTCCAAGAGCTGAGTAGCATAGAGGGGAGTAAAAAAGAGTGGAGGACTCTTCACCCCTTGCACTACACGATTCACAGAAAAATGGTCATGAGGACTAAGCTCCATCAGATGTTCTCCCGATTTGGGATGCACTGAGAGCAGTCCGTGTGCTGGACGAGGCAGCATCCACTTCTGAGGTATAAGGAGACGAGACAAACGGCCTAGAAGTGCTGCATCGGCTCGTGCTAATGTCTCTTCCAGCTGAAAGCTCTCAAAGCTACAGCCTCAAGCAAGAGGTCTACGACAGGATCTAGCTGACGCTCATCTTCTATACCCCACAGATCTAGCGCCCTATCTAAGAGTCGCTCTTTGATGCGTAAATAACGCTTGTCCATTGCTGCCATTGTGTAGTATTGTTTTGCAGAAAGTTCGTCTACTGAGAGAGGGGACTAATGTAAACCTGCGTCTGAAAAGCGAAAGGTTCATCGGTGTTGTCAATCACCCCCTGCACACGAATGCTGGCCCGACGTCTGACATAAGGATGCTTGCTCTTGATATCTTCATCGGTATCATCATCAATCTCAGCAAGACGTACCTCGAGTACCACCTCCCTGAGTCGAGGCTCATACCGCAGAATGCTGTCTAAAAGCGAGTTATGTACTTCTTCTTCCCAGTCCTTAATCTTGACGAGCTGATGAAACTCCAACTCCCAAATCACAGAGCCGAAGTCTTCTCGCCCAAGCACCTCTCCAGGATGAGAGACGATGAGTAACATCAGCTGCTGCGCAATGGACTCTGCCAGCGAGCAACGTGACAGCGTCCCTCGAAGGGCTGAGGAGAAATCTAGAGGTAGTTTCAAAAAGCTCATAACGGTCTCATAATTGTATAGCTAAATAGCTCGCACATAGTGCGTACGTGCAAATATAACGATTGGCGTTCAAGTAAGCAAGTATTTCATTAAGAATTTTATATTATCCTGCTTCTTCCTTCCTCTTCCTTCCTTATCCTCCCCCTGCTTAGTGCGTTGTTTTAGTCCTTATTTTTGCTTCTTAGAGTGTTAAATATCAACTAATTGATAGCATTATGGACAACAATCACATGGATGACTATGTGTTGGTCTTGGAAGACCGCACGGAGGTCAAAAACGAGGCGGAAGTAGGTAAACTTTCCGTAGTTTCAAACATCGATGAAAAAGGGGAAACTCAAGACAACCCCCTGCCGAAGAAGCCAATCAAAGCGACTTCCTCAAATTCAATAGCAGAGATGGACTCTTGAAGAACTTCATGACCAACTTCCTCAAACAGTTCAACGAACCCAAGCGTTTTGGCTTGTACAAGGTGCTTGCTGACAATGTGGAACAAGGCGTGGCGAATCTCAAAACAATGCTGCAAAAACAAGCAAAATCCCTGATAATCAGCAGAAGATAAAAAGACATTCAGCTCGATTTCGAAGATTACCTTCCTCAGCAGGAGAATGCCACAGCCATCAATCCCGAACGAGTAGACTGGAAGATGCTTGAAACCTTGGGACTTTCTAAAGAAAAACTCGAACAGAACGGAGAACTCGACAAAATGCTCAATTGGCAGAAAACCAATCTTTTGCCGATTGCTATTCCCGTAGGAGAAACCACCATTCACACCGAAGCACGCCTTGCATTCCGAACAGACGAAGAGGGGAAAATTTCACTTGCCGTCCATTCTCTAAGAAAAGAACCGCAACTTGACTTTCCCTATATGGGACACAAGTTTTCGAATGAAGAAAAAGCAACCCTTTTGGCAACGGGACATTTGGGTAAAACCATCGAAGTAACGCCCAAAAACGGCGAGCCTTTCTCTGCCTATGTTTCCATTGACCCACAGACGAATGAAGTTATCGCTTTGCGTGCCGACAGAGTGTCTATCCCCAAGGAAATAAAAGGTGTCACCCTCTCTGACCAGCAATACAAAGACCTCATAGAAGGTAAGGCTGTGAAAGTAGAGGGTATGACCTCGAAGAGTGGCAAGTCTTTGATGCCACGCTTCAAGTCAATGCCGAAAAGAAAGGCATCGAATTTATCTTTGGTGATAAGAAGAGTTTGCAAGAACGCAAGGCACAACACCAAGAACAAGGACAAAAGCAAGGCGGAATTCCTCGTAAACTCTGTGGACTCACGCTCTCCGACAAACAGCGCGAATCCTTAAAATGCAGGTAGCACGCTCTATCTCAAGAATATGGTAGACAAGGAAGGCAAGAGCTTTCAATGCCTATGTCCGTATGGACATGGAGGAAAACCGCCCACGCTTTTACAAATGGAATCCTGATAAGAAACAAGACAAGGGTAAGGTTGAAGCCGTAGCCGAGGAAAAATAAAACCCAGGTTGCTGTGAACAATCACGGCAAAACCAACGAAGCCACAAAAGACCTCAAAGAACCGCTCAAATCCCAACAAACTCAACCCACAGAAGCGCAGCAAGCCAAGCAAGAACAAAAAGCAAAACGCGGTCGCAAGATGTAACCTATAACCTAATAAATAGCATCCACTATGATAACTTGTATCATTGCCGAAAAGCCCTCCGTGGCGCGTGACATTGCGCGTATAGTTGGAGCGAATCATCGAGAAGACGGCTTCCTGGAAGGAGCCGGCTACCTAGTCACTTGGGCATTCGGTCATCTCATCACCTTGTCAATGCCCGAACAATATGGCTATGGCGCTTACAAAGCCGAGGAACTCCCCATCGTTCCGCAGCCTTTCCAGCTCATGGTGCGCCAAGTCCGCAAAGGCAAAGACTTTGAAGACGACCCAACCGCCCTTAAGCAACTCAAAATTATCCGTTCCTGTTTTGAAAAAAGCGACCAAATCATAGTCGCTACCGATGCCGGAAGAGAAGGAGAACTCATTTTCCGCTATATCTATGCCTACCTAGGTTGCCAAAAGCCCTTCCATCGACTTTGGATTTCTTCTCTCACAGACAAGGCTATCCGTGATGGATTTGAAAAATTAAAAGCAGGGAGAGAGTATGATGTCCTTTATCTTGCAGGCAAGGCACGCAGTGAAGCCGATTGGTTAGTCGGCATCAATGCCAGTCGAGCCTTGTCCATCGCTCGACGCGGAGCCTATTCACTAGGTCGTGCAAACACCCACACTAGCCATGATCTGCCGTAGGTATTTAGAACATCAAGGATTCTCGTCCGTCCCCTTTTGGCGATTACAAGCCTTTGTACAGAAAGATGGTGTCCTTCTTCAAAGCACTTGTACAGAGGATTTCGCTACCGAGGGAGAAGCACAGACCGCTTTTTGCTACGCTAAGCCGTCAGTCCTCCTTGGTAGCCACCTCTGTCAGTCGCAAGGTTGCAGCAATGCCCCCACCTTTGCTCTATGATTTGACAACCCTTCAAAAAGAAGCCAATCGCCAACTAGGATATTCCGCAGACAAGACACTTTCACTTGCACAATCTCTCTATGAAAAGAAAGTAACGACCTATCCCCGTACGGGCAGTCGTTACATTAGCCAAGATGTCTTTGAAGAAGTCGATGGTTTGCTGCAAAAACTCGGCACATCACTACCGCATCCACTCAATCCTCACACCGTGGACGACAGCAAGGTGACCGACCACCACGCCCTCTTGCCTACAGGTGAGGGAAATCCCCAGACATTATCATCCGATGAAGTAGCCATCTATCAAATGATATGCACACGCTTTGTGGCAGCCTTTGCCCCCAATGCCCAAGAAGAGCGTATGCAAATAGAACTAACCGATGGTACTCATCGCTTTGTCTGGCGTGGCAAACAAATTTTGTCGCAAGGATGGAAAGCCTATACTTCCCAAGGAGAGAAAACACAATCCGATGAAAGCGAAGAAGCCAAGGAAGAACTCCTCGCCGAGCTTCCCAATATTCAAGAAGGAGAGAACCTCCCACTTGACCACGGAGCAATTACGCAACATAAAACCAAGCCCAAGCCCTTGTTTACAGAAGCCACGTTGCTCTCTGCGATGGAAAACGCAGGTCGAGAGATAGCAGACACCGACAGTCGAAAAGCCATTAGCGACTGTGGCATCGGTACACCAGCCACGCGCGCTAGTATCATCGAAACCCTCCTACTTCGTGACTTTATCCGCAGAGAAAAGAAAACACTCCTCCCCACGGAAAAAAAGGCTTATCCGTTTATGGCATCGTCAAAGACCAACGCATCGCCAATGCAGAAATGACGGGTAATTGGGAACTCGCCCTCTCCGCCATCGAAGCAGGCAAAGCATCAGCCGAGGACTTCTCTACACGCATCAAGGACTATACCGCAGAAATCTGTCGTGAACTCCTTGCTTTTACAAATAGTGCAGCCTCAATATCCCACTTATCGTTGTCCGATGTGCGGTAAGGACACCGTGGGCATCTTCCCCAAGGTGGCGAAATGCAAGAGTGAAGGTTGCGATTTCCACGTCTTTCGCGAGATATGCGGCGTCACCCTCACCGAAGCGCAGACGAAAGACCTCCTGACGACCAAGCGCACAACTCTCATCAAAGGTTTTCAGAGCAAAGCAGGCAAGAAATTCAATGCCCATCTCGTGCTTCGTGGCGATGGTTCCACCGCATTTGAATTTGACAACACCACCTCTAAAACCCAAAGGTAGGAAGTAAGCCATAAAAACGTGGGAGATTTCATCAAAAAAGTCCGAGCTTTTTTAGAAAATCTCCCACGTTTTCTTGAAAATAAGCCACATTTTCTGCGCCCCCTCCCACATCCTTTACCCTCCATTCAATTCTCTCATTTCTTTACTATGTCTTACAACAAAAAAGCTGTATTAGCAGCCAACACAGCAGCCATAGGTCTTCTCCTTCGTTTGGAAAAAGAACAACGCACCGCCTCAGAGGAAGAACAAAAAGTACTGCGTGCCTATCAAGGTTTTGGCGGATTGAAGTGCATCTTAAACCGAACCGACCAACCCGAAGACATCCGCTATTGGGCAAAGTCCGAACAAGACCTCTTTGCCCCCACTTGTGCACTCAAACAACTCATCTATCGAGAAGCTCCCAGTGCCGATATGGCTAAACGCTATTGGGAAAGCATCAAGGCAAGCGTCCTCACCTCCTTTTATACCGACACACGCATCGTCAATGCCATTGCCGACTCCATAGAGAAAACAGGTGTAACCTTTCGTACTTGCTTAGACCCTTCCTTAGGAATGGGGGCATTTGCCGAAACCCTCGCTCCACACGTAGGTCGGGTAGACGCCTTTGAAAAAGACTTGCTCACCGCACGCATAGCCCAAAGTCTACATCCCCTAGGGCAAAGCACCATCTTTGTACAGCAAGCCCCCTTTGAAAGTATAGAAGAACGCGCAGAAGCCGACAAGTATGACCTTATCGCCAGCAACATTCCCTTTGGTGACTTTATGGTCTATGATAGAGTTTACAACAAAGGAAAAGACGTCATCAAGAAAGAATCCACACGCGCCATTCACAATTACTTTTTCATCAAAGGACTCGACAGCATTCGCGAAGGAGGAGTACTCGCTTTCATCACCTCACAAGGCTTATTAGATGCCCCACGCAATGAAGCCTTCCGCCGTTATTTGATGGAAAATAGTAAACTCATCTCAGCGATTCGCCTGCCCGGAGGAATGTTCAGTGAAAATGCAGGAACAGAAGTTGGGAGTGACCTCATTGTCTTGCAAAAACAAAGTGGAAAAGGCATTGCAACATCGGATGAAGAAAAGTTCGTGCAGACCATTGCAGTTCCCAAAGGCGATGGTTTCTCAATGGCATTCACACATGGTGCGCTCTTTGAAGGCAGTTGGGAAGACATCCAATCGCATACCATCGCCACTACTCGAATAATGGGAACAGACCCTTATGGCAAACCCGCGTGGGAGTATCAATTTGAGGGAGGAATCCAAGAAATGGCTGACAGTCTGCGTGAGCAACTCTCACACGATATAGAAAAACAATTTGACCGCAAACTCTATCACACAGGCGTTGCGATGAGTGAAGAAGAACGCCAAGCCGAAGCCGAAAAGAAACTGCGAAAACTCGGTGTGACCGCAGGATTGTCAGGGCAGAAAGAAAAGAAGGAACAATCAACTCCACAAGAAGAAAAGGAAGCAAACGATGCTTACAACTTGATGCCCAAGGCCATTCAAAAGCAGCTCCCCAAACTCTATTCCACACAAAAAGAACTGGTTGGCGATAAAACCGCTTATGCGCGCTACTTCTTTCCGATGGGAGCTTACACCGCCTACCTATTAGAATACGACCCCAAGACCCGAATAGGTTTTGGAGCCGTCACGATGGGTTATGGTTGGGAACTTGGAAATATGTCGCTCGATGAAATGCAAGAAGTGAAGGTACACGGCTTGGGTATAGAACGCGATTTGTATTTCACGCCCTGCAAACTCCATGAAATAGAAGAACTAGAAGACTTGGTGCAAGGACAATTTACCAAGGAAAAAGTACAGATAGAAGAAACTATTGCGGAGGAAATTAAGGAAGAGATTAAGGAGCAGGAAGAAGCAGAGACGCAAGAAGAACAAATGACTCCGCAAACAGATATTGCAGAAATAATCTCTGAAGAACCCGCTCCCGAAGGTGTGCCTACATTAACCCTATTCCATCAATATGAAGAGAAAGCAGAGAAACGCCCTGACGTGGAAGCCCCACGCGAGATGAATGGGCAAACGGTTTATTTCGATGACGAACACCATCCCATTGTAGAAAGCAACAATGATCAGGAGTATCTGCTCTTTGCTCCCGAGGAATACACGCTGTGGACACAAGAAGTAGAGCGCGTCAGTGCAGAACTAAAAGCCAATACCCCCAAGAGGGCAACTGCTAAGACGCAAACAAAGTCAAAGACAAGATCACAGACAACCGCAAAGTCCAGGAAAGCCACGCAAAGCACGACTTCCGAGCCTTCGCTTTTTGACTTTGTCAATGAAGACACCACGCAAAAACACAGCCCATAGCGGAGGTGAAACAAATCTTTGATGCCTCTCCACGACCTTTTCTCTCTGCCCCCGACAGTCATCTGCGTGATGGCTCAATTGTGGTGCAGAAAGGACAAGTGGGCTATCTCTCCGACCTCAAGCGACAACCCACCTTTCATCCGATGGATTTGCCCCTCACGCAAATCACACGCCTGAAAGCCTATGTGGAAATTCGTGAGTGCTACCATCGTCTCTACGACTATGAAGCCACGAACCACGCAGAAGATAAAGAAGAGCGTGAGAAACTTAATCGCTTGTACGATAACTTCGTAGCACGCTGGGGAGCACTCAACAAAAAAGCCAATACCGACCTCATCAAGATGGATGCCACGGGAGTAGAAATGCTATTTCTGGAGCGTTCCGAACAAGGAAAGTATACCAAAGCCGACATCTTCGACCATCCCACTGCCTTTTCAACCTCAGAACTCACCATTGCTTCCGACCCCTTGGAAGCACTTGGCGCATCCCTCAACAAATATGGCAGTGTAGAACTCGGTTATATGTCTTCGCTACTCCCCGAGATGGAAGAAAGCGATATCATCTCCGCTCTTGAAGGACGCATCTACTATAACCCAGAAATCGAAGGTTACGAAGTAGCAGACAAATTCATCTCAGGCAATGTCGTCGAAAAAGCAGAGCGCATCAGTTCTTGGCTCTTAGACCATCCCAACCACGAAGAAGCCCAACAGAGTTTAGCAGCCCTCATAGCCGCCAAACCCACTCCCATTCCCTTTGCAGAATTGGACTTCAACCTTGGTGAACGCTGGATACCCGCAGGCGTTTATGGACAATTTGCCACAGAGTTTTTTTCGGTACAGACCTAAGAGTGGGCTATCATCCCAACATGGACGAGTATACCATCGGTTGCGACCACAAGAACGGTAATATCTTGCACAAATATGCCGTGCAGGGAGAGTTTCGCAAATACGATGGGTTGCATCTGCTCAAACACGCCTTGCACAATACCATTCCCGACATCAGCAAAAGCAAGGAAGTCATCGACCCCATCACCGGAGAAGAACGCACCATCAAAGTGCGTGATGGAGAGAAAATCCAACAAGCCAATAGCAAGATTGAGGAAATCAGACAAGGATTTGTAGATTGGTTAGGCAGACGTCCCGACAGTTTTCAAAGAACAGTTGGCTCATCGCTACAATGAACTCTTTAATTGCTTCGTTCGTCCCAACTTTGACGGAGGACATCAGAGCTTCCCCAACTTAGACCCTCAAACGATTAGGTATTCCCTGACCTCTACAAAAAGTCAGAAAGACGCTGTTTGGATGCTCAAAACCAATGGCGGTGGCATCTGCGACCATGAAGTGGGAGCAGGAAAGACACTCATTATGTGTACAGCAGCCTATGAAATGAAGCGATTAGGGATAGTCAACAAACCCATGATTATAGGACTCAAGCCAATGTCTTTGATATCGCCGATACTTTCAGAAAGGCATACCCCAATGCGCGCATACTCTATCCGGGTAAGGATGATTTTACCAAGCAAAATCGCCAGCGTATCTTTGCCGACATCAAGAATAATGACTGGGACTGTATCATCCTGACCCACGAACAATTCGGAATGATACCGCAGGCTTTAGAGGTGCAAGAAGCCATTTTCCAAAAGGAGAAGGACTCCATAGAGGAGAACTTAGAGGTTTTGCGTAACGAAGGCAAGGACATTTCCAAAGCGATGCTCAAAGGCTTGGAGAAACGCAAACAGACGCTCGAAGTGAAACTGCATGAGATACAAGACAGTATCGCCGAACGCAAGGATGATGCGGTGGATTTTAAGATGATGGGCATCGACCACCTCTTTGTAGACGAAAGTCACCAGTTCAAAAACCTGATGTTCAACACCCGCCACGACCGCGTGTCCGGCTTAGGGAATCCCGATGGTTCGCAACGCGCACTCAATATGCTCTTTGCCATTCGCACCATTCAAGAACGCTCAGGTAAGGATTTGGGGGCAACATTTCTTAGTGGAACGACGATCAGTAACTCGCTAACGGAGCTCTATCTCCTCTTCAAATACTTGCGTCCACAAGCCTTAGAGAAGCAAGGCATCAACAGCTTTGACGCGTGGGCAGCCGTCTTTGCCAAGAAGAGTACTGACTACGAGTTTTCCATCACCAACGAAATCATTCAGAAGGAACGTTTCCGCACCTTCATTAAAGTGCCTGAGCTTGCGAGTTTCTATGCGGAAGTATGGGAGTAGAAAGCAGAAAATGGCATAAAACTCATATCTGACTGAAATACAGCGGATATTGCTTGTTTCTTCTTAGGGTTGCATCATAGGAAACAGGCAGAAAAGGGAGCGAAAAGGAGGGAGTTCAGTTACCAAATCGTTCGAAAAACGATGAAAGGAAAAGGACGGCTGAAAGTGGTAACTAAAACGGAGTTTTCTCTTTCATTATCAATGTTTTGCATCGTTCAAAGTTCCTCAAAGAAGTGTAATTTTGCAAGTAAAAAACAATGGAAAAAGAAAAATTCAAGCTGCTTTTCTACCTCAAGAGAGGTACGCAGGACAAAAACGGAAAAAGTCCCATCATGGGACGCATCAGCGCAGGACGCTCTATGGTACAGTTCAGTTGCAAATGCTCGTGTACTCCTCGTTTGTGGGACAGTCGCAAAAACCGACTGCTGGGCAAGAGTGCCGAAGCCGTATCGGTAAACAAGGAACTTGACCGCCTTCAGGTGAGCATACACAAGGTTTATGAGTCTCTTTCGGGTAAATCCGATGCTCCCATCACGGCAGAGCGAGTACGGGAGCTTGTATTCGGACTGAACAGTGAGTCACAAGGACTGCTGCATCATACAGACGAGTATATCGACCGCTTCCGTGAGCGTGTGGGCATAGACCGCAGCGAACGCAGACTAAAATGCCTGTTGCTCTTTCACAAGCATCTGGCAAACTTCGTCAGGTATCGCTACCGTGTGGAGGATATTCCCGTGCAGAAAGCCGACATCGCCTTTATCAAAGACTTGGAGGACTACTTCGCCAAAGAAAAGGGATTCAAGCTCAACACTTCGGCTGGCTATCTCCATGCTGGCTTCCTTGCTCAAAGACCTGCATAAACGGCACATCATTGACACCTATCCCTTCATCAACCATTCCATTCGTTGGGAAGTGGGTACTCCACGTTACATCACAAGGGAGGAGGTAGGTCTTATCGCAGCCTTGGGAGAAGATAAATTGCAAGGCTATGAAAAAGTGTCGAGGGATATGTTCCTTTTCTCCTGCCTGACGGGGCTTTCCTATACCGACGTGTATCACTTGACGGAGCAGCACGTCTTTCACGAAGCGGGAATGACTTGGATACGCAAGCCGAGAATAAAGACGGGCAACGTGCCACATCCCCCTACTTCCCGAAGCCACTGCCATTATCGAGCGTTATCGGGGCATTCACACGAGGGCTTTCCGACACGAACCGCCCAAGGGGTATCTGCTGCCCATACCCGGATGCGACACGGTAAACATACACCTCAAAAAGATAGCACGGCTTTGCGGTATTCAGAAAACGCTGACCTATCACATGGCACGGCATACCTTCGCATCTCAGATGACACTGTCGGAGGGCGTGTCCATTGAGAGCGTTTCCAAAATGCTCGGACACAGTCAAATCAAAACCACGCAAGTGTATGCGGAGACATCTCCCGAGCGTGTCTTTCTGGACATAGAGAAAATACTTCCACAACTCGCACATTATCAACTGACCAACTAAAACCGCAGAACAATGAAAAGTACATTTGCCATACTATTCTACATAGATAGAAGCAAGACCAATGAAGACGGACTATGCGTAATCCGTTGCCGTATCACCTGTAATGGAACGTCCTCATCGTTTTCCACGCAGTTGCAAACTTCCCCCGACGAGTGGCTTGCCCGAAAAGGGTGCATCAAGGCGACAACAGGTAATTCAAGCGGCATCAATCTGCAACTGAACTCAATAGAAGAGTGCTTGCATTCACTCTATGAACGTACATTAAGGGAAGAAAACTATATCACGGCGGAATACCTCAAGGAGCGTTATATGCAGCAAAGTCGCCCCATGCCAACACTTACGGAGCTATATCAATCCGTTTGTGAATACAAGGAGGAATTGCAGGGCAGAACATTAAGCAAGGCAACTGTCAGGGCTTTTAAGGACAGCTACAAGAGTTTTGTTCATTTCCTGCAAGTAAGGGACAGGGCAGACTGTATGCCCACAGAGGTGGACAAGACTTTGCTTGAGGACTATCGCCTTTTTATGCTTCGGGACTTGGGAAACAAGGAAAGCAGTGTCGGCAACCGCCTACGCCACTTGCATCAGGTCATTCGCAAGGCATTGCAGGAGCGATACGTTCGTGAAGACCCTTTTGAACTCATAGACATAGAAACGCCTACCTACGAGCGCAATGCACTTACGGCGGACGATCTGCAAAAACTCTTGGCTTACCGTCCGCACCGCTCGACAGATAACCATTGCAGACTTATTTTTCCTCTTGGGATGTTTCACGGGGCTGGCATTCTCAGACTTAAAGAAACTCCGAATGGACGATGTTTATACATTCGGGGATGGGCGTAGGTACATATCGCTCTGTCGAACAAAGACACAGAACAGAAGTATTGTCCCTGTTGCTGCCCGTTGCCGAGAAAAATACTCGCCATTGTGAGCCACGGACGAAGGGAGGGGCTTTTCTTTCGAGAGTTTCCCAGCAACAGTAATTTCAATAGAACTATTCAGGAGATATGTATTAAGGCAGGACTGCCACCGCATACTCAAGCGACCTCGCACACCGCACGGCACACCTTTGCCACGACCATCTGTCTGGAGAACGGACTTCCGATAGAGACGGTGAGCAAGATGCTGGGGCATCGCTTCATCTCCACGACCGAGATTTATGCACGGGTGACCAAGAGCAAGATTGCCAAGGAAATGCAACCCCTGATGGGTAGTGAGCATACAAGGGTACTGCGTAAAGCCTTACGGCTGTGTCCGTCAAGAACACCGAAAAAGTCAAGTCCCATAATTGGGATGTAACAGCCGTAATGAATGATTCAAAAAAAAGAAGTCCAACTTTTTAACAAGAAAAACAATGAAACAGAAGAACAAAAAGGAACTTTCCTACTTCCGATTGAAGTTAAGAAGTTACATGAGTGAGCATCACCCCGAAAAGTTGCAAGATACGGAGTTTATCACTGCACGGGCAGATATGGCTCTCACAGTTTACTGCGATGCTGTAGCACAAGGCTTTACACATTGAAGCGGAGAGCATGGCAAGCGAGGCATTGTATCAAGGCTTGCACTTTTCCAAGTACGATACGCTTATATCCGTGTTGGAAAACGAGTTTGAAAGGGAACTTCCTGCACCGCTCCCAGAGAAACTCGTACCTATACTGTTGTCGAACAAGGCTGTTCAAGCCACATTCGACAAGTTCGGTTTGACGGACACATTGGCTTCTGACGAGCAATACGGCCGTCTTTACACCGAACTGACAGGCACGATAGTGCTGCTCATCGAGAGCAACAATCTGCCAACGGTCAGACTGACGGAGGAAGCAAGCCTGAAGGCGTTGTAGGCAAAGGCGGCGCACGCAAAGTTCCTGATGCCGTTTCTTATCGTGCAAAGGTACAACGGCAGCCTGTCTGCCCTGACAAGGTCGAGTCCTGCGGATGGAGAGAAGAATCTCCACCGCAGGATTTCTCTGTTTCAAGGTGGTATTGCCATTTTCTATATCCATGCGGTCGTATTCATCTCTCCCAACCTTGCAGGGCTGGGCTGCCGTAGAGAGTATAGGCACGACAAGAATACGGCATACTCAGGCTCTTTGGACGCAAGGCGTAACAACTAACAACAGATAGGACTGACGATAATACGGACAATCTATTGTTTGTACAATTTGTTGTCATGACTATCTGTTGTCAAAACTATATATCGTCAAAATAATCTATCGATAAAACTATCTATCGACACTTCGACATCTCGATTTGTCGAACTATCGAATTATCGATAAAACAACAAGATAATAAAAGGAACGAGCCGGCACCTCATCTCATTACCGCAATAACACAGACGGATTTCCTTTGTTTTTCTATTGCTTTCTCTCTATTTCCCTGCTTATCCTCATTTCTTGCAGTGGTGCTTCCGAGGGGTTACTTTTGCACCCGAGAAGTACGGCAATGGACTGCATAACAGTTTGTTTGCTGAGTAACAATAAAGTAATCAAAACAAAATTAAGGCAATGAAACTCATTATCATCGACCGCAAAGCGTGGGAGCGACATCGCTCCGAATTTGCAGACTTTATCCATCGTGTGGAAAAACTCATCGGTAATCCTCCCAAGACCGAGCAATGGCTCGACAACGAAGCCGTGTGCAAGCGTTTAGGCATCAGCAAGCGTACCCTACAATCATACCGAGATACGGGCAAAATCCCTTTCTCCATGATTGGACATAAGTGTTATTACAAACAGACCGACATCTGTGAAATGCTGAATGCAGTCAAGGATTGAAATCAAAGAATGAATGAATTATGGCAGAGAATGAAATCATTACGCGGGAAGACCCTCAGATGCAGTTGTTTTCACAACTGATGGAAGGCACTTTGAAGAAGTTGGAGCGGTATTGCTCTACCGCCCGTCCGATGCTGAATGGTGAGGTTTACCTTTCGGGTGAGGAGGTTTGCAGCCAATTACGGCTCAGCACACGCACGCTCCAAGAGTACAGAAACTCAGGAACGCTTCCTTTCTACAAAATCGGAGGGAAGATACTCTACAAGCAGAGCGACATACAAGCCATGCTTGAAAAACACTATAACCCGATACCCAAGAAATTATGGCAAGAATAGATGAAAAAAGGAAACAACGCTTGGAACAAGCCATTAGAGATATGGGAAATTATGGCGTTAAGCTCCGCAAGCCCGAAGAGTTACCCGATTTTGACCAGCCCTTCGATTATGAAGAGGAAAAGAGAAGGTTTGAGCCTGTTGATAAAGTTGAGGAACAAAATGACAAGGAGAGTAACAAGGATTTTTCTCAACCGTCCTATCAAGAAACAGCGTTGTCGCCAACAGAAAGGGCTACTTCTACCGAAGAATTTCATCAAAGAATGGGAAAAACAAAGGACAGAAAGCAATTATCCGAGTTTCAGGGGAAATATCTCCAGCCCTTTCGCAACAGCCACCGCAAAGCCGTGTATGTATCAGAGGAAACCCAACGAAAGTTAGACTTCGTGGTGCGGAGAATCGGTGAGCATGGAGCGAGCGTTTCGGGATATGTCGAACAGGTACTGCGGGAACACCTCGACCAATACAAGGAAGATGTGGAAAGATGGAGGAAACTCTGAATTACTGCATTCCTCGAATGCAAGCTTACGCCGAGTTACTGTATTCAATGAATGCAGTAACACAGCAGGGCTTATAATCCCATTTTCTACATCAGCAAGGTGTGTCTTTGTACCACAAATTGCCATTTGTACCACAAAGACCCTTGCCCCTGAAGTGGGATTAAATCACCCAAAGTCGTGATTAGAAAGCAATGAAGAAGCAAAAACAAAAGAAGCTAGACGAGCAGATGTGCCACCTGCCCACGATGGGACAGATGGCACATCAGAATACCTAATTCCGAAGACCAGCAGAAACTTATCAGACTCTATCGCAAGTCGGGGAGCAAAGACAAAGAGCGACTTTTGTCCGAGCAAGGCTTCTTGGTGAATCTTTTAAGGTCATCACCCAAGACCCTGCAAAAGAACCTTACTTGGAGAAACTCTCAGAAATCGTTGCCTTGGCTCATAAGATAGGAGTTCTGTACAACGAAGTCGTGAAAGTCCTCAATACTTATCATTCTGTTGCCACTGCTCAACAACTGCTCGGCAAACTCGAAACCCTATTCCCAAATTCTCATCAGACTACAACAGCAAGCAGTACAACTGACAAAATCCTTTGGGAGTAGAGAAGAATGAATGCTGATAAATCATAACACCCATACTCGTATCGTACCGCGAATGTCCAATCCCTCTTTGGATGATACAAAAGGGTCACTTTGAACGATTACATAGGACCAGTTTCAACGATTTTTTTCCACTCTGCCCCTAATACTTTATCTTTTGGAAAGTACATTGATAATCAGATAATTATTTCAATAACTCCCGATTTGGAGTATTACCCCACATTTATTATTTTTTTATTTTGACAATTCCCGATTTGGGGCATTACCATGACCATTAACAAACACAAAGTCTGTATAATCCCCTATAACTAACGTATCTTTTGAAATTTTCCGTATTTTGTAATCAACATATGGATAGAGCTTTTCCACAGGATGTGGAAGTTTCCAATAAATAAAAACTCGCATGCCATCAACATCAAACACTTTAGGGAATAAAATGTCCTGTTGGGAAGTAAATTCTTCATCTCCTTTCTTATTATAAGCTGAATTCAACTTGCAAATGCAACAGAATTCTGATTAATAATTTGTTTAAATTTTTCGTTTGGCGTGAGGTATCCAAGTCTTTTACGAGGTCGATTATTGAGTTTATTTTCAATCCACTTAATCTGTTTGTTGGTTACTTCACTAAAGTCCTTACCCTTTGGGATATACTGCCTGATAAGCCCGTTGGTGTTTTCATTGGCACCACGTTCCCATGAGTGGTATGGTTTGCAAAAATAGAATTTTATTTCCAATTTTTGCGCAATTTCCTCGTGCTTTGCAAACTCCTTTCCATTGTCAGCCGTAATTGTGTGTATTAAGTTTTTCACTTTCCGCAGTGCCCATACTGCAATCTTAGCTACCGGGATGGCTTCTTTTCCCGACAACTTGCGTATCCAGACCCTGCTTGTTGCTCTGTCGTTAATGGTAAGAATGGCACCTTTGTGGTTCTTACCAATAATTGTATCTATCTCTAAATCACCAAATCTCTCCTTCAGTTCCACTATCTCGGGACGCTCATCAATATCCACCCTGCCTGGGATAAATCCTCGCCCTGCATTTTTAGAACCACGTTTGGCATACCTGCGACCTTGTCTGCGAAGATATTTGTGCAGTTTGCCACCCCGCCGCTTATCCTCCCAAATCCAGCGATATATCGTTTCGTGAGATACCATCGCAATTCCCTCCAAGCGGCTCCTGCCGACAATCTGCTCCGGGCTGAATCCTTTCTTCAACAGCTTTATTATCCGTTTTCTCATTGCCGGTGTAAGCACTTCCTTGCGATGTTTTTGCTGCTTGCGCCTGTCTGCTTTTCGCTGGGCAAGCTCCATGCTATAGCTACCACTTCGGGCGTCGCAATTGCGCTTTATCTCCCTGTAAACAGTGCTTTTATCTACTCCGATAGCTTCCGCTATTGCTTTTTTTGCTCATCGGTATTTGCAACATCATAGAAAAATTGCGTACCTTTGTTCCTCGGTTATATGTTTGCTCATCTGCAACTTTTTCTTTGGACGGACAATTAAAGCAAAGATAGCAAACTTTATCCATTCAGAGTGAGAAAAGGGGGACATTGTCTCTTTCCTCTCTGAAAAATAAATGTTTTTATTGCTTATTATCCGCACCCAAAAAGTTGCATTTATAAGTTGAACTCAAGAAGTATTCACCTGTAAGAAGTTACTAATGACAAAAAAGAAATTGCCCGTTCGTTTTACGGGTCAGCACTTTACTATTGATAAAGTGCTAATAAAAGATGCAATAAGACAAGCAAATATAAGTAATCAGGATACGGTTTTAGATATTGGGGCAGGCAAGGGGTTTCTTACTGTTCATTTATTAAAAAAATCGCCAACAATGTTGTTGCTATTGAAAACGACACAGCTTTTGGTTGAACATTTACGAAAATTATTTTTCTGATGCCCGAAAATGTTCAAGTTGTCGGTTATGATTTTAGGAATTTTGCAGTTCCGAAATTTCCTTTCAAAGTGGTGTCAAATATTCCTTATGGCATTACTTCCGATATTTTCAAAATCCTGATGTTTGAGAGTCTTGGAAATTTTCTGGGAGGTTCCATTATCCTTCAATTAGAACCTACACAAAAGTTATTTTCGAGGAAGCTTTACAATCCATATACCGTTTTCTATCATACTTTTTTTGATTTGAAACTTGTCTATGAGGTAGGTCCTGAAAGTTTCTTGCCACCGCCAACTGTCAAATCAGCCCTGTTAAACATTAAAAGAAAACACTTATTTTTTGATTTTAAGTTTAAAGCCAAATACTTAGCATTTATTTCCTGTCTGTTAGAGAAACCTGATTTATCTGTAAAAACAGCTTTAAAGTCGATTTTCAGGAAAAGTCAGGTCAGGTCAATTTCGGAAAAATTCGGTTTAAACCTTAATGCTCAAATTGTTTGTTTGTCTCCAAGTCAATGGTTAAACTGTTTTTTGGAAATGCTGGAAGTTGTCCCTGAAAAATTTCATCCTTCGTAGTTCAAAGTCGGGTGGTCTACATCAATGCCACTGTTTATCTTCCATTGCTTACCCTTATAATCCATTCTCAGGGTGAGTTCCTGCCCACATATAGATAGTGTGTTCTCATAACTTAGGCTATCTATGTATGGTCTATTCGGTATAGTATAGTCGTAAGTGTTGCTTGTGTTTCTATCCTCTTCGTGATGCAGTCCGTACCCTGTCTGCAATTTCAACTGTTTGCCAAAAGGATGGGTATATTGCAATGATATTCTGCTTTCGTTGCGCAGGGTGGGCAGTTGTTGGCAAAGATTGCGCAACAGTAGTGAATCTCCGCCCACAGCGTTGCGCAGGTGGTGGAATTTCGTCAGTGAAAGGCTGGTATTATTAGTTTCATTCGAGTTACCGCCAAGTGTCGCCTTCACGGTAAATGATGCCCCAGCCTTGCCAATCCGCCGTGTGAGGTCGGCAGATACATGGTAATTCTTTCCATTGCTTTTTGTGTTATTTCGCAGCGTTCCCGAGGTCAGCGTGTCCGCAGCCGTATTGCGCTCATATAGGTATGTTGTGTTGTCAGTCAGGTTGTCTGACCGTCCGAAGTTTCCATTTGCACTTATATTCAGCAAAGTCTTTTTGTCTATGTTATACTGCAGATTTATGTTTGCGGCATTACTGTGATTCTTGCTCAAGGAAAGCAGCATTGATTCCCGATATTTTGTTCCCGATGAAAGATATTGCTCATCATAGTCATGATTCTCGCTTCCATTGTGGAAGGCATTGAGTGAGAGGCTTGCATTGAGCGTAATTTTTCTTACCAAATTTCTTCACGATATTGCCCTGACAATATGTTTTTGGAAATTGTTTCCCCAATGTTCATATTACTAAGATTGTCAGAGCGCAAAGTCAGCGAGGTGTTTTTCGCCATCGGCATTGAATAAGATTGCCCTGTACCTCATCCCTGCGTCTGTCGCGATTGCCGTGTTCAGCCGTTAGTGTTCCTGTCAGGCTGCCATTGTAGGTAGATTTGGTCTTGATGTCCAGCACATAATTGTCGGCACCATCATCTACTCCCCGTCATTTTCTCCAATGCGCTGAGCATGTCATACAGTTTCAGTAGTTCCACTGCATCGGTTGGCATATTCTCCAACGCTGCGATAATGTCGTTGCCCATAAAGGTCTCGCCATTGATGTTTACGCCGTTCAATGGCTTTCCTTTGAATGATAGTTGCCTGTTCGCCTTGTCGTATTCCATGCCCGGAATATTCCTGATTAAGTCTTCCAAGTTAGCACCTTTCCTTACTCGAAGGCAATCAGTATTGATAAACGTGGTGTCTTTTCTTATGGAAAACAATTTCCGCTGTCCAATAACTTGAACTTCATCGAGTTCTATCGTTTTATGTAATGAAGAAACATGTTTTCGAGTAGGGTATATAGTATCACCCACAACTAAATTCAAAATAGTAGCATTAGCAGTGGGAAACAGCAGAAGTAGAATGATGAAGATTAAAAGAATTCTTTTGATTATCATTTTGCAAAATTACCATTGTTCATAGATATATGCAATACCTTAAAATGGCGATTTTATAGAATTAGAAATGTCTAAGGTTGATTTTCATTGAAAAAACAACGTAAATACTTTGCTTATATGAATTATATCGCTATCTTTGCAACATCAAACAGAGAGTTCTTTGAGACTTTGCAGAATAAAGAAAGGGAAAGAAACTCGCTCGTTTCTTAGTCGTTCACCTTATCAGATTATATATTCTGCTTTTTATTAGTAATCAGTCGATTACATTCACCCCCATTACTTTTATGCGGAGATTTGCGATTTCCGTACCGCTAAAGACATTGGTATAGACAGACCCGAAAAGAATGAAATCTTGCACAACATACCGCCCACACCAGAGCAAGAGGAATTCATCAAGAAGTTGATGGAATTTGCACGCTCGGGAGATGCAACGCTTTTGGACAGAGAACCCTTGAGTCAAAAAGAAGAAAAAAAGCAAAAGATGCTTATCGCCACGGACTACGCCCGCAAAAGATTCAATAAATTTATATCTTTCAGATAATCAATAGAATAAGAATGAATAAAGGATAAATGGGTTACGATTTGGAAACGAGCAAGTTTCTTACCCTTTCTTTATTCTGCATTACTTCAAAGAGCACTTAAATTGATAATGCAAAGATAATATTTTCTGACGAAAACAGTGTATTTTTAGAGAAATAAATTGTAGATACACCTTAAAAATATTCACATCTAATTCTATTGGCACTTATTTATTCGAGTTTTAGTGTTGTTATTATGCTATCAAAAAGGCTCATAATTAATCATTTTGATGTGTAAAATGAGAAAAGAGTTCTGTCGGTGATGGTACAAAAGGTAAAGATGTAAAAAGAGAATGCGTCAAAACTAAAATAGGGGCTGCCCATAAATACTAATTGTAACTGTTAAATATAAAAGAGCCATATCAAACGCTGCATTCAAGTGCTGATATGACTCTTTCCTCTTTTCATTGTCTTTAAGAGAGGTTTAGTTTTAGATTGTAAGACTGTGACAGTAATATCTTAGTTTTGACACATCTGCGATATTATGAAAAGTATTCATTAAATCAGGCACTCTTTTATAATCTCATCACTTATTCCTTTTTCCTTAAGACGTTTGGCGATTTCTCTCTTATAATTGACCTGTTCGTGAAAATGGAAAATCATTTTCATCATTGACAATCTTACCTACCTGTGTTGCGCCATGGAGAAAGGCGATGCCGCAGGACGGCTGATGATTCAGCTGAACAATCTCAAAAAGAGATATGCGCTCTCTATCCTTGTCCTGGCACATACGCCCAAACGCTCTTTGGATTGTCCCATCACATCCAACGACCTTGCCGGAAGCAAACGGCTCTACAATTTCTTTGACAGCGTGTTCACCATTGGAAAAAGTGCCCAAGACGGAGGGCTTCGCTATGTGAAGCAGCTTAAAGTGCGCTATGGCACGTTCTCTCATGATGCGGATAATGTAATCGTTTACGAGATTGACAAGGTGGATGCTTTCTTGCAGTTCGTGTTCAGGGGCTATTCCACGGAAAAGGAACACTTGAAAAAATTGGGCGACAATGAATCAAGCCAAAGGGATTGCCAAATTCTGCAACTCTCCCAATCGGGCAAGTCCGTCAGGGAGATAGCCTCACAGGTGAATTGTGGCAAGTCCACCGTAAACCGTATCATCCAGCGCAGCAAAGAGAGTAAAAACGCAGGTGTCCCAAGTGTCCCACTGTCCCAACCCTTAGAGTGTGGGACAATGGGACAGGATGGGACAGCCGACAATCAACCATCAAAAACGGACTAAGCTATGGGCAATTATTCATTACAGAAGTATAAAGGAACGGCAACACGGCATACCTGCCCCAAATGCGGAGACAGGCATTCTTTCGTCTATTACGTGGACGAAAATAATGTGCCGTTGCATCCATCGGTCGGCAGATGTAACCACGAAAGCGGTTGTGGGTATCACTACACTCCGAAAGAGTATTTTCAAGAGCATCCTGAACACAGAACTACCAATGATTTCTCTTTTGACAGGCAAAGAGCAGAGCAGAAGAAAGTGAAGCAGCAAAGTAAGCCGACAGCCATCGGCTATATTCCCCCTCACTATGTGGAGAAGTCGCAAAGCGAGCGTAGCAATTTCTTCCGTTTCCTCTTCACACTCCTTACTTCCTACTATGGCGACAAGGCGAAAGAGGTGTTGAAGCGGTTGTTGGAGGAATACCGTTTGGGGGCTACCCGTGACGGCTCTGTTATCTTTTGGCAGATAGACAGGACGGGCAAGGTACGCACGGGAAAGGTGATGCAGTACAATCCCGAAGACGGACACCGTATCAAGGGAGGACAGACATCGGCAGTGAACTGGATACACAGCATATTGAAAAAGCAGCGTGTGTTGGCAGAGGATTGGCAACTATCCCAATGCCTTTTCGGGGAACACTTGTTGAAAACGCATCCCGACAAGGTGGTGGTCTTGGTGGAATCCGAGAAGAGTGCCGTTATCGGTTCTGCTATCTTCCCCGATTATGTATGGCTGGCTACGGGTGGTAAGAGTCAGATGAGAGAAGAGAAACTCCGTGTACTGTCAGGGCGAACCGTGCTTCTCTTTCCCGATGCCGATGCTTATGCCGAGTGGAAACAGCGAGCCGAGAGCATGTACTTTTGTAAGGTGGTGGTTTCGGACATCATCGAAAGGAATGCCACCCCGAAACAAAAAGAAGCCCATATCGACATAGCCGATTGGATTATCTTTCAGATACGGGAGGGCAAGGTGATGAGTACAGCCAACCACTTGGTCGAGGCTGAGAGAATCCTCCAGCGGATGATAGAGAAGAATCCCGTCCTGCAAAAACTGATAGACGATTTAGACCTTGTGCTGGTCGGTGCATCTCCAATCGGCAACGATGATGAAAAACCTCCCTGACGGAGGAGAGCGGAAGCCGTAGGCTGGAGTTTGCAGACAATGGCTTGCCATTGATATAGCCCACTATAACTACACGCTCCGCTTACGTAGTTGTGGGCTCTCCCGAGGGGATTAGGGTTTTACCCTAATGACCCACTCAGGGCGTTTCTCCCCTGAGAACCCAGAGCAAAGAGTGACCCTCTCTTTGCAATCTCCGCTTATGGGTTGCACCCCTAAGAACCCCATGCGTTTACGGACAGCGGAAAAGCAAACAATAAAGTACAAACCCAAAAAACAAGTATCTATGGCAACAAAATCAAGCATACATATCAAGCCCTGCAATATCGCATCGAGTGAGGCTCACAACAGGAGGACTGCCGAATACATGCGCCACATCGGAGAGTCCAGAACCTATGTGGTTCCAGAACTCTCCACCGATAATGAGCAGTGGATAAATCCCGACTTCGGCAGTCCGGATTTGCGGATGCATTATGACAATATCAGACAGATGGTAAAGGAAAAGACCGGACGTGCCATGCAGGAAAAGGAGCGTGAACGCAAAGGCAAGAACGGTAAAATAGTCAAGATTGCGGGATGCTCCCCCATACGTGAAGGAGTGCTGCTTGTCAGGTCGGACACCACACTGGCAGACGTGCGTAAATTCGGTGAGGAGTGTCAAAGACGCTGGGGAATCACACCGCTGCAAATCTTCCTGCACAAGGATGAAGGGCATTGGCTGAACGGTCAGCCGGAAGCGGAAGACAGGGAAAGCTTCAAAGTCGGGGACAGATGGTTCAAGCCGAACTATCATGCCCATATCGTTTTCGACTGGATGAACCACGAAACAGGAAAGAGCCGAAAGCTCAATGACGATGACATGATGCAGATGCAGACCCTTGCATCCGACATCCTGCTGATGGAACGCGGGCAGTCAAAGGCTGTCACTGGTAAGGAGCATCTGGAACGGAACGACTTTATCATTGAGAAGCAGAAAGCTGAACTGCAACGCATGGATGCAGCCAAACGGCACAAAGAAGAACAGATAAATCTTGCCGAGCAGGAACTGAAACAGGTGAAATCAGAAATACGCACTGACAAGTTAAAGAAGACAGCCACCACGGCAGCGACAGCCATAACTAGTGGAGTTGCTTCTCTTTTCGGGAGTGGAAAACTGAAAGAACTGGAACGTGCCAACGAAAAACTGCAAGACGAGGTTTCAAAACGGAACACCAATATTGAAAAATTGCAGAGCCAAGTACAGCAGATGCAGAAACAGCATGATACGCAAATCCACAATCTCAGAGAAATGCACAGGCAGGAACTTGACATGAAAGAAAAAGAACTGTCACGGCTCGCCAGAATCATAGACAAGGCTTTCAGGTGGTTTCCGATGTTCAGGGAAATGCTGCGCATGGAAAAGTTTTGTGCCATGCTGGGATTCTCTAAAGAAATGACTGAAAGTCTTATAGTCAAAAAAGAAGCCCTGAAATGTAGCGGTAAAATCTATTCCGAGCAACACAGGCGGAACTTTGATATAAAGGATGATATTTTAAGGGTGGAAAATGACCCTGACGATGAAAGCAGGCTGAACCTGACAATAAACAGGAAGCCGATTGCCGACTGGTTCAGGGAGCAATGGCACAGGCTTAGATATGGAGCAAGAGTGCCGCAACAGGAAGAAAGAAAAAGTAGAGGATTCAAATTATAATAGAAGCAATTTGATTAGTAATCTAAAAGCACTCCGATAACGATTAGAGTGCTTTTAGATTGTTTATCATTAATTATCAAAGCAAGTGCAGTTTAAGATTTTACTGAAGTTTGCATTAATAAAGAATATACTACAGCTGATATATGCGCAACATATTGTGACGCTTGTGATTCATTTCCCTTGAAATCCTTAACAAATACCGCTAAGGTATAACTGATATTATTAGGCAGACATATATAGGCAACATCATTGTGAGCTGCAAGAACACCATTTTCATTAACATCACCTGAACCTGTCTTATGCGCTATAACAACCCCTTCTTTATCAAGAAGTGGAGCTGCTATCCTATCTACACCTGTTTTGCATTCTTTTTAACATATTCTTAATGAAACTTTGTTTCTCATCATCGATAAGACCTTCAGTAAACAAACGATTCATCAACATTGCAGCACCAAGAGGAGATGTATAGTTAGAGTAAGCCTTGTTATGGTCAGCCGACATTTCCTCTTCCGTATAAGCTATCTGAAAACTTGAACGAGGAATGAGTGTGGCTATAAAACTATCTGTTTGAGCGACATTAACCATATCCTTAAACATAAGGTTGCTTGCATTGTTGTCACTCTGAGTAAGAGTATAACGCAGCAAATCTCTCACTGTCAATGATATGACTGGCCCTGAATAATCTTTTCAGCATAGGACTCCAAGTCTTTGGGTCAAGTTTATCCCTATTTATATTTACTAAGGTATCAAGTGAAATTCCTTTATTGTCAAAGTCATTACAAAGAGCTAATGCCTGATGAACCTTAAACACACTCATCATAGGATAAACACTCTTATTATTGACCTTAACCGTATCTCTGTTATTAACAATAACCGCCACACCAATTTCGCCAGGACAAGCTGAGACAATTTGAGAAATGCTATCAGTCAAAACATTTGTTAAAGGAGGATTTGCGCTATCTTTTGTCGCTGATTTATGGAACAATGAAAAATACCAAGATGAAAAATGCAAACTAAAAGCTATACTCAAAACTACGATTTGTTTTTTTTCTGTTTTTTCCATGTTTATATTATTTATATTTGTTTGACGAGAATATCTTTATTTGCCGACAAAGGTACATAAAAATCTCGATTTATAAGCCAGTGTAGATAAAAAACTGAAAAGAAATCTCCCCACACAGTTCCTTCGAGATTGAAAAATGTCAGACCACTACCTTCTTTCGCCTATTATCGTGCTCTTACGTCACATTTTTGTATCTTTGGGGTGATAAATTCATGTCTAACCCAAAATATTGAGGCTTATGAGAACGGTATGTGGCCTTGACGTGCACAAAGATAGTGTTTATCTTTTGTATTTTTGAGTAGCACAGGCGAAATTTACGAGAAGAAATTTGGTGTTTTAACTACAGAACTAATTGAAATGCGTGATTTGATGCTCTCACATCACGTTTTAGAAGTCGGTATGGAAAGCACAAGTGTGTATTGGGTTCCTATTTGGCGAGTTCTTGAGCCACATTTCAAGTTGAAACTCATCAACCCTTATTTCATTAAACAATTGCCTGGTCACAAGAGTGATGTAAAGGATGCACAATGGATTGCAGATACAATTGCGAGGAACATTGCCATATCAGACGATGAGCCCGACATCGAACGTATCCGTCATGCTGCCCGTGTGGCAAACATCGCTGACTACATCGAAGCCCTGCCTTTGGCTTACAACACGATGATAGGACAGGACGGACAGGGCATCAGTCAAGGGCAACGACAACGCATCCTTATTGCAAGGGTAGTCTATAAGAATCCAATGTTCGTCTTCTTGGATGAAGCGACCAATGCCCTCGATGCCAACAATGAACGAGCCATTACAGAAAACCTCTCGGATTTCTACAAGGGAAAAACAGTTGTAGTAGTGGCACACCGCCTTTCCACTGTTCGCGATGCCGACCAAATTGTAGTTTTGGATGAAGGTAAAATTGTAGAGGTAGGTACACACGAGGAACTGACAGCCAAACGTGGTAAATATTTTGCCTTAGTAAAGAATCAATTAGAACTTGGCAACTAATATGAAAGAAGAAAAGAAACCAGAACGGAACTTTGAACTGCGTAGCGAAAAAGTTCGTAGTATCGTGGGACAGATACCCTCCTCGCTTATCCGTTATGGCATTACCGCCATCGGAATGGTGTTGCTCTGCCTTTTTGCTGTAGCCTATTACCTGCCCTATAAACAAGTATATTCGGGTACGGCTACCATACACAAAACGACAACTACACCAGTGGACAGCACGAATATAACCATCTTGCTTAAGTTTGAGAACAAACGCCCAGACAAAGTGAAGGGACAAATGATTTGTCTGCAATCTCCATATAGAACGTTTGTAGGACAGATACAAGACCTTTCTTCTGTCCGTGACACATTGGAGCGCCAGGAAGCACTATGCCGTTTCAAGTCAGCCGACATAAAAACTGTAGAAAACCAAACGGTGGATTTCCAGATAACTCGAACATCGGGCAATCTGCTGCAAAAAATGCTTGGGGACATCTAATTCCATCACACATTCCTTATCTCTCTCGATAGTTAATGGTTAAACTCACCGTCTGTTCTTGTAAGGCGGTGAGTTCTTTTGTCAGATGGATAAGCTCCTGCAACAGGGTTTGTGTTGTTGTTCCCCTCCCGGTGATGTGGAGAAAGCGCACCACCTGATTGTAGTTTATGCCAATTTTATGTACTTGAGCTGTGAGTTCGGAGAGCTTGCGGTAATACTCCACGGCAGACTTATCCACCGTTATCACCTTGAAATGCTCTCCTAATAACCTTGCACGCACAAACTCGGACTTGGACATTGCGCCTGACTTGTGATAGAGGTCTATCACTCGTATTTGGTCTTTCGGATCTGGTAAACGGACGTGCCAATCGTCCCACTTATCGGGCATATTACCATACTTTTTCGCTACTCTTTTCCTTGATTTATCGCTTGCCATATTCTCTTATTTTTGTTCTTCTAATCACGACTTTGGAGTGATTTAATCCCCCTTCGGGGCAAGGGTCTTTGTGGTACAAATGGCAGTTTGTGTCACAAAGACACACCTTGCTGTATCAAGAATGATATGGATAAGCCCTGCTGTGTTACTGCATTCACTGAATACAGTAACTCAGCGTAGGCTTGTATTCGAGGAATGCAGTACTTCAGAGTTTCCGCCATCTTTCCACATCATATTTGTATTGGTCAAGGTGTTCCCGGAGCACCTGCTCCACATATCCTGAAACGCTTGCTCCCTGCTCACCGATTTTCCTCACCACGAAGTCCAACTTTCGTTGAGTTTCCTCTGATACATACACGGCTTTGCGGTGGCTGTTGCGAAAGGGTTGGAGATATTTCCCCTGAAACTCGGATAATTGCTTCCTGTCCCTTGTCTTTCCCATTCGTTGATGATTCTCTTCGGTAGAAGTAGCCCTTTCCGTTGGTGCCAACTCTGTTTTTTGATAGGACGGTTGAGAATAGTCCTTGTGACTCTCCTCGTCATTTTGTTCCTCAACTTTAACAGGCTCAAATCTTTTCTTCTCCTCTTCATAATCTACGGGCTGGTCAAAATCGGGCAAATCTTCGGGCTTACGGAGCTTAACGCCATAATTGCTCATATCTCGAAGGGCTTGCTCTAAAACGGCTTTTCTCTTTTCATCTATGGTCGGCATGGCTTCTTGTGTATTGGGTAATAATGTCTTTCGAGCATGGTTTGTATGTCGCTCTGTTTGTAAAGTATCTTCCCTCCGATTTTGTAGAAAGGAAGTGTTCCTAAGTTTCTGTACTCTTGGAGCGTGCGTGTGCTGAGCCGTAATTGGCTGCAAACCTCCTCGCCAGTGAGGTAAACCTCTCCGCCCAGCATCGGACGGGCGGTAGCGTAATACCGCTCCAATTTCTTCAATATTCCTTCCATCAGTTGTGAAAACAACTGCATCTGAGGGTCTTCCTGCGTAATGATTTCATTCTCCGACATAATTCATTCATTGTTTGCGTTCAGTAACTCCGTGATGTCGCTCTCCTTGTAATAGCACTTGTGTCCAATCATTGAGAAAGGGATTTTTCCCGTATCTCTGTATGATTGCAGGGTACGCTTGCTGATGCCCAAACGCTTGCACACGGCTTCGTTGTCAAGCCATTCGTTCGTTTCGGGCGGATTGCCGATGAGTTGTTCGATACTGTGGATAAAGTCTGCAAATTCGGAGCGGTGTCGCTCCCACGCTTTGCGGTCGATGATAATGAGTTTCATTGCCTTGATTTTGTTTTGATTACTTTATTGTTACTCGGCAAACAAACTGTTATGCAGTCCATTGCCGTACTTATCGAGTGCAAAAGTAAACCCTCGGAAGCACCGCTGCAAGAAATGAGGAAAAGCAGGGAAATAGAGAGAAAACAAGAGAAAAGACCAAAGGAGATCCCATCTGTGTTATTGCGGTAATGAGATGAGGTGCCGGCTCGTTCCTTTTATTATTTTGTTTGTATTCTTTATCGATAGTTCGATAGTTCGACAAATCGATATGTAGAACTGTCGATAGATAGTTTTATCGATAGATTATTTTGACGGTATATAGTTTTGACAACAGATAGTCATGACAACAGATAGTCATGACAACAAATTGTACAAACAACAGATTGTCCGTATTATCGTCAGTCCTATCTATTGTTGGTTGTTACGCCTTGCGTCCAAAGAGCCTGAGTATGCCGTATTCTTGTCGTGCCTATACTCTCTTACGGCAGCCCTGCCCTGCAAGGTTGGGAGAGATGAATACGACCGCACGAATACAGAAAATGGCAATACCAACTTGAAAAGAAAAATCCTGCGGTGGAGATTCTTCTCTCCATCCGCAGGACTCGACCTTGTCAGGGCAGACAGGCTGCCGTTGTACCTTTGCACGATAAGAAACGGCATCAGGGACTTTGCGTGTGCCTTTGCTTACAACGCCTTTGGGCTTACCCCCTCCGTCTGACCGATTATTGGCAAATGATTGCTCTTGGTAAGCAGCACTATTGTGCCTGTGAGTTCGGTGTAAAGACGGTCGTATTGCTCGTCAGAAGCAAATGTGTCCGTTAAACCGAACTTGTCGAATGTGGCTTGAACAGCCTCATTCGACAACAATATGGGTGCAAGCTTATCGGGGAGCGGAGCAGGCAGTTCCCTCTCAAACTCGTTCTCTAAGACAGAAACAAGCGTGTCGTACTTGGAAAAATGCAAACCTTGATACAATACCTCACTTGCTATGTTCTCTGCTTCGAGGTGCGTAAAACCTTGTGCCACTGCATCGCAGTAAGCAGTGAGAGCCATGTCTGCTCGTGTGGTGATAAACTCCGTATCTTGCAATCTCTCGGGATGATGCTCACTCATATAACTTCTTAACTTCAAACGAAAATAGGAAAGTTCCTGTTTGTTGTTCTCTTTCATAATCGTTTAGTTTTCAATCGTGAATAATAAATGTTTGGTAATTACTTCCTTTTTATGCTTATTGCAATGGAACGTTCTGCCGTGCTATCGACTCACAATAACCCTCAAATACAGTATGCTCCCTGTCTGTGAGTGCAGTCATATCCTCCTGTATCTTGTGGTCGGTTATCTTTCCGTAGATTTGTGTCGTGCCGATATTGCTGTGTCCGAGCATTTTGCTGAGCGTTTCCATTGATATGCCGTTGGATAGGCATATCGTGGTTGAGAATGTGTGGCGAGCCATGTGAAAGGTCAAGCCCTTATCTATCTGGCATATCTGCCCGATGTTCACACATGCAAAGGATGCTTTCCTTATTGTGAGATTGGGGAATATCAAGTCGTCCGCTTTCTTATCCTTGATATAAAGCGAAAGGATTTGCTTGGCAATGGGCAGGAGTGGAATGATGGCTTCCACGTCTGTTTTCTGCCTTTTGATACGGATTTCCTCTGTGCCGTCTGCATTATAGATGATATGCTTCGGTTTGAGCCGTTGCATGTCCACACGAGCCAAACCAGTAAAGGCACAGAAAAGGAATAGTTGCCTTGCTCGCTCAAATTGCCTGTCAATGATGGGCGTTTGTAATACTCGTTGCAGCTCCTCTGTAGTGAGATAACGCCTTGTGCGGTGTGGAAGTTCTGCTTTGTAGTCTGCAAACGGATCGATGCGGATATACTTCTTCTGCTGACCTATGCCGATGAGTTTTCTAAGGAAGATGACCGCTACCTGAATAGTGGCAAGAGAAAGGTTGCGCTCTGATTTAAGGTAGAAGTCCAGTCCCTCGATAAAGCCATAGTCCAGTTGTGCGTATCGAATATCTTCCTGGCCTAAACGTTCACGCAGATAGGACTTAATGAGCTGAGCTGCATAGATGTAATTAGCAAAGGTCGGCTTGGCAACCGTTATTCCTACGCAAGGACACTTTTCCTCAATAAATAGTCGTGCTTCCTCCAAAAGAGACCTTTGGGCTTGTCTTCTTCCATGAGTTCACGCTTCAGCAACTCAGCGGTAATATAGCCACGTTGCCAAACTAATTCTTGATACTTCGCTTTGGCTTGTTCCTCTTTGCTTTGTAAATAGCGGTTGATTTCCTTTGTCTCTTCGCCCATACCCTTGCATCGTCCCTTACGACTGTCCCAAAGTTCGGGAGCGATTTCCTTACCCGTGCTGTATTGCACCTGCTCACCGTCTATGGTGATGCGTCCCATAATCGGGCATTTGCCGTTCTTTTTCTCTTTGGAGCGATTGATATAAAAGAGTGTCTTGAATGTACTACGTGTCATGAGGTTAAAGTTTTAAGGTGAATGTATCTTGTATGCGCTGCTGCACTATCTGCATATCCCGATGGATTCTTTCGGAGGAAACCTCTGCATATACCTGTGTTGTTCTCAGGTTGGTGTGTCCGAGCATACGGCTTACCGTTTCAATAGGTACACCTGCAGAGAGCGTGATAAGTGAAGCAAAGGTGTGTCTTGCCATGTGAAAGGTCAGCGGAGTTTTCATACCGATATTTCGCTGTATGTGGTGCATGCCATTGAGAATAACATCTGTGGTCGGCACGTCAAAGACAAAACCTGCACGCTTTCCCCTGTACCGCTCCATTATCGCCCAAGCAGGGGGAAGTACCTGTACTCGGTACGGGGTTTTGGTCTTCATTCGTCTACCCTTGATGCAGAGTTCGCCTTCTTCCAAGACGATGTTTTCTTCCCTAAGATTACGGACGTCGGAGATTGCCAGCCCTGAAAAGCAGGAGAAGACGAACAAATCACGGACAATACGATAGTTCTCCCATTTAATCTCCAAGTCGATGATGTGCTCAAGTTCTTCCTGCGTAATGCTTCTCGGTTCACCTTTTGGTCGCTCGTAACTGTAGCCCAAGAACGGATAGAAGTCCAGCACACCTTTCTTCACCGCCATGCGGACGATGGTCTGCAAAGTAGACACGGTACTCGATATGCTGCTGCGTTTCAGTTTGCGGTCAATAGTGAGATAATACTCGAAGCCCTCGATAAAGGCTTTGTCCAACTGTGAAAGGGGAACGTCGCTTACCCTGTGCTTCTTCTGCACATACTCACGAAGCAGGGAGAGTTGGTAGGTACGGAGTTTGAACGTCTTTAAGGCTCGGTCGATACCGACACGTTCCTTTGTCTGTGTGAGATACTCCCCAAAACTCTCCAAGAGCAAGGCCTGACGGTGGATTTGCCCCTGATAGGCATCCCTCACGTCTGTGGCGGTAAAAGATTCTTCTCTTTCACAGAGTTCATGAAAGCGTGCGTGGATGAGTGCGGTGCATTCACCGAGTTTCTGATTGACGGACACAGCCATGCTGCTCTACCGATGAGCCGTTGCTTGCGGCTGTCCCAAAGAGCAATCGGAGTCTTACACTTGGTGGAGAAGCCCGAATGGGTTCTGCCAACGGAGATTCGCCCGATGACAGGCACAAGTCCTCTCTTGTCGGTTCGTTTCGCCTGAACGAAGAACGATACTTTGAGTTTGTTTTCTTTCATTTTTCTGTCGTTTTTTCTAAATTTCCTTTGCTTGCAAAGGTACAGATGAACAAGTATTCCTGAGCGATGCAGAAAAATGAAAGATGAAGAATAAAAACCTATGACACAGTTGTTTACCTTCAATTCGTAACCCCTTTTTGCTTTTTCCCTGATGGGTTACGATTTGGTAACGGAACTCCTGCCGTTTAATGCTCGTTCTTGCTTAGCCTCAAAATAGTAAGAAAATGCTAAATGATGATATTCCAAATAGTTACATTCCTTGCGTTTCCCCCTATTTCCCTTAATTCTTAATGACTGATTATGCCCGCAAGATGAGCTTAGACTTGCGTATGATAAGTGAGGATAAATACAGCGACCACATTGATAACAAGGCTTCACACTGCGCCAAGATGCTCAATGACTACTACCAAAAATACAATGAACAGAAAGGAACGCAGTTTGTATTCTCTGATTTGGGAACATACAAGGCCGGTGAATGGAACGTGTATTCAGAAATCAAGCGTAAACTCGTAGAGGACTACAACATTCCAGCCCACGAAATCCGCTTTATCCAAGAGTGCAAGAATGAGAGAGCCAAGAAAGCGATGGTAGATGCGATGAATCGTGGAGACATACGTATCATCTTTGGTTCAACTTCTATGCTCGGCACAGGGAGTAAATGCGCAACAACGTGCCGTAGCCATCCACCATTTGGACACCCCTTGGCGACCTTCAGACCTTGAGCAGCGCAATGGACGAGCCGTGCGCAAGGGAAACCTCATTGCCAAGGAGTTTGCTGACAATAAGGTAGATGTAATCATCTATGCCGTGGAGCGGTCATTGGATAGCTACAAATTCAATCTGCTGCACAACAAGCAGCTTTTCATCAATCAGCTCAAGAGCAACACCCTTGGCGCAAGAACCATTGATGAAGGCTCGATGGATGAAGACAGCGGAATGAATTTTTCCGAATACGTAGCTGTACTTTCGGGTAATACCGACCTTCTGGAAAAGGCAAAGCTCGACAAGAAGATTACCGCTTTGGAATCAGAGCGCAAAAACTTTATGAAGGAACGTGATTCGGCTTCGGGAAAACTCTGTGAACTTCAACATGCTGTGGATTTCCATTCCTCACGTGTGGCAGAAGCCCAAAATGACCTCGCACAATTTGAGAAACGCGTGGTGCGAGATGGCGAAGGTAATGCGGTCAATAAATTAGACATCAATGGCGTATCGGATAGTAGCGATATGAAGGCAGTGGCTGCGCGCTTGCAGGAAATAGCCGAAAAAGCGCGTACGGAAGGAGAGCATCACAAGATTGGTACGATTTATGGTTTTGACATCTTGGTCAAAACAGAGAGTTCGATGAAAGACCTTTTCCAAGGCTCTGTCAATCGATTCTTTGTCAAAGGAGAGAGTAGTATTCTCTATACGCACAACAACGGCAAACTAGCCAATGACCCCAAACTAGCTTGTCAGAACTTTCTCTCTGCACTTGAGCGCATACCGAAAGTCATTGCCACCCACGAAAAGGAACTTGCCAAGGCTACAAAAGACATTGACGTCTACAAAGCCATCTCCACCGGAGTTTGGAACAAGGAGGACGAGCTGCGCAACGTCAAAGCCCAAGCAGCTGAACTTGATCGTAAGATTGCACTAACCCTCAATCCTCCCTCGGAAGAGCATGTAGCGAAAGAAGGGCAACAGACAAGGAATACGCAGGAGCAGAGCGGACAGCACCAGAGCATCGGAAATGGGAATACCGCTGGTTCTTCATTGGATGCTTCAAAGACGTTTAAGTCTGCTTCCACCTACGCTCAAACTTCCACTCCACAAAAGGAAGAGAAGCAAGATATCATGAGCAAAGTAGTGTTCAGTAGACCGAAGATGAGATAGTGTTTTCCCCCTTTCTTCACTTCTAAGCCCTTATATAATAAAAAACGCCCCTCAAGTATGCTGTCTTTTGACTCGCCTGAGGGGTTTATTATCGTTATTTATAAAGCTCGCCAGCCTTTAGCTGCTGTTTCACCTGAAACAAGAAAGATTGCTTATATTCAATATTCCCAAATGGGCTCTTTCTCCCAATCATAGGGAAATCCAAGCTTTGATGCTAATATGGCTGGATATGACTTTATAAAAGCAATTACTTTATGCTTAAACTGACCTCCTTCCCCCAAAGCATTGCACATATAGAGTAGAGAGACTATAATTGCATAAGGTTTCTTGCGGGTGAGTTCATCAATCGGAGTTGTAAGCCATAAGCTCTTGGATTACTTGGAAGCATCGGTTTCTTTACCATTGTACGTCCCAAAAGATGTGAGTGATGAGCAACAAGGTTTCTTAAATAGGTTATTGCCTCTAACCAACTAGAAAGTTCGCTATGTACATTTAACCCAAAGTCATTAGCAATACGTGCCTTCTCAGGGAGCTGGTGATACAAGTTTTTGTATATCTTTGAAAGTGTACCGAAGCTGGCAAGTTCAAAGATAATCCACGAGTCGGGATCTTCTTTTAAATCAGTACATATTCGACCGTTCCAAACTCCATACTTTGTTTTGAACTCCTTGACGAAAGGCTCATTACTACGTAGAAATTCGGATTTCAAAGTTGCAATTTGCTCTTGAAAGATTGCTTGGTCTTCACAAATAGAGAGGGTTGGGTATAGAATTGACCACTATAGGATTGTGAAAGATGATATATCAACTTTGTTCTTAAAGCTACTTCTATAGTCTCTATCGCTCCAAAGAGCAAGATTCGTAATTCCTTGTCATATTTATAGCGAGTGATAACTTCCTTAAAGTCTGCATTATTTCTAAAGAGGTGTATCTCTTTATCACTTTGCATGTCCCACCAATATCCTTTTAGGCGATAGTAACTGACATGGCTTAGTAGATGATAAGCTTCTAACTCATCATCAATTTTCATACCTCTTCCTTTTAGAAGCGCAATTTGCTCATTAATAGAGCGTGATTCCTTGTTAGACATAAAAAAAATGACTCGCTGGCAGTTCTTACGGTATGCCAAGCGAGTACTGTTATCGTTAGATGTAGGCATAACCTACAATCAAGTTTCATTACTATTTCAGTGCAAATATACGGAGTTTTCTTGAATAGACAAAACTTTTTCCCTTTTTTGTGCTTGTAGTACCATCAAATCAGCCTGCAATTTGACCTATACGCCTGAAATATTATATTTCTTTCAATCAGGGTGTTTGAGTTTTTTTGCATGAAATGAAATACCACTTATCAGATAAACCAGTATGTATGATTATCAAGAGATTGCTTTTCGATAACTAATTTCCCCGTATCCGTTACTTTGGCCTTTCCATCAGAGAAAGGATAGGCGAACCTGTATTTAGGAATTATAATTATATTTCCTAAAGTATCGGCAAAGCCTACAAGTCCATTCTTATCCACTATCCTGAAATATCCCTCACAGGGATAGTCTGGTCCATTATCATACTTGAATACATAAAAAAGAAATTTTCCTCTATTATCAAAACACCTCACATTTCCCTCGTTATCGGCAACAAAACCTATCTTTGATATGGTATCCGTGTAAGTCAGCGGATATCTACAATCTATAACTGTATCACCTTTTTGGTTGACATATCCATACAGGTTGTTTCTTTCCACAACGAAAAGCCTATTCTCTTTCTTTCCGCAACTGACAAACAAAAGAGCGATGCAAGTTATTGCAGGATAGAAAATCTTATTGCGAATTTTCATTTTTTTAGTTCATACAACATAGCCATTCCACATTTATTGAAATATCCATGCCCTTCAACTTCTTTTCCATTAAACAAATCTACATGACCAGAAGCATTAGCCCAGTTACAATCTGTAAATATGATAATCCCTTTCTTCCCCCTAAAATCTTTTGGAGAGTGTCCTTTTATAGGCGTTCCTCCAATGTTCCTTTTGACAAAACTCTTCATATCTTCGACACGATATAAATACCATTTTTTGTCTTTCCCTGATGAAACTTTACCATCATATTTACTTATGGGTAATCCTGAATAATTAAAGGCGTATGAAAGTCTAATTGCACAAGCATTTTGGAATATATTTGCTTTAATATTTTCTTCAACTTTCCCTCCTATGAGTTGACCAACCTGTGATGGAGCAAGATGTTTTACTCTTGCAAAATAATGACTAAGTGTTGTATAAGAAATATATGCCATATCAAATAAACATTTATCTCCCGCAAAGATAGGTGATAATTTGGGGAAAACAAAATAATATGTGGGTAATCTGTTTTTTTATATTCTACTGCTTTTCCAAGGCTCTGTCAATCGGTTCTTTGTCAAAGGAGAGGGTCGTTTTCTTTATACGCACAACAACGGCAAACCAGCCAATGACCCCAAACTAGCTTGTCAAAACTTCCTCTCTGCACTCGAGCGCATACCGAAAGTCATTGCCACCCACGAAAAGAAACTCGCCTAGGCTACAAAAGACATTGACGTGTACAAAGCCATCTCCACCGGAGTTTGGAACAAGGAGGACGAGCTGCGCTGCATCAAAGCCCAAGCAGCAGAACTTGATCGTAAAATTGCACTAACCCTCAATCCTCCCTCGGAAGAGCATGTAGCGACAGAAGGACAACAGACAAGGAATACGCAGGAACAGAACGGACAGCACCAGAGCATCGAAAATGGGAATACCGCAGGTTCTTCATTGGATGCTTCAAAGACGTTTAAGTCTGCCACCTCCGCTCAAACTTTCACTCTACAAAAGGAAGAGAAACAAGATATCATGAGCAAAGTAGTGTTCAGTAGACCGAAGATGAGATGATGTATTGTGGATTATATACAAAAAGAGTGGGACTGTACCGACGAAGTGTACAGCCCCATTATCACTTTTTATAGTGCTAGCAAAGCGACAAAAGTCTTTACCGGCACTTCTAATTGATTGCAAAGGTAAAACATATACTTGAATTACCCAAGCATTTCTCCGATATTTTTTATCCCAGTTGCCTTTACAATCGTCTTCTGGACTTCTTGAAATGCATTATACTTATCAAATAGTTGAGATAATTCTCTTTTCAAATCAGCCTGCCTATTCTGTGACACAATACCTATCATATAATAAATGACTTTTATCGCACCATAGAGGTTCTGATAACTTGCTTCCTCCATCTTACCTGCGGGACCACGTCTTATAGACACTGGCAGAGCAATATCATATAGAACATTGCCATGAGCACAGTAATTCCTTATCGTATTTATTAGACACAGGTAGCTTTCAAATACAACAAGTTGCCTTATCCCAAAATGCTCCCCAATTCTTCTCCTAACTAGCTGATTCTTGAGAGCACTAAAGAGATGTATGATACTTCCCAAAGTCATAAACTCTAAAGTCTTCCAAGCTGGAGCATACTTATCGTTGATATAGATTTGATGATGTTGCTTTATGACTGGTGTCCGCTTAAATCGACTAGTGTATACTTCTTGGTCAAAGCTTTGTATGTAGTTAGCTGTAACAATAGAAGGGTCTACAAACCACGTTGGAGAAGTCTTATAGTAGTTTGAGACATAATAAGTCAGGAATGTCCTAAGGTGAATCTCTATTCGATTTAGATACTTCGTTAGTATGCCTCTAAGATTGAAGTCAAAGTAGTAAAGCCTGACGATGTCATCAAAGTTAGTCCCCTCCCGAAACTCATGCGTCCTACCAACTTTACATGGGTATGAACTCTCAAAAGGAAACCAGTAAAAGCCTAAACGATAATAACCAACATCCGATAAGACCTCCTTAGCCTTATCTTCATTGTCTATTATCATTCCTCGCTGCTTTAGAAGGCTTATCTGCTCGTCAATGTTGATTGCTTCTTTTGCCATAAATCTATTTATTGCAAAGGTAACAGAAAGAGATGACTTATAGTCCTTTTTTTGCCAAGGATTTTACTCCAGAGAGGGCTGAAATGAGTATTTACTAGTTTTCTCTCCGTTTAAGCATATAATCTATCTCATCTCGCAAGAATAGCAAGCGACCATTAGCTTTGAGATAGGGAATCTTTCCTTGCGACACCCAGTTGTATATGGTCTTCTGCTCAACTTTGAGGAGCTTGGAAACATCAATGATGTCAAGATACTCTGGTCTGAGAGGTGGATGAACTGTAGTTGCGCGTTCTTGAGCTTGCAATGAAACTAACTCATCAAGTTTAAGTTCCATCTGCAAGAGCTTCTGAAACAAATTCCGAAATTGTTCTTCGGTATAATGAGAATCTAGATAAGGCATGTTTTTCTTTGTTGATAGTTTCCATGGCTATCCTGAATGAGGATACCTTGTTCCTTCATATAAGCAATATACTTTTTTGCTGTGCGGTCTTTGATGTCGAGTTCTCGCATCAAAATCTCACAGAGCTGTTGGTAAGAAAGACGTGTTGCAGAGCGAAAAGCTTCACGAATAACTGCGTGGAGCTCGTTGCTCTTGCGTTTATCCTTGTCTTCCTTAGACTTCTCTCCTCGATAAACGTGCATATCGAGAGCTTTGTCCCAGCCAAATAGCGTCATGGGTACGTCTAATGGACTTCCATCACGCACTTTCAAGGCTTTTACTACCGAGTATTCAGGGTTTTCATCTTTCTCAATGGAGAGAATGCCAGCGGCCTTTCGCTGTAGCTCAGAACCGATATGCCCTCTCAGTTTGATACCATTCGGTACAAAGTGAAGCACACAGATAATGCACGTGTTGTAAATACCTGCCAAGCGGTAGAGTTCATCGACAATGGCGATACTCTCTGTTTCATCATTAGCGGAGCGAATGAGATCGGCAATCCCGTCAATAACTACGAGATGTATTCCCCCATGTTTGTGATGGAACAAGTCCATACTTTCACGAATGAGTTTTAGTCTGTCCTTTCGAGAGAGAGAAGCGAGATAAAGCGAATGATAAAAATCGGGAACACTCGTGAGAGATGCTCTCCGAAGTGTCTTGCCTAGATTTGTGGAGTTGCGCCTCTGATTGCTCGGTATCATAATGAAGCACTGCCAAGCCCCTGGGGTTGGGCGTTACCTCAAGCCCGAGCGTTTGTTCGGCATCTAATCGCTCTGCCCCTAGTGTGCCAGCAAGGATAGCTGCAATGTAGTTACTTTTACCCGTTCCTTCTCCACCAGTGATGCAAAATAGGTTGTCTTGCGTCCCAAGGGGAACTCCATTGACGGTTATCACCGACTTCGATGCATCAGGTGGATTATCATAGTCTATTTCACACGAACGTAGCATCATCATAGTTTGCGTGTACATTTGAGAGAGCATATCTGCTAGTAAAGCTCTTAGCTCTTCTTCTGTTCTCCCAAGGGCAAAGAAATCAGATATGTCTTTTTCACTCTTAATACCCTGCAAGGGCAAAAGCAATGTGAGTACATTATATTGTGAGAGTTGGTCTACTTGTCGTTGTGCTTCACGAACTCCAGTTTCATCTGTATCGTATAAAATGATGATGTGTCGAAACCGTAGCTGAAGACTTTCTATAACATTTTCTGGTATGGTGGCAGTCTCACTATTGAAGCAGATAGCATGAAAATGATGTGCAGATAATGAAAGAACATCTTTTTCTCCACCTGTTATAAAGAGCATATCTCCTTTATTGGGCAACTGTTCAAAACCGAAAATATAGTCTTCTCGCTTTTCGCCTCCATAAACGAAACGAAGTTTACTAAAGGGACGATACACTTTGACAAAGTCTCCCATCATATAACAGAACATTGGTTCGTCTTGGCTTGAAAGAAGGGTGTACGTCTTACCTTGATTGGAAAGAGCTTCGTAGCGTACAAGAGACTTAACATTGTAGCGTTGTAAAGTCTTAGTTGTGATGCCATACTTCAGCCAATAGGAAAGCTCTGGAGTCTGAAAAACTTGCTCGTAGCACTTATACCACTTCTTATGATTATCTGTTTCTTTCATTCCCTTATTCTCCTTCTTTTCATTGTGCAGATTTTTATACTTGCGCATAGGATGAGGTGCAGGAGTTTGTTTATCGTCAATTCTCAAATTGAGTTGCAAATCTCGAATGATACTTGCCAGCACTTTGGGAAACTCAGTTCGAACATCAAGTCCAAGCATCATAGCAGCGAACCAAAAACAATCTCCAGAATAGAAATCATTCCCGAAATCCTTCATACGATAACATTGTTGCTTGACATCAAAATAGATGTTGCATGATGCTTTGTGGTCATCATACAAAGGATTACGAAAATTTCGTTTGAGGACAAAGTCAATTGGCATGTAAAAGCAGAAGACTTCAAGGCCTCGATTCGTACAATCTAAGATTTCATCTTTCAAACTCATAACTCTTCAATGTGTTTCTCTGATTCACCCATATAGCCTTTAAGAAGTCCGTCTTTATAGGCATTAGCCGTTGTAAGGCTTCAAGTCTTCTAAAGCCTTTGAATGTAGCCCTGCCTGTTTTTACGGCAAGATACAGACCTTTAAAGGGGTAGACAATGTGGTTACTTGATATATATCGGTAAGGAACAAGGTTAGCATCCCTCCATCGAGCAAGAGAAGCCTTAGAAATGCCTAATAGCCGAAGTATATCCATTGTATTAAGTTCTATTTTTTCTTCCAATACTTCATAATCGTTTTTCAGTTCATGGATGAAACTGGCAACATCGCGTAGTTCCTCATGGATGGAACGTAGTTCATCATAGATAGATGTTGATTCATTGTTGAGGTTGTTGTTCATAACGCTGAATGATTTCGGTTAGACTATCGCGAAGGAGTCTAGCAAGTAGTATCATTTTTGCAGATAATTCTTTTTTTAGCAATACTTGCTTGAAAAGCTGCCAGACTTCTTGAATGATATTCTGTTCTATTTGCTGGAACATGATGTGTAAAAAGTCGGTTCTACTAATTGTGTAAACACCCACATTGTCGTTTTTCAGTTGTCGAACTAATGACAGACTACCCAAATGCTCAAGATCTTTTTGTTCAATATGAAGAATGATGGTAACCTTATCAAATGCAGATGTGCATTCGGCATAGGTACTTAGTCGTACATCTTTTTCTAAGCGACACATCTTATCAAAATTAGAAGCGTCTTTATTTGCCTTGGCATAAACTTCTTTCGGGTTCTTGCTTTGAAATAAGAAATCTTCGTGTGTCGGTGAAACAATGATGATGCGCCCTGTTTCTAATATTTGCTTCTTGGGGGTTTTTGCCATAAGTGGTATTTTTATGTGCAAAGTTCAGACACGAAGTAGTTTTCTGACGAATATAAAAACACCATTTTTCGGTAATATAAAACTAAAAGCGATATTTCATTCTCTACATCATTTGAGCTACGAGATGACCATCGGTGCACGGTGCAAGACCCTATATATATAAGGGCTTGCACCGTGCACCGAAAATTGTAGCCAAAACTTTTGTAACAAATTTATCCTGAATAATTTGGAGATGGTTCATTTTGTTTGTACTTTTGAACCTGAATAATGCAGGCGCATTTTTTCATGAGCAGTATCTGTGCATACTCTCAAAATACTCTGTTGTGGCTACAATCTGGCTACAGAAGAAAAAACAAAGACGTATAAAACGTTACGATACAGAGAGTTATAAATTTTAGTTCATAATCCCCTCTCTCCGCATCAAATTGCCGTAACTCATGGAGTTATGGCAATTTTTATATTATACACCTTATAATTGCACACATTTACGCACAGCATTGAGCGCTGCTGTGTTTCGTTCTCCTTACTACTTACCAAAAACAGAACTCATTTGCAGGCAATCGAAAGAGATTGATTCCTAATTTCATTGCAAACTTTTGGTCGTCTCGAGCAACTCCACTACTTTTGCTATTAAATTCAATATCGCATTTAGATTACCCTACTCATGCCCGACCGGATAGACGAACTACGTGCTGCACTGCACCGACACAACTATTTATATTATATAGAGAACAGCCCAGAAATCTCCGATGCCGAGTTCGATCAGCTCATGCTCGAACTGCAAACACTCGAAGCGGCGCATCCGGAACGCTTCGATGCCAACAGTCCGACGCAAAGAGTGGGCAGCGACTTGAACAATGAGTTCACGCAGGTGGAGCACGAACGCCCGATGCTCTCACTCGGCAATACATACAACCGCGACGAGGTGCGTGAGTTTACGAACGCGTGCAGGCCGGGCTCGACGGCGAACCGTTTTCCATCTGCTGCGAATTGAAATTCGACGGGCTGAGCCTTTCGCTACTGTATGAGGACGGCGCGCTGGTGCGAGCCCTGACGCGTGGCGATGGGGTACGCGGCGACGATGTGACGGCCAACGTGCGCACGATTCGCTCTATACCCTTGCGCTTGCCCGCCGGAGGCGATTGGCCGCAGCGATTCGAAATCCGCGGAGAAGTGTTGATGCCGTGGAGTTCCTTCGACCGACTCAATCAAGAACGTGAGGCGCGCGAAGAACCACTCTTTGCCAACCCGCGCAATGCTGCGAGTGGCACGCTGAAAAGTAAGGACAGTCGCGTCGTGGCCTCGAGAGGATTGGATGCTTATCTCTATTATCTGTTGGGCGACGAGCTGCCTGCCGACACGCACTACGCCAATTTGATGAAAGCCCGCACTTGGGGCTTCAAAGTGAGCGAAGTAACGACCTTGACTACGAGTTTGGAAGAGATATATGCCTTTCTCGATCATTGGGATGAGGCGCGAAAATCACTTCCCGTGGCTACGGACGGTGTGGTGCTCAAGGTCGATTCGTTGAGCCAGCAAGCGCGCTTGGGCTTCACGGCGAAGTCGCCGCGCTGGGCCATCGCCTACAAGTTTCAAGCTGAGCGAGCTCTGACGCGATTAGAGGAAGTGACGTTCCAAGTGGGGCGCACCGGTGCCGTGACCCCCGTGGCCAACATGGAACCTGTGCTCTTGGCCGGTACATTGGTGAAACGCGCATCGCTCCACAACGAAGATATCATCCGCCAACTCGATTTACACTTGGGAGACCAAGTCTATGTGGAGAAAGCCGGCGAGATCATTCCGCAAATTGTAGGAGTGGCCACCGAACTACGCGACAATACTTTGGGAGCGCCCGTGACCTTTGTACAGACCTGTCCGGAATGCGGTACGCCCCTCGTGCGCTACGAAGGCGAGGCAGCCACCTATTGTCCCAACGATGCCTGCCCTCCTCAACGCAAAGGGCGCATTGAGCATTTTATTGCGCGTGATGCGATGAATATTATGAGCCTCGGACCGGAAGTGGTGGACAAATACTACGAGAATGGGCTGCTTCGCGACGTAACCGACCTGTATCGGCTGCAACTCACCGAGTGGGACAAAAATTGGTACTTGTCTCGCGGCACTTTCACCGCTCCGACTTTGGGAGTTCCCACCGATGAGCAATCACCCGCTATGCCCGTTACCGAAAAGGCGACGCGCAAAATCTTGGCCGCTATCGAAAAGAGCAAAAGTGCGTCGTTCGACCGACTGCTCTTCGCCTTGGGCATTCGGTTTGTGGGCAAAGTGGCCGCCAAAGTGCTGGCCACGCATTTCAAAAACGTCGAGGCGCTGCGCACAGCCACACTCGACGAACTGATACAAGTGGAGGGCATCGGCGAAATCATTGCCGGTAGCGTACGCGCCTACTTCTCCAATCCCGACAACGGGGCTTTGGTGGACACCCTTGCCGAATTTGGCCTGCAAATGGCGATGCCCGAAGTCGTACAAGCCGGCACGCAACTCGAGGGACAGAGCATTGTCATCAGTGGCACCTTCTCTCACCACTCTCGCGACGAGTATAAAAAAATGATAGAAGCCTACGGTGGTAAAAACGTGTCGAGCATATCGGGAAAGACCTCGTTTATCCTAGCCGGGGAGAACATGGGGCCTTCGAAACTCGAGAAGGCGGCCAAATTGGGCGTCCGCGTGATGAGCGAAAGCGAGTTTCTTGCTCTCATCAGTGGCGAAAACTGAGTAGGCTTTTTGTACACTTGAATTTTAATCGCTACTTTTGCATACAAACATCGGCCAACCTACAATTTAAGTACTTGGGCCACTCATCGGAAGCCTCCAAACTCCAAAACCTATGCGAACCAATCCGTTTCAAGGAACAGGCGTTGCCGTCGTCACGCCGTTCACTGCCGAAGGAGAAGTAGACTTGCTCACCCTGCGCGAGCACATCAATCGTCTTTTAGAGGACGGTGACGTAGACTATCTCTGTGTACTCGGCACAACAGCCGAGACCCCGACGCTCAATATAGCGGAACGTGAACAGATCATCGAGGCCTTCGTGGACGAAGTCCAGGGTCGCGTGCCCTTACTTTTGGGTTGCGGTGGCAATGATACGGGTAGCGTGTGTGCCTTTCTCGAAGAAGCAGACTTTGAAGGCATCGACGGGGTGTTGATTGTCACTCCTTATTATAATAAGCCCACCCAAGAGGGACTTTATCGCCACTATCGTGCCGTATCCCAAGCATCGCCCGTGCCGGTGGTGCTGTATAATGTGCCGGGACGCACGGGAGTGAATCTTTCGAGCGAGACGACGCTCAGACTCGCCGAAGATTTCGAAAACATTGTGGCTATCAAGGAGGCAAGCGGCAATTTGGCGCAGATCAATGAGATCATTTCGCACGCTCCTGCGGGTTTTGAAGTGATCAGCGGCGACGACTCGCTGACTTTCGAAATTGTAGCACTCGGGGGTGTGGGAGTCATTTCCGTAGTAGCCAATGCTTTCCCCAATGAAATGGCAGAACTTGTGCGCAGCATGAAGAATGGCGACGTTTTTGAGGCGTTGCACATCCATCGTGCCTTCCACGACATCTTCCGCTTGGCATTTGTCGAAGGAAATCCCGCCGGCGTAAAGTGTATGATGGCCGAACGCAAAGAACTGCAGAATATTTTGCGGCTTCCCCTTACAGAAGTGAGCGAAAACACCCGTCGACACATCGCACAAGCCCTTCAGGATTTTGAAATATGAACATTTTCTCGCGCAATATATCCTCTTTCTTTTTGAGCATCGCCTTGGCGATGCTTTTTGTCATTCAAAGCAGCGCACAAAACCCCTTCGCCGGCTTCACGGCTCGCGAGAACGAGCGTTTACGCGGCGGTGCCGGACATTTCAATCAGGCAAAAGGCGATTCGATCGACCCGAATTCAGTCCCGACGGGCTACTTCACGTGGAATGTCGACGAGCGTTTTGGCGCTGTGCGCCCTGTGCATCCCGATACACTAAGCCATCTGTTCCAAAACGTCAACAACACCGGCGGACTTTACGGAGAATACAATTTTACCGGCAGCCTCGGCGCACCACGTATGGCGCGAATTTACAACGGACGCCACGACTTCATGATGGCTTCGCAGTTTGTCTTCGAACGTCCCTACAACTGGTTTCTCGTTCCCACCGGTCGCTTTGTGTTCACCAACACGAAATCGCCCGTTGCGCGCTTAGATTATCACTCCTCGGGCAGTAAGACCGACGGTGATGACCATTTTATTGCGCGCTTTTCGACCAACATCAACAAACGTGCGGGCATTGGTTTCAATGTGGACTACTCTTACGCGCGCGGTTACTACAAAAACCAAAATCATTCTTCGATCGACGGTTCACTCTACGGCTATTTCCGCGGAGACAAGTACCAAGCGCACGGCTACTACGAGACCGGCTATATCAAGAACGTGGAAAACGGTGGTTTGCAAGACGAGCGCTATATCACCAACCCCAATTATTTCCCCACTCGCTACGGTTCTTCGGACATGCCTGTCCGCCTCGAAGGCGTTCGTAACACGGTAAGCATCGATCGTGCCTTTTTCACGCACCGACTCTCGGCCGGCTATGTGCAATATCTCGACTCTGCCGGCAAAGAAGTGCATCGCTCTGCAAGACAAGCCACTAATGCGGCGACTGACAGTGCGGATATGAAAAAAATGCAGGTCTTGTCGCAAGACTCTACCCTCACTCGTCGCTTTGTCCCCGTCGCCTCGCTCATTCACACCGTTCGCGCCGAAAGCAACTACCGTAATTTCACCTCGCGCAAGAAGCTCGATGACTTCTTTGCCAACTTCTTCACCAATGGCGACGCAGCGGCCGACAGTACCCACTATCTAACGATCCAAAACACAGTTGCCTTGGAAATGAACGAGGGATTCAAAAAGTGGGTAAAGACCGGTATGCGCTTATTTGCCAAGCACGAATTTTCGCGCTTCACACTTCCCGACGTTGACTTGCAGCAAAAAGCCACCACTTTCAACTACTTTACCCTCGGAGCCCAACTGCTCCGCGAAAATGCCCACACGTTGCGCTACAATGTGCTGGGAGAGATGCGCACCACCGGCAAAGATTGGGGCGAATTCAATATTGAAGGTAATGTAGGTCTGCACTTTCGTATGGGAAAAGACACCCTCTCGCTCGTGGGTGGCGGCTATGTGCGTAATGAGAGCCCCGCTTTCTACTATAACCACTACCATGGCCGCAATGCTTGGTGGGACAAAGACCTCGACCACATCTTTCGCGCCAGAGTGGAGGGAACACTTTCCTATCGCGCCAATGCCTTGAGCGTAGGCATCGAGAGTGTGCAGAACTATGCCTACTTCCGCGAAACACAAACGACAGAAGCCACGACTCCCGACTTGGCCAAAATGAAATATGGCGTCACGGTACATCAATACAACGGCAACGTGCAAATAGCCTCCGCCTCTTTCTCCAATCGTTGGGCGTGGGGTCCCTTACATTGGGAAAACCAGCTCACGCTGCAGAAGAGTTCAAATGACGATGTGCTTCCTCTCCCGATGTTCACGGGCTGGAGCAACGTCTATCTGCAATTTAAGATCGCCCGCGTCCTCGCCACGCAGCTGGGTGCGGACATTCGCTATTTTACGGAGTACTATGCGCCGACCTATTCGCCCATCATCGGACAATATGCCGTGCAAGATGCCACTTATCGCACGAAACTCGGCAATTATCCCTGGATCAACGCCTATATCAACTTCAAACTCAAAGGCGTACGTTTCTATTTGGCCTATACCCACGTGAATTCGTCAGAAGGCCGCTCTTTCCTCGTACCGCACTACCCTACCAATCAGCGACTGCTCCACTTTGGCATCAGTTGGACCTTCTTCAACTAAGTCCTTCCCGCCTTTATTGACACTTTTCGCCGTGCACTTTTTGGGGCGCACGGCGAAAAATTCATTTTCTCACAGTTTCTCCGCTTCTCAACTTATGATTCCTTTCGTACACCTGCACGTTCACTCCTACTACTCTTTGCTCGACGGTCAGGCCTCCATCTCTCGTCTCGTAGACAAGGCCATGGCCGACGGCATGCGCGGAATGGCGCTCACCGATCACGGCAACATGATGGGCATAAAAGACTTTTTCAACTATGTGAGCAAGAAGAAAGGAGGTGCCGCCAAGGACAAAAAGGCGGCAGAAGCCAAGTTAGCCGCATTGCGCGACGGCTCCTACCAAAATGCCCCCGACGAAAAAGGAGTGAACCCCGATGCCGGCAAAACCAACGAGGAACTGATTGCCGAATGTGAGAAAAATTGAGAAGGCGCAGCGCATCTTGGACTTCAAACCCATTTTCGGTTGCGAAATGTACTGCGCCCGTCGTACCAAAGCCGACAAGAAAACCAAAGAAGACCGCAGCGGGTGGCACCTTGTGGTCTTGGCCAAGAACGAAACGGGCTATCACAATCTGGTTAAGCTCGTCAGCCGCTCGTGGATCGACGGCTTCTACATGAAACCGCGCACCGACAAAGCCGATCTTGAGCAATTCAAAGAAGGACTCATCATTTCTTCGGCCTGTTTGGGTGGAGAAATTCCGCGAAAGATCCTCACCGGCGACCTCCAAGGCGCCGAGGAAGCCGTCATGTGGTTCAAGAAAACTTTCGGCGAAGACTACTATCTCGAACTTCAACGCCACGAGGTGAAAGATCCCGCCCAACGTGCCAACCGAGAAACCTATCCTTTGCAGGTCCAAGCCAACAAGGTCTTGCTCGAACTGGCGGAAAAATGCGGAGTAAAATACATCTGCACCAACGATTCGCACTTCGCCGATGAGGAAAATGCCGAAGCTCACGATCTTTTGATCTGCCTTTCCACCAACCACTTCGTCAACGATCCCACGCGCATGCTCTACTCCAAACAGGAATGGTTCAAAACGCAGGCCGAAATGAACGAGGTCTTCGCCGATCTTCCCGAAGCGCTCGCCACCACGCAAGAGATTGTCGACAAAGTGGAACTCTACAGCATCGATCACGGCCCGATCATGCCCAACTTCGACATTCCGAAAGACTTTGGCACCGAAGAAGAATACCGACAACGCTTCACAGAAGCCCAACTCTACGACGAATTCACCCAAGATGAAACGGCAATGTCGTCGTAGACCGCGAAGAAGGCGAAGCCAAAATCAAGAAGCTCGGCGGATACGACAAGCTCTATCGTATCAAACTCGAAGCGGACTATCTCGGCAAGCTCGCCTATGAGGGCGCAAAATGGCGTTATGGCGATCCGCTTGACGAAGAAACCGACGCCCGCATCAAGTTCGAGCTGCACATCATGAAGACCATGGGCTTCCCCGGCTACTTCTTGATTGTGCAAGACTATATCAAAGCCGCAAGAGAGCAACTCGATGTTTCCGTAGGCCCCGGTCGTGGATCGGCGGCGGGCAGTGCCGTGGCCTATTGCCTGCGCATCACCGACATCGACCCCATCAAATACGACCTGCTCTTCGAGCGTTTTCTCAACCCCGACCGTATTTCTCTCCCCGATATCGATGTCGACTTCGACGACGACGGCCGCGGACGTGTACTCCAGTGGGTGACGGATAAATATGGAGCAGAGAAAGTGGCGCACATCATCACTTACGGCACCATGGCCACCAAGTTGGCCATCAAAGACGTGGCGCGCGTGTTGCAGCTCCCCCTTTCGGAGTCCAACCGCCTGTGCAAACTCATTCCCGACAAGCTGCCTGCGGGGCCGGACGGCAAGACGCCCAAGATGAACTTGCCCAATGCCATCAAAGCCATCCCCGAATTGCGCGAAGCAGAGGCTTCGCACGACCCCCTCATGCGCAACACTATTCAATATGCGAAAATGCTCGAGGGTAACGTGCGCAACACCGGTGTCCACGCCTGTGGCTTCATCATCTGCCGCGACGACATCAGCGATTGGGTACCCGTCAGCACAGCCGACGACAAGGAAACCGGCGAAAAACTCCACTGCACCCAATACGAAGGTAAGGTCATCGAAGAAACCGGACTCATCAAGATGGACTTCCTCGGGCTCAAACCCTTTCGATCCTGCGCGAAGCCGTCAAAAACATCCGCCACTCGCTCGGCATTGAAATCGACGTCGACCTGCTCGACATCGAAGATCCCGCCACCTACGACCTCTATTGCGACGGACGCACCGTCGGCACCTTCCAATTCGAGTCGCCCGGCATGCAAAAGTACCTGCGCGAACTCCATCCCAGCACCTTCGAGGACCTCATTGCCATGAACGCCCTCTATCGTCCCGGCCCGATGGAATACATCCCGCAGTTCATCAAGCGCAAACACGGGGAGGAACCCATCACCTACGACCTCCCCTGCATGGAAAAATACCTCAAGGACACCTACGGCATCACCGTCTATCAGGAGCAGGTCATGCTCCTCTCGCGCGAAATTGCCGATTTCACCCGCGGTGAGAGCGACAACCTCCGTAAGGCGATGGGTAAAAAGCTCATCGACAAGCTGAACCACATGTATCCGAAGTTCGTGGCCGGCGGAAATGCCCACGGCTACGATCCCACGGTGCTCGAAAAAATTTGGAAAGACTGGACGGCCTTTGCCTCCTATGCCTTCAACAAGAGTCATGCCACCTGCTATTCGTGGGTGGCCTACCAAACCGCTTACCTCAAAGCCAACTTCCCGGCGCAATACATGGCAGCGGTGATGAGTCGCTCGATGGGCAACATTGCCGACCTCACCAAATTCCTCGATGAGTGCAAGGCCATGCGCTTAGTCTGCCTCGGTCCCGACGTGAACGAGAGCTTCCGCAAATTTTCGGTCAACCACCTCGGCGATATCCGTTTCGGACTCGCGGGCATCAAGGGCTTGGGTGACAATGCCGTACAAGCAATCATCGACGAGCGCGAACGCGGCGGCAAATACCTGTCCGTCTTCGACTTCTTCGAGCGCGTGAATCTCAACATTTGCAACCGCAAAAACCTCGAATGTCTCGCCCTTTCCGGCGCCTTCGACAGCTTCGGAGAATTGCGCCGCGAACAGTTCTTCGGACAGAGCGAGAGCGGACTCCCCTACCTCGACGCCCTCCTCACCTACGGACAGCGATTCCAAATGGAAAGCGAAGAAAGTACCAATTCGCTCTTCGGCGGAAGCGAAGAAGTGGAGATCAGCAAGCCCAAAGCCCCCGTGGTCTTTGAACGCTGGAGCGACTTGGAAAAGCTCAACCGCGAGCGCGAACTCATCGGCATCTACATCAGCGGACACCCGCTCGACGATTATAGCATCGTGCTCAACAATCTTTGCACCATCGGCATGCCCGAAGTGGCCGACCTCAATCCCTTCCTCAACCAAGAGATCACCTTCGGCGGCATCGTCACCAATGCCGAAGAACGCATCTCAAAGCGCGGAAGCGCATTCGGAAAAATTCGCATCGAAGACTTCAAAGGCGGCGGAGAGTTCTTAGTTTTCGGTGACATTTGGGCACAATTCAAAGGCTACCTCGCCGTGGGCAACTCCGTCTTCATCACCGCCGGCGTGCAACCGCCGCGCTGGGGGGGAAAGGGCGACCCCGATTTGAACATCAAAAAGGTCGAATGGCTCGCCGATGTCAAAGATCGGAAGATCAAAAGCATCACGATTAATGCCCGATTAGAAGCCGTCGATGTGGCTTTGGTGACCGAAATTCTCGAACTGGTGCGCCATTCGGTGGGCGACAGCGCTTTGCAGTTCAACATCTACGACGCTTCCACGTCACAGTGGATCACCTTGAGCAGTAGGAACTCACGAATCAACGTCACACACGAACTCGTTCGCTACATCGAAGCCCATCCCGCCCTCACCTACTCCATCAATTGATCGCTTTTTCGTTTCAGTGCCGCACGTCTTGCGGTGCTGAAACGAAAAATGCGTTTTTCCTCATCATTCACAGGCCAATCCGCGCCGCACCTCAGCATTTTTTATGTCCGATCTGCGACTTTCTCTCCTCATTTGTACCATCAACGACCGCATTACCGGCGTACCCGAAATGCTCTTGCCCGAGCGTCCGGACGTGGAATATGTGGTGAGTTTTCAATACACCGACCCCATGTTTCTCGACATGGTGCCCGATGTGCTGCGCACCCGTGCCGATGTGCGCTTCTTCCCCTTCCTCGGCGCCGGGCTTTCGGCCAATCGCAACAATGCTTTGCGGCATTGCTCCACAGCCCTCGCCATCATTGCCGATGACGACGCTCGCTACACGGATGATGACCTCACGGCCGTGATTCGCTTGGCCGAGGAGTACCCCGAAGTAGACATTTTTTGCCTCGAAGCCACCACGCAGCAAGGACAGCCCTTCAAATCCTATGCCGACCACGCGTTTGCCTACGCCGACGCGCCTCGCGGCACCTATTTCACGAGCTTCGAAATCGTTGTGCGCACCGATGCCGCACTACCGGCTTTCGACACACGATTTGGTCTCGGCGCGGAGTTTCTCTCCTGCGGCGAAGAAGAAATTTTCCTTTACCAGTCGCACAGAACCGGCTTGCACGTGCATTTCTTTCCCCAACATCTCTGCACCGTCCCCTCACGTGAAACCACCGGTTCGCGCTTTGCCGCCGACACCAAGGTGCGCCGTTCCAAAGGGGCGGTGCTCTATATGATCCACGGCGTGTGCGGCGCGCTGGCGCGCATGACGCTCACCGCCTTTCGTCATCGTCCGAGACAAGACGCCGCAAAGGTGTGGCGCGACATGTTCGACGGGATGCGCTATGTCCTCACCACGCCACTCAACGAAGGCGTGGGCGACGAAATCCCCCTCGATTTCCAACCCATCGATATTCTCAAACTCCCCTAACCGCCCTACCTCTCCTCTTTATCGCCCACGAAAAAAGCACCTGCCTCTCCGAAGAGAAGCAGGTGCTCTTGTTTTGCTGCGGGGAAAGAATCCCGATTACTTGCGGCTCTTGCCGTAACGGCTCATGAACTTGTCCACGCGACCGGCGGTGTCCACAAGCTTCGACTTACCCGTGTAGAAGGGGTGAGACGTTGAAGAGATTTCGAGCTTCACGAGGGGATAAGTTTCGCCCTCGAATTCGATCGTTTCAGACGTCTTGCAGGTCGAACGAGACAGGAACATGTCACCGTTGGACATATCTTTGAAGACAACGGGACGGTAGTTTTCGGGATGGATACCTTGTTTCATTGTAGTGGTTAGCTTTATGTTCGTTTATTAGGATTACACCGCTCTCCTGAGCGAAGCCGAGCGAACACGGACTTGCACTCATTGGTGACGAAAAACGGCGGCGAAACTCACGCAGCGAGTTTCTAAGGAGTCTGAATCGCGAGCAAAGTTAAGCATTAAGTGGCTAACATCCAAGCACTGACGGCTGTAAATTGCAGCTCATCAAGAAAAAATTACAGCCTTGACGCGAATTGAGCAGATTTTTCAGGACAATAGGATCGTTATTCAAGGCTGATCGTACGCCCGCTTCCCAACGCATATTGTGAAACCGAGCAGCAGAACCGGGAGAACCTCGAAACCGCCGCACGGCTATTCCGACGCTTTTCTTGATAGGGCTGCAGAAAGTTCCCAAGTTAAAAAGAAAAACGGACGACTTTTTACCCAAACTCCACTTGTTTCGCGAAAAAGTCCTCAACTTTTTCTCCGGTTATGAGGCGCTGTGAAAAAGAAAAACACTGCCGGTGCGAAAAAACAGACGACGCGCTGTGAAAAAACGAGTTAAATCCACTGTGATGCGCGAAAAAGAAGGAGATGGATTGGCTGTAAACGCACGTTTTGCCATGTGGGCTACAGAAAAGAAGGCTTCCATGCGCTCGAAAGCGAAAAAAGTTTCTTCAATTTTTAGCGAGAATGCTTTTGCGAATAAAACCTTTTTCGTAGATTTGCAACACCAAGCTAGCAAATAAGGTATAGGTTTTGCCGCTGCTACTTGACAAACAAAGGATTTATCAACCCATCGCCAAATTTTACAAGACAATGGATACTCAAGCTCTCTGCGGATTGAAAGCCGCCGACTTCCAAAAGGAAATCGGAGGCAAGAAAACTGATTTGTATATCCTGCGTAATGCGAATGGCTGCGAAGTTGCCATCACGAACTATGGTGGTGCACTCGTGGCCATTATGGTGCCTGACCGCAAAGGCGAATACGCCAATGTGATTCAGGGACACGACAACATCGACAGCTGTGTGAATTCGCCCGAGCCCTTCCTCTCCACACTCGTGGGACGCTACGGCAATCGCATCGCCAAAGGCAAATTCCAACTCAACGGCAAAGAGTATCACCTCGCGGTGAACAACGGGCCGAACCACCTCCACGGAGGACCCACCGGTTTCCATGCGCGTGTTTGGGATGCCGAACAAATCGACAATCACACCCTCGTGCTCCGCTACGTTTCGGCCTACTACGAAGAAGGCTTCCCCGGCGAACTCACCATGACGGTGCGCTACACGTGGACGGACGACAACGAACTGGTGATTGACTACCGCGGTACGACCAACAAGAAGACGGTGGTCAACATGACCAGCCACGGTTTCTTCTCGCTCCAGGGGCTCGGCAACCCTACCCCCACGGCGATGGACACAATCTGCGAAATTAACGCCGATTTCTATGTACCCATCGATGAGACCTCCGTACCCACGGGCGAAATTCGCAAGGTGGAGGGCACGCCCTTCGACTTCCGCACACCGCGCGTTGTGGGCGAACGCATCGACGATCCCAATGACGAGCAAATAAAGAACGGCGCCGGTTATGACCACTGCTTTGTTCTGAACAAAAAAGAGGAAGGCGAACTCTCCTTTGCCGCCCGCATCACCGAACCTGTGAGCGGTCGCACGATGGAGGTCTACACCACCGAACCCGGTGTGCAGTTCTACTCCGACAACTGGGCGGATGGTTTCCCGGGCTATAAAGGTACCACCTTCGGACGCCGCTCTGCGCTCTGTTTCGAAGCACAACACTTCCCCGACAGCCCGAACAAACCCCACTTCCCCAGCGTTGTACTTCGCCCCGGTGAAGTTTACACGCAACGCACGGTCTATAAGTTCGGAACCGACAAGTAAATAAATAATCAACAACCTATAAACCTCAAAACCTCTTACCCAAATGGCTCAAAAGTCGAAACAATGGGGCGCGATTATCGTGATGATTGCTCTCTTCGCCATGATTGCCTTCGTCACAAACTTGTGCACGCCGATGGCGACCATCATTAAAAACCAACCCGGCGGTGTGCCGAATGTACTCGCACAAATCGGTAACTATGGTAACTTCATCGCTTATCTCGTGATGGGTATCCCCGCGGGTATGCTGATCTCCAAATATGGTTACAAGAAGACGGCACTCATCGGTCTCGTCATCGGTAGTGTGGGTCTGCTCATTCAGTGGTTGAGCGGCTTCCTTGACAACGGTAACAACCTCGGACTCGTCTTCGGTGTGTACCTCTTGGGCGCTTTCATCGCCGGTCTCTGCATGGCTATCCTCAACTGCGTGGTGAACCCCATGCTCAACCTCCTCGGCGGTGGCGGTAATACCGGTAACCAGCTGATTCAAATCGGTGGTGTGTTCAACTCCTCTGCTGCTGTGGCTTGCTACATCCTCATGGGTGCGCTCATCGCCGACGTGACGAAAGCGAAGATCGCCGACGCCACTCCGGCTTTGATGATTGCGCTCTGCATCTTCGTGGTGGCCTTCATCGTGATTTCCTTCACCAAAATCGAAGAACCCGAACAAGCCCCCGTGCGTGTTGACCTGATTCAAGGTGCTATGTCGCACAAGAACTTCGCACTCGGTGCCTTGGCTATTTTCCTCTATATGGGCATCGAAGTCGGTGTCCCCAACTTCGTTCAGCAATATCTCGTTGATACGGGCATTCCTTCCGGTACGGTCGGCCTTCTTGTGGCAGTTTACTGGTTCATGATGCTCATCGGCCGCTTCGCCGGTGCCGCCATCGGCAACAAAGTCAGCAGCCGTGCGATGGTAACTTCGGTGTCTATTGCTACACTCTGCCTCGTTCTCTTCGGTATGTTCTTTACTAACGCAGGAATGGTGAATTTCCCCGGCGTTGACTGGAACACACTTACGCTCATTTGGCAACCCATTCCCGTAGGTATCTTCGCCTTCTTGCTCGTAGGTCTTTGCACTTCCGTGATGTGGGGCGCAATCTTCAATATGGCTGTGGAAGGTCTCGGCAAATACACGGCCATCGCCAGCGGTATCTTCATGACCATGGTCTTCGGTTGCGCTGTGATGATGTTCATCCAGGGTCTTGTTGCCGACATCACGGGCAACTACATCACCAGCTTCTGGGTGGTAGTCTTCTGCGCTGCCTACATCCTCTACTATGCTCTCGTAGGTAGCCGCCTTACGAAGAAGGAGGAAGAAGAAACTGCCGTAATCAAATAAGAAAAATTCCTTGCATCGTTTCGTCCGTGGCACTGCCACGCGCAGGCCACGGACGTTCGTTGCGTTAACCCTCACCCCCTCAAATAATATCTTCATCATGAAACTCACTATCGACGACGTTCGCAGCCGGTTCACCAAACATTTCGACGGAACCACCGGCACTGTATATGCTGCTCCCGGCCGAATCAACCTCATCGGCGAGCACACGGATTATAACAATGGCTTCGTGTTCCCCGGTGCTGTGCAACAAGGCATCATAGCCGAGATCAAACCCAACGGCACGCGCACGGTTCGCGCTTATGCCATCGACTTGAAAGACTATGTTGAGTTCTCGCTCGACGATGAAGCCGGCCCTTCTGCAACTTGGGCGCGCTACATTTTCGGTGTTTGCCGCGAAATGATGGCACTCGGTGTACCTGTTGAAGGTTTCAACACAGCTTTCGCCGGTGACGTGCCTCTCGGTGCCGGAATGAGCAGCTCTGCCGCCCTTGAATCGTGCTTTGCTTTCGCACTCAACGACATTTGGGGCGGAAACAAGGTAGAGAAAATGGAACTCGCTCGCGTTGGTCAGCGCACGGAACACAAGTATGTGGGCTGCAACTGCGGTATTATGGATCAATTTGCCTCCGTTCACGGTAAGAAGGGCTCACTTATGCGCCTCGACTGCCGCAGTGGTGAGTTCGAATACTTCCCCTTTGATCCGAAAGGCTACAAACTCGTGCTCGTCAACTCGCAGGTGAAGCACGAACTCGTAGGTTCTCCCTACAATGACCGCCGTCGCAGCTGCGAACGTGTGGCAGAAGCCATCCACGCCCTTCACCCCGAAGTGGAATCTCTCCGCGATGCGAGCTACGAACAGCTCGACGAAGTTCGCGGCAAGGTGAGCGAAGAAGACGCACTCCGCGCTCACTATGTAATCGGCGAGCGTGATCGCGTACTCACCGTGTGCGATGCACTCGAAAAGGGCGACTACGAGACCGTAGGTAAGATGATGTACGCAACTCACGAAGGCTTGTCGAAGGAATATGAGGTCTCTTGCGAAGAACTCGACTTCCTCAACGACGTAGCTCGCGAAGAAGGCGTTACCGGTTCGCGCATTATGGGCGGCGGTTTCGGCGGTTGCACCATCAACCTCGTGGCTGAAGAACTCTATGACCACTTCGTTAAGGTGGTAAAAGAGAAGTTTGCTGCCAAATACGGCAAGGACCCCATCATCATCGACGTAGTGATCGGTGACGGTGCTCGTAAGCTCGAAGCTTAATCACCGGTATTTCCTGATTTACACCGCAGTCTCGCATCCGGCGAGGCTGCGGTGCTACTTTTATCCCTGCCTTTCGGCTCTTTCATGCGGCATTCCGCCCGGCAAAAGCCCGAGTGCAGCGTTTTAATCCGTTAGGGGCTTTTTAGTTTGCCCGAAAATGACGAACTTTGCGCTGTTATGGTAATTGATCCTTCGATACAAGTCTTTTGGAACGAGTTCAGCAGTACGCTGCAACTCGTGGTGAAAGGGCTCATCATTGGCATTGTTGTATCGGCACCGATGGGGCCGGTCGGCATTTTGTGCGTACAGCGCACCATGCACAAGGGGCGTCTCTACGGACTCCTCACCGGTTTAGGCGCATCGCTCTCTGATTTGTTCTACGCCGTCGTAACCGGCGCCGGAATGACGGTGGTGATGTCCTTCATTGAGCAGCGAAATAATATCTTCTGGATGAAGATTGGCGGCAGTGCCTTGCTTTTCGCCTTCGGTCTGCACACGTTGCTCTCCAACCCCATCAAGGCCATGCGCCAACCCTCGGGAAAGAAAGGAACACCCGTGCAGAATCTCATCACTTCTTTCTTCCTTACGCTCTCCAATCCCCTGATCATCTTTCTTTTCATCGCGTTGTTCGCACAACTCACCTTCACTGTGCCGGAAAACCCCTTCGGCGCGATGTGCGGCTACTTGTCTATCTTCGCAGGAGCCATGTTGTGGTGGTTAGCCCTTACCTATCTCATCACCAAGATGAAACATTCGTTCGGACTCCGCGGTATGTTCGTACTCAACCGCACCATTGGCACCATAGTAGTCGTCATCAGCGTGCTTTACGCCATACTTACCCTCTTTAATATCCACAATCCCCTCGCCGTTCCCACAGATCATGCTTATAGCCAACCGACTCAGAGACCATAATCGCGCAGAATATCTCCTCTACATGTGGCAAGTGGAAGACATCCTCCGTGCAAATGGTTGTGATCTCGATCTTTTGCGCGAAAACTACCTCTGCCAATTCCAACTTACGGGTGATGCTCGACAAGAATTGGAACAATGGTACGCCGATCTCTGCGAAATGATGCGATCGGAGGGCAAGATGCAGAGCGGACACCTCCAAATTAACCTCAATGTAGTGGAGACGCTCGCAGAACTCCACGAGGCTCTCATCCGCTCCGAGAAGTTTCCTTACTATCGCCAGCTCTATTACAAGGTACTCCCCTTCATTGTCGAGTTGCGCGCCAAGAACGGGACACAAGCTCACACCGGAATTCGCGAAGAACTCAACCTTTGCTTCGAACTCCTCTACGGCGTGATGATGCTCCGCCTGCAGAAAAAAGAGATCAGCACGCCCACGCTCCAAGCCGCCGAAGAAGTATCGAAATTTCTCGGTCAACTTTCAGATTATTGGAAAGCCCAAAAAGCCGGGCAGCTTGATTTAGATAAACCCTAGTCCAATTCATTTTAGACTAGGGGATTTTTCTTCCTTTTCTCTGCCTCACTTAACTAAACTTAGGCGACTTTTCGCCCATATTCCGCAGAAATCCCCACTTACCAACGTACTTTCTGCCATGCCTTTCCCTTTTTTACGTCATCAGCGTGCCAAAATCGTCTTTCTGAGTCTATTTTGGGCACTTCTCTCCCTCCTTTTGCTCCTATGGGTGTGCTGTCCTGCGTGGTTCTGGCAGCCTTTTTCGCCCTTCGCCGCCTGTTCTTCCGAAAACTCGGAAGCATCGACCGATAGCATCGCCCTTCAGCGGCAGCGCGTTGACCGCATTTTGCGCGCCCCACGCCAGAATCAAGCCTTAGTCGCCGCCCGTACCCAAAAAGGTGTGCACGCGGTTTCGCCTATCGACGGATATTCCGAAACCTTTGCCGACCTCAATCCCCAACACCTCACCACCGCGCGACAAATCGGCATCCCCTCGTGCAAAGACCGCAACGCCGCCACACACCGTGCCGACGAATTAGTCTACATCGGCGACAATCCTTATTATCACGTACGGCCGTTGAACCACAGCATCCCCTATCTTGTGCCACATGCGGCCGCTCTGCTCGAAGAAATCGGGCGTTCGTTTCTCGACAGCTTGACTTTGAAAGGATATGCCTTCCAACAATTAGTCGTCACCTCCGTTTTGCGCACAGATGTCGACGTGGCTCAGTTGAGACAGCGCAACCGCAACGCCGCAGCAGAGAGTGCGCACAGCTACGGTACCACATTCGACATCTCCTACACCCACTTTCTCCCTTTGGTCGACCCTTCTCAGCGCCTGCGCAACGCCGATCCCTACACCCTCAAGTGCATTTTGGCCGAAGTTTTGCGAGATCAGCGACAAAAGGGCACCTGCTATGTGAAATACGAGGTACATCAATCTTGTTTTCACATCACCGCGAGATAACCCCCGGGCGTCCTCACCGGAAAGTCCATCACTGACGATGCGCCCTTTCCACTCTGTCGACACAACCTCGTCCCCGTTCGGCTGCTTCCCGACGACTTCTTCCTTCCCCTCGTTCCCATTTCATCACCTATGTTCCAAAACATCACCATAGCCCCCGAGTTTCGCGCTTTGGTTCCCACCTTTCTCGGTGCCTTCATTGAGGCCGAAGTGAAAAACAGCCCCACTTCGCCCCAACTTTGGCAAGAGATTGAGGCCGAAGGTCACCGTCTCTGCGAAACCTTCACGCCCGAAACCCTCAAACAGCAGCCGGGTATTGCCGCCACGCGCGCTGCTTACAAAGCCTGCGGCAAAGATCCTTCGCGCTATCGCCCCGCTGCCGAACAACTTGCGCGCCGTATGCTGCAAGGCAAAGATCTCTACAGCGTGAGTACCCTCGTCGATCTTGGCAATCTCGTCTCGCTGCGAAGCGGTTATGCCACCGGATTGCTCGATGTGGCGCACATCGACGGTGATCTCACCCTCGGCGTCGGTCGCGAAGGCGAACCCTACGAAGGTATCGGCCGTGGTGTGCTCAACATCGCCGGACTTCCCGTCTATCGCGACCAAGTGGGTGCCGCAGCCACGCCCACTTCCGACAGCACACGCACCATGACTTCACTCGAAACCCACCGCTTGCTCTTCATCATCAACGCCTACGATGGCAATCATACGCACACCGAAGCGGCAGTGGCCTATGCCCTCGAGCTGCTGCGCCGTTATGCCGACGCTCGCAACGAACGCGTTGTATATTATTGAGTGGCTTCGACTCAACAACGTACTGTTTTCTCCCACTTTGCCCATTTTCTTGCCGGCGTTGCCCTTCTTAGGGCGACGCCGCTTATTGTTTGTTGCAGAAATGCATCCGAACTCACGCGCTCTCCGGAATCGGGTGGCGAAAGTCTCACGCGCACGAATCACTGTGCGCCGCTTCGAGCGCCCCCTCCGAAGCGCTTCAATCAAACATCCCATCATGCGAACTTTGCTCGACCGCTGTCTTCTTCTTTTCTTGCGTCGAACAGAAAAAACAGCACAAGCTCTCAGAAAAAGTCGTGGACTTTTGCTGAAAGTCGTCAACTTTCAGCCCATTCTTCCCTACTTTTTCAGGTCGCCTCCCCACCCTCTTCCCAAAGTCGCCCCAAACGGTGGAATTAGCTATTAGTTCATAAGTGACGCATTGCGATTTACTCCCGTTCTCCTCCTTTATTTCGCAGAAGAAGACAGAAAAACCGCCACTCGCGTATTTTTTACACCATTTTATTTGGAGGATCCAAGAAGAAACCCTACATTTGCAGTGTAAAACTTACACAAGACAGAAAATGAGTACACTTCCTTATTGCTACGAATACCCACATCCGGCAGTAACCACGGACTGTGTGATCTTTGGTTTCGACGGAACGAAGCTGAAGGTGCTGCTGATTCGTCGCGGCATCGAGCCTTTCAAAGGACGTTGGGCTTTCCCGGGCGGATTTCTGCAGCCCGACGAAACGGCGGAGACCGGTGCGCTGCGTGAGTTGCGCGAAGAGACGGGCATCGAGCACGCCTATCTCGAACAACTCCACACCTTCACCGATCCGGATCGCGATCCGCGCGAACGCGTCATCACGATTGCCTATCTCGCGCTGATCAAAATCAGCGAAGTGCAGGGCGGCGACGATGCCGACGAGGCACAATGGTTTGCCCTCGACGAGATTCCGCAACTGGCCTTCGACCACGATCGGATTTTCCGCATGGCGGTGCTCCGACTGCGCGAGCGCATTCATTTTCGTCCCATCGGCTTTGAATTACTGCCCGAGAAATTCACGCTCCGCGAGTTGCAAATGCTCTACGAAGCCATTCTCGAGGTGCGTTTCGACCGAAGAAATTTCGCAAAGAAGATGTTGCATCTCGAACTCCTCACGGAATTGGACGAAACCGCGCGCCCCACGCCGAAACGCGAGGCGAAACTCTTTCGATTCAACCTTGAAAAATATGAAGAACTGAAACAAAAAAAGGATTCAAACTTGAATTCTGAAACCGCCGGCGCGCACTTCCCACCCAACCTTGACCTTACGATGACACACCCACTCGGGAAATGCCGCACTCACGGCCACACGCTGCAAAAGCACACACACAATTATATACCTCTTCTCCCCTTTCGCTCAGGTAACGGCAATGGGCAAACGACAGCAGCCAAGTTTGCGCACCACCGCGGGCAAAAAGCGGAGTAACAACACCTTTAAGACCTAAAAATTATGCTTGGAAGTTTCATTGGCGACATCGTAGGCAGCATCTACGAGTTCAACAACATCAAAACAAAGGATTTTCCCTTCTACGGTAAGCCGCATGATCCACTATTCTTCACCGACGACTCGGTGATGACGGCCGCAACTGCCGACTGGATTCTCAACGGCGGAAACATCGGCGAACACTATGCAAAACTCGCGGTAGCTTTTCCCAGAAGAGGCTACGGTAGTCGCTTCGCTCATTGGATTCGCCACTATCGCTACGAGGGGGAAGTGGCTCCGCCCTACAACTCAATGGGCAACGGCAGCGGCATGCGCGTCGGCCCCGTAGGTTGGGCTGCCGAAACGCGCGAAGAAGTGCTCGCTATGGCCAAGGTCTCTGCGGAATGCACGCACAACCACCCCGAAGGCATCGTAGGGGCACAAGCCATTGCTCTCGCGGTTTGGTTGGCCAGACAGGGCGTTTCGCAGGAAGACATTCGCCGAGATGTTGAAAAGACCTTCGGCTACGATTTGTCGCTCCACGTCGACGAAATTCGTCCACACTACTCATGGCAAGGAATGGACGAAAAAGGCAACGGAGAGATTTGTCGCGACAGCGTTCCGCAGGCCATTATCTGCGCGCTCGAGGCCACTGATTTTGAAGATGCCGTGCGCAATGCGGTGAGCCTCGGCGGCGATTCGGACACCATCGGCTGCATGGCCGGCGCGATTGCCGAAGCGCTCTACGGTATTCCGCGCTCGATGGCGGAACGCATCCGCCCGATCATCGACACACGCTTGCTGGAGATCATCGATAACTTCGAGAAACGTTTCGGAGCCAACTATATTGAGGACTGAGGCCCGAGCCTCAACACGATATCTGGCCATTTGGGGATTTTCTCCCTGCGCACTTTGGCACGTTGTTCGACAAAAAACGCCCGAACACCTTATATATTGGTGTTCGGGCGTTGCATTTAGCCTGCGTCGTTCGCAGTTCTTGATGAAAGTGGTGGAGCGCTTACGCTTTCGCGCCGCCCCATAATCGTTGCATGCGCTCGGCCGACTTCATTTCTTGGGCATTGTCAGCCGGATACCAGAAGACGATCGACTCATGTCCCTGCGGTTTGTATTGTTGGGCGACGAAATGCTCTGGATAGTCGTGCGGATAGTGATAATCGGCGCCGTAGTTGAGCGATTTCATCAGCTTGGTCGGCGCATTGCGCAGGTGTAAGGGCACAGGAGCGTTGCCAGTTTGCTCCACATAGGCCAATGCGGCGTTAATGGCGTTGTAGGCCGAGTTGGACTTGGGCGATGTGGCGAGATAGATGGTGGCTTCGGCCAAAGGGATGCGCCCTTCCGGCCAACCGATCTTGTTTACCGCATCAAATGCGGCATTGGCCAGCAGCAACGCGTTGGGATTGGCCAAACCGATGTCCTCTGCCGCGCTGATCACGAGGCGGCGCGCAATGAACTTGGGGTCTTCGCCGCCGGCAATCATGCGGGCCAACCAATAGATGGCGGCATCAGGATCACTGCCGCGAATGCTTTTGATGAAGGCCGAGATAATATCGTAGTGCATCTCCCCTTCCTTGTCATAGGCCATGGGATTTTGCTGCAAACGCTCGGTGACGCCGGCATTGTCGATGACGATGCGCCCCTCGGGCGTGGCATTCGTGAGCAAATCGACGATGTTTAGCAATTTGCGCGCGTCGCCGCCGGCAAAACGCAGCAAAGCATCAGTTTCTTGCACGTCAAATTCGCGTTCGCGCAACACGAGATCGTCCTCAATCGCGTGGTGTAATAAAGAAAGGAGGTCTTCGTCGGTGAGCGGTTCGAGCACATAGACCTGACAACGCGAGAGCAACGGACGAATGACTTCGAACGATGGATTTTCGGTTGTGGCACCGATGAGCGTCACATCGCCTGTTTCGACCGCGGCCAGGAGCGAATCTTGTTGCGACTTCGAGAAACGATGGATTTCATCTATGAAGAGAATCGGCGTCACCGAGCCGAAAAACTGTCCGCTCTTGGCTTGTGCGATAACTTCGCGCACTTCTTTCACGCCGCTGGTCACGGCACTGAGCGTAAAGAAGGGGGCTTTGAGTTGTCCGGCCACAATTTTGGCCAAAGTGGTCTTGCCTACGCCCGGAGGTCCCCAAAGAATGAAAGAGGAGATGCGGCCGCCTTCGATCATATTGCGCAAAACTGCGCCCGGTCCCACAAGATGCCGTTGCCCCACGTAGGAGTCGAGCGAAAGAGGCCGCAGACGTTCTGCCAATGGTTTCATATTTGGTCTGAAACTTGAGATTCAACTTTACGCCCACTCGGAGAGTTCGAGCCAACGCATCGACTTTTCGTCCAATTCTTCGTCGAGTGCGGGCAAACGCTTCGAGTGTTCGGTGATTTGCTCCACGCTGAGCGCGCCGGAAGCCAACTCTTCGTGGATTTTGGCCTTCTCAGCTTCGAGGCTTGCGATGTCGCGTTCCAGCGCTTCGTATTCCCTGCTTTTCTTTGTAAGTGAGTTTTCGCTTGCGGTCGCTGCCTTCGTGCACCGGTTTGCGCCCTTCTGCCGGAGAACGTCGGTCACGTTGTTCGCGAACTTCTTCTTTTTCCTTGAGTTCGCGGTAATCTCTATATTGAGAGTAGTTGCCGGGGAAATCATCGACCACGCCTTCTCCGCGAAACACCAACAAATGATCGACAACACGATCCATAAAATAACGATCGTGGCTCACCACGATGACGCAACCGCGGAAGTCTGCCAAATATTCTTCGAGCAATTGCAGCGTAGCTATGTCGAGATCGTTCGTCGGTTCGTCGAGAATAAGGAAATTCGGCGCTTGCATCAGCACCAAACAGAGTTGTAAGCGCCGACGCTCCCCACCCGAGAGCTTATAGACGTAGTCTTGTTGGCGAGCCGGGGGGAAAAGAAAATGATTCAAGAATTGCATCGCCGTAAGATGGCGGCCTCCTCCCAAATCGACGGTTTCTGCCACACGACGCACCACGTCAATTACTTTCATCTGCTCATCGACAGGCATGCCCTCCTGCGAGAAATAGCCGAATTTCACCGTTTCGCCGATGACAAAACGGCCGGAAGTGGGCGGAACCTCGCCGAGTAGCATACGAATGAAGGTGGTTTTTCCCGTACCGTTGTTGCCCACGATGCCCATTTTCTCGAAGCGCGAGAAATTATAATAGAAGTCTTTCAAGATCACCACGCCATCATCGAACGATTTCGACACATATTCCGCCTCAAAGATCTTAGAACCAATGTAACCGGCCTTGACATTCAGTCGCGCGGCGCGCTCTTCCGTGCGGCGGCGCGCTTGTTGCTCCAATTCGTAGAAGGCTTCCTTTCGAGAACGGCTTTTGTGAGCGCGCGCCTGGGGCTGTCTGCGCATCCAGTCGAGCTCTTTCCGATATAAATTGCGCGCGCGATCGATATTCGCGTTGGTTGCCGCAATGCGCTCGTCGCGTTTCTCCAAATAGTAGGCATAGTTGCCGCGATAGGTGTAGGCCGTGCGGTCGTCCAGCTCAACAATGGTCTGACACACGCGATCGAGGAAATAACGATCGTGCGTAACGAGGAGCAACGCCTTCGTGTTGCGCTGCAAATACTTCTCCAACCATTCAATCATCTCCACATCGAGATGGTTAGTCGGCTCGTCGAGAATGAGAAGATCGGGATTTGCGATCAGCACCGAGGCCAAAGCCACACGCTTTCGCTGACCGCCGGAAAGCAAGCCCACCGGTTTGTCGAGTTTATCGATCTTAAGTTGCGTGAGAATCTGCTTGGCGCGCAGTTGAATGTCGTTCCATTCTTCATCGGCGTCGAAGGTTTCGGTGTGCGCCTGCAGCTCTCCGCCTTCTTCGGCGATGAGTAGCGACGCATACTCGGCACGCAAGCGCCCGGCCACGGCTTGTAACACCGACATCTCGGGATCAAAGTCCGGTTGTTGCTCCAACATGCCGACGCGCAAGCCTTTTTGAAACACAATGTCGCCACTGTCGGGACTGTCCTTGCCGGCTATCAGCCCCAACAGGGTAGATTTTCCGGCACCGTTGCGGGCTATGAGCCCAACGTGCTGACCTTCGGACACGCTGAACGAGATATCTTCGAAAAGGACGAGGTCGCCGATGCTTTTCGTCAGATTTTGTATGTCAAGATAGGGAGTCGCCATGCTATACTATTGATTATACAAGCGAAAATACAAAAAAACAGGGAGAGTTTTCGCTCATTACCGCGATTTGTTTGTAAATTCGCGCCGTGAAAATGAGGATTGCAGGCATTTTCACTCACTCCGATTGGAGTTGTACCGTGATTTCTCCACCATTCTTCAGACTTATCCATGAGCATCCCACACCGAGATGCTGTTTCCTGCGATCTATTCCAGAATACTACCCCATCCTCTTATGCCTCAACACACGAAAGAGCAACTCCTTGCCATGAGTGTCGACGAACTCAAGGCGATTGCCGTTGAATTGAAGACGCCCAACAGCTATAGTGACGTGAAAGCTCAGCTCGTTTACGATATTTTAGATCGACAAGCCGAAATGACAGCCGGCACTGTGGAACCTGCTCCCAAAAGACGGCGCATCATTGCGGCACCGCACGATCATGTCTACTCCGCCACGCAGGCCGGAGAAAGCGAACGCTTCGACAGCACACGCGATGAGCGCGCCGCCAAACGCCAAATTGCGGAGAAAGCGCGCGTAGAAGCCGCGGCCGCTGCAGAAGCGCTCGTCGGGCAGGAAGAAGTGGTGGTCGAAGCGCCCAAACGCAAGCGCGGACGCCCCACCAAAGCCGAAGTGGAAGCCAGAAAGGCCATGGAGGAACAAATCGCTGCCGAAGAAACGGCCCCCGCCCCCGCTCAGGAGGAGAAACTCGCCAAGACAGTGGTTGAGGTGCCCGAGGCTGCGACGGCAACTGCCGAAGAGTCGGCAGAAGCAGCACAACCCGAGGCTAAAAAGTCGAACACCATCACTTACGATCCCGACCTCCCCGATTTCATTCTCGAGCAGATGAAGCAACAAGCCGAAGCCGGCGAGAAAGAAGAAGCCACTCCGTCGATATCTTCTCTCTCCGAACACTTCCGCCTGCGCAACGAAGCCGCCGCTTCGCTCAACAAAACGGAGGAGGCTCCCGAGTCGAAACCGGCTACTGCGCAAAGTGTTGCAAAACCCGCCGACGGCAAAGATTTTATCATCGTAGAAGATGTGCCGGTGGTCGACTTTAACGACTATTCTTTCGGCGAAAGCGAACCTTTCTCACGTCCGGCGCCCGCTTATGCACCGGTTGAACCGCAACACAGCGCACCCAAATTCCATCGCTTCAAGGACGACGTGCTCATACAACAGCAGTTGCAGGCACGCGCCGAGGGAAAAACATTCGCTCCCCAGCCTGTTCCCGAACAGAAAGACCTCATTATCGATGCCAGCGGTGTGCTGGAAGTCGATCCCCAAGGCATTGGTTTCCTCCGTTCGTCGGATTATAATTATATGCCCTCGCCCGACGATGTCTTCGTCTCGCAATATCAGATTCGCAGCCACGCGTTGAAGATGGGCGACGTGGTGGATTGCAAAGTAAAAGTCCCCCGCGAAGGAGAAAGTACTTCTCTTTGGTGAGTATTGACCGCATCAACGGCTTAGATCCCCAGCAAGTGCGCGATCGCGTGGCATTTGAGCATCTCACCCCGCTCTTTCCCGACGAACAGTTCAAACTCTCTAACGGCAGCAACACACCTTTGGCCTGCCGCGTCGTCGACTTGTTTTCGCCCATCGGCAAAGGACAGCGCGCACTCATCGTCGCGCAGCCCAAAACGGGTAAGACGATTCTGATGAAGCAGATCGCCAACGCCATTGCCGCCAACTATCCCGACACTTACCTCATGATGCTCCTCATCGACGAGCGTCCCGAAGAAGTGACCGACATGGCGCGCACCGTCAATGCGGAAGTCATCGCCTCTACCTTCGACGAACCCGCGGCGCGTCACGTACGTATCGCGCAAATGGTGTTGGATAAAGCCAAGCGCATGGTCGAATGCGGTCACGACGTCGTCATTTTCCTCGATTCGATCACCCGTTTGGCGCGCGCCTTCAACACAACGGCTCCCGCATCGGGCAAGATTCTCACCGGCGGTGTGGACGCCAACGCATTGCAAAAGCCCAAACGATTCTTTGGTGCCGCACGTAACATCGAAGGCGGTGGATCGCTCACCATTATCGCCACAGCGCTCATCGACACCGGCTCTAAAATGGACGAAGTGATCTTCGAGGAGTTCAAAGGAACGGGCAACATGGAATTGCAACTCGACCGCTCGCTCGCCAACAAGCGCATCTTCCCGGCCGTCAACCTCATCCAGAGCTCAACACGCCGCGACGATTTGCTCCTCGACGAGAACACACTCAACAGAATGTACGTCTTGCGCAACTACATGGGCGACATGAACAGCATGGAAGCCATGAATTTCGTGAAGAAGAACCTCGAAAATTCGCTCTCCAACGAAGAATTCTTGGCTACAATGAACAAATAAGTTTTTTCCCGCCAACTTGCGGACAGCACCAAGAGCAGTTTCCACCAACGGAAGCTGCTCTTCTTTTTATCCCGCCACCGTTTTGCTCCGCTCCCTCGCGTCGTCGGTATTCCCTCTCATCGTCCGCCCATGCAAAGCGGTCACCAAGGCTTCACGACAGCGCACAAAATACGCCAAACAGCGCACCTCGCGCCATCTGCACCCCGACTGTGCCCCAAAACAAGAGCGTTTTCGCCACAAAGTCGTGCACTTTTTTCAAAAACTCCTCTGCTTTCGGCGTAAAGCAGTGGAGTTTTTTTTGCCTTCGGCCCATCCCCATCTCGAACGCCCCACCATCGTGTGCACCTCCCGCCGTTTTGAACCGCAAAAAGCGGGCATGCCGATGCTTCTCGGGCACGAAGCGAGGAAAAACACAACCGAAAAACGATTTTTCGGGGCGAAAATTTGCTCATTCGAAATTTCTTTGTAATTTGCGCTCGAAAATAAAGGTCGACTTGGCAATAACCAGTCATAAACACCGACAAAAAGTTAAGAAACAGCCGCTCGACCTCCGTTCAACGGCTCTGCCTAAATCTCTACCCAACATGAAGGTCTACAATTCGCACGACATCAAAAACATCGCCCTCCTCGGCAATGATCGTTCCGGCAAAACTACGCTCACAGAGTGCCTCCTCTACCACGCAGGAGCCCTCCAACGGCGCGGACGCATCACGCAGAAAAATACCGTCTCCGATTATTTCCCCGTCGAACAGGAATATGGATATTCTGTCTTCTCAACTGCATTCCATGTGGAGTGGAAAGGCAAGAAACTCAACCTGATTGACTGCCCGGGTTCCGATGATTTCGTCGGTGCCGCGCTCACGGCCCTCAATGTTACCGACACTGCGTTGCTTTTGCTCAACGGTGCTTTCGGTGTCGAGGTGGGAACACAAAACCACTTCCGCTACACCGAGAAACTCGGTAAGCCGGTCATCTTCCTCGTCAATCAACTCGACCATGAAAACTGCGATTATGAGCTGATTCTCGACGACTTGCAAAACATCTACGGCTCCAAAGTGGTGCCCGTTCAGTATCCCCTCACCACCGGCCCGGGCTTCAACAGCCTCATCGACGTGATTCTCATGAAAAACTCACGTGGAAGGAAGAAGGTGGCGAACCCATCGTGGAGGAAATCCCCGCCGACCAACTCGAAAAGGCGCAAGCCATGCACAAAGCCCTCGTGGAAGCGGCAGCAGAAAACGACGAAGGACTCATGGAGAAGTTCTTTGAGACCGAACAACTCACGGAAGACGAAATGCGCGAGGGCATCCGCAAGGGATTGGTCACCCGTAGCATCTTCCCCGTCTTCTGCGTCTGCGCAGGCAAGGACATGGGCGTGGGACGCCTCATGGAATTCTTGGGCAACGTCGTTCCCTTCGTCGACGAAATGCCGAAGGTGCACAACACTCGTGGTGAGGAAGTCTGCCCTGACGAGAAAGCTCCCACCAGCGTCTACTTCTTCAAGACGGGCGTCGAACCGCACATCGGCGAAGTCCAGTATTTCAAGGTGATGAGCGGTGTGGTGCGCGAAGGCGACGACCTCACCAACGCCGACCGCGGATCGAAAGAACGCATGGCACAGCTCTTTGTGTGCTCGGGTGCCAACCGCGATAAGGTCGAACAGCTTTCGGCCGGTGACATCGGTTGCACCGTGAAGTTGAAAGACGTGCGCACGGGCAACACGCTCAACGACAAACAATGCGACCACCGCTTCAACTTCATCAAATACCCCAACTCCAAATTCACCCGCGCCATCCGTGCCGTCAACGAAGCCGACACCGAAAAGATGATGGCCGCCCTCACACGCCTGCGTCAGGAAGATCCCACATGGGTGGTGGAACAAAGCAAGGAGTTGCGCCAGATCCTCGTGCACGGTCAGGGAGAATTCCACCTGCGCACGCTGAAATGGATTCTCGAAAACATCGACAAAATCAAAGTGGAGTTCGCCGAACAGCGCATTCCCTACCGCGAGACGCTCACCAAAGCCGCACGCGCAGACTATCGCCACAAGAAACAATCGGGCGGTGCCGGACAATTCGGTGAAGTGCACCTCATTGTCGAACCCTACTTCGAAGGGATGCCCGAACCCACGATGTTTAAGTTCGGCAATCAGGAGATTCGCATCACACCGCGCGGCAAAGAGGAGATCGACCTCGAATGGGGCGGCAAGCTCGTCTTCATCAACAGCGTGGTCGGCGGTGCCATCGACACGCGCTTCATGCCCGCCATCCTCAAAGGCGTGATGAGCCGCATGGAACAAGGGCCGCTCACCGGTTCTTATGCCCGCGACGTCCGCGTCATCGTGTACGACGGCAAGATGCACCCCGTCGACAGCAACGAAGTTTCCTTCATGTTGGCCGGTCGCAACGCCTTCTCCGCCGCCTTCCGCGAAGCGGGGCCGAAGATTCTCGAGCCAATCTACGACGTAGAAGTCTTCGTGCCGTCTGAAAAGATGGGCGATGTGATGAGCGATCTCCAAGGCCGCCGCGGCATGATTGTGGGCATGACCTCCGAAAACGGCTACGAGAAACTCCAAGCCAAGGTGCCGCTCAGCGAAATGAGCAGCTACGCCACAGCACTCTCGAGCCTTACCGGCGGACGCGCATCGTTCATCATGAAGTTTGCCAGCTACGAACTCGTGCCCGGTGACCTGCAGCAAAAGCTCATCGCCGATCACGCACAGCACGAAGAAGAATAAAATCTTTCTTTGGGACAATATATAGAGAATACAGAAAAGGGGAGGCACAGATGCGTGCTCCCCTTTTCTCCTTTTCTGCAATGACTGTCACGTTCCCGGCGTTCACTTCGCAACCCGCTACTTCGTCAGGCACAATTATTGCACAGCCATAAAACAAGTGGTATTTTTTGCCCATATCCCCCATCACAGTACTAACTACGCTACGGATGAAACGTTTTATGACTATTTTCTTCTCTATTCTCCTTGGGGTAGCGCTCATCACCGTCATTGTACTGCAGCATCCTGTCTTTGGTCGTGCGCCGCGCGGCGAGCGCTTGGCGCGCATCGAGCGTTCGCCTCATTATCGCAACGGGCGTTTCCACAATCTTCGCAACGCGCCCACCATGGCCGGATCGAAATCGTTTGTGCAACGGCTGAAAGATTTTCTTTTCGACCGCCCCGACCGCATCAAACCCGGTGAGCCGCTGCCCTTTGTCCACACTTCGCTCGACTCTTTGGCACAAAGTGGCGACGACGCACTGGTTTGGCTCGGCCACTCGTCGGTGTTTGTTCGCACCGACGGCCTGACGGTGCTCGTCGATCCCGTGCTCAAGGCCGCTTCTCCCTTTTCGTGGATGATTACCCCCTTCAAAGGCAGCAACGGCTACACAATCGAGGAACTGCCGCGGACAGATGTGCTGATCATCACCCACGACCACTACGACCATTTGGACTATCGCACCGTGAAGGCGATTCGCGAACGCGTTGGCCGCGTGGTTTGTCCCCTCGGTGTGGGCGAACATCTCGAACGCTGGGGCTATCCGGCCGATCGCATCATAGAATTGGATTGGGACGAGACAACGAGCATCGGCAACGGGGTGCAACTCCACTGCCTTTCCACACAGCACTTCTCCGGACGTGCCTTGCATCCGGGCAATACCCTCTGGGCGGCTTTCTTGCTTGAGAGCCCGACGCGAAAAATCTACTTTTCTGGCGACGGAGGCTACGACGAGCGCTTCAAAAAGGTGCGCGAGCGTTTCGGCAACGTCGATTGGGCGCTCATCGAAAACGGACAATACAATGAAGATTGGGCGTTTATTCACATGATGCCCGAACAAGTGGTACAGGCCATCCGCGATTTGGCGCCGCGTCATGTGCTTCCGATTCATAATAGTAAGTTTGCGCTCGCTCGTCACGAGTGGGACGAACCGCTCCGCCTACTTTCCGCTGCCGCCGAGCGTGAAAATCTACCTTTGCTCACCCCACGCATCGGAGAGGTGGTACAGTTGAACAACGAGGCGCAAACTTTCGATCGATGGTGGGAGGAAGTGAAAGACTAACGCCCAACTTTCGCCACAAAACAGAGGCCCAAATAGCTTTTGCTCAGCTATTCGGGCCTTTTTAAGTGAGGGGAGCGAAGTGTTCTTCAGCTTTCTCGGAGATGAAAAACGTAGATTTTGCTGTCGCGCAACGCATCGGGCGCGTCAGTGTGGACAATGCGCGAAAGTTGTCCCACATCACTCACGCTGCCATCGCGCTGCAAAATGCCGATGCCCGCGCCGTCTGCCGAATACATCTCCTTCGAGACTTTGCGACAGCTCACAAAATAATGCGCTTCTTCGGCACTTACGCCCAGTTGTTGCTGCACGTTGGCACGAAGTGCTGCCATTCGCTCTTCCACCTGTGCGGGCGGTACATCGCCGTCGAAGACTTCGACTTTGAACAGGCGACGTTCGTAAAAACGCCTTGGCGAGTTGCGACAAAATGGTGTCTTTGTGCTCACGCCACACGCCGATGGCACACAGCAAATCGGCATCGGTGAGCAAAAGATAGTGGTCGAGCGCCTCATCGGAGTCCCAAAAACTTTCGCGCGTGTGCACTCCATATAAAAAGTAGGCCAGTGCCGGCGAAGCAAAAAGCGTTTCACCTGCGGCCGCCAAGTGTTTGGCGCGACGCAAGACGGCTCGCAGCACTTCTTCGGCTGCCACCACGGTTTTGTGCAGATAAACCTGCCAATACATCAGCCGGCGCGTCATCAAATAATGCTCAACGGTGTACAAGCCCTTGTGCTCTACCACCAAACGATCGTCGACAATGCGCAGCATCTTCGTGATGCGCGCCGCACCGATGTTGCCTTCTTGCACGCCGCAGTAGAATGAGTCGCGATTCACGTAGTCGAGTCGATCCACATCGAGTTGCGACGATAGTAACTCGTGCAAACAGCGTTTCGGATAGTCGTCTTTGAAAATTTGGATGGCATAAGAGAGTTCGCCCTTCATGCGCTGATTGATGCGCTCCATCACGCTCAGCGTAATCTCCTCATGGCTCACACCGGGCACGAGGTCATGTTCCAAAACATGGCTGAACGGGCCGTGCCCGACGTCGTGTAATAGAATGGCGGCCATGGCCCCTTCGCTTTCCGGCTCGAAGAAAAATTCGCCTTTCTGCGACAAAACGGTCAGGGCTTCCTGCATTAAATGCAAAGCACCCAACGAATGTTGCTTACGTGAGTGGCGCGCTGACGGATACACGAAACTTGACGTCCCAAGTTGTCGGATATGGTCGAGACGTTGCACTTCGGGCGTGTCGAGCAAGGCCGAAAGTAAACCGGGAGGCACGGAGATAAATCCGTAAAGCGGGTCATTTATGATGATCGGACTCATGAAGTAGAAAAGATTTGGCACAAAGGTACTATATTTCCCGATTTATTGTGCTACTTTTGCGGTAAACCCAAATGACAAATAGCCGATATGCTGACGATTAAACAAATCAATGAAGATAAAGAGGCCGTGATTCGCGGCTTGGAAAAGAAAAAATTCACAGAAGCCCGCGCGGCGATCGACGCAGTGCTCGCTGCTGACGGCAAACGCAAGAGCGCGCAAACAGAACTCGACGCCGTGCTCGCGGAACAAAAGACTTTGGCCAAGAATATCGGTGCTTTCATGAAAGCCGGCCAGAAGGAAGAAGCCGAAACGGCCAAGGCACGCGTGGCAGAACTTAAGATGCGCAGCGCCGAACTCGAAGAACTCAAAAAAGCTGCCGAGGAAGAGCGCACACAGCTCCTCTATACGATTCCCAACGTCCCTTATGAACTCGTTCCCGAGGGAACTTGCGCAGAAGACAACGTAGTTGTGAAAACCGGCGGACAAGAAACGACGCTTCCCGTCGATCCTTTGCCTCACTGGGAGCTGGCAAAAAAGTATGATCTCATTGATTTTGATCTCGGCGTCAAGATTACCGGCGCAGGCTTCCCCGTTTATAAAGGATTGGGCGCACGTTTGCAGCGCGCTCTCATCAACTTCTTCCTCGACGAAGCCCGCGAAGCCGGCTATCTTGAGATCATGCCCCCGACTGTTGTCAACGAAGCATCGGGATACGGCACCGGTCAGCTGCCCGATAAGGAAGGTCAGATGTATCACTGCCCCCTCGACAATCTTTACCTCATCCCCACTGCAGAAGTCCCCGTCACCAATATCTATCGCGACGTGATTCTCGAGGAAAGTGAGCTGCCCATTAAAAATTGCGCCTACACGCAATGCTTCCGTCGCGAAGCCGGTAGCTATGGTAAGGACGTTCGTGGATTGAATCGCCTGCACGAATTTTCGAAAATCGAGATCGTTCGCATCGACCGTCCCGAACATTCGCAGCAAAGCCACGACGAAATGTTGGCTCACGTGGAAGGTTTGCTCCAAAAGCTCGAACTTCCCTATCGCATCCTCCGTCTTTGCGGTGGCGACATGAGCTTTACGGCCGCTTTGTGCTACGATTTCGAAGTTTATTCCGAAGCACAAGGCCGTTGGCTCGAAGTTTCGTCCGTTTCTAACTTCGATAGCTACCAAGCCAACCGACTTCACTGCCGCTATCGTCGTGCCGAAGACAAAAAGATCGAGCTTTGCCACACACTCAACGGATCGGCGCTCGCCTTGCCGCGCATTGTGGCCGCGCTCCTCGAGAACTTCCAAACGCCCGAAGGCATCCGCATTCCCCAAGCTCTGCAACCCTACATGGGCTGTGAGATGATTAAATAATCCAATCGGCCGTTTGCGTCGCTTCGTGCCCGGGTTTCTTTCCAAAGCCCACACGAAGCAACGCAAACCCCCACGCCAAAAACAACAACCGCCATGAACATCGAACTTTTCATGCAGCAACTCGAAACTCGCCACCCCGGTGAGAAAGAGTATCTCCAAGCCGTTCACGAAGTACTCCTCAGCATTGCCGACATCTACGACAAGCATCCTGAGTGGGAGCGCGCTTCTCTGCTCGAACGCCTGGTAGAACCCGAGCGCATCATCACTTTCCGTGTGCCTTGGGTCGATGATAAAGGCAAAGTGCAAGTGAACATCGGCTATCGCGTGCAGTTCAACTCCGCCATTGGCCCCTATAAAGGAGGACTTCGCTTCCATGCTTCGGTGAATCTGAGCATTCTGAAATTTCTCGGCTTCGAACAGACATTTAAGAACGCACTTACCACCCTTCCCATGGGTGGCGGCAAAGGCGGTTCCGACTTCTCGCCGCGCGGCAAGAGCGATGCCGAAATTATGCGCTTCTGTCAGTCGTTCATGACCGAGCTTTATCGCCACATCGGCCCCGAAGTCGACGTTCCCGCAGGCGATATCGGCGTAGGAGCACGCGAAATCGGCTACCTCTTCGGACAATACAAGCGTCTCACACGCGATTTCTCCGGTGTACTCACCGGCAAGAATCTCGAATTCGGCGGTAGTTTGGTGCGTCCCGAGGCCACCGGCTTCGGCGGTCTCTACTTTGTGCGTGAAATGCTCGAACGTGCAAGTCACGACATCAAGGGAAAAACCGTGGCGATCTCCGGTTTCGGTAACGTTGCGTGGGGAGCTGCCACCAAAGCCACGCAACTCGGCGCAAAAGTCGTTACCATCAGCGGCCCCGACGGCTACATTTATGATCCCGACGGCATCAGTGGCGAGAAAATCGACTACATGCTCGAATTGCGCGCCTCCGGCAACGACATTGTCGCCCCCTATGCCGAAGAATTCCCCGGTTCACAGTTTGTTGAAGGCAAGCGTCCGTGGGAAGTCAAGGTCGACGTCGCGCTTCCCTGCGCTACGCAAAACGAACTCGACGGCAACGACGCGCAACACCTCATTGATAACGGCGTGCTCTGCGTAGGCGAAATCTCGAACATGGGATGTACGCCCGAAGCCATCGACAAATTCATCGCCCACAAGATGCTTTACGCACCGGGCAAGGCCGTGAACGCCGGCGGTGTCGCCACTTCCGGTCTCGAAATGAGCCAAAACGCCATGCACCTCAGCTGGTCGGCCGAAGACGTCGACAAGCGTTTGCACCAAATCATGCACGGCATCCACCGCCAATGCGTGGAACACGGCACAGAAGCCGACGGCTATGTGAACTATGTGCGCGGTGCCAACGTGGCCGGCTTCATGAAAGTCGCCAAAGCCATGATGGCGCAAGGCGTTGTCTAAGACTTGCCACGATTCGTGCGCGGATGATTCCGCAAGCGATGGCCTAAAAAGGCAAGATCCCCTCACTGTCTCTTGACGATGAGGGGATCTTTTTTTGTCTCCAAACGCTTTTCGCGAAACACAACGTGCCCTTCTGTTTGTTGTTGGGCATAAAGAGTACGATGTTGAGAGTGAAGAGATTATTGTTGAGGCTAAAAAGTTGGGGGGAGAGAGACAATAGGTTGATGTTGAGCATTAGGAGAAAAAGTTCATCGGATAATCATCAAGCCGGTAGCGAACCGATGAATTTATCTCGCGCGATTTCACTTCTATTCGCCACGAAGCAAAACACCCTCGAGCGCCAACAACTCCAACTTACGCGCTACCCCACCCGCATAGCCACCCACCGCGCCGCGCGCGCCGACAATGCGATGACACGGCACGAGAATAGAAATGGGATTGCGCCCTACCGCCGTTGCCACCGCACGAATCGCCGGAGAAGGGCATCCCATTCGCGCAGCCACGCGAGCAGCCAGCGCGCCATAGGTCAAGGTATGTCCGAAAGGTACCGCCAACAATTCGCGCCACACCGCCATCTGAAAATCCGTACCGCGCCATTCCATATCAGGTAGCGGAGGCAAAGACAATGTGCGCGAAATAGGCCGACAACCACCGACAAGTCGCCTCGACAAAGGGAGGAAGTCCATCAAACACTGCCGATTGATCGGCAATGTCCACACTCGTCGGTAGCATCAAACGGGGCACACTTTCGCTCACCTCAGGACAATGCCGTTCGCCCACGAACCAAAGTCCCGAAAGCCAACCTCCCCGACCGGCCAACTGCAAATAGCCGAGCGGGGAAGTCAATATATAATGCGTCAAAACAGGGGAATCTACCGCACTCATCGCTCAATGAATCTGCAATGCACCCGCATCGGGAAGCGCTTTCCAACGATAACCGTAAGCATCGTAGGCGTCGGTCACGACCACAAAGCAGTCGGGCGCCAGTTCCTTCACACCGGCGGTGATGGCCGGTAACTCTTTTTGGCGCACCACCAGCAACAAGATTTCTTTCTCTTGCTCGCTGTACAAGCCATAAGACGGAGAGCGCGTCGCCGTACGGTCGAGCGAGTTGAGAATCCACTCGCGCAGCACGCGCCCTTCCTCGGGTGTGCAGATGATGTGCACCAGTTTCGCATCGGTTGTGCCACTCACCACCACACCGATGGAGCGCGCGATGGCAAACATCGTGATGAGCGAATAGAAGGAGAGCATCCACGAGCGAGGCTCCGCACTGCCCACATTCAAGCCCAAGCCCATGCCGATGACCAGCAGGCCCGAGAGCACAATCGTGCCGTCGACAATCATCAAGCAGTAGGAAAACGGCATGCCCAGAGTATTTATTGAGAATCATCGCCACAATGTCGCTGCCGCCGCTCGAAGCCTGCTGACGAATCACCAGCCCTGTTCCGGCTCCCAACAGCACACCGCCGATCAAACTGCTCACGATCAAATCGTTCGTCAAGTCCAAATGTCCGCCGAGCAAGAGTTTTGGATCGAGTGTGCGCATCGCCTCGCCCGCGGGATAACTCAATGCGGTGAGCAGATTGACAAAAAGCGGAAGAGATATGGCCGCCACGATCGTACGCACGCCCAATCGGCCACCGAGCACCAACATCGAGATGAGCATCAACGGAATTTGAATCATCAAGCCGAGCGTACCGATGGGCATCGAAGGGAAAATGGCGTGAATCACGATACTTGCGCCGAAAGCCCCACCGGGCACAATGCCATACGGGTTGATGAAGTACACCAAGGCCACCGCCGCGATGAAGCACCCGAAGAGAATGAAAGGAATGGCGCGGAGCGTAGCAGGCTGTGTGGCTTCGCGCAACAAATCACGGAACGAAAAATTCATAGATATCGTAGTCTTTGTTGAGAATCGGGCGCAAAAGTAAAAGTTTCAAGCCGATCAGCAAAGTTTTGCCATGCCTATTTAGGCAACGACGGGGAGTTTTCGTAAATTCGCTCGCACGAAATAAATACACACACATGAAACACGCATTCCTCGCCGGCCTCCTGGGGCTGACCTTCCTCGCAGCGCCGCAAGTCGGCACCGCCATTTCCTCCGCTGTCAAGAACCCGGCACGCCCGCTGCTCGAACAACCCGGCGCCACTCAAGCGCGTACCCGAACGCATCATCCGACACACCGGCTACCTGCTCTCCTTCAACAGCGAAACCCTTTGTCCGAACTGGTCGGCCTGGGAGCTCACCGCCGCCGAAACCGAGGGCAACGAACGCCGACACACCGACTTCCTGCCCGATCCCCAACTGCCCGTCTCGCAACAGGTGACCACCTACGACTATAAAGGCAGTGGCTACGACCGCGGCCACATGTGTCCGTCGGCCGACATGAAGTGGAGCCCCGCCGCTCAGCGCGATTGCTTCTACATGTCGAACATCTGTCCGCAAGATCGCAGTCTGAACAGCGGAGCTTGGAGCAAACTCGAAAACGCCTGCCGCCGTTGGGCGAAAAGCGAAGGCAAAATCTACATCGTGTGCGGCCCCGTCTTTGACAAAGCAGCGCAAGCACCTCACCATCGGTCGCGACCTGCGTGTACGAGTGCCCAACGGCTTTTTCAAAGTCGTGCTATCCACACGAAAAGGCCACGAGAAAGCCATCGGCTTCTACTATTCCAACCGCGACAGCCACCAAACCATGAACGCTGCCGCGATGAGTGTCGATCAAGTGGAGCGACTCACCGGTATGGACTTCTTCCTGCAGCTCAACGACGCGCTCGAGAAGCGCGTCGAAGCCAACTTCGATCTACGCGAATGGCGATAAACGGCGCCCGGTAGCCCTCATTTCGTGCCCGTGTAGCCCATGGAGCGCAAAAGGCTGATCACGCGCTCGCGAAAATCGCCTTGCACCAAGATCTCACCGTCTTTCACGCTCCCGCCCACGCCACATTTTGATTTCAACGTGCGGCCGAGATCGGCCAAATCGGCACTCGTGCCCACAAAGCCCGAAACAAGGGTCGCGGTCTTCCCACCGCGGCCCTTTTTTTCGATGCGCACGCGCAGCACTTGCGCAGCGGGGGCGAGGGTTTCGGGCTCTTCTGCCTCGTTCGTTTGGTAATCGAAATCGGCCGACGTGCTATACACCACGCCGAGACGGTCTTTCCAATCGTTCATCATAAGAGAAAAAATACTTGTTGTGTTTGTATCGATTCATTCTGCGCGGCTTGCGCACCGCAATGCCGGAGGGGTGGGCTCAACGATAGCGCCCCAAGGTGGAAAGCGAGCGCGACACGCGGTTCAACTCCCGGTCGCGACGTTTCGCCTCGCCCACGATGCCCAAGATGCGATCGACTTCGGCATAAAACTGCTCACTGTGATTGAGATGCTTGAGGTGAGCCAACTCGTGGCAGATGACATAGTCCACCAATGGTTCATCGAGCAGCAGCAACCAGAGGTTGAAATTCACATTGCGCAGCGACGAACAGGATCCCCACCGCGAACTCACATCTTTGAACGTCACGCGCTTGAAACTCACGCCCCCGCGTTTTGCCCAAGCCTGCACGCGAGGTGCAAGCACCAACTGACATTGGCGACGCAAGCCCTCGACCACGCACTGATTGAGCCACTCTTGCCGCGTGCGGCTATTATAATCTTGCCCCACAGGCAGGCACAAGTTCAGTGTGCCGGGCGCACTCCGCAGTTGGGCGCTCGACAGACCGGGCACTTCCTCAATGCGCAGCTGCAACAAGGGGGTGGAAATCGAAAAATCGGGGGTGATTTTGAAACGCATAGTTCGGTGAAAAAGGAAGAGCAAAGTTAGCCTTTTCCCCCCGATTGCCCAAACACGCCCCCAAAATCCCACACCCGCTGATAGAAAACGCGCGCAAAACTCCCGATGCAGTGCACAATCGGCTCGAATAGGGCCTTTTTAGTCCCGAGGCCGCGCTGTTTTTCTCCTTTTCAGGGCGTTCGCGTTTGCCTTCAGTCTTCTCCTCTCTCACGATGGTCTGATTTGAAAAAGACTTTGCCCTTTGTGCTCGAAACGTCGGATGATGTGAGGGAAAACAAGGGGACTTTTCGGAAAATGTCCACCGGTTTTCACCAAAAGTCCACAGCTTTTTTCGGCATGCTGCGGTGTTCTTTCTTCGTAAGACCTACCTCACACGGAAAACGTAGAACTAGGCCGTAGAAAAACACGATTTGCACACCGAAACGTAAGAAAGAAAGTGCGTCATGGGCTATTCTGAGGGCTTAGTCGTTAAAAAGCCACCTGAGGTAGTATGATTTCTAATCACTTGGTGTGCAACATATCACAATTATTGCTACATTTGCATGACAATATTTTGATCTGGCGCAAGTTTTGTCGGCATGTCTTTGTACTCAGGGCTACCGACTCGCAACTGCCCAATTTTCACTCCTGCGAAATGAAGTTCAATCCGCTACTTTCCACGCCATTGCTTTGTGCTTTGGCAGGTTCGGTCGGTACGCCGTCCGCACAAGCCCAAGTCGTCGATTCTTTGGGTTTAACCCCAACCATCACTTTCAGCCTACCCACGCCGCAAGCCCTGCCCACGGCGCGACGTCGTGACAACTCGCGCCGCGAAGCCGACAGCCTGGCCGCTCGGCGTCTTGAAATGCCTCAACTCAAGGGCGACGCCGATGAGCGTTTTCTCGTGCACCGCGTGAAGTCGATGACCGGTGGACAAGATTCGACCATCAACCTCGCCATCGGCTATGATGCCCGTTGGCACCATCCACGCTGGGTGGCCTTTAGATTCGACACGGAAACGCGTCCCACCCGCGTAAAGCGAAGCGGAAAATTCACTTTCGACCCACTGCTCGCCCCTTCTGAAAGACTCACCGGAAATGCTTATCAAGGAACGGGCTACGATCGTGGCCACTTGGTGGCATCGAGTGATCGCACCTATTCATTAGAGGCCAACAAACAGACGTTCTACATGAGCAACATGACTCCTCAAGTGAAGGAGTTCAATCAAAAATACTGGATTGCTCTCGAACGACTGGTGCAAGACCTCGGCCGCAACAACAGTTTTGCCGATACCCTCTATATCGTGAAAGGCGGAGCCATCAACGACCCGAAAGATTTTTCCAAAGTGCTGACCTTGGAAGGGAAAAAAGTGCCGGTGCCTCGCCACAATTACATGGCGCTGCTCAAAGTCAAGAACGGAACATACAGCAGTATCGGTTTTTGGCTGGAAAACAAGGACTACGGCCGCGCCGGTAAAAAAGAAGACATGGTGAAACATGCCGTGACGATCACGAAACTCGAGGAACTCACGGGCATCAACTTCTTCCACAACCTGCCCGACGCGATCGAAAAGCGCATCGAATCCTACTATTCGTTTGCAGATTGGACGCTCGGTTCGGGTGGCTCAGGTGAACCCGGTGGATCTGAAGACACGGGTGGTTCAGGCGGAACCGGAGGTAGCGGAGAATCCGGAGGAACCGGCGGCTCAGGAGGAACGGGTGGAACTGGCGGAACGGAAGAACCCGGTGGATCCGGTGGCGATGAGACACCGCCCCATTCCATTGCCGCGCTCAACGGGAAAAAGGTGTTTGTGGTCAACAACTCTAATTACGGCCAACACTACCTGACACTCAACGCGAAATACGAGCCGGTGGCGCAGGATCTCGACAAGCCGGGGGCCGAACAGGCTTTCATTTTGAACTACGATACCAAGAACAATCGCTTTGCGCTGGTTCATGCGGTCACGGCGCGTCCGCTCACCTTGGCCACAGAAGGCAAATATGCGCTGACCACCGGTGTGGTGGGTACGAACTTCACCTTTGAAACGACGACGAAAGACCACTTCCACGGAGGTATTCGTGCCGTAGAGAGCTCGCGCACGGACAATTACCTCAATGTGGAGAAGACCACAGGAGAGGAAGTTGCACTCCTGTTGGGCAAATTCGCCAAAAGAAAGGGAAGCAAGAGCCTTTGGGAGGTGTCTTCGGCACAAAGCATCAGCGAAGCCGATCTCACCGCCGCCGCACGGGCTCGATTTGAAGCTCTGCCCGCAGCGCCGGAAAGCGACGCATTCGGTGTGCCTGCCGGCTACAATCAGGATCTCCGGAAGGAAGCGGAAGCTGCAAAAGCAGGTCACGCCAATTTGGGCGACTACCGTATGCTCTTGCACGCTGCGGCTGAAGGCCGTCTCTACGGCGTGAATATGCCGAAGACGGGCGACTTCTTGCAAATGAAGACCAATGACGGCACAATGAGTGTCAGCGCGCAGGCAGAAAATGCCGACGACATGCGACTGACCTTGGCCGGCGATGCGAACGAAAATGCGGTATTCTTCTACGACGGAACGCACTTGGTGAACTTCGGTACGGGTTGGACGTTGCAACACAAGACCGATGACAACATCGTGAGCCTGGCTGCGCCGACGACTGCGCCGACGACGGTGAAATTCGGTACGACAACTGACTACAAATACACCGTGCAGTTGGCCACCGACGAAGACCACGCGGCAACACTGTGCCTCGATAAGACGGCCACAGAGCATCAAGTGGAGGGAACGCAGGACGATGTGAAGCACAATACCAAAGCGCACTTGCAACTGCAGCGCGTGAAGGCCGTTTCACTCACGACCGACGCACAAGGCTACGCGGCCTTCTACGCTCCCATGGCTATGGAAGTGAAGGACGCCAAGCTCTATGCCGTAAACGGATTCAACGATGAGAAGGCGCTTGTGGGATTGACGCCGATCGAGGGGAACACGATTCCCGCAGGCACGGCGGTTCTCCTCGCCGGTATGCCGAATGCTGCGATCACCCTCACGCCGACTTCGACAACAACCGCGGCTCCTGCCGAGAATTTACTCACCGGTGTGGCGCTGCCCACCACACTTGCCGACGATCAAGTGGCCTTTACACTCGACAACGGCATGATGGTGCGCCAAGAAAGCCGCTACCTCCGCGCTTTCCACCCCTATCTCACGGCCAACACCACAGTGACGGCACCGAACCTGCAATTCCTCATCGGTAAGGTGACGGGACTACAATGGATGGCGCCCTCGCAAAAGGAAACACCGATCTACGATTTGAGCGGTCGCCGCGTGAAGGTGACGATCTCCGGTCGGATCTATCTCCAAAACGGGGTGAAGTTCATGCAACACTGATGCACTCACTCTCTCGGCAGTCTACCCTGCCCCAAAACAAAAACGCCACTCCTGCGTGAGTGGCGTTTTTTTGTTGCCGGCCGATGATGGGCTCAAACACGAGTGAGGGGGATGCTCCCATTGTTGGGCAACTTGCAGCACGAGGTGCAAAAAAACAGCGTCCGCACGAGGCGAACGCTGTGAAAGAGGTAGCGGGACAAACGTCCCATGTGGTATGAATTAGCTGAACCAACGCACGAAGCAGAGATCCTGGCGAGAAGCCAACTGCTTGTTGCGGGGATACATGCGGAAGGCGGTGCGGAACGAACCGGCAACGTCGATGGCGGCCTTGAGTTCGAAGGTGTAAAGGTTACCTTCGTGGCCTACGACTTGGAGAGGATAGGTCTTGTAGATCACATCCTGACCGGTTTCGGCGTCCTGACGGAGCACTACGAGTTCGATGCCCACAGCATCTTCCAAACCTTGTTCGTCAACGACAACGCTAACGGAGAATTCCTTATCGCTGACAAGCGAAGTGCCGTAGAGGCTTTCGCTATTCTTGACTTCAACGACGTTGATGTTATCCCAACGCTCGATGACGCGGGCTTTCCATTCGGCAATGTCGCGCGCAATGCGGTTGTTGTCGGCCGAAATCAGCGCGTAACGATCGCGGAGGGGGTTGTAGAAACGAGTGTAGTAGTCGTCGAGCTGACGCTTCATCGTGTAGAAAGGAGCGATCTGCGCGATGGAGTTCTTCACCGTCTTGATCCAACCTTCACTGTAGCCCTTGGCATTGCGGCTGTAGTAGAGGGGAATGATTTCGTTCTCGAGGAGGCTGTAGATGTTGGCCGCATCGAGTTTGTCTTGTTGTCCCTGATCTTGGTAGGTACGCTTGTCGGTGAGCGCCCAACCTGCGCCGGGGCGATAACCTTCGTACCACCATCCGTCGAGCACGGAGAGGTTGACGACACCGTTCATCAAGGCCTTTTCACCCGAGGTTCCGGAGGCTTCGAGCGGACGGGTGGGGGTGTTCATCCAAATGTCGACACCGCTGACGAGACGGCGCGCGAGCTCCATGTCGTAGTTGTCGAGGAAGATGATCTTACCGATGAATTCGGGGCTTTGGGAGATGTCGTGAATCTTCTTGATGAGGCCTTGTCCTGCACCGTCGGCGGGGTGTGCCTTACCGGCGAAGAGGAACTGCACGGGATAGTCGGGGTTGTTGACAATCTTCGACAGGCGTTCGAGATCGGAGAAGAGCAGGTGGGCGCGCTTGTAGGTGGCAAAGCGGCGAGCGAAGCCGATGATGAGCGCGTTGGGGTTGATCTTGTCGAGCAAAGACATCACGCGGGCGGGATCGCCTTGGTTGCGCAACCAGTTATCGCGGAAGCGTTCGCGGATGTAGTCGATGAGTTTCTTCTTCAAGGCCACGCGAGTTTCCCAAACTTCCTTGTCGCTGACTTGATAGATGTTTTCCCAGAGGGCGGGGTTGCTCTGATCGTTGAAGAAGGTCTTGCCGAAGTACTTTTTGTGCACGGCTTTCCACTCGCTGGCGCACCAGGTGGGATAGTGCACGCCGTTGGTGACATAACCTACGTGGCTTTCGTCGGGATTCACGTTATAGACTTCCTCGTACTCGTCGTGAGTGAGAATCTTGTGCTCACGATAGGATTCGGCGGGGAGGTAACCGGGCCAAATACTCTCGAACATGCGCTGAGAGACCTTACCGTGCAACCAGCTGACGCCGTTCACTTCTTGACAAGTCTTGCAAAGGAAGGTGGACATGCAGAAGCGTTCGCCCTTGTCTTCGGGGTTTTGACGACCGAGTCCCATGAAATCGTCCCAGCTGATGCCGAGTTTACCGGGATACTGGCCGAGATATTTTCCGCAAAGGCCTTCGTCGAAGTAGTCGTGGCCGGCGGGAACGGGAGTGTGGACAGTATAGAGCGAGCTGGCGCGCACCAATTCGAGCGCTTCGTTGAAGTTGAGACCGCTTTCCACGAAGTCGGTAAGGCGTTGCAGGTTAGCCAACGCGGCATGTCCTTCGTTGCAGTGGTAAACGTCCTTCGTGATGCCGAGTTTTTTCAGGGCGAGAATGCCACCGATACCGAGCAGGTATTCTTGCTTCATGCGATTTTCCCAGTCGCCGCCGTAGAGGGAGTGGGTGATACTGCGGTCGTATTCGGAGTTCATCTCGTTGTCGGTGTCGAGCAAGTAAGAGAGGAACGCGACCCACATTGACGCGCCAGATGAGCGCATGCACCGTGTAATTGGGGAAAGGAACGTCGACAACGACCTGATTGCCGTGTTCATCGAGTACGCGCTCGATGGGCATGCGATCGAAGTCCTGCGCTTCGTAGTTCGCAATCTGCTGTCCGTCCATAGACAAGGTTTGGCTGAAATAGCCGTAGCGGTAAAGGAAACCGACAGCGCACATATCTACGTTAGAGTCGGAGGCTTCCTTCACATAGTCGCCGGCCAAAACACCAAGACCGCCGGAGTAGATCTTGACATTGTGGTTCATGCCGTATTCCATGCAGAGATAAGCCACAGAAGCGCGCTGGGCGTTGGGTTTCTCGTCCATGTATGCACGGAAGTTCTTGTAAACGGCCTCCATACGACCGATGACTTCGGGATCGGCTGCGAGCTCTTGCAGTCGCTTATAGGGAATGTGGTTGAGCAACTCAACGGGGTTCTGATCGACTTCTTCCCAGATTTTGGAGTCCAAGCTACGGAACAAATCCAAAGCTTCTTGGTTCCAGCAGAACCAAAGGTTGTGTGCCAGCTCATCGAGCGGCTTCAGTTCGGCGGGAATATGGCTTTTTACGGTCACCGTCTTCCACGCAGGCTGATTGGCATTGGTGATTTTAACGTTCATGGGGTGAGTATATTTTGTAGTTTTGTTCAGTTTCGATGACGAAGCGCGAAGTCATAAGCGGCATAATAGTGGCGAACGAAATGTTTCCACTGGGCTTTTTCCGCAAACTCCTCGGCGCGCTGCCGAATCGTGGCGCGCGTTGGCTCGTTCATCTCAAGATAGTTGTGAATGTCGGCGCACATGGCGTCGGCACACTCGAAGTAGTTGTTGTCATCACGATGCAAAACGCTGACTCCGTCGGACAATCGGCCGGCATGTCCCAACTCTGCATTAACCCATTGCCCGAAACCGCTAAGATCGGTGGTGATGCAAGGGGTTTTGAAGGCAACGCTTTCCAAAGGTGTGTAGCCCCAAGGCTCATAATACGAAGGATAGAGCGTAAGGTCGTTGGCGGTGAGCACATCGTAGTAGTGCTGGTCGAAAATACCGTCGTTGCCGTCCAAATAGCAGGGAACAAGCAGCACCTTCACGGGGTTCTCGCGGCGATTGTCCAAGCCTAAATCCTTGATTAAGCAGAGAATACGATCTTCGTTGAGATTGTGCAGATCGTGGGTGATCATCGGAGTGGGCAAAGCCGTGGTGTATTGATGGTTGTGCAAGGCTTTTTCGTCGGCAAGTCGAGCGCGCAGGTCTTCTCGGGGGCCGAGTAACCAACAGGGCACCTCAATGAGTGAAAGCACTTTGCGCTCTGTTCCGCGCAACTGCTCATTGAGTCGACGCATTGACTCGAGATAAACATCAAAACCTTTGCAGCGGAAATCATTACGTCCCGAGGTGGAAATGATCAGTGTGTCCTCTGCGTACGTTTCGCCCGTCAATGCTTCGGCTACTTCGAAGATGCGACGACGAGCGGCCTTGCGTTTTTGCTCAAACTCCGCACCTTTCGGCACAAAGTCGAGTTCGAAGCCGTTGGGCAAGACGACATCTGCCGGTTTGTCGAGCAATTGCCCACATTCCACGTCCGTAAATTCGGACACTGTGGTGAAACAATCGCAACGATGCGCACTTTGTTTCTCAATACTGTGCTTAGCTTCCATCGAAAGTTCACCGGCCATTTGGTCGCCGTTGTAGCCTTTGAAATAAGCATAGAGCAATTTGTTGTTACCCGCGATGCTTCTTCCTATACTCGTGGCGTGGGTGGTGAAGATGGTGCGCACTTCCGGGCACTCGTGCTGCAAAAAGAGCATGCCGAGTCCTGACATCCATTCGTGAGCTTGGTAAATCACACGACGTTTCGCAAAACAATGCTTGCACAAAGCCGCAGCAAAGCGTCCGGCGGCGTAAGAAAACATCGAGGCTTCGTCGTAATCACCATAAGCGTGCAGCGAATCCACTTGAAACAAGTCCCAAGCTCGTGCGTAGATTTCGTTTTTCTCCGCAAAGAACGGGGCAAAATCCACCAACACGGCAATCGGTTGACCGGGAACGTCCCAGCGGCCGATGCGGACAGACACTCCTTCTTCAAGAGCTGCCTTCTTCCACTCGGGATATAGTTTTTTATCTTCTGTGAATAGCGGATTCTCGTGCTGTCCCCATACGTCGGGACCGATAAAGATCAGGTGATCTTTGAATTCTTGGACGAGGGTCTTGGCACGTGTCGAAAGCACCGTGTAGATTCCCCCTACTTTGTTGCACACTTCCCAGCTGGTTTCAAATACCACTTCGGGAAGGAGTTGTTCTTGCGTCATAAAAGCTATTGCAATGGTATGGAGCAAAAGTAATCATTCTCGTTGTGGCTACCAATTTTTGGAGCACCAAAACTCGATATAATTGTACTTTCAGTCGCTTATTGTAGAATGGAGCGAACAAGTCTTCGGGCAATTGTAATCTTAGAGATTACAATCGTGCATTTCACCCTGATTTGTTCCTAAATTGTACGAAGTGTCGTTACTTTGTCGCCACCCACCGACGTGGCGGCGACTCCTCTTATATATAAAGCAGACCCACCCTTCCGCTCAATAGACTTGAGACAGAAGAGTGGGTACCTATTTTAGAATGTAGGATAGATGTTTCGATCGAATATCATCGCAATGATCCTTCAAGCATCGCTGCTACGCGGTGAAAGCGCCTCAATAGCGCACCATTTGTCCGCGCGTGAGGATCGTTCCGGGCGTGAAACCGTTCAAGTCGCACAAAGCTTCGACGGTAAGTCCCAGTTTCTCTGCGACACTTTGCACAGAAACGCGGCGACCTTCCACTTGATACATTTGTCCGGTCGGCACAGCCTGTGCGAGATCCTCGCGATTTCGTTCTATGGTTGTGCGACTCAAGATGCCACCGTCGCAATCACGATAACGGAAAGTGAAGGTGTTGCAAGTCACATCTTGGTTCGGGAAGTCGAAAAGCAGCGCGGGATCGATGGCCACCCCGACAATACGTGTTTCGAAGTGCAAGTGTGAACCGAACGAATAGCCGGTGTTGCCACCCAGTCCGATCGTTTGACCGGCTTTCACGAATTCTCCCTCTTGTGCAATGCTCTTTGAGAGGTGACCGTAGATGGTTTCCAGTCCGTTGCGGTGGCGAATCACCACATAGTGGCCATAGCCCGAGGCTTCGTAACCGACAATGCGCACTTTGCCGTCGAAAGCAGACACAATCGTGTCTCCGGTGTAGACTTTGATGTCCAGCCCTTTGTGCATGCGGCGGAACGTGTGGCGGTAACCAAAGTGGGAAGTAATATTTCGACTGGGAGTAGGCATGCGAAATCCACGAAGGTCAATTTTATAAGTCTCGGGGATTTCACTGCTTGAATAGCAATGTACTTTAGAAGTATTCCAAGATGAATACAACTCGTTGCTCTCTAAATTATTCAGAGCGGCGTTACGGATCACTCGGTTGATGACTACCGAGTCGGCCGACTTGATGCGGCGTTCTACCGGCGCTTGTCTGGCAATCAGATCCTGCGCCGCTGCGCCGGATGCACCGCCCAAGAGACAAGCGAAGGCGAATATATATTTGGAAATCGTATGCTTCATTGATGCGAATAATAGGGTTCCGCTTGCAAATATATGGTTTTGAGGTCAATCTACCAAGTTTTTGGCACATAAACCGCCGAAAAACATGAGTTGCAGGCGACACATTGTCTTCAGCCCTGCTTTGCAAAACGCATATTTGATGAATTATTCAGGAAGTCGCTCACCGAAAAACTCATAGGTGAAATTACTTCCTTTCGCAGAGGGGAATTGGCTGCGCGGGTCGATGTCTTGTCTGATTTTTTAAGTGAGAAACAATACGGTTGTAACACTCCATCGCCGACGAAGTGAAGACATAAGCCGCAAAAGTCGTATCACGATATTGAAATTTCTGCGTGCCGGGGATCAAAAGCACGCGTTTGAAATTGATACGACCCAAATACCAACCTTCGCGCTCCTCTTGTAGCATGTACACGCGGGAGTCTTTGCGCACTATCCCACCCATGTTGCTCATATAGGGAGCAGCCATGGCCGAAGGCTGTGCCGAACGATTGTTAGCTTTGAATTCTTCGAGCGTTTGCGCCGTGGTTTTGATGAGAATGAAGTAAACGCGCGGACGCACCTTGTAGCGCTTGGGATAATTGGCCTCGTCATTGACGTAGTTCGTCAGTTCGTCGACCATCATCTTGTTGATCGTAATATCACCCAAACCGGAAAGGAAATCAAACAGTTCGTCAAGATTACGAACCAGCGCTTCATTATCAAAATAGCGTACGTAAATGTTCATGTTCTCTCGAAAAAAAACCACCGCAAAAGCCGTTGGTGTCACAAAACAAAGTGTAATCCTTAGAAAACGTACACACGGTGCACGTAGAATTGGATTCAAAAAAAAGAAAAGCGAACTGCTTTTTGAGCAATTCGCTTGAGAGCGGAAAACGAGACTCGAACTCGCGACCCCAACCTTGGCAAGGTTGTGCTCTACCAACTGAGCTATTTCCGCAAATGTGAAGAGGAGGAGACTCGAACTCCCACGTCGCAATTGACACTACCCCCTCAAAGTAGCGCGTCTACCAATTCCGCCACCTCTCCATTGCTTTCTTACTCGAATTTCCATTGAATGCTGAGGGTAAACATTCTTATCGAGAAGGCTAATCCACTGCCAAGTGCCCAGAACAGGACTCGAACCTGCACGTCGTTAAACACTCGCACCTGAAACGAGCGCGTCTACCATTCCGCCACCTGGGCTTTAGTGATTAGTTTGCCAAAAAGAGAGCGGAAAACGAGACTCGAACTCGCGACCCCAACCTTGGCAAGGTTGTGCTCTACCAACTGAGCTATTTCCGCAGACACTCTGTAATTTTCATTGCAGAGGCGTTATCTCTCAAACGCAGTGCAAAGGTAGCGCTTTTCTCTGAATCTGCAAACATTTGCCCAACTTTTTTCGCTTCCGAGGGCAAAAAAGGCCGTTTTCTGCCATTTTTCGCCCTAAAATCCCCCTTGCAATCCGTTTTCGAGGAACTCTTCGGCCGCAGCAAGGCTTTGTTGTTTACCGACATCCAGCAAGTGCAAATCCTTCACCTCGTACCCGCGAATATCCAACTTGTCGCATTGCTCCAAATAGAAATTCATGATCGGAAACGCCTCGGGATAGCCGGTCATGCGCTCGGCAATGTGTGGCGAAACGCAGTGAATGCCCGAGAAAGCCAACTTATGACAAGCGACCACATCGAGATTTTCGTGCGGAGTGCGCACTTCGCCGGTAGCAATGTTCGTCCAGCCCACCAAACGCATTTCGTCATTGAACAACAAATAGCGCTGTGTGTCGCGTCGGCTCACCATGAGCTGCACATCCGCCTCGTGTCCGGCCGCATAAAAGTCGGCCAGCGGTGCATCGCTGAGGATATCGACATTGTGAATCAGCACCGGCGCTTCACTTGCTTGGAAAAGCGGCAGGGCTTGTCGCAATCCTCCACCGGTATCTAACAACGCGGCTCGCTCATCGGAGATCTTTACCGGTACGCCCCACTCGTGTGCCGCCACATAGTCCACGATTTGTTGACCGTGATGGTGCACATTCACCACCAACTCCTCAGCACCGACATCGATCAAACGATGAATCGTGTGCCACAGCAGTGGCTTTTCAGCCACGGGCACCAAGGCTTTGGGAATTCGATCGGTGAGTGGACGCAAACGAGTGCCGAGTCCGGCAGCAAAGATCAAAGCACGCATAAGAGGAGAAGGATTATCGGGGTAAAGTTGGGAGATATGCAATTCTATCGAACAAATATGGGCGTGCACCAGCACGCCCACATTATATAATAAGGTTGTATTACTTCTTGAAGCGGCTGTACACCACCGAGAGTTCAACGTTGCCGGCGCTGCCTCCTTCGAGTCGAGCCGAAGAAAGGTCGAATGCGTTCAGCACACGCACCAAAGTACGAACCGTTCTTTGGCTGCGATAGTCGGTTGTCGTGGTGTATTCGCCAACGACCGGCAGAAGCACCACTTTGTTCCAATTGGGGTTGGCCTGTTCCCACGCCGCCCACTTGGTTTTCCGTTCGGTTTCGCTGTCCGTTGCCTTCACACCGGCTCCGCGATCGCGCTCATCTCTTATATAAGCAATGAGTCTGCCGATGTTATCGTACTTGTATCCATAGGTCGCCTTCTGCGTTGTGGTCGAAATCTTGTCGTAAGTGGCCACATAAGAGGTCACTCCGTCGACCATCTGCACTTTGGCGAAGAAACGATCCACGTCATTGGCACGAACCAACAAGAGCATTTGCGGCTTGGGCAAACGCTTCTCGTCTGTTTCTTCCAAGACGGTGCGCAGATTCAGCGAAGCACTGTTGATCGTGTCGTTGTAGTGCGTGCCTCCCACGACGTCGTCGATGGGCAAAGTGGCCTCGGTGTGGAGTGCCAACGGCGACTTCACATAGGTGTAGGCAAAGTCGTGTTGAGCATGGCCTCAGGCAAGGCATTTTCGACACGAGGCAACTGAATAATTTCGTCCGTGGCGGTGAAACGCTGGTTACCATTCACCAACGTATCGGCGCCGGCCGCTGTTTTCGAGCGGTAGCGGAAGTGCAAATCGAGCGTCACGAAGTCGCTCTTGAGCATTGCGCCGATGCCACCGCTGTGTTGGAAATAGAATCCACCGCAAACGTGGTGGGCAAACTGGTAAGAGTTGGCAAAGTGCTCGGGATGCGCATAATAATGGCGCAAAATGCGCGTGGCGAAGTCCTTACTGAGCGGAATCGCCAAACGACGATAGTAAGCATTGCCTTGTACGATCGACTGGGGGCGCGTTTGGTCGAACACGCTGTAGTTCACCGTTTGCTGCTCGGCGCCTGCGCCGGTGAGCAAGAGCTTTTTCGCATCGATTTGCGTGGTGTAATCCACTTTTTCGTCGAGCGTTCGTGCCGTGTCCACCTCCCAAACGGTCACTTTCTGCGCGGCGAGCGAATCGCCGTAGTAAGTGTCGTGATAGATGTTGAGAAAACACGAATCGGCCACGGGCAAGCCATCGGTGTCAGCGATCATTTTCTCACGACTCGGCAGGCGGAACGTCTCGGGCACATAAAATTGCGCCACAAAGTCGTTGGTGGTGCGCGCGCCCGTCTCCGGATCGATCACAGATCCCAACCAACTGCTGTTCGAGCGCGCCACCGACGAAGGAGTGCGCACGGTGCGTGTGCTGACAGGGAAACGCAGTTGTGCAGTGCTCACCGAGTCTTGACGCGGCATCACGTCGATGCCTAAATTCGACACCGTTTCGTCACCGCAAGAGGCAACAAGACTACCAAGAGCCGCCGACAACAATGAGGCGTAAAGAAAAGTCGTAACTTGCATGGGGAGTGATATTCTGTGTCGGGCAACCCGCCCGAACGGAGGGCAAATATACCTATAATTTTCGATTTACCCGCCGCTCTACGACATTATTCCGCGTCGCCGCCTACGATTTGCTCGTAGAAATTGGCGTAGGCTTCCACGTCGGCACTGTCTTTCGAGGGCTCGAGCACGGGGATGCCTTGTGCGCGGGCATGATCGGTCACCGCACTGCTCGAACCGAGTTGCACAACGCCGTCGGCGAAATGTGCACCGAGCAAATCGAGCGATTGGGGCGTTGAGAAATCGATACCGGTTTCGGCCAGCAGCGATTGTTTTGCCTCACGAAAATCGACACATTCGGGGAAGTTCTCGCGGGGAGCGAGCGTGAGTGTGTCTTCATAAGCGCTGTACACCACTTTGGTTTCAGCGAAAGTCGGTTCTTCGCAGAACGCTTTCTTAATGTAGAAAGGCACAATCGAAGAAATCCAGCCGTGGCAGTGAATCACATCGGGCACCCAACGCAATTTCTTCACGGTCTCGAGTACACCGCGCGCATAAAATATGGCACGCTCGGCATTGTCTGCGTACTCCGTTCCGTCCTCATCGGCGCGCATCTGTCGTTTGTAGAAATAATCATCGTTGTCGATGAAATAGACTTGAATGCGGGCGGCCTGAATGGAAGCCACTTTGATGATGAGCGGGTGATCGGTCTCATCGATGACGATGTTCATTCCCGACAAGCGAATCACTTCGTGCAACTGGTTACGGCGCTCGTTGATATTACCCCATTTCGGCATAAACGTGCGGATCTCATGTCCACCTTCTTGAATGCCTTGCGGCAACTCGCGACCGATCGTGGCCATTTGCGACTCGGAAACGTAAGGTACCATTTCCTGCGTGATGTACAGAATCTTCTTTGCTTTCATCCTGAGAATTAGCTGCACCTCGCTATCCTTGTTGAAGTTAAAACGATAACGATAGATGGTGCATGTTTGCAGGCAAAGATACAAAAAAGCGTTGAAATAGCCCACTTTTGCCAACTCTTTTCTGCAATTCAAGTGATTAAGCGTCGCATTTTATAACCAAAGCGCGGGGAAAAATCCTTTTTTCTTCCTCCCCGGCCCCACTTCACGAAAAAAGTAGTCCTCGCGCGAGGGCTTTATGGGCGTTGTAGATTTCGTGGGCGGGGGAAAGCCAAGCAACCCGCCCGCGGCGATTTTCCCCCTCACGGAGTGTGGAAGACCGGCAGGCTCCTTTCGTCCGCGCGCTGTAGACAAGCCCCCAAAAAGCGGGGGAGTTTTGCACAAAAAGGCCACGTGTTTCGCACGAAAGTCGTGGACTTTTGAAAAAGGGCCGCCACTTTTTTCGTAACGCGGGCGAAGTGCCCTCCCCTCTCCCTTTCATTGCAGCAGAAAACGGGGCCGTCTCACTCCTCCACTTTCGTGTTTCGACAGCACACCGAGCAGTGGTTCGCTCAAGGTGACACCCGGCGTGAAAGAACGCGACGCTCGCCGACACACGCGCGACGAGAACAAGGCGCTGTCCTCCCAATGGGCATAAAAAAACGCCCTCCCCCATTTCGTCCGCGCCGTGAACCGGCGGGAGGCTTGGGGAAGGGCGTTTGAGGTTAAGTCGTTGCTGTGCAACGGTGCGCGAGCGACAGCACACAGCCGGGAGCAATCAGGATTTACGCTCCAACTCTTGGAGATTTTCGAGGCGCTTGTTTTCCAAGAACTCGTAGATGCCGCAAAGATGCTCGCGCACTTTGCCGCCGCCGAACTCATAGACTTTCGTCACAAGGCCGTCGAGGAAATCACGGTCGTGGCTCACGACGATGAGCGTGCCGTCAAAATCTTGCAACGCCTGCTTGAGCACATCTTTCGTGCGCAAATCGAGGTGGTTGGTCGGCTCGTCGAGAATGAGCAGGTTGAAGGGTTCGAGCAGGAGTTTGAGAATGGCCAAGCGCGTTCGCTCACCGCCCGAAGCACTTTCACCTTCTTCGTTCCTTCCTCGCCCCCGAACATGAAGGCACCGAGGAGATCGCGAATCTTGAGGCGGATTTCGCCTTTCGCCACGTTGTCGATGGTGTCATAGACGGTGATTTCGCCGTCGAGCAGCGAGGCTTGGTTTTGCGCGAAGTAACCAATCTGCACATTGTGGCCGAGGGTGAGCGTGCCCTCGTGTTCGAGCTGCTGCATGATGCATTTGACGAGCGTAGACTTACCTTCGCCGTTGCGACCGACGAAAGCTAATTTGTCGCCGCGCTCAACGGTGAGCGAAACGCCGGAGAAAACGGTGTGATCGCCGTAGGTTTTGCCCACACTCTCCATGATGACCGGATAATTGCCGCTGCGGGGCGAGGGCGGGAACTTGAGTCGCAGGCGCGAGGTGTCTTCTTCGTCCACTTCGACGAGTTCTAACTTCTCGAGCATGCGCACGCGGCTCTGCACTTGGTTGGTTTTGGAGTAAGTGCCCTTGAAGCGTTCGATGTAGAGTTTCGTCTCGGCGATCATCTTTTGCTGCTCTTCATACTGCTTCTGCTGTTGGGCGCGACGCTCCTTGCGCAGTTCGAGGTATTGAGAGTAGCCGGCTTTGTAATCGTAGATGCGGCCGAGCGTGATCTCGATGGTGCGGGTGGTGATGTTGTCGACAAACTTACGGTCGTGGCTGATGACGACAACCGCCTTGCCGGAGGTCATGATGAAATCTTCGAGCCAGCCGATACTTTCGATGTCGAGGTGGTTGGTGGGCTCGTCGAGTAAGAGGACATCGGGCTTCTGCAACAGGAGTTTGGCCAGTTCGATGCGCATACGCCAACCGCCGGAGAAATCGCTCGTGGGGCGCGCGAAGTCGCTGCGCTCAAATCCGAGACCGAGGAGCATTTTCTCCACATCTTCCTCGAAGTGGGTGAGATCGATGGCATAGAATTTTTCGCTCATGGCGGCCACTTGCTCAATGAGCGCCATGTAGTCGTCGCTCTCGTAGTCGGTGCGCTCCATGAGTTGGGCGTTGAGCGCTTCGATTTCGCGCTCCATGTCTTTGAGATGCTCGAAGGGTTGGCAGGCTTCCTCAAAGACGGTGCGGCCGTCCTCGGTCATCAGGTGCTGGGGCAGGTAGGCAATGACGGTGTCTTTGGGCGCGCTGACGTTTCCGCGGGTGGGCTGGCGCACACCGGCGAGGATTTTGAGCAACGTGGACTTACCGGCACCGTTTTTTCCCATCAGGGCGATGCGGTCTTTCTCGTTGATTTGAAAAGAGATGTCTTTGAAAAGTGTGGTTCCGCCAAACTCGACGGTGAGGCCATCAACGGATATCATGAAGTGGAATCGTAATTTAGTGGTGGAAGGGCAAACGAACGATGAGCTGCGCGGGCAAGAGGCCGTTCGTTCGCACGAATGCAAAAAAGGGGAATGGGATTGTGAAGTGCTGCACACTCAATCGTGGCTCATCAGGCTTGCCGCCCAGTTACGATAGAACGTTTGTGCCGCGGCTGCCCAAGAAAAATCGACGCCCTGCGCCGGATCGTCGTTATGATAATAGTGTTCGGGCAGTTGAATGGGGAGTTCGCGCGCGAGGTCGCGACGATATTCGCGATCCAAGGTGTCGGCAGCATATTCTAAATGGCCGATGACCATAACGCGGCGCAACGTTTCGTCGACCACCAGACTCACACCAGTGTCGAGGCCGGCGGAGAGCACCAAACAGCGGTCGGGGAGGTCTTCGAAATCGACGGCCGTGTGGCGACTGTGGGGCATGGGGAAAACGGAAGGTAACGCGTTGAGCAACGGATGTCCGGGCAAGAGCACTTCTTGCTGGAAGATGCCGAAACACTTTTCGGCGAGTGAGTATTTGGGCAAGCCGTAACTGTGATAGAACGCGGCTTGCGCTGCCCAACAGATGCAAAGTGTGGAACGAACATGCTGCGCACTCCAATCGAAGATGCGGCACAGGCGCTCCCAATAGCGCACCGCTTCGAAAGGCATTTGCTCGAGCGGCGCCCCGGTGACGATAAGTCCGGCGAGCGCCGGCGGGGCATTGTCGGGATCGAACACTTCGTAGTGCGCTTCGACGTAGCTTTGCGGCGTGGTCTTGTAGGTTTCGCCGGGCAAACGGAGCAAGACGACACTGAGCATTAGGCCACTTTGGGCGAGCATACGGCAATAGTCGTGCTCGGTGGCCACCTTTTCGGGCATGAGATTGAGGAGGCCGATGCGGGGAACGCCGGCAGGTTGGTCCACAACCACATCGAGACCCTCTGCACGGAGGGTCTCGACGGCGGGAATGGAGGAATTGACGTAGAGCATGGGCGTCAAATGGGGGAAATTACCAAACGTCGACACGTTTGTTTTTCGGAACGAAGAGTTTGTCGCCCTTCTTGATGCCAAAGGCGTTGTACCAAGCGTCGATCTGGGGCAGTGCGCCGTTCACACGCCAGCGTCCTGGCGCATGGGGGTCGGTTTTCACTTGGTTGCGGAGCGCTTCGGGGCGAATGTTGTTGGCCCACACTTGAGCGTAGCTGATGAAGAAGCGCTGATCGGGGGTGAAACCTTCGAACTTCGGCAGCGGATTGCGCGCCGTTGCGTTGCGGAAGGCCTGATAGGCGACTTTCAAACCGCCGTGGTCGGCGATGTTTTCACCGCAGGTGAGGGCGCCGTTGCAATGCAAGCCGGGCAGTACCTCGATTGCGTCGAAGAAACGAACCATGCGCTCGGTGCGCGCTTTGAAGTTGGCCATGTCTTGGGCCGTCCACCAGTTGCGAAGGTTGCCTTCCTTGTCAAACTGGCTGCCTTGGTCGTCGAAACCGTGCGTCATTTCGTGGCCGATCACAACACCGATCGCGCCGTAGTTGGCCGCATCGTCGGCTGCGGGATCGAAGAAAGGCGCTTGCAAAATGCCGGCGGGGAAGCAGATTTCGTTCGTCGTGGGGTCGTAGTAGGCGTTAATGGTCTGAGGAGTCATGTACCATTCGTTACGATCTACGGGTTTATTGACGCGACGGGCGATTTCGTAGGCATGATCAAACTCGGCGGCGCGACGCAGATTCTCAAAGAAGGAGAGTTTTTCGTCAATCTCCAAACCGTCGTAGTTGCGCCACTCGTCTGGATAGCCAATCTTGATACGGAAGGTGTTGAGCTTCTCGTGGGCTTGCTGTTTGGTGGCGGCACTCATCCAAGTCTGCTGATCGATGCGCTGACCGAGGGCTTCTTGCAGGTTGTGGACGAGCTGAAGCATACGCTGCTTGGAGCTTTCGGGGAAATAGCGCTCAACATACATTTTGCCGACGGCCATTCCCATCACGCCTTCCACTGTACCCACGGCACGCTTCCAACGCGGGCGGTCTTGCTCGGCGCCTTGCATCGTGCGGCTGTAGAAGTCGAACGTGACGCGGCGGAAATCATCGCTCAAGGCCGAAGCGGCGCTGTTGATCACGTTGAATTCCAAATAAGACTTGAGGGCTTCGAGGGGCGTGTCGGCAAGAATTTCTCTACCTCGTGAATGGGCTCGGGCTGATTGACGCTTACCTCATCCACCGCAGGATAACCTTGGCGCAAGAAGAGGAGATTCCAGTCGATGCCGGGATAATCGCGCAGCAATTCGGCGTAGGTCATCTTGTGATAGTTGCCTTCGACATCGCGCAACTTGGTGGCGGAATAAGAAGCCTTGGCGATGCGCGTTTCGATACCGAGCACTTGTTCCATTTTGCGCACTGCATCTGCCTCGGGCGTGCCGGTCATGACAAAAAGTTGCTTGATGTAAGCGCGGTAAGCCTCACGTATCTTGCGCGTGGCCTCGTCATTTTCCAAATAGTAGTCACGTTCGCCGAGCGCCAAGCCACTTTGGTTGATTTGCACGAGGTTCATCTTGGCATTCTTGATGTCGGCGCCGCACCCCACGCCAATCATGCCGGAAACGCCGCTGCGTTCCAAATGGTTGGCGAGCAAAAGATAGGCGGTTTTGTCGTTGATGGCGCGCACTTGCTCCAACGTTGCACGAATGGGTTCGTAGCCTTCGCGGTTACGACGCACGCTGTCCATAGAAAGACGATAGAGCGAACCGATTTTCTGTGCCAAACTGCCGGGAGCTGAGGGCTTTTGTGCCAAATCCTCAATCAGCGTGCGGATACGCTTCTGATTGATTTCTTCGAGCTCGTTGAATTGCCCGTAACGAGCGTGTTCGGGCGTGAGCGGATGGGCTTTCATCCAACCGCCGCCGGCATATTGATAGAAATCTTGGCCGGGGCGAGCTGTAAGATCCATATCAGCACGATTAAGCGTGGCCGTAGGTGTTTGTGCAACGGCGCCTATGGCCCAAATGGCCAAGGCGGGCAGAAAATGTTTGACTCCTTTCATGGATTGTCTATTGAGATTGATTTTATTTTTGAGGGCGGGTTCCTCGAACAGGAGGAGGGTGATTATAAAGGTGGGGCGTTCTCATCACAATGAGGGCATGCCCTACCTCTATAAGGCTGTTTTGCTTTGCCGATGCTCGGTGTTTGGGAAAATTGAGCGCCGATTCTAGCGAAAAAAGGAGAGGATGGCGGACTTCACCCGAGGGCTTCTACAGCGGCGTTCCACTGTTCTTCGGCTTCGGAGAGCTGTTTCCGCAATTCACCGTGCTGGGTGAACAGTTGCGTGTCCGCTGCACCTTCGGGGGTGGAGAGTTGCTCTTCCAACGCGGCGATTTCGGTTTCCAACTGCTCTATTTTAGCCTCTGCTTCTTTGACGGCTTGTTCCAACTTGCGGCGCTGCTTCGCGGCCTCCTTTTGTTCTGCATAACTCAAGGCGCCTTCCGACGGGCCTTCGGCAACCGAAGTTGAAGAAGCGCCGGATGTGGTCGAAGCGTTGCGGTTGCCGGCGAGCGAGGCGGCCGTTTCCACATCATCCACGGCTTTGGTACGGAGATAGTCGTAAATGCCGCCGAGATGCTCGCGCACTTTTCCGCCTCCGAACTCGTACACCTTCGAAACCAAGCCATCGAGGAACTCACGGTCGTGGCTGACCACGATTACGGTGCCTTCAAATGCGAGAATCGCCTCTTTCAACACGTCTTTTGTCTGCATATCGAGGTGATTGGTCGGCTCGTCGAGAATCAAGAAGTTGACGGGTTCCAAGAGCAACTTGATCATGGCCAAGCGACTTCGCTCACCTCCGGAAAGCACCTTCACCTTTTTGTCAGAAGCTTCGCCGCCAAACATAAAGGCGCCGAGGATATCGCGAATTTTCAAGCGAATATCGCCTTTCGCCACGCGGTCGATCGTATCAAACACGGTGAGTTCATCGTCCAACAGCTGGGCTTGGTTTTGCGCGTAGTAGCCTATCTCGACGTTGTGCCCAAGTTTGAGCTCGCCACCGTGGTCTATCTGCGACATGATGCACTTTACCAACGTAGACTTGCCTTCTCCATTCTTACCCTACGAAGGCAACTTTCTCACCGCGCTTAATTGTCAGATTGACGTGGTCGAAAACCAGATGATCGCCGTAGTGTTTCTCCACTTCGTCGCAAATGACCGGATAATCTCCCGAACGCGAGCACGGCGGGAACTTCAGGTGCAGGCGAGCGGTGTCTACTTCGTCGATTTCTATCGGAACAATCTTTTCCAACTGCTTGATGCGACTCTGCACTTGCACCGATTTGGTGGGTTTATAGCGGAAACGCTCGATGAAGTCCTTGATGTCGGCAATCTCCTTCTGCTGATTTTCGTAAGCTCGCAGTTGACTTTCGCGACGCTCGGCACGAAGTTCCACGTACTCGTCGTACTTCACGCGATAGTCCACCACTTTTCCGCAAGAGATCTCCAATGTGCGGTTCGTGACGTTGTTAATGAACGCGCGGTCGTGACTCACTAAGATGACCGCGTCGGCATTTCGAGAAAGGAACTGCTCCAACCAACGGATACTCTCTATATCGAGGTGGTTGGTCGGCTCGTCTAAGAGCAAAACATCGTGGCGTGCCAACAAAAGTTTGGCCAATTCAATGCGCATGCGCCAACCTCCGGAAAATTCACGAGTGGGGCGCTCGAGATCTTCACGATTGAAACCGAGACCGGTGAGCGTGCGCTCAATTTCCGCGTGGTAGTTTTGCGCGCCCATCATCTGCAAACGATCGTTTTCGCGACTGAAAGCTTCGACAAGTTCCATGTATTCCGGCGTTTCATAGTCCGTTCGATTCGAAAGTTCGTCGTTCAAACGGCGAACGCGATCACGCAATTCGTGAATGTGCGCAAATGCTTTTTCGACCTCGGCAGCCACAGTTGTATCGTCGCTGAGTACCATCACTTGGGGCAGGTATCCCACACTCACGTCGCGTTGTATCGCAACGCGACCGTCCGTGGGCGTTTGCAAACCGGCCAAGATTTTGAGCATCGTGCTCTTGCCTGCGCCGTTTTTGCCCACAAGCGCAATGCGATCGCGCTTGTTGACTACAAAACTCACGTCAGAGAACAAGGCACGCGCCGAAAATTCAACTTTTAGGTGTTCTACCGAAATCATATTTATTGCTGTTCGTCTATAGACCGAATGGTATATATAATATGGTGTGGCGGTGTTCACCGCTCACCGACGGGCCTTCTTCAAAACGAGGTGCTCGTTCTATGGAACGGCCGACGACTTCTGCTCAACTTCAGCGAGATAGTCTCTGCGAAGGTACAACTTTATTTCGGGATTCTGTGCAAAACACAAAAAATCCCCTCGCTCTTCATGCAAGGGTGCCCACCATAAAGCGAAGCGGTGGGCACTTCCCTACTCTACTTGAGCGTGTTCGTCCGGCGCTACACAAAAACAAGCGGTTCACAACCAAGTTGTGAACCGCTTCATCAAACTGTCGGAAAGAGGCGACTCGAACGCCCGACCCCTACGTCCCGAACGTAGTGCGCTACCAACTGCGCTACTTCCGATTTCCGGAATCTCGGTTGAGATTCCCGTCGGGTTATACCCGTTTTGATGTTGCAAAGATAAGCATTCCTACTGACTCACAAAAGAAAAGTCTTATTTTTTTGTGATCACGTCAAGTGAAATTTTCGGATGTCGCGGATCATTGGTGATCAACAGCACCTTTCGGCTTCCGCGGAAACGCTCGACGGCGGAGGACACCACGATTTTCATGTCCGTGGACTCGCCCGGTCGCAAAGTTGTTTTCGACAAAGCCACGGAAATCCCGGGATTGTAAACTTGCAGCATGTTGATCACCAAAGGCGACTGGCCTTTATTCGTCAACACCACCGTGCCTTTGAGTTTCGACTTGCCATTGAACGCACCCAAATCGATGCTTGTGGCCATTTCGGCGAGCGGTGCTTGCGGAGAGTTGAGTTCTGCCGCGGTGAAATTGGGAAGCAGCGTGACAGAAATACCCAATTCGTTGTCTTTGTTCACACGGTCGCCCGCAAAACGCGAAAGATAGACACTCGACTGCGTGAGTCCCAAGCCGTGCAACTGGTTACTTTTCAACGTCACCACCAGTTTGCCCATTTTACCCGGGCGAAGTACTGCGGGATCGGCTTTTGCCGTGAGATAATTGGGCAGGTGCAGCAATTCGGGCTTATACTCTTTCTTACCGGCATTAAGCAGGAAGAGCGTCACCTGCGGTTTCTCGCCTTTCTTCACATCGTCGAATTCAATGTGATCGGTCGAGAGACGAATATCGCCGATTTTGTAGGCGAAGTCGCGATCGTAGTCGATCACCTTCTGCATCACGCGCCCCGAAAAGCGCAGGCGGCGCGCCACATTCTCGGCATTCGTCGTGACGTAAACCGATTTGTCGAACGTACCCAGCGTTTCCGCATCGAGCGTAACGGTGAGCGTCGTGGTCGCTCCTGGAGCAATCGGTTTGCTTGTCCCACGCAGCCACGGTGCAAGCACAGTCCGTGTAAACACCCGTCACCAACAAGGGTTGTGTTCCGGTGTTGCGAATCTCAAAATGGGCCAAAGCGGGCACCTTCCACGCGATGTTTCCCATCTCCACTTTGGGAGTGAGATAACGTGCTTTTAGGTTGTGCGGCGGCAGTAAGCACACCTGCCACAGAAAAAGAGCAAAGGGAGGATATAGCGAAAGAGCATGACGTTCGAATTTGAGAAAAGTTTGAATTGCGCGTCTTCAATAGATAGGGACAAAGATAGCCACAAATCTGCAGGCCGCAAAGGCTCGAGTGGAAAAAAACGCGCTGCGAATGAAGAGGAAACGGTCAAAAAAACCGAGGAGATGCGAGCACAAGAAATAGAGCATCGGCATGAGCAAAAGCCGGCAACAAGTTGATGGTCTTGCAATCTTTGATGTTCATCACACCCAAACCTGCGGCAGCAATCAGCACACCGCCCACGATCGAGACTTCGGAGATCAAAGCATCGGAAATGAAGCCCGCCGAAAGTTTGGCAATGCCATAAATTCCTCCCTGCCACAGGAAGACAAACAAACCGGTGATGCACACCCAAAAGCCATAGCTCGAGGCCACCACAATCATGGTCACCAAGTTGAGCGTGGCCGCTGTCATCAAATAGGTGTTGTCGCCCTTGAGTGCCGCCAAAACCGGTCCCATCATCGAGAGCGTGCCGACACAACAGAACAAAACGCCGGTCGTGATGCCTTCGGTGAGGTTGCTTCCGTTTTTCGACACGCGGCGTGTGGCTTCTTGCATGCGCTCATCGAGGCGCAAAACCGTGCCCAGCAAACCGCCGAGCGCCAAACAGAAAATGAACAGCGCCGGGAAGTGACTCTTGTTCATGTTAGACATCGCCACATTCACACCCAGTACCAAAGCCGCCAATCCCATTGCCGTGTTGAGTACCGTGATGTATTTTTCGGTTATGCCGCGCTTGGCCAGTGCGCCGATCGCACTTCCCACCAAGACAGCCAATACGTTAAACAGAATCGCTATCATGTTTGTCGTAGGTTTGTTCTTTCGGCCAGTTGACCAAATAGAGTTTATCAGAAGTGCGCGTGAAGGCCGTGTACAACCAGCGCAAGTAGGCCACCGGATCGGTATCGTCGGGAATATATCCCTGATCGACATAGACTTCGTGCCACTGTCCGCCCTGTGCTTTGTGGCAAGTCACGGCATAGGCGTATTTAATTTGCAAGGCATTGTAATAAGCATCTTGACGAATGGCTTTCATCCGCTCACGCTTGTTGGCAATGTCCGCATAATCGGCATAGACCGATTCATAGAGGCGCGTAGCCTCCTCGCGGGTGAGTGCCGGCGATTCAGATTGGAGCGTATCGAGCAGGATTCGACAATCCATTTCCCAGTCGTTGTAGTCGCCGAAGCGCAACGTGGCGTCCGCAAAAGTGAAACCGTGCATTTCGTGCACATTGCGGAAACGAACCACTTCGGCCGTGTCGCCGTTCGCCACGAAAGCCATGGGCACGCGCTCGCCTTCGGGCAGTCCTTCGGCGGCTTTCACCGTCCAATAGTAATTGTTCTTCACCGCCATGATCAAATCACCGCGGTTCAACACCTCATCGCGCTCGAGAATGCGCGATCGGATGCCATTGTTGAAGATGTTCGCCCGCTTGTTCGTTCGGGTCACGACGATGGTTTCGCCCGTGCCCCATTCGCGATAACTCTGTTCGAGCGCATCGATCAGTTCGTCGCCGGGCATGAGTTGCACCTCGGTGTAGTTCTCCGCTTCGATGAGCGGAAAGCCCGCCTCATTCACATAGCGTTCGAGATCGAAGTCGTCTGTCGTCGGTAACGGCGTACCGGAGAGCGTACCGATCTGACAACGCAAGCGCGTCGCGTTGCGAAGTACCGCAGAAGCCGAGGCTTGTCGCACCACATCGGTGAGTTCGCATCCACGCACATGGAGGCCGTACCCCTCGAGCACCCGCTTTTGCAGCGCCGGGCTCTCGTCTTCGCCCACAGGAGGCAACTGTGCCGTGTCGCCTACCATCATCAGGCGGCAATTCTCTCCACTATATATATATTGTATCAGATCGTCGAGCAAACGTCCCGTACCGAAGAGCGTGTTACCGCCATCGTTGGCCACCATCGAGGCCTCATCGACGATGAACAAGGCCGATTTCGCATTGTTCCACCCGCGATCGAACTGGGTATCCTCGCCCTCGAATGATTTTTGGCGATAGATCACGCGGTGGATGGTGTGTGCCGGTAAACCGGCGTGGAGGGAGAACACTTTTGCGGCACGTCCCGTGGGAGCCAAGAGCACTACGGGGCGTTGCAGCTTGCGCCACACGCGCACCACGGCCGAAACCAACGAGGTCTTACCCGTACCGGCATAGCCTCGCAGCACAAACGCCTGATCGTTGCGCGGATCGGCCAAGAAACTGCCGATGGCGCTCACGGCCTCACGCTGATGGGGCGTGAACTCGTGCGGAAACTCGGCGGCGATGCTCTGTTCGAAAAGCGAACCGATCGTCATACCGCTGATTCCGGTTTGCGGAAGAACGAAAAAGTTGACAGAACCGTAGGCGCGGTGCTCCAAAAACTCGGGACGCGACGAGAAGTCGTGCTCTTTTCCGTGCTCCAGGACGAAAAGTGCGCCGGGCTTCAACAGTCCCGCTTGCCATCACGCGTTCGGGCAGTTCGCTCAATTCGCGCAAGGCATAGGGAGGATCGGCAAACACCAGATCGAAGCGCTCGCTGCTCTTCGCAATGATGCGCAGCGCGTCGGCATTGAGCACGCGAACCCGCACATCGGCGTCGCCGGCGGTGCAGTGTTCCACGGCAGCGCGCACGAAGGCGTAGTGCTGACGATCGCGCTCTACGCTCACCACCTCGGGGCATCCGCGACTCAACAACTCGAGCGTGATGCTGCCCGTGCCGGCAAAGAGGTCGAGGGCGCGTGTTTCTTCAAAATCGACATACGCACGCAGCACGTTGAAGAGATTTTCTTTGGCAAATCGGTGGTGGGACGCGCCTTGAAAGAGCGGGGCACCTCGAAATGCTTGCCTTTATATTTTCCGGTGATGATGCGCATCAGTTCATGAGTTTGGTCAGTAGTTCAAAAGGAAGTTGAGGAATTTCGGTCAACGGATGATGTTCGAATTCCTCGGCCGTGTCTACGCACTCCACTTCGGCCACAAAGGGACGCAGGCAGCCGGCCACCACGGGAATCTTCTCTGCGCGGCCGCAAACGATGAACGGTGTCGAGGTGAAATCCACACCAAACTGTTGCGCCAACCGACAAGTGAAGTAAAGTACGTCTTCGGGCGTTTGCACATCGAAGGTGTTGAAAGCAAAAATGCGATGCCCTTCGAAATAGGCCACATCAATTTGTGTGGTGCGGCAGTGTATGAACACACGGTGCTGGCGCGCCGTTTGCTTGCGCCCGGCCATCCACTGCAACAAACCGCTGAACGGCGAAAAGTAGTGCACTTCGCCCAATTCACGTTCGACTTCGGCACAATGCCCTTCGTCGAGAGCAAAGAGCAACACGCCGTTGGACGAAGGCAGCATGTCGTAAAACACACGGCGCTTGGCTTTCGGCGCGCGGCGTCCGTTGAACACAAATTGGTAGACCGCCTCAGCCGTCGATTCCTCAAATTCCGCCAACGGAACCACCGTCACCGGGGAGAGCACCCCCACATGCACGCGGTCTTCCGTGCGGCCGGCACTGTGGTGTACGGCCAATTCGCGCACGACTCCGGCCGCATTCGCGCCCCTCACCAAATCGCGGCGATCATAATCGACAGCCGGGAGAGAACGGTCGGACGAAGCCGAACGCAGCGTAAGCCAATCCGCGTGATCGTCGGCAAGATAAAGATAGTGCATGAGGAGTGGAGTTTTGATGGATGGGAGAGAGAAAAAGGCATTTCAGCGCGTCAAGGCGCGATAGGTCATCACACCGAGCGGAGCGGCACAAAGTACGCCGACGGCATCGGCCACAAAATCGAGCCAATCGCCCGAGCGGCAAGTCGTGAGCGTGCCTTGCAGCACCTCGACCAAGCCGCCGAAACAGATGGGCCAGCCCAAGGTCAGTGCCCAAAGCGAGCGGCGGAGTGGCATTTTCGTAACACGAACACCGGTTTCCTGTGCTGCAGCGCGGGCACTCAACGCACTTTCTGCCCAAAGCACCCAAGCATAGCCCCCAAAGAGCAACAGATGCGTGTATTTGTCGACAAAACGCACCTCGTCGAGCGGCGTTTCGGGAATCGGGAGCAAACACACGATCAAAATGAGCAACGTCAGGAGGAGCGTAAGGCGGAAATGCAACAAACGGTGGAGCATGAGCGACGGACTGAAATTAAAAAGCCTTTGAGCCTTCTCGCGCCACGGAGAGCGCAAGAAGGATCTCAAAGGAGGAGAGGTCGGTAGCGTTCGGAAAGCCCTGTGCCACGGGGCAAGGGGCGCCGAGCGCACCGCACTAAAAGTGGACGACCGTAAAAAGGTCGGAGCGATCAATCGCGGAACGAGCGTTCGATGTAGGCGATGACATCGCCCTTCTGCACGTGGCTACCCTGCTTGGCGTTGATCTCGACGAGCTTACCACCCAAAGCGGCGGGGAGGTCGAGAATCTTGCCGAAGCCGTTTTCGATGTGGCAGAAGAAGTCGCCTTCGTTGTACTCCTTACCGATGAAGGGTTCGATGGCCTTGACGTTTTCAGCGTCGCCGCCGATTTCCCAAAGCACGATACCGCTTTCGGGCGCCACAATGGCGTCGGCCTTGGCGTGCTTGAGTGCTGCGGCTTCTTCGGGCGTGAGACCGGAAGCGGCGCTCTTGTCCTTTGCTGCTTGGAGGTCGGCGAGGAAACGCTTCTTGGCGGCACCACTCTTGTAGTCACGATACTGCGTTTCGTGCATGGCGAACTCGAGCAATTCCTCATCGTCCTGACCGCGATCCCAACCGTTTTCTTCCATCTCCTTGATGAAGCGGTCGAGCTCGTCGGGATAGTTCGTTTGGGGGTCTTCGGTGCTGAACTCGTAGCCCTTTTCCTTGGCCAACTCCACAATTTCGGGTGCCAATTCGCCGGGCAACTTACCGCTCTTGCCGAGGATCATGCCCCAGATGGCGTTGTCCATCATGGAGTAGCGGGGTTTGTCCATCGACTCGGTTAGAAGATTCATCAAAGCGATGTTCTTCACATACTGGCTGAAGGGCGTTACGAGGGGAGGATAGCCCACGCGCGGCCAAACGTAGGCCACTTCGTCGAAGAGTTTCACGAGGAGGGCGTCTTCAGAGAGGGGTTCTTCGCCCTTCTTCTGACGGTTGGCGTTGATGGCTTCGCGCACACCGGCCAAGTCGGCCATCATCGAGCCCATCATACCGCCGGGCAGACCGCAACCGAGCAGGAGCGACGACATGAGCTTGTTGCCGGGGTTGATGAAGTAGCCCAACCACTCGTCAATGAACTCTTGGGTGAGTTTGCGCGCCTCCATGTAGGCGTCCATATTGATCTCGGGCACGTCGAAACCGGCGTTCTTGAGCATGCTCTGCACCGAGATCACGTCGGGATGCACCTTACCCCAAGCGAGGGGTTCAATGGCGGTGTCGATAATGTCGCAACCGTTGCGGCACACCTCGAGGATCGAAGCCATCGACAGACCGGGGCCGGTGTGGCCGTGGTATTCGATGATCACTTCGGGGTGCTTTTCCTTGATCATGCGGCAGAGTTGTCCGAGCATCGCGGGCTGTCCGATACCGGCCATGTCCTTGAGGCAGATCTCGGGTGCACCGGCTTCGATGAGCTGATCGGCGATACCGGCATAGTATTCGGCAGTGTGAATCGGCGAAGTGGTGATGCACAGCGTGGCCTGGGGCGTCATGCCGCCTTCGATGGCATATTTGATCGAGGGGATGATGTTGCGCACATCGTTCAGCCCGCAGAAGATACGCGTGATGTCGGTTCCTTGCGCGTGCTTGACTTTATACATGAGGCGACGCACGTCGGCGGGCACGGGGAACATGCGCAGACCGTTCAGACCGCGGTCGAGCATGTGGGTTTTGATGCCCACTTCGTTGAAGGCTTTCGTAAAAGCGCGTACGGCCTCGTTGGGATTCTCGCCGGCCAGCAGGTTGACTTGTTCAAAGGCGCCACCGTTGGTCTCCACACGGGAGAAGCAGCCCATTTTAATGATGACCGGAGCGATGCGTTCCAGCTGATCCTTACGAGGTTGGAATTTGCCGGAGCTCTGGAACATGTCGCGATAGACAAGCGAGAACTGAATTTTTCTTTTTTCCATATTGGAGGGTATCTTGTACGAGATGAGGGGAAACGGCACACTTGTGCCATTAGGGTGCAAAATTAAGACTTCTGCTCGATATGGCAAACACAGTGGGCGAATAATTGGGCGCCGGCTCATCTTCTCAACACGCAGACACGCGTAACGCGCGCGCCTATTTCCTTTTTTCCCACTCCCTCCCCACCCTCTTGTCATCTTACGGCAAAAACACGGGAACCCGCGCGCAAAAGTTGTCTTGTTTCCGCAAAAAGCAGAGGACTTTTGCGCAAAAGCAGTGGACTTTTCTCCCTCCCTGCCGCAACCGTGCGACGATAGGTGCCTATCAAACTGCCAAAACAGCAATTATCTACCTAAAAACACCGCATTGTGCGTTAATTCCACGCATCATCTCGATTTTTCCGCACGATAAATTTGGAAGAGTGGAGGCCTTTCTCTACCTTTGCAGTGTACTACAACAGCATTACACCACAACACTACAATCATTCACCTCATGATCGAACTCCACGAACTTCACTTTCGCTATCACAATAGCCCAAGAGAGGTGCTCGACAACGTCACACTCCACTTCCCGGCCGGCCGCATTGTAGGCCTCCTCGGCAAGAACGGCACCGGAAAGTCGACCCTACTCTATCTCATGGCCGGATTGCTGCGCCCACAACAAGGAGAGGTGCTTTTCGAACAGCGCCCGGTCTGCGATCGAACTCCGGCGGTGCTCGCCGATCTCTTTGTGGTGCCCGAGCACATCGAGCTGCCCGCAATGAAACTCTCGCGCTACGTGTCGCTGCATCGCGACTTCTATCCGCATTTTTCCGATGAGCTATTGCTCGAAAACCTCCGACAATTCGACTTGTCGCCCGACGTCAACTTCAGCACCCTCTCCACCGGACAACTCAAAAAGGCGTATATCAGTTTCGCCCTCGCCACATGCACGCGCCTTCTCCTCATGGACGAACCGACCAATGGGCTCGACATCCCTTCGAAAGCCCAGTTTCGGCGGGCCATCGCGGCCAACATGGACGAAGAACGCACCGTGATCATCTCGACCCACCAGGTGCACGACGTGGAAAACCTTGTGGACCACATCGTTATGCTCAAGGAACACCAAGTGGGCCTCAACATCGACCTCGACGAATTGGGACGTCTGCTGCGTTTTGAACAGCGCGCTTACGGCGAAGACCTGAGCGACGTCCTCTATGCCGAGAACTCGCTGGCGGGTATGGCGGTCATTGTCCCCAATCGCGAAGAAACTGCCTCACAGGTGAACCTCGAATTGCTCTTCAATGCGCTGACTCAGCATCCCGACCTGCTGGAACGCGCCGCTCAACTCCAACCCTCAGCCGCACTCCCCCACCATGACTAATTCAACCCGCTTCTCTCCACGCCGTTTCTGGCAAGTGCTGCGTCTCGACTTGGTCGAAGGCGCGCAAAGCGCACTCAAACACTACGGATCTGCCTTTCTGGCTTTCTGGCCTTCCTGGCCATTCCCACTTTTGTCGTTCATCACGCCGACTATCCCCAACCGGAAGTGCAACAAGTAATGGCTTCGGTGCTGGGTAGCGCGGGATTTTTGCTCACACTGTTCTTCCTTTTGGTGAGCATCGGCAGCAGTTTCGCCTCGGGACGCTCCTCTCTCCACAGCCGCATGCGGCAATTGCTCCTGCCCGCCTCGACTTTCGAGCGTTTTTGCTCCGCGCTGCTCCGACACACCGTGCTTGCCGCCGTCGTTTTTGTCCTGCTCTTCCTCTGCGCCGACGCACTGACCGCCGCTTTGGCCCAAATTTTCTCCGTTCCCTATGTGTGGAGTTCCCCCCACTTCCTGGCAACGATCGCCAACCCCGTATTGGGCGACATCGACCTGCCGCCATCATCGGCACCGGTACTGTTCATGGCCCGATTCATTCCCGCGCTCGTCTATTGCGGGCTGTGGAGCACATTCCTCCTGGGAGCTCTACTCTTTCGCAGCAAATCTTTTGTACTCACCGCGGTGATTCTCATTGCCGGTTTCACCCTCCTCTCTATGCTGGGAGTCCTGGGGTTGGTCAGTCTGATGGACCACTTTCCGCCTCCGTTCAACGAACAGAGCGTCGAACACGTGATTTTCATTTCGCTTTTGCTATTCTGGCTGCTGACCTTGGGTTGGATTGTGTTCTGCATCGGCTACAGTTATCGCATGTATGCCCGTGCGCAGGTGATTCCCCGCGGTCGCTTCGGCTACTAACCCCACTGACACATGAACTTTCGAGACGGACTACCCATTTACCAACAAATAGCCGATCGCCTGATGGACGAAATTCTGGCCGGAAAGTACATTTCCGACGAACGCATCCCCGGTGTTCGCGAATATAGCTTACTTTTGCAAGTGAACGTGAACACCACAGTCAAAGCCTTTGACATCTTGGCGCGACAAGGCATTATCTATAATAAAAGAGGACTCGGATCCTTTGTCAGCGCCGATGCGGTCAAGATCATTCGCCGCTTACGTTCGGACGATGTGCTCAACGGAATGCTCCAAGAGCTGGCGAAACAGATGTATCTGCTCGGCATTCCAATGGAAAAAGGTCACCGATCGCTTGCAACAACTCATCAACGAAGAGATGGCGACCCCAACTGTCGGTTGATTCACTTCCCTCTTTCTCCTGAAGTTTCACCCTTATCTTCCCATTTATCCCTATGAAAATGGTATTGCTTTCCTCCGCACTCCTTGCGGCTGCGTTGATGCTCAGCGCTTCTTGCTTGCACATTCGCCAATCGCCCAACGCATGCTACATCGACAACGAATCGTCCCGCGAAAATCGCACCAATCTCTCTGCCGACTCCGCCAATGCCAACGGCACCTACGCCTACACGGTGAACAATCTGCCGCACTTCGAATCGGTGGACGTGAGCAGCGGCATCATCCTCCGCCACATTCCGACGGGCAACCCCACGGTGACAGTGAGCATGGACCGCAAAGACGATCACCTCGTCCAATTCTATGTGGACGATGGGGAACTGAGAGTGGGCATGGCGTATCACAACTTCATGCGCCGGCCGCATGTCGTGGTCACCGTGACGGGCTATACGCTCTACGGCTACGAGGCAAGTTCCGGAGCCTCCATCCGCGTGGGCGCGCCCCTCAAGTTGGATCGCAAACTCAGCTTCGAGGCCTCGTCGGGCGCCAACATTCAAGTGGATCGAGTCCAAGCTCCGAAATTTAAAGTGGAGGCTTCGTCGGGCGGCGAGGTGAAACTGTACAATGTACTGACGGATCTCATGGAGGCAGATGCTTCGTCGGGCGCAAGCATCACGCTGAGCGGGCGCACACAACGGGCGAAATTCGAAGCCAGCAGTGGTGCCACGCTGAAAGCTGAGCGACTCTCGGCGCAACACGCGGAAGCCGAAGCCTCATCGGGCGGAGAAGTGATGTGCAACGCAGCCACGCTCGTGGTCGACGACGACACCACCAACGGCACCGTGCGCAACGTTGCCAAATAACGAACGACTCTCCCTCACGTTCTTCGACAGTCAGCCAACGACTGCGGAAGAGCGTGGGGGAAGAGTGCTTGTTTGCATAAGAAAATGATACATCTTGAAAACATACACAAGACTTACCGCGGCGGACAGCCGCTTCATGTCCTCAAAGGCATTGATCTCGACATCGAACGCGGGGAGTTTGTGAGCATTATGGGCGCTTCCGGTTCGGGAAAGTCGACTTTGCTCAACATTTTGGGCATTTTGGACAATTACGACGAAGGTCTTTACACACTCAACGGCGTGACCGTGAAAGATCTCAGCGAGTCGAAGGCAGCAGACTACCGCAATCGCATGATTGGCTTCATCTTTCAGTCCTTCAACCTCATCGGCTACAAAACGGCACTCGAGAATGTGGCCTTACCCCTCTACTATCAAGGCGTTTCGCGCAAGGAGCGCAACCGCCGCGCCATGGAACACCTCGAACGCCTCGGCTTGGACAAATGGGCCGAGCACTATCCCAACGAACTCTCGGGCGGTCAGAAACAACGTGTGGCGATTGCGCGCAGCATCATCACCAATCCGCAGGTTTTGTTGGCCGACGAACCCACCGGCGCCCTCGACTCGAAGACATCGGGCGAGGTGATGCAGCTGCTTACCGACCTGAATGCAGAAGGACGCACCGTGGTTGTCGTCACACACGAGAGCGGTGTGGCTTATCGCACGAAGAAAATCGTGCACATACAGGACGGTTTGATCGGACGCATCGAAATCAATGATCCGAATCAGACCATGCCTTTCGGAGAACTCATGAAATAGACGCGACATGTTGCAAGAGATTTTCGCGCATTTGGCGCAAAACAAACTGCGCACCGCACTTACCGGTCTCAGTGTGTCGATGGGCATTTTCCTTCTCGTCTTCTTATTGGGTGCAGGCAACGGACTCATCCACGCTTTCGAGTACAATTCGGGACGCTTCGCCGACGATGTGGTCTCGATTGTGCGGGCTACGCTTCGGAAGCCTACAAAGGCTTCAGCAAATGGCAAGACGTAAAGATGGACGATCGCGACTTTGAAAACACCCGTTCGGCGACACAAACGCAAATCAGTGAAGCTGCGCCGACAATCAACCTATCGGGACTCGTCATGGTCTCGGGCAAACATCGCCTCGAGGGAAGTTTCGACGGCGTGTTGCCCGTAGCCGCCGAGATGGAGCGCATTGTCCTGAACGCCGGGCGCTTTATCGACGAAAACGACTTGCGCGAGCGCCGAAAGGTGATGGTTGTCTCGACGCGCATGGCCGAAGATTTCTTTGGGTCGGCCACTTCTGCCGTAGGACAGGTGGTCAACGTCGATTCGATGGCTTTTCGCATCATCGGCGTGCGCGCTAAGGCCAACGACATGGAGCAAACCAAAGCGCAAGTGCCGTTTTCCACCCTGCGCACGGCCTTCAACAAAGGCGTGTCGGTGGGTTCCATCGAATTGCGCACCGACGCCGGTAAGCAAGCCGAGACCATGCAGCAGCTCGATCAGCACATTCGCCAAACCATCGGCCACCGTCACGGTTTTAATCCCGAGGATCAGACAACACTCTGGATCGACAACAAAGCCGAGGGCGCGAAAGAACGAAATACCGCCACGCGCATTTTGCGCACCGGCTTGTGGGTGGTAGGCATCCTCACCTTGTTGAGCGGCGTGGTGAGTATTTCGAACATTATGCTCATCACCGTCAAGGAACGCACCCGCGAGTTCGGCATTCGCAAAGCACTCGGCGCGCGCCCCTGGAGCATTTTGCGCAGCGTCTTGGCCGAAAGCGTCGTCATCACCCTCCTTTCGGGCTATGTCGGTCTCGTTGCCGGCATTGCCGCTACGGAATGGATGAACCATGTGAGCGGCGAACGCGTGTTGGTCATCATGGATTCGAAGTTTTACTTCTTCCTCAATCCCACCATCGACCTCGGCATCGCTTTCGGCGCGCTGACGCTGCTCATCATCGCCGGACTCATCGCCGGATTCTTCCCCGCTCGCAAGGCGGTGCTCATCAAACCCATCGTGGCACTCAACTCAAAATAGATCCACTATGTTCGATATTGACAAATGGAGGGAGATCTTCCAAACGCTGATGCGCAACAAATCGCGATCACTCCTCACCGCCTTCGGCATCTTTTGGGGCGTGTTCATGCTGGTGCTCTTGATGGGTGGCGCAAAGGGCATGAAAGCGATGATGCAAAGCAACTTCGACGGCTTTGCGCAGAACGCTTATTGCGCCGCCGCCCAAGAAACGACAAAACCCTACGACGGGCTTGCCTCCAACCGCAAGTGGTCGTTTCGAAGTGGCCGACATCGACCGACTGCGCCGCCAAATTCCGGAAGCACAAGTCGTCACCCCGGTGATTTTCAACTGGACGAGATTCAAATGCGGAAATCGCTCTTCGCAAGGTTCGGCCAAAGGGGTGCGACCGGACTACACCGAAGTGGAAAACCCCAAACTCTCGCACGGACGCTACATCCAAGAGAGCGACCTGCGCGACTATCGCAAAGTTTGCGTCTTGGGACAGAAAGTGGCCGCCGAACTTTTTCCAGACGTCGACAACCCGGTGGGCAAATACGTCGAGATGGGAGGCATCTATATTCAAGTGATCGGCGTTTCGTCCCTCACTTCCAACGTTGGCGTGGGAGGACCGGCCTCGCGGTCGGTCTATCTGCCTTTCACCACCATGCAGCGTCTGCAGCACTACGGCAACAACTTCGACATGCTGGCTTTGACCACGCGCCGCGGCCACACGGTGACCTCGATTCAGCACAAAGTCGAACAGGAAATCAAGCAACTACATCGCATTGACCCCAACGATCAACAAGCCCTCATGAGCATCAATGTGGAATCGATGTTCCAAATGGTGCAATCGCTCTTCGACGGCATCAATATCCTCGTTTGGCTTATCGGCATCGGCACCTTGCTTTCCGGGAGTATCGGAGTTTCGAACATTATGATGGTCGTTGTGAAAGAACGCACCACCGAAATCGGCGTTCGGCGTGCGATTGGCGCGCGTCCCGCGCAGATTTTGATGCAAATCCTCACCGAAAGTGCCATTCTCACGCTCCTGGCCGGACTGACCGGTATTGTTGTGGCGGTTTTGATTCTCGTTGCCGCCGAAAGCGGCATCGGGGGCAATTTCCCCTCGCTGCCTTCGGGGAGTTTCCTCATCTCTTTCTCCATGGCACTCGGCTCGGCTTTCTCACTTTCGGCCTTGGGGGTGTTGGCCGGCGTCGCGCCCGCTTTGCGCGCCCTCGCCATTAAGCCCATCGATGCCATCCGCGACGAATAAGTCCACTGCTGCCGCTTGCATTTGCCCTGCGATGGCTCGACCCTCACGAATTTTCCGCCAAAACTCCACGACTTTTTATTTCACCCTTCCTCTCCTTATTTATATCGTCACTTCTTCTTAGAAATAGCACCCCGTTGCGCCGTCACAACCCACAACATTCGGCAAAGCCCGCACTGCTAATCCCAAATTGCCTAAACACCGGCTCGCATCTATGCGAATGAAAACCCACATCACAATGAAAAAGACCTTCAAAATCCTCGGCATCGTGCTCGTCGTTGCCTTGTTCATCGGCACCTTTTGTCTTCCTCTATCAGAAATCGCGCCCTAAAGCACAGCGCTTCGAGATCATCGAAGTGAAACGCGCCGACATTCACCGCAGTACCATCGTGACCGGCACGATTGAGCCCCGTGTCGAAGTCGATGTCAAGCCCCAAATTTCGGGCATTGTGGCCGAAATCTTCAAAGAAGCCGGCCAAACCGTACAGAAAGGCGAACTCATCGCGCGCATCAAGGTGGTGCCCGACATGGCGCAGCTCAACAGCGCGGAAAACCGCGTGAAACTCGCGCAACTCTCCTCGCAACAAGCCCTACGCGACTTCGAACGCACGAAAACCCTCTACGATCAGAAATTAGTCTCCGCCGAAGACTTTGAAAAGGCGCAACTTGCCCTCCGCCAACAGCGCGAAGAACTGGCCAACGCCAAAGATGCACTCAAGATTGTGAAGGAAGGCGTGAGCAACTCCATGGCCGGCAACTCCACCACCCTCGTGCGCTCGACCATCGACGGCACGATTCTCGACATTCCCGTCAAGGTGGGAAATTCCGTCACAATGAGCAACACGTTCAACGACGGCACGACGATCGCCACCGTGGCCAATATGAACGACCTCCTCTTCAAAGGCAACATCGACGAGACGGAAGTGGCGAAACTCCGCAAAGGCATGGACTTGGCTATCACGGTCGGCGCCCTGACTGACGTGCGTTTGGCCGCACGCCTCGAGTTCATCGCGCCCAAAGTGAGCAGCGGCACCACAGGCAACCAGTTTGAAATCAAAGGTGCCCTGCTGCAGAGCAAAGGCGTGACCCTCCGCGCCGGCTACAGCGCCAATGCCGAAATCATTCTCGACGCTCGTTCGCAAGTCCTCGCGCTCCCCGAGTCGGCCGTGAAATTCGAAGGCGGCTAAAGCCGTGGTCTACGTGCAAACCGGCGACAAAGACGCGAACACCTTCGAGCGTCGTGTGGTGCAAACGGGTTTGTCGGACGGAGTGAACATCGAAATCCGCAGCGGTCTCCGTATCGGAGAGAAAGTGCGCGGCAACGAAATCAACGAACAGCCCTAATCTCGCGCTTGCTATGAAACTACTCTACACTCTCTTCGCCTTTTGCTCGGCTTGTAGCCTCGCGGCACAAACGCCGATGACGCTTCGCGACTGCATCGAGCGCGCTCAGCAACGCAACATCAAAGTGCGGCAGGCTGAAATCAACCAAAAGCAACAAGCCCTCCAGTTGGACGACGCGCGCAAAGCCGTTCTTCCCGAGGTAAACGGCTCGGCCGGTGAGAATCTCTCCTTCGGACGCGGACTCACCGCCAACAACACCTACGAAACGCGCAACACGAATTCAACTTCGCTCTCCGTTTCGGCTTCCATGCCCCTCTACACGGGCGGACGCCTCACCCATCGACGAAAACAAGCCGCGCTCAACCTACAAGCTGCCGGTGCCGATGCCCGACGTTTGGCAGAAGAACTCCAACTGCAGGTGGCACAGGCCTACTATCAAGTGCTGTTTCGCATGGACCTCATCGCACAAGCGCAAACCAACTTGCGCAACACTTTGGCACAAGAAGAGCGCATCGGCGTACAAATCCGCGCCGGCCGTTTGCCGGAAGTCGATTTGGCGCAGGCACAAGCCCGCACGGCGCAAGATCGACTCGCCCTCGTGCAGGCCGAAAACGACAAAATGCTCGCCCTCCTCGAACTCTCGCAACTGCTCGAATACACTTCGCCCGACAGCCTCAAGGTGACGCCGCCGGCTGTACACACCCTGCCCGCCGTCCCCGGCAATCCGGAAGAAGTCTACGCATTGAGTCTTACCGAACGCCCCGCGCTGCAGGCCGCACAGCTGCGTTCGCAGGCCGCCGATGAGCAAATCGAGATCGCTCGCGCCGGCATGCGCCCCTCGCTCTACCTCAATGCCGGACTCGGCACGAGCTATTACAACACCTCGGGCGTGGCCAATGCCGCTTTCGGCCGACAGCTCCGCGACAACCTCTCACAAAACATCGGGCTTTCGCTCGCTGTGCCCATCTTCGACCGCCATTCCACGCGCAACAGTGTGGCCTCGGCGCAGTTGGCGGCGGCCAATGCGCGATTGGACGAAGAGGAGCTGCGCAAATCGCTCTACAAGGAGATACAAAACGCCTATTATGCCGCCCTGACGGCGCGCCACAAATGGCAAGCCGCGCAGGTGGCCGACTCGGCGGCCGTGACCGCGGCGAACCTTGCGCAGAAGAAGTACGAAGCCGGCAAAGGCAGTTTCACGGACTACGACGAGGCGCGCAACAAACAGACGAATGCCGCCGTAGACCGCATCACAGCTTTCTACGAAGCCCGCTATCGCCAGGACGTGATGGACTTCTACGCCGGAAAGCCCTTGCAATAAGCACGCACGCCGCGGACTTTCGCCGGTGAATGGCCGAGAAGAGGCGGCGCATGGCCGTAATTGAAAGGAAAAACCGGAGGAGTACCGCGGAGAAAAGCGAAAAATTCCACCGAACGAACAAAAAAAACACCCTTCTGCTTTGTTCGAATCGCTAACAACTGCTATTTTTGCAGACGATTTGTTCATCCATTCTCCTCATCGTTCCCCGCTTTCGCTTTCTGGCTTCGACTTTTTCCTGTCGTATTGGGCACCGGGTGCGGAAAGTGCTCGCCACTCACTCCCCACGAGGCCGAAAGCGGCGGGTGACGCTTCATTCTCCCCCACAATGAAAAGAGTTTTTCTTTCTATCATGGCCTGCTGTTTGGGCTTCTCCACCGGTGCTGCACAGCAGACGGTGCACACAACACTCGGCATCACGTGGCCGCTCGATTTTCGCACCAATGCTTATCGCCAAAGCGCCATTGGTTTCTTCGCCAAAGTCGATCGAAACTTCACCGAGAATGTGCAACTGGGTGTGAAAGTCCAAACCGAAGGACACACCGCTCGAGTCAGCGAAATGGCCGGCTACATCTATGGTGCAGAGCTGCTCAAGTCGCTCGACCTGTCGCCCACAGACGTTGTTGAAATCTATGTGCCCGCACGTTCATTTGTGGCGGCACTGACCGGCGCCTATGTGTGGAATCGCAACGAGCGCTGGACGCCTCGCTTAGGCGCGGCCGTCGGCGTCTCGCACGACTCGCCCGGCGGCAGCCTTTTCGCAGCTTCGGGCGCATGGCACGGCTCCTTCGAACCGGAAGTGGGCATCACCTACCGCAAACACTGGGATGTGAGTCTGGCTTATCGCTTCACGCAATCGACTTACTCCCACGCCACACTGAGCGTTGGCTACCGTTTCTGACCACGCTGACCGTTCTCTCTTCATCCCGCTCCGCCCGGAGTGGGATTTTTTTTATGCGAGCGGAGAGCGAATCGGGGAAAACGCCGCAAAAAGGCAAGAGCGAACGGGCGAACGCTTGGCGACAAAGCCAACTTTTCGGCGCGGCGACGGCGAGAAAACACCCGAAAAGCAACGATAAGTGACTCTGAAACAAAACAAAGCCCACAACGGAAGTAGAAAAACAGAAAAAAAGTGCTACCTTTGTAAGCACATAACGGCAAAACGTCCGCACTTTTGAAACGTGGCGCCCCGTCATACGATATTTCTTAACATAACACCTCCTCCACCATGAGAGTTATCATCGAACCCGACTACGAAAAGCTGTCGCAATGGGCAGCCGACTACGTTGTCAACAAGATTAACGCCGCCAACCCCACGGCAGAAAAACCTTTCGTGCTGGGTCTTCCCACCGGTTCCAGCCCCCTCGGCATGTATCGCGCCATTGTGCAGCACACAAGGCCGGTCGCGTGAGCTTCAAGCACGTGGTTACCTTCAACATGGACGAATATGTGGGTCTTCCCGAAGATCATCCCGAGAGCTACCACTCGTTCATGGCCAACAACCTCTTCAACCACATCGACTGCCCAAAGGAGAACATCCACATCCTCAACGGTAACGCTGCGGATCTCGCAGCCGAATGTGCACACTACGAAGACATGATCCGTGAGTGCGGTGGCATCGACCTCTTCCTCGGCGGTATCGGCCCCGACGGTCACATTGCCTTCAACGAACCCTACTCTTCGCTCACAAGCCGCACGCGCCAGAAGACGCTCACCACCGACACGCGCATCGCCAACAGCCGTTTCTTCGGCGGCGATCCCGAAGCGGTGCCCGCAACTGCCCTCACAGTGGGCGTCGGTACGGTGATGTCGGCCAAAGAAGTGCTCATCCTCTGCAACGGCCACAACAAAGCTCGCGCGCTCCAGGCGGCTATCGAAGGTCCTGTGTGCCAAGCCTGGACGATCTCTGCACTCCAGCAGCACCCCCACGGCATCATCGTTTGCGATGAAGCCGCTTGCGAAGAAATTAAGGTGGGTACCTACAAGTACTTCAAGGACATCGAGAAGGACAACCTCTAAGCTGTCCTGATTTTTCCGAACTTCACCCTGCGTGTGTCTGCGTCCGTGTCTCGCATACGGACACAGTCACACGCTTTGTTTAACGCTCTGCGACGGCTCCCCCCTGCCCTTCCCTGCGGAGCGACACCTTTTGCGCCATGCACCCCGTACATATCATGCCCAAACCCGCCGGTTCGGCCTGCAATCTGAACTGTGCTTATTGTTATTACCTCGAAAAGCAGAAACTCTACGCCGAATCGCCCAAACAAGAAATGAGCGACGAGACACTCGAGCGCTACATTCACGATTACATCGCCATTCAGCCCGGAGACAGCGTGCTCTTCACTTGGCACGGCGGGGAACCGCTGGTACGTTCGCGCGCTTTCTACGAAAAGGCATTGGCGTTGCAACAAAAGCACGCCGCGGGCAAGCAAATTGAGAACGCGCTGCAGACGAATGGCACCTTGCTCACCGACGATTGGTGTCGTTTCTTGGCCGAACACCGTTTCTTGGTGGGTATCTCCATAGATGGTACGGAAGAGATGCACGATCGCTACCGACTCTCGCGCTCGGGACGCGGAACGTGGCGGCAGGTGATGCACGGCATCGAGTTGCTCACGCGCTACCGCGTGGACTGGAATGCCATGGCCGTGGTGAACGATCACAACGTGCGCCAACCACTGGAGTTCTACCGCTTCTTCAAAAGCATCGGCTGCGACTTCTTGCAGTTCACGCCCATTGTTGAGCGATTTACCGCCACGCCGACGGCCGCCTCCTCGCTTCGCCCATCGAAGGGCTCACCACGGCAGAAATGGCGCCCTTCAGTGTGGCGCCCGAGGCCTGGGGCGAATTTCTCTGCGCGCTCTTCGACGAGTGGGTGCGCCAAGATGTGGGCACTTTCTTTGTGCAACTTTTCGATGCCACACTGGCGGGATGGATGGGCGTGCCGGGCAGTCTGTGTACGATGGCCGAAACCTGCGGACACGCCACGGCGATGGAACACAATGGCGATATCTATGCTTGCGACCACTATGTGTTCCCGGAATTTAAGCTCGGCAATCTGCACGAAAAATCGCTCGCCGAGATGGTTTACAGCCCGGAACAGCGAGAGTTTGGGGAGCACAAGCGCAAAGGCCTCACACGGCAGTGCAAGGAATGCGAATGGCGATTTGCCTGCCACGGCGATTGCCCGAGAACGCGCTTCGTCACGGACAAATATGGGCAGATGGGACACCCTTATCTCTGTGCCGGATGGCAACGCTACTTCGCGCACGTCGCTCCTTACATGGATTTCATGAAACGCCAACTGATGGTGAACCTGCCGCCCGCCGCGGTGATGAAAGCCGTGACGCGCATCGAAGAAGAACGCAACCGAGTCTAAGCTCCACACGATGATGCGCTGATAGACGAAAGACTGATGCGAAGACTCCACACCTTGTTTGGGCAAGGTGTGGAGATTTGCGTTTTCTTCCACGTGCTTTTCGGCACACACTGGCCGTCAGCATAATGATTTGGACACTTTACCGCACATGATGAGAAGAAGCGTGATCGAAAAGACTTTTCGTGCAGACATGTGCCACGGGCGTGCAGCGCTTTCTGGTGTGTGTAAACGAAACTTCGCACTTTTTTCTCATCTCACCCAGCAAATAGAACTTACTTCTTCCATGAAAACTAAGCAATCGCGCAAGAGGTTTGCTACTTCTCCAAAGATTTATTATTTTTGCAGTGTTTGACGATTACAGAGCAAACCTCTGCTTTTGATTTGCAACAAAATCACAATCTATTTTCTATAATTTAAGCCCTATGATGATGAAGCACCCACTCTGTTCCTTCATGCAACGAGCTTTTTATTTGCTCCCTGCAGCCTTCTTGCTGTGCGGCTGTGTCGACTCAACGGTCGACTATGATAACATCGACATGAAAATGAAATTCAATGTCGACGGTCTGAAAGTGAAATTCGGCGATACCGAAAAAATTAAGCTCGTGGATCTCCTCAAACCTGAGGGGAATATCAAACCGATGCCGGGGGGATGTACTATCTCGTGGAGCGAGGACAGACACACTTTGATTTCATGGTGAACAAGCCCTCGACCGAAGTCGATGCCAACCAACTGAATGTCGGCTATAACTTTGGTAACGACGTTTGGAAGGAAGTGCTCAAACGACTCGATGAGCGACAAAAGGCCGTTTTGGCACAAACTGGCTACGAGGTGCCGGTGAATGAGCAACCGAACTACGTCGCTTTTGAAGACGCGGAGGAGTTCGACTTCGACCTCACGTGGGGTGATGACGTAGTACAGGTGAAACGCATCGATCTTGAAAACGCAACTTTCAACTTCAAACTGAAATTGCAAGATGGGGTGGCGAAGAACTTCGCTATCTATGGATTCAAAAACGTCAAAATCACGCTCCCTCCTTATATAAAATCGAGCAGCGCCAACTTCCAAAATGGTGTGATCACTTTTGCCGATCAGCAATTCAGCGAAGGAATGCATGAGATTGACTTGGGGCAGCTCAAGGTGGACGGTATTGCCTTCGCCGAAGCGTTGAGTGCACACCGAGTGCCGCGCGAGAACTTCTCCATCAAAGGGGAAATTGCCATGGGCGTGAAAACCGCCTTTCACGTAGCAGGCGACAAAGCGCCGAAAGCCAACATTGCATTGCTCGTTGCTATCAACGGAAAAGACAAAGAAGTGGTGAGCGCCAAGAGCGTGACAGGCGTATTCAAACCCACCATTGCACCGAAAGTGGATCCGATTCAAGTGAAAAATCAGGTTCCTGAATTTCTGCGCGCGGATGATGTGTCCCTGAAAGTTGGGCAAATGACACTGCGTTTTCGACGCGGATATGAAGGAGATCCCGGCCTCTGTGATGCTCAAAAATGGTCTACTCACAGCGCAAGCCGGTACGACGCAAACCGAAGTGCAGCTAGCTCCGGAAGGCGTACGTTTGGAAAAGGGGAAAGAAAACACTATCTATTTCTACCACGGCGCACAACCTTTCGATGACGAGAGTGTACCGACCGACGCACAAAAGTTGGAAGTGAAGAATTTCAACCGGCTCATTGAAAAGATTCCGGAAGTGGTGAACCTCAACCTTAGTAATGATGCGGTGCAGCTGTCGCGAGCAGAAACAACTCTCGAATTTGGTAAGAACTATCAAATGAAGGCGGCGTACAAACTGCTGGTGCCCTTCGTACTGACACAGGGGCTGAAAATCGATTACACCGACGAAACAAACGATATTGACCTCGATGCAAAAGAGTTGACCACCGACAATTTGAGTATTACGGTGCAGGCCGATGCCCTGACGAATATTCCGCTCACGCTGAAGGCGAAACTCATTCCTCTCGACGAGAAGGGGGCGGTAATCGCCGATATGTCGGTTACGGAAGTTGAGATCAAGGGCAGCTCAGACGGCAAAGAAGTGACGCGCCCCATCGTACTGACGCTCCATGCTCGGAATCCGAAGAGCTTGCAACTCCTCAAACGATTTAAGTTCTCAGTAAAAGCCTCGGCCGACGAGGTGGCGAAAGCGCAAGCCCTGCGTAGCGACCAATATCTACAAATCAAAATGCCAAGCTCCGTTTGGGAGGTGGTGTCATTGCGGATTTCAACTAACTCTAAGCCCTCTTTCTTATGAATATGCTACATAAAGCCCTCTTGAGCTTCCTGGTCGGCAGTGCAGGTCTCACTGCCGCTGCGCAAGAACTGCGTACCTCCTATTTTATGGAGTCATCTCAATATCGTCACCAACTCAACCCGGCTTATCTGAACCGACAGGGATTCTTATCGGTGCCGCTTTTAGGTAATATACAGGTTTCGACAATCGGGAATTTTGGCGCGCAAACTTTCATTCACGACATCGACCCGGTCAAAAACAACGGGCACGGCTATGGCACGTTCATGCACCCGGATGTGACGAATGAGCAGTTTTTCAAAGCCTTGGGCACAAAAGATGTGCAGGGCGGTGCCTATCTGAACTTGAGTATTCTCTCGATGGGCTTCAAAGCCTTCAACGGCGGGAACTTAATCGACATCAATCTGCGCTCGAACACTGATTTTCTCCTTCCCAATGAACTGTTTCATTTGGCAAAAGAAGGCGGTACGAACAACCGTTACCACTTGTCGAATATGGGGCTGAAGAGCCAATCGTATGTGGAGGTGGCACTCGCGCATTCGCACGCAATCGGGAACCATGTAACAGTAGGTGCGAAAGCAAAGGTGCTGTTTGGACACGCTTATGCGAACCTAAAAGTGAAACAGCTCGATTTGACTCTCGATGAACACAAATGGGAAGTGGAAGGACAGGCCGAAGGGGGCGTTTCGATTCAAGACACTCGCTTTGAACTCGATGAAAAAGGGCGAATCAAAGACTTCGAACCACTCAAAGCTGGCTCGACCGGAATGGGTATGGCTTTCGATGTGGGTGCTACTTACAAGGTGCACGGGTTGGAAGACTTGACACTGAGTGCAGCGCTTATCGATATGGGAAGCATCAACCATACGAGAGCACAAAACTTGAAGACGAAGACAATGCCAAATGGACGTTCGACGGTTTCAAACAGGCTTATGTGGCTTCTGACAAGAAAAACTCACAGGAATTGGGTGAGGAATTTGACCAAATGGGAGAGGACTTGAAGGATATGCTCAACCTCTATGCTACGGAGCAAAAGGGGCACAGACAAGGATTGGGCACGACACTCAATCTCGGTGCTGAATATACTTTACCGGCCTACCGAAAGTTGAGTTTTGGCGTCCTCCACTCTCGCCGTTTCAATGACATCTATAACTGGAATTCCACGATGCTTAGCGCGCGTGTGCGACCGGTTAAGGCGATTGAGGTTGGGCTGAGCACGGCTTTTACTACAACCGGAACGCAATTTGGAGGTATGTTCACCATTAATGCTCCCGGTTTCCACTTCTTCGTGGCGGCAGATAGCTTTGTTGGTAAACTTTCTAAGCAGTTCATCCCACTGAATAGTATGAATTCGAGCATCGCCTTTGGTATCAGTATGCCGCTCTCGCCCGGAAACTAAGGTATCCAACATCTCATTAAACGCAAAACAGCCGCTCTATCGCGAGAGCGGCTGTTTTTGTTTGCACTTAATGATGCAGCACGCACATCGAAAAGTTGCGAATTTTCGTTCCATACTTATAGCTATCTGCTAAACTTCGGCTTAATGGTCAAATGTACTCCTGAAAGGGGGCAAAAATGCTCTCTTTTTCATTTAATGGTCAAATGTACTCCTATAATAGTTGAACTCCCTAGTGTTTATCGGGGTTGTAAGCCCCTAATATGTTTCCAATAAGCAGTTCTCGCCTCTCTTTCGAAAGTCCTCGATGAAGACGCAATCTCATCTTCAATACAGAGTTAAGAGACTCAATAGCATTGTTAGTGCGTGGAACTTGATCGGCAGGGAAATTCTCAAAGGTAAATAGTGCATTTAGATTGCGTTTTAAACTATAAAAAGCACTTCTCGTTCTTCTATGAGTGAAGTGCCATTTGCCATCTTCACCATAAGACTTCTCTTGCAAAAATCTTTTCCACTTTTTGCTCCCATTTTTCAAGAGATGTCTCAAAGTCTGAGACGACTAGATTGTGTAAGTTGATGCGCCAATGCTTTTGAGTTCTTTGGCCGCAGGTAAGCGAGGATTAGTGGTGAGCAAATGTCTTATTCGCTGAAGCTGGTGAAACTGACAATACTGATAAGGTATCTCAGGAAATGCTTCCTTAATACCCTGATAATGCGTCACTTACAATGGATCTGATTGTAAATCCTTGATCTTGGAGACAGGATATACCAGCTTGATAATCACTAATTCTCTCCTTACCACGTAGAAGCGATAGTGTAATACTCTGTGGCTTGAAGCATCCATGAAAATGACTACTCAAAGTTTCGACCCCAATAGGTAGCATCCATTTGTAACGTTATAGCAATGGGGGAATTCTGTAAGAAAACATCCTGACTTTTGGGGTACGTTTTTTGAGATATCGTTGTAGGGTAGAAACAGAAATACCATATTCTTGAGCTGTTTCAAGCAATGTATGGCGCCCTTGTAAATAGAACTCAACAATGGCAGCCTTATTAGGCTTTTCACGACCACTAAAATAGCATTGACAACTCTTGCAATACCAATACGAGGCACCACGTTTAACTCCTTTGCGGATTACAGCATGAGAACCGCATTTCTGGCACTTTTTTTACGATGATATTCCATTATAGCATTATAAACACCTCCCAAAGGTATGAAAAAGAGAGCATTATGCCCCCTTTCAGGAGTACATTTGACCATTAAGCCTAAACTTCAACTTTTCAAGATTCCCCGTCCTCAAGGCCATCCATAGGCACCGCGAATATCTTTTGAAAAATACTGCGCACAGCCCTAGCTTTGGGGAAAGTTCAATCAACTCGGGCGGGATTCGAAAAAAGGATGCAGAGGTTTAGTTCTACTCGGGGAAATGAGCCGCAACCTCGAAAGCCAACCACTCTATGTGAGGGTTGGCCTTGAGAAAGTGGAAAATCGATAAGATTATCGCAGTATCATCTTCTTTCCTTTCGAAATCACGATGCCTTTAGTGGTGGAGGCATTGACGCGCTGACCGGAAAGATTGTAGACATTTTCTGTTTTGGGCGCAGTGGTAACACTCTCCACACTCGTTGGCTTTGCCACGATTTCGAGAATGAAACTACGCACATGCCCGATACTTGTGGGAAGAGTGAGGAAAGCACGGTTACCTGGAATTGCCACGTCCTCACGAATACGACGGAATAGGAACTCTTGCGTATCGGCATCTCGGGTCAAACCATAGTAAGTCTGCCCGGCGCTACTGCGCGCTTGGGCTTCTATGCGCAGGTTCGTTCCTTTGAGCAACGAATTCTGTGGCTCACTCCACTTCGTAGGACGAAGTTGGAATGTCTTGGCTTCGGCACTTCCTAAAATAACAGGAGTGTTGGCCGGAAGTACGTTGCCCTGAATAGGCTCGATACAGAGAACCTTATCTCCATTGACATTACCAGCCTCTTTATCGGTAATATTTTTCACCAAATAAGCGGTAAGTCCGGCGGGCAATTCTACAGCAAAGGGCAAATGTAACGTGGCATAGTTGCCATTGCTACCCGGGAGCGTGGTGACAGGGAATGTAGCCTCTTTGACAGTATCGAAATAGAAGCTGGTACTTCCGGTATTTCCGCCATCGTGCCATACGGGGTTGGCTTCAGTGCCGGAATGTCCGCCTATCGCATTGTCGTTGGTCCAACCGACAAAGGAGATTCCATTGTTGCGAATGTAAAGCGTTCCCATCTTTTGTTGCTTTCTACCATTCACTTCAATGTGTCGGGCTGTACCGAAGGACAGAGGAGCCGGCGTATCAACCAAACCACCTTTCGCGATGGTGGGCATGCGTGCCAAATACCCCTTGCCACTCAACGGGGCAAGATACTTGTCCCCGTTTTTGTTTTGCTGTAGTACCCAAAGTGTAGAGTTGTCCTCTTTGCGACTAAGACTTACGTCGGCGGTTTTCCCATCATGCGCCGACCAAGCGGGCTCACTCGTCATGTATCGATGATCGAGGTAGCTACGCAGTCGATAAATCTTGCCGTCTTCGGGCATATAATATGCTTCTTCGTCGGTTTTCACCGTGCGAAGATTAGCCGGCCCAGCCCACCAATCTACGATAGAATTGAGAGCCCACTCCCAATCATCAAAGTTAGGTTGGAGTTCCGCTGCTGCTGGCTGTAAAATATCAGTTTCAAGTCTTGCCGTCCCTTTGAATTTGGCCAAGGGATATCCGGGGTTTGTAAGGCTTAAAAGACTATCCGCAGTGACAAGCATACGGAAATAGCGTCCATATTCCTTTAATTCAGGAACTTGACTGTCTTGCGTGTAGTCCTTCTCGATCAACTTGGAGAAGGGCTCGCGGAACTTCGTGTTGAGCGGATCTCCATAAGGGGGAATCTGCACCAAACTATCTGCACCGCGCCACACGGGCCAAAGTTCCATTCGCTTCTTAAGATCTGCCAAGTGGTTGGTAGCTGTTGCGTTGCTGGTATTTGTTGTGTTGACTACGGCTTTGAAAGCGTTGTAGAAGTTGGTACTTTTCTTGACTTTATCGGCATCACGCTGCAATACTTCATCGGCCTTCTTCCAAGTCTTCCAGGCTTTGAGCAAAGATTTCACCTCATCTACTTTGCTACTACTATTAGCAGAGGACAGATTGAGGGCTGACAACTTACTCTTAAAGTCATTTAGGAAAGGACGTACATTTTGTACTCCGTCACCATCGGCTACGAGCGTACTATCAGCTGCGCGGAAAACTTCCCACGCTGCCAGCTTCGCATTGAGGGCATCGAAATCGGCTTGAGTTACTGCTGTACGGGCAAGTTCTCCGGCCAGATGCGTACGGAACGCGTCATGATAAGGCTTAGTGGAAAGGGCCTTATCTGTATCACGTACCATTATACTATCGGCATGCTTAACAAGCGCTAAATACTTCGTTATCAAGTCAGCGGGAATGAATTCCCAATGCGAATTGGCATCCGTTTTCGAATAGAACCCTACTGAATTGTGAGAGACGTCAACTCCTCCATGCCAGTTCCATCCCTGAGATTGGCTTCCTGCGGGAAGGATATTATAATAGGAAGTCGTACCATTGAGCACATGTTCGATATGCCAAGGTTGGGACTGGGCAAAGTCCTTCGTCCAAGAGACCATGTTTTTGCCGTCTCTGACGTTGGAATAAGTAGCCCACTCCTTTTTCTTAAGCGAATAGAGGTGATAATCTCCACTATTCTTACCTCCTACAAAGATGAATTCGCCGGCTTCTGCTTGGTTGGCCGTAGGACGCGATTGCTCATCAGCATAATAATACTTGCCATTGAACACGCGATAGTTGCGAATAATGTACTTGCCGAAAGGATTCTTCGTACCGGTTGAAACGGTTAGCCCTACTGGGTTATCGAAGGAGAGTGGTTTGTCGTAGGCCAGAAGAATTTTTCCGTCCTTATATATTTCTACTTCCCCGCCATCGCCACCGGCGACACAGATTTTGATCTGCGAGAGATCAAGTTGAGCGGGAATCGTAAACGCATGACGATTAGCTACCATCACGAGTTTACCTTGTGCATCGTAGACTTTATAGCCGACAGCACCGGTTCCTTCGATACGAATGGTACGTTCTTCCCATTGCACGGCTTTAGGCTGTGCAGTGGTACCGGGTTGGTCTTTTGTTCCGAAGTCCGTGTAGTGCCCCACGTCTCCGAACACACGACTGTCGCCTGGATTCAAGCCTCCAATCGTTGCCCAGCGCACATCGCCGGGCTTATGCCCTTCAAAGGTGGCTGGAGTTTGGCGAATGCGCTCATCAATGAAGAGGAGGTTATTTGCCTTCTTGGAATATTTAGACATTTCTGTCTTGCACTCGTCGATATCTGCTTGACTTACAGAGATAGTCGCTGGGGCATAGACACGGTCGTAGAAACCATCATTATATTTGAGGGGGAGATGTTCTCCGGTCTTTTTGAAGAAGCCGTAGAAGGTGAAGAATTCTGTCAAATCTTCCTGCGCTACTTCACTGCAGAAGCGAGCAAAACGGAGATAATCCGTCTTGGCATTTCGACTATCAATGGGGTCTTTACGGAATTTCTCAAAGAGTTCGTGGAAGAAGGTGGGCTTTTTACCAAGTTCTACATAGTAGAGCCACAATTGCCAATACATGCGTGAACGATCACCCAAATCCATGTCGAACCATGACTGGTCACGGTTAAAACGATCGAAGAGCTTTTGAGGAGCATCGAGACGACTCACACTCGCCCCACGTTTCCACACAGCAATGTTCGACCACAGATTATTAGAACTCTCCAAACAACGAGCCAAGTTGAACAATTTCTGGTAATGATGCCCCGTCTCGTGGACGACAGCCCACAAGTTACCGGCATTGTCTCCTGGGGAGCCTTTTGCCCATTCTTTATAGCTGAACGTTGTGCTGACGGTTCCGATAAATGTACCATAGGGGAAGGCATAGAGTCCGGAAGCATCCGTACTGAACATCAAGCAATTAAAGCGACCTTCAAACTGTTTTGGAGAGAAGAAATCTTGTTCGAGTTCATGCACAGCGTCCCATTTTCCCAAGACACCGGTGATACCTTTGTACTCGCCATTGTAATGCCAGTTTCCTGCCTGTTGTTGTTCTTCGACACCGCTCAAACTGAGACTATGAATGGTATGTTTCGACTTCAAGCGAATGACCTCATCGTTGAAAAAACCTTGTGATTTCAGTGATACGAGTTTGTCCCAATCTGCATTGGTCATCGTGTTGGCATCGAAAAAGCCATTCGCACGACCTCCTTCGACGTGAATAGGGATTTGAGGTTGATCAGTATATTTAGATTTACGTCGTTGATGACATAGTTGATGTACAAGTGGGAGTTTTCGTTGGCATAAATTGCATTGAGCCCTTTACGCAATTGAATGAGTCGATCACCTGTTTTGTTCTTACCTTGCACCAATTCAGCATTCAGCTCACAATTGGCCGGCGCGTCGGCTCCGACAAAAACCAAGACCATTTCTTTTTCAGGAATGGTGATACCAGTAGGATTTGTTAGTTGCGAATACTGTCCAAAGTTAGTAGGCATCAGTTTCAAGTCATTAGCCCATTTTTGTGGATGGCTATAGGCTTGATAGTTTTGAATACGGAAGCGTTTCTCGAAACTATTCGCCTCGGCATTTTCCTTATTCCACTTACCAGTTTTAACGCGCAAAACCATATCGATCAGCGATTGCGGCATTTGATCCGTAGTAAGCACAGACTTGAGCGCTTCATCGCTCATCGATTGATAGGTTGATCGCAACTGCGTGCAAGCAAAATCTGTAAAGTATTTTTGCAACTTCACATTCAATTGGGCACGATTATCCGTCAATTCCTTTTGCTCCTGCAACTTTTGCTTATAAGTAGCCAAAGCTGCGGGATCAAAAGTGATTTCTTCTAACTGCCACTGTGAAGCCGTTGCAGTTTCATCCCAGTTAACAACATTGTAGCCTGCGGAACTGGCGCAATGCAAACTAGCACCAGAATTGACAACAAAGGCGATGTTCGGAAGCCACTTATCCATGTGCTTGAGTGTAAACTCTGCACTACTGGTTGTCATCATGTAGTTTTGGGAACGAGCTGCGGAATTTCCGGCATATTTTTGGCTAGCCACACTCCGAATAGCCCATTTTTCTCCTTTTTTTCTCCAATTGCCAAACTTGTCCCATCTCGCGCTCGTTACGTACAGCGCCACGCACCACATTATCTGATGCGGGGAGCGTCGTCAGTACACGATCCGGATAGGCAACATTGCGCACTATATAATATTTACCTTCCACAGGTTCATAAACGCCATTGGAGTTTTGGCGAATAGCCGCTTTGACGTCTTCTTCAGACACATCATTTACTGCGACAAATTGCCATTCAGCTGCAGTATTCGGCTGGAAGGTCGTATCAACCTTATTAGTTTCTGCGTTTGTTTTGGTCGTAAAGGTCTGTGCATTACCCCCAACAAGAGCATTTCCATTGGTTTCCTCTAGGCAAGTTCCGACAGCAGCTTCTTTATTGGCACTAATATTGAAGAAATCGGGAGTTGTCTTAAAGAAATTCACCCACAATCGGGTACTTCCGGTGCTTGTCGTCACATTTTTCTTCGCTTCAGCCTGCGGCACAAAACGACTTGTGCCGGCATTGCGAATTGCAAAACCGTCACCACTACGTTCTACCAACCAAAGGGTGGAGAAATCAGTATTAGAAACTTCTGTTGTTGTTTTGAGTGCATGCGAACTTTGATCAACCGTCCAATAACGATTGCTCGCATTCTTCACACGATAGAGTCCGCCCTCTCGCAACTTTTCGAGTTGAAGCAAATTCTTTTCTAACTTGGGCCAAGAAGTTTCAAATTGCGCTACGCTCTTTTTCTCTTCGGCTGTAAGCGAAACAAACTTCCAATGGTTAGCTTCAGAATTGGCGTCTTCCCAATTTTGCACCAAACCACTGTTCCCATTATGCCAAAGCGTTTTTCCTTGGAAATTTTCTGTAGTAGAAACCACCCAATAGTCAGCACTTCCACTTCCGGATGCCTTTTTAATATAATAATGGGCGGGCATGGTGCCAACGATAAACGTCTCGTTCAATCGATCAAGTGGCTGAATAGGCAACTGTTCTCCTACATTGACAATCCAATAAGCGCCATTCACACGCGTCACTTTCCAATAGGAAGAGAGATCATCTCCGTGTTCCGAACCACTACCGGAATGTTCAGAGAGATAGCCAAGACGTTGATTCTTGACGCAGATAGGAAAGTTATTGCGTCTGCTCACAATACGATAATAGCCCTCTGCAAGCTCTACGGTTTGCGCAAAAGCCTGCGGAAGGAATCCTAAGATCATGAGCAGGAAAACGAATGTACGTTCTAGGAATGGATGCATACAGCGTTTTTTCTTGGGCTAATGAGGGCGAGCAAGGAGTATGTGCTCTGTTTTACGTCCTCTATACGTTGATTATTGTTTGAAATTAAGCACAACGCCATGTTTCCTTTCACGGCGTTTGCTTCTTGAGTTCTGCCTGCTAACGATTTCTATCAGTTCTGCAGGGAATAGGTAGGAAACTGTTGCCGGTCTCACTACCCATCGGTATACCTTTGAGAAAAGACTTCGCAAATGATGGGGAATTGCGTCCTCTCTATTCAAAGGCTCTATATCCGTTCGTTCTTCAGCCGCCTTTTACCACTATTAGGCGGCCTTCTCGAAAGCATGCGCTAAGAACATAGCGACTACTTTGCGCAAAGCTACTAAAAAACAGCGTTATAAACAATCATTTGGCGCAAAAAACTTCAAATAATTCATTTTTCAAACGCAGTTGTGGCTACTGGGCGGCAAAATGCTCTATTTCTACTGATTTCACTTCATCATTTTCATCGATTTACTGCGCCGAACGATGTAGCGCCGGGAAAACTCGCTTTGCGCCATCAACAGCGATGACCTTTCGTTGGCGCTTGGGATTGTAGTGCGGTGAGAAAACGTTCAATTCCGGACGGGAGTATTTCGTTTCGATACCGAGCAGCCCCGTGAAGATATTGGGTAAGAGATCGGTCATGACCGGTTGGTCTTGCGCTTTCAAGATCTGTTGCCAAAGCTCCGGGGCTTCTTTCCGCAACGAATCGGACATGTAGACGACGAAGGGAATGCGCACTACATTATCGGGCAAGGTATTACCTGCATGGCCTGCAAAATCCGGGTGACGCTTGTCGTCGAAAAGGGTCTCACCATGATCGGAAACGTAAACCACAATGGAACGACTCTGGCTGTAACGCTTGAAGATTTCTGCAACAACGTGGTCATTGTAAAGTACAGAATTGGCATACTCCGCAATTTTCGTTTTCCGCCCTTCTGCAAGAGTGCCGGAAATATCCTTAGCCCTAAATCGCGCAAACGAAGCAGGATAACGATTGGCATAACCGGCGTGTGAACCCATAAGATGAACGACGGAGAACAATCCGCGCGGGCGACGATGTTTCGGGGCTATCTGCTCAAAAGATAGCAAATTAGGAAAGATGCGCTCGTCATAGAAAAGCGAATCGGACAGGAACATGTCGTTGGTCTGGTGCAAGCGGTAAGCGTTGCCGGTGAGTGTGTCTGCGGCAGAACCGAATAACTGTTGCACAGACCAAGGGCCTCCACTGCATTCCTGATTGGTCACCCATGCCGTGGTGAAATCTCCGTGTTTCATCACGGACACGAGATCGGGGTATTCGTGCCACTGCTCTTTGTCCTGTTCATTGGTGTAGAACGTCAACATTGCCTGCGTGGAGGCTATGGTGGCATTGGACGGACTTACCACATCAGTAAAGACAGCTATTTCCCCACGTGAGCGCAATTCATCCAACTTTGGTGTCGTGGGCAGGCAAATCCATAGCAATGCATCGAGGCAGCGCGCGTACTCTCCCCAAGAATAAGCACTACGTTAATAGGCTCCATGAGACCGGTATCGACATGGCCTGTTATGGTATTTGCTGCTGAAGCATGCATGTGTTCACGCTGGTTTTCGAGGATCTTCCCAAGTCGATAAGTGCGCACCAAACCCCATACGAAACGGTCAGCAGTAGTGGTTCTAGCCGGGCTATAGCTCCAATGCCAGTTACGATACCGTCCCACTGACAGACCGAAGCCGAGAATGAAACAGCACAAGGCAATGCAAGTGAGCATCGTAGTGCGTATAGTAGACAATAGTCTACTCAATCCCCACGCAGCCGCCAGCATTATTACAGCAACGAGCAATAATTTAGGCAAATGATGAGACATTGCCGTGAGAAACTCCAGGCTTTCACGCGCATCGGTTCCTACAATAACTTTGCTCATCTCAGGATTATAGACCGTGTCATAAACCCATAACAGCAGGAACTCACCGAGGGTTAGTAACGTGACGACACAAGTCAATACAATGCAAAAAGTGCGACGTATCCAGTTCCATTTGATTGCACCTACAAGGAATACAAACAAAAAAAGCCCAACCTCCGGCTTCCAACAACAGAATGGGTTGCGAAAGGAGTGCTTCGCCTACGGTGTACTTCCCACTATCGAATACAAGACGATAGAGAACGACTTGGGAGACTGCCAACTCGAGTAGAACAACATAGGAGAATAAGAAACGGAAACCTACCGGGCGAGAAAAGATGGAGGAAATCCCGGAGAAGGCTCGACAAAGAGATTGAATCATCGGCTTGAGGCAAGAAAAGTATTTCATGGGGGTACAGAACTTACAAGAATATATAAAAAGGGCGGTTAAGGGTCATCAGCGAATCATTACTTTGTGAAGACAAGAGTACAGAACAATCGATACGCCCCGAACCAATGTCTGTTGAGTGTACGAGTGCTTTGAACGCTTTCTGATTCTCACAGAAACTCGATGAGTTTGGCTTTCGATTCACTCGTCTTCATTTTCTCAATGTTACCTCCTTGAGATAAGAGAAACATGCACTACTCTATTCGCTCGTTCCTCGCAAAGCAACTATAGGGGGCAAGCCCAAGCGCTTGTCAACCTGCTCACAATACGAATAAGCAGAGAGAATCATCAGCATGCCGGTCGATGACAGCAACAATGGATTAGTGCCCGCGATTAAAAGATAAACGACATAGGTAAAAAAGACACCTTGAGTGAAGGGATCATGGCGATAGCGATATAACCGCACCAAAGGATAGGCGAACACCCCCAATATTGGGAGCGAAAGTAGACCGTAGTTTCGCAACAGCTCTAGGTAGGTCCATTCTGTTTGCAATGTCATCTCATGAAACCCTTCGGTATAGAACGACGTAGCTGGGCCTTGTCCTATCAAAAGGTATTCAGGATGGTCATTAAACAGTTGCCAGTAGGAAGGTAAATGGCCAAACTTAATGGCATTCGATGCCTCTCCTTTCTCAGTAACTAGCAAGAAGATGAGAAACAAAAAGGCACAACCAATCAAGACAAGGAGCGGATATATGAAATACTTCGCGCGACGCCCCTGCGAAACGGTATTGAAGATGGCAATTCCCAACAAACTAAAAGGCAACAATATGCTGGCACGGGTGCCACTGACCCAAAAAGCGCAGGTCACGATAAGCGCAAGCAAAACATTGACCCACCGATTACCGATACCATGTAATGTGCGGTAATACAAGAGAAAGGCTGAGAAAGCCATGCAAATGAGCGTCTTGTAGTACATGCCGAAAAAAGTAAATCCCAAAATATGACGGTGCGTCATCATAATGAAATTATCGTGCGCCTTCACAAAATAGAAGATAGCACGTTCATAGACGGGACTTTGCAGCGTAAAGCCGAACAAGACGAGCAACAAAGTGGTCGTGAGTAGCGTGGGGACTAAGGAACGACGAACAAAGTCGTAGTTACGAATATAGGGCAACAACGCAAGAGGCGCTATGTTTTTAAACGTCCCCGACAACATATCATTGTCCATTGAGTTGCCTTGCATCTCTGCAGACAGATAGCCCAAAAATAGGGCAGAAACAATGATGAGAATATGCGGAATATAGGTCAGATCGGGTTTGTAACGCACCACGCTGAAGAGCATCAATAAGGCAAATGTGAGTTCCTTGGCGTGGAACAGCGTATTGGTGGGGTCGATCATCACCACAGCTATAAATAGGAACAACGACATATTCCCGATCATTTGCAGTAAGGTGTTCATGCGCGAACGTTATTAGAAATTCCCTCGTACAAAAGCTGATGAATCAATGGCGTGACTTACCAAAGAGAAGTTTGAAATAAAAATAAGCAACCGTGCCCGTCATGGAAAGAAAAAGAAAAGCAGCCAGCATGAGTGCTTTCTTCGGGGCAGTGGGGCGCAAAGGAACATAGGCGTCTTCCACAACCGTAAACACCGGTGTGCGCTCTTGGATCTTCGCCTCGGCCATTTGCACCTGTTGTTTCATTTGGGTGTAGGCATTGAAGGCATTCTGCATTTCATTTTCCAAGTCTGTGAGCTTCGTTTCGTAAGATTTAAGCCCGAGATCTTGGTGTGAATCGGCGTAAGCAGCATATTTTCTTTGGGCCGTCTGATATTTGCCTCGCAGTTGCTGCTCGAGTGAAGAATAGTAAGCGTAGTCTGCGCGCGCTTTATTGGTACGGTATTCCGTGATGAAGAGTTGCAAACGTTTGCGTGCTGCATCGGTCATCATTTTAGCCACCAATGGATCTTGAGACGTGCAACTAAGGGTTACCACATCGGTTTCCTTGTTCACGTCACAGTGTATGCTGCCGCGAATACCTTTGACAACCTGCTCCTCCGACGCGCTAAGACGATTAGGATCTACCCCAGTACTAGGGAATGATGCCTTCTCCGGATGATCGCCGAACAGTGATTTGACGGCACCCACTACACCGCTCATGGCTTTGCTCCACCATGGATTGCGTTCTTCTGCTTGAGTAAACTCGACATAACTTTTGTAGTTCTTGCCTTTCAGCGTTTGGACGGGCGTGTGAAGCAAATCGATTAAGAATTTGTTGGTAGAAACGACATCCGGATAGAGGTTGGGACTGATCGCGTCCTCGCCTGATCCCAGGTCTACGCCGGCCATTGAAGCCAAAGCCCCCATACCCCCGCCTAACTTCTGCTCGCGCTGCGATTCGATGGCGAGACTCATTTTCGAAGTGTAGGTTTTGGGGATACTGAACGCGACAATTAAGCCTGAAACTACACCGATTACAGCAGAGAAGAGGAAATATTTCTTTTTCGCTCCCAAATAGCGGAGCAACGTGAGAAAATCAAACTCGTTCATGATGAAGTAAAAAATTGAGTTAGGAGACTTGTGTGCGCTTGCGGTTCACGACAGTAAGGATTTGCTGACCCTGCTCTGGGAAAACATAGAACATCAATACTCCAGCTCCACATAGAAAGAGAATCAGTTGAACCGCTAAAGCCAACAAGTTGGAAGATATTGGCAGCCCGACTAAATAAATCGACAAAGCTAACAACGCTGATCCGCACAAAGAAGGAAGGAGCGAGCGAATCTGCCAAGGTAAAAGCAAAATCGAGCAAATTCAATCCACCGAAATAGCCATAGAGGCAGAAAGAAAGATACCTGCGATCACGAGTCCCCAAAGCATGTAGACGAAGCCCAGATACACGCCAACACTTATGACCAGTATAGAAAACAGAATGCGAAAAATTTCAAGACGCAGGAACAACTTTCCGTGTCCGAAGACCTGCAAAATATTTTGATGCAATACAACCAAGGGTTGGAAGACAGCAGAAAGCGCAAGAATACGCAAAATCGGCACTGCTTCGAGCCATTTCTCACCGATAAGCACCACGATGAAGTGATCGGCAGCGGCACACAGCGAAAAGAAGAACAGACTGCCAAAGAAAGCCGATGTAATCAACAATTTTCTATAGGCTTTCGTCAACTTGCTTAAGTCTGTACTACATTCGGTAAGTACCGGGAAAGAAACTCGCTGCAGAACAAACGCAAAATTCATCGCAATAAGCGAAGAAAACTGATCCGCACGAGTATATAACCCCAATTTACGCGGAGTATAGACTTTACTGATCAAAAAATAGTAGAGGTTGTTGTAGAGGTTGGTCAGTAAGGAAGAAAAGAGAATACGCGAACCAAAACCGAACAACTCACGTGCAGAATCAGAAGAATAATCAATTTTAGGGAAAGAGCGCACCAACAGCCACAACACCACTGCATAGAGCAATTGACGCAAAAAGTTGCTGGGCTACTAACGACCAAATTCCATAATCGTTGAACACCATCCACACCCCAACCGCAGCACTCACCACACCGGAGCTCAAAGAAGCGACGGCTTGCGTGCGAAAGTCTAACTGCTTGGTTAGGCGCACTTTAAGAACGACAACAGAAGAGGCAAAAATCACATTCGTTCCCAAGATCCGAATAACAGGAATCAACACTTCGCTCCCATTAAAACTAGCGATCAATGGCGCTGTGAAAAAGAGAACGACGTAAACAAAAAGGGCTGCCCCCATGTTTAGCACAAACACCGTGGAATAATCTTTCTCACTGATTTCGTGTTTGCGAATCAAGGCATTAGAAAAACCTCCATCTGACAACACGAGAGAAATCGTAACCACCACAAGTGCGATGCCAACAAGGCCGAATATCTCCGGCGTAAGTTGGCGTGCCAAAAGAATTCCCACGAGGAAATTGATCCCCGTGCCCGAAAAAAATTGTCAATCAGCCCCCAACCTAAACCTTTGGCAAAGCGCTTTTCTAACGATTGCATTCAATATTCTCTTGAAAAATAATTCTACGCGACCAACATTATGTTTACTTCTTGATCACATTGATGACAATAGCCGCAAGCGTCACCACACTCATCGCAAGCGAGACGACTTGCGTCCAAGGGAACGGACCGCCCTTAGGCTTCGCAGGCACGACGATGTTACAACCGGGCTGAATGTCGCCCGACGAACGCACACGACTCACCATGCCATTCATTTGAGTGGCAAAAGTCTTGCTCTTTTTCGCTTTCAAACTGTACCCACCACACTGGTCAATGTAGTAAGAAAGCGAGGCCCCAGGCTTGTAAGGTAAAGTGGTGGGATACATCACTTCACCACTCACACTCACCGTGTTATTGTATTGAGGAATGATGAGTCGATCACCGTCACGCAAAATGACGTCCCACAAATCATTGCCCGGATGAGAAAGGGCTTTATCAAGATAGATCGCAACATTGTTATGATCACCGACTTCGATTTGCGTAAATCGGTCGAGTCGTTCATCGAAATGATTTTTTTCAATTCTTGCTGCTTCAGTCGTTCGCTGTTCGTCAGCGGTCGTTCCAAGACGGCGCCCTTCAAATAGGCTTGTGCCGTCTGGCCACCGGCAGCTTTCACCAGGTCCGAAAGACGATAGTCTTTTTTCGTGATCACATAAGTACCGGAAAACAGTACTTCGCCGTGCACTTCGACGTGTTTTTGTTCGATATAACCGGGCGATGTTCGCACATAGACTTCGTCAAAGGGCTGGAGCGTAAAACCGGGCCGCCCATTGACTACAAAGCCATCTTTGACGCTGAAGCTGTAGAATTGTGCCACTTCGTTGCCTGATGACATGGCTTTTCGGTCTCTGAAGCGACGTGCCACGTCAACTTTGGCAATGCTCGCTTTGTCCGTCAGGCCGCCGGCCTGTTCAATGAGTGATTCAATCGTCGTTCCTGAGGCATAGTTGTAAGTGCCGGGGTAACGCACTTCACCTTTGATCGACAGACGAAGTTCTTCGTTGGCTTCCTTGCGAGAAGGAATGAACACCACATCTTCATTCTTCAGGATTTCGTCAGCTTCTTGGCGAGAGAGGATGGCACCGGGGGTTAAACTCCTTGACTTCCAGTGTGCGATCGGCCTTGCGGCGGTGGATAATACCGCGATTGGCAAAGGCATCTTCTGTCAAACCGCCGGCCGCTTCGAGCAGTTGGCGAACGGAAGAGATATTACCGTCCATCTGAAATTTGCCAGGGCGCATCACTGCACCGCGCAGCTCAACGAGGTTCTTATAGCGATCCAAAACCGAGTCGACATTCACAGAGTCGGCATCGCGTACTTGAAACTTGCCCCGTTCGAAGTCGCTGAGCGAGTAGATACTCTTCTCCCCACCCGATTTTCGGAACAAGGTGACGTTGTTTTCAAAGGCATCACCCGTGAAACCACCGGCATATTTAATGAGTGTACCGACACTTTCAGTCGTTTTCATTTCGTAGCGCATGGGACGCTTCACCTTACCGGTGATATCAACGACACACTCATAAGGCCCTACAACAATAACGTCGTTGGATGCCAAACGAACGTTCCCGCGCAGACGGCCATTGAGAATAAAATCATAGATATCGACGGTTGAAATCAACTGACTGTTGCGATACACCTTGATCGCACGCAGCGTACCTATTTCATTGATTCCTCCCGCCGCATAGAGCGCATGAAACACGGTCGAGAAAGCAGAGTGTGTAAGTGCCGGGCACTTTCACCTCCCCCATCACGTTCACCGTGATCGTTTTGGTCTGTCCCACGGTGAGTTTCACCTGCGAGCCGCCGAAACGCGCTCCCAAGGTGGAGCGCAATTTGGCATTGGCCTGTGCCACAGTCATACCGCTCACTTGAACGGGACCAAAGCCTTCGATATTGACGACTCCCTCGGGCGAAACCGTGGAAGTATATTGCTTTTGCGAAGCCCCCCAAACATCGATATACACCGCATCTCCGGGACCCAAACGGTAGTCGCTCGGGGTCGCAATGTTCATTTCAGGCTCGAAAGTGAGTTTATTGTTGTTGAAGATGTCGCGACCAAACACTTTCTTGGTTTTGTCCTCTTTGTGTTTGGTCAAATGACGCAAAGAATCTTCAGGCATCAGAAACTCCAGTTCGTGGCTCATGTCGCGAAACTCCTGATCCTGCATTTCTTCCAACTCATAAGGAGAAAGCCCCTCAGTCTTTTTCTGCTTAACGTCGCGCTGCGGGAAGTTTTTGTTTTCCGGTGTTTGTTGCACCTTTTTTCCCTTGCGCAGCCGTTCTACGGTCTTTCCGCTTACGCCCGAAATGTCGTCGGCGCCCACCACTTCTTTCTTTTGCTGCGCCTCATAGTTGCGACGAATCTTGCGAATACGTTCCACCGTGACGCCACGCTCCATAAGTTGCGTAACAATCTGAGCCACAGTACGTCCGTCAGACTTCGATTTCACATAGAAATCCATGATCTGCTGATCCGTCATTGTGCTTTGTGCATGCACTACGGGCACACAAAGCAACAAAGCAAACAAAAAGAATAGGATTTGTAATCGTTTCATGTTCAGAAATAACTTGAGGAACCTGCAGTTCATCGGAGATTGTTGCGCAAGAGAGAGAAGAAGGTTTGTGCGATGATGCTCACATCGCGCGCCACAGAGGCATGCTGCATGTAATCGAGATCCATTTCAAGACGTCGGAGCATTTTTTCTACCGTATCGGTGTAACCATTGTAGATGGCAGCTTCGGGAGGTGATGCCCGGACGCATCGCATAGAGCTGCGAATAACGCGCATCGCGCGCTAAAATCTGATCGATGAAGTATTGACGCTCAGGACGATAACCGACAAATGACATATCTCCCACAAGCACATTCCACAATTGCGGCAACTCGTCGAGGTGATGCCGACGCAAAAAGCCTCCGATAGGCGTGCAGCGCGTCGTATCCTTAATTTGAGTCAGTTGAGGACCGTTCTCTTCCGCATCTTGACACATCGTGCGGAACTTGAGAATCAAAAAAGGGCGGCCGTCTTTCCCAATACGTTCTTGGCGAAAAAACACGTTTTTTCCCGATGTCAGCCACTGCAACAATATAATGACAAGAAACACCGGGGAAAAAAAGAGCAAGCACAACAATGCGCCCACGATATCAAATGCGCGTTTCGCCCGTCGTACAGCAAGCGACGGGGGCAGTACCGAATGGGCTGCAACGAGCACAGGTTGATCGGTAGGCGACACGGCAGTAGACAAAGTTTGCATTCGCGAAATCTGTAATGCGTTTAGAGACGCTCGAGGCGTGGTTTCTCTTTTTAACGGCACGGGGTACAATTTATTGCAGATCGGCCGTAAAAATAACGTAGTTATACGATGGGGTGGCTCGGCACTCTTCATCAGAACACCGAACCACTCCCCGTGTCAGGACGACTACTTGGCGTAGCTCACCGAACGCGTTTCGCGAATGACGGTAATTTTCACTTGACCCGGATAGGTCATTTCGTTTTGGATACGAGTTGCGATGTTGTTCGAAAGATTTTCGATTTCTTTGTCGTCAATCTTGTCGGCACCGACAATCACACGCAACTCTCTACCGGCTTGGATGGCGTAAGTTTTCACGACACCGGGATAACTCATGGCGATATTCTCCAAGTCGTTCAAACGCTTCACATAGGCCTCGACGATTTCGCGGCGTGCACCGGGACGGGCGCCCGAAATCGCATCACACACCTGCACAATGGGGGCAATGAGCGAGGTCATCTCCATTTCATCGTGGTGCGCACCGATCGCATTGCAAATATCGGGTTTCTCCTTGTACTTCTCGGCAATTTTTGGCACCGTAGATGGCGTGAGGGAGTTCGGTTTCCTCATCGGGCACCTTACCTATGTCGTGGAGCAAGCCGGCACGCTTTGCCTTCTTGGGGTTCAGTCCGAGTTCGGCCGCCATGATGCCGCAAAGATTGGCTGTTTCGCGCGCGTGCTGGAGCAAATTCTGCCCATAAGACGAGCGGTACTTCATTTTACCGACAATGCGAATCAGTTCAGGGTGCAAACCGTGGATACCGAGGTCAATCGCCGTACGCTTACCCGTTTCGATCACTTCTTCGTCGACCTGTTTTTTCACCTTGCTCACCACTTCTTCGATGCGGGCGGGGTGAATACGACCGTCCGAAATCAAGTTGTGCAATGCCAAACGCGCCACTTCGCGACGAACGGGGTCGAAAGCGCTGATAACAATAGCTTCGGGGGTGTCGTCGACAACGATTTCTACGCCGGTCGCCGCTTCCAAGGCACGAATGTTTCGTCCCTCGCGGCCAATAATGCGACCTTTCACGTCGTCATTCTCGATATGGAAAACCGTGACGCTGTTTTCAATTGCCGTTTCGGTGGCCACACGCTGAATGGTCTGAATGACAATGCGCTTCGCCTCCTTGTTGGCATTGATTTTTCGCCTCATCCATGATCTCGTTGATGTAGCTTTGGGCGTGCGTCTGCGCTTCTGCCTTCAAGCTCTCGATCAAGTGGTTGCGCGCCTCTTCGGCCGAGATGCCCGACAACTCTTCGAGTTTGGCGATCTCGCGTTCGTGCATACGACCCAACTCTTCTTCCTTGCGGGCAAGGAGTTGTTCTTGATTCTTGAGTCGGCCTTGCTGCGAATCGAGTTCTTGCTTGCGACGGTTCACGTCCTCTTGGCGCTGATTGATGACCATCTCGCGCTGCTTGAGTTTGTTTTCCGACTGCAAAATGCGCTGGCTGCGCTGCTGCACTTCCTTTTCGAGCTCCGCTTTCTTGTTAAGGAACTTCTTTGACTTCGAGCAGTTTTTCTCTTTGATGACTTGGGCTTCTTTTTCAGCCTCTTCCAACTGTCGGTTGAGCATTCCGGTCAACACATATCGGAAAAGGAGATATCCGCCGCCGGCACCGATGACGATGCAGACCAAAGCGACGATGAGTAGAGTTAAATTCATTGATGTGATAAGTAGGTAGTCTTATTATATAATGAGGAAAGCACGCATTAGTTTTCGACCATCAGGGTAGGTTGGCCGAGTGCTTCTTCAATTTCGTCATTCAATTTGCCGATCGTCTCCGCAAAGGGCGAGGTATCGGCATTTTTTCTCCATTTCAATCAACCGATAAGCCAAGTCCACCAAGACCGTCGACTCGTATTTCTCCGGCGTTTGATTGGGAAAGGAGGCGCGATATTGGTTGAAAAAGCTCATTGATCAGATTCGCGGCCTCGCGGTAGGTGGCTTCCTTCGCGCGGTCGATTGTGATCTGCAACGGGCGGCTGTTGACGTGCAACTGTATGGAGAGTTTGTCGGTGTATTCTGCCATGACGCTTACGGGTAGGGGTGTCGTTTGGGGTTCAGACATTGAGCGTTGCAATGCACTTGTCTATTTCTTGAATGAGCTTTTGCAATACGTTTCTGCGCCGAAGCATTCTCGCCCGAACTGATTTTGAATCATTTTGGCTGTTTTGAGATTGGCATACTCTTTCGTGAGCGCTTCGAGTTGCGCTTTGAGTTCCTCGATTTGCCGATCGCGCGCACGCAACTCGTCCTGCAATTGCCGGTTGAGCTCAGAAGCATCGCGGTATTGTAAGATCAGCTGACGCGTTCGCGTCTCAAAAAGCTGTAATGTACGTTGTTCTTGTTCGGTCATGCGTTGCAGCCCGCAGGGGGCGATAGATTCAGCATTTATTCGTCGGCCGTTGCGTCGGCTTTAGGCTCTTTCTTGGCAAGAATCAGGACATTGTAGGCGAATTCGGTCATCCAAGTTTCGGAGTAGCCCAACTTCTGACTGTACTGACGCACGGCCAAACGGACTTGCGCACCGCATCGTCTTTCCAGCTGTTCTTGTCGAAGATATCGTGCACGGCCTTTGCGGTGAGGTTGCGCAGTACGCCCTTGAGGAAACTGGGCAAACGGAATTTCCAATTGAGCAAATTGCCCATGAGCATCATCAGTTCCTGCGAGAAACCTTGGAATTGCATCAAATAGGTCTGCATGTCGTTCACCTTACGGCAATTGCGCTTAACGCTGCTGTCGATTTCATCGAAAAAACTTTCGGGCATGCCGTACAACTCGTTCATCATCGTGCGGCACTTTTTCTTTTCGCCCGGTCCGATGCGGTTGTTCACCGTCGGCACTTTCAGTGTTTGCTTGAACACACGCAAATCAGGCAACATACGCAGATCATGCAGACCGAAATTGGTGGCCATCACCGCTTGGTAGTAAACACGAATCAAGGTCATAAAGTCTTCGGTTCCTCCCACACGCCATCCGGGCGCGTTGCTTTCAGCGTCTTTTCGACCGAAGAGTTTGGAAAATATTCCCATTGAGCAGTAGGGTTGAAAGAGGTAAACCTCTCAGGTTCGTATTGTTATTCGATTTAACGCGCTGCATCACGTAACAAATGAAAACAGGGCGTCTATGCAAAAGTAATATATAATCTCCGTATTGCCAAAGGTTTGGCGAGGCAATGTAAGATATTTACTCAAACAGCTTTTTCGATGGCGCCTCAACTGCACAGAAATTGCACAAGCGAGCGACCGAAGTGCAGTTTTCCCACACCATTACCCCAAACGAACACCTACTGCTAACTTATTGAATGAAGCCCTTCCTCGCGCTGTCAAAGATTGTGCTTTTCTACGCTTTACCGCAAGTGCTTCCCCATTTACGCGCTCATCAAAAAGACCACTTCTCTACGTTGCTTTCATTCACGAAATCAGTTGTCAAAAAAAGCCGAAGAAGACGTTTCGTCCCCTCGGACACCTCGGATGAGCTGTTGGGATCATTTCGCTATCCATTCGCACCTATCACCCCATCAGAGGGGTTTCAGCAGCAAGCAACAAGGGTTTCACCTCAAATGGCCGACTTGTATTTTCTCCGCCCCCCGCCACATAACGACACGCCATCTCTCCGAAATTCTTTTACAAGCCAAACACCGCAAGAAAGCCAAAGACTTCAACCGACAAGCCCGCTTATCGCAATGACAAAAACTCTTTTCTTCCCTTCACGAAGGCGATCATACTCCCGGGGATACGCCATTCCCCCACACCGGTGGGCAGCTCTCCCTCGACAATCGACACCAATATCGGAAGGAATAGAAAGTTTGCGCGCTACAGCGAACACGGCCTACACTTTTTCCTCACGTTACAAGCGAAAGCGGTGGACTGCCTTCTCTCGTTGTGCGAAAAGACGGATTATCCCCGTGTACTTTTCCTTATTTTCCCACTACTTTTCGCGAAAAAGTAGTCCATTTTCCGGCAAAAAGTCGTCTTGTTTTTTTCCACCCTCTCTCGCACCTCTTTCTTTTTCCTCCCGATCTGCCCTAACGAGATGGGGCCACTTCCCCACTCTATCGCACAGTTTTCTATCGCCAGCGCAGGCCCTTTTCCCCTTTTGCCCACTCACCCTACCGGCGAGAGCGCTTGACTTTCCTCGCCCTTTCCACCTGCTGCACAAAATAAAACAGCAGCAACTCATCAGAAGATGAATTGCTGCTATTTGAAATCCGTAATATATAGTTGTGGGCGCTGAGGGATTCGAACCCCCGACCCTCTGCTTGTAAGGCAGACGCTCTGAACCAGCTGAGCTAAGCGCCCAATCAGAAAGCCTTGGCTCTCGATTGCGGTGCAAAGATAGGCACTCTTGCGCAACTACACAAGGAATGATCGAAAAAACTGGGAACTTTTTCGTTTTTACGCGCTGAAATCGCCTGCAAACAGCTCGCCGGCCGACACTTGAACGAGAGGTTTCGCACAAGTTGTGAGGCGACGCTCACCATCAGAGCGAGATGCTGAATGTGCCCAACGGAAGACCGGCGCCATTCACGACATTGCCGGTGGGAAAAGGCTGCCAGCCGTAACGCACATAGCGCGGTTGCGCAACCTTCGGCGCATGAAGCGTGAGCCTTCCGTCTTCGTTCAACTGCGCTGTGGCAGGAAAGAAGAGTTGATTCTCGCCTGCGATTTCAAAACCACGCAAGGCTTGTCCGTCGCTACCGTGCAGACCTTTCGCTTCACGCAGATCGAGTTGCACACGGTCACCGTCCACCTTACTGTTCTCCCCCACTTCGGGAGAAACGGGTGCGCCGGATCGGTCGTAAGTGTGACGCAACATCGATTGCGCGAGACGTTCGCCCACCGGACGCTTGTAGGGCGGGTGCACGTCGTGGCGCAATCCCAAATCGGAACTCACCACCATTTGCGTGGCAAAGACACTGCGCTGCGCAATGCGCTGCGTGTTGCGCAGCCAAGGCCACGACGGACGCTCGATGCCGGACAGCTGTACGACGTAGAACGGGAGACTGAAATCGCCCATTCGCATTCGCCAACTTCGTGCCAGCAGGTCGAAGCGCCAAGAGTCGGGGTTGTGCGCATTCGATTCGCCCTGATACCAGGCCACGCCACGTAAGGGAAGATTCAAAAGCGGTTCAATGCCCGTCTCAAAGCAATAGGCGGGATGATAAGGGTGGCGACCGCCGGGACGACGCGCGAGGTTTTTCGCCGCACGGCCGCGCACCCAGTCCATCACGAAATCGTTGTTTTTCCAATGGCGCAACACTTGTGGATAGTATTCTTCGAGCATCGGGCGGTCAATCCACGACTCAATCGGCGTTCCGCCGACGGCATTGCAGACTAAGCCCACCGGCACACGGAGACTGTCGCGCAACATGCGCCCCATGTAGTAAGCCACGGCCGAGAAGTCCGCAGCATTTTGAGGAGAGGAGGCCACCCACTGCGCAGGACGGTAGTATTGCAAGCGCGACACGGAGTCGACGGCCGTACTATCCCACTCCACGTTGTCGGTTTCCCAACGCGGTTGCATATTATAGAGGCGCAATCCTCGATCGGTCGCCTTGGCAATGTCGCGAGAAGCGTCGGCGGCTTGTCGCAACTTGAATGCCATGTTCGACTGTCCCGAACACAACCACACTTCGCCGACAGCGACATTGCGATAAGTGAGCGTTCGGCGAGCGGTGGAGACGGTGAGTGTCGTACTGTCCACGGCCGTGAGCGCAGGAATGCGCACATTCCACACCCCGCGCGCATCGGTCACGCCGCGCGCCAACTCTTTACCGCCCAAACGCACCACCACTGTTTCGCCGGCATCAGCCTTTCCTTTCAGATAGAAGGGAATGTTGCGCTGCAACACCATATTATCGGCAAAAACCGGCGGAAGTTGCAGTCCGCCGTAACGCCCTGTGATACCGGCATAGGCCACTTTAGCCAAAACTTCGGCACCGCGGGCATCGGGATGCACCGCGTCGGGCAACCAATCGGGGTGCGGCACCAGGGGAGCGTAGAAATCGATCCATTCCACACGGGCGATTTCGGCCACTTGCTGCACGGCTTGCGAAATTTCTTCGCGCCACTTGCGCGTTCCGCTGTCAAAACGCGGATGATCGACGCCGATCGGCGTCAAGCGCGCCACAAGAATGCGCACATGGGGGTTGACTGCGCGGAGAGAATCGATTAGGGCGAGATAATCGGAGATAAATTCGTCGCGATAGTTCGGCCAGTTGCGCGGATCGGTGTCGTTGATACCCAAATGGATCACGGCAATATCGGGACGAAACTGCAACGCGGCGCGAAATTCGGGCTGATCAAAATAAGGACGATGGCCGCGACGCAACAAAGTGGCGCCGGGTTTGCCGCAGTTCTCCACTTGATAGTCTTTGCCGAGCAGACGTTGCAGCACGACGGGGTAAGCCTTCTGCTCTCGGTTGGTCACACCGGTGCCATAGGTGATACTATTCCCCACGCAGGCCACTTTGATTATGCGGCGCGCCGATAGAGGGAGCAGAAAAAGGAGAAGAAGAAACGAAAGAAGTAGGCGTTTCATGCAGAGTGAGGTAAGGGATAAAGAATAATTCGAGAAGAAATGAAATAACTGTGTCGACAAAGATAACGAAAAGCCGAGAGAGTGGCATTGGCTCGGGGCTTTTTCGTATTTTTGCAACGTATCACCATAGACAGTCCCCCAACATGAAGAAATTTGCCAAAGACCTCCTCGTCGAACGCGCGGAAATGCTTCGCGAAGACTACTTGCTCTTGCACCTTCGAGATCGGGAAAACGAACTCCCGCCCATCCTTCCGGGGCAATTTGTGCAAGTGGCCGTCGAAGGTTCACCGACCACTTTTTGCGCCGTCCCATTTTTCGATCAACGACGCGGATGTTGCCGCCGGAACTTTTTGACTTGCTCATCCACCTTTGTCGGCGACGGCACACGAGCCTTGGCCAAACTTCGCAAAGGCGATTTTCTGAATTGCCTTTACCCCCTGGGGAATGCCTTCCCCCTTCCCCCCATTGCAGAAGGCGCGCGCCGCGTGTTGCTCGTCGGGGGCGGTGTCGGCACAGCACCGATGCTCTACTACGGACGCGTCTTGCGCGAAGCGGGACACACCCGTGTTCCTGCTCGGCGGCCGCGCAGAACGTGACATTTTGCAACGCGAGCGTTTTGCAGAAATCGGTATGCTCTGTTGCACCACAGAAGACGGCAGCGCCGGCGAAAAAGGCTTCGTCACCCAGCATTCGGTGTGGAACACGGAGCAGTTTGACTTAGTGGCCGCCTGCGGCCCCGTCCCGATGATGAAAGCGGTCGCCGCCCTCTCTCGACAAAAGGGATATGCCTGCCGCGTTTCGCTCGAAAACATGATGGCCTGCGGCATCGGGGCTTGCCTCTGCTGCGTGGAGAAAACCACTCGCGGCAATGTTTGTGTCTGCACCGAAGGACCGGTGTTTGACATCGACGAACTCACGTGGCAATAACCCACCGCTCTTCGTCGTCTGCACGAGGAGCGCCCACCAAGCGGTGCACCGATGCGCCGAAAGATGGCTTCAGCTCCTCCTCGCTACGACACTTCTTCGTTGCTTCCCCGCAATGGGGCAACGTCCACAGCGCTGCGCCTTACTTCCGCGACAACAGCCGCTGCGCCCAACCCACATTCAAAGGCTTCAATCCGACATTATAATATGGCACATCTCGAAGTGAACCTCGGTTCTCTTACCCTACAAAATCCGGTGATGACCGCTTCCGGCACTTTCGGCTACGGAGTGGAATTTGCCGACTTTGTCGATCTCGATCGACTCGGCGCTTTCATCGTGAAAGGCACCACCCTCCTCCCCCGCGAAGGCAATGACTATCCGCGCATGGCGGAAACCGCATCGGGCATGCTCAACTGCGTGGGACTCCAAAACAAAGGTGTCGACTATTTTGCCGAACACATCTATCCTCAACTCACCGACATTCATTCGCACGCCATTGTGAACGTGAGCGGTTCTTCGCCCGACGACTATGCCGAATGCGCCCGCCGCATCGCCGCACTCGACGGCATTCCGGCCATCGAACTTAACATCTCCTGCCCCAACGTCCACGACGGTGGAATGGCTTTCGGGGTGACTTGCGCCGGTGCCGCTTCGGTGGTCAAAGCCGTGCGCGCTGCCAATCCCAAGACGCTCATAGTCAAACTTTCGCCCAACGTCACCGACATTGCCGAGATTGCGCGCGCAGTGGAAGCCGAAGGTGCCGACTCCGTTTCGCTCATCAATACCCTTATGGGAATGAGTGTCGACATTGAGCGCCGCGTTTCGCGCTTGAGCATCGGCACCGGCGGACTTTCCGGCCCTTGTGTCAAGCCCGTCGCCCTGCGCATGGTGCATCAAGTGAGCCGCGCCGTAAAAATCCCCGTTGTCGGACTGGGCGGCATCATGAATGCACAAGACGCCATCGAGTTTATGATGTGCGGTGCCACCGCTGTGCAAATCGGCACCGCCAACTTCATCGATCCCGGCGTGACAATGAAGGTCATCGACGGCATCAACACTTGGTGCGACGAACACGGCGTGAAAGACGTTCACGAAATCATCGGTGCCATCCGATAAAACTCCCGTTTCCCTTGGCCGTTCGACGCATATAAACTAACTTTGCCAAATCATCTATTTGGCAACGAGCCAACTATCCACAGCAGGGTCGAGGAAACAGAACGGTCGCTCGCGCTTTTTCACGCGAGCGAAACACATTACCTTCGATCGCCCTCGACAGCGAACTTCAACTAGTTCGCCCATTCACACACAAACAACATAACGATCAGTTACGATGATAAAGATTACCTTTCCCGATGGCAGTGTCCGCGAATACGAAAGCGGAGTCACCGGGCTACAAATCGCCGAAAGCATTTCGCAGCGCCTGGCACAAGAGGTGCTCTCCGTCGGCGTGAACGGACAGACCGTTGAACTGAACAGACCCATCACCGAAGATGCCGAAATCGCCCTCTACAAGTGGGAAGACGCCGAAGGTAAACACACCTTCTGGCACACCTCGGCACACCTTATGGCCGAATCCATTCAAGAACTCTGGCCCGGTACGCAATTCGGTATCGGTCCCGCCATCGAAAATGGTTTTTACTACGATGTAATGCCCCCCGAAGGTGTTGTGATTCGCGAAGAAGATTTCGCTAAGATCGAGAAGAAAATGATCGAAGTAGCCCAACGAAAGGAAGCGCTCCACCGCGCCCCCATTTCCAAGGCCGATGCGCTCAAATTCTTCGGCGATCGCGGTCAGACCTACAAGAACGAACTCATCGCCGACCTCGAAGACGGCAACATCACCACCTACACCCAAGGTAACTTCACCGACCTCTGCCGCGGCCCGCACTTGTTGAGCACCGCGCCCATCAAGGCTTGCGAAAAGTCATGGCCGTCAGCTCCGCCTACTGGCGCGGCGACGAGAAGCGCCCCATGCTCACCCGCGTCTACGGTATCACCTTCCCCAAGAAGAAGCTCCTCGACGAATATCTCGCCTTGTTGGAAGAAGCCAAGCGCCGCGACCACCGCAAGATCGGTAAGGAAATGGAACTCTTCATGTTCTCCGAACTCGTCGGTAAGGGTCTGCCCATGTGGTTGCCCAAGGGTACTGCCCTGCGCCTGCGTCTCGAAGATTTCTTGAAGAAGATTCAGAAGAAGTTTGGTTACCAACAGGTGATCACGCCGCACATCGGTTCGAAGAACCTCTACGTCACCTCCGGCCACTACGCCAAATACGGTAAAGACTCCTTCCAACCCATCACCACGCCCGAAGAAGGGGAAGAATACTTCCTCAAGCCCATGAATTGCCCCCACCACTGCGCAATCTTCGCTTGAAGCCCCGTTCGTACAAGGACCTCCCCTCCGCATCGCCGAGTTCGGCACCGTCTATCGCTACGAACAGAGCGGTGAGCTCCACGGCTTGACGCGTGTACGCGGATTTACGCAAGACGATGCCCACATCTTCTGCCGTCCCGACCAAGTAAAGCAGGAGTTCCTCAACGTGATGGACATCATCCTCATCATCTTCAAATCGCTGAAGTTCGAGAACTACGAAGCGCAGATCTCGCTCCGTCACCAAACCGACCGTTCGAAGTACATCGGCTCAGAAGACAACTGGGAACGCGCCGAACAAGCCATCATCGAAGCCTGCGAAGAGAAGGGACTCAACGCCCGCATCGAATATGGCGAAGCCGCTTTCTACGGCCCGAAGCTCGACTTCATGGTGAAAGACGCCATCGGCCGCCGTTGGCAGTTGGGTACGATTCAGGTGGACTACAACCTCCCCGAACGCTTCCAACTCGAATACACCGGCGAAGACAACCAGAAGCACCGCCCCGTGATGATTCACCGCGCCCCCTTCGGTTCGCTCGAACGCTTCGTGGCCGTGCTCATCGAGCACACTGCCGGTCGTTTCCCCCTCTGGCTCACCCCCGACCAAGCCGTTGTACTGCCCATCTCCGACAAATACAACGACTATGCTCAGCAAGTGCGCGAGCGTCTCGAAGCCAACGATGTGCGCACGCTCGTGGACGATCGTAGCGAAAAGATCGGCCGCAAGATCCGCGACAACGAAATGAAGCACATCCCCTATCTCCTCGTAGTCGGAGAAAAGGAAGCTGCCGACGGCACAGTGGCCGTACGCATGCAAGGCAGCGACGGACAACAAGAAGTCATGACCATTGATGCTTTCGCCGCCCGTGTCGACGAGGAAGTGAAGGCTCAATTGGGAGCATACTAAACCGTGACTTGACAAAACGAAGCCGAGCGCGAGTCTAATGTTGATTAGACAGGCACGCGCCAAGGCTAAGAAGATTGGTTGATTTGAGTAGCCGGACACCGCGAAGTGTCCGGCTATGTCATCAGGAAAAACGGCTCAGATCGCGCTATGCCATCTGAGCTGTGTCTTTTTCGCTTTGCCCGCCCCTCGTCGGTCAAAAGCCCTCGTGCCACCTTACAGCCCCTCGATCCGCCTGCGCGATTCGGTGCAAAGCGCGCTGCGCAGCATTGAAACCTCCTCGCACAACCTTGGGCGCTACGGACAGGTTCTCCCCTTGGCCTTGTCCATTTAAGCTACCACCAGGGCGCCCTAACGCCCCTTTCTGTAGGGAAGAATCATCTCCGGTCTACAACGCTTTCTAAATCCCTTTTCTAACACCCACCCGCGGCCGCCGACCCAAAGCATAGCGAGAGTGCTCAAAACGATAGATAGAAGAAGCGCGACACCTCTCATTGCGGAGAAGTGTCGCGCTTATTGGTTGGGTAGCGCCTAAAAGCACTACCCTGAAGTCGATGTGCTTAGCACTGAGCGAGCTTGTTGTTCGAGCCGAGTACGTTCACGATCTTGTGTTCGTAGAGCTTCTGCATGTTGTCGCGAGCGGGTCCGAGGTACTTGCGGGGGTCGAACTCACCGGGCTTCTCAGCGAAGACCTTGCGCACAGCAGCCGTCATGGCGAGACGCGAGTCAGAGTCGATGCTGATCTTGCAAACGGCAGAAGCAGCAGCTTGACGGAGCTGTTCTTCGGGGATACCTACTGCATCGGGGAGCTTACCGCCGTACTTTTGTTGATGGTGTCCACTTCTTCCTGGGGCACCGACGAAGAACCGTGGAGCACGATGGGGAAACTGGGGAGCTTCTCTTCGATAGCGGCGAGCACGTCAAATGCGAGGGGGGGAGGAACGAGACGACCCGTCTTCGGATCGCGCGTGCACTGTTCGGGCTTGAACTTGTAGGCACCGTGACTCGTACCCACAGAGATCGCGAGCGAGTCGCAACCCGCGCGTTCTACGAATTCGATCACTTCTTCGGGCTTCGTGTAGTGGCTCTCTCGTGAGCAACTTCGTCTTCCACACCGGCGAGTACACCGAGTTCAGCCTCAACGGTCACATCGTGAGCGTGAGCGTACTTACGACTTGCTTCGTGAGGGCGATGTTCTCTTCAAAGGGAAGTGCAGAAGCGTCAATCATCACCGAGCTGAAGCTCGAGTCAACGCAGCTCTTGCAGGTCTCGAAGCCGTCACCGTGGTCGAGGTGGAGGCAGATTTCGATGCTCGCAACCGAGTTCCTTAGCGTAAGCCACAGCACCCTGTGCCATGTAACGAAGCAGCGTGGGGTTGGCATATTCGCGTGCGCCCTTCGATACCCGAAGGATCACGGGGCTCTTTTCAGCAACGGCAGCCTTGATGATGGCCTGGAGTTGCTCCATATTGTTGAAGTTGAAAGCGGAATTGTATAATCGCCTTTAACGGCACGGGCGTAGCCTATCGCGAGGTTCACCAGGCCGAGGTCTTGTAATTTACCATAATCTGGCGTGAGTTAGAATGTATAATCTTTCTTGTTAGTGTCCGGACCCGCGGTGGCGGGTCGTTGACTTGATTGCACACACAAAATTACGAATAATCCGCTCGATACACAAAGCTTTGGCTTCATTTTTTCATCGCATTATTTTTTCTCTGTGAGGGAGGCGTTCGTTTGCGACTCGGCTACTGCGTTTTTGGGCAGCCCGAGATCGTACTTCCTGCTCGAAAAAACAGACCGAAAAGGTGAACCTAAAATCAGCCTTCACGCGCGTGCATTACGCGCGCATCCAGCGTTTTTCGTTTTTGGCTTTCACCCTTCACCCATCGCCCTTACTCTATGAATCAGCAAATTGTGGGGTGAAGGTTTACCTGATTTGCTCACCTTCCTTCACCCGTTTTTTTTTCGGAAATGGCTTCCGTGAAAAGGGGTGAACAAAATGAGGTGAAGTAATATGGCATTTTTCGATTTCACAATCCCTTGATTTTCAACCGACCACTTCCACAAAAAGTATTGCCTTCACCTTCTAATCACTCTATCTCGCTATGCAACAAAACATTACACAACCCCACCGCGCCAAGGTGAAGGCAAAGGCTGCAATTGGAGGATAGCGCGCGACTCGCGCGTACGAGAGGGACGGAAAAGGATGCACGCCTCGACATGCCAAACGGAAGGTAAGATATAGGCGAAGAAAACACGACGTGTTTCCGATCATTCACGTCGTTTTTTCTCAAAACAGTGGGGTGTTTTTCCCTCTCAATGTTGTACATCTATCCGCCGTGTCTGAACGCTCGTGGTTCACTGAATCGGACTTTGCACCGGCAGCTGATTTCGACACTACGATCCACGGCCTCCGACAAAATGGATTTGAACGGTGCATAGAGTTGTGACGATGCTGCACGCTGCCTGCTGAGGATGTTGAGGGCACCCATGGCCGAAAGCAGGCAACTGAGCAGAATCGAAAACTTCAACAACGAAAACCGCAGCGCCGGAGCAAATCAGTTGAGCCAGCCGACAGACCACGCAGCGTGCGAGTGAGCATGTTACCACAAAGCCCAGGGGCGATGGGCACGAGAATCCAAAGTTATGCAAAGGCAATGAGCGAGGTGGATGATATTGACTCGCCGCTGAAACAGCCAAATACCGCCCGGAACGACGAGTAGCGAGTGGCGGCGATGAGCAAAGCTGGCGAGATAGCCCACCGTGGAGCTGATTTCGCGAACGAGGCCGGCGCGCCAACCCGAATAAAGGCTCCAAACGAGGACGATGAGAATAAAAAGATCGAGCATGAGGACTACTGAGGTGAGTGATAGAGATCGCTGTGTCTCGCCGCAACATCACGTGCAGCACGAGGGCGGGTGCCCCAGACTACTGTTTGGGCGGGATGAGCAAGACGATCATTTTGAGCGCAAAGTCAAAGAACACCATACGCGCATTGACGTTTTGGCGATGTCGCGGCGCGCACTCGTCAGTTCGGCCGTGATGTTGAGAATATTGGCTTCGCTGACAAAACGGGCGAAATTGCGCGAGAAATCTTCTTCGCTTTGCGAGAGATAATTGAGTTGGGGCAATGGAAATTGTAGACAAAGTTTTCGCGCACCAGTTGTAGGGCGTAATCCAAGAAGGACTTTTTGCCACTGCGCCCCGCATGGCCATGCGTTCCGCCCAAGCACATTATCTTTGATGTCGCAGGTAGCATTTGCGCATGAGGAGCACGAACATGTCGAGAAACTCTTGTTCGTCGTGACCGACGGTAAGTTGTCGGAGTGCGCGGGTGTAATCGCCGGTGGCGCGGTGAGCAGTACGGGCGGCGTCTTCGCCGAAAGACCACGTTCACGCATCAGCGCCTCGGCAATTTCTGGCCTCGGTGAGTGGTTTGAACGCCACCCGTTGCGCGCGAAATACGGTGGCCAGCAGTTGTTCGGGATGATCGGAGCAGAGCAGAAAGACGGTTTGGCGCGGCGGTTCTTCGAGCAGCTTCAAGATTTTGTTGGCACAGGTAACGTTCATCAACTCGGGCAACCAAACAATGACCACTTTTGTAGCCACCGCGCGCCGAGACGATGCTCACTTTGCGCAGTAGTTCGTCGCCTCGTCGGCATAGATGCAGGGTTGCTGCTTCTCAATGCCCATGCGCTGCCCCCATTCGTCGAGGTCAAAATACGCCCCGTCGGTGAGCATGGCGCGCCACTCGGTGATCCACAGTCGCTCACCACCCGCGACGTGCTCGAAGCGTTTTTTTCGACGGATCACAGGAAACGAGAAATGCAAATCGGGGTGCGCATAGCGTTCCACCATGCGGCAGGAGGGACAAGCGCCGCAAGGGCGGGCTTTCTTCGCCACTGCCTTCCGGCTTTTCGCAAAGGAGGAGGCGCGCAAAGTCGAGGGCAACCGCCATCTGTCCGGCGCCGGAGGGACCGGCCAGCAAGAGGGCGTGCGGCAACCGTCCGCTGCTCCACATGTGGCGGAGCCGACTAACGACAGAAGATTGAGCGATGACAGACATAGCAAAGGGAATTGGGATTGCGATGTGTGCAAAAGTAGTGTATGAGATGAGGGGACTGAGCGGCCTGCGTTCCACCCCGACAAGGGAGAAAATGCAACAGCAAAAAGGAGGACGAGAAAGCGACGGGCAGCGCGATTTTCACAGGATAAAACGGTGCAATCCGTCAGTTTTTTGTATTTTTGCCTGCGTAAAGAGTCCTGCTGCATCGTGCCCACGCACGGCGCGGCTTCGACGCACGATAGAATATACACATACCATCGATAATGGCCAAAGAACTTAAAGACCTCACCAAACGCAGCGTGGACTATTCGCGCTGGTACAACGAACTTGTCGTGAAAGCTGATCTCGCCGAACAATCGCCTGTGCGCGGATGGCATGGTGATCAAGCCTTACGGCTATGCCATCTGGGAACGCATCCAACAAGCACTCGATGCGCGCTTCAGCAACCGGTGTGCAAAATGCCTACTTCCCCTTGCTCATCCCGAAAAGCTATCTCGAAAGAGGCTGAGCACGTGGAAGGTTTCGCCAAAGAGTGTGCCGTGGTGACCCACTATCGACTCAAAACCAACGAAGAAGGCGACGGCGTAGTGGTGGATCCTGCTGCGAAGCTCGAAGAGGAACTCATCATTCGTCCCACTCCGAAACGACCATTTGGAACACCTACCGCGGTTGGATCAAACTCAGGCGCGACTCTGCCCGTGCTTTGCAAACCACTGGTGCAAATGTTATGCGCTGGGAGATGCGCACGCGCTTGTTCCTCCGCACCTCTGAATTCCTTTTGGCAGTGAAGGCCACACGGCGCACGCCACTCGCGAAGAGGCCGAAGCACGTGCTAAGCAGATGCTCGACGTCTCACGCCGATTTTGCCAAAGACGTGCTCGCCATCCCCATGGTGCGCGGCGTGAAGAGCGCCACCGAGCGTTTTGCCGGCGCACTCGACACCTACACCATCGAAGCGATGATGCAGGACGGCAAGGCGCTGCAGAGCGGTACGTCCCATTTCCTCGGACAGAACTTCGGTAAGGCTTTCGATGTGAAGTTTGTCGACAAAGACAACAAGGAACAATACGCTTGGGCCACGTCGTGGGGCGTATCGACCCGTCTGATGGGTGCGCTCATCGCGAGCCACAGCGACGACATGGTTTGGTGCTTCCCGCATGTAGCCCCATCTGCAGGATCGTGCCGATCTTCAAGAACGGCGAAGAAGAGAAATTCAACGCGGTGCTCGGCGCACTCACCCAACGCCCTGAAGCGAAGGGTCTGCGCGTGAAATACGACAACGCGGACAACAAGCGCCCCGGCTTCAAGTTTGCAGACTACGAACTGAAGGGTGTACCCGTACGCTTGGCCATGGGCGGTCGCGACCTCGAAAACGGCACGATCGAATTGATGCGCCGCGACACACTCGAAAAAGGAAAACGCTGCCCCTTCGAAGGCATCGAAGACCACGTGGCACAACCTCGAAGAGATTCAGGCGAACATCTACAACAAGGTTTTGGTAACACCGCGAGGTTTGCACCCTATCGCTGCACCGACTACAACGAGTTCAAGGAGCGCGTAAAAGAAGGTGGTTTCTTCGTCTGCGACTGGGACGGCACGGCCAAAACAGAAGCGCAGATCAAGGCAGAAACACAGGCCACGATTCGCTGCATCCCCAACGAAGTTTCCAAGAAGACTTGGGTGTCGACATGGTGAGTGGCAAACCTGCGGTGGCACGTGTGATCATGGCACGCAGCTACTAATTTGCGCTTGGCATCATGACGACCCAAACAGAATTTGAAGAAATTTGCAGCGATGTGAGTCGGTCTTCCGACTCAAGATGAAGGACTCACGGCACCGCTTGGCGTGTGCTGAGACCTTCGTCGCTGACCGATCAGATCTATATCAAGGCCAACCGCATTCGCACCCTCCAAATGAAGGGCGAAACGCGGGTGGGCGAAGGCATCACTCCCGAATTCATCGGCATTGTGAACTACGCCCTCATGGCGCTGATTCAACTCGAACGCGGTGCTGCCGACGGACAAGACCAGGCGGCACTGCACGATGAGAGCGTGATCGACGACTATCGCCGACAGGCTCAGGCCACGCTGGAGTTGATGTTGCGTGAGAACCACGACTACGACGAGGCTTGGCGACTGATGCGCGTCACGTCGATGACGGATTTGATTCTCGCGAAGGTGTTCCGCACCAAAGAAATCGAATCGAACGACGGCAAGACCTTGGTCAGCGAAGGCGTAGCCGCCAACTATCAAGATATGATCAACTATTCCGTTTTTCTCACCATCAAATTGGAGTTGGAAGGCGAAGACGGCGAGGGGCTGAAAGGGCACTTGTCGTAACAACGGACACGTCCACCGAGCGTTTTCCGCGCGGCATCGAACCTCCGCTGCTCGATCCGTAGGAGCTGAGCGGGTGTTCTCCGACGATGGACTGCCCGTCCACTCACTCCTCAACTCAAAACGGACCTCATGACTCAGAAATAAGACATTGCGCATTGTCTTGCAGCGTGGCGACCACCCTGGCACAATGGCTGCTGGCGGCGACGTTTCTCTCTCGGGCTTCGTGAAAGCACTTGACCCGATGGGCATGGAACACAAAACTCGAGGCGTATTGCAATCACATGGCTGAAACATTCCGGCCGGTTCGCTCTCACCTGATGCGGCTGCCGTTACCCTTGCGCTGGTTGAGTTCACCCTCGGCGTCTACCTGCTGTTGGGCATGCGCAAACGTCTGACCGCAATCGGCACTTTCCTGTTCATGCTCGTCGCGACGGCGATGACGGTCTATATTTACCTCTATAGTCCCGTACCCGACTGCGGTTGCTTCGGCGATGCCATCACACTGACCAACGGCGAGACGCTCGCCAAAAAAACATTGTGCTGTTGGCTTGCGCACTCTTTGCTTCTCATTGCCGGACAACATTCGCTGCGCATCACTTTCTCGCCACACACAATGGTTGCTTTCGCTCTTTGCGCTGGTCTACATGATCGGTGTGGCGCTCTATTCGTTGCACTATCTCCTGCTGGTGGACTTCACCGGCTACAGTCTCGGCACTGAAGATCGAAGAGGCCATGCGCGGTGAAGAAGAAATGTCGTTCGTCTATGAAAAAGACGGCAAACAGGCGACGTTCAAGATGGACAATCTTCCCGACTCGACGTGGAAATACGTGCGAACGGACACCAAGGTGATTCGTGCCGCGACGATCAAGGACTTCTCCTTTGTCGATCCGCGTACGGGAAATGGAAATCGGCGATGAATTGTTGGCCGACACCAGCAATGTTTTCATTACCACCATTCCCTAACCTTGCGGCCGCCGACGCCGGTTGCTCTGACGGACTGAACGACATCTACGATTATGCGCGCGACCATCGCATGCGTTTTTCTGCGCAACGGCGACCACCGGCAAGGATGTTTCGCGCTGATCGACCGAACGGGCGCCGCTTTATCCCTTTGTGGTGAGTTCCGCGGAGACGTTGAAGCCTTGGTACGCTCCAATCCCGGTTTAGTGTTGATTCGCGACGGAAGAATTGTGGCGAAATGGAGCAACAACAACCTTCCCTGACGGAGAAGAATTGAGTCATCTCGACCTTTTCGCCCGATGCGCAGTCTGATGCTGCGCGCCGTGCATTCCTTTAAGCTGTTCCTTTGGTTTGTCATTCCTTCGGTCTGCTCGTTTTGATCGATCGGCTCAAACTCGGACACCGCTATTTCAAAGTCTACTCACATTATAAATCTCAAAAATCCACTCAATCATGAGAAAGCACATCGTTGCCGGTAACTGGAAGATGAACAAGAACCTCCAGGAAGGCATTGCGCTCGCTACTGAAATCAATGATCTCCTCAAAGCGGAGAAGCCCAACTGCGAAGTGATCATCGGTACGCCCTTCATCCACCTCGCTAAGGTGAGCGAAGTAGTAGATCACAGCCTCGTGGCCGTGTCTGCAGAAAACTGCGCTGACAAAGCTTCGCGCCTACACCGGTGAAAATTCGGCTGAAATGGTGAAATCTACCGGCGCCGAATATGTGATCCTCGGTCACAGCGAACGTCGCGAATACTACAACGAAACGCCCGCTATCTTGAAGGAGAAAGTTGACCTCGCTCTCGCCAACGGTTTGAAGGTGATCTTCTGCATCGGCGAAAGCCTCGCTCAGCGCGAAGCCGGCGAACAAGAAGCTGTGTGCAAGGCCGAACTCGAAGGCAGCGTATTCCACCTCTCTGCTGAACAGTGGAAGAACGTGGTGATTGCTTACGAACCCATCTGGGCGATCGGTACCGGTAAGACGGCTACGGCTGAACAAGCTGAAGAGATCCACGCCTTCATCCGCAAGTGCGTGGCTGACCAGTTCGGCGCAGAAGCTGCTGATGCGACTTCGATCCTCTACGGCGGTTCTTGCAAAGCCAGCAACGCTCCCGAACTCTTCGCGAAACCCAACATCGACGGTGGTCTCATCGGCGGTGCTTCGCTCAATGCAGCTGACTTCAAGGGCATCATCGATGCTTGGAAAGCCCTAATTGAGTTTCGAAAAAGCCTTTTAGGAAACAACACGTGAGATGGCCGTCGCGAGTGCTTCTCGTGGCGGTCATCTTCTTTTTGATAAGGTCGCGGCCATGTCCCTTGCTTTTTCTCGTTCTGCTTTTCCCCGCGGCTGGGTAGCCGTACTGCTCTTTGCAACCGCTCCGGTTTCGCAAACGACAGCGCGCGCCCATACCGAAATGATGCCAATTCCTCTCCAACAGCACGTTCACCATGCCCATGGCGACTCCGTTGTGGACAAGAAGACGTATCATCACACTGCACCGGAGAAGACAAAACAGTCCTCTCCCACAAAAACTCCTCGAGAAAACGCGCCTCATAAAATACAACCGGCCACTGCACCCGTCACGTCGAGTTCGGTTACAGCTGCGGGCACAACATCTCCCACGACTTCAACCATTACCTACCGACATGTGAAGGGATTTCGCGTGCAAGTCTACACCGGTTTTTGCCGATCGTGCTTCGCGCAATGCGGCGCTGCAAGTGGAAAAAGACATCCGCCGCCGCTTTCCAGAAATCTCCACCTACGTTCATTTCATCGCTCCGCGATGGATCTGTCGCGTGGGGAATTTTGTGCGCCGAGAAGACGCTGCGCACTTTGCACGTCTCATCCGCGCCGCACGACTCTCAAGCGAAGCGGCAGTTGTCGCTTGCCCGATCCTCATTCGTCAGCACACCACCCTTCCGAAGTAAGTATTTCGCGCTTCGCTCTGCACTCTCATAACTTCACTACAATGACTGAACAAGAACGCCTTGACCAACTCGCTCACCACTATCACGAAATACTCCGACTGCTCGGAGAAGATCCGCAGCGAGAAGGACTGCTCAAAACGCCCACTCGCGTAGCCAAAGCCATGACGACTCTCACAGCCGGACAAAACATGGATCCGATTGCCGTTCTCAACAGTGCAAAATTCACCGAGGAGCAGCGACAAATGGTCTTGGTGCGCGACATCGAGTTCCACAGTCTCTGCGAGCACCACATGCCCCCTTCTACGGTAAAGTACATGTCGCCTATTTGCCCGACGGCTTCATTTGCGGACTCTCGAAGATCCCTCGTGTCGTCGATATTTTCTCTCACAGACTGCAAGTGCAAGAGCGGCTCACTCACCAAATTCTCGAAGCGGTGCAAACCGCTTTGGCTCCTCGTGGCGTGATGGTGATGATTGAGGCACACCACATGTGCATGCAAATGCGCGGTGTGGAGAAACAATGCTCTCGCACCGTCACCACGGCGCAATGCGGTGACTTCGAACGCGCAGAACTGCGTGACGAATTTCTCCAACTCGTGCGTTCATGAAAAAAAGATTTGCTGCGTGGGGCATATTACCCACGACAAAAATCATCACCCCACAACACACCGATCACCTCAACGGCGGAACGGCTTACTACTTTGCGCACGGCATTGCTCGTCTGCCGGAACCGCGATTTAGTTTGGTCACGGCTGTCGGTGCAGACGACCACGCTGCGGTCGAAGAACTCCGCGACATGGGGATCGACGTCAAGCTCATTCCGGGATCGGGCACCGTATATTTTGAAAATGCCTACGGCGAAAATTCGGATCATCGCACCCAACGCGTCTTGGCGAAAGCCGATCCGTTTCGCATCGAGCATCTCACCGATGTGCATGCCGACATCTTTCACCTTGGCAGTCTATTGGCCGACGACTTTGCTCCCGATCTCATTCGCTACCTCTCCACCAAAGGCCTTGTATCGCCTCGATGTGCAGGGGTTTCTGCGCCGGGTCGAAAAACACCAACGTCCTCGCCTGCGATTGGGAAGAGAAGGAAGCGTGTCTGAAATACGTCGACATTCTCAAAGTCAACGAACATGAGATGCACGTCCTTACCGGCGAAACGGAAGTACTGGCCGCGGCTCGCCGCTTAGAAGGCTGGGGCGTCCGCGAAGTCGTCATCACCGAAGGCAGCCTCGGCTCTTTCATCTACGCCGAAGGCAAATTAGTTGAAATTCGCGCCTATCCTCCGCGTCAACTCGCCGATGCCACCGGTTGCGGAGACACCTATATGACGGGCTACCTCTATAAACGCGCACAAGGAGCGGGCTATCGTGAAGCCGGCTGCTACGCCGCTGCCATGAGCACACTCAAACTCGAGCATTTCGGCCCCTTCTCCGGCACAGAAGCGGACATCCTTCGCCGCATTGACGACCGCGAACTAGATATGACTGTTCGCTAACACATTTCTATTGACTTCACCAAAAGAAAGCGTGGGCACCGTGAATCGTCACGGTTCCCACGTTTAGTATATATGCCTGAGGGCTGTTCTCTACTAAAAAGAATTAGTCAACACGGTTAACAGGAAGCGCAAATTGCGCCCCCGGTTTCCACTACGAAATTCCGGCGCACAGAGCAACTGCACACGACTTAGGCAACGATGTTTCGCATCGAGAAACAAAGTAAGCACACGCCGCTCATCGTCCGGCATCATTTCGAAAAAACCTTTGCGCACTTCTTCGGCCAATCGTGAGAATTCCTGCCTTCCTTCGCGCCATTCCGTCCAACGACGACACCAACGTGCGTAGGCTGATTCACTCGCTCCCAACACATTCTCGCTGTGTTGGCGATAGTACACGTGCGGTTTCTCATCATAATAGACCTTCGCGCCGACCGCTAAGGCCACCAAATAAACCCACATGTCATGCATCGGCAAGAAGTCAGGGCGGTATTGCAGCACGACACGGCGCAGTGCTGCATTCATAACCATCGTGTGGCCGGTGGCCACATGGCACATCAGTGCTTCGCCAAAGGTAACACGCGGCGTGAATGTCAGCGCCGGTAGTGGCTCCATCTGCTCGTTGACAGGCTGAGTGCGCGAGAAATACAGCGCCGGTACGTCGCCGGACTTTTCCAGACGAGCAACCGCAGCATTCAATTTGTCGGACAACCAAATATCATCCTGATCCGCAAACGCGTAGTACCCCACTTCCTCATCGGCTTTTTCCAACAATTCCATGAAACTGCGCGCCGGCTTCAAATTTTCGCCCTGCCACCACACGAGATGCCCTTTGGCCGCTTCAGCATCCAACCATTGTTGCGTGCCATCAGACGAACCGTCGTCGCGTACACGCAACTGAACCTCGACTCCTGCTTGCGCGAGAATCGAAGACAACTGTGCAACGCCAAATTTCATGGCATTGTAAGTGGACATTAAAACTTCCACACGGTGCATCTGTTGTGACATGAAGATTTCTATTTGAAGGTCTGCAAATCGATTTGCAAATAACCGTTTCCACAAGCGACGTGGAGGTTACATGCCAGTGCAAAAATAATCATTTAATTCCAAGCAAGCATCTCCGCTTCTGAACTTTCCCTGGACAGACAACCAAATTGGGGCTCAATATCACCGGCGCCCTACTCGCACAGGCTAACCCGCCCCCAAATCCTCTACTTCTCCGCGCGAGTTTGCCCATAAAATCGCGCCGCGTGCTTGCATACGCTCTCAAAAAGTTACTAACTTCGCAGCAATGTGCACCGGTGGTGCACATCATTTTTATCCTTTTGTGCGAACACCTCACTCCGCTTCGCCCAAGCGGCACAACCGCTTTGTCACATTTACGTATGATTTCAGTTTGCCTCGCTACTTATAATGGTGCTGCCACACTCCACCAGCAGTTGAGTTCCATTCTCGCTCAATTAGGCCCCGACGACGAAGTGATCATTTCCGATGATGGCTCCACCGACGGCACGCTCGACGTGGTGCGCGCCTTCAATAACCCGATTGTGCGCATCGTTCAAGGCCCCCGCACGGGGTCGCCCATCCAAAATTTTGAACATGCCCTCCAACAAGCGCGAGGAGAATACGTTTTCCTCTCCGATCAAGACGATCTGTGGCTCGAAGGCAAGGTGCAACGCATGGTCGCGGTGCTCGAAGCCGGCGCCGACTGCGTGGTGAGCGACTGCCACGTCACAGACGACGCTCTCAACGTCACCGCCCCCTCCTTCTTTGCGCACGCCCGTCTCCACGAAGGGCGGTGGTACAACCTCTTTATGCGCAATTTCTACCTCGGCTGTTGCATGGCTTTCAACCGTCAGGTGCTACTCCGCTCATTGCCGTTCCCGCGCCGCATCCCCATGCACGATATTTGGATTGGCAACATCGCCGCCTTCACCGGCCGTGTCGAATTCCTCCACGAACCGCTCATTTGCTTCCGCCGTCACGGCGACAACGCCTCGTGCACCGCGCGCAAAAGTCCCTATTCGTTGTGGGCAAAGATAAAATTCCGCATCGACATCCTCTTTCCTTTGATCCCCCGCCTCTGCCGGCGCACTCCCGCCGCGTCTCGCCCATGAAAATCTCCATTGTCACGGCCACTTATAACAGTGGTGCCACCCTCGCCGACACCCTTCGCTCGATTCTTGCCCAAACCCACACCGACTTTGAAGTCATTGTGGCCGACGGTGGATCGACCGACAACACTGCCGACATCGTTCGCCAATTTGCCCCCCCAATTCGGCGAGCGCCTTCACTGGTGCAGCGAACCCGATCGCGGACTCTACGATGCAATGAACAAAGGTATTGCTCGCGCCACGGGCGAAGTGGTGGGAATTCTCAACAGCGACGACTTCTATACCGACGAGCATGTCCTCGCTCGCGTGGCCGATGCGCTCGCCGACCCCAATATCGACGCCTGCTACGGCGATGTGCACTACGTTGCCCCCGGCGATCTGCAAACGATGACGCGCTATTACAGTTCGCGCCCCTTCCGTCCGTGGATGATGCGCCTCGGCTTCATGCCCGCCCACCCCTCTTTCTACTGCCGCCGCACATGCTATGCACAACATGGCACCTTCGATCTCTCCTACACCGTGGCGGCCGATTTCGAACAGCTCCTTCGCCTCATCTTCGTGCATAAAATCCGCACCGTCTACATCCCCGCCGATTTTGTCACCATGCGCACGGGCGGCGCTTCCACCTCAGGACTGAAAAGCCACCTCGCCATTCTCCGCGACCACCGGCGCGCGTTGAAAACTCAACCGAGTGGCCTCCGCCCTTCCGCTGCTTTGTCTGCGCTACATCTACAAAGTGGGCGAAGTGGTCTGCTCGCGCTTGCGTCCCACGTCCAAAGCCCACTCCTAATTACCGCTTTCAGGGCGCGATCAGTTGTTTCGTTCTGCAAAACTCACGCATCGTGCGCACCGATCGTGCCCCACAAACAACTCCTCCCCCTTGCAGATGAAGACCGGCACCGGCCATTCATCCTCCTTCTTTTCTGAGAAATTCTCCCATCTCAATATTGACAAAGTCTGCCACCGGCAGGCTTTGTTTGTTTTCCTTCCCTTGTTGCTTCTCACATCTCGAGCCACGCTCTCGCCCTTTCTCCAGTGAGTGTTGCCCCTTTTTTCTTCGCCTTCTCCCATTTTCGACCCACGTCGCCAACTTTGCTCAAAAAGTCGTGGGCTTTCGTCCAAAAACAGACGAGTTTTCGGCAAAAGTCCACAAGTTTTGAAACGAAACAAACGTCGAAAATCCGCTACTCGACGTTTCCGCTCGGTTATCCTCCCGCCCCCCCACTTTCACCGTGGGGTGTCGGTGCGCAACGGCTCTTTATCTAAGAAAACCTACGGACTATTCGCCGCCCGCTCCCCACAATTCCGCTCATGTATCCCACGCAACACGCCACACATTCCAACTTCCGTTTATCCAATCTCCATTTACGTCATCCCTTTATCCTTTTGGCGCCTAAAGTGGGGCGATTCTACAGAAAAAAGCACATTTGTGCATAAGTTACTGCCTAATTCTGCACAAGAGGTGAGGCGTGCGATAAGATATCACACACCCCTTCATTCACATTTCAAAAGAACAAAACAACCGTTCGCAAACAGACACTACACAACGACCATTTACGAATAATAATTGTAAATCTGCGAACGTAAAATACCCACATGTAGTGATTGCGTGCTCGTGTAAGAGTTTTTAATTTCGCGATTCAAAACCTCTGTCTGTAAATATGCAATGAAGTGCGCCCTGCGCACCCTCTTTTTTCTATGCGAGATATCTATCCTTTCGGACTCCTCCTCATGGGGCTCGTACCTCTCAGTGCGGCCGGCCGCAGTGTGCCCTCAATTCCCGCACGCATGACCAACGCAGCCCCCGATTCAACCGGTGCCGACTCCACACGTCGAGAATTGAAAATCTCGGAAGTGGTGGTCAATGCCGGACAAATGCTCGGAAGTAAGTTTGAAGCCCGCAACCGCACGGGATCAGCCTACTACATCTCGCCGCAAGAAATTCAGCGCATGGGCTACACCGACATCAACCGCCTGCTCAAAAGTGTGCCGGGCGTCAATGTCTACGAGGAAGACGGCTTCGGCCTGCGTCCCAACATCAGTTTGCGCGGAACGAAAGCCGAACGAAGCGAACGCATCTCCCTCATGGAAGACGGCATTCTCATTGCCCCCGCGCCTTACTCCGCACCGGCAGCCTACTACTTCCCCAATGTGGCGCGCATGCAGGCCATCGAAGTGCTCAAAGGCAGCAGCCAGGTGCAATATGGTCCCTTCACCACGGGCGGTGCCGTGAACCTGGTTTCGACAGCCGTGCCGCAGCGCTTCACCGCCCGCCTCAATGCGTCCTACGGTAGCTACGACACGTTCAAATCCTACGCCACCGTGGGCAACAGTTGGAAGCACACGGGCTTTGTGGTCGAGTATCTGCACTATCGTTCGAAGGGTTTCCGCAAAGGCGACCCCGATGAGCGCGAAGGATTCCGCCGCAACGACATTTCCGGTAAGTTTATGGTGCGAACGGCCTTCGACTCGGGCATCAACCACCGCTTGGAACTCAAAGCGGGCTATGCCGACGAGCATTCCGACGAAACTATCTCGGACTCTCCGAAAGCGATTTTGCCCGCAACCCTTATTTTCGCTACGCCGGCGCACAGCGCGACCGTCTCACCACGCGTCACAGCCAGTGGGCGGCCACTTATGTGGTGAACGGCGGCTACCGATGGAACATTACCTCACAGGCTTATTATAATTACTTCTTCCGCAACTGGTATAAACTCAACGACGTGCGCTCCGGCGTGACCAAGGCCGAGCGGAGAACCATCGCCGATGTGCTGGCCGACCCCGAAGTGAATCGCGAATACTTCGACCTGCTCACCGGAGCGCGCAATTTCTCGGGCGAAGCCTTGATGCTCCGCGCCAATCACCGCGCCTATCATTCGCGTGGTGTGCAGAGCAAAGGGCGAATGGCGCGGCGATGCGCTGGGAGGTTGGCTCACGGCCGAAATAGGCCTCCGCTATCACGTGGACGATGAGGATCGTTTCCAACAAGACGACGCTTTCGCGATGAAAGACGGCCGTATGCAGCCCTTCCTTCCGGGTTTGCCGGGCAGCAACGCCAACCGCATCACTGAAGCTCACGCATGGTCGGGCTATGCACTGGCCAAATGGACGCGTGGGGCGTGGACGCTCACAGCCGGTGCGCGTTATGAGGACGTGAGTCTCTTGAAACGCGATTTTACCGCCGCCGATCCGCGACGCAGCGGCAAGGTGCGCATCGAAACGCCCAACCACTCCGCAGCTTGGCTGCCGGGTTTCGGATTTAACGTGAAACTCACCTCACAACTCTCGCTCTTGGGCGGCGTGCACCGCGGTTTTGCGCCCCCGAGTGCCACGCTCTACCAAAAAGCCGAGAACAGTACGAATTTCGAAGGCGGTGCGCGCTGGAGTTCGCGCCGGTTGAAGATCGAAGCCATCGGCTTTTTCAACAACTACCGCAACATGCTCGGCAGTGACCTCCTCGCCGCGGGCGGACAGGGCACGTTGGAACAATTTAATGTGGGCAAAGCGGCCGTGGGCGGCGCGGAGTTTCTCGCACAAGCCCAACCGCGCATCGGACGTGTGACCTTCCCGTTGCAACTCACCTATACTTATACGCACACTGAGATGCGCAATGAGTTTTCGAGCGACGCTTGGGGCGATGTCCACGTGGGCGACGAGATTCCCTACATCTTCCGACACGCCGCCAATGCACAACTCGGTGCGGAATACCGCGGTTACGAACTCAACGTGGGACTTCGCTACAACGGCGCCATGCGTACCGTGCCGGGACAGGGAGCAATGCCCAAAAGCGAGACCATTCCCTCGCACTTCATCGTTGACGCCTCGGCCCAAAGCGCGCCTCAATCGCCACGTAACGCTCACGATCAACGCAATCAACGTGACCAATGCGCGCTATCTCGTCTCGCGTCATCCCTCCGGCCTACGCGCCGGACATCCTTTCGGGCTCTATGGTGGAGCAATCTTCAACTGGTAAGCCTATATCCTGCCTCAAATGACTTCAACCTCTCAACTTCCGGCCATCATCGCCCTTGTCTGCGCTGCAACAGGCGGTGCCACAGTCGCCCAAGCCCAAAATTCGGCGGCCGTCACGGGCATTGTGACCGATATGCGTGGACTTCCTCTTGCCGGCGCACATGTTCAACTGACCAACACGCAAGCGCGCACTGTAACCAACGAGGAAGGCCGCTTTACGCTCAAGACTTCCGTTCGTCCCTTAGGCAAAACGCTCCTTGTCTCCCACCTTGGCATGCTCGCACGCCGTGTTCGCATCACAACAAGCGACACACTACGCATTCAGTTGGAAGAAGACACGCGAAGTCTCGACGAAGTAGTCGTAACCGGCTATCAACAAGTGCGCAACCGCATCTATACCGGTGCAGCATCGGCCGTGAAGATGAGCGATGTGCGCCTCGAAGGTCTCAACGACGTGAGCCGCATGCTCGAAGGCCGCGTTCCCCGGTCTCAATATCCAGAACATTTCGGGCACATTCGGCGCTGCGCCGCGCATTAACATCCGTGGCGGCGCGTCCATCCTCGGCAATGTGCAGCCGCTTTGGGTGATTGACGGCGCGGTGTACGAAGATCTCGTTCACCTCTCACTGGATCAGCTCGCATCCGGGGATGCCGTGACGCTAATCGGCTCGGCTATCGCCGGTTTGAACCCATCTGACATTCAAGACATACAAGTTTTGAAAGATGCCAGTGCAACTTCCGTTTATGGTGCCCGTGCGCTCAACGGAGTCATTGTGGTTACGACCAAAAACGGCCGTCGCGACACACCGCTCTCAGTGAATTACAGCACAGAGAACACCGTTCGCCTCAAACCTCGGTATGCAAATTACGATTTGCTCAATTCGCAAGAGACGATGTCTGTATATCGCGAGATGGAAGACAAAGGTTACTTCAATTCCAGCAGTGCATTGTACGGAAGACGCGGAGGCGTGTTTCACCAGTACTACAAAGCGGCCAACACCTACGACCTTTCGACCGGAACATACGAACAAGCCAACACCGCTGCGGCACGTCGCGACTTTTTGCACCGAGCGGAATATGCCAACACCGATTGGTTTGATCAGCTCTTCACGCTTTCGCCCACCACGCAGCACACTTTGTCCTTATCTGGCGGAGGAAAGCACAGCGCCACGTACGCTTCTGTCGGCTTCTTCCACGATGGCGGATGGACGCTGCCCGAAAAGGTCGATCGCCTCACGGCCAATCTCAAATACCTTTTTTGTCTCGCCGCGCCTCACAGCCACGCTCTCTGCGCAGGGAAGTTTGCGCTCACAGTCCGCACCCGGCACTTTACCTCAGCGCAAAAACCATGCCCAAGGCGTATTCGAGCGCGATTTTGACATCAATCCTTTCTCGTATGCCTTGGGAACGAGCCGCACGCTCTCACCTTACGACGCAAACGGCCGACTTTCCTTTTACCGCAACAACTGGGCGCCCTTCAATATCCTCAATGAGTATGCCAACAACACCTTGGATCTCGAGGTAATCGACTTCAAACTGCAAGGCGAAGCCACCTATCAGTTGTGCGAAGACCTCTCGCTCAAAGCCCTTGTGGCCGCTCGTCGCGCACACACCTCCTCCACGCACAAAGTCACCGAGAACAGCAATCTCGTCCAAGCCTTTCGTGCCAACGAAACCCCGCTTGTGGCCAAAGAGAACGTCTATTTGGTACACGACAAGGATCATCCCGACCAACAGCCCCAAATCGGTATTCCACAGGGCGGACTGCTCGACAACAACGAGGCCTCGCTCAGCAGCTGGCTCGCGCGTTTGGCCGCCGACTACGACCTCAAGCGCGGCGAACACGACTTCAAAGCCTTCGCCTTTGCCGAGTTGCGCACCGCACACCGCACCACCACGCCCTTCACCGGCTACGGCATACAATATGATCGCGGCAATCAGGTCTACACCAGCCCCCTCATTTTCCGCAAACTCGCCGAAGAGAACAACAACTACTTCGCTTTGCGCGAACGCGAAGACCGCGGTTTGACGTTTTCGCTCAACGGCACCTACGGATTTGCCGGCCGCTACGTGTTTAACGCCGTGCTCAACTACGAAAGTGCCAACACCGCGGGACGCGAAGCCGGAACGCTCTGGTTACCCACCTGGAACGTCGGCGCGAAATGGAACATCGACCGCGAAACCTTCATGCGTCCGTATCGCCACGTCTCGAAACTCGCCCTGCGCCTCAGCTATGGGCTCACCGCCAAGATGAATGAGGAAGCCATCAACGCGTCTGCCGTCTACCGAAGCGGCATTGTGCAAAGACACCACCTCGCCGACCGAGAAAACAAGATTGATCTCCGCCATCTCGAGAACCGCGATCTCACGTGGGAGAAGATGTACGAGTGGAACCTCGGCTTGGAACTCGGCCTGTGGAACAATCGCGTGAGCGCCACCGTCGATCTCTACCGACGCAACAGCTATGATCTCATCGACCGCGTCCTCACCTCGGGAATTGGCGGACAATATTATAAATACGCCAACTTCGGCGACCTCCGCACCGTGGGTGCCGAAATTGGTGTGCGCACGCTCAACATCAAGGCCGACCGCTTCTCGTGGAGCACCACCCTTACGCTCAGCGCCATGGATCAAAAAGTGACGCGCCTGCTCAATACGCCCACCGCCCTCGACATGGTGGCCGGACGCGGCAGAGGCAACGTCGTAGGCTTCCCCCGCGGATCGCTTTTCTCCTACAATTTCAACGGACTCGACATCAACGGCCTGCCCACCTTCGACTTCGGTCGCTATCCCTCGGCGCCGGCGACTATGCCCACATTGCCGGGGCGGATTTCCTCGACACGCAGTACGCCAAGACCTATCTCATCTATCACGGCCCCGTGGAACCGCGCTACACCGGCGGACTCTCCAATGTGTTCACCCTCGGCCCGTGGGAATTCTCGTTCTTTGTCACCATGCAGGCGGGCAACAAACTGCGCCTCAACCCCACTTTCGACCCGGCCTTCGCCGATCTCAACGTCTTCTCCAAGCGTTACGTCGACCGTTGGCTCAACCCCGGCGACGAACTGCGCACAGATGTGCCCACCCTCCCTCGCAGGCACTCATCGACAAGGTGGGACGCGAAAACATCGAGCGCGCCTACAACACCTACAACTATTCGCAACAGATGGTGGCCGACGGCAGCTTCGTGCGCCTGAAGAATGTGGCCGTGGCCTACACGCTTTCGTCCGCACACCTCAAGCGCCTGCCCCTCTCCTCGGCCTCTCTGCGCCTCAACGTCACCAACCCGCTGCTCATCTACGCCGACAAGCGTTTGCACGGCCAGGATCCCGAATACTATCGTTCGGGAGGTGTGGCACTTCCCACGCCACGACAAATCACGCTCACCCTCAATCTCGGATTTTGACGCCATGTTTTCGGAAAAAAGTCCCTTGTTTCTCTCAAAAGTCCACCGTTTTCTGCGCAAACCTGTGGAGTTTTCGCAGACGTTCGCACACCATCTCGGCGAAAACCGTCGTTGGGTGTCGACAAGCTGTGGCGCTGCGCTGGCCATCGCCCTCCTCGGGGGCGGAATGCTCACCGCCTGCAACGATTTTCTCGACGTGAGTCCCGATTCCGAGCTCAATGTGCGCATCGACTCCGAAGCGAAAATCGCCGAACTCCTCACCGGCGCCTATCCCGAAGCCTCCTACATCCCGTTTCTCGAGCCGCGCACGGACAATGTGGCCGAGCGTCCCAACGGACAGCACACGCAGCTCAACGAAGCCATGTACTTTTGGGAAGACTACGACCAAGACGACCTCGACACGCCCCTCAACTATTGGAATGCCTGCTACAAAGGCATCGCCCAGGCCAACAAGGCACTCGAACTGCTGGCACGCTACCCCAAAACGCCGCGCGTCAAAGCCCTCTACGGCGAGGCCTTCCTGCTCCGTGCCTATCTCCACTTCATGCTCGTCAACATTTGGGCCGCGCCCTACGGCAACGATCCGCAAAGTCCCGGCATCCCCTATGTGGAGCAGCCTGAGAAGCACGCCATCGTGAACTACGAGCGCGGCACCGTGCGCGAGGTCTACGACAAAATCGAGGCCGACCTAAAACGCGGCATCACCTTGGTGGACGATCACTACTATGCCCACCCGAAGTTCCACTTCAACAAGCGCGCCGCCTACGCCTTCGCCACACGTTTCTACCTCTTCAAGGGCGATTGGGAGCAAGTGGTGGCCTATGCCGACTATGTATTGGGCGGCGATGCGAAGAAAAATCTGCGCCGCTGGAACCGATATGCCGATGCCCTCGAGTTTGATCATCCCGGCCTCCACCGCCTCTACAATGCCACAGACGAACCGGCCAATCTGCTCCTCACCACCACCGAATCGCGACTGGCACGCACCGCACCCACCGAGAAGTTCGGCGCCACTTGGAACATTGTCGACGCAGTGTTCGCCAAGAAGGGCATCGAAGGCGGCGGCGACTACGAAAAGATGAACTTCGTCGGTCACTACCTCTTCACTTCCTCGCCCTCGCCGGTGAAAGAAGGCTTCTACATGGCCAAGTTCGACGAAATCTCGAGCAGCGAGAGCACCGGATCGAAGCCCCGCGAACTCTACGTCACCAACGTGTTGCTTACGGTCGACGAGGTGCTGCTCAACCGCATGGAGGCGCACGCGATGCGCAAGGACTACAACCGCGCCATCGACGACCTCGTCGAGTACATGCAAGGAAAGTTTGGTTTCATGCCAGCCGTGGAGCGCAGCGTCTACACCACAACCGACCGCGCCAACTACAACGTCATTTCGCCCACCTACGGGTTGACGCTCAAACAGCTCGCGCTCGTCAAAACCATTCTCGACTTCCGCCGCAAAGAGTTCTTCCAAGAAGGACTTCGTTGGTTCGACATCCGCCGCTTCCACCTCAGTGTGCGGCGCAGTTCGAAGAGTCGCTACTACTTCCCGCTCGAAAAGGAAGATCCGCGCAAACTCCTACAAATCCCCACGCAGGCCATCGAGCGCGGTCTTCGTCCGAATCCTCGCGAGCGCAATGCTCCTCAACGCTAATCGCCCATGTTCACTCTCTCCTCACGCGGATTGACCGCCGCATGCACCCTCTTGCTCGCCGCCGCTGCCCTCAGCGGTTGCAGCGACGAACGCCTTTCGCCCCACAGCGTGGTGGACGCCGGCACCGAACACCACAGCGACAGCGAACTGGATCGCTGGATTCGCGACAGCATCACCCTGCCCTATGGCATCGAAGTGGTCTATCGGCAGGAAAATCACGCCGGCGCCACAACCGACCGCATCTATCCGCCTCGCCTCGAGCAGGTGCGTCCGGCACTCGAAGCGTTCCGCCGCCTTTGTCTCGAAAGTTTCGCCGCCGAAGGGCTCGATCGCCCCAACCTTCTGTTCGGCCGCGCACCGCTGCGCCTGTATCTCTACGGCGGCACGTTCCGTGACGAAAACGGCATGGCACGTTTGTATCTCCCCACCGCCGGTTCGACGGCCGAGATGGCGCTCTTCAACCTCAATGCCTTCGCGCCCGACGACGAAGGACAGGTCTATGCCCTCACACGCAGCGGCTTGCACCAGCTCTGCAAGCACCTCACGGCTGTGATGCCCTACGATCGCGATGCTTTCGCCCGCATCAGCGCACAACGCTACACACACAGCACCGCTTCGCTCGCCGCCCCTTGGGGCTATGCCACCACGCCGCAACAGCAATTCGGCCTCGACAGTTGGGCCAACAAGCGCGGATGCCTCACGATGCACGGCATGGTTTCGGCCGAAGATGACTTTGCCGAAATGCTCAGCGCCACCCTTTGCGCCACACCGGCACAGGTGCAAGCGGCACTCACCGAGGCGGCGACGCCCGACACCGACATCGATCCGGAAATCAACGCCCGCTATGCCGAAGAAGCCAAACAGGCTTATCGCGAACTCACCGCCAAACAGCAGTTTGTCGACACCTATGTGCGGCAAACGTGGAACCTCGACCTGCGCCGCCTGCAAGTGCGAACGGTGCGCCGCCTAAATTCATTCGTCCAACAACAACGGTCACATGACTAAGTTCTCCCTTTTCTCCTTCGCTTCGGTTCGTCGCCTCGCGCTGTCCGGCTTTGCTCCGGCGCTCTTCGCCTTGTCGTTGAGCCTCGGCGCGCTTTCGCTCACGGCCTGCGGCAACGAGCAGACGGCCTTCGACCAAACGCCGACACAGCGCAGCCAAAACGCCGTCGAGGACTTGCGCCGCGAACTCATCGCCGCACCCCACGGTTGGCGCGTCATCTATTTTCCCAAAACGGACTCGCTCCTCTACAGCAATCCCGACGAAGCCATCAACCAAACGGCTTTGCGCGGCAGCTACGGCTACGGCGGTCACTGCCTCACGATGCGTTTTGCCGAAAACAACACGGTGGAGACGCGTGCCGACTTCGACGAGGAAACGGCAGTGCACCCGATTGTGAGCGAATACACCGTGAACCGCAACAGCTTCGCGCAGTTGAGTTTCGCCACCTACACCTATGTGCACCGCTTGGCCAACGACCGATTCGAAGGCGCCTCGGATTGGCTCTACATGGGCAAAGATCCCGACGGCAACCTCATGTTCCGTTCGGCCAACCACTTGTTGCCGGCGCGAGAGTACATCCGCTTGACGCGACTCGGCGCACCCGAAGAGACGGAAGCCGTGGTGCAGCAGGCCGTGGACAACCGGCTGGCCTTCGAGCGCATGGTGAATCCGCAACTGCGCATCTACCGCGGTGGTCGCACCTACTTCCAAAGCGACTATTTCATGAAACGCAACGTGGAAACCAACCAATCGTTGCTGCGTGAGATCAAGGATAAGCGCTACTACCTCTTTGTTTTCGCCAGCAAGCGCAATCCCATTCCCGACTATCCGCCGAAGGAAATCACCGGACTGGGTTCGGGCTACACCGGCACCGAACAGGGATTGACCTTCCGCGCCGGTCTGCGCTTCGACGCGGCGAAACAGTTCTATGATTTCGAACGCAAAGGCAACCGCTTCGAGGCGGAACTCGTGCAGGTCTACGACACCTTGCTGCGCAGCACGCGCTATGTGAGCAAACACCTGCACCCCGAAGGCATCAGCACGGGCATCAAAGCTGTGATCTACGACGAGGGCGCACGCTGATCGGCTACCGTTCGTCATGCTCTCTCCTCTTTTTTACCATTACGATATGAGACGCCACTACACATTATATATAGGTGCACTCGCCCTCCTCACGATGGGCTGCACTCGTGCCTACGACGACGCGCCGCGCGAGGACTACGATCGGCTCTTTCCCTTCAAAGGGCCGGAACGCCCCCGCATTTCCTACGAAGACCAAGATGTGCGCCTCGGCGATCCCGATGCGCCGGTGAGTGACTTCGTCTATCCGGGCGTGAACATCGACCGCGATGTGCGTACCTACCGCGTCACGCTGACTTGCTCCTTCGGCGAAGTCGACATCTTGGGCGCAGCGGTGGCCGACACCGACCTGCAATCGCGCTATGTGGTGCGCTATGTCGATGCCAACCGCCGATTGCAAACGCTCACTTCCAACCGCCGCGACAGCACCGCACAGACTTTCCTCAAAAATGGACAAGCACACACCGTGACTTTCGAGGCACGTTCGGGACACCCGATGTATCTGTGCGTGAACGGGGTGGGACCGCGCGGTTCGTCGGTCAAAGCCACCATTTCGGCTGTGTCTGAAGACGGATTCACCGTGGTGAAACCGCTCACCGCCCACGAATTTCAAAACGAAGAGGGCATCGACAAGATCAAACACCCCTATTGTGCCTACATCATTCTCCCCTAAATTCGTCAATCGCTCATGAGAATGTTCTTTCCCATCGCCCTTGCGGCCATTTGCTGTGCGCCGATGCTCACGGCCTGCGACAGCCGCGAAGGCGAAACGGTGGAGTCGGCCTATGTGCTGCCGCCTTATCCCGATCCGAGCTACGCCTTCAAACGCAACGGCACGAGCAGTGTCGACTATTTGGGGAGTGCAGCCTGCTGAGCGAACCGCTCGACCATATTTACGAAAGTTACTTGCGCGGTGCGAATGTGATGTATGCCGCCAACCGACTGCGCGTACAACAATACTTCGACGCAGGCGAATTCGGACTAGCTCCGCGACAGTCCATCGCCGCTTCGCCGCTTCACCGCAACGACAGCGCGAAAGTGCTGCGCGACTTGGAGGAACTCTTTTCCGCCACGGCACGCCTGAGCGGATTGGGGCAGCCTTCGCCGAGCGTGACGCGCAACCGCCGAGCCACTATGGGCACTTCGGGGTTTGTGGGCGCGCACATCGGTGACGTGAACGTGGCCTTTGCCGACGAACGTGGCGTCGTGGTGGCCGAACTCTTCCCGGAGATGGTGCGCGGTGCGCTCTATCTCGACAAAGTGCTGAACACGCACCTCGACGAGGCCTTGATCGACGACAACGCCCTGCGCAGCGCGCACGAAAACGGCGTGTTGCTCCCGGGCCGCAACTACACGGCACTCGAACACCACTGGGATTTGGCCTACGGCTACTACCAATTCTGGAAACCTACGCCGAAACGGCCGCACTGCCCGTGCTGCGCGGCAGTCGCATCGCGCTTTACAATGCGTTCGCCCGCGGACGACAGGCACTGACGGAATATCGCTACGAAGATGCCCGCGAAGCGTTGCGCATCATCCGCCGCGAACTCTCGAAAGTCGTGGCCGTGCATGCGATGTATCTCTTGGCGGGCGAACGTACCATGGCCAACCTCGAAGAAGACGTGCAGAATGCGCTGCCTTTCGTCTCACAAGCGCTCGGGGCAGTCTATGCGCTGCAATTCACGCGCAAAGATGACGGCCAACCGCACTTCTCCTACGACGAAACGGCGCAACTCCTCGCACAACTCACCGCCGGCAACGGACTTTGGGACAAACAACGCCTGCTCGGCGACGAAAACACCACAGGATCGCTCCGCGCTGTGGCACAAAGCATCGGCCAACGCTACGGACTCCGCATTGCGGACGTGGTGCGCCGCAACTAACGACTCAAACGACGATGACTTCAACCTATTCACGTTTACTTTTCGGGCTTCTCGCCCTCTTGCCCACGGCACTCGCCGCACAAGTGGGGCAAAACATCATTCCGAACGGCAGTTTTGAGGAATATGCCGCGACGGCCGCCGCACGTCGCCACCAAGTTCGCGCCGATAGCGAAGCCTCCAACGAGGACGGCGACGAAAACGAGGACGGCGACGACGAGAACGACAAGCCTTCGGGGGATTTCGACCCGTATGCAAAACCGCTCTACTGGTATATCACCGCATCGCTCAACTCGACGCGCGTGACCGACGCACACTCGGGGAAATTTGCGCTCAAACTCTATCCGAACGGTGGCTCGTTTTTCACGCGCGACAAGGAGTTCAACCCCTACCATCTCAAAGTGGAAGCAGGGGCTGAGTACCGTTTGACTATTGGTACAAGGGGCAGAAGATGGCACCCAACGTGGTCGTGACGGTCGACTGGTTTCGCGGCGGCACACGCTTGAAAAAGGACGCACGCGAGAACAAAGCGGATTACGCCACGAACATTTCCGACCAATGGCAGCAGAAGGTGCTGACTTTCACCGCTCCGGCCGGTGCCGACCACGCGGGGGTGGGCTTTTATCTCAACTACGACAGCGAAGCCAACGAGAAGGGAGGCTTCATCGTGATCGACGATATTGAAATGGTGCAGACTTCGGCCGGCAAAACGGACGATCGACTCGCACCCCCCGAGAACCTCAAAGCCAAAACGCAGCAGCGCGAACTGGAACTGAGTTGGTTGCCGACAGCAGAATCGGGGGTGAGCTACGAAGTGAAGGTGAACGGCAAAGCGGTGGGCACGACAACGGGAACGAACTTCGTGGTGACACAACTCGCTCCCGGCACTTCCTATAACATTGAGGTGGTGACGCTGAAAAACAACACGCGTTCGGCCAAAGCGGCGACGCTGAACACCGCCACTGAGGCGCTGACACACGCCGTAAACGACGAAAACCGCATTCCTTATTTATATAAGGTGAGAGAAAACGGCACCTGTCCGCGCGCCCTGCCGCTCTTCTGGAAAGAACTCGCGGACGCGAATGCGAAAATCACCTATTGGGTGGACGACCAACAGCAAGAGCCCACGGACGGCCGACTCCTTTTCACGAAAAGTGGGGAGCATTTCCTCCACATCCTCGTCGTGGAAAGCGACGGACGGGAGTGGGAACTCGATTATCAACTCACTGTGGACTAAACGATGAAACAACTGATGACTCTGCTGCTCGCAGCGTGCGCTTTCACGCTGACGAGCTGTGACGATACGCAACAAGCGCCTGAAACGCCCATCCAAGTGGGAGCGGAAAATGACAACTCGATCGAAGTGTCGCCTCAAGCGACACGTATCCTGCTGCTTTCGGGCGGAACGGGTAAATACTCGGCTTATGTAGCGGACTCGAAAATCGCCAGTGTGTCGATGAGCAAAGATACGCTGCGCATCAACGGCATTTTGGAAGGAAAAACCTATGCCGTGATCCATTCGGGTGACACGAAACGCCGCATTGAACTGAACATCGCTCCGCCCGAGGTGAGTGTGAGCCAGAAGGAGGTTCGACTCTTCCCGCGCGACGAAAGCAAATTCGTGAGTGTGAACGGAGGAGGCGAGTTGGCGGATCTCGAAGTCGTGGATCCGGATCACGCGATCAACGCGAAATGGAACGCGAAAACCAACATTCTCGAGCTTGAAGCCTTCTACGAGGGTGAAGCGACGGTGCGCATTATTCCTCCCACGGGCAAAGCCCAAACAGTGCGCGTTTCGGTGCGCTGCGAAGGCCAAGCGCAACGTCCGGGCATCTACGGCACGACTTCGCGCAGCCTATTTAAGCAAATGAATACGCTGATGGCGGTGCAACGCAAGGGCGTCGGCGTGTGGTTTTGCAACAGCACGCGACCGGATGCGGCCTTGCGCTCGCTGAAAATCACCCCGGCGGTGGTGAATCCGCAAGTAGGCGAGCGACTCTCGCTCAACTTCTCAATGCGCTACCCCGATGAGTTCCGCAACAGTGGACTGCAAGAGGGCACGCACTCGCTCTATGTCGAGGAGGTGCGCGACAAAGTGGTGGTGCTGCGCGGACGCGGACACAAATTTGTGGTGCCCTACGAAAAAAAAAAATAAGCCGCCTTGCGGGCGACTTATCTATCAGCACGAGGAGCAACGCCGGCAGACCGCTTGGCTTTACCTCCTCTTTCTACAACGAAATCTCTTTATTTTATTCACTTCCCTGCATCGCTGCGCACTTTCTCGCCGGTCGTTGAAAGGTACGCGAGATGCTTCATCATCAAACACTCTATACTTAATACTCTATGCAAGTTTCTACACTTCTTCGCGGCTGCATGGTCGCAACCCTCACAGCGGTTTCTACGCTTTCCTTCGCTCAGAAGGTGGTCACCACCGAGAAAACCGGTCAACTCGAGACGCTGATCAAGGAATCAGAACGCGAAAACACACCTTCTCTCAAGGTGGTGGGACCGATCAACGGCGAGGACATCAAAATCATCCGTACCATGTGTGGCCGTGACTTCAGCGGTTACGAATCGGAGGGGACAACCCGCACGCTCGATCTCTCGGAAGCACAAATCAAACAGGAAGCGGGTAAGAATTATTTCAACGAGCATGTGGGCTTCTTCAATCGTTTCTACGCGCCTTCTGCCGACAACGAAATCGGGGTGAAGATGTTCTATCGCTGCGAGCCGCTCCGCGAGATCATCCTCCCCAAGACGACGACCGTGATTGCCGGCCAAGCGTTCGACAACTGCACTTCGCTCGCTAAATGCACCTTCTCTGCCGGCCTGACGACCATCCGTCAATATGCTTTCCGCAACACAAAACTCACAAACGTGGAACTTCCTTCGACATTGACCGCCATGGAGGCGAAAGTCTTCGACGGTTGCAAGGAACTGACGACGGTGACGTTCACAAGCAAAGCCGCTCCCTCAATGCCCGGCGAGCTGTTCCCGAACTGCCCGAAACTCAAAACGATCATCGTTCCCCAAGAATCGCTCGAAGCCTACACGGCGGCGCTGAAACTCCCCGAGGGCGTGACGATCGAAGGCCGCGAAGGCATCACTGCCGTTCGCTCTCTCGCTACTACTGCCCCCGTTGAAGTGGGTCGCTTCGACCTCCAAGGTCGTCGCCTCACCCAGCCTCAAAAAGGCGTGAACATCGTGCGCTACTCCAACGGAACAACCGCCAAAGTCGTGGTGCGCTAAACCTCACATTCACCCATAATGCAAGCGGTGTCGGACACAATGTCCGACACCGCTTTTATACTGCTCCAATAGGAAGCCGTTCTCCTGAAGAGCCTTCATGCTCTCCAAGCCCGTTCGTTACCGCTTTCGCACCGCGATTAGGTTCCAGATACAGAAAAGGCCGACTCTCTGTGAATCGGCTTTTGATTAGTGTTCAGATTTATAGAGAGTCCCACCGACTAAGAGTTGGCTCGGTCTATTCACATTTGCTCAATGGGAAGAAGTGGCTATAGCTATTTGGTGTTCTTCATCCTCCAAAAGAAATGCCACACTCTAAAGATTGGCTCACTCAAGGCTTCTGCCGGATAATATCTCAGCAAACGTAGGTCACGAGAAATGCGTTGAAGATTATGTCCCCAAAAACCAACTCCGAAACAACTCGTTTTTGCATACTTGCCGAAGTTACCTCCCGTGAGAATCTCATCGAGCAACAATCGCCCACGCTGCACATCGATCGAAGCGAACATCTTCTCGGGCTCCAAACCGAGTACTTCATGCAAGACATACATCATAGCGCCGGCAAAATGTGACAACCCCAAATGCTTAAATCGCGTTGCAACGCGGGAAATGACGATCGATCGACATTCGATACGACATAATAATAATCGACAACCTGTCGCAACCCCACCCCTTCAAAGAAATAATGATGGTAGAGATGAAACAACTGATAAACGACGTTGAAAGCATTCGTGGGCACAGCTACCTCGCCTGCAGCATCAGGCAAAGTAACGTGATGAGCACATTGTCGATCGACGTTGTCACGTAGCCACACCTGCAAACGCCGATTGTGGATCGGATTGTGCATGATGGCCGGTGTGGAATGTAACTCAACGGGGACGCCGCTGAGCGTCAACTCAATGTGATTCAAACTCTCAGGCCCCATCGTCCCTCCCAGTTCCACCAGCATCGCAGCTAATTTTCTGAGATCTTCACGGGAAGCATCGACCCAGACGTCAACATCGCCGGGCATTCGCGAATGAGGATCGGGATACATCACTGCATTGCCCTGTCCTTTGAGTATACAACAACGGTACCCCTCAGCAGTCACCTTATTATAGATGTAAGCCGTGGCACGATTCAACGTCCAGTTTTGCTTACGCAAAGCTTGGCTCTGCCCTATCCATCTGAACAATAGCGCTTGCTCGGGCGCAAAGCCCTTCGACAAACGCTGCACGCCGTTGAACATGATGCCTGTCAATGTCTGCTCTTGAGAAAAACGGAAGAAAGATTCCCAATCGAAACTTTTTAGGCTTCTCCAGATAGGAATTCTCTGCCTTCATACAGTCCAAGCGAGAACCGAAGAAAACGAAAATACACTGCTATGACGTCCATCGCTCTTTCATGATGTTCCATAAGAAAAGTACATTTCCTATCATGTATCTGCGCCACATACGTTTCGGGTCTTTGAGCAATCGATACAGCCACTCTAACCCGCGCTCTTGCCACCAAAGCGGCGCACGGCTCACCGTTCCGGCAAAGAAGTCAAAAACGGCACCTATGGTACCGACATGGCAATGGATTTCCAACTGTTCCCAGTGCGAATAGACCCACTTTTCTTGCTTCGGTGCGGTCATTCCAATCCAGAGTAAATCAGGCTCAGCGGCGTGGATCGCCTTGATAATTGCAAGGTTCTCCTCTTCAGAAAACTCCTTTTTATAAGGGGGAGAATACGTCACAACCTTCAAACGAGGATACTCCGTGGCAACGCGCTGCTCGATCAATTCAAGCACGTGCTGCGAGCTCCCCACAAACATTACCGTACCGCCTTTTTGCGCCCATTTGTCCATCTCAAAGACAAACAGATCCCAACCGGCAATACGCTCTTTCGGTTGACTCTTGCCCCAATCCATCGACAAGCTTTCACGATACTCGCTCCATCCGGAATCAAAGCGTCTCCTCCCGTCAGTGCATCGGCAAACAAAGGGTCTTTCAGCGCCGTGTTAAACGAATGCGCATTGATCGTATTGATCAACAACTTTCCCTCAGGCAAGCATGCTAAACCGGCTTTGCTCTCGAGGATGTTCAACGCACTAAGCCTAAACATCATTTTCTTGATTTAGCAAATACCTACAATAACTATTGGGGTGTCTCAAAGCTTCTTCCTCCTTGCGATAATTGAGTTTGTGGATGCTCACATGAGCCGTCAATTTTTGCCAGTCTTCCTCACTGTACTCTCTGGCGAATGCTTTACTCAATAAAAGACTCGTTCTGCTGTTTGCCCGCGGCATGTTATTGAACACCGATGGGAACTCACGAAGCACCAACACTAAATACAAGTGACAGATGTAGTAATCTACGGTGCAGTCAAAATCCTGCCAATAAGCCAAAAGCATCTCTAACACGATAGACAAGACCCTTTGCCCTGGCACGGCGGCTATGAACCAGTTCGACAATGCGACAGGAGCTTTACGGCCAGGTTCGAAATACCGGAACAACGTCAATTCGCTACTTAGGATACGTTCCCACCTGTTCTTAAGATCGGGATTGCCGAAGCCCGAGCAGTACACCGAGGCATCCATCCAAATGCCTCCATACTTGGTCAAAAGCGAAAGACGGAGCAAATCGCTAAACAAAGCCGGCGGTATCTTCCCCTTACAGAACTTGTCCACCACATGACGAGGAAGCGATGTCCATTGCCGATAATTCTCTCTGTCTATGAACCGAAACTCGTAATCGGGTAAAGCCCGTTTTTGTGAAGCGATACAAGCTTTTACCAATGCGGGTGCCTGTTCTATACCTTGCAACCAAGCGCACCACACAATACGTGGCACACCGTTCTGTATTGTTCCGCACTGTGCCCCCGCTTGCTCATGAAGCCTTTTGTCCAAGATAGGGCGGTATCGCTTCACTAAGATTTCTTCCACGCCCTGTATAATCGACGGATAGGCCGTTTTTACCGACACCCCACTCACTACACATCTTATCAACGCTTTGATGCCACACCACAACACGCCCATTTTGGCGTATTGCCACAACAAGCTCCAACCGCCAAATTGCAGAAATCGATGGCGCAACTTATCAAGATCCAATCCACTTGACATATTATTGGGCGATGTCTATAGAAATCAAGGGACGAAAAATAGTCACTTGCTTTACAATAGAGTCCAAGCAAGCGAACTGCAGATGGAAGCGAATAGCATCACTTTTTGCAGAAAAGAAAAACGTAACACGGCTTTCACAGACAAATACTCGTATGCTTAATTGTTTTCTCTGTCTTCGCAAGCGATGATAGACTCTAAAACCTCGGCCATTCGTGCTTCAAAGACATTGAGTGTAAAGTCGCTTTTGAACTTTCGATAACCGTTCTCCCCCATTTTTTCGCGCAAGTCTTTGTCCTCAAGAAGCTTTTCCATGCAATCAGCTAAAGATACAGCATCTTTTTTCTTGGCTATTAGTCCATTCTCATCATTCTTCACCACATCAGGAATGCCCCCTTCATCAGTTGTCACTATCGGAAGCTTATATTCCATCGCCTCTAAATTCACTAACCCAAAAGTTTCATTGTAAGTTGGGAATACAAAAATATTGGCTTGTTCAAAGAACGTAGCCTTATCCTTTCCATACTTCTTACCATGGTAAACAACCTGAGAGCTCAAACCACGCGACTTTACTTCATTATCAAAGCGTGCAGCATTGATCTCTACGGTTTCTCCCCCCACCACATCACAGACTAAGGAATAATTTCGTTCCTTCAAAATTTTCAACGCATCAAGTAATACCAGTACTCCTTTCTCTACATGCAGATTACTAAGAAAAAATAAACGAGGAACAGCATTATGACGCTCTGATTGGGATTCTACCTCCAAAGTTTCAGGCATTCCATTCGGACAAATAAAGACATTATTTCGCTTCACATACTTCTGTACATCCGAAAAGAGTGATTCTGCTAAGAGTATGACCTTCAAGCGACTGAAGAAGGCTTTATACAGTTTATCATCAAACCAGTTATTTTGCCTTTTGGCAACGCCCTTATTGTGATAATGCACCACCACCCGACACCTCATCCACTTAAGCATCTGCACCACCACGAAATCCTTATAGAAGGCACCACCGCATGAATTTGGCGTGATGTAAACCAATCGTGGCTTCACCTGCCGCACATAGCGGAAGACCGTGATCAAGAGCATCAGAAATCTCCACAGTTTCTTCAAGCCCACTTTACCAATATCTTGCAAACTTTCCGCAGTAGTAAGGTTGATATAGTGACAATCAAATGTCGAGTTGATCAATTTACTGTCACGAATATACTGTCCCACCATCGCAGCTCCATGCACTGGGGGGGGGAGGTGGAGTATAAAAAGAACCGTTGGTACCATTTCTATTTACATTATCCAATACATTATTCTACTCCATATTCTCAAGGGAACAGAATGATACCATAAAGTTTGTCTATACAAGGAACGATTCAAACAAACAGTTGTTGTGTTCGCGAACGATTTCCGAGTTGTGATCTGTTCCATCGTATCTCTGCTCCAGATATATCAATTACGTTTGGGTTGGTTTTCCTTATCCACCACTTTGGGAAAAGGCATCTAATATGTACCGTCAAATAATGGAGGCAGGCTACAATAATGCCATAATGTCGTTTCTCGAAATAAAATGTCTCACGAGGCGGCATTCCATTGGGACGATTCAGCAATTTCCAACGCTGCGCAAAGGGAACGTTCGGATTACACCATTTGTCTATGGTAGGATGCTCATCACATTCTCCCAACACTTTGCCGATTTGATAGATTTGAAGACCCGCCTTCTTGGCACGTAAGCCATAATCAAAATCTCCCTTACTATGGGTAAAGTAATCATCTAAATAGCCTAATTGACGGAATACAAATTGTGGGACAAGTACGATGTTACCGTTGAAATATTCCACAGGCCTGAGTTCACCAGTAGGATTGGGAATCATACCCTCGCGCAGTCTTCCTCCATAGGTTAACTTCGAGTGGTTAGCATCTTCCGTAGCACCGACGATAATCGCCTTTCCTTCAGTGTCCTTCACGGCACGCTGCAACGAAGTCAATGTTCCTTCATATAGAAATGTATCATCATTCAGCCAAAGATAAGCGTCATAATCTCTCGCATCTGCAGCCGCCTTCCACGCCATGAGCATCCCGCGATTCCAGAACAGATCACCGCTTCCTTCGAGGATGTGCACAGAGGGAAACAAATTCTTTATCGCCTCTGCAGTACCATCCGTACAGCCATCGTCGGTCAGGAAGACATCTATCTGTAAATCCTCAACCGGCAACTGATCGAACAGTCGACTTAAGCACTCCAAAGTTTTTTCCTTGCGATTAAAGACCGTAAGCAGTACTGCCCAATACTTCATTCTCTATCTATATTTTTCTTACAGACCTAGCTGGATTCTCTGCAACCTTTGCATTAAATAATTCATGCGTTCTTGAAAGCTAACCTTCATCAAAGAAGGTCTGAAACGTATTTCCTTTTTGTCACCGGCCATTCTTACTTGGCGATCTAACGCATTAGCGGCTTCAACGATATTATAAGGATCAACAATCTCCCCATTATCCTCAGAAACTAAGCAAGAAGCACCTGCTTTGGGAAATGACGATCCGATTTCCCGCTAATAAAGCCTCGTTAATTACGGCCCCGTAGGGCTCCAAGGTACTCAACAAAACAAACACATCAGCTATATTATACCACGCTCGTAATTCTTCGCCCTCTATTCTGCCAAGAAACAATACTTCTTTTGAGATACTAGAAGCCAATGCCTGTAAGTCATTCATGTCTTCGCCATCTCCGATTATAACAAGCTTGCAATGTTCCGTCATGCTTGCATAGGCCGCTATAATCCCCGAAACATTCTTCACTTTGACCAATCTGCCTACAAACAAGATGACTTTCGTTGTAGATAAACCATAATGCGCGGCAATTTCTATACTCCGAGGTAGAACTTTACGATACTTATCACTTTCCAAATCATCATTTCGCAAAATAGGCATCCAGATTCCTTTTTGAAAATGTTCTTGATACCAGTCTTTTGCCTTAACATCTAGAAGGATTATATCATCCACCAACCGAGGTACAAGACGTCTCAACCATTTGTGTACTCGCGAAAAATCATTATCATTAGCTATCATATCATAGCTATCATCGCACATGGATATGATTTTAAACTTAGAACAAGTAAGCCACTTTAAAATAAGGATCTGCCAAAGAACAATTTGGAATTCAGGTACAATGATCACCTTCGGCTTCTCTCTCTTAATTATCCCCCACAGCCCGAAACAAATCGTACGAGACATCCTGCCCAGCTGCTTCCCTTTCAAATAAGTCGGCTCAAATTCACAAAGTTCCAGCAATGCATCCATATTAGCTATGTCTGGGTCTCTGTCCGAATAGAAGTACATAGAAAAGCCCATTTTAGCCAACACGTTGTAGGTGTCTATGCGATATGGAGGAATTGAATTTCCAATGAAGATATTCGTCATTGCACTTTTTGTTTCTCAGAAAAACACAATTAATATTCGCTACTTACCTTAATTCCTAAACCTACTCCAAACAATTCCTTCTTTAATATATCGCGCGGGAGTACCGGCGTAAACGGAGTATGAAGTTGAACAACAACCCGTAACAACCGAAGAGTGCCCAATAACACATCCTTCCGCAATCAATGCCCCTTTCAGTACAGAAACATTACGTGTAAGCCATACATGATTGCCGATAGAAATATCATGGCTTTCATTAATGCGTTGTCCCGTAGCCTTTGATAGCAACACATGTGAGTCACCGTTCCGAATATCGATGCCTGCGCTGAACATACAGTCATCTCCTATCTCAACTTTACATCCCTCAATGGCTGCAATCTCCCCTCCTTCCATCGTAAAATCATTTCCAATAATGATAGTACTACCGTCATCTTCACAACAGAAAGAAGTATTGGAGATCCCAGTGCTCCCTCCCCCAATTATTATTCTCGAATTCTTACCTGAAATTGAAAAACTACAATTATGCAGACGCGCTAAATTTCCAATCTCTACACTTGAACCAACAGCAATAGAGAATCTTACCCCATTAAGGTATGCGCCTTTACAACGAACTCTTCTCTGGAGATGTCCGAAATTATGGACAAAAGAATATACCCACGACACGAAATGATTCAACTGAGAATGCTGTTTCAGTACTTGCTTTATTTGATTCATAATCTTCCAACTCTCCCAATAATACAATTTTGTTCCCAAATCCTTCCTTGCAACAGCTACAGACCTTATTCCATTCACAAAGAAAGTATCTGGCATCACACTTGGTTTTATAATCATCTATTCAAAATATATATCGAAAACTATTGTGCATCGCCGTTATTTCATTATGCAACTAACCCTCGACAAACGGCCACAGCTTACCAATAGCATCCGTCTTCTACTTTCGATAAATTTGCAGGTCTTTCACTGTCGTCCGGGCTTACCCAAAACTCATTGTAGAAGCCAAAACGATCCCATCGCTTACCTTTTATCCCAAAATACAGCTGTAAAGACCCACCGATATGTATGCCTTGCTTACCGATCGATTTGCAATATGCTGCCAAAGGAAAACCATAAGCGCCACACCCGATAAGTGCCACGTCAAAATCAGCTTTATCTATTTCACTCTCCATTTGCTTCAAGGCATCAAACCAAGTCTCATAGCCCTCAGTATTTCCAGCAATTGTCTGAACAGCAGGAATGACTTGAAGAGAAGCAAATTCAGGTAGTATGAAGTCTGAATACTCTCCAAATATTTTATCTCGGTGAAATTCATACTGTCGCTTAATGCTCTTAGCAAAAGGATGAATGATTAGTACTTTTTTTCCTTTTAAGACTTGAGACCAAGATGCTTTCGAAAAGATCGGCCCTAAAGCTCCTAAAGAAATTTTTCTACAACCTTTTAGTTCATGCTTATAAAACCACTCTTCAGGTCTCCACGAAGCCAGTACATCCAATTCCGCGATTGCACTGTTCATAATTTCAGCATATCGAGCCAGCATTGTTTTATTCACGGGGAAAAAACCTGCATTGTTCTCCATGTGGTTATAAGTATAACCCTTCAAAAAAGAAAACAGCAAAGGTGATCTCTCATAAAGCAACGCTTTAATTTCCACAGCACCAAATCTAGCAATCATCAAAGGATTACCTCGCTCTATAAGATCCGCCAAAATTAATTGGGCAGTCTCAAGAGATTCTACGGGCAAAATTCTACTCTTTAAGTAGAATACAAGATTACGGAATATCATAACTCAAATTCTTTTTAGATGAACTTCCCACAGGCTCACCTCCTTTTTCTATATGCATTGTATGCTTGACGGAAACAGCCACCTATCGTTTGCCAAATTCCAACACAGTGTATAGTAAAACACACAGGATGATGGTTTCTTTCTGACAAACTTTCCGTCTCCTCTGCACTCAGGTTTATAAATACAGGCAATGCCACTTTCAAAAAGGGAATCCCATGCCTCGAAGAGTCAAAAGCGATACAGCTTAGGTTTTTCACTCCTTCAACATAACTATGCTGCTCAACGTCAGACACAGACTTGTTCGAATAGACATAAAATAGGCGTGTTTTTTCTTGTACACCAAGAAGAATATTTTCGACCTTGACTCCTACTGTTTTTAGCCTTCTAAATAATATGGGATTGCAATCTAAACTGCTGTGCAGAACTGCCTTCTCAAAACAAAACTATCCATTAAAGCAGATTATCTGTTCTGCGGCAAGTTTTCCGCCAAACAAAGTCGCCGTATACCCCCGCAGAGCTTCTTATAGTCACAACTTTAAAGCCGTGCGTTTCTTTTTTCAAGAAGTCAAGGAGTTTCTCTTGCGAACTGATTTCTCCATTGATTCCTTTAATATACCACTGTTTATAGACGTCTCTGATGAAGATATGCTTGTAGGCACGGTCAATCCTACACCGGTACCACTCAAAGAAATTCTTCTCTAAAATGCGTTTGCGAAAAATGCTTTCTGTATGCGGAAACCAAATATCATTGCTACAAAAATATACCGCGCACCACTCCTTCTTTTCAACCTTTTCATTGTATTCTATAAGGTAATTCAGGTGAGATAGCCAATGTTCGCGAACGATTTCCAGATAACAGTCTGATCCATCGTATACCTGCTCTATCATATCAAATTACGTTTGGGTTGTTGTTTCCTGATCTACCACTTAGGGAAAAAGCATCTGATGTGCACCGTCAAATAATGGAAGCAGGCTACAATAATGCCGTAATGTCGTTTCTCGAAATAGAATGTCTCACGGGGCGGCATCCCATTGGGACGATTCAGTAATTTCCAACGCTGCGCAAAGGGAACGTTCGGATCACACCACTTGTCAAAGGTAGGATGCTCATCACATTCTCCAACACTTTGCCGATTTGATAGATTTGAAGACCAGCCTTCTTGGCGCGTGAGCCATAATCATAATCTCCTTTACTATGCGTGAAGTACTTATCTAAATAGCCTAATTGAAGAAAAGCACTCCTCGGAACAAGTACGATGTTACCATTGAAATATTCCACAGGCTTGAGTTCGCCGGTAGGAATCGGGATTCCCCCCTCTCTCAGTCTTCCTCCATAAGTTAACTTCGAGTGGGTCGCATCTTCCGTAGCACCGACGATAATCGCCTTTCCTTCAGTGTCCTTCACGGCACGCTGCAACGAAGTCAATGTTTCTTCATATAGAAATGTATCATCATTCAGCCAAAGATAAGCGTCATAATCTCTCGCATCTGCAGTCGCCTTCCACGCCATGAGCATCCCGCGATTCCAGAACAGATCACCGCTTTCTTCGAGGATGTGCACAGAGGGAAACAAATTCTCTACCGCCTCTACAGTACCATTCGTACAGCCATCATCGGTCAGGAAGACATCTATCTGCAAATCCTCAACCGGCAACTGATCAAACAGTCGACTTAAGCATTGCAAAGTTTTTTCCTTGCGATTAATACCGTAAGCAGTACGGCCCAATACTTCATTCCCTATCTATATTTTTCTTACAAACCTAGCCGGATTCCCTGCCCAGATTTCATTTTCAGGTACAGATTTGGTCACAATAGAACCAGCGCCTACGATAGAATTCTTACCAATCGTTACTCCCTTCAAAATCATGGAACGAGCTCCAATAAAAGCGTTATCCTCTATTATGACAGGAGCACATTTTCGATGTAGAAGATCTTCGGAAGATGCTCGTATTTTGGGATCCAATGCATGGAAATCAGAAGTAAAGATACTTGTTCCCCCTCCAATTTTCACGTTATTTCCAATTATAATATCAGCGATTGCCACCAACGCAGCTTGTGATATCCCGACATTATCCCCGATGCGCAGCACAGCACTCTTACCAACCCAAAAGGTACAGCGATCGTAACACCCGATAGGATTGCCTTTTATGCCATTGTTCATGGCAAAGTTCTTGCCGATCGTTAGTTTTCCACCCAAGGAAACCATTACATAAGGGACACCATTGGTGCGATAAGTTTCGAAAGTGACACCATTCCCCTTCAATACAACATAACTAACTATACGACAATAAAGTCTCTCAAAAAGACCCTAATCAGACGACTGGATTTATACAAAGCTACTTCTATTCTCATAAGAGCTGATTGCCTTGTTATACAATTCAATATGTTCATAACAAATACGATTCGAAACATACCGTGTCTCCACATTCATATAGGCTTTTTCGGCGATCAACAAAGACTCGGATGGATTTGAATAAACTTCGTATAGAGCAGCTGCTACAGACTGAGCATCCGATACGTCACACAAATACCCAAATTCTCCTTGCCCGAGCACATACGGCACTGCGCCACTCTTTTCTCCACCGATTACGGGAACCCGTCTTGCAAAGGCTTCTATAAGTGTGTTTCCAAAAGTTTCTTCCAACGACGGTGTTATGAAAACACTGCAATTATCCAGAAAACACTTTAGATCATCATGTTTTTGCAAACCTAACAACTCTACATTCTTCAGTAATCCTTTGGCTTCCCAGGCCTTGCAGCATTCATTATCTAAGGTAAATGGAGCACCCATTATTTGCAACCTTGCATTATTGTTTTTTCTCAAGAACAACTGAAAACCTTTAAGCAAAGTCTGTATGTTCTTTCGCTTGTCATTGCTAGAGCTTATACATAAGACCGTAAAAGTTAAGGGATTCACATGACTATCCGATTTAAGAAAAGAAGGGCTTATCGGATTGGGGATCATCGGCACCTCCTTTTTCAACTTTCGCTTGGCCAAATTTGCAGTATAAGGCGAATTTGCAACGAACTCTACTTTCTTCTGTCTAAGCACCAATTCATTTAATAGCACCCTAAATGACCAAGTTATTTTGTTCTTTACCGACTCAAATTTCCATATTAACGGAGCCCAATCCCTTATTGTACAAAATACAGGCTTAATACGGGCGTATTGACACGCCGCCCACGCTTCTTCATATGACCAATGTGCATGTAGAACGTCAAGATCATGGATTTTGTTTTCTATTGCTCTTTTCATTCGAAAAGCATCTACAAAACACCCTACCGTATATTTTACAAGATAGTTATCATTGTATTTTACGCCAACGACCTCAATATTATCCCCTTTAATATAGAAATCACTAGTTGCACGAGTAAAGACTCTTACAAAATGTCCTTTAGCCAAAAAAACCAACAATCAATGTGTTCACAGCAGGCCCACCTATCGGACTTAGATTATTTGATAAGATTTTTCTTCTCTCGTGCAGAAAAAGCGCATAATAGGATCTGCTCCGAGGCGCGTAAATACACCTATTCTCATCATTCCCTCTCGTTCTTCAACCAGCTATACTTTTCAGCTCCTACAAATCCATAAAACCCTAAGATCCAAAATGTCCAAGGCAACGAAGATGCAAGATTTGGATTCATCACTCCAATGATATAAAAAATCGCAAAAAGCAACAATTTCTTATACCTGTCTAAGAAACTTGTCTGCTTAAGTTGTACGCGCAATAGAAGTGACAAAATAATCACCGTAAAAACAATCCCTTCCCTAAGTATTATCGTCACTATGCCGTTTTCCACTCCCCCGGCATGAAGCATTTCTTTCACGTACAAATACAAATTGGGATCTCCGAGCCACAATTGGAAAGACGTAATATATTCATAGAACGTAAAAACATCTATACGCGCTTGTGAACTTCCGTCTATCAATCTTCCTTCACCAGCAAGAAGGCGCCCTCCGAGGGAGGTTGTCAACAACTGCTGAACGAAAATCACAGAACACAAGATAAACGCCGCATAAAGCCAGCCCTTCTTTTTTATATTTGACTTGTATAAACTTCTCAGCAGATAGGGTACCATTAACACTGATGAAACGATGATCGCACCTCTTGCGTTGAAACACCACAAAGAAGCGTACCCCAACGCAAACAGTATCAATTTATACTTCATCTGCATATTGGAGATTAGTATAAACGACATTACCACACAGACAATCATTGCATTCATTAGGGGATGCCCCAATAACCCATAACTTCTAAATTCCCAGTCCTCTATCGAATAATATCGCAATTGATGACTTGTCAAAACAGAAGTTGGATCATAAAAGATATAAGTGCTCGTCCATTTCTCATAAATTGCAATTCCACATTCAATGATGAAGAAAACCAACAGAGCTTTCCTTAGCAAAGACAAACGCTGAACACCCTCGTTTTCCAAATCAATCGCCAAAAGCATAGGAAGCACCAAAAAAGTGAGATAATTTTTGAAGTAATCCTGCCCCAAACCTATTAGCCTAAACACATAGGTAAAAACAGCAAAACCAATAACAACCACCATCAATTTCGTCACATGACTCCACCTAAAACGTCGCAGATGGACAAGAAAGTAAACTACAAATGGAGCACAAGCAAACGTTACAGTGTTCTTTTTCCCCCAAATACGTTGCGACGTTACCGGAAAGGAATAGAATACAAATAATCGAGACGAGAAATAAAAAAAGACATAATAATCAAAGGATTCTGCCCCTTAAAAATAAACAAAGGGAGATTAATTCGCTTCAGTGGCTGACGATTTCTGATTCACTCTATCTACTACCAATAACACCCTCCCTCAACCTTGTCAGCAGATTTAGGTTGCATATTTTCCGTGGGGTATACCCATGCTTCATTAAAGAGTCTCTTGTACATATTCTGAACTCCAAATACCGGCACTCCATAACTCGGATCATCCCACCTTTTCCCCCTTATCCCAAATAGCAACTGCAATGCTCCTCCGAGGTGCACCGATTGTTTGCCCATTCGCTTGGCATGAGCTGCTAGCGGGAAACCATAGGCGCCACAACCGATAAGTGCAACATCGTAATCAGTGGCATCCATCCGAGTCTTCATCCAATCGAGCGCCTCAAACCAGTCCTTGAACTCACTTTCTCCTCCAATACTTTGTACGGCTTGTAAGGTCTTCAACTCGAAGCTCGGCAAAACACGTTTGTCTTGAAACAGCAATTCCCGCTTCTCGGCGTACTGCGATTCGATGAGCGAAGCAAAGGGATGAATCACCAACACTTTTTTTCCTTCCAGCGCGCGAGTCCAAGGATTCGTAGCCCAGTATGGCTCCAAAGCCATAAGCGTAACCTTCCGTAAATTCAGACAATACTCTTCAATCATTATCTGCTCTTCTCGCAACCAACTGCCCAAGATGTCGACTTGTGTCATATCTTCAAGCATTAGATTTCCGAACTTCATCAAGTTTTCTTCAGAAGAAGGGAAAAAGCCACTCCACTTAGTCATCTGTTCTTTGACATTTTCCTCCCACCACCAAGCAAATTGTTTTCCTTGCACATATTTGCCGATAGAATGGTGTTTATCTACAACTCCAAGGTAGTTAGTCAATGCGAGTATCTCAGTACTTCCGAAGCGCGCGACCATGCAAGGCTTACCCGAAACCAAGAGATCATAAATAAGCTCCGAGGCTTGATTAAAATCAGTAACACCTCGATCATAGGGGTGGCAATTCTCCGATGAAAGCTTTTAGCATATAGTTTACGCAAAGTTTTCAAAAGTATCACTTGCAACTTTTTCATCTGCTCATATCTTGGATTGCGCCCACAGCACTTCCCCTTCATCATCAGCCATTATCCAATCTTCGCTGTCTGGATAGCCATGCCAGAAATTACGAGGAGAAACTTTAATACCGCGATTCAACAAAGCTGGCTTGTACGAAAACGAGCTCTTACTGGTAATTAACAAATCTGCATGAACCATGTGCAGAAAAGAATCAACAGCCCCCATGTGCATACACCAATGCAAATTTTCAAAATTTGAAAATTCTGGATAATCCTCTGGCTTCCCTTGAGAAAACAAGTAGATGTGTATGGGACTATTATGCCTTACGTGTTCTAACACTTGCGATAAGACACGCACGTAATAATCATTGGCAAGATAGCGCATTGAAAGATTCGCATTATTGGGGTCTGCCATTATGTCGCCTCTACGAACATGAACTGCAATATTGAAGTGACCTTGCTCATATATGAGCTTATCTTGTTTTCTTGCAACTGTCGCATAGAACTTGCGCTGTAATTCAGGAATTAACGTATGAAGATCGCGATAGAACTGATCTTGCTCACAAACGAATACGACTCTTCTATCCGCGTATGAACCTACGATCCGTCTAATCACAGCGAGCTGCTCTTCATCCTGTGCATTAAACAAAGGCAATAAAACGCGCTTGTACCCCCTAGCAAGTAGATCCTTATAATCTACCTCACCATCACCGAATCCTAACAATTTATTCCAAATAGTTGGCTGCCATGGATCATGATAGCTGGAAAACGGAATATTAGCGAATCTAAGCTCTAACGCCTCCGATAAATAGAAACCAGCCATCCAATTGGCCATCTGATGACCTATTCCTGCCCCTGGGTTAGGGCGCGCTGCTATATAATTTTCATTAGTTCCAACTGCACGATGCGTCAGAGAATGTCTATAGGACGCATAGAAAAAGCAATACCTGCGGAAAGAACACTTACGTATGAGGTTCAAATACAAATTATAAACCTTACGCCCCAGCTTATATTTAAACTCCGCGCTATTCATAGAGATATATCATCGACAATTTGCCATTAAAGTGGAAATACTCTAACAATCAGATTCCCTTCATTACGACTAATACCCTCACTACTCGTAAGATTTCAAGACGCCTTACCATAAGCAAGAAGTCTAAGATATGGTATTTCGTAAACAACTCGACCAATACTATATGCAATCAAACACTGCACAATTCCCAAAAAAATAACAATAATATTCTCTGTACTCATCGTGAACCCTTCGATAAAGAATCCTTTTGGAAGGATAAAGACAGGTGTCAAATAAATCACCAAAGAATATTTGCCCATTTCGGAGAAAAACCAGTTCAAAAATCTAGGCAACTTCATTCTGAAGAAGACTATTATTGCAGAAAATGAGCACACAAACATCCCCACTAAATTATAGATTGAAAGTAAAGGATTACCATTCGCGTGAAGGGGATAAAACAACCAAGTAATACACAACAATAGTGCCATCGAGCCGTAGACTTTATCACGTTTTATAAGTTCTAAAGCCCTGGGGCGAAAAGAAAAAGCTCCAAAGAAAAAACTAAAAGCATAAATGGCATAGACCATTAGATGAAATAAATGGAAGATACCTCCAAATCCGACCAAAAGGAGACATAGGACAAAGACAAATGCAACTCTTCTCCGCACGCTGTCCCGTCTACCCATCATCCAATGATGCAGAGCATATAGAAGCATAAGAATGAAAAGAACTGGCATAAACCAGAAATGCACATTCGGGAAGAAACACAGCAACCTCGGAATGTCAGTCCAAGCAGAAATCTCCCCATGCTTAAAAATTAAATCTCCTGCGATCAACCAAAACAAATACGGGACAAGAAGGGCTATCGCCTTTCTCCAAACAAAATTCAAATATCCATTCTTCTCGATCTTATGGGTAAACTCGCAAAGAAAGCCACTAATAAAGAAAAACAATGGCATATGAAATGAATATATCATTTGCGCAACAGGATGGTTACTCGCTTCTCTAGTATAGGGCAAGTATATGTGCCCTATTACCACCAACAATATTGCAAACCCACGCAATTTGTCAATATAATCAAACCTTGTCATCATCTATTTCTTTTTATGATTGAAACTACAAGCTTACGTTCATCCTTAGTAGAGCAAACAGCCAGGAACAAAGCAAACAGAATGGTTGTTATAAATGTTGTAACAACAATACGAATCAAAGAAGATGGACACCAGCTCACAACAAGACTACCACCGATGAACATCGCCACGGTTATAACTACGCAGGGAACAATCACCGCTGATATGAATTGGGAAATGCTTATACCACATAACTTCTTTGCATAATAGAGACTGAAAAAGCCTGCAACAACACCATTACACAAGATCCAAAAGAAATACATGCTAGCAGGCGACCCAGCAAAAGAATATGCGATATACGTCAGCACAATCGGTAGCAGTGACAACACACTTTTTACTAGCGAATAAGTTTTAATCTTACCATTTGCAGAAATCATCGTAGAAATCGCTATCGTCAACTGCTCAACTAAACTCCTAGCTAGCTGCAAACGCGCAAAAAGGACAGCCCAATCGGGCACATTTTTCAGCCACAGCTTTAAAATCGCGGGCATCTCGAGTATGAAGGGGATCGCAAAAACAGCCAACAACAAATACGAGTATTTACAACCCGAAAAAGTTGCTTATACATTAAAGCATCATCTCCTTGCCCCTTGCTTTTGGCAATAACAGGATTCAACGCCTTCAACATCGTATTGCAGAAGACCATCAACATCCCGGACAATTGATTCGCAATCCCCTGAGCAGCATTTAACAACGCCCCCCAAAAGTTATTCAACACAATACCCAAGCCATACTGCGAAACCATGCTCGATGCAGCAAAGAAAAAATTCCACCCTGCAAAAGTGGTCATTTCCTTCATCAGCTTAACATCCCAATATATTCGAGGTTTTATCACGCACTCCTCATAGTGTTTGTGACAATACACCTTCATGATGCTTAATGTGAATAGGGGAATGCTAGCCATGAGGACGCCATAAACAATGAGTTTGTCGCCCGAAGCATAGACACAGGCGAAGGCTACTGCTAGTTTCAAGAAAGATTCCAAGATGCCAACCAAAGCATAATAGCGCATATTTTCATGAGCATTCATCACAGCATCATAAGGCACATTCATAACAGTGAGAAGTGTGCTGATGATCAAACTGAGATACACCACTTTGGCTGCCCCCATTCTTTCGGCAGGAATATTTAAAATGCCATTGAAGAAGAAATAGCCGGCAACTAACAGTACCACTGCGACAAAAATGGCAATACCGGCATGAAGTACGACACTGATATTGAAGATATACTTCTGCTTTTCTTTATTGCCTTCACCTTCCGCATACGACATAAACCGTTGTGTGGCACTTGCCATGGAAGCATTCAAGAAGCCCAACATAGCGATTGCTCCCCCGACAATGTTATATATACCAAAGTCAGAGGCGCCAAGGGCGTTCAAAATCAGTCGAGTTGTATATAGCGACACAAACATCGTGATCGCCATCTTTGCATACAAATACCCGGTATTCTTGATTACTCTATTCGCTGTTGAAGACATTATAATTTTGCTAATCGCTTCTTGCTCTCTCGATTATCCATTCTATTTGGCTCCCTGTCCCTTAACATAAAGGTTGGAGGTCACAAATGCAATGATAAACGACACAATAGGACACGAATTGTGACTCAACCGTAACTGAATCTAGTAGTGGTTTGTTTCTACAGGGAACAAAAAAAGCTCCTCAAATTAAACATATTAATCTGAGAATCAAACACTTGCACAGCATGCATGAGAGATAATACTATATATAGAAACAATCGTGCACATTGGTATTTTGCAAAGATAGCAATATATTTTGACTAGGCAACAAGAAGAACCAAACGATTGAAAAGAAAACAGGGCAGTCCGTAGAGCGTAGAGTCACCCACACTACAATCATCAAGAAATAGACCACCACTAGAAATCATATCTCACAACTCAATTTCAAGCAGCGACCTCACAATCCATTATCACATTCGGATGGCTAACGCGCGCGTATAGGCGCGCGTCCGGCGTTTTTCGTTTTTTTCCTTCACCTCTTCACCTGACAAGGATGAAATACTGATAATCAACAAATTGAGGGTGAAGGCAAAGGGAAGGTTTTGTTCACCGGGTGAAGGACAAAATGGGCGAAACCTTCACACATATCATTCAGGTTTTCAAGTGGTTAAAGGTGAAGGTGAAGGGTGAAGGCAAGAATTCAGAACTCGGTGAGTGCGCGATGTGGGAGCACGTGTCCGCGTAGCGGAGGAGCAGACGAAATGAGCAAGTGAGAAAAATGCGTTGCATTCCCAGTAAGGGAGGGAGGTACGATATGAAAGTGGGGAAGTAGGGCGAGAAAACTGGGAGGTTTGTCGAGGAAGTTGGGAGGTATGAAGTGAAAACAGGGATGTAGGAAGTGAAAGGTGGGAGGTGCGAAGTAAAAACAGGGAAGTAGGAAGTGAAAGAAGGGGGATTTCGAAAGAAAGTCCACTGCTTTTTTGATCCAAAAGGGCAACACTCGAAAAATCCAAACTTTTTCTTCCAAAACTACACGATTATCCGAAAGAAAAACTTTATCTTTGCGCTTGATAAAACACAACTTTCCCCTTTCCTGTCGTAAATCGACATCGATATAGTGCGACCTCCATGGACTATTCTCCTATGGTTCAGCACAAATGCTCTTTGACATATTGAAAAATCCCGATACTCCACCGGGGAGCATCGGGATATCCGTAAAAAGCGAAATTTCGAAATTAAGCAACGTGAGTGAGTGGTTATGTAGCCGTGAGTTGCGTTGAAACTCAATAGACTCGAGTCGAACAAACCGTAAAAATCTCGAAATGGCCGAAAGCGTCGCATTTAAGCCCGTCGTCCATCGAGCAGGAGTTGACGGAGTCGCGCGTTGAAATCAGATTGCTGCATGAGCGTTTCGAGACTGATGTGCATGCGATAACGCCAATAGTGACGCGAGTTGGCCGGTTCGTTGATGCGTTCGGCATCGACATCGGGCAGGCGCAGGCGCTCATCGATGGCGAGCCAGTCTTGCCAGGGGAGGATGCAGAGCATGGAGGGACAGTCGACATGGCGGCGCACGATTTCCTCGCACAACCAGGCCGGGGCATCAGTGGGGGCATCACCGCCGTGGCCGAGCACCTCGAAGAAGTAGCGCGCCGAACGCATCGGATCTTCCTGCCACCATCCGCGCAGTGTGGACATGTCGTGCGTGCCGGTACTGCACACCGACCAACGGGGATAGGCTTCGACGTCGGCAAACTCACGCCCGTAGGCTTTGGGCATCCGCTCAATCTCGAGGGTGAGGAGTTGGAGTTGCTCCATCACCCAAGGCACACAATCGGGCACCATACCCAAATCTTCTCCACAGGGCAGCATGGCGGTGGCACTGCTGAGTACGGGGAGTTTGGCCATGGCCGAAGCATACCAGAAATCGTTGTGACGCTCGTAATAGAAGCTGTGGTGCAGGCGCTCGAAGGCCTTGCGTTCGTCGGCACTTAGGCGCTCGAAAACGTAGGTGTGATGGCCTTCAATGCGGGGGTGGTAGTGATCGCGCTGCAAGGGGTCTTCGATGAAGAGGACGTTCTCAAGCAGGGCGAACAATCCCTCGCGGACTTGGTTTTCGTCGGGACGGCCACGGTATTCACGTTTGAGAAAATCATCGACAGCGCGCTGGGTGGCGAACTCCGGTCGGAAGTGCCAAATGTCATAGTGCGAATGCGTGAGGAAGGTGCGGCACACCCAGTCTGCGCGTTCGCCGAACAAGCGTTCGAGCAAGGCCTCATTGACGAAGGGCCGGGTTAAGAAGTCGCGATCGAACGTAAGCCCTGCGGCTTCGATCTCGCTCACAGCATAGGGCATGGACGGCACAAAGCGCCCGAGGAGTCCGCGGACACTGTGGGTGGGAATTTCCCAAATGCGGAAATCCCAAGATGTGGTCGATGCGGTAGGCCGAGAAATGTTCGGCCATCTTGATATATCGGCGCTTCCACCACGCATAACCATCAGCGGCCATGGCCTCCCAGTTGTACGTGGGAAAGCCCCAGTTCTGCCCCGTGAGCGAGAAGGCATCGGGTGGTGCACCTGCCGAACCGCGGAGATTGAAATAATGCGGTTCCGTCCACGCTTCGACCGAACAACGGGAGATGCCGATGGGAATATCCCCCTTGAGCACCACCCCACTCCGCCGCGCATGGGCAGCGACATCACTGAGTTGCGTGTGCAAAAGATATTGGACGTAGCAATAATAATCGTAGGATTCGCGGTCGGGGCTGTCCGGAGCGAAGGTTTTGGCCACGGACTGCGCGTCATAGGCACTATGTTGTGGCCACGCGCTGAAATCGGGCGTACCAAACTTGTCGCGCAACGCCGAAAAAGCGGCGTAGGCGGGTAACCAATCCGAACTATGCGCGGCGAAAGCGGCGAATGCCTGCGATTTCAAGAGTTCGCGTCCATGGCTACGGAAAGAAAGCAGGAGGTAATCACGCTTGAGTTTGTTGACACGGGCATAATCAATTGCGGACAAGGCGTTGAGTTCACGAAACTCGCGTTCGAAAGCGGCTTGTTTCTGCGCATCGGGCAACGGCGGCAAGGCGCGCAGGTCAACATACATCGGGTGGAAGGCGTAGACCGAAATGGCGTTGTAGGGGTAGGAATCCGTGTTCTCACCCGTGAGCGTGGTGTCATGAATGGGGAGTATCTGCAACACGCGTTGTCCGGTGGCGGCCATCCAGTCGACCATCGTTTTGAGATCGCCAAAGTCGCCCACACCTTGGCTGCCCTCACTGCGGAGGGAGAAGACCGGAATAGCAGTACCGGCCATACGCGGCGCGAGGGCTTCGAAATACACTTCGACTTCGGGCAGGATGTGGTGGACACCCTTTTCAGGCGTTGCGATTTCCAAACGGCGGTTGTCACCGCTCTCCCAATGGGCCACTCGTCGCGTGCCTTCGTCCACGGCAACCAACTTGTATTCGCTACCGTTGACGAGCAAACCGGCGTCGAGCGTCAACTGCCACACGCCGGGAGCAATTTCGTCGAAGGGCACTGCGGCATACTCGTCCCACGCGCCGAGCGAGGGCGTGGAGCCGAGGAGTGCGAGGTGCAACCCCTTTCTACGTAAGCCGGGAGAGAGCACACGAAAGGCCACGCTGCAATGTGTCAACGAAGGCGAGGGGGCTCCTGGTAGTGTGGGCAGCGTAACGGCGGAAGAGAACAGCGCACTCTCCTGCGGGAGATCGCGCCAACGGTCGTCGACGAGATAGGTGTCGTCAAGGCGACTTTCGATGCGCAGACGATGAGCAAGGTTGCCCTGCTCGCGGCGCACGCAGCGGTCGCCCTGCCAGACAGCATAGCGATAAGTGGGTACCTGCGCCGCATGCAGGCCGGTGAGGGTAATTTCGCCCTCCCACTCTCCGGGAACAGTTTCGCTAAGCGGAAGTGCGGATGCAGAAAGGTTTTCCCATTCGAGACGAAGCTTCTCGCCGGGGGCTGCAAAATAGGGGATGTGGAAACGGAGTTTCATCATGTAGGGAGATTGGTTTGCTTCAAAAGTACGCATTCTCCTGCGCATTGACAAGCCAATCGTCCAAAAAGAGAAAAAGTAGAGGAATGATGCAACCGCTGTTGCACAAAAAAGAAGCGAACCAAGTAAAAACTTGATTCGCATTGAGAGCGGAAAACGAGACTCGAACTCGCGACCCCAACCTTGGCAAGGTTGTGCTCTACCAACTGAGCTATTTCCGCAAGATGTGAAGAGGAGGAGACTCGAACTCCCACGTCGCAATTGACACTACCCCCTCAAAGTAGCGCGTCTACCAATTCCGCCACCTCTCCAGGTTCACATCCACTTGACATTTTGTTCAGCGAGGGGGTAAATTCGCTGTGTCTTGCGTTGTGGCATCGGGCTTGCTTCCCGTTTGCGATTGCAAAAGTACTACATGTTTCAGAATTGACCAAGGTTTGGGGCAAGAAAAATGCATTTTTCTCGTGCATTTTTCCTGCATAACGGGCGAAAAACGTAGCTATTTTCTGCAGGCAACAGCGGTAGCGATGAAGCAATGCGCGGGATGCTCTTACTGAAGATGCGGACGGACTGTAAACCAAATGCGCTTACTTATACTATATGCGGAGGATCTGGTCTTATTCCCTCAAAAGACATCTCCCACTTTTCGGGTTTTCGAAAAGTGGGAGATGTTTTTTTAGATCAACCCCATGATGCGGAGGACGATGGGCGTGAGAATTGCCGTGAGTACGCCGTTGGCGATCAGGCCGAGGCTGGCGAAGGCACCATATTTTGCCCCGTTCTCCATCGCTCGCGAAGTTCCTACGGCATGGGAAGCGGCTCCCATGCTGAGTCCCTGCGCAATGGGACTTTTCACGCGCCCGATTTGCAATACGCGGAAACCGGTGACAGCACCGAGCAAACCAACGATTACCACAATGGCCGCCGTGAGGAGGGAATACCGCCGAGGGTGCGACACACTTCCATGGCGATGGGCGTCGTCACACTCTTCGGGGCGAGCGAAATGACCACCGGTTTTGAAGCACCGAGCAGTTGCGCCGTGACCACTGCCGAGACAATACCGACCACACAGCCGACCGTCTGCGAAAGCAAGATGGGGATCAACTGTTTGCGAATGACTTTCAACTGCTGATAGAGGGGGACACCGAGGGCAACAATGGCGGGTTTGAGCCAAAACTCGATTTGCGAACCGGCCTTATGATAGGTATCATATTGAATGCCGGTGAGTTTGAGAAAAGCGATCATCGCCCCAATCGTGATGAGAATGGGATTGAAGAGCACCCATCCCGTGCGGCGCTGCACCATCTTGGCCAAAAAGAAGATAGCGAAGGTGAGTCCGATCAACACAAACTCGTTGTCGAGCGCGTCGATAAAGTGGTTTCCGATCAGGGCAAAGCGTTCGGAGACCGAGAGGAGCAGACTATTTGTGGAAGGGGCCATAACGACGTACGATTTGGTGAGTCCAACCGGTGGATAACAAAACAAGCACGGTGCTGACGAGCGTGGCGATGGTGATGGGCCAGAAGTCGCGAGCGATGGTGTCGAAATTGAGCATGAGCGCAACGCCGGGCGGTACGAAGAAGAAACCGAGATTACTCAAAAGGAAGTCTGAAATCGCTTTTACCCATTCGAGTTTCACCCACCCCATTTCGAGAAAGCGGCGAGCAACAGCATTCCGACGATGCTACCGGGGAGACTCAAGCCGGTGACGGCGACGAGCAGTTCTCCGAGTGCCATGCAACCGAAAAGAATTGTGCATTGTTTGACCATGATGTTCGTGATGATTTTGGATATGAGGCGAAATTACATAAAAAAAGGCACGACGGCTCGGCCGTCGTGTTAAATGTGAACGGAAACGCCACACGATTCCTCTCGCTGCTTGTTCCGTTGCACAAAGCAGTGCCTTTATCGCCCCGACGCTTCCGCGTAAGGGTGCGGAGAGCGGAGCAAAGATTATGCTTTGCGCCGCAATATAATAATGAGTACGGCGGGCAGAATCAACCCGATGCCGGCTGCCATCGAGGGGGTGAGTTCTTCGCCCAAAAAGAGGATACCGAGTACGAGCGCAGTGAGGGGTTCGAGCACGCCGAGGATCGAAGCGACTGTTGGACCGACGTTCTGTGTGGCGTAGACCAGTGCGAGATTGGTGACCACCGTGCAAATAACCGAAAGCAAACAGAGGTTGAGCCAGGCCGATGCGGAGGGGATGAGGGCATAATGCGCCGAGATGTCAAAATCCGCACGTTCGTAGGCGATGAACGCGGCGAAGATGAGCGCGCCGAAAGCCATCACATAGAACGTGAGTTTCACCACCGGCATCTGCGACACGCGCGAACGATTGACGCGAATCAGATAAAGCGCAAAACACAGTGCGGAGATGATTTCAAGCACAATCCCTAACCACTGTGCGCCTCCACCGACGCCGGAGAGTAAGGCGACTCCGGCAATGGAAAGGCCGATGGCGATCCACGTCGAAAGGCGACTGCGCTCACGAAAAAAGATCATCATGATGAGCGCCGTGAGGATCGGATAGGTGAAATGGAGCGTTGTCGCTACCCCACTGCTGCTGCAATAGCGATAGCCCGAGATGAGAAACAAAGCAGCGCCGTTGCTCAAAAAGGCCAACTGCACCAAACGCACGAATTCAGCATAGGTGATGCGAAAACTTTCGCGTCGCACGCACATGATCGCAGCCAAGATGAGGGAGGCGATGCCGAAACGATAGAACAAAATGGTGGACGAGGACAAGGGCAGTCCCACGGCCGGCGCTTGGAGTTCTTTCGTGAACAAGGGAATAAACCCATAGCACACAGCGGCCATCAGGCCGAGAAAGAGACCGACGCTCGATTTGTCGAAGTTAAACATGGTATGGTTTGGGAATTAGGCCTCGCGGAGAAAGTCGAAGGCTTCGTTGATGAGCTGGGACTCCGCGGTTTGGTCGAGAATGATTTTACCCACCTCGCCCAACTGCGTGAAGTTCACCACACCGGCCGTATTTTTCTTGTCGTGGAGCATGATTTCTCGGAGCGCATCGTAGTCATCGCAGGTGATCGGCGGGCGACCATAATGCTCCGTCACATAGCGCGTGACGGCGTGGAGGTGATCCGTCGGGAAACCAAGGCGTGTGGCGGCGATAAAGAGTTCGCAAACCAATCCCCAGGCTACAGCGTAGCCATGCAACACGGGCGTGTTGCGGCGAAGCATGAGGCATTCGATGGCATGCCCCACGGTGTGTCCGAGGTTGAGTGCCTTGCGCAATCCACGCTCCGTAGGATCTTGCTCAACGATGCTCGATTTGAACTCGATGCTCTCTTTGACCATCGGCAACAAGGCGGCGTAATCCGGATTGGCGATGTCAAACTGCAAATGTTGCACGAGCATTTGTTTGTCTTTGAGCAGGGCGTGTTTCAGCATCTCGGCATAGCCGGAACGGAAGTTCTCTTCGTCGAGCGAACGCAGGAACTCCGTGCTGATCACCACATAGTTGGCTTCTTGAAATGCACCAATCTCATTTTTATAATCCCCGAAGTTGATTCCCGTTTTGCCGCCGACCGAAGCATCGACCATGGCCAAAGCGTCGTGGGCACATTGACAAAGCGGATGCCGCGCTTAAATGTCGCGGCGGCAAATCCACCGAGATCCGTCACCATGCCCCCGCCGACATTGATCAGCAGCGAGTGGCGCGTGGCACCGGTCTGTTGCAATTCTTGCCAAACGGTGGAGAGAGTTTCGAGGTTCTTATGGTCGTCGCCGGCGCGCACCGTAATGAGGTGAGCGGGCACGGGGCATTGTGCTTTCAGTTGTACGGCGATGGGCGCAGTGTGCTCATCGGCGAGCCACACCACCCGATCCGTGCCGGGAAGCGTGTCAATAATTGCGCGGAGCGCACTCGCTGCGTCCTGTGAATAAAGTATCGTCTGCATGTTGTGTGTTGTGATTCTTCCAAAAAGTAACTGTATGCTCCGGTTATGCCGTGGCTCCGGATTCATATTGTTCGATGGCGTGGCGATAGCTGTCGGGAATCTCCACAGAGTGTCCCTTTTTCAGATCGACACACACCATCACCGTTTCGGCTTGGCAAACCACGCGCTCAGTCACCTGATTGACGGCGCGTTGTTGCAGCGTGAAACTCTTATTGCCCAAACGACTCACCCGCGTTTCGATCACAATTTGATCTTCGTAGAGGATGGGCTCAATAAATCGGCATGAATGCTCGCCACCAGCGGTACCACCGGCTGTAAACGGAAATCAGAGCAGAGCACCGTCGAAAAATAATTTTCTTTTCCGAGATCGTAAAACGAGAAATACACGTTGTTGTTCACGTGCTGATACGCATCGAGATCGTTGAAACGAATTTGGATCGGGGTGCGATGACGAAAGATTTCAGTCATGAGGGGAAGAAATAGATAAAAAAGTACGAAGTGTCGTTCGTTTTATAGTCCAAAGTCCCGCGCCACGGCAGCACAGCGCGAGGCATCGGGGCGCCATTCCATGGTCTCATCGTCGAGGGCACAGAGATCGCGCAGGGCATAGATGCCACGCTCCTCATCGGTGGCGTGTACACCGGCCGAGGCAAACAAGTGATTGCGCGCATCCACGACGCGCACGGCTTCTTGACAATAGTCTGCCGCTTCGCCGGTGGAGCGCAACGCAGCACTCACATAGTGCAAGAGCGCTTGCACGAAATCGTCGTGTTCAGGGTGGCGCGATGCGTTCATCATCGATTGAGAATTTTGAGAAAAGCGTCGTAGCGGCTGTCCAATCTCGACAGCTCGTAAGGCGGTAATTGCAGTGCGAAGGTACCGGGCAGTTCGCCGAGGGCAAAGTATTCGCGCAACATCCCCGCCAGATTAAATGCTTGCTTGTCGCCGCGGCGCATCAGTTCCAGTGCGACGCGGCGCAAATAGAGTTTGTCGTCGTCAAAATGCCGAAGCGCTTTGAACAACAAGAAGTAAGCCGCGGGCGTTGCGGCACGAAACAGTTGTGCCACGCGCACTTTTTCACCGTCTGCGCGCTGCCAGAGCATTTCCAACAACGACTCGGCCTCAGCCGGCTCAGCGACCAGTGGCAAAAAGGCTTCGAGCATCTTGCGCCGGTCGATTGTCGTGGCTTCTTCGCGACAGAAGGTGCTAAAATCGACGCCGCCGAAATGCAATCCCGCGCGTTTCCGTCGACCGACGGCGGCTTTGAGCAACGTGCCGAGAAAAGCTCGGCTGTCTGCGCGACACAAGGTGCGAAAAGCCGCCCAAAACGCCTCATCGGTGAGCGGCGACCAGAAATTGGCCTCAGCCAACACCACGCCTGCCGCACGAAATTCGGCCGTTCGCAGCGCCGCGAGATGATCGCGGAGCGCTTCGAAGTTGCCCATCGCGAGATGCGACGACAAACGGGTGCGCAAGGCGGCAGTCGGAGGTACAGCGGGCATGAAAGTGAGGGACTAAGCGGCAAAAACGGAAAAGGAGAAACAAAGAGATGCCACACTCCTATATATAAATAAGGAGTGCTGTCGCGGATAACGGCGGCCGGCTGTTCTCACCGTGTGGAACGTCGGCTTCGTCAGTCGCGCAGTTCGAGTCGCACCACGTTTTCCACATGATGCGTTTGCGGGAACATGTCGACGGGTTGCACCGCGGTGACGCGATATTTCACATCGAGCAGTTGCAGGTCACGGGCTTGAGTGGCGGGGTTGCACGAAACGTAGACAATGCGGCGCGGTGCGGCATTCAAGATCACGTTCACCACATCGGTGTGCATACCGGCGCGCGGAGGGTCGGTGATGATCACATCGGGGCGGCCGTGTCGGGCAATAAACTCGTCGGTGAGAAGGTCTTTCATGTCGCCGGCATAGAACGTCGTCTTGCCGTCCAGCCCATTCAGTTCGGCATTCACCTTCGCGTCCTCAATGGCTTCGGGCACATACTCAATGCCCACAACGTGGCGCGCCTTGCCCGCCACAAAGTTGGCAATCGTCCCGGTACCGGTGTACAAGTCGTAGACCAACTCGTCGCCCGTGAGTTCGGCAAAGTCGCGTGTCACTTTATACAGTTCGTAAGCCTGCTCACTGTTGGTTTGGTAGAAACTCTTCGGCCCCACTTTGAAGCGCAGTCCCTCCATCGATTCGTAAATGAAGTCGGTGCCGGCATAGGTCACCACATCGAGATCGCCGATTGTGTCGTTGCACTTCGTGTTGTTAACATAGAGCAGAGAAGTGATCTCGGGGAAGGTGGCGTGCAAGTGGGCCATCACGTCGAGTGCGGCCTGCTGTTCCTCATCCGTCGTGATGCAAAATTGCACCAGGAGCATGATTTCGCCCGTCGAGGCGGTGCGGAGCATGATGTTGCGCATCAATCCGCGATTGGCACGCAGGTCGTAGAATTCCAAACCGCGAGCGATGGCATAATCACGCAGGTCGTTGCGAATGCGGTTGTTGATGTCGCTCATCAAGTGGCACTCGTTGATGTCGAGAATCTTGTCGAATGCTCCCGAAATGTGGAAACCGAGCGCGTTCATTTGCGTGAATACTTCGCCGCTTTTCACTTGTTCGAGCGTGAGCCACTTCTTATTGGAGAAACCGAACTCCAATTTATTGCGATACTCGCGCGTTTTCTTCGAACCCAAGATAGGAGTGCACTCCGGCAACTCGATTTTGCCGATACGCGTCAGGTGGTCCATCACCTGCTTCTGCTTGTAGCGCAACTGCGCCTCATAGGGAGAATCTGCCACTTGCATCCACCGCAAACGCCATAGTGCGGGCAGAAAGCCTCCGCGCGTTCGGTGGAATACTCGTGAATATGCACAGCTTCGGCCTCAGCATAACTGTGTTTTTTGCGACGAATTTGCAAATCCGCCACATCACCGGGCACCACGTAGGGAACGAAGACGGCGAGGCCGTCGACCTTGGCCAAGGCCTTGCCTTCGGCGGCAACATCGGTGATGAGAATTTTTTCGAGCAGGGGAAGTGGTTTCTTCTTGCGAGCCATAGTCTTTTTAATTTCAGGCGCAAAAGTACGATTTTGCAACGGCTCAACCAAGCTACTTTACAGAAAGTAGGCTTTTTACGGCTTTTACCTTGCGCCGGTTGCGCCACGTACCGAAAAACATCGAGCGCCGCCGATTGTAACTCTCGGAAGTTTTTGAGCGTCGACGCCGTCAGCGGTAGCACAAGGCGTAGAACGGACAGGATTTGCACGTTTTTTTCTTCGTCGGTCAATGGGGTGAAACGGTGGTCGGGATCTAAAATTTCGGCCACCAGTGCCGTGAGTCGTTCGGAGAAATCGGGAATTTCTTGCGCAAAATCGAGCACTTCGGTTTTCGCCTTCGGCTTGCCGAGGCTCAGATAGGGCGTAAACCCCGACTTGCCGCGTGCATGGTGCACGAAATAGAGCGCCGGCGCGATGGTCAGGCCTTGTTCCACCCCCTCGCGGCGCAAAATCTCAGCATAGATGAAGGTCTGCAGCATGTAGTGCCGATGCTTGCCGCCGCGCTCCTCAAAAAGCTGTGCCACATCAGCGGCCGTTTCGGGACTACCGCCCGTTTTGTAGTCGAGAATGCGCAACAGTCGCCGACCGTTGTGCGTCACGCGATCCACGCGGTCGATGATACCGCCGATCGTCACGTGCGTTGCCGGCGAACCGGCAGGCAAAGGCAAATCCATCGTGTGACGTTGCTCCAACTCACACAGCTGCAAGTCCTCGAGTTGCACGTCGTCTTCGAGCAAGATGCGCAAATACATCTCCACCACACTGGCTTCGAGCACCGGCAAGTGGGCGGAGTCGAAACCTTCGTTCACAAAAGCAGCCTCGATGTAAGGATGCAACGGACCGGGGGCGCCGTTTTTCGGAGGGGTCGCCAGCGCTTTGAGATAGCCCGGCGGAGGGGTGCCGCCATGTTCCAGAATGATGCGCTGATAGATGGCTTCGGCCGCCGCATGGAAGATGGTGCCGAGCAAATTCGGCTGGATTCCATCCTCGGGCGTGGGCTGCGGCGTGCGGAATTTGCACACATATTCGTAGTAGAAACGCAACTGACAACGCAAATAGGTGTTGATGGCCGAAGGCGACAGCGCAGGATGCTCACTGATCACCCGACCCTCCTTGTCGCGACGGTAGAGTCGGTCGACCAAGTCGTGCGGTTTTTCCACCGCCTCGGGGGTGTGCAAACGGGTGTCGAGATCCACCTGCAAAGCCAAGTCGCTGATGGGCAAACGTGTGTCGACCCGCAGCTGCGTCATGAAGCGCGACATCTCGCCCGACGACAGCCCTTCGGCCGAACAGTTGAACGTCATGCGCAAATGCCGAGCGCGCTGGATGAGACGATAGAAGTAGTAAGCATAGACTGCCGTGCGCCGTTCGGGAGTGGTGAGCCCGAAGGCTTTGCGCAGCATGTAGGGGATGAACGAATTGTCGTTGGGGGTCTGCGGCAGGGTGTTTTCGTTGACCGACAGCATGAGCACGTTGTCAAAGTCCAAGCAACGCGTTTCGAGCACGCCGAGCACCTGCAGTCCCACCGCCGGTTCGCCGTGAAAGGGCACAGTGGTTTGCCGCACAATCTGGCGTACCACGCGGCGCAAGGCCGTGGCGCCCACTTCCAAACGGCCGTCGGCGGCAATGAGGCGCAAGCGGTTGAGCAACGTGGCCATGAGATAGAAGGCTTCGGACTGCAACACATCTTCAAACCGCGTGGTGTCGAAGCCTTCCCGTTCGCAAAGCTGCTTGGCCTTCTCTTCTACGCTCTCCGACAAGCGGTTGAGCATTTCGATCGCGCGCAACGACTGACCGCTTCGCTCGAATTCGGCAAAAGTCTTCTCCACCAACGTGTTCACCTCGGCGTGTGCGAGCGGAAAACCCTTGGTGACATTGACTTGCTGCACCTGTGTCGGAAAAACACGCAGCACCGGCTGGAGCAAATTCTCATTGCACAGCACCACCGCCGTGCGGCGATGCGCCGTTTCGTCGGCCGGCAAATGGCGGTTGAGCCATCCGCTCACACTCTGCGCCTGCGCCGCCTCGCTCGTGGCCGAAACCATTTCAATCTGCTCGATGTTTCGAAAATTATCGAAGCATTCGGCCGGTAAGGCGTTGGGAAAAATTGCGCAGATTCTCCTCGATGAACAGCCCCGCCTCAAAGCCTCGACTCGTATTGCGGTCGGCGGCGCGATAGGGGTTGGCGTAATACTGATCGTAGTCCCAATAGAAGCGGGCTTTCCCCGCCTTCTGCATGATTTCAAACAGCCGTTGTTCGGCTTTGTCGAGCACATTGAAACCCACCACGGCATAGCAATCCACCTCGGCGGGCAATTCGAGTTGTTCTTCGGCCAGTGCATCGACCACACGGCGATAGAGCGCGCCCTCATAGGCCTTGCCCTCGTCGAGCAGTTCGGCGTTGAGACGACGGTAGAGCGGCAACAGCGCGTTCCACAGTCGGCGGAAACGCTCGCGCAACTCGCTTTTGCGATCGGGATCGAAGTTGGAAAAGAAACTCCCGATGAGTTCTTTCTGCGCGTCGTTGAGAAAGTCCGTATCGTCCAGCTCTTTGAGTTCCTCAAGATTGCGAAACAGCTGCGAGGCATCGGCCATGTTCTTGTCCACATCGTCGAAATCTGCCAAAATGCGATCGGCCCAACCGTAGAAGGTGTCGAGCGTGAGCTCGTCGGCTGCCACATCTCCCCCGCTGCGCAGCATTTCCACATAGAACGCGTAGAGACGGCACACACTGTCCACCGGATCGTTGAGGGTCAGGTCTGAAAGTTCGCGAAACAGCTCGCTGATGGTCACATAGCGCGGCGCCCAGATCGGGGCATCGTCGGGCGCGTCCTCAACGAGGTAGTCATTGAGGAATAAACCGGCACGGCGGTTGGGAAAAAGCACCACCACGCGACTGAGGTCGGTGAAATGGGTGCGCAAATCGTGCGCTACGTGTTGAAGGAAGTAGGACATGCGATGAGAATGGGCATTTTCGTTCGGCCGCTTCGCACTGTTCGGCGGTGTTGCGGGCATTTCCACCCCACAACGCCCCACACCGACACAAGCGATGAGGCCTTTTGGCAAAATTACACTTTTGTGGCGAATCTCACAAGAGATTTTCCGTCGCGACTTGCTCCCTTTTGCAGCAAAAACACGCACGTTCCTCACCGCCCCTCCGACAAAGTGCGACGTCGCTCGCGATTTTCTTCCCTCACAGCGCACTTTTCTCGCACGTACTTAATCTTTTCTGTTCGTACCCCTCAACTGCGCCCAAAAAACGGTGGACTTTTGCGCAAAACACGGCTGCTTTTCGCGAAAACTCCACTGTTTTTTCGCCAAACTTGTCCATTTTCTGACCGACCGGGCGAACCATAAGCGAAAAGGCAAAACTTTGCCGTGAAAAGGAGGAAGACAGAGGACAAAACTGACGGAAGGCGGACGCACATCGGGGCATTTCGCGTTTCGTCGTCGAACGTCGTGCCCCACTTCTTGCCCACGTTTTTGCTAAGTCCCGTTCGTTCTTGAACGCACAACCGCAAAAACAGCCGCCGAAAATGCAGAAAGCCGCCGCCGATGTTGGGGGGCGCGGCCCAAATTTGTAATTTTGCGAGAGAATAGACCGTTGTCTATTCGCCATCTACGGATTCATGAGTTTCACACCCGCACACTTTGGCCAACAATTCCTCCTGCGCATCGGTCGCCCCCTGTGGCGACAAGCCCCCCTCATGGTTTTCATGGCGCTGTTGGCCATCGTTTCGGTGGCGGTGGTGCATCGTCCGCACACCCAAATGGGACATTATCTCCTTTGCTGGGCGATCGACCTCTATTTCCTCGCGTTGCTCGTCGATAACCTCCCGCGCCGTTTCGCCCGATGGGTGGAAGTGGTGGTCTTTGCCGTGGCCTATGGGCTGTCGGCTGTCGAGGTTTCCTCTTTCTGCGCTTCAACCTCCTGCTCTCGCCCACGGTACTCACGCTGCTGAGCGAAACTTCGGCCGACGAGTCGAGCGAATTTCTCTCGGGCATGGTGCGCAGCAATGCGTTTTGGCAAACGGTGGCCATCTATCTGCCGATTTTGGCGGCGCACCTGACGGTGGTCAGCGGAATTTGGCGGCGCGTTCCGGCCTTGTGGCGAAAGCGTCGTGACAGGGCGGGTGAAACCTCCGAAAAGACGTACGATCGGCATGTCAACACGTGCTCTTTCGCACTGCAATGGGGTACTACGGCGGCGATGTGCGCTCTGCTGCTCGTCGGGGTGCCGCATTGGTGGGGTGAAAAACAAGCCCTTTGGCACTTTGTCACCAACACGCAAAGTCGCTACGCCGAGAAAGTGCCTGAAATCCACTTCTTCGCTCCCCACTATCGCTTGCTCCACGCCACTCACCTGGTGCGCATGTCGCGCGGCGAGGTCGAACGCCTCAAAAACGTGATGGACACGGCACGCGTGGACAGCGTCGCGCCGGGCACGACCGACATTGTGGTGGTGATCGGCGAGAGTTACAACAAACACCACGCCGGCCTTTACGGCTATCGGAAGCGCACCACCCCACAGCTCGACCGCCTGCGCAGAAAGGGCGAGTTGACGGTGTTTGACGACGTGGTCACGCCGTGGAACCTCACCAGCAACGCCTTCAAGTCCTTCCTTTCGACACACAGCGCCGACACGCCGGGCACATGGGCGGACGGCGTGCTCTTCCCCCTCCTCTTTCGGCGCGCCGGCTTCAAGGTGGCTTTCGTCACCAACCAATTTTACAAGAGCGCGGCACAAGGTTCGATCGATTTCAACGGCTCATTCTTTCTCAACGACGCACATCTCGACAGCCTTTGCTTCGATTTCCGCAACACCTTCCGCAGTCGCGACGACCGGAGCATCACCCAGTTGCTCAAAGACTACACCCCGGGGCGCCGCAACCTCTATTTGCTCCACCTTTGGGGGCAACACATGGAATACGATCGGCGCTATCCGGCCAAATTTGCCTTCTTCCAACCCGACGACTACGACCGTCCGGACTTGGACGCCCTGCAACGGCAGATCATTGCGCACTACGACAACGCCACACGCTACAACGACGGCGTCGTGGCCGACATCATGCGCCACTTCCGCCGCCGCGATGTGCTCCTCATCTACTTTGCCGACCACGGCGAGGAGGTTTACGACGATGGGGTGAACCGCTACGGACGTGTGCACAGCGACACGCCGTCGGCCGAGGTGATTCGCCACGAATATGAAGTGCCTTTCGTGATTTGGACGTCGCCGACTTTCCGACGTCGCCACCCTGAAGTGGCAGCGCGCATTCGTGCAGCGCGACATCAGCCGTTCTCGCACGACGATCTGCCGCATCTCCTCCTCGGTTTGGCGGGCATCGCTACGCCGCACTACGACCGCACACGCAATCCGCTCACCGACGAATTCGTCGCCCGCAAGCGGTGGTTGCGAGAAGGGAAAATCGATTACGACAATAGCACAAGACTGACTAAAAAAACATGCTCAACAAACAAGACACCGGCGCACTGAAAGGAATTGCCATCCTGTGTATCGCCATACACAACTTCTGTCACTGGCTTCCCATGGCGGTGCACGAAAATGAATACGTCTTTCGATTGGAAGACAGCTTGAAACTGCTGCACCATGTGCAAATGCTGCATCCGCAAGTGCTGTTGAATGTGTTTTCGCACTTCGGCCACTACGGCGTGCCGGTGTTTCTCTTTCTGAGTGGCTACGGATTGGTGTGCAAATACGAGCGTTCACGCTCGAACGGCCTGCTCTCCGCCCATTCTTCGCCCGCCGGTGCCTCATCCGTGCACGCGCTGCCCGAGGGTCTGCGCTTTGTGCGCACTCACATTGTGAAATTGTGGCAACTGATGCTGCCGGCGCTGTTACTCTTCGTGATCACGCAATTTGCCTTCCGCGGCAGTTTTGAAAAGGAGTGGAGTTGGGCGCTGCGACTGGTGACCTTTACGGCCAATCTCTTCCCGACGGTCAACATGATCCTGGGCCCTTGGTGGTTCTTCTCACTCATTTTGCAATGCTACCTCCTCTATCGGTTCGTCTTTGCGCGATTCCGTTCCTCAATGGTGCTGTGGGGCGTGACGGCCGTGAGTTTGGTGGTGCAAATGGGGCTGTATGTCACCGATTGGCACTTCACTTGGGACAACACGTTGGTCTATGCCTTTGAATACTACCGCTACAATGCGCCGGGACATCTGCTGGCTTTCGCCTTTGGCATTGAGGCGGCGCGACGAGAATGGATGTTTCCGCTCTGGATCGCGCCAGTTGGTGTGGTGCTCACGGTGGTTTCGGCCTTCAACGTGTGGTTGTGGTTCTTTTCGCCCCTCTTCGCCGTCATGGGCACGGTGCCTTGGATCCAACTCCTGCGCCGCCACGCGAGACTCTACAACTTGCTGGCCTCACTCGGGGCGATTTCGGCGGCGGTCTTTGCCTTTCATCCCATCGTGCGCCACTATCTCATTCTCCCTGCCTGCGATGCGGTGAGACATCATCAATATGTTCAACTCTATGGCGTGATTTGCCTCTATCTCGTGCTCGTTCTCGCATTGGCGCTGCTCTATCAGGCGGCCATGCGCAGAATTCACCGAAAAAGAGGCGCACGTTCCTAAAAAATACTGCTCTATGCTTACTCACGAACAAAGAGAAGACATCAAACGCGCCGTCGAAACGATGCGCGGCGGCGGGGGTGATTCTCTATCCCACCGACACCATTTGGGGACTGGGCTGCGACGCGACGAATCCCGAGGCGGTGGCGAAAATCTATGCCATCAAACAGCGCGAAGACGCCAAGGCACTCATCAGTTTGGTGGACAGCGAAGCAAAAATCGACTTCTATGTGCCCGACGTTCCCGACGTGGCATGGCAACTCCTCGAGGTGGCCGAACGTCCGCTGACGATTATCTACGACAATGTGCGAAATCTCGCACCCAACCTCATGGCGGAGGACGGAAGTGCCGCCTTGCGCATCACGCGTGAGGAGTTTAGCCGAGAACTCTGCCTGCGCATGAAAAGAGCGGTGGTGAGCACCTCCGCCAACCTCAGCGGACAGCCCGCGCCCCGCCGCTTTTCGGACATCTGTCCCGAGTTGCTCGAGGCGGTGGACTATGTTTGCACCTCGCGCCGCGACGAAAAAGACAACGGTTTGGCTTCTTCGATCATCAAGCTCACGGCTTCTTCGGAAGTGACGGTGATTCGCGAATGATAACTCCCCAACTTGCTTTTAAGATTGACGAACATGTCTGCAAATCCCAAAGACTTTCTGTCTAATCTCAACCTACCTTCGCCCTTCGGTTTGCCGAGTTGGCTGCTCCGCCTCTCGCGAGGTCGACTGACCCAGCGGCATTTTGTGCTGATGCTCAGCTTCTGCGTGGGACTGGCTTCGGGCATTGCGGCCAATATCTTGAAATGGTTCATCCATTTCGTGGAACATTGGCTCACACACAACTTTACTGTCGACAGTTCCAACGCACTCTATTTGGTTTATCCCGCGGTGGGCATTCTACTCTCCGCACTTTTCATCCGATATGTGGTGCGCGACAACATTGGGCACGGCATTACCAAGATTCTCTACGCGCTTTCGCGCAAACAGGGCTTCATCAAATCGCACAACACGTGGTCTTCGATTGTAGCCTCGGGCATAACGATCGGTTTTGGTGGCTCGGTCGGTGCAGAATCGCCCGTGGTTTTGACGGGATCAGCCATCGGGAGCCGCATCGGCCGCTGGTTTCATCAAGATTACCGCACGTTGATGATTTTAGTGGGCTGCGGTGCGTCGGGAGCTATCGCCGGTATTTACAAAGCCCCCATCGCCGGATTGGTTTTCACCATCGAGGTGCTGATGATCGACTTGACCATGTCGTCACTTGTGCCCTTGCTCATCTCTTGTGCCACGGCGGCGTGCGTAACCTACTTCGTTTCGGGCGGAACCACCATGTTTCAAGTGGCGCTCAACGATCCTTTTGTTGTTTCTCGTGTGCCGGGTACCATTTTGTTGGGCTTGGTCTGCGGCATATCCGCGCTTTATTTCACGCGCACCATGAATGCTTTTGAAGGTGTGTTCGCCTCTTTCAAAAACTACTTGGCGCGCTATGCCCTCGGAGCGGCCGTGTTGGCGTTGCTCATCTTCCTCTTTCCGCCACTCTACGGCGAAGGTTACAACGTAGTGGGCATCTTGATTGGCAATGAAGGCGCGGCCGAACCGACTTCTGTGCTCAACAACTCCATTTTCTACGGACACAACAACTACTTGTTGCTGTTTATCGCCTTGATTGCGCTGGTGAAAGTTTTCGCTTCCACGGCAACGACGGGCGGAGGTGGCTGCGGTGGTACGTTTGCTCCCTCCATCTTCCTCGGATGCCTCACCGGCTATGTGTTTGCCGGCTTGTGGAACAAAATACAACCCTTCGGTCTGGCCATGCCCACCACGAATGCGTGCCTTTATGGCATGGCCGCGGTGATGAGTGCCGTCTTTCACGCGCCCCTCACCGGGGTTTTCCTCATTGCTGAGCTCACCGGCAGCTATCAACTACTGGTTCCGCTCATGATCGTCTCGTCGGTGAGCTACATCACCGTGCGTTCCATCGAACCGCACAGCATTTATGCCATGCGCTTGGCGCGACAAGGACATCTTCTTTCGCACCATAAGGACCAAAGTGTGATTGCTTTGATGAATCTTGACACGGTCATCGACAAAACACGCCCCAAGCTCGCACCGGAAATGACGCTCGGACACATGCTTCAAGTGGTGGCCAACAGCAAACGCCTCCACTTTGCGGTCTGCGCTCCCGACGGTAGTCTGTTAGGCCAGATCAATCTCAACAACATCCGCCACATCATCTTCCGTTCCGAGCTGTATCAACAGTTTACCGTGCACGCTTTGATGTCCACTCCCTCGGCCGTTTTGCGCACCGACGACGGCATGCTCGCCATTATGGACAAGTTTCAGATCGACGATGCGGGAACTTTGCCCTGTCGTTGACCCCGATAATCATTTCGTCGGCTACGTGTCGCGTGCACAACTCTACAGCGAATACCGAGAAATCATGAAGGATTTCTCCGAAGATTAACCCCTTCCAACTATTCTCCCATGACCTATCGTCAAGAACAAATCAAGCCCTACTCTGAAGAGGGATCGAAGGGCCAACAAGTGGAGCGCATGTTCGACAGCATCGCCCACTCCTACGACTTACTCAACCATACTTTGTCACTTGGCCTCGACCGTTCGTGGAGAAAGGCCGCCGTCGACAGCCTGAAGCCCTACTCTCCGCAGCAAATACTCGACCTTGCCACCGGAACAGGCGACTTTGCGCTCCTCACCATGGAGCGTCTGCAACCACAGCACATCACCGGCGCCGATCTCTCGGAGGGTATGCTCGCTGTTGGCCGCGAAAAGGTGGAAAGGCGGGACTTTCCGACCGCATCACGCTGTGTAAGGAAGATTGCATGGCGCTTTCTTTCCCCGACAACAGCTTTGACGCGCTGACCGTGGCTTATGGCGTGCGCAACTTCGAGGATCTCGATCGCGGCCTGCGCGAAATGCACCGTGTGTTGCGCCCCGGCGGCCGATTGGTGATCATCGAATTGACCAGCCCTGTGCACTTTCCCATGAAACAGCTCTTCTGGCTCTACGCCCATGCGTGGATGCCGCTCGTAGGGCGCTTCATTTCGCGCGATGCACAGGCCTATCGCTACCTTCCCGCCTCCATGGAAGCCTTTCCCCAGGGCGAAGTGATGCAAAGTGTCCTCCGGAAGGCTGGATTCCACGATGTGAAATTCCGCCGCTTCACCTTCGGACTCTCCACGCTCTACACTGCTGAGAAATAAGCCAACCCTTTCCACATGCGCCAATACGGACTCATCGGACACCCCCTCGGTCACAGTTTTTCGGCCGCCTTTTTCGCCCAAAAGTTCGCCTGCGAAAACATCGACGCGCAGTATGACAATTTCGACCTCGTCGAAGTGGGCAACCTCCGCAACTGGGTGGGCGAACATCCCCTGCTCGCGGGCTTCAACGTGACGATTCCGCACAAACAAGCCGTCGTTTCGCAACTCGACACCCTTTCTCCCGAAGCCACCGAGGTGGGTGCGGTGAATGTGGTGCGCGTGGTGCGCGAAAGCAACGGAACACTCCGACTCGACGGCCACAATTCGGATTTACTCGGCTTTACGCACAGCATCGCTCCCCTCCTCTGCCCCACTCACCGCAAGGCATTGATATTAGGCACGGGCGGCGCGTCGAAAGCCGTCGTCGTCGGCCTGCGCCGCTTGGGATTGGAGATCACTTATGTGAGCCGTCGCTCCACTGCGCCCCTACTTGTGGGTGCAAAGCCCGTGCCGGTCATCACTTACGCCGAACTATCGCCCGAACTCCTCGCGCAGCACACCGTCATCGTCAATGCTTCGCCCGTTGGCATGGCGCCTGCTGTGGAAGAAGCCCCGGAGTTGCCCTACGATGCTCTTACTTCCGCGCACTTGCTCTACGACCTCATCTACAATCCCGAGGAAACCCGCTTTCTCCATGAAGGCGCACAGCGCGGCTGCTGCGTGAAAAATGGTTTGGAGATGCTGCATTTGCAAGCCTTGGAGGCCTGGGATTTCTGGAATGCCCCACCACTTTGAGGCGCAACGCCCCCTATCGACAAACACTCCTTATATATAGACGACACAAGGTGGTAAACTCTGCTGAGTTTACCACCTTGTGTTGGTTTGTGGGGCCTATTCCTCGAAAAGACGACCAAGCGCCCCAAACATCGGGGCAACTGCGTCCCCCCAAAGCTCAGTCTTGTCGATAACCATAGGCTTCCAAGCGGCGATCGCTTTGACGCCAATCTTTATCCACCTTGACAAAGACTTCGAGGAAGATGCTCTTTTGGAAAAACTTCTCCAACGTCTTGCGCGCCTCGGTCATCACTTTCTTGATTGCGACGCCTTTGTGGCCAATGATGATGCCTTTTTGGCTGTCGCGCTCCACATAGATGAGCGAACGGATGCGAATGCTCTTTTCGGCCTCCTTAAACTCCTCGACCACCACCTCGCAGGCGTAGGGAATCTCCTTGTCGTAGTACAAAAGAATCTTCTCGCGGATGATTTCGGTCACGAAAAAGCGAGCGGGCTTGTCCGTCCACTGGTCTTTCTCGAAGTAAGGCGGAGAATCGGGGAGCAACTCTTTGATGCGCGCCAAGACACTGTCGACACCGAACTTCGCTTGCGCAGAAATCGGGAATATCTCGGCCGTGGGCAGCACTTCTTTCCACGCCTCGATGAGTTTCACGACACCGGCTTGGTTCGACAGGTCGATTTTGTTGATCAACACCAAGATAGGCACCTTCATGCGCTGCACCTTCGTGATGAAATCGGCGTTCTTGTCGGGCTTCTCCACCACATCCGTCACGTAGAGCAGCACATCGGCGTCCTGCAACGCACTTTCGGAGAAGGCGAGCATCGACTCTTGGAGTTTATAGTTGGGTTTCAACACGCCCGGGGTGTCCGAGAAAACGATTTGCGAATCGTCGGTGTTGATAATGCCCATAATGCGGTGGCGCGTGGTCTGCGCCTTGAAGGTAGCGATCGAAATGCGCTCGCCCATGAGCAGATTCATGAGCGTGGATTTGCCGACGTTGGGATTGCCGACGATATTGACGAAACCGGCTTTGTGCATAGGTTGGAAAAGAAAAGCGCGGCCTTTCGACCGAAGAGCCGAAGGGTCGCGCTGTGTTGAGAAATGTGCGATGCGGAAACGGAAATCACTGGCCGTCGTAGCCCCACTTCATGTAGGCTGCGCCCCAAGTGAAGCCGGCACCGAACGCGGTGAGAATAATGTTGTCACCCTTCTTGAGTTGCTTCTCATAGTCCCAAAGGGCGAGAGGAAGCGTGCCGGCCGAGGTGTTACCGTAGCGCTGAATGTTGAGCATCACCTTGTCCATCGACAGATCGAGGCGCGAAGCCACGGCTTCGATGATGCGCACGTTGGCTTGGTGGGGCAGCACCCACGTGATGCTGTCGCCGTCGAGTCCGTTGCGCTCGGCCACGAGGGCGCAAGCGTCGCTCATGTTGGTCACCGCGAAGCGATAGACCGTGCGACCCTCCTGATGGAGCTTGTGCATCTTGTGGTCGATGGTGAAATAAGAGGGCGGGACAAGCCGAACCGCCGGCCTTCATGCAGAGGAAGGGCATGCCCTTGCCGTCGGCGCGGAGGTGGCTGTCTTTCCAACCGAAGTCTTCGGTGGTGGGCTCAACGAGCACCGCACCGGCGCCGTCACCGAAGATTGGGGCAGGTGGCGCGATCGGTGTAATCGACGATGCTCGACATCTTGTCGGCGCCGACTACGACCACTTTCTTGTAGCGACCGCTCTGAATCATGGACGAAGCCATGTCCATGGCGAAGAGGAAACCGCAGCATGCGGCTTGAAGGTCGATGCAGAAGGCATTTTTCATGCCCAAACGGCCTACAACGACGCTCGACGTGGTGGGGAAAGGATAGTCGGGCGTGGTGGTAGCGAGAATCAAGCATTCGACCTCCTGAGGGTCGGTACCGGTCTTTTCCAACAACTGCTTAACGGCCTTGCGCGCCATGTAAGATGTGCCCAAACCCTCTTCGTTGAGGATGCGGCGCTCTTTGATACCGATGCGCGACATGATCCACTCGTCGTTGGTGTCGACCATACGCGAAAGTTCTTCGTTGTTGAGGACGTATTCGGGCACGAATCCGCCCACGCCGGTGATAACGGCATTGATTTTTTCCATGAGAGGAGAAAAAAGATAGAAGTGATGTTCGTACTTTGTCGGTGTGCCAAGAGGGAGCTAATGAAAGGGGGTCGCCTTCGGAGCAAGCGGCGTTGCGACTGCGTTCAATCTCTCTGTTTGCACGTGCGGGTGACGAACCTGACCGCGGGAAGACCATGCGCAATACGGCCGCATCGTCTTGATGCTTCGCACACATGGCGCGAAGCCCTACAAAAAAGAAAACTGCGGTTTCCGCTCTCTCGCGAGGAGTGACCGAAAACCGCAAAATGTTCGTCCTAAATTACTCGGCCACTTCGTCCTTGACGATTGCGAGCTTGCCGCGATAGTAGCCGCAAGTGGGGCAAACCGTGTGGTAGATGTGGAAAGCACCGCAGTTAGCGCACTTGGCGAGCGTAGGAGCTACGGCCTTGTCATGGGTGCGACGCTTGAGGGTGCGGGTCTTGGACTGTCTTCTTTTAGGATGTGCCATGGTGTGATATGTTTATTGTATTTGTTTCGTTGGAATCAAAAAGGGCTTCGCGCCGTGCGTCTCGAGAGTTGCCAACCACGTTCACCGCTAGGCTTGGTGAACCGAGGCACACGGTTGCGATAAGTTATAGGGACGATGCGTCACGCCTCATCATCGGCGGAATCCTCCTCGGCGGAGAAGCGGTCGAGCATATCGGCGTCGCATTCCGAGCGGCGATGCACGCGCTGGGTCGGGAGGTTCAGGAGAATACTCTCCATCAGTTCCCATGCCACGTCGAAATTGACCTGCGAGAAGGGAATGACGATGAGATCGACATCGGCACTGTCGTTGTCGTCATAGCCCACTTGCACCGTTTCGTCGACTTCCACGGGAACCTCCACGGGATGAAGACAACGATCGCAGGGCACATGCACGCGCCCGCTACCGCGAAAACGAACGGAATAGGTGTCGCCGGCATTGCGGTGCACACGCACTTGCATCTGCAACTCGCCACCCAGCACTTCCGTCTGCTCACTGTCGGCGAAAAAAGCATCGTCGACTACGAGATCGCGAACCCAGTCGGATCGATCTGCTTCGCGAAGTGGTACTATGAATTCGTCTCTGTTGGACATAATCGACTGCAAAGTTACATCTTTTCTGTGAATAGCAACACGTTGCGCCCACAAAATGTAGGGGCAAAAGTGGTTTTTTCCGGCTTTTCGCGCTGTTTTTCGCACAGTTGCGTCGACTTCACCCTCCACTTGGCGGAGTGCGAGCTGAGAATCGACGCGGCAGGCGAGAAAATCGGGAGCCGGGAGGCGCAAGTGCTCATGCGGCGAGAGAAACAAGCGAAGGGGGGGGCAAAAACCGGTGGACTTTCGCGCAAAAGTAGTGCATTTTTCGCGAAAACTTCGGCTTAATGGTCAAATGTACTCCTGAAAGGGGGCAAAAATGCTCTCTTTTTCATTTAATGGTCAAATGTACTCCTATAATAGTTGAACTCCCTAGTGTTTATCGGGGTTGTAAGCCCCTAATATGTTTCAATAAGCAGTTCTCGCCTCTCTTTCGAAAGTCCTCGATGAAGACGCAATCTCATCTTCAATACAGAGTTAAGAGACTCAATAGCATTGTTAGTGCGTGGAACTTGATCGGCAGGGAAATTCTCAAAAGGTAAATAGTGCATTTTAGATTGCGTTTTTAAACTATAAAAAGCACTTCTCGTTCTTCTATGAGTGAAGTGCCATTTGCCATCTTCACCATAAGACTTCTCTTGCAAAAAAATCTTTCCACTTTTTGCTCCCATTTTTCAAGAGATGTCTCAAAGTCTAGAACGACTAGATTGTGTAAGTTGATGCGCCAATGCTTTGAGTTCTTTGGCCGCAGGTAAGCGAGGATTAGTGGTGAGCAAATGTCTTATTCGCTGAAGCTGGTGAAACTGACAATACTGATAAGGTATCTCAGGAAATGCTTCCTTAATACCTGATAATGCGTCACTTACAATGGATCTGATTGTAAATCCTTGATCTTGGAGACAGGATATACCAGCTTGATAATCACTAATTCTCTCCTTACCACGTAAGAAGCGATAGTGTAATACTCTGTGGCTTGAAGCATCCATGAAAATGACTACTCCAAAGTTTCGACCCCAATAGGTAGCATCCATTTGTAACGTTATAGCAATGGGGGGAATTCTGTAAGAAACATCCTGACTTTGGGGTACGTTTTTGAGATATCGTTGTAGGGTAGAAACAGAAATACCATATTCTTGAGCTGTTTCAAGCAATGTATGGCGCCCTTGTAAATAGAACTCAACAATGGCAGCCTTATTAGGCTTTTCACGACCACTAAAATAGCGGCTTAATGGTCAAATGTACTCCTGAAAGGGGGCAAAAATGCTCTCTTTTTCATTTAATGGTCAAATGTACTCCTATAATAGTTGAACTCCCTAGTGTTTATCGGGGTTGTAAGCCCCTAATATGTTTCAATAAGCAGTTCTCGCCTCTCTTTCGAAAGTCCTCGATGAAGGGCTCAAAACGGGGTGGACTTTTCGCGCAAAGTACGATGTAAAAACTTCCTATTTTCTACAAAATGCGCCATCGTTTTTGCTGCCCGATCACTGCTGCGGTGTGCAAGTGGGGGCTTGGCGACGGCTCACCTGTCGACCCATCGGCACGGTCGGCACAAAAAAGCCCGAAGGCTGCGGGAAACGCCTTTCGGGACTCATATACCGGGGCGCCACGCAAAGCGGCGGGGCGCCGAAGGGAGATCCTGCTGCTCGCTCGTGGCGGGTGCCTTGTCGATGAGATCGAGAACTGATCGAGCTTGGGCGTGATGATGATTTCAGTGCGGCGGTTGCGCTGACGTCCGGGCGCTCGGTGTCGTTGGTGGCCACGAGGTTGTACTCGCCGCGTCCGGCTGCGCTCAGGCGGTTTGGGGATGCCGATCACGCTGCAGCACTTGCACCACCTCGACGCACACGCAGGGGCCGAGAAGGTCGCAGTTATTTACGCGAATGTTGGGGCGAGAAGTGGGCGCATTGTCGAGTGTTGCCTTCCACGAGACCTCGAGAATCGCGATAGTCAACGGAGAGGATTTTTGGCAGTTTCGGAGCGTGGTTTTCGCACGGTCGTTCACTTCGTGCGAGCCTGAGGCGGTGGCAGGCATGTATAGAAACACGGCCAGCGACATAGACCACGCCCTCGAGCGCTGTCGCGAGCTTCCTGCAATTCGTCGCGCGTGAGGGGAGCGCGTGAGTGTGAGTGAGGCACCAGGTTGAGAGTCGCTCTTGGTTTTGGCTTCTACGAGTTGCTGAGTATAGCGGTTGGAGGCGGTGTTAGTCTCGTCGACGAGCTTCGAGATGTTGATGCTACGCCGCAGTTGTTTCTAGACGGGGCTCTTGTCGAGGCGATCGCTTGGAGGGGCGGCGTATTGCGCGCGTGCAGGTTCGGCGTTCTGACGTTGGGGCGTCGGCAGGGCGCTCTTCGAGAGCTCTTGGTACGGGTGCGCGCAGTGGCCCAAGATCCACGCGACTGGTTTGCTTAGAGACTGCAGGTGGGTGGAGTCGCCTTGCAGCTTGGTGAATTCACTTGCTCACGCAGCTACCCGAGCGACCAAGGAGCAAACCCGTGAAACGAGCAGGAGATAATACATCTTTTCGACGTGAATTTTGATCGGCGGACGATCAGCGCTCGCCGAAGTTACACGAGGACAAAAGGTAACGGCGAAGCGCGATAAAAACCAAGAAAATGCCAAACTTTGGGACATTTCGTTGACAAATCAAACTATTTCTATAGACGGCGGCGTCTAAAATGGTCTGCATCTGTTATTTGCAGCTCTTGCGCCTTTTGTTCTGCGACGCGGGCGAAGTCTTTGCGGAATCGGCGTAGATGATGCCGCGACTAGAGTTGACCAAAAGGCCGCAATCAACGTTGAGTCCGTGGCGACACACCTCTTCGAGCGGAAGCCGCGGGCGCCTACGCGGGCACGAGGAAAATGATCGGGGACGATGCGACGAATGTCGGCAAAGAGACGGCCTTGGTGGCTCCGACGACGTCATCATGCGATCGGCTCCGGGCCCCAACTGGCTGCTGGTGCGCAAGACGTGTTCATAGAGGGCGATTCCTTCGCCGTCGGCGATGGTTGGAAATCGTGACTGCCCTTGCTTTGGGTGAGGGCCAGGAGGATGACCCAACGATCAGGGTAATCGAGGAAGGGGTAACGGATCTTCGCCCATGTAGGGGGCGACGGTGAGAACGTCGACGCTCGATTCGCCGAAGAAGGTGCGGGCATACATGGCCGAAAGTGTTTGCCGATGTCGCCACGCTTGGCGTCGGCGATGATGAACTGATCGGGATGGTGCGTTGCAAAGATAGTCGACGGTTTTCTCTGAGGCCTGCCATCGCTTTCACACCAGCACTCGTAGAAGGCCAAATTGGGTTTGTAGGCCACGCAATAGGGGGCGGTGGCGTCGATGATGGCTTTTGTTGAAGTCGAAAATGGGGTCTTCGGCGTCGAGAAGGTGGGCGAGGTTTTCTTCAGATCGGTGTCGAGGCCAACACAAAGGCTACGCTTGCGACGAATGCTGGCAATGAGCTGCTGACAGTTCGCTGATTTGGATATTAGGGGTTGGATTGATGCAAATGGAGGGCCGATGTGCTCCGAGCGGGGCGTCGGCAGGCGCGCAGGGCGCTTTCAGGCTTGAGCGCTGCGGCTCGGGCAGAAATCTCCCCGTCGCGCAAAAGCGACGAGGGTGAACAGGTTGCCCTCGTGCTCGTCAGGGGAGCGAGGGTAATTTTGACGCACAGCCGAGCTCACGCGCAATGCCGACGGTGGAGGATGCCGCTCTGCGTGGAGACAATGCGCGACGCGAGGACTCGAAGTTGCTGCAAACGGCTCACCACGGCTTGCAAACGGCGGGCGGCCGGAAGGCGCTCGTTGTAGGCGCGGGCGCCGTCGGGCGAGCATAGCCGGAGATTTCGACGTGGGCGGTGGGAAACGCTGCAGGAATTGAGCGGTCTCGCGCAATTTTTCTGTCCGGCAGCGTTGATCGTGGCACTCGATGCGCGGAAATAGAGCGTGCGCGGAAATCGCGGGGACTTCCACCGTTGCTCTTCACGCATGGGCTGCGAGTTTTGCACTGCTGCGGCAGGCACGGTGGTAACCGTGACACCGGTGGTGGGGCGGGCTGCAATTTCATCTGGCGCGCCAGCACGGTGCAGCAATGTGTCGCGCTCGGAGACGGGTGCGTCGCGTTGCTGCTCGAGTTGGGCGATACGGGCCTCGAGGTTGACGCCTGCCTTGCTTTCCTTCTCGCTGCCAACGGGCATGGGGATGGGCGTTGGTACAACGGTGGTGCAGTTCACGTTGTTAAGGCGGCGCTCAACTCTTGCTGATTGCGCAAGAGGGTTTCAGTGTGGCTTGCTCGCCGGCGTCGTAGTTGGCACGCGTCGCAGGAGCTCCGGCCGACAAACGCTGCTCGATGGCCGACAAACGGGCGTTGATCTGGGCAAACTGCCACTGATTGAACGCGTCGTTCGCGTTTTGCGCGATCGACTGGGGTGCCGTGGGCGTGTACGCGGGTGCTGACACGAGCGGCTGCGTCACTGCCGTGCGCCCATCGAGGAAGATTATGAGACAACTGTGTTGCGCGGGTAGTCGGCCGTTTTCGAGTTGTGCCGATTCTGCGCCCGACGGTCGCGATAGAGTTGTGCCAATCGCTCGGTGAGGCCTGTTCGTCGACCGCAATGAGGCTATCGCGCGGCACGATCGCGCTGCCACGGGCGTATCTGCGGACTTTTGCGCAGATGCGTGCACCGTGCTGAGCCAATAACGCCAACAGAAGGGTGAAAATTCTGTTCATTGTGCGGAGAGATTAGGGAGTTCTTGCTGTCAGTCTTCGCTTTGGTAAAGTCGTTCCGTTCGTGTTGTTGCGCACTTGGTTTCCGATCCTTTCGTGGACTGCTGCTTCTTGCGCCTGCGACTGCGTTGCGGTTTGCTGCGAGCTGCTGCGTGTTCGTTTGCGCTGCAGGGGCGGTCTGGTTAATCATTGTTCTCGCTTTGCGCAGCAGCAGCGCGCATACGCACGGGCACTACGGTAGCTGCTGGCGCAGCGGTCTGCGTTTTCTGTGCGGCATTGACTTGTTTCTGCAACTCGTCGATGCGTTTTGAGCAACGCTTGCACCTGTGCTTCGCTCACGACTCCGGCGGTCGGCTGATTGACTGCGGGGCGGTCTGCACCGTGCCGTGGCCGGGGGACGACATTGCACTGCGGCGGGCGTGGTTGGCCATTGCGCGGGGCGCTGATGAGCAAAATCTTGTCGAAGTCGCTGAGTGCGGGCGAGGTGAGGGCTGCGGCCAGAGTAGCGGCACCTGCGCGCTGTTGTCGCGGGCGTCGGCGGCAGCAGTACGCGACGAATGAGTTCGTCGAGCTGGGCAGGCGTCATATAAACCACACGCGAAGCGGCAGGGCAACGGCATTGCGCGAAGCGTTGGGCGTGTTGTCTACGTGAACCGTGGTCTGCTCAACATTGCTGCGGGTGCGTTCGGCTTCTACGCGGGCGCGCTCGGTGGCAACAGGCGGACTTGTGCCGTGTCGAGCGGGCGGCGGCGTCTTTGAGCTGAGCATCAAAGTTGCGAGAGGCGTTCGTCGTAAGCGATACGCTGCTTGCGCAATTCTTCCTGGCTGAGTGCGTTCGGCTGCCACGCGCGAATCGGTGTATTGGCGATAAGCTTCTACGCGAGCGGCCGCTGAGTCCGAGTTGAGGCGAACGCCGGCATGGTACATCAATTGACGTTGACCTTCGCGGGATCGGAGATGGCGTTGAGCTGCGGATTGTCTTTGTTGAGGAACGTAGCTGCGCGCTGCCGAAAGAGGCTCACATAACGGTGGAGGAATTTCCAAACCTGCACCGCCGGTACGACCAGCCGTTTTTCGGTGGTGCGGTGTTGCCGTTGCGATCAAGATAGGGTCTTTGGCGTTGATGCTAGCCCGCACCGAGCGAGAGGTAGGGGTCACGCCGACCTACGTTGAGACGCGTGATCAAGTTGGCACCGTAGATCGAAGATCGTTGTTCGTGTTGAAGAGAACTTGTCAGCGTCCTTGGTGTTGCGGTAGTAGCGAAACCGCGCACCCCGATCAGCGACGTAAAGTCTACGCCGACCGAGACCGAGCATCAAGTGTCGCGATAGAGGGCGTTGTCGCGGAGAGTGAGGTGAGGCGGCACTGGGTTCAACGGCGAAACGCAAACCGCGGAAGCCGTTGTTGAACGTGCGACAGTGAGGCTTGCGTCACTTCGTCCTTTGAATATTGTATGTGCCCCGAGGGTAAATGTCGAGGCGAGGCGAGGCATTCCAGTTGAAGCGTCTTGCTCTCGGTGAGCGTGGCGTATTGGCTGGAAGGAGATACGTTGAACAACATGTCGCGCAGCTCGAAGAGAGGGCTACTCGGCGGGCGAGGTTGACTTTCAGGCGGCGCCGAGATTTCCGTAGAGCTTTTCTTCGCGAACACGCGTGCGGTGGCAGCTGCATCGTCATAGTTGAATTTCAACACGCCCATACCGCCGAGAATGTAGGGAGTGATGCGCGCGTTGCTCCACAAATTGATCTTCACGTCGCCGCCCCAGCGCTCGTAGCTCACTTTGGCGTCTTCCGCGGGCGGCCAGATTGTGCGCGGCCGTCCAGCCGACGTTGTCGAGGGTGGATTTGAAGTTGAAGCTGCGTTCGTAGTTTCCGCGGAGCTCAAGAATGGGACCGAGACCGGAAGCCTACGCGTGCGCCGTAGGTGGCGGTGTTGCCCAAAGTGAGGTTAGAATTCCACATGGTGTAGCCTAACGAAGGGCTAACGATGAAGTTGACGTCGCTTACCTGGGCTTGTGCGCGCGTTGCGCCGAAGGTGCACAACAATACAGCGATGGAAAGTAATGACTTTTTCATATAAGTTGTCTGGCTGTTGAGAGTTATAAGTTCATTGATCTGTTGTTTTTCTCCGCAACTTCAGAAGTGGGGAGAAAAGATGTACGAGTGTGTGTGTTGGTGTGGGATTTTAGAGTTCGCTCTCTTTGAGGCGCTCGGCATTCTCAGCCTGATCAGATGGTCGATGCAGTCTTGTATGTCACCATCCATGAAAGCTGAGAGATTATATATGGTGTAGTTGATGCGATGGTCTGTGATTCGCCCTTGCGGATGGTTGTATGTTCTGATTTTTCGCGGGCAATCGCGATGAACACGAGGGTTTTGCGGCGTGACGCGATGTCATCGACGTATTTCTGGTGCTCTTTGTCGTAAATGAAGGTGCGCAGGCGCGTCAAAGCCCGCTCTTTGTTCTTGGGTTGGTCGCGCGTTTCGGTACATTCGATGAGGTTTCCTCCACTTCGCCCGTATTAGGGGTTCTTCCAGTTGTAGCGTAAACGCACGCGGACTCGACCTTGTTGACGTTTTGTCCGCCCGCTCCGGAAGAACGGAAGGTGTCCGCAGTTTTCGCCCTCGTTGATGACGACATCAAAGGCTTCGGCTTCCGGCAACACGGCTACTGTGGCGGCAGAGGTGTGGACGCGCCCCTGTGTCTCGGTGGCGGGCACACGCTGCACGCGGTGCACGCCGCTTTCGTACTTGAGTGTGCCGTAAACATCGGTGCCTGTGACGGAACAAACGACTTCTTTGAAACCGCCGACCGCTCCTTCTGAGGCACTCGACACTTCTAATTTCCAACCTTTGGCTTCGCAGTATTTGGCACATGCGAAACAGATCGCGGCGAAGAGCGGCCCTCGTCGCTCCCGTTCCTCCGCGAATCTCCAGGATCGCATTTTTGCTGTCCTCAGGGATCTTTCGGCACGAGGAGGAGTTTGATCGATTCCTCCAGCTCGAGGAATACGACGCTCGCAGGCGGCGACTTCTTCGCGCCATATCCTTCATCTCCGCGTCGTCTTCCGTCGCGAGCAAGTGCTTGCTCTCAGCCAAGTGCTGAGCAAATCGGCATATTCACGGCGAGCACTCATCAGTTCTTCCAACTCTTTGTACTCTTTCGTGAGTCGCACGTAGCGTTGCTGGTCGGCAATGACCGAAGGGTCCGTGATCAGCGTAGATACTTCCTCAAAACGTGCCACCAGGCCCGTTCAGTTTGTCCAAAAGAGTCGAGCTTTCTGCCATTGATTTTACTTGTTGTTACTGATTTCTGGAGGTTGTTGTTGATTTGCGCGAGATAGCTTTTTCAAAAGTGGTGCCATCTTCGAGTTTCCAGTTCTCAAGACCGTTGCTACTATAGCCATTGCACACACTGGAAGCCGAACTTGAGGTGGAAAAGACGCAGTCTTCGCAAAGTTCGTAACACGCTTTGTTCTTCAACACGCACGATTCGAGGCACCTTTTCGCGCAGTTTCTCCAACGCAAAGGAAGGCGTGACTTCAACATTGAGCATTGAGCCTTTCAAAACGACAGAAACTTTTCGTACCATCGAGGAGAGGATAGCCTTTGGCCACGATGCCTTTTCGCTTTGCATAGAAGATGGGGGCGCGCCGGATCGGCATTTTTCGTGAAGAGTGGCCGCTGCGGCTGTGCCCTTCTCCACCTTTTCTGTGCCCCTCTCCCCACTTTTTCGAAGATGAAACAGCGTTCGCAGAGCAGAAAGAACTTGATTTGCTCAGAACACTTCGTCAAACTCCGGACGATCCCACTCGTGCAAGGTAGGATTGGTGGGCGTTTGGCCGTTGTCGCTCATATCATACGATGCACTTTCCTGCGCCGCACGAATGGCGATGTACTCCAAATACTCGACATTGGCCGTGTTGTACAGCCCGGAAGCCGAGACGAAAAACGTAAGCGCGCGTCCACCAAAGGCTTTTTAGCCAAGTGATCTTTCACGCGGGCCGCAAAACCTTTCGTTTGTCCGATGTATCCCTTCCCCTTCTCGTCGATCAGCAGATACAGCGCGGGGCGTTGCATCCCTTTCAACTCGTTCAAGTGCTCAGAAATGCAGAAGGAACGCGACAGAACGTGCATCACGCAATCGGAACCGCCCACTACTTGTTTGTAATTGAGCGGATTGCCGTCGGGAATAACGACTTTGAGCGTACGAAGGCTTTTTGGACATTGGACTACGACTACGCAATTACTTAATAATGGAACTCGCCAAAATTCACTACGGATCGTAAGACTCTTTCGCCCTCCTCAATGCGTCCGACAATCTGCGCATCGATGTTGAAGGAGCGCGAAATCTCGATCACGCGCTCGGCATGTTCCGGCGAAAGATACACCTCGAGGCGGTGTCCCATGTTGAATACTTTGTACATTTCGCTCCAGTCCGTTCCCTCTCTTCGGCGATGGCACGGAGAAAGCGGAGCACAGGGAACATATTGTCATGATCACGCGACAATGGTCGGAAACGAAGTGCAAAACCTTCGTTTGTGCGCCGCCGGTGCAGTGCACCATCCCGTGGATCTCAGGGGCGTAACTCGTCAACAAGCGCTTTACCACCGGCGCATAGGTGCGGGTGGGCGAAAAAGCACGAGGCGTCCGGCATCGATGGGCTGCCTTCCACCGCATCCGTCAGTCGATAGCGACCACTGTACACCAGTTCTTCGGGCACTGCATGGTCGAAACTTTCGGGATAGCGCTCTGCCAAGTATTTAGCAAAGACATCGTGGCGCGCCGACGTGAGTCCGTTACTACCCATTCCGCCGTTGTGGGTGGATTCGTGCGTAGCCTGTCCCAGAAGAGGCCCACGATGACGTCGCCGGGACGGATGTTGGCATTGTCGATGACGTCGCTTCGTTTCATGCGACAAGTCACCGTACTATCTACTATAATCGTGCGCCAAGTCGCCCACATCGGCAGTTTCGCCGCCGGTCGCGTAGATGCCCACACCCATTTCGGCGCAGTTGCGCGAGCAACTCGTCCGTGCCGTTGATGATGGCACTGATCACCTCGCCGGGAATGAGCATTTTTGTTGCGGCCAATGGTCGAAGACACCAAGATATTGTCGACCGCCCCGACACACAGCAAATCGTCTGTGTTCATAATGAGGGCATCTTGCGCGATGCCTTTCCACACACAGACAAGTCACGGTCTCTTTCCAGTAGAGATAGGCCAAACTCGACTTGGTTCCGGCGCCGTCGGCGTGCATAATGTTGCAATAGTCGGGGTCGCCGCCGAGGATGTCGGGAATGATTTTTACAGAAAGCCTGCGGAAACAGTCCTTTGTCGATGTTGCGGATGGCTGCGTGCATCTTCTTTCATTGCGCTCACGCCGCGCATCATGTATCGCTGATTCTTGTCCACTGGGTTTGGGGGAAGGGGAAAAGAGAAGCCGTTTGACGAGTGAAATATTAGAACTGTACACTCGGTGCCGTCTGCGCTGCCTCAGAAGCACGGAAGGGTGTTTTTGGGCGACATGCCGAAAAAGCCGGCAGAAGAGGCTACCGAGAATTGCTTCACCTTAATATTATAGGGTTTTCACCGACTCGTTGTAGAGACTGCCGGCTCTCATTGATGCGATTCTCTGTGCCTTCCAGCTGTGCTTGCAGTTGCGAGAACTGTTCGTTGGCCTTCAATTCGGGATGATTGCTCTTGCACACTCAGCAACTTGCCGAGTGCCTGCGACAACTGGCCCTGCGCATTTTGATAGAGCCTCGATTTGTTCGGGTGTGGCATTCGCCGGATCGAGTGTGATCTGGGTGGCACGCGCACGCGCAGCGATCACATTTTCCAATGCTAGTGCTTTCGTGCTTGCGCATGGCCCTTGACGGTGCTCACCAAGTTGGGGATCAGGTCGGCGCGGCGCTGGTATTGGCTTTTGGACATCGGCCATTTCTGCTCAACGTCCTCGCTGAGCACATCCCATGCTGCGCTGTTGCGAAATGCCGTAGAAGAAAAGGGAAACAAAAAGCCAAAAACGAAGAACCCAAATACAGCGATTACGCTGAGAAGAGCTTTTTGAGACATTTTCATCGTGAATAGTGTTTGTGATGTTGGAAATGCGTTTACTATATAAATAAGGAGTGCGCTGAGTCGACATGTATTGCATAGCACACAAAGAAAGACTCAGAATCGTCCGCCCGAACCGCCGCCGCCAAAGCTGCCGCCGCCGTAACTTCCCGCCCGAGCTGCCCCCACCCCAGTTGCGGGCGACCTCCGCGCAGCAAACTGCCGAGCAAGAAAGGCGGCCCCATCGCGCCGAGTCCGCTATCGTCGGAATCGCGGTCTTCAAAAGAGCTTTTTCGTCGCGGTAACCGCAGCTGCCGCATTCCGAAACGACGCGGCGGAAGGGCACTCGCTGCCCGTTGCGCGTGAGATAGACGCGGCTATCGCCTACCCGTCGCAACGTTTTCTATCCACAACGCGGACAAATCTGCGCGCGTCGGGAGAGCCGACGCATAGAAGAAGAGCTCCGACCGGGATGCCCAACAAGAGCAAGAGCAACAGCCAAGGCGTGTCGCCGTTGTCGTCCGAGACTTCGCCACACGCAGCTCTCCGTCATTGCGACAGGCACGATCCACGGCGCTCATGGCGGCCAGCGCTAGCCTCGTCCCACTGTGCACGGCGCAAACGAGGGAGAAAAAAATGCGATCTTCGATTTGTTGTATCAGGCCGTCGGGCAGGGTTCCTTCAATCCGTTGCGGTGAGGAACTGGTAGGAGCGGTCGCGGTGGCCAAAACCACCACCAAACCGGTGCGCGTTTCGCGGTTGCCCACGCCATACTTGCGCGCCAGCGTCATGGCAAAGCGGTAAGGGTCGTTGCCTTTGGGGCGATCGACCACCACCACGAGTGTTTGCACACCGCGATCACGTTCGAGCGCTCCCAACTGCCGATCGAGGTGAGTCGACTGTGGCAGCCGAAAGGATTCCCTCAGGGTTACTCACATAGCGGCGCACGTCTTGCAAACGCGGGATGGGCACCTCTTCGGGCGTCCACGTGCGGGCGGAGCGGCTACAACAAAACACAGCACAACGACGATGGCAGAGATCCATCGAACGATCGTGCTGTGGAGGTTGAACCTTTTCATTGTATGGCGATATATCGCTGCAAAGATACACAGACTTGCGGAATGGGGCAAACGTTGGTCAGGGATATTTCGCCATCGGTTGCGAATATCTGTTCTGCCTCCGCATCGTGACGGCAGAAAGCGAGGCCCGACACTGCCCCACTCTTCGTTATCGCACGGGCGCAGGCGGCGGCACCTCATCGCGCTCGCGCACCTGCTTCACCCATTCGAGCACTCGAGTCGCCTCGTCGGCGGAAACCAGTGTACTTCGGCATCGCGCTGCCACCAAGTGAGTTGTTTTTGGCAAACACGCTGTGTTCTTTCGCATGCGGTCAGGCGCCATGTCGAGCGCCCAGTCTCCATCGAAATAACGGAAGATTTCTTTTGTAGCCTACGGTATTCAGCGCGTTGCAGTCGCGGTAGGGGCACACACGGCGCGCTTCGTCGAAACCCTTCCTCGACCATCGCGAGTGACGCGCCGATTGATGCGGTCGAAAAGCTCCTCACGGGACAGGTCAAACCAATTTTGACCACGCGAAACGGGCGTTTTCTTTTTCGTCCCCGTGCGCAATTCGCTGAATGGGCGGCCGCTTTCTTTAATAATCTCGAGCGCATGCACCACACGTTTCGCGTTGCAGGGATCTACCTGTGCCCCATAGAGCGGATCCAGCCGCCGCAATTCCTGCAACAAGGACGCCAAGCCCTCGCGCTCCAAGCGATCGTACATTTCGCGGCGCACCGCCTCCGAGACCGTGGGGTGGATCGATGCCACGGCAAAGGGCGTCGACATAAAGCATGCTTCCGCCGCTCGCCACCAAGGCGTCGTGCGTGGCAAAATGGGAGGTGCACACCGCCAGCGCTCTTCTTCAAAACGCGCCGCGCTGTAATAGTCGGTCAGTCCCAGCGTGCCGACGAAATGATGGGGCACGCGCGCCTGTTGGGCGGCCGTGGGGGCGGCGGTGCCAATGGGCAAATCGCGATAGAGCTGCCGCGAATCGACATTGACGACGGGACAATGCAAAAAACTCAGCCAAGCGCAGGCTGAGTTCTGTTTTCCCACGGCGGTGGGGGCCTATGAGGACAAAAAGTGTGGGAGACGGTGCAGACATGGACACGGGAGTCAGAAACTTGTGCCGTCGAAATCTCGAAACCGTCGAAATCGATCTCGTCGGCATTGTACGATTCGATTCCAAAGTCTTCGGTAAAATCCGCTCCCCCGGTGCTGAACGTGCGGCCATGGGGTCGGCGTCGGCAATTGCAGCGGCGCCTCGCCCACCGATTTCACGACTTCAGGGGCACCGTCGCGGGCTCCCTCGCCGCGCACGCACAGGGAGAACACGCGATCGTTGAAGGTGTCGAACACATACTCCAAAATGGCGCACACCGCCGTCGAGAAATTCGGAGACGCATGTCGGTCATGGGTAAAACGGTCCTCATCGGCGGCACTGTCGCGCACATCTTCGCGCGTGATTTGTTCGCTCGCGCTGCCATTCCTCGTCGCAAATGTAGAACGAGGTCATCTGGTTTAGTCAGGATAAGCGCACGACTTGAGGATCGTGTCGCTCAATTCGAGAAAAGTGGCATCTTCGTCGATGAGGATGTCGCGGCGGAAGTCGGTGCTTTCGTCGCAGACCATGCGAATGAGATATTGCATTGTGTTGGAGAGAAAGAACTTGGGAGAAAGAAAGCTCGTCAGCGGCCGATGAAACCGCGCTTGGAGTTGGTGAGGAACTCGAGCAGATAGTCGATCTCTTTGCAGGGCATTACCGTTTCACGAATCTCGGCAATGCGGTCATTGAAGAGTTTTGGAATTTTGGTAAAGGATGAGATAGGCAGCGTGCAGCGCATTGATCACATCCATGGGGAAATTGCGGCGCTTCAAGCCGACCATGTTCAGCCCGCAGTAGGCCACCGGCTCGCGCGAGGCGATGCAGAAGGGCGGAACGTCCTGCGCGGTGCGCGTGCCACCGCCCACCATCACATAAGAACCGATGTGGCAGAATTGATGCACCAGCACGTTGGCCGAAAGGATGGCGAAATCGTCGATCACCACCTCGCCGGCAATTTTTGTCGAGTTGCCAATGATGCAACCGTTGCCGATATTGCAGTCGTGTCCGACGTGCATGCCTTCCATGAGAAGGTTGTTGCTGCCCACCACCGTGCGCCCCTTTGGCCGCGGTGCCGCGGTTGATGGTCACATTCTCGCGGATGGTGTTGTTGTCGCCCACTTCGGCGGTGGTGACTTCGCCGCGGAACTTGAGATCTTGCGGTACTGCGCCGATCACGGCACCGGGGAAAAAAGGTGTTGCCCCTTGCCGATGCGCGCGCCGCTGAGCAGCGTCACGGAGTTCATCAGGCGGTTGTTGTCGCCCAACTCTACGTCAGCATCGATGTAGCAAAAGGGCCAATCTCGCAGTTTTCGCCGATTTTTGGCTTCGGGATGGACAAAGGCCAGAGGAGAAATCATGGGAGGTGTGGGTGTGGGGGATTAAGAATGAAGGAGTTTGGAGCGGACGAGGCGGGCAAACTTGTTGTTGGCCTCGTGACCGGGAGCGAATGGCAATGATGCGCCCTGAGCGGGCGGCCGATCAGGGGCCATATCGCCGATGATGTCGAGGAGTTTGTGGCGCGGGCTCATTTTCCACGTCACCGGGCGCTCTTGGATGTAGCCGAGCTGGTTGGCGTCGAGATGCTTCACGCCGAGCGAGTCGGAGAGCTTGTCGAGACGAGCTTGATCGACGCGGCGCTCATAGATGACGAGGGCGTTGCTCAAATCGCCGCCTTTGATGAGCCCCATGTGCAGGAGGGGTTCAATTTCGCGGACGAAAACAAAGGTGCGAGCGCTGGCAATCTCCTCGGGGAAGTCGGAAGGTGCTCGAGCACTGCGCTCTGCGTCTGGATGAACTGGCTGTCGGGAAAACAATGGTGGAGTCGAGGCGCAAAATGATCGCAGGGCTGCACACGCAGGCACGAACCCGAGATCTCATCGTAGTACTCAAACGGTTCGACCACCTCGAGATAACGACGTTCGGCTTGCTGTTCGCGCAGGCCGACTCGCTGTATTTCGCGCACATGGGCACAGAACTACCGTCGAGGATGGGGAAATTCCGGCCCGTCGACCTCGATGAGGCAGTTGTCGACGCCCATGGCCACCAAAGGCGGCCATGGCGTGCTCGATGGTGAAACGCGACAATCGGGTGTCCCCACCACGGTGCCGCGAGAAGTGTCGATCACGTTTTCGGCCAGGGGCACAATTTCGGGTTGTCCTTCGAGGATCTACGCGACGAATGCGGTAGCCGTGATCTTCGTCGGCGGGATGAAAAGTGACGGTGAGGTGGAGACCGGTGGCAGTCCTCACCGGAGAGAGAGAACGAGGATTGAAAGGGGTATGTTGCATCGATGATTATCGTCTTCGGAATGTGGTGCTGCGGCGAGGCAGCACGGGTGGATTACTGGCGTTCGGCGAGGGCAGCCTTGAGGCTCATTGAGTTCTCGGCGCAGGGCAATGACCTCGTCGCGCAGATCAGAGTCGTTTGAAAAAGTGCGCTGGAGCGCGCAAAGGTTTTGGCATTGATGGCGGGCGTACCCATGAGGGGTTGGCCGTCGGTGCGAGGCACTGTGGATGCCACTTTGCGCACCGGCTTGCAAACGATCGGGGAGTTGCAAATGACGGCGACACCACCTGTCCGCCGAGCATGCTCCACTCCCCTACCTCAGTGCTTCGGCTACGCCGACCTGGGACCGACATCACCGTGTGGGCACCGACTTCGACATTGTGGGCAATTTGCACCAGATTGTCGAGCTTCACGCCGCGGCGAACGTAGGTGCTGCCCATCGTCGAGCGGTCAACGCAGGCATTGGCGCCAATTTCGACACGATCCTCGACGGTGACGATGCCGATTTGCGGAATTTTTCGTAACCATCGGCTGCGGGGCGAAACCAAAGCCGTCGGCACCGATGACACAGCCGCTGTGGAGAATGACTTCGTGCCGATGCGACAGCCGTGGTAGACACCGACGCCGGGATAGAAGAGACAGTTTTCGCCGACACGGGCACCTTGTTCGTCGATGACGCAGTGGGCATAACGGTACCGCCCCGATGGTGACGCCCGATCCGATGTAGGCAAAGGGCCACGTAGACGTCGTCGCTCAACGTGGCGTCGGCTTCGACACAAGCCGGTGAACGCCGGAACGCTTTTGAGTCATGGATTCATAGAGCGAGCAAAACGAGCGATGGCTTCTGTAGGCGTTGTCGACGCGAACCAATGTGGCCGAAACGCCTCGAGTACGAAATCGCGATTGACGAGTACGACGCTGGATGCGGTTTCGTAGAGGTAGAGGGCGTATTTGGGATTG